>Ga0209022_1000001_pt1 | contig 825371 bp, 777 predicted proteins | sample PinacodermPK_FD_187300 | JGI IMG/M metagenome (GOLD analysis project Ga0209022, IMG submission 187300) | Host-associated microbial community of the marine sponge Aplysina aerophoba from Gulf of Piran - sponge pinacoderm, lysed by proteinase... | ecosystem: Host-associated > Porifera > Sponge >... | reverse complement strand
CGTGCTCTTCGAGGTACATGCCGCCGTCGATGACGTTGACGGCGTTGGCGTCGCTGGAGACGGCGACGGCAAAGCGTCCGCTCTTGGTGGGGTAGATGCGGCCGGCGCGGGAACCCAGGTCGAACTCGTCCTGGTGGACGTGGCCGGTTTCCAGATCGATCACGGACAGGGCGCCGGTTTCGCCGTCGCCGACGAGCAAGCGGCCGGCGAGTTCTGCCCCGTGTTCGTCTTCGTGTTCCATGGCGTGGTCGTCGCCGCCCGGGAATGGCAATTCAACCAACTCCTGGGCCTCCAGTCCTTCAGACGCGATCACCTGAACGGTGTCCGAAGAGGCCGCGTTGTCTATAAGGTCCTCGACCTGGCTGGAAAGCCCCGCCCCGTTGCTGACCACCAGGGCCGCCTCCGCGATGCGCACGCTATCTCTTGGCGTGCTCTGCCAGGTGTGCGCGTCGACACCGGCGGCGACCAGCGTGTCGACCTGAACCAGGTCCTTTCCCACCTGCCGCACCAGATCAGCCAGGACGGCGTTTCCGGCCACCACGCTAATTGGTTCGCTGGGTGCGGCACCGGTAGCGGGCGCGGACGTCGGAGATGGAGCAGAAGCCGGTGCGGCGGTCGGGTCGGGCGAGGCGGCTGTAACTGGAGGGGCGGATCCTGCGGCGGGCGAATCACCAGACGGAGGGAGGTCCGGCTCTTCGCCCCCGCAGGCCGTCAGCAGCAGCGCAATTGCCGCCAGCGCGATAAACAGCGCCAGGGCTGGCCGCAGCGGAAGAACATTGGCAAGGGAAAGAGGTCGTTGAAAGGATGGTTGCATCGATTTGCTCCGTTGTTTTAGGTCTCAAGTGCCGACGAAATCAATACGACGTATCAATTGGTTGCCAGTATGATATTCGGTATCATTTAGGCAAGGTCAACGATATCCAGTATCAATTAAAGGCTGTTACAGATATGGAGTATCAATGAAGACGCGACAAAATAAATTGCGGCGGGTTCAGTCCTCGGCGCAATCGCTGCATCGGCCGTACACTTCCAGCCAATGCCCGCTCATCCGGAAGCCGGCCGCTGCGGCCGCGTCGCGAAGCGTCTCCTCGACGTCGCATCCTTCCAGATCCGCGGACGCTCCGCATACGGCGCACAACAGGTGGTGATGGTGCCCCTGATGGCTGAGCTGATAGCGCAGTTCGCGGTCTTCCAGGAGGACCCGACAAACCTGATCGGTTTCCACCAGCAGGCGCAGACCCCGGTATACGGTGGCCCGGCCCACGCAGGGCAACGAGGCACACAGCTCTTCGGCGGTGAAAGGCCGGCCCTGAGCGGCCACGGCGCTGATCACCAGCCGGCGGGGCTCGGTGTCCCGATATCCCCGGTCGGTCAGTTGAGCTACGATGTCGTCGACCACGGCGGCAGACCGAGGTCGCGGATGCTCGTGCCCGGTATGCCGGGGTGTGGTGATGACCAAAATGATACTCCGTATCGGACGGTATCACCGAGAATCACCAGTGTCAACACTGGACCGACCCGCGAGGCCCGGCGGTGGGCGAGCAGTCGCGGTGGCATCCGGCCGCGCGTTTCAGTCGGTTGGCCCTGGCACAGCGGGACAGGCCATCAGGTGCGATCCTGGCGGCGCTGTCGGTTCATTGGAATTGCGTGGCGGCGGGTCACAGGCGGTTGACCTCTGCCCGCAGAGGGTGTTCGGGTTGGTGTTGCTGAGGGTTTGCCTCCGGCATTTCAGGCCGCGCTCAAATCGTTTATCCCCGACGACGGGAAGGTGGCGGTCATCATATATTCCACGTCCCCGATCCAGGCCGGGGGAGACGCTCAAGTGGATCACGGGTCAGAATATAACGTCCGTCGATGAAGTGTCGGGTTCCGACACCGGCGAGAATGCCTTAGCTGGGATGGCGCCGATCGGAAAGGTGGTGACGCTGGCAAACCGGTTCCCGGTGGCGGAGTTGTTTTCCGAGAGGCACGACCATCGGGAGCTTTCGTCCAATTCAGTCCCGGCGCAGGCATTAGGCTCCGTCCGCCGCCGGCTCTCTGTGGTTTAATCTGGGGATGGAGTAACGGCCATGCAAGGGTTTGATTTCGGAAACGACATCATCATCCTTTTCTACGCCGTCATGGCCGGCAATCTGTTGGCTCCGGTTTGTTTGCCAGTCATCACCGGAATGATGTGCGGCGGTTTCATGGCAAATGTCAATCCTGACCACGGGCTGGGTCAGGGTTTCAAGGCGATGGTGGTGAGTTTGGGCGTGGCCGCGCTCTGGACCGTGTTGCTGTTGATGGCAACCGACGGCTTGGCTCGTCTCAATTTCAACGTCTTTTTCGGCGGATTGGCGGTGGCCAACTTGTGCGGCGTAGTAGCGGCCTTTTTCCTTTGTCGCAACCTGAACGACTATCGGGAATTTGAACGCTCCATCAATCAGCGACGGAGATAACACAGCGACGGAGACAACACGTTGCGGTCGCCAGAGTTGAAATGCTGTGCGACACCCACATCGCTACTGTCAAATCCAAAGTGCGACACTACCGGTTTCTCGGTATTCTCAACATTATGAAGCAGCTTGGCGAGGCCGGCGAGAATTACGAGTGGGGCGACGGCTTCATCAAGTTTCCCGGTCGACCCACCCCGGTCACGACATTCCAATACACCAGCAGTAGCGTGGGCAACCTCTGCGGCGGTGAGGTCAGTGGCGCCGGCCGGCCGGTTCCCGAGTAGCGAGATTTTGTCGTTGCCCGGCAACCTTGACGCTCCGGCGCCGACGGGCGTATATTCTGACCATCAAATCTGGGGGAACCTGTTATGCCTATCTACGAGTACGCCTGCACGACCTGCGGGCACAAGTTCGAAAAGTTGCAGCCCATGTCCGCCTCCGGCGCCGACTGCCCCCACTGCGAGCAGCCGGCCAAGCGCGCGATCTCCGTCTTCGCGGCGGTCAGCAAGGGCGACAGCTTCGCCAGCGACATGGCCGACCTCGGCGGTTCGCCCATGCCAGCCCCGGTGGGCGGCGGCGGCTGCGGCGGTTTCTGCGGCTGCGGTCACTGATCAACACGCCAACCAAAGAATTGAGGGCGGGTTGCAAACCCGCCCTCGTTCATTTGCGTCCGTGCGTTAGGGCCTAGTCAGCCGCCATGGCAAGGCGCTGCATTTCCGCGGCGGCCTCGTCGGCAGTGTCGGCCCAAGCCGCCCGCGCCTGGGCCATCAGCTGGCGCGAGGCGTCCGGGTTCCCCTGAACGGCTTCAGCTTCGAGCCGGCCCATCCAGTAGGTGTCCCGCACCGACGAGCGCCGGGACAGCCGCTCATCCAGCATCGTCCTTGCTTCGTCGTAGCGACCGGCGCGGATGTAGGTCTCCAGCAGAGTGTCCTCGAAGACCTCGCGCTGAGCGTGACTGCCGCCGATGCGGGCGAGCATGGGGTAGGTCGGGCCCATCAGATCGGCCGCCTCGTCGTAGTCGCCGGCCGCGAAGGCGGCGGCGCCCAACGCAATGGGCAAGACCATCTCCCGGGATAGATCGTCGCCTTTCTCTCCCTGGGCCTTTACCCGGTCCACGAACTTTTGGGTAGACTCCGCGTCCCCCGCGCCGGCGAAGGCCAGCGCGGCGTGGCAGTCGCGGAAAGCCGGCCCAGGAGTCTCGGCAGCGGGCAGAGCCACGTCCCGCACTTCGTTCCAAGGCTTGCCCGGCTCCTCGCCTGAGTAGATCTGCAGGCGCCACATGAGGGACGCCGCGTCCTGCAGGTTCGCCAGGTTGCGCGCCTGCACGCCCGGCCGGATGTGGGTTTCGTAGAGGTCGAGGGCCTGGTGGTATTTGCCCTGGGCCAGTTCGAAGAGGGCCAGGTGCCACGACAGGTGCGTATTGTACGAGGCTCGCCGGTCCCAGCCATCCAGCCAGTCGCCGAGCCACCGGCCACCATTGGCAGCGTCGCCCTGTTCGAAGTAGGAATGGGTGACCGAGTGGCTGGCCACCGCGTTCTGGGGGTTGCCCTCCAGTGACCGGGTCGCCAGGTCCATTGCCTTTTCGGGCTGGTTGGTCTCGTGGTGGGCGAAGGCGTACTGGCCGAGGAAGGCCCAGTCGTCGCCGTTGGCCGGCGCGACCTTGCGCATCATCGCCATCAGGTGGTTGGGGAAGTCCGGGACGCCGGCGCCGAAGCAGCCGAGCATGTAGAGACGCTGAGCGACCCGCATGGCCAGCGTGTCGGTGGGGAATTCGTCCAGGTGCTCGTCCACCAATCTGATGGCCTCGGTACCCTTGCCGTGCGTGAAGGAGTGGACGATCCGGGCGATCTGCTGCTCTTCGCGTGAGCATCCGGCGGATAGTTCGATTGCCTTTTCCGCCGCGGCCCGGGCCGCTGGAACGTTGGTCTGCAGGTGCAGAACGTACGCCTGGACGACGTGGGCCATGGCGAAGCCTTCGTCAGCCTCCAAGGCCGCCTCGAGCTTGGCATCCGGGCCGTAGTTCTGGGACAGAACCAGGTCGAGGCCTTCCTGGTAAAGGTCGACCGCCGCCGGCGAGTTGGTGGTAAGAGTCAGGCCGTTTCTACTTTTGAGCGTGGCGCACATAATTTGCCCTCCCGATGGGGGAATATTGGCGGCAAGATTACCACAGTTGCCGGGTTTATACCGCTCCCTGCGCCTCCAGCTCGGCCAACTGCTCTGGCGACAGGCCGCCCAGGGTGCAGAGGATTTCCGCGTTGTGCTGGCCCAGTTTCGGCGGCGTGCCGGTGTCCGACGGGCGGCATGATTTGAGCTGTATGGGCGTAGCCAGGGACCGGAAAGTTCCGCCGAGCGTATCGCCGGTGTCCACGAACATGCCCCTGGCTTCCAGCTGGGGACAGCCGGCCAGGTCGGCCACGCTCTGGGCGACGCCCATCGAGAAGCCCAGCTCGGTGAGGCGACCGGCGACCTCCCACTTGGGGCGCTGGGAGGACCATACTTCGATTGCGGGGATCATCTCGTCGAAGACGAAATCGGCGTCGGGAAACTGCTGCAGGTAACGCTCGTCCGCGTCCGGCAAATCGGTGCGGCCGATTAATTCCCAGAGTCCGGCCAGGCGCTGTGGGGTGCGCACGCCGGCCATGACCACGTGGCCGTCCGCCGCGCGCAGGGCCAGGCCCGGCGACAGCGACGCCTGCCGGGTGCGTCCCGGCGTGGTTCCGGTGGCCTGGAAGGCGTTCATGTTACTGATGACGTGGGAGGCCATGCACTCATACATCGCAACGTCGACGTGCTGGCCGACGCCGGTTTGACGGCGGGTTTCCAAGGCAAGAACGATGCCGAGCGCGGCCCATACACCGGGGACCGAATCGCCGATGTTGTCGCCCACCGCCTGTGGTGTTCCGCCCGGCGCGCCGGTGAGGTCCATCCAACCCGACATGGCCTGGATCGCGAGGTTGTTGGCCGGCCAGTCGGAATACGGGCCGCGAGCGTCTTCGGCATCGCCATAGCCGGTGATCTCCGCGTAGATCAGGCGGGGGTTGATCTCCCGCAGCCGCTCGTAGCCCAGGCCCAGGCGACGGAAAGCGCCGGGTCCCCAGTTATCCAGGAGCACGTCGGAGTTGGCGACGAGGCGTTCGAACGCTGCCTTGCACGTTGCGTTGCGCAGGTCGAGCGTGACGCTCATCTTGTTGCGGTTGACGCCCAGGAACCGGCTGCTGATCTGACCCGAATCGGCGTCGCCGATGAAAGGGCCGCGACCTCTCGCCAGGTCGCCGGTGCGCGGCCGCTCGATTTTGATGACCTCGGCGCCCATGTCGGCGAGGATCAGGGAGCAGAAGGGACCGGCAACGATGTGTGTGGCGTCGAGAACGCGGATGCCTTCAAGGGGCAGCGGGAGATCAGCTGGGTTGTCGGCGGTTGGAGAGGTGTTTTCGGGCATGGTTGAAGGTCCTTGCACCAATCGAGGTTGTGTAATGCCTGTGTGTGAAGCGGCCGAAACGGCATAGGCGCAGTCAATTGAACATTACGAGGGATGAAGTCGCGCGGTGTCCCAGCCGCCGCAGAGGACGATCTTGTCCGGACGAGATTGCCACGCTTCGCTCGCAATGACGGTTCTACCCAGCCGGGACTCCCACGCTGCTCTGGCGATGACGGTCTCACCCGGCCGGACTGGATGCGACCTGAAGGTTACTACAGATACTCCGCCAGCGACCGCAGGGCTGCGCGCGCTCCCTGGCGCATGGGCTCGAAGTGGCTGAAGCAGAGCACCTCGAAGTCCAGTTGGGAAAGGCGGCGGACCGACTCCTTGGCGGCCTCCATGTCACTGGAGAACCAGCGGGATGGCAGGGTTAATCGGCCCTGGTAGCGTTGGAGAGCGTCCGCGACCAGCAGGACTCCCTCGTTGGGGAAGTGCAGGCTGATGCTGCCCGGGGTGTGGCCCGGAGTGTGGACCACGGTGGCTCCACCGAGGAGCGGCAGGACGTCTCCTTCGTTCAGGCGGTTGGCCACCGGCACGCGTGAGGGGGTCATCCAGGTCAACAGCGGCCACATGAACGGGCGGAGCCACCGGGGCTTGACCGGGTTGGGCAGCTTCCGGCCGGCCTCTCGCGCCAGGTAGGGCGCTTCCACGCTGTGCGCGGCCAGCGGGGCTCCGGTCGCCTCAATCAGGCCGGCCATGCCGCCCACGTGGTCCGGGTGGTAGTGAGAGGAGATGAGCTGGCGAACCGATCCCGGTCCGTATCCCAGGCGGCCCAGGTATTCAATGATGCGGCGGTGGTGGTAGAGTCGCCAGCCGGAGTCGATAATCGCGACCCGGTCTTCGCCGGTTTCGGCGTCGGGCGTGATCACCAGGAAAGCGCTGGTGGTGATCAGCCCACGCTGATGCAACCCGGGCATGATCTCGCCGACGCGCGCCCGTGGGCCCGGAATGCCGGGAGGCCGGTAAATTGATGCGTCAGGGAGAGGCCATTCCATGCTTGCTGTCTATGTGGTAACTGTTCGGAATTCAGGAGGTTGTCATTGTGAGGCGCTTGCGCCGTGTCAATTTCGATATCGTAGCAGCAACGTCTGCCCTGAAGGACTCCCCGGCGCCAACGAGATTGCCGCGCTGCGCTCGCAATGGCACCTCCCCGCAACTCCGCACGGCTACGCCGCGTTGAGCTGGGGATTATTACATCCTGCTGGCGCCGCGGATCAGGGCGACGGCCTACTGGCGCAAGTCGACGACCCGGCGGGCCTTGAACTGGGTGCGCTCGAATTCGCCCTCGGGCTTGAGCTCCACGGATACGCCGACGCCCAGGGCGCGGCGGAGGGTGTCGGCCACCTGCTCCCGTAGCGTGTTCAGTCCCTCGGGTCCGCCTTCGCCGGCAGATGCCCAGACTCCGGCGGACACCTCGGTTTGGACGGTCAGGCGGTCCAGATAACCGCGTTCCCGTTCCACGACCAGGCGGAATTCGCCGCCGAACTCGTCCAGATTGCGGAGCACGTCTTCCACGCGCGAGGGGAACACATTCTGGCCGCGGATGATGAGCATGTCGTCGGCGCGGCCGTAGATGCCCCGGGTGAGCGTCGGGTAGGTTCGCCCGCAGGGGCAGTCGGTCATCTCCCACCTTGCGATGTCGCCCGACCAGTAGCGGATCATCGGTTGGGAATCGCGCTCGAGGTGGGTGTAGACGGGCACGCCCTCGCCGCCCATGGCAACCGGCTCGCGCGTTTCGGGATGCACCAGCTGGGTATACACGATGTCCTGCCACAGGTGCATGCCGCGCTGCAGGTGACGACAGCCGCCGTTGGTCATCCACGGCGTCATCTCGGCCATGCTGCCCTGGTCGACGACGTAGCAACCGAAGGCGTCCTCGATGGCCTGGCGGGTGGCTGGAACGCTGGCGCCGGGCTCGCCGCTGAAGAACATCAACCGGAACCCGAAGTCCTCGCGTGGGTCCACGCCCATTTCGCGCGCCGTCTCTGCCAGGTACAGCGCGTAGGACGGCGTGGCGTACAGGGCGGCCGGCTTCACCATCTCCGCCCACTCCACAGCGCGCTCGGTCTGGCCAGGCGCGCCGGCGCCGAAGGGGAAGCAGGTGGCTCCCAATCGCTCGGCTCCCACCAGCGCGCCCCAACTACCCACGTAGAGGCTGAACACCGCCGCCACCATGACCGTGTCGCCGGGTCGCACGCCGGCTCCCCACAGGATTCGCGCGTGGGCCTCGCCGATGCGGTCCCAGTCGCCTCGGCTGATGCCAAAAACCGTGGGTCGGCCGGTGGTTCCGGACGTGCCGTGGATGCGGTAGATCTGATCCGGAGAAACGCAGAGGAAACGGCCGTAGGGCGGGTGGGCTTCCTGCTCGACGCGGACCTCCTCCTTGGTCAGGATGGGGAGGCGGGCGAACTCTTCTAGGCTGCCGATGTTTGCCGGGTCCGCCGCCGCGTCTTTCCAAAACTCGCGATAGAACCCGGACTGCTCCCACGCGTAGCGGACCTGCCCCCGCAGCTTGTCGAGGATGACCTCGTCGCGCTCGGCGGGATCCATGGTCTCCAGTCGGGCATCCCAGTGCTCTGCATCCTGGTTCGGGATAAAGGTCGGGTCATATTGGGGCGGCCAGGTCATAGGGCTTCCCGCTTCACGCCGGTACGGATGAAATCCACCATCGCGGCGGTGAAGGTGCCGACGGGGAAAACGCCGTCGACGCCCATCTGCCGTAGGGGCTCGACATCGCCGTCAGGTATGGTGCCGCCGACCAGAAGCAGCACTTCTCCGTCGGCGTCGGCTCCGCGCAGGCCGTGGCGCTCCAGCGCGTCCACCATGCGCGGCATGAGCCGCATGTGCGCGCCCGACAGGATGCTGATGCCTACGACGTCCACGTCTTCCTGGGCAGCGGCAGCGGCCACCTGGTCGGCGGTGACCCGCATCCCCAGGTAGACCACCTCCATGCCGGCGTCCCGCAAGGCGCGGGCGATGACCTTGACGCCGCGGTCATGGCCGTCCAGGCCGAGCTTGGCGAGGAGGATGCGGGGTGGAGCAACTGGGCTGGACTGCATCAGAACGCCTCCGGCCGGGAGATGATCCAGTCACCGGCATCGCTTTCCGCTAGCGTCAGGCCCCGGTTCTCCACGAGGTTTTTCAGGGACTGCATCGTTGGCGCTTTGTGATAGATCAACTGCAGGTTTTCCTTTCCCGTCTCCTCAATAATTTCGTTAAAAATCAGCAGAGCCTCATCGAAAAAGGATACACCGATGCGGAGGATTCCATCGGTATTCAACGTAATTTCGCTGCCACCAGCGGCAGCCTGCATTGCCGGCGCCACAACCCGCGCCGCCGGACGTGTGATCAGCACTGTTTTGCCCGATTGTGTTGACAAGTTGACCGTCGTCATCGTCATCACTCATGCCGGAACGGATATAGTGACCACTGCCACCGTACCGGCAACCCGATCTGGTCCTTCCAGATTGCCCTTGATAATCCTGCCGCCGGTTTCCACCTCCAGAGAGCCGCCAGCGGAAATGATTGTCAGATTACCGCCCAAATTTTTCACGACACCCATAACATGGTCCAGACCGATGCCACGATGAGCCTCGCCGGTACCGGTAACATGCAGCTCGGTTGCGAGAGCAATTGCATCAGCGTCATTCAGCACATCGGCTAAAGCCGCGTTCTGGCGCAACGACGCCGGAATCCCGATCCCGCAATCCGCGATGCCAACGGTATGCTTGACACCGCCGACAACATCACTGCCGGCTCGGATGACATAATAACCAGCCGCCCATTGCGAGTGTTCCACGGCGTTCAAAGCCAACTCGTAAAAGACACCCACCATTTCGACGAGCGCGCCGGTTAGCCCCTGACCGGATGCCAACTCCAGATTATTGGCAATCTGTTCAACGTCGTCAACGCTCTGAAACCGAGTAATCGGCGGGATGCCGGCGTCAAAATCACCAGAGAACCCTGGCAGGGAGTCTTCACCTTGCTGCGCCACCAGCCGGAACAGTCGGGCTACTGTTTCACTGTGCACTAAAACACTCCCGGGTCCACGTACTCGCCCCATTGGTCGCGGAGGGCGCCCATGATCTCGCCCTCGGTGACGCCGGCGGCCACGGCGGTGAGGATCGGCGGCATGAGGTTGCCGTCGGCCTGGGCGGTTTTCACGATGTCGCGGAGGCTGGCCGCGGCGTCGGTTTCGCTGCGACCCTGGCGTACCGTGGTGAGGCGTTCGATCTGCCGCTCTTCCTCGGCGTAGTCGAACTCGAAAAGCTCGAGTGAGCCGGCGTTGCTGGCATCGTCGCTGTACTCGTCGTTGACCCCGACTATCGTGTAGTCGCCCGATTCGACGCGCTGCTGGTAGCGGTAGGACGCCTGGGCGATCTCGCTTTCGATGTAGCCGCTGACGATGGCCTCCAGCATCCCGTCGAGCATGCTGCCGTTGCCCATGGCGTCGATGCGTTCGATGTAGGCCATGGCGGCCTCTTCGAGCTGGTTGGTCAGGGTCTCCAGGTAGGCGGAGCCGCCCAGGGGATCCGGAGTTGCGGCCACGCCCGACTCGTGGGCGAGGATCATCTGGGTGGCCAGCGAGATGCGCATGGCCTCCTCTGATGGTATGTCGTAGGCCTCGTCGTAGCCGCTGACGTGGAGCGACTGGGTTCCGCCCAGCACGGCGGCCAGGGCCTGGAGCCCGCCGCGCAGGATGTTGTTCAGCGGATCCTGGCGCACCAGCGTGGATCCTAGGGTCTGGGTGTGGAACCGCATGCGCATGGACTCGGGGCGGGTGGCGCCATAGCGGTCGCGCATGAGCCGGGCCCACATGCGGCGGGCGACGCGGAACTTGGCAATCTCCTCGAAGAAGTCGTTGTGCACGCCGAAGAAGTGGGACAGCCGGGGCGCGAACTCGTCCACGGCCAGACCGCGCCGCATCGCCGATTCGACGTAGGCCATGCCCTGGGCGACGGTGAACGCCAGTTCCTGGACGGCGTCGGAGCCGGCCTCGCGGGTGTGGTAGCCGCTGATGGAGATGGTGTACCAGTTGGGGACGTGTTTCGTGCAGAACTCGACGACGTCGGTGGTGAGGCGCAGGGCCGGGGCCGGCGGGAGGGCGAAGGTCTTCTGGCCGTGGAACTCCTTGAGCGAGTCGTTCTGCACGGTGCCGCGCAGCGCCGACCATGGGGTGCCGCGCCGCTCGGCGTTGTGCAGGAACATGGCCAGCAGCACGATGGCGGGATGGTTGATGGTCAGCGATACGCTGGCCTGCTCCAGTGGTATCCCGTCGAAGAGCTCGCCCATATCGGCGGCGGTGTCGATCGCGACGCCCAGGCGGCCGACCTCTCCCTCGGCGAGTTCGTGGTCGGAGTCGTATCCGGTGAGAGTGGGGTGATCGAAGTCGGTGCTCAACCCGGTCTGGCCGTGAGCCAGGAGGAAGCGGTAACGCTCGTTGGTGGCGCGGGCGGTGCCGAAGCCGGCGATCTGCCGCCGGGTCCACAGGCGTCCGCGGTACATGGTGGGGTAAGCGCCGCGGGTGAAGGGGAATTCGCCCGGGTTGCCGAGGTCCCCCGCTGGATCGAATCCGCTGGTATCCAAGCCGGCCGGCGTGTAGAGCGGCTCGATGGGGAGGCCGGAGAGGGTGCGAAGGCGGGGTTCATCGGAGATGCTCACGGTTCAAACTCCCGGTTCGTGGTGGTGAGCCAAGAGGTGGGTACCACATTATCGTGGCGTCAGCCACTGCAGTCCTGCATTGAATGGCATTGTAACCGTTCATCGCAGACTGCGAGAAGATTGCAAAGTTGCCGCTGATTCTGTTTGACTGCGCTAAAATAAGCGCTTATACTATCGGTGATTATAAATAGCCGTCTAAACAGACGAAGAGGAGCGCGAAATGACAATCACCATCCACCGGACCGAGCGCCAGAAGCTCATCGACGTTTCCGCAATCGAAAGTACCCAAGGCGGACGCCGCGTGTACACTTTTACCCTGACTTGCCGGGAGCTTGACAACATAATCGAGCCACGCACCAGGCAGGACGTTATCCAGGAGGCTAACCGGAGGTACGATTCGAAGCACGCTGCGACCATCCAACAATACCTGTTCGAGAAGCAGGATTGGGTCTTGGGCGCGGAGTTGGTGGCGATTGACCCTAATGCCATCGTATTCAAGCCGTACCCGGATCCTCAGGGACAACCCACTTCGGTCGGCCGCATGGTCGTCTATATGGATGACAAAAACCTGCTCAGGCTCTTCGATGGACAGCACCGCCGCGGAGCTATTGCTAACGTCATCAAGGACGACTTTGAAGGGAGTCTTGCGACTCTCAAGAGGGAGCTGGCCGATTTGCGCGACGAAGTTGCTGAAACGGAAGACATCACGGCAACGAAGTCCGCGATCCATACTAAAGAAGAGCAGATCAGGGAACTCGAAAGCAAGAAGGAGCGGTTCGAGCACGATTCGCTCACCATAATCCTATATGCCGAGGGGGAGTTGTCGGCAGTGCGGCAGATGTTCTCAGATGCCGCCAATGCAAAACCTCAAGAGCCGATCACCCGTGCCCGGTTTGATCAGCGTGACGCCTTCAATCTTGCTGCCTTTGAACTCTCCAATTCCTCGCAGTTGCTCAAGGGTAAGATTGACATGGAACGCAGCGCAGTGAGTCAGACTAGCGAAAGTCTGATTTCCTTCAGCCAACTGGCGACAATGCTCAAAACATTGGAGTTTGGCTACTACGGGCGGATCAGCAAGACCCGTAATGCCGAACTGCTTGCGGACTACTCCGAAGTAGTCAATTGCGGGATTGATTTCTTCGACGAATTCCTGCCGGCGGCGATTGAGGAATTTGACCTGTTGTTGGGCGAAGAGATGACTTCCGAGGACATCCCGGACCGGCGTCAAATCTCATTTGCGCTTAACGTTACGGTGTTGCGCGTGCTCGCCGGATGCTACCATGCTTGGGGTACGGGAAACCGGCAAACCCTGATCGATTTTCTCCGGGCACAGCACTTTGACAAAGGCCGGCATCGCAACGCAATTCTGGTCAAATCCGGTCTGGTTGTTCCCGGCGCCAACACTCCGCAGGCCCGCCGACAGGAAGTTCAAGGAGCGATACGTTACATCATTGATGCTGCCCGTGAGTACCAGAGAAGCTAGCAGGTAGATAATAGAACCTGCCAAAAATGCTGCCGGCGTCACTGCATGGGAGTATGCGCTGTCTTGAACGCACTTTCCGCCGACAGACATGGAAACGGCTGCCGCCCTTGAAAATAGCGCGGCAGCCGTCCATAGAATCTCAAGGCATTTCAGTCTGACGCTGCGGCGGATGCAGGCTCCGCCGGCTCTTTGATGAAGAATTCGATTGGGATGCCTGAGCGTTCATGCATCAGTCGAGCGACTTCCACAGTGATCGACGTTCGGCCCGTCATCATCGCGTCCAGGTTGTCGCTTCCCCCGACCAGCGCCTCCATGTGTCCTCGAGACACCATCGCCTGGTCAATCAGAAATTCGATCATTGAACTTGGGTCCGGGTCGTCTATCGGGTAGTGTTCCGCTTCGTAGATCTCTACCAGCGTGCATATCCGGTCGAGTTCTGCCCCTTCTGCGGTATTCAGCTCCGCATCCAACAACTCGGAAATCCGAGCCAGCGCCGCATCGTATTCCGCTTCGTTCTGGACTTGGTTGATCTCTGACATGCTTACACCTCTCCAGCATCGATAGCGTTGTACTCAGCGTGCGTGCCAATAAACCGGATGTATACCATTCGGTAAGCGTAGTTTACCTTAACCACCAGCCGATACGTGTTGCCTTTGATATTGAAGACCACCCGGTTCCCGGTAATGATGCTGGCGCTGGGATACCTTTCCCGAACTCGGCGCGGTGCTTCCCAATCTGCACGTTCGATCACATTGTACCAGTCAAGCAACGGCTGCCTAGCGTCGGGGTGCCGTTCCCAAAACTCGCGCAACGTTCTCTTGGTGATAATCCGCATGTCGGTCTCTGATCGAAGGCCATTATATCGATTGATGCTGTTCGCTGGTCCGTGCGCCACCGGCCCGATGATAGAATGAACTTGTAACTCATCGTTCACGTCCGTCCGCCGGAGAGAGGGCAATGAACCACGTTAAGACGTTCTTCCTCCTGATGGTTCTCACCGGGCTGCTGCTGCTCATTGGCGCCGCCTTGGGCGGGCAGGCTGGTCTAATAATTGCGCTCGTGTTCGCGCTGGCCATGAACTTCGGCGCGTACTGGTTCAGCGACAAGATCGCGCTCAGCATGACCCACGCCCGGCCGATAACCGCTGACGACGACCCACAGCTGTATCAACTGGTGGCCGAGCAGGCGCGCCTGGCAAACATGCCGATGCCCAAGGTTTACGAGATCGACGATCCCTCCCCCAACGCTTTTGCCACCGGCCGCAACCCGCAAAACGCCACCGTCGCGGTAACCACCGGCATCCGCCACATCCTCACACGGGAGGAACTGGCCGGCGTCATGGCCCACGAGATGGCGCACGTGGGCAATCGGGACACGTTGATCATGACCATCGTCGCCACCATAGCCGGCGCGATCACGATGCTGGCCTTAATGGCGCAGTTCGCGGCGATATTCAGCAGCTTCGGCGGCCACAGCGACGACGACGAGGGCGGCGGCGGCAACTTCATCACCCTGATCATCATCGCCATCATCATGCCTATCGCCGCGACCATCATCCGCATGGCCATCTCTCGCGCTCGCGAGTTCCAGGCGGACCAGACGGGGGCGCACAATTGCGGCAACCCCGAGGCGCTGGCGCGGGCGTTGGAAAAGCTGGAAATGGGGAGCGAAATCCGGCCCATGAAGGTCAACGAGGCGGCCTCCCACCTGTTCATCGTCAACCCGCTCAGCGGCCGCTCCATGGCGCGGCTCTTCTCGACGCATCCTCACATCGAGGAGCGGGTCCGCCGGCTGCGCGAGATGAACGTGCAGCCCAACTTCGGGTCGATAGATCGTCCCGACTACGACCTGCCCGAAGGCAGCGACCGGCCCAATTTTTAGCGTCGGGTGACGTTGGAGGCTCTGCCTCTGCTGGGAGTGGTCCCGGCCTCGCCGCGGATGCAGCGTCCGGCCCTCTAATCGGGCGCGCGCAGGCCGTTCTTGAGGACAACCGTTGTGCTATCATTCGGCCGGCGGCGCCTTGCCGCCCGTCTGGCATCCCACGTTACGCGTTTTGCGCAGTTGAGGAGGTTATCATGGCCGGAAATTACACCATCAGCGTCGGCACCGTGGGCGGTGGACTGTCCGTCAGCCCGGACGGCGGCGAAAGCTGGAACCGCATCCGCAACCCGCTGCCCACCGAATGCAACATCCGCGCGCTGGCCGTCGATCCCAGCAACCGGCATCGCATCTACGCCGGCACCGACAACGGTCTGTACCGGTCCGACGACAACGGTTTCACCTGGGAGTACATCGAGTCCCCCATGGACGACCTGCAAATCTGGTCCGTTGAAGTGGACCCTGACGACTCCGATACGGTGTTCGTGGGCACGCGGCCCAACGCCTTCCGTTCGCGGGACGGCGGCAAGTCTTGGGAGTCGCTGGACCTGGGCGTCCGCATGCCTTGCCCCATCGGCATCCCCCGGACCACCAACATCATTGTCGACCCGCGAGACCCGCGGACGGTGTGGGCCGGCATCGAGGTGGACGGCGTGTATCGCAGCCTGGACGGCGGCGACAACTGGACGCGCCTTCCGGACCTGGGTCCTGATCCCTTCCACGGAGACATCCACGGCATGGCGCTGAAGCCCGGCCCGGACTCGGCGATCTACTGCACCACGCCTTTTGGCATCTCCACCAGCAATGACGAGGGGGAGAGCTGGGAGTTGCACGAGTTCCCGCGTTTCCACGCCGAGGACGTCCGATCATACTGCCGGGGCATGGTCATCAAGCCCGACAACCCCAGCGTCATGTTTGTCGGCAACGGCGACTCCATCCCGGGGATCACCGGAACCATCCGACGCACGCGTGACGCCGGCGCATCCTGGGATGCCCCGCAGCTGTCAGCGACGCCCAACTCCGTGGTGTACTGGTTCGCCGCCAGCCCTCACGTTGACGACGTGATGGTGGCCGCCAGCATTTACGGGTACGTCTACGTCAGCAGCGACGGTGGCGAGACCTGGGACAAGCTGCAGAAGGAGTTCGGCGAGATCCGATCGCTGGCGCTGACACCGAACGAGTAGACAACAGAGGCAGCGTAGTAGCGTGACCCCCCTCCCGCTTGGGAGGGGGGTCTTTGATGCTACAATCGAGTAGAACTGAGCGTCCCCTAGGCAGGCGGCAAATGGCCACGACAAAACTGATCACCGCGGACGAGCTGCTGCTCATGCCCGACGACGGGTATCGGTACGAGTTGGTGCGCGGGGAGTTGACCGAAAAGATGCCGCCACCGGGAGATGGGCACGGTGACGTGTCGGGTAGATTTGTCATCGCGTTAGGCCGTTACAGTGAAGACAACGACTACGGTGTAATACGGGATAACGTCGGTTTCCAATTGGAATCCGATCCGGACACCGTGCGCGCGCCCGATGTGGCTTGGATTTCGCCCGGCCGAATCGAAGGGTTTTCACCAGGATACCGCTTCATAGTCCCCGACTTGGCCGTGGAGATTAATTCGCCCACCGACACACCGCGCATGGTTGAGGAGCGGGCGCAAATGTGGCTGGGTTTCGGCAGCCGGGAAGTTTGGTACAGCGACCCGGAACAAACCACAGTCACACGCTACCGCCCCGGTCAGCCACCAGAAATCCTGGGCGAGGATGACGTGTTGGACCGGGGGGACCTGCTTCCGGGATTCAGCATCGAGGTCTGGCGGCTGTTTCGCCGCCATCGGTAGTCACGCATTGCCAGCCATTTCGCTAGCAACACTCACGGAGCAAACATGCCCACCTTCGATTCCGACGGCGTCAGCATCTTCTACCAATCCACCGGCGATGGCTTTCCGCTGATCTGGAGCCACGAGTTCGCCGGTTCCTACGAGAGCTGGGAGCAGCAGGTGCGCTACTTCAGCCACCGCTACCGTGTAATCACCTACAACGATCGCGGATATCCGCCGTCGGATGTGCCCACGGACCCCGAGGCGTACTCGCAGGACGTCACCATCGAGGACCTGCGCCGGCTGATGGACCACCTGGGGCTTGATCAGGCCTATATTGGCGGTCTGTCGATGGGCGGGAACGTGGCGCTGAATTTCGCGCTGCGCTATCCGGAACGCTGCAAGGCCATCATCGTGGCGTCGGCGGGCTCGGGCACCACGCACAACGAGGCTTTCCGGACCGGAGGGGAGGCGATGGCCGCCCGCCTGCTGGCTGAAGGCACTCCTCCCGTGATGAAGGACTACGGCAGCGGTCCCACGCGGGTGCAGCTCCAGCGCAAGGACCCGCGCGGGTATGAGGAATTCATGCGGCTGCTTTTCGGGCACCACGCGCGAGGCTCGGCCTACACTTTCCGCGGCGTCCAGTTGCGCCGGCCAACGGTCGACCAGCTGATTCCCCAGATGAACCAGTTGCAGGTGCCAACGCTCATCATGATCGGCGACGAAGACGATCCGTGTGTGGAGCCTTCGATCATGATGAAACGGGCAATCCCGCGGAGCGGACTGGCGGTTCTGCCGCAGTGCGGGCACGCCATCAACCTGGAGGAGCCGGAACTCTTCAACCGCCTGGTGTCCGACTTCCTCTCCTCCGTGGAAGCCGGGAAATGGGCCGACCACCCACTGGGCGACACACCCTATTCGACGGGATCGCGATAGACGAAGCCACGACGCCGCGGCAGCCACTCCCGGCGCGTCATGTCGGGGCGACCAGGATCCGACGGGTAGTTCGCGCCGGCGTGCGGGACTAGAACTCTACGGGCCGCAGGTAGTTCATATCCTGGCGCCGCTCGAGATAGCCGGCGCGGGTCTCATGTCCGTGGGGAAAGACCAGAAGGTGTCCCTGACGCTCGGCATCGGCCAGGATTATGCGCTTCTGATCCAGCGTGGTCTCGGGCTCATAGTCGAAAGACGAGATGATGGTCAGGCCGAGGTGATGCGGAGTCGGGACCAGGTCCCCGAGGTACACCACTCTCTCGCCGCCATAGGTGAATACGGCGATCTGGTGGCCCAGGCAATGGCCGTCCGTGACGATCAGGCTGAGCCCGGGGAACAGTTCAGTGTCCCCGTCAAGAAGTTCCAATTGGCCCCGATCGGCGATGGGGGCGAAATCTTCCACACGGAAGGCCTCGGCGTTGCGCAGCGAGGGATTGTGGGCGTCTTCCCAGCTGGTGCGCTGGACGTAGTAAGTGGCCCTGGGGAAGGAGGGAACCATGTCGCCCAGGCGGTCCATGCGGGTTGAGCCACCGGCGTGGCTGAAATGCAGATGGGAGAGCACAACGGCATCGATATCCCGAGGGCCAAGGCCCAGCCCCTTGAGGCTGCGCATCAATCGGCTGGGGACCAGCCCATACATTTCCTTGTCGCGAAAGTTATCCTTCGGACCCACGCCGGTGTCCACGATGATTTTCTTGCCGGCGCACTCGATCAACAGGCAATTCAGGCCCATCGTCACCCGGTTTTTGCGGTCGGTTGACACGAGGTTTTCCCACATCATCTTTGGAATTGATCCGAAACTCGATCCACCGTCTACCTTGAACACTCCGTCGCTGATAATTTTTGCAACGCTTACCGTCATCTTTCAATCGCTCCTGAACATCCGCATTTTTTATTGCCACCCGCTCCCAACTCACCGCGTCCACCGGTTTGTATGTCTCCGCACCGAAAGTGGGGCGGGCTATCCGTTGGCCTTATTTGGCCATTCCACAGGTCAATCCGACTGTGCCTTTGGTCGGTAACATGGCAATACTTTACAACCCCCAACCGAATTGGTGTCAACCCAAAAAAGCGAATAATTTTGATTGATTTTCGAAATTATAGTGAAGCGCACCGCCGACCGGAGACGATGGTGCCGACCGCCTCTGTGATGTTATGTTTGCCCGGCGAAACCGGACCCGTTGGCCAAGCCTCGACAGGCGCAAATATCAGATAGCGGCCAATGCTGGTTGCCACGCCGCCCACTGTGCCCGGCGTATGCTAGTGGATATTTCGCCGTCCACCCCAGAGACCTCGCCGCGGGTTCCGCGCCGCCGGGTATTGATTTTGCCGGAGCCGCAAACCGGCCAACGATCCCGCGGGTTTGGCCCGAGCCGGAACCAAGTTTCATTCCCGCCGGATATGGCTCCGATAGTGGCAATCGCCGCCACCTCGACCGACCGTGTCCTGTGGCCGGCGCCCAGTTTCGGAGTCGATTGCGGCTTCTGGTTCCACTTCGTCGGGCATTCCACGGTCACGGCGTTCCTGTTGGAGTGCGTTCTGAGATTGTGGTCCACGCCGGTAGCGGGCCCGGATGGGTCTGCCTGACACCGCAGGTGGCGATATGCGTTGACGCCGCCGCACTGGCGCCGTCGGCGGTATCCGCGGGATTGCCGCAGGTAACGGGATGAGACCTCAGCTTCTCGCTCCCTGCTGTCCGCAGGGTTGCTGACACGGGCGGTGAAGCCGGTCCGATACTTCCCCGGCGGGCAGTTGATAGCGGTCGTGATTCGCCAAAGGGGAGGCCGCCGTCGGCCACGGTGGGAGGATTGGTCCTGCCGCTGGCGATTGCCGCAGCGTTGATGTACTTCGCGGAAACGAATGCGCAGCCGGAGCAAATCACCAGCCTCCCGGCCGCAAGGTCGTGGAGCGTGGAGACCCAGTCCGCTGTTGGGAATGGCGATACGGTCCCGGTTACTCCCGTTGGTCGTGTCCTGTCCGACGTTGTCGCCGTTTCGGGAATCGGGTTGTGCGCGTTTGCGGCGGGAATGCCCGGCGCGGGACTCCGGGAGGTGGAAGTCCAGAACCGCGCCGCGAAGACGCCCCGAATATCAACGGGTGACGGGGCGCTGTGCCCTCATTGTGGCCTGTCCATGCCGGGCGCCGGCAATGACTAGAGCGCGGACAACTTTTCCGCTGCCGCTTCCAGCCGTTCCAGCACTCTTACCTGACCCATCACTTCCATCATTTCGAAAAGCGGCGGCGTGGCAGTGCGGCCGGTGATCGCGGTCCTCAGGGCGCCGAAAAACTGGCGTCCGGACAATTCGAGGTCCTTGCCGGTCGTCCTCAGAATATTTTCAAGATTTTCGTGATCAAATTCGGCAGCCGGGACCGATGCCAGGTCGGACTGGGCACGCGCGATAGCGGCGTGGGTGCCCTGTGGATCCATGCCGCGTTGGACCACGGACGCGGGGTCATAATCCAGAGTCTCTTCGAAGAAGTAGGAGAGCGTGTCCGGTGCGTCGGCCAGGGTTTTGAGCCGCTCCTGAACCAGCGGGATGATGCGCAGCAGGTAATCGCGGTCGATCGGCAGCAGGTGCGAGGGATATTCCCGATCCAGGAAGGGGAGGATACGGTCGGCCAGGTCTTCGTCATCGGTTTGGCGGATGTACACGCCGTTCATCCATTGCAGCTTGTCCAGGTCGAAGATCGCGGCCGGCTTGCCCACCCGCTCCAGGGTGAAGTTGTCCCGTATGGTGTCGGCGGTCATGACCTCGGTCTCGCCGTCCAAAGACCATCCGAGCAGGGCCATGAAATTGATCAGCGCCTCCGGCAGGAACCCATCGTCGCGGTATTCCATGAGGGACGTGGCGCCGTGACGCTTCGAAAGCTTGGCCCGGTCCGATCCCAGGATCATGGGCAGGTGTCCGAATGTCGGCATGTCGATGCCCAACGCCCGATACAGCTGCACGTGGCGCGGCGTGCTGGGCAGCCACTCCTCGGCCCGCAGCACGTGGGAGATGTCCATGGCGTGGTCGTCCACCACCACTGCCATGTGGTAGGTGGGGAACCCGTCGGATTTGACCAGGACGAAATCGTCGGTCAGGTCGTTCTGCCATTCGACGTGCCCGCGGATCGAGTCCTCCACGGACGTCACGCCGTCCTGGGGCATGGCGAAACGCAGTACCGAAGGGGATCCCTCGGACTCTTTGTCCCGCCGATCAGCGTCGGACAGAAATCTGCAGTGGCTGTCGTAGCCCTGGCGCTGCTTGTTGCGGGCCTGCTCCTCGCGCAGTTCCGCGACCCGCTCCGGCGAACAGTAGCAGCGGTACGCGTTGCCCGAAGCGATCAATCGCTCTGCGGCATCGTGGTAACGCTCGAGCCGCTCGGACTGGAAGTAAGGTCCATAGGGGCCGCCCACTCGAGGGCCCTCGTCCCAGTCAATTCCGAGCCATTCGAGCCCGTCCAGAATGTGGTCCACCGCGCCTTCGGTGATGCGGCCCTGGTCGGTGTCCTCCACGCGCACGACGAACTGCCCGCCGTTGCGACGGGCGAACAGCCAGTTGAACATGGCGGTGCGGATGTTGCCGATGTGCGGGTTTCCGGTGGGGCTGGGCGCGTAACGAACGCGAACGGGGGCTGGCATGGCGGGTGAGCCTCCTCGAATAACCGTCCCGGCGGTTCATCGGCCAATGGGACGAAAATGTTCCTCGAATGCTTGCGGCACTGAGAGTGGGGTTAGCGGCAGCGGTTATCTGGCTCGCTGACTGATGCGAGCCCAGGTGTCTCGAAGCGTCGTGGTGCGGTTGAACACCGGAACGCCGGGGCGGGAATCAGTGTCGGCGCAGAAGTAGCCCAATCGCTCGAACTGGAATCGGTCGCCCGCCTCCGCCGTTGCCAGGGCGGGTTCGGCCATGGCAGTCACCGTTTCAAGCGAGTCGTGGTTGATCAGGTCCAGGAAATCGGTTTCGCTTCCGGCCGGGTCGGATTCGGTGAACAGGTTGTCGTAGAGGCGAATTTCCACCGGCGCGGCGTGGTCGGCGGAAACCCAGTGGATGGTGCCCTGGACGCGACGGCCATCGGGCGCGTTGCCGCCACGGCTCTCAGGATCATAGGTGCAACGGACTTCTACGATCTCGCCATGTTCATCCTTCACTACGTCGGTGCAGGTGATCAGGCAGGCGTAGCGCAGGCGAACCTCGCGTCCCGGGGCCAGGCGGTAAAATCTTCGCGGAGGGTCTTCCATGAAGTCGTCCCGTTCGATATACACCTCGCGGCTAAAGGGCACACTGCGCGTCCCCATGGTCTCGTCTTCGGGGTTGTTGATGGCCTCGAACTCCTCGTTGCCGCCGCCTGGATAGTTGGTGATCACCAACTTCAGGGGGTGCAGGACGGCCATGCGACGGGGAGCCCTGCGGTTGAGATCCTCGCGTAGGCAGTGTTCGAGCAAAGCGAGCTCGGTCATGGTGTTGCGGCGGGCCACCCCCACGCGCTCGCACATGTCCCGAATTGCCTCGGGAGTGTACCCGCGACGGCGCAGGGCGCTCAGCGTGGGCATCCGGGGGTCGTCCCACCCGGCGACGTGGCCCTCTTCGACCAGCTGCCGCAGGCGTCGCTTGCTCATCACGGTGTGAGTCAGGTTGAGCCGGGCGAACTCGATCTGGCGGCTGCGGTAGATGCCCAGCGCCTCTTGGCACCAGTCGTACAGCGGCCGATGATCCTCGAACTCCAGGGTGCAGAGGGAGTGGGTTATCCCTTCGATGGAATCCGACAGCGAGTGGGCGTAGTCGTACATGGGGTAGATGCACCAATCGCTGCCGGTGCGGTGGTGCTCCGCGTGGCGGATGCGATAAAGCACCGGATCCCGCATGTTGAGATTGGGCGACGCCATGTCAATCTTGGCGCGCAGGACGTACTCGCCGTCGGCGAATTCGCCGGCGCGCATCCGCCGGAACAGGTCCAGGCTCTCCCCGGAGGGCCGGTTTCGATCGGGGCTCTCCTTGCCAGGCTCGGTGAGGGTGCCGCGAAATTCCCTGATTTCGTCGGCGGTGAGGCTGTCCACGTAGGCGTTGCCGTCGCGGATCAGCTGCTCGGCGGACTCGTAGAGCTGCTCAAAATAATCGGACGCATAGAAAAGATTCTCGCCCCAATCAAACCCCAGCCACTTCACGTCGGTGAGGATCGATTCGACGTACTCGATGTCCTCACGGGTCGGGTTGGTGTCGTCGAACCGCATGTGGCAGCGGGCGCCCCGGTACTGCTCGCCGACGCCAAAGTTGAGGCAGATCGACTTGGCATGACCGATGTGCAGGTAGCCGTTGGGCTCGGGCGGGAAGCGAGTCACCACGCGGCCGTCGTAGGCGCCGGCGGCCTGATCCTCGTTGATGATGGTGCGGATGAAGTCGGCGGGGATCTCGCCAGTGTCGGAGGGGGTGTCAGTGCTCATGTTTGGGTTGCCCCGTTGCCAAGATACACCGCAAAGGCGCGGCTCGCTTTTTGATTATATCTTGCCGGCGACGGGCCGGCGCAGGCGTCAGCCTGATAGTATAACTTTGTAATGTTCAGCTTCCTGCGACCTCAGCCCACTCTCACCGAGCAGGAAACACAGCGCAGCCTCCGCTACATGGACTGGAGCGGTATGTCCGCCGGCGCCATGCGCAGCCTGGGAACCGGCGGTTTGATGGCCGCCTATGCGCTGGCCCTGGGAGCCAACAACCTGGAGGTGGGCGTAATCGCGGCGCTGCCTTTCATCACGCATGTGATGCGGTTGCCCGCCGTCCTCCTGGTGGAAGTGTTCCGTGGCCGCAAGGCCTTGGGGTGGCCGGCCTTCGCGCTGATGCAACTGGTCTGGCTGCCCATCGGCCTGGTTCCTTTCCTGCTCGACGCGCCAGGCAAGCCGGCCGTGGTCCTGATGATTGTTTTCCTCGGCGTCCATGGAGCGTTGAATTCCCTTTGGGTCACGACGACCAACACTTGGATGCGCGACCTGGTTTCGCCTGACCGCCTGGCGAGTTACTTTGGTCGTCGTCTGGCGATGATGATCATCGCAATCTCGGTAATAGGGCTGGCCGGCGGTTTTTTCGTCCAGTGGTGGGAGAGCATTGCCCGCCCCGGTGATGAAGTTTTGGCCTTTTCGTTTCTGCTCGTTGGCGGGGTCTGCGTCTTCGGAACTTTCGGCGCATTCGCGATGTCCCGGGCCGTAGAGCCCATGATGCCTCCGTCAGCCCAATCCGAACAGTCCCTGGTGCGGATGCTGCTGGCGCCTCTACAGGATCCCAACTATTTTCGGCTCATCAGGTTTCTGTTCGCGTGGAGCCTGGTCTCCAACCTGGCGATACCCTTCTTTGCCATCTATATGCTGACGGTCATTGGGGTCTCGCTGCCGGTGGTGATGGGTTTGACCGCGCTCGGGCATCTTTCCAACGTGCTCTTCGTCCGGGTGTGGGGGAGCTTCGCTGACCGGATGGGGAGCAAAACGGTATTGTCCCTGTCGGCGTCCCTTTACCTGCTGGTCATCATCGGTTGGGTGTTCACCACCCATCCTGAGCGTTATTTTCTCACCATGCCCTTGCTGGTGGCCCTGCACCTGTTGGGCGGGGCCGCGGCTGCCGGGGTCACGCTCACGGTGAATACGCTGGCGATCAAGGTGGCGCCGGAGGGACGCGCCGTGCCGTTTTCCGGCGTCGCCGGCATGATGGTCGGCGTCGGTTCGGGAATCGGCCCAATATTGGGTGGACTGATCGCCGATTATTTTTCAGTGCGTTCCCTGGATTTGAGCGTCACCTGGTCGGCGCCGGGTGGAATAACGGCCTTGCCGGCCGTGTCGCTATCCGGTTTTGAATTCCTGTTTGGCATGGCCTTTGTGCTGGGTCTGCTATCGCTGAACCTGTTGGCGCCCCTGCGCGAGACAGGCGAGGTTTCCCGGGACACCGCCCTGGCCGAGCTCATGGCCGGAATGGCTCCAGTGGCCCGGGCCGTCTCTTCGGTTCCGGGGCTGAATATGGTGTCGTCCCTATCCTACGGATACTTGCGGCACATCCCCGGCGCCGACGTAGCCATTGGGGTGACGGCGTACCAGTTGGCCGCTTCCACTCAAGCGGCGGTAATTTCCGCCGGCCGCGGTCGGAGCGGGGCAGCGGCGGTAGCCAACCAGGTGGGAACCGTACTGAGTTATACCGCGGCACGCATGACTGACACTACCGGGTACGGCCTGGAGCTGGCCCGCCACGCCACCCGGGGAGCGGTTCACGCCGTAGATGACATCACCGGAGAGCTGGGCAACGTTACCCAGGGGGCCATGCTGGGCACGTTGCGAACTTTGCACCAACTACAGGTGGCGCCGGCCGAAGCGCTGCGCGGAGCGGCCCACGGGGTCATCCAGGGCGCCTTAGAAGCCCAACGAGATCTGGCCGGGGCGGCCGAGGCCGCATTGGAGGCCGCACGGGCAGCGGCCTCGGAGTTGGGCATGACCGACGAAGAAGCAGCGACAGCGGCGGCGGCCGGCATACGAGAAGCAGCCCAGGCTTTGGAGCCCGAGGGATTTGAGGCAGTAATATCTGCGCTGCCCGAAGGCGTCAGCCGGGGAGCGGACGAGGACAGCGCAGAGTGATCAAAACGTGCGCCAGGTCCTCGGGTAGGGCCGCGTGGTGCTGCATCCACGCGCCGGTCACAGGATGGTGGAAACCCAGCCGAGCGGCGTGGAGGGACTGTCGATCAATGAAGGCGCTGGCTTTGCCGTAAACGGCGTCGCCCAGCAGCGGATAGCCCTGGTACGCCAAGTGCACGCGGATCTGATGCGTTCGGCCCGTCTCGAGAACGAGATTGAGCAGGGTGTGCCCTTCAAGTTCCTCCAGGGTCTGGTAGTGGGTGCGAGCCGCGCGGCCGGCGGCGTCCACGGCCATCTTCTGGCGGTGTCGCGGGTCCCGTCCGATGGGGGCGTCGATTGTGCCTGACTCCGGCGTGACCATGCCCACGGACAGAGCCAGGTACTCCTTCTGGAACTCGCGGTTCTTGAGCTGCTCGGTGAGCCGTTGGTGAGCCGTCTGCGTCTTGGCCACCACCATCAGGCCGGAGGTGTCGAGGTCGAGACGGTGCACTATGCCGGGTCGCAGCTCTCCGCCGATGCCTCGGATGTCGGGACATCGCGCCAGCAGAGCGTTGACCAGGGTGCCGTCGGGGTGGCCCGGTCCCGGGTGAACCGGGAGGCCGGCCGGCTTGTCCACGACGATCAGGTGCTCGTCCTCGTAGACGGCAGGAACCGGGATGTCCTGCGGAACCAGGTCCGCGGGAGACCGGGCCGGCGGGACGCGGACGGTGATCGTGTCCCGGGGCCGAAGCCTCTGGGCGGGGCGGGCGACGCCTCCATTGATGGTGATCATGCCTTCGGCGGCCAGGGCCTGCAAGCGGCTGCGGGAAAGGCCGACCGCGGACAGTTCCGGCATTTGGGCCAGCCAGGCGTCCAGCCTTGACCGCTCCGAAGGGCCGTCGACGACGAACTGGTAAAGGTCGCCGACGCCGGATCCTTTGTTGGAGGCGCTCACTGTCCTGGCTCCCGCGACCGGAGGATACGCTCGCGAACGCCGCAATCGGCGCAGCGGGCGCCGTTGGGCAGGCTGATCATGGCGCCATCGCAAATCGGACATGCGGCGTAGGAGAGGGCGCCATCGGGGGCTGCGGCTGCCGACTGGTCCCGGCTGACCACCAGCACCCATGCCATGATCAGCAAGCCGATGACTATAGAAGAGTCGGCGAGGTTGAACACCGGCCACGGTCCGACGTCGATGAAGTCGGTCACATGGCCCTGCCACATGCGGTCAACGAGATTGCCCAGCGCGCCGCCCAGCATCAGCGCGATGCTGACCCGCATCAGGATGCCGGGCCGTTCCTGAGTGTGGTAGATGTATGCCAGCACCGCGACGCCGACCAGGGAGACGATCAGCAGCGGCAGGTTGTTGCCCTGGAACAGCCCGAAGGCGCTGCCGGTGTTCTGCACGTGCGTAAAGCGGAAGAAACCGTACGCCGGCCAGGAGTGATGCCACTCCAGGGTCTGACGCACGACGAACTTGGTCAGCTGGTCCAGCGCCAGGGCCAACGCCGCCAGCTGAAGCAGGGTCCAGTCCCGATAAATCGGCGTGCGATCTCTCCGCGACCGCAACATTGACTACGGCGTGGCCAGATGGTCCAGGAAGAATTGCACGACCTTTTCGGCCATCTGATGTTCCTGCCCGACCCAGAAGTGATCGGCGCCGGCCACCACGTGATAGTCGGCCGGAGGATTGAACTTGCCCAACTGCTCGTCGACGCCGTCGGAGTTGACGAGACGGTCGCGGTCGCCGGTGATGATCATGCGCGGGGTCTTGTCCTTCTGGAGTGGACTGTCGGTGAGGGCCTCCAGCGAAGGAGCGACGAGCGCGATGGCCAGGGGTTTCTTGTAAAGCTGCTTGTGGGCGCAGATGACCCGGGTGCTGAACGAATAGCCGCCCAGGCCAATGCGCTCTTCGTCAACGTCGGGCAGGGCGCCGAGGAATTCCATAGCCACCAGGGTCTCCTCGTGTTCCTTCTCCCCTTGAGCGTGCTGACCCTGGCTGTTGCCAACGCCGCGGAAATTGAATCGGAGCGAGGCGATGCCGGCGTCGGCCAACCCAAAAGTCACGGCCGCAACCACATTGTTGTCCATGCTGCCGCCGTGCAGCGGATGCGGATGGCACATCACCACGCCGGGGAACGGCCCCTCGCCGTCGGGAAAAGCGATGATGCCCTCGAAGGTCATCCCTTTGGCTATGAAACTGACCGCGCTCTGTCGCATGTTGCCGCCTCCGGCCGCATTTGTGCGGATTCTGTGGTTGCCAACATGATAGCAGGTTCCGAGAATGGGAGAGCCGCCAGCCGCAATCAGCCATTGTGCTAGAATGGCGCCGGCCCGACATTTTCCAGGCCGAACCGCAAATATCGACCGATTTCAGGAGGCTCCATGGCAGTCATCGACCTGCGCAGCGACACCATTACGCACCCCACCGACGAGATGCGCCGGGCGATGGCCGAAGCCGAGGTTGGCGACGACGTGTTCGGGGAGGACCCCTCGATCAACGCGCTGCAGGAACGCGCCGCCGACTTGCTGGGCCAGGAAGCCGGCCTGCTGACCGCCAGCGGTACGATGAGCAACTTGATAGCCGCGCTGACCTGGTGCAGTCGCGGCGACGAGATGATCATGGGCCAGGAAGCGCACATGTTCTGGAACGAGTCGGCGGGCCCCAGCGCGCTGGCCGGCGCACAGGTCCGCCTCGTGCCCAATGAGGCCAACGGACGGATCTCGGCGGAATCCGTGGCGGGCGCGATCCGAGACGCCACCAATATCCACGTTCCTGCCTCTACGCTGGTGTGCCTGGAAAACACGCACAACCGCTGCAGCGGCGGCGTGATGACTCCGCAGGACACCCGAGAAGTGGTCGACGTTGCCCACGCGGCCGGGGCGGCGGTGCATCTGGACGGCGCGCGCATCTTCAACGCCGCGGTGGCCCTGGAAGTGCCCGTGGCGGAGCTGACCAAGGACGTGGATGACGTGAGTTTCTGCCTCTCGAAGGCGCTGTCCTGCCCGGTGGGTTCGGTGCTGTGCGGCTCGCAGGAGTTCATAACCAAGGCCCGCAAGTGGCGGAAGATGGTGGGCGGCGGCATGCGCCAGGCCGGCGTGCTCGCTGCCGCCGGCCTGGTAGCCCTGGACACGATGGTCGAGCGGCTGGCCGACGACCACGCCAACGCGCGCCGCCTGGCCGCTGGCCTGGCGGAAATCAATGGGCTGTCGGTCGACCCGGACAGCATCCACACCAACATTGTCATCTTCGAGGTTGACCGTGACCAGGTCGGCGAGGCCCGCGAGGTGATTGCGGCCCTGCGCGAGGACGGCGTTCTGGTCAGCCACAGCCGCGAACAGTCGTTGCGCATGGTGACGCACCGCCACGTCTCCTCGGCGGACGTGGACGAGGCGCTGTCGCGGGTCAACGGGACGGTGCGCCGCCTGGCCGCCGCCAGCTAGAGGTTCGGTATGGCTGCTTTCACCATCGACCGCGCTACAACCGCGCTGCTTATCGCCGACTTCTACGCGGAGGCGATGGGCAACCTGCCCCACGCCGTGGAGCGTGGAGTGGTGGCCCGCACGGTTGGGCTCCAGGCCGCCGCACGTGAGGCCGGCCTGGTGGTCTGCTACTGCGCCACGGTGTTCCGACCAGGGTATCCGGAAATCAGCCAGCGGAACAAGACGTTCAGCGCACGCAAGGCGTCGGGTCAGCCGGCGGTGTTTGATCCGGTGTCGTTGATCCATCCGGATGTGCGTCCCCGGGACGACGAGGTGGTGGTGGGCAAGCACCGGGTCAACGCCCTCTTTGGCACAGGTCTCGATGTGGCGCTGACCGGCAACAATATCGACACCATCATACTGTTGGGATATGCGACCAGCGGGGTCGTGCTGTCGACCACGCGCTTTGCCGCCGACCGCGATTATCGCCTGTACATCGTCGAGGACTGCTGCGCCGACAGCGAGCCGGACGTGCACGAGTTTCTCATCGGGCGCATCCTCAACCGGCAGGCGGACATCGTTAGCGCAGACGAGGCCATCGCGGCGATCGGCTCCTCCTGAGCCCGGCGGCACGCCGACCCGCGTCATTCGTCGATGATTGAGCCGGTATTGCATCATGCTCCGGCAATCCGCAACGCCCACCGCCGATATCAGCGTATCCCTTGACTCGCGCCCGCTGTACGCCGGGGACACGCTGGATGTCGAGATCGAGGTAACCCCACACGTTTCGTTTATGGCAGCCCTGGGGGTGCTCAGGCTGTCGCGCATCGAACTGTTGCGGGTGGATTCGGCACGGGACGCGGTGCCACAGATGATGCTGCCGGGCCGGCGCGGCGGTCGAAACCCCGGTGGGCCTGCGCATATTGACGAGGTGTTCGCGGAAGAAGCCGCCTTGGAAGGCGGAGTAACGCAGCGGTACACGGTTCGCCTGAGGCTGCCGGATGCGGCGCCGCCCACTGTCAAAGGCAAGTACGCCCGCATCTCCTGGGAATTGTCGGCGTCGATCTTGACACGAGCCGACTGGTTGCCCGCCGGCGACGGGTGGCTGGCCAATATCGCTCGAGGACGGGCAGCCCACTGCGGGCAGGAATTGGTCGTGTTCAGCAGTTCCGACGCGCCGCCGCTGGACGGCGGGCCGTTGCCCGAAGAGTTGGGCGCCACCCGCAGGTATCGCAACTTGACGCTGGACCTGTCCCTGGACTCGGTGACAGTGGCAAACGGTGGGGTCGTAACCGGCAGTCTCTCCATCAAATCACGCGCGGCTTTGAAGGCGCGCGAACTGCGCGTTGAGCTCATGCGTTGGGAACGATCGGGCAGCAAGCAGGCACGGGTGATCGAGGGGTCCGAGGTCTTGCAGCGGCCGGCGATCATCGCCGCCGACGAGGAGACCGACTGGGCGTTCCGGTTGACGGTGCCCGACCCACTCATGCCTTCGGTGCTCGCCCACCATACCTTCGTGGGCTGGCAGGTCCGGGCCGTGATAGATCGGAAACTGCTGCCGAACCAATCGGTGTCCCAATTGCTGCACGTATATACATCACCCTGAGTCCCACGGGGGTTCGCCAATTTGATCGCAGCATCCTCCTGATCACAGCATCCTCGGGGTGGCGAGCCCAACCGCGCGTACACATCCCAGAGCAGTGGGCATTTTCCTCCGGAGAACCATGTCTGCCCAGATTCGCATGGCAGCAGAAGCCGACGCCGAGCAAATGCTCGCGATCTACGCCCCAGTGGTACGCGAGACGGTGATTTCTTTTGAATACGAACCGCCGTCGCTGCCGGAATTTCGCGAACGGATCCGCACAACCCTGGAGCGGATGCCCTGGCTGGTTAGCGACAAGGATAGCGAGATCGCCGGTTACGCTTACGCCAGCCCGTTCCGGACGCGGGAGGGTTACCGGTGGGCGTGCGAACTGACCATCTACGTGCACCGGGGATACCATCGCTGCGGGATCGGGCGGGCGCTGTACACGTCGCTGTTCCGGTGCCTGGCGCTGCAAGGGTACTGCGTGGCGGTGGCGACGATCACGATTCCCAATACGGCGAGCATCGCCCTGCACGAGTCCATGGGCATGCGTCGCGTTGGCACCTATGAGAAGGTGGGCTACAAGCACGGCCAATGGCTCGATGACGGCGTCTGGCAGATTGAACTGCAGCCCATGCCAGCCGAGCCGGATCCGCCGGTACCGTGGCAACAGATTGCGGGGTCTGCGCAATGGCGTGAGGCGATTTCCGCAGGGCTTGCGTACCTGAAGCTTTAGTCAGGGAAATGCATACGAAATTACCCGAGCCTTGGTGGGCCGTAGATGGTCGGTACCCGGAGACTCAGTTGGCGCTTGGGCACTGGACAGGGTTTTCCGGCGGCTTGAATTTCTCGGCACTGACTGTCCAATGACACCGCGCCTCTGTCATGCTCCGGCCGTAATCGCCTACCTCCCGTTGTAGGGCGATCAAAATAGTCCGGGCCTTTTCGTACTCCTTCCTTCGGTAATAATCCTCGAAATCGGCAGTGTGACCTTCCACATCTATTTCGCTTTCCGGAACACAGGGGCATTGAATTGCGCGGAGCTCATCGATTTCAGCTTTGCGTTCCAATACCGACTTAAAGATGTCCTCCAAGTGTTCGGGTCCAACCCGTTCCAGGTCAATTACGCCACCAGACGACTGACAGGACAGGATTGTTCCCAAAAGAAATACAAGAGGCACGACCCTAAGCACCGAGTTGACCCGTCTAGGGCGTGTTCACACTAGCGCAGTGCATCAACGATGAGTGCGAATGAGATGAACCCGAGGAAGAGAACGTCGAGTTTCTCAAAGGGGGAGAAGATGCGGCGAAATCCCTTCATTCTCCGGAACAACCGCTCGATCTCGTTGCGCTTTTTGTACATTTCTCGGTCATATTCCCAGGGGTCAACACGGCTGCTCAGAGGCGGAACCACCGGGGTGAAGCCCAAGTCCAACGCCAACTGGCGGGTCTCGTCGCCCTGGTACGCCCGGTCCATGAGCAGGAAGGGGCCTGGACTTTGCGGGCCGAGACTGGTCAGCAGCTTGCGGCCTTCCGGTGCATCGTGGGCCTGACCCGGGGAGAGCGCGAAGGTTATGGCAGTTCGAGCATTCGCGGCAACCATATGAATCTTGGTGGTCCAGCCTCCTCGGGACTTGCCGATGGATTGAGGCCCCCCTTTTTGGGCGCGCCCGTACCGTCGGGATGCACCTTGACGATAGTGCTGTCCAGCGCTACCGCTTCCAGTTTGATGCGCACGATCTGTTCCCGCTGCAGGTGTTCAAACACCCGGTCCAGCACTCCATTCTTCGACCAGCGGTTCATCCGCACGTAGATGGTATGCCAGTTGCCAAATCGGGCCGGCAATCCCCGCCACTTGCAGCCATGCTCGGCCACGTAGAGGATGGCGTTGAGTACCTGCAAATTGGAAACTTTGACGTTGCCACGCTGCACTGGCAGCACCGGAGCGATACGTTCGTACTGCGTTTGTGTAATCTCCATACGGGCATCATAACAGTTCAGCAGTCATAGTGTGAACAGACCCTAGTCACGCACTTCCCAGCATACCGATTGGATCGTTTCATATTTGGTTTGGCCAGCCTGGTCTAGCTGGCATTGCCCCACCACCGCCGCAGGCGTTCGGCGATGGCGGCTTCGGAGCCCTGGTCCGAGGGCTCGTAGTACCTGCGATCAGATAACTCGGGCGGCAGGTATTCCTGGGCTTCAAAGTGCCCTTCGTAATCGTGGCTGTACTTGTAGCCCCCGCCGTATCCCATGCCGCGCATGAGGCCGGTGACCGCGTTGCGCAGGTGCAGCGGGACGGGTTCGTGGGGACGCCCGCGTACGTCTTCCAGCGCGCGCTCCAGGCCCATGTACGCCGCGTTGCTCTTGGGTGAGGTGGCCAGGTAAACGGTTGCTTCGGCCAATGGGATGCGCCCCTCGGGCAGACCGATGAAGTGCACCGCCTGTTGGGCCGCCACCGCCACTGGCAGCGCGCCGGGGTTGGCGAGGCCGATGTCCTCCGCCGCCAGGATCACCAGCCGACGGGCGATGAACATGGGGTCTTCGCCGGCTTCCAGCATACGAGCGAGCCAGTAGAGCGCGCCGTCGGGCGACGAGCCGCGAACCGACTTGATGAAGGCGGAAATCGTGTCGTAGTGGCTGTCACCGGCCTTGTCGTACTGCGGGGTACCGCGTTGCAGGGCGTCGGCGATGCCGTCCATGGTGACGCGGCGCTGGCCGGCTGTGTCCGGCTCGGCGGCCACCACCGCCATTTCCAGCGCGTTCAACGCGACCCGCGCGTCGCCGTTGGCGATGTTGACCAGGTGAGCCATCGCGTCCGGTTCCAGCTGCGGCTCCAGCGCCGCCAGGCCGCGGCGGTCATCGGACAGCGCCCGTTGAATGATCACCGTGACCGCGTCTTCATCAAGCGCGTTCAGCGTGAACACCCGGCATCGGGAGAGGAGCGGCGCGTTGACCTCGAAGGAGGGATTTTCCGTGGTGGCGCCGATGAAGGTGACGGTGCCGTCTTCGACGTGGGGGAGGATCACGTCCTGCTGCGCTTTGTTGAAGCGGTGGATCTCGTCGACGAACAGAATTGTGGACTGCTGATAGAGGGCCTGGCGTTCCTGGGCTCCGGCCACCGCTTTGCGCAGGTCGGCCACCCCGGCGGACACCGCGCTGACCGGCTCGAAGTAGGAGCGCGTGACGGTGGCGATGAGCCGGGCTAGCGTGGTCTTGCCGGATCCCGGCGGTCCCCAAAACAGGATGGACGGCACGCGGTCGATTTCGATGGCGCGGCGCAGGACACGATCTTCGGCAAGGATGTGCGCCTGCCCCACGAACTCGTCGAAGGTGGCAGGCCGCATCCGTTCTGCCAGCGGGGCCATTTCCCGGACTTGCTGCTCGCGTCCGTGCTCGAAAAGCCCGCCGGAGTTTCGCCGGCCAGTCATCATCAGTCCTGGAAGTGCGGTATGACCTCGTCGGCGAACAGCCGCATCGACCGGCCGACCTCCTCGTTGCTCAGCATGCCGCCTATGTTGAACCAGCACATGAATTCCTGGGGTTGGTACAGCTCCTGGAACTGCTTCAGCCGCTCGGTCACCCGTTGCGGTTCTCCGATGGCTCCCAACTCGTTATAGATTCCGTCGTAGGTGAGCTGGCTGGCCCGGCTGGAGCCCCGCGAATTATTCTGCATGCTCCGCAGGGTGTCGAGGTAGTTGTTCACCGTAGGGGCGAAATCGGCCTTGGCGGCTTCGGAAGTCTCGCCGACGTACACTGGAACGTTGACCACCACCTTCACCCCCGATTGGTCGTGGCCGTGTTCAGCCAGGGTGTTGCGGTAATGGGCCAGCCCGTCGCTGACGCCCTGCACGGTGATGATCAGCGGAGTTACCAGGATGCTGTGACCCAGGCTGCCCACCAGCGGGAAAGTGTCGGCGCCGTTGGACGCGATGTATACCGGCGGATGGGGACGCTGGATGGGCTTGGGTTCCAGCCGTATGCCTTCGGCATGGTAGTACTGGCCGTCGTAGTCCAGCACGTCTTCCTTCCAGGCTCGGAGGGCCAGGTCCAGGCCTTCAACGAAGCGGTCGTTGCGCTCCTCGATGGGGATGCCGTAGCCGCGGTAGTGGTTCGGGTTGGATCCGCGCCCGACACCGAACACGGCCCGTCCACCGGACAGGACGTCCAGAGTCGCCACTTCTTCCGCGATGCGCAGCGGGTGGTGCAGCGGAAGCAGGTTGACCGCAGTGCCAAGCATGATGCGCTCAGTGGTCTGGGACAAAGCCGACGCCATGAGCAGTGGCGCTGGCATCACCGAGAAGCGGCGGGCGAAATGCAACTCCGCCAGCCAGGCCATGTCGTAGCCCAATCGGTCGGCCAGTTGCACCTGCGCCATCACGTCTGCGTAACGGTCGGCGGGAGTTTGGCCCTCGCTGCAGGGGATTTGATAAAAGACTCCAAACTCCATTTGTTCACTCCAGTCGCGCCGGTAGTAACTGTTAGGCGTTTTCGGTAGTTTCCGCTCTTGGCGGCGGCTCGGTGAACGTTTCGCCGCGGTCCTCCGCCTGTTGGCGGCGTTTCAACCAGGCCTCCCACAGACGTTGGGTTTCTTCTCTGCCTTGTTCCCGGCCTCGACGAAACGTACGCTTTTCCCAAAGTCCTGCCAGTACCATTCTAATTGCCTCCATGATGGGCCATGTCATCACGAGCGCCCAAGCTACAATTGAGCTACCGTTATCGAATACGCCTCGCGCTAGGTGTTGCCATGTTGTGACAGTGTGCAGATGATAGCTCAGCAACGCCTCGATGGCCGTCGCTGCGGTTATCGCCAGATAGAAAGAAATTAGCGCCTGTCCAATGCGTTGCGGCGGGACGCTCGGGATACCAATCCAAGGTGTCGTGGTGTTTTTCTGTCCACTCACTGTGATCCAATTATAGCGGGATGTTGCCGTGTTTCTTGGCCGGCAGGGTGTCCCGCTTGTTTTGCAGCATTTCCAGGGCTCGGATGATGGTGGCGCGCGTGGACCCCGGGTCGATTACGTCGTCCAGGTAGCCGCGGTTCGCTGCCACGTAGGGGTTGGTGAACCGATCCTGGTAGTCGGCGATGAGTTCGGCGCGGCGAGCGTTGGGATCCTCTGCGTTGCTGATCTCCTCGCGGTAGATGATGTTCACCGCGCCGTCCGGACCCATGACGGCTATCTCGGCGCTGGGCCAGGCGAGGTTCACGTCGGAGCGCAGGTGCTTGCTGCTCATGACGATATACGCCCCGCCGTAGGCCTTGCGGGTGATGAGCGCCACCTTGGGCACCGTGGCCTCCGCGTAGGCGTAGATGAGCTTGGCGCCGTGGCGGATGATGCCACCGTACTCCTGCTCGGTGCCCGGCATGAACCCCGGCACGTCCACCAGCGTTACCAGCGGAACGTTGAAGCAGTCGCAGAACCGCACGAACCGGGCCGCCTTGGCCGAGGCGTTGATGTCCAGGACGCCGGCCAGGTACGCCGGCTGATTGCCGACCAGGCCCACGGTACGGCCGGCCATCCTGGCGAAGCCCACCACGACGTTGGGCGCGTATCCGGCCTGGACTTCCATGAAGTCCTCGTCGTCGACGATGTGGTAGATGATCTCGCGAATGTCGTAGGGCCGATTGGGTTCCGCCGGCACGATGCTGCGGAGAGCCTCGTCGGCGCGGTCGATGGGGTCTCCGGAGCGGTAGCCTGGAGGGTCGTCGAGGTTGTTCAGCGGCAGGAAGGAGATCAGACGGCGCAGTTCCTCCAGGCACTCTTCCTCGGAGTCATGCACGAAGTGGGCCACGCCGCTGCGGGCCGCGTGGGCGTCAGCGCCGCCGAGCTGTTCGTGGGTCACGTCTTCGCCGGTGACCGCGCGGACCACGTCCGGCCCGGTGATGTACATCTGGCCGGTTCCCCGCACCATGAAGATGAAGTCGGTGATGGCCGGAGAGTAGACCGCGCCTCCGGCCGAGGGCCCCATGATGACCGAAATCTGGGGAACTACCCCCGAGTACATGGTGTTGCGCAGGAAGATATCGCCGTAGGCGGCCAGGCTCAATGCCCCTTCCTGGATGCGGGCTCCGCCGGAGTCGCAGATGCCGATCATGGGGCAGCCGGTTTTCGCGGCCAGGTCCATGACCTTGCAGATCTTCTGTCCGACCACCTCGGAAAGCGACCCTCCGAACACCGTGAAGTCCTGGGCGTAGGCGAAGACCTGGCGGCCGTCGACGTTGCCGTAGCCGGTGACCACCGCGTCGCCGAGGAAGGTGCGGTCCGCCAGGCCGAAATCGGTGGTGCGGTGGGTCACGAAACGGTCAATCTCGGTGAACGTGCCGTCGTCCATCAGGGCGTTCAGCCGTTCGCGGGCGGTCATCTTGCCGCGCTGGTGCTGCTGGTCGATGCGACGCTGGCCGCCTCCCAAAGCCGCCTGGTCCTGCAGCTGCAGCAGGTTTTCCAAACCTGGGTCAGTGAACGCTTCTTCTGGTGTGGACAATTCCGGCCTCCGTGGGCGATGCTAGCGACACGATCCGCACGGCGGCAAACCCAAACGGCGGTTCGTGGCGTCTTAGGCGGCTAAGTATAATGGTTTCGGAATTCCCTCGCCTCGCGGCACTGGAGAGCAAATTGACGGCATACCGGCCACAGGCCCAACACGACGCCCCGCCCTTGCACGTGGCCGGCGGCGAGCCCCTGGTGTGGGGCCGGCGCACGTACGTGATGGGCGTGATCAACCTGGCCCCCGACTCGTTCTCCGGAGACGGGCTGGAGGGTGACGTGTCGGCTGCCGTTGAGCAGGCCCGGCGCATGGAAGCAGACGGGGCGGATATGCTGGACGTGGGCGCGGAATCGACGCGACCGGGCAGCACGCCGGTGTCCGCGTCGGCAGAGGCGGCCCGGTTACTGCCGGCGCTGGAAGCCATTTGCCGCGCCGTGGCGATTCCGGTGAGTGTGGACACCTACAAGGCTCCGGTGGCCCGCCAGGCGATTGTGGCCGGTGCATCGCTGGTCAACGATGTTTGGGGCCTGCTGGCCGACGGCAACATGGCGCGAGTTATCGCCGCCGCCGGCGTGCCGGCCATCCTGATGCACAACCAGCGGGAAGCGCAATACGAAGACCTGGTGCCTGATGTGATCACCGGTCTGCGTCGTATCGCCGAAATCGCTCGTGCGGCCGGGGTCGCCGAACACAACGTGATCCTCGACCCCGGCATCGGTTTCGGAAAGACCGCCGACCACAACCTCGAACTGCTGCGGCGGATGCCTGAGTTGCAGGAGCTGGGCTACCCGTTGCTGCTGGGGGTGTCGCGCAAGTCAACCATCGGGCGCGTGCTGAGGCTGCCCGCAGACGACCGTGTGGAAGGAACCGCCGCGGCGGTGGCTATGAGTATCGCGGGCGGGGCCGACATCGTGCGGGTGCACGACGTGAAACAGATGGTGCGGGTGGCCCGCATGACCGACGCTATTGTGCGCGATTGGAGGCCCGACGGATGGTCGAACCGGTAACAACCTACCTGTGCCTGGGCGGAAACCTGGACGACCGCATGGCGGCGCTCACCGAGGCCCTGCGGCTACTGGACTCGACGGCAGGAATGCGCCGGACCGCCTGCTCGTCGGTTTACGAAACGGAGCCTTGGGCCGTTGCGGACCAACCGAACTTTCTCAACGTGGTCGCCGCCTACGAGACCACCCTGTCGCCGGAGGATCTGCTCGCGGCGTGCAAGACCGTGGAGGCGGAGGTCGGCCGCGTTGCCTCCTACCGGTGGGGCCCCCGTCTCATCGACGTGGACATCCTGCTGTACGGCGATCAGGTGGTGGACTTGGCCGAACCGGACCTGCAGATACCGCACCCGCGGATGACGCAACGGGCATTCGTGCTGGTGCCGCTGGCTGAGGTAATCCCTGATGTGTCAGTCCCGCCGGATGGCCCGGCCGTGCGGCAGTTGCTGGAGCGCGTGGACGACCGGGCCGGCGTTGTGCTGTGGGGGAACGCGCCACCAATGTAGCGCGTTCGCGCCAGCGCCGGCACGGCGCTACTGGTCGGTGCGATACAGGTAGCGAATGTCCCAGAGGCCGAAGAAGGTGGGCGTCGTGTTGCCGAAGACATTTCGGACCGCGACGATGCGTTCGCCCAGCGTGGTATAGATGAGCGGGACGTTTTCAGCGGCGATCTCCTGGGCTTCGTGGTAATACGCCAACCGCTGCTCGTGGTCAACTTCGGCGCTGGCCAGCACGTACAGCTCGTCGATTCTGGCCTCCCACGTGGTCGCTGGCTGTGACTGATTGGGATGCCAGAGGTGCAGGTCTCCGCTGCTGTGCCAAACGCTGAAGCCGCCTCCGGGATCACTGCCGCCGGTTAATCCGATCAATACCGCCTCCCACTCATAGGACTGGGTCAACCGGAACACGAGCTCGCCAAACGGGATAAGCTGGAAGTCCACGTCGAGCCCTATCCGTCGCATTTCCTGGGACACCAGCCGACCGATCGCCTCACGAACCGGGGTCTCCGCGTTGGTTACCATGGTGAAGCTCATGGGGTTGCCGGCCCGATCTTCCCGGATACCGTCGCCGTCGGTGTCGAGCAAACCCTTGCAGTCCAGGAACGCGTTGGCCCGCGCGAGGTCGTACAGGTACCGGCGAACGTTCGGGTTGTAAAAGTCACCGGCCGCCGGGCTGATGGGAGACCACTGCGGAAATCCGTGGCCGTGCTGCACTTCGTCGACAATGCGGTTTTTGTCAATGACATGGGAAACTGCCTGGCGGAACTCCCTGGTGCGGAACCAACCCAGCTTTTCGGGCGACACGTAGGGTTCGCCGGAATCGGCGCTGGTCCCAGGGTTCATGTTGAACGCCACGAACTCTTCCCCAAAGCCCGGGCCCCGCTTGTGGATGGTGAAGTTTTCCGTGGCCTGGAACTGTTCCAGCATGTCGGCTTCCCGCCCCGGAACACCGTAGATGTCGACGGCGCCTTCCCGGAATTTGGCGCGCATGTCGTCAACGTCCGGAACGGTGATGCGGACGATTTCGTCCAGGTAGGGCAGGCTGTTGCCCTGCTCATCCCTGAGCCAGTAGTTGTGGTTCCGGCTCAGCACCAGGCGAACGCCGGGCTCGTAGCTCGTGATGGTGAACGGCCCGGTTCCGATGACCTCGGCCGGGTCGGCGTCCTTGTCCCACACCTCTTGGAAGGTGCCACCATCAACGTGCTCTTCCAGGATGTGCTTGGGATATATCGCGGTCCCCATGGAGCGCAGGAAAGTGGCGACGGGCGCGGCGGTCACAAACTCGATGGTGTGGTCGTCGATGACGGTGACGGTCATGTCAACCGCATCCCACACGCTGTCAACCTCGAGTTCATCGTTGTAAATGATCCGGTTGAAGGTGAACTCCACGTCGTGTGCGGTAAAGGGCTGGCCGTCGTGCCATTGAACGTCCTCGCGCAGGTGGAACGTCCAGGTCAGGCCGTCCCCCGAACTGACCCAACTCTCGGCCAAAAGCGGTTCCGCACGGTCCGTGAGCCACGAGATCTCGGTCAAACCTTCAAACAGGTAGCCGAGCACGGCCGTGGACCCGGTGTCGCGTGCAAGAGCCAAATTGAAAGTGAGGGGTTCGCCGAGGGTCGCGACCGTATAAGTCCCGCCGGGAGTTCCTATAGCGTATTCAAAATCCTCGGCATTTCGCTGTAGTTCCGCGATGACCCGGTCAACATCTTGCCCTGCGGAAGTATCGGAGCCGGGCGCGCCCGCGTTGTTGCCGGGACCCGGCGCGGCGGGGCATTGGGGTAGTACCGGTTCTTCCTGCTCCTTGGGGAAGACGATCTGGGTGGGCTCGGCGGCGTCCGCGGTGTCGCCGGGGCGGCGGACGATCAGGTAGCAGACCTCATCCGGCGAGTCGGTTATGTATCCGCCGTCGCCTTGCGCGGCCGGGTAGGCGCGGACTGTTGTGTAGCCGTTGCTGTCGGTGCTGCGGACGACAAACCACTTGTCATCGTCGGAGTCGTCGAAAAAGTCTTCGAATTCTATGTGTCCGAGTCCTTGACCGGGAAAAGATGCGGAGTCTTGTCCCTGAGGCCAGGTGCTGGGGCATTCCGGGCTCGCCGCTCCAACTCTGGACGGGACAATCAGAAGCGCGCCAATGGCGCAGACCAGGCCGGCGATTGCAATCCAGATCGTCGGCATAGACTTCAACGGCATCGTGTCCCCCGATCCAAGGCGTTTGTGCCAGTTCCACGCGACGGGCATATCTGAAATCTGCATTTTGAAGGGCATGGCTCTATTCGCAGTCGATTATAATCACACCGTCAACTGTCCCACCAGAAAGCCCGGACTGAGCGTCCGTTTGCTCACCCCACCGTCCCAGGAGGCTGTGCCATGTCCATCACCCAACTCACCCGCAGCGCCGTTTACGGTCAGAATGGCATGGTCTGCTCCAATTCTCCGCTCGCGGCGGCAGCCGGTCTCCGCGTCCTGCAGGAGGGCGGGAGCGCGTTTGACGCCGCCCTGGCCGTGGCCGCGGTGGAAAGCGTGACCCTGGTGCCCGTTTGCGGCCTCGGCGGCGACTCTTTCATCCTCGCCTTCGACGCCAAGAGCGGCCAGGTTACCAACATCAACAGCAGCGGGGTCGCGGCATCGGGCGCGGAAGCCGAATACTACCGGAGCCAGGGGCTCGCCCTGATGCCCATCCAGGGCCCGCACTCGATCTCCGTGCCAGGAGAAGCCGCGGCGTGGGAGACCATGCATCAACGTTTCTGCACCATGCCGTTCGCCGATCTGCTGGCTCCGGCCGTCCAGTACGCGGAGCGTGGGTTCCCCGTTTCGCCCCGCATCGCGCGGTCCTTCGCCGGCAACGCGGAGCTTCTGGCGCGTTTTGCGGCCACTGCGGACATCTACCTGGCGAACGGCGGCCGTCCCCCGCGCGTCGGTGAGGTGCTGGTGAACGGCGACCTGGCGAACACGATCCGCTCCGTGGCCGAGGGCGGCGCGGACGCGTTCTACCGCAGCGACATCGCGGCGAAAATGGTGGAGGGCATCAACAATGCCGGAGGGTTATTCACCGAGGCGGATTTCGCCGGGCATTACGCCGACGTGGGTGATGCCATCAGCACCACGTACCGCGAGCACACGGTGTATCAAACCCGGCCGCCGTCGCAGGGTTTCCTGTTGCTCGAGATGCTGAACATAGTCAGCGGCCACGACCTGTCGTCGATGACGCCCAACTCGGCGGATTCGATACACCTGCTGGTAGAGGCGAAGAAGATCGCGTATTCGGACCGCAACCGCCTGGCCGGCGACCCCAATTTCGTCGACTGGCCGCTGGACGGACTGCTGTCGAGCGAGTACGCCGACATGCGGCGCGACCAGATTCATCCCTTCCAGGCCGGCGGGGAGGTGCGCCCTCTGACGCCCGTGGACGGTCGCGGCGACACCACCTATTTCTGCGTCGCCGATGGCGAGGGCAACGCGGTCAGCTGGATCCACAGCCTGTCCAACGGGTTCGGTTCCGGCGTCGTAGCCCCGGGCACCGGGGTGCTGTTCAACAACCGGGCCGGCCGCGGTTTCAGCCTCGAGCCGGACCACCCCAACGTCATCGCGCCGGGCAAGCGCACCATGCACACGCTGAACTGCTACCTGACCACGGTGGGCGGAGAAGTGTCCATTGTCGGCGGCACGCCGGGCGGGGACGTCCAGCCGCAGGTTGGCCTCCAGATGTTGACCAAATTGATTGACGGGGGACTGCAACCCCAGGACGCGGTGGAATCGCCGCGCTGGCACAGCTTCCCCGGCACCGACCCGGCGACGATCAACCGCGCCGGAGAGCTGCGAGTGGAAATAGGCATGCCTGACGACGCGATCCGAGACCTGGGCAGGATGGGTCACAACGTGGTGCAGAACCCGCTGGGTTCCTACCACGGCGTGGTGCAGCTCATCGTGCGCGACCGGCGTCGCGGCGTGCTGGCGGGAGCCTCCGACCCACGCGGCGACGGGCAGGCCGTGTCCTATTGATGCTCCCAGGGTTGGCGGTCGCGATTGGCGTCGTCCGCAAATTTACCTGGATACTGGCGGCGGCCGGCGCTCTGGCTCTGGCCGCCATCGCCTGCGAGCCGGATGCGCCGGCAGCTTCGAGCGTTCCACCGTTGACGCCGCCGGCGGTTTCCGCGCCGAGCACGACGGACACGGCGCCAACGCAAGTGTCGTTACCGGACGCAACGCTTCTACCAGGAGAGGGTGCGACGGTTCCACCGGCTGCAGCATTGGCAGCCGCAGTGTCGCCGACGGTACCGCCGGAGGTCGTGGCGGCAACGGAAACAAAGATGGTGGAACTCACCAGCCGGATGCTGCGGGCTCGAAGGGTGGACGTCGACGTGCTGTGGGCGGTGTTCGTCATGAACCGGGCGTTCGGCATTGGGACCGACTGGGCGCCCGACATCGAAGCGCCGGCCAAGATGCTGGAGATGTGGGACCCGGAGAACGCGTGCTTCGCGATGGTTGAGGGGGACGTAGAGCGTCTGGGATCAGACAACCACCTGACACCGGTGGACTTCAACGCCTTTGTCGCCCATGTTGGGGACCAGTTGTCGCCCTGCCTGGAGGAACGTTGGCCGGAGGTCGAGGCCGAGCGGTTCTTCTCCAATCCCGAAAGCGTCCGCGTCGACCGCGTCACAATCTGGTTCGACAGCATTTGGGATCTATCCGTCGGCGACTCCCTGGTGAGCCTGGAACAGTGTCGGGAAGGGTTCTACACGCATCTTCCGGTGGCGATAGCAGCCAGCGATCCGCACGGACTCGAAGGAGCCTGGAGCGCGGCCATGGTCGAATTTTCGGCGTGCCGGCAAGAGGCCCTGCGCGAGGAACTCCCGTTTGTCTACCTAGGAAACTCGCAACTGTTCGCGTTTGAACTCAACGACCGATACACCCTGATAGCGCTGCAAGCAACCGTGGGCGGTCACCTGGTCGCCATCTCAATGCAACGGCCCTACGGAGAGTGCTGGCCGGACTTCGCGGCGAGCATACCGGAAATCGCAACGGCGACCGGTCCGGCGCAATTGGTAGAGTCCAGAGATGCAGCGCTGCGCGCGCTTCGTGCCTGCATCGAGGTTCTTCCCGAACACAACCCGTTCGCCGGGCAGTGAAACCCGGCGCCAGGACGCGGAAAATAGCGGTGGTTCAGGCGTCGGGAAAGTAGTAAACCGCCGGTAGCCCGCGGTATCGTTCGTCGAAGTCCATCCCATAGCCGACCACGAAATGGTTGGGGATGGTGAACCCGACGTAGTCGTACTGCACTTCAACCTCACGGCGTTCCGGCTTATCCAACAGGGTGCAATAGCGCAATGAAGCCGGGCCCAGCCCGTTGATGTAGTTTTTGACGGCGACGCACGTGTAGCCGGTGTCGGCAATGTCGTCGACGATGAGCACATGCTGGCCGTTGACATGGCGAGGGTCCAGAGTGCCGGCCAGCCGCACGTCACCTGAGGATTCCGTGCCGCCCCCGTAGCTGCCGGCCCTCACGAATTCGAGGCGATGCACCTCGGCCTGCAGAACACGCAGCAGGTCGGCGGTGAATATCGTTGCTCCCTTGAGGACGCTGACGATCACCACGCCTGTCGTCGTGTAGTCCCGGTCAATTTCACGGGCCAGCGTTGCAACGCCGGCCCGCAGTTCATCCTCAGGGATCAAAAGGGTCAAACCGTCACTCGGCATCGCGGCCATGACCCAATACCACCGATTGCCTAAACGTCCAGGTTCTGGACTTCGGTCGCGTGACTCTGGATGAAGCTCTTGCGAGGGCCGACCTGTTCGCCCATGAGCATGGCGAACACGCCGTCGGTGTCGGAAATGCTGTCCACGTCATCGATGTCGTTGATGGTCACCTTGAGCATCTTGCGCGCCGCCGGGTCCATGGTGGTTTCCCAGAGCTGGTCGGCGTTCATTTCGCCGAGACCCTTGTACCTCTGGATCGACGGCTCGGACCGCGCGGTGGACATGCGCTTCATCAGCGCGTCCTTTTCATCCTCGGAGTAGGCGTAGGCGATGTTCCGTCCACGCTGCACGCGGTACAGGGGCGGCTGAGCGATGTAGAGGAACCCACCCTCGATGAGCTCGCGCATGCGCCGGTAGAAATAGGTGAGGATGAGGGTGCGGATGTGGGAGCCGTCAACATCGGCGTCGGTCATGATGATGATGTGGTGGTAGCGGAGCTTGGAGATGTCGAAGGCCTCGCCCTCACCGGTGCCCACGGCCGAGATCATGGCCCGGATTTCCTCGTGGCCCAGGATGCGCTCCACCTTGTCCAGGAAACGCTCCACGTTGAGGATCTTGCCCTTGAGTGGCAGGATCGCCTGGAATTGCCGGTCTCGCCCCATCTTGGCCGAGCCGCCCGCAGATTCGCCCTCCACGATGTAGAGTTCAGACTTGGCCGGATCGCGCTCGGCGCAGTCGGCGAGCTTACCGGGCAGCGACGTGCCGTCCAATGCGTTCTTGCGGAGCACCAGGTCGCGGGCTCGCCGCGCCGCTTCGCGGGCGGCGTGGTTGGTCTGGACCTTTTCGATCATGCCCTTGGCGGCGGTGGGATTCTCTTCAAGGAAGCGGGTCAATCCCTCGGCCGTTGCGGTTTCGACGCGGCCGCGCACTTCGGGGTTGCTGAGCTTGTTCTTGGTCTGGCCCTCGAACTGCGGGTCGCCCAGCTTCACGCTGATTATGGCGACCAGGCCGCCGCGTGTGTCCTCGCCGCTGAAGGAGTCCTTGGGGTCCTTGAGGTAGTTCTGCTTGCGCGCGTAGTCGTTCAGCACGCGGGTCAGAGCCGAGCGGAAGCCGGCCAGGTGGGTGCCGCCTTCGGGCGTCAGGATGCAGTTGGCGAAGGTGCGTTCGTCCGCCGCCAGATTGTCGTGGCCGTCGGTATGGTGGTACTGGAAGGCAACCTCGACGTCGGCGTCATCGGCGATACGCTGGTAGTAGAACGGTTCCGGCATCACGACGTTGCGCTTGCGGTTGATGTTGCGCACCATGCTGGCCACGCCGGTGTCAAAGAAGAAGCAGCGTTCGATGTCGCCGTTGCGTTCCGCCGCGTGGAATTCGCTGACCAGGCAGATCTCCAGGCCTTTGTTGAGGTATGCAGTCTGGCGCAGTTGGGCTACGAGCCGGCCAAAGTCGTAGGTGATTTCGGGGAAGATTTCCGGGTCGGCGTAGTAGGTTACGGTGGTACCCTGCCTGCGCACCTTCTGCTGCTGCTGGAGTTCGCCGGTGGGGATGCCCTTGGCGTAGTCCTGGGTGTAGCGCAATCCGCCTCGGCACACTTCGGCGTGGAGCCGGGAAGCCAGGGCGTTAACGACGGACGCTCCCACGCCGTGGAGGCCACCGGAAACCTTGTAGGCGGCGCCGTCGAACTTGCCGCCGGCGTGCAGGGTGGTCATGACCGTTTCCAGGCCGGACACCCCGGTTTCGGGATGAATGTCGATGGGGATGCCACGTCCGTTATCGGAGACACTGACGGCACCGTCAGATGCGATGCGCACGTCGATACGGTCACAGTGGCCGGCCAAAGCCTCGTCCACTGAGTTATCCAACAACTCCTTGATTAGATGATGGAGACCGTCCACACCGGTACTGCCGATGTACATTCCCGGGCGGACACGAACAGCTTCCAGCCCTTTCAATACTTGAATATTGTCCGACGTATATTCGGCGGATTGTTCTGCTGCAGGTAACACTACTGGTTGAGTCATTCTGAATGATTTCTCCGATCCTGAGCCTCTGCAACTGCGAATATGTCGAAGCCATTACTGTAACGCAGTACAACAATATCCAGTATAGGCGCAAGTAGCATTATACCAAATCTGCCGTTCCTTTGCTACGCGACAGATGTCAGCAATTTACCGATTTTAGTAAATTTGCCAAATCTCCCGGTCATATCGGGCGCTTTGGGAGCGAGTTCGCGCTAGTCGGAACGGGGCGCGCGCGTCCCTTCTCCCGCGGGCGGGTGGTACCAATCGCCAGAGAGCAGGCTCGCGATCGCCAGCCGCATCGGTTCGAACAGCGGCTGGGGCGGCTCGCGCAGGGGAAACCAGCCGTAATCGCAGAATGATCCGTCGCTGGCCTGGGGAGCGGGATCCTGGTCGCCGATATCGCCCAGGAACTCTACATCCATATAGTGGCGGTCATAAGCAACAATGTTGCTCATACACAGCACGCGGAGTTCACCCACCTCCACTCCCAATTCCTCCAGCGCCTCCCTGCGGGCACACTGCTCCAAAGTTTCTCCGAACTCGAGGTGTCCTCCCGCTGAACCCCAGGTTGCCTCACCGTGGGCTCCCTTCCGCTGGGCCAGGAAGACCTTGCCGCCCCGCACGAATACCACTCCCACACCCACCAGCGGCCTGTCTGCCTGCGTACTCACGGCCGAAGTATAGCACGCGGTCCGAGGCGCCTGGCGTGGGGTACACGCAGGGTAGTTCGTTTGTGATTGCGAGGCCGGGCCGGTTGCGCCACCGCACGCAGAATGTCCTGGCGACGAGATTGCCGCGCTTCCGTCTCAATGAACATCGGGGAGGTCCAAAAGACCCGGCGGGTACGCCCGGGTTCGGTTGTATGCCGGGAACGGCGAGTGCTAGACTGCCCGCATCCTGATAGTCCGAATGAGTTTGCCCTGATGCCAACCGAAACCGTCCGCGAATTGCCCATTTCCCGTTCCGGCCAGTCGGCGCTGGCGGTGTGCGAAACCGCCGCGAGGCGAGCCGGCGAGTTGGTTCTGGGGCGTTTTCGGACTGACGTAGAGGTCAGTCTCAAGGGCCGGGCCAACGTGGTTACCGACGCCGACCTGGCGTCCGAAAAGCTGATCCTGGAATATGTAGCCGGCGAATTCCCCGATTTCGGCATTCTCTCGGAGGAATCCGCTCCGGTTCCCGGCACATCGCCGTATACCTGGGTGGTGGATCCCATCGACGGCACGCGCAATTTCGCTGAGGGCATCCCGCATTTCTGCGTGGTTGTTGCAATCGCGGACGGCGATCAGGTGGTGTGCGGCGTCACCTACGACCCGGTGCGCGACGAGATGTTTTCGGCGCAGAAGGGACGCGGGTCCACGCTGAACGGGCAGTCCGTCACCGTGTCCGACCGCGATGACATCGACGAAGCGGTGCTGGGCTTCGACCTGGGCTACAACTTTGACCAGGCCAAACTGCTGCTGGAACTGGCGGCGGGCGTCTGGCCGCGGGTCCAGGGATACCGGCTGATGGGCTCCAGCGCCCTCAGCCTGGCCTACGCCGCATGCGGCCGCATCGACCTCTACTTTCACCACAGCCTGTCGGCCTGGGACATCGCGTCGGGCGTGCTGCTGGCGAGGGAAGCCGGCGGCCAGGTGCTGGACCGGGCGACGCTGAAGGACGCCACCCTGTTTTCGCCGGGCCTCATCGTGTCGAACCCGGCGCTGGTGGAGCAGTTCCTGGCCCTGACGGAAGGAGCCGCCTGGCGCACGATGTGAACGCCGGCCCGTGCCGGATCGGCGCTTGACCGTAGATAAAAGGAGGGTTGTCCATGGTCACTCAGATTTTCGAAATGGTCCGCGAGGTGGGCCGGGTGCCGTCGTCGGAGGTTCCGCTCAGCGCCGCCGAGCAGACCCGCTTCGAGCGGATCATGGACCAGGCGGTGATGATCGACGTTCACCAGCACCCCTTCCTGTTGCCTGAGGACATGGACCGGTTCATCGAGTTCCTGCGGACCAGCCGCTACCAGTATGGCTACCAGGCGGTGGAGGCCGGAGGCTGGTCGGCGGTGACCACGGCCAGCGCGTTCAGCGGGTTCAAGAGCACCACCGACATGTCCTTTATGGAGTATGAGGACATCGCCGCGGAGGTTGGCGGGATGCTGGCCGACGTGGCCACGCAGGACAACATCGTGCGGGTGGGCAACGCCGACGAGATCCTGGCGGCGCGCCAGCAGGGCAAGATCGGTTTCCTGCCCACGCTGGAACACCTGGCCATCGGAAATCGCATCGAGCGGGTGGACGCCCTGTTTGGCATGGGCGTGCGCCTGGCCGGCATCACCTACAACCGCCGCAACTTCATCGGCGACGGCCAGACGGAGCGCAACCCGGGTGGGCTTAGCAACTTCGGCGTGGAGGTCGTCCACCGCATGAACGACCTTGGCATGGCTGTGGACCTGTCCCACGCCTCGACCCCCACGGCGATGGACGCCATCGAAGTCTCCCGTGCACCTACGGTGTTCAGCCACAACGCCTCCTATACGCTGCGCCCCAACGGCCGCACGCGCCGGGACGAGGAACTGGTCGCCTGCGCACGCAACGGCGGCCTGGTATGCATCACCGCAGTGCCCAACTCGCTGAGCGACGACCCCGAGCAGGACATCGAGTGTGTGTTGGACCACTACGACTACATGGTGAACCTGGTGGGCGTCGATCACGTGGGCATCGGCACCGACACCACCGTGGGCGACCACGTGGCGTTCCACCGGGTCCTGCTGGGACGAGGCCCGGACCAATTGCCGGCGCCGTATCTGAACGGCCTCGAGTCACCCGCCGACGGCAAGAACATCGTGCGCGGGTTGATCCGGCGCGGCCACTGCGACGAGGACGTGCTCAAGATCGTGGGCGGCAACGCCCTGGACTACTTCCGCCGCGTGATCGGCTAGGCTCGGACTCGAAGCGGCGCACGCGGAGGCCACATGCCTGACGCCAAGAGCTGGGCGCACCTGGTGGGCAGTGTTCCGCTACCGGATGCGGAAACCGTCTTCCGCACGGTGAGCGGCGCCTGGGGGCCGCACCTGCGCCGGATCTCCGACGGCGAGACCGGACGCCGAGGCCGTTGGATATGGTTCCAGCGGGAGATGCTGGAGCGGCATCCGGCTATGGAACCCGACCCGGACGAGCCGCCATATGCCCTGTATCAGTGGGACGGCCAGTTGCTGCGGGAGACGCCGTACATGCGCTTCAGGCCGGGCGTTGATCCGGCCAAGGTTGACTTTCCTACCGGTTACGCCGAGGCGGCGCTGGAGTCGTTTGACCTGTACGCGGGCCTGCAGGACGCAGGCGTGATACCGGGGGATGCTCGTTTCCAGGTGTCCCTGCCCACGCCCATGGCCACGGCGTACATGTACGTGAGCCCGTCGGCTCGCGACGCCTACCTACCCGCCTACGAACGGTCATTGCTGTCGGCGGTGGACGAAATTCTCGCGTCCGCCCCGAATGACCGCCTGTCGATCCAGTGGGACGTTTGTCAGGAGGTGCTGCTGTTCGAGGACTACTTCCCGCACCGGCCCGCAGACTACCGGGCGCAGGTCTTCGCGGAGTTGGGTCGCCTGGGTGACGCCATACCCGAGGCGGTGGACCTGGGCTATCACCTGTGCTACGGATCGCCGCGCGACGAACACCTGGTGATGCCGAGGGACATGGGCATCCTGGTCGAGATTGCCAACGGGATCGGCGACCGGCTGGACCGGCGTCTGGACTTCGTTCACATGCCAGTGCCCCAGGACCGGACGGACCGCGAATATTTCGCGCAGCTTGATGGTCTGCGTCTGCCCGGTGAAACTGAGCTGATCCTGGGGCTGGTCCACCATGACGACACAGCCGGCGACCGCGCCCGCATCGATGCCGCGCGCACCTTCGTGGGCTCCTTCGGCGTGGCCAGCGAATGCGGTTGGGGCCGAACTGACCCGGCGCGGGTCCCCGGCCTGCTCGATAGCCACCGTCGGGCGGTGGAGTACATCAACGCCGGATGACCACCGGCAACCGGAGGGGGTTGAGATGATCCAGTTGACCGAGGAAATGTCGAGCCTGATCAACCGGGCCCGAGACGACGGCTACCCCTGTATCGTGGCGACCGCCTCCGATGACGGGACGCCTAACTGCGGCTACATCGGCACCGTGCTCACGGTGGGTGACGATACGCTGATCTACCGCGACCGCACCGGCCGGGACCCGCTGGACCACATCGAGGAGAACCCGAAGGTCATCGTACTGTTCCGCAACACCGACAAAGACGCCGGCTGGAAGTTCCGCTGCACCGCCACCGTGCACCGCGATGGGCAGGTGTTCGAGGACATGACCGACCGGCTGCTGGAATCGGGTCTGGTAAAGGAACGCTACCTGCAGGGCAGCGTCGGCGCCATCGTCGTGCTGCGCATCGACCAGGTGCTCACGCTGTTCGGAGAACTGTTGCAGGAGCGGGAGCCCGGTTTGCAGTGGTGATCGGGCCATTGCCCGATTGGCGGAGGGAGTGGGATTCGAACCCACGAACCCGTGAGGGTTAACGGTTTTCAAGACCGTCGCAATCGTCCACTCTGCCATCCCTCCGCGACAGCGGACATCCATTGTAAAGCCGCCGGCCCGCAGGCGTACAGGCCGGGCGTCCGGTTGTGAGGGCCTTCCGATTGCCATAGGACTTACGCAGTTGGGCAGCCTAACAACCGTCATTCCCGCGAAAGCGGGAATCCAGTGGCCGAATTCGTTAACAGTGTTCCAGATTCGTTCACTGGAAAGACTATGGATTCCTGCGAAAGCAGGAATGACGGGTTTGTAATTTCAAGTGCGTAATCCCTATGTCATTGCGAGGCGCTTGCGCCGTGGCAATCTCGTTGGGTCCAGGGCCGCATCTCGCGAGGATTGCTCCATTCTGCACGAGATTAGCGCGCTTCGCTCGAAATGACAGATGCCCACAATCGAAAGACCCTGTCCGGTTCGGGCTTGGGTTATCCACTGATGGGGCGTGCCTATACCCCGGCTATAATGTCCGGCACAGCATCACCCACGGAGCCGCCAAATGCCCGAAGACCTGGTCCGCGTTGCCGAAAGCCTTGTGCCGGAAATCCTGGCGAACCGCGACCGAATCGACGCGGAGTGTCAACTTCCGCCCGATCTCGCCGACCGCATGGCGAACCATAACCTCTTTTGCCTGTATGCGCCGCAGGAATTGGGCGGCCCCGAGCTCGATCCGCTGACCGCGTTTCGGGTGGTGGAGACCATATCGCGGGCCGACGGGTCCGCCGGATGGTGCGTGTTCAACGGCAGTGCGATTACCGCAGCGCTGTCACGCCTCACCGTCGACGCCGTCAAGGAGATCTTCGGCGACCCGCCGGCCATGTTGGGTTCCGGGTCGGCCAGGCCGGAAGGCACCGCGACCATCACCGAGGGTGGGTATGTCATCAACGGATGCTGGAACTACCTCAGCGGCATCGACCACTCCACCGCACTGTTCCTCAACTGCCGGCTGCTCAAGCACGACGGGTCTCCGGCGCGCAACGACGACGGCAGTCCAGCCACGCAGGTAGTCGTGGCGCCCGTCGCATCGGGGACGGTGATCGACAACTGGACCACCCTGGGGATGCGAGGCACCGCCAGCAACGACTGCGAGTACTCCGACGTGTTCGTGCCGTCGCGCCACTCCTACCGACGCGGTGACCCGTCGTATCATCCCGGCCCGCTGTACAACCCGGCCCAAACTTCCATCCTGATCAGCTGGACCCTGGCGGCGGCCAACGCGCTGGGCATGGCCCGCGGCGCGATGAACGCGTTCCGCGATCTGGCCACCGGAGCTGGCACCACCAACTCGCCCATGCTGCTGCGCGACCGTAACTACGTTCAGATCACATACGGCGAATGCGAGGCGATCCTGGACGGGGCGCGCACCTACGTGTTGGACGCCGTGGGCAGCATGTGGGACGCCCAGGTACACCAGAAGGACGACCTGATGGATCGGGCCGTGCGGGCTCGGCTGGCCATAACCCATGGCATCCGTCGCTCCGTGGACGTGGTGGACCGGCTGTTCAACGTGGCCGGCACCAACGCCATCCACCGCTCGGTGGGGCTGGAACGGTTCTTCCGTGACCTGCATGTGAGCGGACAGCACATATCCGGGCTGCCCAACAACTTCGAGCACGGTGGGCAGGTGCTGATGGGCGCCGAGACCACCGCATCGCTGTACACCTGACCGATATCCGTTGAAAACCAGGGGGCGGCCAGCTGGCCGCCCCCCGCAGATCGCCAGGCGTGGCGGTTCCTATTCGGGGAAGATACGCTGGTATACCCCGGGCGAACCTTCGCCGTGGACCATGTGGGGGCGCACCTCGTGGGTCCAGACCGGGGTCACGATGGTGCTCCAGTTCTTCCAGGCATCGCTTTCGGCGATCTGCAGCGATTCCATCTCGTGGACCGTGGCGTACTTGGGCTCGCCCATCACCGCCTGGAACCGGCGGGCGCGGATGTAGCCGGGAATGTCGACGGCCATGGGCAGCCGTTCGTTGTTGTAGGCGTCGTTCCACTTGGCCTCAAGGTGGTCTGGGATCGACATCCGGCCCACCAGGATCAGGGGAGACATGCCGGCCTGCGCCGTCTCCTCGGATAGATCCTGGGGATGCACCCGCTTGTACAGGTTGCGGATGTACTCCGTGCCGATCACGCTGGGAGACATGCGCCGCGACCACTCGGTGGGCTCTTTCAGCCACTTCTGCCACTCGTCCGAATACCACGCTTCGTGGCTGTCCAGCTCGTAGGCCGCCAGGTACTTGGGCCCTCCCTGTACCGCCTGGTAGCGGGCAGCATCGAGCACGCCCGGAATCGACAGACGCTCCGGGATGTGCTCCTCGTTGTACCAGCGGTTGTACTCCTCGTCGTTCTCCGGCGCCACGTCGCTGTAAACCAGCAACAAGCCGTCGCCCTTTCGCTTCGTCGCCATGTTTCTACTCCGTCTGTCGGTGCGCTGCGGGCGCCACCGCGTTGTCAATCTGGGCCGCAGTATAGCACCGGGGTGGGACACCGCCGCCGGCTGGCCATCGGTTTGTTCTTACATCGATATACACGATGGACAGGATTGGGGTGGATAAATTGATTGTCTCTGCACTTTGGATAATGGCGTAGTTTGAACCTTTATCGCGCCCGTCAATATCCTGTCCATCCTGTGCATCGATGTCAGATTATGGCCGTCGTACAAGCGATAGCCAGAGAGAGCGATTTGGCCGCCGCCGATGTCTGGTTTCCGGTGTATAATCGGCCCACCGTAACAACTTTTTGGCCGACGCGTGTCACCAGATAACAGGAGGGATTTATGGCTACGTCGTTGCAGCAATCGTCTACCAATGGTCATTCCGGCGGAGGCGTGGAGGAATTTGACGTTGTCGTCATCGGCGCCGGCGTCACCGGGTTGTATTCCCTTTACCGGCTGCGCCGGTTGGGGTTCTCGGTGATGTCCCTGGAGGAAGGCGACGGCGTGGGAGGCACGTGGTACTGGAACCGGTACCCCGGGGCTCGCTTCGACTCCGAGAGCTACACCTACGGGTATTCCTTCTCAGAGGAGCTGCTCCAGGAGTGGGAGTGGAAGGAACACTACTCCGCCCAGCCCGAGAACGAGCAGTACCTGAACTACGTGGCCGACAAGTTCGACCTGCGCCGCAACATCCGGTTCAACTCCAGGGTCGCATCCCTGGTTTATGACGAATCCGCCAACCGCTGGAACGTCACGACCGACGATGGCTACCGGGCCCGGGCGCAGTTCGTGATCACTGCGATCGGCATCCTGTCGGCCCGCTACATCCCGGAGTTCGAAGGCCTGGAGAGTTATGAAGGGTCGTGGTGCCATACCAACCGGTGGCCCAAGGAGGGCATGGACCTCGCCGGCAAGCGTGTTGGCGTCATCGGAACCGGCGCAACCGCTGTTCAGTTGATCCCGGAGATCGTGGGCGAAGTCGCCCATCTGACGGTCTTCCAGCGGACCGCCAACTACTGCGTACCTCTGCGCAATGCTGTGATCGACCGTGAGACGCAGGACTACATCAAGAGTCACTACCCGGAGATTATTGAACAGTGCTTGTCCACCCCCGGCTCCTTCATGCACGAGTTTGATCCCCGTTCTGCGCTGGCGGTTTCCGAAGAGGAGAAGCTGGAACAGTACGAGCGCCTCTGGGCCGAGCCGGGTTTCAAGAAGTGGCTGTCCAATTTCTACGACATCATGATGCCCGGCGAGGCCAACGAAGACTACGCCGAGTTCGTGCGCAACAAGATCCGTGAGCGCGTCCACGACCCCGAAGTAGCCGAGAAGCTGGTGCCCAAGAACCACATGTTCGGCTCCAAGCGCCTGCCCTGTGAAAGCGGCTACTATGAGGTCTACAACCGCGACAACGTCCTGCTGGTTGACGTCCGCGAAGACCCGATTGCGCGGCTGACCCCCCGGGGCATCCAGCTGGAAAGCGGCAGCGATTACGAGTTCGACGTCATCATCTTCGCCACCGGTTACGACGCCGTCACCGGCCCTCTCAACCTGATTCAAATCGAGGGTATTGGCGGCGAGGTTCTCAAGGAGAAGTTCGCCAACGGCCCCCGCACCTACATGGGAATGTCCAGCTACGGCTTCCCCAACCTTTTCACCATCAACGCCGCCTCCGTGGGCAACTTCCCACGGTCCGCGGAGCCGCTGGTAGAGTGGGTGACCGACGCCATCGCCCACGTGCGTGACACCGGGCACACGCGGATCATGGCCACACCTGACGCCGAGGAAGCATGGGTGCAGCACATGAAGGATGACAGCGAGAACATCCTGCGGACGCAGGCCGACTCCTGGTTCGTGGGCGCCAACATCCCCGGCAAGGCCCGGGTGCTCCTCACGGCTCCGGACACCGCGCCGGTCATGCGCGCCAAGCGCGCCGAGGTGGCGGCCAACGGCTACGATGGCTTCACCTTGGATTAGGCTGGAGCAATCTCGCGGGCCACGAAGTTTTGGAGGCTTGGCACAAAATGCAGGGGCGGGTTAAAAATCCTGCCCCTGTTTGCGTTTCGGGCTGGTGCAGTGCGTCGATAATAGTTCGACCTGAACGCTGGGCTACGAGATGGATAATCCGGTAACCGCAGGTGAGTCTCCGCCGTCGCCCCGGAGACGGTTCTACGGGTGGCGCCTGGTTCTGGTCGGAGCCTTTGTACTGGCGCTGACCGGCGATGGTTTCGGCGTGCCGAAAATCGCCGGTGAATTGCTGGGCGATCAACCGTCTTACGGTTCGGGCGGTAACGGGTTCGTGGTCGGGCTAGCGCTGCTGCGGTCCGTGTTCCCCGCGGTGCTTTTACCATTCGTGGGGTGGGCGGTTGACCGGTGGGGAGCCCGCCGCATGGTCGTATGGGGATTTGCGTCCATGGGCGGCGGGTTTGCGCTCCTGGCGGCGTCGGGCTTCACGCCTATCTACTACCTGTCTCTACTGGCGCTGGTCGGCGGCTCGACTGCTGGTTCGCAGTTGCCGATGGCGGCGGCGGTGAACAACTGGTTCCGGCGACGTCGAGCTACTGCTATGGGCGTGATGCTGTTGCCCTCGGTGGCGTCGGTCTTTTTCGTTCCGTTGCTCAGCGCTGCGGCCGGGTTGCTGGGGTCTGTCAATTCTCCGGCGGCATGGTTGGTCGTGGCTGCGGTTGTTCTGGCGCTCATCTGGCCCCTGTCAAGATTTGTGAGAAATCGACCGGAGGACCACGGCCAGCGTCCTGATGGCATCGCTCCTGTCAGCAACGTGGAGGCTGCGTCGGAACGATCCGACAACGGCGTCGAATTTTCCGAGTACACGTGGCGCGAGGCGATCAGGACAAGGCAATTCTGGCTGATGATCCTGGGTATCGGCCTCAGCTCGTCCATGTCGGTTGCGGTTATCTTCGTTATTCCGCTGTTACTGGAAGAACGCGGATTTTCATCGTTGGGAAGCGGCACAGTATTTTTGGTAATGACGGTGAGTTCATTGGTAGGAACCGGAGTGGCGGGGATGATTGGCGATCGTGTGCCCATACGGTGGGCGATGTTCGGCTGCGCTGCGCTGCAGGTTGTGGCGACCGGCTTGCAGCTATTCGCTGGTACATATCCGACAGTGTTCCCATTCGCGGTGCTTATGGGCGTTGGTTCCGGGGGCTTAATCACGTTGGCGCTGGCGGGGCGCGGCGTTTATTTCGGGAGGAGGAACTTTGCGACGATCACAGGGATATCCGTCGTGCCATCCCATTTGATCCAACTGTTCGCGCCAGTAGCGGCTGGCTTGATCATCGAGTTCCAACAATCGTGGTTCATGTTTTCAGCGGCTACGATGGTCGTTGGCGCCGTTGGGTGTCTTTGCTTTGCCCTGCTGGGCAACCCGCGCCTGTCGCCGTCTCAGTCCCGCGACGTTGAGCTCCCGGGACTGCGGGCCTGAGAAGTCGGTGGCAAGGCAGTCGATCGGAGCGTTCACCGGATTGCGGGTCTTCGCGCCAGCACGTAGCACAGGCCCGATGCCAGTTGCATCCCGGCGGCTGCCAGTAGCGCGGCGCCGTACGTGCCAGTCTGCGCAAAGATCCATCCCGCCGCCGCCGGAGCCACCAACGACCCGAGGCCGAAGCTCACGGTCATGATACCGACCAGGGATCCGAAGCTGCGCCGGCCGAAGTACTCGCCCACCGCCAGCCATCCCAGGGTGGCGATTCCCTCGGTGGCGGCGATGGACAGCACGAACATCACGGCGGCCCCGTAGCCGGAGCCGGCCATGAACGCCACCGTTCCGATCGCTCCCACCGACATGCCGCCGATCAGGAGCCATCGGGACGGGACCCAGGTTGCCGCCAACCCCATCGCGATCCGTATGGGTATGATCGCCAGGAAGGTCGACGAAAGATAGAAGGCCGCCTGGTCCTGGGGGATGCCCTTCCACACCAGCATCGGTATCTGGTTGATCACCAGGGCGTCCGCTGATGCGATGCGCAGCGTGACCGCCGCCGTCATCAGCCAGAACGCGGGAGTAGATACTGCTTGTCGCAGCGTAAAGTCGGAGTCGGAATAGACGGGTTCGATGCGTCGAATGCGTGTCGCCGGCGCGGTGGCCGCCGGCGGGCGCGCGCCGTCGGGCAGCAACCCGATGTCCTCCGGCCGGCTCCTGATCACCACGGCCGCGCCGACGACCAGCAGCCCGGACAGGCCTCCCACACAAAGGATGGTTACCCGCCATCCGAACTCGCCCTCGCACCAGGCAAGCAACGGGACCATCACCGCCGCTCCACCCGCGAAGGCGGTGTTCAACAGGGTCATGGTCAGCGCTTTCCGACGTACGAACCACTGGTTGGCTATCGTCATCAGGTTGGGCACGATTCCGATGCCGCGGCCGATGGCGGCGAGTCCGGAGTAAGCCAGCACCAGTTGCCAGTAGGAGTTCGCGCCGGCCACCGCCGCAAACCCGGCGCAACTCAGCAGCCCGCCGATCAGGACCAACCGTCGCCCGCCATACCGGTCGGCCAACCATCCCGCTCCCAGCGCCGCCACGTTGCCCACGGCCCAGGCTGCGCCCACGACGAAGGCGAAACGGGCCGAATCGATGCCCAGTTGCTCGCCGATTGGCGCCGCAAATACCAGGAACCCGGGGATCATGGCGCCGAAACCCAGAAAACCCGTAACGCCCCCGGCAAGCAGCACCCACCAGCCGTAGTAAACGCTCCTCGGCCGGAACGGAGCCCGGCGCGCCGGCCGCATTGCCATGGTCTCGCTGGCCGTCAGGAAGGCGTGGGCGAACCGTCGACAACCGGCCGCTTTGCCAGCAGGAACGCGGCTGCAGATATCATCTGCAACACGCCTACGGCCACCAGGACCGGGACGAAGCTGCCCGTGCGGTCAAACACCCATCCCGCAGCCGCCGGGACGATCGGACCACTGACGCCGTAGAACAGCGTCATGACACCCACCAGAGTCCCGAAGCTGCGCCGTCCGAAGTATTCGCCTACGGTGATCCAGGCCAGAGCGCTCACGCCCTGTCCGGTGGCCGATGAGACGATCAGGAACCAGGCCACCTCGTCCCCGTCCAGTAGCAGAGCGGCGACCGAGCAAAGGGCGACCAGGGCCATGGCTCCGCTGAGCAGCCAGCGCGGTGACGCCCACGTGGCGGCGAGCCCCATGCCGAACCGGGCCGGGATGGTGGCGAAATAGGTGATTGAGAGGTAGATGGAGGTCCGTTCTTCGGCCACGCCTTTCCAGATCAGGATGGGAATCTGGTTGATGACCAGCACGTCGGACGGAACCGTGCGCAGGGCTGCGCCCACGGTCAGCGCCCAAAAGGAAAGCGTCACCAGCGCCTGGGTCGCGGAGTATTCCAGCCGCCGGGATCCGGCGGTGCCGGCGAGCCTTGAGCCTCTCCGGGACGTGGCGGGTTCGATCACGCCCAAGCCGTAAGGTTGCAGGCCCAGGTCCTCCGGTCGACTTCGGATAATGGCGGCGGCGGGGATCGTCAATGCGCATACCATGAGGCCGGCGAAGATCGCCGTGGGCCTCCAGCCAATCTGCTCCGAGGCGATGCTCAACGCCGGGAGTATGGCCGCCGCGCCGGCCACCACGGCAGTATTGATCACCGCCAGGGCGAGGGCCTTGCGCTGCTCGAACCACTGGTTGACGACCGTCATCAGGGTCGGGAAAATCCCGAGGCCGCGTCCCAAAGAAGCGGCCACCGAGTACACTGCCACGATGGACCAGAACGAGTCGGCGAAACCCAGGGCGGCGAAACCGAGCCCGGAGAGCAGGCCCCCAGCCAGGATCAATCGGCGGGCGCCGTAGCGATCGGCCAACCACCCCGCCACCAGCGACGTGACGTCGCCCACTCCCCACGCGGCCCCGACCACAAAGGCGGATTGACCAGAGGTCAGGCCGAGTTCATCACGAATGTGAACCGAAAAAGCGAGATATCCCGGGATCACCACTCCAAAGGCGAAGAAGCCCAGGACAACTGCGGCGGCCAGTACCCACCAACCGTAGAAGACACCGCCCGGGGCGTCTGGGTCCCGGGCGGAGATCAGGCGGTGATACAGGCCGCGCACGGCGTTATTCCGAGGTCATGGCAGCCACGTCCTCACGCGTACCCGGTTTCGCTGGAATCGTCATTGCGAGCGAAGCGTGGCAATCCCGTTGCAGGTGTACCGATCGCTGCGGCTACGAGATCGCGGCGTCGCTGTGTTCCTCGCGATGACAGGCGGGGTATGCGTGGTGGCTGTGCCAGGCCAGGGGTCGGCCGCACGGAGCGCGGGACAGGTTCGGCTTTGCTACCCGGTTGGATTGTGATTCGGTTGCTTAGTCCGCCAGCGGGATAACCAGGTACACTCTTTGCTCGTCGCCGACCACGCGGGTCGTGTGGCCCGCGCCTGTCAAATCTTCGGCCAGGAGGACGTCGCCGGGCCCTACCCGGTACGTGGTGCCATCGCTCAGCCCGATTTCGGCCTGCCCGGCGAGGGTCACGGTGTACTGCCGCCGGGGCGCGCAGTGAAAGTCGAGAAAGTAGTCGGGCGGCGAAATGCGGATCGTCAGGCCGCTGGTGGCCTGCATGGGCGTTCCGCGCCCGTACGAGCCTTCAGTGTCCAGGAAATCCTCGAAGGGCGGTTCGTAGTGCTCCAGACGGGACTGACCGTCCGGGCCGGTGAAAACGCGCACGAACTGAGGCATAAGACAACTCCTGGATGATACGGATTGCCGCCAATTATACCCGCGCTATTCGCCGGGGCGGTCATCCGTTGTAGGGCGCTGAGTTACCCAGGATACTTTGTCGGCTTTGCCTCCCTTGCCCTGGGTTCGGCGCAGGGATTCCACCGCCCGGTTGATCAACACCGCGCCAAACAGACCGGCCGCGGCTCCCAAGGGGAAGGCCAGGATTCCACCGGTCACACACAGCACGACCAGCACGTGAGGCTCCACGATGGCCCGGTCGTTCAGCTCGGCGATCCTGGCGAACCGCGAGGCGATGGCCCAGGCCACGTAGCCGGCGGCCGCGCTGCCGACCACGGCCGCGCTGATGATGTAAAACAGTTTCGTGGGTGTGAACATGATTGCTTTTCCGATTGCCTTCATGTTTTGAGGGTAGGATTCGACACCAACAATGCTAGCACATTGGTTAGTGGAATTGGCTTGCGAGTTGGCATGAATTCGTAACCCAATCTTGACAACCAAGCGTTATCCCCGTTTAATCGTTCGACATCCGTAACGCGACGGCATCATTTGCCGTCTGCTATTTCAGTAAAGCAGGAGGAGAAACCAAACAATGGGATTGAGACGATATTTTAACGTTCGGCTGCTGGCCGCGCTGGGTCTGGGAGCAGGCCTGATCGCCGCAGTCGCCTGCGGGGGCGCGTCTGAGGCTCCCGCCGCTCCGGCTGCGGCCCCCACTGCCGCCCCGGCCAGTTCGGATTCGGCGGCGCCGACCGCCATGCCTGAGGCCACCGCGGCCATGATGGCCGAGGAAACCGGCGGCCACGTAACTTTGCTGGTCACCAACATCGGTAACGGCAAATTCGACCCGCTGCTGACTGAAGGCGAAGACCTGAAGTTCCAGCGCATCTTTCAGACCGCGCTCGTTGGCGGAGCCGGCGGCAGCGAACTCACCCCGGCCGTCGCCAAGGACTGGTCGGTCAGCGACGACGGGAAGGTCTGGACATTCTCCGTCAACGACGGGTTCATTACTTCCCACGATGGCAACGTTATCACCCGCGACGATGTGTATTTCAACCTGAACAGCCGGCTCGGCGCGGAAGCCTTTCAACTGCTGGATGCAGGGTACTACGAACCACGCGACGTGGCCCTGGCAAACCTCATCGAGGGCGTCAGCAAAGGCCCGGCCGACGACCAGGTACAGGTCACCTTCAAGACCGTGCGCCTGGACTTCGCCTTCAACTGGTCCGAGAACTCCCAGGGCGCCAGCCCGATGATCGTTCCCGAAGCCACCATGCGTGAACGCGCCGGCGACACCGGCTTCGAAGGCTACGAAAGCGACCCCATAGGGATCGGGCCCATGAGCGTGACCGATTTCGTGCTGGAGCAGAAGTACTCCTTCGAGAAGTTTGACGACTTCTTCTGGACCACCGCGAACGGCTTCTCCGAAGACCGCAGCGTCACCTTCGACACCCTGACAATCGAGGTCGTTCCCGAGCCTGCCGGTCGGTTGGCCGCTCTCCGCAATGGGCAGGCCCAGTTGATCGAATCGAACATCAACATGATCCCCGACCTCCAGAGCATCGATGGAGCGTCCATTGCCTGGCAGAAGGAGTCGTCCTACAACTGGGTGGTCTACGTGGACTGTTGGGTCGAGGAACTGTGGTGCTTCCCGGTTGAAGCCCGCCAGGCCGCCGAACACGCCATTGACAAGGACGCCATCGTCAACGGCCTGTACTCGCCGGAGTCGGTGAACGCCGACAGCTGGGCCCACGTCACCCCCAACTCTCTGGGTTGGAGCGAAGACCTGCGGCCGCGAGCCTACGATGTTGACCGTGCCCGCGAACTGCTCATGTCCATCGGGTATGGCGGAGCCGACGGCAGCGACGGCACCGACGCCAACGGCGAGCAGATATCCTTCACCATCTACACCTGGGAAGCCGGGGACCTTCCCCTGCTGCCCGACCTGGCTCAGCTCTACAAGGACTTCTGGACCCAGGGCCTGGGCTGGGACGTAGACGTGGTGGTTGGCGACGCCGCCGCCACCCGCCAGGCCTGGAACAACCGTGAGTATCCCGGTGACTTGCTGGTGCGCACCAACGAAGGTCGCTTCGATGGCACCTCCATCACTCAGGGTGGCTACCTCAACCCCGATATCGCCTGGCGTGCGGTGGACAACTTCGAAAACGAGCCCTGGGCCAGCACCACCACTCCGGTCGTGCAAAAAGGCCTGTCGGACCTCAATCCCGACACGCGCGCCGCCTCGTATGCAGAAATGTACGCATACCTGAAGGAACAGACCTACTGGGGCGACGGGTTCAACACCAACGTTCCGTGGGGCCTGGGGGCCGACGTGGCCTCATACGAGCCCTGGAGCCTGGTTCCCTACGTCACCGCGATCTGGACGCTGAAACTGAAGTAGGCAATATCCGTTGTACCCGAGCGGTCGGCGTCATCCCGAAACACGGATAGACGTCGACCGCTCCCAGACTAGTAAATCATCTGTTAGGTTAGGTTTATGACCACATACATCGTGCGACGCATTGGCGAGGGGGTGATCATCCTGATCGCCCTCAGCTTTGTCGTTTTCGGCAGTGTGCATCTGACTGGGGATCCGGCCCGGTTCCTGCTGCCCATCTCCGCGGAGCACGATGAGTCGGTATACGAGGCTCAGAAGGCCGCTTATGGCCTGGATAAGCCGTTCATCGTCCAGTACTGGAACTTTCTGATCAAGGCGGTGCGCCTGGACTTCGGCCAGTCGTTTACGGCCCGCCGGCCGGTGCAGGAAATACTGCTGGAGCGAATTCCGGCCACGGTGCATCTGGCCATCGCCGGAACCATTCTGGCCATTGGCATCGGAGTTCCGTTAGGGATTATCTCGGCGGTAAAGCGCGACACCGTACTGGACAGGGTGTGCAAGATCTTTGCCGTCTTCGGCATGGCCGCGCCCCAATTTTGGGTAGCGATCATGCTGATCATTGTTTTTGCCGGCTATTGGGGGTGGCTCCCGGCATTCGGGAGAGGCGATATGACGGGATGGTTCCCGTCATGGTCACAAATTCCGAATATGCTGGCTCATCTGGTTTTGCCGGCATTTGTTCTCGCCCTGGCCATCATCGCCGCGATCATGCGGCTGGCCCGGTCGGCGATGCTGGAAGTCCTGGACAGCGACTACGTCAAGTTCGCCCAGGTCAAAGGAATGAGCGACCGGGTGGTCATCTGGAAACACGCCGCGCGCAACGCGCTCATACCGGTCATCACCTTTGGCGGGATCAGCCTCGCCGGCCTGCTTAACGGATCGGTCGTCGTTGAGGTGGTGTTTGCCTGGCCTGGCGTTGGCCTCATGCTCCTTGAGGGCGTGCTTTCGAATAACTTCCCTCAGGTTGAGGGGGCAATCATGGTTTCGGGCGCGGCCTACATCCTGACCGCGCTGGTCGTTGATATTCTCTACGGTTACGCCGACCCTCGGGTCCGGATGAACTAGCGATCCCCACCGGGAGGGTAAACTTGGCTGCAGAAACTCCAGCGCTGGTTCTTGAAGAGCGCGCTCCCGTCTCTCTGGCGCAGCGCGTCAAGGACGCACGGCTGCCCTGGGTTCCAATCACGATCCTGCTGATCATCGTCTTCTGCGCCGCCTTCGCGAACCTGGTTGCTCCCCACGATCCCCGCGCCAACGACGTGCGCAACAAGTTGCAGCCGCCGTTCGCCAGTTCCGAGCACGTCCTCGGCACTGACCGACTGGGCAAGGACATGCTCAGCCGCCTGATATTCGGGGCCCGCACCATGCTGCAGGTGACGGCGCCGTCGATAATCGTCGCCATCCTGGCCGGAACCATAGTCGGGTTGGTATCGGGCTACTCAGGCCGGTGGGCCGACTCGGTGCTGATGCGCATAACCGACGCGGTATTAGGATTTCCATCGATTCTGGTGGCGTTGTTGATCGTCACCTACTTGGGAACCGGCGTGTGGAACGTAATGATCGCCATCGCGGCCACCCAGTGGGCCCGGTTCGCGCGCATGATTCGAGGTGAAGTACTCGCCATACGCGACCGGGACTTCGTGGTGTTGGCGCAGATCTACGGGGTTTCGCCCGGCATGATCGTGTACCGCCACCTGTTCCCCAACGTCATCAACACCCTGATGGTGCTTACCAGCGTCAGCGTCGGCCAGGTCATTCTGCTGGAGGCATCGCTGAGCTTCCTCGGCCTGGGCCTCGCCCCCGGTGATCCGGCGTGGGGCATCCTGGTGGCGGAAGGACGCGAGTTCCTGACCCAGGCGTGGTGGATCGCATTGTTCCCCGGCCTGGTGATCACGGTCGTCGTGATGGCGTTCAACTTCTTCGGCGACTGGCTGCGGGACTACCTGGATCCGCGCCTCCGGCGGGCCGGCTAAACGATCTACCCATGGGCAGGCGGTGGTCTCGACTCCGCCTGTCTTCGATTGTGGCGCGCCTGGCGGAAGGGACCGGCCCGACTGGCCCCAGCATCCACACGGCGCGGGCAACCGGTCCCGTTCGATTGAGAGGCACGGCAATCAGTCGGGTAATGCCGTAAGCAGGTATCTGCGTGTGGACAATGCCGATTGCCCGGTGCTACCATTTTTTGAAAGATTTTCAATAGTCGACGTGTCGCCGGATGAGGTAGGGTATCCCTCCTCGCTGGCGCTCATCTGTGGGACGGTACGATGACTGCTTCTGCTTCCGCCATGCCCCGCGCCTATGATGCTGCCTCGGTCGAACAGCGCATCTATCAGACCTGGTGGGACGCCGGATACTTCGTACCGAAAATCGACCCTGAGCGACAGCCTTTCTGCGTGGTGATGCCCCCGCCCAACGTAACCGGGGAACTGCACCTGGGCCATGCGCTCACCGCCAGCCTCCAGGACTCGCTGGCTCGCTGGCACCGGATGTGCGGCGACCCCACCCTATGGCTGCCCGGCAAGGATCACGCCGGCATTGCCACCCAGTGGGTGGTGGAACGCGCCCTGGCCGCCGAAGGGACCAGCCGCCACGACCTTGGCCGCGAGAAGTTCGAGGAACGTGTCTGGGAGTGGGTGCGTCTCTACGGGAACACCATCGACGAGCAGCACCGCCGGTTGGGTGCCTCCTGCGACTGGTCCCGCCTGCGGTTCACGCTGGATTCGGGCCCGATGCGTGCCGTGCGCACGACCTTTGTGAACCTGTTCAACAAGGGCCTCATCTATCGCCATGAACGCATCATCAACTGGTGCCCTCGTTGCGCGACCGCGCTTTCCGATCTCGAAGTCGATTATGAGGAACAGGACGGCAAGCTGTACCACATTCGCTACCCCTCGGCCGGCAATCCGGACGACGGCGTCACCGTGGCGACCACGCGTCCCGAGTCCATGCTGGGCGACACCGGGGTCGCGGTTCATCCCGATGACGAGCGGTACGGCGACAAGATCGGCGGCATGGTCACCTTGCCCATCGTGGGTCGGCAGATCCCGGTGGTTGGCGACACCGCCATCGAGATGGAGTTCGGGACCGGCGCGCTGAAGGTCACGCCCGGCCACGACATCGTCGACTTCGAAATCGGAGAACGACATAACCTGCCCATAATGACCGTGATCGGATTTGATGGGTGTATGACCGATGAGGCCGGCCCCAAGTACGCCGGCATGGAGCGTTTTGCCGCTCGTGCCGCCGTGGTCGCTGATCTGGAAGCCATCGGGGCGCTGCAAGGCGTGGAAGACTACCACCACTCGGTGGGCCACTGCCAACGCTGCAACGAGGTGGTGGAACCGCTCATCAGCCTGCAGTGGTTCCTGAACGTGGGCAAGCACGACCAACCGGGCACCATCGCGGGCAACGCCTACGCCGCCGTGGTCAATCAGGATATCGAAATCGTGCCCGACCGGTTCTCGCGCGTTTATCTGAACTGGCTGGAGAACATCCGCGACTGGTGCATCAGTCGGCAGCTGTGGTGGGGGCATCGCATACCGGTCTGGTACTGCGCTGCGTGTGGCGATTACTCCGCCCAGGTCGACGATCCGGAGGCGTGTCCAAAGTGCGGCAGCTCGGATATCGAGCAGGAAAGCGACGTCCTGGATACCTGGTTCAGCAGCGGCCTGTGGCCTCATTCGACCCTGGGATGGCCGGATGCTGAATCGGCGGACCTCGAGTACTTCTACCCCAACTCGGTGCTGGAAACGGGTTACGACATCCTGTTCTTCTGGGTTGCCCGCATGATCATGCTGGGCATCGAAAACACGGGCGACGTCCCGTTCCGTTCGGTGTACCTGCACGGCATGGTCCTGGATGCCGAGGGCCAGAAGATGAGCAAGACCCGTGGCAACACCCTGGACCCGCTGGACCTGCTGGATCAGTACGGCACCGACGCGCTGCGGTTCGCGCTGACCACCGGCACCGCGCCCGGCAACAACCTGCGGCTCGGGGACGAGAAGCTGGAATCGGCGCGCAATTTCGCCAACAAGATCTGGAATGCCGCGCGTTACGTGATCAGCGTCATCGACGCCCGGGCGGCTGCCGGCCAGGGTGAACTGGGCGACTGGTACCACCTCCCCGATCCGGCGCACCGCGAGGACCGTTGGATTGTCAGCCGCCTGGATGATCTCACCGTCACCGTGAACCAGGCGCTGGCCACGTTTGAACTGGGCGAGGCCCAGCAGAAGATCTACGACTTCGCGTGGAACGATTTCTGCGACTGGTATATCGAGATGGCCAAGGTGCGGCTCCGCGACGCCGATTCCGTCCATTCCACCCCGGCAGCGACGACTTTGGTTCATGTCCTGGAGCGTTTGCTCCGCCTGCTGCACCCGTTCATGCCCTTCGTCACCGAGGAGATCTGGCAGAACCTCACGGCCCGGATACCGGCGCCGGAGGTCGGACTCCCCGCGTCCATCATGGTGTCGCCATATCCTGAGGTCGATGCGCCGCGCTCGGCTCCGGACGCCGAGGCTGACGTGGACATCGTGATGCAGACGGTGCGGGCGGTGCGCAATATGCGCGCCCAATTGCGCATCCCCGCGGCCCAAAAATTGGAGGCCGCGATTGAAACCAACGGCATGCGGTCGGTCGTAGAGGAGGAGCAGGAGGTGATCTGTGCCCTGGCCCGTGTGGAACCGTTGCGGGTATTGGACGCCGGCGAAGCGGATGCCATGTCCGGTGTCAGCCTGGTGATCAATCCGCTGGTTGTGCGTCTGCCCCTTGAAGGAGTGGACCTGCACGCCGAGTCCGATCGGTTGCTCCGCGAGCTGGAATCCAAGCGTCAGGACGCAGCACGCAAGGAACAGCTGCTGGCAAATCCCAACTTCGTTGCCAAAGCCCGCCCTGAGGTGGTTGAAAATGAACGCCAACGCCTGCGCTCACTGACCGAGGAGCGTCAGCGTATCGAGGACATCATCGCTCAGCTTGGCGTGTAGCCCAAGATTGCCATAATCTGCACGCGGCGCTTGGAGCAATGAGGGTCCCAAACTGGCAGAATATCTCTCGTTGATCTATATCGCCCGTGAGCAGGAGACCCTAGATGTCGCGCAAAGTCGCTCGTGTTTCGATTTTAGGTGTAATCGCCGTACTTGTCGTCGCCGCCACCACCGGCTGTTTCTTTGGAGGCGGAGAGGAACCCGAACCCACTCCCACACCCGACCTCGCGGCCACCATAGCCGCTGCCGTTGCAGCCGCGGTGCCCACCGCAACCCCCATACCCCCTACAGATACGCCCGAACCCCCGACTCCTGAACCAACGCCTGATCTGCAGGCCACCGTGATTGCCATGCTCGCGGCTGCAGAAGCGGCACGTCCCACTGCTACTCCGGTGCCCACTCCGACCCCCGCGCCGACCAATACTCCCGCGCCGACGGCCACACCCGCTCCGACCGCGGTTCCCACCCCCACGCCCATTGGAAACCCGGCCAGCCAGATACCGTGCATCGTGGTTGGTGTCGTCACTGACGCCGGCGAGCCGGTCTTCAATGCGCCGGTGTTGGCCATGAGCAGAGATGGCAACAACCGGATCGTGGCGGACGCCAGATCCGACCGGGAGGGCCGGTACCAGCTGTCGATCACCGAGTTCGATCAATTCTTCGACATTTTCATCGGAGCTGACGACACCGGAGTGGATACGCCGAGAACCTCCACCGGTTGCCGCGAAATCCGCGACCTGAGAGTGCCGAACTAGCGTGTAGCGATGCTCAGCAAGCCCCGGAGGTCATCCGCCTCCGGGGCTTTCTACTGTCTGGTAGAATGACGCGCGTCCCTCGACCGTTCACACCGTTTGGTTTCCGTCGCTCGGCATGAAGATCAACTCAGCCCTCGGCATCATCGGCCACCCCATTGGCCACTCCATATCCCCCCGGTTCCAGCAGGCCGGGCTGGATCATCTGTCTGTCGATCACCGATACCTGGCCTACGAGGTGCATCCCGGCTTGGTGGCGGATTTCGTCGCGTCCCTGCGTTCCGATGCGGTGCGCGGCATCAACGTTACCGTGCCTCACAAAGAGGCGGTCATACCGTTCCTGGACGAGATCGACGAGTGGGCAGCGGAAGCGGGAGCGGTCAATACCATAGTCAATCGCGAGGAGCGGTTGGTGGGCTACAACACCGACGGCTACGGTTTTCTCCGAGCGCTCCGTGAGTCGGCAGGGCTCGATCCCGCCGGCAAGCGGGCTGTAATCCTGGGAGCCGGAGGGTCCGCGCGCGGCGTGGCGCAAGCGCTGCTCCGGGCCGGCGTCGCCGAGCTCGTCATCGCGAACCGGACCCTGGAGCGGGCCCAAGCGTTGGCCGAACTGGCCGCCAACCGCGGCGTGCCGGCGCGGGCAATCGAGTTAAGCGCGCTCCGGTCAAACGGCGTCACCGGTGAGGTCGACCTGATCGTCAACTGCACGTCGCTGGGGATGCACCACGGACCCGACGAAGACGCTTCGCCACTGCGAGCGTCGCAAATACCTCAGTCAGCCCTGGTCTATGACCTCGTGTATAATCCGATGCTGACGCCGCTGATCAGGGAGGCCCACTCAATCGGGGCACCGACTCTGGGCGGCATTTCCATGCTGGTGTACCAGGGCGCCGCATCCTTTGAGCTGTGGCTGGAACGGCCCGCGCCCGTTGCCGTGATGATGGACGCGGCGATGGCGGCGATGCGAGAACGCGAAGCCCAGGCACGATAATCCCACTTCCGGAGGGCAAGACTCGATGATACGTTGGTTTACGGCGGGCGAATCCCACGGTCAGGGCCTGATGATTATCGTCGAAGGCGTGCCGGCCTACCTGCCGTTGGATGAAGACTACATTGCCCACCACCTGGGACGCCGTCAGCGCGGTTACGGTCGTGGCGGGCGTCAGCAGATCGAGCGCGACCACGCCCACATCCAGACCGGCGTCCGTCACGGCTACACGCTGGGCAGCCCCATTGGGATGCTTTTGGAGAACCGGGACTGGGTCAACTGGCAGGACGCCATGGCGGTCGAGTACATTGAAAACCCGTCCCAGGAAGGCCGCAACCGCCGTGTCACTCGCATCCGTCCCGGTCACGCGGATCTCCCGGGGGCGATGAAATACGGTTTTCATGATGTGCGCAACTCCCTGGAGCGCGCCTCCGCCCGCGAGACCGCCGGGCGGGTGGCTGCCGGAGCCGTGGCCATGCGCCTGCTGGAGGAGTTCGGCATCAAGCTGCACAGCCATGTCATCTCCATCGGCCGCGTTCACGCCGACCCTCCGGAGCACGAAGCCATCGATTGGGAGGCCGTGGAAGAATCCCCGGTCCACTGCGCCGACAACGTCGCCGCAGAGAAGATGATGGCCGAGGTGGACGCCGCGCGTGACGCCGGCGACACCGTGGGCGGTACGGTGGAAGTGATCGCGGAAAATGTGCCCATCGGTCTCGGATCCCATGTTCACTGGGACCGCAAGATTGACGCCAAGATCGCCCAGGCCCTGATGAGCATCAACGCCGTCAAGGCGGTGAGCATCGGCCCCGGCTGGGAGTTGATGGACGCCTGGGGTTCCGAATTCCAGGACGTCATCGAGCCCGTCACCGACCCGGACAACCCCTGGCAGCGCAAGACCAATCGCGCCGGCGGTACCGAAGGCGGTATGACCAGCGGTCCGCCCCTGGTGGCCCGTTTCGGCATCAAGCCCATTGCCACCCTGCACAATCCGCTGCCCTCGGTCGATCTGGATACCGGCGAGCCTGTGCAGGCCCATTTCGAACGCAGCGACGTGTGTCAGGCCCCGCCGGCGGGCGTCATTGGCGAGGCCATGGTTGCGCTGGTCCTGGCCGACGCCTTCATGGAAAAGTTCGGCGGCGACAGCATCTCCGAAACCCGCCGCAACTTCGAGGGCTACCAGGCCACTGTTGGCCCACGCCTACGCTATAGCTGACGGTGGTCGGTTGGGACGTGCGCTGGGTTGATGGGAAATGCGCCGGGTGGCTCCGCAGCGTAGCCCGCCGTGTGGGCGGCACACGGGCCGTGGACACGGAGCGTGCCCGCCGCCGGCGGGAGTTGGCCCGTTCGGAGAATCAGGCCGGCCATAACCTGACCGTGCAAACCACCATTGACATGGCCCGCACCCAAACCTGGACCGGTGGCGCATAGTCACCAGCCAATCTGAATCGGCTGTCTGCCGGGCCCAGTTTCAGGCAAGCGGTCGTCCAACCGATCTCAATCCTTGGATACAGGACGCAACCCCAACGGATTATGAAGTACGGCGTAACCCTTTTGCCCAATTCTTACGAATCCTTCCGTCGTCATGTTCGGCTGGCGGAGGAGGTCGGTTTCGACTACATCGGCGTGGCGGATTCCCAGTCGCTCTTTCGCGAGTTGTTCGTTTCGCTGGCGGTGGCCGCCACCGACACCACGCGAGTGCATCTCGGCCCGTCGGTTACCAACCCGCTGACCCGGCACCCCGCGGTGACGGCGTCGGCGATCGCCTCGCTGCAGGAACTGTCGGAGGGACGGGCCTTCCTCGGCATTGGCACCGGTGACAGCGCCATCCTGAACCTGGGGCTCCGGCCGGCACGGATGCGTGCGCTGGGCGATTACGTCACCGCAGTTCGTGCCTTCTTGGCCGGCGACAACGCGGAGTATCTGGGTAGGGACGCGCATGTTCGTTGGAGCCGAGACCACGTACCGATAATGATGTCCGCGGAAGGTCCCCGTACCCTGCGCATGGCCGGCGAAATCGCTGACCGGACCATGATCCACACCGGGCTTACGCCGGAAATACTGGCCGATACCGTGGCACGCATTCGGGAAGGCGAGGCGGGCGCTGGCAAGCCGGCCGGGTCCACGGAGATCTGGGCATTCGCCAAGTGCAACATTGCCGACGACCACGCCGACGCCATCGACGAAATTCGCATGGCCCTGGCCGCCAGCGCGCACCACGCCTTCCGTTTCACGCTCGAGGGGAAGCACGTCCCGCCCGAGCTTCACGAGGCGATGCAGATCATCCAGGGGGAGTACGTTCCTGCCGAGCACGAGCAGGTGGGCGAAACCCGCAACGCCGCATTGTCCGACGAACTCGGCGTGACGGATTATCTGGCGGACCGGTTCGCGGTGGTCGGTACGCCTGACGAGTGTCGCGCCAAGGTTTCCCAGATCGACGAGTCCGGCGCGGACGTCCTGCAGATCACTGCTATCAGCCATGATCCGGGCGACATCATCCGCCGCTTTGGAGAGGAAGTCATCGCTTACCGGTCATAGCAGCGACGTGAAACGACAAAGACGTAGGGGCGAATGATCATTCGCCCCTACTGCTTGCCGCTGTGTCGACGCTCTACGGGAACAGGATCTCTCCGGTCTCCGCGTCCTCCACAGTAATCGCTGTCACCGGGCAGTTCTCAGCCGCTTCGATGATGGTCTCCTCGGGGTCGCCGGCCGCGTCCTTTACGTAAGATTGCCGGTCCTCATTCAGGCCAAACGTGTTTTCCGCAAAGGTCTCGCACATGGCGTTGCCCACGCACACGTTGTAGTCCACGGTGATTTTCAACTGTCGGGCCATCGGGGTAACCTCCTCATGATGGTCAGGCTAATCGGGAGTATTTGCCAATTTGATAGCGGCGACCGGTTGCTAGCGAGTTGCAACCGGCAGGTTCAGCAGAGTGCGCTGCCCAACGCTGGGCAGATATTCCAGATTGTTCGGGTCGGTTTCCAGTTCAAACCCCTCGAACCGGCGGGCGAGTTCTGCAAAAGCCTCCTGCCCTTCCAGTCTCGCCAGGGTCGCCCCGAGGCAGTGGTGCACGCCGCTCCCGAAGGAAACGTGGGGGTTCGGGTTGCGCGTGATATCCAGTTCGTTGGGGTCCTCGAAAACCTCGGGGTCGCGATTAGCCGAAGAAATAACCCAGCGCACGCGATCGTCCTTGCCGACTGTCTGCCCGCCGCCCATGTCCACATCGTGCGTCGCGATCCTCTGGATGGATTTCAGGGGCGAATCGTATCGCAGCACTTCCTCGACGGCGTTTACGATGTGGGAGTCCGGGTCGGTTCTCAGCAACTCGAACTGGTTGGAGTGTTGGGCGAACGCCAGCACGCCGTTGGATATCAGGTCGTTGGTCGTTTCGTGGCCGGCGACCAGCAGCAAGAGGGCGTTGGCCAGGACCTCGTCGCGGGTGTAGGCGCCCATGATCTCGCCCTGGCAGATGACCGACAGGAGGTCTTCGCCGGGGTCGCGGACCCGTTCGGCGACAATGGGCGCGAGGTAGTCGGTAACCGCCTGCACGCCTTCGGCATACATCCGGATCCGGTCAGGCTGGTTCCCGTCGAAACCGCACATGCTACTGCACAGTTTTTTGACAAACGCGCGGTCGCTGGGAGGTATGTCCATCAGGCCGGCGATGATGCTGTAGGTGAGCGGGGTGGCGAAATCATGCATGACGTCCATTCGGCCCGCGCCCTGCAGATCGTCCAACAGGTCGTTCACCGTCTCACGAACCAGGGGCCGCCAGGTTTCCATGGCTTTGGGAGTGAAGTATCCGTGGACAACCTTGCGCTTCTCCTTATGCTTGGCGCCGTCGTTCTGGGTGAACCGGGCGGCCATCCAGTTCCGCACGGCGCCAAAGAGTTCCATGTCCTCTTCCGGGATCGAGGGCGAAGGCGGGTTAATGTCCCGCAGAGCCACCTCAGAAGAGAAGTACTCCGGGTGGCGGGCCGTCCACACGAGGCGCTCGTAGCTGGTCACCACCCACATCTGGTACTGGTCGTTCCAGTGGACCGGCTTCTCGGACCGCAATGCTCCGAAATAACCGTAGGGATCTCGGATGGCTTCGGGGGAGAACAGGTCGTCGTGGATGTTGGCGGGCATGGTGAACCCCTCATTCGTCGGGCCTGGCTGGCGTCAAAATTATCACAAGCGGTTCGACAATTCAAACTGAGTCCGTGCTCAAAAACATTGCCGACGGCCACTGATGCGACCGTCGGCTCATTGTTGGAGAGGGACTTGCCGGCGCGTTGGTTATGCGCTGGTTACCTTCACTGGCAGGCTCTCCACCGCACGGAAGGTGAGCACGTGGTCGTACTCGACCTGCTCCACCGGGATTTCCAGTTCGACGTTTTCGAACCGGTTGGCCAGGTTGCGGAAGATTTCCTGTCCTTCGAGGCGGGCCAGCGTGGCACCCAGGCAGTGATGGACACCGCTGCCGAAGGCGACGTGCTGGTTCGGGTAGCGTTCGATGTCGAAGTCATCGGCGCGGTCGAACACCTTGGGGTCGCGGTTGGCGCCAGGAATGAACCAGCGGACCCGGTCGTTCTTCTTGATCAGCTGGCCGTTCATCTCGATGTCATCCGTGGCGATGCGCTGGATGGACCGCACCGGCGAGTCGTACCGGAGGGCTTCCTCGGTGGCTCGGACGGTCTTCCCTTCGGGATCGGACTTCAGAATGGCCCACTGTTCCGGGTGCTGCGTGAATGCCAGCGTCCCGTTGCAGATCAGGTTGATGGTGGTCTCGTGGCCGGCCGACAGCAACAGCATGATGTTGTTGATAGTCATGTCACGGCTGAACACACCCTGACGCTCACCCTCGCAGACCACGGACATCAGGTCGGTGGCGTCGAAATTCTCGGGGCTGGAGATACGATCCTCGACCATCGGCGCGATGAAGTCCTGCAGATTCTGCACCGCCTGGGTGAGCGGCTTCATCCGGTCCGGGCCTTCGCGATTGAGGAAGCGCAGGTCCTTGGCCAGCTCGCGAAGGCGTTCCCGCTCGCTGTCCGGAATGCCGAGCATACGGGCGATGACCAGCAGGGGCAGCGGCGTGGCCAGATCGGCCATCACGTCCATGCGCCCCTTTTCTTCCACGGCGTCCAGCAGCTCGTCAATGGCTGACTGCACCAGGGGCCGCCACATTTCGATGGACTTGGGCGTGAAGTAGCCATGCATCACCCGACGCATGTCAACATGGTCGGAGCCGGTTACGTCGGGGTTGTACCGGCGCTGGTCGTGCTGGATGAACCGGGAGACCTGCCACTTCTTGATGAAGTTGTAGAGCTCGAGGTCGTCTTCATCAATGGGCGGGTTGGGCGCGCGCGTGTCCCGCGCGTACACGCTGGACGAGAACGCCTCGGGATGCCGGGTAACCCATACCAGATGTTCCCACGAGGTGATCATCCACACCTCGAACTGCTCGTTGTAATACACCGGTTGGTGGTCTCGCAGCCGGTTGTAGAAGTCATACGGCTTGTAGATCGCTTCCGGCGAAAACGGATTATCGTTAAAGGTGGTTACCATTGGTGTACCTCCGGTGGTACGTTGAAACGGCCACGGACCGGAAAGACCGCAACCCCGCTTGATTGCCCGATTATAACCGATATTCGCACCGATTGCAGTCGCGCGCGCATCGTTTCGTCTTCTGGCAGTCGGCGTGTCCCCACTAATGTGAGTGCGCCGGGGTGGGTTTAACCCACCCCGGCGCACTACATCGCCCCGGGGCGGTGTTGCCCTATCAGGCGTTGGTCACTTTGACCGGCAGGCTCTCCAGAGCCCGCAGACCGATCAACTGGTCGTATTCCAGCGTTTCAGTCGGCACCTCAAGCTCCAGGCTTTCGAACCGGTTGGCCAGGTTCCGGAAGATCTCCTGCCCTTCCAGGCGCGCCAGGGTGGCCCCGAGGCAGTGGTGGATGCCGCTGCCGAAGGCGACGTGCATATTGGGATAGCGTTCCACGTCGAAATCGTCCGCCCGGTCGAACACCTTGGGGTCGCGGTTGGCTCCGGAAATGAACCAGCGTACCCGGTCGTTCTTCCTGATCTGCTGACCGTTCAGATCGATGTCCTCCATGGCGATGCGTTGGATGGATTTCACCGGCGAGTCGTAGCGCAGCGCCTCTTCCGTCGCGCGCACGGTCTTGCCCTCGGGGTCCGACTTCAGGGTAGCCCACTGGTCCGGGTGCTGCGTGAACGCCAGCGTGCCATTGCAGATCAGGTTGATGGTGGTCTCGTGCCCCGCCGACAGCAGGAGCATCACGTTGTTCACCACCATGTCGCGGTCGAAGATGCCCCGGCGCGCACCCTCCGCGACGACCGAGATCAGGTCGTCCCTGGGGTTGTCGATGCGCTCGTCGACCAACGGGCCCAGGTAGTCCTGCAGATTCTGGACCGATTCGGACAGCGGACCCATCCGGTCCGGCCCGGTCCGGTTCAGGTGGCGGAGGTCCTTGGCCAGCCGGCGCATGATGGGCCGGTCGCTGTCCGGGATGCCCAGCATCCGGGCGATGACGAGCAGGGGCAGCGGCGTCGCCAGGTCCGCCATTACATCCATGCGGCCCTTTTCCTGCACCACGTCCAGCAGTTCGTCGATAGCCGACTGCACCAGCGGCCGCCACATCTCCATGGACTTGGGGGTGAAGTAGCCGTGCATCACCCTGCGCATGTCCACATGGTCGGGTCCGCTGATCTCAGTATTGTAACGGCGCTGATCGTGCTGAATGAACCGGGAGACCTGCCACTTCTTGATGTAGTTGTAGATCTCCATGTCGTCTTCGTCAATCGGCGGGTTTGGCGGTCGGACATCCCGGGCGAACACACTGGACGAGAAGACCTCCGGATGCCGGGTCACCCATACCAGGTGCTCCCAGTCGGTTACCATCCAGACTTCGTACTCCTCGTTGTAGTGTACCGGCTCCCACTCGCGCAGCCGCGCGAAGAATTCGTAGGGTTGGTACATCGCTTCCAGAGAGAATGGGTTGTCGTTGATCGTGCTAACCATTTTCTGCGACCTCCGGTGTGCGACACGCAATTTGACGACGAAATGCGCAGCATATGCTGCAATGATGCACCGATTATATTCTTGGCGCGTTGTACGCGCAAGCGATAAACGACGAGGCCCGGCGAATGTTCGCCGGGCCTCGTAACCCTCGGGGTATTTTGCGAACCGGTTACGACAGGCTCACCGGGAGGGTCTCCAGCGTCCGGAACGTGATGCTGGAGGTGTAGCTCAGGTCGTCGGGGCTGCAGTTCATGTTCAGGTTCGGGAACCTATCGGCCAGTGCCTTGAACGCTTCCTGCCCTTCCAGCCGCGCCAGGGTGGCGCCCAGGCAGTGGTGGATGCCGGAGCCGAAGGCCACGTGGGGGTTCGGGTACCGCTCGACGTCGAAGTCGTCGGGGCGGTCGAACACCTCAGGGTCGCGGTTGGCGGAGGTGACGAACCAGCGCATCCGCTCGTCCTTCTGGATGAGCTTGCCGCCCAGCTCGACGTCCTCACCGGCGATGCGGGTGATGGACTTGACCGGCGGGTCGTACCGCAGACACTCTTCGGTGGCGCGGATCATCTTGCCAGCCGGGTCGGTCTTGAACAGTTCCCACTGATCCGGGTGTTCCATGAACGCCCGGGTGCCGTTGCAGATCAGGTTGATGGTGGTCTCGTGACCGGCCAGCAGCAGCAGGATGGCGTTGGCCACCACCTGCTCCTCATCCATGATCCGCTTGCCGGCCGCGTTGGTGGTGCGGGCGGCATCGGTCATCTTGTCCAGCAGGTCGCCGTTGGGGTTGTCCAGGCGGGCCTTGACCATGGGCCGCAGGTAGTCCTGCAACTCGGTGATGCCCTCGGACAGAGGCTGCATGCGGTCGGCGTTGCCCCGGCCGATGAACAGCAGCTTCTCGGCCAGCGAGCGAATGAACTGCCGGTCGTAGGTCTCGATGCCCATCATGGCCGCGATGACCAGCAGAGGCAGCGGGGTGGCGTAGTCGCGCATCACGTCCATGCTGCCGCGCTCTTCCGCCTCGTCCAGCAACTGCTTGATGGCCGACTGAACCAGCGGGCGCCAGAGTTCCATGGCCTTCGGCGTGAAGTAGCCGTGGATGACTTTGCGCATGTCGGTATGGTCCGGCCCGCCGTGCTCGCGGATTTCTTCATGCGTGCTCACCGCGCGCCGGTCGGTCTGGATGAACCATTGGCTGAAGAAATTCCGCACGTCCTCATAGAGGCCCATGTCGGACTCGTCGATCGAGGGATACGGAGGCAGCGGGTCGCGGGTGAACACCTCGGACGAGAACGCCTCGGGCCGCCGGGTAACCCAGACCAAGTCCTTGTACTTGGTGATGACCCACAGCTTGTAGGGGTCGTTCCAGTGAACCGGGTCTTCCTCGCGCATCCGTCCAAAGTACGTATACGGGTCCTGGATCACCTCAGGGGAAAACAGGTTTTCGTTAAAGGTGGTAACCATAAAGTCCCTCCCGTTGACTTTCCATGGTCAAACTCGCCGCCGGGCATGGAATGACCAGCGGCAATAGTCGCCGCGTTTCCGCAATTGTAACAATCGGCATATTTGGGGTCAATTACGATTCGCGCATAGTACCGCTGCGTTAGCATCGCCGTAACGAATGCCGCCGCAGTGAATGCAGCAGATTCACGCCGGCGTGGGGCTGCCCGGGTCGACATGGACGAACACCGGCAGCCGCGGTAACCGATGAGACGCCGAGGTCGTCGGGCAGTGACTGTCGGGCCGTATCTTCGCGATCGACGTTCCGCTTGCCCAGCTTCAGCCTGTCTGTGCTACAATCCGCCAAAACATCCGGCGATCCCCGGCCAACTGCCTGGGCCCGTCGGCAAACCCATGATTGGGAGGTGCCACAATGGCCGAATCCGATTTCACCGTTTATTACGACTTTCGTTGACCCTTCGTGTACAACGCTGCCATGTGGTGGGCGAAAGTACGCGAGAATACCGACCACGCAATCGACGTGGATCTGAAGCCGTTCTCGCTGGTTCAGGTAAATCACGACAACAACAATGACGACGGGTTCAAGTTCTGGGAGCAGGACGATTCGGACAACGCGCTGCTCGAGTTGCGCGCCGGTATCGCTGCCCAGCGCCAGGGCCAAGAGATCTTCGATCGCTTCTTCATCAACCTGCTGAGGGCCCGGCACGAAGATCGCATCGACCTGACCGACGCGGACGCCATCAACGCCGTGGCCGAGGCCTCCGGGGTTGACATGGGCCAGTTCGCCGAGGATCTGGCCGATCCCGATGTGATGCGCGAGATCGGCGAGAGCCACACCGAGGCCGTGGAAGTCCATGGCGCTTTCGGTGTGCCGCTCTACGTCTTCCCCAACGGGAACTCCGCCTTCGTCAAGATGTTTATCCCGTCGGATGACGAATCCGGCCCCATCTACGACAACCTGGTCGAGATGATGGCGGACCACAGGCACGTCGGCGAGGTCAAGCGGCCGTCACCGCCATGGCCCTATGAGGGTGTGCGCGGATAACGCCGCTCGACACCAAATGAGTTCGCCCGGCGCACATCGCCCGGCTGCCGAACTGGAACAAGCCCTGGGCCTGAGCTTTCGGGACCGGGGCTTGCTCATTCAGGCGCTGACGCACCGTTCGTACGTCAACGAGACCGGTGGCTCCGACACCGATTCCTATGAAAGGCTCGAGTTCCTTGGCGATGTCGTCGTTCGCCTCATCGTCAGCGAGGAACTGTTTCGCCGTCTGCCCGAATGTGACGAGGGCGGTCTGACCCGACGCTGGACCACTCTGCTCAGCCAGCGCGCGCTCGCCGCCGCCGCCAGGGATCTGGGCCTGGCTGAGTACATCCTCCTGGGCCGAGGTTTCGAAGCATCCGGGGGACGAAGCGGCGACGCTGTACTGGGCGACGTGATGGAATCCGTGATCGCCGCGATCTACCTGGACCAGGGAAACACGGCGGCTTGCGATTTCGTCCTGAGGGCTCTCGAAGCGTCCCTCGACGCGGCCTGTCGGCCCGACTGGCGCCCCGACAACCCCAAGGCGGAACTCCAGGAACTGCTGCAAGGCCAGGGCAAGCCCACCCCCGGCTACCGCGTCGTGGCATCTTCCGGGCCATCGCATCAGCCCAGCTTCGAAGTCGAGGTTGCGACCGGAGAGCAGGTTCTCGGTTCTGGAGCCGGCTCCAGCAAGAGCGCGGCCGAAGTCGCCGCCGCCCGGGCCGCCCTGGCAGCGCTGTCTGAGGGTTGATATCAATTCACCGCGCCGGATCGCGGACGGCCTACGGCAAACTGCTCACGAGGACGCGTAGCGCGCCGATTGATTGGCCCGGCGGCGACGGATATAATGTCTGCACTATTCGTTTTGTCTTTGAGGAGGCGCGCACATGGTTGCTGACGTCCTGACCGGTACCTTTACCGTCAAATCCGGCCACGCTCAGATGCTCAAGGGCGGCGTCATTATGGACGTCGTGAACGCCGAGCAGGCCCGTATCGCCCAGGAAGCCGGCGCGGTCGCCGTAATGGCTTTGGAAAGGGTGCCCGCGGATATTCGGGCGGATGGCGGTGTTGCGCGCATGAGCGATCCTTCCATGATCGCCGCGATCATCGATTCCGTTTCCATTCCGGTGATGGCCAAGTGCCGTATCGGTCATTTCGTAGAGGCGCAGATCCTCCAGGCCATGGGTGTGGACTACGTGGACGAGTCCGAGGTCTTGACCCCTGCCGACGAACAGCACCACGTCTGGAAGCACGACTTCACCGTCCCCTTCGTCTGCGGGTGCCGCGACCTTGGGGAGGCCCTGCGCCGTGTCTCGGAAGGCGCCGCCATGATTCGCACCAAGGGCGAGGCTGGCACCGGTGATGTGGTCGAAGCCGTGCGCCACATGCGGGCGGTGCAGGACGCCATCCGCAAGCTTCGTAACTTGCCCGACGACGAGTTGGTGGTCGAAGCGCGCGATATGCGCGTGAGCCTCGACCTCCTGATGCAGACCCGAGAGGAAGGTCGCATGCCCGTGGTTAACTTCGCTGCCGGCGGCGTGGCCACCCCGGCCGATGCTGCGCTCATGATGCAGCTGGGAGCCGATGGCGTCTTCGTGGGTTCCGGCATCTTCAAGTCCGGCGACCCGGTGAGTCGGGGTCATGCCATCGTTCAGGCGGTTACGCACTACAACGACCCGCACATTCTGGCCGACGTGTCCAAGGACTTGGGCGAGCCCATGGTGGGGCGCAGCGTCCGCGAGCTTTCTGAAGCGGAACTGCTCGCCACCCGCAGCGTCTGACCGGCCTTCCCATCAGTAGCAACTTATCGAGCTCGAGTCAGAGAGGCTGTTCGGTTAGTTGAACATCGGCGTCTTAGCAGTTCAGGGCGATTTCGCGGAGCACTGCCACGTGCTCCGCAGCGTCGGCGTCGCGGCCACCGAGGTCCGTTTGCCGAAGCACCTCGAGGGCCTGGACGGGCTCATCATCCCCGGAGGCGAGAGCACCACGCTCAGCCGCCTGATGTCGCTGTACGAGCTCCGCGAACCGGTCGCGGAGATGGTCAAACGCGGTAAGGCCGTGTGGGGAACATGCGCTGGCATGATCATGCTCGCGAATGAAATCACCGAGGAAGACCCGGTACCCATGAAGCTCATGGACGTGGGCGTCCAACGCAACGCCTTCGGACGCCAGGTCGATTCCTTCGAACAGGACCTGGTAATCAAGGGGTTGGGCGACCAGGAATACCACGCCATATTCATCCGCGCCCCGGTCATCATTCGTATCGGCGACACGGTCGACGTCCTGGCCGCGCTACCGGATGGTCGCCCGGTCGCGGTGCAACAGGGCAACATGATGGCCACATCGTTCCATCCCGAATTGACTGCCGACGCCCGCATTCACCGCTATTTTGTGTCGTTGGCCGGCGGACCCGCCTACGATCCCGAAGCGCCCCTCATCGATACGCCTCGCGTCCGTTAGCCGTCGGCTCCGCCCATAACGTATTGTTCGAAAGACGCCCGCAACCATACCTCGACGACAAACAGCTCCACCAGGAGGCATAGTTGGTAACGGTCGAACAGCTGGCCCAGGATGAATTGCAGCAACTGCTGGCCGTGCTCCCGGAACGCATCACTCAGCTACTCCGGGAACAGGAAGAGCTTGATGACCTGTTAGAAGTTATCCTTGACTTGGGCCGCCTGCCGGAGGCCCGCTTCTCCCACGGCGATGTGATGCTGGGAGAGGAGCCGGTTGGCCGGGAGGACCTAGAGTACGTCGTCTCCGGCATCGGCAGTTTCGGCGGTGACAACCGCGCCGGCATGGAGCGGACCCTGCACCGGATCTCGGCGATCCGCAACCGCAGCGGCAACGTGGTGGGCATCACCTGCCGTGTTGGGCGCGCCGTATTCGGCACCATCAAGATCATTGAGGACCTGGCCTACGGTGGCCAGAACATCCTCCTGCTGGGCCGCCCCGGCGTGGGCAAGACCACCATGCTCCGCGAGGTTGCCCGCGTCCTCGCCGACGAAGCCCACAAGCGCGTGATAATCGTCGACACATCCAACGAAATCGCTGGCGACGGGGACATCCCGCACCCGGCCATCGGACATTCCCGCCGCATGCAGGTTCCGACGCCGACTGAACAGCACGGCGTGATGATCGAAGCCGTGGAAAACCACATGCCCCAGGTGATCATCATCGATGAGATGGGCACCACCCAGGAAGCGGCGGCCGCGCGCACCATTGCCGAGCGCGGCGTCCAGTTGGTCGCCACTGCCCACGGCAACACCCTGGACAACCTCATCATGAACCCCACGCTGTCCGACCTGGTGGGTGGCGTTCAGACCGTCACCCTCGGCGATCAGGAGGCCCGTTTCCGCGGCACGCAGAAGACCGTGCTGGAGCGCAAGGCCCCTCCCACCTTCGACGTGGTGGTCGAAATCCGCGATTGGGACGAGGTCCTGGTCCACGAGGACGTCGCCCAGGTGGTCGACCAGTGGCTGCGCGGCTATCCCGTCGAGCCTGAGGTGCGCCGCATGGACACCGACGGCAACGTGTCGCGCACTGCTGCTTCGCGCCCCAGCGAGGTTGGTCAGACACCATGGTCAGCCAACGACATCCGAGGTCGACGCGGACGCAAGCGGTCCAACAACGGCGACACCGAATACGACCGGTACCCGCCTGAGACCTTCCGCGACGAACCGGACGCCAGCGGCACCGCCGGCCGTCGCCTGGACGCCCGTTTGTTCCTCTTCGGCGTCAGCCGGGACAAGGTGGAGGCAGCGCTGGCCGAGCGCGAAGCCACCGCCGAGATCGTCAGCGAGCTCCGCCGCGCCAGCCTGCTGCTCACGACCAAGAACCATTACCGGCGAGGGAGCCAGTTGGTGCGGATCGCCGAGAGCAACAACGTGCCGGTGTATGTTCTGCGGAAGAACACCGTGCCCCAGGTGTCGGAGTTCCTGACGTCGCTGGCCCGCGACCAGGGCATCGACCTGGCTCCGCCGCGCAGCCGGTCTGAGGCGCGAGAGGAAGCCGACGCTGATGCCATGGCCGCGGCCCGCGCCGAGGTTGAAGATGCCGCCCGGCGGGTGCTGGACGGCGAATTTAGCGTCCAACTCGAACCGCAACGGCCCTACATTCGCCGCCTGCAGCACCTGCTGGTCGAAGAGTTCAACCTGGCCTCCACCAGCCGCGGGCGTGACCCCCAGCGCGGCGTGTTGATATACCGCCCGTAGCGGCGTGCGGCCCGGTGACGGGCCGTGGGCCGCGCGGGTCGCACCGTCGCCTCGGCGAACCGAAAGACAACTGGCGATCCATGTCCGCATCCGGCTTGTTCATAGCGTTCGAGGGCGGCGAGGGCGCCGGCAAATCCACGCAGGCCAGCATCCTGCACGACGCGCTACAGCGGGAAGGCTATTGCACGACGCTCCTGCGGGAGCCGGGTTCCACAAATCTGGGGGACTATTTACGAGAGTATCTAATTGGAGAGCAGCCCGTTACGTCGCTCGCGGAATTGCTGCTGTTCGAGGCTTCCCGCGCCCAGTTGATGACCGAGCGGATTGAGCCGTTGCTTAACGACGGTGCGGTGGTTATAGCCGACCGTTTCGCCGGTTCAACCGTCGCCTATCAGGGATACGGTCGCAAAATCGATTTGGAGCGGATCCAATGGCTGAATGATTATGCAACCGGCGGACGCTATCCGGACCTGACTATTCTGCTGGATGTTGATCCGCAGGTGGGATTGGGCCGTGTCAACAGCCGGCAACTGCAACTCCCGCTGCTCATCGCGGATACCGGCGATCGTTTTGAAGATGAAGAGATAGCCTTCCACAATGCGGTTCGCCAAGGGTTCCGCGACCAGGAAGTCAGATCAGCCACTTGGTGTTCGGTGGAAGGGAACCACTCAATCGATGATGTGGCCGCCGCGGTTTGGTCGCGGGTTTGTCCGCTGCTCGCTGATCGGGTCATCGCAAAACTCGCGGAGGCTGAGAAGGGTTAGCCCGCTGCAGGCACAAAAAGAGCCGCCGCCCGGTTACGGGCGGCGGCTTGCAATTCCGTCTGGTGTGCTCGACTAGTTGTCGGCAGCAACGGCCAGGTCGGCGTTCGCGATCTTCGCGGAGATGACTTCCTTCATCTTGCGGACGCGGCCCAACTCCGGATAGATGTTCCCCTCGGCCTTCTTGTCAAAGATCTTCTCGCCGTCCACGAACACTTCCATGATGCCCTGGCCGCGCGGGGAGATCGTGATGGCGGCGTCGCCGCCGTAGGCCCGGAAAAACTCGTTCGCCATCCACGTGGCGGTAGCGTGGTGCTGTCAAGGCACGCAGTAGGTAATCTCGATCTGGACTTTGCCTTCCATATTTCTCCTCCGAATGGAGCGTGTATTTTGGCGCCTGCCTTGCGAATTTTATCACAAATGGAAAGAGGTTCCAACAACCCCGCTAGTATCACGGATCGCGATGGCGACGCCTTCGAGCATCGTTGGGGTACATCTTCACAATGGCGCCTATGGCAGCCCGGTTTGTGATTCCGATCGGCGACCAACGCCGAATCACGGGCGCCTTCGCGATGATGGTGCGCAGGGGATTGAAGCTCTTCGGCCTTGACGTCGCCTCGCCGAAAAGTCGACCCGAGCCATCGTTTGAGTTGGGTTGTTGGCGGCCCGTCTGCGATATAATCGCCCGCGATAACTGATCCTTGGGGTGCGATATGAGCGAGCACTCAGAAGTTTATTGGCAGGACTACGCCATATCCCGGCGCGACCGGGCCGCGCTGCTCGACCAGGAGCCGTTGGTGCTCTGGTTCACCGGGTTGTCGGGCGCGGGAAAGACGACGCTGGCCAACGGCTTGGCCAAGCGGCTGTACGACTGCGGCTATGCGACGTATGTGCTGGACGGCGACAACCTGCGCCACGGTCTGAATCGTGATTTGGATTTCAGCGTGAAGGCGCGCCACGAGAACGTGCGGCGCATGGCGGAAGTCGTAGGCCTCATGTACGACGCCGGCCTGATCACGCTGGCGGCGTGCATCTCTCCCTTCAAAGCGGAACGAGACTTTGCCCGGAGTTTGGCGCCGGCCGGCAGGTTCGTCGAGGTGTTTGTCGACACGCCGCTGGCGCTCTGCGAGGAACGGGACAACAAGGGCCTGTATCGTCGTGCACGGGCCGGCGAGATCAGCGATTTCACGGGCATCGACTCGCCTTTCGAACGCCCGGAGGAACCGGAGATCGCGATCAACACCAGTGGGCGCTCGCCCGGTCAGTGCGTCGATACCATCCTGGATTACCTGATCGCCCGACGGCTCATATCGCCGGCCGGGACGGAGGCGCATGGCGCAGCAAGGAGACAAGCGTAGAATTGACCGGGCGCGATTCGGGTTCACGATGCCCGATTTTTCGCCTCCGCGCGTCCCGGCTCGATTGGCAACACTCACCGCGCAACGGTATAATGCCTCGAATTCTTTGCTCAAAGGGGGCATTACGTGACTACCAATGGCCAGGCTTCCTTCAACGCCGATGAACTGCAGGTGTTTTTCCGCGGGCAGTTCGTACCAGCCAGCGAGGCCAGGGTAAGCGTAATGACCCACGCCCTCCACTACGGGACAGGTGTATTCGAGGGTATCCGCGGCAACTGGAACGAAGGACAGGAGGCGATCAACATCTTCCGCATGCGGGAGCACTACGAGCGCCTTCTTGACGGATGTCGCATTCTCATGCTGGACATCCCCTACTCCGCTGACCAACTCTGCGACATTACCGTCGAGCTGGTCGAGCGCAACCGCCACGATTCCGACATATACATCCGGCCCCTCGCCTACAAGAGCGAGGAGTTGGTGGCAAACCTGAAGCTGCAGGAGTTGTCCTCGGACTTCACCCTGATCACCGTCCCGTTCGGCAACTATCTCGGCAGCGACCGGCTGCGCTGTTGCACTTCGTCCTGGCGCCGTGTCGACGATCCCATGATCCCGGCGCGCATCAAGGCCTGCGGCATCTACATCAACAGCATCCTCGCCAAGACCGAAGCCACCATCGCCGGCTTCGACGAGGCCATCCTGCTCAACCACGATGGCCATGTGTCGGAAGGGTCTGGCGAGAACATCTTCATGGTGAAGAAAGGGGTGATCTACACGCCCCCGCTGGAAGACAACGTTCTCGGCGGCATCACGCGCGACACCATCATGCAGCTGGCCTCCGCCGAGATGGGGATGGAAGTGCAGATGCGCACCATCGACCGCAGCGAGTTGTACCTTGCCGACGAGGTGTTCCTCAGTGGCACCGCGGCTCATCTGACACCGGTCATCGAGTTGGATTTCCGGCCCATCGCTGACGGCCAACCCGGGCCGATCACGACGCAGTTGCAGCGCATGTACTTCGATATTGTGGTTGGCAACAATCCCAAGTACCGGCATTGGTGCACCCAGGTAAGGCAGCCTGTAGTAGCCACCTGACCATGTAACCCGCGGGGGCATCGCGAGGTTGGAGGTCGTGCCATGATATGGCTGACCGGCGCAGCACTCGTAATCGGCTATCTGGTGGGCAGCCTGCCTACTGCGTATTGGGCTGCCCGCCGCGCTGCCCGCAGGGTCAACGACATTCGCGAACTTGGCGACGGTAATGCCGGCGCCGGCAACGTGGGTCGCCTCTATGGACGCCGCTGGGGCGTTGCCGTCGGGGCGGTCGATATTGCCAAGGGGGCGGCTCCCGTCTTCGCGCTGAACATCCTGGCGAACCTGATATCCACCGACGCGCCGGATTCAGCAGACGCTCTGCCGGAACTGTCGGGATCGGGGATGCTGGCCGGCGTCTCCGCCATGGCGGGGCACATCTGGCCCGTCTGGCTGCGTTTCCGTGGTGGACGCGGCGCGGCAACCGCGCTGGGCGTGACCGGGGCTGTGCTAACCGGCCCGGTGCTGCTCATGGCCCTGCCGGCCCTGGTGATCCTGTGGACGTCCCGCAGCACGACGATTACGCTGGCGTTTGTCTACGTCTCGTCCATAATCATCGCCAAGGCGATTTTCGATATTTCCTGGTTGCCCGTCTGGTATTGCGTGGGGATCTTTGTCTCCGTTGGAGTCGTGCATTTCTGGACGCTGAAATACCGGGCCAGTCCGTCGGCGGAATCGGCGCCGGCCGCCTAACCGTTCCCGTTCCTCTCGCGTACCCAGTTCGTCATCGCGAGGAGTGGATCGACGCGGCGATCTGGTAGCCACCGCGGCCGCTGTACCCGCAGCGAGATTGCTTCGCTGCGTTCTCAATGAGAACTCAGCCGAAACTGGTGGCGCGCGGGATTCACATACACGCCGGGCTGGCAGCCTGGCGTGATCCGCGCCTGCGCCAAATGCGGGCTACCAGGCGGCGAGGATTATCGTCCCGCCAACGATCATCACGATGGCGATGCCCTTGGCCGCGAGCGCCCCGGGGCTCAGCGATTCCTGCATCATCCCAAACGTCCGCCAGCTCAGCAGGGTTCCCACCACGAACACGAACAGCGGCCGTGTGGCCAGGATCGCCGACGCCAACGACACTGGTCCGAGGCTGAAGGACCAGACAAACAGCATGATGGCCAACTGGGGCAGCAGGCCCTCCCCGATCACGAAAGTTGCGAGGCCCGGGCCGGAACGCAATCCGTTGAACAACCGGCGCCAGTTCTGTGGCCGTCCGAAAACCGCGAACGCAGGCACCATGCCCAACTCCTGCAACCCGAAAACCTCCCAGGGCGTCAGGTCGGTCAGGACCAGCTTGGCCAGGAAGAACGACAGACCCAGGGTGATGGAACTGCCCACCAGCACGGTCAGCCCAGGGGTCAGTTTCAGCAGCCCCCGGCCGAACCCTTCGATGGAAACGAGCCCAACGCCCGCAATCACCAGCGCAATCGCCGCCCACTGCGGTCCCGTGATCGTCTCACCCAGTACCGCCATCGCCAGCAGCGCCACGAGTATCGGGTTGGTCTGACTAACCGCCACCGCTCGCGAAGCCTCGCCCAGTTTCAGGCCAAGGAACAGCAGCAGGAGCCCCGACCCGAGGCTTACACCCGACAGCAGGGCGATGACAACCGATTGGGCCGGCGCTCCCACCGGCCATCCCACAGCGATCAGGATGATTGCCGCGCATATTGAACGGGTCAGAATCGACCCGGCGCCCAGTGCCCCCACGCCTTCAAGGTAGTTGTCCAGCAACCGCTTGTGGGCGATGTTCGCGAGGCCGAGCGAAGCGGCGCTGCAGATGGCGAGGAAGATCCACATTGGGAGTGCAGTTGCCTCAGGAGTGTGACCACGCCGCCACTCGCGAACTCCGTGCTCGCGGACGCCAGCGGCCGGCGCAGTATAGCGTGTACGCAAGAAGGGTCGGCTCGTGCGCCCCTGCTATAATCGCGCCGGAATTGAAATAGCGGAGGGAAACTAATGGGCTGGTCAATTCACCATCCGGTCGGGCTGATCCACCACACGCCGGCGGCGTGCCAGCGGGGTTACACGCTATTCTCCACCACTCGCGGCGGCAAGGACGCATACCTCATCGACATGGAGGGCAACGTAGTTCACCGCTGGAATTCCCCTGAGGGCATTCACTACTCCTATCTGCTGGATAACGGCAACCTGCTCTGCCGGACCATGCCCCCGGTGGACGCCGGTGGCGTCGAAACGGTCGGCGGCTCGTCGGCCAGCATCATCGAACTGGACTGGGACAGCAATCTGGTCTGGGCTTACCGGGACAACACGCTCCACCATGACTACGAGCGACTGCCCAACGGCAACACCCTGCTGCTCATGTGGGACCCCGTTCCCGCGGATCTGGTGCCCCGGGTTCAGGGTGGATTCGATGTGGATTTCGCACCGGGCATGCTCGGCGACGTGGTTCGGGAAGTCACGCCGGAAGGCGCCACCGTGTGGGAATGGCGGTCGTGGGAGCATCTCGACCCGGCCGAGGACGTCATCTGTCCGCTGGAGGCCCGTCGGGAATGGACCCACGGCAACTGCCTGAATGTCACGCCGGACGGAGACCTGCTGGTGAGCTACCGTCTCACCAGCACCGTGGGCATCGTCGACCGAGCCACCGGCGCCTTCAAATGGAAGTGGGGCCCAGGCGAGATTTATCACCAGCACCATCCCACTTGGCTGGACAACGGACGCGTGCTGATCTTCGATAACGGCGGTCACCGGCGGGGCGCCAGCTTCTCCCGCATCGTGGAGGTCGACCCGGCTACCAACGACATCCACTGGGAATACCAGGGCATGCCGGCCATCTCCTTCTACAGCTACAACATCAGCAGCGCCGAGCGGCAGCCCAACGGCAACACGCTGATATGCGAAGGCGCGCCGGGCCGCATGTTCGAGGTCACCCCACGTGGTGAGGTCGTCTGGGAGTACATCAACCCGTTCTTCATGTACAGCGACGCGGCCGGTGGAGGCGGCGGCACCGAATACACCAATGCCACCTTCCGCTGCCACCGCTACACCCCCGACCACCCCGCGCTGGCCGGCAAGGACCTGGACCCGGGAAGGCACGCTGGCTTAAACAACGTGATGCGATGACTAAAACCCTGGCCGTGAGTCCCGGAATGGTCAGGCGGCGTCCAGAGTGTCCAAAAACCTGTGGACGTCGTCGAATGCCGGGCTGTTCCAAGGAATGATTCCGGCATCAATCGCTTGGCCGGGTTGCCGGGTCGGGTCGCCCGGGTCGGAAGCTAGAAAAGCATGGAGCTTCGCTTTGCGTTCGTATTGAACGTTTTGGCCCTGCGCCTTGAGACACTCGACGTAATTCTCAACGCATTCCAAGGCAGGTCTGCCTTCGACGGCCCGAAGGATCAGGGTTTCGAGATCGCCGCTCGATGCATTGTCGGGGAGGATGTAGGCGGCAACGGAGATTTCATCACCATCAAGCAGCCCATGTGCCGGTGTGGCTGGAGCGTCCGGGACAGGCAAGCCGGAGCGTCGGAGAGAGTCTCTGACGCTTTGGAATGCTCGGTCGTAAGCATCATCGGCGTCTCTCACCACTCCGATCATTCGGACCAAATTCGTAGCCCTGACACGTGGGACTAGGACATCCGTCAAAAACGCACTCAGCCTGTCCTTCCCACCAAATGCGATGACTTGAACCCTTGTCTCCTGACGACGTGCGGCGAGCCGGCGAAAAAACTGAACATCGTCGTTGCCTTCAACCAACAGCAGGCGAGATTGTTCGATTTGGAAACGCGCTGGCGTCATAGAAAGCGCGACCCCTACCGCAGTTCCCAAAGGTACTCGATGTTGGTATCCAAAGCTTCCTTGGTGTAAGTAATCGCTTTTACGGACTCGGAAGGACTGCGGCGATACAGCCGATGCAGGTGCAGGTGGTTTGATCCCAGTTCGGAAAAGGCTGCATTCGCGGCAACAATGCACTCGTAACTGTGTGTGGTGGCAAAGACTTGGACGTTAAACGTGTGGGACAGTCGGTTTACTGCTTGCCACACGTCGGTCAGCACTGAGTGATGTAATCCGTTTTCAATCTCATCCACCATGATGGAGCCATTACTCACCTCCGCAAACGCCAGTGTCAACTCAAGAAGCCGAGAAAATCCACTGCCCATCAGCGCAATCGGAATAATGCGGCCGGCTCCTACGTCTCCGTAAATCAATGCCGGGCCATCAGCACTAGGTACGGCTGTGAGACGACGCAACCGAGGTTCGATCAAGCGCATCACGCCTTCTACATCGCTGATGTATCCGGCGATTTCCGCTCGCCCGAACCGAGCTGCGAGTTCAGGTGGTGCGATGCGTCCGAGTGATTGCATGAACACGCTGCTTTTTCGATCTGAGCTGCTGATTCCACGCTCTGCGCGCACGGTAGGGACGTTGCCATCAAATTGCATACCAGGGGGAACTGGTAAATCGAAAGGCAAGGAAGTAAGTTCGACCCAAGCCCGCGAGGCAAATGTCTGCCCGGAATCGTCCTCATAATCGAATAGGACTTCATGGTCGGACATGTTGTCGGAGGGAGACCTTCGGTTCTCCCCTGCCGCCGAAACGCCTGGAGCCAGAGTAGTAGTTCTGTCTGCGATACGGCGGCGGACAATGTTCAAAACCCCGGCGGTAGAACCACCGTCGTGTGATGCAGCGAGTTGGATGGGTAGATCGGTTTGGTAATCCCTGAACAACTCCGAAAACAGCTCTCCTGGTTCGCTAGCAGGCAGGCCTCGCCAAATGTTGATCCTCTGCGCCAAATCGGGGGTATTTTGCCCGCTGTGCAACCAAATCGCCTCTAGCAAAGCCGTCTTGCCGGCGTTGTTTTGGCCCGCGATCAGGTTGACGCGGGCCAAGGGTTCCACCGTCAGTTGGTCAAACAGGCGGAAGTTTTCGATGCTGAATGACGTGTACATGGTCGACCGCGCGGCTACGCCGGCCGCACCCGTATCTCCCGCAGGTCGTCGGCGATGATGAGCTCCGCCTCGGTTTGCTCCTGGATGTCCTCGGGGGACCAGCCGGGGGCGTGTTCGCGCAGCACGAAGCCGTCCTCGGTGATTTCGAACAGCCCGAGATCCGTCGCCAGCAGCTTTACCACTCCCGGCGCGGTGATGGGCAGGCTGCACTGCTTGAGGACACGCGGCGCGCCGTTGCGCTGGTTGTGCTCCATGGCGATGAACACGCGCTTGGCGCATGCGGCCAGGTCCATGGCGCCGCCGATGCCGCCGCCCTTGCGCACTGGTATGCGCCAGTTGGCGAAATCGCCGTTCTGCGCTACCTCGTACGCTCCCATCACCGTCACGTCGACCATGCCCTTCCGGATGATCCCGAAGGAGTCGGCGTGGTGCACTATGGCCATGCCGGGCAGGGCAACCACGTTCTGGCCGCCCGCGTTGACCAGGTGCCGGTCTTCTTCCCCGGCCGGCGCCAACGGGCCGAACCCGATCACTCCGTTTTCGGAGTGAAAAATGATCTCCAGGTCCGGTTCGGACTCCAGGTAGTTGGAGCAAAGAGTTGGCATACCCACGCCCAGGTTCACGATCCAACCGTCCTGGAACTCCATGGCGAGGCGGTCGCACATGGTTTGCCGGGAGAGGCGGGGCTTGTCCGCGGTAGTCATCGTAGTACTCCTTGTGTTCCTAATCGCGTACCCGAAACGGCGCCGATGCCGATTTGAACCGGCGTCTTCAGTCCCAAAGCCCGTCTTCCGGGATCTTTACCAGTCGATCAACATAGATTCCCGGTACGTGCACGCAGTCCGGGTCAATTTCCCCGGGTTCAACGATGCTGTCCTCGACCTCGACCACGGTGATGTCGGCGGCCATGGCCATTACGGGGTTGAAGTTGCGCTGGGTGAGGCGGAACTGCAGGTTGCCAAAGGTGTCGGCGCGATATGCGCGGATCAGCGCGAAATCGGCCGGCAACGGATACTCGAGCACGTAGGTGCGGCCGTTGATTTCGCGGTGTTCCTTGCCTTCCGCCAGCTCAGTGCCTACGCTGGCCGGGGTGTAGAAGGCCCCGATGCCGGCCGCCGCGGCCCGCATGCGCTCAGCCAAGGTCCCCTGGGGTACCAGTTCCGCGTCCAATTCGTCGTCGTTGTACATCTGGACGAAGGGGGTGATCTGCGACGGATGCGTCGGCGCGGTGAACGCGCAGATCATCTTCTTGACCTGGCGGGCTTCGATCAACGTACCGACGTCCACCCGGTCGTCCATTGAGCCGGCGTTGTTGGAAATGCCCGTGAGGTCCTTGACGCCCAGCCGATGCACCGCGGCCAGGAGATTGCGGGCGAGGCCTACGTTGCCGAAACCGGGCGACATGAACGTCATGCCGTCGGTCATGTCGGCTACTGCGGAGTCGAAATCGGGGAAAACCTTGTTCTTCATCGGGGTGGGCTCCCTCCTGGTGTCGCCGCTATTAGCCTGCGGCGATGCCGTCGTCGCCAGCGGCGCGGCGGGTGCGGCCATTATACAAGCAACATAACCACTCGCAACGCGCCTGACGCCACTGACTGATTGCGATGAAACGTACTCGGACACGATTGCAAGCGGTCATCGACCGTCGTCCACTCCGGTTTGCAGCCTGAGCGGAGCTATGGGGTTGGCATCTTGCGGCGGCAGCGCCAGGTCCCGGGTCCGACCACGCCAGCGGTCCGCCAGGGGCCAGGACAGCAATGGCGACTGACCCGCGTCGCCTCCGGCGTCGGCAAGGTTGGCATTCCCGGCGTCATGGTCGTCTTCCGGATTGTCGGCGTCCGGATGCCAGGGCCACGGAAGATGCCGCCGCCAGGGATCCGAGCCGCCGTACCCGTTGGCCTCGGCGACCACGGCCATCACCTGGTGGGGCCGATACACACGGTGGGTCGGTTGCTCGGCCAGGATGGCTCCCTGGTCGATGGTGGCCCACAGGGCGGCGACGGACGTCGCTCCAACCCTGCGGGCACAGGCGATGTCCTGGGGCCCGTCGCCCACGTACATGGCGTCTGCCGGCTCGATGGCCATATTCTCGAGGACATCCACCAAGCCGTCGGGCGCCGGTTTGTAGGGCCGGTCGTCGGTTTTGAAGTTTGCGTACTCGACCAGCGGGGCCATCCCGGACTCCCGCAGTTCGATCTCACCGAAGTACGGGATCTTGTCGGAAAGGATGCCCACGCGTATCCCGCGCCGCCGGAAGGCGTTCAGCAACGTGGCAACTCCCGGGTACAGGTAACGGCGATGCCCGTCAATCGCGTGGTAGTGGCTCAGGTAGATGGGAAGGATGCCGTCCAACTCGTTCTCGGCGTCCGGATGGCTCCCAAAGAACCACAGGAGATGCTGGTGAAACGGGCGATGGAACTCGGCGGCCACTGCTTCGGCGGTGGGCGGAGCAATTCCCAACTCCGCCGCGGTGCTTTCCATCAGGCCCAGATGGATGCCCCAACTGTTCCACAGGGTCAAATCCCAGTCGAAAATGACCGCTTGCATCACCGTCTGACGCCTCTCGACCAAGCGGTGTCTGGCTGAAACGCGATTGCCGAGGAGTGTTTCAGCAGTGGCCGGGGTGACTCTGTCCCCCGCCCTGGTAGTCGATGGCGCTGGGCATCACGGTGGTGCCGGGGTGCTCGGACCGCCCGAGTTTGACGGTGACTGCTCCGCTGGCGTAGTGCAGCACGCCGCTGACCTCGAGCGTGGGCGAGTCGGCGAGGTAGGTGATGTCGCCGCCGGCTTCCACCCGGAACGGCCGGTCGTGGCCGGGATAAATGGTGTTGGCCGCCGCGACGATCTTCTGGATGCTGGCACGGGCGTCGGCCTCGCTCCAGAAGATGATGGCCGGCGTGCCTCTCCCGATGGCGCCGGCGTCTGACATGGCGTCGCCGCCGATGCACACCGAGCCAGCTTCCGTTTCGACCACCACGCTGATGTGCCCGCGCGTATGGCCCGGGGTCTCGATTATCCTGACGCCGGGCTCCAGCTCGGTTTCACCGCTGACCGCGTTCACGTTTTGATTCAGCAGGGTGTCGGCGAAGTACCTCGCGGTAGCCAGGTCTCCGACCCTGGGGTTGCGGCTGTATTCCAGCTCGTCGGCGTGGATCACGATTTCCGCGTTGGGGAAAAGATCGGTATTCTGGGAGTGATCCCAGTGGGCGTGGGTCAAAATCACCCGCCCGATGTCGTCGGTGGAACTACCGTGGGCGGCCAATTCGTCGACCAGCATGTTGCGGCGACCAAAATGCGCCACGTCCACAATGGACAGTACCTCGCCGCGGATCAGCGTCACGGTGCACAGCCCCAACCGAGTCTGGTCCGTGTTCATCGAGTATCCGCCCATTATGATTTCCAGTTCCGGCATAATATCCCTCCGCCAGAAGTCACAACTCGCTGCTGAATAGCACAATCGGCGCGATTATAGCACCGCGCCAGGTGCGACTCAGCGAAGCCGCTGCTTTGCTACGTTCAGATGACGCCCTCCGCCGAAATCGTCTTGCTCAACGGTAAAGTCCCTGCTGCCGACGGCCATCACACCGCGCTGGCCGTTGCCGGCGGAACTGTCGTGGCAACTGGCGGCGACCGCGAAATCATGCGGCTGGTGGTGCCAGATACCACCGTTCTGGACTGCAGCGGACACAGGGTCATACCCGGCATCGTGGACGCCCATTGCCACGTGTTGGCCGCCGCAACAACCAGTCTGCGAGTGGATTGCCGACCCGCAGCTACGCCCGACATCGAGTCGATCATTGCCGCCCTACGAGAGGACGCAACTTCCCAAAATGGTTGGATACGCGGTTACGGCTACGACGACTCGCCGACAGGATTGGGCCGGCATCTGCACCGGAAAGACCTGGACCGCGTTTCCACCACGCGACCGGTCCGGGTGGATCATCGCTCCGGTCACGCGTGCGCGCTCAACAGCCGCGCTCTGGCGACTGTAGGTATCGATCGCGAGACTTCGGACCCGTCCGGAGGTGTGATTGTCCGCGACGCCGACGGAGAACCAACGGGACTGTTGCTGGAAATGTCCGACCGGCTGCGTGACCGGACGGCGGGATCCGAAGGCGCATGCCGCAAGGCCATTAAAGAATCCCTGAGCAATTACGGTGGGCGGATGCTTGCGTACGGCGTCACGGCGGTCACCGACGCCGGGCCTAGCAATGGTCTGGATCGCTGGCGCTACTTCCAGGAAGCGACCGGCGACGGCACGCTGCCCCTGCGGGTGACCATGATGGTCGGTTGGAACCGTGTGGAAGAGATGCGGGCGGCTGGCCTGGGTTATGGGGCTACCGCAAGCGCGGGTATGTTGTCGGTGGGCCACGCGAAGGTCATGCTCACGGCGTCAACCGGGCAGCTGCGCCCGGACCCGTCCCATTTATCCGAAATGGTGGCGCACGCTCACGAACTGGGATTTCCGGTGGCGATCCACGCGGTGGAGCGCGACGTCATCGTGGCGGCGGCGCTGGCGATTGGCGACGCCAGGGCGGTCAAGGCAGGCGAGTTCGGACGGCCACTGGATCGCATCGAGCACTGCGCGGAGTGCCCGCCCGACGTTCTCGAACTGGTGGCGCAAAGCGGCGCGATAGTGGTCCCCAATCCAGGGTTCCTGCACTACGATGGCGAGCGGTACGTCCATACCGTCGCACCCGATCTCGTGCCGCACCTCTACCCGGTGGGCGCGCTGGTCGCGCGAGGGATACCTACCGTCCTGGGCTCCGACGCGCCGGTTGTGGAACCGAACCCGTGGGCGTCGATGGCGGCAGCGGTATCTCGCAAATCGCTCGGCGGCGTTGATCTCGGTGGCGTGGGAGTGAGGTCGGTGGCCGAGGCGCTGAGCCTGCACTCCGGTGGGTGGCGCATCGCCCCGGGTGTGCCGGCGGACCTGGCGGTGGTAGAACCTGACCCGCTGGCGATTTCGGCGGCCGAGCTGCCTGCCGTGCATGCGGTAGCGACCATCCTAGCCGGCCAGCTTGCCTGGCGCGATGGGTAGCCTAGTCAATCAACACGTCACCACCTGCCCACATTTGCACGGTCAACGTTCTGCCCTCGACCAGATTTGTGCCTAGCAGAAACTGATTCCTCGACTCCATCACATCAACAGTCAAGTGTTCGCCATCCCAAACTGCCGTCGCCTGATATTGATTGGTCTCGACCGTTTGGCCGTCAGCCAGCGTAGCATCCACTTGACCCGCTAGAGTGAGACCCAATTGGTGAATAAACTCGGCAGGAAGCGTCAGGTCACCGCTGAAACCAGTATCAATAATTACCTCTCGACGCCACCGAAATCCGTTGTCGTCGATGAGGTCGACCGAAACGATCGCTTCCATGTGTCGGTTGACGTATCCGGTAATCACAGCCGACCCATGAAGCGGCCACCGAATTTGATGGCTGCTGGATACCCGATGCGGAACGTGAAAAACAAGGTCGGCAGTGGATGCCGCTCCCGTAGTTTTTTGTTGGCGTCTCGGAACCGGTCCGCAATCTCATAGTCGCCGGTTTCGACTTCCAACGCTAGATAGCGGCCGTTTTCGTTCGGTTCCACCTGGTGCCGCAGTTCCGCGTCATAGACGGCGTGGGCGCGCGTCGCAAGCTCGCTGCGCTGGTGTTTCCCGATTGCCATGGTCGTCTCCTGATCCATAAGCATGGCGGCGAGGGATTGCCAGACGCAACGGCGACGCCGAAGCCGGCCATCCCAAGGTCTGCGGTGATCGATTAGTGGTGCGCGCGGTCCTGGAACTCCCGCTCCGTCGTGGCGGCCTCCACTGCCTGGTACTCGGGCAGGCTGATCAGCGCCTCCACCTCGGCGCGCCGTTGGGCGACCTCGGCGGCTCCGATGCCGATGTGGCCGGTGTCGCGCAGACTGGTGTACGCCTGCTGGATCCCCTGCACAGCGGCAATGGCCGGCGTGGTGGCATAGATGATGACCTTGTAGCCCAGTTCCTCGTATTCCTGCACGGTGATGTCGTCGGTGCCGGCGATGACCAGCAACGGGACGTCGGGGACGCCGGCGCGGAAGGTTGCCAGATCTTCCCGCTGGCGCACGCCGCGAGGCATCACCACGTCCACGCCCAGGTCGCGCAGGGCGTTGCCCCGCCGTATGGCGTCTTCCATGTCGCCCTCAACGGCGGTGAAGGAGTCGGTGCGGCCGATGATCAGGAAATCGGGGTCGCTGCGGGCTTCCAGGGCGTAACGCATCTTTTCCAGGAACTCGTCCATGGGGATCACGTGCTCCAGGCCGGCGTGGTACGACGCCCGCTTGGGGAACACCTGGTCCTCGATGTGGATGCCGCAGATGCCAGCCCGCTCGAAGGTGCGGACCGTGTGCATGGTGTGAACCGGGTCGCCGAAACCGGCGCCGGCGTCGCAGATCACCGGCAGCGGCACCGATTTCGCCACGCGCTGGGCAACGTCGACCTGCTCGGTGAGGGTCATCAGCGGCTCGGTCACGGCCAGGTGGGCCCCGCTCATGTAGCCGCCGACGTATACGGTGTCGAACCCCAGGGACTGCACCACGCGCGCCGACATTGGGTCGTAGGCGCCCGGCGCGAGTATCGTTTCACCGGCGGTCAATCGGTTTTTCAGTTCGGAACGCATAGACATTTGAGTACACCTCCGGACAGGCAGGGATGGTGGTCAGGTTCGCATGGGCCAGCGTACCATACCGGGGCCCGACGCATGGTCAGGGTAGGCGGGCGACCACCGGAGAGCCCGCTCCGGGCTAGACGGGAAAAGTCCGTTCCAGGACCCGGCGCTGCTCCGCGGTGAGGCTCCAACCGGAGGCATCGCAGTTGGCCTCCGTCCGATCCACGCTGTTGGACTTGGGGATAGCGATGATGCCCTGCTGGTCGGCAACCCAGTTCAGCGCGACCTGGGCCGCCGTTTTTCCGACCTCGCCGGCGACGTCTTCCAGTATGTCGTTGTCACGATTGCGGCCCAACGCCCGGCGGAGGCGGCCGCCGCGATTGCCCACCAGCGCCCCTTCGTGCAAAGGCGAATACGCGATCACCGTGATGTCGTTACGCCGGCAATAGGGGATAACGTCGCGCTCCGCGCTGCGACGGCGCAGGTTGTACAGTATCTGGTTGGCGACGATGGGCACGTTGGGCATGGCCGCCTGGGCTTCCCGCATCTCTTCCACGGAAAAATTACTGACACCCACGTGCGTCACCGCACCGTCGGACACCAAACGGTCCATGGCGCGCATCGTTTCGGCAATGGGCACCCTGGGGTTGGGCCAGTGGATTTGGTACAGGTCGATGCGGTCCACAGCCAGCAGGCGCAGGCTTTGCTCCGCAGCCTTGAGCACCTCGTCGTAGCGCAGATGGCTGCCCAGCACCTTGGTCGCCACGATGACCCGGTCGCGGATTCCGTCGATTGCCTCGCCCACCGCGGCTTCGGTGCGGTACATCTCGGCGGTGTCGATCAGGTTTGCGCCCAGCTCGACGCCGCGCCGTAATGGTTCCGGTCCACCGGTGTAACGCCACGTGCCCAATCCAATCTCCGGGATCATCAGGCTCGACGATCCCAACCGTTCGTAGTTCATGCCGACTGCTTCCTTATTCGATTGGGAGCTGCGTGGGGATCGCGGACGGCCCTACGGGGTAACGTCAAATTGCACCTCGGCGATCTTCCGGCCGGACTCGTACACGTAAGTCCAGTAGCGTCCTGGCGCGAATCGCAGCGGGGGGGTCGGACCCAACGAAAGCCACTGGGTGCCACCGGCGAAACGTGAGTCGAACTGCACCGTTACTCGCCGCCGGCTATTCGTGAACCCATCCTGAAAATACTCGACCGCCTCGAATTGCAGTTGGGTGGGATCGCCGGAGACGGAGTGTGAGTATTTGAGCGTCAGGTACAGCCAACCCTCCACGTCCGACGCTGAGAACGTGTCTACCGGCTCACCCTCCACGCTCAACGCCACGTATGCCTGGTCAACCCGCCCGTTGACTGACGGCAGGGTTGGATCTACCGGGGTTGGATCGGGCGTTCCTTCCACCACGGTGGCGGTTCGCCCCCGGTACCATTGGTCCCAGATGTGTTCCAGTTCGGGCTGCATCTGCATGCCTCCGGCACGGAGCCACTCGACGCGGATATCGGTCTCGGTGAACTCGCGCTGCGAGGGATAGGAGGGGTCTTCGGCCAGCCTGGCGTACAGCGCGCGCCAGGCCTGGAGAAACCTTTCCTCGCCCAGTTGCTGGTACAGCGACAGCAACAACCGTTCGCCCAGGTAGTAATTGCACCGCCACAATCCGGGGTCGGCTTGAGCTTCCTCGGGATCGTCCGGCGCCCGCAGTTCGAGTTCGCTCAGGGACGTTGCGCCGTCACAGGGATAGTTGGTCGATTCCAGGGGAGCACCGGTGGTGAGGTGACGGGCGTAGGTCGCGGCGAAATCGGCGCCGCCTTCGGCGAGCCAGTAGGGTTCCGCATACAGGAAATAGTGCGCAATCTCGTGGTAAACGGCGTGGGGGGCGAATCCAGGCTGGGCGTTCTGATCGATCTTGGGCAACAGTGTGACGTGCGTCTGATAGTTCGTGCCGGCGGCTACCCCGGCGACGTAATCGGTTACGTGAAACACGATGGCAGGTGTGGGGAATTCGGCGCCGAACATGGCCTCGAAAACCGGTACCGCCGTCTCGGCGACAGCCATCACCGGCGTGCCGGCCGGCGCCGGCCCGGAGCGCACTATCGCGATCGGGATAACCGTTCCGCTCCGGTTGGTGGTGGCTCCAAGTTCCACGTTGAGGGTACCGGGGTTGGCCACGATCGCGTCGAACTCGGGCGACTGGAACCGGGAGCGTTCGTAGAGCACCGCCACTATCGCGGCCTCGGCGGTGGTCATACCGTCGCGGAACCAGCCCGCGCTGGCCAGTTGCGCCAACCGCTCCGGCCGGTCCTGGGCCATTCGCTGCAGCGAGAGCAGCGCCGGCAGATCCATCGGCCGCAGGGCGGCCTGGAACTCGTCCGACGCCAACACAGCAGTTAAGGCCTCCGGCGCGTCGATGCCCAGGTTGACCAGACGCTCGGCGGCGTTGAATTCGTCGGCGGTCTGCAAGCCGTCGGCGATCCAGCCGATGCTGCGTATCTGCGCCACCACCGCCGGATCAGACTGCTCCGCGAATTCCCAGTTGCGCACCTCGGACAGGTTGAACTCTGCCGGCTCGAGAGCCGTGGTGGGAGGTTGGTGGGGTATCACCGCGGTCGAGGTGGACGGGATGACCTGCGGCGATGGGGCGTTGGTCGGTGGCGCGGTGGGCACGGCGTTGGCATTGGGCGAACTCGCAGTGGGTGTAGCCTCGGCGTCCTGCGATGCGGCGACGCTGGCTAGCGCCGCGTCGATAGTCGCCTGGAAGTTGACCCCGGGCGACTCGGGCGCGGGATCGCCGCCAAAGAAGCAGGCGAAAGAGGCGATCACCCCCACCAAAGCAAGAAAGAACCATACTGATGCGTGGCGCATGATCGAGAGTATAGAGTTACGGGAGGCCGTATGCTATCAGGTACGCTATAATCGCCGCCATTGGGTTCATAGCGTAACGGAAACTTCACCAGGAGAGTTGCAGACATGGGCAAACTGGACGGCAGGGTAGCATTGATCACCGGATCGGGCCGCAACATCGGTCGGGCCACGGCGTTGATGATGGCCGGGGAAGGAGCCAACATTGTGGTCAACGCGCGGAGCAACCGCGATGAGGCGGAGGCGACCGCGGCGGCCGTTGAGGAACTCGGCGTGAAGGCTCTGCCCGTCCTCGCCGACGTTTCCCAGAAGGACCAGGTAGACGCCATGATCGATGCCGCCATGTCGACTTTCGGGCGCATCGACATCCTGGTGAACAACGCCGCCATCCGGCCGCACCAGCCCTTCACCGAGGTGACGGTCGAAGACTGGGAGTATGTGCGCGGCGTAGTCCTTGATGGCGCCTTCTACACTACCCGTGGCGTCATCCAGCAGATGGTGGACAACAACTTTGGGCGGATCGTATTCCTCACCGGCGACGGTGCGTTCCGGGGAAGCCCGCTGCGCGCCCATGTGTCCGCTGCGAAGATGGGCATAGTGGGCATGGCCCGCAGCCTCGCCTCAGAATTCGCCGGGAACGACATTCGCGTCAACGTGGTGTCGCCGGGCAGCATCGATACCAGCCGCGCCAACCCCGAATGGTACGCCGGACGGGTTCCTGATTCTTCCGGTATTCCCCTGGGCCGCCAGGGTAAGCCCGACGAAATCGCGTCGACGGTGACTTTCCTGTGCACGGACGACGGCGGTTTCATTACGGGCCAGACCATCCACGTGAACGGTGGACAGGGCTTCTTCGGCTGACTGGATTCGCGCGGCATCCCGTGTCGGTCCGGCCAACCGGGCAGGTCGGCGTGGAAAATTGGCGCGCTCGTTGGTCCGGACACACGGGCGCCGTACACGATCCGAAACGCAAAAAACGGCTCCGACCGGAGCCGTTTTTATTTGTCTCATCACGCCGCCACACTCATCCTTTAGATGGATTCGGGATTAAGCGCCGCGCCGCGATCGGTGGCCGACGTCAACCCACAACTCCTCCAGCCCTCTTTGGATGACGTGCCTTTCCCGGTATTTGGGTTCGCGCGCCAGGGTGATATCAGGAAACCTTTCGATCAACGACGTGAACGCGATGCGTGCCTGCAGCATGACCAGCGGCGCTCCGAGGCAGTGATGCACTCCCCGACCGAAGGAGATGTGGCTCCGTTGCTCGCGGGATATGTCCAGAACTTGGGGGTCGGCGAAAACGGAAGGGTCACGGTTGGCGGCGCCGATACCGCAGATGACCGTTTGGCCGGCACGTATCCGGCGCCCATCGATTTCCGTATCCGCCGGCGCAAAGCGGGCGCCCAACTGGATCGGGCTGTCGTATCTCAACAGTTCATGGATGGCCGAGTCTGTCATTTCGGGATTGCGGCGGAGGGTTTCGAGCTGATCGGGATTTTTCAGCAGGGCAAGCATGCCGTTGCCGATCAGGTTCTTGGACATATCGTTGCCCACGACCATCAGCAGGGATAGCGTGGTTACCAACTCCTCGCGGGTCAGCCGGTCGCCGGCCTCCTCCGCTTCGATCAGCGCGGTGATGATGTCGTCCTGCGGTTCCCGCTGGCGCAGTTCAATCTGGCGCTCGGTGTATTGAAAGGCCTCCTCGGAGGCGTTCCGGATGCGGCGTTTCTCCTCCTCGCTGAGATGGGGTATGAACGCGTTGGCCCCTTCGGTGGACCAGTGCCCGAACCGGTCCACGTCCCCGGCGGGAAGTCCCAGCAGCGCGCCGGTGCTGAAAAGCGGCAGAGGACGAGCCAGTTCTTTCACCAGGTCGAACTGGCGCTTGCCAGCGACCCGGTCGAGGTGATCGTCCACGATTGCCTTGATCGTCTGGGCCAGGTCGGCGACGGCCCGGGGCGTGAAAGCCTTCGAGACCAGCGATCTGATCCTGGTGTGGTCGGGCGGGTCCATGCGGAGCATACTCCGGTATTCGTCGCCGCGGGCGAACGGGACCTCATTGGGGTCATCCCTGGAAAACTGGCTGTGATCGCGCATGACGCGGTCCACATCTTCGTATCTGGTCAAAATCCATGCGTTGCTCAGGCGCAACCGGTGGACCGGATCTTTCTCACGCAGCCGGTCATAAACCGGGTAGGGATCCTGGATGGTCTCACGCGAGATCGGGTTATAGCTGACTCCCGATTCGAGATGTTCCCAGGTCAGCAGCGTCTTCATCGCCACCGGAAAGACCGCGTTCCTGACAATCGTGGGCATGGCAGCCATTCATTCCTCCTCAACGTGCCTGTCGTAAAATGCGGGGACCGCGGGCGGCGGGTGTTGAATATCCGCGTATCCCGTTTTCCGTTGCAGCTCGTAACCCATAAGTTCCAACCCCGGACGGCAGGCCGCCGTGAGCCGGTCCTGCACCTGTGGGTCCAAGTCGTAGAACCGGGACCGGGTCGGACGGGGGATCGCGGATGCCCGGCGCACCCAGTCATCATCCTCGAGTTCCGGAGATATGAACCTGATGAGGCGGCGGACTTGGCCTTCCGGATCTGCCTGCACGTCCTCAAACCTGACGTTCAGGAGTTGGCCGTGAGGCAAACGCTCCAAGACCCGCGCCCCGTGTTCGATCATCCGGCTCCAATACTCGCCGAAATGCGCCAGGTCCAAATTGTCGTACGGAGGGTTCCGGTGCAGGGCGAACCGGCTCAACGTGGGTGTCGCGCGGGTCACGATCTGTTCCCAGATCCAGTCGTGCCGCGCCAGGTTGAGCAGATCCACCGACCCCACGCGCATTTGCGTGAGGGTTGCGACGACCATGCGAAACAGGTCGTGCCGGCTCATCGACAGCGCAACGTCACGGCCGTCGCGGTATATGTGGATCACCCGCGCGTCGGGGAAATATTTCACCAGGATTGCCGCTGACAGCAGCGATGCTCCGGAACGCTCCACCCAGGCGACGCGGCCGAACCGGGAGCACAGCCAGTCGAAGATGTCCCGGTACTGCTGTGATGGACTCTGAGTTGGCAGCGAGCGCACGGCCGGCTCCATCTCGTCGAAGAATGCGTCGTGCTCATGCGTCAGGTGCGGGATGGTGGCACACATGATGGGCGGCACGTCGGCGCGCGTAAACCGGGCGCCGGGTGTGTCAAAGGGGTACAGCAGTTCCTCATAGTTACCCTGCAGCATCAGGCGCGTGTGGTTTCGCTGTTTGCTGAGGAGATTCCACATCCACTCTCCGGACCGTCGCTTGGCGGCGAAAGCCGTCAGGCCCGTGAACGCATTGAGTTCAGAGAGGCTGAGGACGCGAGGGTGCAGGTTCAACAGGTTCGAGACCATCGTTGAACCGCACCGTCCGGTGCTCAGCACGAACACCGGGGGATCGTCTGTTCCGTCCTGAAATTGCTCATGTTTGTGTATTCCTCCAGTCGGGAAGCGTGGCTCACGGGCCAGCCATGCCGACGCGTCCTGTATCGATCCGGGGCCTGCGATTGGTTATTGGCTCCTGCTGCCGCATCACTTGCCATCGGCTCCCGACGCGCGGCCCGGCAGGAACAGCGCCGCGAGTATTGCCAGCGCCACTATGACGGCGCCGGTAAAGAACGCATCTCCAACTGCGCTGGCGAGGGAGGCTTTCATGGAGACAGTCAGCGTGTCCGCCAACTGCCCGCTTTCCGGGCCAAGTTGGGTGAAACCGGCCCGTAGGCGTTCAATCGTGCCCGGGTCGTTCAGAGATCCGGGGTCGTGCTTCAGGGCATCGATTTCCGCGGCAAGCACGGTTGGTCCAGCGCTCGCGGGCAGAGCGTTTTCCAGCCGCGAGGCAAAGCGACCCGTCATCACCGCGCCCAGCACCGCCAATCCCAGACTGCCGCCCGCGATCCGGTAAAACTGCAGCGTGGAGGCGCCGACCCCCGCATTGCCCGATGGCAGCGAGTTCTGCACGGCGACGTTCATGACCGACAGCACGCCGCCGAAACCCAACCCGACCATGCCGAGATAGATGAAGACCTGTGCCGGACCGGTCTGCTGGGACATCGTGGACAGCAGGTAAACGCCGAAGGCCATCAGCGCAGTCGCCGCGACGGCCTGGATGCGATAGTGTCCGCCGGCTCTGGAAAGCAATTGCCCTGACACGATGGTCCCTGCTACCAGTCCGAGCATCAGGGCGGTGAGAAACTGTCCGCTGCCGATGGCCGATGAACCCAATGCTCCCTGGAGGAACAGGGGCATCAGAACGATACAGGAGTAAAAGCCGAACCCGGCGAGACTGGTGATGGCGATACAAGTGACGGCCGTACGGTTCCGGTATATCGACAGGGGCACGATGGGATATTCGGCTCTGGATTCGACCCATACGAGCGCCCCACCCATCGCCAGGCCCAGTATCAGCAACCCCAAGACCTGCGGCGACGCCCAGGGGTGATGCGCCCCCGCCCACGACAGGGCCAGCATGATGGGAGTCAGCGTCAGCGCGAGAGTCGCGATACCAGGGTAATCTACCTTCAGGTTCCTGGTGGGCGAGCCGCTTCCCGGGAAACGGAGCAGGATCAGAAGCACCACAATCCCCGCCGGAACGTTGACCAGGAACACCCAGGTCCAGTCGAAGTGGTCGGTGATGTAGCCGCCCAGCACGGGCCCCACCACCGAACCCAATCCATAGACTGCTCCCACGAGGCCCATGAATTTCCCGCGCCGCTGAGGCGCGAACAGGTTCGCGATGGCGGCGACGGAGTTCGCCATTAGGATGCCGCCGCCTACTCCCTGGACGGCGCGGGCGACGACGAGGTGCGTCATTGACTGGCTGAACCCGGCCAGGATCGAACCCGCCATGAAGATCGACAGGCCTACGATGAAGAACGACCTGCGCCCGTAGAGATCACTGAGCCTGCCCCCGACGGGAGCGGCTATCGCAGCGGCGACCAGGTATGCCGTTGCCGCCCAGGTGTATTGGTCAAACCCTGCCAGGTCAGCGATTATTTGCGGCATCGCGGTGGCGATGCTGGTCTGGCTGACCGCCGACAGGAATATCGCCAGCAGCACGCCGACCAGGGCAAAGGCCACGCGCCGCCTGGGGAGCCGCGCCAGCGCCTCTCCATGGCTTGCTGTCATTTCCGGGGTAGTCATGGGGTTTACGTTCCAGACAGCACGCAGGCTGAGGGCATAATGGGAGGTCAGTGGCCAGACCGGCTCCACGCCGCGGAGCCATTGCCCTGGAGGCGTGGGGGGCTCGCGCTGGTCAGTCACGGCGCGACGCCAGCCGATGGCATCCTTACCGGTTGGCTGGTTATCTCGTCTGAGCGGCTTTATCGGGGCTGGAGGCGAGGCGGCTCGAAAGCAGTCGATGCTCGGCCAGGTAGCGCATGACGGTATCCGCGCAATCCGTCGGCGATGAACAGCTGGTGTCCACCGTAACCTCCGCGTGCGTCGGCCTTTCGAATGGGGAATCGATGCCGGTGAAATCGCGAATCTCGCCGGCGCGGGCGCGGCGGTAAAGACCCTTGGAGTCGCGCTGCTCGCACACTTCCAGCGGGGTGTCCACGAAAACCTCGACAAACTTTCCGGCCGGGATCAGGCTGCGGGCAAAATCGCGATCGGACTTGAAGGGCGAGATGCAGGCGGCCAGTGTCACCAGACCGGCGTCGTACATCAGCCCCGCGACATCCGCCATGCGCCGGATGTTCTCGTGCCGGTCCGCTTCATCGAAACCAAGGTCCCGGTTCAACCCGTGCCGGAGGTTGTCCCCATCGAGGACGTAAACGAAGTGACCATCGTCAAAGAGACGTTGGGCCAGTGAATTGGCCAGCGTGGATTTGCCGGCGCCGGAAAGGCCGGTCAGCCATAGGACGAGTGGTTCCTGGTGCATCAGAGCCGTGCGGTCGGCTCGGGCGACGGTACAGTCTTGCCAAAATACGTTGGTGGAATTGATCATCTTCGTATGGTCCTTGATCGAGAGTTATGCTGCGGGAACCTGCGCCCTCGGGATCTGAATCAACCCTGGGGGTTGTGCCTCGCCACGGCAGTGTGCGCCGCGCGCTGTCGAGGGCATGGTTCGGGTTTCGGGGCACGATTGGCCACGGCTTGAGGAGTTATGAACCGACGGGAAAGTTGGGCGCGACGAGGCGATCATCGGCTCACGTCAACCCACAGTTCCTCCAGACCTCGCTGTATGGTGTAACTTTGGTTGTATGAAGGTTCGGCTGCCAGCGTCATGTGGGGATAACGGTCCAGCAGCGTCAGGACCGCTATCCGGGTTTTCAGCAGGGCCAGCGGCGCACCGAGGCAATGATGCACACCCCGGCCGAAGGAAATATGGCTCCTTTCGTCGCGGGATATGTCCAGCACGTCGGGGTCGGTGAATACCGACGGGTCCCGGTTCGCCGCGCCGATGGCGCAAACCAGCACCTGGCCGGCGCGTATCCGACGCCCGCCAATCTCCGTATCAGCAGGCGCATAGCGCGCCCCCAGCTGGATCGGACCGTCGTATCTCAACAACTCGGCAATGGCCGAATCGATCATCTCCGGATTCTTGCGGAGCATTTCGAATTGTTCGGGATTCTTCAGCAGGGCATGCATCCCGTTGCCGATGAGGTTCCTGGTTGTTTCGTTGCCCGCGACCATCAGCAGAGACAAAGTAGCGATAACTTCCTCCCGAGTGAGGCGATCACCTTCTTCTTCGGCATCAATGAGGGCGGTGATCATGTCGGCTCGCGGTTCGCGCTGCCGCAATTCCAACTGCCGCTCGACGTATTGGAAAATTTCCTCTGACAGATCAACCATCCGCTGCTTTTCTTCCCGGCTGAGATTAGGAAAAAAGACGTTGGCCTGTTCGTCGGTCCATCTCCCCAACAGTTCCGCATCTTCGGTTGGCAGACCCAGCAAGGCGGCAATGGTCAGCGACGGCAGCGGGTAGGCCAGAACCTGGATCAGGTCGAAACGGTCCTGGCCCTGGACCCGGTCCAGTTGTTCATCGACAATAGCCTGGATCCTGGGAGCCAGTTCCGCGAGTGCCCGGCGCGTGAACGCCTTGGACACCAGTGACCTGATCCTCGTGTGGTCGGGAGGGTCCATGCGGAGCATGCTCCGGTACGCTTCCCCCCGGGCAAAGGGCGCCTCGCTGCGGGTGCCCCGGGCAAATTGCCGGTGATCGCGCATCACCTGGTCAACGTCCCCGTACCTGGTCAGTACCCAGGCGTTGGCCAAGCGCATCCGGTGCACCGGGTCCTTCTCCCGCAGTTTGTCGTACAGGGGATAGGGATCCCGCAGAGTTTTGCGCGCAATGGGGTTGTAACTGACACCGGACTCCAAATGCTCCCAGGTCAGCAGCGTTCGCACGGTAGCCGGCAAGATCGCCTTCTTAACCATTGCGGATATATCAGCCATTGAAATGCTCCCAGTTAGCCCATATTGAGGGTGAGTGTTTGATTGCCCGACTGCATGGACGGTTCGGGCACGTTGTGATTGTGTTATTGCGGATCAGGCTCGTCGTGCTCGCCGGCGCTCGGGGCCAATCGGCGAACGCCGTCCGTCCGGAGCTGAGCGCGATAACCGATGGAATGGGACGGCTTGATGGGGAGACGCTCGCCACAGTTCCACCTACTCAGCGTGCAACCGCTCGGGCAGGCTGTAATTGAGGTCTAGGCTGCGGGAAACTTCCAGCAGAAACGCGAAGTTGTTGCCGAAACGGCTGTAGGACTTTTCCGGGACCAGCTGCCCGGACGGTCCAAAAATCATGCGGTGCAACCTCATGGCCGGCAACAGGCCGAGCGTGTACATCCTGGGAAATTGCAACCGGTCAGCGGTCTCGTGGCCCAGGAGCGCCCGGGCAACCCGGTAGATGTTGCGCGAAAACCTGCGGGCCGCCTTCGGGTCAGTCGCGCCCGCGATGTCGGGGAGACCGTGAACCAGGGAGCCGGCAACAGCCACCGACTCCTCGGAAGGGGGTGGTTCGCACATCATTGCGGTCCGATTGAATTCGCGCGTGTCCACTTCGTTGCCTTCGAAAAGAAGCTCCTCCGGGGTGCCAATCAAAAGCGAAACGTAGCGCCAGATCTGCATGAAGCCTGCACGCTCTTCGGGGGGCATCCTCGCGCCCAACAGTTCAGCATGGCGCAACATCGTGGCCGAAAAATTGGATGACGCCAGGCCCATGTGCGCGGAGCTGAGCGGCGTGCCGTACGCCGATTCGTCCCAATGGCCCGATTCTCGAATCAGGCGCCGGACGTGGGCGTGCATGAGCCTGATGCGGACCGACGCTTTCCATCCGTCGCCCTGCCGGTCCAGGGATCCCGGGAGCATGATCTCGATGAAGTGTCGCGTGTTTTCCCGTATCCGCTGTGGAGCGTGTCCGCCCAGGACCCGGCCGGTGGTATAGAAACCCTTGCTGATCAATGTGGTGGCGTTCAGGAGCGTCACCACGAAGAATGCGGGCATGAAGAGGTCGGAATACCGGTGAAACAGTTTGCGACCGGGCAAAACACGGTCAGACCTGTACCAATCGGGTGGCGTGGAAATCTCTTGAAAGAAGTCCCGGAGAGCCTGTGGAGCCTCTCGCATCGCGTGATATTGCTGGTCCATTCCGGCTTCGATGAAACTACGTGACTGGACCGGGTCGAGGTCGCTGAGGGATGCCGCAACCGCGTCGGCCATGGGATCCCCGATAAGCACATGTTTCAGGTACAGATCAGCCATCGCCGGATTTGCAGCGCGGGCCCGTTGGTAGCCGGGAATGTAAATTGAGGGAACAGCCATAGATCGATCACCGGCCTGTCCCAGCACTTTCGACACTTGCCGGCAATCCGGCCAACCGCCGCGCACCTCCCCGGCAGGCTGGAGGAGTTCCCCGTTGATGCCGGTAGATTGATGCGGGGCGCGGCTCCGCATTGCGGGCGCCCGGACCCGTTGCACCGCGACCCGCAGATCGCCCGGATGCGCGGCCGGGTTCGAAGGCGGAGGTTCGCGAGGCGTCGGCTTGCGCCGCAGCGCGGCCTTGCGTGACGCTGACGGTCAGCGCTGACGGGCTAGCGGATCGGTGGGTGACCTGGGCACGGCCGGCTAATCCCGGTACTGGTCGGATTGCCGTGAAGGTCAGCGTCCCGGCCGGTGAAACCCCGACGACATATGTCGGGTCCGTGGCGCCGGGTGGATTTTCAGTCAGCCGCAGTTGGTATCGGGCAATGCCGGTTTGCATGAGTTATGTGTGTACCGTGTATGGCGCCTGGCCGCGATAGACGAACCGGGCGGTTGGGAAGAAGTTATATCGCCAACGCTGTATGGAAGCATTGTACGAAGGCTTATCTGATGCAGAAAACGTATATGAAAATAATATAACACGCGGCGAAGCGTTTTTCCAGACACTGGTAAATGCCGTTAGCCCCGTGCACAAACGGGCCGCATTTTTGATCGGGTATCTCAACGCTACGAAATGTGATTGAACCCGCCTGACCGATACCAGATGATGACCTGTCGCAGCGGTAATTCATCGAGGGTGTCAATTCGGGACTGGCGCCGTCCGTTTTGCGGGCGTGGGTTGTGGTTGCAGAAAATCGGGCCGATGGGGCGCAGGACAGGCAGTATCTCGGTAAAACACTCCCGCCCGCTGCCACGCGAAGTACTCGACATGGGCCATAACTTCGCTGTGGCCGTCGTAGCCGTTGCGAAGCTTTGCGGACCGCCGCTTTCCGGAAGGCGAACTCATCATGCCGTGGCCTTCCCCGTTCAGCAGGTTGCGGGGCGGCGATGCGACCACCAGGTCGACGCACCCGTCAGGGTGATGGCGCGTCAACTCCTGACCATCGCCCTGATGGATGTGGTCGAGCCATTGTGCCAGGGACCAAACAAAACCCCGCGTACCACATGCGGAGTTGACGGCAGGATAGTGATTGCAGGTTTATCGAGTGATTGCGTGTTTGTGCCTGCCGCCATGTTGCGGGTTATCGCGACAGCACTCGGTTGCAACTTGTTCGATCGCGAAATAGCCGCTTCCCGCGCCGCGGGCCCCCGGGCCGCCGCCTGGGTAGCTTGCCGATATGGACCCACGACCCGAGCGCCTGCGCCGGTACCCCGAACTTCTTCGCGGTGTTGGGCAGGTCGATCATCCCCTCGGGCAGTTCTTCGGGCTCGTACATGACGTCTTCCACGCCCCCGGGACGTTCTCGACCGCATGCAGATAGCGAACGATGGCGGCGGCGTGTGCCACCGGTTGGGATTGCACGCCTTTCGCCTCTCGGTGCCTGGGCTTTGCCTCGTTGTCACGCGCCACATGGTGAAAGGGGCCGATGTAGACGGGGTCTGCGATCTCGGTGATCCGTTCGGCCACAATCCGCGCTATCGCGCGCGCGGTCATGCCGCTGGCGGGCGCGGTCTCCACGGTGACCAGCGCGGCCAGGAGGTCGTCGGCCGGGTCAGGCCGTGGGGTCTGGGGTGCGCCGACGCCGTGGTTCTGGGCGCCGTTACTCGCCGGAGTCGGAGAGTTCGTGCCGGCCTACGCGGATCGTAACTTGCCAGTTTCTGACCCAACACAAAACGGCCCCCCGTAGGGGGCCGTCGTATCGTGTTATTGAATGGAGCGGAAGACGGGATTCGAACCCGCGACCTTCTCCTTGGCAAGGAGACGCTCTACCACTGAGCCACTTCCGCTGGACCGACTGTGCCTATTCTGATCTTATCATATCTCAGAATTGCACGTAAAGAAATCCAGTGCGAAACGAGCCGAGCGGCATCGGTCAAATGTACCTGATGAAACCGTGTGCGCCCCCTGCGCAGGCCAACTTGACCCCCCATTTGCCCTGTGCTTTACTTGCCCAACGGTCGCGTCGTATTCGAGCCGGAAGGCTGCCACCGTTCCCAGAGGATTGCCCATGCATTTCGGCATGTTCATGCAGTTTGAAACCCGCCCGGGAGGAAGCCAATCCGGAGCGTTCTCCGAAGGGTTCGAACTGGTCGATACCGCCGAAGAATGCGGACTGGACGGCGCCTGGCTGGCCGAGATGCATTTCACCCCGGACCGGTCGGTGCTCTCTTCTCCCATCACCATCGCCAGCAGCATCGCGACGCGGACACGCCGGCTGCGAATCGGTATGGCGGTGTATGTCCTGCCGCTGAACAACCCACTTCGGATCGCCGAGGAAGTCGCCACCGTCGACCAGATCAGCGAGGGCAGGTTCGATTTCGGCATTGGACGCAGCGGGTTTGCCCGGTCCTACGATATCTACGGCGTGCCCTACAACGAGAGCCGAGACCGTTTTCGCGAAGCGCTGGAAATCATCCTTCAGGCCTGGGAGGGCGAGCCCTTCTCCTACGATGGGGATTATTACCAGGTGGCCAACGCCACCGTCGCGCCCCTGCCTTACCAGCGTCCGCACCCGCCGTTCCGGATGGCGGCCACCACGGCCGAGACGTTCCCCCGCGCCGGCGCCGATGGCTACCCGATTTTCGTCGGCCTGCGCGGCATGGACGTACCGGAACTACGGGAGAACCTCAAAACATATCGGGCCGCGTGGAAGGCGGTAGGACATCCCGGGGAAGGCGACGTATCCCTGCGCGTGCCGGTCTATGTCGGCCTGACCGAAACTGACGCGATCGAGGAACCCTTCGAAAGCATCCAGGCCTATTTTGGCCGCATGGGCCGCCTCTACGCCGCCGATTCCGGTTCGGCCGGCATCCAGGCGACGGAGCTGCGTGACCAACGGGGCGCCCGTCTCTCCGCTCTATCCTACGATGACATCCTTGCGACCAAGGTGGCCTTCGGCACTCCCGCCGGGTTGGTTGACCGCTTCACCGAGTTGCGGGAAGAACTCGGCCTGGATGGCGTAGTGGCGGAACTCAACGCCGGCGGCATGATCCCCCACGACGTTGTTGTGCGTAACATCCGCCTGTTGACCGAGAAAGTTATGCCGGCGTTCAAGTGAACCGCGCCGGCGCATTCGATTTGAAGAGGTGACCAAACCATGAAAGTCGCTATCCTCGATGACTATCAGAGCGTTGCCTCCGGCATGGCCGATTGGTCGAGCCTCCCCGAGGGGATAGAGGTCACCTTTTTCAGTGATCATCTGGCCGACGACGATGCGTTGGCGACGCGGCTGGCCGACTTCGACATTGTGATGGGCATGCGGGAACGCACCGCATTTCCGCGATCTCTGCTGGAACGGCTGCCCAATCTGCGCTGCCTGATCACCACCGGAGCGCGCAACGCCTCGTTTGACACTGACGCGGCCACCGACCTGGGGATCACCGTTTGCGGCACCCCCGGCCAGGGAGAGGGTCCCACCGAACTGACCTGGGGCCTGATCATCGGACTGATGCGCCGCATCGCCGAGGAGGACCGGGCCACCCGCGACCAGGGAAAGTGGGGCATCCACGTTGGCTCGAGCCTTCAGGGCAAGACGCTGGCGCTGCTGGGGCTGGGGCACATCGGCTCGCTGGTCGCCCGCGTCGGCAACGCCTTCGACATGCGGGTCATCGCGTGGAGCCAGAACCTCACGGCGGAACGGGCCGCGGAGTGCCACGCGACTCTGGTGGACAAAGACACCCTGTTCGCCGAGGGCGACGTGGTGTCGGTCCACGTCCGCCTGAGCGACCGCACCCGCGGACTGGTGGGGGCACACGAAATCGACCTGATGAAATCGTCGGCGATCCTGGTCAACATCTCCCGGGGTCCCATCGTCGATGAGGCGGCGCTGGTGGACGCGTTGCAGCGAAATGCCATCGGCGGCGCCGCGCTGGACACCTTCGACGTGGAACCTCTGCCCGTTGGCCATCCCTTCCTTACCCTGGACAACACGCTGATCACTCCCCACGTCGGATATGTCACCCAGGAAGGGTATCGCGCTTTCTACTCCGGCGTCGTCGAGAACATCCGCGCCTTCGCCTCCGGGGAGGCGATTCGGGTGATCAACTCCGATGTACTCCAATCGCCCAATCTGCGCGGCCCGGCCTGACACCGGCCGCCCATCAGGAGACTACCCCAATGAAAGCCCTGCGCATCGAAGAATACGGCAGTGTCGAGGTCTTGGAGTGGAAGGACACGCCTGAGCCCACGCCCAGTCCGCACCAGGTGCTGATCAAGGTCGACGCGGCCGGCGTCAACTACGCCGACATCATGCGCCGCCAGGGGAATTACCCGGGTCCCGACCTGCCGGCCACCCTGGGACTGGAAGCGGCGGGAACCATCACCGCGCTGGGCTCGGACGTAACCGACGGCCGCTTGGCGGTGGGGCAACGGGTTATGGCCATGGGCCCCCAAGGCCAGGCGGAATCCGTGGCCGTCAATCACAATTTCGTTTTCCCTTATCCGGACGGCATCGACCCGATCCACGCCGGCGGCATGCCCATTACCTTCCTGACCTCGTACCATCTGCTGAAGTCGCGCGGCCAGATGCAGCCTGGAGACACTGTTCTGATCCAGGCCGGCGCGTCCGGCGTAGGCACTGTGGCCATCCAGCTGGCGAAAGAGTGGGGCGCGCGCGTGGTTGCGACCGCCTCGACCCAGGACAAGCTGGACCTCTGCCGTTCCCTGGGCGCCGATGTCACCATCAACTATACGGAGTCGGACTTCGAGGATGAGGTGAAGGACCTGACCGACGGTCGCGGCGTCGCGCTGGTGCTGGAATGCGTGGGCGGTCCGGTGCTGGAAAAGTCGGTGCGCTGCGTTGCCTCCTACGGCCGGGTGGTCAGCTACGGCAACGCCAGTGGCCAACCGGCCAACCTGGCGGCCGCCGACATCACCACCGTCAATCGCACCGTCATCGGGTTCAGCATGGGGCGATCGCCCATCGGCTCCCTGGACCATCAGGGGGCGATGAACGATCTGATCCCCATGATCATTGACGGCCGGCTCAAGCTGATCGTCGACCGCGTCATACCGATGTCGGAGGCGGGAAATGCCCATCTGCACCTGGCCTCGCGGGGCACCCGCGGCAAGGTGATCCTGACCCCGTGAGCTCTGCCGCCGAGCGCTACGCCGCCGTCCACGACGCGGCCCTGGCGGCGCGTCGGTTCGCCGACCACCGTCGCCGAACCGACCACTGGGCCGACCTGGCAGATCAGTTCCGCCTGGACCCCCACCGTCCGTGGGACAAAAACCTGCAGGCCATTGCGCGATACCTGCAGCCGACGGATGTGCTGCTCGACGTCGGGGGCGGGGCCGGCCGCGTATCCCTCCCGCTGGCCGGACAGGTACGACAGGTCGTGCTGGCGGAGCCATCCGAGAGCATGCGGGGCCAGTTCATCCAGTCGCGCGACGGGGCGGGGATCACCAACGCACGCGTATCACCCGACTGGTGGCTGGACTCGGCCGAGACCGGCGATGTGGCCATCACGTCGGACGTGGTCTACTTCGTGCGCGACATCGTACCCTTTCTGGCCAAACTGCATAATTCGGCGTCCCGGCGGGTGATCATTTGCATCTGGCGACCCACGCCCGGCGATATGGACAACGAACTGCGACGCCTGCTCTTCGACGAACGGCCCGCTCCCTGGCCGGGTCTGCCCGAGTTGGCGGCCGTGTTGTGGGAGATGGGGTTGCTGCCCGACATACAGGTCATCCAACAACAACCGTGGTGGATTCCCGAAGCAGCTGGTGGCCTGTCCGCGAGCCAGGCGGTGGAATTGACGATGGGTAGACTGGAGCGCGACGACGAGCCCACCCGTGCGCTCATCGAGAGCAACTTTGACCGGCTGTTCGAACGCGGTTCCACAGGCTTGAGCCCACGGTGGCTGAGCGACGCGCGCGAGGTGATGATCACGTGGGAGACCCACGGAAAGCAACTGGATTGAACCAGAGCTGTCGATTGAACGGGAGCTCTTGATTGAACGGGAGCACGCAATGGACCGTATCGGAGTAGCCTTTGCCGGAGGCGGCATGACGCCGCCCGAGATCGTCGAATGCGTTCAATTGGCCGAGGAACTCGGCTACGAGTCAGCCTGGGTCGCCGAGGGGCACGGGGGCGACCAGTTTTCCATCCTCACCGCGTGCGCGCTTGCGACGTCGCGGATAGGACTGGGGACCAGCATCAGCAGCGTTTACGTTCGCAGCGCACCCACAATTGCGATGGCTGCGGCGTGCGTGGACCATTTCTCCAACGGCCGCTTCATCCTCGGGTTGGGCAGCAGCCACAAGGTGCAGGTCGAGCCCGAGCACGGCCTGGAGTTCTCCGGTCCCATCCCCCGGGTTCGCGACACCGTGGACATCGTCCGCCGGCTGTTGCGCGACGGAGTGGTGACCGACTATCGGGGCGAGGCAATCAACATCGGCACCTTCGACCTGCACTTCCCAGCCTTCAAGCCGGAAATGCCCATTTACCTGGCGGCGGTTTTCCCGAAGATGCTCGAGATCGCGGGAGAAATTAGCCAGGGGGTCCTGCTTACCTGGTGCACGCCGGAACACGCACGAACCGCCAGCGCGCACATCGCCGCCGGCGCGGCGCGAGCCGGGGTTGCGCCGGAAACGGTTGAGGTGGCGACCCTGGTTTCCGTGTCCGCGCCGGGCGCCGACGATGGCGGCATGCGGCGAGTGGCCGCGACCTACGCCGGCCGGTTCCCCCGGTACCGTCGGTTGATGGCCGAGGCGGGTTTCGGGGACGAGGTTGAGGAGGTGCGGCGGGCCTGGCGATCCGGCGACATCGCGCTGGCCGAACGACTGGTCCCGGAAGGGCTGATCGAGCGCATGGCGCTGCCCACGGATTCGGGGGCCAGGCGGGAGAGGTTGGCCGAATACCGGGAAGCCGGCTTGACACTGCCGATCATCGCTCCCCGCGTATCCGGCCCCAACGCCGGCGCGGCCGCGAAGCAAATTATCCGCGAAAACGCGCCGGCATAGCTTTCCGGGAGACTCCGCCGCTTTATTGGTCCTCAGGCAGCCAGGGCGACCAAAGGGTGATGGGAATGGTCACCGAGATGCGGGGCTGGTCGCCCACCACGGCCGTGGTATGGCCCTGGCCGGTGAGGTCGTCGGCCATCAGCACGTCACCGGCTCCGAAGCGGCGCTTGGTGCCGTCGCCGATGCCAACCTCCATTTCGCCGGCCAGCGTGATGACGTACTGGCGACGCGGGGCGGTGTGCCAGTCGGAGAAGTATCCCGGCTCGAATCGCCGGAAGTTCACGCCCGGCGTGACCTGCATGCCGCTGTGGATCGCGCGGTCACCGGGCAGGTCCAAATCTTCGAAATGGGTCTGGCCGTCGTCGCCAGTGTAGATGCGCACAAATTCCATGGAAGGTGCCTCCTGGTTCGAAATCGGGCCGACGACACTGGCCGGAGCGGATCCGAGCCGGCCGTCAAACCGCCGACATTCTAGCGCATCACGCCGCGGATGGTGACGGCGTCCTCGGGTGATTGGCGCGCCGCGCGCCGCGTCACCCCGACCGACGGGCCGCCCAAGCTCCAGGGGTCGTCGCCATTGACGAAGGGATGAAACATTAGGACCGGGCGCTAAACCCGTTTCCTTGAGGCAACATGGACGGGCTGATCCTGGCGGGGGCGGGACGAAAGCAGCGCCGGGGTGTTTCTGGCAAGCCGCCATCCCCGGGTGTCCTTTGCGTCGCATATGCACTGAGCGAATACACGCACTTGTATCAGCAGCCGGGATTGGGTAGAATCGTCGCCTGCTGTTCCCAAGGCGCCGTGCTGACCCGTAGCCCGGCCGGGCAGCCAATCCACACGGAGGAAAGGGTGATTGGATGTACTAGGTACCCACGTGCTCCTGGAACTTAGAGATTGCGACCCCCAATTGCTCGATGACCTGGCCCATATCCGGCAGGAGATGTTGCGGGCGGCGTCGGCAGTCGAGGCTCACGTAGTCGGGGAGTCGTTTCATCAATTTACGCCTCAGGGCGTAACGGGCATTCTGTCCATCGCCGAATCCCACATTTCCATTCATACCTGGCCGGAGCACGGCTACGCGGCGGCGGACATCTTTACTTGCGGCGATCAAACGATGCCGGAACGCGCGGCGGCGGTGATGATTGAAGCGCTGGGCTGCCGTGATCCCGAGATCACACAAATCCGCCGCGGGCTCACGGGCGCGCATGTTGTAGAACTGCAACCGGCGCACCACCTCAGCTGACGGCTACTCAAGCTCCATATCGAGCGACGGCCGCTCTGCCGGCCGTTTGAGTTCGGCCTGCTTGCTCCAGCCAGATCCCCGGTTCCTGAAGGAGTTCCGATGGCCAGCTATCCGATGGAAGAAATCACCGGCAAATGGGTGATCGAGACCGTGATGCCGGATCTGGCCATAATGCTGAAGGTCGACGAGGTAATCTATTCGGGGCACACCGGATACCAACGGGTTGAGGTGGTCCATTCCGAGGTGTACGGGCGCAGCCTGCTGCTGGACGGCAAGACCCAGTCAACCGAACGGGACGAGCATATATACCACGAGTCCCTGGTTCATCCAGCCATGCTGATGCATCCCGACCCACGCCGGGTTTTCATCGGGGGCGGAGGCGAGGGCGGCACGCTGAGGGAAGCCCTGTCGCATCGGTCAGTGGAAAAGGTGACAATGGTCGACCTGGACCGGCAGGTCGTAGAACTGTGCCGCCAACACCTGCCCCAGCATCACGGGGGAGCATTTGACGACGGGCGCACCGAGCTGGTGTTTGACGATGCCCGCGGATATCTGGAGTCCACTGACCAGACCTTCGATGTGATGATCATGGACCTGGTTGATCCCCTGGAGGGCGGGCCGGCGTATCTCCTGTACACAGAGGAATACTACGAAATCGCCCGTGCCCGGTTGAACCCGGGCGGAATCCTGGTCACGCAGTCGGGCCCGGCCGGTTTCTTGAGCCTGCGCGAGTGCTTTACGACGATCTACAAAACGCTGGAAAGCATCTTCAGCCACACTGCCCCGTGCCAGGTCCACGTCCCGTCATTCGTTACGCTGTGGGGCTTCACTATCGGGTCGGACGCGCCCCTGCCTGATCTCGCAGCTTCTGACGTGGACCGCCGCATCGAAGAGCGGGTCGCGAAGACGTTGCAGCACTACGACGGGCAGAGCCACGAGGCCATGTTCGCCCTCCCTCGGCACATACGGGATGGCATTGCGTCGGAAACGCGAATCAACCGGGACGATTCGCCGGTCTTCATGGTTTAGACGATTGACCGTCAGGTCGCCGGCGGGGCGGGGTCTCCAGGTCCCAATTGAGCCGCCGCCAGTTCCGGGAAGTTGGCCAAAGGCAGGACCTCACCAGCCGTCTCCCAGCTGTCCACCAGATCTCTGATCGCATCGGGCACGCGCCTGGTGCCGCCCGTGTCGGCGTGGAACCCGACGTAGAACGCCTCGATGGTGGCGAGTGGCGCGTCGTCGGAGGCTCCGCCTTCCGTGAAGATGGCTACCTCCAACACGAGGCTGGTGTTTCCGATACGGGCGACCCGGGCCCGCAGGTCCAGCATTTCGTCCACCCGGACCGGCGCCTTGTACTCGATGGTGACCTTTGCCACGGCGCTGTCGAAGTAGCCCGCTGCGGCGACGCGGTAGATGCTGAACCCCAGGTTCCGGAAGTATTCGGCCTGGGCGATTTCCAGCCAACCCAGGTAACTGCCGTTGAAGGCGATGCCCTGCGCGTCGCACTCCTGCCAGCGCACGCGCACGCCGATGCCAAAGCGGTAGTCCGATCGCAGTTGTGTCATGTCAATCCGCCGCTCCACTCCAACCCAGGCTGGCCAGGAAGACCCGGTCGGAATTGGTCAGCGGCGCGGTGTTCAGCAGGTCGGGCCGCAGGCGCAGCGTCCGCTCCAGCGATTGCCGCCGCCGCCAGCGCTCGATGTCGGCATGGTTGCCGGATCGCAGCACCTCCGGCACGTCCATACCTCGGAAATCGGCAGGGCGCGTGTATAACGGGTGTTGCAGCAGGCCCGAGGTGATGCTGTCGTGCTCCACGTTTTCCGCCGACCCAACCACTTCCGGCACGAAGCGGGACACCGCGTCGATGATGACCATGGCCGCCAACTCGCCGCCGGTGAGAACGTAGTCGCCGATGGAGATTTCGTGGGTGACCAGACTCTCTCGGATGCGTTCGTCAACGCCGGCATAGTGCCCGCAGATTAGGATCAGGCCCGGCGCGCTGGCAAACTCGTTCACCAGCTCCTGGTTCAGTATATCGCCCTGGGGAGACGTGAGAGCCACCGGGGTGGCGGATCGTTGCTCGTCAGGGATATTGGCCAATGCAGTTTCCACCGCCGCGAACACGGGCTCCGGTTTCATCACCATGCCCGGGCCGCCCCCGAACTGGTAATCGTCGGCAGTCCCATGCCGGTCCGTCGCATACTCCCGTATGTCAACGGTTTCCAGGGAGACCAGCCCGCTGCGGACGGCGCGTCCCAGCACGCTGTACTCTTCGATGAACCGGAACGCGTCGGGGAAGAGCGTCAGGACGGTGAAACGCATCGGAAATGACAGCGGGCGGCACTCCATCGGCCTCTGTGGCCCGCACCGCCCTTGTTGCACGGGATCAGTCTTGATTGCTACTAGGCGGGCTGCAGTTCCCTCACGCCCAGGCGGTTGGTGTAGGCGTCGCCGCCCTTCATGATCAGCAGCAGGCGCTCGCGGTCGCGCAGGACCGAGATGTTCTGCAGCGGGTCACCGTCCACCACCAGTACGTCCGCCTGCTTGCCTGCTTCGATGGTCCCTATTTCCTTGCCAAGGCCGCAGCACTCGGCGGCGTAGCCGGTGGCGGCCTGGATGGCCAGCATGTTGCTCATGCCTTTTTCAACCATCAGCTCCAGCTCGCGAGCGTTATCGCCGTGCACGAAACCGCCGGCGTCGGTGCCGGCAACTACGCGCACGCCCTCCTTGATTGCCAGCTCAGTGCTCTGGATATGGATGTCCATCAGAGCCTGCGCGCGCACCCTGATGTGGGGGGCGCTGACCGTGCTGTGGAAGTCGTAGACCTCGAAGGTCGGCGTGAAGAAGGTGCCCTGGTCGGCCATCATCTTGAGCATGTCGGGGTCGGTGGCCAGGTAGCAACCGTGTTCAATGGAACCGGCTCCCGCCTTGATCGCGATAGGCAGGCCCGTACCGCCCACCGCGTGGCAGAGAGTGCTCCGTCCCAGGGCCGCGGCCTCATCGACCAGCGCCCTGGCCTCGTCCAGCGCGTAGGCCTGGTCCAGGGGGCCGTTGCCGGGACGACCGGACGCGCCGCCGGTGGTCGCGAACTTGATCTGGTCGGCGCCGCAGCGGACCAGTTCGCGAACCTTGGCCCGCACGCCATCCACGCCGTCGGCGACACCGTCGGGTGACAGCGGGTCGTGGCCCAGGATCACCTTGCGGTGGCCGCTGCCGCTGACCTTGTCCTCGATCCCGCCGGTGGGCGACATGATGTTGACCGAGATGATGAGGCGCGGGCCTTTGATCAGGCCCTGCTCCACGGCCATTTTGAAGCCGGCGTCCAGGCCTCCAGCGTCGCGCACCGTGGTGTAGCCGGCCGCCAGCGTGTCTTCGATCACCTGGGCGGTCCGGATGCTGAACAGCGAAAGCGGTTCGTCCATGCCCCAGCGCCCGGTCAGGCCATATCCACCGGAGGCGAGGTGGTCGTGCACGTCAATGAGGCCGGGCATTACCGTGTGACCGGTGGCGTCCAACACTTCGGCGCCTTCGGGAACGGGTACAGAAGGCTGTGGTCCCACCTCCACGATGCGGTCGCCGTCGATCAGCACCGTGGCGTTTTCCACCATGGGGCTGCCGGAGCCGTCGATGAGGTTTCCTCCAACTATTGCCAGCATGATCGACCTCTCATTTTGCCGAATGCGCAGCCGATTGGGTTGTCCATCCTGGGATGTCCACCAGCGGCGCCGGGGTCTTGCTATGGTGACGCGATGCTAATTTGGGCCTCACCCGATGTCAAGGAACATAAAGCGTGCAAATGGTATATGGACGCAACGTTTGCAAGCGGTTGGCTACGATATAATCCCCCCATTGCCGCTCCTTAGTTGCGGAACGAATATTGATGAGATTGATTGCGCGGATATCGCCTTTTTTGAGCTTGACGCTCGTTTTGGTGGCGGCCTTGTCGTTGGGAGGTTGTTTCGCCGGAAACCTGGTAGGGGGGGACCTACCGGCTATCGCCTACATCGTGTCCGACGATGATGGTTCCCACGCATGGGTCCGTCAACCCGGAGAAGATGAGGCTACACGGATCTCTTCGTTGAGCGCTGACGCCATGGCCCCGCGCTGGTCGCCCGACCGGACCAAGATAGCGTGGATATCGGTCGGCGGTAAAACAGAACTGATGATGTTCGACGTGGAAAGTGAGCGGGTGTCGTCGCTGGTTTCGGACGTGGACGCCGAACAACCTGCGGTATGGGCGCCCGAATCGGACCGCATTGCCTACGTGTCGGACGAAGCGGGCGAGCCCGACATCTTTATGGTGACGTTGGAAAACCGACAGAAAACCCGCCTGACCTTCAGTCCCGAACGGGAACTCGTCGGAGACTGGTCTCCCGACGGCGAGTGGTTGGTCTTTACCGAGCAAGGTAAGGAAGGGCTATTCCTGCGAAACCCGAACGGCGTCAACCGCATCGAACTAACCGCGGGGCCCGACTCCTCCCCCGTTTGGTCACCCAAAGGCGACCGCATCGCCTTCCTGCGCAGTGAGGAAGGTAATCGTGATGTTTATGTCCTACGTCCCACTAACTCGGACAACTGGGCAGATGATACCGACGAAGTCGCAGTTTCCGAAGACGACAACGACGAGTTCTCGGTTGCGTGGTCGGCCGACGGGCGGACGCTGGCATTCGTGATGCGTTTCGACGACCAGTCGGAGATTTTTACCGTGATGGTTGACGGCTCCGAACGGCGCCAGTTGACGCAGAACATGGAAGACGATCTGATGCCGGTGTGGTCCGCAAGCGAAGACCGCATAGCGTTCGTCTCCCATGCCTACGGCAACGCCGAGATCCTGTACATGAACGCGGACGGCACCGGCCAGATGCGGTTGACCGTCAACGACGCCATGGATACCCACCCCGACTGGTAGCCGAGTCGCGCGACGCTCCGCATCCCATGGCCCACTCCGCCCCGGACATTGACCCCGCCGACGTGGGCCCACTGCTGGGCGGCCTCAGCGCCCCGCTGGCGGCGGTTTCCTCACGCGCCGGAGACGTTAGCAACGCGCAGATAGCGGTGGCGATCACGGCCGCTTCCATCGTGCCCCAGCGGCCCCGACTGATCGTCCAGATTTACCACACCAACTTCACCCACGGTCTCATCGCCGAAAGCGGCATCCTGGCGGTCAACTTCCTGGAAGCCTCCCAACTGCCGCTCATCTGGCAGTTGGGGATGCAATCGGGCCGCGACGGCGACAAGCTTGAGTGCGTAGGCTACGCCAGGGGCGCCACGGGCAGTCCCCTGATTGAGGGGTGTTACGGATACCTCGATTGCCGCGTGGTCAATGCCATGGACGGTGGCGACATGACCGTGTTCCTGGTTGAAGTCGTGGCCGGTCGGACCAACGGCGGCGAGCGCATGACCTGGCGAGAGGCAAGGCCGCGCCTGCCCGACCGGTGGGCCGACGAATGGGACCGCAAAATCGCCGGCGAAATCGATGTCTCGTTATCCACCATGGGCGGCGTTGACCCGGCTACGTGGGCGGACCACTTCAGGAACGGCCCGCAGTAGGATGGTACAATGCCGTCGATGCCTGCCGGGGGATGCGGCCGGCATCAGACTCAACGCACCGTCCGAGGCGAGCATGGACCAGGAAATCGCCCAGGTAGTCGCGAAAATCCACGATACTCCGCAACAATCGGTGCTGGCCGTTGCGGGCGCGGGCAACTACGCGCTGGCCTGGCTCCTCGGAGTTGGAGGCGCTTCACGCACCGTGCTGGAGACCCGAGTGCCGTACGGTTACCTCGCGATGACCGATTTTCTGGAAGGGTATGCCCCCGACCAAACGGTCTCTGCCGACACCGCGCGTCGCATGGCCCGAGCCGCCTGGCGACGGGGGATGGCGTTGCGAGAGCAGGAGGTGCCCATCGTCGGGCTGGCGTGTACGGCTACGATCGCCACCGACCGGACCAAACGCGGCGACCACCGCGCTTTCATTGCCGCCTGGGACGATGAGGGGGTGACCACCGACTCAATCGTGCTTGAAAAAGGGCTGCGCGACCGGGCTGAAGAAGAGGACGTGGTCAGTCGTCTGGTTATCGGCGCGATAGCCCGCTCCTGCGGGGTTTCCGCGGAGTTGGATCTGGGATTGGCGCCTTCGGAGCGGCTGATTACCGAAACTTCCCGACACGCCGAGCCGGTGCAACGCTTGCTGGATGGTGAGGCCAGCTGGGTTACGGTTCACCCGGACGGCCGGATGGTCGTGGACGGGGACGCTCCACGGGCCCTGCTACCCGGTTCGTTCAACCCTCTTCACGTGGGCCACAATGAGTTGGCCGGAGTAGCGTCCGCGGTGCTGGGGGCGCCGGTCGTATTCGAGCTGTCGGTATCAAACGTGGACAAGCCGCCGTTGACCCTGGCGGAAATCCATGGTCGGCTGGACCAGTTCCGGGGCGCCGGCACGGTGGTGCTTACCCGCGCGGAGACCTTCATCAAGAAGTCTGAGCTCTTTCCCGGCTGCGGCTTCGTCATCGGTTGGGATACCGTCACCCGTCTGATCCAACCCAGGTATTACGGGAATTCGCCAGAGGCCATGCTGAAGGCTCTGGCAGACATGTGGGCCAGGGGAAGCCACTTCGCGGTTGGTGGTCGCACCGACGACGGCGGAGCGTTCCGATTGCTCTCAGAAGTGAACATCCCGGATGGGTTCCGGCCGATGTTCACGGAAATATCGGAGGCTGCCTTTCGCCGGGATGTGTCGTCAACGGCAATCCGGGAGAGTCGGAGCGCCAATTGACACTTGGTGGGGCCGTTGCTACGATGAATCGGCCCTGTTCGGGTACCATGATTTCTCATCCAGACCATGCCAAACCCAGTGTTGCTGCAAACGTTCAACCCGGCTGACTACGCCGGCAACTGGCTGGCGGTGGTAATCGCCATCGCCATCGCGCTGGCGGCTATCGGGGCGATGTTCGCGGGTTCGCAACTGCTTTCGGCCCGGCGCCGGTCCGCCGTCAAGCTCACGACCTACGAATGCGGGATACCGCCGACGCCCTTTGCCTGGTCAAATATCAACATACGCTTCTACATCTTTGCGATTTTGTTCCTGATATTCGATGTTGAAGCAGTTTTCCTGTTCCCGTGGGCCGTGGTATTCCTGCAAGAAAAAGCGGTGAATGGCAACGCGATACCTTTCTACGCGATGCTGCTGTTCCTGGCCATGCTGTTTTTCGCCGTTATCTATGGGTGGCGCAAGGGGGTTCTGGATTGGCAGAAGTAAATCCCGTTACTGGACCTTCCGAAGAACCAACGACGTCTCCGCTGGCCATGCCGCCCCGGGCCACGGAGATCGTGCTGGGCACTGGAAATAGGCCCGGCCCAAGCCTGCTCAACCAGGCAACCGACGGGCGGGTGCCCGGCGTCATCACGACCACTACTGACCAGCTGTTTGCCATGGCGCGCAAATCGTCGCTTTGGACCCTCAGTTTCGGGCTGGCTTGCTGCGCCATCGAGATGATCTCCACGTACATGGCCCATCACGATTTTGATCGTTTCGGCGTCGTGACCTGGCCATCGCCCAGACAGTCGGACGTGATGATCGTGGCCGGCACCGTGGTCAAAAAGATGGCCGAGCCCATCCGGCTGCTCTACGAACAGATGCCGGAGCCGAAGTGGGTCATCGCCATGGGCAGCTGCGCCACGAACGGCGGCCCCTACTATCGTTCCTACTCCGTGGTGATGGGCGTCGACCACATCATCCCGGTGGATGTATACGTGCCCGGATGCCCGCCGCGCCCTGAAGCGTTGCTGTACGGCATCATGAAGCTCCAGGAAAAAATCATGGCCGACGCGGGGGACGGCAGTGCCGCGCCCTCGGCGTAACGCTCCGGAGGCGGACGCGGAGCCGCCGCCAGATCCCGTCGACCTGCTGGCGCCGGCGCGGCGGGAAACTCTGGATCGCGCCATCGGGGTGCTCGCGGAGTACTCACCGGCGCCGGGCGCGCTGGGAGACCTGCCACAGGTGTCCGTGCCTGCGGCCGACATCCTTTCCGCGTGCGTGGCCTGCCGGGACGACGACGTATTGGACTGCCGCATGCTGCTCTGCCTGGCGTGCGTGGATTACGAGGATCGTTTTGAGTTGGTCTACATCCTGCAGTCGTTGGCCCGGGAGCAGTCGCTGGTGATACGCACGGCGGTATCCTACGAAAGTCCTGCCTTGCCATCGGTGTGTGGAGTGTGGCCGGCAGCGGACTGGTACGAGCGCGAGGCGCATGACCTGTTTGGCGTAGCATTCGACGGTCACCCCGACCTGTCTCCCCTGCTGCTGTATCCGGAATTTGACGGTTACCCGGGCCGAAAATCGTACGAATTCAATGAGTACCGTGAATTCTGATGACCGCTGCTCAGCAAATGGATACCAACGTCCCGGACGATGCGGTTCCGGTGGAGTTGATTGCGCGGGTCGTGCCCAGCGCTGGACAGTTCCTGGCCACGGTGGACGGGCTGGAACTTCAGAGCAGCGGACGCACCCGGGAGGCCGCGGAGAACGGGTTGGTCCAGGCAATGCGAGGCTGGCTGGAACGTCAGGATACCGGTGGCCGCCTGGGACAATCGCTGGGACTTGAGCACCTGACCGAGGAAACCGAAATCGTGCTGCGGTTTGTGGACGACGAACCGCCCGTTGCGGGCGACACCGGCGGCTAGGCTATGGATCGGATCGTGTACGAAATCGAAGTAAGGCCCATGGGCGCTGGCTGGTCCGCACGCTGCCCGGAACTGGAAGTGATGGCGTTCGGCGACACTCAGGAAGACGCCCGTACTTCACTACGGAAACAGGTTTCGGACTACCTGGAAGATTGCGAAGAAATGGGCATTTTGGAGGACGTGCTGATCGAGGCCGGCTTCTACGACAATGGTGAAGCGTGGATGAGCGCCCGCGTGGAACCGCCGCAGCCCAGCCTGCGGTTCATCGGGTCGCCCTTTCCGGAAACCCGCGAGCCGTCCGCCTGAGCCGCACGTTGCCCGATTCAATTTCGTAAACCATGGCCGATCCTACCGCTATCACTACCCAGATGCCTGACGGCGTCCGCGAAGGGACGCAGCCGGTGGAGATGCTGCTCAACATGGGGCCGCAGCATCCGTCGACCCACGGCGTGTTCCGCATGGTGCTCTGGGTGGATGGCGAGAAGGTGGTCGACGTTGAGCCTCACATCGGCTACCTGCATCGAGGATCCGAGAAGCTATGTGAGGGCGAGCAGTACCACCAGGTGGTCACACTGTTCGACCGGATGGACTACATCGGCAACTTCAACAACGAGCTGGCTTACTGCATGGCCGTCGAGAAGCTGATGGGCCTGGAGGTGCCGGAGCGGGCGGAATACATCCGCGTGATCCTGTGCGAGCTGAATCGCATCGCCAGCCACCTGCTTTATGTGGGAACCATGGGCCTGGATGCCGGCGCCATGACGCCGGTGATGTTCTCCTTCCGCGGCCGTGAGCGGGTTCAGGCGCTTTTCGAGGCCGTGTCGGGCGCCCGCCTGATGCACAACTATTTCCGCATCGGCGGCCTCAAGGAGGACGTGCCGGACAATTTCCGACAGCTGGTCGGCGAGTTGATGCCCCTGCTGCGGGAAGACGTCGAGCAGAGTGATCGCATTTTGACCTTCAACGAGATTTTCCTGTCTCGCCTCAAGGACGTCAGCCCGATCGGCGCCGACGAAGCGATCGCCCTGGGCCTCACCGGGCCGATGCTTCGTGCCTGCGGGTATGAGTACGACGTCCGCAGGGCGCAGCCGTATTCGATATACGACCGTTTCGACTTTGAGGTGCCGGTGGGGCTGGACGGGGATTGCTGGGACCGGCATTGGGTACGGGTCCAGGAGATGTACCAGTCCCTGCGGATCGTGGAGCAGGCGATGGAACAATTGCCCGAGGGCTCGGTAACCTCGTCGCTGGGCCGGCGCCTGATCCGCCCGGCAGCCGGCGAGGTCTACATTCGCGCCGAGAACCCCAGGGGCGAGATCGGTGTGTATCTGGTCAGCGACGGGACTGACCGGCCCTACCGGGTGAAGGTGCGGCCACCGTCCTTCTGCAACCTGTCCGCACTGCGCCGGCTGCTCGTTGACACCTGGCTGGCGGACAGCGTGGTGGTGTTGGGCTCGCTGGACATCGTGCTGGGCGAGGTGGACCGGTGAATTTCCTGGTCGATCTGGCATGGAGCGCCCTCGGGCTCGCGGTCATGTTCGCCGTGCTGTCGGTGATCGTCTTGTCCATGACCTGGCTGGAGCGCAAGGCTCTGGGTCGCCTCCAATTGCGCTACGGGCCCACGCGCACCGGGTTGTTCGGACTGATGCAGCCCATCGCCGACGCGGTAAAGCTGATCATCAAGGAAGACATCATCCCCGAGGACTCCGAAAAAGCCATCTTCTGGATCGCCCCGGTCATCGTCGTCGTGTCGGCTTTCGTCATCTGGGTAACCATACCCGGCGGCGACAGCGTGGTGATCCGGAATCTTCCTCTGGGGTTGTTCTACATCATCGCCTTTGCCGTGATCGGCATTCTCGGGCTAGTGTTGGCCGGCTGGGGATCGGCGAACAAATACGGCATCATGGGCGGGCTGCGGTCGGCCGCGCAGTTGATCTCCTACGAGATCCCGGTGGTCCTGGTGGCCGCGGCCGTGGCCATTCTGGCGCAATCGCTGGACATGCGTGAAATCGTAGCGCAGCAGTCTTCCTACCCCTACCTGTTGGTTCTGCCGCTGGGCTTTGCGGTGTTCTTCGTGGCCGGCCTGGCTGAGGTTGGCCGAACCCCCTTCGACATCTACCACGCGGAGAGCGAGGTGGTGGGCGGCCCGTTCGTGGAATACAGCGGTGCCCACTGGTCGGTGTTCTTCCTGGCCGAGTACATCAACACCTTCGCCATCGCCGCGCTGACGACGCTGCTGTTTCTTGGCGGCTGGGGCGGTCCCGCCCTTCCCGACGTGGTGTGGTTCCTGTTCAAGACCTACGCCGTGGTGCTGGTGGTGTTCTGGGTGCGGGGAACCTTCCCACGCCTTCGCATCGACCAACTGATGGCCTTCGCCTGGAAGGTGATGGTCCCGCTGTCCTTCTACACGGTCATCATTGCCGCCGTGTACAGGTTCTACGGGCTGCCCTGGTGGAGCCTGACCATCATGTCCGTCGCCGGGCTGGCGGTTGCCGGGTGGATAATCTACCAGCGGATGACCGGCCCGGCCCGCCGGGTAGCGGAAGTGCAGCGTCAGCTCGCCGCCCGCCGTGCGGCAACCGGAGCACGCACCTGACCGCCGATGCTGGTATCATATTGCTACCCATAGCCTGTGCTATTCCAAGCCCGGGGATTCCTCCATGGTCACCAACACCCGCAAAATCACCGTTGACGAATTCTGGGACATGGCCGCTGATCCCGGCCATCGTTATGAACTTGTCGATGGAGAACGGATTGACATGGACGGCAAGCCCAGGCACGGCAGGGTCACAACACGAATCGGCTCCTTGCTTCAAAATCATGCCATTGATGCCGGGCTACCCCAAGACGTGGGGGTCAACACCGGGTTCGCGATGAGTGAAACCACGTTGCGTTTCCCCGATGTACACGTGACGTCCTGGGAACGGTTGGCACAATACGACGAGACAGCGCCGGGTTGGCCTGCTTTTGCGCCCGACGTGGCAATCGAGGTGGTTTCGGCCAGCAACACGCCGGCGGCTCTGGATCGTAAGACTACGGAGTATTTTGAAGGCGGTTCCCAGGCCGTATGGATTGCCGACCCAGACCCACGCACTGTGAAAATCAGGAGACCAGGGCAACCGGAGCGCATCTTTGGCCCGGGTGACGTTCTGAGCGGCGAACCTGAGATACCCGGCTTCACCTGCGCCGTGGCCGACATTTTTGCGGTGCTGGACCGGCCCGGCGCACCCACTCCAGAGGACGCGTAGCCATGCTGGAAAGCCTGAAAGGGATGATGCTCACCCTGGCGTCGACCGTCTCGGGTCTGCGCAAACCGGTCACGCAGCAGTATCCCAAGGAAGCAACCCCGGTGCGACCCCGTTTCATGGGGTTCCCGGCGCTCACCTGGGATGGCCAAATCAACGAGCCCTATTGCACCGGCTGCATGGTGTGCATCCGCAACTGCCCGACTCAGTGCATGTCCGCCAGCATGATGGACAATCCCAAGCACGAGGAGGGCGAAAGCAGCCGCCGCAAGATCGTCGATTACTTTGAAATCAATTTGAACCGTTGTATATTGTGCGGCATCTGCGTCGAGTACTGCAATTTCGACGCCATCGTCATGAGTCACGAGCACGAGATGAGCACCTACGCGCGCAACGGGGATCGGGTTGACCTCCCCGTATTGCTCGACATCGGCAAGAAATACCAAGACGATACCGCCTGGATCCCGCCAACCGTGCTGGCCAAGCAGAAAGCCGACGCTGCCAAGGCGGCGGCGGAAGCAGAATCCCCGGCCTGAACCGAGGCTGACCATGCCGAGAGAAGACGAAACTTTCCGGAACATATCGTCGCGCCACCCGCAATATTGCACGTGTGTTGAGTGCGTCGAGAAGCGGAAGTCCGGCCAGAATGCAACCGTTGGTGGCAAGGTCGGCAAAATTGCGGGCAAGATCGCCGGTAAGGCGGCCAAAGCCGGAAAAGTCGGGAAGGGCAAGAAGCGCAGCAAGTCTGGCGCCTCCGGAAACGCCCGCGGCCGAACGCAGTCGGTATCCGAGCCGGTGCGAAAGCACAAGGCAGACTGCGAGTGCGCGACCTGCACGCTCCTGAAGTCAATCTAGGTGTTGGTCCCAGAGGATTCCAGGACCGGTCCGCCTATCCAGCAATGCCGACACCGAAACCAAACCGTCACCACCGGAGCCGCCAGCGGGGCGGCTCGTACTTTGGCAGTGTACCGGCCGTCTACGTGCGGATCCCGGTAAGCCGGGACACGTAGACTCGTGGCGCTGGCCCTGTTCGTAATCGTAGCCATCTTCACCCTCGGCGGCGCCGTGGGTGTGGTGGCGACTCGCAACGTGGTCCACGCTGCCTTGTTCCTGCTACTGTCGTTGTTGGGCGCGGCCGGCGCGTACCTGTTGCTGTTCGCTGAGTTCCTGGCGTTGGTGCAGGTCCTCATCTACGGCGGCGCCGTGACCATCGTCGTGCTGTTCGCGGTGATGCTGACCCGGTCCTCGGAATATCCACGCATCACCGACAACAAACAATGGCCTCTGGGGTTGATAACGGCTACGGCGCTGGCGGTGGTGTTGGGCGCGGCTTTCTGGCTGGCTCCCGATGTGGTGGCAGAGCCGCAGGCGCCGGTGTTCACGGAACTGGGCGCTTCCCTGTTCACCAAGTGGGCGCTACCCTTCGAGATCGCGTCCCTGGTGCTCCTGGTGGCTCTCATCGGGGCCATCATCATCGCCCGAACGCAGAACGTGGCGCAGGGCGAAACGTCCACGGAAGGCGAGGGTTAGCCGCGCAATGGTCCCTCTGCTGTACTTCCAGCTCCTGGGCGCGGCCCTGTTCGGCATCGGTTTCTATGGTGTCCTCGCGCGTCGCAGCGCGGTGCTCATCGTGTTGTCCATCGAGTTGATGCTGAACGCCGTCAACATCAACCTCATCGCGGCCGCGTCCTACCTGAATGGCACGGGCCGCTTCGCCGCGTTCGACGGCCAGATCATCGCGATCTTCGTCATCACGGTGGCGGCGGCGGAGGTTGGCTTGGCCTTCGCCATCATCCTGCGGATGTATCGCAACCGCGGGACCGTAAACGTCGACGAAATCAACCTGCTGAAGTGGTGATATGCCGCTGGCATTCCTGATCCCAGTCTTCTCCTTCGCCGCCTGCCCGCTGATCATCCTGTTCCAGCGCTGGCTGCCGTTGCGGGGCGCTCCGCTGGCTATCCTGGCCATCGGCGGCGGTTTCGTCGTGTGGGCGCTGACGACCGTGAGTTTCCTGGGCGCCTCCGCTGACGACCCCGCCTGCGCGGTCAGCGGCATCACCGGCGCCTTGACCTGCCATTACTCCACGTCGTGGTTCGAGGCGGGACTACCCGGCGTCGCCGCGAACGTTGACCAGGCGATCCACCTGGATTGGGGCATCATCATCGACCCGCTGACGGTCGTGCTCCTGGGATTGGTCACCTTTGTTGCCCTGGGCGTCCAGCTGTATTCCCTGGAGTACATGAAGGGCGACCCGCGCTTCGGGTGGTACTTTGCCTGGCAGGCCCTGTTCGTAGCGGCGATGCTTACCCTGGCGCTGGCCGACAACTTCCTGCTGCTGTACATCGCGTGGGAGTTGGTGGGACTGTGCTCCTACCTGCTGATCGGGTTCTGGTTCGAAAACCCCGGCCCGCGTGAGGCTGCGAAGAAAGCATTTGTGGTGACCCGCATCGGCGACGTCGGCTTGCTGGTGGGCATCCTGCTCCTGTGGGTCAACGTGGGCAGTTTCAGCATGACCGACGCCTTCGCCGCTGCCGCGTCCGGCGAGTTGGGGAGCGGCGTCACCACCGCCGCCGCGATCCTCCTGCTGCTGGGAGCCATGGGCAAGTCGGCGCAGTTCCCCTTCCACGTGTGGCTGCCTGATGCCATGGAAGGCCCCACTCCGGTCAGCGCGCTGATCCACGCGGCGACCATGGTGATCGCCGGCGTGTATCTGGTGGCCCGTGCCTATCCGATCTTCGCCGCGTCTCCCGAAGCCATGATGATTGTGGCTATAGTCGGTTTGATCACCGCCCTGGGCGCGGCGACCATCGCGCTGGTGTCCACCGACCTGAAGCGTATCCTGGCGTATTCCACCGTGTCGCACCTGGGCCTGATGATGCTCTCGCTGGGGGCGTTCGGCTGGACCGCCGCGGTTTTCCACCTGATGGCCCACGGGTTCGCCAAAGCCCTGCTGTTCCTCGGAGCGGGCAGCGTGATGCACGGCGTCGGCGCTCACGGTGACGTGGACATTCGCCGCGTCGGCGGCCTGCGCCGGGCCATGCCCGTCACGGCGGTCGTGTTCTCCATCGGCGCGCTGTCCCTGGGTGGAATTCCCATCCTGGCCGGGTTCTGGAGCAAGGACGAAATCCTGATCGCGGTTGAGCACAACCTGCCGGTGATATTCATCGTCCTGACGATGCTCACCGCGTTCCTCAGTGCCCTGTACATGGCCCGCGCCATGTTCGTGGTGTTCTTCGGGCCCGAGGGCGAGGACAGCCACCACGCCCACGAATCGCCCCTGCTGATGACCGGCGTCATGTCAGTGCTGGCGGTGCTGGCAGTCGGCTTTGGCTGGATCGCCTTCAACTGGCCAGGCAATTTCGATGGCATCGGCGGCTTTGTGTTCTATGACCACGCGGAGAAGTTCCACTTCAACTACGTGCTGGGAGCGCTGTCGATAATCCTGGCGGTGGGCGCGTTCGTTCTGGCGTGGCTGATTTACGTGCGCCGGGCGATCTCCCACGAACCGTGGCGAGCCCGTTTCGCGGTGATCCTCCGGGTTGTGGAACGCCGGTATTACGTGGATGAGGCCTACCAGTGGAGCATCGATCGCGTGGTGCTGACCGTGTCCGCTGCGCTGGCGTTTTTCGACCGCGCCGTGGTCAACGACGTAGCCGTCAACGGACCTGCGGACGTCGTGCGCAAGGTTGGCGTTGCGTTGCGGCTCCACGTCACCGGTCACGTTTACACCTATGCCCTGGCCGTGGCGCTGGGTGTGATCGGGCTGGCGATTTTCTGGTGGCTGCGGTCCGTGTAGAGTTTGCTGGCATGACGCAATATCGCTATCCCAGCACCACGTCGTCATTCCCGCGGAAGCGGGGATCCAGGGCGTCATTGCGCAACGGCATTCTGGTTCCCGGCTTCCGCCGGAATGACGCTCGCTGATTTTGACCATGGGCAATTTCGACCAGGTATCCCTGTTGCTCTTGGTGCTGGTGCCTCTGGCCGGCGCGGCGCTGGCCATGTTCCTTCCCAAGGACCGCCCGCGTGATGCGTGGCAGTTCGCCATCTTCGTCGCCGTCGTGTGCTTCGTCCTTTCGGTCATCGTGTTCCTGCGCTACGACTACGGGGCCGGCGGCGTCCAGATGGTGCGGGCCTACGACTGGATCGGGCACCCGGTCAACATAACGCTCCACTTCGGGCTCAACGGCATCGGCGCTCCGCTCGTCCTGCTCAACGGCATCGTGCTGCTGGGCGCGGTGCTGATCAGCCAGACCATCACCCGGCGGACGCGGGATTTCTTCGTCCTGCTCCTGGCCCTGGGAGCCGGCGTGTTCGGCGTGTTCGTGGTGCGCGACCTGTTCTTCCTGTTCTTCTTCTATGAGCTGGCTGTGCTGCCCATGTACCTGCTGATCGGCGTTTGGGGCAGCAGCACCGACTTCGGCAGCTTCCTGCGCACCAAGGAATACGGCGCTATGAAGCTGATGCTGATGCTGGTGGCCGGCAGCATCCTGATCTGGGTCGGCATCCTGGCGCTGTACGTCGCGTCGTCGCAGGCGGGCGACCCCACCTTCAACATCGACAAACTGGCCGCGCTGCAGCAGAGCGGAGCGGTTTCCCGCCTCACCCAGATGTGGGTGTTCCCCTTCTTTGCGCTGGGATTCGGCGTGCTCGCCGGCCTGTGGCCTTTCCACACCTGGTCCCCCGACGGTCACGTCGCCGCGCCCACGGGGGTCAGCATGCTGCACGCCGGCGTGCTGATGAAGCTGGGGGCCTTTGGAATCATCCAGGTGGGCATGATCCTCGCGCCGCAGGGCGCAGAGGTGTGGATGCCGGTGCTGATCGGCCTGGGCACGGTGAATGTCATCTACGGCGCGATTTCCGCCCTGTCCCAGAATGACCTCAAGTATGTCATCGGCTACTCCAGCGTCAGTCACATGGGTTACGTGCTTATGGGCATTGCTACGCTGCACCCGGTAGGTTTGGCCGGCGCGGTGCTGCAGATGTTCTCCCACGGCATAATGACGGCGCTCATGTTCGCGATGGTGGGAGCCATTTACGAGCGGGCCCACATCCGAGACAGCATGATCCTGAACGGCCTCATCAAGCGCATGGGCACTACGACGTTCTTCTTCGCCATTGCCGGCCTGGCATCCCTGGGTCTCCCTGGGCTGAGTGGGTTCATCGCCGAATTCATGGTGTTCACCGGGGCCTTCCGCACCTACCTGCCACTGGCGGTGCTTGGAGTTATCGGCGCGGCCATCACGGCGGTTTACATCCTGCGCCTCCTGGCTCGCTCCTTCTTCGGCGAGGGCGACCCGCAGTGGGACCACCTCACCGACGCCAGCCCGGTGGAAAAAGGCGTGGGCGCCGCCTTCGTGCTGATCCTCATCGCCGTGGGCGTCTGGCCCGCCCCCCTCCTGCGCGTCATCAACACCGGCGTGGAAAGCGCGCTGGCCGCGTTTTAGGCCGTTGACCTAATGCCAATCGACTACACCGCCAACCTCCACCTGCTGACGCCGGAGTTCGTCCTGACGGCGCTGGCGTTCCTGGTGTTCACGGTGGACCTGTTCCTGCCCGAGAGCAGGAAGGAATGGCTGGCCGGCCTCTCGGTGGTTAGCCTGGTGGCCGTGATGGTTGTCGCCATTCTCATGCGTCCGTCCGGTTCCGTTGAGCTTTACGGCGGGCTGATCGTCGTCGACAGTTTCGGCCTGTTCTTCAAGATATTCTTCCTGGCCATCGGCGTCGGGATCATCGCGCTGTCAGTGGAGTACGGGCGCGATCGCTTTGAATATCGCGGCGAGTTCTACGGCCTGCTGCTCTTCTCCATCCTGGGCATGAACCTGATGGCCATGTCCCGTGAACTGCTCACCGCCTACATCGCGCTGGAACTGCTGTCCTTCAGCCTCTACGTCATGGTGGCCTACGGACTGCGCGAGGCGCGCTCCAACGAGGCTGGGATCAAGTACATCATTATCGGTGCGCTGTCGTCGGCCATCATGCTTTACGGGCTGAGCAACATCTACGCGGCGCTGGGAACCACTTTCTTCGCCGGCATCGCCGAGGAATTGATGTTGCCGGGCACGGTGAGCCCGGTCCTGTGGGTAGGTGTCGCGCTGCTGGTGGTGGGCCTCGGGTTCAAGCTCTCCGCAGTGCCCTTCCACATGTGGGCTCCCGACGCCTACGAGGGCGCGCCTCTGCCGGTGACGGCGTATCTCGCCATTGGATCCAAGGCGGCCGCGTTTGCGTTGACCCTGCGCCTGTTCGCGGAGGCCATTGTGCCCGCCGTCGACCGCTGGGACGAGTGGCAGTTGGTCATCGCCGTGCTGGCGGCCATCACCATGCTGCTGGGCAACCTGGTGGCCCTGGCCCAGCGCAACCTGAAGCGGCTCATGGCCTACAGCAGCATTGGACACGTGGGCTACGCCCTGTCCGGCGTCGCCGTCCTGGGCAGCGACTTTGCCCTGGCCGCCAAGTCGGTGGTGTTCTACCTGGTGGTGTACGCCGTGACCAACCTGGTGGTGTTCGCTGGCGTCACCGCTTACTACAACCGCACCGGGCAGGACAACATCGCCGACTTGGCTGGACTGGCAGACCGACAGCCCTTCGTTGCCGCCACCATCGCCATTGGCCTCTTCTCGCTGGCTGGCCTGCCCATTTTCGCCGGGTTCACCGCCAAGTTCTACCTGTTCGCGGCCGTGGCCGACGGCGGGTTCCTGTGGCTGGCCGGCGTCGCGATTTTCGCCAGCCTGATTTCCCTGTACTACTACCTCCAGGTGCTCCGCCAGATGTACATCGAGCGGCCGGCCAACCCTGACCACGCGGCAGATGAGCACGGATCCCCCGAGGATCACGGCGAGGTCCACGGCCACGGCGACCACGAAGAAGCGCCGGTTGCGCCGATGCCGCGCCCGTCCCTCCTGCTCACGGCCACCATGGGAGCCGGTCTGCTGGTGGTCGTGTGGTTGGGAATCTATCCTGCCCCGCTGCTGGGCCTGATCGACGCGGCCAGCGCGGCGATCGTGCCCTTGGGCTAGAACATTGAAAGTCAGTTGAGACCGGCATGCGGGGGCGAATTTTTATTCGCCCCTACCGTTCCGCACCGGAACCGGAGGTACTAGCGCCATGATCATCGCAGTAATCGGCAACTACGACCCGCCGCCGCACGTGTACGCTCTCGCTGAGGGCGTTGGCAAGGAGCTGGCCCGCCGGGACATCACGCTGGTTTGCGGCGGTCTCACCGGTGTGATGGAAGCGGTGTGCAAGGGGTCCAAGTCGGAAAACGGCACCACCATCGGGATCCTGCCCGGCGGATCGCCCCACACGGCCAACGAGTACGTGGACTTTCCCGTTGCCACCAACATGGGGTTCGCCCGGAACGTCGCGGTGGTCAGCACCGGACAGGCGGTCATCGCCGTCGGCGGAGCCTTCGGAACCCTGTCGGAAATCGCCTACGCCCTCAGCTATGGCATACCGGTGGTCTCGCTGCACAGCTGGCCGCTGACCTTGCGCGGCGACGGGCTGCCCGTGGGCGACAACTACATCATCGCCGATGACCCGGTCGACGCCGTGGACAAGGCGGTGGCCGCGGCTCTCGCCCGCACCGACGAAACCCAGACCGTGGCCTTCTCCGAACCCCTGCCGGAGGTGCCCAATGGCTGATGCCACCATCGCATCCGTGGCCGGCCGCGAGGCGCTGGACTCCCGGGGCAATCCCACGGTTGAGGCCGAGGTCACCCTGTCCGACGGCAGCGTGGGACTGGCGCTGGTGCCCTCGGGCGCAAGCACCGGCAGCTACGAGGCCCTGGAATTGCGTGACGGCGACCGGGGCCGGTTCGGCGGCAGCGGCACGTTGGCCGCCGTTGCCAACGTCAACGACCGCATCGGTCCCGCGCTGTCGGGAGCGTCGCCGTTCGACCAGGCTGCCGTGGACCGACACCTGAACGGGCTGGATGGCACTGAGGACAAGAGCAGCCTCGGCGCAAACGCGGTGCTGGCCGTTTCCATGGCGACCGCCCGCGCAGCCGCAGTATCCGCGACCGGCGGGTCCCTGTGGCGACACCTGGCCGACGGCGGACCGGTGAGCCTGCCCGTGCCGCTGCTGAACATCCTCAACGGCGGCCGGCATGCCTCGAACTCGGCCGACGTGCAGGAGTTCATGGTCGCCCCCGCCGGCTTCGGCCGGTTTTCGGACGCGTTGCGGGCGGGCGTGGAGATCTACCAGGCCCTGAAGTCCATCCTGAGAAGCGGCGGACACAACCTGAACGTGGGCGACGAGGGCGGATTCGCGCCGACCCTGCCGTCCAACCGCGACGCCATCGAGGTGGTGCTGCAGGCCATCGAAACCGCCGGCTACCGGCCTGGCGAACAGGTGCACATCGCCCTGGACGTGGCGGCGTCGGAGCTGTGGGACGCCGACGCGTCCAACTACCACCTCGAGCGGGAAGGAGTTTCGCTCAGCGCCGGGGAGCTGGTGGATTTGTACGCCGGATGGTGCGCCGAGTATCCCATCATCAGCATCGAGGACGGGCTGTTCGAGGACGACTGGGATGGCTGGTCCACCATGACGGAGCGGCTCGGCGATTCGGTGCAACTGGTCGGCGACGATCTCCTCGTGACCAACATCGGACGGCTCAGGCGCGGCATCGACGACAAAGCCGGCAACGCCATCCTGCTCAAACCGAACCAGATTGGCACGCTGTCCGAGACCGCCGCTGCGCTGGGCATGGCTCGCGAAGCCGGCTGGACCGCAGTGATGAGCCATCGTTCCGGAGAAACCGAGGACACCACCATCGCCGACCTGGCCGTGGCCTGGAACGTGGGCCAGATCAAGACCGGCGCGCCGGCGCGGTCCGAGCGAGTGGCCAAGTACAACCGTCTGCTGCGCATCGAAGCGGAACTCGGCGACGCGGCCCGATACGCCGGTCCGGAGATGTACGGGAGGCTCGGCTCCAGGTAACCGAGCTGGTTGTCACGACGCTCTCGGTCGGCCCGAATCCGCCGTTTCGGTGATATAATCGCGAACGCCGGCGGGGTTGAATTGACCGCGAGAATCTCGTGACCGCCAGCCGGACAATTCGCGTATCGTACGCTTTGCCCGTCATCACACTTGGCCACGTTTGAACTGAGGGGAGGCATTCCACGATGGCGACGCGCATCGGTATCAATGGGTTCGGGCGGATCGGACGTCTGGTCGCCCGCGCGGCCCTTTCGTCTGCGTACCACGACCGGCTGGACCTGGCCGCCGTGAACGGGCTGGGGGATCCCGATACCGCCGCCCACCTTTTCAAGTATGACAGTACCTACGGCCCGTATGCCGGCGCCGTGGGCACCGATAATGGCAACCTGGTCATCGATGGCAAGTCGATCCGCAAGTTCCAGGAATCGGAGCCGGCCAACATTCCCTGGTCGGAGATGGGCGTCGACATCGTCGTGGAATGCACCGGCCACTTCACCGACGCCGCGAAAGCGGCGGCACACATCGACAGCGGCGGCGCCAACAAGGTCATCATCTCTGCTCCGGCGCGTGGCGCGGACGCCACCATTGTGCTTGGCGTGAATGACGAGATATATAGTGATGGCGAGCACCGGATAATCTCCAACGCCTCCTGCACCACCAATTGCTTCGCGCCCATGGTCAAGGTCCTGCACGACGCTTTCGGGGTCGAGCGCGGCTTGATGTCCACCATCCACGCCTACACCAACGACCAGAGCATCCTGGACCGCAACCACCGGGACCTGCGCCGGGCCCGGGCCGCCGCGCAAAACATCATCCCCACCAGCACGGGCGCGGCTCGTTCGGTCGGCGTGGTGCTGCCCGAATTGAACGGCAAGCTCCACGGCATCGCCTACCGCATTCCCACGTCCGTCGGTTCCGCCACCGACTTCGTGGCCGACCTCAAGCAGAACGTCACCAAGGACGAGGTCAACGCCGCTTTCAGGGCCGCCGCCGAGGGCCCGCTCAAAGGCATCCTCGAATACACCGAGGACCCCATCGTCAGTTCCGATATCCGCGGCAACACGCACAGTTGCGTCTTTGACGGCCTGAGCACTATGGTCCTGGACGACAGCATGGTCAAGATCCTGGGCTGGTACGACAACGAGTGGGGATACTCCTGCCGCACCGCCGACCTGTGCTGCCTGATTTCGTAGTGATTCCTGGCGGTTGATGCGTCACCACCCATGGACGCCCGGCGGCTTCGTCTCTTAGCCCCCCTGCCCAGGCTGTGGGGGCCTAATTTTCTGTTGCCAGCGCTGCTGATCGCCGCGCTGGCCCTCCGCCTGTACGGCATCGACTGGGACCAGGGGCACGGATTCCACCCTGACGAGCGGTCGTTCTACCTGCGTGCGGACGACATGTTCCGCGTGCTCACCGAGGCGCCGGGCCACGAGACCTGGCTGGCCCAGTGGCCCGAAATGCGGGCCGGCCTGCCCGACATTGGGACCGCGCTGTCAGCAGAGCATAGCCCTCTCAACCCGCACTGGTTCCCGCTGGGCAGCAGCCTGATCTACGCGCTGGTGCTGATCCGTTCGGTGGCCGAGCTGTTCACTGACTGGGGCACAATGGACATGCGGTTCGCCGGCCGGACTCTGGCCGCCCTGGCCGATACGGCGTCGGTGTTCCTCGTGTTCGCAATCGGACGCCGGATGTACGGACGCTGGACTTGCCTACTGGCAGCCGCCCTGACCGCGTTCGCGGTCATCCACATCCAGCACGCTCACTTCTACCGTCCGGAACCGTTCACGGTGCTCACGTCGCTGGCGGCATTGTGGGCCATGCTCCGGTTCATGGACACGGCCCGGGTGCGCGACGCGGCCTTATTGGGCCTCCTGGTGGGCTTGGCCATGGCTCCCAAGGTGTCGGTCGCGCCAATACTGGCGCCTCTTGTCCTGGTGTTCCTCTGGACCTGGAAAGACCGTGCCGGCGGCCGCTGGGCGGATCTGACGGTGTGGTCCGCCGTCCGCTTCGCGCCGACAGTTTTGCTGGCCGGAGTGCTGGCGTTGGCCGCGTTTTTCATTACCACTCCATATGCGTTCCTCGATTTCAGCACCTTCATCTCCGACATCGGGGCGCAAGCAGAAATGGCGCGGGAGGCCGGTCACTGGCCCTTCACCTGGCAATACGCCGACACGCCGGCATTCTGGTACCAGATCCGTCAGACGTCGGTTTGGGGTTTGGGATTGCCGCTCGGCATCGTCGCCTGGGTCGCAGCCCCGTTCACCGCGTGGATGGCCTGGCGAGGAGGTGTAACCCAGCGGTTTGATCTCCTGTTGCTGGCCTGGGCCGTACCTGCCTTCGTGTTCCTGGAGTTATTCGAGGTCAAGTTCCTGCGGTATGTGTTCCCGCTCATGCCCTTCTACGTGCTCATGGGGGCGCGCATGCTGGTCTGTTTCATAGAATGGACGCAGCGGCAGCGTTCCCGCATTCCGGGAGACGTGTCCCCTCCGCCCGACGACGCGCCCTTCTCGGAGGAATGGCACGCCACGCCGCCCACCATCGGCGACGATCTGATCTTCGACGAGCCGCTCTTCGGCGATGATGCGCCGTTCTCGGAGGAGTGGCACGCCACGCCTCCCACCGGCGGCATGCTGGTTTCGGCCACCGGGCGGCCGGTGGAACCCGACATCCCGGCAGACCATCCGCCCTCGCATTGGCAACTGTTTGCGGACCGGGGCCGGCGGTACGCCTATCCGGTCAGCGTCGCGGCGCTGGTCATCGTCGTCGCGTCTACGGTCCTGTACGCCCTCGCCTTTTCCGGCATCTACAGTCGGCCTCACACTGTAGTGACGGCCGCAGAGTGGATCAACGCCAACGTGCCGCCCGGCGCGTCCATCATCAACGGTGGCTCCTTCTGGGATGAGCGCATACCCGACCTCGGCAGGTACGACGTCTGGACGTTTGCGGCCTATCATCCCGACGATGACCGTAGCAAGGTCCCCGATCTGGTTGACCGCCTGTCCTCGAGCGACCACATCGTTTTCTACTCCAACCGCGCCTACGGGTCGGTGGCCCGTCTGCCCGACGAGTACCCGCAGAGTTCGGCGTTCCTAAGACTGCTTTTCGCCGGAGACCTGGGTTACCGGCTGGAGCGGTCATTCTCCTCATACTCCTCGCTGGCTGGCTTTGAGTTGCGCGACGATCCCTACGCCCGCGCTGGCCTCTCCGCGCCGCCTGGCTCCGACCCGAGCCGGTCGGAAACGCGGGCCGGCTTCGGGTTGAACCTGGGGTATGCCGACGAAAACGTCATCGCGTATGACCACCCGCAGGTGCTGGTGTTCCGAAACGCGGATCGCCTGACTTCCAGTGAAATCAGGTCTCGCATCGAAGACGCGACGGTACGGCGGGAAGATACACCGCAACTGATGCTGCCGCCCGACGCGATGGAGGCTCAAGAGAGCGGAGGCACCTGGTCGGAAGTGTTCCGGCGGGACGGCTGGGCCAACCGGGTACCGTGGCTGAGCTGGTTCCTGGCTCTGGAACTCACTTGCCTGATCGCGTTCCCGCTGACCTGGTGGATCCTGCGTCCGCTGCACGACCGGGGACTCCTGTTTTCCCGAGTCGTGGGTATGCTCCTGGTCGCGTGGGTGGCGTGGGTGCTGGTCAACTCCGGTGCTGTCCAGTTTTCGCTGGGAGCCATAATTTTCGCCATGCTGATCGTGGCGATACCATCGGCGGCGCTCCTGGCGGTTCGTTGGCGGGAAATGGCCGAATGGCTGCGGGAACACTGGCGCATGGTCGTCGCCGCCGAGGCGCTGTTCGTGCTCGCGTACCTGGCCTTCGTGCTGATCCGGGCGGCCAATCCGGACCTGTGGCATCCGTGGCGCGGCGGTGAGAAGCCCATGGAGTTGGCCTATTTCACTGCGGTGGCTCGCTCCTCGGTGCTGCCGCCTTACGACCCGTGGTTCGCTGGCGGGTACCTGAACTACTACTACTGGGGCTACTTCATCCTCTCCATTCCCACACGCCTGACCGGCATCCCGCCGGTGACGGCGTTCAACCTGGCCGTGCCGACCCTCTTTGCCCTGACGGCCACCGGCGCGGGAGCCCTGGCGTACTACTTCGTCAAAGCGGCCGGCGGAGGTCGTGCGGAAGCCCGGTCGCCCGATCCGTCAGTACGCAGTTGGACACTAATGGTTCCATGGCGTCGCATGCGACGGTGGCTACCCGGCAGCGCGGCAGTAGTGGGTCTGGCGTCAGCAGTGATGGTTGCAGTTGCCGGCAACCTGGACGGGGCAGTTCAGCTTCTGCACATTCTGTGGGGCAGGGTCAACGGCATGGCCACGCCCCTGTCGAGTTTCGATTTCTGGCGCAGCAGCCGCGCGATACCGGAGATCCCGAACTTCGAACCCAACTCTCTGACCTCGTGGCTGGAGGCGCGCGATCACGTCGATCTCGGGTTTCACATCACCGAGTTCCCGTATTTCACCTTCCTCTTCGCCGACCTGCACGCCCACATGATGACGATGCCCTTTGCGCTGCTTGCCGTGGCGCTGGGGTTCGCGACGCTGATGGGCGTGTCGAAAAGCGGGCCCCAAAGCGTCTGGACGTGGGTGTGCGCCGCCCTGATGGGGCTGGCGGTGGGAAGCCTGTGGACCATCAACTCCTGGGAGTATCCGGCGTACGCCCTGCTCATGGTCGGGTTCGCTGTCGCAGCGGCATGGATGATGCCGGGCGACCTCAAGGCGCGGGTGGCTCTCGGCATCGCCCTCTCAATGGTGGCTCTGGTGGTTAGCTACGCGGCATTCCTACCGTTCCACGCCGCGACGGAGACCTTCGGCACCGGCATCGAGCCGACTCGCTGGCGCACCCCGCTGGCCAACTACCTGCTGATACACGCGCTGTCGTTGTTTGCAGCATTGGCGTTGCTTACGGCGACGCTACCCAAAGCAGTCGCCCCCGTGTTGTCGCGAATCAGAGCCGCAACCCCGATTCCGGCTGTGCACCAATGGCTCCTGCTGGGCGCGTTGGCCGGCATCGCGCTGGCGTGCTGCTTCTGGGCGGCGGGCTTCCTGACCGCCGGCGTGCTGATGGTGCTCCTCACGTTGGCCTGTTGGTCGCTGGCTGCGACGGTGCTACGCGGCGATGATCCGGCCACGCGGTCGGACATTGCGGCCCTGGGGATGCTGGCCACCGGTCTGGCCATCGGCATCGGCGTGGACTTCATCCGCGTCGAGGGTGACATCGCCCGGATGAACACCCTGTTCAAGTACTACCTGGTGGCGTGGCTGCTGTTCGGCGTGGCCGGAGCCTACGGTTTCTGGAGAGGCTGGACGGCGCGGCGTTCTCATCAGAGCTTCTTCGGCAGTCTGCTACGCCTTTCGTTTGCCCAGGTGGTCGCGATAGTCGCGGTCGGGGTGATGATATACCCGGCGCTGGCAACACCCGTCCGCATCCAGGACCGCTTCCACTCCACGCCGTTGACCCTGGACGGTGCCGCGTGGATGTCCGACGCCGTCCACTGGGAACGCGACGAGCCCATCGAAATGCGTTGGGACGCCGATGCCATTCGTTGGTTGCAGGACAACGTCTCGGGAACCCCGGCGGTGCTGGAGGCCCACGGCGACCAGTACCGCTGGAACGGCCGGATGTCGGTGTACACCGGGCTGCCCACCGTGATCGGCTGGCCGTGGCACCAGACCCAGCAGCGCAATGACTGGGACCTGATACGGAGGCGGGCGCGGGACGTGTCCAGCATCTACAACACCCTCAGCAAGAAGGCGGCGCTGGATCTGATCGAGCAGTACAGCGTGCGCTACATCGTGGTGGGCGACCTGGAGCGGATCTATTACCTTCCCGACGGCATCGAAAAATTCGAGCAGATGGTTGAGGCCGGCGATCTTGAATTGGCCTACGCCAACGACCGGACCACTATCTACCGTGTCTTGGACAGGTAGGTGTGTGCCCCATCGCCGGTTCAGGCAAACCCTGCCCTCGCCTCACGCGTACCCAGTTTGTCATCGCGAGGAGCGTAGCGACGTGGCGATCTCGTTGCTGACGGAGACCCCGCTGCCCCGACGAGATTGCCACGCTCCGCTCGCAATGACAGTTCCAGTGAAACTGGGTACCCGCGAGGGCACTCACGCGTACCCAGTTTCGCAAGTCGTCAGAATCAGGATTTGCGAGATTTCGGGATTATCAGGATTGGGACTGTTCTGTGATGGAACTCACCCAATCCTGTCAAATCATAAAATCCCGCAAATCCTGATTCAGATGTTCCTCCCCGCCGCAACCCGAGCACGCGTGGGAAACCCTGCCGTATGGATCGTCATCCTCGGTGTCCCCGTTGAGTCGCTCGGGGAAGGAATGAACCCACCTCTGGTAAGATGCCCCCCAATCATTTTTAGACTGCGAGGTGCCCCGTGCTCTTTCCGGACCCATCGACGGATCGGCTGCTGGCCAATCTGGATGCGGGACAGCCCTCCCTCTGCGCCTACGTGTTCAGCCACCCGAATATGGTGGAAGTGGCCGGCCTGGCGGGCATCGACTGCTTCATGGCCGACATGATGTTCACCGCTCACGATTGGGACAACATCGCCCACCTGATACGTGCGGCACGCGGCACCGGCATCTCCCCCATGATCCGCGTGCAGGCGTTTCCCTGGGCCACCGGCACCGACCGGCGCACCGTTTCCGACGCGGCCCGAGCCTTGTCCCTCGGGGCCACGGCCGTCACGGTTTCGGTAGGCTCGAAGGAGGAGGTCCAGGAATTGATGGGGCTGCGGGACGACTGGCACCGCCTCATCCACCTGCGCCGCTTCGACACCGCCGAGGACTTTCCGGAGTTCAACCGCAAGACCAGGGAAGGGACTCTGGTCGTGCCAACCGTGGAGAGCGAGGGCGGCCTGCGAGATCTGGACGACATCCTGGCTATCGACGGAATCCGGTTGGTGTGGCTGGCCGCCGGTGACATTACCAAGATCCTGGGCGTGCCTTTCAAGTACGAGGACCCCAAGGTCATGAGGCTGCTGGAGAACGCGGTGAAGACTGCGGAGCAGCACGGCGCGGCCATCATGTACAACATGGGATTGGACTCGCCGGACTTCGACGCCATGGCAGCATCGGCCAGGCGCTATTTCGATGTCGGGGTGCGCGTGGTCGGCCTAGGAGCCATGGAGTGGCACGCGCAGATGGCCCTGCAGCAAATCCGCCGTGGCGCCATAGGCTAGGGCGCCGATGCCGGGCAATAGCATATGGGCGGTTTTAATACCGTCATCGCGGCGATAGCCGGAATCCAGTGATCGAAATCGCCAACCACGTTTCACATTCTTTCACCATAGGACCTTTGGACTCCGGCTGTCGCCGGAGTGACGGAGCCGTAGCTTAATATGCGATTGCCCTGTTGAGCGTGGTCGCCGTTTTGACCGTGCTGCGAGGCTTACCCTATAATCGCTTGCGCCGCGCCATCATTTTCTCACCTCGGCGCGCCGCCAAGTATCTTCAGGAGGTACCACTGTGGCAATCGAATCCGTCCGCGTCGGCCTGATCGGCGCCGGCCGCAATACCCGCGATCGACACATTCCGGGGTTCGACGAGACACCGGGCGTGGAGATCGGCGCCGTCGCCAACCGGTCCCGCGAGTCGGGCCAGCGTGTCGCTGACGCCTTCAACATCCCGACCGTGTACGACAACTGGGAAGAACTGCTGGAAGACGAGAGCCTGGACGCCGTCTGCATCGGCACCTGGCCCTACATGCACCGCACCCTCACCATGGCGTCGCTGGAAGCCGGCAAGCACGTGCTGTGCGAGGCCCGCATGGCCATGAGCGCAGCCGAGGCCCACGAAATGCTCGCCGCCTCCCAGGCATCGCCCAACCTGGTCGCCCAGATCGTGCCGTCACCCATGAGTTTTGGGATAGATGACCTGCTGATACGCCTGATCTCCGAGGGATTCATTGGCGACCTCGTGTCCCTGGATGTCCAATCCCAGACCGGATTCACGGACCGCGACTCCACGCTGCACTGGCGCCAGGACCGCGACATGAGCGGGTTCAACATCCTGAACATGGGCATCTGGTACGAGGCGATGATCCGCTGGGTCGGCCGCGCCACCCAGGTGATGGCAATGAGCCAGATCACCGTCCCCCATCGCCGGGACGACGACGGCAACTGGCGCTCGATAACGGTTCCAGACACCGTCGACATCCTGTGTCGCCTGGCCAACGGGGCCAACGCTCACCTGAAGTTCAGCGCGTGCGCCGGCCTGTCCCCCGGCAACTCCGTGTGGATCTACGGCACCGAGGGGACCATCCACGTCGACGGCCAGATGCGCGTCTACGGCGGAAAGCGCGGGGATTCCCAGTTGCAGGAAATCGCCAACCCGCCGGAAAACCGCTACTCGTGGTCCGTCGAGCAGGAGTTCATCGCCTCCATCCGCGACGGAGCCCCCGTGATGCGCACCCCGTTCAACATTGGCGTGCACTACATGGAGTGGACCGAAGCGGTGACCGTGAGCGCGCAAACTGGCGAGGCGGTGCATCTGCCTCTGTAGCTCGCCAAACCCGCTGAAAAATCGTAGGGGCGAATGATTATTCGCCCCTACCCGTTTAACGCTCCCCTCCGGTCAACTACCTGTCGACCAGGCAGGCAATCGCCTGGGCCGCCGCCGTGGCTGCCCGCTCGGACAGCTCGGCATCCGTCAGGGTTACGATGGGATGCTCGATGATCGCCAGCCCGTACTCCGGGTCCCCGCGCATGCGGGACATGGCGTGGGCCTGGCTCACGAAGGGTCGGGTGGTCAACACGGTGGAAGGGATGCCCAGCAACTCGGTTTCCATTGCGTCGTGCACACTGCACGCGGTACAGGACCCTCATTCCGCCGTGGCGTGAATTGCAACGTCAATGCTCTTTGCGGTGCGCTGCAGGTCCTCGATGCGGGCCGGCCACTGCCAGCCGCCCTTGTTGTGCTCCACCGTGCCGCCGATGTCGTATCGCTCGCCGATGATGGCGGCGATGCGTCGGAGCAGGTCTTCGGAGTGGGGCTTGTTGTTGGCAAACAGCCCGATAACCTTCCCGTCCAGGGTCGCCGGGCGCTGCGCCAACCGCGACGGCGCCGCCGGAGAGTCGTCACGCGGGTCCAGCGTGACGATGGGAGAGCCTTGTGTAGTCATGCGATGACCTCCTGGTGCGGGATCAGCCCGCTGGATAGCGTGGGATCACTATGGCGTCAGTTGGGTACGGCCACCTGGCGGGTCACCGAGCGGCTGGAGCCCCAGGTGCTGATCAGGCTGATGAACGCGCCGGCCATGCCGCCCCCGGGCAGGACGGTGATCCGGTCGGCTTCCGGAACCACCGGCACCAGCCGATCGTGATCCAGTTCATGCCCCATTCGTTTCCAGCGCATCCACTCCGCGACCGGCAGTCGCGCCTTGTCGTGCAGGAAGTCGGCGACCCGCTGACGCGACCAGCCTGCCGCCGCCACGTGCTGCATGGCCTCGGGGCTGATCACGCAGATCACTTCGGGCATGCCCGGGCCAAAGGCCAACATGGCGTGGGCCACGGTGGTCAGGAAGTCCGCCGGATCCCGGTCGCCATGCAGGGTTACCTGCAGGGGGGCCAGGGTGGCGAAGGCTCTAACGATCGTAGCGTCGTCGCCGTAGCCCAGTTCCGATGCCAGGGACGGCCACGGGCTGATGGCCAGGTTCTCGGGGAAGCTGAAGGTGATCTTGCCGGCGTGGCCGAAGGTGCTATTGTCCATCACCACCGGAACTGAACCGTAGAAGTTGGACTTGAACAGGTTCACCGCGCGCCCGATGGCGGCGTTGGCGCGGCTTCCGTTGCCCATCATCTCCACGCCGGCGTTCATTCCGATGGTCTCGGCGTAGGGACCGCTGACCACTGTGAGCACCGTCGCTCCGTTGGTGGAGGTGCTGCTGGCGTGCAGGTTGAAGCTGCGGTCCGTGATCGCCGACAGCGCCGCCATCACCACCGGAAAATGCTCCGGCAGGCAACCAGCCATGACGGCGTTTACCGCGGCCTTGCCGGCCGTGAACCGCTTCTGCCGGATGATCTCAGTTCCCAGGTCGTGGTCGGCGTCCACGCCGGCATAGTCCAGCATGGCCTGAACGCGTTCCGGGGTGGGTGGAACGACGGGCAATCCGTCGGTGAGACCGTTGGAGAAGTAAAACTCCTGGACGTCGTTCCAATCGGCGAAACTGTGGGTGGTCATGAAGCAATCACTCGCGACGTTGGTCTGGGGCGATACGGGATTATGCCATCATTCGCGGTTGTCGGCGAGTGGGCGACGCTCTGATTCAGGACCTTTCCAAAGTCATCGCGAGGAGCGGAGTGACATGGCAATCTCGTCGATGCAACAAGGCTTTCCCGTATGGGTCATGTTCCCGGAGCGAGATCGCCGCGCTGCGCTCGCAATGACAATAGCTACTTTGGAAAGGCTCTGCCTCTGATGCCTACCGGGTTTGGCGGTGGGGAAGCGTCAGAATCAGGATTTTCAAGATTTAGGGATTTTCAGGATTGGAACCGTCCGGTAATGGAGATCTCCCAATCCTGCCAAATCATAAAATCCCGCAAATCCTGATTCTGACGATTTACTAAAGCGGGTACGCATGGCTCTGCATGCGCGTCAGTGCCGTAAGCCGCCTCGCCTGAAGTCCGGGGCCTCCATGGGCATTTCGGTCACCACCAGCGGGTCCTGCAGCCGGGAGGCGATGCGGGGGCGGGCGGATGCGATGGCCTCGATCTGCTGAGATGTGGTGACGATGGTGGGCAGCCGCTCCTCGTACCGGTACCCCATGATCTGGAACAGCTTGTCCTCGGCGAAGGGCGTGCTGCGCTCGGCTCCCATGTCGTCCAGCACCAGCACGTCGGCGTTGCGGATTCGGTCCAACAGGTCGTCGTGGTTGACTGCGCTGTCCGGGGCGAAGGTGGCCCGAAGATAATCGAGGAGATCGGCCACCGTCGCAAAGAAGACCTCATCGCCGCGGTCTTCGCGCTCGGCCGCGGCGGCCACCGCCAGGTGGGTCTTGCCCACGCCGTAGGGGCCGTGCAGGCTCAGCCAACCACCGGGACTGTTCGCCCACCGCTGCATGTAGGACTTGGCGGCGCGGAGGCTGCGTTGCTGATGGTCGGTCAGCCGGCCGTTGCCGGCCGGATCGAAAGCTGCGAAGGTCATCCGCGCCCGCATGTTGGGCGGGATTGCTCCAATGGATCGAGCCCCGGAACCTCCCACCCGGCCCAACCGGTAAAGCCGCCCGAACCCGTCAGGCGATTCCAGCCGCGTGCGCAGGAACTCGTCCAGCCGGCCGGGGTCGCCACGCAGGCTGACCACTGTGGGCAAGCGCGCCGCGTGCCGCGAGGCCAACAGTTGGAACAACCGCTCCTGAGTCCACGGAGTTGACGGCCGGGTGGGCAGGTCGTCCAGGACCAACAACGGCGCGTGGCGAACCTGATCGAACAGGTCAACGAATGGCTGGTCGGCTTCGTCATCGAAACCGCTGCGCAGGTAATCGATGAGATCCGCCGCGGTGATGAACAGGGCCGGACTGCCCATCTCGATTCGCCGGTTGGCGATGGCGGCGGCCAGGTAGGTCTTGCCGCTCCCGCTGGGCCCGACCAAGGTCAGCCACCCGTCCGGGTTTTCGGCGTAGGCGACGGCGACGGCGAGAGCGTTCCGGAAGGCCTGCCGCGAGGCCTCCTCCTGGCTCAGGCCGTCCGGATTGGCGGTCTCGAACGTGGCCTGGCGCAGGGACCCGAGGTTGCTGTACCGCTCCAAGGCTTCGACCCGTTGCCGCCGGTCGACGTCCTGCTCCTGGCATTGGCAGGGGAATACCTTCCCGAAATCAGGATTGGTTACGTGGACCCGTCGCGTGACCCAACCCGCGCCGCCGCACCGCTCGCAATCCTCAGCCCCGGTCCGGCTCTGCGGGCTCCCAGGGAAGTCGGCCGTGTCGGCGTCGATAGCTGTCCAGGTATCCCGAGCGGCTATCCGGCGCAGTATCGTTCCCAGGCTTTCCATGCTCATGGCTTATGTCTCTGCTTCGGTCGGTTATACCCGCCTCGGATTGGGCTTGCCGCTCCTGTTTCTTGCGGCGTAGCACTGCATCTATAAACCGCCACGAGCGTACGTTGCGTTCCGCGGCGATGGCGATGGCGTCGGCGATCCATTCCGGCGGGTACTCCTCTTCCGCCGCCCGCAACTGCTCCGCGATGCTGTGGCCGTACGGGCCGATGTGCTGCTCGTATAACTCGAATATGTTAGCACGCGGCTCGCCGGTTCTCGGCAAACCGGAATGAGGTTCCGGCGCATCGGCGTCCGCTTGCCCCGCCAAGTCGGCGGCGGCCAGTTCCTTGAGGCCCGCAGTCTCCAGGTATGTCCGGCAGTCCCCGTCGTTCAGTAAAACGCGCATCGCCCCGGCGTCGCGAATCGCCGCCAGCGTGCCCCGAACTACTGCGGCCGCCAGGCCGCTGAGTGCGTGATTTTCAAGTCCACTCAACTCTGCCTCGGCCAGTACCGGGTCGTCCAGCAGGTCCTCGAGGGCTATGGACGGCGGAACCGACCGGCGCCGGGGTTCTTCCGCCAGGAGGGCCAGCGCCCGCAGCGTCACCTTGAGTTCGACGATGTCGTCGATGTCGGCAAGCCACTGTGACAGGGCCGCCGCCGGTATGGGGATCCGGCGTGCGTTGGCCGGCAGTGGTTCTGGGTAAGTCCGCGCTTTGCCAGCGACGTCATCCATCTAGGCGACGGACTCCTCGTATCGCGCCAGCTCGTCGAACCGCATCAGGTTGTCCCGGAAGTATAGGTGGAAGCTCCCGGTCGGGCCGTGCCGGTGCTTGGCCACAATCAACTCAACGATGTTTCGTGGATATGGCTGGCCGGGGGCGTGCTGCTCCCACTCGTCCTCGGTGAAATTGCGGTCCTCACGGTACAGGAAGGTCACCACGTCGGCGTCCTGCTCGATGCTGCCGCTGTCCCGCAGGTCGGAAAGCTGCGGGCGATGGCCGGGGCGGTTTTCCACCACGCGGCTGAGCTGCGAGCAGGTGAAAACCGGTACGTTCAGGTCCCGGGCCATGCCCTTCAGTGACCGGGAGATCTCGCTGATTTCCTGCACCCGGTTCTCGCCATAGCCCTGCCGCCGGCCGCCGCCCTGGATCAGCTGGAGGTAGTCGACCACCAGGAAGTCCAGGCCATGTTCCAGCTGCAGCCGTTGGGCCTTGCTCCGCATGTCCATGGTGGTCTGGAAGGGGGTATCGTCGATGAAGACGGGAAGGCCGGACAGCAGACCCACGGCGTCGGAGATCACGTTCTGCTCGCTCTCCGACAGCAGGCCCAGTCTGAGACGGTGCGAGTCGACCCCCGATTCGGCGACGAGCATGCGCATGGCCACCTGCTCGCGGCTCATCTCCAGGCTGAAGATGCCGCAGGTCTGGCCGGATTTCGCCGCGTTGGTGCAGATGTTCAGGGCCAGGCTGCTCTTGCCCAACCCGGGACGCGCGCCAACGATCAGCAGGTCGGAGCGCTGCATCCCGCCCAACAGGCTGTCGAAGTCGCTGTAGCCGCTCTGGAGGGGTGGCTCGTCGGTCAGCGATACGTCGCCGATGTCACCCTGCAGGTACACGTCGAGCACTGAGCTCAGCGGTATGAAGCCGCGGTCGTCGCCGGTAGGGCGGACACCGAAGAGCACCTCCACCGACTGGCGCATCGTTTCGTCGATGTCCGAGCTCTCGTCGAACCCGAGTTCGGCGATGCGGTTGCCCGCCTGGATGACCCGCCGCTTGGCCGCCGTCTCGGCGACGATGGCGGCGTAGTGTTCGACGTTGACCGACGTGGGTGTGCCGGCAATCAGTTGACCCAGGTAGGGCAGCCCGCCCACTTGCTCCAGCCGCCCCTGGGTTTGCAGTTCCCGGGCGACGGTGATCTGGTCGATGGCCTCCTGGCGGGAGAAGACCGCCAGGCAGGCGGCAAAGCAGAACTGGTGACGGGCCCGGTGAAAGTCCTCGGGCTTGATCACCGGGGTCACCCGGTGCAGCGCGTCGCCGTCGATGAGCAGCGCGCCCAGAACCGCGGCCTCGGCCTCAAGGTCGTGGGGCAATTGCCGTTCGCTGTACGGGTCGGCGACCACGGCGTACCGCTCCTCTGTCGGAAAGCCGCAGCAATATACGCTGCGACGAATTGGCGGTTACTGGCCGATTACTCTTCCACGGCCGCGATGACGTTGATGGTCGCCCGAATCTCGCTGGAGAGGTTCAGCACGACCTCGTATTCGCCGGGTTCGCGGATGGGTTCGACGCTGTTGGTGATCCGGCGGTCGATCTCGCGCTCCAGCAATTCGCCGATGGCGTCCGCGATGCCGATCCCGCTGATGGCGCCGTAATAGCGGCCGGTGGGGGTGACCCGGCCCGGAATGGTGACGGTGAGGTTGTCCAGCGCCTCGGCCAGTTCCTCCACGACCTGCGTCTCCCGCGCCCGCTGCTGGTCACCTTCGACCTTGATCTTGTCCAGGCGTTTCATCGTTTCGTCGGTGGCGATTTCCGCCAAACCCTTGGGCAGCAGGTAGTTGCGCGCGTAGCCGCGCGAGACACGCTTGACCTCGCCGGCCCGCGCCTGGTCGGGAACGTCGTGCAGGAACAGCATCATCATGGGTGGGGCCTCTCTATGTTTGCGCTTGCCGGCAGGGGTTCGTCTGTCCGCGCCGGAGTTTGCGATCTGACGGGATCCAATTGTAGGTAAAACATTATAGACCATTCGAGTTCCGGGCGGCACTGACCGCGCGTCGCAACGTTACCTGCGACTGCGAACGGGACAGGCGGGCGTGAGCACATGCCCACGCCCTCAACGGCGCGCCCGGTGCGGTAGAATGGGCCGGAACCAACGCTACGCCATTCCGGAGGCACCACATGTCTTTCTGCGATGAGATCGAGCTCGAGTCCCAGCAACAACGCGACGCCATGGCGTTCCATCCCTTTGTGCAGGGCATCGGGAACGGAACGCTCCCGTTGGACCGGTTCAAGCACTTCATCACCCAGGACTACGTGTATCTCATCGATTTTGCCCGAGTCCTTGCCCTTGCTTCGGCCAAGGCGCCCGATCTGCCGGCGATGTCGTGGTTCGCTCGCGCGGTGGACTACATCCTGAACACGGAGATGGACCTGCACCGCTCGTATTGTGCCCAGTTTGGCATCACCGAAGCCGAGTTGGACGCCACCCGGCACGCGCCAACGTGCTACTCGTACACCAGCTATCTGCTGCGCGTCGCCCACCAGGGAACCTTTGGCGAAGTGGTCGCCGCAGTGTTGCCCTGCATTTGGGGATACTGGCGAGTGGGGGAGCGGTTGGCCGACCAGGGTCTGCCCGACCACGCCGGCTACGCCCAGTGGATCCAGATGTACGCCGCGGCCGAGCAACAGTCGGTTGCGGAGGAATGCCGCGAAATCTGCGACCGCATCGCCGCCACGGCTGGGCCCGCCGAGATCGCCGCCATGAAAGAGGCGTACATCACATGCACGCGCTACGAGCAGGCCTTCTGGGAGATGGGCTGGACGCTGGAGGACTGGCCCGTATAGCCGTCCCCAGACGGGGGTCAATCACGCCGGCATCGTCGGCGAACGTGGTCGGGGTGGGCAGATTCGAACTGCCGATCTCCTGCTCCCAAAGCAGGCGCCTTGCCGCTAGGCCACACCCCGACGTCTCCCTCCCGACGGCCCGGGCGATCCAGCAAAGTACCCCCGCGGAGATTCGAACTCCGGTCTCTGGCTCCGGAGGCCAGCACTCTATCCACTGAGCTACGGGGGCATCTTCGATTTTAGCACAACCGCCGGTGACGCTGACTTACCCGGCCGGATCTTCGGTGGCGCGGTCGTACGCGATACCTCCCTCGCAGGATACGGGTGGCAGAGCTGGTCCAAAGCCGGACTCGACTGCGGTGTGAACTTCGTAGCTGGCGCCTTCGTAAGCGAACATGATCCGGTACCCGGGCACGATCACTTTTGCATACACGTGGCCGGGTTGGCCGCAGCCCAGGGATGTGTCCGGCCAGTTGACCGCCTGTTCACTCACGAACTCCAGGTCCTCGGCAGAAACGCCAAGCCTCTTGGCCAACAGCACGCGCGCAGTACCGCGGCGCTCGTGCTCGACTGCATTCCACGGCGATGCGTTGGTGTGGGTTGAGGTGTGGCCGATCACGTGGTCGGATCCCGGGTCGAGGCTGTAAGCGTCCGATGGGCGAGCCAACGCCAGCGTCAACGCCGCCGCCGCGCAAATCGCCGCGCCGAACAAAGCCCAGCGCAGTTGGTGTTGAGTTACGAATATGTGCCGCATGGTGCGCCTCCAAAATTTATTGCCGCCGTTCTCGGTGAATCTGATCCGCCGCCCACTTGGTGCGGTTGCGTGCAAGGACAATGAGTGTCGCCAGCGTGAGTTATCTAATGTTTAATACGTCACGGCGCGCGGCGCGGATCGGCGTGGGTGGCTGAGGCCGACGGCATAAGCAGTGTAGCCACCGCGAATCCGGCGATCCGGCTCGTGGACAAAGAAAAAACGGCTCACGCAGGTGAGCCGTTTCGGATTTTGCGATGGCGACCCGGATCGGATTCGAACCGACGATCTCTGCCTTGACAGGGCAGTATGTTAACCACTACACCACCGGGCCGCAAAACACGCGAGATCATCGCGCGTTGAATTATTGTAGTCAGCAGGCCTCGGTATTGTCAAACCAAGTTGCGGACTTGCGGCAATACCGGGCCCAATCGACCACGCCGACGGACGGCTATAATTGACGGAAACGATAACCACCAGGAGGAACCCCTTGATTCGCAGTATTGATGGCAAGACTCCGCAGATCCATCCCAGCGTGTTCGTCAGTGAGACCGCCTATATCGTCGGCGACGTGATAATCGGCGAGGGGACCAGCATCTGGCCGGGGGCGGTGATCCGCGCCGACTACGGTCAGATCGTCATTGGCAAGAACTGTTCCATCCAGGACAACTGCGTGCTGCACACCGACGACTACCTGGAACTGGGCGACAACGTGCTGATGACCCACGGCGCGGTGATCCACGGCGGCATCGTGGGCAACAACGTGATGATCGGGGTCAACGCCGTTTGCCTGGAGGACTGCAAGGTCGGCGACTACGTGCTCATCGGCGCGGGGGCCATTGTCACCGGGACGCCCATCCCCAATGAGTCGCTGGTAATTGGCGTGCCGGGCCGGATCCGCGAACTGCCGGAGGTGCACCGCAAACGGCTGGAAAACCCGACGGCGCGCTACCAGGAAAACGGACGGCGGTTCATCGCCGCCGGTCTGGGGCTGCAAATCCCCGCGTCCGACTGATTTCGACGGCGGCGCGGGTAGCCCACGGATGCCGGGATTTACGCGGCCTTAGCCGGGTACTCGGTACAGATTTCGTCCTGGAGCAGCAGGTCCTGCACGCGCTCCTGTAGCTCGTCGCACACCGCGGTTGACACCGTGGGTATCTCCATCAGCACCGTGCGTCCTTCTTTGAGGTTGAGCTCCAGGTAAACCTTGTCATCGCCGGTGTATTCGAGCATGACCCGGATGGCCTGCCGCAGGCGGTACCGGTCCTCGTCCGGCTGGTCGGTTTCAACCATCCGAACCAGTACTCCGGATTCCCGGTTTCCGTTGGAGGGTGCGGCGGGAGATGGGGTAGGCGCGGGCTTGCTGCCGTTTGACCGCGGACTTTTGGCGCCGTTGCCGGGGCTCGGGGCCGCCGGTTTGCTTGCGGACTGCGGCGCAACCTGGCTCGCTGATACCATGGGAGCGTTTTCGGGCAGCTCGTACTCCTGGGCATCGTAGCAGGCGATGGAGAAGTCGTCACCGCGTATCTGAAGGCGGCCCGTTACGCGTGCCACGCGGCCCTGTTGCCAGACGTGCGCCGTCTTTTCCAGCGAGTCGGGCCAGACCATCGCCTCCACTTGTCCGCCCACCATGGCCAGGTCGACCCGCAGGAACTTGCGATTGTCCCGGGTGTAGCGTTCGGTGACGGCGGCGATGTGCCCCAGCAGGGTCACCGTGCTGCTGAGCATCTCTTCGTCCAACTGGTCCACCGAGTTGTAGGCGTCGCCCGGGGTGATGGCCGCCAGCGCCAGCAGTGGGTTGTACGACAGCGCGACCCCGAGGTACTCCTTTTCCAGGTTGGCTTTTTCCTGGGGGGTGTAGTCGGCGTGGGACGTGTCCAGCTCCAGCAGCGTGCCGCCGGCGCCGCTGTCCATCTCCTCGCCGAACATGCCGAACTGTCCGGAGTTGCGGTTCCGCGTTTCCTGTTGCGCCAGCGCCCATATGCGGTCCAGGTTGCCGATCACCGTTGCCCGGGGCTCCAGCGAATCGAAGGACCCGGCCTTGGCCAGTCCTTCCAGGGTTCGCCGGTTCAGGCCGGAAACGTCCACCCGCCGGCAGAAATCGGTGATCGACGCGTAGGGTCCCTTGGCAACGCGCTCGGTAACGATCGGAGTGATGGCGCCCTCGCCCACGGTCTTGATGGCAGCCAGCCCGATGCGCAGTTTGCCGCTTTGGGTGCGGTCGCCCGGCGTGTCAATGGTGTAATGGACGCCGGAGCCATTCACGTCGGGCAACTCGATCCCGATGCCCATGCGCGTGCACTCGTTGATCGAGGCCACATAACGGTCGCCGTGATCCAGCCGGCAGTTGAGCACCGAGGCCATGTACTCCAGCGGGTAATGGGTCTTGAAGTAAGCGGTCCAGTAGGAGATAAGCCCGTAGCTCACGCTGTGGGCCTTGTTGAAGGCGTACCCGGCGAAGGGCTCGATCAGGTTGAAGATCTCCGCGCCCATCTGCTGGCTGTAGCCCTGCTGCACCGCGCCGGACACAAACCGTTCGCGCTCTTCGGCCATCAGCTCGGGAATCTTCTTTCCCATGGCCTTGCGGACGGTGTCGGCTTCGCCCAGGGAATAGCCGGCGAAGTTTTGCAGGACGTGCAGCACCTGGTCCTGGTACACGATCACGCCGTAGGTCTCATCCAGCAACTCCTGCATGCTGGGGTGCGGATACGTGACCTGCTCCTTGCCGTGCTTCGAACGGATAAACCGGTCGATGTGTTCCATTGGGCCTGGGCGGTAGAGGGCGATCATTGCCGCGATGTCGCCCAGGTCGGACGGCTTCAGTTCCTTGATGTACCGCTGCATGCCGGCGCTTTCCAGTTGGAACAGGTCGGTGGTGTTGCCGGTGCCCAGCAGCTCGTACGTGGCTTCGTCGTCCAGCGTCAGCCGGCTGAGGTCGATGCGGATGCCGCGTTCCTCGTCCAGCAGCTTGATGGTGCGATCCAGGATGGTGAGGTTGGTCAGGCCCAGGAAGTCCATCTTGAGGAGGCCCAGCTTGGCCACCGGGTCCATGGAATACTGGGTCATCATCACCGGGCTGTTCTCGTCCCCCCGGGATGGACGCTGCAGCGGCACCGTTTCCGTCAGGGGCTCGTCAGCAATCAGCACGCCCGCAGCATGGGTGCTGACGTGGTGGACGATGCCTTCCAGTGCCTGGGCGTTGTCCACCAGATCCCGGATCGCCGGGTCGCGCGCGTAGGTGTCCGACATTTCGGGGTTGGCGGTCATGGCGTCCGCGATGGTTCGGGACTTGAAGGGAACCATCCGGGCGATGCGGTCGACGTCGCCGTAACTCATGCCCAATCCGCGACCGACGTCGCGCAGGGCGGCCTTGGGCCCCAGGGTTCCAAAGGTAATGATCTGCGCCACCCGATCGCTGCCGTACCGGTCGATGACGTAACGCAGCACCTCATCGCGACGGTCGTCCTGGAAGTCCATGTCGATGTCAGGCATTTCCTTACGCTCGAAGTTCAGGAAACGCTCGAACACCAGGTTGTACCGCATCGGGTCGATATCGGTGATGCCCAGGCAGTACAGCACCACGCTGGCGGCGGCGCTGCCCCGCACGCCGAACAGGATCTGCTGCTTGCGCACGAACGAGATGATGTCCCAGACGACCAGGAAGTAGTTGGCGAAACTGGTTTGCCGCACGACCTCCAACTCGTACTCCATGCGGGCGCGGGCAGCATCGTTGTTGATCCCGTACCGCAGGTTGAAACCTTCCCAGCAGATGCGCGCCAGGTAGTCGTCCGCGTCCTCGTTGTTGGGAGTCGGATACCGGGGCAGGTGCATCTGCCCGAACCCCAGCGACACGTTGCACTGCTGCGCCACCTCGCCGGTGATGTCGACGGCCTTCGGGAAATCGTGGAACAGCGTGGCCATCTCGTCGGCGGACCTGATGTAGTAGGACGAATCCTCCATCCGCAGGCGTTTGTCATCCATCACGTTGGTGCCCGTTTGGATGCAGATGTACACGTCCTGGTACTGGTAGTCGGACTGGCGGACGTAATGGGCGTCGTTGGTTACCAGCAGGGGAACGCCGGTTTCCCGGTTCAGGCGAGCCAGGCCGTCGTTGATCCGGGGCAACTGCTCGATATGCTCGTGCCGCTGCAATTCCAGGAAGTAGTTCTCACCGAATAACTCGCGATACCAGCCGACCATTTGCTTGGCGTCCTGGAAGTTGCCGTCGGCCAGCAGGGTCGGCACCTCGGCGGAGGGACACCCGGACAGGCAGATCAACCCGCTGCGGTGCCGATCGATCAACTCCTTGTCGATGCGGGGCCGGTAATGGAAACCTTCCAGGTGGGAGAGGGTCACCAGCTGCAGGAGGTTGCGGTACCCGGTGTTGTCCTTGGCGATGAGCACCAGGTGGTTGGCGGTGCGCTCGTTGGGAGTGCGGTCGTGCCGGCTGCCGTGGGCGACGTAGAACTCGCAGCCGATGATCGGCTTGATACCCGCTTCTTTGCACTCCGAGTAGAAATCGACCACGCCGTAGAGCGAACCGTGGTCGGTGATGCTCATGGCGTCCATGCTCAGTTCGCGGGTCCGGTTCACCAGATCCGGGATTCGACTGATGCCATCGAGCATGCTGTATTCGGTGTGTGTATGCAGGTGGGTGAACACGATTCAGAACCTGTTATTGGTCAAGGATTGAAGATATGGTGGGTAGGGAATGATAGCAGGGGACGGCGCCGGGTGCCATGTCCCGGCGATGTATTGGCCCGTCCCGAAGCAACGGCGTAATCGGGCAAACATTGGCCCGCCCCTTTTACAGGAGGCGGGCCGAGGCGCCAGGAGAATGCGATGGCATCAACCCGGAACTTCGATCTTCTCCGTCACCACGCGGGTCACGCCCCAGCCGGCCAGCCAGGCGGAGTGGCGGCCGTCTCCCCCGGCTACCACCACGACGATGTCGTCCGCCTGGGGCGCTATCGGCACCATGGTATTCGGGTCGTCGTCGTCAACCCAATCCGGGTAGTTGCGGTTGCCCCAGTGTCCCAGTCCGGAAAGATCGGAGATCGACATCCTCGCGTTTTCGAACACGTACTCCCGAACGTCCTGCTTGGTGAACCCGTCCGCCGCGATTTCCGCCGCGTGCTCCGGGCTCAGCACCAGCGTCACCTGCGCACCGGTCCCGATCTGGTAGTAATTGGAGAAGCCGGTGGCCCGGGTCCCCTGAACCAGCGTGTGGAGCACGTCAGTCCCGGTGGAAACCGTGGTTTCCATGATCGGGTAGAAGCCCCTGATGGCGTGGAGGGTCACCATGCTGTCTTCGGGATCGAGCCCCATCTCCACATGCCTGGGTTCCCACGGGCTGCGCGACTCGTTCTCCGCGAAGCAGAAAGAGTACCTGCCAGGCATGGCCAGCGTGGCCTTGTCCATGTCGCCGATGATGAGCCCGGCCACGTTGCGCACGAACAGGCGCAGCGCCCGGCCGATGGTCGCGTTGGCCCGGTACCCTGGCCCGAACGCCCCGGAATCGCCGTTGATGCCCAGGCGCTCGGCAATGGGGCCGTTCACGATCACCACCGGCGCGGCGCCGCCCGTGGTGGCCTGGCACCCGGCCAGGTTGAACGACGTTTGCAGGGCCGCTTTGACGCACGCCACCACCACCGGAAAATACTCGGGCCGGCACCCGGCCATCACCGCGTTGATCGCGACCTTCTCGATGGTGACCCCCGAGTTGGACGGTTGCGCGATCCCCAGGGACAGCGACGGGTCCTCGCCCCAAGGCCCGAGCATGCGCTGGACCGCATCTTCCGTGGCCGGTACCACGGGCATGCCGTCGGTCCATCCCTGCTCTTCGTAGTAGTCCTGGATCGCGTCGTAGGTATCAGAGACGGTGATGCGGCGCGAGTTCAAGGCTCGACTGTTGGTTGTCATAAATTCACTCTACCGGGTTTTGTGCTTGTGGGTTCGTACGACTGTTCAGCAATGCGTGGACGCCGAAGTGGTCGGATAGTTTCGCGCCATCGTGCGTCAAGTTATCAAGCGTGCCCAGGGAGGCAGCGGATAATTCGCCGCTCACGGCGATGTGGTCGATGGCTCTCCTACCCCGCAGTCCCAGGCCAGCTGTGATTATAGTCAGCCCGGGCGGCTGGCCGGCTAGCATTGTGGTCTGCAATTCGGCGCGCACCGGTTGGGAAAGGGGCGGGTACGGATTCCTGCGCTGCCCGAGTTGCTGATTGAAGTCGCCAATCATGATGAGCTGCGTCGGCGTTCTACTTTTCAGGATCATGGAAAGCCCGCGCAGATACGACGCGTGTTCCTGCCAGGCAATGCGGTTTTTGTTGCCGACGTTCACGTTCGCGTTGTGATAGGGAATGCAGACTCCGATGACCGTGACACGGCCGATTGAAGTCTCGGTGCTACCAGAAATGAATCTCCCTGGAGGCAATTCAGCGTTACCTAGTTCGTCAGCGTCGGCCCACCCTTCCCTGGACCAGAGTGCAACCTTGCGGCGGTTGTTTGCGGTCAGTTTGCCCTGCTCTGGTCCGGCCGCGATCACACGCCCGTCCCATGCTGCCAGCAGCCTGAGATCCGTTTCCGTGAGGCAAACGATGTCCGGGTTATGGCTCTCGATCCGGCGCAAAATTTCTGGGCTACGCGCCGAAGCGGGCGTAGCCCATTCAACATTCCAGTTGACCACACTCAATGACATCGGGTGTGGCTGGCTCTCGTGGCCGGAGTTACTTCCCGTTGGTCAGCATTTCGGCGATCCGGCCGGCGTAGTCGTGCGCCAGTTGCTGCACGTCCGGTATTGACCGTGAAGCCAGCGGGCTGGGCAGAGCCAGGATCTGGACGCCGGGCATTCCCAGGGAGGAGGCGCGGGCGTGCGCGGCCCGGGTGAAACTCTCGGTGATTACGCTCACGGACGGGACGCCGCGGGCTTCGGTAACTACTGTGTCGTGGAGACCCCACGCCGTGCAGCTCCCTCAATCCGCGATTCCGTGCACCACCGCATCGCACTGTTCGATCAGTTCTTCGATGGTCTCGTCCGAGCAGGGAGCGCTGAAGGTGAACTTGCGCAGGTATACCACCTTCTCGACGGCATACTCCTCCTCCAGGATGACCTGAAGCTCCTGCAGGAAGTTGTCGGAATGGTATTTGCGGTTTTCCACCAGACCGATGGTCTTGCCGGAGAGGCTGGGCAACCGGTCGGCCGCTGCGCGCTCCTCGGTCTTTTGCTCCGGACGCGGGTCCAGGATCTGGATGGTTGCAGTAGTCATGGTTCCTCCGATTATTCTTTCAACCGCCAATCTCGTGAAAGCGGGATCCAGAGTTTATCCCAGCATCTGATAGTGCTTGCCCTCGGTTTTGATGGCCGGGGCGATGACCATTTCCGTTTTGTGGAAATCGCGGACTGTGTACGCGCCGCACATGCCCATGGCCACTCGCAAGGCGCCGACGAGGTTCTGGGTTCCGTTGGTGACGCTGGACGGCCCGTGCATCAACTGTTTGAGGGACCCCTTGGTGCCGACGTTGATGCGCGTGCCACGGGGCAGTTCGGGGTGGGCGTTCGCCATGCCCCAGTTGTAGCCGCGTCCCGGCGCCTCCGCCGCTTGGGCAAAGGGTGTGCCCAGCATCACTCCGTCAGCGCCGCTGGCCATCGCCTTGCAAACGTCGCCGCCCGTCCGCAGCCCGCCGTCAGTGATCACGCTGACGTACCGCCCGGTGCGCTGGAAGTAGTCCTCCCGGGCCGCCGCGCATTCCAGGGTTGCGGTCACCTGCGGCACGCCAACCCCGGTCACCTCGCGGGTGGTGCAGGCCGCGCCCGGACCCACTCCGACCAGCACGGCGTCAATCCCAGTTTCCATCAACTCGCTGGCCACGCTGTAGCTGACGCAGTTGCCGACCACCACCGGAACATCGAGCGACTCAATCAGCTCGGAAAAAATGAGGCCCCGGTAGCTGCGGGACATGTGCCGAGCGGTGGTTACGGTGGATTGCACCACGATGATATCGGCGCCGGCCTCGACGGCCATCGGGCTCAGACGCTTGGTAGTCTGGGGCGTGAACGCGATGGCAGCGATGGATCCAGTCTGCTTGATTTCCTGGACACGCTCGCCGATGAGGTGATCCTGGACCGGCTGGCTGTAAACTTCTTGCAGGTACTCCGTGACCTCGGCCTGGTCCATGGAGATAATTTCTTCCAGGACCGAATACGGATCTTCGTAGCGCGTGTACAGGCCCTCGCCGTTGAGCACTCCCAGACCGCCCATGTCGTGCATCAGGGTCGCGAATCGGGGAGACACGGATCCGTCCATGGCTGAGGCCATCACTGGGGCGTCGAAAGAGTATTGGCCGATGCTCATTTTTGTGGACGTCATTTCCGGGTTGATTGTGACATCGCCCGGGACGATCGCGACTTCGTCAAAGCCATAGGACCGTTCCAGTTCTTTGAGCAAACGCCTGGCCATTGTGTCACCTCAAAGCTTGCCGTGAAGGATGTCGAACTGTAGTGAGAGGCCGCAACAGCCGTCAACCCAGATGTGGGTTAGACGCGGAAGTTGGACCCGAGAACCATTCCAATTGATCAACAATTGTAGCATTCGGGGGCGCCTTTTTCAGGGCGCCCCCGGTTGATGCGGTTGACGGTGTTTGCGGGATCAGGCCACCGGCAAGGCGGCCATCTCTCCCTTCCTCACCTTGATGCAAACCTTGCCGTCTTCGTCCATATCGACGATCGCGGTGTCCCCTTCCTCGAACCTGCCTCCGAGTAATTCGTCGGACAACCGGTCCTCGACCTCGTTCTGGATCAGGCGGCGCAGCGGTCGCGCTCCCAGTACCGGGTCGAAACCGTTCTCGCCCAGGTACTCCCGGACCGGTTCGGTGAGTTCGATGCTGACCCCGCGTTCCTTCAACTCTTCGCGAACCATGTTCATCATCAGGTCCACGATCTGGTGGATTTCTTCCCGGCTCAGCGCGTGGAACACTATGGTGGCGTCCAACCGGTTCAGGAACTCAGGGCGGAAGAAGCGCTTTACTTCGTCCATCACCTTGTCTTTCATCCGCTCGTACGCTTGATGGTCCGTCTGAGCCTGGTCGGACTTGATGGCGAACCCCAGCGAGGTATCCCGCTTGATCAGGTCGGAGCCCAGGTTGCTGGTCATGACGATGATCGAGTTGCGGAAGTCCACGCGGCGGCCCCGAGCGTCGGTGAGTTGGCCGGCGTCGAAAATCTGCAGCAGGATGTTGAAGATCTCCGGATGCGCCTTCTCAATCTCGTCCAGCAGGATAGCGCAATAGTTCTTCTTGCGAACACCCTCGGTGAGTTGGCCGCCCTCGTCGTAACCGACGTAGCCCGGAGGCGCGCCGATCAGGCGGGCGGTGGTGTGCCGCTCCTGGAACTCGGACATGTCCAACCGGATCATGTTGTCCTCGTGACCGAACAGGAATTCGGCCATGGCCCGAACCAATTCCGTCTTGCCCACTCCGGTGGGGCCAAGGAAAAGGAAGACACCGATGGGATGGCGCGGGTCCTTGAGGCCGGCACGAGCTCGGCGCACCGCCTTGGAGATACCCACGATGGCTTCGTCCTGGCCGATGATCCGCTTGTGCAGTTCCTCTTCCATGCGGAGCAACCGGTCGGTTTCTTCCTGCGCCAGCCGCGTTACCGGGATGCCGGTCCACATGCTGACCACCTCGGCGATGTCGTCCTCGGTGACCTGCGTGCGTTCCTTACTCCGGTCGGCTTTCCACTCGCGCTCCATGTCGCCCACGTTCTCGGACAGATGGAGCTCACGGTCGCGCAACTCGGCGGCAACTTCGTACTGCTGCGAGGCGATGGCTTCGTCCTTTTCCTTGCGCACGCGCTCGAGGACTTCCATCGCGTCCTTGACTTCCTGTGGGGCGTGGCTGCCGCGCAGGCGAACCCGCGAGCCGGCTTCGTCCAGCAGGTCGATGGCCTTGTCGGGCAGGAAGCGGTCGGGGATGTACCGGGTCGACAGCGTGGCCGCGGCCCGCACTGCGTCCTCGGTGATATCCACGTTGTGGTGATCCTCGTACTGGCCCTTCACGCCGCGCAGGATGTCCACGGTCATTTCGGCGTCGGGCTCTTCAACCCGTACAGGTTGCAGTCGTCGCTCGAGGGCCGGGTCGCGCTCCACGTACTTGCGGTAGTCGTCCAGTGTGGTCGCGCCAATGCACTGGATCTCGCCGCGGGCCAGTGACGGCTTCAGGATGTTGGATGCATCCACGGCGCCTTCAGCGGCTCCGGCCCCGACCAGTGTATGGATTTCGTCGATGAACAGGACGCAGTTGCCGGAGGTCTTGATCTCTTCGATGACCTTCTTCAGCCGCTCCTCGAACTCGCCCCGGTACTTGGTGCCAGCAACCAGAGCGCCCATGTCGAGCGTGACCAGTCGCTTGCCCTGCAGCGTGTCGGGCACGTCTCCCGAGGAGATCTGCTGGGCCATCGCTTCCACGATGGCGGTCTTGCCCACGCCGGGTTCACCGACCAGGACCGGGTTGTTCTTGGTTCGGCGACTCAGTATCTGGGTCACTCGCTCGATCTCTGTGTCACGGCCGATGACCGGGTCCAACTTGCCGCCGAGGGCCGCGTTGGTCAGGTCGACGCCCAACTGGTCGAGCGTGGGGGTGCGAGTGCTGGACCGGCTGCTGCTGGTCCCGCTGCCGGTACCGGAGTTGCTGAGGATGCGGTGGGTCTCGGCGCGAACCTTTTCCAGGTTGACGCCCAAGCTTTCGAGGACGCCGGCGGCTACGCCTTCGCCCTCCCGCAAGAGGCCGATCAGCAAGTGCTCCGTGCCTATATAGGTATGGTTCATCCTTCGGGCTTCATCAACCGCCAACTCGACGACCTTCTTGGCCCGGGGGGTGAGACCGATCTCGCCCTGAGCCGGCCGCTCGCCGCGTCCGATGATGAACTCGACCGCCGAGCGCACCTTGGTCAGGTCAACGCTCAACCCGGACAGCACTCGAGCGGCGACGCCCTCGGTCTCCCGTACCAGGCCGAGCAGGATGTGCTCGGTCCCGATGTAGTTGTGGTTGAACCGCTGCGCTTCTTCTTGGGCCAGGGACAAAACCCGCCGTGCCCGCTCTGAGAACTTCTCGAATCTGCTGCCCATGAGACTCTCCTGGGTTGAGGTCGGACCAGCCAGTGCGTGCTGGTCGTGCCATTTTACCGCATTCGGGCAAAAATAAAAGCGGCTGTGCCACCGAATCGTTACGGTGAAGCCGCTTGGTTGATGTATCAACCTATCGCGTTACGTGGCCTACAATCGCCTGCGAAGCCTTGATTTGCCATCACGCCCACCCCTACCGTCCTTAGGGATTGGTACTTTCCGGCGGTGACCTATTTTCCCACTCCGTTACCAGAGCAGTATCGTGGGCGCTGGGGCGTTTCACTTCCGTGTTCGGGATGGGTACGGGTGGGGCCACCCCGCTTGAACCACCAGAAAGTAACTGTGTGAATTATTGCGCATTGTCCGCGATTTTGCAAGGGTGTCGCCAGGGGGAATTTGCGCGGATGCTCGTCCACGGCCGATTCGGGGCCCTATGCTATACTCAAAACGGTGTCTGGGAATCGCTTATCGGGGCCGTTAGCTCAGCTGGCAGAGCACCGGACTTTTAATCCGGGTGTCGTGGGTTCGATCCCCACACGGCCCACCAGCGCACGAAATTTCACGCTCTTTCCCACTGAGATCGCGGTGCACATCAGGCGGCGGCCGGGAAGGAACGGGGCCAATCCGTCCAGGAAACCCCCAATGCCGGAGAACATCGCGCTGAAGCGTGCCACCATCAGAGCGTTCCCGTGCCTCCCCGCGAGTTGATCACAGACTTGGCCAACTGACGATCCGAATGCCTGGCGGATGGGTGCCGGCTCATTCACGACCCAGAGGTCATCGAGGATCGGACACAGCGGGGAGCGTCCTCCGATCCCAGCGGGGCGTGCACGTAAACGCCAACGGGGTCAAGACCAGTCTGATGCCCACCGTCTTCCCGAGCGTGCATCTCGAGGATCGGAGCGGCCTCTTTAACGCTGGCCTTGATGGCCAAAAGTGCCGGGCTATCGACATGGGCAGGGGCTTCGTGATCGACGAACTGGCCCTGGAGGAGTTGCTCCCGGAAACGCCGGGTTACAATAGCAACCACCCCCCGCCGAAGAGCAATGCCTCCCTGGCGGTGTAACTATTTTGGAGTGACCGCCATGGCCGACCGGGTTCCAGAGAAGCCCCGCAGAGCTTCGACCAAAACCGCCGACAACGCCAACGGCGAGGTTAAACTCCTCTCTGGCGGCAACCCCCAGATCGCCAAGGCGGACGGCGACGCCCCCGTACAAGCCTATATTGCCGCCATGCCGGAGTGGAAAAGCGATGTCGGTCGCCGGCTGGATGATCTGATCGTGCGCACCCTGCCGGACGTACGCAAGGCGGTGCGGTGGAACTCTCCCTTCTACGGAGTCGAGGGTCAGGGCTGGTTCCTCAGCTACCACGTATTCACCCGCTACGTGAAGGTCACTTTCCTCAATGGATCCTCGCTGGATCCGCTGCCACCCGTCGAATCCAAGGACAAAGACACGCGCTACTATCATATTCACGAGGACGGCGCGGTCGACGAAGAACTCGTCGAGCATTGGATCCGGCAGGCAGCCGCGATCCCAGGTTGGAAAGGGTTCGACACGCTGTGAAGCATCGTGCGTCGACCCCCCCTTTGTCGAGTAGCCCGCCGGTCACAGGGTCGGTAGCGGCCGAGATTTGCATCAAGGAGTAACCGCAGTGCGCGTGATGGTATTGGTGAAAGCCACCGAGGACAGCGAAGCCGGCATGATGCCATCGACAGAACTCATCGAGGCCATGCTGGCATTCAACGAGGAACTCGTGAATGCCGGTGTGATGCAGGCTGGCGACGGTCTGAAACCTTCTGCACAGGGCAAGCGCGTCGCCTTCGACGGAGCCGCGCGCACCGTGGTCGACGGCCCCTTCCCTGCCGTCGGCGAACTGGTAGCCGGCTTCTGGATCTGGGAAGTGGCGAGCCTGGACGAAGCCGTGGAATGGGTCCGGCGATGCCCGAACCCAATGCCCGGTCCCAGCGAGATAGAGATCCGCCCTCTGTACGAGATGGAGGATTTTGCCGAGGCGATGACTCCCGAACTGGTCGATCAGGAAGAGCGGCTGCGCGAGAGCTCCGGTTCCTGAAGATCCGAACCGGTAGCGCAAGACGCAGGTGATCCCATCTGGTTGCACGTCGGAATCGACGTAATGCCCGCCATCCGATCAGCAACCGCTCAAGACCAGGATGCCGCCATAGACCTGGTGCGCCGGCTCCTGACCGAACTCGGCGGAACCCCGGCGCCGGCAGAAGCCATGGCTGCAGTGTTCGGCCGATTCGCTGACGACGGGCCAGCGGGGTTCGTCGCCTTGGCCGAGGACGCCGGTCGCTTCGTCGCCGTCTGCACCGTGTCCTTCGTGGAGGCGCTGCGCAGCATCGGCCGCTACGCCATCATTCAAGAGATGTACGTCGACCCCAGCGTGCGCAGTTCCGGCGTCGGCATGGACGTCCTCCGCTTCGCCCTGGAACACGCAGTGTCTCGCGGCTGCGCCATGGTCGAGCTGGGCACTCCGTACCATGGCGAGAGGCAGATCCAGTTCTACCAGCGCGCCGGCTTCACCAACGTCGGCGCGCGCCTGCGCTGGCGGCCGTAACTCGACCCGTGCCAGCCAGACTCATCCTCGTCCGCCATTGCGAGGCGGCGGGCCAGGAACCCGACGCGCCGCTCACTGTTGACGGCCAGCGACAGGCCCGGGAATTGGCGGCCTTCCTGTCCACCCTTCCCGTCGATGCAGTCGTCGCCAGCGCCTACCTGCGGGCCTGCCAGACTGCCCAACCCCTGGCGGATCACTTGCATCTTCGGATCGAAGTCGATCCCCGTCTCAACGAACGCATCCTGTCGCCGGCTCCAATCGACACCTGGCGCGAGGTGGTGCGCGATTCCTTCGCCGACCCCGACCTGAGGGCACCCGGTGGCGAATCCGCTGACGACGTGCTGCTGCGCGCTTGGTCCGTCTTGAATGAGCTGCTGGCAGGCTCCCCGGAACTCCCGGTAGTCGTCACCCACGGCAACCTGCTGGCCCTGGTTCTCCATTCGATTGATCCCGGGTTCGGCTATGCAGGCTGGGAAAACCTGTCCAACCCCGATGTGTATCGAGTAGACGACAGCGGCGATGGGGATGTCAGCTTTCTACGCCTTTGGGGCCTGTCGATCCTGCACTGACAGGGCTGGTGCAAAGTCGCCGTATAGCCATTTACCGCTCATCCTGAGCTTGTCGAAGGATGCTTCTGGCAAATCGGAGGATGGTTCGACAGGCTCACCATGAGCGGATGAAACGACTTTGCACAGGCCCTGCTGCTGCACTGATCGTTCGGTTGCGCCCGTTTGCCAGCCCATATAAAGTGGGCCGGAGCAGTAAGCCAGACATCGAAAATCCACCAAAAGGAGGCACACCATGGCCAGGTTGGAAGGTAAAGTCGCCCTCATCAGCGGCGGCGCTCGCGGTCAGGGCGCCATCGAAGCGCGCATGTTCGCCGAAGAAGGCGCCAGCGTTGTCATCGGCGATATCCTGGATGATCAGGGTCGCCAGACCCAGGCCGAGCTGCAGGAACTCGGTTACAACGTCACCTACGTGCACCTCGACGTCACCAGCGAGTCCGACTGGGAGGCGGCAGTGCAGTCGGCCGTGGACACCTACGGCAAGCTGGATGTGCTCCTGAACAACGCGGGCATCCTGATCCGCAAGAACATCGAGGAGACCACGGAAGACGACTGGGACCGCATCTTCGCCGTCAACGCCAAGGGCGTCTTCCTGGGCACGAAGGCGGCCATACCGGCCATGCGTGAAGCCGGCGGCGGCTCCATCATCAACATCTCCTCCACCGCCGGCCTGGTCGGCAGCCCCAACGGTTCGGCCAGTTACACCGCCACCAAGGGCGCGGTCCGGCTGTTCACCAAGTCCACGGCCATCCAGCACGCCCGGGAAGGTATCCGCTGCAACTCCATCCACCCGGGGCCGATCGAAACGGACATGATCGCCGACACGCTGAACGACCCCGCCAACATGGCTCTGCGCATGCAGCGATTGCCCCTGGGTCGCGTCGGCAAGCCCAGCGAGATCGCCTACGGCGCGATCTATCTGGCCTCGGACGAATCGTCCTTCGTCACCGGCTCTGAGGTCGTGATCGACGGCGGGACCACGGCTGCATGACCTGAGCCATCCCCGTCCAACGTTGGCGAAGTACCCCTCCCCGATAATGGGGAGGGGTTTTTAGTGCGCAGATTTGGGTATTGATTGTGTTGACATAGAAGAAATTTAATTATAAACGTTAAGCAGATATCGTTGCCAATGAACGCTGCGCTAAGGAGGCCTGTTATGCCAACGATCAATGCGAAACGTCAACGGGATGTGTCTGTGTTCGTGCTTCTGTTTCTCGCGCTGTTGCTGGTTCTTGCGTGCGCGCCGACCGCGCCGTCGGGAGCGGCGGCGCCTGCACCAGCCCCGGCAATTGACCGGGAGGAACTCCGGGCCGTGGTCCAGGAGGCGGTGGCCGAGTCGTCGTCGGACGCGGTTACTGCCCAGGAAGTTGAGCAGCTGGTGAACCGGGCTGTCGCACAGTCCGCATCCGAATCCGTGTCCTCCGAGGCACTGGAGACCACCGTGCCCCGAGCCGTGGCTGACGCTCTCGCCGAGCAGAACGCTGGACAATCTGGCGCGGGCTCCGACGCCCGGCAGGCGCTCGGAACACCGGACGAAGTGGAGTCTTTCGAGCTGACCGACGTGGCCGGACGCACGGTCACGATTGAGGGACCGATCGAACGCATCATCCTGGGTGAGGCCCGCCAGATCTACATCGTCGCGGCTCTCCAGCCGGGAAATCCTTTCAACAAGATCATCGGTTGGCGCGATGACCTCCGACGGTTTGACGGCGATACTTATGTCAAATATATGGAGATATTCCCGGAAGTCGAAAGCATTGCCGAATTCGGCAGTCCTTATAGCGGCGAGTTCAGCGTCGAGCATGCCATCGCGCTCGACGCCGACGTCGTGACCCTCAACCTCGGCGGCCTGGAAAGGGCGCGTGAAGCCGGCATGCTCGAGCAACTGGACGAGGTTGGCATTCCAGTGGTCGTGATCGACTATCGCCAGGAACCGCTGGAAAATACCGTGCCCAGCACCTACCTGCTCGGCCGCCTCCTGGGCGAGGAAGAACGGGCGCAGGAGGTGGTGGACTTCTACCTGCAACAGGTCAACCCGGTCTATTCCCGCATCGCTCAGCTTGAGGAAGAAAAACCCGTCGTTTTCATGGACACCGCGGCCGGGATCCAGACCGCGGAAATCTGTTGCCGGACCTTCGGCCAGGCCAACCTTGGCCTGCTGGTGGAGCGTGCTGGCGGCGTCAATCTAGGATCCGATCTGGTCCCAGGTTGGAGCGGCGAGGTCAATCCGGAGCAAATCATCGTCGCCGACCCTGACGTCATCATCGGGACCGGATCCAACTGGTTCCCCTATAGCCCAGACGGCGATTTCGTGAGCCTGGGTTATTTCACCGAGACGGCCGATGCCCGCGGCAGGTTGCAGAAGCTGGGGCGTGAGCGACCGGGCTGGAGCGAGTTGCAAGCCGTCAAAACCGGCCGTCACCACACTGTCTGGCACCAGTTCTACAACTCCCCCTACCACTTTGTTGTGCTGCAGCAGTTCGCCAAGTGGTTCTATCCGGAGACCTTCGCTGACATCGACCCCGTGGCCAATTTTGCCGAATTCCACGACAAGTTCCTGCCCATCGAATACAGCGGAATTTTCTGGGTCACCAACCAGGAATGATGGGTCGCCCCTACAGACAGCCTGGCGCCCATCCTGAAGAGGTGTGGCGATGAACCACGCAGTCCAGACGTCGCCGGAGAGCGCCAGCGCAATCTCCGGCCGGCGCATCTACCGCCAGATCACGGGACGGAAGTATCTCGTGTTGGGGGCGCTCACGGCCCTGCTGGCGTTCACGCTTATCCTTGACATTTCTCTCGGCCCAGCCCGACTGGGCCTGCTGGAGGTGGCCTCCGCGATCCTTCGCCCCGGCGCCGCCGAGGTGACCACTCGTGTCATTGTCTGGGACATCCGGATGCCAATGGCTTTGATGGCCGTGGTGGTGGGCGCCGCCCTGGCTGTGGCCGGCGCCGAGATGCAAACCATCCTGAACAACCCACTGGCCAGTCCCTTCACCCTCGGCATATCCGCTGCGGCCGGGTTCGGCGCCGCTTTGGCCCTGGTACTGGGCGTGAGCGTCATCCCCTTCGCCGGCGTGTTCCTGGTATCGGTGAACGCCTTTGTGTTCGCCATGCTGGCCTCCCTCACCATCTACCTGTTGAGCACCTTGCGCGGTGTGACCATCGAAACGATGGTGCTGCTGGGCATCGCCCTGGTGTTCCTGTTCAGCTCGCTGTTGGCTCTGCTCCAGTACATCGCGTCCGAGCAGGCGCTGCAGCAGGTGGTGTTCTGGACCCTGGGCAGCCTCGTCAAGGCCACCTGGCCCAAAATCGGGATCGCGTTCGTCGTGCTGGGAGTAACCGTGCCGGTGTTCGTCCGCCAGGTGTGGAGGCTGACCGCCCTGCGTTTGGGCGAGGAAAAAGCTCTCAGCCTGGGCATCAACGTGCGGGCGCTGCGGTTGCACGTACTGGTTTCGGTGTCGGTTTTGGCCGCCGTCGCCGTTGCATTCGTGGGCACCATCGGTTTCGTGGGACTGGTGGGCCCTCATGTCGCCCGCATGCTGGTCGGAGAAGACCAGCGATTCTTCCTGCCCACGTCGGCCATCGCTGGCGCACTGTTGCTCTCCGCCGCTTCCATAGTCAGCAAGTCGATAACCCCGGGCGCACTCTTCCCCATCGGCATCGTCACGTCATTGGTTGGCGTGCCGTTCTTCCTGAGCCTGATCCTGACCCGGCGGAGGCAGCTATGGTAAACCGGCTGACCGTGGACGACCTCTCCTTCAGTTATGGGTCAACTCCAATCCTGAAGGGAATTTCCATCAGCGATGTCGCGCCCGGGTGTATCACCGCCGTGATCGGCCCCAACGCGGCCGGCAAGACCACGCTCTTCAAGTGCCTGGCCGGCTTGCTGAAACCGCGCGGAAGCATCCGACTGGATGATGCCGAGCTGCGCGAAATGGGGGGCGCCAACGTTACGCGTCGGGTCGGCTATCTGCCCCAGGAAGGTCCCGTGAACGCGGTGCTGACGGTGTTCGAAGCGTTGCTCCTGGCACGCAAGCACACGATGTCCTGGCGGGTGAGCGACGACGACCTCGCCGTAGCCGGACAGGTCCTGCGAGATCTGGATATTGAGCACCTGTCGCTGCGGTATCTGAACGAGTTGAGCGGCGGGCAGAAGCAGATGGTCTCCATCGCCCAGGTGCTGGCGCGAGACCCCCAGGTGATGCTGCTGGACGAGCCGACCAGCAACCTCGACCTGCAACGTCAGCTGGAGGTGCTCGACCTCCTTCGCTCGGTCACCGCCGTTCGGGGCATGATCACCCTGATCTCCCTTCACGATCTCAACCTGGCCGCGCGATTCGCCGACCATTTCGTGGTCATGACCGAAGGCAAGATCTACGCTTCTGGAGATGCGGCCTGCGTTCTGACGCCCGGCATGCTCCGCGATGTCTATCAGGTCAACGCCAGCGTTCGCGTCGATGACGACGGCATCACGCAGGTGACGCCCATCAGTTCGGCCCGGACAAAGAACGGGGCGGTGGCGTCTGCTTCGCGCTTACCCAGTTTGGACTGAGTTGTCATTGTGAGCGAAGCCTGGCAATCTCGTTGCCGGTGAAGTGGTCGCTGTGGCAACGAGATCGCCGCGTCGCTGCGCTCCTCGCGATGACAAACTGGGTACGCGCAGGGCGTCCGCTTCTTGACGTTCGGCCCGATTGCCTTCAATATCAAGCCCGCCGGAACCGGCATTCCTGGACTGACAAAGCGCTCCGTGAGGCTTCGAGGAGAATTTCCAATGGCTACCGTCATCGACACCCACTGCCACGCCTCGCCCTACTGGTTCGAGCCGGTGGAAATCCTCATCGATGAGATGGAGCGCGCCGGCGTTGACCAGGCGGTCCTGACCCAGTTCTTCGGCGTGTTCGACAACAGCTATCTGATTGAGGCCGTCAAGCGCTTCCCCGGCCGTTTCGCCGTCATCGCCATCGCCGACCATACTCAGCCCGACGCCGTTGACCGGGTGGCCGAGCTCAAGGACCAGGGCGCGGATGGCCTGCGGTTCCAGTGCTCCTGGCGATCCCCCGGCGATGACCCGTTGGCCCTCTGGCGCAAGTGCGCCGAACTGGGCGTGGTCGCCAGTGTCATGGGTCCGGCGGAACACTACGCTGCGCCCGAGTTCGAGGAGATAATCCGCGAACTGCCCAATCTGAACATCGTGATCGAGCACCTGGCCGGCGTCGGCGCGTTCTGGGGCCCGGGCCGCTCGGACACGGAAATTCCCATGGACGCCTACCGCCGGTCGCTGGAGTTGTCGAAGTACCCCAACGTGTACATGAAGATACCGGGCCTGGGTGAGTTCTGCCCGCGTCCCCAACCCTTCCGTCAGCCGATCCCCTTCGACAACATCCCGCCGCTTATCGAAATGGCAGTTGAGGCCTTCGGCGGCGACCGCCTCATGTGGGGCAGCGACTTCCCGCCCTCGGCCAACCGGGAGGGCTATCGCAACGCCCTGCGCTTCCCCATGGAGCTGATCGATTATCCCAACACGGAGGCGCGGGACATGGTCTTCGGCGGCACCGCGGCGAACCTCTGGGAGTTTCGTTAGGCGGGCATTACTCTGTTGGCACAATCATGTTGGGGGCGACTGATCATTCGCCCCTACCCATCACAGGAGGCGTCACAATGCCACGATTTGCAGTTGATCTGAACACCGCAGACGGTCGCGCCAAGGTCGGCGGCCAACCGTGGCGCGTGGCTCCCGGCCTCGTGCCCGGCGAGCCCAACGAGGGACTGACCGCTCAAATCCTCGCCACGCCGGCCCGCCTGGCCGATTTCGATGACTCCGGATGGGACATCTGCGACAACGTCCGCCAGAGCCTGTCCGTAGGCTTCACCTTCGCCTGGTACAGAATCGCCGTCACCCTTCCCGAAACCATCGACGGTGTGAGCGTCGCCGGCTCCCGCGTCTGGTTCGAGACCAACTTCGACAACTACGGTGAAGTCTGGGTCAACGGCGAGATCGACCGTGCCTACGGCAGCATCGTCGGCCTGAACACGCCGCACCGCGTGGAAATCGCCGAGGTCGGCGAGCCCGGCTCCCAGTACGTCATTGCTTGCCTCTGTCTGAACGGCCCGCTGGCCGCGCCGCGCGGCGGCATCTTCATGCGCTTCGCCACCCTGGCCTTCGAGGCGACGGACAACTAAAGCCGCAGAACGCTATGCTACGATTACAGGGGTGGGTTATACGATCGGCCCCTGTTGATTGCGCGTACGGGAGGCCCTGTGATGGCGAACTGGCAGCACTGCTCCGCGGTGGAACTCGACGCTGGAGGGTACGACGGACTGTGGGTATTCACGGGAACGGACCTCCCGTTGTACCGGCTTTACGAGCACCTAGCCTCTGGTGGCACCGTAGGTAGTTTCGCCGAGCAGCACAGCGTGGATGCCCAGCAGGCGGCGTACGTGTTGGAATACGAAGCCGAGGGTTTTCGCTCGGACCTGCTCATCCGTCCGGATGGCGCGGGGGAAATTGCTCCAATTCCCGCCATAGAACCGACCGGCGACGAGATACCCGATTGGGGCAGTTGCACGGTGGTAGCACGAGCTGCTGGCAAAGTCAGCGGAGCGTGGGTATTCACCGACAGTCGCTTGCCGCTGAGGGCGATGTACTCCGAGTTGGCGGCCGGCACGACGATTGACGAATTTGTGGATTGGTACTACGGGAGCAAGGCCAAAGTGGTAGCCGTGCTGGAGCATGAGGCGAAGGCTTTACGTACGGAAATACCGACTGCCCATGCTCACACTGCTTGACCACAGTGTTCCCCAACCCTTGCGAGCATACCTGCCGGCCCACACCGTTCACACTGCCGAGCAACTGGGATGGGATCGCTTGCCCGATGGTGAGGTGATCACACTGGCGGAGGAAGCGGGGTACGAGTTACCGATCACCTGCGACAAGGGCATCCGTTACCAACAAAATTTAGTCGGCAGAAACCTCTCGGTTCTTGTGTTGATGTATAACAACTGGCGGTTGATCCGCGCCAGGGTTGATGCCATCACCGCTTCCATTAACGAAATGGGGGCTGGCGAACTTCGGGAGGTCACCATCATTTAGGGGCGGGTCCACGACCCGCCCCAATGCTTTCTCCGCGAGCGACCGAGCCGCTTACGAAAGGTGCTGCCCGTAGAACTGGAAGATGCGCGGCCAGGCGGCGTTGGACGCTTCCACCGCGTAGCTGGGCCGGTCGACCGCAACGAACCCATGGCCGGCGTTGGGATAGATCTCGTACTCCCACGACTTGCCGGCGGCCTTGATGGCCGCGTCGGTGGCCTTCACTTCGTCGACTGAGGGTCGTGCGTCATCCTCGCCGAAAATACCCAGCAGCGGACACGACAGGTCGGACACGAACTCAATGGGAGCATGGGGCATGGCTGCCGTGGGAGGCTCGCTGTCCCGCGGGGTCACGCCGCCGCCCCAGCAGTCCACCGCCGCACTCAGGCCCTTGAGCTTGCACGCGGCCAGGAACACCTGGCGTCCGCCGGAGCAGAACCCGATGATGCCCACCTTGCCGTTATAGTTGGACAGGTGACGCAGGTAGCTGATCGCGCCTTCAGCGTCGCCCAGGGTCCGGTCGTCGGGCATGCCGCCCGCCTCGCGGATGCTGTTGCTGTTGGCGACCGGGTCGTCGTGGCCCTCGCGATAGTGCAAATTGGGCATGATGGCGATGTAGCCGTTGTGCGCGAACATGCGGGCCATTTGCTTGCTGGCCTCGTCCCAGCCGGGCATGTGGTGGAACAACATCACCGCCGGAAACGGGCCCTCTCCGAGAGGACGGGCCAGGTAGGCGTTGATGCCGTCGCCGTTGTGTCCTTCTACCCAGATGTGCTCGGCCATCATTCCTTGGTTGGGCATAACGTGGTACCTCCGCTGCGAAAATGGTTTCTTGGTTAGCACATGCGTCCGGCCGGACCCGCGTTTGGCGCAGGTTCCGCGACGCACGAACGAAGATTACTATCGGCCCTGCTGCAAGTCAAACGAGAAGGAGCGTCCATCTAGCACGCACAGCGTTCAGCTAACCCAGTCCCGCCTGCGTCAACAGCGCCCTGAGCATCCGCCCCATCTGCGCCTCGTGATACGACGCGAACGCGGTGAACTCCCGGAGGTTGCGGGCCGCTTCGCGCTCAGGATTAAATCGCTCACCCATGAGCTCGTAGTCGCCCGCCAACTCCCGGTTCCAGATGCGCAACTCGTCCAGCGTCAACTGCGGCTCAAACTGAAAACCGTAAGACACGCCGTAGCGGAACGCCATCGGGAAACGAACGTATCCGCCGTCCCGGCGCAGCATGGTGCCCTCGGCCAGCAGTGTTCCACCGGGCGGGACGGTGAACTGTTCCCCGTGCAGAGTGGGCGCCAGGGGGGTGTTGATCTCGCCAAAGGCAGGATCGGAGCGACCCGCCTCGGTGACGTCAATTTTTCGCAGCCCGAACTGGTACCCACCGGTGGGTGCCACTGCGCCGCCCAACGCCCGCGACAACAGCTGCGCACCCAGGCAAATGCCGACCACCGGCGTCGGTTCCCGGTTGCCCACGTCGCCGGTGGCGGCTGCTCGCAGGTACGCCATCTCCTGTATCAGCGCCGGGTAGTTGTCGTTGGCCGACATCGGGCCACCCAATGCTACGATCAGATCCACGGCAGACAATTCCGGAGCGTCAAATCTGTCGAAGTCTGGAGCGCACGCATACACCGGCACTGTAATCAGATCGAAGCCGGCATCGCGCAATATGACGGTGAAGTTGCCCCCGAGCGTTTCCACAGGATGGTGCTGGATGATCACTGCTCGCTTGGTCATCCGGCGGTTGCTCCTCGGCGTGCCAAATCAGCCAACACCATCCGGTCCGTTGGGAACGCCAGCGGCTCCGGCGGCTCTTCCGGCGCAAACCACTCGACCTGGTCCAGGTCGTCCGAGGCGACGGTTTGCCCTCCTGTAACTGTCCCGTAAAACCAGATGCCGACGGTCAGCGAGGCCGGGTTGTGAAAGTTGGAATGCACCGTGCACACCTCACCAATTCGCACCACCAACCCCGTCTCCTCCTCGAACTCACGACGCGCGGCGTCCCGGATGTCCTCGCCCCACTCGACATAACCGCAGGGGATGCACCACTCCCCGACGTTGCCCCCGGCGGAACGCCGCCCCAGCAAGACTCGTCCCTGCTCGTCCAGCACCACCACTGCGACGCCCACCGCGGGATTGCGAAAGTGGACAAACCCGCACGATGCGCAGGACGGCCGGGGTAGCCCACCTCTAACTTTGGTGTCCAGCGCAGCCCCGCAGCGGGGACAGTAGCGGTAGTCAGGCGAAACGGAGTCCGGCATGAATGCGCTTCAGGTAGCCGCCCGGCCCCGCCGCAGCGCGCGACCCGGCAGCGCCCCCGTGTTTTCGCCCTGCTGGATCACCACTCTGCCGTTGACGATCACGTACTCGATGCCCACCGGGTACTGCTTGGGGTTCTCCTTGGTGGCCAGCGCCTTGACCGTGTCGGGGTTGAACACCACAATGTCGGCCTTGAACCCGTCGCGCAGCAGGCCGCGGTCCGGGATTCCCAACCTCTGCGCCGGGAAGGAAGTCATCTTGCGGATGGCCTCGGGCAGCCGCAGGTGCTTCTCGGCCCGCACGAACTCGGCCAGGACGATGGGGAAGCAGCCGTAGGTTCGCGGGTTGGGATATTCGCCAAACAGTATTGCGTCCGACGCGATCATGCCGTAGGGATGGGACACGAAGGCGTAGAGGGTCTGCGCGTTGGTGCCCAGCCCAACCGTGCTGATGCCCAGGTTCTCGTCCAGCAACAGGTCAAACAGCGTGTCGGCCGGATCCTGCCCGCGCATCTCGGCGATGTCGGTGATGAGCCGGCCGTCGTAGATCTGGTTTTCCGGCTTGGTGAAGTTGGTCAGCCAGTTGTTGTCCAGCCGGCTCGGCGTGATCTCGCGTTTCATACGCGCCCGGTCGTCGGCGTCCTGCAGGGCCGCGATGAGTCGCTCCGGTCCGCCGTCCTTGGCCCAGTGGGGCAACCCGATGGTCGGGGTCGTGCCTGAGTAGGGGTAGGTGTAGCAGTCGAAGGTGCAGTCGATGCCCTCGGCCCGGGCGTCCTCCACCAGACCCAGGTGCCCCAGGTGACTGCCCACGCCGGACACCGATTGCCGGTAGTGAGTCAGGTGGACCGGGATATCGCTGCGCCGGCCGATCTCCACCGCCTCGTGCCATGGCGCCAGGTAACCCTGGCTCAGCAGGCTGGCCCGGGTGTGCGTATGGTAGATGCCGCCCAGCGAGGCTGCCGTTTCGGACAGCGCCACCAGTTCGTCCGTGTCCGCGTAGGCGCCCGGCGGGTAATCCAGGCCCGTGGACAACCCCCACGCGCCCTCTTCCATGGCCTCCCGAACCACCGACTGCATGTCGGCAATCTCGCCGTCGGTGGCATCCCGCTGCTCCCAGCCCACGCTCCAGATGCGCACCGGAGAGTTGCCCAGGATATAGGCCATGTTGATGGCTACCGAGTCGTCGTACTTGCCCAGCAGGTCCGCCACCGTAAGCCAGTCCGCCGGCATGGGCGGATAGCCGTTCAGCCCCGCGTCCAGCCAGATGTACCGGTGCAATTCCTCCTGCGTCCTGAACGGCGCGTGGGAGATGCCGTCGATGCCCACCAGTTCGGTGGTCACGCCCTGCCGGACCTTCGGGTCGTGGTGCGGTTCGCCCAGAATAGTCAACCCGGCGTGGGAATGCAGGTCGACGAACCCGGGGCAAACCACGTGCCCGGTGGCGTCGATTACCCGCGCGGCGTTCTCGCGCAAGTCCGCGTCGTCGCCCCGGTGGATCGTCACCGTATCGCCCGTGACTGCCACCGCCGCACGAAACCCGGGGCTACCCGAGCCGTCAATCACCTGCCCGTTGGAGATCAGTAGGTCTATCATGGTCGGATGATAGCACGTGCTTTGAGGAACGTACGCCATGATGAATCTGTTTTCGCGATGGTTCAGGAGATCGTCAACAGGCGCACAACAACGTGATGCTCCCGAATACAGCGTCCATCCGCCCGGCTTGACCTTTCTGACGGACGTCAGCGTCGGCCGCTGGGTCGAGGACGGGTTTTCGCCACGCTTTTCGACCCTCGGCGCGCTTGTCCCTGACGGTTTCGAGGCCCACGCTCGTGTCTTGCACCCCGCGCTGGACGATGCCTTCGAACCGGTGCAGTGGTCAACGGTGGCGAAGTGGTCCGGTCGCGTCCATCACCCGTTGATGTCCTTCGAGGGCATCTCATCCCCGGTCGACGGGCATGGAGCCGGTGGTCGCCCTTGGCTTGAGGACCCCAATCATGGAAGCATGGAAGAGGAAACGGCAACGGAGTTGGCCGCGTCGCTCTCGCGATTCACCGGAACGCCGCAGCATTGCTATTTCGGCGTGTGGGAAGGTTTCGGTCAGTACTCGGGCGGCGCCGCCATGGTGACTTCCGACGGTCGCGGACGCCCGCTGGGTATTCCCCGCGACATCCGGCGGGCGCGGCGCGTCAGGGGCGTGGGCCGCGACTATCTGCTCTACGCGGGCCGGCTGGAGCAAATCACCGAGTTTTACAGCAACTTCCTGTCCGAACCGCCCAACATCTGGTGGCCAGAGGATCGCGCCTGGTTTGTCGCCACCGACATCGATCTGGACTCAACCTACGTCGGCGGCAACCGGGAGTGCATTGCGGCGTTGTTGGATGACGACACGCTCGAAGCCGTGCCCGCCGATCCCAATGCGTCAATCGGTATGACCGCGGACACAATCAACCTGGGCAATCCAACCTGAATGCGGCCGGGCCGTGCGAACGCCGCCGCGCCCCGTTTATTCCTGGTGCAACGCCAACGGGCTCCGACCGAAATCCTATTCCATGCGGACTTGGTTCAGCAGATCGCGTCCCAGCAGGGAATCCAAGCCGTCGGTGACGGGGTCGGGTTTGGCGATGGAGATTTGGATCTCAAACTCCGGGGTGCTGCCGTCGCTATCGTTGAACGAAAGCACCGCCGGCTCCATATAGTAGAGCAGGATGCCGCCCGAGCTAATGAACTCGGCGGGATTGTCCAGCAGGTCGAACGGGCAATCCAGGTCCGCCGCTGCATCGGGGTGCAGGATGGTGGTGTCCGAGCCCGTATCAACCAGGAAGGTGACATCTCCTCTCAAGCCGAACCGGGGAAGGAAGACACTGCATTCGATGAAAGGCAGACCATCATCAGTGAACCGGCCGGATATCATCCGGTTCGTTTCCGCCATACGGTCGGGATACGCCGGGGTGGGTTGGTTTCTAGCCGTCGCATCACCGAGTGCGGGGAATACCCTCCCGCTTCCCTCAATTTTTTCAGAACTTCCTCGTGGGTTTTGGCCGCTACGATTTTCCAGTTGTCACCGAAAGCAACCCACTGGTCAGGGTACATGGCCAGAAACTCTTTATGATTATCGATCAAGATTTTCGAGCGCGCCGAGTAGTCTTGCAATCCGACCGTTATTTCCTCTGGGGTTTCGGACGGTCGCTGCGGTACGACTGGTTCCCGTGGCGTGATGGCTTCCATGGATCGTTCCCTCTTTGGGCCGGCGAGATACTGGTTCAATTTAGCATTGGCACGATCCAGGCTGCAACGCGCACCGCGTCCGTCCCGGACTCCCGTCTGCTACACTGCCGCTGACCCTGCGGGTCCAACCCATTTGGAGGCACAACATGACTGAACTTGATGACCGCTACGAACGCGGGCAGGAAACCCGGCGCATGTTTGGCGGCGGGCAGATCACCGGCGGCTCGTCTCCCGGCGCATGGGACATCGCGCCCGATCTCGAACGGATTCTCGGCGAGGCCCTCTTCGGCACCATCTGGAAGCGGCCGGCCTTGACGCCCGTGCAGCGCGAGATGATCACCCTGTCGTGCCTGATCGTGATGAACCGCGAGGTCCAGCTCAAGCGGCACCTGGGCAACTCCCTCAACATCGGACTCACCCCGGAGCAGGTGGTGGAGCTGATCATCCACGACACCTGGTACGGCGGCGCGCCGGCCGGCATCCAGGCCCTGACCATCTGCAAGGAGGTATTCGAGGAGCGCGGCGTCGACTTCACGCCAGCCCGCATCCACGACTCCAACGAAGACCCCGACAGCCTGTTCCAGCGTGGCGACGAGTACCGCCGCAACTACATGGGCGGCGGCGGAGGTGCGCGCCCTGCTCCTCCGACCGGGGCGGAGCGCGAACTTGGCCGCGTCACCGGCGAGTACTACTGGGGAGCCACCTGGACACGCCCCGGCCTGGATCTGCCCAGCCGTTGCCTCTGCACCATGACCTGCCTCGCCGCCCTGGGGCGGGAGGGCCCGCTGCGCAGCCACATCCGCGGCGCTCTGAACATCGGTTTCACCCGGGACCAGATCATCGAGGTCTTTGGTCACATGACCCTGTACGCCGGTATCCCCTTCGCCCGCGGCGCCATGGACATCGCCAACGATATCTTCAACAACGGCTAGCCTGAGCGTCGTCGCTCAAACAAACAGTGCAGGGGCGAATGATCATTCGCCCCTACGTGTTTCTGCGACTTGTCCTGCGCTTAGATCCCGTATCCGACTTCCACGCATCCCGGCAGCCAACGCCGGTTGTCGGATCGCAACAACTCCTCGCTGTTGGGCGGGCCGTCCATGCCGGGCAGGTAGCGGAACGGCGCCGGGGCGCCGGGCAGGTCGAGGCCGTGGACAATGGGGTCGATGATGCTCCACGCCAGCTCGATCTCGTCGCTGCGGGTGAATAGCGAAGCGTCGCCTTCCAGCGCGTCCAGCAGGAGCCGCTCGTAGGCGTCCGGAAGTTCCACCCCGGCGAACCCGTCGTGATAGTGGAACTCCAGTGACACCGGCTTCATTTCCAGTTCCGCATCCGGTACCTTGGACTGGAACTCCAGGCGCATCCCTTCGTTGGGCTGTACGCAAATGGAGAGGGTGTTGCCGGGTATGTCCACGTCGTCGGGCACCGGGAAGAGCATGTGCGGCGGCGAACGAAACTGGATGATCATCTCGGTGGTCTTGCGCGACAAGCCCTTCCCAGAACGCAGGTAGAACGGGACCCCGTGCCAGCGCCAATTGTCCACGTACATGCGGAGCGCGGCGTAGGTGGGCGTGTGGGAGCCGGGAGAAACGCCGGGCTCGTAGTGGTAGCCGTCATACTGGCCGATCACCACGTTTTCGCGCACATCCCGCAGCGACATGCGACGCACCGCGCTGAGAGCCTTGACTTTTTCGTTGCGCAACGCGTCGGCGGAGAACGCGTAGGGCGGGTCCATGGTGATCAGCGCCAGCAGTTGCAGCAGGTGGTTCTGGAACATGTCCTTGAGCACGCCGGAGCGGTCATAGTACTCCCCGCGCTCGCCCACAATCACGTCCTCGGCCACGGTGATCTGTACCTGGTCGATGTAGTTCCGGTTCCAGATGGGCTCGAAGATGGAGTTGGCGAACCGGAACACCAGCAGGTTCTGCACCGTCTCCTTGCCCAGGTAGTGGTCAATGCGATAGACCTGTTCCTCACGGAATACGCCGTGGACGTGGCGGTTCAACTGCTGAGCGGTCTGCAGGTCCGATCCGAAGGGCTTTTCGATCACGATGCGCCGCCAACCCTGCAGCTCGTCCGTCATGCCCGCGTCCGACAGGGCGTGGATCACCGGTTCGTACAGCCCGGGAGCCAGCGCGAGGTAGTACAGGCAGTTGAACGTGTCGCTTTGCCTTGACGCGGCCTGCGCGATGTTGTCGTATACCTGCTTCAGCGTCCCCGTGTCGGTGACGTCCGCCGAAACATAGGTAAGTCGACCCGCGAAATCCTCCCATTCCTCGTCACTGGCGTCGTCGATCGAGTCGCGCAGCCGTTTCCGGAACTGATCGTCATCCATCACGTCCCGGGCCATGCCGATGACCCACACATCACCGGGCAGGCGACCTTTCCGGTACAGGCTGAACAGGGCCGGGGCCAGCTTGGTGCGCGTCAGGTTGCCGCTGGCTCCCATGATCACGACGGCGGTTACGCTTCCCCCGCCGTCGTCATCTCGCAGCAGGTTCGGCCCGGACGTCATCATTGCGGGCCCGCCTCGCGGACGGCGTGCCCGCCGAACTGATTGCGCAAGGCCGCCAGCAGGCGGGCGCCGAAAGGCTCATCCTGCCGCGAGCGGAACCGCTGGTACAGCGCGGCGGTGATCGCCGGGGTTGGCACCGCCAACTCCACCGACTCGTTGACCGTCCAGCGCCCTTCGCCGGAGTCGTCCACGTAGGCGGCCAGGCTTTCGAGGCCCGGGTCGTCTTCCAGCGCGCGCACGGCGAGGTCCAGCAGCCACGAACGAACCACGCTGCCGTGCTGCCAGGTCCTGGCGATTGCCGTCAGGTCCAGGTCGAAATCGGCCTGCTTGGCCTGGAGCAGCTCAAACCCCTCCGCATAGGCCTGCATCAGCGCGTACTCCACGCCGTTGTGCACCATCTTGGTGAAGTGGCCGGCACCCGTGGGTCCGACGTGGGAGTAACCCTTATTTTCGGCTGGGGCAAGGGCCTGGAAGATCGGTTCCAGCCGCCGGAAGGCACCCGTATCGCCGCCGACCATCAGGGAGTAGCCTTCGGCCAGTCCCCAGATGCCGCCGCTGGTTCCGGCGTCCAGCAGGTCAATGCCTCGCGTGGCGAGCTTCTCGCCCCGTCGCAGCGTGTCTTTGTAGTTGGCGTTGCCGCCGTCAATGACGGCGTCGCCCGACGCCAGGAGACCCGCTAGTTCATCGATCACGGTGTCGGTCACTGCGCCGGCCGGCAGCATGATCCACACCGCCCGAGGCGCCTCCAACTTGTCCACCAGGTCCGCAACGGACGCCGCCGCGGCCGCGCCGCCGGCTCCGCTGGCGGCTACGGCTTCCGCGTTCTGGTCGTATACGACCAGTTGGTGCCCCGCCAGCAGCAATCGCTGGGTCATATTGGCGCCCATCCGCCCCAGTCCAATCATCCCGAGTTTCAAAATCCTCTTCTCCTTATGGCCCCGACGGGTAGATGCGCAGGCTACTCCGGTCAGGGAATGCTCAATCTATGCAAGTTAGCCCGGTAGTTGGCTGGTATGAATACGGGCCGAGTCACAGGACGTCGATGATGCGCTTGATGCCGCCTGCGGGGTCGGTGCCCAGGTGCACCGACACGGTGCGCCGGCCAAGATCGTCCAGCGCCTGCAGATCCCCAAGCGCTTGCGCGTCGGCCAGGACGCCAAAGCTGAGATCCCAGCCGGGAATCGTGATGTCCGACCGGTGATCCTGGGTGAGCTGCAGGTAAATGCCCGAACCCGGGCCTCCCTTGTGCAGCTGCCCCGTCGAGTGCAGGAAACGCGGCCCGTATCCCATGGTGGTCGCGATCCGGTGCTTCGTCATGACCCGCCGGCGCAGTTGGCGCACCGCGTCGCGTATCGCCTCAGTGTCGGGCAGGTACGCCATGATGGCCAGGTAGTCCCCGGGTTGGCTGGCTTCCAGCAGTCGGGCCAGCTTCACGCCATCGTCCGAGCGCGCGGACGGCAACTTACGGTGCTGCTGCCACTGTTCCAGTACGCTGACGGTGCGGTCCTTGGCACCCTGCACATCGGGCTGGTCAAATGGATGGATGCCCAGCACGTGGCCGGCGATGGCGGTGGCATACTCCCACCGGTAAAACTCGGCGCCCAGATCGTAGGTATCTGCCAGCTCCAGGACCGCTACCGGGTGCCCGGTTTCTTGCAGCCGTTTCACCAGCCTGTCGGGCCCGGTGTTGTCGTCGCTGGCCAGCCGCAGCTGGACAAAGAATCGGTCGTCTCCGTAGCAACTCTCGCCGGGTTCCGGCAAGGGCTCGGCGGCCACGGGGATCACTCCCGTGCGATCCTTCCCAGTGCTTTCCGCCAGGAGCTGCTCCACCCATAGCCCGAAAGGAGCCAGGCTGTCGGTGGAGATCAGCGTGAGCTTGTCCCGCCCCTGCTTGACCATCGTCCCGATCGTGGCTCCCAGCCACCCACCCGGATTGTCCGCGGCGGGACCGTCATCCCCGCAGCGCGTCTGCATTCGCTCCGCCGACGCCAGCAGGCGGCCGAGATCAACCCCGGTCAACGCGGCCGGAACCAACCCAAAGTAGGAGAGCACGGAATAGCGGCCTCCGATGTCCGGGTTGTTCAAAAATGCGCGACGAAAATTCTCCGCGTCCGCCCGCCTGGCAAGCGGCGTTTCGGGATCGGTGACGGCGATGAAATTGTCACCGGCGGTTTCGACGCCCAACGCGGCTTCGACCAGGCCCCGGAAATGCGCGTAGAAAGCCAGGGGCTCAGTGGTGGTGCCCGACTTGGAGGACACCGCGAAGAGCGTGCGCGCCGAGTCTATCTGCTCGGTGGTGGCAGCCACCCAATCCGGAACCGTGCTGTCCAGCGTCAGCATCTTCGGGTAGGCCCCGCCGGACACGGCGGGTCCGATAACCTGGCGAATTACCTCGGGCCCCAGGCTGCTTCCGCCCATCCCCAACAGCGCTATGTGGCGGTACCCGGCCGAGCGGACCGTGTCCGCGAATTCGTGGAGCCTGGGCAGTTCAGACTGCATATCCGTGGGGAGCTCGAGCCAGGCGAGCCGGTCCGAAATCTCGGTCGGGTCATCGCTCCACAAGGTATGATCGTGAGCGCGAAGGCGGGCCGTAACATGGTCTGAATCCAGTTTGGCCGCGGCATGCTCCACCAATCGGGAATAGTCGCCGAGGTGATAGCGTTCGGTCATGGCAACTCCCTCGCCCGGCGTCTGGACGCTATGGGGCGATTTTAGCACACGGAATTTCTCACGCCCGCCGTCGGCGGAACAGCAACCCCACACCCGGCGTATAATTTGCACCAAACTTGGGGAGCCAATGGACGGACATGCCTGATTCTAATACTTCCAGCAACGAATCCGCCTTGCAATCGGGCGTCGCTTTGATCGGTGATCTGCATGTGCACTACCTCGACTGGGGCGGCGGCGGCGAGCCGCTGCTCGCCCTGCACGGGTTGGCCTCTTCCGGCCACTGGTACCGTCGGGTCGCTCCGTTCCTGTCGGACCAATATCGGATCATCGCCCCAGACCAAAGGGGCCACGGCGCGACCACCCAGGCGCCGAACGGTTACGGCTGGCAGACCCTCGCCGAGGACGCCGTCCGGCTGATGGATCATTTCGGCATTTCCCGGGCGCCCGTTCTGGGCCATTCGTGGGGAGGGCACGTGGCCAGCAACCTTGCGATGCGCTTTCCCGACCGGGTGTCCCGCGTGGTGATGATTGACGGTGGTTTCCAGGATGGGGGGCTAATGCCGGAACCCACCTGGGAAGCGTTCCGGCAACGCCTGGCCCCGCGCCTGGTCGCCGGGACACGCGACGAGTACCTGGCTCGCCTCGCCGATAATCTCTCATTCTGCTGGGGTGATGACCTGGAGGAAATCGCTCTCACCATGGTCCACGAAGGCCCCGATGGCCAAATGTACGACAATCTGCGACCTCAGAATCACGCGCAGGTCCTGGAGACCATGTGGAACGAGCCGCCATCAAAGGTGCTTCCCAGGATCACCATCCCGGCGCTGATCGTCGCCGCCGGCCCGCGCGCCGACCGCGCCAACTCCCAGTTCTCACGGCAGCGCGAGGTGATGGTTGCGGCCGCCGAAAGGGCGTTGTCCAACGGGCGAGTCCACTGGATACAGGACACCATCCACGATATTGGTTACCACAAACCCGAGGAATTGGCGTCGGTCGTGCGCGAGTTTGTGTCGGAGGACTAGCGCAACCGGACACAGAAAAGAGCGACCGCAACGGTCGCTCCTTTCAGGTTCGTTTCGACCTTGTCAGTCGGCTGCTGCCGGAGACATTCCGTCCGCGCCAATAACCTCGCCACCCACCGGCGCCACGTCGACACTGGGACCGGACAGCCCGTAGTTGATGGCATAGAGCTGGGCGTAGACGCCACCGGATTCCAGCAACTCATCGTGGGAGCCAACTTCCGCAACTCGGCCGGCATTAAGTACGACTATCTTGTCGGCGTTGCGAATGGTCGATAGCCGGTGCGCAATTACGATCGAGGTCCTGCCCTTCAGGATCCGGTTCAACGCCCGCTGGATCAGCAGTTCGGTGTGGGTATCGATGTTGGCCGTGGCCTCGTCCAGCACCAGGATTCGAGGGTTGCCCACGATGGCCCGGGCGAAGCTGATCAACTGTCGTTGTCCGATGCTGAGGTTGACGCCGCGTTCGGCCAGTTCGGAGTCGTACCCACTGTCGAGTTCCATGATGAAATCATGGGCTCCCACTGCCTTGGACGCCGCGATCATCTCTTCGTCGGTGACGCCTTCGCTCTGGTATACGATGTTTTCCCTGACTGTACCGGAGAAAAGGTAAGGTTCCTGCAGGACCATGCTCATCTGGTGGACCAGGGACTTCCGGGTGACGTCGCGCAGGTCGTGCCCGTCAATGGTTATCGATCCGCCGGTGACATCGGCCGAACGGTGCAGCAGATTGACCAGCGTGCTCTTGCCCGCGCCGGTAGATCCCACCAGGGCAACGTTCTCGCCGGCCTTGATGTGCAGGTTGACGGTCTTTAGGACGTCGGTGCCGGGAATGTAGTGGAAGGTCACGTCGTTGTACTTGATCTCGCCGTCAATCTCCGGCAGTTCAATTGCGTCGGGTTTATCGTTGACGTCAGGCTCCAGGTCCAATACTTCGAAGATACGAACGCCGGCCGCCATCGCCCGTTGCAGTTGGCTGTACTGCATGGTCAACTGCCGGATGGGCTCGAAGAACCTCTGTATCCACAGGGCGAACGCGGCCAGGGTGCCGACTTCCAGGGCGTCCCGCTGCAGCAGGAAACCGCCAAACAGCACCACTCCGATACCGATGCCCAGGCCGATCAGCAACTCGACCAACGGTTGCAGCATTCCCGAATAGCGCGCGGCTTCCAGGTTGGCGTCGAGATACTCGGTGTTCAGTGTGCGGAAGTGGGCAAGGTTCTCGTCCTGCCGGTTGAGGCTCTGCACCACACGCACGCCGGTGATGTTCTGGTTGTACTCGCCGTTGACCATCGCGATGGCGCGCCGGATCCGCATGAACGAATGGCGGGCGAACCGCTGCCAGTACATGAGGATCAGCGTCAGGATGGGTACGACCAGCATGCACACCAATGCCAACTGCCAGTCGATGATCAGCATCAGGATTATGATCGCGCCAACCGTGACCAGTTCGGCCAGCGCCAAGGCCATCAACTCGAAGGTTTCCTGCAACTGCAATATGTCGGACTGCATCCTGGACATGATGCGGCCGATCGGTGTCCGGTGGTAAAAGGAGTTGGACTGGTTCTGCAGGTGGCTGAACATCCCCGACCGCAGGTCGTAGAGGATGTGCTGACCGGTTAGCGAGATAAATATGAACTGCAGCCGGTTCGACAGGAAGTGGATCACGGTAACCACCATGAAGGCGGCTCCTATGATGTGCACCCGATTACCGTCGCCATTGGCTACGGCCCAGTCGATGCCATATTTGATTAGAAGAGGGATCGCTGCGTTGACGGCCGCATAAACGAGCAGGGACGCCAGCGCGATAAGCGCGTACTTGCGATAGGGCTGGATGTAGGTCGCGAAGCGTTTCACCACCCGGTTGTCGTAAACGCGGCCCACCACCTCTTCGTCGGTGAGGTTGTCGTTGGTGGGTGCGAACATACTGTCGGCGGAGGTGCCGCGCATCCCCCCCATCATGCCCCCACCCATGCCTCCGCCGCGCATCATAGGGCAGCCCTCCCGTAGGCCGGCACCGCCGCTTCGAGGAGCACTTCCTCCTGCGGACGGAGCTGCAACTCGTAGATGCTCTGGTAGATGCCGTTCTTGCGCAACAGTTCGGCGTGAGATCCGCGTTCCGCGATGACACCCTTGTCCAGGACCAGGATCTGGTCCGCTTCCCGGACCGTGCTCAGGCGATGGGCGATCACAAAGGTCGTCCGACCCTTCATCACCTCAGTCATGGCGCGGTGAATTTGTCGCTCCGTTTCCACGTCAACGCTTGAGGTGGAGTCGTCCAGAATGAGAACCGGCGGGTCAATCAGGATCGTGCGCGCGATGGACAGGCGTTGGCGCTGCCCGCCCGACAACGTCGTGCCCCGCTCTCCGACCCACGTATCGTACCCTCCGGGCAGAGACATGATCTGGTCGTGCAGTTGCGCAACCTTGGCGGCGCGTTCGACATCTTCCTGGGTGGCGCCCACGACGCCGTAGGAGATGTTGTCGCGGATACTGGCGCTGAAGAGGTACACGTCCTGGTGGACGATGCCCACGTTGTGCCGCAGCGACTGGAGCGTGAAGTCCCGGATATCGTGGCCGTCGATGGTGATCTGGCCGGAGGTCACGTCGTAGAAACGGGGCAACAGGCTGACCACGGTGGTCTTGCCGCTGCCCGGCGCCCCCAGTATCGCGGTCACATGGCCGGGCTTGGCGTCCAGGTCAACCTGACGGAGGGCGGGAGACCGGTCTTCGTAGGAGAACGCCACGTTCTCAAATTTCACGTGGCCGGTGGCCCGGCCCATGTCCGACGCGTTGGGTCGCTCCGAGACCGGGGAAACCGTGTCCAGAACCCTGAAGAGCCGCTGGCCCGACGAAATCGCCCGCGAAAAGGTGTTGATGATCTGGGCGGACATGCGAACGGGGAACGTAAGCTGGTTCAGGTAGAGGAAGAACATCGCCAGTTGCCCCAGCGTGAGTTCGCCCCGGACCACCAGCCAGCCGCCGATCCAGAGAATGATGCCCAGGGCGAAGGTGAAGTACAGGGTCATCCACGCGCTGTTGGTGCCCTGCATCCGTTCCGCGTCGTAGTACTCAACGCGCAGTTCCTCGGCTTTGCGATTGTACTTGGCCCGCTCGTAGTCTTCGGAAGCAAAGGCTTTGACGACGTGCATGCCGGCCAGGTTTTCCTGGAGCACCGTTACCGACTGGCCCATTACTTCCTGGACGTGTAGCCACTTGCGGCGCAGGGCGCGCATCACGAAGGACGACCGGAGGATGATGGCGGGAACGAATATCATGCTGACCAGCGCCAGCTGCCAGTGCACCACGAACAGAATGATTGGAATGGCCAGTATGCGGATGACCACGTCCAGCGAACGGATCATGCCCATGTTTACGAACCGGCGCATCGCCTCCACGTCGGCAGTGGCCCGGGACATCAGGTCGCCCGTGTGTTCCTTGTCATGGAACGCGAAGCTGACGTTCTGCAGCTTGTCGTAGAGGAGATTGCGGCAATCGAACGAAACCTTCTGGGACAGCGATTCGGTGGTGTACGTCCGGCCGAAGTCGCAGAGGCCGCGTCCAACGCTGACCGCCAGGATGCCCAAGCCGAAAATGACCAACGCCTGGAGGGTGAAGTCCTGCTTGAAGAATGCCTTGGTGTCCGGATCCTGGCCGACCATCAGGTCAATGGCGGTCCCGAACAACCAGGGGATAGCCAGCGAGAAACCGATTGCAATCAATGCGGTGATGTAAGCCAGCGAAAGCCTAACCGGGTAGTTGGCGGCCATGCCGATAATGCGCCAGAGTATGTCCATTATCGACCGTCGCCGGAGGCGCCGTTTGCCGGCGTCGCGCTCAAGGTGTTGCAGGTGGGGCTACGAGAATCGCACCAACGTGCGGCATCCGCTACGAACCCCGATACGATTATGAAATCGGATAGCATAGGCCCTGCAATATACACCCAAAACTTGGGTTGGGCAACGCTGGCGCCGGTCCGAATTGGCGTTTTTGCCGCCGTTAGCTCCGCGGCGATCCCGCTTCGGCGCATGGCCGCACACCCGTTGCCAGACCGCTTCGCGCCCCGACCGGCTCCGTAGCGTCTCTCCCGGTACCTGCGCGCACAACTGACCCACCGACCCCGGCGTCGCAGTCGAGGCCGGTTAGCGTTCCATGCGCTCCGGCGCGGACATCCCCATGAGCGTCAGGGTTCGCCGGAACACCACCTGCGCGGCGGCTACCAGTTTGAGCCGCGCCAATGTGAGTTCATCGTCTTCCGGGTTGGCTGAAATGACCCGACAGTTTTCGTAGAAGTGATGGAACGCGGTCGCCAACTCCATCGCGTAATGGGGCAGGTGGTGCGGTTCGAGGTTCTCCGCCACCTGCACGATAAGTTCAGAGAGCCGCAGCATCGTGCGGATCAGCGCCAGCTCGTTGGGGTGCGTCAGCAGCGCAACGTTGCCGGCGGAAAAGTCTATGCCGCGCTCGGCGGCGAGGCTCAGGATGCTGGCGTTGCGCGCGTGCGCATACTGCACGTAGTACACCGGGTTTTCCGATGATTCCCTGGTCGCCAGCTCCATGTCGAATTCCATCTGCGTTGACGCCGCCCGCGCGAGGAAAAAGTACCGGCAGGCGTCCATTCCCACCTCGTCCACCAGCTCGCGGAGGGTGACGAAATCGCCGGTCCTTTTTGAGGCGCGCACCGTTTCGTCCCCGCGCTTCAGCGTCACCATCTGGGATATGAGCACAGTGAGGTTTTCCGGCTCCACTCCCAACGCCGAAACCGCCGCTTTCATCCTGGGCACGTGGCCCTGGTGGTCCGCGCCCCAGATGTCGATCACGCGGTCGAACCCGCGCCCGCTGAACTTGTTGTAATGGTAGGCGATGTCCGACGCAAAATAGGTGGGCTCGCCCGAGGAACGAACCACCACATTGTCCCGTTCGTCGCCCAGCGCGATGGAATTGAACCAGAGCGCCCCGCTTCGCTCGGCCAGATGGCCGCCCTCCCGCAGCGCCGCGATCGCCCGATCGTAGTCGCTGGTGGGGGTGTCCTCGTTCTGGAACAGCCAGCGCTCGCTGAACCAGTTGTCGAAATTCACGCCGATGGCGTCGAGGTCATCGCGAATCAGGTCGACCATCTTCTGCCGTGCGATGTCGCCGATCCGGCGTATGGCCGACTGCTCCGGCAGTTCCAGCAAGCCCGATCCTTCGGTCTCTATGATTTCTGCTGCAATGTCGGCGATGTAATCTCCCTGATAGCCGTTTTCCGGCATCTGTGCTTCCCGGCCCAGAGCCTGCTGGTAACGGGTCCAGACCGAGCGGTAAAACGCCTCCATTTGGGAACCGGCGTCGTTGATGTAGTACTCCCGCGTAACTTCGTACCCGGCTGCCTGCATGGTGTTCGCCAGGGCGCTGCCCAGCACCGCCCCGCGGGTGTGCCCCACGTGTACCGGCCCCGTCGGATTGACGCTCACGAACTCGACCATCACCTTCGTTCCGGTACCCGCTTCCGCCGAGCCGAACCCCTCCCCGGCGGCGATGACGGTTTCGACCTGCTGCTGCAACCATGCGTCGCTGAGCTTGAAGTTGATGAAACCCGGGGGGGCCGGCTCCAGACTGGCAATCTCCGGACCCGGTTGGATGCGTTCAGCGATCAGTTGGGCCAGGTGCATCGGGTTCGCCCGTGCTGCTCGCGCCAGGCGCAAGGGGAGGTTGGTGGCGAAATCGCCGTGCTCCGGATTGTTGGGCCGTTCGATCTCGATGTCCGGAACGGCGTCCACATTGATCACCCCGTCGCGGTTGGCCTGCTCCAGGGCGGAAGCGACGATCGCAGCTACGGTATCTCTGACTAGCATGATATTCATCCAACTCGGGTGAAGATTGCGCTGGTTTTACATGGTAGCATCCCCGAGCATTTTCCGTCCCGGCGATGTCCGTGAGGAACGTGGGCGCGGGTTTGGGGTTCACCACGCCGGAGCGCGGCGCATGGCTGCGGCCACAAACCAACCCACGGTTCGATGATCCGGTCGCTGGCGAATTGCGGCGGCGTCACGAGCCGCAACAAATGCCGACGAAGCCGGCGCCTGGCGGCTATCCCTCAGCGATTTGGAAGGGATAACCCAGGGCGCTGGCGGCGGCAATGTTCGCCGTCATGTATCCTTCGGCACTCCGGGACATGCCGTTTTCTCCTCGCATCTCGTTCCCCTTGTCGACCAGGGCAGCGGCTTTATCCGCGATGTCGGATACGCCAAAGGCCATGTGGTACGGACCCGGACCAAAGGTCTTCAGGTATTCGCCCATGGCCGATTCGGGGTCCAGCGGCTCGGTGAACTCCACGTTGGTCTGTCCCACCTTGTAGACGGCGTTCTTCATGCCCCGGGCCGGAAACACCTCGATCTTCTCCGGCGTCATACCGAAATGTTCCTCAATGTACGCGGCCATGGCGTCGGCGTCGTGGACAAGGATTCGGACGTGATGTATAAACTCGAACATCGCCATTTCTCCTGGAGCATGAATTAGGCTGGGAGCGGAGGGGCGCGAAGATGTCGAAACGGATTCTGTTGGTCGGGGGTGACGAGTTCCGGGCATCCTGCGCCGGCATGGATCGTCACGTTCTCGAGGCAACCGGAAATACCAACCCCCGCGTCGCCATCGTACCAACGGCCGCCGCCTTTGAGAACCCCGATCTCGCGGCGGACAACGGCGTGCGCCATTTTACCGGCCTGGGAGCCTCGGGGTTCAACTTGGGCGTAGTGCGCCGCGAAGACGCCGAAAACCCGCGCGTCGTGGCGCAGTTGGACGGCGCCAACGTCATCTACTTCACCGGGGGCAGTCCGGAGCACCTGCATTCGGTGCTGTCCGGGTCCCCGCTGCTCCATGCCGTCAACGCAGCGTGTGACGCCGGTGCCATCTGGGCCGGATCCAGCGCCGGCGCTATGGTGCTGGGCTCGGTGATGCGCCGGCCGTCGTCCGGTTCACCGGTGTCCCCGGCCCTGGAGATTGTGCCCAACGTGATGGTTCTGCCTCATCATGAGCGGAGCGATCCTCACGCCGTCACCGATCAACTCTCCGGTTCGGCCACGTTCGCTCTTACCGTGCTGGGCATCGATGGCGGTTCCGGTGTTCTGCTGGAACCTGATGGGGCCACCGCCCTGGGATCCGGCAATATCACCGTCTACCGCTCTGGCGAATGGCGCCGGTACGCCGCCGGAGAAACGGTGCCCGACCTGACGGTTAACGGTCCGACGTCCTAGCCCCGTCGGGACCGCAATTCCTCCCACACCGCTTTCGGCGACACGCCGGCCGACGCCATGAGCGTCAACGTGTGGTACAGCAGGTCCGCGATCTCCGCCGGCAGGTTTTCTGTCTCGCCGGTGGCTGCGGCAAGGGCGGCCTCGCCGGCTTCTTCGATCACCTTCTGGCCGACCCGGCTGGTTCCCTCGGACAGTAATTGGGCGGTGTAGCTGCCCTCGGGCATCTCCCGCTGCCGGTCCTTGATAACCGCGAAGAGCTCGTCCAGCACGCGGGGGCCGCCATCGGTGCTCGTGTACTCCTCGGGCAGGCCGTCCATCCTGGTGTAGAAACACGACACTTCCCCGGTATGGCAGGCCGGTCCGTCGGGCTCCACCTTCAGCAGGATGGTGTCAGCGTCGCAATCGACGTACCACTCGCGCAGGTTGAGGTAGTTCCCTGACACCTCGCCCTTGTGCCAGAGGTCTTCCTGGCTGCGGCTGTAGAACCACACCTGCGTGCCTTCCACCGTCCGCTTGAGCGAGCCGGGGTTCATGTACCCCAGCATCAGCACCTGGCCGGTGTTGATGTCCTGCGCGATGGCGGGCACCAACCCTTTGTCGTCCAGTTTCACTTCGCTCATCATGTCCTCCGTGGAGTAACGGTTATCCCAGTTTGTCCAGGACGTCGGGCAGTTCCAGCAGATCGCGAATCTCGGCGTCCGGAGTGGGCAAGTCCGAGTCCGCCGGGCGATCGAACCGGTTGATCCATATCGCGGTCATGCCCACCGACCGCGAGCCCATCACATCCTCGAACTGCCGATCGCCGACATAGGCGCACTCCGCGGGCTGCACTCCGAGCTGGCCCACGGCTGCGTCGAAGAGCCGGCGGTCGGGTTTATAGCACCGCAGGGCTTCCGAGGATATTACCGCTCCCAGGCTGACCGGTACGCGCGCCACGACCGGGTTGAGGTAAGCGTCGTCGGCGTTGGATATAACCGCAAGTCGCCGGGATTGGCCCAGGATAGACAACGCTTCGACCGAATCCGGGAACAGCGGCCGAGTGCCCAGGTCGTCAATCGATCTCTGCGAAGCTGCCATGGCATCGCCGGTCAGGTTCAGCTCGATGAACGCTTCTGCGAATGCGTGGGCCCACCCGTCCAGGTAGGAAATGAACGGCGCTCCCGGCGCGGTTCGCCGGTCCCGGAAATTGCCGGCGCCATAGTCCCAGGCATGCCGCAATGCTTCCGGGGTAGTATCCAGTTCTTGTTCCTCGATGATTGCGGAGAACGTCTGCCGCCACAGGTCGGTTCCGTCCTGCGCTATCGTATTGAACATGTCGAAGATTACAGTGGTGATAGCGCTCATCAGGTTTCTTTCCCAGTGAGTTGGTCGGGGTCAGATTCGCATCGGAACGCCGCAGGCCGCAAGGTACTCCTTGGCCTGTGCGATCGAGTAGGTTCCAAAGTGGAAGATGCTGGCCGCCAGCACGGCGTCCGCCTCGCCATCGGTGAAGGCATCGTACAGGTGCTCCAGGGTGCCGGCGCCTCCGCTGGCGATCACGGGAACCGGAACCGCCAGGGATATGGCTCGGGTCAAGGGCAGGTCGTAGCCGTCCTGCTGGCCATCTTCGTCCATGCTGGTCAGCAGGATTTCCCCGGAACCCAGGGCAACGGTTCGTTCCGCCCACTTGACGGCGTCCAGGCCGGTTGGGTTACGTCCGCCGTGGGTGAAGACCTGCCACCCGGAATTGGCGTCGACAGAGAGCGATGGGTCCTTCGCTGCCGGGAACTCTTCGCCCGGCGCCACGCGACGGGCGTCGATGGCGGTGACGATGCACTGGCTGCCAAACTGCGCCGCGCCTTCGATCACCAACTCCGGGGTATTGATGGCGGCGGTGTTGACGGAGACCTTGTCCGCCCCGGCGTTCAGCATGCGGCGCACGTCCTCGATGGACCGGATGCCGCCGCCCACGGTGAGCGGGATGAAGACTTGCTCGGACACGCTCCGCACCACCTCGACCATGGTGTCACGGGAATCGCTGCTGGCGGTGATGTCCAGAAAAACCAGTTCGTCCGCGCCTTCCTCGTCGTAGCGCGCGGCCAGTTCCGCCGGGTCTCCGGCGTCGCGCAGGTTGACGAAACTGGTGCCCTTGACGACGCGGCCGGCGTCAACGTCCAGGCAGGGTATGATGCGGCGGGTCAGCACAAGAAAGGCAAGGTTTACGCGGCGAATTGCCGAAACAGTATAGCACCCGACGCTGTTGCGGACGGTTCGCGTCCGCGCTCGGAATTGTTGCCGGGCTCTCATCGGGCATCTATGATGGTGCACTGAACAACGGCCACAGGCCGATTGAAAACAGGAGGCAACACATGGCATTGACACTCGCAGACAGCAACCGGATCATGGCGGCGGCCATTGCTCAGGCGAACGAGCTCAACATCAAAATCAGCGTGGCTGTCGTGGACTCCGGCGGCCGGCTCCTCGGCCTGCAGCGCATGGATGGGGCGATCTGGGCGTCGGCCTACGGATGCCAGGGCAAGGCGGTCGCTTCGGCGGCCTTCGGACGACCCAGCGGCGAGATGCAGGACCGGGCCACGGCTCCCACGCCGGCTGGCATTCGGGAGCGTTCCGGATCCGAGATGATTTTCGGCCAGGGCGCGGTTCCCATCGTGCAGGGCGGCGCTGTAGTCGGAGCCTGCGGCGTCGGCGGCGGCACCAGCCAGGAAGACGAGCAGTGCGCGGCTTCCGGAGCGGCTGCTCTGTAAAACCCGATCCTGTCCGGCGATCCCGCATTCCGCCGGCGCACGCTGCGCATATTGCCGCGCACTGTTTCGCCGGCGGGTGTTTCGTAGCTTTTACGGGATCAACGCCAGCACGCAAGCCGGGCTGCCGCTGCCGCCCACCAGGGGCAGGCGTCCGATGACCAGCGTCGCGCCCTTGGCCGGCAACTGGTCCAGGTTGTTCAGGCACTCCAACACCAGACCGCTTCTGCTTAACGCCTCCCTGCTTGCCTTCAAATCCGGGTCTCTCCCGGCGTCGACTCCGTGGGTGTCGGTCCCGATGCCGACCGTTCCCCGCTGCTCCAGCAGGAACGACACCGCCTCTGGCGTGAACCCGGGCGTGTGCATGACGCCGTCGTCACCAAGGTTGATGAAGCGTTCGGGCTCGTCCCAGTATCGGCGCCAGCCTGTCATCAGCAGGACGATGGACTCGGATGCGACTTTGCCGTGCCTCCGCTCCCACTCGGCGAAATCGTCGCACGTCAGCGCGTGATCCGGGTCTACCCCAGCGCTGCTGCGTGCATCGATCACCACGGCTGGCGCGATCAGAGCCTCGGGCGCGATGCTGTCCGGCCCGGAGCCCTGATCGAAAAGAGCCGACGCTGTCGAAATATGGGTGCCGCTGTGCTCTCCCATGCTGAACCGGCGCAGGAAATAACCGTCAGAGTGTAAGGTGGCCGCAGTCTCGAACTCCACCGGAGGGTCTCCGGGCCAAATTGGCGTGCCGGGCCGGATCGGGTGCGTCAGATCCACAACCCGGCGAAAGGCGACGGTCCGCGTCGGTGGGTACATGGTCGCCACCTGATGTTCAGGCCGCTGCCCGCAGGGTGCGGCGGACCGGCGGGGCGCTGGACCCCGGCATACCGGCGGGTATCATCGCTTCCATGTTGGCCAGGTGTTTGTCGACCCAGACCATGGCATCGGGGAAGCTGCGGGTTGCGCCGAGCTCGGTCAACTGGCCGAACCCGTTGCGGCCGTAGATCACGTAGCAAATCGAGGGGACCTCGCCGTGGATCAGGTATCCCCGGTAGGAAATACGGCGTCCGCCGGCCGGGATGCGGGATGTGGCTACGGCATGGGTGGCGTCGATGACGCTGGTGCGGATGTCGGTGCTCATTGCAACTCCTGTCGCGCCGGTTGCAGCGCATTTGTGTTGAGCACATGTTCTAACAAACTTCTGTTCTATGTCAACACCAAGGCCATCCAATTTGAGGATATTTGTTCCAATCCGTGCGCCACAGGGCAATGGAAAGGGCCGACGACATCGCCGGCCCGGATCGCGCGGTTGAGCCAAACCGCTATCCTCAACTGGCTTGTTGCAGGAACTGTTCTACGGATACGGTTTCCTGGCTGGACGTTCCCATGTCCCGAACCACCACGGTCCCGTCGCGGACCTCGTCGTCGCCGATGATCACGGTGGCAGCCACCCCCAGCGCGTTGGCCTGTCGCATCTGCCCCCGCAGGGCCCGGCCGCCGTTGGCCAAAATCGCCCCGACCCCGGCGTTGCGCATCAGGCTCGCCAGGCGGACGCCTTCCACGCGGGCATCCTCGCCGATGGTTGCGATCAGATAGCGTGGCGAGGGTTCATCGGGCACCGGCGTTTCGGCCCGGCGCAGGTTGAGCGCCAGCCGTTCGATGCCGCTACCAAACCCGATTCCCGGCGTGGGACGTCCGCCCAACTGCTCGATGAGCCCGTCGTAGCGCCCGCCGCCGCAGATCGTGGATTGTGCGCCTTCCACCGCCGGTTGGATCTCGAAAACCGTGCGCGTGTAGTAGTCCAGACCCCTCACCAGCCGGTGGTCCACCCGGTAGGGTATGCCCGCCGCGTCCAGATAGGAACGCACCCGGTCCCAGTGGGTCTGGCAGTCCGCGCAGAGGCACTCCACCGATTTCGGGGCCTCTTCGCCCAGCGCGCGGCACGTCTCAACCTTGCAGTCCAGCAGCCTCAGGGGGTTGCGCTCCAGCCGTTGACGGCAGTCGGGGCACAGGTTGGCGGTCTGGCCCTGGTAATAGGACTTCAGGGCCCCGATGTATTCCGGTCGGCATTGCCCGTCGCCGATGCTGTTGGTCAATAGGGTGATGTCGGAGAGGCCGATGCCCTGGATAAAGGTCCAGGCCAGCTCGATCACTTCGGCGTCCACCGACGGGTCGCCGTCGCCGATGGCTTCTACGCCGAACTGGTGGTGCTGGCGGAACCGGCCGGCCTGCGGACGCTCGTAACGGAACACCGGGCACAGGTAGTACATCCGCACGGGTTGCGCCTGGTTGTGCATCCCGTGTTCCAGGTAGGCGCGGCACACCGGGGCCGTTCCCTCCGCCCGGAGGGTCAGGTGATCGCCGCCCCGGTCCTCGAAGACGTACATCTCTTTTTCGACGATGTCCGTGCCTTCGCCAACACCGCGCACGAAGAGCCCGGCGTCCTCGAACATCGGGCTGTCGATCCTGCCGTAGCCGAACCGGCGGGCCACGTCGGTGGCGTGCGACTCGATGTAGCGCCAGTACTTCTGCTCATCGGGGAGGCGGTCGGCAGTGCCCCGCGGGGCCTGGAAAGTGGGCATGGCGTTGTTACCGCTCCTTGTGCGTTGGCCGAGCGTACCGGAATTCCTGTGCGGAATTCATTCTATCATTGGCCTGCTTGAACCCGCGCGCCAACCTATCCTCAACAGAAGTCATGCCTTGCCTTCGGCTTCCAGATGCGCCACTTCGTCGGGCGTCAGCCCGCCGATGCTGCACAAGACGTCCCGGTTGTGCTGGCCCAGCGTGGGCGGCGGGTTTGCCGGCGTATCGACGCAGCCCGTGAGCTGCACCGGCGTGTTGACCGTGCGGAAGGGACGGCCGTAGGTGTCTCCGCTGTCCACGAACATGTTCCGCGTCTCCAGGTGCGGGCAGCTGTCCAGGTCCGCCGCGTCCTGAACGATGCCCATGGAAAACCCGCAGTCCAGCAGGTGCTGGTTCAGCTCTCGCTTGGGTATGTTCTGGGACCACTCCTCGATGGCGGGAACGATGTGGCTGGTGTAGAAGGGTCCGGTTACGCCGCGACCCAGGTAGCGCGGGTCGTCGGCCAGTTCGGGCCGGCCGACGAGGTTCCACATGGCCGTCCACTTGTCGTCGGCGTTGCCGGCGCCGGCCAGCACCACGAAGCCGTCCGACGCCCGCAGGGTGAGTTGCGCGGAGAACATGTTCTCGCGGGCCGTGGTGGTCACCTGCCCGGTGGACTGGAACAGCGGCATGCTGCTGGTGGTATGCGCCGCCATGCAGTCGTACATCGCCATGTCCACGTGCTGGCCTCTGCCCGTCTTTCGCCGCGACTCCAACGCCATCATGACGCCCAGCGCGGCCCATACCGCCGGCACCGAGTCGCCCATGTTGTCGCCCACCATCTGGGGCCCGCTTTCCGGCGTCCCCGTGGTCACCATCCAGCCGCCCATGCCCTGGACGCAGGGGTTGTTCGCCGGCCAGTTGGAGTAGGGTCCGCGCAACCCGTCACTGTCCCCGTAGCCCGAGATGCTCGCGTACACCAGCCCGGGGTTGATCTCGCTCAGCCGCGCGTAGCTGAAACCAAGGCGCCCCATGGCTCCCGGCCCCCAGTTGTCCAGCAGCACGTCCGATACCCGGAGCATGTTTTCGAAAGCGCGTTTGCCGACCGGGTCTCTCAGATCCAGGGATACGCTTTTCTTGTTGCGGTTGACCCCGAGATAGCGCGCGCTGACCTGCGAGCCGTCCGGACCCTCGACAAAAGGCTCGTTTCTGCGTGCCTGGTCTCCGGTGCCCGGCCGTTCGATCTTGATCACCTCCGCTCCCATGTCCGCCAGGATCATCGAGCAGAACGGCCCGGCGACAATGTGCGTGGCGTCCAGCACGCGTAGCCCTTCCAGCGGCAGCGGTTGCAGGTTCGATTCGGGATTGGCAGTTGAAGTCATGGTCCAGCTCCATCAGCGTACCGGGATTAAAGGGGTTGGTGCGATGCGCCCGCCGCAACTATACGGGAACAGGCGCCTGATCGCGCCGCAGTGGTTTCGGGACCCGGGCGATTCATGGCGCCACCGTGCGAATTGGTGTCGACCCTTTCGGGGCACAGACTCCGAGCTTACGGCTACTAACGCGACCTCTCGCGTATGTAGTCCACCATCTCCAGCAGGGAGCGTCGCGAAGCGCACTCCGGCAGGTCGTCCAGCGCGGCCGCGGCCTCGGTGCAGTAGTTGCGGATCACCGCGAAGCAGTCGGGCACGATGCTCGAACCGTCAATCATGTCCAACGATTTCTGCAATAGTTGGTCGACGTCCGACCCGGCGTTGGTTATGGACGCGAAAAGCCGGTCTATCGGATGATCGTCGGGGTACCGCTCGATCAACATGATGGTCGGCAGCGTCAGCACTCCTTGCAGCAGGTCGTTGCCCACCGGCTTGCCGATTTCGCTGGCGTCCCCCTGGATGTCCAGCAGGTCGTCAACGATCTGGAAGGCCATGCCCACGTTGTAGCCGTAGGTGCGCAGGGCCTGGACCTGGCGCTCCGGCGCTCCGCTGAGGATGGCGCCGGTTTCGGCGGAGGTGCAGAACAGGGACGCGGTCTTGCGATAGATGCGCTCGTCGTACAGCCGGCGCGCCTTGGACGGGTCAAAGGTGGTGAAAAACTCGATCAACTGCCCGCTGGCCAGTTCCATGATCGTTTCTGAGAACCGCCGAATGACGCGTACCACTCCCGTATCACAAACGAAGGTCGCCGATGTGGCGAAAAGGTAGTCTCCCAGGAGCACCGCGACGTGATTGCCGTAGAGTTTGTTGATGGTTGGCTTGCCACGGCGTAGCCCCGCGTTGTCCACCGTGTCGTCGTGGATCAGGGTAGCCAGGTGCAGCAGTTCGACGGCCGCCGCCATGATCAGGGAGAGTTTTCGCTCGTGCTCGTGGAATTCCGCCGCCAGCAGGGTCAGCGCCGGGCGGACCCTCTTGCCACCGGAACGCAGGGCGTAGTCCAGAAGCGGGTCCAGGTCGGCGATGTCGGTCTGGCACAGCTCGTACAGTTGCTCCTCGACCTGGGCCAGCTGGTCGACCACCGGAGCGTAGATCGAAACGGTTTGCAAGTCCAGCCCGGTCTGCACGATGGATCGCTCAGGCAGGGGAGGGCTCAGGCGGAGACGCCCAACTGGCTGGCTTCCTGCTCGGCCACGTCGTCATCCAGCTTGGTGTAAAGGTTCGACGGGTTCCGCAGCATGCCGCCCGGCTTGATGGCCCCGACCAGCGCGTCGAAGTCCCACGGCTCGTCGGTGACGTCTCCGTCAAATCCGAGGAACCCGTGCAACTTCTGGCTGGTAAACGGGAGATACGGCGAAAGCATGACCTTCAGGCAATTGAGCACCTGGATGGTCGTGCCCAGCGAACGGGCGGCGTGCGCCCGATCTTCCTTGATCGCCTGCCACGGCGCCCGGGCGTCGAGATACCGGTTGCACTCCTGCGCGAGCCCGAAGGCCTGGCTGACGCCGGCGCGGAAGCGCGTGTGGGCCAGGCTGTCGTCTACCGCCGTCATGGTCTCGCGGGCGGTGCGCAACAGACCCACCTCCATCTCTTCCGGAGCCGACGCGTCCACCGGCACCTGGCCGTCAAAGTTTCGGTAGGTGAATCGCAACACGCGGTTGACCAGGTTGCCGTAGGTGGCCACCAACTCGTCGTTGTTGCGTCGCACGAACTCGCCCCAGCTGAAATCGGTGTCGCCGGTTTCCGGCATGTTGATGGACAGCAAATAGCGCAGCGGGTCCGGATCGTATCGGTCCAGGTAGTCGGGAACCCACACCGCCCAGTTCTGGCTGGTTGAGAACTTGCGGCTCTCCAGGCTCAAGAACTCGTTGGCCGGCACGTCGTAGGGCAGGTTCAGGCCGCCGTAGCCCATGAGCATGGCCGGCCAGATGATGCTGTGGAAGGGGATGTTGTCCTTGCCGATGAAGTAGTACGTCCGGGTGTTGTCGTCCTTCCAGTAGTTTTGCCATTCGTCCGGTTGTCCGTTGTTGGACGCCCACTCCACGGCCGCCGAAAGGTAGCCGATCACGGCCTCGAACCACACGTAAATCCGCTTCTCGTCGTAGCCTTCCAGCGGCAGCGGGACACCCCATGTGAGGTCACGGGTGATGGCACGGTCTTTCAGGCCACCCTGCAGGAAGCTCCGGGTCCCGTTGGCCACATTGGGCCGCCAGTGTTCCTGCCGGTTGATCCACTCCAGCAACGGTTCCTGGAAGGCGGACAGCTTCAGGAAAAAGTGCTCCGAGTCGCGAAAATCGGGGGTCGCGCCACAGATGCTGCACGCCGGCTTCACCAGTTCTATGGGGTCCAGAGTGTGGCCGCAGTTGTCGCACTGGTCGCCGCGGGCCCGCTCGTTGCCGCAGTGCGGGCAGGTGCCCTCCACGTACCGGTCGGGCAGGAAGCGGTCGCATCCCGAGCAGTGGGCCAGGAGCATGGTGTCGGGATAGATGTAGCCCTGTTCCTTCAGGCGGAGGAAGAAATCCTGCACCACTCTTTGGTGGTTCGCCGTATGCGTGGAAGTGAACAGGTCAAAGGAAATACCCAGCCGTTGCCAGCTGTCCAGAAACTGAGCGTGATACCGCTCCAGCACTTCCTGGGGCGCGATGCCTTCCTGGTCCGCGCGGATGGTGATGGGCGTACCGTGGGCGTCCGAGCCGGATACCATGAGCACGTCGTTGCCCTTCATGCGGTGATAGCGGGCGAAAATATCCGCGGCCAGGTAGCAGCCGGCGACGTGTCCCATGTGCAGCGGCCCGTTGGCGTAGGGCCACGCGACACCTATCAAGATGCGCTCGGGCACGATTACCCTCCATGATCCGATGGCTGAAATAGCAAAGCAATTCTAGCATAACGCGTGCTCAGCTTACGTGTGGATGATGCGCTCCGGGTGGCATTATTCAACGGGTCGCTGACAGGCATTCGTTGGGCCGGTATCGCCGCTGGCGTCGCATGCTGGTTTGTTGCCACCGATGCGATAGAATACCCGTTATCCATTCGGCCCCCATTACGTTCACCCAACGCAGGCTCTATTGCCCATGAATGAACCGATCGGCCCAGACCTCTTCAGGCACTTGAAAACCGTGGGAGATCCGACGGTCTCCCCCGATGGGAGCCGGTGTGCATACGTGCTCTCGTGGATCGACCGGGAGAGTTCGGAGCCCCGGGCACGCATCTACCAGGTCGGGCTGGACGCCGGGGGAACCGATGGGATCCCTCGGCCATTTACCCAGGGTAACAACGACGGCCACCCTCGGTTCTCTCCCAACGGCGCTTCCCTGGCCTTCCTGAGAGCCGGCGCCAACGACGGCGACTCCGGCCGGCAGGTCTGGTTGATGCCGGCCGCCGGCGGCGAAGCGGCTCAGCTGACCTGCCTGAAAACCGGTGTCAGGGAGTTCGCCTGGTCGCCGGATTCCGCTCGGCTGGTGGTGGTTTCCGATGTGGAACCAGCGGACCCGGCTGAAGACCCGGGCCAGCCCGCCGCCAGGGAAGTGCGCCGCATCCGTTACCGGCACGACGCCATCGGCTGGCGCGGCGACAGCCATTTTCATCTTTTCCTCGTGGATGCGGATACCGGTTCCTCCCAACAGTTTACATCCGGAGATTGGGACGACATGGCCCCCGCATGGTCGCCGGATGGTCGTCGCATCGCATTCATATCCGGGCGTTCCGGCGACCGTGACGTCACCGCTACCAACGAAATCTACGTGCTGGACGTCGCCGAGGGGACTGTCTCCGGGGAAGAGCCTCCGGAACCCGAACTGTGGTCCCACGGCCTCACCGACGTTGCCGCCGTTTCCTGGTCGCCCGACGGCGACCGCCTCCTCGCCGCTGGCGGAACCGGCGACGGGCTCATGGTGTTGTGGCAGGCCTATCTCTACGTGCTGGAGCCGGGCCGCCCGCCGCATCAATTGACCGACGACAGCCTGCGCCCCTGCCTCGGCTATCCGGGCATCTATCCTCCCCTGGATTTGCGATGGCTGCCGGAAGACGGGGATGGCGGGAGGATTGTCTTTCTGGGAGATTCCCAGGGGGAAACCAGGCTCTACGAGATCCCGGTGGGCTCGGATGGGGTTTCCGTTCCAACCGCGATGACCGATGGCAGCGAGCTCCTGTCGGGATTCGCCATGGACGCCAAGGCGCGTCGACTCGTGGTCACCGGATCCGACCCGGCCAATCCGTCTGACGCCTATGTGATCGACCACATTTCCAAGACGGAAGGGAAAGATCGCCGCCGACTTACGGCTCACAACGACAGCTGGCTGGCCGAGCACGCTTCCGCTCCCATGGAGAAGTTCCTGCTCGAGCGGGAGGATTGGGATATCGAGTGTCGCCTGTACCATCCGCCCGGATTCGATCCCACCCAACGCTACCCGTTGGTGCTCGAAATTCACGGAGGCCCCAACGGAGCGTTTTACGACTCGTTCGTTCCGTGGCACCAGGTGTTGGCGAGCGCCGGCTACCTGACCCTGGCGGTGAACCCCCGCGGCTCATCGACCTACGGAGAGGAGTTCGTCAACGCGGTTCTGGGCGACTGGGGCGGCGACGACTACCGCGATCTGATGGCCGCAGTGGACCTGGTATGCCAGCGCGACTATGTCGACACCGACCGCCTGGGCGTTCACGGATACAGCTACGGCGGGTACATGACCACCTGGATGATCGGACACACCAACCGCTTCCGCGCGGCGGTGGCCGGCGCCCCGTGCATCGACCTGTGGACCATGTACGGCACCTCCGACATCGCAACCAGCTTTGGCGAAACGCAGTGGGCCATCCGCCTTGCCGGCGGTATGCCCATCAGCCGACCGCTGGCCAACGAGCTGTCCGAAGGTGTGGACACCCTGGCATTCCGCCTGCTCCAGCGCTCCCCCATCAAATTCGCGCCCCAGGTCGAAACTCCGGTGCTGCTGCTTCACGGAGAATCCGACGCGCGGTGTCCGATAGGGCAAAGCGAGCAGTATTTCCAAGTGTTGAAGCGGCTGGACAAAGAGGTGGAAATGGCCCGCTTTCCTGGCTGCGGCCACGGCTTCCTCCGCACGGGACACGTAGCCTTGCGGCAGGCATATCTTGAGCGCATGCTGGGCTGGTTCCAGCGGTGGCTCTGATCGACCCGCACGCCGCCATTTGGACGATGCCTCGCGCCGAAGTCTCGCAGGCCTTGAGCCCCGCCAATTGGCCCGCCCCAATGAAAGGATGCAGCCATGCCTGACCCCGATCTGAGCGTTGGACAAGTACAGAAGATGGCGGAGCTTGTTGGCGTCCCCATCGATGACGTCGACCTCCCCGAGGTGGCCAACCGGTTCGCCAGCCTGATGCAGGAACTCGACCGCCTGCGCGACCTTGACCTGGAAGGCATCGAACCCGTCACCATATTTCCCGATGCGGACGCCGGCTGAAACCGGTGATTGGATCCATCCTTCTTGATTCGTCATGCCCCTGAATCTGAAAAACCTGCAAAATGCCATCGGGAGTCTTGAACAGGCCCTTGACGTCTATCGGGCGTTGGTTGATCAGGAGGATCGAGCGCTGTTAATGGGCGACTCGGAAGAAACGTTACGCCGGGTGCTTCAATCCGGTGTGATCAAACACTTTGAGTTCACCTACGAGCTTTCATGGCTATCGATCAAGCGCTGGCTGGAGCTCAACGTCAGCCCTAACTCGGCCGATGGTGTCACCAGGCGCGAGCTGTTCCGGCTGGGCGCTGAGAATCGCCTCATAGACGATGTTGATCGCTGGATGGATCACCACTCGGCGCGAAATGATACGTCCCACACCTACAGAAAAACCACGGCCGACGCAGTCTTCGCAGCAATACCGGCTTTTCTGCAGGACGCTCGACGTCTATTGCACGCTCTGGAGGCCCGTAATGATTGACGTGAGACCGGATCAATTGGCCGAAATCAAGAGCATACTGGAACAATACGTCCCTGGATGCGAAGTGTACGCTTTTGGCTCGCGCGTAACCGGGATGACCAAGCCGTGGTCCGATTTGGATCTGGCAGTAATGGGGCCGGAGCCTTTGGGTTTCCGAAAAGTGGGACGATTGATCGAAGCCTTCCAGGAGTCCACCCTGCCTTTCCGCGTCGATGTCCTCGACTGGCACGACGTGTCCCCCGCGTTCCAGGCGATCATCGCTGAACATTACGCCGTCATACAGGCGGGCCAAACCGCCGGAGTTTCACAATGACCTCTGCCCAATCGCTCGACGACATCGTCTTTCTCTCCGCCGAGGCAACGTCAGCCGCTATCCGCAACGGAGACTTTACCGCAACCGATGCGGTGAACGCCTACCTGCGTCGCGTCGACGCCATCGACGGCGAAATCAAGTCCTACATCACGGTGTGCCGCGAAGAGGCTCTGGGCGCCGCTGCCGACGTGGACGACGCCATCCGTCGCGGAGACGAAGCCGCCGTTGGCGGAGCCCTGTTCGGTGTGCCAATGGCCGTCAAGGACCAGTTCAACACCGAGGGCATTCTGACCAGCAACGGCTCCCGGGCCTATGCGGACAACGTACCGGCCGAAGACGCCACGGTGGTGACCCGTCTCAAGTCAGCCGGCGCCATCCTGTTGGGCAAGTTGAACCTCAGCGAGCTGGCCATGGGCGGCACCGCGGACCCGCCGTACGGCACGCCCCACAACCCGTGGCGTCGTGGACACACTCCCGGCGAATCCAGCAGTGGATCCGGCGCGGCGCTGGCGGCGCATCTGTGCGCCGCGTCCGTCGGCGAGGACACCGGCGGCAGCGGACGTGGCCCGGCGTCGTACTGCAACGCGGTGGGATTGCGACCGACCTTCACCCGCATCAGCCGGCACGGCATCACGCCGATGTGCTGGTTCATGGACGCCGCATCGCCGATGACCAAGACTGTCGAGGACTGTGCGCTGGTCCTGGGCGCCGTCGCCGGCTATGACCCCATGGACCCCACGACGAGTCGCCGGCCGGTGCCCGATTATCGCGGCATGCTCGACGGCGACATCCGGGGCATGCGGATCGGCCGAATGACGGAACTGTGCGACGCGGCCGATATGCACGCGGACGTGCGGCGCGCCACCGACGCTGTGCTTGACACCCTCGCCTCATTGGGCGCTGAGGTGGTGGACGTTTCCCTTCCGCTCACTGAAATCGCCGGCGCCATCTTCGTAGGCATCGCCGATACCGAGGGAGCCGGCGCCCGTGACGGGCTGATGCGACGTTCCCCGGAGCTACTGGACCGGGCCTCGCGCACTCGCCTGCAGAGCGCCTCTTTGGTGCCGGCCAAGGTGCAGAACCGCGCCATGAAAGCCCGCGTCCTGCTGCGACGCCAATTCGAGGAGGCTTTCCGGCAGGTGGATGTCCTGGTGTCGCCCACCGCTCCGTACCCGGCGCCCCGGCACGACGCTCTGACCGCGCCCTTCGAGTCGGCCGACGATGTGCGCCAACGGTTCTTCTTCCGCCGCTCGTACACCGGTTGCTACCCGTTGGCCGGTATGCCCGCAGTGTCGATCCCGGGAGGGTTCACCGAAGACGGCCTTCCCATCGGAGTTCAGCTGGGCGGTGACTCCTTTGCGGAAGGGGCCATACTCAGGGCCGCCTACGCCTACCAGCAGGCCACCGACTGGCACACCCGGCGCGCGCCGGTCTAGCCGATCGGGTCTCCGGCGCTGCGGGTCAGGTCCGGAAGGTTACCCTGCGGAACGCTTCGGCCAGCGTCAGGCCGCTGAAATCCTCGTCGGGATAATCGTTTCCCGTCTGGGCCACCTCTTTGGCCCGTGCTCTCACGAACCCTTCCAGGTCTTCCCGCGAGCGCTGTCGGGACTGCGTGCGGTGGGCCATTACGGCATCCATCTTCGCGTCGAAATCGGCGGCAATGTCCACGAAGGTGTTGGGGTTTTCCGATCCCCAGAACATGATCGCCGCGGTTTTGTGAGGCTCGATCCCTTCGTCGGCGAACAGCTCCCCGAAGTGCAGATGGTCGCGCGCGTAAGGGAATACCGCGTCCAGGGCCACCTGCCCTGCGATGCGATGGTCCCGGTGCCATTGCATGTTGCGGCGGTAGGGCTCGGTGGTCAGCACGACATCTGGCTTGACCAGGCGGATCTGGCGGACCAGGTCCCGGCGGAAATCCGAGGTGTCCTCCAGTTCGCCGTCGGTCCTGCCCAGCATCACCACATTCTTGACGCCCAGCACGTCCGCGGCGGCCAATTGCTCCCGACTGCGGATAGACGCCAGTTCGGTTGGGTCGATCTCCGGATCGTCCGTGCCCTTGCTGCCGTCGGTGCAGAGGACATAATGGACATCAGAGCCCCCGCGCACCCAGCGGGCTATGGTGCCGCCCGCCCACACCTCAGCGTCATCGGGATGTGGAATGACCACCAGGGCGCGTTCGGGTGTGTTGTCCATGGGATGTAATCCTCCAGTAAAAATTCTGTCGACGGGTCCGTGCCGGGAAATCTGGCGAGCCGTCGCCCGGCCGTTCGCCGCCTGCCCGGCTAATCCTGGATGCCCGTGACCAAGGGTACCGGTTCTTGCACCCAGGGCGGGGCGGGCAACGGGAGCGCGTCCTGGTCGCACCCCCACAGCCAGTGCAGGTCGGGTTCGGGGCGCTCGGCGCCGTTCAGCGAAACACGGCCAGTGATGATTTCGCCGGCCAGGATACCGCCCGAGATGATGATGCGCATGGCTTCGTCTACGGTGATTTCGGTGGGCTTGACCTTGCTGGAAGCGGCCACCACCAGGTAGCCGGAAGACGGCACCGGCGTGGTGGGCACGTATATGGACAGGTGGTCCTCCACGCCGTCCAGCTTGCCCAGGTTCGACGTGATCAGCCCGATCGACCATACACCCAGTCGCGGGAACTCGATCAACACCACGCCTCGGTAGTCTTGCGCCTGGGAGTCGGACAGGAAATCGATGCCCACACGGGTCGTTTTGTACACCGCCCCGATCACCGGGATCCGGCCAATGAGATCATGGACCTGGTTGATCAGGAACTTGGCCACCGCCCAGCCGATGAGCAGTCCGACGACGTAGATCACGACCAGCACTGCCGCGACCCCGACCAGGTCGGTCCAGTCGAACCCGCCCGTCTTGGGAATGTTCAGCCAGCGGACGAATGGCTCCAGTAGCGAAGCCAGCACATCGTAGAAGAAATTGAAGATGAAATAAGTCACCAACACCGGCAGGAACACCAGCAGGCCGGCGCCCAGGCGGCTCTCCACGTGGCGCAGCGCAGAGGCCAGGGGCCGACGTCGCCGGCGCGGTTGCTGCCTGCCGGATCCCGGGAAATGGGGAAAACCGAGGTCGTTGGGCGACAATCGGCCTGGAGGAGGCTTCTGCATTAGTGAGCCGTCTCCTCACCGCGCCCCGCCGATCCCAGGCGTTCGTAGAGATCCAGCAGGCGGCCCGCCACCTGGTCCCAGCTCAGGGTTTCCGCGCGGTTGCGGGCGGCCCGTCCCATGCTGTCCCGCAGGTCCTCGTTGGCCATGATCATTTCCAGCGACTGGGCAAACGCCTCGGGACAGCGCCACGACTTCAGGTATCCGGTCCGGCCGTGCTGGACGATGGTCGACAGCCCGCCAACACGGGAGGCTACCACCGGAGTACCGCAGGCCATGCTCTCCAGCGCGGCGAGCCCGAAACTCTCGTAGAACGACGGGACGACGCACACGTCGGCTGCGGAGTAGTACAAGGCCAGCCGGTCCTGGGGCACGCGGCCCACGAATTCCACGGTGTCGCCCAGTTGCAGATCGACGGACAGCTGGTGCAAGCGCTCCATCTCTCCGCTGCCGTCGGCGTCGGAACCCACAACCAGCACCTGAACGCCTTCTTCGGACTCCAGCGAGGCGGCGGCATGGAGCAGCAGATCAGCGCCCTTCAACGGCTCGATGCGACCCACGTACAGCATCACCTTGTGCCCGTTCAAGCCCAGTTCGCGGCGCGCTGCCGTCCGGCCGATGGGCCGGAAGCGGCTCAAATCGACACCGCAAGGTATCAACTCCACCCGGTTGCGGTCCGCACCGTACAGTCGCACCATCGCGTCCCGCTCGTGCGGGCTGAAGGCCACCACACAGTCGGCTCCCGCGATGATCCGTTCTTCGGTCTCCTGCCGCACCGGCGGCTCGTGCTCTCCGGAGCGCGATTGCATCTTGATGCGCGACAGGGTATGGAAGGTCACCACTTGCGGCGTGCCGGTGGCCGCAGCCACGCTGGCGCCGGCCCAGCCGCTCAGCCAATAGTGGGAATGGATGGCCAGGTATTGGAAGTTGTTCCGCTTCTGGTGCCGGCCTACTCCCGCCACGAAATCGTCCAGGTAGCCGGGCAGATCGCCGAGCGGGGCATCGGCGGGTCCGGCCGGCACGTGAACGTAGTGAACATTGTCGTTATCGGCCTCGGTTCCGGCACACTGGTAGTCGTGCTCGCGCGTGAACACGTCGACGGCAACTCCCCGGTTCGCCATCGCTCGGGCCAATTCGCGTACGTGAACGTTCATGCCTCCCGCCTTCCCCTGCCCGGGCGCGGCCAGCGGGCAGGTGTGGTAGGAGATCAGTGCGACACGGCGCGAACAATCGGATATCAAGGCGAGGCGCTCCTGTTGAGGGAGACAGTCCTCGGGCCGACGCTGTGCCGGCCGCGCTTTCGCGTCGATATGCTAATCACCGCCACGGCTCTGCTAACCTTCGCGCTGCAGCGTTATGCGGTAGAGGTGGTGGTCGCGGCCGCCCAACCGGTACTTGTAGGGTTCGTTTCCCCGCAGGAAATCGAAGTATCGGTAGCCCTGCTCCATTGCGTCGCGCAGGCACAACGCGTGCAGCAGCAGCCCTACGCTGTAGTAGCGGTAATCCGGGTCGTGACCGCTGTTGTACAGCATGCGCACGCCGTCGTAATCCAGGCACAACGAGGCCGCCACCGGCTTGTCGTCCATTTCCATCAAAAAGAGCCGGAGTACTCCCTGGGCTGCCGTGGCCGCGATGAGCTGCCGGAAAAAGTCTTCCCGGTCGGCGGTGAGAAACTCGGCCTTTGCCGGATCGCTGCGTCGCATCAGGTCAAGGAACGTATCGATGCGTTCAATGGCTTCACCTGCATCCGAAACGCAGAACCAACGCCAGTTTTCGTGGCCCTCCAGTCGTCGCAGTTTGCGGCGCAGCTCGTGCCGGTCTTTCTTGCTCAGCCCCGCCAGGTAGTCATCCCATGTTGGTGGCAGGTCGAGGCGTGGCGCAACGTCCTCCTCGGCAATGTCCACCGAATATCCGCGGGCTCGCGCCAACTCAGGCAACATCGCCAGCGTCGGCGAGTCTTCGCCCACGGAATACAGGTCGAGCTGCCGGCCGCCGCCCGAGTCGATAGTATCCAGCAGGACCGGGTAAAACGCCGGCTCGGTACCCCGCGCGATGACGAAGTCGTTGTAGTCAAACGTGTCGCTGTTGCCGACAAAGGAAAAATTGTCGCCGCAGCGCGATAGCGACGCCAGGGCGGTTAATTGTCCCGCGGCGTCCGTGAGGTAAAACCCCGCCAGTGAGCGGCCGTCCTGGAATGCGCTCCACCATAGTTCCTGCCAGGTGGGCGTGATGTACAGGTTGTTGACCACCGACCGGCCGAGCAACTCCTGCCATTGCTGCCGGACTTCCTCAAACGACGTGATCGGGGTTGCTGGTGGGACGGTTGTCATATCAGGCGGGCCGGTTATCCTCAGCTGTCCAAAAGGCTCAGCAGTGCATTGGCAGAATACGCTGCTCCGGCGCCGTTTGCCCCGCCACTGGCTGCATGCCGTATCGCGGTGGTCACGACGCGATGGCCCGGTTTTTGGATCCCGCGCATGGACATGCACAGGTGCTCGGCTTCGATGCGGCACGCTACCGCCAGCGGTTGCACCCGCGACATTACGGCGTCGGCCAGCTGGGCGGTGAGCCGCTCCTGCACCTGCAGACGCCGGGCCGCGGTTTCCAGCGCCCGGGCAATCTTGCTGATCCCGGCGATATGCCGGTCCGGTACGTAGACCAGGCTCGCCCTTCCGAAGAAAGGCAGCAGGTGGTGCTCGCACATCGAGTAGAACGGGAGATCCGCCACGAGCACGGGATCATGGGTCACGTCATCGGAGAACATTGCGTCGATCTCCGCCGCCGGGTCCAGCCCCACTCCGGAGAACAGTTCCCCGTACATCTCCGCGACCCGCTCCGGGGTTCGCCACAAACCTTCGCGCCCGCTGTCCTCGTCGACGTACTTGAGGATGGCGCCCACCGCGACCTCAATGGCCGCCAGGTTCATTTGGGATCCGGTGACGGTCATCTGGCGGGAAGCGTCTCCATGATGGCGTTCTCTATGGCTTCCAGGTTGGGCTTGACTTCCACCGTGTTGGCCTGGGCGCTGCTGACCGCCATGTCCGGATCCTTGAGCCCGCTGCCCGTAATGACGCAGACGACCCTCTTCCCGGTCAGGTCGAGGCCGTTGCGCTTCATCTTGAGCAGGCCGGCCACGGAAGCGGCGGACGCCGGTTCCCCGAATATTCCCTCTCGCGACGCCAGCAGCCGGTACGCCTCGAGGATCTCGTCGTCGCTCACCGCGTCGATGACGCCTCCCGACTGATCCCGCGCGCGCTCCGCGAACTTCCAGCTGGCCGGGTTCCCTATGCGTATCGCCGAGGCTATGGTCTGCGGGAACGGGACCGGCTCGCCGCGCACGATCGGCGCCGCCCCTTCCGCCTGGAAGCCCATCATCCTGGGCAGCACCTCGTTTCGTCCCAGCTGGTGGTACTCGACGAAGCCGCGCCAGTAGGCCGTAATATTGCCCGCGTTGCCCACGGGGATGAACAGGTAATCCGGCGCGTCTTCCAGCACATCGGATATCTCGAACGCGGCGGTCTTCTGCCCCTCGATGCGGTGCTGGTTGACCGAGTTGACCAACGTGATGGGGTTGGTCTTGGTGAACTCCCTGACCAGCGCCAGGGCAGCGTCGAAGTTGCCGTCAACGAGCAGGATCCGGGCCCCGTACGCCATGGCCTGCGCCAGCTTCCCCAACGCCACCTCGCCTTTCGGGATCAAAACCCAGGCGGCCAAATTGCAATAGGCCGCGTAGGCGGCGGCCGACGCGCTGGTGTTGCCGGTGGAGGCGCACATCACCCCCACGCTGCGCTCTTCCAGCGCCTTGGCCATTGCCATGACCATGCCCCGGTCCTTGAACGATCCGGTGGGATTGCAGCCTTCCAGCTTGAAGAACAGGTTCGGGCACCCAAGTTCCGGTCCAAGTTGGCGCGACTGCACCAGCGGGGTATCCCCTTCACCCATCGAGAAGATGGGTGTTTCTTCATTGACCGGCAACAGGTCCCGGTACTGTTTTAATACGCCTACGCCCATTTTCTACCGGGTATGGCTGGCTGGTGCCACGGTTTTTCCTGCTAACTGCTTGAGGATGGGTTGGGTCTGGTCTGCGGTCGCTCTATTGCTCGATGCGAATCAAATTGTCGACACTTAACACCACGCCCAGTTTCGCGACGGCGGCCAGGGCGGTCTGGACGTCGGCCTCGCGGGAGGGGTAGGTGGTGATCACCAATTGGGCGGTACCGCCGCCCGGGTCGGTATCCTTTTGGATCACGGTGGCGATGGAGATATTGCCGTCACCCAGCAACCGTGCTATCTGGGCCAGCACGCCGGCCTGGTCGGCGCAGGTCAGCCGCAGGTAGTACGCGCTGGAGAGTTCGTCGATGGGCCGGATGGCGTCCCCAGTGGGAAGGCCCCGTCCGTTGGAAACAGGCAGCAGAGGCGGCGCGCCGGCGCTATCGATGAACCTCACGACGTTGAGTACGTCGCCCATCACCGCGCTGGTGGTGGCGTCGCGCCCGGCTCCCTGACCGTGCAGGATGATCTGGCCACAGAGGTCGCCGGTCACTTCCACGGCATTATACACGCCGTCAACCTTGGCCAGCAGGTGGTCCTCAGGGACCAGGGCGGGATGAACGCGTGCCTGAACCGTGCCATCCGATTGGGCCGCCGCGATCGCCAGCGATTTTATCGCATAACCCAACTCAGCAGCGTAGCGGAAATCTTCGGGCGCGAGCCGGCTGATGCCCTCGGTGTGGATCGCTCCGTGGGGTATCGATTGGTGAAACGCCAAACTACCCAGCACCGACAGCTTGTACGCGGCGTCGATGCCTTCGACATCGTTGGTGGGATCGGACTCGGCGTACCCCCGGCTCTGAGCTTCGGCCAGGGCGTCCGCAAACGGGGTCTGGCTGCGCGCCATGCGGGTCAGGATGTAGTTGGTGGTCCCGTTGATGATGGAACGAATTGAGCTGATGTCGTTGGCCAACAGCTGTGACATCAAGCAGCCGACGATGGGGATTCCACCGCCGGCCGATGCCTCGAACAGCAAATTCACGCTTTGCGACTGCGCGAGAGCCAACAGCGATGCGCCGCGTCGGGCCATCACTTCTTTGTTCGCGGTGACGACGTGCTTCCCGCCGGCCAGGGCCCGTTCCAGGTAATCGCCGGCCGGCGAATCCCCTCCCATTACCTCGACCACGATATGGATATCGGGATCCGCCAGGATATCCTCGGGGTTGGTGGTCAACACACCGGGCGGCGGAGACGGTTCGCGGGTTTTGGCCGCGTCGCGAACCAGGGCTCGGCGCAACCGAACGGTGCGCCCGGTCTTTCGTCTGATCTCTTCCGCGTTGTCCGATAGAGCCGCAGCGACACCGCCCCCGACGGTTCCGAGACCCATCAGGCCGATGTTGATTGCTTCTGTTGCGGCGGGCATTTTGTAAAGCTGCGGACTGGCTCGGTCAGAAGGGCGTTGAAGTTTGCGGTGGTTCGTGAACCGGTTCCGTCGATTGACCCAGGTCTTGGATAAGCTTACTGCTGAGGTTGGGGCGTGACCCGCGGCGCGGTCAGCCGAACCTGGTCGGTCACCCACGCGTACCGGTTGCTGTCGAAGTTGATTTTCACCCAACCTTCGTCAGAGCCCCGGGCCAGTTGATCGTCCTTCCATCGTTCGACCTGGGCGCTGGCCATTTGGAACAGCATCTGCGGTTCGACCTTTCGCGTTTCGGGCCCGTCGATGGACTGGATTATAAAAATCGTTTCATCCTGGTATATGGGAGTGGAAATCTCCCCCGGTTCCAGAGAGGGAGGCTCTCGCGTTTCAGTCCCGTCTTCCGCGATTTCGGTCTCGCCGAACAGGTAGCTGTCGAACTCCGGAAACGCCCCTTCGGGCACCCACCCGATGTATCCGTCGTTGCCGGTGATCTCCCGAGACACGGATGCGAAATCCTGGCCCAGCACCAGGCGTTCACGCACCCCCTCCGGAGTTGCCGTTGAATTCAGGCTCAACGCTATTGCCTGAACCTCAACTTGCGGAGCTTCCTCCGGCAGGGACCCCAGCATGATGCCGAACAGCGTGCTTTGGTGCAGCCGTTCCTCCATGATCCGACGGTAGACGCCGTCGGTGAGGTTGACCTGGGTAAGGAAATTCTTGTAGGTGTTGTCGAATTCAGCATCCAGTTGCGCTTCCAGCTGCGGGTCCCCGGCCTCCTGACCCGGTTCCGGCTCGGGCCGGAATTGGCCCCGGATCGCGTCGTCAATCTGTGCGTCGGTGACGTCGATGCCCAGGCCGGGTGCCGCCTGGCGCAATATTTCCGCGTGCAGCAGATCAGTCAACAGTTGGAATGGAATCCGGCTGAAATCAACCTGCCCACCCTGGTAGCGGTTGATGCCCTGGAGGACCCGGATTCGTTCCACCAGGTCTCCCATGGTGAAGCGAACGCCCCGCACCTCGCCCGCCATGACGCGCGGGGGCAGGATGAACTGTTGGTACACGCCCGCCAGCACCACACCGACAATCACGAGGATCAAGGCGGCGCCGACGATTATTGCAATCCGTTGCCGGCGAGAGTCAAGGCGGCGGCGGGTGCGCGCGGCCTGGGCAGCGTTAGAGTCTGTCGTCCCCAGCCGTCGGCTGCGGCCGGCGGCGTTTCTTGACGGGCGGCGCCGGTTAGGCTGCGCTGGAGCCTCTTCTGCCTCGTCGGCGCTGCGTTTCCAGGGCAGCGATAGGTTCAGCATCTGGGGTGGGCCGGTTAGCGACCCGAACGCATGCCGACGTTAATGCTGTGTTCGGGGGCGTAGGGCAGGAGAGCGAGGTAACGGGCTCGCTTGATCGCCTGGGCCAGGAGTCGCTGGTTCTTGGCCGAGGTGCCGGTTTTGCGCGTGGGCTCGATTTTTCCCTGCTCCGAGATGTACCTCCGCAGGCGGTCCACGTCCTTGTAGTCCGGCGTGACTCCTTCAACGGTGAAAGCGCACACTCGCCGGCGCGGTCCGTAACGCCGCCCGCCACGTCCGCCACCGCGTGGCCCGCCCCTTCCCGGGGGTCGTCCTCCCGGACCGCCTGGGCGTCCTCCCGGTCCGCCGGGGGGCCTGCCTCCCGGTCCGCCGGCAGGTGGCCCGCTGGCGGCAGGAGGACCGCCCATCGGCGCGGTTGGCGCCGCATTGGCGGGTGGATTTGCGGGTGCGGATTCTGGGGTAGTCATTGTTGGAGGTTCCTCCGGATGTCTGGGATTGGGATGCCGCGAATCAGAAGGGAAGGTCGTCAACGTCCATCGGGTCAGGAGCGCTGCCGGCTCCCGAGCCGGCCCCGCGGCGGTCGTCGTATCCGCCACGCTGGTCGCTGTACCCGCCGGTATCGCCACGATCACCGTAGCTGCGGTCTTGCTGGCCGCCGTAGTCTCCATATCCGCCGTCTGATTGTTCGTCACGACGCCCTAGGAATTGAACTTCGGTGACATTCACATCTAACGAAAATCCAGGCGTCCCATCTCTTCGGTCATATTGCCGGGAGCGCAGGCGCCCTTCCACATAGACCTGTCTACCCCGTGCGAGGTATTGGTTACAGGTGTCCGCAAGGCGACCGAAGGCCGTACAGTTGAACCACTCGGTTTCTTCACGTTGCTCGCCCGCCGCAGTGGTGTACCGACGGCTGCTCGCGACGCTAAAGCTCGTCATTGGTTGACCCGAAGGCGAATACCTCATCTCAGGATCCCGGCCCAGGTTGCCGATAATGATGATCTTGTTCACGGCAATTTACGCCTCTGCGTCGCCATCGGTTTCGGTGGGAGGCTCGGGTGCGGGCGCCGGTTCTGTCGCCGTCGACTCGGCGCTGGCAGTGGGTTCGGCCGCAGCGGTGGGCTCGGGTGCGGGCGCCGGTTCTGTCGCCGTTGGCTCGGCGCTGGCAGTGGGTTCGGCTGCGGCGGGAGGCTCGGGTGCGGGCGCCGGTTCCGTTGCCGTTGGCTCGGCGCTGGCGGTGGGTTCGGCCGCAGCGGCGGGCTCGGGAGCCGTGGGAGCGTCGGCGGTGCTTTCCGGCGCAGGAGTGGGTTCAGCCGACTCCGGGGCGGACACTGGAGCGGAAGCCGGCGTCGCCGTGGGCGCGTCAGTGCCGGGAGCGGCTGGGGCGGCTGTTCCGGGAGCCGGGGCCGCAGGTGCGCCGGCGGCCGGCGGAGGACCACCACCCTGCCGGCGGTCGCCGAACCCTCCGGGCGCGTCCGGTATCGGTCCGCCGCCGTCCTGGCGTCGGCCCCGTCCGGGCGGGATGTACCGCGACGGAGCGGTAAGCGGTCCCGGGGGTGGCTTGTCGGGCAACGGGCCGTCGCAATTCAGGATCAGCGACCGCAGCACCTGCTCGTCCAGCCTCAGGTAATTTTCCAGATCGCGGTTGAAGGAACTGTCCACCGTGAAGGTGCTCAAATAATACGATCCCTCCAGGAAATTGTAGTTTCCTTTGCGGATCGGATAAGCCAACCGGCGGGTGCCCCAGACCTGCTCGGCGGTGATTTCGCCGTCCCGGTTGACGATGTACGATTTGATCTCGTCCCATTTCGCCGATGCTTCGTCTTGATTCAGCATCGGGCTCAATATTGTTACCAGTTCGTAATGACGCAAGTTCGAATCTCCTGAATTGGTGAAAGCGCAACGGTGATTATAGCATTCGGCGCCACGAGTGTCAGCACGGCCCGCGCGCGAAAAGCCCGAATACCCGATGGGATAAGCATTCGCGGTTCCTGCAGACCCTGTTGCTGGCATAGTTGTTCCGGGGTTTCGTTTTCCCGGGGCATTTTTGTTCCGGGGCATCATTGTCCCGGGGCTGCGTTCGTTCGGCCAGAGCGTCGCTTGTCGGTTCTCCGAGAAATTCGCGAATCATGGGCTAGTAGTCGAAGTAAACCACGCTCACGAGGCTATGCAATTGCCGGCTCAGATCCGCGATACTGACCAGCAGTCGCAGTTTGTCACTGGAGTCCGGCCACTCGTACAGAACCAGCGACCTCAACCTGCCGGCCATTCGGTTCGCCGCTGCGCTGGATTCGCGGTCAGGTCCCGAACCGATGGCGGCCAGCTCCTGTGCCACGGTATCCAGCGCCCGGCGCATCGAGTCGGGAAGCAATGGATCGGTCACCAACAGGTCGAGGGCGACTCCCGGGCTGATTTCCACACCGGACACGCGCGTGTACGCATCCTGGGCTCGGTAAATCCGGAGCAGCGTGGTCCAGTCAGACTCGGTGTGTTCGGCGGCTCCTTCGTCCTCCTCGAGTTGCGTCAGGAGCAGGCTGCTCGCCAGCTGGGACCGTTCAATGAAACGCCCCAACTGCATGAAATGCCATCCCTCGTCGCGATACATGGTGGCCGCCGCCACTCCCATGAAGGTTTCGATGTCTTCAGCCGTTTCCGTGTAGAAACCCTCCGGTGATGCCAGCCATATGTCCAGCATTCTGATCCGCTGGAGTTTCAGGTAGGTAAGGTTCAGCGACCGCCACATTTCCGCGTTGATGCAATGACGCATCTGTCGCGCGTTCTCCCGTCCCGACGCAAAGCAACTCCACATCGAGCTCGGATTGGCGCGCTCGAACGTGAGATCGTCGGCCAGCGTGAAGGAATCCGCCAGGGTGTAATCGTCGCTGATCCGCCGCTGCGCCTGCACTTGCCCCGACGGGCCCTCCGCCCGCTGGAACTGCGGCGCGGTCCCCCCGTGCGACGGCGCCAATTCCAGCCCCCCTCCCGGCGGTTCACGGTCCAGGCTCCGATAGATCCGTCGCCAGCCTGAGTAAATTTCGCCGGTCGGCCGGTCGACCAGGGCCTCCGCCTGCAACTGCAACATCCGGCTCAGGTGGTCCGCCCGTTCCAGGTATCGGCCCATCCAGTACAGTCCCCGCGCGCTTCTTGCCAGCAACTTGGTTAGCCCTCCAGCACCCAGACGTCCTTGCCGCCACCGCCCTGGCTGGAATTGACTACCAGGCTGCCCCGGCGCAGGGCCACCCTGCAGAAGGCCCCCGGAACCATCCGAGTGGTCTGCCCATGCAGGACGAACGGTCGCAGGTCGACGTGGCGCGGTTCGAATTTGCCGCCAATCAGGCAGGGCGAGCGCGACAATGCCAGTGTCGGCTGCGCAATGAAGTCGTCGGGGTTTGCCCGTACCTGTTCCGCGTATTCCGTCCGTTCCTCGGGCGTGGCGTGGGGGCCCACCAGCATTCCATATCCGCCGGATTCGCCAACCTTTTTCACCACCAGATTGTCCAGATTGTCCAGCGTGTACTCCAGCTCTTGCGGGCGGCGGCAGAGGTAGGTCTCAACGTTTTGCAGCAACGGCTCTTCGCCCAGGTAGTACCGGACGAAGTCCGGCACGTAGGCGTAAATGCTCTTGTCGTCGGCGACCCCTGTTCCCGGCGCGTTGGCCAGGGCCACGTTGCCCCGCAGGTATGCGTCCATCAGGCCCGGCACGCCCAGTACCGAGTCCGGCCGAAAAACCGTCGGGTCAATAAAATCGTCATCGACGCGGCGGTAAATGACGTCAACCTTCTGCAGTCCCGTCGTCGTCCGCATGTGGACGAAACCATCGGAGACCACCAGGTCACGGCCCTCAACCAGCTCTGCGCCCAGCTCGCCGGCCAGGAACATGTGCTCGTAGAAGGCGGAGTTGTACACTCCCGGCGTCAGCAGGGCGATGGTCGGATTAGTTTGTCCTCCGGGCGCCAGCTCCCGCAGGGTGTCCAGTAGCAGCCGGCCGTAGTTTTCCACTTCCAGCACGCGCGAAGCCCGATACAGCCGGCGCAAACTCGCCTTCACCGCCTTGCGGTTCGCGATCATGTAGGACACTCCCGAGGGCACCCGCAGGTTGTCCTCCAGTACCCGATACCCGTCGTTGGTGCGCACCAGATCTGTTCCGCAGACCGCTACCCACGTGCCTTGGGGCGGTGTGAAACCCCGCATCTCCATCCGGTATTGCGGGCAACCCATAACCATGTCCGCCGGGATCACCCCGTCCCGCGTTACCCGCGATTCGCCGTAAACGTCCTGCAAAAACAGGTTCAGTGCTTTCAGGCGCTGCGTCAGGCCTGCTTCCAACCCCCGCCACTCCGCCTCGGCGATCAACCGCGGCACACAGTCGATGGGAATGATGCGCTCGTCGGCTTCATCATCGCCGTATACAGTGAAGGTAATGCCCTCGTTGGAGAACGACCGCGTCACCCTTTCCTGGATGGCGGTCAATTCCTCGGGAGAAAGGTCGGTTAGAGTACGCTCCAGTCCCTTCCAGTCGTCCCTCGTCCTCCCGTCCGCGTGAAACATCTCGTCGAAGAAGTTCGCGTCGATGCTGTAGTCTCGGAACCGATCTGCTGTAGTCACACGCGCCTCTGGCCTGCTCGGACATCTGGATACGCTAGTGGGCCGAACCAACCGGGCCGTCCCCGAGTCACCAGCCTAGCAAATCGCCGCACGTCCGCACAACTCAATCCCGTCGCCGGGCACGCGCGCTGCCAGGCTATGCTCCGGCTGCACGGATCGAACTTCAGGATCGAACTTCGCGGTTCCACATTCCGCCGGGCACACGGCCTGCCTCACCATATCTCCGGCGGAACCACCGGAGGCGCCGACCAAATCATCGCTGCTGTCAGCGGGACGGTCGCGCTGCGACACCGGCCGGCGGGCGTTCACGCCGCGGCCAACGCCGGTATCACGTGATTCCCGAATGCCTGCACTTCGGCTTCCGGCGGCGCAAAGGTCAGGCATGGCATCAGGTACAGCTGGTTGACCCCGTGCTGCGCCATCTCCTGGATGCGAGTGGTGCAATACTCCGGCGTTCCGATGAGACCCAGGGCATCACACAATTGACCGTTGACCTCGTCGTCCACAAATTGGGTCAACTCGATTGCCTCTTCCCAGTTTGGCGCGTGGCCCAAGTCGGGATAAACGTCGCGGACCGCCTGCGGCACCTCGTAGTCCGGGATGTCCAGCCCGGAGTAGGGCAACCAGTTGGGACCGCCCCACAATAGCGCCCAATGCGCCGCCACGGGGCGTGCCAGCCGACGCGCCTCCTCGGTGGAATCGGACACGCACGTGCGCACCGCAAACATCACGTCCAGATCGTCCAGGTTCCGGCCGCTGCGTTTGGCCCCGATTTCCAGGTGTTCCAAAGCCTTCCCAACGATGCCCGGAGTGTATCCCACCAGCACCAGCGCCCCGTCGGCCACCTCGCCGGCCAGTTCCAGCGAACGTGGACCCGATGCCGCCATCAGCACCGGGACACCGTGGCCGCCGTCGCTGCCCGCAAAGTCAAGCCGATTCGTCATGCCGTCGTATTCCACCGACTCGCCCGCCAGCAGCGCTTTCACCTCCAGGATGCAGCGGCGCATCTGCCGCAGGGTCGCCGGCCGTCGCCCGATGGTGCTCGCCGACGTGTACCCGGTCCCGATGATGAACTTGGTGCGGCCGGGGGCGAGTTCGGCCACCGTCTGCGCCGCGCCCGCCAGCACCGACGGAATGCGTCCAAAGGGGTTGGTGACCGCCGGGAACAATCGCAGATTGCTGGTGGCGTTGGCGGCCATTCCCATGGTCACAAAGGTGTCGCGGCAGATCATCTGGCTGTCCAGGATCCCCGCGCCGTCAAACCCGGCGTCCTCGATTTGACGTATCATTTTCAACAGGTCCGGCATTGGCGATGTGCCGGGCACGCGCATTGAAATCTTGATGGACTCGGCCATACGGGTTCCCTCCGTCCAACATGGGTTCATTAAAATCGGTCGCGGTAGTATAGCAGCGCGGTCGACCAGCCTTCCGCTGCCGGTTGCGGGCACCGGAGCAGCGCTCGTCACTGGATCCGCGCGCCGAATGATCCGCGCGCCGAATTTGTGCGTGTGTTGCCACCGGCAGCCCGGCACAGATACACTGCGTTCACCGACGCAGGAGAGGGAGAGTCAAAATGGTCGCGGTTCGATACGCTTTGGAAGACTTTGTTCAGGACATGGAGGATCTGCTCGTTTCCCAGCCCACCGACGAGAAGATCTTCGACAAGGGTTCGGCTTGCCTGTCGCGCCTCATCGCCAATCCTGACGCAATTCCCGAACGGTTCCGCCAGCCCGCCGGATCCGGAGCTCGCTCCAACCACGGGTCCTGGCTGCTCCACCACAGTCCAGACAGTGGCCTGCTGGTAACGGCCGTCGTGTGGGGCCCCGGCGACCACGCCGCGCCACATGACCATCGCACCTGGGGAATGATCGGCGTGATGGACAATGCCCTCACCGAGACCCGATTCCGGCGTGTCGACGACCGGGACCGCGAAGACTGGGCTCGGTTGGAGCGCGACCGATCCGCCGTGGTGAAGCCGGGCGAAATCAGCCTGTTGATCCCGGAAGTCGATGAAATCCACCAGATGGACAACTTTACGGATCGCCCCACCGTTGAAGTCCACGTTTACGGTCAGGACCTCCGCGGCCTGGAGCGCGTTCGTTACAACCTTGAAACCGGCGCCATCCGTCAGATGATGACCGAAAAGTACGATAACTGCTGAACCCGCAGGTTTCCGGGAGGCGTCGATCCGTCCCGCGCGTGTATACTGGCGCCATAACTGGCGCGCACTGATAGCGACTTACACGTTGGACCGACCGCCGGGTATGGCTTTCGGAGCCGCGAGAATAGATCATCCGGAACACTGGATATCTTCGTATAATTGATCAACGGATCGCGGACCGCATTGACCACACAGTTGGCGCCTTTGTTTGCGTCGCTGTCTGGCAACCATTTTTGATTCGGAACCACATCGACCTGGACGACGGAGATGCGCTGATGGCTAAGTCGTATAGTCCTGAACAACTCAACGAACTGTTCAGCGACACTATCCCCTTTGCCCTGATTGACGTTCGGGAACCCGGTGAGTACAACTCCAGCCACATACCGGGAAGCAGCCTGATGCCCCGCAGGAGGTTGGAGTTCGACCTCCACGACGCCGTGCCCCACGCCGGCTCGCTGATCGTGCTGTGCGACGATGACGGGCGCCGGGTGTCCTGCGCTGCCGCGACGGTCGAGGCGATGGGCTTCAACAACGTCGGCTGGCTGGACGGCGGCATCAACCGCTGGATGAGTTTGGACTATCCCACTGAATGGGGGGTCAACGTTCCCAGCAAGGACTTCGGCGAAAAGGTCGAAGTCGTCCACCATGTGCCGGAAATCGATGCCATCGAGCTGCGAGCGCGCATGGATCGCGGCGAGAAAATGGTGATCCTGGACACGCGAACGCCGGAGGAATACCGCCGCTTTTGCATACCCGGCGGTCGCAGCGTACCCGGTGGCGAGTTGGCCCTTCGTATCACTGACATTACCGCGGACCTCGATCCGGATACCACGGTGGTGGTGAATTGTGCCGGTCGCACGCGCAGCATCATTGGAACCCGGATCCTGCAGCGCATGGGCCTGGACCGCAACATCGTTGGTCTCAAAAACGGCACCTCCGGTTGGGTGTTGGCCGGCTACGACCTGGAATCCGGTGCTACCCGGGACCGGTTGCCCGGCGTATCCGAAGAAGGCCGCGCCGCGGCGGAAGCCTATGCCGAACGATGCGCCGCGGAAGATGGCGTGCGCTTTCTGGACGTTGCCGGTCTGGACGCCATGGCCGACCGGAGCGTGACCGAGAGCATCTACTTCATTGACGTTCGCACCTCCGAGGAATATGACCGGGGCCGCATTCCGGGCTTTCGCTGGTTCCCCGGCGGGCAATGTGTTCAGCGCAGCGACGATGTTGCCGTGGTAAAGAACGCTCCGTTGGTGTTTTGCTGTGACGGCAAGGCCAGGGCTACCCTGACCGCATCCTGGTTCCGTCAACTCGGGCACGAAGAGGTATACGCCGTCGATGGCGGTACTCAAGCCTGGGCCGACGCCGGCCGGCCGCTGGAATCCGGCATGAGCCTCGGCGCATTGAACGACGGTTCCATCGCCGGAGAAATCGAGTCGGAACTGTTGGTCGAGGCGCGTCGGGCCGTTCCCACAGTTTCGGCCAAGACCCTGGACCAGAACCCTCCCGACGTCATCATCTTCGTCGACACCAGCCAGGATTTCGCGCGCGCTCATGTGCCGGGATCGCGCTGGGTCCCGCGCGGATGGCTGGAATGGCAGATCACGGACCATGTACGGAGCAACGACGCCAACATCGTTGTTACCTGCGTCGATGGACGTCAGTCCCTGCTGGCGGCGGCGACCCTCCGCCAGATCGGCTACTCCAACGCCAGGGCTCTGGCCGGCGGTGTCACGTCATGGCAGGCTGCCCGTCTCCCGGTCGAGGAAGGGTTGAGCGGCGTCACCCGCACGCCGTCCGACATCGTCTTCAGCGGTCCCGACCGCACCTATGCCGACATGCAGAACTACCTGCGCTGGGAGACCGCCCTCGGCGAAAAGTACGTCTCAGGTTAGTCGCGCCATCGTCGGGCGTCCCGGTGGCCGAACCCGGCGGCGGGCTGACCGCGAGGCGAAGAGATGCGATTAGCGACCTGGCCGGCCGGATGTGTCGACCAGGTCGCCTTCTTCCGGGTTGGGCTCGACGCGCAGCGTTTGCACGATGCGGTTGTACGCGGATTCCGACTCGTGCGTGCGGCCTACGTGATCGGTCGCCGCATCCTCGGCGCGCCGCCGGTCGTCGAATATGTCGTACCATTCGCACTCCGCGCAGTCCACGCGCCACTCGGTTCGCCCGGTGGGGATCTGCTCGGTTATTTCGACGATGATGTGCAGCGTGGTCACTGGATCCTCCTGGGGCTCCGGCCTGGTTCGACTTCCGGAGATTGTTCCCGTGGCTGCGCTTGGTGTCAAATCGCCCGAACTCCTGCCAGCGGGAAACGTACGCTCTGGTGCATGCAGCAACTCGGGCGCGCGGGTCATTGACCGTGCTGGATTGTGCCGCCGCGCCAAGCGGCGCTCGCCCGGACAACCAGTCTGCGGCGCGCCGCAAAAAGCCTCCGCATAATGATTCGGCCTGCACTTGTCGGCGCGCCGCCGGCATGGGAAACTGATACATTGCCGCACCCATGGGTCGGCCATCCAACCTTGGAGACGCACACCGAATGACTACGCAGCAGAACCCCCCGGAGAATCAGGCCGGCGACGCCGCGCGGCCGGACTTTTTGCAAATGGACGGCGCCCAGTCTTCGGATGACGCCGACAAGACCGACTCCTGGTACGGCTGGCCCCACAAGAAGGTTGAACCCGTTACCCTTCCTCGTCCAGACGGCAAAACCGAGCGCGTCCGCACGCCGGTCATGGATCTGGAGGGTCTGATCACGCCCACCGAGTTGCACTACGTGGTGCAGCATTTCGGCGTTCCCGACCCGATGACTGTTCGCGACTGGTCGCTGTCCGTGGACGGAGAGGTCAAAAAGCCCCTTCGCCTCAACTACGACGATGTTCGCCGGTTCCCTTCCCGCTCGGTGCGTACTGTCATGGAGTGCTCCGGCAGCGACGCCACATATTTCGAATACTTCAAGGGCGAGGGTCCGCGTCCGTCCCGCACGCAGGAGCGCATGATCCTTTCCGGCAGCGAGTGGACCGGCGTGCCCCTGGCAGCAATTCTCAACGAGGCGGGCCTGACCGGCCGCGCCACCCATATCCGCGCCGAGGGCTGGGATGAAGGCGTGCCCGCCACCGCCGCAGAAGGCACCGAGCCGTTCTTCTATGACAAGGGCCTCCCCATGCAGAAGGCTCTCCATCCCGACACCATCCTCGCCTATGCGCAGAACGGGCAGATTCTGGAGCACCTGCATGGAGCGCCCATCCGTCTCCTGGTGCCCGGCTGGTCCGGCAACTGGTCCGTCAAGTGGCTGCGCCGGTTGGAAGTCCTCGATCACGAGCCCGATTGCTGGTACCACTACAATTTCTACTACTATGGCGATTCGGCCGATGATCCCAACAAGGAGCTGATCACCACCATCGGCGTGAAGTCGCTGGTATCCCAGCCCAACGACGACACGTCCAACCTGCCCGCCGGCAAGCACGTCGTGCGTGGCTACGCCTGGAGCGGCGGTGGCGCCATCACTCAGGTGGACGTCAGCGTCGACGGCGGCAAGTCCTGGCAGCCGGCTCGCCTCGAGGAACCCGCGGAACGCTGGATGTGGCGCCGCTGGTCCTGGGTCTGGGATGCGGCTCCCGGACAGTACAACGTCATGTCACGCGCCACCGACAGCGTCGGGCAAGTACAGTCCCACGAACCGCGCTACAACAACATGCGAAAGAACTTCAGCGCCATCGTGGGGTATGAGATCACGGTCGATTAGACAGCATGACCACGGCCGCCAAACCCTCTCGCCAATCCGAAGCGGCAGCCGAGATTGGACTGCCGCTGTCGGCGCCACTGCGCATCAATCTGTCGGCGCTGGGTATAGACTCGCTTGCGCCGGATTTCGCCGAGCGGTTTTTCTGCATGGCCTGCGAAAACGAGCCCTACGAGTTTGAATGCAACGCTCAGGGAGAATTAATCGTTATGCCTCCAGCCGGTTGGGAGAGCAACATCGGCGAGAACGAGACCAACGTTCCATTGGCTTTATGGCGAAGGGAAAACGGCGGGTATGCGGCCTCTCAGAACGTGCTTTACCAACTGCCCAGCGGCGCTATGTACATGCCCGATGCCGCTTGGATCACCCAGGAAAGGTTTGACGCTCTCCGCTCTGGCGAGTACCGGAGCACAATCCCCGGCGCTCCCGATTTCGTCGTCGAAGTCCGCTCCCGCACCGACAGAGTCGATGCCGGTCTGTCCAAGATGCAGGAGTGGATGGACGGCGGGGCCCGGCTCGGCTGGTACATCGACCCCTACGGGCGGCGCGCCTACGTCTATCGCACTGGTCGGGAGGTTGAGGTACTTGACGATCCCGAAACCCTGTCCGGCGAAGACGTGCTGGCGGGTTTCCTGTTTGAGGTGAAGAGGCTTGTGTTCGACCGCTACGCCGAACTCACGGGCCACGGAGAATAACCGTATGACCACAATCGCTTCCATCCTGGAACAGGCTCCCGTCGTGGCCGCCGAGTGGGCCGAAGAACGAGCCGATCGCCAGCAGCGCACCAAGGGCGACCCCGCCGACTATGCGCGCCTGGGCCAGATCGGCGTGCCTCTGTTGGCGGTACCCACCGACCTGGGTGGCACCTGGGAGAGTCTCGAACAGTCCGCACGTCCCATCTGCTCAATGCTGAGACAGCTCGCGGTGGGCGATCCGTCCATCACGCTGGCCAGCGCCATGCATCACCTCGTGTTGTCATCGTGGCGCCTGCCCACGGTTCCCGAGCCCTTCACCGCCGGTTGGGTCAAGCAGCGCAACGCGGTTTTCGACAGCGTTCACAGCGGCTGCTGGTGGGGCACCATCGTCAGCGAGCCGGGCTCAGGCGGAGACACATCCCGTACCGCCAGCGTTTGCGAGCCCGACGGAGAAAGCGACTTCGGCTATCGTATCTCCGGCCAGAAACATTTCGGCAGCGGCTCGGGCCTGACGTCGTTCATGACCACCCGGGCCCTGGCGGCCGGGGATGCGGTTCCCGACCTGTTCTTCATGGAGGTGCGAAACCATCCCTGGGATGGCTCCACCGGCTTGAAGCTCACTGCGGAATGGCGCGGACATGGCATGAAGTCCACCAACAGTCACGCTTTCGAGTTTGCCAACTTCCCCGCGACGAGAGTCGCGTGGCCCAACCACCAAGCTGAGCTCATGGGGGCCAACGGCGGCCTCGGCGCCGCTGCTTTTACGTCGGTGATCGTCGGCGTGGTGGATGCGGCAATGGACCACGTGCGACCGCGGATGAAGAACGGCATGGCGTCCGATCCGGGGCTGCGCGCGTTCCAGCAGGTCGAATGGGCCCACGCCGAGCAGGAGGCCTGGTTAATTGGGCAGGCATGGGAGGGCGCCATCCGCTGCCTGGAGACCAACACCGGCCGCCGGGAACTCCTGCTGGCCAAGGAGAGTGTGGCCCGCCTCGCGGAGGACTGCCTCGGACGTCTGTGCAAGCTATCCGGTGGCAGCGCCTACACCCGTTACTCGCCTCTGTCCGTGTGGTACGACGACGTGCGCGCTTTGGGCTACCTGCGTCCGCCCTGGGCCCTGGCGTGGGATCAGGTTTTCCAGCAGAGCCTGGCCGAATAATCCGGCAACTGCGGAATTCGCAATTGGCATGGTGGCCGCCAGAGGAGTAAAATGCCGGCCCATGGTCGGGTACGCCAGGCGGAACATCGCCATGTTGACCTCCATCGGCGCGATGGTGGCCACCATCTTGTTGATCATCTTTCTGGGCGCGTGGGCGGTTTCGGCCGCCGGCGATGCGGATCTCTCCAGCTTCGCTAACACTGCCACCGCCGGATTTGCCGGGACCACTTACGAGCCCGGCTCGATGCCCGCCGTTTCTGACGCCGATTCTGTCCCTCGTTTGGCTTCGGCGACCCCAGTCTCCGAGACCTGGTGGGGCAAATCGTTCCTGGTCGCGTGCCCGCTGCACTGACCTGCTGATTATAGGAGATCACTCCGAATGGCTTCCCTTTACGGCCTCCGCCGACCCACCAGACGGTTTCACTATGCGTGGGTAATCCTGGGCATCCTTGCCGTGGTGCAGATTTTCGGCCAGTCGATTTCCATGTCGGCTGGCATCATGATTCCAGAGCTCCGTGAGCCCCTGGCCGAAGGCGGGAAGTTTGGATGGCCGGTAGGCCTGATCGGAGCTGCTCTGGCCGGATATTACCTGGTGGGCTCGCTCACGTCGCCGTACAGCGGCCGCCTTGGCGACACTTTGGGCGCGCGAAAGTTGCTCGTTGCCGGAGGGATCCTGTTCGGCACGAGCATGATCCTGATCGGGTTCATCACCCACATCTGGCAGTTCTTCATCGTTTACAGCGTGATGCTTGCGCTGACCTCTTCCATCACGATCGTCCCGTTGATGGCCGCCGTAAACCCCTGGTTCAAGCGCCGGCTCGGGTTGGGGATCGGCTTGATGTGGGCGGCCGGCGGATTGGGCGCGGCGCTATTGGCTCCGGTCTATTCCATCTTGCTGGAGCAGTTCGGCTGGACCACCACCTTCGTCTGCATCGGCGCGGTCGGCGGCGGGATCACGCTGCTGCTGGTGCCTTTCTTCCGCAATCAGCCGGCAGAGAAAGGGCTGCTCGCCTATGGGGCCAGCCCGCATGACAAACCTGCCAAGGTCTTCAGCCAGGAAGCCGCCAAGGTCAGGCTCCAGATCTTCCAGAAGCAGATGCGTCACACCCGCGCCTTCTGGAACCTGCCGGTAATCCATGGATTGGGCTGCGCCGGCCACGGCATCGTCCTGATCTACGTGATTGACTATGCCGTCAAAGAGGGAGTGCTGTTCACCACAGCTGCGATTATCCTCACGCTGATTCAGATATTCAGCATCGCCGGCCGTTTCGCCGTGCCCATCATCACCGAACGGATCGGCGGTAAACCGATCATGGCTACCGCTCTGGCAATCCAGGCTCTATCCGTCGGGCTTCTGTTACTGCCCTCGGGCATCCTGGGATACACCGCGAATGTTGCTTTGCCCTTCATGGGGTCGTTTGAAATTCCGTTGGCATTCTTCCTCTTTGGAATGGTGTTCGGTCTGGGTTTCGGTGGGGAGATGTCCGCTTACCCGGTGGTCAACCGCCAGTACTACGGGACCGGCCCCGTCGGCTCGGTATACGGTATGCAGATCTCCGGGGCCATGATGGGCCACTGCATATCCACCGTGGCGGCCGGCTTCATCATCCAGTTCCTGAGCTTTGGACACGCCTTCCTGCTGTCCATGGCCTTCAGCGGCCTGGGCGTGATCATCATCATGACTTTGGAAACCACCAAGCGCGAGTTGATCCCCAACTGGGAAGACCAGTTGCCCGCGGAAGCCCGCACCGCTCCACCACCGACCATGGTGCCCCCCGCAGCGGCGGCCACCGGCGTCGCTTTCGGCAGTGCCGGCGGCGACGGCAACTAGCACGACGCGCCGGCGCTTCCGATGACCACCGACCTGGCGTTCCTGTGCGACTCCGCCCTGGAGGACCGGGGAAAGTTGCACGCCCTCGGCGTGGGCATCGACGGGGTATCCGGCGGTTCGCTGCCGATGACACACCCCCGCTTCGTAGTCGTGTGCGTCATGCGCTATTCCGTGGTGGAAGCCGGCGACAAGCGCATGGTGATCCGTTTGCTCACTCCCGACGCCCGGGATGCCGTCCCGGCCATCGAGCAGGCCATCACCCTCCCCGTGCGCGACGGCGTTGTGGACGCCACCGCCAGGATCATCGCCGAGGTCAACGGGGTCACTTTCAACCAGGGTGGGCCCCACGCCTTTCACGTTGCCATCGACGGCGCGGAAGTGGCCCGGCTGCCCATCAACGTCAGCGTGCGCGGTTCCTGATCGCGGGTCAACAGTGTCCCTTCCCGCAATCCTGCTGGCCACCGGCAACCCCGACAAGCAGCGCATGCTCGGCTGGCTCCTGGAGGGGACCCAGTTGCGCGCTGTGTCGCCCTCCGAATTGGGCGTGACCGCCGATCCCGAGGAGGATGGCGACACCCACGAAGCCATCGCCCGCGCCAAGGCGGAGACATGGTCGCAGGTGGCCGGTATGCCGGCCATCGCCAGTGACGGCGGACTCGTGGTTCCGGTATTGGGGGCAAACTGGGAGAGCCGGCACACCCACCGGTTCGCCGGGCCCGCTGCCGACGACGCGGAACGCCAGCGCCGTCTCATGGAGATGATGCAACCGTTCTCTGGCGACCAGCGTGACGCGGCTTTCGTTGAAGCCCTGGCCATCGCCGATGGCGGAAAGACGGTCGCGTCGTGGGAAATCTCCGGCGCCACCGGTCGCATCGTGGACTCGTTGATGCAGCGGGGCAACGATACCGGCGGCAACGGCTTCTGGGTATTTCCCCTGTGGTACTTCGCTGAGTTCGGTAGAACCTACGAACGGCTGACGGAAACCGAACGAGCCGAATTGGGTGACCACTGGCAGACCCTGCGAACTCGGGTTCACGAGTTCATTCCCGGATGGTTGGCCGGCCTCTCCGATCCATCAAATGGGCTACAATAATCCAGCCACAGTTTATCGCCCACGGAGCCTCCTTTGACCACCCTGCACGAATCACTCGCACCCGAATCAGTGGAAGATGTCCAGAGTCTGCTGCGGGATCAGGCGTACATAACCGACCGCGGATTGGCCATCGCCATTTTCCTGGCGTTGAAATTGCGCCGGCCGCTTTTCCTGGAAGGCGAAGCCGGAGTCGGCAAGACCGAAATCGCGCGCGCGCTGGCCTCCGGCCTGGGCACCGACCTGATCCGCTTGCAGTGCTACGAGGGTCTTGACATCAACCACGCGGTCTACGAGTGGAACCACACCCGTCAATTGCTGGAAATCCGCTTGATGGAGGCCCGTCGCGAGGCCGCGGGTGATGACGCCGCAGACGTCGACCTGTTCAGCCCTCAGTTCCTGATCAAGCGCCCGCTGCTGGAGGCAATCGACCCGAGCCGGGATCGCGCCCCGGTGCTCCTGATCGACGAGCTCGACCGTTCCGACGAGGAATTTGAGGGGTTCCTCCTGGAGCTCCTCGCCGACTACCAGATCACGATTCCGGAACTGGGCACCTTTCACGCCGCGTTCCCGCCGGTCGTCGTGGTGACCTCCAATCGTACCCGCGAGGTCCACGATGCGCTGAAGCGGCGCTGCCTCTACTACTGGGTCGATTACCCGGACTACCAGAAGGAACTCCAAATCGTCACCGCGCGTCTGCCCGATGCGCCCCGCCAGTTGGCTCAGCAGGTCACCGGGTTCATCCAGGAACTCCGCGAAACCGAGCTTTACAAAATCCCCGGGGTCTCCGAGACGCTGGATTGGACTTCTGCGCTGATGGCATTGAACATGCGCGAACTCGAGCCCGAGGTCATCGACGACACCCTGGGCATCATGCTCAAGTATCAGGACGATATCGAAGCCGTGCGCGGCGAGCCGGCCCGGGCTCTCCTCGAGCGGTCACGCAACCGTGGCCCCCGGCGCGGCGGACGGAGAGGTTAGCATGGACGCCCAACACGTCGTGGTCATCGGCGCCGGCATCGTCGGCGCGTCCATCGGTTGGCGGCTCGCCTCCCGGGGCGCCCGCGTTACCATTGTTGATCAGGGTGAGCCCGGCAGCGGCGCCTCCAGCCACAGCTTCGCGTGGATCAACGCTGGCGCAAAGGAACCGGTCGGCTATCACAACCTCAACCGCCGCTCGCTGGAGATGTGGTCCCGGTTGGCTGACGCCCTCGGCCAGGACATGGGTTTGCGCTGGGGCGGCAAGGTGTCCTGGGAAGCCGACGCCGACGCTGCTCAGGCACTCCTCTCCCGAGTGCAACAACTGCAGGCGTGGGGCTATCCCACCCGCCAGGTCTCGCGCGCAGAACTTCAGGAGCTGGAACCGTCCCTGAGCATCGGCCCTTTAGCCGCCGCCGAGTACAGCGAGAACGAGGGCCAGGTCGAACCGCAGATGGTCGTCGACGCTTGCCTCAACCGGTTGCGTGAATTCGAAGCCTCCATCCTTTCCGGAGTGGAAGTGATCGGATTGAGCAAGGACTCGCGGGCCCGCGTTGATTCGGTTCGGACCACCGGTGGCGATTTCGATGCGGACGTGGTCGTCGTCGCTGCCGGCGCCTCCACCACCGCCGTGGCCGCCATGGCCGGAGTGAACGTGCCTCAAGCCGAGAGCCCCGGTGTGGTTATCCGAACTTCCCCCATGCCGCGTCTGCTGCACAACGTGCCCGTGGTGTACGCGCCTCCGTTGGAAGACGGTCGCCGCGAGATCCATATGAGGCAATGCCCTGACGGTCGACTGATGATCGGAGAGGGTGATCAGGAGAGCCTTGCAGAGGACGACAGCCAGGCTCATGCCGATGATCTTTTGGCCCGCGCCTGTCAGCACCTGCCCGGATTGGCAGGTGCCGAAGCCGTTCCCGTTCCCGTGGGCTGGCGGCCCATGCCCCTTGATGGCTACCCGGTGATGGGGTTTGCCCCCGAAGCCCCTAACGTATATGTTGCCCTGACCCACAGCGGGGTCACACTGTGTCCGGTCTTGAGTCAACTGGCCGCGCTGGAGATCTGCGAAGGCGCGCGAGCCGACGCCGTACTCGGACCTTACCGCCCCGAGCGGTTCGCCGACGTGACGCCGGAGGCTGCGGCGCAAATGGCACACCCTCGCGCCCGGCACCGTTAGCCTGCCAGCGCTTTTTCTTCGGGGCTCCCCGCTGGACCCGGGCCGGTTCGCTGTCGCGATTGAGGATTCCGCCGCGCGGCGCAACCCCCGCAACCTGCATATTGACGGTTGCGATTCCGGACAAATTATGGGGCCAACGAACGCAATGTTCGCTGACCCCGACTTCGGCTTATACGCCGAATGATTGTACCGATGGTGGCGTCATAAGACGCCGCAGACGTTGGGTCCGACGCGGAGTTATTGTCTCCGTCGATATAGTCGTCGCCTCGGTCCGTTCAACCCTTCGCCTTCAAGCCCACAGGCATAGTCTGGACTTGATCGGCGTCAGCCCGGTCGGGCCTGGCAAAGCCTCAGCTCCGGCCGGGGTGGTCGGGTTGTCGTGAGTGGGTCGTAACGCATGCCTCCTGACGGGTCGGTTAGCCTCTCGGTAATTGCGATGCAGCGACCGGATGTGGCTACTGCGCTCCCACGTGTATGAGTGTGGCCGCCGGGATACTTCCTGCGTCCTGGCCGTACTGGTTGGCGCCGATGATGGGACTCCCGATCACGGAGGATGTCTCCGAGTAGATTCCTGCCGCCGGCTCCGCCGACCAGACTTGCGTCGCGCCATAGGGCGTTTGGTCCGCCGAAGCCATCATCAAGCCCATCATCGCGGCCAGGGCGACGCCGGCCAAAGCCGATATCCACAGCCCCTTCCGTTTCGCGCTGCCCTGAGTCCCTGGTCTGACCTTGTGCTTGTTCGCCGCAAACATGATTGCCTCCTCGATCTCTTATGTGGTCTTTCAGCTTTGCTTCCCGTAGAGATTGTTATGTATCGCGCATGGACGCTGCGGCAATTTTCCGGCTTTGTCGCCAGCTTGCTCGTTGCCCCTGAGCCTCTGTGGCATTTCGCATCAAATATCTGAGAGTGAGGCCTTTCAGTAAATGTTTCCATGGTCGGCAACGGGACCGGCAATTTTGGTTGTACTGATCCCCTGGTATCGCTGTCTCGAAAAAAGGACGGGGCCAGGCGATACCACACTCACCCACCTGACTAAACCCTTGCCTCATCCCCGTCCATGAATGGATGTTAGCGTCCGTTTGTGAAAACCAAGTGAAAACCGAGCGTGAATATATGAACATAACGTGAATATCTCATCACCGATTGCCGGCTGTGCCGGCCAGTCGTGCTGAATTGGTGAGTAGCTCCCGGTAGACATAAGTGATGGATTCAGCAGACCGGTAACCACCACCGGCTGTCCGGCGGCGCATCAAGCGTCGCCCATATCGTTGTATCCAGCGTAAGGCTGCAACCCCGGTGGCGGGATAAGCGACGACCTGATGTTGGTCGAAGGGTCGTCTTTCGCGTCCCCGCAAAAAAGGGTTCGGGGGTGACCGGTGAAGCCCGCGGATCGTCCCAGCGGCCCGACGGTGATCGTGGCGCTCTCCGGCGTGACGAATCCCCGTCGCCTCAGCAGCGCCGACAAAGCAATGCTGTCTGGCCCGCTCCATGCTTGGCAACGCTCCGGCTTCCTCGACCGAGGATTCCCGTGCTCACAGGATCTTCCGCCACTGACAGAAAAATGGAGGGGCCAGCGAGCGTTATCACCCGCTGGCCCCGATTGCGGCGCGCCTATGCGTATTTTTGTTTATGCCGGCTCCATCGCTATGTGCTCCGGAGCGCTTGGGTTTTGCTGATGTTGCTGCGCTTATTCACGCAAGTCGCTGGCGTTTGGTAGGCCTTGATCCTGGCGCGTTATGGCGCCATCAGTGCCACCGGGTGTGTTGTGTCCGATCCGATTTGGACCTGTGCCACCGCTATGTTGCGATGTCCCTCCTGGTGTCGCGCCGCGGCGTTGTTATCACCGCGAAATGATCGTCAGCGCCGGCCCCAGGATGGCCACGGGCAGCGCGCCCATCACCGCGACCAGCGCCGATTCCCTCCACATGAGCCTGCCGGTTTTATTTTTTGGTGCAACCATTATGCGGTCTTCACCCCTTTTTGGATTTTGCGCGAACGAACGGGGAGGCTCTGCCTTTTAGTGTCGCCACCCCCGTGTGGCCTCGTTCGCATCTGTGTACAGATTAGCAAGCGAGTGTGAAAACAGAGTGAAAAGGAACCCCGCGATCGTGAACAAATTGTGAAAATGTTTCAAATTTGTTACATGCTTGGATGACGCTTGGCAACCCTGCGGTCCAACCGCTTGCCATCGGGTGCGGGCCCCGAAACCCCGCGGTGATCTGCCATGCCGCGCCGCCCCGATCGCCCGGGCGACCCCGCCGCCGGCCAGCGGTTCGCTTGCCCAAAAAAGTCTCCCGGCGTAGAATGGCGCAACTTCATCCGGGAACCCCAATTGCGCATTCTATTTAGGAGAATCTGTCATGCCGGAAGCTAAAGGCCCTCTGGACGGGATACGCGTCATCGACCTCGGTCGGCACCAGGCCGGCCCCCGTTGCGCCCAGGTATTGGCCCGTCTGGGCGCCGAAGTCATCAAGGTGGAACGACTTGGAGGCGAGGAAACCCGCTACCACGCGCCCTGGGTTCGCAAACAGTCTGCCTACTGGGTGCAATACAACAGCGGCAAGAAGAGCCTTAGCATCGACCTCCGTAAAGAAGAAGGCAAAGAGGTCCTGCGCAAGTTGGTGGAAGTCTCTGACGTTCTATTGCAGAACTTCCGCCCCGGCACCATTGACACCATGGGCTTTGGCTACGACGTACTCTACGAGCTGAACCCGCGCATAATCATGGTCAACGTCTCGGCCTACGGCCAGTTCGGCCCCTACCGCGAGCAGATCGGCTACGACCCCATCGGCCAGACCATGTCCGGAATTGCCATGGTCACCGGCGAAGAGGGGATGCCGCCGATCCGCGCCGGCGTGCCCATCATTGACCGCACCACCGCGCTCCACGCCGCCATCGGCACCCTCGCGGCGCTGCACGAGCGGGAGAGTTCCGGCGTGGGCCAGACCATCGACGCCTGCCTCGCCGACACCGGCTACAGCTACACCGAAATCCCCATCACCGCTTACCACGGCGCTGGCATCGAGCCCCGCCGCGGCGAGTCGGCTGCCCCGCCCTCGGGCACCTACCCCTGCAAGGACGGCTGGGTCCTCATTTCGGCCGGCGACCAGCACCACTGGCACCGCGTCTGTAACGCCCTCGGCAGGCCCGAATGGCTCGAAGACCCCCGGTTCACCACCCGCCACGAGCGCGGGGCCAACGGCGAGCTGGTCAACCAGGCCATGCGCGACCTGATGGCCGACATGACCATGCGCGAGGCCATCGCCCACTTCACCCACCACGACGTGGTCGCGGCTCCGGTCAACACCATCGCCCAGGCGGCCGCCGATCCCCATCCGTGGGAGCGCCGCGCCATGGTCGAGGTCGACGACTTCTTGGCCGGCACCATCGCCGTGTCGGGCGACTTCTGGCACTTCAGCCGCACGCCCGCCGTGGTCGGCACCACTCCCCAGGTGGGCGAGCACAACGAAGACGTGCTGACCGGAATTCTCGACTACACCGAGGACCAGGTCCAGGCCATGTACGAGGCCAACGTCATCGGCACCTTCCACCACTACGACGAAGTGCCTGGCTAACCCGTCTGCACATCAGCGCACCCACAGGGGCGAAGAATCCTTCGCCCCTGTTTTGGATGACGGGGCTACCGCGTTAGAATGAATGCGCAATTTGAGTGGGATGAGACCAAACGCCGGATCAACTTGGATCAACACCAACTGGACTTCGCAGACGTGCATGGATTCGGTTGGGATGAGGCCAGAGTTGAGCCTAGCGACCGACATGAGGAATCACGGTGGGTCGCGTATGGTAACTTCGATGACCAGTTGCACGCTGTTGTGTTCACGATGCGAGGCGACGTGATACGCATCATCAGCTTCCGGAGGGCCCGGCCCAGAGAGGTAGCCAAATATGGATAGCTTCTATCAGCCCAATGGGCTTTCGCCCGAAGAGTGGGCCGCCCTGCCTCCTTACGAGAAGGTTGCCAACCTTACATATGTAGAGGTCCAGGCGTTGTACGGGGAAGAAATCGCCATCAACGTCGGCATCGCCAAGGATCCGGATGCGCCCATCCTGACCGAAGCGGAGATGGCCCGGGCTCGTCCCATGGCAGAGGTTTTCCCTGAGTTCGTGGAGGCGCATCGTGCCGGCAGGATCAAAATGCCGCCCCGTCCGCCTGTAACCAAAATCAGGGAAGAAATCGTCCTGGATAGCGACATCGTGAACTTCTTCGCCCACCTTGATCCCCACTGGCAGAAGGGCCGCCTCAACGACTTCCTTCGGGTGGTCATATTCAAGCACCACCCGGACGGGACCCCGTAGGTTAACTGCCGATCCCGGCCGGTTCCTTGTGGCATAATACCCAGACCCATCACCCTACGGAGGTACCTCCCCCATGGTTGACCTCAGGCGCGCCGCCGCCATCGTGGGCATCCACGAGCACGTCACCCGCTACGCTCCCGACAAGAGCGAACTCCAGATCCAGGGCGAGAGCGTCATAAAAGCCCTCGCCGACGCCGGCCTCACCAAGGACGATGTCGACGGCCTTTTCACCGCGTCCAGCAGCGCCCGCAACAGCGGCATGAACCTGGCCGACTACCTCAATATGTACCCCAGCTACGTCGATAACACCACCGTCGGCGGCGGGTCATTTGAATTCCACCTTTCCCACGCCCTAACCGCCATCGCGGCGGGCCGCATCAACGTGGCAGTCATCACCTACAGCAGCCTCGCCCGTTCCGGCGGCGTGTCCGTGGGAACCGGCGGCGTCGGCCGTTTCGGGCACCCCGTCCTCGAGCCGTCCCCCGACAGCTTCGAGGAACTCTACGGTATGACCACCGTCGGTCTCTACGCGATGATCGCCAGGCGGCACATGCACCTCTACGGCACCACCGCCGAGCAACTGGCCGAGGTCTCCGTGGCCATGCGCCACCACGCCTCGATGAACCCTGAGGCCCTGTTCCGCGATCCCATCACCGTCGAGGATGTGGTTGGTTCCCGCGTCATCTCCGACCCGCTCCACCTCATGGATTGCTGCATCATCACCGACGGCGGCGGAGCCGTGGTCGTGGCCTCACCCGAAGTCGCCCGCAACTGCCGCCGCACTCCGGTGTGGGTTCTGGGAACCGGCGAGGCCATCGCGCACCAGGGCGCCGGCAAGCGCGACCTGATGTACATCGCCGCCCACCAGAGTTCCCCGCGAGCCTTCGAGATGGCCGGCGTGACCCACGACGACATCGACATGGCCATGGTCTATGACTCCTTCACCATCACCGTGGTTGAGACCCTCGAGGACCTGGGCTTCTGCAAGAAGGGCGAGGGTGGAGAATTTGTCAGCGGCGGCCGACTCAAGGTTGGGGGCGGGTTGCCCATCAACACCGACGGCGGCGGCCTCTCTTCCAACCACCCGGGGATGCGCGGTCTTTTCCTGCTCCTCGAAGCCACTCGCCAGCTACGTCACCAGTTTGACGGCACCGGACGCCAGGTTCCCAACTGCCAGCTTGCCCTGGCCCACGGAACCGGCGGCGCCCTGGGCTCCCGCCACAGCGGCGGAACCGTCATCCTGGCCCGCGACTGACCGGTCGTTCCTGCGCAAGCAGGAACCCATGCAACTTTGCAAGGAACCACCATGACAACTGCTTGGAACAAACCGCTTCCCACCGTCGCCGGCGAGACTAAGGCCTTCTGGGATTCCTGCCGCCGTGGCCAACTGGTAATCCAGGTCTGCGAAGACTGCGGCGAATACCAATGGTATCCCCGCGGCATCTGCGCCAACTGCTGGGGCGAAAACGTCCGTTGGGTTCAGTCCAGCGGGCGCGGCACGGTGTGGACCTACACCGTGACCTACCAGAACCGCACTCCCGGTTTCGCAGAGATGGTCCCCTACGTCCTCGCTCTCGTGGAGTTGGAAGAGGGTGTCCGCATGTTCACCAACATCATTGACTGCAACCCCCGGGACGTGCATATAGGCATGCCCGTGGAGGTCACCTTCCAGACCGCCACGCCGCAAATCACCATCCCCTACTTCAAGCCGGCCGGCTGATCCCGGTTGGCTCCGTTCTTAGAGCCCCGCTGGCGTTACGGCCCGGCGGGGCTATTTTGCGCGCCGGCTCGCCCTTGGCCCGGCCCATGTCGTCCCTGGCAGGTCGCGGCGGGAGCGAGGCCGGCGGGCCGAAACCGTTGACTACAATTCACCGGTCAACCCTGCTAGACTGACTTGGCATATTTGAACGATGGAGTTGGCGGCCGCACCATGACAACTACACCGCAGCAGTTATATCAGCTGCAAGAATTGGACCATCGTATCGACGGTATCGACGCCGAACGCAACCGCATCGAACAGCGGCTCGCCGCCGGGGTTAACCGGCCGGATCTGACCAGCGAAGCGGAGCATCACTCGGCCCGCGCGGTTGCCGTCAGCGCCAACGCCCAGTCTCGGCGCGAAGACGGGGAACGGATCCGTGAACGCCTGACCGGACTGGAATCCCGACTCTACGGTGGCAATGCTTCCCGCCGTGACCTGTCCGCCATCCAGCGGGAAGTCGACTCGTCCAAATATCAGCTGGACCAACTTGACGAGCTGTTGCTGGAACTCGAGGAGGAGCAGCGCACCCACGAGGAGGCTGCCGTCGCCGCCCGTGACCAAATGCAGACCGCCGAAGTCGAATGGCAGAACGTCATCGAAACCCTCGGCAACCGGCTGACCGAGTTGGAAGGCGACCGTAAAGCCGCATCCGGACAGCGGCAGGACATGGCCGTTACCTTTCCCCAGGCCGACCTGCAACGCTACGAACGGTTGCGCCGCAACAAGGCCGGCACCGCCGTCGCCCTGGTGGACAACGGCCGCGTTTGCCTGGCTTGCCGCATGGCCCTTACCAGCAATGTCATCCGCCAGTTGCGTGACAAATCCAAGCAGGTTCCGTGCAGCACCTGCGGCCGGATCCTGTTTCAACCGTAAACCGCTCGAACCCGGCAGGCAAACCGCGGCCGGACCCAACCATTCCAGCAGGGAGAGGTGACCGATGAAACCGTTGCGCGTTGCCATGCTTCACCTGGCGCCCGAACTGGCCGACGTCTCGCACAACCGGTCCCTGGCCGAGCAGGGCCTGGCCCGCGCCGCCGCCATGGGCGCCCAGTGGGTGATTACCCCGGAATTGTTCGTCACCGGCTACAAGTTCGCCGAGATGATCGGCACGGACTGGATCCTCCCTCAACCCGATGACTGGATGCAGGCCTTCTGTGGCCAGGTTCGCGAGCACGGCGTAACGGTCTTCCTGTCCCATCCCGAGCGGGACCCCGATGCCGGATTGATGTACAACACGGTTTTCGTCATCGGCCCCGACGGTTCCATCCTCGGACGCCATCGCAAGGTCAAAGCGTTGCGCGGCCCGGAATCCTGGTCGTCCGCCGGCGCTGACATTGTCCCCATCGACTGTGACGGAACCGCCGTAGGCGTGATGATCTGCGCCGATGCCTACCGCAATGACGTCGCGGGCATCCTGAAAGATCGGGGCGCTGAGATCCTCGTTTCGCCGGCCTCATGGGGCCCCGGCGACTGCGGCCCTCTCGGAGAATGGGAGCAGCGCACCCTCGACACCGGTCTGCCGATCATGGTCTGCAACCGCTCGGGCTGGGAGGCCGATGACCTCGACTTCAACGAGGCCGTGAGCGTGGTCGCCGTCAACGGCGAGCGAGCGCTTCAGGCGTTCTGCGGCGAAGAGTCCGCCGTCCTCGTGTTCGACTGGGACCTGGACAGCATGGCGCCGTTGTCAACTGAGTATGAAACTGTTTGGATCTGAGATGACCTGCGCCAGAGGCCGACCCACGAGGCGTCGTGGCGGCTTCGACGCTGCCCGGTAGACCCCAAGACCTGGGATGAAGAACGCCGGTGTGCTCCTGCTTACGGTCGTGTTGCGGAGCATCGGCCCGTTGCGTGACCTGGCGCCCATCGTCATCGTCATCGCCTTCTTCCAGATCGTTGTTTTGCGGCAGCCTTTTCCCAATCTCGGGAACGTCGTCGCCGGGTTGATCTGCGTTTATGTCGGACTGACGCTATTCATCAGGGGTTTGGAAAGCGGCCTCTTCCCGTTGGGCGAAGCATTGGCCGAGGGGTTCGCGAACCGCGGCAGCCTTACGGCCCTCCTGGCGTTCGCCTTTTGCCTCGGTTTCGCTACCACCGTGGCCGAACCGGCGCTGATTGCCATCCTCGCCGAGGCTGCAGAGGTGGCGTCGCAAGCCGGCGCAATTGCGGACAATGACCGGGCCCGTAGCTCCTACGCCCTGGCGCTGCGCCTGGTAGTTGCCGTGTCAGTGGGAGTGGCCATCGTCCTCGGTGTGTTCCGTATCCTGAAGGGCTGGCCCATTCACTATTTGATTATCGGCGGTTACGTGCTGGTGACCGCGCTGACTGCCTTCGCGCCGGATGACATAATCGGCGTGGCCTACGATTCCGGAGGTGTTACCACCAGCACTATCACCGTGCCTCTGGTCACCGCGTTGGGTGTGGGGTTGGCGGCGTCGATACGAGGTCGCAACCCCATGATCGACGGTTTCGGACTAATCGCCCTGGCCAGCCTGACTCCCATGATCTGTGTGCTTGCCTACGGAATGGTAATCCAATGGCTGAATTCCTGAACACGCTGGGCGCGACCGTTTGGTCAACCGTATTCGACGTGGCCCCCATCGTGGTCGTCCTGGTCCTGTTCCAAGTCGTTGTGCTGCGTCGTCGCCTGCCGAATCTGCGCCGGACGGCGATCGGGTTGGTGTACGTCCTGTTGGGGCTGGCCCTGTTTCTGGTCGGACTGGAAGAGGCGCTGTTCCCAATCGGCGAGACCATGGCGCGCCAGCTAACCTCCCCGGCTGCCACCGGTGTCGCGGATCTGGCTGCCGGAGTTGACTGGCGGGATTATCTGCTGGTTTACGCTTTCGGCGCGGCCATCGGCTTTGCCACCACGGTGGCTGAACCGTCGCTCATGGCCGTGGCAATCAAGGCTGAGGAAGTTTCGGGAGGCACTATTCGCGCGTGGGGCCTGCGGATCGCCGTGGCCGTGGGAGTAGCGATCGGCGTCTCGTTGGGCTGCTTCCGCATCGTCACCGGCACGCCCCTGCCCTGGTACATCATCGCCGCCTACGTAGTCGTCATATTGCAGACCTTGCGCTCCGCGCGAACGATCATACCCCTGGCCTACGATAGCGGCGGTGTCACCACGTCAACCGTTACGGTGCCCGTGGTCGCCGCCCTGGGCCTGGGCCTGGCCAGCAGCATCCCCGGACGGAGTCCGCTCATTGACGGCTTCGGCCTGATCGCATTCGCCAGCGTTTTTCCTATAATGACCGTCTTGGGTTATGCTATGGTTGCGTCCTGGTGGAGGCGTCAGAACGCCGTTGCAAATTCCGGGGGGGCCGATCATGAGGATGAAGTTGATAGTCGCCTTGGTCAATGACGACAACACGGAAGCGGTGGTTGACGCCGCGCGCTCCGGCGGCGCCACCGGAGCCACGATTGTCACCGGGGCGCGAGGTGAGGGTGTTCGCCCGGGAAAGACCTTTTTCGGGCTGGGCCTGGAATCCAAGCGCGATCTCGCCCTGTTCCTGGTGGTGGAAACCCGCGCCCGCGACATCCTGGAGCGCATCCGGGACGCCGGACGTTTCGATACCCAGCACGGCGCGGGTATCGCGTTTCAGCTGGATATTGAGGATACCGTCGGGCTGGTGAGCCAGTTGCCCACCATACGCGAAGAGTTGGAATCCGACCTGTGAGCGCGCAGCGGATGATCAAAGTCGGCGACGTCATGGCTGTGGAGTTCCCACGCATCGATGGTCTGGCTACCGTCGCCGAAGCCATGTCGTTGATGAGACGGCACGGTGTGGACGCCTTGGTAGTCAACCGGCGCGACCATTCCGACGAGGCCGGACTGTTGCTTCTGTCCGACATCGCCGGCGAGGTCATTGGCCGCAACCGCGCGCCCGAACGCGTGAACGTGTACGAAATTATGAAGAAGCCCGCGTTGACCTTGCCGGCGGACATGCTGGCGCGGTACGCGGTGCGTTTGCTGACGCAGTTCCAGGTTTCTCATGCCGTCGTCGTGGACCCCGACCGCAACCCGGTCGGATTGGTCACCGTGCGCAACTTGGTATTGGGACCTGAGCCGGCGGCGTAGTCGAAAACCTAGTCCGGCGACAGCCGGCGATTTACTGGAGCACATCACATGGACCCCATCAACCTTGTGGCCGAACGCCTGGGCCTGGAGCAGCAACACCTGATTCCCTTCGGCAACACCAAGGCCAAGGTGAGCCTTGACGCGATTCGGGAGAACGGCCCGCGCGGCAAGCTCGTAGTCGTAACCGGCATCACGCCCACCCCGGCCGGCGAAGGCAAAACCACGACTTCCATCGGCCTGACCGACGGGCTCGGCCGGTTGGGCCACAAGACCGTGGTCAACCTTCGCGAGCCGGCCCTGGGCCCCATCTTCGGCATCAAGGGCGGTGGAACCGGCGGCGGCAAGGCCCGGGTCGTTCCCGAGGACGAGATCAACATCCACTTCACCGGCGACGCCCACGCCGTAGGGTCCACTCACAACCTGTTGGCGGCCCTGGTCGAGAACGCGGTGTACCGCAACCAGGCCCGCGACATGGCTCCTGAAGGCGTTACCTGGTCCCGCGTGACCGACGCGTCCGACCGCGCCCTCCGGCAGATAACCACCGGCCTGGGCGGCAACGCCAACAGCCCGCTCCGTGAGACCCGGTTCGACTTCGTGACCGCTTCCGAAATCATGGCGATCCTCGCCCTGGCGTCCGATCTCGATGATCTGCGCGCCCGGATTTCCCGCATCGTTGTGGGGACCAGCCGCGGCGGAGACCCAGTGTCGGTCGGCGACCTCGGGCTGACCGGCCCGCTCATGGCCGTCATGCGTCACACCATCATGCCCAACCTGGTACAGACCATGGAGGGCATGCCCGCCATCGTCCATTCGGGCCCCTTCGGCAACATTGCCCACGGCTGCAGTTCCATCATCGCCGACCGCCTGGCTCTGGGATACGCCGACATAATCATCACCGAGGCCGGTTTTGCCTCGGACTTGGGCTTCGAAAAATTCATGCACATCAAGACCCGCAACAGCGGCCTGCCAATCGCCGCCGCCGTCCTGGTGTCCTCGGTTCGCGCCATGCGGTGGCACGGCGGCGCGTTGCGGCGCAACCTGTCCCAACCCGACCTCGAGGCCATGAAGGTTGGCGCGGCCAACATGGTGCATCACATCAACATCGTGCGCAGCTTTGGCTTGCCCGTCGTGGTCGCTCTGAACCGCTTCGAGGGCGACAGCGTCGAGGAGTTGCAGGCCGCCGCCGAAATCGCCGAGCAGGCCGGCGCCTACGCCACCGCCGAATACTCCGGCTTCGCTGATGGCGGTGAGGGAGGAATGGCCCTGGGCGAGGCCGTCGCTCGCGCTGCCAACGATCCTTCGGTCGCGCCGGATACGATCGATTATGCCTATGACCTCGACGATTCCATTGAGGACAAGGTGCTAGCTCTAGCCAGGCGGGTCTACGGAGCCGAGCGAGTCACGTGGACGCCCGACGCCCGGCGTCGCGCTCGTTTCTTCGCCACCCAGGGTTGGGACAAGTTGCCCATCTGCATGGCCAAGACCCACCTGTCCATCTCCCACGACCCCACTCTCAAGGGGAGCCCATCGGGTTACGCCTTCCCGGTGTCCGATATCCGCGCTTCCGTTGGCGCCGGGTTCCTCTACACCCTGGCGGGCCGCATCGAGACCCTGCCCGGCCTGCCCACCCGTCCCCGCGCCGTCGACATGGATGTCGACTCCGACGGCGAGATCGTGAACCTGTAGCAACCAATGCCCGGCATCCTAGAGTCTTGGACAAAATCATCCGATTTTCCCGCAAATCCTGTTCATCCATGCCAAATTGAACCGGGTTGGATACAACGTTGGCCGGGCGCGGCAACACTCGCCCGGCTTTACACGCCCGGAACCGCAAGAATATAATCCGCGAAACGTTTACGAATTTCGCAACGCCAACGGCGGCAATGTCCGCCTGACCCAGGGGTGCCACCGTGACCGTGCTCCAGATGCGCGTATTTCCCGATCCTATCCTGCGCCAGCGGTGCCGCAAGGTCACGCAGTTCGACGCTAAACTGGCGCAACTCGCGGCCGACATGGAAGAGACCATGAACACCCATCACGGCGTTGGTCTGGCCGCCAACCAGGTCGGCGTGTTGCAGCGCATGTTCGTCGTGAAAATGGAGGATTGGGAGGAAGCGCTGGTCCTGGTCAACCCGGAGATCATCCGCCGTGAGGGCCTGCGCGAAGTCGAGGAAGGCTGTCTCAGCCTGCCCGGCTATCGTGGCATGGTCAACCGCGCCGAGCGCATCCGTGTCCGCTACCAGGACCTCACCGGCAAGCAGCAGCGCCTCAAGGCCGAGTGCATGCTGGCACAGGCTGTGGAACACGAGACCGACCACCTCAATGGCATCCTGTACATCGACCACCTCATCGCCCACGATCAACTCTTCCGCATCCACGTCACGGAAGATGGCGATGTGGAATACCTTCCCACCGGCGAACCCGACGCCGCCGAACTCGAAGCCGCGGCCAATCGCATGAACAGCCGGAACGTGGTTCCTCAGTTCGACCCCAGCAACGGTCGGCCCGCCACGCGTCAGACCGACGACGCCACCGTCGCCGACTAGCATGGACTCCGCCAGCCTGATCACCCGGCTGGCCGGGCTCTTCGACGCCCAGATCAACACGCCTGCCTGGCTCGTGGGGGGTGCTGTTCGCGACGCCCTGTTGGGCCGCGAAGTTCAGGACATCGACCTCGCTGTTACCGGAGATGCCCAACCTGTGGGCCATGCCGTCGCCGAGCATCTCGGCGCAACCGCAGTGCCCCTGCCTGAGTGGAATATCGTCAGGGTCGCGCTGCCCGGCCTCGCCGAAAACGTACGTCCTTTCCTGATCGACATTTCCGGTTTTGGCGGGACCATCGAGGACGATCTTCGGTCACGGGATTTCACCGTCGACGCCATGGGCATCCCCATCGCCTGCTGGGACTCTGATGAGCGGTTCGACGCCATAATCGATCCCCTCAGCGGCCGGGCCGATCTGGCCCGCCGGGTCCTGCGCGCCGGCAGCGATGGCGTTTTCGACGCCGATCCGGGTCGTATGCTACGCGCCGTTCGCCTCGCTCAGCAGGTGGGGCTCCGCATGGAGCCGGATACCGCCCGCCTTATCCGTCGCGACGCTCGACTCCTGCACCGCGTGTCCCCCGAGCGCGTCCGCGATGAGTTCATGGCCATCCTCGCCGCCGATGGCGCCCGCCCGCAGTTGGAAGTCCTGGATCGCCTGGACCTCCTCTGCCGCGTTATCCCGGAACTGGAGGCTGCCAAGCACTGCCAGCAGCCCCGGTCGCACCACTACTGGGACGTTTGGGGTCATCTGCTCCACTGCGTCGAGTACGCCGAGGAGGTTACGGCCGGCCACCGCAACAACGCGATCTACACCATGGCGCCCTGGACGGCGAAGGGGGACTCCTACTTCGCCGAGATCATCGGCGACGGACACACCCGTCGGACCGTGCTCAAGCTGGCGGCGTTGCTGCATGATATCGCCAAGCCCCAGACCCGTGCCGCTGACGCCGACGGTCGCGTCCGCTTCCTTGGTCACAGCGAACAGGGATCGGAGATCGTGCAACGCCGACTGTCCTCGCTCCGGCTGTCCCGTCGGATCACGGATCTGGTGTCTGAGATGGTGCTCCACCACCTGCGGCCCAGCCAACTCCGCCACGGGTCTGCCATGCCCTCGCCACGGGCGATTTTCAGGTACTACCGCGACGTCGGCGATGCCTCGGTGGACACGCTTTACCTCGCCATGGCCGACGTGCTGGCCGCCCGTGGACCCGACCTGGCCCCGGAACGCTGGGCCAACTATGCTAGAATGGTTGCCGCTGTTCTCGAAGCCGGGGCTGAACAACCCGGAAATCGTAATGGCAACCCACCCTTGATCAATGGCCACGACCTGATGGACTCTCTTGACCTGCCTCCCGGCCCCCGCATCGGCTCCTTGCTCGAGCGCTTGCGTGAGGCCGAAGCAGTCGGTGAAATCTCCAGCCGGGAGGACGCCATGGAACTGGCCGCCAGGCTGGTCAACCAGGGTGACCAATCGTAATTTCCGTTGGCCGCGACTCTGTCGGATCAATGCACATAATCCCATTTGTCTTTTTGATTCGCGCCAGGGGCGCCCTGGGCTATCCGCAAAGATGGCGGCCACATAACTGGGTCGAACCCGATTGGCGCAGCGATGCGCTATGAATAGCAGATTAGAGGCCTGGAATAGGTAGCATGCGACGACGCACCGTTTTACTTACGATTTTCATTCTGGCGGTGTTGGCCGTTTCGGCCGTCTCGCTTGCTATGCCGGAAATCCATGTGGCCATACCCGGTGTAGGCCGTATCGACCGAGCTGACACCGGCCCGCTGGGCCTCAAGCTCGGTCTGGATCTCCAGGGCGGCGCTCATCTCGTCTACCAGGCAGACACCGGAACCGTCCTGTCGGTCACCTTTCCCGGCGATGCATCGGCTGACACATCAGCCGTAGAGGAAGCCCTCGCTGCCGTCGACTACCAGGGTGATGTGAGCCAGTCCGCAGATGGCCTGACGTTCCGGATCTCCGGCGAGTTTCTTGGCCCGGAACGCCGTGCAGCGGTCATTCAGGCGCTAACCGACGCCATCGCCGAACCCGTCGAATTCATTACCGACGACACGCCACCCCCCACCGAAGAGCAGATGGAAGGCGTGCTCGGTATCATCAGTAATCGCGTCAACCTCTACGGAACCGAGGAACCGATCGTCCAGCGTTTCGGCGACGACCGGATCATCGTCCAGCTTCCCGGCGCCAGCGGCTCCGTTGTGTCTGTGGAGTTTACCCAAGATGCCGACGTAGCCAAGCTCGGCAGTGTCATCGCCGACCAGGGTTTCGGAAACGACGTGGAGAGCCGCGGCGACAATCGGTTCCGCATCTCCACTGAGACCACACTGGACGAATCGGAACGCCAGGCCCTGCGCAGCACCCTGGAAGCCGAGGTCGGCGCCGTCGTCGACTATCAGGTGACAGGCAGCGTCGATGATGCCAAGCGGCTCATTGGCGAGACGGCCCAGCTTGAGTTCCTCCGCCGCAAATGCGCGGGACCTCTCGCCGCCGCCGGAGGCGTCTGTCTGCAGCCGCACACCGACAGTAGCGTCGGCCTCACCGGCGACGACTTGGATGATGCCTTCGTCAGCACCGACGAGATCGGCAAGTGGGTCGTCAACATCCAGTTCGACGATCGCGGCGCTGAGTTGTTTGGCCAAATGACCGGCGAGATCAACACCCAGAGCAACCCGCAGACCGATGAGGTCATCGCCGTGTTCCTCGACGGTGACGAGCTGATCGCGCCCGTCGCCCGCGCTCACATCCGCGATGGGCGCAGCCAGATCTCCGGCGACTTCAACCGCGAAACCGCTCGGACGCTGGCCATCCAGTTCAAGTCCGGTAGTCTCCCGGTTCCCTTGAACCTCATCCAGGAATCCGGCGTCGACTCGATACTGGGCAAGGAATCCTTGGAACTCAGCCTCAAGGCCGGTCTGGTCGGTCTGGGCCTGGTCCTGGTATTCGTCATCGCCTACTACCGCGCCGCCGGCGTGGTCGCAGCCGTCGCCCTGGTCTACTACGCTATCGTCACGCTGGCGATCTTCAAGTTGGTGCCCATCACCCTGACCCTGCCGCACATCGGCGGCTTCATCCTGTCCATCGGTCTGGCCGTCGACGCCAACATCCTGATCTTTGAGCGCATCAAGGAAGAAATCCGTCTGGGCCGTTCGCTGGGTTCGGCGATGGACGTGGGATTCAACCGCGCCTGGCCCGCCATTCGGGACGGCAACGTCAGCACGCTGATCACCTGCGTCGTGCTGCTCTGGTTCGGCAACCGCCTGGGTGGCGGCCTCGTGAACGGCTTTGCCCTGACCCTGCTGGTAGGTGTGCTCGTCAGCATGTTCACTGCGGTGCTGGTGAGCCGCAACCTGCTCCAGGCGCTGCAGGCCATGGGTCTGGGACGTGCCGCCAACCTGTTCACCCCCGAAAAGATCCAGCCCCGATCCACGGGGCAGCGCCCTCAATCGGCCCAGGGGGGCCAATAACGAATGTTCAATATCGTCGGCAAACGCGGCTGGTACTTTGTCCTTTCGGCCCTGGTGATCATACCCGGCCTGCTATCCATGATCGCTCCTCCCGGTTGGGCGGCCGGCGGCTCCGGACTCCGGCCCGGCATTGACTTTTCCAGCGGTTCCGTTCTTACCGTCGCGTTTGTGGAGCCCGCCAACCCGGACGCTGTTCGCAATGTGATGTCCGGCGTCGGCCATCCCCAGGCCCTGGTCCAATCGGTGGGTGAAACCTCCGTCCTGATCCGTACCCGGGTGCTGGAAGAAGCGTCGGGCAACATAGCATCGGAGCGTCAACGCATCGAGGAAGCGCTGGAAGCCCAGGTGGGCTTGATCGACGCGTCCGGCGTCGATACCGTGTCGCCCATCATCGCTCAGGAGACCGTGCGCAACACCTTCCTTGCGCTCCTCGTGGCCTCCGTCTTCATCCTGATTTACATCTGGTACGCCTTCCGCCGCGTTCCCCGGGCGTATCGCTATGGTGTGGCCGCGGTGGTGACCCTCATTCACGACACCGTGATCGTCCTCGGCGTGTTCTCCATCCTTGGCCGGCTTCTGGGCATGGAGGTCAACGCCATGTTCATCGTCGGCATCCTCACCGTCGCCGGATACTCGGTCAACGACACCATCGTGGTGTTTGACCGCATCCGGGAGAATACCATTCGGGTTCCCGACCGCAGCCTGGAAGATACCGTGAACCTCAGCATCATTGAGAGCGTGGGGCGATCGGTCAACACCAGCTTCACCACCTTGCTGGTGCTGGTGGCCATGCTGCTCATCGGTGGCGAATCGATCCGTGAACTGCTGCTGGTGGTGGCGATCGGTGTGGTGGTCGGAACCTACAGCTCCATCTTCATCGCTGCCCAGTTCCTGGTCATCTGGGATCGCCGCGAGTTCGGCCGCGTCTTTACCCTTGGCCGCCGCGAAGCCAACGCCTGATTCAGGAGGGACGGTTTGGCGCCAGCGCCACCCGTCCCAACGGCACCCGCTCGCGTACCATCCGCACCGCCTCCTCCGCGCCCTGTTGGGTGAAGGGCAAGACGCCCGCGACCACCGGCTGCAACTCGCCCGTTGCGGCCATGGCGACGCAACGCTCCAGTGTCCGCCGTGATACGCCGGATACCCCGTGCAGCCGCAGATCCCGGAAAATCACCTCGGCGAGCCGCACCGGCGTCGGTTCCCCGGTCACGTCCCCGAGCAGCACCACGCGACCGTATTGCCCTAGGCATCGCAGAACGTCGGGCCACAGCGGCGGGCCCACCGTATCGATAACCGCGTCCGCGCCAGCATCCTCCGTGAACGCCAGCGCTATCTCCGCCAGATCCGGCCCGTCGCCATACTCGACCACCACTGATGCCCCGAGTTGTTCCAGACCGGACGTCTTATCCGGGGATGTCGTCACGGCGATCACCTGTGCCCCTCTGGACGCCGCCAGTCGCACCGCGTGGCTGCCCAATCCGCCTCCCGCTCCCGTTATCACCACCGTGTCGCCTTCCGCGACCTCGGCAGTGTCAATGCCCGACAGTGCGACCCCGGCCGGGCAGGCCAGCAGCGCCGCACGCTCCGGCGCAACTCCGGTCGGGACGGCCACCAGCGCCGTTTCCGGCAGCGCCACGTACTCCGCGAAACCACCGTCCCGCCCGTGTCCAATCCCGACGCCGTTGACGCACCGGTGCTCCCGGCCGGCGCGGCACCGCGCGCAGTTGCCGCAAGCCGCAGTCAGCAGGCTGACCACCCGGTCTTCCTCTTGAAAATCCGTGGCGCCTGCACCCAACGCGACCACCGTGCCGGCTATTTCGTGTCCCAGGACGACGCCCGGCGTGACCCCTCTCCGCAACGTTCCAGTCATCACCAGGTAGTCGTGATGGCAGAACCCGCACGCCTCCACCCGCAGCAGCGCCTCGCCGGGCCCCGGGGCGGGAACGTCGCGCTCCACCATCGCCAGCGTGGGCGGATCACCGGCCTCCACCAACGACAACGCGGACATGGTTTTAGGAACCCGTGAAAGCATCATCGCGGTCATGGTAAAGCAAGGCTCGTTTCTGCGATACTGTGGCCCGCGTTTATCTCGCCGGCGCCCGCTGGCCAACTAACGAGGCGATCAGGATGATAATTGGCGCTCACGTCTCCGCCGCCGGCGGCATTGGCAACGCCGTGGATCGCGCCGTCGATATCGGCGCCGAAGCCGTCCAGATATTCGGATCTTCGACCCGGTCCTGGCGTTTCAAAGCCCTCACCGATGCCCAGGCGGACGCCTTCCGCGAAAAGAACGCCGAGGCCGGACTGGCGCCGCCCTTCCTCCACGCCATCTACCTGATCAACCTCGGCAACGCTAACCCGGAAAACGTCGACAAATCCGTGACCTCGTTGGTCCAGTACATGCAACTGGCCGACCAGATCGGCGCCGGCGGGGTCATCTTCCATCCGGGAAGCCATGGCGGCGCCGGATACGACGGCGTTTTCCAGCAGGTCGTGGACAGCATTCATCGCGTCCTGGACCAGTCCCCTGAGGGTCCGCTGCTGTGCCTGGAGAATATGGCCGGCATGGGCCAGCACATCGGCGCCAGGTTCAGCGAATTGGGCGACGTCATGCGCACCGTGGACAGTTCCCGCCTCGGCATCTGCCTGGACACGCAACACGCCTTCGCCGCCGGATATGACCTCACCAACCCTGAGGGCGTCGCCGGCATGATCGACGAATTCGACCGCGACATCGGCCTGGACCGCCTCAGCGCCGTCCACGCCAACGACTCCAAGCGTCCCTGCGGTTCCGGGGTGGACCGGCACGACAACATTGGCGAGGGCCTGATTGGCGAGGAGGGCTTCACCAATATCATGTCCCATCCCGCCTTCGCCGAGGTGCCCTTCTTCCTCGAGGTTCCCGGGTACGACAAGGACAATCGCGGCCCCGATAAGCCCAACGTCGACATTCTCAAGGAGATCCGTGCCCGCGTGTCCGCTGGCTGACGGTACCTGATTCAATGAGCCCCGACGAGTTTGAAGGCCTGGTCCAGCAGGCCTACTGGGAGTTGCCCGAAAACTTCCGCGCATCCCTGGAGAACGTCGACATCCTCGTCGAGGACCTTCCGGGGCCCGAAGCCGCCGACTCCGAAGACCTGTCCGACCACGATCACGGCGACAATATCCTCGGCCTTTACGTTGGTGTCCCTCTCATCGACCGCTACGCCGCCGATCCCATGATGCCCGACCGCATTTACATTTATCGGCTGCCCATTCTCGACATCTGCGACACTCGCCACGACGTCGTCCGCGAAGTGCGCACGACGCTACTGCACGAAATCGGCCACTACCTGGGCCTCAGTGAGCATGATCTGGACCGGCTGGGCTACGCCTGATATCCGGCAAATGTCCTGGGGGAACCGCCTGGCCTGGCTGATCGGCAGCGGATTTGGCAGCGGGCTGTCACCCCTGGCTCCGGGCACCGCCGGCGCCGCTGCGGCTGCTGGCCTGTATTGCGTCCTGATGGTCCTGCTCGATCTGGCCTGGCCTTCGTCCATCGCTCCCCGGCTGATCGTCCTGGCGGCCATGATCATCGGCGGTACCGTCGTCGGCGTCTGGGCCACGGGCCGCATGTCCACCGAATCCAACCCCGACCCCGGCTCAGCGGTCTGGGACGAGTTCGTCGGCATGTGGATTTCGTTGATCCCAACCGCCTGGGCGACCTGGCACCTGCCTTCGATCATGGTTCCGCCCTGGTGGCCCATCTGGTGGGTGGCGCTGTGCTTTTTCGCCTTCCGCGCTTTCGACACCCTCAAGCCCTGGCCCTGCCGGGGCCTGGAAGATCTCCACGGCGGCTGGGGGATTATGCTGGACGACATAGCGGCCGGCGTCTGGGCCCTCGTCGTCTCTACCGTGCTCTACTTTGCCATCATGGCGGCGATGGTCTACCTCTAGCCGGCGGTCTGGTCCCCCGGGACCGGGAACAGGCCCGACAGCGCCGTTCTCTCCAGCGCCTGCATCGCCTCCCGCTCCTCGTCGTCATAGTGGTCGTGGCCCAGCAGGTGCAGCGTCCCGTGCACGATCAGCAGCGCCAGCTCCCGCTGTAGCGGTGTCCCCTGCTCCTCCGCCTGGCGCGCGGCCTGAGGAATAGAAACGATGATCTCCCCCAACGGCGGCGGCTCGCCATCCGGCAGCGGCCATCCCGGAGGCGCGTCTTCACCCGAGGTCGGCGCTTCGTCATCCCCTTCCCAATGACCCCAATGCTCGAAGGAAAACGACAGCACGTCCGTGGTTCGGTCCACTCCCCGGTGATCCCGGTTCAACCGTCGCACCGTCTCGTCATCGGTCAGCAGCAGGCTGATTTGCCCGTGCGTATCCGCCGGCAGAGATCCGGCCAGGCCGTGCCGGACCGCGGTCTCCAACCATTCGGCATCTTCAAGTTCAGCCCAACGTTCGGGAACGTCGGTTTGCACCGTTACCACAATATCGGGGAGCAACATGTCCATCTCCATAAAAATCATCGATCCAATGTCCCCGTGATACAATTGCTGGCATAGCTTCGGACGCAGGACGATGCAATGAGCGATGAGCAGTTTACCCCTAACTCTGACCCCGGCGATGATCGTTGGGCTGACTATGCCCTGCCGGAAGAGGGAGTCGCCGACCTCGCCGACCGGTTGGTGGAGTTTCTACCGGAAAACGAAGAAAACGATCCTCCGCTCATCATCGGCCAGGTGCTGGACGACTTCATTGACCAGTCCGGCGCCATGCCCGAAAATCTGCGCGAGGAAGACGCCCACGCTGTGATCTGCCAGATGCAGATGGCGGTCACCCTGGCTTACCAGTTGGGCCGGCTGGAGTCGCGCTCCCCGGAAATGGTGCGCCGGTTCATCCTCGAGGCCATCGAAAAGTGGGAGGCGAAACCGCTTTCCGATTCGCTCGATTTCGTTGAAACCGATTTCCGAAAGCCCAAGGAACTGGTGCTGCCCCGCTTGCGTCGCTGGTGGCAGGAAAACCTCGCTGCCGAAGACTATTACTGGGACGAAGACTGACTCCCGGTCAGCAAGTTTCCGGGGCGCAATTCGTGCTTCGCGCGCTCCGCCCGCTCCGCCCGTCCACCGGCCCTCGCGTTGAACGTTGATTGGAGGGAACCAATCCGATGACCACCGCCACTTATGACCTGGTGCTGTCGGGCGGCAACCTGCTGGACCCGGCCCAGGGGATCAACGACGAACCCCGCGACATCGCCTTCAAGGACGGCAAGGTCGCCGCAGTAGCTGGTCACATTGACCCGGCCTCCGCCGCTCAGGCCATCGACGCCAGCGGCAAGTTGATTACCCCCGGCCTCATCGACCTCCACGGCCATTTCTACCACGGCGGAAACGGCAGCGCCGTCCACGCCGACCAGACCTGTCTGGGCAGCGGAGTGACCACCGGCGTCGATGCGGGTTCTGCCGGTTTCCTCAACTACGGCGCCATGCGCGACTACGTATTTCCGGCGCACCGCACCCGGCTGCTCGCCTTCCTGCACATCGGAGCCGTCGGGTTGGCGGCCAATCGTGTGCTTGGCGGCGGCCTGCACGACATGCGCATCATTGACGTGGAGCAGACCGTTCAGGCCATCAAGGAGAACCCGGATTTCGTCTTTGGGGTCAAGGTCCGGATGCATTATGACGCCGTGGCCCGGTGGAATGCCCACGAGGCCATGGCCCGGGCCCGCAAAGCCGCCAGTGAGGCCGGGGTTCGCCTCATGGTGCATGTCAGCGGCACACCCATCCCCCTGCCCGACGTGCTTGAGCACCTCGGTCCCGGTGACATCTCCACCCACGCCTTCAACGGCTTCCCGGAGAACATGCTGGACAACTCCGGCAAGATTCGCCCGGAGGTCCGGGCCGCCGCTGACCGTGGCGTTGTCATGGACGTTGGACACGCCGGGATCCACTGCGACGTCGAGGTCGTGAAAGCGGCCATGGACCAGGGCGTCATCCCTGACACTATCAGCACCGACGTGCACATCGCGCCGGCCGGCCGCATCGTCTACCTGATGAACGATCTGGTCAGCAAGTTCCATGCCTTGGGCATGCCTCTGGCCGACGCCATAACCGCGAGCACCAGCCGGCCCGCCGAGATCCTGGGGCTGCAGGACAGCATCGGTTCCCTGGCCGTCGGCATGGAAGGCGACGCGGCGGTTTGGGAGAAGCGTCAGGGAAGATTCGTTTGGCACGACATGGCCGGTCACAACGTCGATGGGGCGCTCCGACTGGACACCTTCGCCACCATCAAGGGAGGCGTCACCGCCTGGCGCGAGGGTCGCCTCTTGCAGATGGGCGAGTGCTAGGGTCACACTGCATTCTGAGGTGGCCGTACCGCCGTTAGGTCGTGCGCTCCGCCTATTTGCGAGCCGAACCCTGCGGAGTGGCGTACCCACGGCGCACAAACCTGTGTTTGGGGCGAGGTACTGGCATCCCGGCAGCAGTCCGTGATGCTCTCAAAGCGGTACCCACTCTCTCCTTGACGCTGCGATACCCGACTGATACGGTGAGGACACGTTATGCGCATTGGTGAATTTGACATCGCGGAACCACTGCCGGAGTTGCACGAGCCCCACATGCTGGCCGTGCTCCGCCCGTGGATCGACGTCGGAAACGTGGGTAGCCTGTCCCTTGGCAGGATTGAGCGGCACCTGCGCAGCCAGGAACTCGGTCGCCTCCACCGCCCCGGCCGCTATTACGATTTCACCCGCTACCGCCCGCGCTCCTATCTCGTCAACGGCCGCCGGGAAGTCACCATCCCCAACACCATCATCCGCTATGCGAACCCGGAAGATGGGCCGCACTTGCTCACCGCCCACCTGCTGGAGCCGCACCTGTACGGCGAGGACTACTCCGACGCGCTCCTGGAGATCATCAACCACTTCGGTGTGAAGCAGTATTCCCTCATCGGTGGCATGTACGACATGGTTCCCCACACCCGCCCGCTGGTGGTTTCCGGCCTGGGCACCGGGGACAATGTGGAACGCGACTACCAGATCGCCAACGCTCGCGCCAGCAGTTACGAGGGTCCCACAACCATCACCTACACCGTCAGCCAAACGGCGGCTCAGGTGGGAGTGGAGACCCGCGCCTTCGTCGTGCACCTACCCCAGTACCTGACCCTGGACGACGATCACCAGGGGGCGGCCCGCATGATGGACCTGCTGTGCCGCCTGTACAACCTTCCCGACTACATCGCGCAGACCGAACGCGGCCAGAAGCAGTACGACGAACTCACTCCCAACGACGGGCAGATCCCCACCGGCGACACCCTCACTCGCATCGAAGAGATGTACGACAGCGAGTACGGGGGCGACGAGCCGACCGAGCCGACCACGCCGCTGCCGTCCAGCATCGAAGAATTCCTCCAGGGTCTGGGCGCGGATCTCGGCGACGACGAGGAGAACCGATAGCCCCTTCCACTGTGTCGGGGCTGTTTGACCAATGGTTGCCGCATCGGGTTCCACCGGCGTCCGAACGCCTGTAGCGGAGCTCCTCCAGAAGCTCATCCGTTTCGACACCACCAACCCGCCCGGGAACGAAACCGGCTGCGCCGCCTATTGTCGGGACGTGCTCGCCGACGCTGGCATTCCTGGTGAGCTCTTGGGCGACGATACCGACCGCCTCAATGTCATCAATCGTCTGCCCGGTCGCGGCGACGCTCCGCCGCTGCTCCTGTACGGCCACATCGACGTGGTTCCCACTGCCGCGCAGCCCTGGGACGTCCCGCCCTTCGAGGGTCGCCTGCAGGACGATTACGTCTGGGGCCGCGGCGCGTTGGACATGAAAGGTGGCGTCGCCATGATGATGGACGCCATGATTCGCGCTCACCAGGAGGGCGCCAGCCTCCCCGGCGACGTGATCCTCGCGCTGGTCAGCGATGAAGAAGCCGGCGGCAACACCGGAGCCGCCTGGCTGACCCGAACCCACCCCGAGATGTTCGACGGTGTCTGCTACGCCATCGGCGAGTTTGGCGGCTTCAGCAAGACCTATCGGGGCCGCAAGTTCTATATGGTCCAGGTCGCCGAGAAGCAGGGTTGCCGCGTCCAGGCCGTCGCCCGTGGCCCCGGCGGACACGGCTCGCTCGTGCACCACGACACTGCGCCCACCCGCATGTCCCAGTTCCTGGTCAAGCTCGACCGCACGCCGTTGCCCTTCCACGTCCATCCGGTCACCCGCATGATGATCGAGGCCATGGCCGGCCGGTTGCCCCTGGCCGACGGAACGTTTTTGCGCTTGCTTTTAAACCCGGCGTTCACCGGACGCATGCTGCGTCGCATGGGAACCGTGGGCCGCGAGATGGAGCCCCTGTTCCGGCACACGGCCAACGCCACGGTGATCGCCGGCGGCGAAAAGACCAATGTTATTCCCAGCGAGGTGACTGTCACCCTCGATTGCCGGATGCTCCCCGGCTACGACGCCGAGGACCTGCTCGGCGAATTGCAGCACATCGCCGGCCCCGACATCGAGCTCCAGGCCATCCGTTTCGAGCCCAAGCCCTGGGTCCTGAACATGGGTCTCTTTGACACGCTCTCCGACATCATTCAGGAACATGATCCCCAGGGAGTCTCCGTTCCCATGCTCATGCCGGCCGGAACCGATGGCCGCCATTTTGCGACGCTGGGCATCCAGACCTATGGCTGGATGCCCATGAACCTGCCCGCCGACTTTGACTTTCTCAAGACCATCCACGCCGCCAACGAGCGGGTGCCTGTCTCCGCGCTGGAGTTCGGATCCGAAGCCTTGTTCCAGTTGCTGCAACGTTTCCACGACTGACCGTGAGCGCCCCGTGGCTGATCTGCGGGCTTTGCGTCGTGGCGGCTTTGGCGATCATCGCCTGCGCGGTTGACCCGACTTCCCCTAGCCCCGCCGCACCGTCCATCTCCGCCACTTCCACCGGTCCATCCACGCCTCAGGTGGCTCCCACGATCGCGGCTCAACCCACTGCCACAGCCAGCTTCGCGCCCACGCCTGCGGCGACCATCTCGGCGGCGGCGCCGCTGGCAACTCGCGCACCCACAATGGTCGCATCCACACGCACCCCCGGCTCACCGGTCACGGCCATTGCCCCGCTAGTGTCGGCGCCGACCCCAGCTCTGATCCGGCTGCGCGATAACCTGGATGACCCCCTGGGTTATTGCATCGACGTACGTGGGTTCGGCGGCGGCATCCGACTGGACGCCGACCTGCAGGCCCATAGCTGCAAGTCCAGCTCAGCGGATGACCAATCTTTCACCATCGTGGGCGGTCCCCCAGGCGGGAACATTCTTCTGGTCCAGTACAACGTCTGCCTGGCCGTAGTTGATCCGGAACCGGGCGCATCCATCTTTCTACGCCCGTGTGGAGAAGAATCGGTGTCCCGGGATTTTGAGTGGCTTGCCGATGGGCGGCTTCGTTTGCTCGTGGACACGGATGATTTGCATTCCCGGTTGTGTGTCGGCGTAGCAGATGGCAATGGCGAGCCGGTCGGAGGCCGCAACCACCTGCGCCGCGATCTGCTTCTGCTTGATTGCCAGGAGGCGGACCCGGCGCTCGTCAGGTGGGACATGAAAAATAGTAGGGGCGAATGATCATTCGCCCCTACTCATTGGTCCAGCGTCGCGCGATCGGGTTACACGGTTGTTGCCGCTGCTCCCTTGGAGACTTCAATTAGCCGCTCAAAGGCGTCGGGATCCCGAACCGCCATGTCCGCGAGCATCTTGCGGTCAATCTCGATGCCAGCCACGTTAAGGCCGTGCATGAACTGGCTGTAGGTCATGTCGTGCTGTCGGCAGGCCGCCCCAATCCGGATGATCCACAGTCGCCGGAATTCGCCCTTGCGCTGCCGGCGGTGGCGGTACGCGTGGCTCCACGCGTGCATCACCGCTTCTTTGGCCCACTTGTAGTTACGACCCGAGGACGCCTGGTAACCCTTGGCGGCTTTGAGGATCTTCTTGTGTCGGGCGCGTTTGGTTACGCCCCTTTTGACTCTTGGCACGGTTCAGGATTCTCCAGTCTATGCGTCGTAGGGTATCAGCCGGCTGAGACGCTTCACGTCCGCGTCTGCGAAGCCAACCTTCTGCGCGAATTTCCGCGTGACCTTCTTCGGCTTCTTTCGCCGGAGGTGACTGCTCATCCGCTTGCGGCGGAGCAGCTTGCCGGAGCCCGTCACGTGTATGCGGGCTTTGGCCCCTTTGTGGGTTTTCAGTTTGGGCATGTGCGATTATTCCGTAGCTACTGCTTCCTTCCGTTCGTTGCGAGCTGTGATCGTCGGGTTGGGTATCAGGACCATGGACATGGCCCGCCCTTCCATCGACGGTTGCTGTTCCAGCCGAATGTCGTCTTTCATCTCTTCAGCTACCCGCTTCAAGAGGGAAAGACCGTTTTGCTGGTGCACCGCTTCACGTCCACGGAACCGCACCGTCAGCTTGACCTTGTCGCCGTTGCCAATGAACTGGCGCACCTTGCGGAGCTTGGCGTCGAAGTCGTGAGTGCCGATGTTGGGACGGAACCGAACTTCCTTCAGCTCGTTGCTTTTCTGGGATTTGCGGGTCTCGCGTTCCTTCTTGGACGTGAGGTACCGGAGTTTTCCGTAGTCCAGCAGCCGTGCGACTGGGGGATCGGCGTTGGGCGCCACTTCCACCAGGTCAAGGTCATTCATCCGCGCCCTGGAGAGAGCGTCGGACACCGTCATCACGCCAAGCTGCTCGCCATCTTCTCCAATTACCCGTACCCGCGGGACGCGTATCTGTTCGTTGACCCTGTACTGCCTGGCTATGGCGTCACCTCCTTGGTGGTGCGTAACGTGCAAGGCTGGGACCGGAACCAGTCCCAACCGCTCATCATTGGACTATTCTAGCGGCGGCCTACCGGGCAGTCAACGGTTCGAGAAACGGTTTAGGTCGACGCAGGTACGCGCCGCGGTATCTGTATTTCCAATTGCGAGCGCGGGTGGATGTTTGATCTCACACCGCAATCAGTCCGGCTCCTGGTCCTCGTCGTCTTCAAACACGTCATCGTCCTCGTCGTCGAGGTCGTCCTCGCCGAACAGGTCTTCGTCCTCGTCGTCATCCGCGGCGAGCACTTCCAAAATCCTGCTCAACTGCTCAACTTCGTCGTCTCGGGACGCCGCCAGCATTCGGATGCCGTCGGGCGTTTCTTCGGGTTCGGGCTCTTCTACCGGGATTGCCGCAAATCCGTAGAACACGTCGTTGTCCAGCACCCTGGCCAGGCCGCCCACGCTCAGCGTGATCGGGCGGATCGGCGACGACCATTTTTCGGTCAATTCGGCGTGCAACTCCGACAGCCGCATCGGCTCGCCTCCCTGCAGCAGCAGTGTGCGGAACACGATCTCCTGCAGGGGCATCGAAGACTGTATGAACTCGGTGTCTCCGGCGCAATGCGTCCTGATCTCCTTTACCAGGTCGGACGCATCCGCGATTTCCGCCGTCATCTTGCCGAAGGACGGGCACGCGGTGCTGAGACGGGCCAGAAGCAACGGAATCGGAGACCGGTTCAGTTCCTCCAGCCGTTCCAGGCTGAACCGGTATTCAGGTCCTGCCGATTTGCTATTTCCCGTCACGGTGGTCGTCATGCGTTAACCTCTTCATTCCAGTCCAGCATTATGATCTTTACGGCTTGCCCGGCGTTCTTCCGTTGCAGATCGGCCGGGCAGATCGCCAGTCCGTTGGCTTTGGACAGCGATGTCAGGATGTTGGATCCCTGGGGACCCGTCGGGGTGGCGTACCAGGTGCCGTCCCGCCGCTCAACCTCGACCCGCGCGTAAACCCGCCGCCCGTCGCTGTTGAAAATTGGCCCGGTCAGCACTCCTTCGACCTCTGGCCGCGCCAGCAGGCTCCGCCCCAACATTCGGCGCACGGCGGCTCGGCCGAACATTTCGAACGCCAGCAGCGCGCTCACCGGATTTCCCGGCAGGCCCAACAAAGGCAACGGCTCGCGTCCTTCGCGTTGGATCAGCCCGAAGGCCAGTGGCTTGGCCGGTCGCATCCGCACCGACCAGAAGTTCATGTCCCCCCGCTGCTCCAGCACGTCCTTCACCATGTCGTAGTCACCCTTGGACACGCCGGCCGACGTGACCAGCAGGTCCGCGTCCGACGCGTCGTCGATGCAACGGTGCAGGTCGTCCAGGTTGTCCCGAGCGATGCCGATCATCTTCGCCACGCCGCCGGCTGCCCGAACGGCTGCCGCCACGCTGCTGCTGTTGCTGTCGTAGATGTGACCCGGCGCCAGTTGGTCGCCCACCGTGGTCAGCTCGTCGCCGGTAGACAGCACCGCTACTACCGGTCGCCGGATCACCCTGGCCGTGGCCAAACCCAACGAGGCCAGCACGCCGGCTTCCGCCGCCCGAATTACGGTGCCCGCAGGCAACACCAACTCCCCGGCTCGGACGTCTTCGCCGGCCGGCCGGACGTTGCTGCCCAATGGGAGGGCCTTGCGGATTTCGATTTCATCCAGTGGCGTGCCGGCACGCCGGCGGTCAATCTCGTCAGTTTCCTCAAAGGGAACCACGGTGTCCGCGCCGTCGGGTACCGGGGCCCCGGTCATGATTCGGATCGCCGTGCCCCCGGTGACTGTCTGATCCGAAACCTGCCCAGCCGCGACCGCTGAGATCACCGAAAGCGTCGGCGCTGTTTCGTTCGCGGACGCGATGTCCTCGTACAACACCGCGTAGCCATCCATGGCGGAGTTGGCCAGTGGCGGCAGGTTCAGCGGGGAGGTGACATCCTCCGCCAGCGCCAGGCCCAGGCATTCCAGCACTGGCAGTTCCACCGCATCCAGGGGGCTGAAGTGGGAGATGATGCGGTCGAAGGCCTGCTCCACCTCCAGCATGTCCTCATGACCGTGGCCGTTGTCGTGACCCCGGTGGTGGCCGCCGTGCCCGTGATGCCCATGATCCCGGTGGCCTTGGTCGGAGCTACCATGATCATGGATGCTTTCGTGGTCCCCGTCGCCGTGGGCGTCGTGGACGTGCAGTTCTCGCGAGTTTGCGTGAGTAGTCATGGCAATGGCGTCCGTGGCGGTGTGAAGAACGGCAAACAACAAACAATCGTACCACACTCGCCCCAGGGCACCGACCGCTTCTTCATGCGAAACCCCTCGAAGCCAGCGCCATCCCGGCGCGATGAGGAAACCAGGTTCCCGCCCCAGCGACCGGTTCGGCAGCCGTTCAATGGTCAAGGCTGACTACGTTGAATCGACTCTGGTAGGCTATTCCCGAACCGTTGCTCCGGCTTCCCGTTCCAGCGCCCTCGTCAGGCCGTTCACCGCCCGGTTCACGTCCTCGGCGGTCAATGTCCTGTCCGCGGCGCGGAACCGGATGCGGAATGCCAGCGATCGCGTGCCCTCCGGCAGGTTCTCCCCGGTGTACACGTCAAACAGCTCGGCGCGCTCCACCAGCCGTACCCTTTCGATGAGGCCCCGCACCCTGGCTGCCGGCACGTCAGTCGGCACCACCAGCGCCAGGTCGCGGTTTGCCGCGGGGAAACGTGACAGCGACTCAAACCGACCGGCGTCCGGTCCCGCCTGCAGCAGGTCATCCAGCCGTACTTCGAAATAGACGACCGGATCCGTACCCAGGTCGAATGCTTCCCTGATGTCAGGATGCAATTCTCCGATCACGCCCACGCCTGCGCCCGGTCCGGCGACGGCCAGGATCCGTGCGCAGCGTCCCGGATGGAACATTGCCCCGTCGTATGACTCCAACGAGGTGGCTATCCCCACTCTCCCCAGCGCAGTAGCCAGAGTTCCCGACAGGTCGAAAAAGTCCAACGGTTCGCTGGAACTCAGCCAGTTGGCGTCGTGACGCGGTCCGGACATCACGCCGGCCGCAATCTCCTGTTCTATGGGCAGCCCCGTGGTCTGGGGGAGGAACGCCCTACCCAGTTCGAAGAGCCGGAACCCCCCGTCATTATGGCCCCGGTTGTAGGCCAGGGTGTTCAGAATGCTTGCCGCCAGGGTCGGCCGCATGATGTCCTGCTCGGTTGACATCGGGTTCGTCACTCTGAGCACCTGGGAATCTCCCGCCACTTCGCCGTTCACGCTCAGCCGGTCCAGGTCCTCCGCGCTGACCAGGGGGTAGCTGATCGTCTCCTCCATCCCCGCCGCTGACAACGCATCGCGCAAGCCGTCCTTCAACGCCGTCATTTCGTTGGGCCGATGATAGGGAATCGGCGAAGACAGCATCGTGGTGGGCACTTCGTCGTACCCGATGATGCGGATCACTTCCTCGATCAGATCCTCTTCGATGGCGATGTCGCTGCGCCAGTATGGCGGGTCTGCCTCCAGGCTGTCCGGTGCGGTGCGTCGCGTGGTGATTCCCAAGCTTGCCAGGACCGTCTCGGCGCGGGCGATGTCCAGGTCCATCCCCAGCACCTGCCGCAATCGCGACACCGTAAGCGGCACCGCCGGAACCTCGGTCTCGGCTCCCGGGAACACGTCGATTATGCCGGCCGCGGCCTGCCCTCCTGACGTTTCCAGTATCAACTGCGTGGCGCGGCGCAGCGCGATGGGAGCCAGCTCCGGACGCAGCCCCTTCTCGAAGCGCAGGCTGGCCTCCGTCCGCAGGTTCAGGTCGGTTGACGTGCGCCGGTTGTTCAGCGGATGGAACGTCGCCGATTCCAGCAGCATGTTGGTGGTGTTGGCAGTGATCTCGCTGTTTGCGCCGCCCATCACGCCGCCGATACCAATCGCCTGCGCCGGGTCCGCAATCAGGAGGTTGTCGGGCGACAGCTTTCGGCTGACACCATCCAGGGTCGTGAACTCCTCGCCATCGACCGCTCGCCGCACCACCACATGGTGATCGGCGACCGCGTCCAAGTCAAAGGCGTGCAACGGCTGGTTGAACTCCAGCATCACGTAGTTGGTCACGTCCACCACGTTGTTGATGGGTCGCAGACCGGCGCGATTTAGCCGTTCCTGCAGCCACTGTGGCGAGGGCCCGATGCTGATCCCGGTGATCACGGATGCCGTGTAGCGTTGGCAGAGTTCCGGGTCTTCGATGGTGACCATCGCCAGCGTATCGACACCGATATCGGTCTCGGCGTATCCGATCTCAGGAACGCGCACCGGCTGACCGGTAATCGCTCCGATCTCCCGCGCCACGCCGAGGATGGACAGGCAGTCGCCCCGGTTGGGCGTCAGCTCCAACTCGAGGAAGGTGTCGCCCAGAACTTCATCCAGCGGCGCGCCCACGACCGCGTCATCCGGGAGAACGATTATCCCCTCGTGTTCGTCGCTGATCTCCAGTTCGGCTTCCGAGCAGATCATCCCTTCGGAAACGACCCCGCGTATCGTCGCCGGTTTGAGTTCTTCCCGACGCCCGCTGTGCATGTTCATCAGGGTGACGCCGGGGCGCGCGAAGCAAATCTTCTGTCCCGCGGCCACGTTGGGCGCCCCGCAGACTACTTCCAGCGCCGGCCCGTCTCCGGGATCAACCTCGCAAAGCGTCAGCGTGTCCGCGTTGGGATGTGGTCTGGTGGCGCGCACGTACCCGACCACGCAACCGCTCCAATCACCGCGCGTGAACACGTCGCCCACCTCAATGCCGCCCATGGTCAGCCGGTGGGCCAACTCATCAGGGTCGAGCGTGATGTCAACGTATTGGGAAAGCCATGAAAAAGGAATCAGCATGATATCGTCAATCGGGTCCGATGCTCAGAAATTCACGACCAAGCGTTTACTAGGTTCCAGTAGGAGTGGATTTCACCGGCGGGTCGACCGGGCGGAAGGATTCAGGAAGAGGTTCGTCAAGAATATCTTCGAAGATCCGTTTCGCTGCGGCTTGTTCTCCTTTCGCCAGCATGGTTGTCGCCTCGTCGCGCAATTCGTCTCGCACAACTTGGCTGCGCTTGACCGCTTCTCGGGCAGTATCTATCCAATTTCCCATTTTGGTCTCCCCGCACTTGCTATCCACTCGTCAAGATATTCCCGGGCCAAAGCGATGTCGGCCTGCTGCTCCCTGGTAGAACTCTTGCTGCCGGCGACCAACAATATAACCAATTCATCGCGGATTTGCGTGTATTACAGCCTTGGACCGAGTCCACGTCCGAGAAAACGTTTCTCCCAAAGGCGGCCTCAGAGGTTTCGCGTATCGCCGAATTTACCTTGTTCAAGCCGCGCTATGCCGGCGATCACTCGTGCCTGGCTGCGGTCGTCGAGCCGGTCGAAACTGCGGCGGAACAAGTTGCGGCCATTTGCATCGGTGTACTCCTCGATGATCATGCTTCGTCGGACCAGTTGTTCCGGTCCATTGCTTTAAAACTGCCGCAAAAACCTCACGTCGTTCCGGTAGAAATGCCGGATGTCGTCGATCCCGTACTTCAGCATCCCGATGCGTTCCGGCCCCATACCGAACGCGAACCCGGTGTAACGCTGCGGGTCGTACCCGACGCCCTCCAGCACTCTCGGGTGCACCATGCCCGCGCCCATGATCTCGATCCAGTCTTCGTCCCGGTTGATCGGCCGCCGGCCGGTGTCCGGATCCACAAAGTTCGAGATCGACATGTCCACGCCGGGCTCGACGAACGGGAAGTAGTCGCACCGGAACCGGATCTGCCGGTCCTCACCGAAGAGCCGCCGCGCGAACTCGTACAGCGTTCCCTTGAGGTCAGCAAAGGTGATCCCTTCCGCCACGGCCAGTCCCTCGACCTGGTAGAAGTGCCATTCGTGGGTGGCGTCGGTCGCCTCGTAGCGATAGCACTTGCCTGGTACCACGACCCGTACCGGCGGGTCCTGGGCTTCCATGACTCGGGCTTGCATCGGGGATGTGTGCGTGCGCAGCAGCATGGGTTGCTGACCGTCTTCATTCACATAATCAACCCACAGCGAGTTCCACATGTCCCGCGCCGGGTGCCCTGCCGGGATGTTGAGCATCTCGAAGTTGTAGTGGTCCAGCTCGACTTCCGGCCCCTCCACCACGCTGAACCCCATTGCCATAAAGGCCGTGCAGATCTCGCGCACTATCTGGGTGGTCGGATGCAGCCGCCCGGTCACCACCGGTCTTCCCGGCAGCGTTACGTCCAGCGCGTCCTGCGATGCCAGAGCCGCTTGAGCTATCTCTCGGGTCCGACGTGCCAGCGCCTCTTCCAGGGCATTCTTGGCCTGGTTGGCCTCGGAGCCCACCTCGCGCCTTTGATCCGGTTCCAGTTGCGGCAGCGACCGCAGCAGTCCAGTGAGTTTCCCCCGTCGGCCCAGGTAGGCTACGCGCCACTCTTCAGCCCCGGCAGATTCGCCGATGCTGTTCAGCTCGTCGAGCGCGTCGCGGGTCAGTTGGTTGATGGATTCTACGGAAAGCGCGTCTGGCATGAGTGGGGACACCTGCGCTGGGCAAATACAAAGGGGCCGGCAAAATTATAGGCAGCGCCGCCCGCGAGGGTCAAGAAATCTCCAGACCCAAACGCTCGGCCAGCCAAGCGCCACGCACCTGCGCGTGAACGTGCCCACCACCTTCCGCGCCGCCGTCGTAGACTCTGAACTCGCAATCCGGCAGCGCCTTCGCCAACTCGTCGGCGAACGCCAGTGGGCAAACACTCCGGTCGGACCGTCCCGCGCTCATCAGGACGGGACATCGCACGGCCGGCGCGGTGGACACCGGGTCGATTACCGACAGGACTGACTCAACTGCGGACTCGCTGCCGGAATTGGCTCGCAGGTAATCGCCCAATTCCGCCAGCGGATAGCCCAGACCCGGCTCCAATGCTGCCGTATGTCCCAAAGCCAGCGGTGTGTCCGCCGCCACGGCCGATACCGCCGGTCGGCGGGCCGCTGTCGCCAAGGCCAGGGAGGCTCCAAGCCCTGCACCCGTGAGAGCCACGGGCCCAGACACGTTCGCCACGTGCTGCGCGTTCAACATGTCCACTGCCCGCAGCGCGTCCGCATAAGCTCCAAAGAGCGTGTACGTGTCGGCGCTGCCGATGCCATCCGTCAACAGCCCCGGATATCTGGCTCGCACCTGTCCGTCGCTCTTCCGTTGCCCCCGATGCGTCGCGTTCATCACCACGGCCCGCTCGCGCAGCGGAGTGTAGATGATGTCGTGAACGCTGGCGTAGTCCGGCATCCTTAGCAGCGCCGGAAAAGGACCGGCCCCATGCGGGACCGACAGCCAGGCGAACAAACGGTGCCCTCCGGCGCTCGTGTAGCGCATCTGAAACACGTCCCACTCCGGTTGCGAGTAGAACGCATCCCGTTCAATTTCGATGTCGGGATCGGTTTCGGCCAGTTGTGCCTCGATCCTTTCCCAGAAGGCGTCGGACGGCTGTCGTTCGGACGTCATGTTGTGGCCGCCTGCGTATCGCCCACGCCGATGCGCTCTTCCAGCCACGCACGCTCCCGAGCCGGGTATTCGTGAGCGTTGCCGTGCCCCGACTCGGGAAACAACCACAACTCCCGCTCGCCGCCCAGTAGCCGGTACGCGGCGTAGCTGGTTTCCGGCGGGCAGACTTCGTCCTCCATGGCGATTCCCACCACCATGGGGCACTTGATGCGCGGGGCGAAGTTCACCGCGTCGAAATAGCGCAGTGTGCCCAGCATCTGCGCGGTCTTTTCGGGATACGCCCGCTGGTAGCAAGAAAGCTCGTCGTACGGATAGCTGCGCAGCATCCGCATGGATTCCGGGTAGCAGCACAGGAACGGATACCCCGCGACCCCCGCCTTGATCTCCGGCCTCAGCGCTGAGGTGATCAGCGTTAAACCGCCGCCCTGGCTGCTGCCGCAACAGTAGATCCGCTCGGCATCGATCTCCGGCCGCGACAGCAGGAAATCGACCCCACGCATACAGTCGGAAATCACGCCCTTGTAACTGTACGTGTCCCGGTGCTCAACACCGCTGGTCAGCAGGCCAGGGTACCCGGGATTGAACTCTCTGCTGCTGGGCAGTTTGCCCCGCACCGCAACCGATAGCACCGCGACGCCCTTGACGCCCCAATCCCGTCGCAGTGCCGGCTCCGATTTGTACCCCGGCAGGTGGAGGATCGCCGGGAACGGCCCATTCCCCTCGGCCGGCAGCGCGTACCAGGCGAATATCTCCAGCCCATCGAGGCTCCGATACGTCGCCTGGAAAACCCTCGACGAATCGGTGCTGCGCAGCGGGTCCGCCTCGCAGGTGGCGTCCAGCGGTACCTTGCGCAGATCCGCCTTCACCTCATCCCAAAAATCGTCAAAGTCGTCAGGACAGGTCACGTTGGTGACGAATGACTCCAAGTCCGCTTTTGTGGCCATTTTCAAGGCTCCTTGCATCGCATCCGGCGGCCACATTATAGCCTCACGCCGATCCCGACGAATACGACCTTTTTCCCGTGCAACCCGCCCGCTGTCCGTCTGAGATCCTAAATTCAGAGGTCCGCGCAGACAAGCGTCCGGGCGGTCACATTCGCCGCCAACAACATCATCCCAGTCAATCCGGTGCATCCATGCGATATTGCGCTTCCGTAGCCGTCGCGCAAAGTGCCCGGTGTTATAATTCCGCCACTTGCCGCCGTGCGAACATCGGCGCGTTTCAGGAGCAAATACCTATGAAAGCTGGGTTTATCGGGGTTGGCAACATGGGCAACCCCATGGCCGCCAACATGATCAAGGCTGGGCATCAGCTCACCGTCCACGACCTGCGCCGGGAATCTGCCATCAACCTGCTGGAAATGGGCGCCGAATGGTCCGATACCCCGGCCGGCTGCGTCAGCGGCAACGACGCCGTGTTCACCTCCCTGCCCGTGCCGCGGGACGTTGAAGCCGTAGTGATGGGCGAGAACGGCATCATGTCCGCCGCCGGCTCCGGCGACGTATACGTCGACCTGTCCACCAATTCACCGACAGTAATCCGCCGCATCCACGAGCAGTGCGCTGCCCGTGGCGTGACCGTGCTCGACGCCCCGGTGAGCGGCGGGGTGTACGGCGCGGCCGCCGGAACCCTTGCCGTCATGGTTGGTGGCGACGAAGACACCTACAACACCGTCAAGCCCATGCTGGACGCCATCGGAGCCCACGTGGTCTATTGCGGCGAGATTGGCAACGGCATGGTGACCAAGATCTGCAACAACCTCCTGTCCATGGGAATAGGCGTGCTGATGTCAGAGGCCCTCACTCTGGGCGTCAAGGCTGGCGTCTCCCTGGAGACCCTCGCCGATGTCATTGCCAACAGCAGCGGCGGCAACCGGCGCCTCGTCGAAAAATTCCCGCGCTACCTCTTCGCCGACAACTTTGAGCCAGGCTTTGCCACCGCCCTGGCCGCCAAGGACGTCCGTCTCGCCACCGACCTCGGGCGCGAGTACGGAATCCCCATGGAACTTTCCAATCTGGTCGACCAGCGCCACGTCGAAGCCCTCTTCCGCGGCTGGGGCCCGGAGGACTCCGACGCGGTCGCCAAGCTCCAGGAGGAAAAGTCCGGCGTCCAACTCCGCTTCGGCAACATGGGCGACAACTGATTGATCGCGGACGGGTCAGCCATCCACGAGGCCACGCTTGTTCCGTTCGGCCCATCCTACCACCGGACAGCCGGCGTACACGACCCGCTACGTGTACGCCGACACCACACTGTCCACCCACGGTGGCAACGTTGGCAAGGTCAGCGTTACCAGCGAGGAGCACACCCGCCTCCAACAGATGGCCGAATACCTCGAAAGATGCTGTAATGATCTGAATGCCGCTGGATACGACGTCATCGCCATTACTCCCGTCATCAGCGGCCGTACCGCCTATACGCACTCGGAAACCACCGACATCCACTCCGGCCATGGATACAGCGTCACCGATGGTCTGATCATCACCGGCCGCCTGAAGCTTCCCGAGACCAACCCATGACACAGTCCTCTCCCATAGAACCTTTCAACGAGCCGGCAGCAGCTATCGCGGATTATCGTCAGCAGGCCCGCGAGTTCCTGACGAAAAGCCGTGAATACCTGGCCGACGACGACCTCCATCAGGCCTCTGAAAAAGGCTGGGGAGCGGCAGCCTGGATGGCGAAAGCCGTCGCCGAAGCCCAGGGCTGGCAGTACAAACGCCACGAAGAGTTTGCTGACGTCGTCAACCGCGCCTTGCGGTTGTCGGGTGACACCAGGCTGCGACAGCTGCGCGCCGAAGCCAATGAATTGCACGGCTATTTCTATACCAGGAAACGTTTCCTGGACCCGGACGACATTGCCGAAGGTCTCGACCGCATGGTCGTGCTCCTCGACATCCTCGAACCTCTAACTGAAAACGGCACACCCTAGGAGTCACACATGACCAGCAGCGCAGAACGTCACGTCGAAACCGCCGACACCATCGAGGCCATCGAGGAATGCTTCCGCATGGGGTGGACCGACGGCCTTCCCGTCGTCCCGCCCGCCGACTATAAGGTCCGCGAGATGCTCTCCACAGCTGGCCTCACCGGCGAGGAGGAACTGCTCAACCTCGACATGCGCAGCCGTGTCATCACCTCCGAAAACGCCGCCGCCAACGCCGTCATGGCCGGCTGCGAGGCCGAGTACTTCCCCGTCCTCGTTACGGCTCTGCGCACCCTGGAAGAGGAGCGCAACTTCGTCAACATGGCAGCCTCCTCCACCAGTTCTCCCAGCATCCTCATGGTCCTCAATGGCCCGATCCGCGAGGCGCTCGGCATCAACAGCCGTGACGGTCTGTTCGGACCCGGCTTCCGCGCCAACGCCAGCATCGGCCGCGCCGTCCGCCTGTGCTTCATGAACGGCTTCGACGCCTGGCCCGGCCAACTCGACCGCGGCACCCTGGGCACCCCGGCCAAGTACACCTTCTGTATCGCCGAAAACGAGGAGACCTCCCCCTGGGAGCCCCTGCACGTCAGTCGCGGCTTCGACGCCTCCGACAGCGTGGTCACCGTCGCCGTCGCCTACAACCCGGTCAGCGTCCCCAACAGCTACGCCCATAACGGCCGCGCAATCCTGCTCGCCATCTGCGATGCCCTGCGCTCCGCCGCCCTGGCCCATCGTTACCCTGCCCAGTGGGTCATCGTCATTGGACCCGAGCACGCCATCACCCTCCAGGGAGACGGCTGGACGCGACGCGACATCCAGGACTTCCTGATCGAAAACAGCGGCCGTTCCCGCGCCGAGTTGGTGCGCCTCGGCTCCAAGCAGGGCCCCGAGCAGCCGGGCGACGAGGAACTCATCATGCGCTGTGCCATCGACCCCAACGACATTCTGATCATGCATGGCGGCGGCACTGGCGGCCGCTACAGCGCGATCATCGACACCACCGGCTACCGCATCCGCACGCGCAAGATCGCAGCCAACTAGCATGACCACCCAGCTCCCTGAAAACCCCTTTCCGGGCATGAACCCGTACCTGGAGCGCCCTGAGCTTTGGCACGGAGTACATACCTCTGTCATCGCCGGAATGCAGCGGTGGCTTGCTCCTCGACTGCGCCCCGAATACATGGTGCGTATTGAGGAGAGGATGTACGTTTCGGAGGAGGTTGATGGAGACGTGCTCCGCCAAGCGCGCATGCCTGACGTGATGGTGCTGGACGACGGCGCCGCAGCGTCAGCGTCGGTAGCGGTTGTGGACGCCCCCCGAAGCAAAGACGCTATTCCAGTGCGGGTGCCGTACCAGGAGGAGCAACGGCAAAGGTACCTTGAGGTAATCCGAGTGAGCAACCGCGAAGTAGTCGCCGTGATCGAACTGCTTTCGCCCAGCAACAAGAGCAGCCCCGGTCGTGAGGCATACATTGCCAAGCGCAATCAAGTGTTCCACAGCATGTCTCATCTGGTCGAGATTGACTTGCTCCGCGCGGGCCCGCCGATGCCAGTGATTGGCGATGTGCCGCCCAGCCATTATCGAATCCTCGTCACCAATGCTCGGAACACGGACGCCATCGCTGACTTGTACCCCTGCAGCATTCAGTCGCCCATGCCCCACTTCGTGATGCCCTTGGTGGAAGGCTCTGAAGGCATAGCGATAGACTTGAAACCCATCATCGACGAGGTGTACGTCCTCGGGTCCTACGACCGTGACATCGACTACGACAATGACCCCAACCCGCCCTTCTCTGACGCTGACCGCGCCTGGATCGACCAACTCCTCCGCAGTCGGGGGTTACGCAAACCCGCACTTTGACGGTACAATCCGCCCACATAGTTCGTTCCATCCACACGCCCGGATCCACGGAGGTCTCCCATGACAACCGCCGAATCGAGCCGCCTCAGGCTCGTCAACCCCAAAGGCACCGAGTTGCCCCAGTCCGAATTCCGGATGAACGACCGCTCCTCCGGCCTTGCCGGCAAGCGCCTCGGCCTGATGGAAAACTCCAAGGCCAACGCCGACAAGCTCCTGATCGAGCTCGGCAACATTCTCAACGAGCGCCACGGCTTCGCTGAGATCAAGTTCTACGACAAGGGCCACGCCAGCCTGCCGGCCAAGCCGGATATGATCGACGAGATCTTGAGTGAGGTCGACTACCTCATCACCGGGGTCGGGGATTGAGGGTCCTGCAGCTCGTGCAGTGTGCACGACGGAATCGACATGGAAAAGCGCGGCGTCCCCACCGCGGCCATCATCACCCACGTCTTTCTCAATACCGCCCAGGCCATGACCCGCATGATGGGTGTACCCGATTATCGCTACGTGGTCGCCCAGCATCCGCTGTCCAGTCTCACCGACGATCAGGTCAAGGCTCGCGCCGCCGAGATCGCCGACGAAGTGGAGTCCATCCTGACCGGCCAGCCCGTCGCCGCCTAGCCAACCGCGTTTCCGGGCCGCCGCCGTGGCGACTCCCGGCATATCGCAACCGTCTCGCCTGCCCATAGACCGGGCCATCCGGCCCGGTCTGGCAGGCGAGACTCAATTGACCGTCGCCGCTGAACACCTGGCTCCCCACACCCCCAAGTTCAGCACGCCGGCAATGGTCATGCTCATGGAGCAGGCCTCATATCAAGCGGTCCTGCGCCTGCTCCACCCGATCCAGACCGTGGTCGGCTACGAGGTCAACGTAAAACACCTGGCCCCGGCGGACGCCGGGGCCCTGGTCACCGCGCGCTCCGTTCTCACCGACGTGTCCGGCAACAAGCTCCGGTTCGAAGTGGAGGTACACCACGGCGATTTGTTGCTCGGGACCGCTGAACATAAGATGGCAATCTTAACCCAGTCCCCAATCGGCAGTTGATGGCTGGGGCATTGTCCCTTCAATCCCTATAGGAGGTCCTCATGTCCTGGATCCGCGAAACCGACGCCGCGGTCCCTGCGGTGATCAGTTGCATGTCCATCAACCCCGACCTCATGGCGGCGGTGCAGAACCTCAACGCCAAGGCCACCTTCGGTTCCTCAGCGCTGACCCGGACCCAGGAAGAGGCCATTGCCACGGTGGTGTCCCTGGTCAACCGCTGCCGTTATTGAGCCGTCGCCCACGGAGGGTTCCTCCGTCAGCACTCCGGCGACCCCGAATACTCCAGCCACATCATCCACGACTACACCAGGGCCGATCTCGACCCGCAGACCCGAGCCATCCTCGACTACGCGGTAAAGCTCACCCTGACCCCGGCGCTCATGCACGAGTCTGACATCGACTCGCTGCGGTCAGTCGGTCTGACCGACGAGCAGATACTGTCCACCGTCGCCATCACCTGCGTGTTCAACTTCATGAATCGGTTGGCCGACGGCCTAGGCGTCGAAATCCCCGAGGGCCGCGAAGCCATCATGGGGCAATGGCTCTCGGACGCTGCCAAGCAGGCCCAGGACTGGCTCCTTTCGTCGCAGCCGGCCGCGGTGTCGTGAACTTCGCCCGTGCCCCGCTTACTTGGGTCACAGAACTTGCCCAGCGTGGTTTGTCATTGCGAGCGAAGCGCGGCAATCTCGCAACCTGAACGACGCCGTCCCCCCTCAAACTAGCCAACCCATTCGGAGGCCCCATGACACTCCTACCATCCGGCCGTCCCCGTCTGCAGGATAAGGTTGCCATCGTCACTGGCGCCGGCTCGAGTGGCCCCGGTGTTGGCACCGGCAAGGCCGCGTCGATTCTGTTCGCCCGCGAAGGGGCTCGCGTCCTCCTTGTCGACCGCAACCTCCGGGCCGCCGAGGAAACCCTGGCCATCATCCACGAGGAGGGCGGCGAGGCTTCCGTGATTGCCGCCGACGTCACCTCCGCCGCCGACTGTGAGGCCATCGTCGATGCTGCGGTCGATCGCTACGGCGCGCTGCACGTGCTCTTCAACAACGTCGGCATAACCGGACCCGGCACGCCCACCGACGTCGAAGAGTCCGTGTGGGACAACGTCCTCGACGTGAATCTCAAGAGCATGATGCTCACCACCAAGTACGCCGCCTCGAAGATGGTCGACGCTGGTGGCGGCAGCATCATCAACATGTCGTCCATCGCCGGCGTCCGTGCCGGCAGCGGCCTTGCCAGCATCCCCTACTCGGCTTCCAAGTCCGGCGTCATCGGCATGTCTGAGACCATGGCCGTCCACCTCGGGCGCGACAATATCCGCGTCAACGTCATAGCCCCCGGCCACATCTATACGCCCATGGTGGCCGGCGCCATGGCTGAGGAAACCCGCGAGAACCGCCGGAAAGCCGGCCCACTCGGGATCGAGGGCAACGCTTGGGACATCGCCTACGCCGCCCTGTTCCTGGCCAGCGATGAGGCGCGATGGGTTTCCGGTGTCGTCCTGCCCGTTGACGCCGGCCTCCTCGCGGCCACTCCCCTCGCCATGTACAACCGCATCCGCGACGAATAATCGGTCTGCACGTCTCCGGCCACCGATCCATAACGAAGCGTCGGTTCCCGAGCCCCGCGGAGCCGCACTTTCAGACGCCGAAACTCCGGAAATAGCTGTCGGTGCGACCCAAACTCGCCGGTACGCTGCCTCAATACGCTGTAATAACGAGTAGGCGCCGGCAATCCCGTTGGGCCTGCAACAACCGCTGCGTCAGTAAATCACCCCTTCCGATTCCAACCGCTCGATCTCATCGTCCGGCATCCCCAGCAGTTGCCCGAACACGTACGCGTTGTCCTCGCCGATGTTGCTGTACTTGCTGAACGGTATGGGCGTTGCTGACATTTTCGCCGGTATCGACCACGAGACGCTTTCTCCCTCAGTCCACTCTGTCGCCTTCACCCCGCGTTGCGCTTCCCAGTACTGGGTGTCCTGGTAAAACTCCCGGGACTTCAGGTGCGCGTTTGCGTTCAGGTCCTGACCCTGCGACACCATCCCGGCGGGCACTCCCGCCGCTTGCAGCGTTTCCATCAGGGCCAGCGACTCGTGCTGCCGCGTCCACTCGGCGATCCCGGCGTCCAGCGCGTCTTCGTTGCGACGCCGGCCCAGCCGCGTCTCGTACTCCGCAGCCGACGCCCATTCCGGATCGCCCATCGCCCTGCGGAGGCGCGCCCATTGCTCGTCGTCCGACACCGCGATCGCGATGTATCGGTCCTCCCCCGCACACGCGTACACGTTGTGCGGCACAGCCCAGGCGTCCCGGTTGCCCTGGCGCTGCGGCCCCCGTCCGTTCACCTGGTAGTCCAGCAGCGCCGGCCCGCCGGTGGCCACCCCTGACTTGAAAATCGACGACTCCAGTGTCGCCGTCTTCCCGGTCAGGTTGCGACGCATCAGCGCCGCGATGATACCCGCCGGCTGGAACACCCCGGTGTGGTAGTCCGAGTAGGAAGTGTTGACCACACCCGGTGGCTCATCCGGTAGCCCGGTCATCAACGAAACCCCGGACAGGTGCTGCACCAGTATCCCGAAGGACTTGTAGGTGTAATACGGCCCGTGTCCGCCCAGCCCCGTCTGCCACATGATGATCGCGTCCGGTCGCTGCTTTCGGATTTCAGGGAAGTCGATCCCCCAGCGGTCCAGCACGTTCCGGCGGAAGTTGGTCATGAACACGTCGCTGATCCTGACCATCTCCAGCATCAGGTCCCGGCCCGCCTCGGTTCGCACGTCCAGCGTGATCCGGCGCTTCCCCCGCTGATACTCCGGCTGGCCGGCCCCTCTCGACCAGGCTGGGATGAACGACATTTCGTCCAGCACCTTGTTCGTCTCGACCTTAATGACCTCCGCTCCGAGAGAGCCCAGAATCCTCCCCGTCAGCGGCAGCGCCACGTAAGGGCCGAATTCCACCACCCGAATGCCCGCCAGCGCCGCCGGCGCCTCGGTATTAGCGCTGGTCATGGTTCCTACTCCTCGCTGTGCCGGTCAAAAATCAAGCGACGTACTTCAAAAATGAAACCCGGCAGAACATCCTCGCCGGAGAGGGTTTCGGGGTTTTCCAATACCTCAGGCCCATCCTGGCCGGCGCGATAGAGATATGCCAGGTGATTGCTTGGATCGATACCCCAGCCCAGTCGCGCACCGCCGTCCATCCATTCCTGCATCTTGGCCAGAAATGGTGGGAGACGGTCGGTGCGAGAACGGATTTCGACCACGAAGTCGGGCGCGCCATTTATAGTTCCCCGCCGCTCAATGGTTGTCAGGTTGTCGTACCGTTCCTGTGCGATCCAGGCAGCATCGGGAATTCGCTGTGCCCCGCTGGGCAAATGGAACCCCACGGATGACGGATAACTCATGCCCCCGTTGATGCGCCGCCACACGTACAATTCACCAATTGCGTCGGCCTCGTCAGCGCTGCTTTCCGAACCGGGTGGCGGCATAATTATCAACTCTCCTTGCGCAGAATACTCAAACTGCCAAGGCGGGTTATCCGTGGCAAACTGGCACAGTCGTTCCCCGAAATCGGGAGCAAGATGATCCACCCCTAGCGCCGCCAGGTTGAGGCGAAGTTCTCCGCCCAAGGTCCAGTCTGCTGATTGCTCGGCAGCTTCCTCGACGGACATCTCTGTCGGTTTGGTGGTGACCATGACAAATCCTCCCGGAACGGGTAGTGGCCTAGATTATCCCATCGCCCCTGAGGGTCGCCAACTCGTCAGCGGTCATCCCCAACTCGCCCTGGTACACCGCCATGTTGTCCGCACCCAACGCTGGCGCCGGCCGGCGCCGCGCCGACACTTCCTCGCTATGGAATATCCCCAGCGGGTACTTGATCGTCCCGATAGACGCGTCCTCGTGCTCGATGTCATACCAGAAGCCCGACTCAGCCAGCTGCGGGTCCGCCAGCAGGTCCGCCACCTCGTTCACCGGTAGGAACACCAGGTTCCGCCTCTGTCCTTCGTGGAAAAGCTCCTGCACCGTGAAGTTCTCGGCAAACTCCAGGAAGAGCGCGGTGATTATGTCGATGTGCTCCGCCCGGTCCTGGTTCCCTCCCCGGTACGCCTCGTTGAGCACCTCGTCGTTCCCGGTCACCTCGTGGATCCATTCCGCCAGAGCGTCCCACTCCCGGGGCGTTATAACTCCGGCAGCGATCCAGCCGTCCTGGCACGGGTACGCTCCCAGCGGAATGACCAGCGTGGAGTTGGTGCCCACCCGCGTCACGTTCTGACCCAACTTCCGCCACAGCAGCGCCGGATGCGCGTCCGTGTAGTAGGTGATCAGCGCCTCCTGGGAGGATACGTCGATGTGCTGTCCCACGCCTCCGTCGGCGAAATCCCGGTAATAAAGCGCGGCCAGTATCCCAACCGCCGCGTACTGGGCCCCGGGATAGTGGCTGTGCTCGTTTCCCTGCCGCACCGGCGGCTCGTCCGGCTCCCCGGTGATCTGCATATACCCGCTGGCTGCCATCACCACCAGGTCGTCGCCCGCGTAATCCGCCCACTCTCCCGTGGACCCGAACGGCGTCACCGACGCCAGCACCAACCCGGGGTTATCGCCGCGCAGGTCATCGTATCCGATCCCTCTGTCGGCCAGGTAATGCCGGTCGTAGCTCTCAATGATCACGTCGGCGTCCGCGGCCAAGCGGCGGAACAGCCCGCGCCCCGTCTCGGTCTCCAGATCCAGCGTGATTGATCGCTTGTTCGTATTGTAGAAATAGAAGTCCAGGCTCTGCTCGGCGTCGGGTACGTCTCCAGGATACGGGCCCAGCGTCCGTGAAGGGTCTCCCGATGGCGGTTCTACCTTCACCACGTCCGCGCCGTAATCCGCCAACAAACGGCCGCAGAACGCCGCCCGACGGTCGGTCAGGTCCAGGATACGGTACGGGGGTATCAGGTGCTCGCCGGTGTATTCGTCGAACCGAGGCATGGGCTGTAATTCTCCGTGTCCGTGATGCCGAACCCTGAGGGCTGCGTCCCGTCAATTTATCGCCGGCCAATCGCGGTGTCAAAAGACAAACTGCGAATACACCGCCGCTATAATGTTCTCCGCCCACATTCTTGACCGTTGAGAGCGCCCATGAGCACGATGCACCCCACCGATATCAATGCCGCACTGGTCAACCTGGTTCGCAAACGCAGCCCGGAACGCTGGCAAACCGTCCCCATCGGTCTCACACCGTTGTGGCGGCCGATGCTGGCTCTCGTTGACAATCGCACCCTGCCATTCTCCGATGAAGAACACCGCCCCACCGTCCTGCTGGTCGCTGGCCTGCGCGGCGAGACCATGGATACTCCGCGCATCCTCGTTGCGCTCGATCTGTTTGCGCGTTCGGCGGCCGCCGGATCCTCCGGTGTGGCCCTGAACGCCCTCGCCGCCAGCAATCCCGACGCCCTGGCCGGCGGCGACTGGGAACCCACGGCCGGAGATCCAACCGACCTTACCCAGGGTTTCCCGCCCGACGGCGGTTTCTACTCGGACGAAACGGGCCCGGAAAGCCGTTACCTGTGGCGATGGGTGTGCTACCAAGCCCCGGACCTGCTCGTCGAAGTGGCCCTTGCCGACGACTCCGAACGGCAACCGTTCTGGGAGGCCAATGCAGCCGCCGCGGGCAGTCCGGTCGCTTCCGCCATCGGAGCCTCGGCGGCTTCCGACAACGACTCACTGGTCGCCGCACTGGGGCGCTCGTCCGAAGACAGCCCCGGTGTCATCCCTGCCTTGCGCCTCACCACCCATTGGACCGGCCTTTCCGACTCCCTGCAAGCGTTGTGGCGTTTGACCAGCAAAGGAGCCAACGTATCGCCCTCTCCAGCCCGGCTCGCCCTCGATGCACGCCGCGACCGCTCTCCGATCGAGCTCGCGCGTATCCTGGCCGGACGCTACGGTCACGCCCTCGACCCGGTCAATTACACTCAGGGCGTCGGCATCAGCGGCCGCCTCCGCCTGGCCGCCCTCGATGACACTTTGGCAAATCCGACTGACGACATCGCCGAAATGATCGACCATGTCGCCGCTGATCCGCCGGGCTATCTGGCCGACGCCGGCGGCGCTGCCCTGGCCGGCGTTGTCTGGGCCGCCCGTTTGGCCGACTATACCGGCGACGAAAAATACCGCCGTCTCTTTTTCTACGCGGCAGATCGTTTCGTCGCCCGTGGCCCCGGCGAAGCGCCCGCCCCGTGCGACCCCGACTTCCGCGTCGAAGATATGTTCATGGCCGGCGCCATGCTCGGACGGGCCTACCGCATCAGCGGCGATACCAGGTACGCCGACCTCCTGGCGACGTTCCTGCTCGATGGTGGAGACGTCCAGGAGGCTAACGGCCTGTTCCGTCATGCCCGGTCTGCCCCGTTCTACTGGAGCCGCGGCAACGGTTTCGCGGCCCTTGGGTACGCGGAAACTCTCACCTATCTTCCGGACGATCACCCGGCCCGCGAAACGCTCCTGCAGCGTCACCGCCGTCACTTGGACGCCCTACTGCGCGTCCAGCAGGCCTGGGGCACCTTCGGCGAGCTCGTCGATCTGCCCGGCGCCTGGGGCGAACTGACCTCGACCTCCATGATCGGTTACGCTCTCGCTCGCGGCCTCCGCCTCGGCTGGCTGCCTTCCAACGATGCCGCCGGCTACACCGCTGGCCTACGGGCCTGTTGGCGCGCCGTTTCCGAGCGCATCGACGAAGAGGGTGGCGTGGTCGACGGCTGCATTAGCACCGGCGTCATGCCCGACCAGCGCGCCTACCTGAACCGCACCGCCGTCAACGGATACGATGACCGCACCGGCAGCCTGGCCCTGTGGTTCGCCTGCGAAATGGCCCAGCAGCCCTGACGCGAAAGCCCGTGCTAAAATCGTCCAACTGCCGCTCCAACAGCGCGGACGGAGGCCATCATGCTGACCAGGCTGGAAGTCAACGGATTCAAAAACCTGGTGGATTTCTCCGTTGATTTTGGGCCCTTCACGTGTATCACCGGTCCCGGCGGTGCGGGCAAGTCCAACCTGTTCGACGCCATCCGATTCCTTGCGCTGCTCGCCGACCATCCAATCGACGAGGCGGTGTCCCAGATGCGTCGCCCGGGCGACGGAATCGGAGAAATCTCCGAGCTGTTTTTCGTAAACGGCAGTCAACGAACCGACCGGTTTCAAATCGCCGCAGAGATGATCCTTCGCGGCAATGCCCACGATGACTTTGGCCGGGAGGCCAGTGCATCTTCCTCGTTCGTGCGCTACGAGGTGTCCTTCCGCCATTCTCCGCCGTCTTCCGTCGATGGGTGTGTTGGCGGTATCGTGCTGGCACGCGAAGAGTTGCGGCCCATCATCGAGGCACGTGCGGCGCGTCACCTGAAATTCCCTCACAGCAAGAGCCGATTTCGCGATGGCTCCGTCTACAACAGTCGGCACTCCGGCAGCGGGTTCATATCCACCCGGGATGATCCTGAAACGGGACAACCGGTTGTAATGGTTCACCAGGACGGAGGCTACCCGGCACGTGGCCGCCCGTCACCCGCGCCCGCTGCCCGACGCACTGCCGTTGGTACGGAGAACACGGCCGCGACACCAACCGTCCTGGCCGCTAAACGGGAGATGCAAGGCTGGCAGGTTCTGGACCTGGATCCCGTTGCCATGCGCCAGCCTGACCGGTACAGCCAGCCGCCCGGTATTGCCAGCGATGGCGCCCACATTCCTGCGACGCTGCACCATTGGATGTGGTCGGCCCGAGAGCAAGGACTAGATCCCGAAAGAGCGCTGGAACCGTTGGCAGAGTCGGTATCGGATGTGTCGGCATTGAGCAGAATCGGTGTTTCTCGAAACGATGCCTGGGGTGTTCTCTCTCTCGCGTTGGAAGAAACGTCCGGTGTGCCCGTTGGCCCTTCAATGGTTTCCGACAGCGCGCTGCGGTTCCTGGCGTTTGCGATCCTTGCTCAGGCTCCCGACCATCCGTCGCTCCTCTGCATCGAACTTCCGGAAACCGGATTGGAACCGGCCAGCCTGGATGCGCTGAATTCGATCCTGCACCAAATGGCGGCTAACCCCCACGAAGAAATCGGACCGGATAATCCTCTGCGCCAGGTGATCGCGGTCAGCCAATCGCCCTACCTGTTGCAGTTGCAGGAGATGCAAGACCTGCTCCTGGCCCAACCGCTCAGTATTGCCTCAACCGAATCAGGTCAGAACCACCGTATTTTGCAATGCCATCCCCACGCCGGTACCTGGCGCTGTGACGGCCCCGACGACGGGATTGACCTCACATCGGTGTGGTCCTACCCGCTGCCACAGCAGAAGTTGCAAATCGGTTTCCCGTCGCGATTCTGGAACGAAGCGTGACTGCTTGTCCGCCCGGTCGATCATGATATCCGGCGATGATCTATAATCGCCCGATCATCAAATTGCGGCCGTCGATCAAATGCACGTCCTGATCGCCTACATCTCCCAGCGGACTCCGTTCTATTACGGATGGATTGTGCTGGGCACCGCCGGCAGCAGCATGTTCGTCCGCAACGCGGCCGGCAGTCTGACATTTGCCGTCTTCGTCCCGCTCATCGCCGACGAAACCGGATGGAGCCGAGCGCTTATCGGAGGCGGCGCCGCGGTCGGCGGTCTGCTGGCTACCGGCGCGTCCCCTCCAGTGGGCTGGGCCATCGACCGCTACGGAGCCCGGGCGGTGCTCGTTTCTTCCCTGATCATCATCGGCCTCAGCACCATGGCCATGGCGTGGCTCTCCGTCCACATCGCCATCTTCTACTCGGCTCTGGCCATCGGCCGGATCATGTTCAGCAGCCCGCTCAACGTGGGCGCGGCCACCGTCGTGGGCCGCTGGTTCGTACGCCAGCGCGGACGAGCCACGGGCCTGCTTTTCCTGTCCCACTCGGGGGGCATGGTGGCGTTCCCTCTGGTGGCTACGTGGGTGAGCGTGACCTACGGATGGCAGGTTGCCTGGATCGTCCTCGGTCTGATGGTCTACGCTATCGCGCTGGCGCCGGCGGCGCTGCTGGTCGCCCAACGCCCGGAGGACGTCGGGCTGCTCCCTGACGGCGATACTCCGGACGCAACCGGCGAGGCCGACTCTTCCATCGCGACCGCCGCCGATACCGAATCCGCCCTGGAGTGGACGACACGACAGGCTTTGCGTACGCCTGCCCTGTGGGTCCTGGCTATCGGAACGGGTTTCCTCTTCCTGTTGCAGTCCGGCACCAATGTTTACCAGGCGGATCTGCTGCGGTCCCGCGGCATCGACCTTTCCCTGTCCCAGCTGAGCATCGTCGTCAACGCCGCGGGCACTGGCATGGGCAGCCTCCTGTGGGGACGAGTTGTGGAAAAATTGCGGGTTTCGTATACCTACGCCATTGTTGCCCTGGTGATGGCAATAGCCTGCGCGTTGTTCGTGATCGCAGACACCGTTGCGCTGGCGTTCTTCGCCGCCGGCCTGTTTGGCCTCGCCGTGGCCGGCATCCTGGTGGTGCCCGCCGTTGCTTACGCGAACTTTTTCGGGCGTGAGTCCCTGGGAACCATTCGCGGTGTCACCGAACCCTTCACTTCTCTGGGTCAGGCCATCGGCGCAGTGGCTTCAGGGTTGGTCTACCAGTTCGCCGGAGCGTACGGCATCGCATTCATCATTTACGCCGTCCTCGGCGCGGTCACTGCTCTTGCTCTGCTTCTCGCCAAGCCGCCGGTGCACCCACAGGCCCGCCCGGCGCTGTCCGCCGAAACCGCTGACTAGCCGTCCAGATCCACCCGCCTCAGCAACAACGCGTCCGACGACATGATCGCTTCCACCCGCGCCGGGATGTCCTCGAAGGCGTCCAGCGCGGCGCGGATGAGCCGACCCGACAGGCCGCCGCAAGCGTCGCTGCCCAGCAGGACCGCCAGTTGCGCCGCCCGTTCAATCGACGCGCCTCCCCCTGATGTTACCTGTACTCCCTTTTCGTACAGTTCCATGTCCCCGGCAGCCAGGGCCATGTCACGCACCTCTTCCCACATACGCGTGTGAATGGAGCCCGGACTGATGGCGTTGACCGTGACTCCGGTGCCCGCAAGTTCCACGCTGAGGTTCTCAGTCATGTTGATGATGGCGGTCTTCGCCGCATCGTAGGAAGTGTCGTTCGGACCACCCACGCCGGCCATGTTGACGATACGACCGCTTCCACGCTCCAGCATTCCGGGTATCACCGCCCGGCAGCCGTAGTAAGTTCCCAGTACGTGAACCGAAATCACGTTGGCCCATCGGTCCGGATCCAGTTTCCACAACGGTCCGATCTCTCCGGTGTTGCCAGCGTTGTTCACCATCACGTCAATCGTCCCGAACCGGTCCAGCGCGTGGGCGACGGCGCCTTCCACCTGCTGGCGATCCCTCACGTCCGTGACGACTGTGGTCACGTCGCTGCCGAATTCCGAGCGGATCTCTTCGGCGGTACCCTGCAGTTCGGCATCGGTCCGCGCTGCCAACGCCAGCAACGCTCCCTCCGCCGCGTACGCCCTGGCGATCGCCTGACCGATTCCCCTGCCGCCACCCGTGATCAGGGCCACTTTGCCGTGCAGTCGTCCCTCGTCTGCCATTTCCGTTCTCCTCGCCACTCCGAACGCCACCGGGGCGATGGTACAATTCGGCTACATACTACATGACGGGAGAACACTCATGAGCGACGCGTCCCCGGCGACCGTCCCGATGGTCTCGTTTACCAGCATGGCGGCTGGAACTCGCGAGGATTACCAACTGCTGGAGCACCTGGAAGCCCAATTCGCTGCCAGCACCGCGGACCGAGTCTTGGATCAATTGCGCGGCCTCGCCGGATCGCTGGCCGGCTACAAGGTGGACCGTCTGGAGCACTCGTTGCAGTCAGCGACCCGCGCCCACCGCGATGGAGCCGACGAGGAAATGGTCGTCGCTGCCCTGCTGCACGACATCGGCGATCTGTTGGCCCCCCACAACCACAGTGAGATGGCGGCGGCCGTCCTCAGGCCCTACGTCACGGAACGAACCTATTGGGTGGTCCGGCAGCACGGCCTGTTCCAGAGCTACTACTACGCGCACCACATGGGCGGCGACCGCAACGCTCGCGACCGCTATATCGACCATCCGTGGTACCAGGATGCGGTGGATTTCTGCCACCGCTGGGATCAATCGTCGTTCGACCCCGAGTACGATACCCTCTCCCTGGAAATTTTTGAGCCCATGGTCCGACGGGTTTTCGCGCGGGAACCCTTCAGCGCCGGGAGGGAATAGCCATGAGTTTGGAAGGCAAAGTCGCCTTGATAACTGGCGCCGGCGGCATGCGCGGCGTGGGCCGCGCCACGGCGCTCAAGCTGGCCTCCCAGGGCGCACAGGTCGCCATAACCGACGTTCGCCGACCCGTGGAAGACCTGCCGCCGGGCGAAGTTCGCGCCGAGTGGCAGTCTATCGACACGGTGGCCGAAGAGATCCGCTCCCAGGGTGGTCAGGCTTTCCCGGTTTACGCCGACCTGTCCAACTCCGATGAGATCGAGGGACTGGTAGCGGAGACCGTGAACCACTACGGTCGTCTCGATATTATGGTCAATAATGCCCGGGCCATTATCGGCCGAGACAAGGTGCCCGTCACCGAGTTGGACGAGGACGTGTGGCAGCATTTCCTCGCCATCAATACCACCGCCGTCTTCCTGTGCACCAAGTACGCCGGGCGGGAGATGGTTCGTCTGGGTAACGGCGGCCGCGTGGTCAACATTGCCAGCAATGCCGGCAAGCAGGCCAGCGCCGACGGCGCCGCATATTCCGCCAGCAAATTCGCCGTCATCGGACTGACCCAGGCCTCCGCCATGGATCTCGCTCCCCACGGGATCACCGTCAACGCCGTCTGTCCGGGCCCGATCAACACCGACCGCATGAGCTACTGGGAACGCGACCAGGCCGCCCAGCGGGGACTGACCCAGGAGGAATTCCGCGCCCAGGTGGTGGCGGTTTCCTCCGACCGCACTCCCCTCGGTCGCATCGCCGAACCGGAAGACGTGGCCAACCTGGTGGCGTTCCTTTCCGGTCCCGACTCGAGCTTGATTACCGGACAGTCCTACAACGTCAACGGCGGCATATTGTTCCACTGACGCGCCCAAGTAAGCCTATCGAGGTGTCACCTTATGCAGTACGGCATTACGCTCCCCGGCCGGGGCCCCCTGTCCACTCCCGACAGCCTGGCGACCGTCGCCCAGCGGGCTGAAGCGTTGGGTTTCGACTCCGTTGCCCTGGGCGACCATATCCTGGTGCCCAGGAATATCGATTCGGATTACCCCTATACCGAGACCGGCGAATTCCCCGGCTCGGCATCAGGTCAGGCCATGGAGCAGATCACGGCGCTGGCATACATGGCCGGGTGCACCAGCTCCATTCGGCTGGCGACCTCGGTGCTCATCGTGCCCCATCGCAACCCGCTGGTGGCGGCCAAGGCTCTGGCGACTCTCGACGTGCTGTCGGGTGGCCGGCTCATCGTCGGCGTCGGCGTCGGTTGGTGTCGCGAGGAGTTTGAAGCCGTGGGCTGCGAGCCCTTCGACGAGCGTGGACCCGTGACCGACGAGTACATCCGCGCCTTCAAGGAGCTTTGGACTTCCGATGATCCGACATTCGAAGGCGAGTACGTGAGTTTCTCCGACATCTGGTTCCTCCCCAAGCCGGTTCAAAAGCCGCATCCGCCCTTCTGGGTCGGTGGTGAAAGCCGACCGGCCATCCGGCGTGCCGCCACCCTCTGCGACGGGTGGTACCCCATCGGCAACAATCCAGCCTTCCCCGTTGGCACGCCGGAAGCGCTCGAGAACAGCATCGGCCGCCTGCATCGGACCGCGGAGCGCGCCGGACGGAATCCCGATGAAATCCAGATCATCTACCGCTCCCACGACTACCGTATCAACGGAACCGACACCAGCCCGGACCGCGCGCGTTTCACCGGCAGTGGCGAACAGATCGCGGGCGACATCCGCCAGTACGAAGAGATGGGCGTGAGTTACCTGGTGCTCGACATCGCCCGGTTGAGCGCCGACGGCAACCTGGAAGAGACCCTGGGACACCTGGAAGACTTCACCACTCAGGTGGCCGCGCGGGTATAGTCGGGCACCGGTAATACGTCCCCGGCGCATTTCACGGTCATGCGCTCGCCGATGGCGTACGCACTTTCGGAAGCCAACGCCGTCGACTACCTGCTTGGTCACGGGCTGATATCCGCCGCCCAGGCGAGTTCGGCCTCTGCCCATGAGCTTGGCGGCGGCGTGTCCAATATCGTCGTCCGCGTGGATTTTGGCGGCCAGCCTGACGGCGTCGTAATCAAGCAGTCCCTGCCGCGTTTGCGCGTCCAGCAGGAATGGCTGGCGGACCAGGCACGCATCCATCGCGAGGCGGCGGCCCTGCGGTATTTTGAGGGCGTGTTGCCGCGACCGGCCCTGCCGGTTGTGCTTCACGACGACCCGGCAAACTTCCTGTTCGTGATGACCGCCGCGCCGGAGGGCGCCCGGACCTGGAAGGACGACCTCCTTTCCGGGCGCGTCGATACACGGGTCGCCGCGGAGGTCGGGCGTTTGCTGGGCGCAATGCACCGACAATCCGCCATCGCCGCAGCCGCCATACCTCCTGACCTCCAGGAATTCGCCGATCAACGCTGCTTCGTTCAACTGAGGGTCGACCCCTATCACCGGGCCACTGCCCAGGTGCATACCGACTTGGCCGAACCCATCGAAGGCGAAGCCCAGGCCATGTTGGGCCGTCGCCTCTGCCTCGTGCACGGCGACTACAGCCCCAAGAACGTCATCGTCTCCCACGCCGATGGGGAACCAACTGCGTTCTTGCTGGACTTCGAAGTCGTTCACCTGGGCAACCCGGTTTTCGATCTGGCGTTTATGTTGAACCATCTCACCTTGAAAGCCATCCACCGGCCCGACCTGGCAGGCCGGTTCAACTCGGCCGGTGCTGCGTTCTGGTCCGCGTACTGCTCCAATGCGCCGGCCTTTGTCGCCGACGCCATGCAACTGCAGGGAGAGACAATCCGACAAATGGGTGTGCTATTGCTGGCTCGAATCGACGGCAAATCACCGGCCGAGTACATCACGACCAATTCGCAGAAATCCGTTGCTCGCCGCCTTGCCAGGATGATCCTCGGCAACGAAATCTGTTCATTGCCGGATTTGCATGATGCCCTGCTCAGTTGACCACCCTGGAACGACTGGCGTCGCAAGAATCTGGTGACACCGTCTGCGGCTACGTAGTACACTTGCCTCGCGGGTATCCGGCCCAAGGCCCGGGCGCCTAGCTCCCGATCAGAGGAGATGAGAGCTTGCCGCAGGAATTGACCGCCGGGTTGGATGGGACCGGCCTTCGCGTCGCGGTGGTTGCCGCTCGGTTCAACTATGTGATCACCAAGAACCTGATGGAAGGCGCCGTTTCCACGCTGGCACAGTACGGCGTACGCGATGGCGACATCACCACCTCATGGGTTCCGGGCTCGTTTGAACTGCCCGTGGTCGCCAAATCGTTGGCTCAATCCGGGCGCTACGACGCGGTGATTTGCCTGGGAGCCGTGATACGTGGCGAGACCAGTCACTACGACATGGTGTGCAATCAGGCGGCCTCTGGTATCGCCGCCGTCGGTCGCGAAACCGGCATCCCCACCATGTTTGGAGTATTGACCACCGAAAACATGGAGCAGGCCATCAACCGCTCCGGCGGCAAGGTTGGCAATCTTGGCTCCGACTGCGCGGTCGGCGCCATCGACTGCGCCCGCCTTCTGCAGGCGATCAAGACCGGCTGAGCCGACAGGCGGGTGTGAACAGCAATGCAGGCTACCGTAGAGTTCGATCCCAGTTACTCTCTGCTGACCATTGACCTGACGGCTGGCGAATCCATCAAGGCGGAACCCGGAGCGATGGTCGCGCAGCAGGGAGTTGCGATGGCCACCGGCATGAGCGGCTCCGGCGGCCTTTTCGGGGGGATACGCCGCATGATGGGCGGCGAGTCCTTCTTCGTAAACACCTTCACCGCCGAGGTTTCCGGCGGCTGGGTCAGCCTGGCTCCGCCGGCTCCCGGCGACGTTGGATCGTTTACTCTGGAGCCGGGCAACAACCTGTTTCTTCAGTCCAGTTCGTTCCTGGCCAGCACCGGTAACGTGCAGATCGACAGTCAGTTTCAGGGATTTCGCGGGTTTTTCAGCGGAGAGAGCCTGTTCTTCATCCGCGCTTACTCGCAGCAGGGCACGGGTACCGTGTACTACAACTCCTATGGCGCCATCAAACAGATTCCGGTGAACCCGGGCCAGGAGTTGGTGGTGGATACCGGTCACCTCGTGGCCTTTAGCGACGACGTCGAATATTCAATTGGCAAAGTCGGGGGCATCCGCTCGCTCATCGCCGGCGGCGAGGGTCTGGTGATGAAATTCCGCGGCAGCGGAACCGTGTGGATCCAAACGCGTAACCTCGCTTCTCTGGCTGAAAAGCTGAACCCATTCCTGCCCAAGCGCGGGCAATAGCCCCCGTACCCATCGGGAACCGTGTACCGGCGCCGGCGAAAGCTTGAAGTGCCGTGCTGCTTTCTCGCGGATCACCCCTGCCCAGTATGACCTGACCTCCCGTCTGCACAGGAGACAAGATATGGAATTTGGCGTGACCATACCCAACAACTGGGGTGTCGAAGACCCCCAGGCCGTCGTCAATTTTGGCCCGCTGGCGGAAGAGTTGGGGTTCGATTCCGTTTGGGTAATGGACCACCTTTTCAACAACGGTTACATCCGCGAACGACTGGACGACAAGCCTTACTACCACCCCATGGCGACGCTGTCCCATGTGTCGGCCCTGACTTCGCGAGTGAAACTGGGCACATCGGTGCTCGTTTTGCCGTACCACAACCCGGTGGAGTTGGCGAAGTACGCCGCAACACTGGATCAGATGTCTGGTGGCCGAGTGATCCTGGGCGTTGGAGTTGGCGCCATGGCCCCGGAATTCGAGGCGTTGGGAATACCGTTGAATCAGCGCGGTTCCCTGACCAATGAGTCCATGGACATCATGCGCGAGCTGTGGTCCAACGAAGACCCTCGGTACAGTAGTGATCGCTGGGAATTTGGCGACCTCAAGTTCGCACCCAAGCCGGCGCAATCTGCGGGCGGATCGCCTCACGTGCCCCTCTGGGTCGGTGGCGGCAGTCCCGGAGCCCTGCGTCGTGCCGCCCGGCGAGGCAATGGGTGGCATCCGTCCGGCATGAGCGCCGAGGAGTTCGCCATTGGTCGCCAGCGTGTCCGGGAATTGGCCGAGTCCGCGGGCCGCAACCCGGATGACCTGGCGATGTCCGCCCGCGTGGAGGTGGAAGCCCACGGCGGCCCGTCCAGCCAGCGCTCCGCCGACCGGTCACGCCTCCCCGGACACGACGCTGCTGGCATGGTAGCCGGAATCGCCGCCTACCAGGAGGCCGGCGTCGAGCACATCGTCCTGGCCCTAAATACGGGCGTTGTCGGCCGCCTCCGGGAACTGATGCATTCCATCGCGGCTGATGTGATCCCGCAATTCAATTAGCTGCACATCCGGGCGGCGGCATTTCGACTCGTGCCGATTGTGCCGGGGCGATACCCAAGCGAAAGGGGGCGATGCAATATCGCCCCCATGGTTTTGTGGCCGTTGTTGGAGATGGGCCAACCGGCTACAGGGTTGCCTCCAGGATACTCCCCGGTGTGATGGGCAGGCTCGTCAGCCGTTGGTCGGTGGCATGGCCCACCGCGTTGGCGACGGCCGCCAACGGGGGAACGATGGGGACCTCTCCAACACCGCGAACTCCGTACGGGTGGCCTGGATTGGCGACCTCCACGATGACCGTGTCGATCATGGGCAGGTCCAGCGAAGTCGGCATGCGGTAATCCAGGAAGCTGGAGTTCATCATCTGTCCGTTGTCACTGAAGTAATACTCTTCGTTCAACGCCCAGCCGATGCCCTGGACCGCTCCTCCCTGGATCTGCCCTTCCACATAGCTGGGATGTACCGCTTTGCCGGCATCCTGGATTGCGGTGTAGCGCAGGATTTCGGTCTTTCCGGTTTCCGGATCAACCTCAACGTCCACCAGATGCACGCCGAAGGAATTGCCCTCGCCGGTCGGGTCGAGGCTTGCGGTGCCGGTAATGCCGCCGCCGGTGGTGTAGAGCTGGCGCGCCAGATCCTTGAAGGTGAAGCTCAACTCTTCCGACTTGTGCCGGATTATGCCATCTTCGTACTCAACCTCTTCGGCCGGCACATCCCAGATGGAAGCCGCCCGCTCGACCATTTGGCCCTTGACGTCTTCCGCCGCGAGAATGGCCGCCCAACCGGTCGCAAAGGTCGTACGGCTACCGCCGGTGACCATGGTGAACCCGATTGAGTCCGTATCGACCACCTGTGGCTTGATCTCTTCGTAGGAGATACCAAGGGTCTCCGCCGCCTGCTGCGCGATCGAAGCCCGGGACCCTCCGATATCCACCGACCCCTCGATCAGGTTGACAGTCCCGTCCGGATTGACCGTCATGTTGACGCTGGAATGGAAGCCCCGGTTCATCCAAAAGCCGGCAGCGATGCCGCGCCCGCGGTTAGGTCCTGCCAGAGGCGTGCGGTAGTGCTCGTGGTTACGCGCCGCTTCCAGGCATTCCACCAGGCCGATCTTTTGGAACACCGGACCCTCAACCTTGCGCGAACCCTCGGTCACCGCGTTGTTCAGGCGGAATTCCACCGGGTCCACGCCTAGCTTCTGGCAGACTTCGTCCACGACCTGCTCCACTCCAAAAGCCGCCTGCGGGGAACCGGGAGCGCGATAGGCTGCCGTCTTGGGCTTGTTGACCACTACGTCGTAACCCTCGATGGTCCCGTTTTCCAGTTCGTAGCACGCGAAGGCGCAGGTCGCGCCCTGCATCACCGGAGACCCGGGATAGGCGCCCGCTTCAAAAGCCAGCTCGATTTCCGCGGCAGTGATCTTTCCCGCTGAGTTCGCGCCCATCTTGACGCGCATCCAACTCCCGGGAGCGGGCCCGCTGCCCTCGAAAACTTCGGTGCGGGTCATCAACAACTTCACCGGGGCGCCGGCCTTCCGTGACAGCAGCGCGGCGACCGGCTCCAGGTAGAACGTGACCTTGCCGCCGAATCCGCCGCCGATCTCCATGGGAGTCACGCGAACGTTCGACACGTCGACCCGCAACACGTCAGCAGTGTTGGCGCGCACCACAAAAGCGCCCTGGGTGCTGCACCAGACGTTGATCTGCCCGTCGGCACGCCAGTGAGCCGTTGCGTTATGCGGCTCGATGTATCCCTGATGTACCGAAGCCGTGCTGAATTCGCGTTCGACGATCACGTCGGAGTTGGCAAAACCGGCCGCCGTGTCGCCCTTCTCGAATTTCATGTAGGAGGCGACATTGCTGGGCTGGTCCGAGACCTCGCCCATGGCAGACGTGTGGATCAGATCGTCGTGGAGCAGCGGCGCGCCGTCCTGCATCGCGGCGCGCACGTCGATCACGGGCTCCAAGACTTCGTAGTCGACGCTGATCAGGGACAACGCCGCTTCCGCGATGTGGGCATTGTCCGCGGCGACCGCGGCGACGGCATGCCCGCGATATAGCGCCTTGTCGCTGGCGAGGAAGTTGTCGCTCAGGAACTTAAACCGGTTGTAGTCGTTGCCCAGATCCTCTCTGCTGAGCGCAGCCAAAGGCAGGTCAGCGGCGGTCACCACCGCCCGCACGCCATCCAGCGCTTCGGCTCTGGACGTGTCGATGGACTTGATGCGAGCGTGGGCGTGCGGACTTCGCAAGACTCGAGCCTGCAACATGCCGGTAAGATCAAGGTCCGCGCCGTACTGGGCGCGACCCGTAACTTTATCGACTCCGTCGGGACGCACGGGGCGCGTCCCCACCACTTCGAATTCCACTTCCGATAGCACTTGGTTGGCCGTGGTCAATTTGGTTCACCTCCATAACGATGTAGGGGCGAATGATTATTCGCCCCCACGTTGAGAACATCGAAACCGGTGCCGGATCTTCGCCGCCGACAACGAACGAGAGCTTATGCCCGCATTCGTTCTCCCGCGTCAATTACCGCACGGACGATCTTGTCGTAACCGGTGCAACGGCACAGATTGCCGGCCAGCCAGTGGCGTATGCGCGCCTCGTCGGCGTCCGGCTCGGCTTCCAGAAGGGCCTTGGCGGCGACAATGAAGCCCGGCGTGCAGATTCCGCACTGGAGGGCAGCGTTTTCCAGGAACGACTGCTGAATGGGATGGAGCCCCTCAGCGGAGGCCACACCTTCAATAGTGTTGACCTCGGAACCCTGTGCCTCCACTCCCAGGACCAGGCACGAAGTGACAATGCGTCCGTCCAGGTTGACGGTGCATGCTCCACAGTTGCCGTCGTTGCAACCCTCTTTGGAGCCGGTCATACCCACGACGTCGCGAAGGCATTCCAACAGGCTCTGTCGCGGCTCGCACAGGAAGTCGGTCTGGTTACCGTTGATTGTGGTAGTTACGTGGACAAGTCCGGGCATTGTTATTCCTCCCCTCGGGCGCGCCGGATGGCAATGTTCAGGGTGCGGCGGGTCAGCACATCCACCAGGTGATGCCGTTGGCGGATCGTGCCGCGCATGTCTGTGATGGGGGTCGCGGCCTCGCTGGCCAGGCGTCCCGCCTCGGCGATCGCGTCGTCCGAAACTCCCTTTCCGGCCAGGCTGTCGCCGGCTGCGGTGGCAAGTATCGGGGTTGGCCCTACGGAGGCCAGGGCGATGCGCGCGGACTGGACCGTCTGTCCCGACGCGTCGAGAACCACAGAAGAGGAAACGCCGGCTACGGCAATGTCCATCTCATTCCGCGGGATGAAACGCAGGTACGCGGTGCCTGAATTGGCGGCTGGAGCCGGGATTTGGATGCCAACCAGAATTTCGCCGGGTTCCAGGACACTCCGGCCCGGTCCGGTGCAGAAATCCTCGGCTGCGACGGCGCGCCAGCCATTGGGGCCGTTGATGTGCGCTTCGCCACTGAGAGTAATTATCGGAGGGATACTGTCGCCGGAAGGCGCAGCATTGCACAAGTTCCCGCCGATCGAAGCCCGGCCCTGGATCTGGATACTCCCGATAAGACCGGCGGCATCAATCAAACCGGGATAGGCAGCGGCTACCGCCTGGTTTTGATAGATCTCGTAACACGGTACGGCAGCGCCCAGGCGCAGTCCGCTGTCGGTCAATTCGATCTGGTTCAATTCGGGGATGCTCTTGGCGTCCACCAGAACGTCCAGTTCTCGCCTGCCGCCACGCAGTTGGACGATTATGTCCGTTCCACCGGCCAACGGGCGGGCGCGATCGCCGTTTGCGGACAACACCGAAACGGCTTCGCTAAGAGATGTAGGGGCAACGTAATCAATAGCTCGCATGGGCACCTCCTCCGGCGCAGATTATAGCACGAACGACGGCCTTTTCAGCGGTCGTCTGCCCGAAGCCGGCGGCAGCAGACGCACGACGCCGGCCGGGGCAATAAATCATCGAGGGACGGGCGCCATGATACCGTAACCGGAACGGTCGCGCCACAAATCATGGCCGTCTGGCCAACATCGCCTGCAATCTGTCCCGCACTCCAGGCCATTCGCTATCGATGATCCCGTAGTAAACAGAATGTCGATTGACACCGTCGCGGGCTATCCGGTGGTTGCGCAGCACCCCTTCCCGAACGGCTCCGATACGTTCGATCGCGCGTCGCGACCGCGTGTTGCGGTGGTCGGCTTTCAGGCACACACGCAAGGCGCCCAAGTCCTCGAATGCATGCCGCAACAGGAGGAATTTGCATTCCGTGTTGACGGCGGTGCGCTGGTACGCTGCTCCGTACCAGGTCATGCCAATTTCCAGCGCACGATTGGGTCGGTCGATATCCAGATACCCGGTGGAGCCGATCGCTCGGTCTTCGGCCTGGTCAACTACGGCGAACTGTACCCGTTCTTCGCGGTCGTTTCGCGCGATGCACGATTCGATCCAGTCGCGGGCGTCATCCAGGCTTGCCAGGGCGGGCCTGGAAAGATAGCGCCAAATCTCTTCATCGTCGCCGACACGGAACAGATCTGCGGCGTGCTGCGGACCGATGGGTTCCAGGCGTACGTGGTTGCCGTTCAAGGTGATCGGTTGCGGGTTCATGGTGTTTCCTCGTTCGTCGGTCGATCAATCGGGGAGCGCCGCATGCGGACCTGCACCCAGTGTCAGTTGCTGTCTCCGCCGGACGCTGCGGCCGCAGGTGAATGCGCCTCCGTGCCGATCCATCGCCTGCGGGTACTGACCGGCGGGCTGGGCCGCGTCGCGAACAGGAAAGCGACCGCGCTTACCAGGTACAACGGCGTAAACACGGCAAGTACCCAATAGTAGCTGCCCGTACGGTCGAACACCAACCCGGACACGTAGGGAGAAATAAACATCCCCACGTTCATGAACAGGCTCATGAACCCCATCAGGGTCGCAAACCGGGCGCGTCCGTAATAGTCGGACAACATCAGCCAGTTTACCGAGGTAATGCCCTCAACAACCGCGATGCCGACCACAAACAGGAGGAGGCCGCTGAGCCCCGGGCCGATCCACAAGCCTCCCATGCCCACGGCGCCGATCACCATGCCGATGGCCAGGAGCACGTTGCCGCGGAACTTCCCCGACGTAACGCCCATGATGAACCGCAGCGGGATACCGAGGAAGAACATGGCCGCGACCCAGGCCGCCGCCTCGTTCTCGGATATGCCGCGCAGGGACATGATGGGAAACACGTGCACCAGCATGCCGTTGGTCACGGAAACGCGCAGGATCGCGCCCACCATGATCATCCAGTAGGTGCGGGTGCGAATCGCCTCGCGAAAGGTAAAGCTGGTATCCCCGGAAGCGCGACGGCCGCGCCCGGAGGCGTTGGATCCACTACCGGTTTCCTCCGGGACGTCGCCGTCCGGCAACAGGCCCATATCCTCCGGGCGACTGCGGATGAAAAACGCCGCCGGCAAAGTCATCGCGACGATAAAAATGCCGGTCCACAACAGGGTGTCTCTCCACCCGATCTGCTGGATGCCCAGGTTCAGGAGGAGCACGACGAAAGCGCCGCCGCCGGCGAACGCCGTCATGAGTGTCGACATCGCCACTGAACGCCGTCGGATGAACCATTGATTGACGGCAGCCATCAGAGTCTGGCCAAACCCCGCGCTTTTGCCCAGCGAAACGATGCCTGAGAACAGGATGAGGAGTTCCCAATAACTGTCCGCGCGCGACAGGAGAATCGTGCCGACACCGGCCATCAGACCGCCCGCAAGGATCATGGGCCGGGCTCCATAGCGGTCAACCGCCCAACCCACGAGCGGACCACCGGCGCTGCCTTCAGCCCGGGCAAGGCTGAAGACCAATGACATCTGCGCGGAAGTTAGACCCAATTCGGTCCGGATCGGTACGAAGAATCTCGGGAACCCCTGGGATATAGACCCGTTCCCGAACATACCCAGTAGAGAGGAAACGACGACGACCCACCAGCCATAAAAGATGCGAGGTCGTCGTCGCTGATTTTCGTTTTCAGTATCTGTCACGGCATTATCTTATGGGCAGGCGCCTGCAATGCTAACGACGAGTGCATGCGCAGACCATTCCCGAGTATCGGAACTTCCCCAGTATTGGCGTTCGCTCAGCTTTCGGGATGGAACCACGGTTGGGCTGCCGCTTCATCCGGCCACAGAAACTCGAAACCGGACCGCAACGCGTTCTGACGGTCCAGGTCCTCGCGGTCGCCGATATGGTAGTAGGCGTCCGCATTGAAATCGGATTTGACACCTGCCAGCAAGTGTTTCGCCACGGTGAAGTCCACGCTGATTTGGTGTTCTTCCCACATCGACCGCTGGCTGCTGGGTGGCCGGTCGGAGCAACTGCCGATTAGGAAACCCTTTTCCTGTACGATCTTCACCATTTCCATGGTCAGCGGGCCCGGAGGATCTCCCACTTCCAGCGTCCCGTCGATGTCAAAACTGATGAGAATAGCCATTTGTCTCCTCTCGTGATTTGCCGGGCGACTAAGCCCGAAAATAGGGCGACCTCGTAAGGTCGCCCAAAGCGACGATTTGGTCCGAGTCCGTGACCGGTGAATTAATCCGGAGTGGCGCTCCAAACCGTGAAATTGCCACCCATCGGCATCGGGCCGCCGGAAACGGCTATTTCCGGCTTGACGCCAGTCAGGGCCCGAGCGCCGGCCCGTCCCTGGATTTGCTGCATGCAATCGGTGTGCATCCAGAAGCGGCTTCTTCCGCCGCCGATGTTGCCACCGCTGGCAAGGATCGGGTTCGGCCCCTCAATGCTGATGTCCGTCTGGTAAAAGTCCAGCGCGTCGCCGGGTTGCATTCCGCGATATCGCAGTCCCTCGATATGGAACTGGTGGAACTGGGCGAACCCGTCGTACATGTTCTCGAAGGAAAGGTCCTCGGCGGTTATGCCTGCCCCTTCGTAGATCTTTCGGCCGGTTGCGGCGGTTTCCGCTTCCACTTCCTCCAGCGTCGGCGTAATGCTGCGCGCCGTACCACGACTGGAAGCGTGGTTCAGAATGTACACCGGCTTCTGCGCCATGTCCTGCGCACGGTCTGCGGTGGTGAACAGATAGGCTGCCGCGACCATGATCGGAATGTCATTGTCGAAGAGATTGGCCGGTTTGGCGATCCACCTCGAGGACAGATAGTCCTCGGGCGTCAACTGTTCGGGGCGGTGCTGCGCCCAATACCCTTCAGGGAACAGCAGGCCGTTGCGCCTTGAGTTCTGCATGAATGGCGCCATCATGTCGTGGTTCTTGCCGTACTTGGTGCAATACTGCGCGAATTGCAGCGCTGTGCCAAAGCAACCGGGCGCTCCCCACAGCGTGCGACCCGGGTTGATCGCGAAACTGCCAGGCACCTCGTCGGAGGCGCTGATGCCTCCGTGGTTGTAGCGTCCTTCGAGGTTGTGCCAGCCCTTGAGGACGAGGCAATTGCTGGCCAAACCGTCACCCACTGCCTGCGCGGCGACCACGATGGCAGCAGACATACAACCCGGCGCGTACATGGTGAACTTGACGTTGGTCAACTCCGGCATGTTTTTGATGATCCATTCCGCGCTCAACTGTCCAATCCCATCCAACGGGTCGTCCGTGGGATTGAACGCGTTGACCGCATCCATCGGCACCGGCTGGTCCGCCGGCCAGTAGGCTCCGGTTGTCGTCACCGGCACCAGCACGAGGCCGTCGACCTCTTCCGGATTCACGCCGGCATCGGCAATGGCCTTACGCAAGGCCAGGATGCTCAGCGCACCTACCGACGTTTCGGGTTTCCCGTCCCATCGGCGTGCGGTCGGGGAATGTCCGATGCCCACGGAGGCAACCTTGCCCCGATGTTCCCAAATCCCCAAACCTTCTGTGGAACGATACATTGACTCTGGAGCCATTTGGGTGGTCATTGCCAACTCCTTGCGTTTGTGATTTGGGTTCCAACGAGTGGGAGGATCCGATGGCGCGCAGCGCCGCCGGAAGGGGCTGTGATTTTCAGCCGATCACCTGCCACTCCGGGACTTTTTGGCCGTTTGCGGTCGCCTCGAAAATCACCTGCACGGCGGCGCCAACCGGCACTTCGTCGGCAGGGGTTCCCGGCAGATGCGAATACATGAGAATGCCAGGGTCTTCATCCAACATGATCGCGGCCAGGTTGAATGGCAGATCCTCTTTCAGGGTAGCGACCGGGCAGTCATAAACGACGCCATAGTTGTAAATCTTGCCCTTGCCGCTCATCTGCTTCCATTCCAAAAAGTCGCTGGACCCGCACCGGTCGCAGGCCACGCGTGGCGGGAAATGCAACCGGTCACACGCGGTGCAAATCTGGACAACCAGTCGCCCGTCGTTGGCGGCTTCAAAAAACGGCCTATTCAGATCGTCGGGAACCACACCTTGCTTCACCATGTTTCTCCTCGCACTATGTTAAATTCCCGGCATGAGAGCCGGGAAAGCAACTGGAATGGCAGTTTGCGCAAGGCAAAGAATATGCGGCAATCGAGGCCGATGTCAAGCAAAGAACGCGCGTGGAGATGGTGTCGCCGCCTATTGTGACCAAGGGAGCCGTTTCGGGTCGCTTGGCGGTATGCTTGAGCCGCTACCCAGACCAGCCGCCATTTCGGGGCGATCGACCCCGCGGATCGGCGCCCTCACATCAGGGCCGGACCGTAGTGGTAACGAGGCCCGGGTTGGGAGGGATAGTGACGCCGGACGGGACGACAACCGCGAATTCCACCGGGAAACTGATCACGCCTCGCTCGGTTTTGGCGTGTGACGAAATTTCCAGCACCTGAGCATCCAAAGCAATGTCAGGCAGCGCCGCCACCGTAACTGATCCGGGCGTGCCAACTTTGATGCGTTCAACGTTGTTGGCTTCAACCAGGCCGCTGATGGAGATGTTGGTCGGGTCCACCAGCTGGATGACCCGAGCATCCACCGTAATGACGTCGCCCTCTTTCAAAGTGACCAGACGCACCATTCCGGAGAACGGCGCGCGCAAGTAGGAGTGTTCCAAATCCTCCACGATCTCATCATAGTCAGATTTGGCGTTGTCGAGATTGGCTTGGGCCAGCGCCACGGCGGCAGCGTCCGGGCCCGCAGCCAGTTCGTCTCTGGCCTCGCGGGCGGTAACAATTTCTTGGTTGAGATCTGCGAGCACGGCCTGGTCGATGCCCTCTTCTAGTCGAGCCAGCCTGGATTCGGCGGCCTCAAGCGCGAGACGCGCGCTGGCCGCCCCGGCTTCGAGGCTTGCGAGTTGCAACTGGTCGATACCTCGCTCGATTTCGGCGAAATCCCGCTCCGCTCGATCCAAGGTTTCCTGTGCAACCAGGACGTTAGCTTCGAGCCGGTCCAATTCAGTTTGGTCGGGGCCCACCAATTCTTCCCGCAATTGTCGGTTCAACCTCTCCAACTCGGACTCCAGCCGGGCAACCGTGGCCCGGGCTCCAATGAAGTCCACTTCCTTGGGTCCCGCTTCCAGGTCGGACAGTTCCGTTTCCCAAAAATCGACGTCCCGCTTGGCGGATTCCACGGCAGCCTGCAGAGCTTCGAATTTGACAACGTCGAAATTCCTGCCGTCCTCCAAGCCAACGAATTGCCCGTCAATCAACATTACGTGAAACTCAGCGAATGCATCCTCAGCGTTTTCCAGGAGGGCTTCCGCTTCCGCCAATCGGACTCGGGCCATTGCCAGCCGCTGGGCGTGGTCGACGTCGAAATCTCGCAGGTTGTCCCGCGCTTGATCCAAATCATTTTCTGTTTTGGCAATGCTGGATTCGAGCCCCGCGACCGCTTCATTGTGGAGCGGCAGAAAATCGGTGACCGCGTCCCGCGCGTCATTCAACCTCGCGCGCGCTTCCGAGCGTCGAGACAACGCGGCAGCAAAGCTCTCCCCATGCATGTCGGCAAAGTCCGATACTGCGTCTTCAGCCTGGTCCAGAGAGAATTCGGCGTCGGCCACCGCTTTTCGCGCGGCGCCCAAATCAACGTCGTATTGGAGTAGGTAGTCGTCCAGAGTGTCCCGCGAAATGTCCAACTTCAATTCAGCTTTGGCGAGGTTGCCTTCCGCCCGGGCGCGAACCAGCGGGTCAGTTGATTCCAAGCCCAATACCCCGTCCAATTCATCCTGGATCTTGTCAATTTGGTAGAGGCTCTGCGATTCTTCGTACCGCAGATTTCTAATGGTCTCAGAGTCTACGGTTGCCAGGACGTCGCCTGCCGACACCAAATCTCCGACGCTCACGTTCACGTCGCCGACCTCGCCGGAGATTTCAAAAGCCAGATCCGCGCTTTCGCCGAAGATCAATTGGCTGGGCACGTCGAACTCTCGCGATTCCGTCTGGGCCGGCGGGCGCGCCGGCGCACTTCGGGTCGGCTCAGCGGTCTCATTTGAGAACCGCCCGCAGGCAGACGCGATCAGAGCAATTGCTCCGAGCACCGTCAGAGACACCATCACCGGGCGATGAGGTGCGGACAGGGAACAAATTCTGCTAAAACGCAAGGGATCACCTCTGCTTGGGAGACGGTGGTTTGGCGGTAGCTCGCCAGCTAGGACGCGTCCACCTGAGCAACCGATCGACGGGTGAGCCGACGCACCGCCGACAACCAGGCTCTGGGGATCGCATCGTGTAACAGCATGTAGGTGACGGGCACCGCCACCAGGGTCAGGAAGGTCGAACTGATCAGTCCGCCGATTACCACCGTGGCGAGTTCGGCTCCCACCAGTCCGCTGGTGTCGCTGAACGCCAGCGGAAACAGGGCGAGTATGGTTGTGAACGCGGTCATCAGGATCGGGCGCAACCGCGTGCGGCCTGAAAGTATCATGGCGTCAAGCGCGCTCAGACCTTGCGACCTCAGTTGGGCTACGAAGGTGATCAGCACAATGGCGTTGGTCACGACGATTCCGATGAGGAACAGGAAGCCCATCAGGGCCGGTAGGCTCAGGGCGCGGCCGGTAACCGTCAATGCGATCAACGCGCCCACCACGGCCAGCGGCATGCTGAGCACCACGATAAACGGATCGCGCAGCGAACCCAGAGTAGCCACCATGACCAGATATACCAGCGCCAGCCCAATCATCATCGCCAGGTACACATTGTTGAACTGCTCCTGAATGTCGCTGGCGAACCCTCCCTGGACGATCTCAACCCCGGGCGGCAGATCGGCGTTTGCGATGAGTCGGTCGACACGTGCGCTGATGGCTTGACGGTCCTCTCCGAGGAACTCTCCCGTAATCGTAACGGATCGTTCGCCGTCGTAATGCGTGACGACGGATGGTCCCACGGTCGTCCTGGTATCAGTTATTGCCCCGAGCGTGGTCGTTCCCAGGGGCCCACCGATGGACAGGTTCTGCAACTCGGGAAGTTCGTCCACGGCGTCTGCGGGTCCGCGCACCACGACGTCGTAGGTGTCCCCCAACAGGTTTACGTTGGCCGCATCGACGCCGTACACCCAGGTCCTGACTTGCGCGGCCACCGCCGTAGCGGTCAACCCATAGCGTCTGGCTTCCGACGCATCAACTTCAAAGGTCAATTCTTCGCTCTGGTCGCTGGAGTTGGTTTTCAGATTGACGACCCCTTCCAGCGGTTCGATGCGATCCACCAGGTCCTGGGACACACGCCGCACTCGGCTATAGTTGCTACCCGTGACTGCGATCTCGATGCCCGCTTGCGGCGGCCCCGCGGATTCGACAAAGAGTTGTATGTCGACATCGTCCTTGTGCGGAAACGCTGCGCGTAACTGCTCATCGAAATCTGACGGAGCGAGTTCCGAAAGGGCAATCATGACCCCGGCTACATCGTATCCGGACTCGCCCAATCCCGGCCCGAAATCCTGGCTGGTTGAGCCCAGCGTGGCCTGGTATGAAGAGATGTATCCGGCATCCACGTAACCGTCCAGAATCGTTTCGATTTCGCGAACCTCGCGATGCGCGGCGGTTGCTCCCGTGTTTTCGGGCATGGTGACATCGATGCGCATCGACTGCGCCTCGCCCGACGAAAAGAGGGTGATCGGCAGCACGAAAATCAGTGGCAACGTGGTTCCCACCGCCCCGATACAACCCAGCACGGTGAGGAGCGGATGATTGAGCGCCCAGGTCAGAACCGGCGTGTAAATTCTCTGTAGCCAGGTGTCCTGAGATACCGAGTCGTCTTCATCCGCCATATCTCCGGGCCGCAGCAACAGGGAGGCCAGGACTGGAACCGCGGTCAGCGCGATCAGAGTGGACGCCAACAGGGATACGCACACGGTTTGGGCGAACGGCAGGAAGAACTCGCCCACAATTCCGGGTATGAAACCCAGGGGAAGGAACACGGCGACCGTCGTCAGTGTTGAAGCCAGGATAGCCGGGCCGACCTCCCGGGTGCCGCGGATAGCAGCGGTCAGACTTGGATCATCTCCCAGGGGCGCCAGCCGATATGCCGTAAATTCCGGCCCTTGCATGAGATGTCGCGTGGACCCAGCTCGAACATGGCGGTAGATGTTTTCCAGGACGACAATGCTGTCATCTACGATCCGCCCCACGGCGATCGCCAGTCCGGCAAGGCTCATGAAGTTGAGAGTCCAATCCATCACCGCCATGACGAGGACCGTGATCATGATGCTCAGCGGGATGGAAATCGCGATGATCACCGTGGGCCTGAGTGTTTGCAGGATTCCTTTGATCACGGTGGGGCGCAGCTGAAGAAGGAACAGGAAAATCGCGATAACCGCGATCGCGAACCCCAGCCCGCCTTGTCCCACCACGTTGGTGAGTTGCTCTTCCAACTCGGGTCCATCGTTATAGAGGACATCGATCCGCACGTCAGGCGGCAGTTGGAGGCCGGCGATGATGTCGGCCAGTTCCCGCGTAACTTCAATCGTGTTCCCTTCGGGTAGCTGCAGGACTTGAAGCGAGATACTGGGCTGACCGTTGGTGCGCGACACCGTGGCGGCGTTCGGGGTGTCCACCCGCACCGCAGCCACATCGGACAACATGATCGGCGTGCCGCCATCGCCCGAAGCCGGCGGACCGACGGGACTGGAGGCAGCCTGTCGATAGTCCACCGGAAGGTCGCGAATAGAATCCAGGTCTCCGTATCCTCGGTACGTCCGCAAGCCAAGTGAACGGTCGCCGTTATCCAAAGACCCGGCGTTGAGATCAACCGAGTTGCCGGATACCGCGCTAACCACATCATGAATGGTGAGCCCGTGCTCGTCGCTTCGATCCGGGTCGACGACTACAGAAACACGCTCTTGAATGCCGCCCTCGACGTTCACGTCGTACACGCCGTCTACGGCTTCCAGGCGCGGCAGAATTTCATCATCCACGATGCGTTGCAGCGCTGGGATGTCCCGTTCGCCGCTGACGCTCAACCACATGATCGGGAAAATATCCGAGGTCAACCGCAGGACATACGGATCTCCCGCTTCGTCGCGCAGTTGCAGACCGTTAACTCGGCTCCTGATTTCCTCCTCTGCCGACTCCACGTCCGCTCCGGGGTCAAAATTGGCGGTTACCAGCGACATGGAGGGCGTGGAAATCGATGTGGTTTTCTCCAGATCGGGTAAGCCGGTGATCGCGTCCTCCACCTTCGCAGTCACATCAGTAGCGACGGTGTTGGGATCGCCTTGCTGGTAATTCGTGGCCACGTAGATGATCGAAAAACTGATTTCCGGAAAGAGTTCCTGCTGGATCTGGCTGTAGGAAAATATCCCGCCGGCGAGCAGCAGGACCATCGCCATAACAGTGACCGGCTTGCGCCGGAGAGCCAACGAAGTCAGGAAAGTCACGTCCGCACCATGCAGCAATAGATAGGATCACACGCGGTTCGCGTCAGACATCGGACGCGCCACGTTTGACACCGGACTAGAATCATAACAGACCGTTTTTGGGAGGCCGGTAAGCGAGCGAACGGCGGCATTGCCCACCGTGCCGTCCGTGTGTACACTGCCGCAAGTTTTGTTTCGAGGTACCCAATATGGATTTCGCCCTGTTTTCCCATATACCCTGGCCGGAAGAACATACGCCCAAGGCGCTCTTTTCGGATTTATTGGAGCAGGCCGTGGTCGGCGAGGAACTGGGTTTCAAGGCCATCTGGTTGGCAGAACACCATTTCACGCGGTACGGGCTGGGCGCTTCCTCGCTGGTCATCGCCAGCAACATAGCGGCGCGAACCGACAAGATTCGCCTGGGAACCGCGGTTCTGATACCTCCCCTACATCACCCGGTTCGGTTGGCGGAAGACACGGCCACACTGGATATCCTGAGCGACGGCCGGCTCGACGTTGGCTTCGGGCGAGGGGCTTCCAGTTCGGAGTACGGCAACTTCGGGATAGACCACGTCGAGAGCCAGGCTCGCTACCGCGAGACCATTCAAATGGTGGAAACCCTGTGGACCACTCGGGACTGCACCTTCGAAGGAGACTATTACTCCTCCCAACACCTCAATCTGGTGCCGACTCCCTTGCAACAACCTCATCCGCCGGTCTACGTCGCAGCTACGCGCAGCGCGGAGTCGCTGGACTTCGTAGCTTCCACCGGGCGGCGGCTCATAATCGGCGTCGTCCTCAACACGGAAGAGGCAATGGATTTGCTGCAGCGCTTCCTGGACCAGGCTCAGTCCAGCGGGCACGCTGCCACTCCGTCAGACGTTCCGTTCTTCCGTTACTTTTACGTGGCCGAGACTGAAGAGCAGGCCCATCGCGACGCCCGTGAAGCCCTCAACTGGACGTTGGACATCAATACCTGGAGGCGCGAGTTTGCGGTCGGGAGCGAAGTGTACGAGAGCATCGACAACTACCGTAACCGCAGAACCGAACTGCCGCCTTCCTATGAGTATCTCGCCGAGCATCGCGCTTTCATCGGTACGCCGGACCAATGTGCTGCGAAGATCCAAACCCTTCACGATGCCGGCGTTCGCTACTTCGGCTGTAATTTCGCCTTCGGCGGCCTGGACCAGAAGAAGCAACTGCGCTCGATGGAACTCTTCGCGCGGGAAGTGATGCCCAGATTTTCTGACCGGTGATCCGATCCGGCTAGTCGTTGCCAGCAGGTCTGGGCTGCGGCTCCGGAGCAACCGGCGGCTTCGGCAAGGCGGTTCGGTTGCTTACCGCCCTGTAGAGCGAAATTCCCGCACCGGTGGCGAGCGCGACGCCCAACATCAAAAACGCCCAGCGCAGGCCGGCGACAAAAGCCGTGGCCACCTCGGGATTGACCGCTTCCAGCTTCGGCTCCACCCCGTAGGTAGCCATGGTGGATACCACGATCGTAGTCGAAACGGCGACACTCACCACGTTCGCCGAATTCCTTACCAATTGGGTCAGCGCCGAAACTACGCCGTAGCGACTGCGGTCCACCACGCTGAGGATGCTGCTGCTGTTGGGCGAGTTGAAAATTCCATTGCCGGAGCTCTGCATCATCATGGTGGCGATCACCAACCACACTGGAGAATGTTCCTCCAGCGCAAAGGCCAATACGAAGGCTCCGGCTGCGGTCAACGCCATGCCACACACCGTGGGAATCCGCCATCCGAAGCGATCGGCCAAGCGGCCGCTGAACGGTCCGATCAGCACCATGCATATGGCCGGCGGGATCATCATCAAGCCTACTTGCTCCGGGGCGTACAGCAGGACCCGCTGCAGGTAAAACGGCATCATAAAGCGCGCCGCTGACGATCCGAAGAAGGACAACCACGCCGCGGCGACTCCCAACCCGAATACCTGGTTGGTGAACAGGCGCAGGTCCAGCATAGGCGCTCGTATTCGCAATTCCCACCAGACGAACGCGGCCATCAGCACCGCAACCGCAACTCCGCCCACGATCACCGGAGCGGATGTCCAACCGAGCCCGTTGCCGTTGCCCACCACCAGTAGAAGGACGAGCAATATCACTCCGGAAACGGCCGCGCCGGCCCAATCAAATGAGGAAGCGCCTTGTCCCTGGCGGTACTGACCCGATCCCGGTCCCCGTTCCAGCAGAAGCCATGCGAGCACGAGGACCAGGCCACCCGCCGGAACGTTGACGAAAAACACCGATTGCCAACCAAACCAGGCCACCAGGAAACCGCCCATGGCTGGCCCGGCGATCGCGCCCAATCCGACGACGCTCAGGTGGGTGCCCAGAGCCTTGCCACGCTCCGAGTCGGGGAATGCCGCGATCATCATGCCCATGCCGCAGCCCTGTACCATGCCGGCGCCGATGCCCTTGAGCACGCGCATGACAATGAGCACTTCGAGGCTGGTGGAGAGCGCCGCGCCCAGCGAGGCCAGGACAAAAATACCGGTACCGGTCAGATACACCCATCTCCGCCCCACCACGTCGCCCAGTCGTCCCATGGGCAACAACAGCACGCTGATGACCAGCGCATAGGAGACAACCACCCATTGGACCGACTCCAGTGTCGCGTCGAAATGGGATTCGATATCGGGCAGCGCAACGAGGACACTGCCATGATCAACCACCGAGAAAAAGGTGCCGGCGGCTATGGTCCAGAAAGCCCACCACTTGTAGGATTGGCTGGACGCGATGCGTTGAATCAAATTGGTGACCGCCTGCCGCGGATCGTGCTGAAAGTTGGAGTAACTATCATACTCCTTTTCGAAAGTTGACGCGGCCGAACCATCACGTGCGTCAATATTATTCCAGTCGACGCACTCGACCGAGCAAAGCCCAGCACACCGCGGATGCACCCAGACCCAACACGGCGATGATCGCCATGGCGGTGGACGGTGAGGTCACGTCTGAGAGGATTCCCACACCCAGGCTGGCTACAACCAGGAACCCCCGATCAAAGCTCTGCAAGCTGGTCATCCGTCCCCGCAGGCTGTCCGGAGCCAGCGTCTGGATCAATGTCCCCCGGGTGGTTCGGAAAACTGCCTGGCTGAATGCCATGGCCGCGATGAACAGGAACGCCAGGGCGATCCACTTTGAAAACGCGAAAACCAGCAGGGTCAACGAACTGGCGACCGCCGCGCCGAGCACCACCCTGCCCTTGGGGAAAATGAACCCGAACGAAGCCATGATCAGAGCGGCCAGCAGGCCTCCAACTCCGGTGACCGCCAGCAGATAGCCTCCCACGTCCGCGTTCCGATTCAGCACGTCGGTGGTGAACACGGGAAACAGGAACCACGCGGGATGCAGGATGATATTGGGGATGATCGACAATATCATCAACTGGAAGAAGGCTCGCTCTCCGCTCCATACGTAACGCAGCCCCTCGATCATGTTGGACATCGCGGAGCCCCGCTGTCGGGCATCACCGGGCCGATGATATGGAGTGCGGAGCCGGAAGATCATCGCTACGTTTACCAGGTAAAGGCACGCCTCAATCGTAAAGTTCCAGAAGAACCCCAGCGTGAAGATCAGTATGCCCCCGACGAATGGACCGACGATGCGGGTGCCGGTGATGGTCAACACGTTGGTGGCCAGGGCGTTGCCCAGCATTTCTCTGGGCACGGTGCCGGCGATCAATGCCTGGCGCATGGGTTGCACCGTGGAGTGACAGCATCCGGCCAGGATCACGTACAGGTAGGCGTGCCAAATCTTCACCTCGCCCGACAGGATCAGCAACGCGAAAGCAAAGGCGAGCGCCGCCATGACGGTCTGCAGTCCGATGACCAACTTCCGTCGGTCGAACCGGTCGCTCAGCACACCGCCCCAGGGACCGACCACCAGCCCGGGCAGCGTGTTGATCCCGCCTACCGTCACCACCAACAGACCGGCGATGTTTGACCCTTCGGATAACTCCCGCACCAGCCAGCCGACGCTCAGGAGCTGCAACCACTGCGCGTTGTTGGCGAAGAAATTGCCGAACCACAGGTAGCGGAAGTCCCGATAGGCCAACCAGGCATCCAGGGTGTGCAGCCGGGGGAGCCGCGCAGATCGCAAAATGGGTCCCTCTGCGGTCGCCTAACGCAGCGCCCGCACGCGTCGTAGCGTCGCGAAACATCCCAGGGTGGCTGTGAGGCCAAGACAGCCAAGGGCCAAAATCGCCATCGACGCGGATGTAAAGTCGGCAAAAATGCCCACGACCACGCTCACACCGATCAGGAAAGAACGCTCGTAGGCCAACAGGGCCATGGTGCGCGCGCGGAACCGGTCTGGCACGATGGTCAATACCAGCGTTCCCTGGGTGGTGCGGAAATAAGCTTGGAAGAACGACATGGCACCCAGCACGGTGAAAGCCGCCGGAAGCCATGCCGAGAAGGCGAACAGCATGGTGGCCAGGGACGACAGGGCCGCTGCTCCGAACAGGATGTACCCGCGCCGGAATGGCAGGCCCCAGGTGGCGATGGTTAGAGTGGAGAGCAATCCGCCCACGCCGGTGATCGCCAGCAGGTAGCCGCCCATGTTGACCTGTGCCTGCAGCATTTCCACGGTGAAAAGCGGCAGCAAAAACCACACCGGGTGCAGGATGGTGTTCGGAATTACCGACAGCACCGCTATTTCCAGGACTTCGCGCTGGTTCCGCCAGAGGTGCAGCAGGCCGTCCTTGATGTCTCCCAGCGGGGTGAAGCGCCGTTGTTCCTCTGCCGGTTCGGTCCTGGTGTACGGCGTCCGCATCGGAAGCAACATCAGCACCACGCCCAGGTACAGCGCCGCTTCGAGCGCGAAGTTCCAAAAGTAGCCCAGGGTAAATATGAGGAGTCCGCCGACGAAGGGGCCGAAGATCCTCGTTCCCGTGACGGTGAGCGTGTTGATTGCGTAGGCGTTGACCAACGCATCCCGAGGGACGGTATTGGAAATCAGCACCTGCTGTAACGGCTGGGTGATGGCCAGGCAAGAACCGGAAATCAGAACGTAGGCGTAGGCGTGCCAGGGACGCACGTAGTCAGTGGCGACCAGGAATGCGAAACCCAGAGCAAGAACGGCGCTGACACACTGCAATGCGATCGCCAGCTTGCGACGATCCAGGCGGTCGCCCAGCACTCCCGTTATGGGGTTTACCAGGAGCCCGGGCAGGGTGTTGAGGGCGCTGACGGACACTACCAGTAAACCGCCAATGCCGGAGCCCGCGGACAGGTCTTTCACCAGCCAACCAATGCTCAGGAGTTGCAGCCATTGGCCACTGAACCCACAAAAATTGGCCAGCCATAACAGTCGGAAGTCCCGGTAGGCCAGCCAAGCGTCCAGGGTATGCAGACGCGGAAATCTTAGCGACGGAATGATAGGGCTCTCTCTTGGTATGGGTGGGCGCGCCGCTCGCAGAATAGCACGCTCGAAAAGCGAAAGACGGCGCAGGCTAAAACATGGTGCGCCCCGGCGCAAGGGTTGTCAATATGACCGGTTTTTGGGCGGTCAAACCGAGCCCGAAATGGACGGGTATGCCGTGCCAGTCATCGCAGGCCGCTATGATATGATGACTTTCGATCCTGCGAATCTGGAGCCGACGGATGGTCGCGCGAAACGCGGCGAAAGGTCCTTTAGCTCCCAGTATCTGCGAATCCTCCCGGGTGAAGAAATGCACGTAGACTCCCAGCGCGCTTTGATGGCTCATCTGCTACGCCGTGCCGGATTCGGCGCCACACCGGCGGAACTCGATACCTATTGCGGATGGGGTTATGACGCGACGGTGGAGTGGCTGCTGTATCCGGAGGCGCAGCCCGCGCTCGACGAAGACATTATTGAGCGGTACTACATCGACTGGAAGGAAAGCCGCAACATCGAAGGTGCGCTGACCGAGACGGTTTACCGCATGAACTGTAATGCCAGCGCGAGACCCCTCCAGGAAAAAATCGCGCTTTTCTGGCACGGCGTGTTCGCCACCGGTTTGGCCAAGGTGCTGCATGAGAAAACGATGCTGAACCAGGTCGATTTGTTCCGGCAACAAGGTCTGGGCAATTTCGAGGAGTTGTTGCGTCGGCTGGCCCGCGATCCGGCCATGATTTTCTGGCTGGACAACAATTTCAACCACAAGAACGCGATCAACGAAAATTGGGGAAGGGAACTCCTCGAACTGTTTTCCATGGGCGTGGGTATGGACGGGCACGCCAACTACACGGAGGACGATGTCCAGGAGGCCGCCCGGGCGTTCACCGGCTGGACTATCGACGACGACAACGTAGCGAGCATACCGTACGGCAAAACGCCCTGGCTGTTCCGCTACGATCTGGAGGACCACGACGCAGGACTGAAGACCTTCCTCGGCGAAACCGGCAACTTCGACGGCGACGACATAATCGAAATCATTTGTCGTCAGCCCTCGACGGCGAGGTTCGTGAGCCGGCATCTGTACAACTTCTTCGTGGCTGACGACGTGCAAGTGCCGGCGTGGCAAACCACGCCCCCAGCCGATCCGGCCGCCATCGCGGCGCTGGAGGCCGAATATTTCCGCTCCGGCTACGACATTCGATCCATGCTGCGCTTGATGTTCACGTCTGACTTCTTCAAGTCGGAGAGCGCGCGATTCGCCAGGGTAAAAAGCCCCGCTGAAGTGGTCGTCGGCACCCTGCACCTCGTGGGTGATTTCAAACTGCCGAAGGTGGGTTTCATGGCTACAGCTCTGGAATGCCGTTACATGAACCAGGACCTGCTGAATCCGCCGTCCGTAGAGGGCTGGCACACCGGCAAGGAATGGATAGACAGTGGCAGCATGGTGGAGCGCATCAATTTTGTGGCCGACAATTTGGGCGACGCCAACCACCCCGGCGTGCGTACCATGGTGGACGCGCTTTTGGACCGTCACCCTGACGCAACCGGAATAGTCGACGATTGCCTGGAACTGCTGGGTAGTGTCGTGCTCCGCGAAGACAACCGCAACGCGTTGGTCGCCCAGGCGGAGCAAGCCCTCGACGCGGGAGCCGACACCGAGGAAGTCATCCTCAATGCGCTCCGCATGATCGGATCGACACGGGAGTACCAGTTCGCGTAGCTGGGCCTCACCGGGACGTCGGACGCGCGCTACCGAGCAGGGGATCTACAGGCATTCGGCCGTCGTGGGGAAGAATAGGCAACGCAGGGAACAGGCCTCTTGAGCATCAGATCAGAACTCGTACCCAGTGTGGCCCGTCGTAGTATGTCCGATGGCCAATTGGCTCTGGTCGGGGCGGCCGATGAACTGGCCCGAGAACGCTTTGCACCGCGGGCGGCGCACTACGATGCCGAAGCGGAATTCCCCATCGAAAACTATGCCGACCTCAGGGAAGCCGGTCTGCTGACACTGCGGGTTCCCGCCGCGTACGGCGGCAGCGGTGTTGACCCGCTGACCTTCGCCATGTGCATCCTTGCAGTGGCTCGCGGATGCCCTTCTACGGCGCTGACCCTGACCATGCACACCAATGTTCTCGGCTCTTTCGTTGACGGATTGGGATCGGCGGAGCAGCGCCGCCGGTACTTCGCCGAGGCAGTGGAATCAGGCAAGCTGTTTGCGTCTTTGACCAGCGAGCCAGGAGTTTCCGCCAGAGAGCGGTTTGTACTGTCAACCACCTTTACTCCTCAGGATGATGGTGGATACCGGGTTTCCGGAGCCAAGCATTTTTGTTCCCTGGCCGACGCTGCCGACTATTTTTTCGTCTCCGGCGTGTTGCAGGGAACCGGTGGCGGCGGTGACAATATTCTGTCCGCGATGATCCGAAGCGATATGAGCGGTGTCCGGGTGACTGGTGAATGGGATGCCGTCGGGATGCGGGCTACAGCCAGCCACGCGGTCAGCTTCGATACCGTGGCGCCGCACGACGCCGTGTTCGGGCCACCCGGACGGTTGCTCAGCGCCGACTGGGGCAGCTTTTCATTGGGCTACGCCGCCGTATACCTGGGCATAGCTGAGGCGGCGTACAACCACATCCGCGAGTACGTCACCGCGCGAACCTGGACACCCGGCGGAGACGTGATGATCGACCATCCGTCCACACAGCAAACTGTCGGGCAGATGGGATTGTCCGTTCAATCCGGTCGCCTCTTGCTGGTAGACGCCGCATTGACCGACCGGGGAGTGGATCCGACCGGAGCCGTACTCGCGGTCAATCGAGCCAAGCAATACTGCGCCGAAGTAGGGGCTCGCGTGACTGACGCGGCCATGCGGTTGGCAGGCGGCGGGGGATTGCTCAAGTCGTCGCCCCTGGAGAGATTGCGCCGGGACGCTTTGTCGGGTCCGGTGATGCCGCCGTCAAACGACCGGTGCCTTGAAACCATCGGCAAACTGGAATGCGGACTGTCCGCAGTGACCATCGAGCTAAGTTAGGAAAAAGGGATGACCACAGTCGTCGAACATCCAGCGTCCGTTGCTGGACTGTATCAGTACCACGATGTAATCGGACTATTGTCGGCTGGCGGGCCAGGATTCAGTGGGCCCGTTTCGCTGGCGCTGGGCCCGGATGGGTTGCTGCACGTGGCCAGCCGGGCCAACCCCAATCAACCGGAAGCAGTGCGGGTAACCAGGTGCACCGTTCAGGGTGACTACGTCGGCGAGTTTTGCGGCTGGGGCGACGCGCCGGGGCAGTTCATATGGGTGACGGCGATCGCTTTCGGGCCCGACGGCAACCTGTATCTGGCGGACGAAAACACTCATCGGATATCAACGTTCACGGCAGAGGGTGAGTTTCTGGGTCATTGGGGTGAATTCGGCAGTGACTTTGGCCAGATGAACCGACCGTCAGGCATGGCTTTCGCCCCGGACGGCACGCTGGTGATCGCGGATTCGTGGAATCATCGTATCCAGCGCTTCACCATGGACGGCAGCCCGCTGCATGCCTGGGGAGCCCATGGCAAAGGGTCGGGTCAGTTCGATATGCCCTGGGGAGTCGCAGTCGACCCCGACGGAGCAGTGTACGTTTCGGACTGGCGCAACGACCGGGTTCAGAAATTTGAAGCCGATGGTCGATTGCTGGCCGAGTTTGACGGTGGCAGCGCGGGCGACGGGTTCTCACGGCCAAACGGACTGGCGGTGCATGGAGATCACATTTACGTGTGCGATTGGTGGAACGACCGGGTGCAGGTGTTGGACGCCGACGGGCAGGTGATCGACACCCTGATCGGCCATTCCGGTACCTCCAAGTGGGCCCGTACATTCCTCGACGCCAACCCGGACATCGAGGAGAAGCTCAACAACGCGACGCAAAACATCGAGCTGAAACGCCGGTTTTATCGGCCCACTGCCGTTACCGTGAGCGACAACGGGTTGGTGTTCGTTGCCGACTGCTATCGGCACCGCGTTCAAATTTACCGGAAACTTTAGGACATCGGAGCCGGGTTCAATTTCCCTTCGAGACCGGCGCCGGCCGATACAGGAGGCACCATGACCAGTACCAATGGCTACAGGACGAACCAGGAAATCGGCACGACAGTGCTCGTCGTGATGATGGAGGTAGACGAGGCCGACGACGCCGTGTTCAACAAGTGGTACAACGAGGAGCACCTGCCGGAACGCATGTCCATCCCCGGATACGTCAGCGCCCGGAGGTTCATGCTGGACCCAGAGGATGAGCAGGCGAACGGGGTTTTGCGATACCTGTGCATCTGGGAACTGGAAAGCGACAGCCCGTTGCAATCACAGTTCTACAAGGACCAAAACTCCAAGCCCACGCCGACGAAAGAGGCCGCCAATGGCGTTGTGAAACAGAGGGCGCGGGGGCTTTACCGGCAGATTTTCCCGGTCTCCGGCGGCTACAACGACCGCATCGGCTACACCTACCCGGACGGCGTCAGAATAGGCGCATAGGGCAACGCACCGTAGCCGGCGAGCTGAAGGGGCTGTCAAACGACAGCCCCTCATTTTTATGGGTTTCTCAGATGCGGGTGAGACGCAGCAGGTCGCCGATATCCGTTTCGTCCTCGAGGCGCCACAAACGGGCCAGCAACTCCTCCGTCTGTTCCGACGAAAGCAGACCTTCGCACAAACCCCGGAATTTAGTTTCGACCTCGGCGTTGGTCATGGGATTCAGATGGTGACCGCGGAAGTGAGCGACCTCTGAGCTGTAGGTCTGCCCGTTCTTCATCCGCAGGTCGAAGTTGCAAAGCATAGCCTCAGGTACGCGGCGGTTTGCTTCCTCCGAAGCCTCGATGCGCGTGCGACTGATCAACGCCGCGATGCCAGGGTCGTTGATGTGCTCGTCCGAGAAATGGCTCTGATTGAGGGCGTTATGGGTCAGAGCGATCGCCGTCGCGTAGGGCATGCTGTGGTCCGCGGACTCCCGGGTCTTGGGATGGTACTTCTCGTCATCGCCGGCCATGATGTCGATGGCTTTTTGCAGGGTCCGGATATGAACGTCCGCAACGTCGTCCACGTTGAAATCCGGAGCCTGCCGACGGGCCTCCAGCGCGGCCTCGACGACCGTTTGTGAGTAGAGGCCCAAGGCGAACTGCTTGATGTTGCACTCGTGCACCTTGAACGGTTGACCCTGGTCTCCGCCAAAGGGCTCCACGCGGTAAGGCTCCTTGGTCACCGCCGAGAAGAACCCCAGCTCTCCTTCGAATACCGGGGTGGGGCCGGTCAGCCCACGCTCGGCTAGCGAAGCTGCGAACACCGCGTTACGGCTGGCGTTCGCGTAGGCGCAACCCTTCCAGTGGGAAAGTTCCCCAACCCGGGTCTGCCCCAACGCCAGATTGGGTGTGATCCCGAGGTTCAGCGCCTGCTCAGTTTGCGCCGCAGACAGCCCCATGGCGCGGGCCGCGCCAACGGAACTGGCGATCGCGCCGTTGGTGACATGATCAAAGCCGAGGGACCGGATATTGCAAGCGTCACCGAACCGGCAAAACGCTTCGTAGGCAACGGCGGTTGCGGTGAGCATCCGGCGACCGCCGGCTCCTGCCATTTCGGCCCCGGCCAGAGTGGCAGCTATGCTGTCGCTGGGATGCCCGGATTCCTGAGTGGTGTAACCATCGTTGAAGTCCAGATATCGGATCATCACACCATTTGCGAAGGTGGCGGATTCGGGGCTGCTGGTCAAACCGTTGCCAATGATGGTTACCGGCCGGCGGTGTCCGGTGACCTCTGCGGCAAGATCTCGGGCGATCTTGCTCGGTTCCGAGGTGTAACCGCCGATGGCGCACCCCACGGTGTCGATGATCATCCGCTTGAGCAGGTGAACCGTGTCGGATGGGATGTCGGGATAGTGCAAATTGGCAGAGTAATTGGAAACATACTCGGCGATCGTGGTCATAAGATTCCTTCCTGGTCGCGGCTGCGCAGATTGGTTGGCTCCGATGGTATCACCGGGATGACGGCGGAAGATTGCCATTTTCACGGGCCGGTGACAAGCGACCAGCCGGCCAGGCTCACTAACTCAATGCTGTGGATGCTCAGGTTCGTCGGCCCCATGGACACCAGGCATCCGCAGCGTGGCGTCCGTCACACTGGGAAACGATCAGCCAACCCTTGGGCGCTCTGCGAACCCGGCAACGACGAATCAATAACGGGGCGAACTGCGGCCCGCCCCGTTCGGTACTTCGGTGGTGTGGAAGTTACTCCTTCCAAAACCGCTCTTCGGTCCAGCGCCATCCGTCGGCCGTCACGATTTCACGGCTGGTTTCGATCATCCCGGGGTGGCCGCAAGCGTAGACCAACGTTTGTGACCGGTCCAAACCGAGCCTCGCGAGTTGATCGGCGACGATGTTGTTGAGGCGTCCGGTTGCGCCTGCCCAGCCGGTGTTGCGCTCTTCGGTGGGCCGGCTGATCGCGGGGACGAAAGTCACTGTGTCGGGATGATCGGCGGCCAGCTGGCACAACTCGACGTCGTAGACGAACTCGTCCAGATACGAGGCCCCTTCAACCACGTAAAAGTGGTGCCCGTCACGTCCGTAATGCAAGTGATCCCGGACCATGCTGACGAATGGCGCGATGCCGGTCACGGTGCCCAACATGAGATGTTGGGTTGCCGACTGGTCCATCAAAAAGATGCCTTTGGGTCGAGGGCGTATGGACATGGTGTCGCCGATCTCCATACGCCACATCAGCGGGGTGAGTTCGCCTTCTGGAACCAGTTCGACGAAGATCTCCAATGCGGATTCGTGGGGCGCAGAGACGATTGAATATGCTCGCTCTATACCATCCAGCCCCAGGGTGCAATATTGCCCGGGCTTGAATTTGAATTCAAAACCCTGCGGCTCCATCTTTATTACCATGAGGTCGTCCGTGTAGTCGATGCGTTCCACCAGCCTAGCGCGCGGCAAATTGGCGGTGCGATCTCGGGTCACGGTGGTGGATGGGGAAGTGGTCATTCTGGCTCCAGTTCGTAGATTTGCGCGGTGTTTGCTCCGGGGACCGGGCGGCGTGTGCCGGAGGGGAGGACGCGCAACCGTCTAGGTAAATGCCTCGCAGAGGGTTGGCTTGACGTCTTCGATCGCGTCAACCCATCAATTCGACCCGACAAGGTTCGAGATGCAGGCCGGGCACCCGGGCCATGGGGTTGATGTCCTCAGAAGCCTGCAACTCGACTGCCAGCTGTCCGAACAAAGTGGTGATCGAAACGACCCCTGGCGGGACAGCCTGGTCAAGGCAGGCGATCCCGGTGGTACGGTTGCCGGCGGTCACGACGGCAACCGGCGCATCATTGGAGATGCCCCAGGACGCGGCATCCACCGGGTTGAGGTGCACCTGTTCGTCACGTACGATTCGATTCAGCTCCCCCGCTTCCACCGTGATCTCGCGCTCACTTTGTAGCAGAACCCTGCCCGGAGCAAGGACCGCAGGGAGATCAGGATTGGTAGTTGGCGCTACGGCGCGGAACAGTGGCGCTCCCGGCTCAGCTCGCCCGTTAGGGAAACCGGCCGCGTACAAAACCGGGGAAGAGGGACTAGTGGGTGTAGGGCAAGGCCACTGTATCCCGCGTTCTTCGCGGGTCGTGTAAAGCAACTGGGTCGGGCGGGGAGTATCCATGCCGGTCTGCATGACCAAAGCCGTTTCCCGGGCCAGGCGCGGATAGCTGATCCCTCGGTAATTTGGCGCCACCGACGCTATCTCATCCATTACCTGGGCGGGTTCATCGTAATTCAGCCCGTCGACGTTCAGCCTCCGGCCCAATTCCGCGAAAATCCATCCTTCCGGCATGGCGTCATTGTTTCGGACGTTGACCGCCGGCCTGACGCGCTGGATGCGGCGTTCCAGATTGGTGAACGTGCCGTCTTTTTCGGCGAAGGTCGCGCGGGGAAGCACCACATCGGCAACCTGGGCTACCGGAGAAAGGAAGGTGTCGGCTACGGCGAGAAAATCGAGCTTTTCGAAAACGGCCAAATCGCTGCCGAGCAGTCCGTTCGAATAGTTGGGGCTGTCTCCGACGAGCAACATCGACGTGATGACGCCGCCCGCGGCTTCGAGCATGGAAGCGGCGCTCATTCCAGCGGAAGGCGGCAGCGGTGCGCCCCAGATCTGCTCCACGCCGGCGCGATGTGCGTCGTCGAAGGTGGGCGCGCCTCCCGGAAGGCGGTCGGGGAGACATCCCACATCGATGGCGCCCTGGCCGTTGGCGCCCCCTCGCATGGGAAATATGCCGCCCGCAGGGCGATCAACGTTGCGCGTCAGCAGCGCCAGGTCGGCCAAAGCCACCACGCATTCGCGGGTGATTTCGGCGGGCAGGTTGTCCAATCCGTACACGATGGCGCCGGTTTCGGCCTCGCCATACATCCTGGCGGCGCGGGCGATGTCTTCAAGGGAAATGCCCGTCGCAGCGACGGTGTCGTCTCCCAACCGTTCCAGCTCGTAGGCCAACGTGTCGTAGCTGTCAGCGTGTTCGGAGAGCCATTCGGCGTCGATCAGGCCTTCCTGCAGCACCTGCTTCAAAATCGCGCCCAGGAGCAAAAGCTCGGTTCCCGGCGCCGGCCGGAGCCACAGGTCGGCGTACCGGGTAAGTTCGACTTCCCGGGTGTCAATGACGATAAGCGGCGTTCCGTTGCGGGATGCGCGCTTGATAGGCACGCCCACCACGTTGTGGCTTTCGGTCAGGTTGGTGTTGAACACCAGGATGCACCCGGCTTTCTCCAGGTCCCAAATCGAGTTGGTAGCCCCAGGGTATCCGAGGACGTCTTCCAGGGCGCCGGTCAGGGCGGGCTGCGTGTTGCCCGAATGATCGATGTTGTTGGTGTTCATGCCAACGCGGGCAAACTTCTGGGCCAGGTATAGCTCCTCGTTGGTGCTATCGGGGGCGGTGATCAGGCCGAAGCCCTGGCCGGTCTGGTGAGGGCGAAGTCGCTCAGCAATGAGGTCTAGAGCCTCGTCCCATGTAGCATTTTCCAGCCGACCGTTGCGTCGGATCATGGGGCGGCGCAGGCGCTGGCCGCTGGTGAGGTGGCTAAGGCCGAATTTGCCCTTGTAGCAGGCCTGACCGCGGTTGGCGGGCGAATTGAGCTCGGGAATGGCGCGAATCACGCGGCCCTGCTCGTTGATCTCGAGATTCATCTGACAGCCCACTGGGCAGTGGGTGCAGATGGTGCGTTCCACGCGCGCCGGCTTTTCCCATTTGCCCTCCCGCTCGGTCAGGGCCCCGACCGGGCACACATCGATGCAGGCCCCGCAGAACTCGCAACCCGACTCCAGCAGGGACGTCCCGAAGGACGTGCCAACCAGCGCATTTCCGGATCGTTCGGTGAAGCAGATGGCGTTGTCTCCGCGCATTTCTTCGCACGCCCGGACACATCGGCCGCAGGTGATGCAAAGGTTGAGGTCCCGGTCGTAGAAGGGATCGCTCACCTCCAGCGGAATGTCGCGATACACATAGGTCATGGGAGATTCGAGCTCCATGCCCAGATACCGGACGGTGTCCTTGAACTCGCAACGCTCGTTCTTGGGACAGGTGATGCAACGGTCGTTGACCGAAACGTGACGCAGGCAGACGTCGGAGGGACCGCAGATTTCGACGCGGTGGCAGGTGAGGCAGCCATTGGGATGCTCGGCGATAAGCATTTGCATGACGGAGCGGCGGAGCTCGATAACGTCGGGGGTCTCGCTCCACACGGTCATGCCGTCGGTGGCGGCCAGGGTGCAGGCGGCCGGGAACCCGGGCACGCGACCTCGTTCGTTTTCCGCGACCACCACGCACATGCGGCACGCGGCATAGGGCTTCATGCCCGAGTGGTAGCAGAGATATGGAACATACACGCCGGCGTCGATGGCGGCTTCGAGCACCATCTTCCCCGGTTGGGTCTTGATTTCCACACCGTCGATGGAGATGGTTATATCGTCAGGCATGGCGTGTCCTATATAGCGCAACGAGCAGCGGCAAAATCAGCGTAGGCTAATCAGCGGCGGGTTAGGCGGGGCGAGAATACCTGGTCCGGGCAATCGCCGGTGTGGCGCTTTTCGCGAATATGAGCGTCAAACTCGTGCCCGAAATACCGGAGGGCGGAGGAGACCGGGTTGAACCCGAGTTGTCCGTGTCCACACAAAGACCCGGCCTGCATGTTTTCGCCGATGTTCCGCATGAGCGCGAGGTCTTCCTCGGTGCCTTCCAGGTTGCTGATGCGTTCCAGGACTTCCAGCAGGTGGCTCATGCCCATGCGGCAGGGGAAGCACTTCCCGCACGATTCGTACTGGCAGAACGCGATCAGGTTGCGGGTCAGGTCGACCACGCACGTATCCTCGTCGGCGACGATGATCCCGCCGGAACCCAGGATTGCGCCGGCCGCGCGGAAGACGTCAAAGTCCAGGACGAGGTCCAGATTGGCGTCGCTGGCAGAGAGCACGCCGCCCAACGGGCCGCCGGTTTGGAGCAGTTTCATGGACTTGCCATTGGGAACGCCGCCCGCCATGTCGAAGAGAACCTGACGCAGGGTCATGCCCAACGGAACTTCGATCAAACCGGTGTATTTGATATCGCCGGACAGGCAGAGGATTGCGGTGCCGCTGCTTCCGTTGATCCTGTTGTCGGGATCGGGTGGTGTGCCGATGCTGGCGAACCAATCCCCGCCGCGCGCCACGATCTCCGGCACGTAAGCGAGGGTCTTGACGTTGTTGATGTTCGACGGTTTGCCGAACACCCCCACCTGTGCGGGGAATGGCGGACGAAAACGAGGCATGGACCGCTTGCCTTCGATGGCCTCCATCAACGCCGTTTCCTCACCGGACACGTAGGAATCGCCCGTCAAAGCAACCTCGACGTCGAAGGAGAAATCGGTCCCCAGGATGTTCTGGCCCAGGAGGCCGAGGTCGTAGGCCTGTTGGATGACGGCGCGAGTCCGGTCGATGGGCTGGTTGTGACCGTGGCGGATGAAGATGTAGCCGCGATTTGCGTTGCAGGCGTACCCCGCGATGGTGATGCCTTCGACGACGGTGGCCGGATCGCTTTCCAGGATACCCCGGTCGTTGAAAGCGCCCGGGTCGCCTTCCTCGCAATTGCAAAGAATGTACTTGTTCGGGTCCGGATTGCCAGCCAGGAACCCCCATTTGACTCCGGCCGGGAAGGCCGCGCCTCCACGACCCCGCAAGCCGGAGGTGCGAACCTCGCCGAGGGTGTCACCGGGAGACATCTCAGTGAGAGCCTTGTTCAAGGCCGAGTACCCACCGTTGGCGATGTATTGATAGAGATCGGACGGATCGATGTTGCCGGCGTTGCGCAGGGCGATGCGCTGCTGCAAGGCCATCATCGGGTGGTCCTGCAGGTTCGAAATTCCTGCGGGCCCCTGCGTTGGCTCGCCGAGATAACCGATGGCGTGCTCCACCAACGGATTGCCGCCGGCCACATGCTCTCGGACGATGCGCTCGGCTAGCTCGGGCGTGACCTGACTGTAGAACACCCGGGAACCGTTGGGCATCTGGACGTCGAGCAGGGGCTCGGCGAAGCACAGCCCCAGGGTGCCGACCTCCGACACGTTGGCCGCCACCTGCTGGCGCTCCAGTGCGGAGTTGACGGCGGCGAGGACTTCGAACCCACCGGCGGCCTCACCGGCCAGCCCGGTGCCGACGCGGATCCACGGCCGGTCGCCCGTGGTCAGGTTCTCCCAGCGGCGCCGCGCTTCGCCGAGGATGTCGGTAAACGGGGATTCCGTTTGTGCAGTCACGAGGACAATCGCTGATCAGTGCGCGGGGGCGGAGGTCAGGGCCTGGGAGATTTTCGAACGGGCGTTGTCGGGAGTAATGCGCCCGGCCAGATGATGGTTGATCGCCATCACCGGAGCATGGGCACACGCGCCGAGGCAGGTGTTGTAGCGCAGGGTCGCTTTTCCGTCGGGGGTATCACCCTCGTCGGACAACCCCAACGCTTCCTGCGCGGCGGAGATCACCGCGGTTGCGCCCATCACGTGACAGGAAGGGCCCCAGCAGACCTCCACGCGGAGATCTGTCGGCGGATCAAACCGGAAGTTTGGATAAAAGGTGGCTACCGCCCAAACGTCGTTGACCGTAACATCCATCCGGACGGAGACAGCGTCCACCGCCTCGGTCGGGATGTAACCGATTGCGTCCTCCACCGCCAGCAGGGATGAAAGGACAGTGACCGTGCTTTGTAGCTGGTCATTCACCGCCCGATCGATGAGCTGAAGGGTGGCATCGTCCATTTGTGAAATCCGTTACAAATCCCGATTTGACGGCGCGAGTTTAGCACAACGGCCCTGACAGGAGCAACGCGGCCGCGTCAGCAGTGTCCCGGGAAACGATGGTCAGTTCTCGGCGGCTTCCCGATTTTCCAGGGCTTTGTCCATCACGCGCTGGAAAACCTCGTAGGGCTGGGCGCCGCTGAAAAGCAGGTTGTCAAACACGAAGGTGGGTATGCCGCGGATGCCGTAGCCCAGCGCTTCGTGGTACTGGTCAACCACCTTCTGGGCGTAGTGCCCCGATTCGACGCGTTCGCGCAACTCGGCTCCATCGAGGCCGACTCCAGAGCCGATATCGGCGAGGACCGAAGGGTCTCCTAGGTTGGCCCCGTGGTCCCAGTACGCCTCGTAGGCAGCATGGTGGTACTCGAGGAATTTGCCCTGTTCCTGTGCGTACTCAGTGGCCTGAAGGGAGTAGAGGCTGTTGGGCGTGTATTTGGGCGGCCGCATCACCAGATTGGCCTCCCGGGCGTGAGTGCGGAGAGGATCGGCCAGCTCGTCGTCGGTCTCACCGGGGCGAGACTCGCGCGGGCGGCCTTCCTGGGGAGTATCGGGGCGCAGGAGGTAGGCGCGGCCCTCGACGGTGATGTCGTACTCTTCCGATAGTTTGTCGACGCGCTCAAGGCCGACATAGCACCAGGGTCAAATGTAGTCGTACCACACGATCACATGGACGGGATTGGGGTCGTCCGGGTGGCTGTGGGCCGGCGGCTGGGTGGTCATGGCATCACCTCCGGGAGCGGGGCAGTTGCGGAGCGAGAGATTAGCGGCGTCGGGAGGCCATTGGCTAGCAGGACACCAATCGGTCCAGCAGCGGGTACAGCCCTTCCAGACTGTCGATATGGTCGCAATCGGCGACGTCGGAGTGGAAACCACCGCGGTCGATGAGTACCGGGAGGAGTCCGGCGTCTCGGGCGCCCTGCACGTCGGAACGCGGCTGGTCGCCAACGTGCATCGCCTGTTCGGGGCGCAGAGCCATGCGGTGCAGAGCGGCTTCGAAGATCGCGGTGGCGGGCTTCTCGCCGGTCTCGCGGCTGGTGATGCAGAATTCCAGGTACTGCCGGATCCCCAGGCTCTGAGTGAGTTCGTCCATATCGCGGCGGAGGTTGGTCAGGACAGCCAACCGGTAGCCGCGTTCGCTCAACTCTTCCAGCACGGGGCGGGTTTCCTCAAACTCCACCAGCTCCTTGGGCACAGAAATTGCCATGTCCCAGATCTGCTTGGCCATGCGAAGTGACACGGCGACGCCCGATTCCTCGAGAATGATCTGCTCGTACCGCGCGAAGAATTCATCTCGAGCGGGAGTGTCACGTTCGCCCAGGGGCCAACGATGATTTTCCTCGTTGAAATAGAGGTCGGCGATGGCGTAGCCGCGAGCCAACCGGTCTGCAGGTACGCGAATACCCAGGTTCTGACACGCGGCATGCTGGATCTGGGGCAACGGCGGCCAGAAACGTACCAGCGTATTGTAAAAATCGAAAAAGATGGCCTCGATCATCTGCGGGGGGCGCAGGCAGGGCATTCAGTCTCGCCGGGCGACCCGATGCTGCGCGGGCCAATGATAGCACAATGAGTGGGACGTGACGCACCGCGCGACGCGTGGCCTTCCTCTGTCGCGCACCGGGATTTCCGGGCGGTTGAGCGCGGGTCGACGTTTACAACGTTACCAGTTCGACCAGGGCGGCGGAGACGTCCTCGGGCGAGGCCAGCCGCCAACTCGCACAGGTACTGACGCCAGGCGGCCCCACGTACACTCCGACGCCTCCAGCGGACCGTACCGCGCCGAAAGCGTCCTCATCGGTTGCGTCGTCGCCCATATAGATTGGGAAAGACTCGGGGGACAACCGGGATCGGATCAACGTCAGGGCTCTGCCTTTGTTCCAGTCGATCGCAGGGCGAAGCTCCAGAGCCATCTTGGCTTCCGTAACATGGCACGAGCCGGACTGTACAAACTGGTGGGTAATGTCATCGAAGACGGACACGACCTGGTCGTGATATTGAGGCGGAGTTTGCCGGAAATGCGTAGTGAGGGTATAGGTCTTGTTCTCAACGAACGCGCCGGGCACACCCGCCAAGCGGATTTCCAGGTCATGGGACGCCTGGCTGATAGTTCTGGACGCAGACTCGGCGTCAGGGTGACGGTAATCCAGTCCGAGGCCGCTTATTTCCAGGCCATGGTTGCCGGCGTACACCAATCCCGGCACGTTCACCCGAGCCTCAACGTCATGCAGGGACCGGCCGCTGATCACTCCGACCACAAACTCGGAACGGTTGGCGAGTTGGCAGAGCAGCAACTGATTGCCGGGGCACAGCGTGGCCTGTTCGGGCCGGGGAGCGATTTCAGATAATGTCCCGTCGAAATCAAGGAGAAGCAGGATGGGGTCCTGGCCTGCTACCAGGGATTTGAGATCGTCCAGGTCGAGATCAAGCATGGGGAATGGCGCTATGCCGTGGTCGCGATGGAAAGTCGGGAGTGATCGGGAGTGCTCGCCTGCATGAGGTGCATCATTATACGGCCGGCCCATTTGTAGATGTTGTTTTCGCGGACTGTATTGCGCATCTGGCGCATCCGGATGCGTCGCTCGGCGTCGGTCATGGTGAGGGCCTGGTGGATGGCTTCGGCGAACTGCTCGGTGGCGTAAGGGTTGATTATCAGCGAGCCGGTAAGTTCCTGAGCGGCGCCGGCAAAGGCGCTGAGGATCAGGACGCCGTCGCCATCGACACGGGAAGCCACGTACTCCTTGGCCACCAAATTCATGCCGTCGTGGAGGCTGCTTTCGGCGCAGAAACTGGCCAGGCGGCGCAGCGCCGAAAAGGTCGCCGAGGGCAGAGAAGTAGGCCAGTAGAGGACCGGTTGCCAGCCGTCGTGTCCGAACCGCTCGTTGATGCGGTTGACGGTCGATTCAATATCGATCGTGAGCTGCATATACGAATCGATACTGGTGCGGCTGGCGGCTCCGGCCTGGAGGAAGACCAGTTGACCGCGGTACTGGGGCCATTTTTCAAACAGCCGCTCGACAGCCCGCAGGCGGTGGGGGATGCCCTTGGTGTAGTCCTGCCGGTCGATGCCCAGGCCAAGGATGCGGCCGCGATTCAATCCCAATTCGCGCGAAAGGCGGGCCATTTCGGCTTCGACTTCTTCGGAACGGGCCTCTTCGTCCAGGCTGTCGAAATCGATGCTGATCGGGAACGGGCGGACCAGAGTGGTCTCGTCACGGTAGTCGATCAGCCCGTATTCGGGGTCAACGTGTGCGTCCAGGTTCGCCTCAACGCAGCTCAGGAAGTTCTGGCAGTCGCCGGAGAGGTGGAAACCCAGCAGATCGTTGCCCAACATGCCGTCGAGGATTTCGTCCTGCCACGGACAGATCCGCAGGATGTCCGGATTGGGCCAGGGGATGTGCCAGAACTGGCCGATGATGGCGTCGGGGTTGACCTCGCGGATGTACCTGGGGAGCAGGGCGAGGTGATAGTCCTGAACCAGGACGATGGCGGGCTCGTCGTTAATTTCGTCGAGGACCAGATCCGCAAAACGGCGGTTCACCGACTGGTAGAACCCGTAGTGCTCGGCATCAAAAACGGGCTCGGTGTAGGCGATGTGGCACAGCGGCCACAGGGCCTCGTTGGCGAAACCGTAGTAGAACCCCTGGTTCTCTTCGTTGCTGAGGTTGAGCAGCCGCATGGAGTAGGCGGGGTCGTCGGTGGGGACGCGTATGCGGCCGGACTCATCCATTGCAGCCAGATCATCGTCCCCGTTGCTCTGGGCGATCCAGGTACCGCCGCAGGCACGCATCAGAGGATCTATGGCCGCAGTGAGGCCGCCCGGGGGCATCACCCCACGAGGGACACCGTCCACCATAGTAAACACGTACGGCTGTCGATTGGACACCACGACCAGCCGATAGTCGCTCAATTCCCGGCTTACCAAGCGTTGTAAATCGCCGCCGGTCCACATAACAGGCCACCTCCGTTCTCGGGTGCGCCTCGGGGCAGCAGATAGTTATACACCGCGAAACACTATAATAATTATTATCGACAATGGATTGTGCCACACGATAGCCGTCAGGTCAACGGTCGGGACGGCTCAGAGGAGCAAGTTTCAGATGTCATATGGATTCCGGCAGCGGCCGGGTTGACGCAGCGGGTGTCGGGGAAGAGGACGCGGAGGGTGTGTCCCAGGTCGCGCTTCCACAGCGGCGAGACTTGGAAAATTGGAAAGTGTCGGCTTCTTCCCGCGCCGGCGGCGGATGGCGAGGTCGCCGCGCCGGCGTCGAACCGCGCGCATGGAACCATGGGGGCCGTTCAGTTCCGTCAGCGGCGCTCCCTGCAGGTCGTGGCCACGGGCGTCCGGGCCATTGTGGATCGCGCGTGTCAGCGACTTCAAGATCGGCCGGTTCAAGATCGGTGCGGCGCCGGTGGACTAGCGTGGATGGGCAGGCAAGGGAGGGATTTGGTTCGACGGGTTTTGGGGATTGGTTTGTGATTGGTGGGTTGCGGGGAGCGGGGCGCGTGGGCGCCGGCTTGCGCGGCCGCGCCGGTGCAACGAGACGTCGGAATCAGCGAGGTTCCGCTCGGTAACCGGAAGTCGTTATGGAAGCGGCGGTTCCGGTAACGAATTTGGGGCACAATGGACGAAGGCACCGTGCTGCGCAGATTTTTCTTGACACTCGCCCCGCCCCGTACCATAATTTTCGAGTCTTGAATCCCGCGACCCCGGATGATGCATCTGGAAGAGCGCGCGGGCCGGAGGTTTTCCTTGTCCACCAACTCTTTCACCCTGACCGACGATATGCGCGAGCGATCCATTGGAGTGGAAAGCGCACCGACGATGACGGAAGTCGAGAAAGGCCACATCGCCCGGTTCGCCGAGGCCATCGGGGACGACAACCCGGCGTACACGGAAGGTATTCCGGAGACCGGCGGAATAGTAGCCCCCCCAACCTTCCTGAGAGCGATGCGGGCCGTTCGGCCAGAGCTGCCATTCGAAATACCGTTCACGCGATTGCTGGACGGTGGCAGTGACTGGGAGTACTTTGAGCACGTGCGGCCGGGCGACGTGATCACCGCCGTTGGCCGCGTGGAAGACATCCGGGAACGGACCGGCAGCATCGGGCAGATGCTGATCACAACCATCAAGGTTACCTACCGCAACCAGTCGGGCGCCATTGTCGCGACCCAAACCAGCACGTCCATACGGCACTGATCGTCGACCGGACGCCAGTAGTGGAGAAATGCCATGGGCCAGCAGATTTATTTCGAAGACGTAAGCGAGGGCATGGAGTTGCCCGTCGAGGTGAGGGAACCCACCACGCGGCAACTGGTGCAGTACGCGGGAGCTTCGGGCGACTTCTACGAGATTCACTACGACAAGCCCTACGCGGAGAGCATCGGGTTGCCGGGGATCATCATCCACGGGGCGCTGAAGAACGCGATGCTGGGCGCGTACGTGACGGGTTGGGCAGGACCGGCGGCCACGCTGCGGCGGCTGACCTGCCAGTATCGGGGAATGGACTTTCCCGATGAACCCATCACCGCCAAGGGACACGTTACCCGGGTGTACCAGGAAGGCGAGCAAAACCTCGTCGACTGCACCATCTGGCTGGAGAACCCGCAGGGTCAGCAGACCACGCCGGGGACGGCTACGGTGGCGCTGCCGGCCCGCAGCGGGTAACAGATGCGTGCCGCGGATAGCGGCCGCTTGAGCAACCAATTCAGTAAAAGGATAAACCGACTATGCCCAACAATCTGGAAGGAAAGGTAGCGATCGTCACTGGTTCGGGCCGCGGCGTGGGCCGGGGGATCGCCAAGCTGATGGCCGAAGAAGGCGCGAAGGTGGTGGTGGTTGACCCCGGCGTCAATGTTGACGGAACCGGGTTCGACCAATCGATTGCCGAGGTCGTGGTTGGCGAAATTCGCGACGCCGGCGGAACCGCCGTGGCGTGCACCGAATCGGTGGCGACCATGGACGGCGGCGAGCGAATCGTGCAGACGGCCATTGACAACTTCGGGAGGCTGGACATCGTGGTGTGCTGCGCCGGGATCCTGCGGGACCGCATGGTCTTCAACATGACCGAGCAGGAGTGGGACGACGTGATAGCAGTCCACCTGAAGGGAACCTTCACGGTGGTCAAGCACGCGTGCATCCTGTTCCGGCAGCAGCGCTCCGGTCGGGTGATCACCTTCAGCAGCCAATCCGGGCTGGTGGGCAACAGCGGCCAGGCCAATTACGGCGCGGCCAAGAGCGGGATCGCCGGGTTCACCAAGGTGGTGGCCAAGGATATGGGCCGGTACGGCGTGACCGCGAATTCGATCGCGCCCCGGGCGACCACTCGGATGATCGGGGCAATACCCGAATCTGCGGCGGAGATCCGGGCCCGGGGCGGCGTGGCTACCCTCTCCGGAGAGGGCGGAGACGACAGCCAACTGCAGAACCTTGATCCAGACGGGATCGCCCCGTTCGTCGCCTACCTGGCCTCCGATTACGCGGCCAACATTAACGGGCAGACGTTCCTGGTGTATGGCAACACGGTGTCGCTGATGTCGCAGCCGCGGCCGGAGAATGCGATCTGGACCGAATCCGGGCACTGGGAGATGGACGACCTTTCGGCCCAAGCCCGTGGCTATCTGACGGCCGGTATCCCCAATCCGGCGCCGGCACAACAGCGGTAGCGCTTTGGCGCGTCGGTTTTGGGAGATTGTCATAACCAAGATTTACCGGATTGAAGGATTTCCGAGATTGGACGCTCTCCTGGACGGATGGCGCTGATCTCGTAAACCCGCAAATGACGTAAATCACGTTTCTGATCGCGCATGTCATATAAGGACTGAACAATGCCTCTACTGGAAGACAAAGTAGCAATTGTAACCGGCGCCGGACGCGGCATCGGACGTGGCGTCGCCAAACTTATGGCGGCCGAAGGCGCGAAGGTTGTGGTTTGCGACCTCGGCGTGAACGTGGACGGCACCGGAGCCGACATCTCGGTGGCGCAGCAAGTGGTCAACGAGATCGGCGAAGCGGGCGGCGCCGCGGTGGCGTGCACGGAATCCGTGGCCACCATGGACGGCGGCGAGAAGATCGTACAGACGGCCGTGGACAACTTCGGCAAGTTGGACATCGTAGTGACGGTGGCCGGGATTCTGCGCGACCGCATGGTGTTCAACATGTCCGAAGAGGAATGGGACGACGTGATCGCGGTCCACCTGAAGGGGACTTTCACGGTGGTGAAGCACGCGAGCATCCTGTTCCGGCAGCAGCGGTCGGGTCGGATCATCACGTTCAGCAGCACCTCCGGCCTGTACGGCAACAGCGGGCAGGCCAACTACGGGGCAGCCAAGGATGGCATCGCCGGGTTCACGCGGGTTTGCGCGCGGGACCTGGGACGCTACGGTGTGACGGCGAACGCGATATCCCCGTCAGCGAGCACCCGGATGACCACGAGCGTGCCGGACGAGGCACGGGCTTTGCGCTCAGCGCGCGGCATCGCAGCCGGCGGCGGATTGCGGGGCGATGCCGAGGACGTGGCGCCCATGGTGACGTGGCTGGCCTCGGATGAGGCGCAGCACGTGAACGGCCACGTATTCCACGTGACGGGCGGATTGGTGACGCTGCTCAACGAACCCGAGCCCGTGAAGACGATCCGCAAGGATAGCCGTTGGACGGTTGACGAGTTGGCGGGCGTGTTCCCGGCGACCATTGGGGTCGAGTTGTACAACCCCGCCCCGGCTCCGCCACCGAGCGCGTAGGGGTTTGCCTGACGCGAGGCGGCGAAATAGCTAGAAACGGCGATGCCGGGCGGGAGACTGCCCGGCATTTTGCTCTTCCAACGCGAGACATCCCGGCAATCAGGGCCAGGGTTCAGGGTGCGCGCCATGGATGAATTCCGCAGACGACGGATCCGGTCCGGGGTGATCACAGTGTGCGTCCTGGCGGCGATAGGGGCTGCAATTTGGATCGTGGTCAATCCCTTCCTGATCGGGCTCGGCGTCACGCACAAGGACTGGTTCGTGCATGTGACGCCCGAAAATCTGGTGGAGTACTCCCAGCAGATCGTTGTAGCTCGTTACGCAGACGAAGCGGTCTACGAAATTCCCACCCACTCGCCGGAATACAAGGTCATACAGTCGCACACGGACGTGTACCGGCGGTTCGAAGTGGTGGAGTCCTTGAAAGGCGATTTCGAACCGGGCGACAGCATTTACGTGGGGTGGAGCGCCGGGTATACCGAGGTCAACCGGGAGACTGGAAGACGACAGTTCATTCCGTGGGTGGTTGCGCCTCTCGCGCCAGGAGAAATCTATGGATTGTTCCTGAACCTGCGGCATTCGAGATCGCGCCACCCGGACGACCCGGAGACCAGGATCTGGAAAACGCCGGACGGATTGGAGGTGGCGTCGGTGGACGATCAGGGAAGGTTCTCATTTCAGACCGACCAGTTTTACCGCAACGCTTTGAAAGACATGAGCCTCAAGCCGGTTCCCGGTTCTGGGGCTCCTTTCGAATTGACGACGCACGATGTGAGGAAATTGGTCGCGTCGGGGTCCGGTGACTCCGATCGGTGAGACATCTGCGGAATTGACGCGGATTGACAGGGTTTAGGGGTGGGCATACCATGTTTGTAGTGGTCGTGCTACACGGGGAGCTGGCGGTGCCCTGAACCCGCAACCCGCCACAGCGGGGTGGAATTCCTCCCCTAGGCAAGGCGCAAGGGCCAATTTCCCAGGGAATGGCGCTGAGGGCCGGGTCCCACGCGGCGCAGGCTCGTGAACTCCGCCAGGGCTTGACGGCAGCAACGGTAAGCGATGTCCCGCGGGTGCCGTGGGAGTGCCTGGCCTGAGCCAATCCCGACGATATGCCCCCAGGCTGTAGTCAAAGGGAGGTGCTCGGCCACTTTTTGATTCCCCTTTGGTCATGCGGATACGGGTGTGACCAGCGCAGTACAAGCATGCCGAAATCCGCGATAGCCTCAACTCCAGTGCGACGGCGGCGCAAGTCGCTGGGCCAGCACTTCCTAACGGACCCCACGATCGCCAACCGGATTGTAGCGGCGGCCGAACCAGATGTATCGGACACCGTGCTTGAAATCGGGCCGGGTGCTGGGGTGCTGACGCGGCGGTTGGTCGAGCGGGCGGGACGAGTCGTTGCGGTGGAATTGGATCAGCGGTTGTGCGAGGAATTGCCGGGGAGGCTGGAGTTCCCGCCGAACCTCGAGGTCAAGCGGGAAGATGGGCGAGAGGTCGATCCGGACGACTTGGTGGGTGAGGGAACGGCGTACAAGGTGGTGGCGAACCTGCCCTACTACGCGGCCGCGCCGATCGTGCGCCGGTTCCTCGAGACGGTGAGGCCGCCGACGCTGATGGTCGTTATGGTGCAGCGGGAAGTGGCGGATGCGATGAACGCCAAACCGGGGGAGTTCACGCTGTTGTCGGTGGCCACACAGTTCTACGCGGAACCGTCGGTTGTAACGCAGGTCCCGCCCCGGAGTTTTCGACCGCCGCCCAAGGTGTCCTCGACGGTGTTGAAGCTGGCGGTGCGCGCGGAACCCGCAGCGGCGGTGGCGGATAGAGAGGCGTTCTTCGCATTGGTCCGGGCCGGGTTCAGCGCGCCGCGCAAGCAGCTGCGCAACTCGCTGATGCAGGGCACCGGAGCGGCGGCGGAGACGGTTGCCGCGTCGCTTGATGGCGCGGGTATTGATCCGCAGAGGCGACCGGCTACGCTGGGGATTGACGAGTGGGCGGCGTTGGACGCGAGATGGCCGGCGGGAACACCGCGGTCGCGGGCGACGTAGTCGCCGGGCGGTATCAAACGGTGGCGTGCGAGCGGCTGACACTCAAGGCCTATGCCAAGGTAAACCTGACTCTTGAGGTGCTCGGCAAGCGCGACGACGGTTACCATAACGTGGCCACGATCCTGCAGACGGTGGACCTGGCGGACACCCTGGAGATTAATCACGCCGACGAACTGGCGGTGGAGTGCGATGAACCGGGCCTGTCCGGTGATAGGAATCTCGCGTGGAAGGCGGCCGAAGCGTTGGCAGAACGGGTTGGGATTTCCCCCCGGGCGCATATACGCATAGAGAAGAAGATCCCGGCGGCTGCGGGATTGGGCGGCGGGTCGGCGGACGCGGCGGCGACGCTGGTTGGTCTGAACCGCTGGTGGGGACTGGGACGGTCGCGCGAGGAGTTGGCGGATGTGGCCGCCGGGTTGGGTTCCGACGTACCGTTTTTGCTCACTGGAGGGACGGCCCTGGGTTCCGGCCGGGGTGATGAGATATCCCCGTTGCCGGCGCTGCCGGCGATGGATATGTTGCTGGTGGTTCCGGAGGACCGCATCGACGCGAAGACACCCACGATGTACCGCGCGCTGAAGCCGGAGGATTTTTCGGACGGGGCCCGAACGCAGGCGATTTCGCGTGGTCTGGGCAGCGGGACGTTGACATCGGCCGGTGGTTGCAACGCCTTTGAAAGGGCCGCGCGAGAAATCTTTCCAGGCCTGGCGCGCGTATGGGACAGGGTGGCGGGGGTAACACAGCACCCGCCCAGGCTGTCCGGAGCCGGGCCCGCGTTTTACTGCATGCCGTCTTCGGAAAGTGAACGTATCCGGGTGGCCGAATCCTTGCAGGGCACTGGCGCGGCGGCGTACCTTGTCCAGACGATCTCGCCGGCGGGCGGGGACGGAGCACAATCGCAAATCCAATGAATAGTGGACGAGGAAACCGTTCGGCGTCATGGATCCATATCCGAACCGAATTTGCCGTTTGGTGAGTCAGGGTCCGAGAAGTTGTATCGTGTAAGGGTGGCATTGGGCGCGCTTCCCGGATCCCTGCTTTCGCAGGAATGACGGGGTTCAGGTCGAGAGCGCAGTGTTGCTGAACAAATTGCAGGTCAGGGAGAAGACAATCGTTGATGGATATTCTTGCGGTAATCAGCATACCCTTTGATCCGGACATCATTCGGACCGCCGGGTTCATACTCTCCTGGCACGGCTTTTTCACCTTCGTCGCGGTTGCGGTTGCCGTGTACCTGACCTGGCGATGGGGCCGTCGGGACGGGCTCGATGGCGACGCGATCCTTTCGGTGGCGACGTGGTGCATCATCGGCGGGATCATCGGGGCGCGCATTTTGCACGTCATCGATTTCTGGGACGACGTTTACCAATACGATCCGGCCCGCATCGTCTATTTCTGGAACGGCGGTATCGCGATATTCGGCGCGTACCTGGGCGGGTTCGTTGGAGGAGCAGCCTACATCACGCTCCGGAACGCGCAGTGGCTGATCGGCTTCTGCAACAACCCGGGGTTGCGTTGGACCGGGATGCACCGGGCAGTGGCCCAAATGCCTCCGGTGGCGCACCTTGCCGATGTGGCGGCGCCGGCGTTGCTGATCGCTTTGGCGATCGGGCGAATTGGCGACGTGATCAACGGCGAGCACTGGTCGAGTTTCTCAAATCTGCCGTGGGCATGGGTGTACACCGACCCGGATAGCCTGGGCTACGGGAGGCCAGCCTCGCATCCGGCTGTGGCCTACGAGCTGATATTCTGCCTGCTGTGGGCGGGAGTGCTCTGGTGGTTGAAGGACCGAGTGAGGCCGAGGGGGATGCTGTTTGCGCTGTTCTTCGCGGGCTACTCGGCGGGACGCTTCTTCATATCGTTCGTACGCCAGGAGCAGAACACGTACATCTTCGGGTTCAACGAGGCGCAGCTGGTGGCCCTGGCGATCATGGTTGTCACGGTGCCGCTGCTGATCTACCGGGCGCGGTTGGTGCGGCCGGAACGCTGACGCATGGCGAGAGGGGCACAGGCGCCGGACGAGGGATGACGGACTGGCGTTAGCGGGCGGCCTTTATCCGGGCGTAGATTGGACCGAGATCAACGGCTACGCCGGGCATGGCGTTGGAGGTGAGGGTGTCCGAAGCTGCGAAAGTTCGGACCGGGGCGAATGCGGATCCATCGCCAGAATGAATGGCTACCGTGACGGCATCGAGGTCGACGATCCAGACCTCGCGCACGCCGTTGGCGGCATAGACGGGCAACTTCTCGTTGAGGTCGCGGCGGCGGGTGGAGTCGGACAATATTTCGACCACAACATCGGGAGCGCCGATGGCAGCGGATCGGTCCAGGATGTTCCGCCGATCGATGGACACAAACAACAGGTCAGGCTGATAGGTGTTGAACTCGTCGATATGCACGTCAAAAGGCGCGGGGATAATCTCGCCGATGCCTAACGACTCGACCTGCGTTGCCAGCTGCGTGAGCAACTGCACGAGGAAGGTCTGATGCGCGTAGCTGGCGCCGGACATTTCAACAAGTTCTCCGTTGACGAGTTGGTAGCGAGGCCCGGAGTTGGCCGGTGGAGTCATAGCCACGTAGTCGGCGTTGGTCAACATGGTGCGCCGTTTCGATTTGGGCTGCGTCATTAGAACCGCTCCTTCTGCCGGCTAACCCCGATTATACTGCCGGGCGCAGGTCGTCGATGCGGAGGTAGGGACGACGCTCGCCGCGGTATCTGTCTGCGGCCAGTTGGAAGACGAGGTCGGCGGCCTCGTAGCCGCCCCAGTCGCCGGGATGATTCCAGGCCAGAGCGTCGATGGAACGGCCGCCGCCGCTAACCTGCAACTTCAGGTGCTGCCCGTTGGCCCCTACGTAGCCAGCGTTGGTCACGCGCACACCGCGGGTCAGATAACGGGGCACCGGATTGTCCTTGCCGAAGGGTTCGAGGCGGGCGCACAGCTCGGCCATGGCGGGACTGAGGAGTTCGTCCAGAGTGCCCTCGGCGTGTATTTCCAGGGACGGTTCGGATCCGAAGAGCCCGATCTGAGCGTTGGCGATGCCGGTCAGGCGATTAGCAACGTCGTTGTAGTGTTCGTTGCGGACGGTGAAGCCGGCGGCGGCCTGATGCCCACCATAGCGGACCAGCAGGTCATCGCATTGGGAGATGGCGTTGATCAGGCTGAAATCGCCCGCGCTGCGTGCGCTTGCCACCAGGTGGTCCGCATCGGCACGGGCCAGGGCGATGGACGGCCGGTTGAACAGTTCGGTCAAGCGGCCGGCGATGAGGCCGTTGATACCGGGAGTGTACGCCTCGTCGTAGGTGATGATGATCGCCGGTAACGGCGACGATGCCGTGACCTGTTCTATGGCAATGTCACAGGATCGTGCGGTCAGGTCACGGCGGCGGCTATTGTACTGTTCCAGCTGAGTGGTGAGACGCTCGCCCTCGCGTTCGTCGGCGGTCAGGAGCAGGTTCAACGAGGTTTCGGGATGCGCCATGCGACCGGAAGAGTTGAGGCGGGGGGCGATTTGGAACGACACATGCTCGGCCCGAATGGGATGATTGGCGAGGTTAACCCGCCTGAGCAACGCTCGCAGGCCGGGCCGCGTGGTGAAGGGGAGCATTTCAAGGCCGCGCCGGACGATGTGGCGGTTCTCGTCACGCAACGGAACGAGGTCGGCGATGGTGCCAAGGGCGGCGAGTTCCAGAAGCGTCGGGTCGTCGGGTTGGCCCAGGTAACTCAGCAATGCGGCGGAGAGCTTGTAGGCGATGCCGGCGCCGCACAGCTCCGGGAACGGGTACTGGTTGCCGGTCATCCGCGGGTTGACGATGGCCACCGCGTCGGGTAGTTGCGGCGGCGGGACGTGGTGATCGGTGATGACGACCTCAGTTCCCTTTTGCTTGGCAAGAGCCACCTCGGCCGAGTTGCTGACGCCGGAATCCACGGTGACGATGAGGGAAGCGCCCTGGGAGACCAAGCGTTCCACGGCCAGCGGGGTCATGCCATGGCCCTCAGCCACCGGGTCCGGCAGGTAGGGAATTACTCGAGCGCCGAGGCGTTGTAGCGTCTCGCACAGTATGGCGGCGCCGGTGATGCCGTCGACATCGAAGTCTCCAAATACCGCGACGGTTTCACGGGATCGGACAGCTGTCGCGAGCCGGGGCAGCGCAGCGTCAACGCCGGGGAGGGTATCGGCGGGATAGGGTACGTCCGGAGGATCGAGGAACCGCTCGAGCGTTGCGCCGTCGCCAATGCCGCGTGACAGGAGCAGCTGGACGGCAGGGGCGGACAGGTGGGCAGGGAGGCGGTGGCCGTCAGGCCGGGGAGGAAGCAGCCAGCGTCGGGACGGGGGAGTATGCCGCGCGGAGGTCACAGACCGGGCCGGGTCAACACGATCACAGAGTTGTGACCGCCGAACCCGAAGGAATTGCTGAGCACGACGTTGATCTCGCCAGCCCGAGCGGCGTTGGGGACGTAATCGAGGTCGCACTCGTCGTCCGGATCGTCCAGATTGATGGTGGGCGGCATCAATCCCTCGGCAAGAACCCGAGTGCACAGGGCGGCTTCCAGCGCCCCGCCCGCGCCGAGAAGGTGGCCGGTCATGCTCTTGGTGCTGCTCACCGGAATGCGATAGGCCTCGTCACCCAGGGCCAGCTTGAGTGCCTTGGTTTCGTGCCAGTCGTTCAGAGGGGTGGAGGTGCCGTGGGCGTTGAGGTAGTCGATGTCTGAGGCATGCAGACCAGCGGAAGCCAGGGCCTCGGTAACTGCGGTGGCCGCGCTCTGGCCGGTGGGGTTGGGTTCGGTGAGATGGTGGGAATCGCTGGTGGCGGCGTAGCCTCGCAGTTCGGCGATGGCTTCCGCGCCGCGTGCGGCGGCGTGCTCAGCGCTCTCCAGGACCATGATCGCCGCGCCCTCGGCGAGGACGAAGCCGTCCCGGGTTCGGTTGAAGGGCTGGCTCGCTCCCTGCGGGTTGTCGTTCTGGCGGGAGAGGGCGCGAAGGGCGTTGAAGCCGGCAACGGAAAGTGGAGCCACGGGAGCCTCGGCGCCGCCAGCGAGGACAACCTCGGCCTTGCCGTGGCGGATGAGGTCCCACCCAACGCCAATAGCGTCGGCTCCGCTGCTGCAGGATGAGGTGATGCAATAGTTGGCGCCCATGGCGCCGGTCACCATGGAGACCTGGGCGGAACCCATGTCGGCCAGCATCATGGGGATCAGGAAGGGGGTGACGCGGCGCGGTCCCCGGTTCAGCAGGACCTGGTGCTGCTCGGTGAGGGTGGATATGCCACCGATGCCACTGCCGACTACGACGTGGACGCTGTAGCGGTCCATTTCGCGAGGGTTGAGATCGGCCTGGGCGCAGGCTTCCTGAGCGGCCACGGCAGCGAACTGGGCGAACCGGTCCATGCGCCGGGCGTCCTTGCGTTCGAGGTAATTTTCGGGGTCGAACCCCTTGACCTCGGCGGCAAATCGAGTATCGAACGCTTCAGCGTCGAAGCCGGTGATGTAGTCGATGCCCGACTGGCCGGCGGCCACGGCGCACCAGGTGTCGGCGACGGTTAGACCCAGCGGGCTGACCATGCCTACGCCCGTTACCACCACCCTCCGGTCGGAGGCGCCGCCGGATGTCATGCTATCTCGCCTGGTTGGTATTGCGCCGATGGGTGGCAGTTTCCAGCACGCCGTTGAGCATCTCCGTGACCTCACTGACGCGGTTGGAGATGCCGGTAGCGACATCCTTGCTGCCGCTGTCGGCCCGTTCAGCGTAGACCCGCAGGGCCTCCGAAGTCTCGTTAATCCTGACCCTCAGGTTGTCCATGAAGTCGGCGCCCATGTTGGACAGGGGCTGGCTGACGGAACGCAGGGTGTCGGACAACTCGGTCACACGCTGGTTGAGGTTGTCGCCGAGTTCCTTGCCGGCCTGCTCGACCTGTTGGGACCAATTGCGCATGATCTCGGTGGTTTCGGACAGGTCCTGGACGCCGCGGGCTTGGCGCAGGCGGTAATTGCCCAGGATGCGGAATATCCGCCCGTAAAGGGCATCGATGGACGTGAGCTTGGCGCTGTAGTTGTCGAACAATTCGCGGCTTTCGGCCATTGTCCAGCGGTCGTCTTCGTGGACGAACTGGCGTCCGGTGTAGAGTTCGTAGGGCCGCATTTCGCCTTCCTGCAGAGGCTCGCCCTGGGCATTCAAGGGTTTCAGGTCCCAGTTGGACGTGGCGGGCAACGGCGTGAGCAGATTGGCGGTCTGGTACCGGCTGTGCTGGGTAACCCAGTCGGCCAGGGTCATGATGGATTCCTCGGTGTCGTAGGGTAGACCGATGATGGTCATGGCCACGACCGAGAAGCCTTTTTCGTTGAGGTGGACCAGATCCGTCTGCATCTGGCCGGGTTCCTGCCGCTTGCGAACCGCGGCGAGGCTTTCGGCGTTGTTGGACTCGACGCCGAGGTAGAGCATCTTGACGTTTGCGTCCAGGAGGGCGTCGGCCAATTCGTCGTCCTGACCGATCTCGGCGCGAGCCTGGCAGATCATGTTCATGGAGTCGGTGCGACCGGCCCAGCCCTGGAGACGCTCCAGGCGTTCGTTGCGGAACTTGACTGCCCGCAGCGGAGGCGTATGGAGGTCGTCAGAGATGAAGACGTTGAATTTGCCGTTGCGGCCAGTATGGATCAGGCCGTCGGCAGCGAGTTCTTCCAGTTGTTCGAGGCGGCGGAACTCGGTTTGCCGATCAATCAGGCGATAGCCCAGGAACTGCTGGATGACCTGGCAGTAGGAGCAGTTTTCGGTGCAGCCGCGCACGGTTTCGAGGACGCCGCCAGCCATGGGGTTTATGGGGGACAGGCCACGGATTGACCGGAAGTCCGGCAGTGGCACGAACTCGGGGGCAACCAAACCCTTCCGGCGGGTCTGGGTAACGTGCCCGTCACGCATGAACGAGATTCCGGCAACCCGCTCGAGGTATTGGTATTTGCGGTCATCGCGCCAGGTGAGCAGGATGTCGCAGAGCTGGCCGATGATGTCTTCGCCTTCGCGATTGACGATGGCGTCGAAGCCGCCCCGGGCGATGGCCTCTTCGGGCAGGGGGCTCATCTGAGGGCCGCCGCCGAGGATAACCAGTTCAGGGTGGAACTCCCGCGCCTGACGGGCGAGCTGGTAGGCTCGGGGTGTTTCGTTGATCAGGGAGGTGATCATCAAAACGTCGACGCCATCGAGGTCCTTGTCGGGGTCCATGTGGCCCAGGCGGTCTTCGAACCAGATATCGCGTTCGTAGACGTAGGGGCCCTCCCACTGGGCCAGCGCCCCAGAGAGGAACAGCATGCCCTGGCGGGGGATGGCAATGTATTCGAAGTTGCCACCGGCCGACGCGGGTTGGACCATCATCACCCGCCTGGTGCGGTCGCCCTGGAGCTGGATGGAAACCGGCGACTGGGTGGCGGGGGTCCCGTCGAATTTACTATCGAGCAGTTCAATAACGCTCATTTTAGCTCACGTACTCCATTGCCGCGGGACAGGAGCGGTTGTTACCGAGAGATTCTTCTGGATACTAGGCGTCATTATACAACATTGGCATTGTCGCCAACATTCATCACCAACCCTATGGGATGGAAATCAACGTCCCCGGAAATGTGGAACGATGTCTTTGGCAATCACCTCGAGGTGGCGGCGTCGATCCTCACGAGGCGCCGCGATGCTGAAAATTATGTACCGCGCGCCGGCGTCGATGTATTCTTCCAACCTTTCGATACACATCCGGGGGGTGCCCAACAGGCAGTAGCGGCGGACGATGTTGATGAACTCGCCGTCGTACAGGTATTGATTGCCGAGGGCCGCCGCTGCAGTGCGAGCCGCCTGTTCCTCGGTGGGCGCCAGCGTGATGTACGGGAAAAAGGCCCACTGGAAATCGGTGATGTCGCGGTTCTCCTCTTCGGCGAAGGCGGCGATCCGGGAAACGCTGTCGCGATACCGTTCGGGGCTGTAGAAATAGGGTAGCCAGCCGTCGCCGTAGCGGACGGCGCGACGCATGGCGGCATCCCGGCGGCCGGCGACCCAGATGGGCGGGTGCGGCTGCTGTTCGGGTTTGGGGTTGATGGCGGCTTCGTCCAGCGTGTAGTGGCGCCCCTGCAATGTCACCGAGTCCTCAGTCCAGAGGCGGCGCAGGGCATCGAGGCATTCATCGGTGCGGTGGCCGCGCCGGCGGATGTCGAGGCCGGCGTTCTCGTACTCCATGGGGAACTCGCCGCCCACGCCGACGCCCAGGGTGAGTCGGCCTCCGGAAGCGATGTCGAGAGTAGCCGTCATACGTGCCAGCATGAGCGGGTGGTAGAAGGGAGCCAGCGTTACGGAGGTGACGACACGCATCCGCTGAGTCGCGCCGGCGGCGACGGCGAGCAGTGGTAATGCCGCGTGGGTCGGGCCCGGGGGACGGCCGCGCATGAAGTGTTCGCCGGCCCCCATGTACTCGAAGCCGAGGTCCTCCATGAGGCGCGCCTGCTCAGCTGTGCGGCTGGCGGGAAGCGCCATGCTGGCCCCGAAGTGCAGGGCTTCTGGGTTGGCAGGTCTGTTTGCGGCAGTGGCCATGAACGAGCTTGCGGGTGGCGCGTGGTGGCGGATTTCAGAGTTGCCGGAACGTGAGAGGGCAGGTTGACCACCTGCCCTCGTGAATTCGTCGTTTGGATCGCGATCCGGCCAGATGGGTTATTCGTGAGCGGGATGGTACCAGTGGCTGTCGTAAAACATCAATGGGTTGGCGTCGTCGCCGCCGCTCCGCATCTCACGGACCTCGCCCACGTAGATCGTGTGGTCGCCGTAGACGTGCGAACCAACGATGTCGCAATTGAAGAACACCATGGAGCCGTCAAGCTCGGGCACGTCGTGAGCGCCCTTGGTGTACGAATAGTCCGGGTTGCCCTCCCGCTGTTCAGGCCGGCGGGCGAAGTAGCGGCCGAGCTCTTCCTGCTCTTCGCGCAGCACGTTGACGCCGATGCGCTTCTGTTCTTCCACGTAGCCGTAGGTGATGGTGTTATGGGCTACGCATACGAGAAGAGTCGGCGGATCCAGGCAAACCGATGTGAATGCATTGGCCGTCATGGCGTGGGGATCGCCCGAAGGGTCGAGGGTGGTGATAACCGTGACCCCAGTCGCAAACTTTGACATGGCCTGCCGAAACTCGTGTTGACTAACCACTGCGCGTGTACCCCCGGTTAGGTTGGCGATGATTATACCCGCCCAATATCACTAATGCCAGACGGTCAGCGACTCGGCCGCACGCACTTCGCCGGGGGCGGGGATATTTGCATGGATGCACAGGATTCGTGGGATACGAACAGATGCCGGTTGGTGGCCGCATGGAGGCGCAGATGCCGGAAACGGGCGTAAACGGGAACTGTACCTGGGCGTAGGGGTGGGCGCTACCGATTTGCCAAGAGGACCTGGGCGTCGGCGACGGCCGTCGTCTCGGGCCAGGGTTTGAACGCTTCGGCGATGAGAGACGGGTCGCTGAGCGTTGCGCTGGCATCGAGTTTCAGGACGGAATCGGGCGGTATGTGGCCTTCGAAGAGGTCAGGATGGGTGAGTTGGGCGAGCAGTTCCAGGCCGTCGACGACCCGGGGGCCGGGCCGGCTCAGAGTGCTGTGATCGATCAGGTAGACCTCGCCGGAACGAACGGCGGGCAGGTCGCTCCAGCCGGCCTGGGCGGCGAGCCAGGGAATTTCGCGCACGCTGCGGGAAAGATCGGAGGAGCACAGGTCGATGTAGAGCTTTTCGGGCTGCGCAGCTACGACTTCCGTCCACGGTATGCGCTCCGCGGGACAGCCGGGGGCGAAACGCTCGGGCAATCGGCCGCCAGCCCGCGCCAGCAGATCGGTCACCCAGTGACCGCCGATCACCAGCGGGTTGACGCCCTCGATGGAAAAAACCGCCGGACGGAAGTTGGCCCGTTCTACTTTGCGAGTAACCGCATCGATGCGCTGTTCCAGTCCAGATACCAGCGAGCGTGCGCGGTCCGGTACGGCACAGGAGGCGCCTGTCTCCAGGAAGCTGTCGAGAATCTCATCCAGGGTGCGCGGGTTGAGGTTAAGGACGGTGGGCGGCGCAGGTATCGGTTCAACGGCGCGCTGGACAGTCCCTGCGTCGATTTCGCAGAAGTAGCAAAGGTCCTGGGTGATGACGAGGTCCGGGGCGGCGGCCTGGAGCCAGTCGACATCGAGGTCGTAGGGGCTTTCGCCGTTGGACAGGATGCGGTGCATCTCCGCTTCGACTTCCTCGCTGGACATTACCGACGGATCGATGCGGCTGCGGCAGACCACACGTATGTTGGCGGCCTCCGCGGGATAGTCGCAAAGGTCGGTGACGCCGATGATCTGATCCTGCAAACCCAGGGCGAACAGGATTTCGGTGCCGCTGGGCAGCAACGAGCAAATGCGCATGATCAGGTTGCCTTTATGTCCGGAGGGTAGGCTGGCGATTGTTTGGACGGTATCACGTCCGCATTTTTCGATTCGGCGGGTACGACGCGGATCGCAGCAATGACTTGTGGACGCGATGGTCGAGGCGCTTGATGCCGCAGGATACGGAAAAACCGGGTTTGATACCCCGGCGGCGGCATTGTAGCATAGGGCTGGGATTAGATAACGAACATGAGAACTCGAGTGCGGGCCGGGAGGGCAGGACATTGCGTGGTGCGCTCGTCGTCTCGATGATATGCGTATACCGGAACGTGAGGGGCGTACAGAATTGGGGTTGGAACGCGCCACCAGGCTCGGAAACGAGGCAGGGATAATGACGTGTTCGGCGAAATAAACGATCGCGACTGAACGGTCTCAAGAGTTCATAAGGCCACTATGAGCGTCTACAGCTACGGCACCTTGCCCGAGTCGGCAACGGGAGCGGCAACCTGGGGAAAGTGGTCGCTGGCGCGACTGAACGCGTACAGCTTCGGGCTGGCCGGGTTCGTGTTGGCCATGGACACGGTGGTGCTGCCGATCCTGGTGCTGGACGTGGCGCCGGAGGCAGCGAAGAACACGCTGCTGGGGATGCTGGGACTGGCCGGGATGCTGGCGGCGGCGCTGGTGCAGGTGCCGGTGGGATGGGCGAGCGACCGGACGCGCTCGAGGCTGGGTCGGCGTCTGCCCTACATGCTGTGGGCCTGCGTGTGCATCCCGGTGGCCCTGATCGCGCTGGCCACGCCGCTCACCTACGGGAGCCTTCTGGTGGTGTGGCTATTTATCCAGATCAATTCGGGCATCGCGTATTCGCCTTACCTGGCCAGCATTCGCGAACTGGTACCCAGCAACCGCTTGGGAGTAGCCGCGTCGATGAAGACGCTGCTGGAGGCGCTGGGCGGAGCCAGCATCCTGTGCCTGGCGGCGTTGATGGTGGGACACTACTCGCGCCCGGACCATGCGTACTGGCTGTGGGCTGCCCTGGGGTTGTTCGCGGTGGCGATATTGGCGACCGCGGCGATTAGCTCGACAACCATCTACCGGCGAATGCGGGATGGCGGCGGCGCGGCGACGGCGGCGTTTCACCGGGCTGCGATGGCGTTTCCGGAAACTACCAGCATGGCGCGGCTGCATCGGGACCTGCCGTGGTTCGTAGCATCGAGGGCGGCGTTCCTGGCGGCGGTGGTGATCTTCACAACCTATGGGTTGTTTTTCCTGCGGGACAAGGTGCAGGTGGACAACCCGGCGCAGGCCCTGGGGGTTGCCATCATCGGAATTGGCGGGATGCTGGTGCTGACCACTTACCCGTCGGGATGGCTGTCGGACCGGATCGGGCGCAAACCGGTGCTCGCAGTGGGCACGGTGATTGCCGTGGTGTTGACAATCGTCATGATGTGGGTGAGCACCTACCTGTTGGCCGTGGTTGTGGCCAGCGTGATCGGAGGCGCGGTTGGGATCATCCTGACCACGCACTGGGCGCTGGCCAACGACCTCGGCACGCCGGGCCGGGAAGCGCAGCACATGGGCGTGGTGAATCTGGGCACGTTGATCGGAGCGGCGGGGGCCAAAGCCATCGGTCCGCTGCCGGACCTGGTCTCAGTGTGGTTTGGCCCGGGATACGGGTACACGGCGCTGCTTGGGGCCAGCGCCCTGCTGTTCATCATCGGGGCGTTGCTGCTCATCCGGGTGAACGTCGAGCGCCCGGGGGCCGCTCCGGATCCCGGATCAACTCCGGAATGACGAAAAGGCGGACGGGTCGGGTCGTCGGGACTTCAGCCCGGCCGGCGGCGGTGGGTTTCACGGACGAAGATCAGCAGTCCGATGCCGGATGCGGCCAGAACGGCGGCGTCGATCCACAGTGACCAGGAGAAGCTGGTCACGTCGGCAATGGCGCCCAGGACCAGGGCTCCCATGACCGTGCCAATGCCGCCGAAGGTGCGGAGCAGGCCAATGGTGATGCCCTCCAAACCGGGAGGTGCGATGTCGGCGAAGAACACGGTGCCGGCGGGACTGCCGAGGCCTTCGCCCATGCCGAGCAGGACTCCGGACAACATCAACTGCCACAGGTTTCCCGCCCAAATGAAGGCGGCTATGCCCAGGGTCATCAGGATGATCGCCGGAAGAATGGGCACTTTGCGTCCAAACCGGTCGGAGAGGTATCCGGACGCCAGCGTGGTGAAGAACTGGGGGAAGTGGGTGACGCTGATCCAGAGGCCGAGGTGATCGGGGCCGAATCCCTTCTGGCGTCCGAACAGCGGCATCACGCTGAACCGCGCGCCCTGGCGGTTGGCGACTATCATCAGCGCGAATATTCCGACGAGCATGAAGGCCGGGTTGAAGATCAGCCGCCGAATCGCGTCGCGGCGATTGGTCGGCTCCGGAGGCGCGCCCGGATCTGCACCCTGGGATGCCTGGGCCCGGGGCGTTGCGCGACGACGCGTCGCGCCCTCGGCGGCGAGTTGTTCTCGCCAGCGCGACTCGGGCAAAGCGACGATGATCACAACCAATGACGCGGCCATCAGAATGGCCTGGACGTACAGTGGAACGCGCAGGCCATACAGGCTGGCGAGGTAGCCGCCCAGCAGGGGCCCAAGGGTCTGCCCGGCTAAAATACTCAGTTCCTGGAGGCTGAGCAGCCGCCCGCGCGTTTCGGGCGTGGCCTCGTCGCGCAGGTAACTCGTGGCCACGGTGAGGAAGATGCTGCCGCCGAACCCGGAAACGAAACGCCATCCGGTCAGCCAGGCGTAGCTGAACGAAACGGAGACGAGCGCCGCGCCTACCAGGTTGATGGCCGACCCGAGCGCCAGAACGGGGCGGCGTCCGTAGCGCTGCGCGAGGTAACCGGCGGGGACGCTGGTGACCAGTCGGCCCAGGCCGAAGAAAAACCCGACGGCGATCCCAACCTCGGTGGCGGACACACCGTACTCGCGTTCCAGGAACAGGGGCAACACGGGCGAGATCGCCCCCATGCCGAAGCTGTTCAGCGCGACGACGGCGCAGAGGAGGGCGACGCTATGGTAGCGGCCCCGGCGTCCCAGGGCGGACCGCATGGAACCGGGGATCACCGGGTGGCTTGCTCGTTGGGGTTGGGAGTCGGGCGCGTAACTTCCCGGATGCGCTTGACGATGCGGAAGCGTGGGGTCATGACGTAGTGGCCGCAGGTCTGGCAGCGGAGGCCGATATCGCCTCCCACGCGATTGACGACCCACTGGTACCCGCCGCAGGGGTGGGGCTTTTTCAGGCGAACGATGTCGCCGGGTTTGAGGTCGGCAACATCGACCATCACGTCCAGCCCAACCCCAGGTCGTCGAGGGTGGCGTTGATTTCGTCGCGCATCCCGGAGGCGACGCGCCGGGCCGCAGCGGCGTAGTCAGCGCCCGAAGAGGCGTAGATCACGGAGCGGGAGGCATTGATCACGGCCAACCGCCCGCTGGCGTCCACGCCGCAGCGAACGGAGTCGGCCAAGTCGCCGCCCTGGGTCCCGACGCCGGGAATCAGGAGAGGAATATCCGGGCAGATGCCCCGGATGTCAGCCAGTTGCTGGGGAGCGGTGGCGCCGACGACCAGGCCGAGGTTGCCCTGAGACGCGCGCTGCTGGGACCGTCGGGCCAGGCGCAGATAAACGGGCTGCGTCAGGTTACCGACGCCCTCAACCGGGAGGTCCTGGATGTCTGCCGCGCCGCGATTGGAGCCGCGACACCAGATGAAGGCGCCTTTGCCGGGATTGTTCAGCCAGGGCTCGACGGTATCCATGCCGCCCCAGGGATTTACGGTCACGGCGTCGAAGCCCCACACGTCGAACATGGCGGTGGCATAGGCGGCGGCGCTGGAGTCGATGTCGCCGCGCTTGCAGTCTCCGATGATGATGCAGTGGGGGGCGTCTTCGCGAATGTGCTGGATGGTCTTCTCGAGAGCCTTGTAGCCAGGCAGGCCCAGCGCCTCGTAGAAGGCGAGGTTGGGTTTATACGCGCAGACCAAATCCGCGGTGGCGGATATGATGGACCGGTTGAACTCGACCGTGCCGGCGACGGGAAGGCGGGCGGGATCAGGGTCGAGGCCGACGCAGAGGAGGCTTTGGGTGGTCTCGCTGGAGGCGCGGAGGCGTTCGGTGAATGTAGACATGGGGCACCAATTATTCTCGGGCGTGAAAGAGTTATGAGTGCCATATTATAGACTTGGCGCGGCTGGAGTGTCACATATACGCGCGTGGCCGCAACTGTTCAGAGTTGCTGGGGAGGTGTCATTGCGAGCGCAGCGCGGCAATCTCGCTGGTGCCGGGGGGTCCTTCAGGGCAGACGTTGCTGCTGCGATATCGAGATTGCCACGGCGCAAGCGCCTCGCAATGACAACCTCCTGAAATCTGAACAGTTGCGCGTGGCCGCGTGCTTTCGCATCCGGGAATCGCGAAAAACAGGATTATGAGGATTTCCCTAGTTGGGCGGGCTGGTGCGACGGATCCGATCCGGCGGATCGGTAAATATCGACAATCTGGCTTCGGACGTCTGCGGGTGCCACCCACAATTGTTCATACTGGAGGAGAGAGTCTGGCGGCAATATCGTCATGCCGGCGAAAACCGGTGACCAGGCGATCTATACCCGGCTCGCGCCAGCTGGTTGTGGGGACCTCTGGGTTCCTGCTTTCGCAGGAACGACGTGCTGATCACCAAAAAGCGCGCCAACACCAGACACGTACCGGCAAACTGGGTACAGGTGACGGGAGCAGGCGTTCTTGACACTCCGCAATGGGCTTTCCTACACTGCCGGAAGATTGAAGACTGGACTCAGCAGGAGGTCATCCACGATGACAACTGGCCGATTTACGCATCCGCATCTCCACGTCACCGCCGCGATGGTGGACGCTGCCCGGCGTTGGGTCGCGAGCCTGGACGGCGACCAGCGGGCCAAGGCGACGTACCACTACATGGATGGCGAGCGCCTATTCTGGTACTACCCGCCGCTGAACCGGCATGGGCTGCCGCTGCGCGACATGAACGAACAGCAGCGCGGCTACGCGATGGAATTGCTGGCGACAGGCCTGACCGATGAAACGAACCAGCAGGCGCGGTCGATCATCGAGCATGAGCTGGTGCTGGGTCCGCTGGAAGCCGAGTGGGGACAAATCACGTGGCCGCGGGATCCGGAACTGTACTACTGGACGGTTTTCGGCGAACCGGGCCGCCACGACCCGTGGGGCTGGCGGGTGGAAGGGCACCACCTGTCGCTGCACTACAGCGTCTGGGGGGACCAGGTCATCGCCGTGACGCCGTTCTTCCTGGGCGCCAACCCCGCCGAAGTTCGCAAGGGGCCAAAGGAAGGGCTGCGGATCCTGGGGCGCCGTGAGGACCTGGCCATCGAGTTGATCGGGTCGCTGGATGCGGGGCAGCGGAGCAAGGCGGTGATCCACGACAAGGCTCCGTGGGACATCCTGGGCTACAACAGCAGCAAGCAGGCCATCCACGATGAGGAAGGGCTGGCCGGTCACGAGTTGAACGGCACCCAGCGGGAAATGCTGATGGCGCTGATCGGGGAGTACGTGAACGGTGTCCCCGCTCCGGTAGCGGAGCAGCGGCTGGCGACGATCCGCGACACGGGGCTGGACGACTACCGGCTGGTATGGGCCGGCGGGCTTGATCGCAGCCGGGACCATTACTATCGCATCCACGGCGGGCAGTTCATCGTTGAGTTCGACAACGTCCAGAACGAGGCCAACCACATCCACTCAGTGTGGCGGGAAGTTGACAACGACTTCGCGCAGGACGTGCTGCGGGACCACCGGATGCTGTATCACATCCTGTGATCCAATCCCCAACAGCAAAGAAACGAAAGGGGCCGCAGTCTGCGGCCCCATTTTCCGTAAGTTGGCGCGGATCGATACTTAGCTGTCTTCGCCGATTTTGAGGAGGCTGAGGAAGGCTTCCTGGGGAACTTCGACACGGCCGACGCGCTTCATTCGCTTCTTCCCTTCCTTCTGTTTTTCGAGAAGCTTGCGCTTGCGGGTGATGTCGCCGCCGTAACACTTTGAGAGCACGTCCTTGCGCATGGCGCGGACGGTCTCGCGGGCGACGATGCGGGAGCCGATGGCGGCCTGAATGGGCACCTCGAACATCTGGCGCGGTATGGTGGAACGGAGCTTTTCGACGATGCTGCGACCCTGGACCACGGCATTGTCGCGGTGGCTGATCATGCTCAGGGCTTCCACCGGCGTCTGGTTGACCAGGATGTCGATGCGGACCAACGGCGCGGCGCGATAGCCCTCGAAGGTGTAGTCGAGGGAGGCATAGCCCTGGGTGCGCGATTTGAGCTGGTTGTAGAAGTCGGCCAGCATCTCACCCAGCGGCATCGTATACTCCATGACCACTCGGTTCTGACCGTCGGCGTCGGCGGAAGCCGAGTCGCCGTTCGACGCCCCGCTGCCCTGCATGTATTCCATGCGGCGGAACTCGGAACGGCGGGTGTGCATCAGTTCCATGATCGCGCCAACGGCGCGGCTGGGCGCGACGATGGTGACGCCGAGGATGGGTTCGCGGATCTCCGAGGTGGAATTCGGTGGTGGCAGCCGCGACGGATTGTCGATGAGAATGACTTCGCCGTTGGTGAGGAGGACTTCGTAGGCGACACTGGGGGCGGTGACGATGAGGTCGAGGTCGTATTCGCGCTCGAGGCGCTCCTGGACGATCTCAAGGTGGACGAGGCCGAGAAAGCCACAGCGGAAACCGAAACCGAGGGCGCCACTGTTTTCGGGCTCGATGGTCAGCGAGGCGTCGTTGAGCTTGAGCTTTTCCAGGGCGGCGCGCAGGCGGGTGTAGTCCTCGCCGTCGGACGGATAGAGGCCGGCAAAGACCATGGACTTGAGCTCAACGTAGCCGGGGAGCGGCTCATCTGCGGGATCGGCATTGTTGGTGAGGGTGTCGCCGACGGCGCACTCCTGGACGTCCTTGAAACCGGTGGCGACGTAGCCGACCTGGCCGGCCTGAAGGGAGCCGGTGGGTGTCGGTTCGGGGGCGAAGACGCCGACCTCCATAATCTCGACGGAGCGGCCGGATGACATGACCCGCAGTCGGTCGTTGTGGGTGATACTGCCGTCCTCAACGCGGACGTAGGCGATGATGCCCTTATAGGTGTTGTAGTTCGAGTCGAACACGAGGGCGCGGAAGGGCGCGTCGTCGACACCCTTGGGTCCAGGAACACGCTCGACGATGGCATCGAGGAGTTCGCGGCAGCCAAGGCCGTCCTTGGCGGAGACGAACATGACCTCGTCGCGGCGGAAGCCGAAGATCTGCTCCATTTCGGCGGCGACGCGGTCCGGCTCGGCGGAGGGCAGGTCGACCTTGTTGATGACCGGGATCATCTCGAGGTCATATTCCAACGCCAGCATGGTGTTGGCGATGGTTTGGGCCTCGACGCCCTGGGTGGCGTCAACGACCAGGAGCGCGCCTTCGCAGGCGGCAAGTGCCCGTGACACCTCGTAGGAGAAGTCGACGTGGCCGGGGGTATCGATTAGGTTCAGCTGGTAATCGGTGCCATCGGGAGTGCGGTGGGTCATGTTCACCGCCTTGCCCTTGATGGTGATGCCGCGTTCGCGCTCCAACTCCATCTGGTCGAGGAACTGCGCCTTCATGTCCTGAGGACGTACGGTTCCCGTGATTTCGAGGAGGCGGTCGGCCAGGGTGGACTTACCGTGGTCGATATGGGCGATGATGCAAAAATTGCGGATGTGTTGCTGATCCATGACAACAGTCATGGTAGCACGGGCGCAATCGGAGCGGCAATTGGAATGACGAGCTCCCTGGGCTAAGCCGTGACCCGTTCGACAGCGTTCGGATTACGGAGGGGGATAACGAAGATGATGAAGGCGGTGATGAGGGTGAGGATGCCGGCATAGTAGTACACGGTGCCGTAGCTGCCCCAATAGTCGATGATGAAAGAAGCCAGGAACGGGGAGCCGATCCCGATGACGCCGTTTATGCCGAAGAGGAGGCCGATGGCGGTGGCCTCGGTGCCCTGGCCCACGTAGTCCAATACGGAGGCCTGGATGATCTGGTGCAGGGCGAAGCTGAAGAGGCCGAGTCCGGCCATGATGGGGATGAGGAGGAGGCTAGAGCCGACGCTGACCACAGCCAGCGAAAGGAGCGCGGCGGCGACGAAACCGGGGGCCAGAACCGCCTTGCGTCCGAACTTGTCGGACATCCAGCCCAGCACTGGTGCGGAGATGATGCCCATGCCCGTCAGGAGGGCGTAGTAGACGCCAGCCTCAAGGGTGCTCATGCCGAGGGTCTCGCGCAGGTAGAAGGGCGTCCAGTTGAACAGCGCGTTCAGTCCGATGCCCCGGAGGAGTGCGGCGAAGATCAGGGCCATGACCACGGGGTTCTTGAGCAGGGCGCCAGCGCTGACGAACTGCTCGCCGAGACTCCGGACACGTATGCCGTCGTCCTCGCGCCCGAGACCGCGCAAAGACCACCAGACGAAAAAGGCCATGAACACGGCGAGTCCGGCGTAAATGAAGAAGACGTGCCGCCAGATGATAAAGCTTGCCCCCAGCAACGCGCCGGCGATGATGGGCCCGCTGACGTTGCCCAGGTTGGAGCCAAACCCATGCATTGAGATCGCGAATCCGCGACGGTCCGGGAACCGCTGGGAGATGGCGGCCGCAGACGGCAGATGCCACAAGGATCCCGGCATGGACATGAAGAACACGACCACTACCAGGAGCGCAAACGTGGGTGAGCCTCCGATGGCGGCGAAGGTTATAGCGTGGCCCAGCATGCACGCCGTGAGGATGATGCCCCAATAGGACTTGAGGCGGTCAATGAAGGGGCCACCGCCGAGGCTGGTGGCGCTGGAGCCGCCCTGGCGCACCGCGAAGAGGGTGGCGGTCCGGACGGTGCCCAGCCCCATCGCCGCAGCGATTTCCGTGATCAGCAGGGGGAAGCCCTGGTCGAACATGTGGGACAGGCCGTGACCCACCGAGAGGCTGCCGAGAACAAACGCGCGGTTGTTTTTGGTGTTGGGGACCTGGGGTGCTACCGGAGCTGCGGTGGTCAAAGAGCCTCCACTGCGCCATTCCATGGCGTGGGGCGATTGTAGCGGGGAGGTTGGGGGTGGGGCAAGGATGGCGGGGCGCGGCGGCAACAGGTGGATGCTGGCAGCACTAACGGAATCGATTTGCGTGCCATCAGCTGTGCGACCTGTGCGGTCGATTGATGCTACAATGCGCGGCAGATTTTTGCCGCCGGGCGGACGTTGCCGCCCACTTTGAGGAGTGATCAGTGCCTACCTATGTTGATCCGTCCGCCTGCAACGCCTGCGCCGGCGTACATGGCGGCCCCCAGTGTGTGTACATCTGTCCGAACGATCTGATGGTCCTGGACGCCATGGTTGACAAGGGCAGCAATCAGGAGCCGGACATGTGCTCCGAGTGCTATGCCTGCGTGAAACTCTGCCCCGAGAACGCCATTCACGTGCGCGGTTACGCCGACTTCGTGCCGTTGGGCGCCGAGGTGCAGCCGCATTACGAAGGCCAGGACATCGTCTGGGACGTCACGTTCCGCGACGGGCGTACGGAACATTTCCGGTTCGCTTCGCGCTCGACGCCGTGGGGGAGCATCGACCCGTACGCCACGGTGCGACCGGCGGACGCGGATGCGCTGCGCACTCAGGTTCTGTTTGGGGAGCCCGAGTATCTGATGCTGCCCGAGGAGAGCGCGTAGCGACTCCTCCCGCGAAATCCCTGGTACGTTGGGCCGGCTCCGCACTTGCAGAGCCGGCTTTTATTGTTTCTGGCGCCGTCGGATTCCGTCTCAAGGCCGGAATCACGAGCGATTGCTTGGATCGTGACGGAGTCACCGTGACTGGCAACCACGCGCGGTTGCCGGGCTGATCCTCGATGGTGACGCCGTTACAATACGGGGATATCACGGCAACGCGCAGCACGGTCGAAAAACCGCTGTCGCCAATCTGCGCAGGCCCATGTGTTGATGGTGGCAACGAAGGACTATCGTTCCGCATTCATCAGCGACACGCATCTCCGAATCAAAGGATCAAAAGCAACGCAACTGGCAGAATTTGTCGACAACCGCCACAGTGATCGACTGTATCCGATGGGCGACCTTCTCGAAGAATGAAGGGCGGGCAGCCGCCGGCGGATGATCCAGCCAGTTACGAACTGCTCCGTGGCTGGCGGGCCCGGATGGCGAAGGCTATAGCCGCTGCAGCCGCAGTACACGCACCGATACGAAAGACGTCGCGGTAGGCCAGCAGGAAGGCCGCCTCCGGGGAACGGCTGCCGGCGTACAGGTCGCTGAGAGCGGAGAAGACCGCGCCGACGATGGCGACGCATAGAACGGTTCCGGAGGCTTGGGCGAGGGACATCGCGCCCGACGCGGTGCCGTAGCGCTCCGCCGGGACGGTGCCCAGCATCAGTGCGTAGGCGGCGGACTGGTACCAGCCCACGCCGAGTCCCACCGCGGCGATCCCGACGGCGGGATGCCAGCCGGCGGAGTTCCCATCCAGCATCGACATGGCGGAGAGGCCCACGGCGGACATGAGCAGGCCGGCCGCGCCTACCGGGCGCACGCCCCAGCGGTCGCAGAGCCAGCCGCCAACTGGTGACGAGAGGATGTTGGAAGTGGACATGACGGCCAGCATGATGCCCAGCGTCACCGGCCCACGGCCCAGGGCGTCCGTGATGTAGAACGGGAAGATGAACCAGATGACGAACTGCGAAAAATGGCCCAGAAACATGGCGCTGACGGCGGTCTGGAATCCCGACAACCTGACCAGCGCTCCGGGCAGCACCGGGGACTCGGCGGATCGCTCGACACGGATCAGGGCAACAAGTATCGGTGGGGAGGCGGCAAGGAGGGCAAGCACAGGCCAGGACGTCCAGCCGATGGCCTGGCCCAGGCGGAGACCGATCATGAGACACAGCAAGAGCGAGAGGACTAGGGCGGAGCCGGGCAGGTCGAACCGGGGCTTCTCGGCGCCGTTGGTCTGGTTTCCCAGCGTTTGCGGTATGGAGAAGAGCCCGACCACCAGGGCGAGGCCGGCCAGGGGCAGCCGGCCCGCAAATACCGCCGGCCAATCGAACAGGTGGACCAGTGGTCCGGCGGCAAGGGTGGAAGTGACCATGCCAAGGGCGAGGCTGGCCGAGGTGAATCCCATGGACAGGCCGCGGCGATGCTCCGGGAAGACCGAGGCGGCGATGGCCGGCGCCGTGCTGTAGAGGCAGCCGGTGCCCAGGGCCTGGAGGACGCGGAACCCGACCAGCACCTCGAGGGTCGGGGAGAGGGACAGGCAAACCATGGACACCAGGTAGGTGGTGGTGCCGAACAGGTACACGAGCCGGAGGCCGAAACGGTCGGCGAAGGCTCCGGAACCCAGCGCGAGGCCGGCGCGAGTGGCGATGAAGACGACTATCACCCATTGGACCGAGGCCAGGTCGGTCTCGAATGCGTCGCGCATGGCCGGCAGGCCGACGTTGACCGCGAAGTCGAGGGAGGCCAGGACCATGCCCAGCGCGGCCGCGGATGCCAGCAGGATGGTGCGCCACGTGATCCGACCGGGCATCGCAGGCGCGTTGGTGTCGGATTCTGCCGGCATGGCGGTTGATTTTACGCCATGCGGGACGCATGTGTAGGGAGGCGGCCGCGCTGGAGAAGTCCTCTGACCAAGAGGCAACCCTCGCTGGCCGCTCCAAATCGAGCGTATCAGAGGTGGCTGATCGCGGGACGCCGACGCGGAACGTCAGGTCAGGTTGGCGATCTACGAAATCAACAACGGGACGAATTCGTGAACGTGATGATGATCCGTTGTCCGCAGTGGCAGAAGGTCGGGTAGTCTGGAACGAAAGCGAAGCAATCCTCGCACCAATACGCCCGGTTCTCGAAATCGCAGCCGTCCGGCGTGCAATAGTTGCAATTGTGCGAGCATCGCAACTCGGCGCAACGACACTCTCTGACATCGTCGACCAACTCTGCGATGCGATCCTGCATCGCCACAGGGTCGGACTCGATTTGCGCTGCCAACTTCCTAGCGAGTTGCGCCACCAAGGCCGGCAGGTCCGCGTCGGTGGCCTGCCGGATCAGGTCGGTGTCTTCGATTTCCAACTCGTACATGGAGTGTCACGCCAGCCCGTGCTCGGCGAGGACGGGGCGGATCGCTTCGACGAGGGGCGGCAGGTACTCGTTCCAGTCGCCCACGATGCCGTAGTCGGCGGCGCGGAAGATGGCCGCGCGGTGGTTGCGGTTGATGGCGAGAATCACGCCGGCCTTCTGGATGCCCACGGTATGGTTGAACGCGCCGCGGATGCCGACGGCGAGATACACTTGGGGGGCGATGGTGCGGCCGCTGATACCCACCTGAATGTGATGGGGAAGCCAGCCCGAGTGCACGACGTTGCGGGTGGTGCAGATGGACGCGCCGATGCTGGAAGCCAGTTGCTGAGCCGCCGCGACGCTCTCTTCGCCGATGCCCATGCCGAGGCCCACGACGACTTCAGCGGATGTGAGTTCCAGCGCCCCGTGCTCTTCGGAGACGTGCTCACTGACGAGGGTGACGTCGACGTCGTCGGTGGGAGAAGATTGGACGGTCTCGACGACGGCGGTTGCGCCGGCTTCGGGTGTGCCGGGAGACAGCACGCCCGGGCGGAGGGTGACCAGGTTGGGAAGGGTCTTCGAGAGGATGGGCGCGACGACGTTGCCGCCGAGGGCCGGCTTGAGCTGCACCAACTGGCCGGCATCGTTGATCTCGAGGTCGATGGCGTCCCCGGTTAGGCCGAGCCCGCGGCGGGCCGCGATGCGAGCGGCCAGGTCGCGGCCATCGGCGGTGGCGGCGAACAGGATGGCGTAGGGTGGTTGATCGCCGATTGCGTCGGAGAGCGCGCGTGACACGCCCCGGCCGCAGAGGATACCCAGGTTGGTGGTGTCCAAGTTGAGGACGCGGTCGGCGCCGGCTTCCGCCAGCTGGGTGGTGACATCTGCCGACGGCTGGCCATCCTGGATGACGACGGCGACGACTTCGCTCTGGGTGATGGGGGTGAGGGCGCGGGCCTTGCCGAGCATTTCCAGGGTGACCTGGCGCACGCCGTCTGCGGCCAGTTCGGCGACCACCCAGATGCTGCGGTCGCCGCCCGTGTAGCGGGGCAGGATGGTGTCGGCGGAATTTGAACCGGCATCCGCGGACAGGGTGGCCAGCCGGTCACGGAGCATATCGGCGACCTGGCGGGCTGCGTCCTCGGGGGTCTCGTCGCGGATGACGACGGCGAGACGGTCCGGCTCGACGAGGCGGATGTCCTCGACCCAGGTTGGTGAGCCGTCGAGGCCGAACAGGGAGAGGTCGTCGGTCAGGTCGGCGCAGGTGAGTTGCTCGATGCTGCGTTCCTGGGCCTCGGTCATCTCGTCGCGGCCGGGATAGCGTTCCTGGCCGGCGCCCTCCGTGACGCAGACCACGGCAGGCAGCGGGCATTCGATGACCTGGTAACCCTCGTCGGTGGCGCGTTCGGCGACGATGCGATTGCCGGCACGGTCCACGTCCAGTTTGCGAACGTTGCTGATGTGAGGCAGGCCCATCAACTCGGCCACCTCCGGGCCAACCTGGCCGGTCTCAGCGTCGCTGCTGTTGCGGCCGCACACGATCAGGTCAGGCGACTCGCGCTGGAGGGCCAACGCCAGGGCCTGGGCGGTGGCCAGGGTGTCGCTGCCGGCCAGGGCGCGGTCGGAGAGGAGGATGCCGCGGTCGGCGCCCAGGGCGTAGCACTGGGTCAGGCCCTCGGCGGCGTTGGGCGGGCCCATGGACAGGGCGATGACGGAGTCATCTGAGCCGTCCTTGAGGTCGACGGCCATGTTGATGCCGAGCAGGTCGAAGGGGTTGATCTCGGACGGGACACCCTCGCGCTGGATTACCTTGTTCTCGTAGTCGAACTCAATGCGGGAGACGACGGGGACGAACTTGACGCAGACCGCGATTTTCATCGGAATTGGGCTCCTTGGCGACTATTTAGGATTGGCGGCGCTCAACCGGCTGCGGATTCGTGCATCGAGATTCTGAAGAGCGTCGCTGATTGACACGGCAAACCGATCGGGTTGACGGAGTTGACGGTGCGCCTCGGGCAGCCGGGAGAGTCCGTCGGCCACGCGCTGGCGGGCGTCGGCGACGTCGCTGGACGGAATGACGCGACGGCCGTCCTGCATCGCCAGGGCTAATATCGGTTCTCCCGACGACGGGGTCTCGGTGGACAACCCGATGACGTCGGCGGACATCATGCCATGAGGGTCATATTGTCGGAATACCTGCTTGGCGGCAGCCAGAGATGCTTTGCCCTCGCTGAGCTTCATCACCGGCCGGCCGTTGTAATTGACCATCTTGTAGACGATTTCACAGGACGGGGCGTCGGCGGAGACGCCGACACGGGTGCCCACGCCGAACATGTCGATGGGCGCGCCCGCCGAGACGAGGCGGTCGATGGCGTATTCGTCGAGGCCACCGCTGGCCACGATGCGGACGTAGTCAAGGCCGGCGTCGTTTAGGATGCGCCGCACCTGGCGGCTGAGCGCGTCGAAGTCGCCGGAGTCCAGGCGGACACCGGTGAGTCGGTGGCCGTCGCTCTCCATCTCGCGGGCGACCTCGACTGCGGCGTGTGCGCCCCCGACGGTGTCGTAGGTGTCGAGCAGTAGGATGCTGCGGTCGGGGAACATGCGGGAGTAGGCGCGGAAGGCGTCGATCTCGTCATCGAAACTGGTGATGTAGGAATGGGCCATGGTGCCGGTGGGCGGGATGCCGTAGCGGCGGGCGGCGAGGACGTTGCTGGTCGCTCCAAATCCGGCGATGTAGGACGCCCGGGCCATCTTCAGGCTAGCCTCGGCACCGTGGGTGCGGCGGGCGGCGAAGTCGGCGATGGGCCGGCCCTGGGCAGCATCAACGCAGCGAGCGGACTTGGTGGCCAGCAGGGTCTGGTACTGGACCTGGTTCATGACGATGGTTTCGGCCAACTGGGCGGCAATTATCGGGCCCGTGACCTCCAGGACTGGCTCATTGGCGAAGAACAGACTGCCCTCCGGCATGGCGCGAACGCTGCCGCTAAAGCGAAAATCTCGCAGGTGATCGAGAAAATCCGCGGTGAAGATGCCAGTGCTACGGAGGTACTCGATGCTGTCAGTGTCGAAGGACAGTGCTTCCAGGCAGTCCAGGGCGTCGTCAACCCCGGCGACCACCAGATACCCCCGGTCCGGCGGGTACTCGCGCACGTACAGACTGAAAGTGGCCTCGCTGTTGATGCCCTCAGCGAAATACGACTGGGCCATGGTCAGCTCGTAGAGATCGGTCAGGAGACCGATTTCGCCGGCGGGCAACGGCAGGTATGGAGGCTGGCTGGACAGGGTCATGGGCGGGGATCGCTTCGCGCCGCAACGCGGCGTCCGTGCGGGATGCTGGCATTATCGGGCGGGGAGTCGGGGAGAGTCAAACGGGTCGCCAACGAGCGCGACGCCAGTGATCCGTATGGTATATTTATGCGGCATTTTTGCCGAATATCATCGCCCTGCAGGAGCGCTTTACGATGCCCGCCAGCGCAGATATCACCGCCATTCCGAACGGTACCATCACGTCGCCGCAGGGGTTTTCCGCCGGCGGCGTATTCATCGGCCTCAAGACGCGAGGCGAGGACAAGTTGGACCTGGCCATGCTGGTCTCCGACAGTCCCTGCTCAATCGGTGGGGTGTTCACGACGTCAGCGATACGGTCGGCGACGGTGGACCTGGACCGGGAACGCGTGGCACGCGGGCAGGCCCGGGCGCTGATCGTCAACGCGGGGATCGCCAATACGTGCGTGGGCGCGCAGGGCTACAAGGACGCTGAGGAGATGACGCGGCTGGCGGCGGAAAAGCTGGGCCTGACCGCCGAAGACGTGCTGGTTTGCAGCACCGGCGTCATTGGAGTCGAACTGCCCATGTCGTTGATCCGGTCCGGCGTGACGGAGATTGCGCTGGATGACGACGGCGGGCCCGAACTGGCGCGCGCGATGATGACGACGGACACGCATCCCAAGGAAACGGCGGTGTCTTTCACCGCGTCGACCGGGCAGACGATTACCATCGGCGGAGTGGCCAAGGGGTCCGGAATGATCAACCCCAACATGGCGACGATGCTCTCGTTCGCCGCCACGGACGCGGCAGTGGACCCCGGGTTCCTGCAGATGACAGTCAAGGCGGTTGCCGACGAAACCTACAACATGCTGACCGTGGACGGAGACAGCAGCACCAACGATACCTTCCTGGCGTTCGCCAACGGTCGGGCGGGCAATCCCGTCATTGACGACCGCTCTCCGGATGCAGAGGCATTCGCGGCCGCGCTGCACCAGGTGTGCGCGAACCTGACCCGGATGCTGGCGCGGGACGGTGAAGGGGCCACGCGGCTGCTGACCGTGCAGGTGGACGGGGCCAAGGATGCGATAGACGCGCGCAAGGCTGCGTTGACCATCGCGGGGAGTCCGTTGGTCAAGTCGGCGGTGTACGGAGCAGACCCCAACTGGGGCCGGCTGATGATGGCGCTGGGCCGCAGTGGAGCGGAGGCGGTGGAGGAGAAGGTTGACCTGTTCGTCAACGGAGTTTGCATCATGGAGGCGGGAACGCCGATACCGTTCCACCGGGATGCGGTGGTGGCGTTGATGTCCGGCGAGCAGGTGGACTTCCGAGTCAGCCTCAACCTGGCGGCCGGGGAGGCGACGGCATACGGCTGCGACCTCACCGAGCAGTACGTAATCATCAACAGCGCGTACACGACCTAGTCGGCAACTGCGCCATCGGCCGGCGCCGGTCGCGGGCTGTACTGATCCCACCACCTTACGCCGCAGGGTGAGGAACGCTGACGTGTCACAACAGTTCGCGGAGCCGCCCATCGTGGTCAAGATCGGCGGGAGCACCCTGGGCGGAAACGATACCTCGTTGCAGGACCTGGTGGCCCTGCACGCTTCTGGAAAACCGGTGGTAATCGTTCATGGCGGGGGCAACGTCATCAGCGAATGGATGCAGCGGCAGAATCTGGCTCCGAATTTCGTGAACGGGTTGCGGGTGACCGATGGGCCGTCGCTGGAGATTGTGGTGGCGGTGCTGGGCGGGTTGGTGAACAAGGAACTGACCGCGCAGATGCAGCGACTGGGCGCGCCTACCATCGGGATCAGCGGTATGGACGGCAATCTTTTGCAGGCCCATGTGGCGAATCCCGACCTGGGTTACGTGGGCGAGGTTACCGCCGTCGAAACCGGGCCGGTGCGGGCGATTGTATCGGCGGGGTTCATACCCATGGTGTCGCCCATCGCGGTGGATGTCAGCCGGGACAGCGAGCACGCGGGTCAACCGCTGAACGTGAACGGAGATACGGCGGCAGGGGCGCTGGCGCACGCACTGCGCGCTGAACGCATCATTTTCCTGACCGACGTGGCTGGCGTAATGGACAACGGCGGCCGGGTGATTCCACGACTGGACGCGCGTGGCGCGGAGCAACTTCGAGCGTCGGGTGTGGCACGGGGCGGAATGTTGCCGAAGCTGGCGGCGTGCCTGGACGCACTGGCAGACGCGGCGGTTCCGATGGCGCACATCGTGGACGGACGGGAACCCGGCGCGGTGATGAACTGCGTCAACGAGAGGCCGGTGGGGACCAGGATCACCCCGTGACTGAGGCTGCGACAACAAACTATCGGGGGCGGGTCAACGACCCGCCCCCGATAGTTTGAGGACCGTCAATCTTGCAGAGATCAGGCCGCGATGAGGTCCTTGGAGACGGCGTCGGGGATCAAGTCGCCCTCCGAGGCCAGGTGGGCCTTGATAGCGGCGGCGGCGGAGCTGATCAGTTCCGGATCCAGGTTGGCGGCGGCCTCGGGATAACCGGCCTCGGTCAGGTGGGTCGCGGTCTGCTCCCGGAGCTGCTCCAGGGAAAACTCGAGCTGGGCGGCACTGTCGCGCATTTCCTCGGGGTAGTCGACGTGGGATCCGCCGGCGCCGAGCTTGTCGTAGCCGCCCTTGTGCCAGTGACCGCGGGCTCCGTGGGGGTCAAACCGGACGATCTCAACGCCGTTGACGTCCACGCCGAAAGTGGGGCCGCCGAACTTGGCCTTCAAGCAGCGCAGCGGCCAGAGATACATCGTGACGTCGCCGGTCTTGCTCAACGGGCGAACCATCACGCGGCCCAGATAGGACTCGCCATCAATCATCGTTGCCATGAAAATATCCTCCTGACGGCGGTTTCAATCCGCCGGGTACTCACCCGCGTATAGTAACACACAACTCCAATGCCCCATCGATCTCCATTTCAGAGCCTGTGCAAAGTAATGCACTTCTTTGGTTTACGCTCATCCTGAGCCTGTCGAAGGATGTCGCCGACGCCGGAGTCGTGGTTCGACAGGCTCACCATGAATGGTGAGAGGGACCTTGCACAAGCTCCGTGCCCATTTATTCGGTTGCCAGCGCTCAAATCGAATTCCGGTCACGAGTCGCCAACCGCCGATGGCAGTTGCCGAAGGCGCCGAACTAAAGGATAGCGGATGGCAATCGCGTCAACCGATGCGCTCATGGGGACCGACATACCATGCGCCGGCAGGCGTTATACTTTCCGCACGCACGCACAAAGAGAGAGAAGTGATGACTCGTTCAACCCTGAAGATAGGGAGCGTGATGCTGCTGGCCGCGTCTTTCGTGTTGGTGGTGGCCGCATGCGGACAGAGCGCAGCACCGGCGGAGCAATCCGAGCCGGCTGCGGCCGCGACCACGGCGCCGGTGGTCGCGCCCGCGTCGGGCAGTTCCGCGCCGGCGGCTGCGCCCACTACCGCGCCCGCGGAGGCGGCCCAGGCGACGCCGGCCGTAGTGTTGCCCACCGGTGAACTGCCGGCCACCAGAGCGCCAACTTCGACGCCGGCCCAGGAAGCAGAAGCCAGGCCGATAGCGCAGAATATCCCGAACGTTGAGGGCATCGACGCTTGGCTCAACACCGACGAAGAGCTCACCATTCAGGATCTGGTTGGCGAGGGCAACGTGGTGCTGGTCGACTTCTGGACCTACACCTGCGTCAACTGCATTCGGACGCTGCCGTTCCTGCGGGACTGGTGGTCGCGATACGAGGACGACGGGCTGGTGATCCTGGGCATCCACACGCCGGAGTTCGAGTTCGAGAAGGACCACGACAACGTCGCGGAAGCTTTGGAGACGCACGAAATCGGGTGGCCGGTGGCACAGGACAACGCGAGGGTCACGTGGCGCAATTTCGAGAACCGCTACTGGCCGGCGAAGTACCTGTTCAACAGCCATGGCGAGATGATCTACTCGCACTTTGGCGAAGGGGCCTACGGCGAAACCGAGCAGAAGATAAGGAACGCGCTGGTGGAAGCGGGGGCGGACCTGTCTGACGATCCACTGGACCTGCCGGAAGACCAGGTGCGGGACTCGGCGTTCCAGGCGGCGCGGGTCGGCGGAAGCGCTCCGGTGACGCCTGAGCTGTACGCCGGTTGGGAACGGAACGTGGGCGTCGCAAGGTCGGGCCGGCACCCCTACGTGGCCCAGTTTGAGGACTATTTCCAGTCGATCCTCGACGGTGGTAACGGCCTTATCGACGTTTCCGTGCCGCAGGACCTGAACCCGCACCTGCTGTACTTCCAGGGTCAATGGTCGGTGGAGCCGGAGCGGATCCGGCACGCGCGGGTGACCGAGGACCTGGAGGACTACCTGGCGTTGAACTATGCCGCCAAGAGCGTAAACGCCGTCATTACCTCCGACTCGGGCGAGCCTTATCAGGTGGTTGTCACGGTGGACGGAGCGATGCTCACCGAAGAGAATGCCGGCGCGGACATCCAGTGGGACGAGAAGGGATGGTCTTACATCATGGTGGACGAGCCAAGGATGTACGGGATCATCGATAATCCTCAGTATCTGCCGCAATCCATCCTGACAATGCGGTCAAATTCCGACGACTTCGGCCTGTTTGCCTTCACCTTCGGCGTGTACGCGGAGGGTCCGTGATGCGTGCTGCTTGGTTGGCCGCTGCGGCGCTGGTCGGGTTGATGGCCCTGGCTGCATGCGGAGGATCGGCGCCGGTGAGCGCGCCCGCCCAACCCACCGCGGCTCCGGTTCTCCAGGTGCCGACGGTGGATCCGGGAGACGGTGAACTCGAATCTCACCTGGCAACCAAGGTGTTGGAGGTTGGGACGCAGAGGGTCGCGTTCCTGCTGAATACACAGAAAGCGCTGGTCAAAGCGCCGCAGGTCCACATATCGGTGGCCTCCGCTGACGGGTCGGTTCCGCCGACGGAGATAACCGCGCCCTACAACGCCTGGCCATACGGGGTGCGAGGATCATACGCGGCGCCGGTTGACTTTCCCGCTCCCGGAGACTACCGGCTGACGGTGATGCCGGTGGGTGGCGAGGTCACCGGAGAGGCAGTAATCGACGTTTCGGTGCTGGAAGACTCGCCAATACCGTCGGTTGGAGAGCCGGCTCCGCCCAGCGAGACCAAGACGCTTGACGATCCTGCTGAAATCACCAACCTGACCACCGCGTACGACCCGGATGACGAGCTCTACCGCATATCCATTTCGGACGCTATCGAGTCGGGCCGGCCATCGGTGGTCGTGTTTGCCACGCCGGCGTTCTGCACCAGTCCGACGTGCGGCCCGCAGGTGGACACGGTGTCGGAATTGAGGGTCGAACACCCCGACGCCGCCAACTACATCCACGTGGAACTGTACGATAACCCGGAGGCGATACAGGGCGATCTGAGCCGCGCAGAACTGGTTCCGGCGGCGGACGAATGGGGATTTACCCAGATCCCCGGCTGGACCAACGAGTCCTGGGTGTTCGTGTTGGACGGCGACGGTGTGGTGCGACACAGGTTCGAGGGCTTTGCAACGCTGATGGAACTGAAAGCGGCGTTGGCCGAGGTGGATGGTCTTTAGACTATCCCTTCCCACCTGATGGATAAGTCGGGCGTGACAATTGGTGCCAACCGGCAAATCCGAGTGATTGACCGGGTAATTGGCCCGTGTTAGAGTTTTCGTTGAAAAGCTGAGATGGAGACGAGTAAGCGGACGACGAGCGTCTTAGCGAGCCTGAGCCGGTGAAAGCAGGCACGGTTGTCCCGCCCAAAATCCCTCCGGAGCTGCCGGCTGAAATCCGCCTGCCGAAATCGGCGGTAAGTAAGCTCAGGCCGGGTTCGTTGCCCGTTAGAAGCAACGGGACATGATGGTGTCCTGCCAGAGAGGTCCAAGGCGCTGGCATTGCCGGGAGCCGAGGGCAAATAGGGTGGTACCGCGGGCAATTGTCCGTCCCTATGGGACGGGCTTTTTTTGTGTCGCAGTGACATTGATCCGCACGTTCTGGTGGCACGATCTGGCAGAAGGAACGACCTCGTACGGAGATACACCGTGAAACTGAAGGGTGCGGAAATAATCTGCGAAAGCCTGCTGAGGGAAGGAGTCGAAGCGCTGTTCGGCCACCCGGGAGGCGCGATACTGCCGTTCTACGACGCGCTGTGGTCATACCCCCAGCTGCGGCACGTGCTGGTGCGGCACGAGCAGTCGGCGGCGCATGCGGCCGACGGCTATGCCCGGATGACCGGGAAGCCGGGCGTGTGCGTGGCCACGTCAGGACCGGGAGCGACCAACCTGGTGACTGGGATCATGGGAGCCAAGGCGGACAGCGTGCCGCTGGTTGCGATCACCGGTCAGGTGGCCCGGGCCGCCCTGGGAACCGAAGCGTTCCAGGAGTGCGACATCTGCAGCATCGCCTCGGTGTGTACCAAGCGAACATACCTGGTCCTGTCCGCAAACGACCTGGCGCGCACGGTACGTGAGGCGTTCCGCGTGGCCCAGGAAGGGCGCCCCGGTCCGGTGTTGATCGACGTGCCCCGGGACGTGCAGCTGGAAGAGGCGGAGTTCGAGTATGCGGAGGCGCCTGTACCCGTAGAGGCGCAACTACCTGAAGAAACTCTGGAAAACGTCCGCAAGGCGGCGGATCTCATCAACCAGGCAGAGCGGCCGGTGATCATCGCGGGCCACGGAATCGTGAACTCGCGAGCGTTTGACGAGCTGCTGGCGGTGGCGGAAGGATCCGGCATCCCGGTAATCAACACGCTGCTGGGGTTGAGCAGTTTCCCGAGGAACCACCCCCAGAGCCTGGGGATGCTCGGCATGCACGGCATGTACTGGTGCAACATGGTGGTTGACCAGGCGGACGTCATTGTAGGACTGGGGATGAGGTTCGACGACCGCGTCACGGGCCGGGTGTCGGGGTTTGCTCCCCACGCCAGGATTGTGCACCTGGATATCGAAGCCACCCAGGTGGGGAGGATTGTGCCGGCGGAAGTGCCGCTGGTCGGAGACGCCAGGCCCATCCTGAAGGCGCTGGGCCCGTTGGTACAGAAAGTGGACCGGCCGGAATGGATGGGAACAATCGCCCAACTCAGGGCGCAGCACCCGTCGCTGGCGATTCCGCAGAGCGACGCTCTGATGCCCCAACAGGTTCTTACCGAATTGAACGAGATGCTGCAGGCCGACGATGACGCGGTGGTGGTGACCGGAGTGGGCCAGCACCAGATGTGGGCGGCGCAATACCTGTTCCTGAACCAGCCGAACTCGTTCGTCACGTCCGGCGGATTGGGGGCGATGGGATTCGAGGTACCCGCGGCGCTGGGCGCTCAGCTGGCTCGGCCCGGGTCCACCGTCTGGTCGGTCGCGGGAGATGGCGGGTTCCAGATGACGCTGCAGGAACTGATAACAGCCGTGGAAGAGAAGCTGCCCATCAAGATAGCGTTGTTCAACAATGGATACCTGGGCATGGTGCGTCAGTGGCAGGAGATGTTCTTCGACGGCCATATAAAAGAGGTGCCGATGCCGGGGCCGGACTACGTCAAGCTGGCCGACGCCTACGGCATTCCGGCGCTGCGTGTAGAGCATCAGGAAGACGTGGCCGCCGCGTTGCAGCAGGCCAAGGACTATGACGGGCCGTTCCTCATCGAGTTTGTGGTCGAGCGGGAAACGAACGTGTTTCCCATGGTTCCGCCGGGCGGTTCGCTGGCCGACACGATGGAAGACCCCAGGACCATGGCGGTGGCCCGGTGACGGGAGCGGGAAGGATCCCCTCACGCGTACCCAGTTCGTCATCGCGAGGAGCGAAGCGACGCGGCGATCTCCTTCCCTCGGTAGTGTTCCTTCCCCCGGTGAGATTGCCGCACTTCGTTCGCAAGGACGGTTCCAGTGAGACCAGGTATGCGTGAGAGGAACGCTGACTTGCCGCTGCGCGGGGTTGGTGGTAGAAGTAGGCATTGCGCAGAGAAGATTGCTGAGAACGGAGGTGCAGAATGCCCCGGGTCACTATCCAGGAAGCTTCGCGGATCCTGAACGTTTCGCAGGACGTAATCCGCAAGGACGTCCGCAACGGCAAACTCCAGGCCACCCGTGAAGGCGGCCCGAATGGCAACCGGTGGATGGTGGACATCCCGGACGACGTCGAGGCATACACCGATGACTTCAAGGAAGGCATCCACGAATTGGCGCGAAGCCTCACCCCGTGGTGGTACGACAACCCCCGGCGCGAGGGCCTGGTGCACTACCTGGAAAGCCTGGGGATCGAGGAAGTGGAACCCTTCTTCCTGTGCGGGGCCAAGGGCGAAGACATCTGGCCGGCCACCGGGCACGAAACGCGGCAAAGGTGCCCCGAGTGCATACTTGAGGTCCACGATCAGGGGCTGCCGATGGAGACCAGAGAATAACCTGGCAAACGCCGCTATAGAGAACGAGCCGCGATGTTGCGGCTCGTTTCGTTTGCTCTGTGGATGTGGGGGGCACTGTGGACTCCACAGGCCCCGGAATGCCCATCACGTCGTCCCGGCACTGAACGGTTTCAGGGCGGCGTAGATCACGTCGTTGATCGGCGTGGGGACCCCGGCTGATTCCCCGGCGCGAACCACGGCGCCGTTCAGCGCTTCGAGTTCCATGGGCCGTCCGGCCAACAGGTCGGCGTGCATCGACGCGCTCATGGCACCCTTGGCGGACTGCATATAGGCGAGAGTGTCGGCGACTATCGTCGGGGCCAGCTCCACGCCGGAAGCGCGGCCGGCCCGTTCGATCTCGGACATGCAACCGACAATGATCTTGTGCCATTCAGGACGGGGCAACAGGTCGCGCAGGTACTCGCGGGCCAGCGAGGTGGTGCCGGCCATCGTGGTGATAAACAGAAACTTGGTCCACAGGGTGACGGCGATGTCTTCCGACGCCTCAGCGGGCACGCCGGCATCCCGAAAGGCGGCGCAGACGACTTCCGCCCTTGCCTGGTGGGAAGGGCCGCTGCCACGGATGCTGCCGGTGACGATACGGACGATGTCGCCGGCCTGGGTAACGGCGCCGGGACCGGAACGGCCGGCTTCGATATAGGCGGCGCCGGGAAGCACGGCGGATTCCGGAAAGGCATCCACCAGGGGCAGGTAGGAGTCGATGCCGTTCTGCAGGCAGAGGATCGCTGTGTCGGAGCCGATCATGGGGGCCATTTGCGGCACGGCCGCGGCGTTGTGGTAGGTCTTGGTGGTGAGCAGGGCGAGATCGACAGTGCCCACCTGGGCGGGCTGGTCGGTGGCAGCGCAGGGGACGGTGAATTCGCCGGCCTGGGTGTGCATGATGAGCCCATTGCGGCGGATGGCGTCGAGGTGTTCGCCGCGGGCGATGAGCGTCACGTCGTGTCCGCCGCGGGCGAGCATCCCGCCGAAGTAGCCGCCGATGCTGCCGGCGCCCATCACTGCCACTTTCATCAATTCACTCCCATATTCAAGCGTTGCATTTTCCAGCGGCAGTATGCCATAGCCGGGAAGCGTGGGGCCTGGTCGCCGCAGCGTTGACGGTGGTTGTTCCCGGTGCTACATTGGCCGAAATGATGATATTTATCGCCCGAAACTAGAGGAGGGCTCGCATGACCGCCAAAATGGACTTTGGACTGTTCACCACGTGGAACGCCGTTTACGAGGGCGACAAGGTGCCTTGGGACCCTGAGTATCAGGGCGGAAAGCTCCTCGAGCCCGCGGCATACAAACAGAACTTCAAGGAAATCGACCACATCGAGGCCGCGGGATGGGACTACGTTTGGCTGGGCGGCGGTCACTTCTCCACCCAGGGCAGCATGGATCCCCAATCGCTCATGTTGTCGGCAGTCATCGCCAATCACACCGAGAACATCCGGATCGGCACCTCCATTCACCGGCCGACCCTGCGGTTGCCGGGTGAGACCGTTTCGGAGCGGGCGCTGCCCCACGAACGCTACGCCTTTGACAATCTCCAGCCCGAGGACCCATTCCAGGTCGCGGAACAGGTAGCCATCGTGGACCAGGTCAGCGAGGGCCGGTTTATCTACGGCCCGGGGGCGCGCACTCGTGGCTCGGAGGAACGCCGGGAGTACTTCTATGAGTACCTCGAGCTCCTCAAGCAACTCTGGAACGAAGACAGGTTCTCCGGGTTCGAGGGCAAGTACTTCAACTATCCCGCGTTCTACGAAGATTACATGAGCATCCCCAAGCCGGTGCAGAAGCCGCTGCCCATGCTGCTACCCGTGGACAGCCAGGAGAGTTTTGTTCCCATGGGCGAGCATGGCTATCGCATCGCCATCGGGGCCGGCAGTTCCCCCCACAACCTTCGCGGTTCCGCTATCCTGAGGCAGGACGTGCAGGATTACCGAAACGCGTGGTTCGACGCCGGGCACGAGGGAAATCCTTCCACCGTGGTGCGTGTGCCGACTCTGGTCGCTGACACCAAGGAGAAAGCGGACCGGCGGGTCGACGATCTGATGAACCTGGCGCGCATCTACTACGCCGGTCGTGTCGCCATCGGTAGCACCGACGCGGGCAGCGCCGGACCGGACGCCACCGAGGAGGTCAACCTCTTCGGCACCCCGGAAGAGGTGGTCGAGAAGATCCACATGTTCCGGGAGGCTTTCACCACCGACGAGATCATGTTCGAGTGCAACTGGACGTCGTCGGTTCCGCGTGAAGTGGTCATGGACACGCTGAAGTGCCTGTCCGAAGATGTGATACCGCACTTCAAGTAGCCGGCAAATATTCCGGTTCTCACACCCGCCCCGAGTCCACGGGACTACGGGGCGGGTATTCTTGTAATAGGGTGTAACGAACTTCGCATGGGAACGTTCTCAACGACAGTCCGCATCGGCAATCGGGCCGGGGCAGAAACGTTTGAAGTGGAAGCGTTGGTGGATACCGGCGCCTCGCACTCCATGTTCCCGGCATCGCTGCTTGATGGATTGCGAGTCGCCCGGCGTTCGCAAATTGACGGCGTGCTTGCCGACGGCAACGAGGTATCCTACTGGACCGGGTGGGCGCTGATCGGGATTGACGGCGAAGAAGGAACTTGCCGGGTGATTTTCGGACCAGAGGGCGATGGCAACAGCGTGATTGGGGCGACGACTCTACAGATGCTGTTGTTCAAGGTGGATCCGGTGCGAGAGGCTTTGGAACCCACCACTCGGGTGCGCCTGTGAAACTGGCCGGTCTTCCGGGATGGCTCAGCGTTATTGCTATTGTTGCTGCTGGACGAAGCGGCGGTAGATCTCTTCCTCGGACAGGGCTTCCTGGTGGAACCAGTTGTCGTCAATGACCCTGTAGACGGCGCTCAGGCGCTCCAGGACTTGGTTGGTCAGTAACAGCGCGCCCAGTGGCGTTTGCGGCATGGCGCCATCATCTTCGAGGGTCAGAACGGCCTCGGACATGGCGCGGATGAGTTCCACGGTTCCGACATGGGTGGCGTTGCCGCGAGCCGTGGCCAGGCTGTGGTAGATGGACGAAACCGGGTGTTCCTTGATCAGCATTCCCAGGGTGCGAGGGGGCTCCTCTATGGATACTCCCCGGATAGCGGCGGCATTGCTGAGGGATTGCTGCAGGGTCGCCATATCGCTGCCGTTCTCAACGGCCAGGCGGGCGAAGCTGTTGATGACACGGGCAGTGTTGTCGGCGCGTTCCAGCCACCGGCCCATCCAGACCAGGTTGTACACCCTGGAATCGGTGAGCCACCGGTCGGGACCGAATGCGATTGACCTGGGTTCTACCATGATGGAAACGACTCCTGTCAGCGGATGGGGTGGAGCAGGATTGCGGTCACGGCGACGGATGGCCGGAGGGCAGCAGTTCGAGCGCATCGTCCACGGAAATGTTGTCGCGATCGAAGAAGACCCGTGCGGTGGTGAAATCGAGGTGCCCGCCGCCACGGGAAACGAAGGACCCTGAGACCGGCGGAACTTCCGAATAATCACGACCGACGCCGAATTTAAGGTAATCGGTCCCAATGTGGATGACGACGCCACGGGTGGGATCGGCAGGCAACCAACCGAATTGAGGGTGCAAGAACTCGACCCAGGCGTGCGTCTCTCCGGGTTGACGGGTTAGAAGTCCGCTGACGTAACGGGCGGGGATCCCGCGGGAGCGGAGCATGGCCAGGCCGAGATGTGCCTGGTCCTGGCAAACACCGCGCCGCGATACCAGGACATCCGCCGCAGCGGTGTTTACGGAAGTGTGGCCGCGCTCGTAGCGGATGTTTGTGTAGATCCACTGGACGACGTTGTCCACAGTGTAGAGCAACGTCGTCGCCCCGGCGGCGGCCTCCAGCGCAGCATTCCGCACGCTCTCCGGGTCGGCCAGCCGAGAAGCGGACAGGAATTCCTGGGCATCTAAACCGTAGTCGGCGCTGTTGAGCGGCACGTCCGGTACAACAGGCGTGTGGTGGTTCAGGCAGACTTTTCCGGCGGCGGCGATGATCAACTCCTGGTGCGGCACGGTGACTCGGACCCGGTGGACGGTGTTCCCCAACCGATCGGGATACTCGACCTGCCGACCCTGCGGGAAGGTGGCCACACCGCAGGACCCCGGCGTCTGGTACGTGTCGGCATATGCCGTGAGCCGGAGGAAATTGTCGTTTTGCACCACTATGTCGGAGTAGGAATACCGGGCCACGTAAGCGTAGTGCACCGCGACAGGTTCGAACGCTATCGAACCACCCAGCTCGGTTTGCATGATCCTCCTGACGAGTTGTTGGTGACCCGGCTGTTGGCCTCGGATACGCGGGTCAGGCCGCCGGGAAAAACTGTGACCTCCCCCCGGCCGTTCTGCACCGCGAACACGCGCAGGTCGACGTGGCGCTCCTCGAATTCGCCACTGGACTCGTCGAAGACAAGATGTTGGGAGAAGTCCAGCGTTTCCTGGGCGATGAAGACCTGGGGTTGCTCGATCAACTGTTGGGACAGCCGGCTGCGGTAGCCCTTGTCCAGATCGGGCATGATGAAGACACCCAGCCCGCCGTATCCCTGGCGCGTTTTGAGCACCAGGGTGTCCAGGTTCTGCAGGACGTATTGGCGGTTGGCCGGGGATCGCAGGTCGTAGCTATGGGCTTGTTCCAGGATGGCGTCTTCTCCCAGATAGGCTTTTATCATATCGGGCACCCAGAGGAACACCAGTTTGTCGTCGCAGGCCCCGGTGCCCAGGGCGTTCACCAGCGCTACTTTGTGGTCCAGATATGCCTGCGTGAGGCCGGGCACGAAGAGTTCGAGATCCTCAACCCGACGATAGACCAGGTCGACCTCGAAATCGCCGTCCAGGGATCGGACCCATACGCGGCCGTTGTGCCCGATGTAGAGGTCGGACCCTTCCACCAGGGGGATTCCCAGCAGTTCCGACAGGTAACGGTGCTCGAAAAAGGCGGAGCCGAACTTGCTGTCCGTGAGCAACACGCAGACGGGTGAATCGGTGTCGCACAGCGAGGCGAACATATCAAGGTAGGCGGAGCGAATATCGTAGGGGACGATGTCGTAACCACCCGCGAGTTCGGGCAGCACGTCGAGGCCGATTTCAGTGGTCTTCATTTGGTAGGCGATGCCCGACGGGATCCGCAGGTTGTCCTCGAGAATGACATAACGTCCGTCGCCCATGTGCACCAGGTCTATGCCGTAAATGTGCACAAACACGTCGGCGGCGGGACGGTGGTCCTGGAGTTCGGGATTGTAGTACTGGCACGAGTACATCACATCCTGCGGGACGACCTGCTGGTCGCCGCAGTAGAGGTCCGACAGGAAGTGATTGATAGCTTTCAACCGCTGGGCAACGCCGCGGGAGATGGTTTCCCATTCATCGGCGGGGACCAGTCGGGGCAGCCAGTCGGTAGGCACGGTGCGGAACTCGCGAGGGTCCAGCATGAAGGTGAAGGCGTCCAGTGCTGCACTGGCGTTGGCTTGTCGCCAACGCTGCTGTAGTTCGGGAGCGCCGAGCCCGTTCAGGCTGTCTATGAGGGGCTGGTAGACGGAACGTGTGGTTCCGTCGGAGTGCAGGTGTTCATTCAACGAGGTTTTGGAAATGTCCCGGGTCAGCATTGGCCACCAACTCCATTGCGAGGGTGTGCGGGGAACGGTCGGGTACGAGCGCCATTGGGTGGAACAGCCAAGCCCAGTGGCGCTTCGCGCATATAAGGGTACACCGCCGGTGTTGCGGGCGGATTAACGATTTGTAACAAAGGGGTGTCGTGGCTGCCCCGTTGCCAGACCCAGCCTGCCGGGGCCGTAGCCGGCTGCGAGATTGCGTCCCGGCTTTTCGCTATTCGGGCGGTTATGCTATACTCGGCTGCACTCGCGGGCAGGCCGGTATCGACCACCCTGCCCGCCGTTTCATGCAAAATCAATCGGGCACAGGAGCGTATTGGCGTTGAAGGTCACGAGGGACAGCTCATCACCAATTGAGGTCACGCTGACGGTGGAATTGGCCACGGACGATGAGAATCCGTTCATTGAACGCTCGTACCGTCGGGTCGTTTCGCGCCTCAACATCCCAGGGTTCCGTCGGGGAAGGGCGCCGCGCCACATCGTCGAAAGCATGATGGGCCGGACGGCGCTGCTCCAGGAAGCGCTGGAGTTCATGGTGCCGGAAACGCTGGACCAGGTCCTGCAGGACGAGGAAGTTTCGGCCTTCGGCGAGCCCAGCATCGAGGTTACCGAACTGGAGCCCGTGTCCTTCACGGCCACCGTGCCTCTGGAACCGACCGTGGACCTTGGTGACTATCTCGAGATCCGGGTGGAGAGCGACCCGGCGGAGGTCACGGAGGAGGAGGTCGACGGGGTACTGGACCGGGTCCGGGACGAGCAAGCGGTGTGGGAGCCGGTGGAAAGAGCCGCGGCGTACGGCGACCGTCTGAACCTGAACGTCCTGGGGACTATGGACGATGAAACGGTGGTGGAAGACGAGGACGTCGAGTACATTCCCAACGAGGAAAACGTGCTGCCGTTCCCTGGATTTGCTCCCAATCTCGTTGGCCTGTCCGAGGACGACGAGAGCGATTTCACGATCACGGTGCCCGAGGACTACCCCCGCGAGCAGTACGCAGGAAAGGACGTCCAATTCAAGGTCTCGGTACTGTCTGTCAAGGAAAAGTCGGTACCGGAGTTGGACGATGAGTTCGCCAAGTCGGTGGGCGACGGGTTCGACGACCTTGAAGCGCTGCGGGACAGCATCCGGGAATCGCTGACGAGCCAGGCGGAGAACGCGGCCCGCAGTGAGCTGGAGCAAAAGAGCCTGGAAGCGCTGTGCGACGTGGCAGTGGTCAACGCGTCCTCTCTGCTGTATGAGCGTGAGCTGGAGGCGATGCAGGCCGACCGGGAGCGAATGCTGCGGCAGCAAGGGCTGGACCTCGCGACCTACCTGCGCTTCATGGGCAAGTCGCCGGATGAGTTCCTTGACGAAATGCGCCCCAACGCGGAACGCCGTCTGGTCAGCGCGTTGGTGATGCGGAAGTTTGCTGAGGTCGAAGAGATCGAGATTTCCGACGACGACGTTCAATCGGAAACCGATCGTCTGCTGGGTTTGTCGACCGGCGAGGAAGAGCAGGACGAGTCCAACCTGGAGTCGCTGCGGGAGTTTCTCGGGTCGGAATCAACGCGGGACAACATTCGGTCCACGTTGCACAGCCGGCGGGTCATGGACCGGCTTATTGATATCGCCCAGGGCAACCTGGATGAGGATGGCGACGCAGAAGCGAGCTCGGCGGGCGATGAAACTGAAGAAGCCGGAGAGCCAGCGGCCGCCGATGATGTTGAAACCACCGATGCAAGCGATGGTGACGCCACCGCGAGCGATCAGGCGGAGGAACGGGAATGACGTTCGGACGCCCACCATTCCAGGAGAACCTACAAATGCCACGAAGTTCCAATCCCTCGGGCATGGTCACGCCGTCTAACGTGATCCCCGGGATTATCCGGCCGACTACCGAAGGCGAACGCGCCTTCAATCCGTACTCGCTGTTGCTGCAAGCCCGGATCATCTACCTGGGCACCCAGGTGGACGATGACATTTCCAACGCGATCGTTACGCAGCTGTTGTACTTGAGCTGGGAGAACCCTGAAGCGGACATCAGCCTGTACATCAACTCGCCGGGCGGGTCCGTGCTTGACGGCATGGCCATTTACGACACGATGCAGTTGATCAAGCCGGACGTGGCGACGATCTGCCTGGGCAAAGCCGCGAGCATGGGCGCGGTACTGCTGTCCGGCGGAACGAAAGGCAAGCGGTACTGCACGCGAAATTCCACGGTGCTGATCCATCAGGTAATGGGCGGTATCCAGGGCTCCGCGTCGGATATCGAGATCACGGCCCAGGAGATCCTGCGCCTGCGACAGCGCCTCAATACCATCCTGTCGGAGAACTGCGACCAGCCGTTTGACAAGATATCGCGAGATTCCGATCGAGACTACTGGATGGACGCCGAGACAGCGGTGGAATACGGCATCGTCGACCACGTCATGCACACGTTGCCCGATTCCTTCAGCAGCATGTTCGGCTAGTTGGCGACGCGACCCGACTTGCCCATAACCCGGCCCAATATCAGGAGACCGCAATGGCCGTTCCCTTTGAAGACTCCCCACTGCTGCAGCCCACCAACATCGTGCCCATGGTCATCGAGACCAGCCCACGGGGCGAGCGGGCGTTTGACATCTATTCCCTGCTCCTGCGGGAGCGGATCATCTACCTGGGAACGCCGATAACGGACCAGGTGGCGAACGTCATCATTGCACAGTTGCTGTACCTCGAACGCGAGGATAGTGACCGTGACATCAGCCTGTACATCAACAGTCCGGGTGGATATATCGCCTCGGGGTTGGCCATCCTGGATACTATGCACCTGATCAACTCGCCGGTTTCGACCATATGCGTCGGGACTGCAGCGAGCATGGCGACGGTTCTGCTGGCCAACGGGATCAAGGGCAAACGCTATTGCCTGGCAAACTCCACAGTGCACATGCACCAACCCAACGTGGGCAGCTTCCAGGGTCAGGCCGCCGATATCGAGATCCAGGCCAAGGAGATCGTTCGTCTCAAGGAACGGCTCACCAAGATCTTGTCTGGAGCGACCGGCCAGAGCATAGAAAAGATAGCCGACGACTCCGACCGCGACTTCTTCCTGACTGCGGAGGAAGCCGTCGAATACGGACTCGTCGACGAAATACTCGGGACGCAGAAGGAAGAAGAGGCTGCGGAAGCCGCGTAACGGCCGGACGCCGCTCAACTAATTCGGCCGAGGACCTACCGATGACCACCGGCAGCCGCAACTCCAATCGCAACTCTCATCGTTGCGCGTTTTGCGGCAGCCAGTTTCCTCAGGGCCGTCTGGTCCGTCCGCCGGGCCAAACCCGGGGCGGGATCTGCTTCGACTGCATACGCGAGTTGGCCAACTACGTGGCCGAGCGTGGTGGCAAGAAACGGCGGGAAGACAGCGGCAGCCCGGAGCGCCCCAGCGATCGGGTCGAGCCGACGGACAAACCGTCACGGAAGCGCGCAGATGGCAGCCGAATCCTGGTGCCCAGGGAAATCTATTCGAGCCTGGACGCCTATGTAATTGGGCAGGAAAAGGCCAAAAAAACCCTGGCCGTTGCGGTTTATAACCACTTCAAGCGTATTCGCGGTGAAGCGTCCGATCCTGAAGTCGAGGTACAAAAGTCCAATATCCTGCTGATTGGCCCTACAGGATCCGGAAAGACCCTGCTTGCCGAAACCCTCGCCCGGTCGCTGGACGTGCCCTTCGCGATATGTGACGCCACCTCGCTCACCGAGTCGGGTTACGTCGGTGAGGACGTGGAGAACATCCTGCTGCGGCTGATCCAGGCCGCAGATTGGGACATATCGCGGGCGGAACAGGGGATCATCTACATTGACGAGCTGGACAAGATCGCGCGGAAAGAAGGCATCAACCGCTCGATCACGCGGGACGTTGCGGGAGAAGGCGTCCAGCAGGAGTTGCTCAAAATCATAGAAGGCTGCGTGGCGAACGTGCCGCCGCAGGGAGGCCGAAAGCATCCCCACCAGGAGATGCTGCAGATCAACACTAAGAACATCCTGTTCATCTGCGGCGGGGCTTTCGACGGCTTGCAGGAGATAATCTCCAAGCGGGTGTCATCGGGCTCGGCGATGGGGTTCCTGGCGCAGAACCAGGAACGCGCCGACAAAAAAGCGAACCCCCTGGCGATGCTCGACTTGGTGACGCCCGAGGACCTGCTGCAGTTTGGCTTCATTCCCGAGCTGGTGGGCCGTCTACCGGTGGTCGCGGCGTTGCAGCCGTTGGATCGCGAAGATCTGATCCGGGTGCTGATTGAGCCGAGAAACGCGATAATCAAGCAATACCAGCGGTTGTTCCACCTGGATGACGTCAAGTTGGAGTTCACCGACGACGCGCTGGAGGCGGCTGCCGAACGAGCGCTGAGCTACCAGACCGGAGCGCGGATCCTCCGGCACATTGTCGAGGACGCGCTGATGGAAGTGATGTACGAGTTGCCGTCGCTGCGCGACATAGGCCGCTGTGTCGTCAACGGCGACGCCATCACCGGGGAGGCGTCACCCAGGCTCTACCGGCGCGGTGGCGGACGACATCTGACGCTGAAGACCGCGTTGTCCCGGTCTCGGACCACCCAGCAAAGGAAATCGGCCTAACCGATTTTCCCTGAGGCCAGGGCGGCCTCAATCTGCTCAGTCAGCGGCAGACCGGACGGGTGCGTTTGGACCAACGGATGTCCCGATCCATCCAGGGCGATCTCCGGCGTGACCCGCAGGCGCCCGTCGGCAACGGCGCGCAGCGTTTCCAGGAGCAGATATGGTTCGCGGCGGTAGCCGGCCTCGCGGATGCGCTGGAACAGCGGGAAGTCCTCACCTTCGGCGTCGCGGATGTCGGCCGCGTTACGCCCGCGCAGACCCTCCCAGTCCTGATCGAACCCGTCGCCGGTGATCGGGACGACGCAGTGGGATAGCACGGGGCCCCGGTCGACTTGTTCGGTGGCCAGGTGGATCATTGCCCCGGTTTGCTTTGATCGAGAATCGATCAACTGCCAGATAACCGACTGCCAGGTGCCCGTGGGTCCATCGGGCAGGGCCCCGTGGAGATTGAGCAATGGGTAGCGGCGGCACATTTCTCCGCTGCAGATGAGCATATACCCGGCCAACGCGCAAACGTCAGGCCGGTAGTGTTGGAGCAGCCGGATCGCCTCCCGGTCATAGCCAAGGCGATGACGGGCCATGGAGCCGCCGCCGTGCTCACGTCGGTAGCGGCTGGACGACAGGGTTACCAGGGGGAGATTGTAGGAGCGCACCAGATCGAAAAACTCGTCAGACCCTTCCGCCTCGCCCGGTTCTCGATTGCTGAACACGAACTCGATATTAGCGTGCAGGCGACCCTCGTCAATGGCCTCATGGATGAAACGCAGCAATCCACGTGAGCCCTCTCCCCGGCCGGTGGCAAACCATCCTATGCGCAGCATCGCGCGGTTCCGCTCCCGGGCAAGATTTCAGAAGGGCGGATCGTCATCATCAAACAGGGAAGGGTCGTCCGGTTCGAGGGGCGGCGGCGGTTCCCAGTCGTCATCGCCGGCCGGCAGACCTGGGGCGGGTGAGCCGGCGGAGGCGCGGCCATCCCCGATCTGGGTGATGCGCAGTTCGGTTTCGGTGAGAAGCTCCTGGCAGCGGCCGGCCAGTTCCATCCCTTCGCGGTACAGGCGTTCGGCGTCGGTCAGCGATAGCTCACCCTGCTCCAGGCGTGAAACTGTATCCTCAAGACGGCGATAGGCCTCTTCGAAGGGCATCGCAGCGAGTTGGGACCGCCAGGCGTCGCTGGGTTCAGTGGTTTCGGTCATGGTTCAGGACGGCCGCTAGAGGAGCGGTTTCATTGCCGGGGGCGGACCGGGCTGGCGCCTGGCGCTGCGTCTACGCGGGGTTGTGGCGTTGGCCCCATCGCTGTCGACCGGAGTGGCCGGGGCGGCGGCTGGGACACCGTCGACACCGGTCGGCCTGGGATGATGACCGGCCGTAGCCGACAGCACGCCGCCGGCAACTGCGATGTCCAGATGAGCTCCGTCTGATGCTTGTTCGGGTGAGGTGAGGACGCGACCGTCGTCGGATAGCCGGACCACGGCATAGCCACGGCGCAGTGTGTCGGCCGGGTTCAACGCGCCCAATTTGCCCACCAGCGTCGCGACATCTCGCCCCGTCAGCGTGTGACGATGGCGGATGTTCGCTGTGGCGCGTTCCGCGTATTCGTCAACGCGGCGGCGCATGGACGCAACGTCGGGCGCGCGCCGCTGCAGGCGTTGCTGCTGGAAGAGCACCGATGACCGAAGCCGGTCGACATGGCCGACCATTACCGAGGTCATCTGCTGACGGGCGCCGAAGATGTCCGCCATGAGTTGGTTGCGGTCGGGGGTGGCGAGCTCGGCGGCGGCCGACGGTGTGGGAGCGCGGCTGTCGGCGACCTCGTCGGCGATGGTCGTGTCGGTTTCGTGGCCGACACCGGAGACGATGGGGATGCTGCTGGCAAATATGGCGCGGGCGACTGCCTCCGAATTGAAGCACCACAGATCTTCCAGGGATCCGCCGCCGCGGGCAACGATGATCACGTCGGCCACGTTCTCGTCGTTGAGCGACCGGAGGGCCGAGGCGATTTGTTCGGAGGCGCCGTCACCCTGCACGGAGGTAGGCGATAAGCGCAACTCCGCGAGCGGGTAGCGACGCATCGCGACGTTCTGGATATCCTGCCAGACCGCGCCGCTGGGCGACGTGACCACGCCGATCACCTTGGGAAAGAGGGGGATGGGTCGCTTGCGGGTGGGATCGAAGAGACCCTCGACCGCCAGTTGTTGGCGGAGGCGGGCCAACTCCAAGGCCAGCGGGCCGGCGCCCACGGGCATCACCGCTGCGACCTGCATGTTGGCTTCGCCGGACGGCGGGTAGAAGGTGAAGTTGCCGCCGGCCAGAATTTCCTGACCGTCTTCCAGGTATTCCTGGCCCGACCGGCCCCGGAACATCACGCAGCGTATGCTGCTGCCGTCCTCGCGCAGGGTGAAATAGGAGTGACCGGAGGCCACGGTGCGGAGGTTGGCGATTTCGCCCTGGACGGTTAGCCGTGAGAGTAAGCCGTCCGACTCAAGCTTGTCCTTGAGATAGACGGCCACCTGGCTCACCGTGTGGACTACCGGCGACAGCATTGGGCGACACCGAAAGCGACGCGCAGGACTCCGTGGACTACGACACTCGCTCTGAGTACGTGCCGTTGCGCGTGTCGACCTTGACGCGGGTGCCCGGGGTGATGAACATGGGAACGGTGATCCGCAATCCGGTTTCCAGCGTGGCCGGCTTGTTGCCTCCCTGGGCGGTGTCACCCTTGAACGCCGGAGGCGTGTCGACCACTTCCAACTCTACGTGAATGGGAAGGTTGACGTTGATGGGATTGCCTTTGTATAACACCAACTCGACCATCATGCTCTCGGTGAGATAGCCCAGGGTGTCGCCCAGTTGCTCTGCCGTGAGTTCGTGCTGGTCAAAGGTTTCCTGATCCATGAAGAAGTAATTGGTGCCGTCGGTGTACAGATACTGCGTTTCGCGGTTGTCGACCTCGGCCAGGCTGAAAGCGGTGTCGTAGCGCTGGAACGTGCGCTCAATCACGGTGCCGTTGACCAGGTTGCGCATCTTGATACGGGTGACGGGCGCGCGCTGCTGCATCTTGTGACGCTCGTAGTCCATCACCTGCCACGGCTGGTTCTCCAGTTCGATAACCATGCCCTTGTTGAGGTCGCCAAAGTTGATGCTCATGTCAGAAATCCCCCGGGCGGTCCGCCGACCGCAGTTGACGGGCGTTAGCCAGACTCTTCGCCGATGATGCCTGCCAACGCTTCCAGTGCAGCAGTATAGCCTCTCCAACCGAGCCCGGCAATTTGGCCACGGGCGGTGTCGGCCAGGACCGAATGGCGCCGCCACTCCTCGCGGGCGTGGATGTTGCTGAGATGCACTTCGACCACCGGGACGCCGGCGTCGGTCAGTGCGTCCTTCAACGACAGGCCGTAATGGGTCAGCGCGCCGGCATTGATCACGACGCCGTCAATGGAACCGGCGCGTTCCTGCAGTTTGTCGACCAGCGCGCCCTCATGGTTGGACTGGAAGCACTCGATGGAAACGCTCAACGCATCGGCCCTTTCGGTGATGCGACGGTTAATGTCATCCAGGGTCAGGACGCCGTAGTGATGTCGATCGCGGCGGCCCAGGGCGTTCAGGTTGGGTCCGTGCAGGACCAGGATGGAGGTCATTCTTCGGGCGTGTCCTCGTCGCTGTCGGGATCCGGTCCGGACGCGGAGGCGAGAGGGTGGAAGTCCATGTAGGCGCGGCGGGCTTCCTGCTTGGTGATGTGGGTGTACAGTTGGGTGGTGGAAACGCTGCTGTGCCCGAGGAGCTCCTGGATTACCCGCAGATCGGCGTCGCCTTCCAGCATATGACTGGCGAAACTGTGCCGCAGGGTGTGCGTGTGGATACCTTCCTTGAGGCCGGCGCGGGCAGCGTAATCGCGCACGATCTTTTCGATGCTGCGGCGGGAGAGCCGTCCCCCGTAGCGATTGACGAACAGCGGGTCGCTGTGGGCGCCGGCGGCGGAGAAATGAGGTCGGCCGTCTTCGATGTAGCGGTCCAGGGCATCCTGGGCGGGTGCGCCGTACAGGGTCCAGCGTTCTTTATCGCCCTTGCCGCGGACCAGGATCTCGCGGCGGTCGCTGTTGATGTCACCGAGATTCATGCCCTGCAACTCGGCGAGGCGAACGCCGCAGGCATACAACACCTCGAGGATCGCGCGATCCCTCAGGCCGGCGGGGGTATCGTCGTCGGGCGCGGCGAGCAGGCGGTTGGCTTCCTGCTTTCCGAGGAAGCTGGGTAGCGGTTTCTCCACTTTGACCGGGAAAGATCGAGCCGATGGGACGGGCGTGGACTTGAACCAGCCCTCCTGCACCAGGAAGTTGTAGAACGTCCGGAGGGCGGTGAGCTTGCGTACGATGCTGACTCTGGCATAACCGGTGGGCCGCGGCCCGTCTGATCTGCCAGCGGTGGCGAGAAAGGCGACGTAGCCGCGCAGCAGTTGGCGATCCATGTCGCGGAGGGCATGGCCGTTGCGACGGCAGTAGTCCAGGAAGGTGTGCAGGTCGTCGATGTAGATGCGCCGCGTGTTGTCGGACAGCGAACGCTGCCCGGTGAGATAGAGATCATACCGCACCAGCAACTCGGCGTCGGCCGGAGCGCGACTCTGCGTTTCGCGCGGCTGGGCCGTGACGTTTCCCCGACTAGCTGCCAACGCCAGCCAACTCCGTTGAGGCGACGGGTGTTGCGTCGGCGGACTCCGTCGTTGGGGGGTCGCCCTTCCATTTGCAATCGTTGCAGCGGGCGCGGCCTCGGGCCGCCGTGACCAACATGCCACCACAGTCGGGGCACGGAGCCGACAAGGGCTCGGTGTTCACCAGGAATTCGCATTCCGGATAGTTGGCGCAGCCCCAGAAGGGACGGCCGGATTTCCGGGCACGGCGTTGCACTAGGTCGCCTCCGCACTTGGGGCACGGCACATCGCTCTTGGTGACGATGTTGCGGCGGTTGTCGCAGGGATTGTCATCGGCGTTATATCCGGTGCAGGCCAGGAAACGGCCGTAGCGTCCGGTCTTGATGACCATCGGGCGTTCGCACTTTTCGCAGATCTCGTCGGTGGGTTCGTCGGCCGGGCGCTCGCCCGTGTCCCGCATGTTGCGGGTGTTCTGACAGGCGGGATAGCCACTGCAGGCCAGGAATCTGCCGAAACGTCCCATCATCATCGTCATGGGCTGGCCGCATTTTTCGCACGAGGGAGTGAAAGCCTGCTCCGCCAGGTTGACCGCCTGGTGGAAGGGCCCGTAGAAATCGCGGAGCATGGGCACCCAGTCCTGTTCGCCCTGGGCAACGCTGTCCAGGTCCTCCTCCATCTTGGCGGTGAACTCCGGGGCCATGACGTCGGCAAAGCGCTCGGTGAGCAGATCCGTGACCGTGCAGCCCAATTCGGTCGGGGACAGTCGGCGCTGCTCGCGTTGCACGTATTCCCTTTCGACCAGGGTGGCAATGGTCGGCGCGTAGGTGCTGGGCCGACCGATGCCCTTGTCCTCCATTTCGCGGATGAGCGTGGCCTCGGTGAACCTCGGCGGCGGTTGGGTGAAGTGCTGGCTGGCTTCCAGCTTTTGCTCGGTCAGTCCGTCGCCGGCGGCCAGTTCGGGCAGGGCGTTTTCACCACCGTCGCCGGCATCGTCGCGACCTTCAAGGTAGACGGCGCGAAAACCGTGGAACTTGAGCACCGAACCGGTGGCGCGGAAGCGGAACACGCTGTCGGGCGGCGCGACGCAGCTAGCGGCGATGTCCACGGTCGTCGCTTCCAGCAGGGCGTCGGCCATCTGGCTGGCGACCATGCGCTCCCAGATCAGGGTATAGAGGCGCAATTGATCCCGGTCCAGGTAGGCGGCCATCGCCTGGGGAGTACGGCCCACCGATGTGGGGCGGATGGCCTCATGCGCTTCCTGGGCGTTCTTGCTCCGAGTGCGATAGGTGCGAGGTTTGTCGGGGGTGTATTCCTTGCCGAACCGCTGCCGGATGTAGTCACGGGTTTCGCGCACCGCGGTTTCGGCGACGTTGACGCTATCAGTTCTCATGTACGTGATGAGACCGACGGAACCCTCGCTCCCCACGTTCAAACCCTCGTATAGCTGCTGCGCCAGGGCCATGGTGCGCTGGGCGGTAAACCGGAGCTTGCGGCCGGCGTCCTGCTGGAGCGTGCTCGTGATGAACGGAGGGGCGGGGCGCTGGCGACGCGGCTTCTTTTCCACTGTGTCTACCGAGTATTTGGCGCCCTGAAGTTCGGCTTCCAGGCCTCGAGCAGCCGCCTCGTCGTTGATGTTCAGCTTGCGGGATCCCTTGCGCGAATGAAGGGTTGCGGTGAACAGGTTGGACGGGATGTTGGGGTCAGCATCCTTGTGAAGTTCCGCCTCCAGCGACCACCATTCCTGGGGGACGAAGGCGCTGATTTCGCGTTCCCGGTCTACGATCATGCGCAGGGCGACGGACTGGACACGGCCCGCCGACAAACCGAGTTTGACCTTGAGCCAGAGCAACGGGCTGATCTCGTATCCCACCAGACGGTCCAGGATGCGGCGGGCCTGCTGGGCATTGACGAGCTGCATGTCGATTTCGCGGGGATGTTGGAAGGCCTCCTCGACCGCCTGCTTGGTGATCTCGTGGAACACCACGCGCTTGGGAGGCTTCTCGAACTTGTCCCATCCGGCGGCGGCCTGGAGATGCCACGAGATGGCTTCGCCCTCGCGGTCGGGGTCGGTTGCCAGGAAGATATCCGAGGCGTTGGCTCCGGCTTCCTTGAGTTCCTTGACCAGGTCACGCTTGTCCTTCATGGTCAAATACTTGGGCGAAAAATCCTCCTCGGTGTTGACCCCGAGGGTGGACCTGGGCAGGTCGCGGACATGCCCCATCGAGGCGGTGACCAGGTATTTGTTGCCCAGGATTTGCCCGACGGTACGAGCTTTGGCCGGCGATTCCACCACGACAAGACGCTTGCCCTTTGACGAAGGCATGCGCGCGTTGCGGCGAGTGGATCCGCTTGCCGCAGAATCCTGGGCGTCGGTTTTGCTGGCGGTCCGGGCGCCGGATCGCCGCGTCTGGCTGGTGCGACGGCCCTTGGTGGTCTTGGTCGATTTTGCCGAGGTTCCGTTTTTGGGCGGCATAAAAAGAGTTCGTCTCCAGTTCAGGTGACCAGTTGGTAATGCATGGTACCAACTTGTCTGACCAGACCCTTGAGTTCGAGCATGGTGAGAAAACCGCTGATTTCCGCGATCGGCCGACGGCTGAGGGTCACCAGGTCGTCGATGTGTACCGGTTCTTTAGCGATGTGCTGAAGCAGTTCGGCTTCGTCATCGTCGGGTGTTTCCGGCGCGGCCCGTTCACATTCTATCGGATCGCGGTATTGCGTGCGCGTCGATTCGCCACTGCCATTCGCGTCAGTTTTGACGGGAGCCCCCGATGTGGGACCGGTTTGAGGAAGGTCCAGGGGAATCTGCCGCTCCGAGGTTTCCAGCCCGATTTCGACCAATATGTCGTTGACGTTGCAGACAAGCTTTGCGCCCTCGCGGATGAGGCGGTTGGTAAGCCGACTGGATTCCGAGTAAATGCTTCCCGGCACGCAGAATATCTCACGATTCTGTTCCAGGGCATGATACACAGTCCACCGGGTGCCGCTGGTCTCGCCAGCCTCAGTGACCAGCGTGCCCAGGGTCATGCCGCTGATGATGCGGTTTCGCCTGGGGAAATGCGACGCCTCCGGTCGGACGCCCAGGGGGAACTCGCTGATGATCGCTCCGCCCTCGGCTACGATGCGTTCGGCCAGACGCAGGTTTTCCCGGGGATACACGGTGTCCAGACCGTTGCCGAGGACGGCGACGGTCGTGCCGCCAGCGTCCACGGTGGACTTGTGCGCCCGGGAGTCAATGCCCAGGGCAAGGCCACTGACCACGACTACACCGTGAGCGGCCAGGGATGAGCTCAGGTCAGCGGTGACCCGATAGCCATAATCGCTCGGGCGGCGTGTCCCTACGACGGCGATGGATGGGGCGTCAACCGGAGGCAGGGCGCCACGTACGTACAGCACCGGCGGGGCGTCGTCGGTCTCCTTCAATCGATATGGGTAGGCGGGATCGTGCCAATTGATTGCCGCAACCCCGGCGTCGCGCAGCCGCGACAATTCCTGCTCGGGTGAGGACGTTTCCCGGGCAGTGACGATGGACTGCGCCACGGCACGGCCCACGCCGGCGGCCCTCAGCTCGCGCGCAGGTGCGTCCCACACCGCCGTCATGTCGCCATCGAAGAAGGATTCGAGGAGGCGGAAGCGGGCGGATCCAAGACGGGGGACCCGGCTCAAGGCGACCCAGTAGCCCATTGCATCAGTTCGGGTGGCTCTCATGGCAGGGGATTCTAGCACAGGGTCTGTGCTGAAACGGCGGGTTTGTGTCAGTGATTTACTGGGATGCGGATGACTGAGGAAGGGGCAACAGAGCTGGCGTTGTGGGGCTCGTGCGTGCGTCGTCAGAATCAGGATTTTCAAGATTTACGGATTATCGCGATTGGGACCGTTCCGGATCGGGAGATCTCCCGATCCGGCCAAATCATAAGCTCCCGTAAATCCTGCTTCTGACGCACTTCCCGTTGCGAACTGGGCACACATCCGCCACCGGGGTTTCTTGCGCGCGCAATCGGGGTGGGCTAGTATTGCGGCCAGTGAGCCATGTGCCGCAACATGGATTCCGGCGTTGCCCGGAATGACCAAGTGCCGCCGGCATGACTGATCACCGCTGGAATGACGGTTTAGCTTAGGAGGTACCGATGCGATACGACTATATTGTGGTCGGCGCCGGCTCGGCCGGATCCACCATCGCCACCCGTCTCTCTGAAGACCCGGACAAGAGCGTGCTGCTGCTGGAAGCGGGACCGGACTACCCCGACTTCAACCACCTTCCGGATGACCTGAAGCTGGGCAACAACGTTTTCTTTTCGGCCTACGGACCGCACAGTTGGGCCTACAGCGCCCGGGTGACGGCGCAGCAGACCGACCTCGTCATCCCGCGCGGTAAAGCCACCGGCGGTTCCTCGGCCATCAACGGGCAGGTTTTGTATCGGGGCATACCGGAGGACTACGACCGCTGGGCCGAGTGGGGCAACGATGAGTGGGGTTACACCAGCGTCCTGCCGTTTTTCCGTCGGATGGAAAACGACCATGATTTCCAGGACGACTGGCACGGCACGGACGGGCCCATACCGGTGCGGCGGTACCGTCCGGACGAATGGCTGCCGCACTCGGTGGCGTTCAAAGATGCGGCGGTGTCGTTGGGGTTCAACGACGACCCCGACCAGAACCATCCGGAGTCGACCGGCGTGTCGCCCCGAGCGCGCAACACCCTGGACGGCGTGCGGATCAGCACCGCGTTGGCCTACCTCAATTTGGCGCGGCATCGCCTGAATTTGACCATCAGGGCCAACGTTCAGGCGTGCCGGGTTGTTTTCGACGGCAACCGAGCGGCGGGCGTCGAAGTGGAGAGCGGAGGAGATCGGTTTGTGGTCGAGGGCGACCAGATCGTGGTGAGCAGCGGCGCCATCGCGTCGCCGCAACTGCTCCTGCTGTCGGGGGTCGGTCCGGCGGACCACCTGCGCGAGGTCGGTGTTCCGGTGGTGCATGAGCTGCCCGGTGTGGGTCAGAACCTGCGGGACCATCCCTCGGCATGCGTGCTGTTCCGCGCCGCCGGCGACCGTCCGGACGTGCAGGCGGCGGCGATTCAGGTGGGGCTGCGGTACACGGTGGCGGACTCGTACCTGCGCAACGACATGCAGATCACGCCGCTGCTGATGACCTCCGAGCACCGGCCCGCGCAGGTAACGATTGACGACGACGAGAATTACATCGGGATCAGCGCGAGCCTGCAACTGGCCCTGGGCAAGGGCGAGCTGCGGCTGAAGTCCAACGATCCGCTGGAATACCCGTACCTGGACTACAACTACTACGAGGAACCCTTTGACCTGGAACGGATGCGCAAGGCAATCCGCACCTGCGTTGAGATCGGGGAGCACCCTTCATACCGGGAAATCCTGCTGGAACGGGTCACCCCGGTGGACGGCGAACTGGCGTCCGACGCTTCGCTGGACGACTGGCTGATGCGTAACTCGGGCACGTCCCATCACGTTTCGGGGACGTGCAAGATGGGGCCGGCCAGCGACGGCATGGCGGTCGTGGACCAGCACGGCAGGGTTCACGGCTTGGAGAATATCCGGGTGGCCGACGCGTCGATCATGCCGGACTGCATTAGGGCCAACACCAACGCCACCACGATCATGATCGGCGAGAAGGTGGCGGACTACATTCGCACCGGCAGATAGGCCGGCGCCTGGAAGCCGGGCGCGGAGGCACGGATTCGTAGGGGCGAACAATCATTCGCCCCTACTCGTCGCGGTGGCGGGTTCAGATAACCCGGGGGACAGGCACGCCCGGGATGTTCACGCTGACGCGGCCGAGTTCCTCAAACGTGGTGATGTAGAGGGTCTTCCAGTCGCCGCCGCCGAACCCGACGTTGGTTGCCCGCCTGCCATCTCCCAGCGCAATGGTGCCGAGGTGGCGGCCATCGGAGGCGAGAATCCAGACACCGCCGGGGCCGGTGACGTAGATGTTGCCCTCGAGGTCGCACTTCATGCCGTCGGGCACCCCGGGACGCTCATCGGCGAGGACGCACAGCAGACGGCCGTTTTCTATACCGCCATCGTCGCGGACATCCCATGCCTTGATCAGGCCCACTCGAGAGTCGTTGACGTACAGGATGCTCTCGCCCGGCGAGAAGCAGAGGCCGTTGGGCCCCACGTAGTCGTCGATGAGAAGCGTGATGTCGCTCAGGTCCGGGGATACGCGATACACACCGGCGAAACCCAATTCCATCCCCGGGTAGGTATCGCGGTACGGGTCGGTGAAGTAGATGGCGCCGTCGGACTTGACCACGAGGTCGTTGGGCCGGTTGAGCCGCTTGCCCTGGTAGCTGTCGGCGACGACGGTGATGCTGCCGTCGGCCTCCTGGCGGGTGACGCGGCGAGCATCGTGCTCGCAGGCCAGGAGCCGGCCCTGCGGATCCCGGGCCAGGCCGTTGGCCTCATTGGTGCCCAACTGGTACTCGGACAGTCCGTCGACGTCGTTGTACCGCATCCGGCGGTTGCCGCCGATGTCGCTGAAGAGCATATAGCCACCCTCCTGGATCCACACCGGACCTTCGGCGGGCCACCAGGGGACACCGAGGGCGGAGCCGTCTCCGCCGAACCCGCTGGCCAGCCATTCCACTTCCTGACCCAGATCGATGATCCGTTCCAGTCCGGGCGACACCTGTTCAATCGACATGTCTTGCGCTCCTTGCAGATCAGCGGATGCCCGACAGAGCACGGTCAAGGTTAAACGCGCTGCTGATCAGGGCGAGATGCGTGAAAGCCTGGGGGAAATTACCGAGTCCCTCGCCGCTGGGCCCGGTCTCCTCGGCGTACAGCCCGAGGTGGTTGGCGTAACCCAGCATCTTCTCGAACATGAGGCGGGCCTGGTCGAGCCGGCGAGGATCGCCCCAGCCGGCGCGGGTCAGCGCCTCCACCAGCCAGAAGGTGCACATGTTGAACGTGCCCTCATGCCCGGTCAGCCCGTCGGTGAATTGCTCGTGGTTGTAGCGATAGACGAGGCTGTCCGACACCAACCCTCCCTGCTGGGGGCTGCGATTGATGGCGTCGATGGTGCTCAACATGCGGGGGTCGGTCGGAGACATGAAGAAGACCAGCGGCATGAGCAGGTTGGATGCGTCCAGCGAGTCGCTGCCGTAGTGCTGAACGAAGGCCTGCCGATCCCGGCTCCAGCCGCGGGTCTGAATTTCCTCGTAAATTTCGTCGCGGGTGGCTATCCAGCGCCCGCGCTCGGAGGGGAAGGAACGCAACTCTGACAGTTTGAGCGCTCGGTCGAGCATGACCCAGCACATGAGCTTGGAGTAGACGAACTGCTGGCGCCCGCCGCGGGTTTCCCATATGCCCTCGTCGGCTAGCTGCCAGTTGTCGCACACCCAGTTGGTCATCTGTCGTAGCTTGGTCCAGAAGTCGTAGGATATGGGTTCGCCGTACCGGTTGAACAGGTAGACCGAATCCATGAGTTCGCCGTAAATGTCGAGCTGCAACTGGTCGTAGGCGCCGTTCCCGATGCGGACCGGCTTGGAGCCCCGATAGCCGTCCAGATGGTCCAGAGTCACTTCCTCGAGGCTGCGGCGGCCATCGATGCCGTAGAGAATCTGGATGTTGCTCCAGTCGCCGTCGAAGGGATCTATCTGGGCTTCCAGCCAGTGCATGAAATGACTGGCCTCGTTCGTGAAGCCGATGCGGAGCAGCGCGTACAGGGTGAAGGCGGCGTCGCGAATCCAGGTGTAGCGGTAATCCCAGTTGCGCACGCCTCCCAATTCCTCCGGGAGGCTGCAGGTGGGAGCGGCAACGATGGCGCCGGTGGGTTCATAGGTGAGGAGCTTGAGGACCAGGGCGGATCTCTCGACCATCTCCCGCCAGCGGCCCTTGTAGGTGCACTGGGACAGCCAGTTCCTCCAGTAGGCGACAGTTTCCTCGAAAAGGGCGGTGCTCTCCCGTTCCGACGGCGGATGGTAGTCAACGGTGTCGTCTCCCATGACGCCGATTGAGAACGTTGAGGACTGCCCTTCGTTGAGCACGAAGGCGCCGAGGACTCCGTTGTCGTGTTTTTCCAGCAGGATATCGGTGGACAGTTGCAGGCCTATGTCATTTGCAATGAAGGCCGCTCCGTTCTCGTTCATTTCTACCCGGTGGGCGTCCCGCGCGTAATTGAACGCCGGATAGCATTCCAGGAAGAAGGGAACCACGCCGCGTACGCAGTTGACGCGCCGGATTAATTCAGTGTGGTGATGTGGGCGTCCGGGCGTAGGTACCGGCATGAAGTCGATGACCTCGGCGACCCCGTTTTCGGCGAGGAACCGGGTGATGAGCACGTTGGTGTCAGGCCAGTAGACCTGGCGCTGCACCGGCGGGGCGTCCAGCAGAGGGGCGATTTTGAAGTGGCCGCCCTTCTTGTCGTCCAGGATCGCGCCGAATACGCTGGGCGAATCGAAATCGGGGCAGCAGAACCAGTCCACGGACCCGTTGACCCCGATCAGGGCACAGGTCCGCATGTTGCCGACGATTCCGTATTGCTCTATCGGCAGGTAGGCCATGATTCGGCCCTCACTGTTTGATTATCCCGTCGAGGTCTCCAGCGTGGCCACGCTGAACACCACCCGAAACGGATTGCAGTATATGACCACGCTCTGAACATCGGCCAGCGATACGTTGGCCGGGATGTCGTAATTTTGGGATCCGACGTTCCCCTTCAGCTTGCCCAGCTCGATGTATCCTGCGTCATCCAGGTCGGAATGACTCTCCGGGTTGGGAGCGTTGACCAGGAGCACGCGGAGGTCGGGCCCGTTGGTGACGCGGAAGTCCTCCAACCGGAGGATGTGACCGCCTTCGGAACCAAGGTCGTACACGGTGGCGCTACCCGAACCCTTGTGGAAGGAGTCGGCGTCGCGGAATTGGCCACTTAGGCCGGCCTGGGGTTGGGTCTGGGAGCCCGCTGAACCTGAGGAATCTGGCATAGCCTCATCGACCGGGCGTTCCAGGTTGGCCGCTGCGGCCATGGCGTCCTCGACCTCGGTCATGGTCATGTTGGCGGGGACGACGGCCCGGGTGGCCAGGGGAAAATCCTCATTGACCTCGTTAGTCATGACCAGCGGGCTCAGGAGCCACCAGGCGAACCACGCAACGGGGATGACAATCAGGATTCCGAGGCCGATCAGCAAATATCGAAGCATTATCACGCTCCTTTCTTTGGGATGGGTTATGGGGGGATCAGGACAGCGTAGACCTCAATCTGGACAAAGCATTCCTCACCGTCTCGATATCGTCGGCATTGGGTGCTGCTTCTATATACGCTGCGAAATCATCGGCAGATTGTTGATGGTTGCCGGCCTTGAGATGCACGACGCCCCGGTCGCGTTGCTCCTCGGGTCGGTCGGGCAGGACCGCCATCAACCCGCCGATGGTGGTGATGCAGCGGTCGAATTCCTCGCGATCCCAATATATCGCCTTCAAGTTGCGGAGGACGCGAGCCAGGATTTCGCGAGGCGTCACCGGATTCAGGTGGTGCTCCTCCAGGCGGGCGTCGTCGCCGGCGGCCTGTCGCAGGACTGCGCCGCATTCATCGCGGTTCATGAGCAGGCCACCGTTGAAGGCGTCGACGAAATAGTTCTCTTCGTCGCGGTGGCGGACCAGGAAATGCCCCGGCATGCCGATGCCCAGCACCGGAACGCCGGCGCGCCGGCCCACCTCGATGCACAGCAGGGACAGGGTGATGGGGATGCCCAGGCGGCGCTGCAGCACCTGGTTCAGGTAGGAGTTGTTGGGGTCGTAGTAATCGTCCCGATTGCCGGAGAAGCCGATGACGCCGAAGAGCAGGTCGGTGATGGCGTTGAGTTCCTCCAGGGGGCCGGCTTCCGAGGGCATCCGGGCCTGCGCGGCTTCGGCCATCCGGTCAAGGTTGGCGCAGCAGCCGTCGATGTCGACGTTGGGGTCGTCCGTGGACGCCACCAGCAGGGCGCCCGTGCCGAGGTCGAAATCACCGGCCACGGTGTCAGCCGACTCGGAACCTAACAGCCTCTGCAATTCGAGGATCGCATCTGCCGCAAACATAAACTGCTCCTTTAACGGCCGGAGCTAGACGGCGATGCCGGCCGAGCGGCGGCGGCGAAATTCGGCGGCAGAGACGTCCTCCACCGGAGGATTACCGGGATAGCTGGCCTGTTCGGCGGTGACCGTTGCCTCGCGCTCCGCAATGTCGCGGATTTCACGGGTTTCCGTTCCGCAGTAGTCACACCAGGTCAGGTCACTGGTCATTAGCCGCATGTTGTCTTTCTTGACCGTCATGGTGCCGAATTCCGAAGAACAGTCGGCGCAACGGCGGACTATGGTGACGTCGGTTATCGGCAAAACTGTTCCCTCCTGAGTTACCCAGCGACGCGGTGGATTCTCGCTGGCGAAATGGTCGTTAGCTGAACCCGGTCGCGGTCGTAGGGCACGATGGCGGCACAGACCCGGTTCTGCCCGCGCCGCCACGTGGTCGGATCAGCGTGCGGTGAAGCCTCCGTCAACGACCAACTCGGCGCCGGTTACATAGGACGCATCGTCGCTGGCCAGGAACAGCACCGCGTTGGCGACCTCTTCCTGCCGACCCTCACGACCCATAGGCACCTGCTCTTCGATCATGGAACGACGGCCGTCCCGTACATCTTCGGTGGAGATGCTGCCCATCATGGGAGGCATATACCCTGGATGCACGGAGTTGACCCGGATGTTCTCGGTTCCGTAGCGGACCGCCATGGCCTTGGTGAAGATGCGCACGGAGCCCTTGGACGCGTTGTAAGCCGGGTGGCCGCTGAGCATGCCCACCAGGCCGGCGATGGACGAGATGTTCACGATGGACCCGCCGCCGTTCTGGCGCATCTGGGCGATGGCGTGCTTGGTGCCCAGGAACACCCCGGTGGAGTTGATGTCCATGATGCGGGACCAGGCTTCGAGGCTGTCGTCGTCGGGCACCGCGCGGCTGCTGATGCCGGCGTTGTTGACGAGGATGTCCAGGCGGCCGAAGCGGGACACGGCCTGGGAAACCACGTTGGCCCAGGCGTCTTCGCTGGTCACGTCGGTGTGGATGTAGACGCTTTCGCCGCCGGCCTCGTTGATCTCCGCCTCTACCTGCCGGCCATCATCGTCACGGATGTCGGCGATGACTACCCGGGCGCCTTCGCGGGCGAACAGGCGGGATTCCACGGCGCCCATACCGTGCGCGCCGCCGCTGACGATGGCCACCTTGCCTTCCAATCGCATTGTTTCATCTCCGGGGAAGCGAAATGGTCACCTGCCAAAGCTGTCCCCATGGTGGTCGGGTTCGGCCACAGCATAACCGCCGGACGCCGAGCGTTCAACCTTGAATGGATGGGTGTATGCTGGTAACGACGAGCGCGCTCAGGACGCCAGGTCCGCGCTTCAGGCCAATACACGACATGTACCAAGCGGCAGTGTTCATCCACCTGGCCTCGGCTATCGTATGGATCGGCGGCAGCCTGTTCCTGGCGCTGGTGCTGATCCCCGTGCTGCGACGTTTCGCGCCTCCGCCAGGTGAGCCGCCGGTGTTGCCGCCCGACATGCTCGGCGCCATGGCCCGGCGGTTCAGGTGGATTTCGTGGGTGTGCATCGTGTTGCTGGTGGCAACGGGGCTTTATATCCTGCCCACCCGGTACGGTATCGGGTTCGGGGATTTTTTCAGCCTGGGCGGACACTTCGTGGCGACCCTTCAGGTGAAAGTCGCCCTCGTGGCGGTGGTGATCTGGCTCAGCGCGATTCACGACTTTATTATCGGCCCGTACACCAACCGCCTGATCGAGGCGATGCAGGCGGGGGCGGAGCCGCCCGGCTACCTGCCGCTGCTGAGGAAATCAGTCGTGTGGATCGCCCGCGTCAACGTGCTGCTGACCATACTGGTGGTGGTAGTTGCCGTAACCATGACGCGAGGGGCTCCCGTTTAGCGCCGAGGGCAGATTATGACGCAACCGGAACGCGCACCCGTGTACGACACGCTGCCAGTTTTCGACAACCATCACGGACGCCCGGAAGTCTGGCCGGGACTGCGGGTGGAAGGGCTGGTCGAGCAGCCCACCGTGTTCAGTGCGGCGCAGTTGCTCGAGCTGACACGGCAGACAATAGTTGACGACTTCCGTTGCGTGGAAGGCTGGTCCGCACCGGGCCAGGAGTGGGAAGGGGTTCCTCTGGCCGCTTTGTTGGAGGTGGTGAAGCCTCTGCCGGCCGCCCGGTTCGCCGCTGTCGCGGCTGCGGATTTCAGCGTCGGCGTGGCGCTGGACGATCCAGCGGGCGTGCTACTGGCCACCAGGCTCAACGGCGCGGACCTGCCCGAGGAACATGGCGGCCCGTGCCGCCTGGTTAGCGTGGGACAGGCCTGCTACGCCAGCGTCAAGTGGGTGGACAGTATAACGCTGACCGATGTGGCTCCTGACGAGACCGCTCGGGAAATTGCGATGGCGCGCAACGCCGAATAGAGCGGACAAGTTAGATCACGCAGCCAGTAGCGCGGTTGTCTAGGAAGATCTGGTCGAGTCAGCGCTCCAGATCGCGGAAACGGTAGCCCAGACCGCGTTCGCTGAGGATGTACTCGGGGTTGCGGGGATTGCGTTCCAGTTTTTGCCTGAGGTACGTGACGTAGGTTCGAACGTATTGGTGCTCTCCGCGATACTCCGGGCCCCACACGCGCTCCAGCAGCGTGTCGTGGGTCAATAGTTGACCCGGGTTGCTGACCAGTTGGTACAGCAGTCGGTATTCGGTGGGCCTGAGGTGCATGTCCTGGCCGCCGGCCACGACCCGGCTCTGATCAAAGTTTATGGTGAGCCAGTCGTCGACGATCACCTCCTGTAGGCGAGGTGGTTCGGTGGCCTCGATGCGGCGAAAGAGCGCCCGGATTCGTGACGCGAGTTCTCGGGGGCTGAATGGCTTGGTGATGTAGTCGTCGGCTCCCAGGTCCAAACCGGCCACACGGTCGGCTTCATCTCCCCGGACGGTTACGAAGATCACCGGCACCGACGAAACGGAGCGGATCCGCCGCAGGGTTTCGAAGCCGTCCATCTCGGGCATCGTGACGTCGAGGACCACCAGATCGACGGACTCGCCGTTGTCCAATTTCTCGAGCGCCCGCGCTCCGTTCTCGGCGGTTACCACGTTGTAGCCTTCGACCTCAAGGTTCATGGCGGTGAAGCGAACTATGTGAGGCTCGTCGTCCACGACCATGATGGTGCGGCGGTCGGTTCCCGTCATGGCGGCGCGTCCGCTTCGCTGGGGAACGCAAAGGAGAACGCCGACCCGCCGCCGGGCATGCCCTCGACCCAGATGTCGCCGCCGTGGGCCCTCATTATCGCGTCGCAGATATACAGGCCCAAACCCATGCCGCGCGAGTGCGCGGATGTTTGGGCCTGCGAGCGATGGAAACGTTCGAAGATGCGGCGCGACTCCCACCGGGGCACGCCGAGGCCGGTGTCGGTGACGGTGACCCTGACGGAGCCCATGGGATCCTGGTCACCGGACACCTGGATCGGCCCGCCGGCGGGCGAATACTTGATGGCGTTGTCCACCAGGTTGACCAGCACCTGCTCCAAAAGCGCGGGATCGCCGTTCACGGCCGGCAACTGGTTCGGAAAGCGGCACAACAGATGGTGTTTTTTGGACGTCGATTGCATGCGTTCGATTACGTTTTGCGCGATGCTTGCCATGTCGACCTGCTCCGAGTTGAGCGGCAGCGCGCCGACCTCCAGGCGCGATGCCAGCAGCAGTCGATCCATAAGCTGGCTCATGCGGTCGGTCTCTTCCTCGATGGCTTCGAAGCTGCGGCGCAGGGTGTCGCCATCCCAATGGGCGTCAGGCCGGGACAGGGTGTTCGTGTAGCCCTTGATGATCGCCAACGGAGTTTGGAGCTGGTGTTCCAGCATCGAGAGAAAGGTTGATCGCATCTCCTCGGTTTCGCGCACGCGGGTCATGTCGCGGACGTTGACCACCGCGTTCAATGGAGCCATTTCGGGAGAGCGGACCACCGAATAGACCAGCGCGACCTCGGTCCGTTGGCCAGTGGAGGAACGGGCGGCGGCGGCAAGCTCAGTAACGTTGCCGTCCGACCCGGAGGCGGCCTGGTGGGCGTGGATCATCGGACAGCGACCGGGACAGATGGGCCGGCCCTCGCGATCCCGCCAGTTCAGCGCGACGGCACAGGGCAGTCCCAGCAGCTCCTCTCCGGGCCGTCCCAGCATGCGTTCCATAGCCGGGTTGACGCTGATGATGCGGCGGTCCCCGTCCACGGTGTAGATGCCGTCGGCGCTGCCCTCAAGAATGGATTCGACTCGCTGTTTTTCCTGGGTCAGCAGGTGTGCCAGTCGGGCAGACTGAACGGCGATGGCGGCCTGCTCGGCGAACGCGGCCAGCACCGGGGGGTCCAATTGCGAGAAGTTGGCGGCGTCGGAGGAGCGGAGCACAAAGATCAGCCCCACGGTCTCGTCGCTGGTGTAGAGGGGAACGGCCATGACCGGGTTCTGCAGTTCACCGGTGGTGGAGATGGGCAAGGCAGACTGAGGGAACAGGGCAGAAAGGAGGGCGAACTGCTCCCGGCTGAGCGCCAGGTCCGGTATGGCCTCGTTGAGCAGCGGGCGGATTCGGGCGATCTGGGGCACGTCGAGGCCGTAGGCTCCGGTGACTACGAATCGGCGGACGGCGTCGTCCCAGGTGGCTACGACGGCCGCGCTGCCTCCCAACGCGCGCACGGCGTTGCGCAGGATGCCCTCCAGTTCCGGCTGCAGCTCGACGCCGTTGTCGATTTGCGTGCGTCCAGAGGGGTGTGCGTTGAAGTGGCGGGTCACCATGGGATGGCCGAATACATCCAGAGCGTAGCGATTTCCAACGCAATTTTAACATTAAGGCCATTGGAAAGCGGTCACGTGCGGGCCAAAATATATGGCAAGCCTAGCCGGTCGGAGCCGTAACGGCCGATGCGAGGAGGTAACAATGCCAAGGTACGTTTACCGATGCACTGCCTGTGACCACGAATTCGACCAAAGGCAGAGTTTCGGCGCTTCGTCGGAAGGGGAATGCCCCGAATGTTCCGGCGTGGCGCGTCGTGTGTTCCACGCGGTGCCGGTGATCTACAAGGGATCCGGCTTCTACACCACGGACTACGCACGCAAGAAGTAGCCGCTTCCCGACACGGTCGCGGATCAACCAGTCCAACAAAACAACGCAAGGAGGCATTCAGTGGCCACTTTCACACCACTCGGCGAGCGAATCGTCATCAAACCCACGGAACAGGAAGCCCAGACCCGGGGCGGTATCCTCTTGCCGGACACGGCGAAAGAGAAGCCGCAGGAAGGCGAAGTTGTAGCGGTGGGCCCGGGCCGGGCCTCGGACGATGGCAGCCGCATCCCCATGGAACTTACGGTGGGCGACAAGGTCATCTACTCGAAGTACGCCGGCACCGAGTACGAAGACGGCGACGAAGAGTATCTGATCATGCGCGAGTCCGACGTGCTCGCCAAGATCGGCTAACAGCAAATACCTGAGATCCGTACACACTCAACTGAGGAGAAACGCAATGCCCGCAAAGAAAATGGCGTACTCCGAAGAGGCCCGTAAGTCGCTGCGATCCGGCATCGACACCCTGGCTGACTCGGTAAAAATTACCCTGGGACCCCGCGGCCGCAACGTCGTGCTGGACAAGAAGTTCGGCCCGCCGCAGGTTTGCTCCGACGGCGTGACCATCGCCAAGGAAATTGAGCTCCCCGACGCCTTCGAGAACATGGGCGCCCAGTTGCTCAAGGAAGCCGCCACCAAGACCAATGACGCCGCCGGCGATGGCACCACCACCAGCATCGTGTTGTCCCAGGCCATCATCACCGAAGGGTTCAAGAACGTCACCGCCGGGGCGAACCCCATGGCCATCAAGCGCGGTATCGAGCGCGCGGTCGGCCAGGTTGTGACCGAACTGCAGTCGATGTCCCAGCCCGTGGAGACCCGCGAGCGCATCGGCCAGGTTGCCTCACTGTCCGCCCACGAAGACGCCATCGGCGAGACCATCGCCGAGGCGATGGAGAAGGTCGGCAAGGACGGCGTCATCACCGTGGAAGAGTCCCGCGGCCTGACCGACGAGATCGAGTACGTGGAAGGCATGCAGGTCGACCGCGGATACATCTCGCCTTACTTCATCACCAACAGCGACCGGATGGAAGCGGCTATCGAAGACCCCTTCGTCATCATCACCGATAAGAAGATCTCCGCCGTTGCCGATCTGGTTCCCGCCCTGGAAAAGATGCTCCAGGCCGGCCAGAAGAACGCGGTCATCGTGGCTGAGGACGTGGACGGCGAGGCCCTGGCCACGCTGGTGGTCAACAAGCTGCGCGGCATCATGAACGTGCTGGCCGTCAAAGCCCCCGGCTTCGGCGACCGGCGCAAGGCCATGATGGAAGACATCGCCATCCTGACCGGTGGCACTGTCATCAGCGAAGAGACCGGCCGCCGGCTGGACTCCGCCACCATCGAGGACTTCGGTCGCGCCCGCCGCGTCGCCTCCACCAAGGACGACACGACGATCGTCGAGGGTCACGGGTCCGAGGATGGTATCCAGGCCCGCATCAACCAGATCAAGGCCCAGATCGAAGACACGACGTCCGAGTACGACCGCGAGAAGCTGCAGGAGCGGATGGCCAAGCTGTCCGGCGGCGTGGCCGTGATCAAGGTTGGCGCCGCCACCGAGATCGAGCTCAAGGAGCGCAAGGCCCGTGTCGAGGACGCGCTGTCCGCCACCCGTTCCGCGGTGGAAGAGGGCATCGTCCCTGGCGGCGGCGTTGCCCTGGTACGCGCCCAGCGCGCGCTGGAAGGCGTCACCGGCCTGACCGGTGACGAGGTCGTCGGACTCAACATCATCCGGTACTCGCTGGAGCAGCCGCTCAAGATCATCGTGGAAAACGCCGGTGGCGAAGGCGCCGTCGTGCTGCACGATGTCAAGGACCAGTCCGATGACTACGGCTACGACGCCGAGGTCAGCGAGTTTGGCCCGATGCTCGAGCGCGGCATCATCGACCCGGTCAAGGTGACCCGCTCCGCGCTGCAGAACGCGGCGTCCGTGGCGGCCATGGTGCTCACCACCGAGTCCATCATGACCGAGATCCCCGAGCCCATGCCGGCGATGCCGTCGGCCCCGCCGATGGACTTCTAGTCTCAGGCGGACGCGTTCGGAAAACGAGCCGGGGCGGGTGTCACACCCGCCCCGGTTCCATTTTTTGGAACGTTGTACCTATTCCCCTTATGGGAGTAATATTGCACCGGCTTTTATATTCCCCCGAGGTTTGGGCACTACGGTCGCCACCCTGGGGTTCTTCCATCCGAGGCCGCAACTGAATAGATCCTCTGCCCGCCGCCTATTAGCCTGGCATCCGCCGACGCCCTTCTTCTATGGATGGCTGGTGCTGAGCATGGCGTGCCTGTCTTCCGCCACCGGGGCCAGCGTGTCCCAGGTGGTAATGGGCGCTATCCAGGTGTACATCGTGGAGGACACCGGGTGGGACATTGGCACTCTGTCCATCGCGGTGACGGCCGGGACGTGGTGCTCTGGAATTCTGGCTCCCTTCGCCGGGGCATTGGCCGACAGGTATGGCCCCCGGGTCCTGACTACGCTCGGTCTGGTAGTGGTCGGGTGCGCGTTGCTGGCAATTTCAGCGGTAAACACCAGCACTCCGTGGCCGTTCTTCGCAGCCTACATCGTTGCCAGGACGGTAAGCAATCCGTTCCTGATCGGGCTCGTCCCCCGGACAGCCACGGTCAATTTCTTCCGGCGGCGCCGGGGCGTCAGCCTGGCCATCAACGGAATGGCGCGTCCCGTGGGCGGCGCCATCAATATCCAGATCATTTCACTGATCGCCGTCACGCATAGCTGGCGGGCCTCGTACGGGTACGTCGGGTTGTTCATGATGGCAATGACGGTACCGGTATTCCTCATCATGCGCCGGACTCCGGAAGAGATCGGCATGCTGCCCGACGGGGACCGACCCGCCCCCGGACCTGCGTCGGAATCACCATCCGCCGGCGGCCGACGGGCGGGCCGCCGCGCACCGGTGGGCGCCCAGGAGTTCAGTTGGACGGCCCGAGAGGCGATGAAGACCCGAGCCTATTGGTGCATCGCTGGAACCGCCGTGCTGGCGATAATAGCGTCCGCGGGCCTGGGGTACATTCTGGTTCCGTTTTTGGTCAGCGAATCGGGCCCGGGCTTGTCCAATCCGCAGGCGGTAGGAGTGGGGGCGCTGGGCGCCGTGCTGGCCATGACCACCCTGGCCTGGGGTTTTCTGGCGGACAAGTTCGGACCGCGTCCCTGCATGGTCACGACCATCACGGGGGCGGTGCTTACCGGGCTGTTCCTGGCTACCGGCGTCCACTCGCTCTGGACAGCTTACCTGTTCGCGGTGCTGTGGGGATTTTTCTCGAACACCGTCGGAACGCTGGAGCACATGCTGCTGGCGCAGTATTTCGGGCGCGGATCCTTCGGAGCGATACTGGGGTCCCTGGGCCCGCTTCAGACCACCGCGCTGGGAGCTGCCCCGGTATTCGGCAGCTACCTGCTGACTTTTACCCACAGCTACAGCGTTGTGTTTATCGTGCTGATGGCGATGTACGCCGGCGCCGGCCTGTTGATCCTTCTGGCCAAAGCGCCGCAGTTGCCGCCGCGCGCCACCGAATCGCAGTCCGATCCCGGTATCGCGCCGGCAACGGTATAATCGCAACGAACAACCAAACGGAGGCAAACTGATGGCCAACAGCACTTACATGAACCCCAGCGGCATCGCCGACCCGTCACCTTCAGGCTTCACGGCGGTGGTCAAGGCGGGCAACACGGTCTACATCGCGGGGATGGTCGCGCAGGACGAGAATGGCAACGTGGTCGGCGCGGGAGACACGGAGGCGCAGACGCGGCAGATCTGGCGGAATATCGAGGTCGCGGTGAAGGCCGCAGGCGGAACTCTGGCAGACATCGTCAAAACCACTACCTACGTGACCGGCATCGAACACGGCCCGGCGGTGCGCAAGGTGCGCGGTGAGTTGTTCCCCAGCAACCCACCCACGAGCACGCTGCTGGTGGTGAGCGAGCTGGCGAACCCCGCTTACGTGGTGGAGATCGAGTCGATTGCCGTTGTAGGGTAATCGCGGGGAGCCGTTCCGTCGTTCACCGACGGGGCGGCTCCGCAGCTGGCGCTGGCGAGTTGTCGCCGCAGCGCCCGCGCCGGGATGCGGTGACGACGGCTAACTGGATCTAATCAGGTGTGCCACGTTCCGAGGTCGTCGCGACGTTTCTGGAGCACCAGCCACATGCGGTGCCAGACATAACGCCGCTCCGGGTCTTCCAGGCTGCGGTCGATCAGGTCACGGACCGCCAGCACCGCCTGACCGGCAAAAAAGCCCCAATGGCCGGGTTCGTTGCGGAGCCACCCGTCCACGCGGTCCGGATGGGCGTCGGCAACACCTTCCAGAAGTTGATCCAGTGAGGCATCGGTTCCCCTTGGATCGCTGGCCATGGGATCAGCCGCCGCCGACGGGCCGGACGATCTCCAGCGCGTCGCCAGGATTGAGCTGCACCTTTTCGAAGTCTTCCTTGCGGATCACCTGGCCGTTGTAGCCCACCGCGATGAACCGCATGTTGACGTCGATGGTGGCCAGATAGGACTGAAGGTTGAGACCTTCGTCGATGTCGCGGGGTTTGCCGTTTACTTGCAGGGTGATCATGCGGGCCGTCACCTCCGGCTCGTAGTATAGCGGCTACCGGGATCACGATGTTCGCCCATGGCGGCCATCGCTTCCTGCATGGCCGACTTTATTCGAGAGGCTTCCCGTTCCGGGTCTGAGCTGGCGAGGACGGCAGTGATGACCGCCGCGCCATCAGCTCCGGCCCGCATCACCTGGCCGATATTGTCGGCGGTGATGCCACCGATGGCCAGGAGAGGCGTGGCGACACCCGCGGCACGGACGCGTTCCAGCAAACCGGGCCCGGATGGTTCCTCGCCCGGGTGGGACCGGGTTGCGAACATGGTGCCAACCAGAAGAAAATCTGCATCGGGCGCCAGGCTTGCGCCCTCCACCGAGTGGACGGAGCGACCGATGATCGATTCTTCGCGAAGGATTGCACGGACGGCGCCGATTGGCATGGCTGCCTCGCCCAGCTGAACGCCGTCGGCTCCGCATGCGGCGGCAACGTCGGCGCGCTCGTTGACCAGGAGAATCGCGGAGCCGCGCGTGACCTCCCGCAGGTCAGTGGCCAGTTCGAGCAGCGCGCCGCCGGGCTCTTCCTTATCCCGAAGTTGGACGACATCGACGCCGCCAGCGATGGCGGCGGACACCCTGCCGGGCAATTCGTCCGGCGGGCAAACGCGCCGGTCGGTGACCAGGCATAGCGCAGGATGTGGCAGGTCCGCTCCCATGGGGACGCGCTCAGGCCGCCGCGACCGGCACCGGAACGTCTGAGGGCGGGCTGCTGGCGATGGCTTCAGTGCGCACCGGTATGCGACCGGCGAGGTATGCCTGTCGCCCGGCCTCCACGCCCTTGCGGAAGGCGTCGGCCATCATCGCCGGGTCCTCGGCCTGGGCGATGGCGGTGTTGACGAGCACCGCGGAGGCGCCCATTTCCAGCGCCTTGGAGGCGTCGGACGGGACCGCGAGTCCGGCGTCCACGACGACTGGCACCGTGGCGTTTTCGAGGATGATGCGGACCTCTTCCACGGTATGGATGCCCTGCCCCGAGCCGATGGCGGAGCCGAGGGGCATGACGGTGACGCAGCCGGCCTCTTCCAGGTTCTTGGCGAGGACCGGGTCGGCGTGGATGTAGGGCAGGACCTTAAAGCCCTCGTCGACGAGCTGCCGGGCTGCTTCGAGGGTGCCGTTGGGATCCGGGAACAGATACTTGGCGTCCGGTATGACTTCAAGCTTTACGAAATCGGTTTGAGCAACCTCGCGACCGAGACGCGCCACGAACAAGGCCTCCTCGACAGTGCGGCAGCCGGCCGTGTTGGGCAGGATGTGATATTTATCCAGGTTGATATGTTCGAGGATGTTCTGCTCGGGGTTGTCGAGGTCGAGCCGACGGATGGCGACGGTGACCATCTGGGTACCCGAAGCCTCCAGGGAATCGACCATTTCCTGCATGCTGCGATGCCGGCCGGTACCGACGATCAGCCGGGAAGAAAACGACACGCCACCAATTACCAGTTCGTCGGCCATCGCTATCACTCTCCTGTTTGATGCCGGAAACGGTCGGGCCGTCACCGGCGGTTGCCTCAAATGCGAAACCGCCAGGCGGTTACCCGGCGGCTCAAAGTAAAAGCTACCTACTGTTCCTCCGCCGGCATTACCCGGTTCAGGTACAGACGGTCGGCGACGAACTTTGCCGCCCTCTCAGCCTGGTTTGCCCAAGCTCCCGCCAGAATCGCGTGAGGCGTTCAGTTGTGCTTGGAATGTAGCACTACGCGCCGGGCAAGTCAAACCAGACTGCTCGGTACGCAAATTCAGGACGTTGATCACAGCTTCCCGCCGAATCCAAGGCGGCTCCGATTAGTCGTCGCCAGAACTTCGTTGACCGGGTCGACCGAAAACATCAGGATTTGGAGGGTGGTTCCACCGATCAGGCAGTTGTCGTCCCCCTCGGGCCCAAAAATCACTGGGCAGATTCCGTCTCGACCGTCAATGTTGATGACGGCCTGTCCTCGTCCGAACCTCACTGCTGTCCCATCGGCCAATGCGTAGTCTACCCGCGAGCGGGGCTCCAAGCGCAGATTTTCCAGCAGAGAGGCAGGGAACATCGAGTCGGAAGTACCCGTGTCGACCAGCGCTTCGATTTCTACCTGATCGCCGCCGTTGGGGTTGCCGACGGTGACCATCACCGAGAACGTACCAATTATCTTTCGGGCCTCTAGACTTCGTACTCGGCCACGTTGTCCGGAATGATCAGGCGTGCGTCGGTAACCTCCTGCACTTCTGCGGGCGTCCAGCCGGGGGCGGCTTCTCGGAGCACCATGCCATCGGGCGTGGGCTCCATCACGGCCACGTCGGTCACCACGAGGGACACGCAGCCGCGGCCGGTAAGGGGGAAGTCGCACTCCTGCACGACTTTGGAGTTGCCACTGCGGTCGTTGTGTTCCATGGCGACGATGACCTTGTCGGCTCCGGCCGCCAGGTCCATTGCGCCGCCGATGTTGCCCACGCCACGCTCGGGCAGCATCCAGTTGGCCAGGTCCCCGTTGGCGGACACCTGGTGGGCGCCGAGGACCGTGACATCGACGTGCCCTCCGCGAATCATGGCGAACGCGTCCACGGATGAAAAGTAGGCCATGCCGGGGACGGATTGGAGAAACTGGCCGCCGGCGTTGATGAGGTCGATGTCCTCTTCGCCCTCCTCGGCCAGGGGGCCGCAGTTCAGGACGCCGCTCTCGCTGTGGTAGAAGACCACGCTCTCGTCGTCCACGAACATGGATACCAGCGTTGGTATCCCGATGCCGAGGTTGACGCAGGACCCGGCCGGAAGTTCCCTGGCCACCCGCATCGCAATGATGGCCCGGTCGAGGCGTTCTTTGTCTGCGCTCATGGTCGTACTCCGGGTTATTCGTAGCCGGTGAAACCGTCGGGGCGTCGCACGATGCGTTGGACGAATATCCCGGGAGTCACCACCGCTTCGGGGTCCAGTTCTCCGGGCTGCACTATCTGGTCGACCTCAACCACCGTCACCCGCGCGCCCGGGGCCATCACCGCGTTGAAATTGCGGGAAGTGCCGCGATAGACCAGGTTGCCCCGGGTGTCGGCCCGGTGGGCGCGGATCAGAGCGAAATCGGCGCGCAGGCCGTGTTCCAGAATGTACTCGCGTCCGTCGATCACGCGGCTTTCCTTGCCTTCGGCGATGAGGGTGCCGGCGCCGGTCGGGGTGTAGAAGGCCTCGATACCGGCGCCGCCGGCGCGCAGGCGCTCGGCCAGCGTCCCCTGGGGCACCAGCTCCAGATCGACCTCGCCGCGTCGATAGGCCAGCTCGAACTCGGACGGTCTCGACACCGAGGGCGAGACGGGGAACGACGCGATGGCCTTGGCGACCTGGCCGTTTTCCACCAGCACGCTGTGGTCAATGGCCGTACGGCCCGGCGGCGTGCCGAAACTGACCACGCGGGCGATCCCGGCGGTGTTGCTGACGATGGTCAGGTTGCGGCTGCCGCGGTCCCGTAGCGACACGAGGAGGTGATGCGCCATGCCCCCCGGTCCACCGAACCCATCGATGAAGACCGTGGCCCCGTCGGGCAGGTCAGCGATGGCGGACGGTCCGTCGGCGTAAACCTTGCTGGGCGGCTTGCCGGGAGGGACGGTGAAATCCATCTCGCGCAGGCCCGGCGCGACCGTCACCTCAGTTCCGGTGATGGCGCGGATGTCCTCGGCGGACCAGCCGGGGGCCACCTCGGTCAGGGTGAGCCCGGTGTCGGCCACGCGAAACACGGCCACGTCGGTGATGATTGTGTCGACGCAACGGAACCCATCTGGCGGCAAGGTCAGGGTGTCCAGGATGTTGGGAGCGCGGTCAGCGCCGTTATGCGGCAATACCGTGACGACACGGCGAGCGCCGGCCAGGTCGATTAGCCCGGCGTGCCCCTGCGGCCCCGGGTAGTCCGTGGCGTGGTAACCGGCGAAACTGCCTCTGGAGTCGACCTGCGCGGCCTGCACGATCGATAGATCCACATTGCCCCCGCGCAGAATTGCGCCGGCGTCGGCCGCGTTGATGGGCAGGTCCGAAAGGGTCCCGCCGGCACGCAAAAACCACACGCCCTTGTCTTCGCGGACGAGATCCGCCACCGCAATCGACCAGTCGCCGCTAACCGCAACCACCGACCCCGGAATAATCTCGGCGGCGGCCCGTCGTGCCACGCTCAGGGCATCCAGTCTTTCAAGCGTCATGGTGGCCTATCCGATGGGCGCCGAGCTTGCCCGGGCGATACGGTTTACAAAGATGCCCGGCGTGATCACCTGTTCCGGGTCTATGTCACCCGGTTCGACGACATGGTCGACCTCGGCGATGGCGATGCGGGCGGCTGATACGACGGCGGAGTTCCATCCTCTCTGGGCGCCCTCGTACACCAGGTTGCCCACGCTGTCGGCGCGGTTGGCCCGTATCAGCGCGAAATCGCCACGCAGCGGGGGCTCAAACACACACTCGACTCCGTTGACCTCCCGGATCTCTTTGCCCTCGGCGAAGCGGGTGCCGATGCCCACCGGGAGGAAAACGCCACCGATGCCGGCGCCGGCTGAGCGCATGCGTTCCGCCAGCGTTCCCCAGGGAACCACTTCGATCGCCAAGTCTCCGGAGCGCCACAGTTCATGCACCATGTCACCCTGGCCCGAACCGAATGGCGCCGGTGAAATTATCCTGGAAACGCAGCCGGCGGCGACCAGCCGGTGGAGAACCTCGGCCCCGTAGTAGGTCGAGTCGCAAACGCAGGTCAGACCCCGGACCTGCCGGTCTGCCAGCGCGGACACCAGCGCGGTCGGAGCGTTGGTGCCGGAAACGCCGCCGAGCAACACGGTAGCGCTATCGTGGATATCGGCCACCGCGGCTGCGGCGCTGTCGTATAATTTGCTGGATGCCATAACAAGGTTCCGAAAGCGGTCGCCATTTTAGCCCAATATGCCGGGCCGATAAAGCGATAAGCGAGGCCTGAATTGCCGGCATCTCCACTTAAAGCATGCGCTACCAGACCATCAAGTGCGACAGGACCCGGTTCCAGGCGGCGCTGACTTTGCCGCCCGTGGCCTCCGGCGTTACCATCGGCGAAACGATGGCCGAAGAAATTGCCGACTGCTGCCGGGAGTTGAGCCTGGACGATGAACTGCGGTTGGTGACGATTACCGGGGTTGGTGACACGTTTGCAACGGGTCGCGAGAGGCTGCCCGACGATGTGCTGGACGCGGACCCGGCGGAACGCATGGCGTGGTTCAAGCGAATGGGGGCGGCCAACGCCGTGGCCCGGTTGCCCATGCCGGTGTTGGCGATCCTGAACGGCGACGCCATCGCCCACGGGTTGGAGATCGCCCTGGCTGCCGACTTGCGGATTGCGGCGGATGGCGCACGCCTGGGAGCGGGGGCGCCGACGCAGGACGGGTTGCCGTTTGACGGTATGACGCAACGTTTGCCTCGGCTGGTTGGCCCGGCGCTGGCGCACGACATGCTGCTGACGGGTAGAACCCTGTTGGCTTCCGAAGCGCTGGATTTTGGGCTGGTGAACCGGGTGGCGTCGCTTGATGATCTGGAGGCACACTCGGCTGAGATCGCGGGGCAGATCATCGCCGCGGCGCCCATTGCGGCGCGATACGCGAAAGAGGCGGTGACTGCCGCCGGCGACCTGTCGCTGGCCCAGGGGCTGCGGCTGGAGGCCGACCTCAGCATCATCCTGCAAAGCACCGACGACCGAGCGGAGGGTCTGCGATCCTTTGCCGAAAAACGAACACCAAACTTTACCGGGCGTTAGGATAACTGGACGCTGAGGAACGCAAGTCAATGACCGTACGATTGGACATACATACCCACGTAGGCGAAATGTTCGGCTTCCAGGAACCGACGCCGGAGATCGCGGAGACCGTGATCGCACGCATCAAGGCGGCCGGGTTGGACGGCATCGCGGTCACGGATCACTGGCGCCGGGATTGGGGCATGGCGCTGCACCGGGTGGTGGAGCAGCATTTTCCCAACGAGGTGATAATCATCCCCGGCCACGAGATCGACGTGCGCCCGGCGATCAGCCCTTTCGACGAATACCACTGCACTGAGCTGTATCTGCCCGGCGGCCGGCTGTTTCGCACCTACTGCCACCCGGGTTACTACACTCCCAACATCGTGATCGAGGATGGGGTTCACGGTATTGAGGTCGCGAACCATCACCACGACTGGCACATTCGCCGTCCGGCGGCGGAACGAGTGGCTGAAGAGCATGACCTGCTGACCTTCTCGGTGAGCGACGCCAACGTCCTCTCCGAGATTGGGGCGGGCAGCACCGATGTGGACCTTGACGAAATGATGCGGCGGGCGATTCCGTTGGACTGACCGGATGAGCGACGCTTTCGGCACCATCATTTTCGAAAAGGAGGGCAGGGTAGCCCACCTCGCGTTGAACCGGCCGGATCGGCTGAACGCCTACTCAGTGGCGATGCGGGACGACTTCGCCGAGGCGCTGCACTTGGTGGCGGAGGATGAGGAAATCGGCGCGCTGCTGATTACCGGCAAGGGCAGAGCCTTCTGCGCTGGCGCCGACCTGAGCGAGTTCGGGACCGCTCCATCGCAGGTCATTGCCCGGAACTCGCGATGGCAGCGCGACGTGTGGGGTCAATTGGTCGGCCTGGACAAACCGATAGTCGTGGCAGTCCACGGGTTTTGCATCGGTTCGGGTGTGGAGATCATGCTGTTGGGGGATTTGCGTATCGCGGCGGCGGATACGGTTTTCGCCATGCCCGAGGTGCGGTTGGGCATGATCCCCGCCGCCGGCGGGAGCCAGACGCTGCCCGCAAACGCGGGGCCCTCGGTGACGTTGGACCTGTTGTATACCGGGCGCCGGTTCGGCGCGAAGGAAGCGCTCGGCTACCGCTTGATCAGCCGGATGGCAGAGCCGGATCAGTTGGAACCGATGGCCTGGAATATCGTGCAAGAACTGTCGGGGCTGCCGGCGGGTTTCGCTGGGGCGTTAAAATCGGCGTGGCGTTCGGGTACTGAAATGCCGCTGGACGCCGGGCTGGCTTTGGAACAGCGATTGGCAGCTACGGCCGCCGGGTTATCCAGAGAGTAGAATTTGAGCATGGAGCAAGGATGAACACCACCGAGTTTCTCATGATCGCGTCGGCGATTGTTCCCGAACGGACGGCCATCGTATTCGACGGCGATCACATCAGTTTCGAAATGTTGCAGGAGCGGGTGAACCGCCTGGCCAACGCGATGTCCGAGCTGGGAATAGGCCGGGGCGACCGGGTCGCCGCCATGCAAACCAACAGCCACCACCTGATGGAGATTTACTTCGCCGCGGCGCAGCTGGACGCGATTTACGTGCCCATCAATTTCCGCGCGAAGGAAGATGAACTGGCAATCATGCTGGGGATCGCGCAGCCCCATCTGCTGTTCCTGGGTGAGCGCTACTTGTCCCTGGTCCCGACTGACGGTTCGCTACCCGCCGACCGCATCGTGATGCTGGACGCGCCAGCGACCAACGGCGGCTATGCCTACGACGACCTGCTCGCCAACGCGGACCCGGAACAACTCCACTTCCCGGAGGACGACGAAGATGCCACGACGGTGATCATGTTCACGTCGGGCACCACCAGCGTCCCCAAGGGAGCGCAGTTGACCCACGACAGCTTCGGCACCTTCCTGCTGACCAACGTGGAGCCGGCCGACCCGGACGTGGAGGAAACCAACCTGCTCACCGTGCCCATGTATCACGTGGCCGGGCTGCAGGCGGCGCTGGCGGCGGTATTCGGAGGCCGGACGCTGGTGGTCATGCCCCAGTTTGATGCGGAAGGGTGGATGCGCCTGGTGGCCGAACATCGGGCGAACCGGGCGATGCTGGTGCCGACCATGCTCAAGATGGTCATGGACCATCCCAGTTTTGCGGACTACGACCTGTCCTCGCTGAGCGTCATCACCTACGGAGCGGCGCCGATGCCGTTGCCGGTGGTTCGCCAAGCCATCGACTGCTTCCCTGGCGCCCGTTTCATCAATGCCTTCGGCCAGACCGAGACGGCGTCGACCATCACGATGCTCCCGCCGGACGACCACGACCTGACCGGAACGGCTCAGGAGGTGGAGACCAAGTTGCGCCGGCTGACCTCGATCGGAAAGCCTCTGGACGACGTGGAGGTGATGATCGTCACGGAAGACGGCGATCCAGTCGACGAAGGCGAAGTGGGCGAGATCGTAGCCCGGGGTCCGCGCATGATGACCGGCTACTGGCGGCAGGACGATGCCACGCAGGATACGCTGAAGGGCGGGTGGCTCTACACCGGAGACCTGGCCTGGCAGGATGAGGACGGCTACATTTACCTGGCCGGAAGGGCGCGGGACTTCATCAAGCGGGGCGGCGAGATGATCTCGCCCGAAGAAGTGGAGCTGGCCCTGTCCGAGCATCCCGGGGTCGCCGAGTCGGCGGTGATCGGCGTGCCCGACCTGCAGTGGGGCGAGGAGGTCAGGGCGGTTGTGGTGGCCGCCGACCAGGCGGTGACGGAGCAGGATCTCATGGATTTCTGCCGGGACCGGCTGGCCGGATTCAAACGCCCGCGGTCAGTGGTGTTCGTGGACGAGCTGCCCAGAAACGTGATGGGAAAGGTGCTGAAGCGAGACCTGAGGGCTGAATTTGGCCATCCGGTCGCGACCTCTTGAACCAAAACTGCGAAGCCAGGGAGGAGACGTCATGGATATAGCGGTAATGGGAGCCGGCGGCGTGGGAGGATATTTCGGCGGGCTGCTGGCCCGGGCGGGTCACAACGTGACCTTCATCGCCCGTGGGCCGCACCTGGAGGCGATCCGGAGCAACGGCCTGCGGGTCGAGAGCGGCAACGATGGTGTCTTTACTGTTCCCGGTAATGCCACCGACGACCCGGCGTCGGCGGGCCCGCAGGACCTGGTTCTGTTCGCGGTGAAGATGTATGACAACGACGACGCGATTCACGCCATCTCGCCCATGGTCGGCCCGGACACCATCGTGCTGACACTGCAGAACGGCATCGACAATGGGGAGCGGTTGGTCGAAGTCTACGGCGCGGAACGGGTGATGATCGGTTCGGCGTATTTGGAAGGGCGGATCAGCGAACCCGGAGTGGTAACGCAGGGAGGTCCGGGTGCGGCGTCCTTCGGCGAGCGTACCATCGGGATCAGCGAACGTGGCGAGCGGTTGTACCAGGTGTTTAGCGACGCCAACTGGCGCGTCGATCTCCTGGAAAACATGACCGGCATGCTGTGGAAGAAGTTTGCCTACCTGTCGGGATCGGCGGGAGTGTGCGCCGCCAGTGGCTGCGCGTATGGCGAACTCAGGTCCGTTCCGGAGACCCGGGCCGCCATCGAAGCGGCCATAGCGGAAGCCCTGGCGGTTGGCGACGCGGCGGGCGCGCCCCTGGAGCCGGATTCCCTGGAATGGTCCATGAACGCGTTGGACAACTTTCCGGCAACGGGCATGGCGTCGTTGGCCAAGGACTTCGCCGAGGGCCGGCCGGTGGAACTGGAAGGGCTGACCGGCGTCGTGATCCGAATGGGCCGGGAACACGGCGTACCCACGCCGGTGAACGACGCGCTGTACGCGGTGCTGAAACCCCGCGCCAATCGAATTGAGGCGGATCTGAACCGAGGTTGACGTCTTAACGTCCAGCCGCGGCTCGCAAGCGTTGCTGCGATTGTCCCATTGGTGACGAAGCGCCGGTGAAAACCGGCGTTTTCGGTCTAATAAACGCGGATTGCTTCGCTGGGCAAATAGTAGCCATGAATTACGTATTAAGTAATATTGTGAATTTTATCACGTTGTTCCGTCGTTTTTATGCGTCTTGACACCGTTATTAGGCATTGCTGGGCTTGCGCCCACTGAAGACCGACAGCCGAGCGGAATACGACTTTCGTTGTTGCAGGGGGTAGTATGCTGAACCGTGCATGGAATCGTCTCACGGGCCGGATACTTGTTGCGGTGGGGATGATCATCGCTCTAACTGTGCTGGCGGCATGCGGGGCCACGGCTCCCACCGACAGCGCCGAACCGGCAACCGATAGCCCAGTGCCGGCGCAGCCGGCCGCGAGCTCGTCGGGAGATCCGGCGCCGACGGCGGTACCCGCCCAGGCCGGCGCGCCGCAGACCGCAGATCAGGGGATCTACGGGGGTATCGTGCCGATGCACGATTACGCTTTCCCTAACTTGATCTTCCATCCGCATGAGTTCTCAAACCAAACGAAGAACATTTCCGGCATTTACAACGGACTGCTGGAATACGACGCTGAGACGGACGATCCCTACGACATCACCGGCGACCTCGCGGAAAGCTGGGAACTGCAAGCCGACGGCGTCACCTACGTGTTCCACCTGCACCAGAATGCAACGTGGCATGACGGGACACCGGTAACGGCTGAGGACGTCGTCTACAGCATGGACAGCCTCGTTAACACCGAAGCGAACCGGCCGCAGACTCTGATCATCGCCCCATATTTTTCGCCCGGCAACGCGAGGGTGATTGACACGAACACGGTGGAAATCAAGACCAACAATCCCGCGCCGGACTTCATACCGATGATCGCGGCCGACGCTTTCAAAATGATGTCCAAGGCTTGGGGAGAATCGGAAGTGGACACCTCTAAGTGGGAGAACGGGATGGGTTCCGGCCCGTTCCTGCCGACCTCCCTGGAGAAGGACGTCTCCATGTCCCTGGAGCGGAATCCGAACTACTGGAAAGAAGGATTGCCTTACATTGACGGCAGCATCCACTACTACATCGCGGACAAGGGAACTGCTATTGGCTCGTATCGGACCGGTCAAGTGCTGATGACAACCTGGCCAGTGACCAACCTGAGCAATACCGAGATCCTGGAGTTGCAGGAATCCGAGGCGGAAACACTGGATGTGTACCTGATTCCAAACACCAGCCTTCTGGGAACCCTGATCAACACGACCATTGAGCCCTTCAACGACGTGAGAGTGCGACGCGCGCTGCACCTGGCGGTGGACCGGAGCGAGTTCCGTGAGATTTTCGGCGGCGGAATCGCGCCGGTAGGGACGCCACTGCCGCCTGATACCTGGTTTGGCCGCACAGAGGCGGAGGCGTTGGAACTGCCCGGTTTCCGCAGTAGCCCGGACGGCGGGAAGCATCAGGGAGACCTCGAGGAAGCCAAGCGTCTGTTGGCAGAGGCCGGGGTGGAGGAAGGGTTTGAGGTCAACATCATGGCGCGCACGGCCGTGGAGTACGTTGACCTGGCCCAGCTGCTTGCAGACCAGTTGCGTCGCAATCTCGGCTGGGACACGACGGTGCAGCCGATTGACAGCGCGACCGGCATAACGCGGTACAAAGAGCAGGACTACCAGATTGCGGCACAGGGAACGGCGTTGCTGGTCGGTGAGCCCGATCCCATCATCGGCAAGATATTCATGCCCGGTGGCCTGTGGATCCAGTGGTCCGGGTGGGAAGCGCCCCAGAAGTTCCTGGATCTGTTCGCCGCTCAAAGCCAGGAGCTGGACCGCACCAAGCGGGCCGCCATCTTGCGCGAGATGGAAGATTTCATGCTCAACGAGGATCCGGGGCCGCTGCTGGTGTACTACTGGAGTTTCCGCGACCAGATCGTCAACAAGAAGATCCAGAACTACCACATGCCGGCCAGCATCTGGGTGCAGTTGAAGCACGAACGGATCTGGTGCGATCCCGAGTGCTGAGGCAGGTGGGAAAAGGAGACGGTCAGACGGATATAAGCGGAAACGGCTGAACCGCACGATCAGTGACAGGCGGCGGGACGAGGAGAGGCAATGAACACCTACGTAATCAAGCGATTCATGCTCTTCGTCCCGACCTTGCTGTTGGTCACCCTGATGGTGTTCGCGCTGATGCGGCTGGTGCCGGGCGATCCGGCCGAACTGCTGCTGATGGGCTTCGAGGGTGACGGCCAGTATTCGGCGCAGCAGTTGGCCGATCTCCGCGCCAAGCTGGGAACCGACCGTCCGCTGGCGATCCAGTACCTGGACTGGATCTGGGGGATGCTCCGCGGAGATTTCGGCGTGTCGATGTACTTTGACACGCCGATTGCGGAGGACCTTGGCGCCAAGCTGCCGATAACGCTGGAACTGGCGGCGTTGGCGCTGCTGTTGGCTTTCGTGGTGGCCATGCCGCTGGGCGTGGTGTCGGCGGTCCGGCAGGACACCATAGCCGACTATGCTTCCCGCATCATCGCCATTGCTGGCGTGGCCATGCCGACGTTCTGGATCGGCATCCTGGTGGTGTATTTCCTTGTGACCTGGTTTGACTGGTTGCCGCCGTTGGGTTACGCAGACTTATGGGAGGACCCGTGGCGAAACCTGCAGCAGATGGTGTTTCCCGCGATCGCGTTGGGGTTCTATAACATGGCGCTGATCGCCCGGGTTACCAGATCCTCCATGCTGGAGGTGTTCCGCGAGGACTACATCCGGACGGCGCGCTCGAAAGGTCTGCGGGAGAGGGCGATCATCATCCGGCACGCCCTGAAGAATGCGTTTCTGCCGATCCTGACCATATCCGGCTGGCAGATAGGCCGCCTGATCGCCGGTACAGTAGTTATCGAGACGATCTTCCTGGTGCCCGGCATGGGCCGCTTGCTGGTGGACAGCATATTGCACCGGGACTACACCATGATCCAGAGCATCGTGATGGTGATCGCGTTCATGGTCCTGGCGCTGAACCTGGTGGTGGACCTGCTCTATGCCTGGCTGGACCCTCGCATACGCTATGAATAACCCGGCGCGAACCATGCAACACCGCCACTCACCGGCGTAAGGAAGAGGGACATGGCCCAGCAGACAACCGGAGTCCTCGCCCCCACTGAACCCACCGGCGCAGGGATGCGACCCAAACGCTCGTTCTGGGAGAACATCGTCAACTTCACGCAGCGCAAACCGCTGGGCGCGTTTGGCGCGGTGGTGGTGATAGTGCTGGTCGTGGTAGCCGCCTTGGCTCCGGTCGTGGCGACAGACGATCCCCGGGAAACCAACGCCGCTTTCCGCTTCAGTCCGCCCAACAGCGAGACCTGGCTGGGTGGGGATCAAATCGGCCGGGATGTGTACAGCCGGCTGGTGTATGGCACGCGTATCTCGCTGGTCGTGGGACTGTTGAGCGTGTTCTTCGGGGTGACTATCGGCGCGTTCATTGGGATTGTCAGCGGATATTTCGGAGGGATCACCGATCTGGTGGCCCAGCGGATCATGGACGCGATGATGTCGTTTCCGGCGCTGATCCTGGCGTTGGCGATCATGGCGATCCTGGGGGCGTCCGTGACCAACGTGGTCATCGCGCTCAGCGCGGTGTTCATCCCGGGCGCGGCGCGCACCATCCGCTCGCAAGCGCTGAGCATCAAGGAAGTCGATTACGTGCTGGCGGCGCGGGCCGTGGGCGCCGGCGACTGGCGGATCATCCTGAGGCACATGGCGCCCAACTGCGCGGCCACGTTCATCGTTTTGGCCAGCATATCCCTGGGGTGGGCCATCGTCGTGGAGGCATCGCTGAGTTTCCTGGGCGTGGGCATTCCGCCGGACGTGCCGTCGTGGGGTGGCATGCTCAACGGCGTGGCCCAGAACTCGCTGGATGTGGCTCCGTGGCTGGGAGTGTTCCCGGGCCTGGCCATCGCGATCACGGTGTTCGCGGTGAACCTGTTGGGCGACGCGCTGCGGGACGTGCTGGATCCGAGGATGCGCGGCGCGAACTAGCAGGGTTGCCCTCTTACCTGTCCAACAATCAGGGGAGGGACACGATCCCTCCCCTTTTGCGTCGCGGCGTGATGCCGAGCCTCATGCGTTGTGTGGGTCCCGGTTTGTGCCGGAACGACCTCATGCTCACCCGATCTGTCATCGCGAGGAGCGATGCGACGTGACGATCTCATTCCCGCCGCAGTCTTCCGGACCGCAACGAGATTGCCGCGCTTCGCTCGCAATGACGGTTCCAGTGAAACCAGGTACGCGTAAGTCGGAACGACGCGGTGGATGTGGGGACCGGCGGCGTGGCTAGGATTCCGGGTAGGTTAGCTTCATCAGGACGTGGCGGCGGTTCTGGGTGTAGGGGCGCACCTGCTCGGGCCAGCGGCCGGAGTCGACGGCCTCGGCCCACTCCGGGCTGGTGAGGACATCGGGGCTCTCGATTTGGTAGACCGCGTGGTGCTTGGGTGTGCCGGGAATTTCGATTTCTTGGACCTGCCCGCCCATTGCCATCAGGAGGCGGTGGGTCTCGTAGCGGGTGACGCCCACGACGCCGGGGGTTTGGTTGAGCAGCGGGCAGTGCTCGGTGTTGTAGACCTCGTTGAACAGGGCTTCACGGTCAGGGTCGATGTCCATGCTGGCGATGAACAAGTACTTGGAATGCAGTTCGGCCATGGTGGTACCTCCGGAGGGTTCAGTGGGATTGGTGGAGCATCTGCGCGGCGATGGCCCAGTCGGAGCGCGCGGCGGCCGTGTCGCCCAGGTTGGAATGAGCCTTGCCGCGGGCGACGTAGGCCTCGGTGTAGCGGTCGTTGAGCCGGATGGCGGCGTCGAAGTCGATAATCGCGGCGCGGTCATGGCCGGCGTCGCGCCGGGCCATACCATGCCAGTAGTGGGACACCGGATCGTTGGGTTCCTGATCCAGCGCTCGGTTCAAGTCTGCTGCGGCATCGATCAGGGAACCCAGTTTGTAGCGGGCGATGCCCCGGGTGCGCCACGCGCGAGTCAGCGCGTCATCGAGCGCCAGCGCTTGAGAGGCATCGGTCTCGGCGGTGGGCCAGTCCGAACGGTCAAGGTGGATGACACTGCGGTCGAGCCACGCTTCGGCTATGTTCGGAGTCAGGGCGATGGCGGCATCGAGTTCAGCCAGGGCTGCCTCAGCGCGCCCCAGCATGGACAGGGATCTGCCACGGAGCCAACGAACAACGGGATCATCGGGCGTTGCGAGGAAAGCGAGGTCGAGGTCAGCCAGTGCGGCACGGGGGTCGTCGTTGGCGAGGTGCGTTTCGGCGTTCCGCACGTGCTCGCTCGCGGACGGGAAGCGGTTCCGGTCGGCGCGCTGCATGGGGTTGGGCCTGAAACAAAGCAAGGGACGGCCCGCGAAGGCCGCCCCCATTGGTGTCAAGGTTGTTTAGAAAGCGCGGCGGTGAGAGTAGTTGATCTCCTCGTTGGTGATGAACTCGAGGAGCACGGCGTTTCCGTCTTCGTTCTGCTGGCGGGCCCGCTGGAACGCGGGGATAATCTCGTTGGGGTCGGTGACGCGCTCGGCGTAGCCGCCCATGGCGCGACCCAGATCGGCGTAGTTGCCGCCCAGATCGCGGGTGCTATAGAGCTCGTGGGAACGCTGCATGGCGTTGGTTTCCACGGCCATGGTGGAGTTGTTGAGCACGACGGTGGTTATGGGTACATTGCTGCGCACGGCGGTCTCAAAGTCGAGGCCGACCATGCCGAAGGCGGCATCACCCATGAAGTTGACGCACATCTTGTCCGGGTCGGCCAGCTTGGCGCCGATCACGAGGCCAAGGCCGGTGCCCAGGCCGTGGGACTTCCCCCACCCCAGGTAGGTGCGCGGGCCGCCGGAGCGGTAGAACGGCGTGATCTGGTCGCGAGGACTGCCCGAGTCGTGGGTGATGATGGCCTCGCTGGCGGGGACGGCCTTCTGGAAATCGGTGATGACGCGGTATGGGTTGACCAGCGGGCCGGCGTCGGTGGTCTTGTGCTCCCACTCGGCGAGCCAGGCGTCCCGAACCGAGGCGATCTCGCCGGTGACCTCAGCGTTGTTGCGGCGGCTGTCACCGACGATCTCGCGGCAGGCTTCGATCATCTGGCGCAGGGCCAGTTTGGCATCGCCGATGACCGGGAACTGCACGTCGTAGTCCTTGTTCAGGTCGCGCGGATCGTTGGTGTTCTGGATCAGCGTGCGGCCGGCGGGCAGGTTCATGGACATGCCGTGCTTGGTGAAGCTGGAACCGACGCCGAAGATGACGTCGGAGCGGCGCATGAAGTGGTACACCGTGCCGGACATCACGCCGGAGCCACTGCCCAGAGCCAGGGGATGCTGCTCGGGGAATCCGCTCTTGCCCAGCAGGGTGGTCATGACCGGAACCGACAGGAGTTCGGCCAACTCGACCAGCTCGTCGGTGGCCTCGGCGTACATCACGCCCTGGCCGGCGTGGATCACCGGATAGGTGGCGGAGCACAGGGCGCGGGCGGCGGCCTCGATGTCGTCAGGGTCAGCCTGGGAGGCGGACCGACGGACGTTGCCGCCCCAGTAGAAGGCCTCCTCGGACACTTCCTCGAGGGCAACGTCGGCGGGTATCTCGACCATGGACGGGCCGGGTCGTCCGGTGTACAGGGCGTTGACGGCTCGGCGCATGACTTGGCTGGTGCTGCCGGACAGGTTCAGCCGTTCGAGGTGCTTGGTCACGCTGGCGAAGCTCTCGATGGAGTCGAACATGGGGAAGACGCCCTGGCGTTCGCGCGGGTGGCCCAGAGGCAGCAGGAGGATGGGCACGGAATCGGAGAAGGACGTGGCAACGCCCGAGTATGCATTCTCGGCGCCAGGGCCGTATTGCATGGCGAAAACGCCGGGCGGGCGGCCGTTGGTGATGCGGCTGTAGCCGTCGGCGATACCGACGCCCACGCGCTCCTGGCGGCAGATGATGGGCCGGATTCCGGCGGCGGCGCAGGCTTCGATAACCGGTGTGGTGGGGAAGCAGGAGAGGTATTTCACTCCCTCTCGCTTGAGAATTTCGGCGATGGCATCGATGGTTTGCACGGTGGCACCTCTGGGGTTGTTTGTGGGCGGAGTGGAAAGGATGGGATGGGGATAATGTTGTGCCGGGCGCTACTCGGCATCCGATCCAGGGCCGACCACGCCGGACCAAAAACCGGATACCGGGAAAGAGACATCGGGGAAGGCCAGCGGGCTGACGGTGTCGCCGGCGCGGAATTGGCGAACCGTCTGGTACTGCTCGCCCACCGGGTCGGTATGGATCAGCACCGCATATTCCCGCAGGTTGACGACCCACACTTCGGGGATGCCTGCGGCCGCGTACGCGGCCAATTTCTCGCCTCGGTCGTAATTCAGAGAGCTGTAGGATACCTCGACGATGAACAGGATGTCAGAGGGAGTGGCCGGAGACAAATGGTAGTCCGGTCGCAGGCGGAGGATGGCGAAATCAGGTTGAGGTTCGCTGAGTTGGTTGATCCGGACGGAACCCTGAACTCGAACTCGGGCGCGGTCACTCAAAGCGAAGATCAGCAATGGTGTAATGCAATCGGTCGAGTCATTGTGGGTGTTTCCGATGGGGGCCATCTCTATGATCTCTCCGTTCAGTAGCTCGATGGGCTCGTATTCGGACAGGATGCCGGCCATACCCATGGCCTGGTACTGGTCCGCGGTGAACCGATAGCTGCCGCTGAGAACTGCTTCGCGGTCCTGCCGGCTCAGGATGCCCGCAGAGACCATGGCGCGGAACTCGGCTGAACAGAAGGTGCGGAGATCGTACGTACGGTCGGTTAGGGTGGTCATGGTCGTAGGTCTGGAGAAATGGTTGAACCCAACCCGAATTGTAGCATCCCAATGAAGCCCGCCCGGGATTGCCGCGAGTATAACATCCGGCGGAATCGCACCCGGCAGAAGGCCACTTGGCAACCCCGGGCGAACCCTATGCCGCCGTGCCTTATGCGTACCCATTTACCCCCGACCGGTCATTGCGAGCGTAGCGTGGCAATCTCGTCGGGGCGACGGACACCGTGAGAGAACGAGATCGCCGCGTCGCTACACTCCTCGCGATGACAATCTCGGTACGCGTGAGGCTGCCTTGCTGTTTGTGCGGCAGTGGCAATGGGGCTAGAATGACTGCCGAACTCGTTGGGGGGTCTGATTTTGAATAACGGAGCCCTGGCCGGCGTCAAGGTGGTGGACCTGACCCATCACATCGCCGGCCCTTACGGTACCAAGCTGTTGGCCGATTTCGGGGCCGATGTATTGAAGATCGAGCGGCCGGGGGGTGACCCCGGACGGCGGTTGCCGCCGTTCTACCACGACCAACCGGACGCCGAGAAAAGCCTGCCGTTTCTCTACCTGAACACCAACAAGCGCAGCATCACCCTGAACCTCAAGTCGGAGACCGGCCGCTCGATCCTGATGGACCTGCTCTCCGACGCGGACGCGGTGGTAGAGAACTTCGCGCCGCGGGTGATGCCGTCGCTGGGCCTGGATGCGGACACGCTGCGAAAGCACAACCCGAAGCTGGTGGTTGCGTCCGTGTCCAATTTTGGGCAGACCGGACCCTGGCGGGACTTCCGTGCGACTGAGATCGTCGAATACGCGTTGGGTGGGCTGATGTACATCTTCGGCGCGTACGACCGGGAGCCGTTGAAACACGCGCTGCACCAGGCCCAGTTCAAGGCCGGCACCAACCTGGCGTCGGCCACGCTGATGGCGTTGTACCACCAGCGGCTCACCGGGCAGGGTCAGCGGGTGGACGTGTCGATCCAGGAAAGCATTGCCTCGGCGCTGCGGGACGTTACCAACAACTACACCTACACCGGAGCCGTGCGGCGCAGGCAGCCCAACCACACGGGAGACCTGACGCGGCTGCGGGCGGTTTCCGACGGTTACGTGTTGCCCAACCCCGGCATGGGGGCGACGCTGGACTGGAAGGTGATGGTGGATTTCCTGGAAGCGCCGGAACTGGATGACGAGCGGTTCGACAACGCGTCGGCGCGGCTGGAAAACGCGGAGGCGCTGGGCGATATCCTGGACCAGATTTTCGCGACGAAGCAGAAGCAGGAAATCTTTTACGCGGCCCACCAGAAGAGGTTCATCTACGGCGTGATCGATTCCCCTGAAGAGACGGTGGACAACCCGCAGATACAGGCCCGGGGTTACTACGTGCCGGTGGAACATCCTGACCTGGGCGAAATCACATTCCCCGGAGCGCCCTTCCTGATGTCGGGATCGCCGTGGGCCGTGACGGACGCCGCGCCGAGACTGGGCGAGCACACGGGAGCGGTGCTTGGAGATATGGGTTACAGCGCGCAGGAACTGACCTGGCTACGGGCTTCGGAGGTGATCTGACATGGCCGGTCCGTTGGAAGGGGTTCGCATCGTGGAGATGGGTCAGCTCATCGCCATACCGTCGGCAATGAAGTGGATGGCCGACATGGGCGCGCAGGTGATCAGGCTGGAGTCGGTTCAGCGGCTGGAGAGCTACCGCACGGATTCGCTGTACCACAATGACGTGGACGGCGAGTTCTGGAACCGGGGCGCCAACTTCTACGAACAGAACCGGAACAAGCTGGGGCTGACCCTGGATCTGAGCCGGGATGAGGGCCGGGAAGTGCTGCGCGACCTGATCGCGGTTGCCGACGTGTTCGCCGAGAATTTCACGCCTCGGGTTGTCCGCAATTTCGGGCTGGAATACGAGGACCTGCGCAAGATACGGCCGGACATCATCATGGTGTCCTCCACCGGCTACGGGTTCGAAGGGCCGTGGGCGAACTTCGGCGCCACCGGGCCGGCCACTGAAGGGGCGGCGGGCCTTGCGTATATCACGGGGTACCGCGACGGCGGGCCGGTGATGTCCGAAATACCATTCACGGACTACACGGCCGGCGAGCACACCGTGGCGGCGGTGATGCTGGCGCTGATGCACCGGCTGAACACCGGTCAAGGGCAGTTCATCGACGTGTCGCAGACGCAGACATGCTCCGCCACGATCCCGGAGGCGCTGCTGGACTGGACGGTCAACGGACGGATGCCGGAACGGGTCGGCAACGAGGACCCGGCGATGTCACCCCACGGTTGCTATCCGTGCGCCGGCGACGATCGGTGGATCGCCATCGCGGTGGACAGCGACGACGCCTGGCTGGGTTTGTGCCGCGTCATGGGCCGTGCCGATTGGGCGGCGGACGAGCGGTATGCGGACGTGCTCAGCCGGATTCGGTATCGAACGGAACTGGACAAGATGTTGGGATTCGAGACGCGGAATCACGACAACCACGAACTGATGGCCCAGCTGCAGGCCGGGGGCGTGGCGGCCGGAGCGGTTGCCGACAGCGAAGACCTGCTGTTCAACGAACACCTGAAAGAGCGCCGCTTTTACGAAATTGTGGAGCACGACGACGCCACCGGAATGCCGCCGCTTCCCTATGCCGGCCGGCCGTGGAAACTGTCGGACACCCCGTCGGTTCCGCCCAAGCCGGCCCCGATCATGGGCCAGCACAACCGGGACATCCTGGCCGGCCTGTTGGGCAGAGCGGATGGGGACATCGCCGCGCTGGAAGAGGCACAGGTCATCGGGTTCGCTCCGCTGTCGCCGCGCGGGGTGCGTCGGCCGTCGCTGGACGAACAGGTCCGGCAGGGCCGGATGCAGCGGTACGAAACGGATTACGCCGAGCGCGTCGCGAAGTGGTTTGGGATCAACCGTTAAATAATCAGGGGCGAGCTGTTGCCCGCCCCTGATCGCTGATCTCAGGTGCTCGAACGGTCAGGCTTGCCTGGCTTCGAAGGCGGAAATTGCATCCTCGTGCTGGAGGGTCAGGCCGATGTCGTCCAAACCATTCAGCAGGCAGTAGCGGCGGAATTCGTCGACCTCGAAATCGACGACAATCTCCTCCTCGCCATCGCGGACTTGCTTCGCCTCCAGGTCCACGGTGATCTGGAAGCCGGGGTTGTCCTTGGCCTTGTCCATGATGCGTCGGACGTCCGGTTCGGGCAGCGTCAGGGGCAGCAGGCCGTTCTTGAAGCAGTTGTTGAAGAAGATGTCGGCGAAGCTGGGGGCGATGACGCACCGGATGCCGTAGTCTTCCAGGGCCCACGGCGCGTGCTCGCGAGATGAGCCGCAACCGAAATTAGGGCCGGAAACCAGGATTCTAGAGCTGCGATAGGCCTCCTGGTTGAGGATGAAGTCGGGGTTCTCCGAACCGTCCTCGTTGTAGCGATAGCGATCGAACAGGTGGGGGCCGAAACCAGTGCGTTCGATGCTCTTCAGGTAGATGGCGGGAATGATCATGTCCGTGTCGACGTTTACGGCGTCAAGCGGAGCGACCACGCCTTCCAGTTGCACAAAGGGTTCCATTGGTGAGTACCTCTTGGTAGTAAGGGCGAGATAGTCCAGCGGTTGACGGGCGGGCCTAGAACTCGCGGACGTCGACGAAGTGGCCGGCAATGGCGGCAGCGGCTGCCATCTCGGGGCTGACCAGGTGGGTGCGGCCTCCCTTGCCCTGGCGTCCTTCGAAGTTGCGGTTGGACGTGGACGCGCAGCGCTGGCCGGGATCCAGGATGTCGGGATTCATGCCGAGGCACATGGAGCAACCGGCGACGCGCCAGTCGAACCCGGCGTCCTTGAACACCTGGTCCAGACCCTCGGCTTCAGCCTCGGCCTTGACCCGGGCGGAACCGGGGACGACCATGGCGTATACGTCCGAGTTAACCTGGCGGCCGCGGATGACGTTGGCGGCGGCGCGTAGGTCGTCAATGCGCGCGTTGGTGCAGGCGCCGAGGAAAACGCGGTCGATCCTGATGTCCTCGATGCGTTGGTTGGGTTCCAGGCCCATGTACTCCAGGGCGCGTTCGGCGGCTTCGCGTTCCGCAGTAGTCCCGAAGGACGCCGGATCGGGGACGCGGTCGGTGATCTGTGCCACCATGTCCGGCTTGGTGCCCCAGGTCACGAAGGGGGCCAGATCGTTGGCGTTGATCACGACGGTGCGGTCGTAGGCCGCTCCGGAATCGGTGGTCAAGCCACGCCACTCCTCGATACTGGCTTCAAGCTCCGCTCCCTTGGGAGCGTAGGGGCGGGTCCGGACGTAGTCGAACGTGGTGTCGTCGGGAGCGATCATGCCGGCGCGGGCGCCGCCCTCGATGCTCATGTTGCACACGGTCATGCGGCCGTCCATGGACAGGGCGCGGATGGCCTCGCCCGTGTACTCGATGACATGGCCGGTGCCGCCGTTCACCCCAATGTGCCCGATGATGCCCAGGATCACGTCCTTGGCGGAGACGCCGTTCGGCAGATCGCCGTCGACGCGAATCTCCATGGTGCGGGGCTTGAACTGGCGCAGCGTCTGGGTCGCCAGGACGTGCTCGACCTCGGAAGTGCCGATGCCCACGGCGAAGCAACCCAGCGCGCCGTGGGTCGAGGTGTGGCTGTCGCCGCAGACGACGGTCTTGCCGGGAAGGGTGTAGCCAAGGTCCGGGCCGATGACGTGGACGATGCCCTGGTTCTCGCTGAAGCGGTCGTAATAGAAGGGCAGCTCGAACTCGGCCGCATTACGATCCAACGCGTCCAACTGCGCCTTGGAAATCTGGTCCTCGATGGGCCGGGTGAGTTCCCAGGTGGGCGTGTTGTGGTCGGCGGTGGCGACGGTGAGATCAGGTCGGCGGACCTTTCGGCCGGCCATACGGAGGCCATCGAAGGCCTGCGGCGAGGTGACTTCATGCACCAGGTGCAGGTCGATGTAGATGAGAGAGGGCTGGCCCGGTTCCTCGTGAACCACGTGGGCATCCCAGATTTTTTCGAACATTGTGCGGGCGGCCAATTCAGTTCCTCCTCGATCCGGCGCAGCCTGCAAGCCCGCCGGCAGCGGTCACGATACAACCGGAGATTATAGCATCGCAGAACGCAACGCTTCAGTGCTCACCCCGGAACTCGCCCATCATTAACTCCACGATGTCCTCTCGCGTCACCGCTCCGATGAACTTTTCCGACTCGCGCTCCACTACTGGGAGAATGGAGAGGGAGGTCTCGGTCATGCGCTGAAGGACGTCTTCCACGTGTTCGTCGGGCCAGGCCTTGGGTGTTTCTCGACGCACCATGTCCTTGAGCGCCGTTCGGGACCAGGAGGCCTTGGGCAGATACCGGAAGGTGGATAACGAGACGATGCCCACCAGGGATCCCTTTTCAACCACGACGTAATCGTGCTGGTTGGGCATGGTCCAGCGGTCGGTGAAGTCGCGGACCGTGACGGAAGGATCGGGATGGCTGCGGCTGCGGTCCAGGATGTCGTTAACCGTGATGTTGTCCAGGGCAAAATTGGCGATGCCCTGTGGGATATCGGTAAGCTCGTCGGGCAGGTCATTCCGTCGGCTGGCGCGACTGACGGCGAAGCTGATGACGGGAGGCATGAACAGGATATAGCAGAACATCACCAGGACCAGGAAGGAGAACACCACCTCGTCGATGACGCCCGAATCCCACAGCACCAGCAGGAGAGCGATCTCGGCGACGCCTTTGCCCATCAGACCCGATGCCACGGCGTAGGGAACTGTCAGGCGGGACAGGTAGGCGCCGATAAAAGCGCCAACGAAATTGCCGAACAGGGGGATCAGGGCGAGGGCGACCATCGTCCAGACCGGGAGGGTGGCGAAGGAGAAACTGAACTGCAGGCCGGCGGACGCGAAGAATAGGGGCACAAACAAGCCCTCGGCCACGCTGCGCAGGCCGGGGGTGATTTCCCGCCGTACCTGGTAGGGCAGACCGGAAAGCGAGGCGCCGAACAGCAGGGCGCCCAGCGAGCCGTGGAGTCCCATGAGCTCGGCTCCCCAGACGATGAGGAACAGGAAACCCAGGAGGAGGCCCAGGGATAGCTGCGGCACCTGTATTACACGTTGCAGCAGCGCGACAACCGGCGGCAGGACTCGGGATGAAAGGATCCACGACGCCACCGCGAAACCGGCGACCTTGCCCACCAGTATCAGGATGCCGACCGGTGACACCTCGTGTACGTGTTCGCCGATGCTGAAACCGATTATCAGGAGGACAATCAACTCCGAGATGACCACGACGGTGAAAATCTGCATTCCCACCGGTTCTTTGAGCCGACCGTCGTCGACCAGCACCTTGACCACAATACCGAGGCTGGTCATGGAAAGGATCCCGGCCAGGGCGAGAGCCTCGGTGAAAGCGAGCCGCAGGCCGAAATCGAACACCAGGTCGGTGGTCACCAGCATGGAGATGCCGAGGGACAGAACCACGGAAAGTACGGCGGCGAGGAAGTAATGTCCCCGCAGGCTTGCCATGAAGCTGGAAATGTCGATTTCGTCCAGGCCGATGAGGAAGAAAAATATGAAAATCCCCAGCGTCAGGAGAAGCTCGATATGCAGCGTCGAGTCCACCGACCAAACCCCCGTCAGATCCATGACGGGACCCAATAGAATGCCGGCCGCGGCATATGCGACGATGGCGTTGAGGCGCAGGCGGCGGAAGATACCCTCGAACAATTTGGCGGTAATGATTAACGTACCCAGAGCCAACAGTGATTCGCGGAGTTGGATGGAATGCCCGCCAATGCTGAACAACCCCGTGAAATCAAGGAACGACAGATGTTCCACAAGCATGTTTGGTGACTCCGAGAGAGAAGAATGAGGCTCGAAGCGTACTGACAAAACGGTGTTTGTATCGTGAGAAAAGTTACTTTAGCCAATAATTTTGAGCGGTGCCCATTATTTCGCAATTTGGGCAGTCGTACAAGCGGTTTGATGCCCTGTGATAAACTTGCCGCGTCCCTTTTTGAACGCAAAACACGGAGGAATCGCGATGCCGTCCGCCGAAAAAGTTGTACTTCCCGACAACGTACGTCCCATCCACTATGACCTGACGCTAACGCCGGATTTCGGCGATTTCACATTCGCCGGCGAGGTGGACGTGACGGTGAGCATGGAACCCGGCACGACTGAGATCATGCTCAACTGCTCGGAAATCGAGATACATTCTGCTGCCGTTGGCTGGACGGACACGAATGGCGACCAGGAACAAACGGCGAGCAACATCGCCTACGATGCCGGCGCCGAAACCGCGACGATCAGCATCTCCGGCATTCCGGAAGACGGCCTGGTGGGCAACCCGCACCTGCGGATGTCGTTCACCGGAGAACTGAACGACAAGTTGCGGGGGTTCTACCGCAGCCAGTACACGAACCCCGAAGGCGAAACCGCTTACCTCGCGACCACGCAGTTCGAGGCCACGGACGCCCGGCGGTCTCTGCCCTGCTGGGACGAGCCGGCGGCCAAGGCCACTTTCCAGGTCACGCTCAACGTACCCGAAGAGATGGAGGCCGTTTCCAACACGCCGATCATCGAGGAAACCCACCGCGGGGACGGCCTGAAGACCCTGCTGTTCGACAAGACGCCGGTGATGTCAACCTATCTCCTGGCGTTCGTGATCGGCGACCTGACGCACATCGAAAAGGCGGCGGCGGACGGCACGGTCATGGGTGTGTGGATGACGCGGGGGAAGGAGGATCAGGGGCAGTTCGCGCTGGACACCGCGGTCAAGCTGCTGTCGTTTTTCAACGACTACTTTGGAATTCCCTACCCCTTGCCCAAGCTGGACCACTTGGCGATCCCCGACTTTGCGGCCGGCGCCATGGAAAACTGGGGTTGCATCACCTACCGGGAAACGGCGCTGCTGGTGGACCCGGAGAACTCCTCGGCGGGCACGCGGCAGCGGGTGGCCGAAGTCGTCGCCCACGAAATGGCGCACATGTGGTTCGGCGACCTGGTGACCATGGAGTGGTGGGACGACCTCTGGCTCAACGAGAGTTTCGCGACCTGGGTTGGAACCAAGGCGGTGGACTGGCTGTTCCCCGAGTGGTCGATGTGGACGCAGTTCGTCAACATGGACACCAACCGGGCGTTCAACCTGGACGGGTTGAAGAACTCGCACCCAATCGAGCAGGAGGTTGCGAATCCGGCCGAAGTCAGCCAGCTCTTCGACGCCATCAGTTATAGCAAGGGCGGGTCCGTGCTGCGGATGCTGGAGCATTTCCTGACGCCCAACGTGTTCCGCATCGGGCTGAACACTTACCTGACGCGGCACTCCTACCAGAACGCGCGCACCACCGATCTGTGGACCGCGCTGGAAGAATCCTCGGGACAGCCGGTGAACTCCATCATGAGCAGTTGGACCGGCCAGACCGGGTACCCGGTGCTGGACGTGCAGGCAACGAACACGGCCAGTGGCTTGTCACTGGAAGTGCGGCAGGAGCGGTTCGTCTTTGATTCGGTCCTGGGCGAAAACAGCGGCGACGATGAGGAGCAGGTTTGGCCCGTGCCGTTGACCGTCGCGACCAACGGCGCCGCGGTCACAGCACACCTGGTCAGCGGGGCCACGGGCACCGTGGAGGTTGCCACACCTACGCAACCAGACTGGTTTAAGGTCAATCCGGACCAGACCGGGTTCTACCGGGTGAACTACACGGATGCGGACCGGGAGAGGCTGGCATCCCTGGTGGCCGACCGGGCCCTGCCGGCGACCGACCGACTGGGCATCCAGAACGACGCCTTCGCCCTGTCCCGGGCGGGGCTGCTGCCGGTTACGCGCTTCCTGGCGCTGGCGGAGTCCTACCAGGACGAGACCGACGCGTCGGTGTGGAGCGACTTGGCGACCAACCTGCGTGAGATCGAAAGCCTGATCTCCGACGAACCGTACCTGGACGCCTACCACGCCTTTGGCCGGCGATTGTTCGGTCCGGCGGCGCAGCGTTTGGGCTGGGAGGCGCGGCCGGGCGAGGGACACCTGGACTCGCTGGCGCGGTCGACCGTGCTCAGCCAGGCTGGTGTGTACGGCGACCCGGAGATCGTCGCACAAGCCTCGGAATTGTTTGATGCCTACCAGCTCAATCCCGCCAATGTCCGACCCGACCTGCGCGGGGTGGTGTTCAGCCTGGTCGCACAATCTGGTGATCGTGAGGTCTACGACCGCATGTGGGAACTGGAGCGGGCAGCCGAGCTGCACGAGGAGAAGATCCGGTTCCTGGTCTCGATGGCCCGGTTCCAGCAAGAGGAACTGCTGCGCGAAACCCTGGACCGGTCGCTGACTGACGACGTGCGGTTGCAGGACACCATATTCGTCGTATCCGCCGTGGCGGCCAACAACCGGGGTCGCAATCTGGCTTGGGAATTCCTGAAGGAGCAATGGGACGAGTTCGACCGGCGTTATGGCGGCGGTGGCTTCGGGCTGATGCGGTTGGTGGCCATCACCAACGCGTTCACCACCAACGAACAGCGGAACGACGTGGAGGCGTTCTTCGAGGCGCACCCGACGCCGGCTGCGGAGCGTACGATTCGCCAGGCGCTGGAGCGCATGGCGCTGAACGTGGCCTGGCTGGACCGCAACCGGGACGAGCTGGCGCTGTATTTCGGCTAGGGAGTGCCTCACGACCATCGGGCGCGCCTGTTTTTACGACAGGCGTGCCGCTTCAAATCCTCAGGCGCCTGGAATGCCTCGTTTTGAAATCATTGGCCCAATAACGGACATTGAAACCATCGCGGTTGGCAACTCGATCCGTGTGATTCGGGATTTGCGCGGCCGCTGCGGCGACGGCAACTGGCGCAAGAGCAAAGGGACGGCAACAGTAGTGCGCCTGAGCGATGGTACAAGAGCGATGCCGAGGTGCACTGGTATGAAGCGCATGGCATTGGCAGGCGCCGTATCAAAATCAAGCGATTACTCGGGTGATGGATATGGGCTCAAAATTCGTTGTCTGTATAGACAGCGGCGACTGGCCGGAGGACCTGCTGGTCCGGAAAATCTACTGCGTGCTCCCCGATGAGCGCGCCGCAGAGGTTGGCTGGCTTCGCGTTATTGACGAGTCGGAAGAAGATTATCTCTACCCGTCTGACTGTTTCATTTCCATCGAGTTGACGGAAGAAATTGAGCAGGCCCTTTACGCAACTGCACCCGTTGGCTAACTGCCCGGCGTAGCAATCAGGTCGTCGGCCAAGCGCTCAATCAGCTCCCGCTGGGGAATGCAGTCCAACCACCGTTGCGGTATGGCGGACGCGCCATACCGGGCTCCCAGCACCGCCCCGGCGACGGCCGCGTTGGTGTCGGTGTCGCCGCCGGCGGCAACGGACGCGACCAGCGCATCCTCAAAGTCCAGGCGCGTGGCCGCCGCCCAGAAACCGAACTGCGTGGCCAGCAGCGTGTGCCCGATGAGCCGGTGGTCGCACATGAGCCAGTCCGCGTCGGGAGGTGGCTGGCTTCCGTGACCCATCGCGTCCAAGGCATCCGCGGGGATGCCATCGGATATGGCCTGCGCGGCCAGGTCGGGGCAGCCGTCCGCGCGTGCCGCTTCCAGGAGGCCGGGCAGGTCCGGAGCAGCGCCGTTGAGCAAGGCGGCGATGACAGCGTTGACGAGGATGCAGGACCACTGGCAGGTGGCCGCGTAGTGGGTAACTACGCAAGTAGTGGCGGAATCGGCGACGAGCCGGGCCGGATCGTTGCGGCGGGCGATTGCCACCGGGGCGCAGCGCATGACGCCGCCATTGGGGGCGATGCGATTTCTGCGCTCGTATATGATGCGAGCGGGTTCGGGCAGCGGTTTGCCGGTGTATAACTCTTCGATCACCTCGCGGGTTGTGATGCCGATGCCGCGCCCGTTCTCGCGCTCCCAGACCACCAGCCGGTCCGCGAGGTCGCGGGCGCAGTCGCCTCCCGCCAGCAGCGCTTCACCCAGATCGACGGCCTGGGCGAGGTCATCGTCCATGGGGCGGTTGGCCTCGCGGGGGTCGATCTCGGTGAGCCCGTCGGGGTATGTATCCGCGATCCAGTCGTGACGGTCCCCCTCAACCGGCAGGCCCAGCAGGTTGCCGACGGCAAGGCCCAGGAGAACACCCCGGGCGCGGTCAGCGAGGCCGCTCGAAAGCGTGTTTCCGGCGGCGGTTCGTGCGATCAAACGGGCCACTTCCGGGGCCTGCGCAACGATCCCTGGATCGGTCATTGGGTTACTCCTTCCGGTAGATTCACGAGTGCAGACAGGGGTGATTCCGGGTCGTTCCCGTTTGACACCCCTGCCGAATGCGGGTAGCCTTGATTGTGATTTACAGAACAAACGGCACTGAGATTATGGATGATTTGAAACGCAACAACGAGTTGAAATCGTTGCTTCGCGAGCGCATTTTAATCACCGACGGCGCGATGGGGACCCAGATCCAGGCGAGAAACCTGGGGCCCGACGATTTCGGGGGCGAGGAGTATGAGGGGTGCAACGAGTACCTTAACATAACCCGGCCCGACGTGATCGACGACATCCACCGCGGTTACCTGGAAGCCGGCGCGGATATCATACAAACCAACACCTTCGGCGCAACCGCGCTGGTGCTGGGCGAGTATGACCTGGCTCACGAGGCGCGCCGGATCAACCGAGAAGCCGCAGCCATCGCCAGGCGGGCGGCGGATGAGGTAACGGCGACCGAGCCGGAGAAGCCGCGTTTCGTGTACGGCGCGATGGGTCCGACCACGCGGACGATATCGGTCACCGGCGGCCTGACGTTCGACGAGCTGGCGGCAGACTACCATCAGCAGGCTGCCGGGCTCATCGAGGGCGGCGCCGACGTGCTGGTGCTGGAAACGGGCCAGGACACGATCAACATCAAGGCAGGGCTGGAAGGGATCGATCGAGCCCGCGCGGAACTGGGGACTGACGTTCCGGTAGCGGTGCAGGGAACAATCGAGCCTATGGGCACGCTGCTGGCCGGCCAGGATGCCGAAGCGTTCTACACCTCGCTGGCGCACCGGGACCTGCTGTGGGTCGGTTTCAACTGCGCCACCGGGCCGGAGTTCATGACGGACCACATACGCACGCTGAACGAGTTGTCGCAGTTCGGTATCGCCTGCGTGCCCAACGCGGGTCTGCCCGACGAGGACGGCAACTACAACGAGACGCCGGAGATGCTGACGGCCACGCTGGAGCGGTTCGCGTCCAATGGCTGGCTGAACGTGACCGGTGGGTGTTGTGGCACCGGTCCGGACCACATCCGCCACCTGGTCGAGGCAATGGCTGACAAAAAACCGCGGGTGACCCAGCCCCCGCTGGAGACCCGGGTTTCAGGTATCGAAGCCGTGGTCGTGAACGAGGACACGCGACCGACCATTGTGGGCGAACGGACCAACGTGCTGGGCAGCCGCAGGTTCAAGCGGATGATCGCTGGCGAACGTTTCGAGGAGGCGGCTGAGATCGGCCGTCGCCAGGTCCGAAACGGGGCCCACGTGCTGGACGTATGTCTGCAGGACCCTGACCGTGACGAGACGGCAGACGTGATCAAGTTCCTGGACCAGCTGAACCGGCGGGTCAAGGCGCCGATCATGGTCGACTCGACGGACGCGGCGGTGATCGAGGAGTCGCTGAAGCGGCTGCAGGGCAAGTCCATCATCAACTCCATCAACCTGGAGGATGGAGAGGAGCGATTCCAACGTGTGGTTCCGCTGGCGCGTCGGTACGGGGCCGCCTTGGTTGTGGGTTGCATCGACGACGATCCCCAGCAGGCGCAGGCGATCACTCGAGAGCGGAAATTGGAGATCGCCCAACGGTCCCACCGGCTGCTGACCGAAAAATATGGTGTCGCAGAAGAGGACATCATCTTTGATCCGCTGGTGTTCCCCGCCGGGACCGGAGACGAAAACTACGTCGGCTCGGCGGCCGAAACCATCGAAGGCGTCAAGATGATCAAGGAGGCGTTGCCCCGGACCAAGACGGTACTCGGCATTTCCAACGTTTCCTTCGGTCTGCCGGCGGCGGGCCGCGAGGTGTTCAACTCGGTTTTCCTGTACCACTGCACCCAGGCCGGGCTGGACATGGCCATCGTCAACTCGGAGATGATGCAGCGTTACGCCACCATTCCCGAGGACGAGCGCAAACTGTCCGAAGACCTGATCTGGAACCGGGGTGCGGATCCCGTGGCCGCGTTCGCGGCGCACTTCCGCGACCGGGCGCCGCGGGCCACCGCGGAGGAAAGGTTGGCATTGCCGCTGGACGAACGGCTGGCGCAGTGCATCATCGAAGGCAGCAAGGAAGGGCTGGCCGAGGACCTGGACCTGGCCCTCCAGGAACGGCAACCGTTGGCAATCATCAACGGGCCGCTGATGGCCGGTATGGATGAAGTGGGGCGGCAGTTCAACGCGAACCAGTTGATCGTCGCCGAAGTGTTGCAGAGCGCTGAGGCCATGAAGTTCGCGGTGGCGCACCTTGAACCTCACATGGAGCGCACCGACGCCGCGTCGCGTGGACGGGTGCTGCTGGCCACGGTCAAGGGCGACGTACACGACATCGGCAAAAACCTGGTGGAGATCATCCTGTCCAACAACGGCTACAGAGTGATCAACCTTGGGATCAAGGTGGCCGCCCAGGAGCTGATTGCGGGTTACCGCGAGCATCAGCCGGACATAATCGGGTTGTCGGGGCTGCTGGTGAAATCGGCTCAGATGATGGTCGAAACGGTGCAGGACTTCCGCACGGCTGGCATCGCAGCGCCGGTGCTGGTGGGCGGCGCGGCCCTGTCCAACCGGTTCACCCGGCTGCGCATCGCGCCGGAGTACGACGGACTGGTGGCGTATTCGCCGGACGCCATGACCGGATTGGCGTTGGCCAACGTGATACGGGACGACGACGAGCGGGAGCGATTGATCGCGCGTCTGGAAACCGAAAGCGTTGAGCTGGCCGAGCAAGTGGCCGCCCGTGGGTAGCGCCGCCACAGCAGCCGGCGTCGCCGCTCTGGAATCGTCGCCCCGGCCGCCTGATTTGCGGCTCCACGTGCTGGACGACTACGATCTGGACGAGATCTTCGGGTACATCAACCCGCAGATGCTCTACGTGCGCCACCTGGGATATCGAGGACGTTTCTGGGAGGCATTGCGGGAGGATGAGCCCAAGGCCGTGGAACTGCACCGGCAGGTCCAGCGGATCGAAGAAGTGATGCTGTCGCGCTCCGATATCAGTGCCAGCGCGGTGTTCAAATTCTTCCCATGCCGCTCAGAGGGGCAATGGCTGATCGTTTACGAGCCGGACGGCGTGAAAGAACTGGAGCGGTTCTACTTCGGCAGACAGCAGGAACGTGAGGGCCTGTGCCTGGCCGACTACGCGCGCCCGGTCGGAGAGGGTCCGAACGATTACCTCGCGATGTTTACGACCAGCGTGGGCCCGGGCATACGCGACCTGTCCGAAAAGTGGAAGAACGAAGGCCGATACCTGGACTCGCACACCCTGCAGGCCCTGGCCATCGAGTCGGCCGAGGGCTTCGCGGAGTTGCTGCACCGGCGGATCCGCACCATGTGGAACATCGGCGAATCCTCGGGCCTGAAGGTGAACGGCGAGGACGAGCTTCGCGACCTGTTCCGGGCCAACTACCGGGGCAAGCGGTTCTCATTCGGATACCCCGCGTGCCCCCGGCTCGAAGACCAGGAAAAGCTGTTCGCCCTGCTGGACGTGACCGCGAATACCGGGGTTGAGCTGACGGACGGATACATGATGGATCCGGAGGGTTCGGTTTCAGCCGTGGTTTTCCACCATCCACAGGCCAAATATTTTAACCTGGATGAGGCGGATATCGAGAGGCTGGAAACCGAAATCGCGCAGATGCCGGCGGGTCGATAGGCAATGACTTTGCCGCCCTTTCACCAGCCCGTAGCCCTTTGGCATACGGGCTTTATTTTTGCGCCGGCTGAAGCGCCAGAGTTTGCGTCCCGAATTGCCGGGGTTGACGTTTCGGCAGCAAATTCTCTACTGAGCGGTGAAACCACCGTCAACGACCAGTTCCGCGCCGGTGATGTAGGACGCCTCATCGCTGGCCAGGAAAAGTACTGCATAAGCGACTTCTTCTCGATTTCCGACGCGCTTCATCGGAATGTTCGCCATCATCGCGGAGCGGGTTTCCGTGGCGGCCGACCCGCCGGCCATCGGCGGCATGAGGCCGGGATGGACCGAGTTGACGCGGATGCCGGCTTCGGCCCAACGCACGGCCGCAGACTTGGTCATCAGGCGGACGGCGCCTTTGGACGCGTTGTATCCCATGTGGATGAAATCTTGGCCGACGATGCCGGAAATGGACGAAATGTTGACGATGCTACCGCCGTCGCCCCGTTCCATGGCGGCGATTGCGTGCTTCATGCCGAGGAAAACGCCTTTGGCATTGATGTTCATCAGGCGGTCCCAGGTGGTGGTTCCCAGGTTGTCCTCCTCGTCGTAGCCGGAGATGCCCGCGTTGTTCACCAGGATGTCCAACCTGCCAAACCGGCCGATTGTGTCGGCGATGACCTGCCGCCAGTTGTCCTCGTCGGTCACGTTGAGGTGGGCGAACTTGGCGCTGCCACCATTGGCAACGATGTCGTCGGCGACCCGCTGGCCGGCGTCGTCGGTGACGTCGCACACGACCACGGTCGCCCCTTCTTCGGCAAAGAGGCGGGCTTCGACCTCGCCCATGCCGCGTGCGGCTCCGGTAACGATGGCGATTTTGCCTTCAAGCCTGGGCATAGTAACTCTCCTGCGGGATCCGTAGAACGGACCGTGCGGGCCGGATTATAGCATCGGCTTGGCGAGATTTGACTGGGGCGCTTGAGGTATCGATGACGACCATCCAGACCACCGATGCGGCGCTGGCCGCCGAACGGACTGGCGCATCGCCAAACACGATTGTCGGGCATGCGGGAGGCCACGAGGGAGCCAGTCCGTTCCCGCGATATACCGCGGTCATAGACGTCGGGTCCGGGTCGGCGCGGGCAGTGGTGATGCAGGTCAATCACGGGGGCGGCATCGAGATCGTTGCCCAGCAACGGGTAACGCTCAACCTGATGAGCCACGTAGGAAGCGACGGGTACCTCGACGAACAAGGACTGGCGAGTGCGCTGGACGCGCTGGAGGACTTTGCGCTGGTGGCGCGGGCGTACGGGATTGAAACAATCCACGCCGTGGGTACTGCCGCGCTGCGCGAGTCGGGCAACGCCCAACAGATTACCGTCGCGGCAGAGCACAGATTTGGTGTACCGTTGCGGATTATCGACGGTTCCGATGAGGCGGCCTACTGCTTCGTGGGCGCGATTCACGGGTTGGGAACCCAGGACGGGCTCCTGGCGGATATCGGCGGCGGCAGCACCGAGGTGGTCCAGTTTCGAGACCGGAAGCTAAGGTCGAGCCTGTCACTGCCGTTGGGCAGTCTACGGATCGCCAATCAGTTCGATCTCGGCGATCGTCCGGAAGCAGAATCGGTGCAGGCGGCGTACGATTACGTGCGAGCGGTTCTCACAAATGCCGGGGTTGAGCCGCTTCCGGACGGCGCCACTCTGGTTGGATCCGGAGGATCAGTGCGTTTGCTTTCCCGGTTGGACCGGCTGCGTGAACCCTATCCCATCATCAAGCTGCACGGATATGAGATTCGGGCTTCCGCCCTGGTCGAGCAGATTGAACAATTGGCTGCGATGTCCCGGATCGACAGGGCCAGCATTCCCGGAATGAATCCCGAGCGGAGCCATTCCATAATCGGCGGCGCGGTGGTGGCGCACGCGTTGATGCAGCACCTGGAGACGGACCGGTTGCTGGTGTCCGGACAGGGACTGCGCGAGGGTCTGGCGCGTCACCCGGAACCGCCGTCCACGTGCGAGGGCGTGCAATTGCCGCCGCTGGAATCGGTGAGGTCGGAATCGCTGGCGGACCTGGTGGGAAGGTTTGCGGATCGATTTGGTCAGCGTGGCGAGAGGCGAGCCGATCTGGCCGGACGAATCGCCGACGCGGTGTGGAGCGGCGGGAACCGTCAGTTGGCGAATTCGCTGCGCTGCGCTGCCAGGCTCCTGGATATCGGAAACGCGGTGGACTATTACAATCGCCTCAATCGGACTGCGAGTATAATAGTCCGAACCGACCTGCCTGGTTTTACCCACGCGGAATCGGCGCAGATCGCGACCACGCTGCTGGCCGCCGAATCTGGGCCCCTGCCGCGCCGGTTCCGGCAAAACCGGTTGGTGTCGCCGGCAGAATTGCGATTGGTCGATCAGGCGGCAGTAATGCTGTTAACGGCCGACGAATTGGACGGCAGAATGCCAAAGGGAATGGCGGCAAACGCGGTTACAATAGGTCGAGAGGAAGGGACCTGGCGCATCGCGACCCCGAGTTGGTCAGCGGTGGCTGCCCCCAGCCTGCCGGCAAAGTGGAAAAAGGCGTTCGCAGAAGACGTACGAATAGAGAGGAGTGCACCATGACCGTATTGCAAGAAGAGCACGCGTACAAAATGGGCGAACGCTATGGGCTCCATCCCGATGATGGGCAGTACCCCGGCAAGCTGATCATAGTCGAGGGCATTGACGGCTCCGGCAAGAGCACGCAGATCGACCTTCTGGGCAAATGGCTCAACAGCCAGAACCTGGTCACCGTGTTCACCGAGTGGAACTCGTCGCCCATCGTGCGACGGACCACCAAGCGGGGCAAGGTTGAAGAGCTTCTGACGCCCATGTCGTTCAGCCTGATCCATGCCGCTGACTTCGCCAACCGGGTCCACGCGCAGATACTGCCCGCGCTGCGGGCCGGCGCGGTTGTGCTCGCGGACCGCTACGTGTTCACCGCGTTCGCGCGGGACGCCGCTCGGGGGGTCAACCGGGAATGGCTGCGACGGGTCTACTCGTTCGCGGTCCAGCCGTCCCTGGCGCTGTATTTCAAGGTGCCGCTGGATGTGTCCATCCACCGCATCACGGTCGGGCGCGAGGAACTGGGCTACTACGAGTCGGGCCAGGACATGGGCTTTTCCAGCGACCGGGAGGAGTCCTTCCGGATGTTCCAGGGCAAGCTGCTGGACGAGTACGACGCTCTGACGGAAGAGTTCGGCCTGATGACCATCGACGCCACCCAACCGATTGCCGTGCAGCAACAGCAGGTGAGGAAGTACGTGGAGCCGTTGCTGGAAGACGTGATGGCGATCCGTGGCCAGAGTGTCCCAGAGGCCTTGGGTCGCGCCGGGCTCACCGGGCGTTACATCACCTCGCCCGTGCGCCGCCGTTTGACGGAACAGGAAGCGTTGGCAGCCGCGAAATCCGACGGCTAGGCCGGCGCTGGCGATTTGGCCGCTCGAAGATTTTAACGAAGCGAGTGATAACCGGGAGCGACAACGATGAACGAAGTCAGGTTCTACGGTCACACCCCACCGGGAGCCGGAGACGAAGAAACGCCGGGTCGCCTGATAGTGGTGGAGGGCACCGACGGCGTGGGTCGATCAACGCAGATCGCCATGCTGCGGGAATGGTTGGAAGCCGAAGGGTACGCGGTGTTGGTGACGGGTTTCCGAAGGTCGGAACTGGCTGCCAATGGGATCGACCGGGCGATGCGCGGCAATACGCTGGACCCGATGACCCTCAACCTTTTCTACGCCACCGACTTCTGGGATCGGCTGGAAAAGAACATCGTCCCGGCCCTGCGCTCCGGGATGGTGGCGCTGGTAGACCGCTACATATTTTCGATCATCGCCAGGGCCAGGGTGCGCGGCGTGTCCCCACGATGGCTCAATGACGTTTTTGAATTTGCCGTGGTGCCCGACATCGTGCTCTATTTGGATGTGGACGTTGAACACCTCGTGCCGCGTGTGCTGTCCGTGCGACAACTGGACCACTGGGAATCGGGTGAGGACTTCCTGCGCGGGCCTGACCTGTATGAAAACTTCATCACGTACCAGTCCGCTCTGATCGACGAATTCCGGGAATTGGCCAAAGAGCACCGGTTCGTCACCGTGGACGGCCGCGGGAGCGTAGGCGACGTTTTTGAGGCCTTGCAGACCGAAGTCCGCAAGGCCCTGGAAGGCATGGGCGGGTAATCGGGCCTACAGGCCGAGGGCATCCGCCAGGCGGCGCCGGTGGAATTTGGGGTCGCCCAGGAACTGGTAGAGCGTGCGCGAAGCGGTGGTGTGCAGAGTCAGCCCGTACTCGGTTGTGCTGCCCACGCCGGCATGAACCTCGTGGGCGTGGTTGCACGCGTTGTAGTAGGCGGCGCTGCTGACCGCTTTGGCGAGATGAACGCTGTCAGCGGCATCTCGTTCCGAGTCGAGCTTCCATAGCGCTTCATAGGTGGTCCAGCGGGCGGCATCCAACTCGTTGACGAGGTTGATGATGTGGTCCTGGACCCGCTGAAACCGTCCGATGGGCGTGCCGAACTGGATTCGGGTTCGGCTGTAGTCCACCGACATCTCGTAAACCTGTTGCGAACCTCCCACCTGGAAGGCGCAGAGCAGGGGGATGGAGGCGGCCACGGCGCGCTCCAGCGCCTCCCAACCGCCGGCGAAGGTGGCGCCAAGGATCGCGGAAGGCGCGATCTGCACCCCATCCAGGCGAACTTCAGCCAGGTTCCAGGCGAAGCCTTCCAGACGGCGGATGGACACGCCCGGCGCATCGGCGGGGATGATCGCCAGTCCCACGTGCTGCCGGTTCTCGGTGCGCACGGCGCAGATCAGATTGGTGGCGGAGGTGGCGTCATACACGTACACCTTGGTTCCGGAGATGCGGTACCCGTCGCCGCTGGCCGTGGCCAGGGTCTGAACGTCCGATTCGTCCCACTGGTAATCGGCCTCGGTGATCGCCAGGGCCACCGTGCGGCGTCCGGATGCGAGGTCGGGCAGCAGGGAGCGTTTCTGGTCGGTGGTGCCGGCCTCCAGGATCGCGAGGGCGCCCAGCGCGGCGCTGCTCAGGTGCGGCCCGGGCACGGGGCCGCGCCCCAGCTCCTCGAACAAAACGCCGGCGTCAGTGAACGAGCCGCCTTCGCCGCCGAATTCGGTGGGTATGATGATGCCCAGCCAGCCGGTGCCGGCCAGTTTCTGCCAGGGTTCGGACGGCGCGCTCTGTCCCGTCGCGGACAACTCGAGCAGGGTTTCCTTGGGGTATTCGGTGTCGACAAAACGGCGAACTGCTGCCTTGAGCATTTCCTGTTCTTCGTTGAGGGCCAGATCCATTGGGTCGATTACTCCTGAATTGCGGCAACGCTCGGGACGTTGCCGCGTCAAAAAACTCTCTGGACAGATGAGATCAGGCGAGGGCGCCGGCGCGTTCGCGCTGCTGCCGTCCGATGCCGATGCGGCGGGCCATGATGACCTTCTGGATGTCGGTGGTGCCGCCCGGATGAAGAGCTATGATGGCGGCCCGCTGGTGAGACTCGAAGTTACCTTCACCCGCGCCCCACTGATCGTCCTTGGTCAGCGCCGCCGGCCCGAGGATGTCGAGGATGCCGGTGGCGACGCGGAGGCCCGATTGCTTGCGGAAATAGGATGCCTGCGGTCCCTCATAGGTGACGTTGGCTCCACTGTGGCGCATCCAGTAGTTGCGCAGCTGGAACAATCTCCCGATTTCCGCGTCGATGTAGATGTCCACCAGGCGCTCGCGCACGTCCGGGTCCTTGCTCAGGGCTTCTCCGCGACGGTTGTTGGTCTTGCAATAGTCGAAGATGCGGTCGACGATCCAGTTGCGGCCGATGCGGCCGCCAGTGCCGTGCTCCAGTTCAAGGTGAGTGGTGGCGACCTTCCAGCCCTCGTTTTCCCCGCCAATGAGGTTGCGCGCGGGGACGCGGACATTGTCGAAGTAGACGATGTTCTTCACGCCCGAGCCGGCGCCGGACTCGCCGGCCGAGGACAGGAGGTCCATCGGGAAGACGCTGATGCCGGGAAGATTGGACGGCACCATGAACCAGCTGAGGTTGTGGTGGCGGTCACCCTCCGGGTCGGTGCAGGTGATGGTCCACATGTAGTCGGAACCGTGGGCGCTGCCGACGTAGACCTTCTGCCCGTTGATGACATAATCGTCGCCGTCGCGCCGGGCCGCGGTCTTGGCGTTGGCCAGGTCGGAACCGGCCTCGGGCTCGGTCAGCAGTTGCCAGGTGCGGATTTCGCCCTTGAAAATCTTGGGCAGGAAATCCTGCTTCTGCTCCTCGGAACCCCACACGAGAATGGAGTTGCCACCTAGGCGTCCGCCGGAGTCGTAGTAGGGAGGAAGCGACAGGTTGTAGTTGTCGATCTCCTCTTCCAGGACCACCGAGTGGTCGACGGTCAGTCCGCCGCCGCCGTATTCCTGCGGAGCGGTGGGCCAGAGCCATCCCTTGTCGCCCAATCTGCGGCCCAACTCGCGGCGGAGCTGGTACTGCTCGTAGGTGAGGTCGATGGAGTCGGCAGGATGCTGGATGCCGCCCGGGATATTGTCGCGAAGCCAGTCCTGTACCTCTGTACGGAAGGCTTCCTGCTCGGCGGTATAACGCGGTTCGAAGTCCATGGTATGCCTCGCACGCGACCGGGCCACGGCCCGGCCGGGGTGATTCCGGGAATTAGTGGGCAATTATGCCCTAAGGGGCAGGGTGGGGCAACCGGGGATGCTGTTCATGCGTACCCACCTTCACGAAGCGTCATAACCAGGATTGGTCTGAGACTAGGATTTGGCAGGATGGGGAGTCTCCATCATTAAGCGGCTCGAATCCTGATAATCCCTGAATCTTGAAAATCCTGCTTCTAACAATTCGGGTCGACAACACCGGGTACGCGTCAGTCCTCGTTAAAGGTCTGGCAGGTGTTGTTTGCTCCGTCACCGGCTGCGCAGCGCCCGGCCGGGGTGCGCGCCGGTGTGCTGACCATTGTCGATGACGAGGCTGCCGTTGACGGCTACATAATCGATACCGACCGGATATTGCGTCGGGTCGTCGAAGGTGGCCGGAGTGTCAACGCCGGACGGGTCGAACAGGACGAGGTCGGCCTTGGCGCCGTCGCGAATGACGCCACGGTCGGACAGTGCGAGACGCTGAGCGGGCGCGCCGGTCATCTTGCGGATGGCCTCTTCCAGCGAGAACAGCCCCTCACCTCGCACGAATTGGGCCAGCACGTAGGGGTAGGTGCCAAACGTGCGCGGATTGGGCCGGCCGCCGGTGAGGATGGCGTCGGTGCCAATCATCTGGGCCGGGTGGGAGGCGATTTCGCGGATGTTTTCGAGGTTGCCGGTCCGGGCGACGAAGGCCACCTGGAGGTTTTCCTCCAGCAGCAGGTCGCTGACGGCATCGACCATCCGTCCGCCGCGGTGGGCCGCCAGTTCCTCCAGCGACCGACCCTCCCACTCCTTGTTCTTGTCCGAGGCGATGTGGGCAAAGATGTAATTGTCGAGAGTCTGGCCGCCCCACTGGGGCTCGACGGCGCGAACCATCATGTCGCGCACGTTGGGGTCGGCCAGCCGGGTCATCAGCGCCTGGGGGCCGCCGGCGTGTACCCAGTAGGGCAATAGGGAGTGGAGGATGGTGCTGGCCGCCGGGTAGGGATACTGGTCGAAGGTGACGTCCTGACCGCGGTTGTGGCCTTCGTCAACGAGGGCGGTCATCTGGGAGCCGAGACCGGCCACCGGGCTGTGGTAGTGGGAGATGTGGACGGGCGCGCCGGAACGCTGGCCGATCTCGAGCGCTTCACGGAAGGGATCGAGGAGGCGGTCCCCCAGGGTGTAGCGGGCGTGGGTGCAGTAGAAACCTCCCTCTTCGGCGGCCACGGCGGCGATCGCCGCCAGTTCGGCAGTGTTGCTGTACGCGCCGGGTGCATACGTCAGCCCGGTAGTGAACCCGAACGCGCCGTCCTGCATGCCCTGTCGGGTGAGGTCTCGCATTGTGTTCAGTTCGGCATCGGTGGGCAGGCGGGAAGACCATCCCATCGCGGCCACGCGAATGGCGGCGTGCGGAACGAAATGGAACACGTTGCAGGTGGAGTTGCCATCGAACAGGGCGAGGAAGTCCGCGACGCTGCTCCAGCGGACGTCCGGCGGTTCGCCATTGACCGCCGCCAGGTACACCAGAAGCTGCTCCAATGCCTGAGGGGTGGTGGGCGCGTACGACAGGCCGTCCATGCCCAGCGCTTCGGTGGTTACTCCCTGTCGGATCTTGGCCTGATGGTCGGGATCGGTGAGCAGCTTCAGGTCGGAATGGGAGTGCATGTCAATGAAGCCGGGGCAGATCACGTAGCCGCTGGCGTCAATGGTGCGGCCGGCGTCGACGGACGAAGTGTCGCCCGTGACGATCTGGATCGTGTCGCCGGTGACAGCGACGCTGCCGCGATAGCCGGCGGATCCGGTGCCGTCGATCACCGTGCCGTTGGCGAATAGCAAGTCAACCATATTTGTTCCCGCTCCCGATGGTCCTGTCGTGACATCGAAACCTTGAGTTGGGTTCCAATGCCCGGATTGCGGTGCATCATACACTCCCGGGCGCAACGGCCAACGTCGCCCAAACGCACTTGTACCGCATTTGGGCTATAATGGCCGGCACACACTCAATTTGAAGGAGAAAGGCCATGCCGGAAACCGTAAATCGCGACGAAGTTTACGAAGCTCTGCGCACGGTGTACGACCCGGAAATACCGGTGAACGTGGTGGACCTGGGACTGATTTACGATGTGCAGGTCAGCGACGCCAACGACGTTTTCGTGCAGATGACCCTGACGTTCCCGGGCTGCGGCATGGGCCCGCACATCGCGCAGCAGGCCGAGTGGGCGATCCAGGACGTGGAAGGGGTTGAAGAGGTCAACATCGAGCTGACCTTCGATCCGCCGTGGTCCCCTGACTTGATCAGCGAGGAAGCCCGCAACATGCTGGGCATCTAACCATTCGGTACTCCCAGGATCGCCCGGATACGGAGAACAGCCCTACGATGGCAACCCCACAGCAGCCCAACGCCCAGCAAAACGCCCGTCTGGAGCAGATCCGGAGACAATGGGAGCAGAAGCGGCAGATCACGGATCGTCTCGCGGCGGTTCGAACGACAATAGGCGTTTACAGCGGCAAGGGCGGCGTGGGCAAAACCACGGTGGCCTGTAACCTGGCGACGATCCTGGCAAAGCAGGGCGAACGGGTGGGGCTGCTGGACGTGGACATCGATTGCCCTAACGTCACCCGGGTGATGGGCATCACCGACAAGCCGGACTACCGCGACGGGCAAATCAGCCCGGCTGAAGGCCACGGGGTCAAGGTCGTGTCCATGGCCTTCTTCCAGGAGAACGAGGACGAGGCGATCATCTGGCGCGGCCCGATGATCCACAACGCCATCAACCAGTTTCTCCAGTCGACCGATTGGGGCGAACTGGATTACCTGATTGTCGACCTGCCGCCGGGCACGTCGGATTCTCCGCTGACCGTCATGCAAACTATCCCCGTGGACGGGTTTGTGGTGGTGAGCACGCCGCAGGATTTGGCAATCATCGACGCCAAGCGGTGCATCAACATGATCCGCAAGCTGAACCTGAACGTGGTTGGTATCGTGGAGAACTACTCCGGCGACATTTTCGGGGAGGGAGCGGGACGGCAACTGGCGACAGACATCGACGCTCCGTTCCTGGGCAGCATGTCGCTCAATTCGTCATACCGCGACACCAGCCGTCCGACGGTCCTGGTGGATGACTCGGTGAGCGACGAGTACGCCTCCGTGGCCGACGAGTTGCGCCGGAGCCTCAAGGCCCACGGACGCGAGGCCTAGGTGCGGGTAGCGGCTAGGAAGCCTGGCGCTCGATCCCGTCGTCCAGCGCCGGCAGGGAACCGAAAGTCGGTCCCGGCAATTCCATCGGCGCCGGGGCGCCGGCGGCGTGCATGCGGAGGAGCGCCGCAACCTCCTGCTGGATGGCTTCTTGGGCGAATGGGTTCAGTTCGCCCATCTGGCGGAATTTCCGATACCGTTGCTTCACCAGCTTGCTGGCGGAAACGCGGCTGGTTTCGGCCAGGTGCTTATAGATCGAATACTCCAGGTCTTCCACCGCCTGACGCGGGTCCAGATGGGCCCCTCCCCGCGGTTCGGGTATGACCTGATCGATGATGCCAAGTTCTTGGCAATCGCGGGCCGTTAGCATCAGCGCCTCAGCAGACTCGCGCGTCAGGTAACGCTCGCGCCGGGGCCCGCCAACCGCATGGTGCAGGGAAATCGGCGAGTAGATCGAGTACTGTTGCATCAGGATGCGGTCGGATAGGCTCAACGCCAGGGCCGCTTCGTTCCCCGCCTCGCCGATGATCACGGAAACGACCGGCGTCTCCGCCTCAAGCATCATTGACAGGCTGCGGGCGATGGCGTTGCCCACCCCGTGTTCTTCCGATTCCAGTCGCGGGTCAGCGCCCTGGGAATCGATGAGCGTGATCAGGGGCAGGCTGAACCTGGCAGCCAGGGCGATGATCCGCTGCGCCTTTCGCAGACCGTCGGGATGGACGTGGTAGCGGCTGCGGTCGGTGTCGTGGGAATGGATGCGTTGCTGACCGATGACGGCGGCGGGGTGGCCCCGCAGGAGGCCGATGCCTCCGACCACGGTGCGGTCGTCGCTGCTGACGCGGTCGCCGCAAATCTCGAAGAAATCGTCGAGGATGTGGCGCATGTAGTAAAGGGCGTCGGGCCGCTCATCATGGGTGGCGGCCTCTACTGATTCCCAGGTCTCGGTGTCGTCGGCGTCCGGCGCCAGCAGGCGGGAGACGGCGCGGCGTCCCAGGCGGATCGCCTCTGGCTCCGCCAGAAGGGTGAGCAGTTGGCTGACCCGTGGCCGCAGTTGTTCGCGGTCGACGACGTTGTCCAGAAGACCCCGGCGCAGATGGTATTCGGCCGTATGCACGTCAGGCGGAACCTGCCGTCCGGTCGCCTCGATCATGGCGCGGATGGGTGACAAACCAACGACGGAGCCGGGTTCTGCAATGATGATGTCGGCAAGATTGGCGAAACTGCCGTAGGCCTGGCCGGTGGATGGATTGGCCAGCACGGCGATAAAAGGCAATGATGCTTCCCGCAGTTTGTTGACGGCGGTGACCGTCTTGGCCATCTGCATCAGCGACAGCACGCCTTCCTGGGTTCGCGCCCCGCCTCCGGTGACCAGGGCGACGACGGGAAGGTCTCGGCGGGCGGCGTGCTCAAAAGCCAGCGCTACTTTTTCGCCGACCACGCTGCTCATGCTGCCGCCCATGAACCCGTAGTCCAACACCGCCAGCATCACGTTTCGTCCGTCGATTTTGCAGGTGCCGGTGACGGCAGCCTCGGTCAGGCCGGTGCGATCCTGGCTCTGAGTGATCTGCTCGTCGTACGGAGTGCGGTTGGAGAAAGCCAGGGGGGCAACGGAGCGCACGTAGCGGTTCTGTTCCCTGAACGTGCGGCGATCAGCAAGAAGCTCGATTCGTTCCCGCGCCGACAGGGTGTAGTGGAAACGGCAGTACGGGCACACCCGGAAGTCAAGGTAGGCGTTCGAGTCCCGGATCTGTTCGTGGCAGTACAGGCAATGGTCGTGCACCGCCGACAAGTACATCTCCTCCAGCTCGTCCCCGTCGCTGAAGAGATGTACCAGGAAGTTGGTCAGGTTGCGGACCGGCACCTAAATCCTCCTTCAGTTGCCGATAGAAGTCGACGAGTTGCCGATAAGTCGACCGCCAACGGCGGTCGGATCCGGGCGGCTTTGGCAAGTCCTCAGGCCATTCCAGTTAACTTTCATTTTACACAATAATAATTTCGTCGAATCCCTGGCTGCGGGATCAAATTTGATTGGATTGTGACGGCCATAGCCGCGTGTGGCAAGGTTGTTGATACAGGCGTCCGGCTTTACTCCGACCTCGTGAACCGGCATACAATTGGAGCGCCGCCAACCAATTGTATGCCGCATCGATTGCATGCTCCACCGTTGTTCAGGCCGGCTCGGCGTCGGCAGATCCGGGTTCGAAACGAATCAGGGTCGCGGCAGCCTCTCCGCGCTCAAGCCGGACGGCGGCCCAATCGGCGATGCGGCTCCCGGCTATCCAGGCGACCCCCCGGGGAGTGACTACCAGCGGGATCCGCTCCCTCCAATGGCGGGGGACCCCGGCGTCGGTGAAAATGTCCTGCAGCTTGCGGGTGCCGGACATGCCCAGCGGCTGCATCCGGTCGCCCGGTTGCCAGGTGCGCACGATGGCGCCTTCCCGCAGGGACTGGGAAGACAGGTAGGCGGACAGCGGGTTTCCGGTATCCAGGTGAGTGGCAGTATGGACCCGCACGGACTCGGCAGTGACCTCCCATCCGTCGCGCCTGGTGACGGCCACGGCGATGGGTCCCCAGGGCAAGGTGAGCCGGAACTCCCGCACGGCGTCCGGATACGGGCAGTCGTCGGCACGGGCGGTACCGGACAGGGTGGCCCACCGGGCGCCCACGGCGAATCGAAACCCGCGCGGCAGCTCGATGACCTTCCCGGAGCCCGGCACGTACACGGTATCGGACATGGCCGCCAGGTGCCTCTCCGTCAGGCGATGTTCGTGCCCGGTGACCGCCACCCAGGCGCGCCGCAGGATGATGTGAAGGAGAGCCTGGTGCGTCTTGGAGAGGGCGTTCCGATCGAGTGTGAGCGTTCCGTCGTGGGCCACGGGCCCGGTGGCTACCTGCGTCCAAAGTTGATCGGCCTGTTGTTCCATGTAGTCGACCTGCGCGGCCGCAGTGCGGGAAATCCTTCCCAAAGCGTCCACTATCCGTGGATTCAGCTGCTCTTTCAAAGCTGGCATGAGATCCAGCCGAACGCGGTTTCGGGCGAAGTCGCGCATGTAGTTGGTGCTGTCGTCCCGGTAATCAATGCCGTTATTCCTGCAGTACGAGGTGGTGTGATGCCTGGTCAGGTCAATGAGCGGACGCCAGACTCGCAGGTCCGGTTCAGGCGCGTCATGGCCGTGCGGTGAGGTGGAATATGGCCAGGGATCAAGTTCGCTCATGCCGCGAAGGCCGTGGAGGCCGCTGCCCCGGGCCATGTGGAGCAACACAGTCTCCGCCAGGTCGTCGGCAGTGTGACCTACCGCCACCAACCGGGCGCCGACTCGACGGGCCACACGAGCCAGGAAGCCGTAACGAACGTCTCGGGCGGCCTGCTCGAACGAGCTGATGCCATGCTCGCGCTGGTATGCCGCAACGTCCACTTCCTCGAAGATGCACTCGGGCCACATCCGGCGCACGAAATCAGCGTCGTCGTAGGTCTCCTGGCCGCGGAAGTCATGCAGCAGGTGGGCGGGTTGGACCGTGAAGTCAAACCGGCGACTGGCCCTGCTGAGCACATTCATCAAGGTGCAGGAATCCGGCCCGCCGGACACACCGGCAACTACGACATCCCGCGGCTCCAGCCCGGCACGTCGCGCTGTGGTGATCGCCGTGGTGTGCAGCCGGTATGCGGGCCAGAATCCGCGATCGTGCCGCCGTTTGTTGCGCCCCAACCGGTGACCGACCCTAATAGGACGTGCGGTTGTGCGGAGCGAGATGGTCCACTGCGTTGTAGGCGGCCAGGCGACGCCCGCGTCGTCCTGAGGTGATGGTAGTGCGGCTTCCCAGGGACAGGTCCATGTGGTTGATGTTGGCGAGCGGCAGGTCGATAACGGCGGCAACGATGCACCGTATGGTGAAGTTGTGGGTGACGGCGATGATCGTATCGTCGGCGTCGTAACGCTCGTCGATTTCGTCGATTGCTGCCATGGCACGGAGTTGAACATCTCCCAGGGATTCTCCGCCGGGCATGGTGACGCTGCTGGCGTCACGGCGCCATCCCTGGTAAAGATCGGGCCAGCCGTCGCGCATTTCCTGAACGGTCACCCCCTCCAGATCGCCCATGTCCATTTCGATGATGCGTGGTTCGTTGGTGACGTCCAGACCGGACAGGTCGCCGATCGCGCAGGCGACTCCGCGCGCCCGTTGCAAGGGGCTGGAATACACTGCCACGGCATCCCAAGTCAGACCGGCAACGGCGAGTTCCCGGGCCTGGGCGCGTCCCCGAGGGGTGAGGGTCGAGTTGGTGGTGCCCTGCAGGCGGCCCGACGCGTTGATGTCGGTTTCGCCGTGGCGTACCAGGTGAAGCTTCATCCTGACGGTTCCTCCGGAGGGGCGTCGACCATACGCAGGCGCACCTGGTTGATGCGGGCCCCGGCCATGTCGGTGACTGTAACCTCAAGGTTGCCGGTTTCAACCGAATCGTTTTCGACGGGAATCTCGCCCAATTCGTGCAGCACCAGGCCGGCAATGGTCTGGTAGTCGCCTTCGGGCACCTCGATCCCGCTGGGGTTGAGGCGATCGTTGATCTCAATGATGGTCATCCCGCCGTCCAGCAGGTACGCTCCGTCGGGTTGTTGGGCGATGCTGCTGTCGGCGGTCACGGCCGGCGGATCGTCGTCAACGAAAGTGCCGACGATGACACCTATGAGTTGCTTCATCGTGACCAGACCCGCGATCCCGCCATATTCGTTGGTCACCAACATCATGGACAGGCGCTGTTCCTGCATGGTGTCGAAGGCGTCCGACACGGTGACGGTCTCCGGTATGAAGTCCACCGTGCGCATGGTCTCGGTCACCGGATCTTGAAGTCCGATTTCACCGCGGCCCTGAGCGATGAGGACTTCCTTGTTGGAGAGCACGCCCATTACGGTCTCCTGGCTGCCCTCGAAAACCGGGAACCGGGTGTGGCTATGCTCCGCATACAGGGCCAGGAATTCTTCGAGAGTGGTGTCTTTTGCTATCCAGACAATTTCGGTTCGCGGCGTCATTATCTCGCTGAGCCGGCGATCTCGAAAGTTGAAGACGCGATGCAGGCGGTCGGCCTCGTCCGACTCCACCGCTCCCTGCTGGCTCGACAGATCGATCATCATCCGTAACTCGCCCTCGGTGTACGTGGTTTGCCAACCGTCCGACGAGGTGCCCAGGGCTTTGTAGATGAGGCGCGGCACCACGGTGAAGAAATAGATGAAGGGCGTGCTCAGCAGCATCATCCAGCGAACGGGGTATGCCGCCGCCAGGGACCACCGTTCCGAGTAGGTCGCGGCAAGCGTTTTCGGAGTGATCTCACCGAAGATGGAGATCGTCACCGTCATGATCAGAGTGGTCAGCAACGCCGCCGAGCCCGCATCGTCGAGCAGGTCGGCAGCGAGGGCGGTACCCAGTGCCGTGGCAAATATGGTGAATGCGTTCTGGCTGAGGAGAATGGTGGCGAAGAACTTTTCATGTTGCGACAGGACGTTGTTGACCGTTCGAGCGGCGGCGTTGCCCTGGCCGGCGAGGTACTGGATGCGGAACTTGTTCACCGCTACCAGTGCCGCTTCGGCGCTGGTGAAAAACATCACTCCCAAAAAACTGATCGCCAGCAGCGTAAGCTGCAAACTCCAGGGCATGGATAAACCGCCGGAGGGTTCCCCCACCTGCAACAAGACGGCTCCAATCGATAAACCGTCGGGCGCGATGTCCATCATCTGGTTGCTATTCCTCCTGGCGACCCCATCGCAATATTGGCCCAGCGCGCGAGGTCCACCTGATTTAGATTATCAACAAGAAGGATAGCATCGCCCGAAATCACGCGCAAAGCCGAACGGCGACGGGTTTGCCGGTTGATATAATGCCCCGGCGCATTCACTTGGTGGCGGTCGAAGCATGTTGATTCTGGGCATAGAAACGTCTTGCGACGAGACTGCGGTGGGAATCGTGGAGGATGGCAGGAGTCTTCGCGCCAACGCGATCGCCTCCCAGGCCGCGATGCACGCCGCTCATGGCGGGGTAGTTCCCGAACTGGCGTCACGGCAACACATTCGCGATATGGAGCCGACCCTGCGGCGGGCGCTGGCGGATGCCGGGGCAACCCTGGAAGACATCGACGTGGTGGCGGTGACCCATGGGCCCGGTTTGGCCGGGGCGCTCATCAGCGGGGTCAACACCGCGAAATCTCTGGCGCTGACGCTGGATGTTCCGCTCGTGGGAGTCAACCACCTGGAGGGCCACGTCTACGCGGCCTGGCTGGTTCCCGGCGACGCCTCTCCGGCTGAAGAGCCGGGTTTCCCACTGGCTTGCCTGGTGGCATCGGGTGGGCATACGGACCTGATCCTGATGGAAGGGCACGGCGAATATCGCCTGGTGGGACGCACGCGCGACGACGCGGCCGGCGAGGCCTTTGACAAGGCTGCGAGAGTTCTCGGGTTGGGCTTTCCCGGTGGACCGGAAATCCAAAAAGCCGCGGCGTCGCTGGCGGATTTCTCGGAGGATGGCGAGCCTTTCACCGAGGCTGCAACGCCGCTGCCACGGGCGTGGATGCGCGACACCTTTGATTTCAGTTTCAGCGGCGTGAAAACGGCTTTGTTGCACCGGGCGCAGGACGTGGGCCTGTACCCGCAGCCGGAGGCGGCGAACTCCGACGCTGACTTGCTGGTGGCGCATCTGGCGTACCAATTCCAGGAATCGCTGGTGGATGTGATGACGGCCAAGTTGCTGGATATGGCCGACCGTTACAAGGCGCGTGGCCTGGTGCTGGGGGGAGGCGTGACGGCCAACGCCCGCCTGCGGCAAAGGGTGCTGGCAGACTCACCGGTGCCGGCCATCATACCCGCGCCGGTGCTGTGCACCGACAACGGGGCAATGATCGCCGCCGGGGCTTTCTACCAGATGCAGCGCGACGAGGTGGCGGACATGGCATTGGACGTGGATCCTTCGCTCCCCTTCGGCGTGCCGTTGTAACGACGATCCCCGCTAGGGTCCGGCAGGGCTAACCTCGCGCGCCGCCGGTTGGTCCGGACCGGCGTTGGGCACGGATCGTAACCGGAGAAGGATGCCGGCGAAGGCGATGAGGTCGGCGTTGTCGGCGGTGCAAGGCATCTCGAAGTTCCAGTTCCAACCGTCGATACGGACCAGGTTGCCGCCGGCATCGGTAAGGCTGCGCCAGATGATCCAACCCAGCAACACGATGAGGACCATCAGCACGGCCGCCATGGCGTGCAGGTTGATGACCGGGATCAAAACATTGGGAAGGCGGTCAACCAACCAATAGGCCAGCAGGAAATAAGCGACCACACCGCCGGCCAACAGGGTTGCCCATTGCTTCCAGGATAGGCCGCGCCGGGAGTCGTTGCGCACGCTGACCGCGGTGACCGTGTCCGCCGCGAACATCTGGACGACCCGGGAAGGTCCTTCCTCCATCACCGAGATGACCCGACGGTTCGTCGCCACCAACAGCCGGCCAGCGGGGGTGGGCTCGGTCGTCAGGCCGTGCTCGGCGTCGAGAAACGCAGCCACGTGTTCGCCAGGGAGCAACTCAACTCCCCTGACGTGAGAAAGGAATGAGACGGGGTTATCCATGGTGGGTCTCGGGAACGCGCGCGCATGGAATCGTAACACAAGGCGATGGGATTGTTCGGGGTGGTGAACGGTGAACACACCGTGAGCGATTGCCCGGAGCAGCAGTTGCCGGACAGACAGTCCGGCGACCCATAAATGAAGTGGATACACGGGTAATGAATTGTCTGCAATCTGTCCGAAATTTTTACTTTTTGAAAAAATTCGTCTAATTTCGCATTTCCGACAACAGGCGCGGGTACAAGCCCATTTGTTAAATTCCCATCCACGTTGGGGAGCGTATGCCAAGCGCGGGATATGCACGTCTCAACGGATAGCAGGCTCAGAGTAATTAAGTGATGACACTGGCGCTAATGCACAGGCCGGCTCCTTTTGCCTTGTCGGTTGGATCAGTGTTGCGCGGATGGCAGACGTTGACGTTCTCGACAGGTGAGAACGCCGATGCGGCCGTCCATCACAGTCCGGTGCTCGTGGCAGAGACCCTGGAATGGCTGTCGGTGGGCCCCGCAAGGGTTTATCTCGATGGCACGGTGGGAGAGGGTGGACATTCGGAGGCGATTCTCCAGGCTTCCGGGCCGGACGGGAAGGTCCTGGGGATTGATCGTGACCCGCGATCGGTGGACACCGCTCGCCGCCGCCTGACCGCCTTCGGCGAGCGGGCGCAGGTCATGCACGGCAATTACTCCGACATGAGAGACCTGGCGCGGCAGGCCGAAATAGATCGCGTCGACGGCGTTTTGCTGGATTTGGGATTTTCCTCGCGTCAAGTCGAAGCGGCAGGGTACGGATTTTCGTTCCAGCGGGATGAGCCCCTGGATATGCGCTACGACACTGCAGGGTCAACCGCAGCGGATTTGCTGAACCACACCGACGAGCGCGACCTGGCGGACGTTATCTACCGCTACGGCGAAGAACGCCGCAGCCGTGCGGTCGCCCGGGCGATCGTTCAGGCTCGACCCATAACCACGACGGGCCGCCTGGCCTCCGTGGTGGCCAGAGCCCTGGGCGGGCGCCGGGGAAGCCGGCACCCGGCGACGAGAACATTCCAGGCGCTGCGGATCGCGGTGAACCAGGAATTGATGCACCTCCAGACCGGCCTGGAAGCCGTTCCGGGAATGCTGAAATCGGGCGGACGCTTGGTGGTGATCAGTTACCACAGCCTGGAAGACCGTTTGGTCAAGGGGTGGATGGACCGCGAGACCGCGCAGTGCATCTGCCCTCCGGAGTTACCAGTTTGCGCGTGTGACCACGAACCGTCGATGCGGTTCGCCCGCCGGCGCGTGGTCCGGCCTTCCGACACGGAAACAGCAAACAATCCGCGCAGCAGAAGCGCGCGCCTCAGGGCGGTGGAACGCATTTGATCCGTCGCCGGTAATCAATCATTGTTCTTTTGCCATAACCACATTCGACCGAGGTAACGACACAATGCCACAGGAATCGATGTACGCCGCCGTTGACATAGGCACCAACAAAATTATTTCGATCGTCGCTCGGCTCGGGCCCGAAGGGGAGTTGAAGCCGTTGGGCACCGGCGTCGCGCCGTCAAACGGTGTGCAGCAGGGCATCATCGACGATTTCAGCGAAGTCAAAAACAGCCTGCAGGAGAGCATGACAGAGTGCATGCGCTACTTGGGCCGCAATCCCGTCGACCGCTACCATGTGGTGGTGAACGGCGATCACCTGGTCAGCGTCAACTCGACGGAGATGTTGGGAAGCGGTGAAGAGGTGGTGATGATTACGGAGCAGCGCCTGCGCTCGCTGATGAGCAGCAGTTCCGGAAGCCTGGAACAGCAACTGGATAGCCGCAGCGAACAAACCCTCCACATGATCCCGATGCGGTACCGGCTGGACGGGATGGCCGGAGTGCGCAATCCGACCGGTCTCGACACCAGCGAGTTGCAGTTGGAGGCCCACATCGTGCGCGGCATGTCGGTTCCGCTGGGCAACACCGTGCGCGCGTTGCAGTCGTGCAAGGCCAAGGTCGACGGGATGATAGCCCACCCGTTGGCTTCGGCCGAGGGGGTTCTCACCGCCGACGAGCGTGAGATGGGAGTGGTGGTGGTTGACATCGGAGCCGGAACCATCAAGACGGCGATCTACCGCGAAGGGAGCCCGTTCTTCTCTTCGGTGGTTCCGATGGGCGGGAACCAGCTTACCCGCGACCTGGCCGTGGCGATGCGGGTCCCGTACCAGATGGCCGAGGACCTGAAGGTGCAGTTCGGACACGCGCTGCCGGATGCGATTTCGGGGACCGAAGAGGTGCTGATCCCGGCAACCCAGGTGCAGCCGAAACGCATGGTGTTGCGGCGCGAGCTTTGCGAGCCGTTGTATCTGCGTTCGCTGCAGGTCCTCAAACTGATCAGCGAGGAACTCTACCGGGCTCAGATCAGCGCGATGCCGCTGGGAGGGATCGTGTTGACGGGCGGCGCGTCCCGCATGCCCGGGCTGGCGGAGATGGCCTCGCGAGGCTTGAGGAGCGACGTGCGCGTAGGCATTCCCCTTTGGTATGCGGGATTGCCGGAATCGCTGCGGCAGCCCGAATTCTCCGCCGTATTGGGCGCTCTGCAATGGGCCGTCAAACACCGCAACCGGACGGACCAGGAGAGACCGCGCGGTTCCGGCGAGCGGAACTGGTCCCCGGCTTCGCTTTTCCGTCGGCCGTTTGCCCGTTCCGGCTCCAGGCGTGCTGCCGCCGAACCCGAATTCGAGGACGAATAGATCAATTCTCACCGGACGCGCCACACCTCGGGCGTACCGGAGCAGATTGAACCTGGACCAAACACCAAAATCACCAACCATAACAGGAGGCGAAAAGACGATGATTTTTCCCGATAACTCTGCGTCGTGGGAGCCCGCCGAGCGCTTTGATGAAACCGACGGGCTGATACCCGAGATCGGACGGGGGGTTCCGCTTATAAAAGTGCTTGGCGTGGGCGGCGGCGGCTCCAACGCGGTGAGCCGCATGTATAAGGAAAAGCTGCCGGTGGTCGAATATTACGCGTTGAACACCGATGCGCAGCACCTCGCCAGGTGTGATGTTCACTACAGGATCCCGCTGGGACGCAACCTGACGCGCGGCCTGGGCGCCGGCGCACAACCCGAGCTGGGCCGCCAGGCTGCCGAGGAGTCGCGAGCCGAAATCGAGCAGGCCGTGAACGGCGCCGACATGGTGTTCCTGGCGGTGGGCATGGGCGGCGGCACCGGCACCGGAGCCGCTCCGGTGGTGGCGCAGCTTGCCAAGGAGTCCGGCGCGCTGACCATTGCGGTGGTGAGCCGGCCGTTCGGTTTCGAGGCCCAGATGCGGCGCAAAAACGCCGAGGACGGTCTGGAAAGGCTGCAGGACCATGTCGACACCATGATCGTAATTCCCAACGACCGTCTCCTTGCGCTCAACGAAGAGCAGTCCGATTCCTACTCCTGGGAAGACGCGCTCAAGTTGGCGGACTCGGTGCTGCACCAGGGCATCAGCGCGATCGCCGAGGTCGTGACCGTGCCCGGTGAGATCAACGTGGACTTCGCCGACGTGAAGACGATCCTTACGGGAGCCGGCCAGGCCTGGCTGTCCATTGGCCGGGGCCGGGGAGAAAGCCGGGCCCGGGAGGCTGCCCGGCAATGCACCACGAGCCCATTGCTGGACATCTCGCTGGAAGGGTCCCGGCGCGTCCTGTTCGTCCTGACCGGCGGCAACAACCTGTCGTTGCAGGAGGTCCAGGAAGCGGCCGCCGTGGTTGAGGAACTGGCGGATCCCAACGCCAACATCATTTTCGGTACCAACCGGGATGCCCGGCTGGACGACGAGGTGAAGATGACAATGGTGGCGGCGGACTTCCCGGTCGCGATCCAGACCCCGGAAGACGACATCGCCAAGTTGCTGAACGAGATGGATGTCCCGGAAAGAAGGGACTACGAACTCCCCACGTTCCTGCAGAACCGTCAGAATCGCAGGGGATTTTACCGATAACCCATCCATTTCCGACCCCAGTGGCCCCCTCTTCTTTCGGGAGAGGGGGCCCTTTTTTGTGCCCTCACGTTTGGGAAGATCGAAACTCGCGAAAAATACACCAAAAATCCGATACCCGCGCGGTGCACACTCAAAACAGGCTCGGTATAATTCTGACTACCACCAATTGTGGTTTGCGGGTTCAAAAACACAACATATACCGTTTTCAAAAACTGTCTGAAAAAGTGACCAAAGGATACGTGATCCGATGAAATGTCCCTACTGTGAAACAGTGCAGAGCAAGGTGACCGACTCGCGGGATGCCGACAACGGCATACGGCGGCGGCGGGAATGCCTGTCCTGCGGGCGTCGCTTCACCACCCATGAACAGGTCAGGCTGCCGGCGCTGCAAGTGGACAAACGCGATGGACGCCGCCAGGAATTCAGCAGGTCCAAGCTGGTGTCGGGCATCGACATGGCTTGCACGCGGCGGCCCATACCCCGGCGGGACATAGACCGGCTGGCGGACGATATCGAAACCGAACTCCAGCGTCTGGGCAGTGGCGTGGTCAAGTCACGCGACCTGGGACTGATGGTCCTCGAGCGGCTGCGCGCGCTGGATGAGGTCGCGTACGTGCGGTACGCGTCAGTGTATTACGACTTTCAGGGAGCGGACGACTTCGAAGAGCAAGCCCGCTCGCTGCGACAGGGGCAACCGGAACCACTGCTGAGCCTGGCGGCGGTCACTTCCCGGAACCCCCGGACTCGCCGCGCCCCCCGGCGCAGCGGGCAATAGCGCGGTCCATGGTCCACTCATTTCGCTGTTTGGGACGTGATCTTTGGCCCGCATCCAGGCGTATCTACTAATGGACTCAAGGACGCTCCGGCATTGCCACCATCGCCGGGCGCCCCGGTCAAACCAAACTGGCAAACATGCCACCTGCTCGCCATACCAAACCCAAAGGGAGGTGTTCAACACCATCATGAGCAGCACCATTCAATACTCCGCCTTCACAAGGCTGTTGACCCACAACAACCGGGTCCACGACATGGAGGGGATGCTGCGGAAGATGTGGGTCCCGTCGGACTGGGAAACCGCCGACGCGGACAATGGCGACTCGTGGATTCCGAACCCCTTTGCCGAGCTTCAGGATGACCTGGACCGAGAGGCCCGGGCGTGCCTGGTGAGTTGCTGGGCGGCATTACCGGCGCAGCGGGAGGACGATGACCTCATCGCGTGAACGCGTCCACCGTCATGGACGGCCGACGGCGGCGGAGGTTGCTCCGCCCCGCCGGATGCTGACGAATCAACTCCACCATGAGCCTGTCGCTCGGGAGCCTGAAGAAATGCAACATTCGGTGCATTACAACGTAGATATCCACTGTGGTCCCTGCCCGGAAGGCGCAGAGGCCGAGATTGCCCAACGGTTGCGCACCGCGTTTCCGGTGACCAACTGTCGGAACACCCCCACGGGACTGGCGCTCCGCCTGACCGCGGGCCACCAGTACGCGTACGGGGCGCTGAAGGACTTTGCAGACCTGATCGCCGATACGCTGACGCAGCGGGGAATCAGCATGACTTCCGGGGTAGTGCGCCTGGTCACCAGGGGAACCCCGGGCGAGGAAGGAGTCTGGGATCGCGTGCAGGACGCAACGGCTGCATTGGTCGGATTGGACCTGCGCCCCCAGCGCGAGACTCCGGTGTTGTACTTCTACAAGGGATTGCGGTTCGATCTGGACCTTGCCGCACGGCTCAAGGAGACGAACCAGAGGAGCGAGGTCGTAGGAATATGATCATGCGGCGGGGCGTTGGCGCGCCGGCGCCCCGCCGCACCAAATCGATAAACCCCGGCGCGCGAAAGGGTTGATGGTTTAGACTACGGCTGGGCACGGGAGCCCGATGCTAATCGTCGTCCTTGGTCTGTCAATCATAAACTTGAACAATATAAATGAGTTCCAGGGAGGTAAATGCTGTGGCAACGGCTATGGGAATTGATTCGGTGGGAAGCGCGGATTCAACCGATCCGGTGAGGCGGCGTATACGTGACGCAATGGTCGCGGCCGGCATCGCCGGCGAATGCAACGACAGAAACGGGACCCTGACCGATAATGCCAGGGTCGTGCTGCAGCGCAGGTATCTTTCCAAAGACCGAGAAGGCAACGTGTTGGAAGACCCGGAAGGGATGTTCCACCGCGTGGCGCGCAACCTGTCACAATCGGAAACGCTGTACGGCGCCACGGACGCGCAGCGCACCGCCGTAGAGGAGCGGTTCTACGGTGTGATGCGGCGGCTGGAGTTCCTGCCGAACTCCCCGACGTTGATGAACGCCGGACGCGAATTGCAACAGCTGTCCGCGTGTTTCGTTTTGCCGGTCGAGGATTCGCTGGATTCCATCTTCACCAAGGTCAAAGAGACGGCGCTGATCCACAAGAGTGGGGGCGGCACGGGGTTTGCTTTTTCGCGGCTGCGGCCGGAGGGCGACGTCGTCGGTTCCACTGGAGGCGTGGCGTCGGGCCCGGTGAGCTTCATCAATGCGTTCGATGCGGCCACCGACGTGGTCAAGCAGGGCGGCACCCGTCGGGGCGCGAACATGGGCATCCTGCACGTGACGCACCCGGACGTGCTCCGGTTCATCAAGTCCAAAGAAGACGGAACCCACCTGAGCAACTTCAACATTTCGGTGGCGGTCACCGAAGACTTCATGGTCAAGGCGGAAAAGGGCGAGGACTACGACCTCGTGAATCCGCGCACCGGGCAGGTTTCGGGGCAACTGAATGCCGGGCAGGTTTTCCAGCAGATGACCGAACTGGCGTGGCGTACCGGCGACCCGGGCATCGTGTTCCTGGACCGGATCAACCGCGACAACCCCAACCCGCAGCTGGGGGACATCGAGTCGACCAATCCCTGCGGAGAGCAGCCGCTGCTGCCGTACGAGTCGTGTAACCTGGGTTCACTGAACCTGGCCCGTATGGTCCGCTACACGGCGGACGACGTCGAGGTCGACTGGGACCGGATGAGCGAAGTGATCACAACGGCCGTGCACATGCTGGACTGCGTGATCGACATGAACGACTATCCGATACAGGAAATCGCGGACATGAGCCGTCGCACCCGGCGCATCGGCCTGGGTGTCATGGGATGGTCGGATCTACTGATCCAGATGGGCGTGCGCTACGACAGCGTGGAGGCCCTGGAACTGGCCCGCGAGGTGATGAAGTTCATCCAGGAAGAAACCTACCGGGCATCGTGCGAGCTGGCAGAATCCCGGGGCCCGTTCCCGGAATGGGAAAACAGCGCGTACAACGAAGGGTCCGCTTCGTTGCCGATGCGTAACTCGGCGCCGGTCACCATCGCGCCCACCGGAACTATCAGCATCATCGCCGGCGCCTCCAGCGGTATTGAGCCGCTGTTCGCCCTGTCCTACGTGCGGAACGTGATGGACAACACGCGCTTGGTGGAAGGCAACGCCTTCCTGGAAGCCGTGGCGCGGCACGAAGGGTTTTACACGCCCGAGTTGATGGAGCGACTGGCCAGCGTCGGGTCACTGGAAGACCTGGACGTACCGGAATGGGTCAAGAATGTGTTCCGGGTCTCACACGACATCGATCCCCGGTGGCACGTGCGGATGCAGGCCGCATTCCAGGAGTACACGGACAACGCGGTGTCCAAGACGATCAACTTCTCCCACGAGGCGACGGTGGATGATGTGGCGGAAGCCTACCGGTCCGCCTACACCCTGGGATGCAAGGGAATCACCGTGTACCGGGATGGCAGCAAGGCGGAGCAGGTGTTGAGCACCGGCAGCGGATCTCAGGAATCGGCAGACGACAACCTCGCCGATCCGGATGATCCGGATGCGGTAAAGATCATCGGGCTCGGTAGCCGGGTGCCCCGGCGCCGGCCGCGGCAGATCCACGGCATCACGGAGCGGGTGCGTACCGGACACGGCAACATGTACGTCACCGTGAACATGGACGCTGACGGGATGCCCTTTGAGGTGTTCGGGGCCATGGGCAAGGCCGGCGGATGCGACGCGGCGCTGCTGGAGGCGGTTTCACGCCTGGTATCGCTGGCGCTGCGTGCTGGCATTGATCCCAGCGAGGTCACCCGGCAACTGCGCGGGATCACCTGCTGCCCCGCGTGGGATAACGGCGTGCTGGTGGGATCCGGGCCCGACGCGGTCGCGCTGGTGCTGGACAACATCACCAACGGCGGGAACGCCCTGGAAAGCGCGCCTACCAGCGTGCAATTGACCCTGGCCGGGGAGGCCACCGTAAACGGGACCAACGGCCATTCGCCGGCGCCGGTGTATCCCACGGGCTTCTCCCAGCGGTGCCCGGAATGCAACGGGGGCGTGGTCAACCAGGAGGGCTGCCTCACTTGCTATTCCTGTGGTTGGAACAAGTGTGAGTAAGCACGTGTGCTACCTGCTGATTGGAGTGCCGTTCAGCAATGCTCGCGCCGGCTGTGCGGAGGGTGCGTGCTATAATTTGCCGCCAATCGACCCCCCTTGGCCCGCGATGGCGGAAGAGGCGTGACATGGTATCTGCGCAGGAAAACGAAACTATACGACCGGCCATCGCGATCACCATGGGCGACCCGTGTGGCATCGGGCCGGAAGTGGTGGTCAAGGCGCTGGCCGACCCGCGGGTCTACGCCGCGTGCCGGCCGGTAGTAGTGGGCAACGTCCACGCCATGGAAGAGGCGGCGCGCCTTACCGGGCTGGGCCTGGGCATCAACCCTACAGATGATCCCACGGCCGCCGGCGACGATCCGTCGGTGGTGGACGTGGTGGACATCGGGAACCTGAACCCGGAGGACATCACCGTCGGCCAGATCAGCATCCCCTGCGGCAAGGCGGCCATGGAATGGGTCAGCAAGGCCGGACAACTGGCGATGGCGGGCGTGGTCGACGGGCTGGCGACGGCTCCGTTGAACAAGGAAGCCGCCGCGCTGGCCGGATACGAAGCCATCGGGCACATGGAATTGCTGCAGGAGCTATCCGGCGCCAAAACAGTCGCCACCATGCTGATGGCCAAGAACCTGCGGGTTGTCCACCTGACGACGCACCGGTCGCTGCGGGTAGCGTGCGACTACGTCAAGAAGGACCGAATCCTCGACTACCTGCGACTGACCGACGACAACTTCCGGAAGTGGGGATTCGCCAATCCGCGTATCGGGGTCGCGGCGTTGAATCCGCATGGCAGCGACGGCGGCTTGCTGGGTAACGAGGAGGCGGAAGAGATCGCGCCGGCGGTGCAGCAGGCGCAGGGCGAAGGGATAAATGCCATCGGCCCGGTGCCCGCCGACATCATCTTCCACCAGGCGATCCAGGACCGGTATGACGTGACGCTGTGCATGTACCACGACCAGGGGCACATCCCGGTCAAGGTGTACGGTTTCGAGGAGAGCATCACCGCCAACCTGGGTCTCCCGTTCATCCGCACGTCGGTTGACCACGGGACGGCGTTCGACATCGCCGGTAAGAACCTGGCGGACCACACCTCCATGGTGGAATCAATCCGGATGGCGGTGGCCTTCGCCCGGGGCGACGGGCTGACGGACGGCTGGGGTGAGGGTTAACGCTATGAGCACCTCCGCACCGGATTTGCCGGCGCACGGTGTTCAAAGTACCGAAGACCGTCTCCGGATCAGTTTGCGTATGATAATCCAGGCCCGCGAAGAACTGAAGATGGGTAGCCGCTTGCAGGCGGGCGAAAAAGCTTGGGGCGCCGTGGTGCACCCAGTGAAAGCCATCGCCGAACAACGCGGCTGGCGGCATAAGTCCCACCAGGACGTGCACGCGGTCATGAGTCAAGTCGTGCTGGAATACGGTTTTGATAGTGACCAGGTGCAGGCCCTTTCGGAAGCGTACCGCGTGGGTCACGAGAATTTTTACGAAAATTTCCGCAGCCCGGAAGAGTTGTCCGAGATGATTGACGGAGTTGAGCGGGTAGTGGAGGCATTGATCGACCTGACGACGAGTCCGCCCCGCCAGTTCACCATTACCAGCAATGTCCAGTTGAGACGGTTGCGGCGGCTCACTGGCATTGACGACCTGGCAATCGGCGATACGTCTGATGTAGGATTTTCCATGAAGCACGGCATGATGGACGGCGCGGGCGAGGGCTAGAGCAATGAACATCGGGTTCATCGGCGGCGGAACCATGGCCGAGGCTATCCTGGCCGGAATGCTGGATGCCGGCGTTGCCGACGCCAGCGACGTGATGGTCGGAGAACCGGTTCCCGCGCGACGGGATTACCTGGCCGAAAGGTACGGCGTCGGGGTCTCGGGGGAAAACGACGCGGTTGTTGACGTATCCGAACTGATCGCGCTGGCGGTGAAACCGCAGGACCTTTCGAAAGTGTACGCCGACATCGGCGGATCTTTCGGAAGCGCGAAATCGCTGATGTCCATCGTGGCCGGCGCCACGATGACGTCACTGGCAAACGGCATGCAGCACGAGGGCATCATCCGCGTCATGCCCAACACGCCGGCCCAGATCGGTGAAGGAATGACGATGTGGACCTGCGCTCCCTCGGTGAGCCAGGCGCATCGCGAAGCCACCGATGCCATGCTTTCCACCATCGGCGATTCGATCTACGTCGACGACGAGAAATACATGGACATGGCGACCGCGCTCAGCGCCAGCGGACCGGCCTATGTGTTCCTGATAGTCGAGGCCCTGATCGACGCCGGAGTTTACGTGGGATTGCCTCGCGACGTTTCCCGGCGGCTGGCATTGCAAACGGTCAAGGGAAGCGTGCAGCTGATCTTTGAGACAGGCAAGCATCCGGGCGAGCTCAAGGACATGGTGACGTCGCCGGGGGGTACCACGGCGGAGGGACTGCAAGCCCTGGAACGCGCGGGCGTGCCGGCGGCTCTGGTAGATGCGGTGAACGCCGCGTATTTGAAATCCGTCCGACTGGGCCAGAACTAGGCTCGTTGGGCTATTCGGGGATCCCGGCATGCTCCAACTCCTGAGCTTATTCATCACGCTGTGCTACCTGCTGCTGCTGGCCCGCATCATCCTGGGCTTTGTGGTGCAGTACATGTCGACCCAGGGAAGCGGGACGCCCGACGTACTCGCTCGCCTCTACGAGGTAGTGTTTTCGTTGACCGAACCGGTGCTTGGGCCAATCCGGCGCGTGTTGCCGCAGACCGGTATGATAGATTTCAGCCCGCTGGTCGTGATGATCGTGCTGGTGGTGGTCCAATATGCCCTGAGGGCGTTGTTAGCCTAGGGTTCAGACCGGTCCCGCAATTGGGGGCGAAGGAGAGCGCTGGTGTCCGGATCAACATCTCGGTCGCAGCGCAAACTCTGGACAGCGGGAGGGCTCCGCCCAACGGATCTCCAGCTGCTTCGGTCGGCGTACGCTGACGAAATGCCCCAAACCACAGGTGGGTCACCAAGCCTGGTGATCCTGTGCGGATTGCCCGGCACCGGCAAGTCCCATTTCGCGAGAGAGCTGGCCGGTCGCGCCCCCTTCGTCTGGCTGAACAGCGACCGGACCCGCAAGTTTCTGGTCGACCGGCCGAGCTACAGCCGCCGGGAGCACCGCCGGGTGTTTTCCGCCATGCACGTGCTGACCCGTGGGTACCTGAGGGACGGCTATTCAGTGGTGTTTGACGCTACCAATCTCAACGAGAACGTGCGCCGGCCGCTCTATGAATCCGCAGACGGGGCTGGCGTTGAACCGTTGATAATCCGTTTCACCGCGCCTTCGGGACTGGTGCGCCGTCGCCTGGCGGATCGGGCAGCAGGGGTCAATGAAGCCTCGCAGAGCGATGCCACGTGGGACGTGTACTCGCGCATGGCGGTGGCCGACCAACCGGTTCCGCGCCCGCACCTGCTGGTCGCCGGCCCCGAGGACACGGAGGCCGTATTGCTTGAGACCCTGCAACGCACCGGTTGGTCGCCGATTGTGCCGTAACCGGGCGGTTGGCATAATCGGGCCAGCAACCGCGAATCAACCGGTTCCAGGAGAGGCAGTATGGCAACAACGATCAAGGTTACCGCCGGCGACGCGACCGAGTTCGCAACGCCGGCGCTGGTGGTGAATCTGTTCCAGGGAGTAACGCAGCCGGGAGGCGGCACTGGCGCCGTGGACCGCGCGCTGGGCGGAGCGATTTCGCAGCTGATTGCGGACGGTGAGATCAAGGGCAAAATCGGTGAGCTCACTTTGATCCACACCATGGATCGGATTACCGCCAAACGGGTGGTGGTGGCCGGCCTGGGAAAATCCGAGGACTTCGACACGGCTGCGGTACGGCGCGTCAGCGGCGATGTGGCCCGGTTCCTGCGCCGGAAGGGCATCGGCGAGTACGCGACCATCGCCCACGGCGCTGGCATCGGGGGATTGAACGCCGCCGAGTCGGCCCAGGCGATTGCCGAGGGCACGCTGCTCGGCCTGTACAAGTTCGATACCTACCGCAGCAACGGCAACGGGTCCTCCGCAGGTGATGACGCCGATGATTTCGACGCCGGGATCCAAAGCGTGACCATCGTGGAGCGCGACGCGGACACGATCACGGCATTGGCCGGCGGCGCCTCTGCGGGGACCGTGCTGGCGGAGTCGACGATGCTTGCCCGTGACCTGGTGAACCATCCTGCCAACGTGATGACGCCCACCAGGATGGCTGAGACGGCGCGAGAGGTCGCGGAGTCGGTTGGGCTGGAACTGGACGTGATGGACCGGGACCGGATGCGCGAGCACGGCATGGGCGCCTTTCTGGGTGTAGCGCAGGGGAGCGAGGAGCCGCCCAAGCTGATCGTGATGACCTATCGGGGCGACCCGGAGAACCCGGAGAACAACCTGGGCAAGGGCATCACTTTCGATACGGGAGGCATCTCTCTGAAGCCCGCCGCAAACATGGAGGCGATGAAGGGCGACATGGCCGGTGGCGCCTCGGTGATCGCGGCGATGCGCGCCATCGGATCGCTCAAGCCAAAAATCAACGTGACCGGTTTGATCGCGGCCACGGAGAACATGCCCGGTGGGCGGGCACAGCGTCCCGGCGACGTGGTGACCGCGATGAACGGCAGACCATCGAGGTGATCAACACGGACGCCGAGGGGCGATTGGTGCTGGCAGACACCCTTTGTTATGCGCGCAGCCTTGGCCTCACGCGCCTGGTGGACGTGGCAACGCTGACCGGGGCCATCGTCGTGACGCTGGGCAAGGCCTGCACGGGCATGATGGGAAACTCCAGCAAGCTGGCCAGGGAAGTGGGCGCTGCCGGCGAGCGCAGCGGGGAACGCTTCTGGGAACTGCCCATGCTCGAAGACTACCGCGATTTGATCCGCTCCGATGTGGCGGATATGAAGAACTCGGGCGGGCGACAGGCCGGCTCCATCACCGCAGCCATGCTGCTGCGGGAATTCGCGGAAGACGTGGACTGGGTCCACCTGGACATCGCCGGAACCTCGACCGCATCCAGCAGCAAGGGGCACCTGGTGAAGGGCGCCACTGGCGTTCCGACCCGGACGCTGGCACAGCTGGCGATAAACCTGGCGAACGGCAACTGAATCCATCGCTCCGGATCATCGCGTAAGCGAGACGGACACGCGCAAAGGAGGCCCAGGATGGCAACGGTAGGCAGCGGAGAGTTCATCTACGAGGTCGTGGACAATTGGGCGAAGACGCCGGATGGCTGGACCATAGGGCAGGCGGAGCCGGCTTGTGATTCTCATGATCGGGTTTACGTTTTCAATCGCGGTGACCACCCGCTGATGGTGTTTGACCGCGAGGGCAACTTCCAGGGCGAGTGGGGCCGCGAGTACCTTACCGACGCGCACGGGATCTACATCAGCGGCGAGGACCACATCTATCTACCGGTGCGCGAATCGCACGCCATCGTCAAGTGTACGCTGGACGGCAAGCCGCTCATGACCATGGGAGTCTGGGATGCTCCGTCGGATACCGGTGGCGCCCGCCCCGACGGCACCATGTGGAAGGCGGCCGGGCCCTTCAACCGGTGCACGGACATCGCGCTGGCCCCCAACGGCGACCTGTTCGTATCGGATGGGTACGCCAACAGTCGGGTGCACAAGTTCTCGCCGGACGGCCGGCTGCTGCACTCGTGGGGTCGGCCGGGGAAGCGCGGGCCCGGCGAGTTTCACATCCCCCATGGCATCTGGGTGCACTGGGACGGCCGGGTGATGGTGTGCGACCGCGAGAACAACCGGATCCAGCTATTCACCGGGGACGGGCAATATCTCGGCATGTGGACCGATCTGGCCCGGCCCTGCGATATCTACGTCGACCACGACGGCATCGCCTACGTGGTGGAACTGGACGCGTTCATGACCATCCTGAACATGGACGGCGAGGTGCTGGCCAAGGTGGACATCGGCGGAGCCGGAGGTCACGCGGTGTGGGCCGACTCCCGCGGTGATCTGTACAGCGGCCACAACCAGGAGGGCCGGCGGCTGGTGAAGTTGGTGCGGCAGTAGGCTGAGGTTACTGTGGTGGGTCGTATTCCGGTGGACGGGTGGCGACCACCCGTCCGTTGTCGATTACCTCGCGGGGCAATAGACAACGAGCGATCCTTCCCCGCCTGATCTGATGCGAAAACTGGAGGTCACGAGCACGACTGAAACGCCCCGGCGGGGAAACCATCAACAGTCTCTTGCCACTTGTGGATCGAACTTTTGCTACCGCCGGGAGCACGTCGCTGTCGGCGGTCACGATCACGGCGACGTCAAATGTTCCCTCAAGACAATCGGCAACGATGTCGACCGCCATTCGTACGTCTGTCTGCTTTTCTTCGTGGGCGGTCCATCGGTTGCCGCATTGAAAGCATTCTTGTGGACGATCGCGAAATCCGCTGAGATGAACACTCACGCCAAAGGCCCGCAAGGCGTTGACGTATTGTCGGTGCCGCGCATGCGCCTCGGGCATCCAGGTAGCGTAAGCGGAGTAGTAGTTGACCGCCGTCAGGACCTGGCCCACATTCAGAAATGAAGCGACCAGTGCCCATGGATCAACCCACTTCAAGTGGCGTTGGTTCAGCGCATCGATAGCGTGGTACAGGTTAAACCCATCGATGTAGGCGATCACACGCTCTTGGTTCATCATCAATTAAATAAGACGCAGCCCCCGAAGGGGCTGCTATCCACCGGGGTTTACCCGGTGGGTGGACCACGCCCAGCATAGCATCCGCGTCAATCGGCGGTCAAACTTGGCGGCGCGGCGGCCGCCACCTCCAGCGCAGCGCCGGCCAATGCGCTCAGATCCACGCCGTCCAGCTTCTGGCCCTGGACGCCCATCAACCGGAGGGGGCGGCCGGGCCGGGTGATGCTGATACGGTCGAGAACGTCCTGCCAGGCGGCGAGGTAGTCACAGGTGCCGCCTCCGTTGGGATCGTCAGCGCCCTCGATGCTTTCGCCGGAAGGCAGGCGCACCACAGTGACAGCGCACGGGTCGGTGGAGGGCGCTAGAAGCATCACCGGAAGATCGGATTCGGACAAGTCCGCCTGATCCAGCAGGCCGCGCACGGTAGCAGAGACCCCGTGCATGCCGAAGACTACCAGGTGAGCAAAACTGGCGTCCCGTTTTTCGAACTCGGTGCGATACCGCCGGAATATCTCATGCGAACCGGTGGCCTGCGGCTTGACCAGGAACAGGGCCATGGCGGGGAAGCCTTCCGGACCGATGGGCGCTGCCGTGAGGTCATCTCGCCAGCGGAGCAATTTTTCGTGGTCGTGCTGGTCGTAGTGGTGGGACATGATGATCCTCTAGGCGTTCGCGTACGCCGTGCGCAGCCGTTCCAAATCGATTTTCACCATCGTGAGCAACTCGGTGATTACCGCGTCAGCCCGCGGGCCTTCCTTCATGAGCTCGGACAGGTCGGCGGGCACTATCTGCCAGTGGACGCCGAACTTGTCCTGGATCCAGCCGCACTGAATTGGCGAACCGTCTTCCGCCAGCCGGTCCCAATAGGCGTCGATCTCTTCCTGCGATTCGCAGTCGACGACGAACGAAATGGCCGGCGTGAACTCATAGGCCGGTATGCCGTCGAAGGCGGTGAAGCGCTGGCCCTTCACGACGAAGGAGACGATGTGGCTGCCGGCGCCCGGGCCGTCCGGCAACGCCGTGTCGTCAATAATGCGCGAGTCCCGGAAGACCGAAACGTAGAAGTCAGCCGCCTCGCGGGCGCAACCGTCCAGCCACAGGAACGGGGTGATCTGAGGCGCGCCGTCGTTCATTGTGGGCTGTGTCCTCCGCGTAGTGTCGCTGGCCCGCACCGCTGCGGCACGACGCTGATCATTATGCCATGGTCAGCCGGCGTCGAACTGTACCAGAATGCCGTCCGGGTCGTATACGTAGAAGCTGCTGACCCTGCCTTCAGCATTGGTCCAGACGTCCATGGGCGCAGCCAGCGGGACGCCTTGCGCAGCGAGGTTTTCGGCGAGAGCCCGGGGGTCAGACACCGAGAACGAGATGTGACTGATACCGACCTGGTCAAGCTTGATCGGTGTTCCGTCGGGGTTTTCGCCGGGATGGCTTGTCATGGTCAGGGTGGGCTTGGCGCCGTCGGCATACGCCAGGCGCACCTGACGACGGGTGGCCCGGTTGTGGGCGTAGACGTGCGGCAGCCCTCCGGTGGTGGTGTCCTGGATCACGTCGCTGACGATGGACATCCCCAGCGCGTCGCAGTAGAACTGCAACGAGACATCGAGGTCCCGCACGCAGATGGCGATATGGGACACGCCCGAGGCGTTCATGGGCATGATTGATACCTCCTGTTCAGGCGCGGTTGCAGCGTTACCCGAAGGCCGGAGCCATCAGCCTCCGCCGCTGTCGAATTGCACCAGGATGCCATCGGGATCGTATACGAAGATGCTGGAGACCTCGCCGTTGGCGTTGGTGAAGCCGTCCATGGGGCCGGCGAGTTCGACACCGGCGGCGATCAGTTCATCGGCAAGGGCCTTCACGTCGGGCACACTGAAAGAAATGTGGCTGATGCCCACCTGGTCCAGTTTGATGGCCGACCCGTCGGCGTCGTCGCCGGGATGGCTGGTCATCACCAGGGTGGGAACGGCTCCGTCACCGTAGGACAGGATGGCCTGCCGACGGGTGGAACGGTCGTGCGCGTAGACGTGGGGCAGGCCGCCGGTGGAAGTGTCCTGGACGCGGTCGACGGTGACGGTCATTCCCAGGATGTCGCGGTAGAACTTGAGAGATTCGTCCAGGTCGCGGACGCAAACGGCGATGTGGGAAACGCCGGAAGAATTCATCGCCATGGCAAGGCCTCCTCAGCCGGGGTGGAGCGTATTGGTATCAACAATCCGGCGTAATGCTACTGCCGCAGCCGGGGGATGTCAAAAACGGCTGCGAGTGGCGTGCCTCCCCCAGTCGTCCACGCGTTTCCACACGAGAATGAGGGCGGCCAGGCCGAGCAGCATCGCTCCCAGGTCGGTGGCCGGGAAGGACCACCAGACGCCCCACGTGCCGAAGACGTGAGACAGGCCGAATACCCAGGCCAGTAGCAGCACGACGCGTTGGGTCATGGTGAGCACCACCGACGGCCATGCCATGCCCAGGGCCTGAAAAGCGATGGAACTGACGAACTCGATGCCCACGATGGGCAGTGCCAGCAAAGCAATGCGGAGCGCGTCACCGGACTCGGCCGGCAGAGAATCCTGGGCGGAGAAAAGCGTCACGATGTACCCGGCCACCGGCAGAAGAACGGCGACCATGAGCGCTCCGCCAACGGTGGCCCCCAGGCAGCTCTGCCAGATCGCCTGTCGCACCCGGCCGTAGTACCCGGCCCCGTAGTTGTAGGCCGCCAACGGCAGGTACGCCAACGCCGCCCCGATGAAAGGCGCCAGGGCAAACTCCAGCACCGCGTTGATGATGCCGAAAAGCGCGATGTAGGCGTCGCCGCCCGGGTACTGGCTCAGGATGTTGTTAATGACCACAACGACGACGGACCGAGCGCTCTCGATGATGAAGATGGGAATCCCCAGCGCGGAAATCTCGCGCATCAACCCCAACCGGGGGATCAGCGCATCCACGCTGATGCGCAGGGCGCTGCGCCCGGACAGGTAGAACCAAACGGCGAAAAGAACCGCCCCGCCCTGAGCAGTCACGGTGGCGGCCGCGGCTCCGGTCACGCCCCACCCCAGCCCCAATATGAACAGCGCGTCCAGGATAACGTTCAGGACCGCGCCGCCGGCCAACACAACGGTCGCCGTGCCGGGCCGTCCCTCGGCCATCAACAGGTTGTTGACCGCTATCGCGATCATGGTGAACAGACTGCCGGGCAAGATGATGACCAGGTATTGGTGGGCGAACCCGACCGTATGTTCCGAGGCTCCCATCCAGATCGCCATCTGGTCCAGGTGGGTCAATCCGGCGATGGTGGCAACAAGGTATACCGGGACTAGGATCGCCAGCGAGGAACCGATGGCCCGGGACGCCCGGCGCGGGTCGCGTGCGCCCAGCGCTCGGGATACCACCGACATCGCTCCCAAGCCGGGCAACAGCCCGATGGCCACTGCCGCTATCTGGACCGGGAACGCCGCGGAAAGGCCGCTCAACGCGTTCACGCCCACCACGTTCCCGACGAACGCGCGGTCGACGATGCTGTACAGGGCCATCACGATGATGGCGAACATCGGCGGAAAGGCCATTTGCAGCAGCAGACGCCACATGGGTGCGGTGCCCATGGCCTCGACTTGTCGGGTTGATCGTGTCGATTGCTCGGGAGTTGTCATGAATCGGGGTGGGCGGTTTGTTTTGACCGGCTTAACGCCGCGATGCTAAAATCAAACGACCACGCATTATAAGTAGAACTCGGTGCGTGAGCGCATCCACCTGGACACCAGTCTCCGTAGAAGCGAGATGGGACGGGGTACGTCATGGAGGTGTCAAATGTCCGGACATTCCAAGTGGTCGACAATCAAGCGCGCCAAGGGCGCTGCAGATGCCAAGCGTGGCGCGCTGTTCACCAAGCTGGCGCGCAACATCAGCCTGGCCGTTAAAGAAGGCGGTGGCGGTGACCCGGAGATGAACTTCCGGCTGCGCATCGCTGTGGACCAGGCCAAGTCCAACAACATGCCGCTGGACAGCATCACTCGAGCCATCCGCCGGGCAACCGGCGAGGGCGGTGAGGGGATGGAGGATCTGGCGGAGGTCACCTACGAGGGGTACGGTCCCAGCGGCGGAGCGATCCTCGTCAAGGCGCTGACCACCAACCGCAACCGGACCGCGTCCGAAGTGAGGTCGGCCTTCAACAAGGGCGGCGGCAACCTGGGCGACTCGGGCTGCGTGGCCTGGAACTTCGACAGTCGCGGGGTGATCACCCTCGAGATCGACGACGAGTCGGTGGCCGAAGAGCTGATTATGACCGCCATCGACGCCGAGGCCGAGGACGTCAACTTCGAGGACGGCATCCTGGAGGTCTATACGGCTCCGGAGAACCTGCTGTCGGTGAAGATTGCCCTGGAGGGCGAGGGCGCCCTGCCTTCGTCCGCCGACGTGTCCATGGTCCCGAAAACCGTGGTGCCTCTGGCAGACCGGGCGGCGGAGCAGACCCTCCGGCTGCTGGACAGCCTCGAAGAACTGGCCGATGTGCAGAAGGCGTACACCAACGCCGACTTCCCGGCGGAAGTGCTGGAACGCTACGGGACCGCCGCCTGATGCGGGTCCTGGCCATCGACCCGGGCACACTGCGCATGGGGTACGGCGTCCTGGACGCCCACCCGGCTCCGGAAGCCGACGACTACGGAGTGGTGGCATTGCCCACGTCGATGACGATCGAGACGCGGCTATACCAGCTGCACACGCACATCCTGAACATGATCCACGTGTTCCAGCCCGATGCCATTGCCGTCGAGGATCCATTCGTCGGCCGCGGCGAGCGCTCCTTCGCAAAGTCCGCGCTGGCGATTGGCCAGGCGCAGGCCGTGGTGCTGATCGGCGCGGCCAGCCAGGGGATCCCGGTGCACCGGTACTCGCCAGCCGAGGTGAAGATGGCGGTTGCGGACTACGGCCGGGCCACCAAGGAGCAGGTGCAGCAGATTGCCTCCTCGAGGTTGGGGTTGGCGCAGCAGCCGGAATCTGACGCCGCCGACGCTCTGGCAGTGGGTCTTTGCCACCTCCAGCGCATGCAGGCTGACGAACTGATCTCCCGCGAGATCGCGCCGGGCAAGGAACTTTAGGCAGTGTTGGTCGGCGTGCGGGGCGCGCTGGAGGCCGTCGGGTCGGACTGGGTGAACGTGCAGGTGGGCGGTGTCACCCTGCAGGTATCGGTGCCCGCATCTTCCGTCGCCGGTCTGGGTAGCGTGGGCGAGCAGGTGCGGCTCCACACCATCCTGCGCATCCAGAACGAACAACCGGTTCTGTACGGGTTTGTTGAAGCCGGCTCGGTGGAGCTTTTTGGCGCGCTCACGGGCGTATCGGGTATTGGCCCGCGTTCAGCGATGTCCATCCTCTCGGAGTTGGGAGAAGACGGTTTTCGCCAGGCGGTGGCCTCGGAGGACGTCGTGGCGCTGGCTCGAGCCCAGGGCGTCGGACGGCGCACCGCGCAACGCGTGGTGCTGGAGCTGCGCGGCAAACTTCCGGACGCTGACGCCGGATCGCCAGTGCTCGTGGCGGCCGCCGGCACCGATGCCGAAGCCATCGAGGCGCTGACGGCCTTGGGTATGACGCTGGCCGACGCGCGGCAGGTGGTGGCCGGTCTTGAATTGCCGGCGGACGCAGCGGTCGAGGACAAGGTGCGCCAGGCCCTGATGGCCATCGGCGGCGGGTAGGGCAATGCCTTATAATTCCGGTGACCTGATCGGATGGACTTATCAGTCCCAGCGCCGGTGGTAACGAGTTACGGAACGGAGGAACCATGCCTGACTTTCAGCTGCTAGCGGATTTCGGCATGATGGGCGACCAGGAGCAGGCCGTGCATCGCCTCTCCGAGGGGCTGCGCGAAGGCCTGGGTTACCAGACCCTGCTGGGCGTGACCGGCAGCGGCAAGACCTTCACCATGGCCAACATCGTGCAGGAAGTGCAGCGGCCGACCATTGTCATCGCGCACAACAAGACGCTGGCAGCCCAGTTGGCCACGGAGTTCAAGGAGTTCTTCCCGAACAACGCCGTGGAGTATTTCGTCTCCTACTACGATTACTACCAGCCCGAGGCGTACATCCCCCGCACCGACACCTACATCGAGAAGGACAGCAGCGTCAACGAAGAGCTGGACAAGCTGCGTCTGGCTTCGACCACCTCGCTGCTGACGCGTCGGGACACGCTGATCGTGGCCTCCGTATCGTGCATCTACGGACTCGGCGACCCATCGGACTACTTCGAGATGGTGGCCCGGGTTGAGGTCGGTGAAGAGTACAACCGGCGGGCGCTGTTGCGTCAGCTGATCGACATGCAGTACGAGCGCAACGACACTGATCTGGCCCGCGGCCGGTTCACGGTACGCGGGGACACCCTCGAGATCGTGCCGGCGTACGAGGAATTCGCGGTCCGGATCCAGTTCTTCGGCGACGAGGTCGAACGCATCCTCACGCTGGACACGCTCACGGGCGAAGTCCTGAATGAGCGGAGTGAGTTTTCCGTATACCCCGCCAAGCACTTCGTGACCAGCCGCGAGAAATTGGACGCCGCGCTGATCGACATTGACGCGGAGATGAAGGAACGGGTGGACTGGCTCCATCAGCAGGGTAAGTTGCTGGAAGCACAACGGCTGGAGCAGCGCACCCGGTACGACATGGAGATGCTCAACGAGACCGGCTTCTGCGCCGGCGTTGAGAACTACGCCCGGCACCTGTCGCGGCGGCCGGCCGGCAGCCCACCCTGGACCCTGCTGGACTATTTCCCTGACGACTACCTGATGTTCGTGGACGAGTCCCACATGACGCTGCCCCAGGTGCGCGGGATGTACAACGGCGACATCTCCCGCAAGACCACGCTGGTGGAATTCGGGTTCCGCCTGCCTTCGGCCCTCGACAACCGTCCCCTGCACTTCCAGGAGTTTGAGGAACATATCAACCAGGTGGTCTACGTATCCGCGACGCCGGGCCCACTGGAGCTCGAGCGCACCAGCACCATCGTGGAGCAGGTGATCCGGCCCACCGGATTGCTGGATCCGACTATCGAGGTGAAGCCCACTGACGGACAGATCGATGACCTGCTGCACGAAATCCGCAACCGCGTGGAGCAACAGGAGCGAGTGCTGGTGACCACGCTCACCAAGCGCATGGCGGAGGAGCTGGCCGACTACTTGTCTGAGGCGGGCATCCGCAACCACTATCTGCACTCCGACATCGAGACGCTGAACCGGGTGGAGATCCTGCGGGACCTGCGGCTGGGCATCTACGACGTGGTGGTGGGCATCAACCTGTTGCGGGAGGGCCTGGACCTGCCCGAAGTCAGCCTCGTTGCGATCCTGGACGCCGACAAGGAAGGATACCTGCGCTCGACCACCTCACTGATCCAGACCGTGGGTCGCGCCGCCCGTCACGCCTCCGGGCATGTGATCATGTACGCCGACCGGGTTACCGTCTCGATGCAGAACGCCATTGATGAAACCTACCGTCGCCGGGCGATCCAGGGGGCGCACAACGAACGCCACGGCATCGAGCCGCAGTCGATCCATAAGGCAGTGCGTGACATCACCGAGGGCCTGCGCGGCGTCGCGGAGACCAAGGCCTCCTACCAGGTCGCGCGGGAGGAGATGTCACGGGACGACATGTACCGGGTGATCAAGGACCTGGAGTTTCAGATGAAAGAGGCCGCCCGCTCCCTGGAGTTCGAGAAGGCGGCTCACCTGCGGGACGAGATGCTGGAACTCAAGAAGATCATCGTCACCGAGGAGAAGATGCTGGCAGTGGCGGGCGCCTAGTCCTACCAGCGCTGGGCCAGGTTGGTGACGAGGTTGTAGATGAACCAGCCGTCGCCGGTGCGGAACTCCTGGGGCTTGGCGGTCTGCGCGTCTCGCATGACGCCGATGCCGTCGGCGTAAGGGTCGAAAGACACGATGCGGTCGTAGCGGATGCGGAACCGCTTGCGCGGTCCGTGGAAGTAGATGTGCTTGCTGGTTACGCCCAGGAGCCCGGTGTCCTCGTGAACGGTCTCCTCCCACTCCACGGCACGACTGCTGAAAGTGCTGGGACGGTAATACAGGCCCTTGGCGACACGAATGCTGACGCCGTGTGACGTGCCGCGGCGTTCCCGCCGGGTCTTCACCTCGTAGTAATCGACGCCGTCGATGACCCAGACCAGCTGCTCGGACTTCATCAGGTTGAAGGGGATCTGCGGCAACTCGCCCAGCCGTTCGGGGATCAGGCCTTCGGCCGCTTCGCGGATCACGGCCGACTTGATCATGTTGTGGTACGCGCCGTTGGCGTCCACGTCTGACTGTTCCAATCCGAAGCGCTGCAGGTAACGGATCAGGGCGTTTTCTTCGTCGAGGGACAGCACGCCGTCCTCCAGGGAGCCCTCGACCGCGGCTTCCCAGGCCTGGATGAGTAGCGACCTGCGCTCGGCGCGGGCGAACCCCGATTCTTCCATGGTATGGGCGAGGTCGTCCAAATGATCGTCACCCGTGTTGGTGGCCAGGGCCGCCAGCCTGGCGTCCAGCATGAGACGATCCCGGGCTGCCCGGTCCAGATCCGCGGTTGCTTCCCGGCCTGCCTTGTGCTCCTCTTCGATGGCGAATTGATCGCGGAAGTCCCGCAATCGGGCCTCTTCGGCCTGGGTCAGGATACCGTCGGCCAAGCCCTCGCGCACGGCCTGATGCCAACCCTCGGCGATCGCCGCGCGGATCCCGTCCTCATTGATGTATGCGCCGGCGGCGATGGCTTCGAGGTCCCCCACCAGGGCGGCCTCGCTGAAATGCGGTTGGCCGGCTGCGTCGGCGACCAACGCGACCATCCGTTGGCGTCCAGCGCGATGGGCGTTGTCGCATTCCTTGTGACTGCGGCGCAGAAAGCCGGCCTTCTCGCCGCAGTGTTTGCAGCTGCCCATTGGATCCCTAGGCCAACCGGGAGGTCACCAACTCATGCAGTTCCTTGAGCACGGCAGCGTTCTCTTCAAGGGTGAATTCGTCCACGAGGTAGTCATGCTCGCCGCTGACCCCACTCACGGCTCCGGCGTCCACGAGAAACCGGATGCAATCCGCGTCCGTGTCAACGTCGGGGAGCAGGTTCCGGCCAACCTCCAGCGACAGGGCGGCAACCAGCCCGTATCCACCCCAGTTGGAAGTGCTGGAAATTACGAGCTGATCACAGCCAACTACGGCAGGGTTATCGGGTAACTGGTCGGCTTTCGCGACCACGTCCGCCAGGTTGCCCATGCCAATCTCGTTGCCGCCGTCGCCGATGCCGATGGAAGGCAGTCCCAGGCCGAATAGTTTGTCGACGCGGGCCGTCTGCGGCGATATGTCACGGGCGCGCATGTTCCGGTAGATGCCGGCGGCGTCCGGCGAGCAGCGCTCGATTGAGACCATCAACGCCGGGTTGAACTCGTCGACGATGGCGGTTGCCGAGGCGTCGTTGCCTGCGGCGTCGTCAGAGATGGGGAAATCGATCACTCGCGAAGAGTCGCCGGCGTGCCCCAACCAGGACGCCATCATGCCGGCCACCGGTGCGTCGGCGACGTAAATGACGGAGTGGCCGAGACTCCGAACGGCATTCCCTATGGCAAAGGCGCCGGGCGGCCCGTCCGTTTCCGGCGCGTCGCTCATGAGGATATAGAAGCCGGTGGTGATGACCACGGGGCCCGGATGCTGCAGGATGTAGCGCGCTGCCCGGGCGCAAAAATCGTCCGGCACGTGCGGCCGGAGAGCGCCAATCCCGCGCCGGTCGTGGTCCAGGACTATGTCTTCGATGGTGCGCGTCATGATGCTCCGTGTTCAGATTACTGCGTAGTCGGAGTCGCGGCGGTCGGTGATGAACATTTTTCCGGGAGAATGGGTGATCATCAGGGGAGGCTTGCAGTTGAGGGCGACGGCCTGGGGCGTCACTCCGCAAGCCCAGAAGACCGGTGTTTCGCCCGGCTTGATTTCCACCGCCTCGCCGAACTCGGGGGCGTTGAGGTCGCGGATGCCGATGGCGTCGGGGTCGCCGATATGAATGGGAGCGCCATGGGTGTCCGGGAACCGGGAGGTCACCTGCACGGCACGGACGATTTGCTCCCGTGGGATCGGGCGCATGCTCACCACCATGGGGCCGGAGAACATGCCGGCGGGCCGGGTGGCGATGTTGGTGATGTACATTGGCACGTTGCTGCCGGCCTCCTGATGTCGCAGGGGGATGCCGCAGTCGGCCAACGCGGCTTCGAAGGAGAAGCTGCAACCCAGGAGGAAAGAAACCAGGTCATCCCGCCAAACATCGGCCACCGATGCCAATTCGTCGACCATTTCGCCGTTTTCATAGATGCGATAGGCGGGCACGTCGGTGCTGATGTCCGCGCCCGGAGCGGTGAACGAGGGCTCGACCGAGCCGGGCTCGATGACCTCCAGGAGTGGGCAGGGTTGCGGGTTGCGCTGGCAGAACAGGAGGAAATCGAACGCGAGGTCACGGGGCAGAACGGCGAGGTTTGCCTGCACGTGCCCATTGGCCAGGCCGGAGGTGACGCCGCCGTATTCTCCGGCTCGGATCAGCCGGCGCAGTTCGGCAGGGTGGGTGGGGAGCATGGTCGCGGTGGTCATGGTGTGTCTCCAATTGGAACGGCGGGCTTGGCACGCCGTGTCGTATGCTAGAATTGCGCCGTTCGCACGCAATGATAGACAGGTGACCCGCCAGCGTCAATTTCAGGGCGGGTCTCGGGCGAATCAAACCAGCAATCAGGATTCCGGTTTGTATAACGTGTTCTTGCTCACTCGTCCGGGCGATGCAATGACCTTCCTGGCGGCCCAGATAGATCTCTCCGGGCTATCGTGTCGGGCGGGCAGCGACGTCATGGAACTCGAAGACGTAGCGCAGACCGACAAGCTGGACGTGGTGTTGCTGGACCTGTCGGCGGTGGGGATCGGCGCGCAATCGGTGATCGAACGGGTCAACCAACTGCATCTGCCCACCCTGCTGGTCATGGATTCAACGGCGATTGGCCAATTCGATCCCGCGATCAATCCCGACGACTTCATCGTGGCTCCGCTGGATTCTGCTGAACTGCTGGCCCGTGTCGGCCAGATTGTGTACCGCCGAGACGGGCGTGGCGGGGATCAGTTGATCCGGGTCGGGGAGCTGACCATAGACCTGCAGAGCTACGAGGTCACCATGGCCGGCCGGCGGATCTCGCTGACCTACAAGGAGTTCCAACTCCTCACCCTGCTGGCGTCCAATCCCGGCCGCGTCTACACCCGAGAGGCGTTGCTGAACCAGGTTTGGGGTTACGACTACCTCGGCGGCACGCGGACGGTGGACGTGCACATCCGGCGGCTGCGATCCAAGCTGGAAGACCCCGACCACCTGTTCGTGGAGACCATCTGGAACGTTGGCTACCGCTTTCGCGACGTTGCTGCGGAGGGATGAAGCGCAGCATCGGGACCCGCTCTTCCCCAATGGGTCGCGCTCGCGCCCCGGTCAGTCGCTGATGCTGCCCTGAACCCGGGCCAGGAAGCGGTCCCTTTCCGCGACGATGCCCGCGTGCTTCGGGTCGGTCAATTCCGGATCAGCGTCGAGGATGGCTGCGGCCTCCTGACGTGCCAGTGCCATCAGGTCTTGGTCGAACACGCTGGCGATGCGAAGCGTGGTCTGGTCGCCGCTCTGGGTGGTGCCGAAAATGTCCCCTTCGTGGCGCATCTGCAGGTCGATCTCGGCCAGCTTGAACCCGTCGCGGTTGTTTTCCAGGGCTGACAGGCGCTCCCGCGCCCTCTCCGACTCCGACTCGGACATGAGCAGGCAGTAACTGCGGTGTTCCCCACGACCCACGCGGCCGCGGAACTGGTGCAGCTGGGCCAGCCCGAAGCGGTCAGCGCCGTCGATCATCATCACCGTGGCGTTGGGAACGTCGATGCCAACCTCCACCACGGCGGTGGCCACCAGGACGTTCAACTCGCCGTCCCGGAACTGGCGCATCACCTTGTCTTTGTCCCGTGAGGACAGGCGACCGTGGAGGAGGCCGATGTTTAGATCGGGGAACACATCATTCGAAAGGCGTTTGTGTTCCTCGGCGGCGGCGCGCACATCCAGATTTTCCGACTCCTCCACCAGCGGGCAGATGATGAACGCCTGCCGGCCGGCCTCCACCTGCTGGCGCACGAACCCGTAGGCGGCGTTGCGCTTGTCTTCAGGGACTAGTCGCGTGAGGATGTCCTGCCGACCCGGAGGCAACTCATCGATGGTCGACACGTCCAGGTCACCGTAGAGGGTAAGCTGCAGCGTGCGGGGTATGGGCGTCGCCGACATCATGAGGGCGTGGGGTTGCTCCGTGCCGACGCCCCGGAGCGCGGTGCGCTGGGCGACGCCGAAGCGGTGCTGCTCGTCAGTGATGGCCAGACACAGCCCGGGCAGATCCACTCCGTCCTGGATCAGAGCGTGGGTGCCGATCAGCAGGTCGAGGTGGCCCTCCGAGGCCAGGCGCAGGACCTCGCGTCGGGGCGCCGCCCGGGTGCTGCCGGTCAGCAGGCCCACGGTGAAAGGGCGGCGCAGGCTGGGGAGGTACGCGGAGAAGACGTTGGGCTGCTGCAGGGGTTGCTCGAAGGTGGAGAGAAGCCGCCCAACCGTGGCGAAGTGCTGCTCCGCCAACACCTCGGTCGGCGCCATGAGGGAAGACTGGCGATTGTCCGACGCCGCCGCCAGAATCGCGGTCAACGCGACCAGCGTCTTGCCGCTCCCCACTTCGCCCTGCAACAGGCGGCTCATGGGAGGCGTGCCCCGGGCCATGTCGGCCAGGATTTCGCCAATGCAGCGCACCTGAGCCTTGGTGGGGGTGAAGGGAAGTTCGGAAAGGAACCCATCCACCGCCGGGCCGCTGTATTGCACCGGTGTCCCGATGGCGTCCCGCTCGCGATGCCGGCGGCGGCCCAGGATGGCCATCTGGAAGGCCAGTATTTCATCGAAGGCCAGACGGCGGCGCGACCGGTCGGCATGGGTCAGGTCCGGCGGGTAGTGCGCATCGCTGATGGCCTGGCGCAGGCCGACCAACCGCGTGCGCGCCAGCGTATCCTCCGGCATGGTTTCCGCAACGCCGCCCAGGAACCTTTCCAGAGCGCGCCAGGTGAGGCTTCGCAGGTTGCGCGCGGTCATGCCCTGGGTGAGGCGATACACCGGTGTGATGCGGCCCGCGTTCAGGGGCGGCGCGGATTCGGTAACCACGTCGTAGTCGGGTGACTGGATTGCCAGCCGGCCCCGGTTGAGTTCGGCCCTGCCATGCACGACCATGGCGCTGCCGGATCTAAGGCTGCGGGCGAGGAAACCCTGTCCGTACCACTGCAGGTCGATGGCTCCGGTGTGGTCGCGCAGCGTCCCCTCAACCAGTTGCAACCTGCGCTGGCCGATATTGGAGGCACGGATGTTCACCAGCTCGCCTTCCAGGGTGAAGGTTGCGCCGGCGTAAATGTCGGCGATGTTGGTGACGTCGGCCCGGTCGTCGTACCGGCGCGGCAGCATGTAGAGCAGGTCCCTCACCGTGGCGGCCCCAAGCGACTCAAGGCGTTTTACGGTCCGGGCGTCCATGCGCCGGATCGCGGAGACGGGTTCGTCCGGATTGCCCGGGTTGGAGGCGGGAGCGGGCGCTACGTGCTGCCGCCGTCGCACGGGCACGTGGTGAACCGTATCGCCGGGGCCGAAGAGCTGAGTTTCCGCGACCGTCTCGGTCTCCGCCGGGTCTACCGGGCCCGGCGATGGCAGACTGTCGCGCCGAGAGCCGGCCGCTTGGGTCTCGCCGGCCAGGATGGCGCGCCAGGCGGCTACCCACTCTCGGCGTCGCCCTTGCGGAAGTTCGCGGTACGGCGCCGATATCAGAGTCGCGACGCGGTCGGGATGTTCTTCGAGGACCGCCCGGAGCTCGGGTTCCCAGCGCTCGATAAAACGGCGTATGCCGCCGCTCACCGCATTGTCGCCGAAACCCTTGTGTTCCTCCAGGGCAAGGATTTTGGCAAAGGCGTCGCGCCAAACGGGAACGGTTTCACCGCAGTGCGTGTCCATTCTCCCGACTCCATGCGGAGCCCGATTGTGTTCGGATCGGCCGGCGGGCGGCCGTCAGGGGAGGGTGGAGACTGCCACCGCGCCCGGACCCACGTGGGTCCCGATGGCGGAACCGACCTGCAGGGTGTAGGTGTTTTCAGGATTTACCAGGTCGGACAGGCGGTCCCGCATCTCTTCGGCCGGCCCGACGTCGGTGGTATAAGCGACGGCGAGTTTGGAGGCCGGGCCCTGTTCGCGCACCAACTCCTCCAGCCGTTGCAGTCCGCGGCGCATGTTGCGGGGCCGGTCGACCGGGAGCACCTCGCCATTGGCCACTTTGAGGATTGGTTTCACCTTCATCAATGAACCCATGAAGGCCTGGGCCTTTCCGATCCTGCCGCCCTTCTGCAGGTATTCCAACGTGTCCACCATGGCGAATCCGTAGCTGCCACCGGCGCGGGATTGGGCGGCGGAGACCACAGAATCAAGGGTGGCGTCCGGCGCGGCGGCGTCCTCGGCAGCGGCGATGACCTGGAGCATGTGTCCCACGGAAGCGGTGCCGGAGTCGACCACGGTCACGGCGCCATCGTCAAATTGCGACGCGGCCTGGGCAGCGGAGTTGTACGTGCCGCTGAGTTGCCTGGCGACGGTGACGCACACCACCTGGTCGCCGGCCGAGACCAGGGGTTCCATCGCGCCGGTAAAGTCGCCGGGCGTGGGTTGCGATGTGCTCGGCAGTTGCGATGAGGACTGGAGGCGAGCGTAAAACTGGGTGGGATTGATGTCGATACCCTGGCGGAAGGACTCCTCTCCGAACAGGACGTAGGCTGGGACGACGCAGATTCCGAAATGTTCGACGGTATCCCGGGTAATGTCGCAGGTACTGTCTGTGATGATTTTTATGGCCATGCGGGACGCTCCTTCGCCGACTCGCGACTGAACTGAGTTATTCCACTGACACCAGGTACGGATAATGGGGCTGGCCGCCTTCGTACACGTCCACCTCTGCTCCCCCGTATGCTTCCTCCATCTCTTCCTGCAGGGCGGCGGCCGATTCGGCCGAAGCGCCCTCCCCCCAATACAGCGTAATCACGCTGTTTTCGTCGGCGGACGAGTGCGGCAGTCCCTCGCGGACGGCGTCGTCGGCGGTTTCCGCAAGGGCGGCGAGTTGCCCGTCCAGGATTGCCATGTACTCGCCCTCGTGGACTTCCCTGCCGTCGACCACGGAGTCGCGGACTGCCTGGGTTATCTCAAGGGTTTCCACGCCGGCGCGAGCTGATTCCATGTTCGCCATATTGTCGTCGACGGACACTTCCGGGTTGAACCCGAGCAGCGCGCCGGTGCCCTGGGGCATGGTACGGGTTCCCAGGACGTGCAACGTTATTTCGCCGGTGTCGGCTTCCGTCGCCTGGTTGGCGGTGAGAATGACGTTGTGGTTGTTGGGCAGGACAATGACATCCGTGGTGCCGGCGGACATGGCGGCGTCGATGATTTCGCTGGCGCTGGGGTTTAGTGTTTGCCCGCCCGGAATGATGGCCGCGCTACCGGCATCCAGGAACAGGTCGGCAAGACCCTTTCCTGAGGCGACTGCTATCACCGAAATGCCGGCCCGGATCTCGGTGGGCCGGGCGCGCTCCCGGTGCCCCGCCGCCCAGTCGCGGTTTTGCAGGCTCATGTTGTCGATTTTCAGCTCATCCAGGTCGCCGAAGCCGATGCCGTAACTCAGCGCCGAGCCGGGGTCGGTGGTGTGGACGTGGATGCGTACCGCCTGCCCGCCACCCACGACGACGGTGGAGTCGCAGATTTCGGAGAATCCTTCCCGTAACACGTCCACGTTCAACTCTTGTCCGTGGATGACGAACTGGGTGCAGTAACCGAATTCATCCGCCTCGTGGGCGTCGAGGAAATCGGCGTCGACGGCAACCGACGCCGTCTGGTGCGGGTTGATCACGCCGCCCACGCTGCGCAGGCCCAGATCGACGGCCGGGCCGCTCTCGCCCAGAAGATGTTGCAGCGCGCCGCCGATGATCGCCACGACCCCCAAGCCTCCGGAGTCGACCACGCCCGCTTCCTTGAGCACAGGCAACTGGTCTGGGGTGCGGGCCAGGGCTTCAATCGCGCCGTCGTATGCCACCCGCCACAAGGCGATGACGTCCTGCTCGCCGGCGTCGTTGGCCCGCACGGCGGCATCAGAGGCGCCCCGAATTACCGACAGCATTGTGCCCTCGCGGGGTTCGCTCACCGCATGGTAGGCGGAGTCCGTCGCCGAGCGGAACGCGGCCACGGCGTGGGACGAGTCGATCTCGACAGATCCGGCAACGCCGTCGGCGAAACCTCGCAGCAACTGCGACAGGATGACGCCGCTGTTGCCGCGGGCTCCCCAGAAGGCGCCGGTGGCGATGGATTCCGCGACTTCCCCGGCGGTGTCCGCGTCGGCGTCCTTGTTCATCTGATCAACGCCCGAGCGGAGCGTGAGCAACATGTTGGTACCGGTGTCGCCGTCCGGAACCGGGAAGACATTCAGCGCGTTGGCGGCGTCCCGATACAGTTCCATGTAGGCGACTGCGCCGAGCATAGCCTGACGCAGATCTGAACCCTGTAACGTGGTGAAAAGCGATGTCATGCCAAAACTGTTATCGGATAAGTATTGGTCGCGAGTATATCACAGCGGATTTTCCGTTCCGCATTGACATATTTGCCGGGGTTTGAGGAGTCCTCTGATTTGCCGGCCGGCAATTGACGTGGCACACTCTGGACATCCAGCGATTTCCGCGAACGAAGAGGCGCCCATGAGTCAGCAACTTCCGCCTGAAGTCCTCAACCTGATCGATGCCGCACTCACCGAAGACCAGGCTTTCAATGATCCGACCACCCAGACTTTGATACCGGATGGCGTGATGGGGAATGGCATGCTGCGAGCCAAGGCCGACGGCGTGCTTGCCGGTGGCCCGGTGGCGGAGGCAGTATTCAGACGCATTGACCCGGGGCTCGAGGTCGAGCTGCTGCTGGGCGACGGAACCGAACTTGAGCCCGGCACGGATATCGCCAGCGTCGTGGGATCGGCGGCGGCGATCCTGCGGGCCGAACGTACCGCGCTGAACTTCATGCAGCGCATGAGCGGAATCGCCTCCGCGACCAACCGGTACGTGCGTGCGGTTGAAGGTACGGCGGCGCGCATCGTCGATACCCGCAAGACCGCCCCGGGACACCGGTATCTGGACAAGTACAGCGTACGCATGGGCGGCGGATACAACCATCGCATCAACCTGGCGGACGGCATCCTGATCAAGGACAACCACTTGGCAGCGCGGGCCTCTCTGGAAGAGCCTTTGGGAGCCGTCGTGCGCCACGCTATATCGCGCGCATCCCACACCATCCGCGTTGAGGTCGAGGTGGAGTCGCTGGAGCAGGTCCGCGAGGCGGTGGATGCCGGCGCGCACATCATCATGCTGGACAACATGCCGGTGGAAATGATGCGTGAGGCGGTGGAGATCATCGGCGGTCGGGCATCCATAGAGGCGTCCGGAGGGATCACGCTGGCCACCGTGCGCGACGTGGCGCAGACCGGAGTGGACCTGATCAGCATCGGCGGCCTGACCCACTCCACTGATGCGCTCGACATCTCCCTGGATCTGGAGTTTCCTGACTAGCATCCGCTCTCGCCGAACCACCGGCTTGAACGCGGGTGGCGCGCGGCGGTATATTGCCGGTGCCAGTCCCAACAATCTAAGCGCAAGGAGCATTCTCCAATGGCCCGTTTGAGTGATGTAACCCGTGATCAACTCGCCCCTGAACACCAGGAATTTTTCGACTCCATTGCCAGCAGTCGCGGCAGCGTCCGCGGCCCGTACGGCGTGCTGCTGCATAGCCCCGACCTGGCGGCGAGAGTGGCGCACACCGGCGCCTACGCTCGGTTCGACCTGGATATTTCCGAAGCCCACCGCGAGATCATCATCTGCGCGACGGCCCGGGAGATCCGCCAGCAGTACGAGTTCTCGGCCCATGCCCGCCTGGCGCGGCAGGCCGGCGTCTCGGAAGACGTGGTCAACGCCATCGCCACTGGAAAAGCGCCCGAGGGCTTGAGCGGCATTGAGGCCTCTCTGGTCAAGTACGTCCAGGAGTTGTTCCGCAACCACAAGGTGAGCGACGAGACTTTCGACGCCGTTTCCGGCCATTTCGGAATTCAGAAGACGTTGGAAATCACCGTGCTCATGGGCCACTATCTCCTGGTGGGCCAGGTCCTCTCCGCCTTCGAGGTAGACCTTCCCGAGGGTGTGCAGCCGGAGATAACCTAATCGCGGGTTGGTTCAACCAACACAGCGCAAATCACCTGAAACGACGCCTACCCTGAGGAGAACCGACCATGGAACCCCTGATTCGCAACATTAAAGACTTTCCCGCCGGCGCTCCGGCCCGTCTGATCAGCGCCGACGACAACCCGGCGCTGGTAACCCTGGCCTATTCCGTTATCGAGCCGGGCGGCACCAGTTCACATCACATCCACGAGTGGGAGCACGAGGTCTACATCATTGAGGGAAGCGGCACGCTGGTGGCGGATGGCAAGGAATACCCCGTCAAAGCCGGCGATGCGATGTTCATTCCTCCCATGGTGGACCACGTTACCCGCAACGACGGCGGCGATGGCAACATCCGCCGGATCGAAATCAACCCCATCTCCGCGGCCAGCGGCAACGCCCGCCCCGGCGGGTCGGAACCCGGGGCCGGCACTCCGCCCGTGATCCGCAACCACGCGGACCTGAACGCCGAGACTGGGCACACCATGCTGGGCGGGCGGGACGGTTGTCCCAACTACCTCATGCTGTACAACGGCGCGATGCAGCCCGGCGCGGTGAGCCATCCCGAAACGGGCGGACACAACCACGAGTGGGACCACACTGTCTTCGTCCTCGAGGGGACGGGTACGCTGGTGGTGTCGGGCACGGAGTACACGGTGACGGCCGGCGACGCCATCCGGGTTCCGCCGGTTGAGCATCACCAGTGGAAGAACGAGACCGACGCTCCGATGCTGCGGGTCACCTTCAACGACATCAAGTCGGAAGGCCACGGCTGATTCAAGGCCGAAGGCGTCATCAGACACGAGGCGATCGCGGGCCATAGCGACGCGGTTGCCTCGTTCGCGTTTCAGACCGCCAGGATCGTTTCCATATGGCAGAATCCACCCTCATTCATTCCGTGCGGGGGCGTGAAGTGCTCGACTCGCGCGGCAATCCCACCGTGGAGGTTGACGTAACGCTGCATGGCGGCGCTTTCGGTAGCGCGATCGTACCGTCCGGAGCGTCGACCGGGCGGCATGAGGCGGTGGAACTGCGGGACGGCGATCCGACCCGGTATGAAGGCAAGGGTGTGTTGCGGGCGGTCGCAGCCGTGAACGACGTTATCAGCCCTGCGGTTTGCGGAATCGCCGACGCCGCCGATCAGCGCGAGTTGGACGGCCGGCTGCGCGAGTTGGACGGTACGGCCAATAAGGCTAACCTGGGAGCCAACGCGATCCTGGGCATTTCCCTTGCCGCCGCTCATGCCGCTGCCAACGCCGCAGGGCAACCGCTCTACCGGTACCTGGGCGGACCGGACGCCTGCGTCGTTCCGATGCCGATGGTCAACATCATCAGCGGCGGGCGACACGCGGCCGGCGGCCTGGACATGCAGGACTTCCTGGCAATCCCCATCGGCGCCGAAACCTACCGTGAGGCGTTGCAGATGGTGGTGGCGGTGTACCGGGCGGTGGGCCGCGTCCTGTCCCAGACCGGACCCTACGCCTACGGTGTCGCCGACGAGGGCGGATACGGCCCGCCACTGCCCTGCCACGAGGACGCGCTGGGCCTGCTCTACGATGCCACCCGCTTGGCCGGCTACCGGTGCGCCCGGGACGGCGATATCGCCATCGGGCTCGATGTGGCGGCCACCGAGTTCGCCGGTGATGGTGGACAATACGCGCTGAACGCCGAGGGTCGCACATTCACATCCGAGGAACTGGTCGACCTGCTGGACCACTGGGGCAAGACCTACCCCATCATTTCCATCGAGGACGGCCTGGCCGAGGACGACTGGGAAGGCTGGGACTACCTGACGCGAAAACTGGGCGGTGCAACCCAACTGATCGGCGACGATTTGTTCACCACGAACCCCGGACGCCTGACGCGTGGCGCCAACGACGGGATCGCCAACGCGGTCCTGGTGAAACCCAATCAGATTGGCACCCTGACCGAGACATTGGAAACCGTCAAGTTGGCGCAGGGGCGGGGCTACCTCCCGGTGATCTCGGCCCGATCCGGGGAGACGGAGGACACCACCATCGCCGACCTCGCCGTGGCCACCGGGGCCGGACAGATCAAGATCGGCTCGATCACCCGCTCCGAGAGACTCGCCAAGTACAACCGGCTACTGCGTATAGAGGAAGAGCTAGGGCAGCAAGCTCGCTTTGCTGGACGGGATGTTTTCGCTCGGTTCTTGACACCATGACGACCGGGGCTGAGTTGGGGATGGAAATCCTCAACGAACAGGCGGCGCGCTTGGGGTTGGACCTATCGGCGGACCAGTTGGCGCAATTCGCCCAGTACCAGCGGCTGCTCGCAGAGGCGAATCAGCGGGCGAACCTGACGGCCATCACCGATCCCGAAGCCGTGCAGGTGCGGCACTTCTTTGATTCGTTGACCGCCGTGAAGGCGGTCGACGACTGGCGGGACAACCTTCGGGTGGTCGATCTCGGCGCCGGCGCGGGGTTTCCCGGGGTTCCGCTCAAGATTGTTTTTCCAGGCATCCGGTTAACGCTGGTGGAATCGACGGCCAAGAAGACGGCATTTCTCCACACCCTGGCAGCGGGTCTGGGCCTGGACGATGTGGACATTGTCACAATGCGGGTCGAGGACTTGGCGCGCACGGAGGGTTACCGCGGCCAATTCGATGTCGCCCTCGCTCGCGGGGTGGCGTCGTTGTCGGTGCTCGTCGAGTACGCGCTCCCGCTCTGCAAAGGGCACGGGACATTGGTGGCGTGGAAGGGAAGGGACGGTCCCGCTGAGGCGCAATCGGCGATCAACGCGCTGTCGGAGCTGGGCGGGAAGGTTACGGGCGTCGTTTCCATGAACGATCTGTCGCCGCCGCTGCCCCCGGACCGTTGGCTCATTACCGTGGAAAAGGTGCGCCGGACGCCGGGGAAGTATCCCCGTCGGGTCGGCGTTCCGGCCAAGCAGCCGTTATAGGACAATCGAGGCCGGCTCGACGCGACCGCCCGTTGTCCAACCCCGGGCGCGATAGTAGTCGTCGATCATCCGGTCCAAGTCTTCCTTGGTGAGACCCACGCCAGCCGCGACACCGTCCGCGAGGGGTTCGTTCAGGGCGCGATCCGGAAGGGTGTCGTCGGAGCGCCGCCAGCCCCAACGCTGGTTGTAGCGCTTTTTGAGGTCCGCTATCTGGGCGGCAGCGCGGCGCAGTTCGGCGGCGTCGAAATCGTCCCATCCGGTCACCATGCGGTAAACGGCAGCCGATTCTTCCCAGAAATCGCCGAAAGCCCGGCGGAGGAACTTGCACCAGATAAGCGAATCCAGCGCCGCCGCGAAGTCCTCGCTGTCGGCCGCGATCTTCCCGCGTCGTCCGTCGACGGCCAGGCGGTCCACCTCCGGCGAGAAGTCGGCGTCGTAAGCCGAGGTGCGGTTGTGGCAGGCGCCGCGCGGGGTCGTGGCCAGGCCCAATGCCAGGGTCTTCAGGCTGCGGGGTTCGTAGCCGGGCATCTCCAGCCCCTTGACCTGCATGGCCCAGGCCCCTGATCCGCCGCCAACCCGTTCGGCGGCCAGACGAGTGCCGTCGGCCAGTAGGTTGCCCAGCACACCACGACGGTAGCCGATGTCTTCCAGGAGTTGGATTACTGCCGCGCCGTCACCGAAGTTCAGCCCCGCGTGGGCGAGGTCGGCGCCGTCGCGGAGGTCCAGGGACGGCAACAACCCGCGCCCGGCGGTTTCCATGGCCCAGGCGATGACGCCGCCGGCGGAAATGGTGTCCAGACCCAGTTCGTCGCAGCGGCGCACGGCGCGGATGACCGCATCGGGATCGCCGACGCCCACCAACGGGCCCAGGGCGAAGAGGCTTTCGTACTCCAGGCGGGCGCTGACCTCGCCGTCCTTCTGCGTCCCCTGCGCCTTACTTCCCACCGTGACGATCTTTTCGCATCCGATGGTGCAGTTGGCGCAGTGGGCGGAACGAGTGGTCTTGGTCTGGTGCAGCGCCTCGCCGCTGACCGCCTCGGCGTCCTCGAAGGTGGACTGCTGGAAGTTGCGCGTGGGCAGCGTGCCCAGGCGGTTGAACACGGAGACGTTGGCGATGGTCCCCAACTCGCGGTACTTCGCGGTGGCGGCCCCGAGGCTGCGCCGGCTGAGGTCCCGGGCGTAACCTCGCAGGTCTTCAGGATGGGCCACCGGCGGGTCCGAGTCAGGATTTCCTCTAACGGCGATTGCCTTCAGGTTCTTGCTGCCCATGACCGCCCCGGGGCCGCAGCGTCCGGCCTGTCGTCCGCCGTCGTTGGCGATGCTGGCGAAGCGGACCAGGTTCTCCCCGGCCGGGCCGATGCAGGCCACCCGCACGGGACGCCGGCCACCGTCGTCCAGCTCCTGTTTGACCGTTGCTTCGGTGTCCAGCGTGGAAAGGCCCAGCAGGTGGCCGGCGTTCCTGATGTGTGGGACACCGTCGGTATCGATGTGGAGCAGAGCCGGATGTTCGGAGCGCCCGGCGATCACCAGCGCGTCTCCGCAGGCCCGTTTCAGCTCAACGGCCAGGTGGCTGGAAGACAGCCCATCGGCGATAAAACCGGTGAGCGGGGAACGAGTCATCACGGCGAACTTGCTCGAGGTCGTCAGGCGGGTGCCGACGAGCGGACTGGTAACGAAAATCAGCGGATTGTCGGGAGACAATGCCGAATCGAGCAGTTGCTTCCGGTTATCATCCGAAAGGATTTCACCGTCGTGGTCAACGATAGGGCTGCCGTAACGATGCAACATCCAGGTACCCAGGCCGATGCCCCCTACGGTAGCCCGCAAGGCATCTTGAGGTATCGGGTCGCGTCGATATTCGCCGGTGGTCAGGTCAACCACCGTCGCAAAACCACGGTAGCCATAGAGCGCGTCCATGACACTCAGCCACCGGCCTGGTTGGACAAGAGCAGGATCGAGTCTCCCTCCTGCCAGGGCCAAACTGCGTCGGTATCGGGCGACAAAAAGGCCAGGCCATTACGGTTCAAGGCGTAGCCGTCCGCCACGGCAGCCGCGCCGTCCTCAGCGAGATGCAGCGCGTTGCCGACCAGCGAGGGGCATTCGCGAGCCAGGGCGTCGACCAGCGCCGGGACGGGAGACCGCGTGTCTACAGTGAGCGTCACGCTGCTGGCGCCGGCGTGGATACGTGCCATGCCGAATAACTCCACGGTGACGACCACCAAATTGCGGGGAGCGGTCAGCGAGTTCATCGTGCCAGTTCCATGGCCCGCGCCAAATCTTCCGGCCGGTTGATGTTGAAGAAACTGAGCAGGTCGGGATCGAAGTCCCGGATGTCGTTCTCCGGTACGTACCGGACGGCAACGTCGTCGAAGAAACCGGATATTTTCAGCTGACCGGCTCTCAGCCGGGCCTCGATCGGTGGCAGGCAACGTCGCGTGTACAAGGCGTGGGTAGGTTCGGGGCGGCCATCCACGACCGGAACGACCGCGTCAAATCCGTCGCGCAACGACGCCAGGTGCGATAACAGGGGCGCCGACAGGAAGGGCATGTCGCAGGCCGACACCAGGGACCATTGGGTCGGCGAGGCGTTCAACCCGGTGTAGATGCCGCCGAGCGACCCGCAATCGGGAAACACGTCGACGGCGACCAGGTGGTCATCGTCCAGCGGCAGTTCGGCGGCGCGATCCTGGTCAGCAACCACGACCACCACGTGATGGGCGGAGACCGCTTCGGACGCGCGTCGGATCACTCGTCTGATGAGCGGTTCTCCGGCGAAGGGTTCAACCGCCTTGTCGCGTCCCAGTCGCCGGCTCTGGCCGCCGGCAAGGATTACGGCTGTGATTGCTGATTTGCCGACGGAATTCATAACGGAGATCGTCCCGGAGACCGGATAAGTTCAGCATATCACCGACAAATGGGAATCGCACGTTATCCGCCGGGCAGAACGGGGCAATCGCATCCTGATTGAAACGCCGCCGGCATTCCAGCGAAAGCGGGAATCCGTTGTTCGAAATGACCAGCCTCGTGGACGATGCGCGTTCTGTACTGTCAATGGAATCCGTCTATCGCCGGAGCGACGAGTGCGGATTTGTCGAAATATGATTGCCCCGCCGGGCAGGAGCGGTCAAACTCCCTGCTCGCCCAGAAATTCCCGGATGCGCTGCACGCACCATTCGGGGTAGATGACGTTTACGCCGTGGCCCAGGCCGGGCCACACATCCAGACGGCTGTTGGGGATTTCGGAGGCCATGAACTCCTGCTGCTCCATGCCTGTTGTCAGCGATTCGTCGCCGGTGAGCAGCAGTGTGGGGACTTTGATGTCCTTCAGGTGCGGGCCGAAGTCGAGGCTGTCGAGGTAACTGTGAAGAGCCTGGCCAATCTCGGGCGGCGTCTTGTCCATCTCGGAGATGTACCAGTCCTTGAGGCCCTCGTCGGCGTGGCGCATGTCCAGACGGAAGTTGATGGTCGCCGCGCTCCATGCTCCGATGCCGCCCTGCTCCATGGTGGCCAGCCAGCTGCCTCCCGGCGTGGAGTTTTCGCGGCGAGTCAGGCGACACGGCGAGTTGCACAGCGCCAACGCCCGGCACCGGTCCGGATAGTCATGGGCGAACTGCATCCCCATGATGCCGCCGAACGATTCGCCGACGTAAACGACGCGTTCCACGCCGGCGTCGTCGAGGATCGCCAACAGGTCTCCCATGAGCGTGTCCAGCGTGGGTTGGTAGCGGGCGGGGTCGATGGCAGACTGGCCCATGCCGCGCATGTCCGGGCGGATGACCCGATACTCGCGGCCCAGCAGGGGCGGCCAGTTGTACCAGAACTTGCCGCTGCGGGAGAACCCGTGTTGCAGGACTATGGCGTTGGGAGCCGACCGCCAGGGGTCGGTGAAATCGTCCAGGAAATAGTGCAGTTTGGCGTCGCCACGCTGGATGGTGGGCACGGTGCGTCTCCCGATTGCGGTTTTCGCTCGTATACCATACCCTTGCGGCACGGGCAATCCAGGGAGCGCTGAATAGCCCATTTTCACCGGAGGAAACAAGGCCATGCCGGGCACGCTGGCGTCTACTCCCCTGTCCGAAATCGAGATCCAGGCACGGCTGACCGGGCTCCTCAGTGACCTGGACATTTTTTCGCAACGCCAGATCGGATATCCCACGAACCAAACCTACGATTTTTCTTCCCTGTTGCCCTTCCTGGCATACTCCATCAACAACGTCGGCGATCCCTTTCACGCCAGCAACTACTGGAGCAACACGCACGCATTCGAGCGGGAGGTTATCTCGCGTTTCGCAGACCTGATGCGCATTGACGCCGGAGATGCGTGGGGGTATGTAACTTCCGGGGGAACCGAGGGGAACATGTACGGGCTGTACCTGGCCCGGGAGCTCTTCCCCAACGCCATGTTCTATTTCTCGGAGGAGACCCATTACAGCGTCCTGAAAAACGTTCGCGTGCTCAACGCCCGGCACATCATGATACGCCGGCAGGACAACGGTGAGATTGACTACGATGACCTCCGCGACATGATTCGGGTCAACCGAGACCTCCCGGTTGTGATCATGGCCAACGTGGGCACCACCATGCGCGGGGCCGTAGACGATATTCCCCGGCTTCGGGAAATCCTGACGGACCTGGCCATCACCAACTCGTACATTCACGCGGACGCCGCCCTCAGCGGCATGATCCTGCCTTTCGTGAACGATCCGCAACCTTACGGATTCGATGCTGGCATTGACAGTGTGTCCGTGAGCGGCCACAAGATGATCGGCGCGCCGTTGCCCTGTGGCGTGGTCCTGACCAGGCGGCCCTACGTGGAGCGGGTGGGCCGTGCTATCGAGTACGTCGGGGTCCAGGACACCACGCTGTCCGGCTCGCGGAGCGCGTTTGCGCCGCTGCTCCTCTGGCACGCCATGGCGCGGCTTGGAGACGCGGGATTTCGCCGGCTGGTGGCCGGAGCTCTGGAAACCGCCGAGTACGCCGTGGGCCAGTTCAACGAGCGGGGAATCCCGGCGTGGCGACACCGGAATTCGGTCACCGTGGTTTTCCCCAGGCCGGCGCCGGAAGTATTCCGCAAATGGCAGATGGCGCCCGAAGCCGAGATCACTCACGTCATTACCATGCCGCACGTGACCCACGAGATGATTGACGAACTCGTGGATGATTGTGCCAGTTGATGTGCGCTTTACCATGAATCATTCCGGTCCGATCAACCGCATCGTCATCATGGCCGACAACGAAGTCGGAGTGATCGCGGACATCACGAGCGCGCTGGCCGCCGAACAGATCAACGTCGAATCTATCAACACTGAGACTGCCGGGAACCGCGGCACGGTGGTGTTGACCGTGGACAATTACGACCGGGCCCTGTATGTGCTGAACGGCGCGGGTTTCAAGGCGGTCGGAGATGATGCGCTGGTTATCCGGTTGCCGGACGAACCGGGCGCCCTGGCCGCCGCGGCCGATCGCCTGAAGCAGGCCGGCGTCAACATCCAGAGCATGCACATCCTCAACCGTCGGGAGGGATACGCATTGATCGCGCTGACGGTCGATGATCGCCCGCGAGCAGTGGACGCCGTCGGTAGTGACGCGATCGTCTGACGCCCATTTCGCTGGATTTGATTGGACAGGAAACGGAGGAACGCCCATGCCCGCGCGCACCGGCGCACAATACATCGACGGGATACGAGAGCGGGCCGCTGAGGTCTATATCGGCGGGCAGCGGGTCAAGGATGTGACGGCTCATCCCGCCTTTGCCGGCGGACTGCGTACCGTGGCCGGACTCCTGGACATGCAGCACGATCCGGACGTGGGCGACGACATGGTCTACGCGTCGCCGTCCACCGGCGATCCGGTTGGCCTCTCCTTCATCATGCCCCGCGACCGGGCTGACCTGGAGCGGCGGCGCCAGATGATGTCCAACTGGGCGCTGGCGTCGTGCGGCATGATGGGCCGCACGCCCGATTTTCTCAACGTGGCGGTGATGTCGATGGCGGCGGCGTCAGACTACTGCGGCCAGAACCGTCCCGAGTTCAAGCAGAACATCCTCGATTATTACGAGTACATCCGCGAAAACGACATCGTAATGACCCACACCCTGGTCAATCTGCAGCGCAGCCGTGCCGTCGGCCAGACGCCCTTCGATGATCGCACCGAGGTGGCGTTGTCGGTCGTGCGGGAAACCGACGCCGGCATCGTAGTGCGCGGGGCCCGCGTGCTGGCGACGCTCGGGCCGCTGTCGGATGAGATCGCGGTTTATCCGGCGCGCACGCGACGCGTACCGACTGGGGAAGAGGGCAAATTCGCGTTCGGCTTTGCGATCCCCTGCGAAACTGCCGGCCTCAAATTCCAGTGCCGGGATACCGTGGATCTGGGCAGGTCCCACTTCGATCACCCGGCCGGCAGCCGGTTCGAGGAGATGGACGCCATCGTGTTCTTTGACGATGTGCTGGTTCCCTGGGATCGGGTGTTTCTGTATAACGACGTGGCCCTGTGCAACCAATGGGGAGAGCGCACCAACCGCAACGCGCACACCGGCCACCAGGTTGTCACCAAGAACGTGGTCAAATGCGAGTTCATGCTGGGCCTCGCCTCGCTGATGGTGGACACGCTGGGGTCCGGCGACCTGCCGCAGACCCAGCACCTGATCTCCGAGTTGATCGAGAACCTGGAAATCACCAGGGCCCTGCTGGCGGCGTCCGAAGCGCAGGCTTCCACCGACGAGTGGGGGATCTTCTGTCCCGACTACCGCCCATTGCTGGTGGCGCGCAAGCAGATGATCACCATGTATCCCCGCATGGCGGAAATCCTGCATCTGCTCGGCTCCAGCAGCCTGATGGCGCTGCCTTCCGAGGCCGACCTCAATGGTCCTCTGGCCGAGGACATTCTCCGCTATCTGGACACCGACACTGCCACGGCTGAAGAGCGGATCCGCCTGTTCCGGCTGGCGTGGGACGTGTCCTGCAGCGCGTTCGGCGGTCGTCAGACGCTGTACGAGCGCTATTTCGGCGGGGACGCGGCCCGCAACGCCGCGTTGCTGTACCAGATCTACGACCGCACCGACGCTCGCAACATGGTCGATGAGTTCCTGTCCCTGGAGTAGCGCCTGTGATTACCGTTGCCGAAATCAACATCGCGCCGGTCAAGTCCATGGCGCTGGTGCCGCTGACCGAGACGAGGCTGGACCTCGGCGGCATCCTGGACGACCGCCGGTTCTACCTCGTGAACAGCCAGGGTCGTTTGCTCTCACGCCGAAACGTGGGCAAGCTTGCCCAGCTGGTGACTTCATGGGACCCGTCGTCCGAATTGTTGCGCATTGAGTTCCCCGACGGCAACGTATTGGAGGGAACACCGGAGCTGGATCGCCCGGTATGGACGATCATATGGGGTCGTCGCGTGCGCAGTCGCGCGTTGATGGGCGACTGGATGCCGGCCATCAGCGAGTTTTGCGGCCAGCCGGCCACGCTGATGATGTCCGACCTGCCCTGCCAGGTCTTCGACGAGTTCCCGGTGTCGGTCCTGTCCCGTGCGTCAGTGGAGCGATTGTCGAGCCAGATGGGCATGTCGGAGGACGAGTGCCTGGCGACTGACCGCTTCCGCCCGACCCTGCTGCTGGATGGGTGCGAGGAGCACGAGGAAGACGGCTGGATGAACCGGACCCTGTCCATTGGCGATGCCCTGGTGCGTGTCCTGGCTCCGGACCCGCGCTGTGCGATCATCGACCAGGACCCGGTCACCGGCGAAACCGACACCGAAGCAGTGAAGTCGATCCTGGGTTACCGCCCCAACGCGCTGGCGGCGTACTTCGGCGTGTACGGCATCGTGGAGAAGCCGGGCGTCGTGCGCGTTGGTGATAGAGTAGAAGTGGGCTGACTGCGCTGGGATAGAGCCGCGCAACGGACTGGAGGCAGAACAATGTCCGACACGATATTGATGACGGAATCAGTTCAAGTCATTCACAGCGATGAATTTGGTAAGTCCGATTACATCATCAATCTGACCCTGAACTATTATCAGGAAGCGGGGCAGTGGATAGGTTTCTGCGAAGAGTTGGGCACTTCCGCTTTCGCAGATGACTTGGAACAGACGCAGGCCGAGCTGCGGGAGGCCGTAGAGTTGCAGTTGAATGGCGTGGAGCGGATTACGGACGTGCGGGATTATCTCGTCGACAATGAGGTAGTCATTCAGCCGGTCAGACTATCCCGACAAGCTGGTTTCGCTATTGTATGAATATCTCCGGGCGTTATCTCATGCGCCTCTTGGAACTCGACGGTTGGATCAGAGATCGCCGGGCCAACCACGGGATATTGTTCTATAAGGAATTTCCTGGAGAAAAACGGCCTAGGTTCACCGTCATACCGGACAAGTCAACGCCGTTGCCCGATACCATGTTGGGACGCATTCTTAGCGTGAAGCAAACCGGCATCGGTCGGGCTGGATTGCAACGCCTTATTGACCTGGAACGAGAGGGCTAATGAGTGAGTTCAGGGGCGCTGCCATGATGCAGCGGCCCTGTCTCAAGAGAATTTGCGCGCGTGGCTTACGCGGTCAGTGCTGCACCATTCCCTCTTCCATCAAGGCGGCGATGGCGCCGTCGAACGCCTCGATGGTGAAGTCGATGTCGACCTCGGTATGGGTGCCCGATAGCACGCCGCTGGTGCGCGACATCAGGTCCACGCCACGCACCTGCAGAGCCTGGCGCAGGCTGCGCTGGATCTGGGCCGGCTGGTTCTTCAGTTGGGATGCGTCCAGGCCGTCAATGCTGCGGGCGCCGAAGAACAGGTGGAAGGTTGAGGCTTCGCCGTAGACCGTTGCGTTGACCTCGCGCCGGTCCACCACCTCGCGAAGGCCCACCCGGAGACGCTCGGCCATGACGTCGGCCTGGGCGTTGTACTCGCCGGTGGCAACCAGGCGCAGGGCGGCGTTGCCGGACGCGGCAGCGTAGGGATTGGCGTTGAAGGTGCCGCCATGGAGGACCCGCTCGTACCGGTCGTGGTGGCTGTCGCCGGTCTGGTGCATGACGGCCATCACCTCATCGCGTCCGCCCACCGCGCCGCCGGGCAAACCACCGGTGACGATCTTGGCCATGGTGCAGAGGTCGGGATCGACTCCCAGCCGTTCCTGCGCTCCCCCGGGCGCCCACCGGAACCCGGTGATCACTTCGTCCAGGATCATCACTGCGCCGTGCTCGCGGGTCAGGCGGCGCACGCCGTCCAGGAACCCGTCGGGCAGGGGCACCGTGCCATAGGACGCGCCCGACGCCTCGGTGATGACGCCGGCGATATTGTCGTCGCTGTTCAGCGCGTTCTCCAGCGCGGCGAGATCCGTGGGCAGCACTATGATCGAGTCGATCGCTCCCTGGGGAATTCCAATAGAGGCTGGAACGTCGAAGGGCGGCAGGTTGCCGGGCATTACATAATCGTGCCAGCCGTGATAGTGGGACTCCCAGCGGATGATCTTTTCTTTGCCGGTGTAGGCGCGGGCGACGCGCATGGCCAGCATGGTCGCTTCCGCCCCCGATCCCACGAAGCGCACCTTGTCGACACAGGGCATCAGGGTGCAGACGCGTTCGCCCCATTCCAGCATGGACTCGGTGGGCGCGCCGAAGTGCGAGCCGTCGGCCAGGACGCCGGAGAGCGCAGCAACCACCTCGGGATGGGCGTGGCCCAACAACAGCGACGCGGATCCCATGCCGTAGTCCACGTACTCGTTCCCGTCAATGTCCCACTTGCGGGGACCGCTGCCGCGCGCAATCACCACCGGGAACGGGTCGGAGGTATAGCCGTCGTGCCCCGCGCTGCCCGAGGGGAACCGGGCCTGGTAGCTCGGTTGCAGTTCCCGCGACCGGGGGTTCATGCGAATGTACTGTTCCTGGATGGTCTCAGCCATGATGGTAACTCCTGTTACAGTGTCGCGGGTTAGTTGTCTGCGGCGACTAGGGCGTCAGGTTGCCCCAGCGCCGCGCCGAAAACGTGGGACAACTGGGCGCTGGCTGCGTTCACTGCCTGCCTTCCCTTGTCGATGACATGGGGCAGGCCGAAGAACCCGTGGATTACGCCGTCGTACCGGATGAGCGTGGTTTCGACGCCGGCGTCTTCCAGGGCGCTGGCGTAGGCCTCTCCCTCGTCGCGCAGCGGGTCAAACTCCGCCGTGATCACCAGGGCGGGAGGCAGGTCAGACGACAGCCGGGCCCTTCCGGGAGACGCGAAGATGTTGTAACCGGACAGGTCGGTGTTGTCGATGTAGTGGTCCCAGAACCAGCGCATGCTCGCGGTCTCAAGGAACATGCCCTGGCCGTTGACGTTGTAGGAGCGCGTATCGTAGGCGTAGTCGGTGGCCGGATAGACCAGCAACTGGAACGCCAACGGCTGGGGAAAGTCGTCCTGCGCCAGGGCCACTGCCGCGGCGAGGTTGCCGCCGGCGCTGTCGCCTCCAACCGCGATCAGGTCGGCCCGGCTGCCCAGTGCATCGGCGTTGTGCATGGCCCACATGGTGGCGGAGAGACAGTCCTCGAACGGAGTGGGGAACTTGTACTCAGGAGCGAGACGGTAGTCCACTGAGATTACTACGCAGTTGCCGCCCACGCAGAGATCGCGGGCGGTGGCGTCGGCGGTTTCAACGTTGCCGATGACCCACCCGCCACCGTGGAACCAGACCAGGGTCCCCCACGGACCGTCGGTGGCCGGCGTGTAGATGCGGACCGGCACGGCTCCCGGTTCCTTTCCGTGTTCGTTCCTGATTACGTGATCCTCGACCTTGCCAACGGCGGGGCCTTCGGGCCGGGGACGGCTGTTCATGATCTCACGGCACTCGTTCACGTCCATTTCCTGGAAGGGCTTGATGCCCATGGAGTCGAAGAGTTCCAGGACGTGAGCGGCCTGGGGGTCGAGCAGTTTGCGCATGGCCGACGGGTCGCCCTCGTGGCGGCGGTGATATTCCTCGGTCATGTCGTCGACGGCGCCGCGCAGGAACCGGCAGGCGTCATCCATCGCCTCGCGGGCGGTGTCCATGATGCTGGCCATGCTGAAGAAACCGTGGATCATCCCGTCGTAGCGGTTGATCTCGGCCGGCACGCCCAACTCGTTGAGCAATCGGCCGTAGGCCTCGCCTTCGTCGCGCAGGGGATCGTACTCAGCGGTGATGATCAGCGCGGGGGCCAATTCGTCGATGTCGTCGAAATCGGCGCTGAGCTGAAGCGGGGCGGCCAGCGGGTCTTCCGCCTGCGATGGATCGGCCAGGTACTGGTCCCAGAACCAGATCATCCCTTCGCGCTCCAGGCTGTAACCGGTGCCGTTGTCGATGTATGAGCCGGTGTCGAACTTGTAGTCGGTTACCGGGTAGACCAGGAGCTGTTGGCTGACGCGGAAGTCTCCCGTCTCGGCGGCCTTGATATTAACCGCCGTCGCCAGGTTGCCGCCGGCGCTGTCTCCGCCAACCGCGACTACTCCGGGCACTCCACCGAGTTCACCGGCGTGGTCGCTGGCCCAAACGGTCGCGTAATAGCAATCGTCGAAGGGTTCGGGGAACTTGGCCTCCGGAGCAAGACGGTAGTCCACGGACACGACCACGCACCGGGAGCCCGCGCAGAGTTGGCGAGCCGTGCCGTCCGCAGAGTCCAGGTTGCCTACCACCCAGCCGCCGCCGTGATACCAAACGAGAATCGGGAACGGTCCGTCGCCCTCGGGCGTGTAGATCCGTACCGGCACGTCTCCGGCGGGCCCGGGGACGCTTCGGTCCTGAACTTTGCCCACTTCGGGGCCAGCGCCCCGGGTGCGCTTGGCCGCGTTGATTCGCGCCTCTTGGGGTGTGACGGTGTGGTTGGGCGGCAAGCCCAGAGCGCGGGTCGCTTCAATAACCTCTTGCGCTTGCGGATGCAGTGGCATGTTCGGCCTCCACCGGGGTCGGTCTACTATAGTTAGAGCCGCCGGGGCGCGCTTTTGAGCGTGAACCGGCGGCCCGATTGACTCTTGATCGTGGGCTACGCGCTCCGGTTGGCGTAGTCCTCGCGCGCCCGATCCAGCGCTCGGGACCGGCCGGCCATCAGCTGCTCGTTGCGTTCGTAGGCCCATTGGTTGGACGCGATTGTCGCTTCGGCCGAGCCCTGGAAGTGCGGCATCACATGGCGTGCCATCAACTCGTAGCTGTGGAGCATGTGCTCCCTGGCGGCCCAGTCCACGGTCTGCACCATGAACGATCCGAAACCGCCGCTGCGTTCTTCGAGCCGTTTGATCCCTTCGATGCAGTCGTCGGGCGTGCCGATGATCCAGGCGCCGCGTTCGGCCAGCACGTCAATTATTTTGTCGGGTGGGCCGTCGACCACTGCCGGCCGCCCCATGGTGTGCTCGAAGTATTCGCGCTGATACCTGCCGGCGCCGACCCTCGCCTGCTCAAAGGCATCCTTGCGCGTGTCGGCCAGGTGAACCGGCAAGACCAGCCGCCAGTCGAAACGGTCGACGGTCTGGTTGTGCTCAGCGGCGGATTCTTCGCAGATGTCCCACAGTTCGCTCAGCTCGATCCCTTGTGGTGCGGCAGGATCCCGCGGTGTCGTGATCGTCAGCACCGACGCCCCGTGTTTGCCGGCAAGGGCCACGCCGGATGGGGTCTGCACCGACGCCACCGAAATGGGCATGTGCGGGGTCTGGTAGGGCCGCAACTGCAGCATGGCTTCGTTCAGCTCGAACCAGTCGCTCTTGTGGGTGATCGGTTCCTTTTCGGTGAACAGCCGCATGATGACGCCCAGGGCCTCGTCCATGCGCAGGCGCTGCTTGGTGGGGTCGATGCCCATCATGTAGGCGTCGCCTGGCAAGGCTCCGGGACCCACCCCCAGCATCACTCGTCCCCGAGTCATGTGGTCGAGTTGGGTCATCCAGTTGGCGACCATGAACGGATGGTGATACGGAAGGCTTACCACGCCCGTCCCCAGCTTGATGTGCTTGGTGCGGTCGGCGGCGACTCCGATGAAGATCTCCGGCGAGGAAATGATCTCCCAACCGGCGCTGTGGTGCTCGCCAATCCAGGCCTCATCAAATCCCAGGTAATCGAGCCACTGCACCAACTCCATGTCGCGTTCCAGCGCCAGGGTCGGATTCTCGCCGGCGCGGTGAAATGGGCCCATAAAGATGCCAAACTTCATGCGGTCGGGTAATGCCATTGGGGAGCCTCCTCCTCGTCCGCTGCCTGCGGATGCGTTACGAAGAGCCGGTGCGCGAACGCGACGAAAGCCGCAGCAGCATGGGCGCTTCGTAGAACCCATGGGTTGAAAATGCTAGCCGCATTATATGGGGCGCAGCCGGCGGCGGCAAGCGACGCCCCGGCAGGGCGCGGCTATAATGGATTTGCCACCATCCCACCGCCAATTACGAGGAAAAATCGCATGGCGACCATTACTCAACGGGCCATCGCGCTGGGCAGTCAGAATCAGATCCGCAAAGCGGACAGCCTCGCCCGCGAGTGGGCGATCGCGCACGCCGGCGCGTATCAGGGTCAAGCTCGGCGCGCCTTGGGCGGCTCAGACCCGTTTCGCGAATGGCGCGACGATAACCTGGCGGTTCGTATCGTCAAGCTGATGACCGATTCCTTCAAGCAGGTGCAGATCTGCAGCGTACGGTACCAGCACTCACCCGAATATGAACCCTATGCCGCCTACATCATGACGTACCTTTCGTCCGAACCAGATCAAGCGGGAGGACATTGCATCGCGGTTACTGCGGCGCCCGATGCCTGGCCGGCCATGCAGCTGCCATGGGATGACAAGACGGGACCCGCGAACCTCGATGAGTTGTTCGAAGCCGTTGGCGCTGATCGCTCGCTGCCATCCAATGCCGGGGAAACATCGCAACCAGCAAAAACCATCGCTGACCTGTTCGCCATCCATGACACCGCGGTCGTCCTCACTGAACCGGGGCAGGCCAGCGACGAGTTCCTGGAACTGGCGCGCCGGCATGACGATTGGGCGTCCGTAGTGAACATCAGTGCCGCAGAGCAGTTAGCGATCAGTCACGAACTTCCCGACCACCAACTTCGGGCCTGGGTGCAGGCCAGGATCGCCGTCTTTTCCCGCTACGCGGACTCCGATGGCATCCGCCTGCGTTTCGCGGAAACCGACTCCGAGCAAGCGGCCGCTTTTCTGGACGAAGCGCACGACAGCGCCGTCAACGGTATTGCAAATCGCAATTCCCTGGTCCTGATGCGACTGCTGGAATCCGTTTCATCTATGCTGACCGATTCAATGCTCAAGGATGCCAGGTCTGCCGATAATCCATCGACTGAACCCGCAACGGAGCCGCCAGTCGAGGCAGCAGAACCGGTTGGGGATTCGGCAACCCAGCAGCGGGTCTATCTTCTCGAAGACCAACTCAGCGAGGCTGAAGCCACGATTTCCGAATTGAAGGATCGTCTGGCCAAGTACGAAACAGACGATCCCCACGAGCCGGATGAACTCCCTGATGATGCTCCGGACAATCGCCTTCCGGCGGATCTGGACGTCAACCGCGCGCTGACGGTGATTAGCGCCATCGACAATGATAAGCGGTTTCCCAAACTGCGTTTCCTGACCAGCTGTCTGAAGCCGCTGGAAGACTACGGCAAACCGCGGCCCAACGGCGTGGAGATATTGAAAGCCCTGGACGCCATCAATAAGCTCGCTCAAGCGTGGTACAACACACCATCCGGGCATATCGGGACCTGGAATATGTACTTTGTCGACCTGCCCGGTTGGAAACATGCCGACGACGAATCCGATCACACGATGTCCCTGTTCGGAGAGAAGCGTTCGTTCAGCGACCAGGACAATGCCCGTCAGGTGACCATCACCCGGCATCTCACCTACCAGGGTTCCAGTGGCGGTCTGCAAATTTACTTTGACCGGGACGACATCACCGAGACCTTCATCGTCGGCTACATCGGCGAACACCTGCCCTACGCTACCAGCCGCTCCTGACTCAGCGCTCGCCAACGCTTGGGCACTTCTTATGCGTAACCTCTGGCCTGCGGGTCGTCACGGCAACCGGGGGCGCGCGAAATTCGTGCGCAGTCACGCTTCACGCCAATAGCGTGATAAACGGCTAGCGCCGCTAGACGACGAAACGGGTACGCAATAGGGGGTTGCCCACAGGCAACCCCCGCACCGGTCCATCGACAGTTAGAACCTTGGGCCCGACCTGTTAACCGACCAGAGGCAACCCCTCGTCGGCGCGCACCTCGTTGATGATCTCCAACACCCGTTGCTGCAGGGGCGGGTAGGATAGCTCGAACTCCGTCAGGAGCCGGCTGTTGTCGACCAGGTAGTTGCCGGAGTGCTCCCGGCCGCCGGGGTTGTCGAAGGAAATCTGGGCGTCCGGCAGGTATCCGCGTACGATGTCGGCCAGATCGCCAAGGCTGATCGGCGTGCCGCCGGAGTTGTACACCTGCTGCTCGCTGCTGTCCACCAGCGACACGCGCACGAAGGCCTCGGCAATGTCCTCCACGTGAATGGGCAGACGCATCATTTCCTGGTACGGGAAGCTGACGGGCTCGCCGCGAGCGGGCAGGGTTACGCAGCGCACATGGTCCACGGATCCGCGAACCTTGTCCGGACCGGTGACGTTGGCCGGCCGGATACCGGAGATGGACATGCCGTAGTTCTCGTTGAACATCTTGGCCTGGAACTCGTTGAAAATCTTGTGCGTCGCGTACTGGCTGTCGCCGTAGGTCGCCTCGTCCTCGTTGATCTCGCGGTCGCCAAAGTTGGCCTGCTGCCCGCTGACCGCCACCGAGCTGGCGTAGACGATGCGGTTCACGCCGAGCAGGCGGCCCGCCTCGAAGCAGTTGTCCATGCCGAGGATGTTCAGGCGCATCTGGTGGTGCGGGTTGCCCTCGCCGCCGCCCAGCAGGTAGGCCAGGTTGATGATGCGGTCGGGCTGTGATTCGACGATGGCGCGGGTGACCTGCTCGAAATCCGTGATGTCCACTCTGGAGCTGCGCACTACGCCGGCATCCACGCCGGGGATGTCGGGTAGCGGGTTGATGTCCGTGGCGTACACGTCCTCGCCACGCTCCACCAACTTGCGGACCACGCGTGGGCCGATGAAACCGGAAGCTCCCAAGACCAGAACCGTCATGTCTGCACCTCCAGATGCGTCATAGTCAAACCTGATGCGGCGCTGCCACCGCAGTTGTCGAAAGGAATGCTGATGCCCTGCGTTACCGGCGCACGGCCACGAAGAACAGCCGCCGGAACGGATACAGGGTGACCCCGTCCGGCCGCTTGGGGTACTCGGCGTTCAACCGGCGCCGGTACTCGGCCAGATAGGTTTCTCTTTCGCCGTCTTCCAAGCCGTTGAGAATGGGGCGCAGGCCGGTTCCGGTGACCCATTCGAGCACGGCGTCATCTCCGGTCAATACGTGCTGGTACTCCGTGGTCCAGACATCCAGGTGGCTGGCCTCGGGCGCCAGCAGGTCGTAGTAGAAGTCCGGATCCTGGACCCAGCGGTTCCCCACGGCGGAACGCAATTCGGCTGATCCGACGGGTCCACCACCGTCGCCTCCATTGTCGAGGGTTTCGCGCATGATCTGGTGTGACCGCATGTCCCACGAAAGGGGCGCCTGGATCGCCAGGCAACCTCCTGGCGGCAGCATGCTCCACAGGCGTGGCACCAACTCCTGGTGGTCGGGCACCCACTGGATCACGGCGTTGGAATAGAACACCGACGGCGTTTCAGCCGGTTGCCATCCGGCCAGATCTCCCTGCTCCCAACGGACCCGGCTCGCTCCGGCTCCGTTGCCCGATTCGGCAGCCTGCGCCAGCATCTCGGGGGAGTTATCCATGCCGATGACTTCGGCCTGGGGCCAACGGTCGGCCAGCAGGCGGGTCACATTGCCGCTGCCGCACCCGAGGTCGTAAACCACCTGGGGACGTTCCAACGGGATGCGTCCCATCAGGTCAAGCGCCGGACGCACGCGGTGGTCGGCGAACTTCAGATACTGGCCCGGATCCCACGATTCTCCGGCCAAATCACGCTGGTGGGGGGTTGCTTGCGTCATCTTGAGTTGCTCACTCCCGACTTCAGGCTGAACGTGCGGCGAGTATAGGCACGCGGGATTCGAGCGTCAACCAAGCGGTGTATCCGGTGCCCCTCCGACACCGCGGGATCAGCGTCCTTCCAGCGCCAGGAGTTTTCCGTCCGCCGTGGGTAGGTACAGCGTTCGTCCCGACACGGACGGCGCTGCCGACAGCGGGTGATCGCCGGCGTCGTGCTTCCATTTTGTCTCGCCGGCGCCCACCGACAGGCCGTGGAGAGTCCCGTCGGCCGTGCCCAGTACCAGGGTGTCGCCCGCGATGACGGGCTCGGCGGACACTTCGGCGTCCAGCTGGGCCGACCAGGCCACGGACCCATCGTGGCCGTTGAAGGCAGTTACCCGGGACGCTTCGTTGATCACAAACAGTTTTCCGTCGGCGTAGGCCGGGCTGTATTTGACCTTCCCGCGCGCGGAACCGACCCACAATGAGCCCGTTTGCCGGGGCGGGTCTGAGCGCAAGCGCCAGGCGAAGAAGTTGAACTTGGCCACGTAGGCGAGGCGACTGAAAGGCCGGCTGATCGCGGAGGGATCTACGGCCCAAACCCCGCCGCGGTTGGTGACAAAAAACGCCCGACCGTCGGCGACCACGGGTCCACCGGCCACGGGGGTGCCCGCGTAGAACTCCAGCCGCCGCCGCCCGGTGTCAGGGTCCACCGTGATGAGCCGTTCGCCCAGGGACGTGACCGCGACAACCGACCCGTCGGTCGCGGGATGGGCGACCACCCAGCCGTTGGCGTCGGCGGACCAACGCGGTGTCCCGTTGACGGCGTCCAGGGCTTCGAGCCGCCCGTTGGTGGATCCGATGTACAGCGTTCCGTCGGCCACTATCGGCGAACCCAGAACGATGTTCCCCAGGTCATGCTCCCAGCGCACGTCACCCGTGCTTCGGTCCAGTGCGAGCACGCGATGGTCCCGCGTGCCCAGGTACACCAGGTCTTCGGCCACAGCCGGGGCGCTGTCCGATGGCGAGCCGATGGTGCGTGTCCAGACCAGGTTGCCGTCGTTGGCGTCCAGAGAAACCACAATCCCGTTTTCGGTGGCGAAGAACAGCCGCTCTCCCGCCACGGCCGGAGTTCCCAGCACGGTCCCGGGGGTGTCGATCACCCACCGGATGGAAAAAGGGGGAGCCGGCGCTGATTCCGGCGACCAGCCGGCGCCGCCCAGGTTTCCCCTGACCGAAGCCCAATCGTGGGGGCCGTTCGGAGTTGTGTGCGCGGAGGTCGTCGGCGGTGGAGGATTCAGCAGAGGCCAAAGCTGGTAAGCCCGAACGGACCACAGCGCCAGCAGGAGCAGGATGATCAGGCCAAGAGCCAGCCAAATACGGATATTGCGAAACCGCCAGGCGCTTCGGCTGACGGTCTCGTCGTAGATTCTGGATCGACGCACCGGTCGATTCTGCGTGTTTTGCTGGGACCGGTTACGTGCGTCCGCGCAGCTTGGGATCCAGCACGTCACGGATCGAATCGCCGAACAGGTTGAAGGCGAGCACGGTGATGGTGATGGCCAACCCGGGGAACATGACCATCCACCATCGCGGGAACAACCCGGCCGACACAGTTCCGCCGAGCATGTTGCCCCAGGTGGCGGTGGGCAACGGTACGCCAACTCCGAGGAACCCCAGGGATGCTTCGAGGATGATCACAGACCCCAGGTGCGCGGTTGCCAGCACCAGCCAGGGAGCGACGCACTGAGGAGCGATGTGCCGCACCATAACGCGGGTGCCCGATGCCCCGATGGCCTGGGCGGCGTCCACGTAGGCGTTTTCCTTCACGCTGAGGGTGACCGACCGGACCACTCTCACCGATAACGGTACGCGCGTGATGCTGATCGCGACGATCACCGTCCACACGCCGGCGCCCATCGCCAGCACCAGCAGCATGGCCAGAATGAGCGTTGGGAACGACATCAACAGTTCGAGGAACCGTTGGCTGTACATATCAAATCTGCCGCCGATGTATCCGGTGGCAACACCCCAGGCGGCGCCGAAGAGGTCACCCACCATCACGGCCATGAAGGCGACGAAGAGCGAAACACGCGCGCCGTAGATGATGCGGCTGTACAGGTCACGACCGATATCGTCGGTGCCCAGCCAGTGGCTACTGGTCGGAGCTTCTCGCAACGCGCGGAAATCCGCCTCTAGAATGGGGTCATGGGTGGCAATTACGGGAGCGAAAATAGCAACGGCCAGGATCACGATGATCAGTATTCCGCTGACCGCTCCAACCGGATTTCGCCGGGAGAAACGCGCTATGCCCAGCAGCCATCCATCCCGTCGGGGCTCGGCCTGCGGGTCGAGGATTGCGCCGGTTGGTTCGGCGAGGGTTGGTCGATCTGCCTGTGCCACGGATCTGCTCCTGAACGTGCTTCGGTATTAGCTGTAGCGGATGCGAGGGTCGATCCAGGCGTAAGAGATGTCGACCAGCAGGTTGGTGACGACGAAGATGATCCCGTAGAGCAGCACCAAATTCTGGATCACGACATAGTCACGTTCGAGGAACGCGAACACCAGCGTACGGCCCAGACCGGGAACGCCGAAGGCCTGTTCAACCGCGACCGACCCGCCGATCAGGAAACCCAGTAGAACACCCGACAGGGTTATCACCGGCATGATGGCGTTGCGGAGAGCGTGGCGGGCAATGACCATCCGTTCCGCCAGGCCCTTGGCCCGGGCGGTCCGAATGTAGTCCTCATGAATGGTCTCCAGCAGGGCGGATCGGGCCATTCGCGAAACATAGGCCGCTTGCCCGATACCCAGCACCAGGGCCGGACCCCACACGATCTGAAGGTTTTGCCAGGGGTTCTCCCAGATGTTTATCACCTCCAGTGGCGCCTTCCACTGGAAGCTCAATACAAGCACAAGGACGATCAGAGTGCCCAACCAGAAGTTGGGAATCGCCAGGAACAGGATCGAAAAGAATCTACCGGCGTAGTCAAGCGCGCTGTTCCGTTTCATTGCGGCGATAATGCCGACCGGCAGTCCAACCACCCAGGACAGGATCACTGAGACTATGGCGATCTCCAGGGTAATGGGCCCGCGGCTCTTGATCAGGTCCATCACGGAGCTTGACCGCCAGAAAGACTGCCCCAACTTGAGCGTAACGATATCCTTCAACCAGTCCACGTACTGCAGGTGGATCGGCTTGTCGAGTCCAAGGCTGGCGATGATTCTCTCGCGGTCCTCTTCGCTCATCTGCAGCGTGCCTTCCTCGCCGAACATGACAGTGAGGACATCACCCGGCAGAATTCGCATCACCAGGAAGATGATAATGGTCAACCCGATCAAAGCGGGAATAGCCAACAACACCCGGCGCAGGATGTATTTGTGCATGGACTTTGGCCTCGGTGATGTTACGGGAGCGGCAATTGCTGCCGGTGGTCATCGGGGCGGGAGTTTACCCGCCCCGACATGATACAGCGTCGTCCGATTATTGGGCTTGGCACTCGGCGTCCAGCCACACGGTGTCCATGCGGTCAAGGTTGTGGACCAGGGCGCCGTTCTTGCCCTCGATGCCGTGGACGCAGGTGCGCCATGCGGCGAGGGTGCGGTTGTACCAGAACTCGATGGTTGGCGGGTCATTGTCCAATATGCGGGCGGCCTGCTGGACCAGTTCGTAGCGCTTTTCTGCGTCCGCTTCCACGTCGACCTGGTCCATTATCGCGTCAAATTCGGCATTGCAATAGTTGGAGTGGTTCTCGCCGCCGCCGCAGCGGTACCAGCTGTTGAGGTATGCCGACGGGTCTATGAACGGCGAAGCGATGGCGCCCACGGTGATGTCGAAGTTGCGGTTGGCGAGTTCTTCGAACCACACTGCGAATGGGGCAGCGCGCAGTTCCGACTCGATACCAAGGATCCGGTTGAATTCCAACTGGGCGACCTGGGCCGCCGCTTCGCGGTAGGGACCGGCGCGCCAGAGCAGGTCAACGTTCTGGATGCCATCGGCGTATCCGGCTTCTTCCATCAGGCGCTTGGCTTCGGCCTCCGCGGCCGGACGGTCGAAGATCAGGCGAGCATCAACCTCTTCCTGCGGAAGCTGGAAAGCCTGCTCGGGGAAGGTCCAACCGGTGCCGCCCTTGTAGCCAAACAACCACTCGCCGCCGACTTCGTGGAGGGCGTCGCGGTCGATGGCGAGCCACATTGCGCGCCGGACCCGAGCGTCGTTCCAGGGTTCGCGGTCGGTGTTGAACCAGATGGCGAAGTAGGAATAGGACGAGAAGGGTTGGCCTTCAAACTTGTCCTTGAAATCGTCGTCGTTCTGCATCAGTTCGTAGGCCGCCGGGTCAACGGTCTGAGCAAAGTCAACGTTGCCGGCGAGGAGCGCGGCTGAGCGATTGGTGGGGGAGCCCAGCGGGAAGGTCCAGACTTCGTCGAGGTACGGCAGGCCCTCGTTCCAATAGTCCGGGAACCGCTCATTCTTCCAGACCTCTCCCTCCTGGTGGTCCAGGAAGCGGAAGGCGCCGGTGCCGGGAGCGTTTTGGCCATTGAGCTTGAGGTCGTAGCTGTTGGCGTCAAGGAACGCCCTCGGGAAAACCCCGTGCCATTCCAGGGCGAACGCGTTGAGACCGTAATTCAGCGGCGGGGCCTTGGTGAAGGTGAATTGCACCGTCTGCGGATCCACCACTTCCACGGAAGGGCCGAACGGGTCATAGAGACCCTTGCGGGCGCTCACGACGCCGGCCGGTGGATCCAGGACGCGCTCCCACGAAGCCGCCACGTCGTCCGCGGTCATGATGGTGCCGTCATGGAACATGACCCCCTCGCGCAGAGGGAAGGTCCAGATCGCGCCGTCCTCGGATACGTCCCAGGTGGTTGCCAGGTCCGCGATGATGGTCTTGCCGGCGTCCAGGGGGTTGTAGCGCAGCAACCCGTTCAGCAGCATCATCTGCTTGAACGAGTTGGACACGCTGGAGACCTGCATCAGGTCATAATGCGAAGGGTCGCCGTAGCCGCCACGCCGCAGGATCCCGCCGTACTCGGCGTCGGCGTACGCGTCTTTCGTCACGGGGTTTTCTACAACCTCGGTGGGAAGGGAGGCGGGAAGCGGGGTGGGCGTTGCTTCCGGCGCGGATGACTGAGGCTGCTGTACGGGTTGGCTGCCGCTCCCCTGGTCGCCAGACTGACTCCCGGCGGGTGCGACGGCCTCCGGCTCTTCTGCGCCGCCACAGGCCACAACGGCCAGCATGGAAATCGCCAGCAAAGCGGCGATCACTGAGATCGGCGACAAAATAAAACGACGCTGCATCAATGTACTCCTGTCTAAAGACCTTCCCGCGAGGAAGGCGTTTCGGCGGTTCAGGCCGGCAGCATTGACATCAAATACTGACGATCATCTAATATATTTTCGCGTAATGATAACGGATTCCGGCGACAATGCGGTCAGCGCGGTTTCCACCCGATTACGCGGGACGGATTTTAGGTTTCGCTATCACCTCTGTCAATACTTCGGGTCAGGTACGATTACTATTCCGGCAGACACGGCCCGTCAACGGCCTTGTGCTATACTGCCGCCGTTGCCCGATATGACCAGATTCATACGGAGTCGCCCCATGGTTTCGCCCCTAGTCGCTACCCCCAATCCGTTCCGTGGAGTGGTTGTCAACACCGCCGAACTGCCGCCCGATCCCGCCGAATTCGCCGAGCGTTTGGATGCCTCGATAGCAGAGTGGCGTGACGCAGGTTACGAAGTGGCCTGGGTGGATATCCCCATCGGCCTGGCCTCGCATGTGCCGGTAGCCGTGCAGCGCGGATTCGGGTACCACCATGCGGACGACGACGGGATTACGGCGACCCTGTCCCTGATCCCCGGCTCGTTCATTCCACCCTATGCAACCCACTATGTGGGAGCCGGAGGCGTGGTGGTGAACGACCGGGACGAATTGCTGGTCGTGTGCGAACGCTACCGCATCGACAATCGCCCGCCCTTCTACAAGTTGCCCGGCGGAGCCCTGGAACCGGGAGAGAACATCGTCGACTCCATCGTCCGTGAGGTCTTCGAGGAAACCGGAATCGAGGCCGAGTTTCAGGCATTGGCCTGTTTTCGTCACTGGCACGGTTATCGTTACGGCAAGTCCGACATTTACTTCGTTTGCCGACTGAGAGCGCTGACCGAGCAGATCAAGATGGGCGAAAAGGAGATCGAGGAGTGCCTCTGGATGCCGGTCAAGGACTTCATGGCGGATGACGACATCAGCCCCTTCAACAAGGGCATCGTCCGTTCCGCCCTTGAAAGCGACGGCGTCGTGCGGGCCGACATGCCCGGCATGCCCCATGACCCCACGCGGGAATATTTTCTGCCCAACTTCATCCGGGACTAGACGTCGTTCGCGTGTCACTCGTGACCCTGGCGCGTCCGCCGGCACGTTTCCCTTTTCGTCACCGCTGACCACTGGAGGAACCCCATGACCACTACCGCAAAACCCGATCAGCAATACCGTGTCATCGGCACCCGTCCCGTCCGGCACGACGGCGTGGACAAGGTGACCGGCGCGGCCCGGTACGGCGCCGATATCAACCTTCCTGGAATGCTTCACGCCAAGGTGCTCCGCAGCCCGTACTCGCACGCGCGCATCCGCAGTATTGACACCAGCCGGGCCGAAGCGCTGCCCGGCGTTGTGGCGGTGGCAACCTCCGCCGATTTTCCCATCATTGAAGACCGTATCCTCGACTTCGCCGAGGTCCAGGGGAACGCCCGCATGATCGCCGAGAACATGTTGGCCAAGGACAAGGCGCTGTACGCCGGCCACGCGGTTGCGGCAATCTGCGCCACCAGCGCCCACATCGCGCAGGAAGCCCTTGCGCTGGTCGATGTGGACTACGAAGTGTTGCCCACCGTGCTCACGTGGCGTGAGGCCATGGCCGACGACGCGACGCTGCTCCATGACGACATGACCACCTACTTCAGGCAGGAACGCTTCGCCCGCGGCGATGACACCGGGGTGAAGAGCAACGTTGCCGGTCACATCCAGCACAAGATTGGCGATGTAGACCAGGGGTTCGGTGAAGCGGACATCGTAATCGAGCGGGAGTTTGAAACCCAAACCGTTCATCAGGGTTACATCGAGCCCCACGTCTCCACGGCCATGTGGTCGGCCGACGGCCGGGTGACGGTTTGGACCAGCACCCAGGGCCTGTTCAACATTCGATCCCAGACCGCCGCGATCATAGGCGTGCCGGAATCCCAGGTGAAGGTAGTGCCCATGGAGATCGGCGGCGGGTTCGGCGCCAAGGCCATCGCGTACCTGGACCCGGTAGCCGCAGTGCTGTCGCGCAAGACCGGGCGACCGGTCAAGGTGGCGATGGACCGCACCGAGGTATTCGTGGGCAGCGGCCCCGCGTCGGCCACCTTCATGCGCTGCAAGATGGGCGTCAAGAACGATGGGACCATGGTGGCGGGCCAGCTCTACATGGTCTATGAAGCGGGCGCCTTCCCCGGCTCGCCGGTGGGCGGCGGCGCGCTGACCGGGTTCGGCCCTTACAAAATGGACCACATGCTGGTCGACGGCCTGGACGTCGTATGCAACAAGCAGAAGGTCCAGGCCTATCGCGCTCCGGGCCAGCCTCAGGTCGCCTTCGCCGTCGAGGCCGTGGTGGATGAGTTGGCCGAGATGCTGGGCATCGAGCCCATGCAGTTCCGCCTGCAAAACGCCGTCCAGGAGGGCGACCGCATGCCCAACGGCGTGCCGCACCGGGTGTTCGGTTGCATCGAGATGGAAGAGGCAATGGTCAATAGTGACCACTTCAAGGCTCCGCTGGACGGCCCCAACCAGGGACGTGGCATTGCTGTCGGGTTCCGCTGGCAAGCCGGTCAAGCTTCGTCTGCCACCATCAACGTCAATGCCGACGGCACCCTGAACCTGATCACCGGGTCGGTGGACATCGGGGGCACGCGTACCGCCGTCGCCATGCAGGTGGCTGAAACCCTGGGAATTGACGTGGACCGCATTGCGCCCACGGTGGTTGACACCGACACGGTAGGCTGGACTGCGACGACCGGCGGCAGCCGGATTGCCTTTGACACTGGCCTGGCCGCCATCGCGGCATCCGAAGACCTGCGTGACCAGATGGCCCAACGGTGCGCCCTGGTATGGGAGGTCGAGCCCGACAACGTTGAATTTGCCGACGGGGTGTTCACCTGCACCAGCACCGAAGAGCGCATGACCATGGCCGAGGTGGCGAACCGCATGATGCGGACCGGCGGGCCGCTGACCGCATCGGCGTCCGCGACCTCAACCGGAGTTGGTCCGGTTATCGCCGGCAACATCATCGACGTTGAGGTCGATCCGGATACCGGCAAGGTGGACATCCTGCGCTGCACGGCGTTCATCGACTCCGGAACCTCGGTGCACCCGAGCTACGTGGAGGGCCAGATGCAGGGCGGAACCGTGCAGGGCCTCGGCTGGGCGATGTCAGAGGACTACACCTACGCGGACGACGGACGGATGCTGAACTCCAGTTTCCTGGACTACCGCATGCCGACCGCGCTGGACCTTCCCATGATTGACACCGTGGTCGTGGAAGTGCCCAACCCGCGTCATCCGTACGGTTTGCGCGGCGTGGGCGAAGCCCCGCTTATTCCGCCGCTGGCCGCGCTGCACAACGCGATCTATCACGCGGTCGGAGTTCGGGTGAACAAGCTCCCCATGTCGCCGACGGCGGTGTTGGAAGCGCTGCAGGAAGCGGACGGCCAGTAGACGCCCGCCTCGCTTCGCGAACCCAAAAGGGGCCGGTTTTACACCGGCCCCTTGTAATTTAAACGCGCGTCGACCCTACTACTCGCGTGCGGTTAATACTTCGGTCAGCATGAGAAAGTTGGCCTGGAGCTCGGGCGCCAGGGTAGTTCCGCCCCGTGACAGGAGCAACAGCAATCGCACCTGGGCCGCGAGATCCGCAGCAAGCTTGCGCTTGGCTTCTGCCACGGTGTCGGCCGCGATCGGCACTCTGAGGCCGTGAAGCGGCAGCGCGTGACGCGACTCGCCACACCAGTACTGGTCGAGGCTGTCGATGATGACCACCGGAATGTCTTTCGAAACCACAAAGGGCGCTTCCGGAGGACTGTCGGCGGGAGTCAGAACGTCGGCGAACGCCCGGGTCACGTCGCTGTGATTGATGTGGAACGTCGCGGCGTTGGGCTGGCTGGTCGACGTGTTTTGCCACGACCAACCGTCCGGCATCGCGGTGTTGTGGTTCGGCGTGACGCTGACGGGAAGCGAGATGTCCTCGGCCAGTGGCCGACCGTCCGTCTGGTCGTCCGCAGGGTCACGCAACCCGTAGCGGGGCTCGGCGACGTCTTCCGGTTGCTCGGGAGTAGTCATCCAGACCTCCGCACCATCAGTGGCCGTGACCGTCGCCGTCGATTTCCCAGGCAGCGTACACCTGCTCGGGCAGGGGGATGGGACCCACGGCTTCCTCGTACTCGCGGACGTGCTTGGCGGACAGGACGGCGATGGCCTTCATCATCTGGGGGCTGACCTTGATCCGCGCCCTCAGGATGGGTTCGCGTTCCTCAACCTGCTCGCCGAAAAACAGCACCGCCGAGTACAGGCTGCTGAAGATGTGGAAAGAGTCGCTGTAGAACGTGATCGGATCCAGCGGGCTGGGTCCTTCTGCTGCAGCCGGCGCTGGGGCGGCGGCCGTGTTGACGTTCAACGCCGGGACGTCGCCCGGGTTGACGTAACTTTCCTCCTGGGGCGGCTTGTCCTCGGGCGGCACGTAAGGACGTTGGATGATGGGCATGATACCTCCGTCCCTGTCCGCGGCATGGACGCGGCAGGTTGATGCGGCGATTGGCCGCCATTATAGCGAGTCTGGCGGCGGGTTGCTGACGATCAGCCGTCCGGTTGGGACAGGCCGTCGATGAATTCCAGGCCAGGCAGTTTCCCCAGCTCCCGGGGTGGCATCTTTACCTTGGCCGACCGGCTGCCGGCGCCGAGGATGATGTAGTCCATCTCCAGCAGGCGCTGGTCGGCGTAGACGGGGAGATCGTCCGGCAAGGCGAGGATGGTGACGCCGCCGATCATCATGCCCGTCAACTCCTGGGTCTCCTCGGCGGAGGCGAAGGAGGCGCGGGACACCCCCATGAGGCGGCGCACGCACCGGTTGACATCTAGGCGGTCACAGGCGCGCACAACGCATGCCGAATAGGCTGCGGCGCCGCGTTTGCTCGCCACGATGATGGTGTTGGCAGAGTGTGGCAGGTCGTAGCCGTACTGGGCGCAAAAATCCGCGGTGTCCCCGTACTGCGGGTCAATGGATATCCATTCCCAATCGGCAATCCCCAACTCGGTGAGGGCTGTACGGACACGGGTTTCCAGGGCGTCGGTGTCGTTGACTGCTGCCATGGCGCTTATCCGAAACTCAGCGTGGCGTCGGAAAGGCTCACCAGTTCGTCGCGCTGGTTCACGCCTTTGATCCGGCACTGGACTTTCCGCTGGCCGTACAGGTTGCCGCCCGTTCCGGTAACCTCGCCGGAGAAGGTCACCACGTCGCCGGCTCGGAAGGGAGTGATGGCCCGCATCACCAGGTTGCCACCGTTGTACAGGGCTTCAGGGGGGGCATTGAGGCCGATGAACCGGTCGACGTAGGACATGGTCGCCGGTCCGGCGTTGACCGCGCCGCCGAAAATGTTCTGGCGGGCGAATTCTTCGTCAGTGTGGATGTTGCTTTCACTGGGGCGGCCGGCAAGCCGTTGGGCGTTTTTGCGCAGAATGTTCTCGGTGGTCTCGCCCACGGACAGGGTGCGCGGCAGCGGCGCCCCCACCAGAGAGCTCTCCCAGGTCAGGTACTGCGCCGGGTCGGGGATGGCAGCAACATCGGCGGCGGGAGCGGAACCGGTCGATATCTCCGGAACGGATCGTTGGCCTGCGGAGTATTCGAATATGCAGGTGTAATCGTAGCTGGCCACCACCGCGCCGGCCTCGTCAAAGGCTGATACGCGGAACGTCACAAACTTGCTCCCCCGGCGTTCGTACTTTTGGTACACCCGTCGGGTGCCGGTGAGCGTTTCGCCGGACCTCACCGGCCGATACCAGCGCATCTCGCACTTGGCAAAAGGGGTCTGACGGCGGTTGGTCTGGGAACGCTCCTGGGCCACAAACCCGTTGGCTTCGGCAATCTCGTCACGGAGCAAAGGCGCGTAGGTCAACGCCATGGTCGGCATTGCCATGATCGGCCCGGGATCCTGCCCCGGGGCCGGCATGGAATACCGCGGGTCGGGATTTTGGGAGCATGCGGCGTATTCGGCGACGTTTTCGGCTGACAGAGTCACCCGCGTTTCCGCGCCGGACTGGCCGGTGCGTACGGCGTCGTAGGTCCAAAGACGTTCGGCTGCGGTGGCGTTCGTTTGGGTCATGTTGGCTGCCTCCTGGAGTCTGCGGGGATTATAACCCGCCGGCATGGGGCGGCTCCAAACGTTCGAACCATTTTCCCGCCAGTCTAGGCGGGTTTACGCCCCACGAACAGGTTTCCGCCGAAACCGCCTTCGTATGCGTTGGTAGGTACGTATTCCGCTTGCAATCCGACATCGGTTAACGCTTCCAGCCACAGCGATTTGGGGAACAGGCCGCTGGTATGGCGGTCGATCTCGACCTGGATGTCACCATCTCGGTTGATGATGAACACGAACACGGACTCCACCGTGGTGGCATCGGGTGACGGCTGCGCGACGTATTCGATGAACGTCACGTTGCTCTCTTCGGTCGCGCGAGTCCAGTCGACCACCCGAGAACCGGCGAATGTGTCCCGCAGGCAATCGGGAGCCAGCAAGACCAGCCCGCCGGGGACCAGATGCGTCCGCGCCGTTTCGACGGCCGCCCGCAGGTCCGCCTCAGTCACCATGTAGTTCACCGCGTCGTGAATGGTGACCACGTCAAAGGTGCGCCCCAGGCGTATGGTGCGCATGTCCCCGAGGTGATGGATGGTCTCCGGGTTCAGCTTCTTCGAAATGTCCAACATCTGTGAGGATATATCCACGGCCTCAGTGGCGAAATAGCGGGTGAAGTGCGACAGCAGGTGGCCACCCCCGCAGCCCAGGTCCAACAATCCGGGTCGCGGGTCCCACGCCGGCTGGTTCCCCGTCCACCCGAACTCGGACCAGATCAGATCTCGCCACTCCGCGGCTTCGACCCTGTACTCCTCGGGCGGGCTGATGACGGGCCAAAGATGGGCCAGATCGTGGTAGAGGCGCAGGGTCACGGCGAGTTCAGGCCGCCTTCGCGGTGAGGCCATAAGTGTCCACGTACAGAAATTCCCGGATCCGGCCCAGGGTCGATCCCGACGCCGGTGGGTTGTTGTATATCCAACGTTCCAGATTGCTGATGATCACGCCGGGCTCCAGCTCGATGGCCGGGCGGCCCAATCGCTCCCACCGGGCGATCATGCGCGGAGCGTCTGCCGGGACCGCAAAGTGTGAATTGGACAATATCGCAGAGTAGGTGCTCATCGTTAGACCTCATGTTCGAATTACGAACAAGTGTACGACGTCCAGCGGATGAGCGCAAGTGGTAATGGCGATGCGTCAGAAGCGGGTTACTCCGTCAATAATCGGTCAAGCCAGGAGTCGATCAGGTCGACACCGCGGGCTCCCGCGCTGACATGGGCGATACGGCCCTGCTTGTCGATGAACACGTAGCTGGGCACGCCCCTGATACCGTATGCCGCGGCCAGTTGCGCGCTCTCGTCAAACACGTTCGGGAAGGTCAGTTGATTACGTTCCACGAATGCGATCGTGGCTGCCTCAGTGGTATTGAACTGCGAAACCCCGATGACGTCGACGCCGGCAGCATCCAGTTTGTCCCGGTAGAGGGACGCTACGGCGGGCAACTCCCGCCCACAGTGGGGTCACCAGGGCGCCCAGAATGCCAGGAGCGTGGGCGAACCGTAGGCGTCCGGCAGGGAAAACTCCGAACCGTCCAGCATCTGCGCGTTGAACGGTATCGCCGGCTGTCGGTCTTCGGTTGTGGCCTTGGTGGGCGTCGGCCAGGGCGTGTAGGTCGGTTGGGGCCGCGGTGTATACGTAGGCGCCGGCGTGTCGGTGGGAGGGACCGCGGTCGCCGTGGGAGTGGGAGCAGGCGGAGCCGTGGGATCCGCGGTCGGCAGCAGCGCTTCAACGGTGGCGCCGTAATCACCAGCCGGATTTTCGGCTGGCGTCCGGTTGCACCCAATCAAGGTGGCGCATACGGCTACAAGGATTGCGACCAGAACGAGATGATGCAGCGCCTGGTTGTTGGTTCGGCCCAGGATTGCGGGAGTGATGTGCATCCGGCGGTTCATGGCGCATCTACCCTAGCATATTTTGCGCGAGGCGGCACCGTGCGCCTTCGAACCGTAACTGTTCAGAGTTGCTGGGGAGGTGTCATTGCGAGCGCAGCGCGGCAATCTCGTTGATGCCGGGGGGTCCTTCAGGGCAGACGTTGCTGCTGCGATATCGAGATTGCCACGGCGCAAGCGCCTCGCAATGACAACCTCCTGAAATCTGAACAGTTACTGCGAACCCGCAGGGCCTTTCGAAAGTCGTTGCGAAGAGCGGATCGAGGTGGCAATCCCGTCGCTGCAACCAGGCTTTCCCGTATGGGTCATATTCGCGAAGCGAGATTGCCGCGCTGCGCTCGCATTGGCCAAAGCTGCTTTGGAACGGCCCTGTCGAAATCGTCGGCGGGAGCGGGCGGGTTGGCTCGCGGAACGCGCCCGGTTGAGCGCCTCTCGGCCCGGTCGTTCGCGGGCGATCTCCTGCGGTGCGATATACTACGGTGCAAACTTGGTTATCCGCCGTTCCCGCGGATTTCGTGCCCCTGCATCGGGGGATGCAGACCGGGAGCGGTGCCGCCGATGCAGGAGCTCCCAGTGGTTATATCGAACGAGGACGACACCATCCGCGAACGCACGGAGGCCTGGCGGCAACAGGCCAATTCTGCCCCAAAACGCAAGGGCGCTTACAAGACCCTGAGCCAGCTACCGGTCGAACCGCTCTACGGCCCCGCGGACCTGGCCGATACCGAATACCTGGCCGACATCGGATTGCCGGGTGAGTATCCCTATCTTCGGGGAGTGCACCCCGCGGGGTACCGGTCCCGCCTGTGGACGATGCGGATGTTCGCCGGATTCGGGCAACCCGCCGAAACCAACGAGCGTTTCCGGTTCCTGATGGACCAGGGCGAGACCGGCCTGAGCGTGGCCTTCGATATGCCGACGCTGTACGGCTACGACCATGACGATGAGCCCGCTCGCGGCGAATTCGGAAAGTGCGGAGTGGCCGTGTCGTGCCTGGAAGACATGCAAACCGTCTTCGACGGCATTCCGCTGGACCAGGTCACGACTTCCATGACCATCAACAGCCCCGCCGCGATTATCTGGGCAATGTACATCGCCGCCGCGGAACGGCAGGGAGCGTCCATAGATTCGCTGGGCGGAACGCTACAGAACGACATCCTCAAAGAGTACATGGCGCAAAACGAGTACATCTTCCCGCCGAATCCCTCGATGCGCCTGGTGGTTGATACCGTGGAATTCGCCACCGACCGCATGCCCCGTTTCAACCCGATCAGCATCAGCGGGTACCACATCCGGGAGGCGGGCAGCAACGCGGTGCAGGAGTTGGCGTTCACGCTGGCGGACGGGTTTGAGTACGTGCGCCACTGTGTCGAACGGGGCATGGCCGTGGACGACTTCGCTCCACGGCTGAGTTTCTTTTTCAACGTGCACAACGACTTCTTCGAGGAGATCGCCAAATTCCGGTCGGCGCGCCGGATCTGGGCCCGCGAGATGAAGGAAACCTTCGGCGCCGAATCGGAACGCTCCGCGTGGATGCGGTTCCACGCGCAGACCTCGGGGGCGTCCCTGACGGCGCAACAACCCGACAACAACGTGGTGCGCGTCTCCCTCCAGGCCCTGGCCGCGGTTCTGGGCGGATGCCAATCCCTGCACACCAACAGCAAGGACGAGGCCTGGGCTCTGCCGTCGGCCGACGCCGCCCTGCAGGCTCTCCGCACTCAGCAGATCATTGCACACGAAACGGGCGTCACCGATACCGTCGACCCCCTGGGCGGCAGCTATTTCGTAGAGGCCCTCACCAACCAGGTGGAGGCCCGCGCCTACGAGTATTTCGAGCAGATTGACCGGCAGGGCGGGGTTATCCCAGCGCTGGAGTCGGGCTATTTCCAGCGGGAAATCGCCGACGCGGCCTACATCTACCAGCAGGAAGAAGATCGCCGGGAGCGCATCACTGTCGGCGTCAACGAATACGTGGACGCGGAGGAGAGCCTGTCCATTCCGATCCTGCGCGTCGACGAGGCCGGCGAGCAGCGGCACGTCGCCCATCTGGACGAGGTCAGGCGCCGGCGCGATGATCGTGAGGTCGCCTCGCGGCTCCGCGACCTGGAGTCGGCGGCCCGGCGATCCGGAAGCGATGCCAACCTGATGTACCCGCTGATCGAAGCCGTGAAGGCCGATGCCACGTTGGGCGAGATGATGGGCGTTTTCCGCGAGGTGTTCGGCGAATACCAGCCCACGTGGGGTTTCTAGATACCCGCGCGGTCACAGCGACCGATTGGCGAAAAGTCGAGGGGGCGGGTCTGAAAACCCGCCCCCCTCTTTCACTGCGTGCTCAGGCTTGGGCTGTTACGCGGTTGCCTCCGCCTTGGCCTGCTTGGCGATGTCGATCACCCGCTGCTCGATGTTCTGGGGCACCTGTTCATAGTGGTCGAATTCGAACCGGTAGGAGCCGCGTCCGCCCGTCATCGACCGCAGGTCCTGGGAGTACCGCTGAACCTCGGACTGCGGCACCTCGGCCTCGATCACGGTGTAGCGGGCCTCCGGGACCATGCCCAGGATGCGGCCGCGCTTGCTGTTGATGTCGCTGATGATGTCACCGGTGTAGGTTTCTGGGACCGTGACGTATAGCCTGACGATGGGCTCCAGCAGCACCGGAGACGCCTTGGTCATGCCCTGGCGGAGAGCCTGGCTGCCCGCGATCTCGAAGGCGATGGGCTTGCCGTCGACCGGGTGCGTGCTGCCGTCGTATATGATCGCTTTGAGGTCGACGACGGGGAAACCGGCGAGCACCCCTTCTTTCAGGGTGTTCACCACGCCTTTCTCTACCGCTGGGATGAGTTCGCGCGGCACCCGTCCGCCCGTGACCTCATTGCCGAACTCGAAGCCTTCGTCGCGAATCTTGGGTTCTAACCGCAGCAGCACATGGCCGTACTGACCACTGCCGCCGGTCTGCTTCTTGTGGCGGTACTCGGAATTGGTGATCTGCGTGATGGTTTCCCGATAAGGGACGACGGGCAGTTTGACGTTCAGGCTGGCGCCGAACTTCCGCTTGATGCGGTCCAGTGCCACTTCGATCTGCACCTCGCCCAATCCCGTCAACAGGCTCTCGCTGGTTTCCGGATTGCGGGTGAACTGCAGGCTGGGGTCATCCTCGACGATTCGCGCCAACGAGGTCGACATCTTGTCCAGGTCGGCCTGGGTGGCGGGTACGATGGCCAGCGAATAGAAACCCTTGGGGAATTCTATTCCGGGCAGGGTAACCCGGGCGTCGCTGGCGGCGAGGGTGTCGCCGGTCAGGGTTGAACCCAGCTTGCCGATGGCGCCGATATCGCCGGCTACCACTTCAGCCACGTTCTCCTGGCTGTTGCCCTGCGGAAAATAGGCCTGTCCCAGCCGTTCGGACTGGTTCCGCGTCACGTTGTAGATTTCGCCGTTGGATTTAATCGACCCGCGGTACACGCGGAACATCGACAATTTTCCGACGAACGGATCCGACGTGGTCTTGAACACCACCGCCGCGACGGGACCGGCTTCGTCAGCGTCAACCGAATCGTCTCCCGATGTTTGTGGAGCGTCGGCCGGCGCCGGCAGGAAGTCGCGGATAACCTGCGCCAATTCGTCGAGACCGATGTTCTGCGTAGCCGAGGTAACGAGTATGGGGATGAGGTCACCGTTAAGCACGGCCTGGCGAGCGCCGGCGGTCACTTCCGCGGCGGTGATCTCCTCGCCTTCCAGGTACTTGTCGGCCAGGGAGTCGTCCGACTCGGCCACCGCCTCGATGAGCCGCTCGCGGGCGCTGTCGAAGTCGCCGATGACGTCGGCGGGAATGTCCGACGGCGGGTCGATTACGCTGACCAGGCCGGTGAAGTCCTGCGCCTCGCCGATGGGCAGCTGGAACGGAACGCAGCGGCTCCCGAAAATGTCCTGAAGCTCCTGAACATTGCGTTCGAAGTTGGCGTTCTCGCGATCCATCTTGTTCAGGACGAAAGCCACCGGGAGTCCGCGTTCCTGTGCCATGGACCAGCCGCGTTCGGTGCCGACGTCGACGCCGGTGGGAGCGGCCACGAGGATTACGGCAGACTCGACCACTCGCATCGCGGCCACGGCTTCGCCGAGAAACTCGTCGTAGCCAGGGGTGTCCAGCATGTTGATCTTGTTGTCGCCATCGCTGATCCGCAGCAGGCTGGTCTGGACGCTGGAAGACCGCTTGGTTTCCTCCGGCTCGTAGTCCGAAGCGGTGTTGCCGTCTTCCACTCTGCCGATGCGATTGATCACTTTAGCGTTGAACAACATGGTCTCGGCGAGGGTGGTCTTGCCCGCCCCGCTGTGGGAGATCAAAGCGACATTACGGATGGTACTGGCGGATACGGCCATAGTGGTTCCCCTTTTGTCCCAGAAATAGGATGCAATTAGCGGATTGTAGCGAAATTATGTCGCCCGTTGCAACCGAAGGGCAGCGCGGATAGAATAGTAGGCCAGCGACCGGTAGTGAGCCGCCCCCCGGCGACTCCTCCCTTTGGGGCCGGCCGCTCCTTTTTTGCTCTGATCCGAGGGGCTACCGGTGCGATTTCGGACGGCTCGCGGGGGAATATCCTGGGTCTTCGGGAAGGTCATCGAGCCGTGCCGCGGCTGAGGCCAACGCATCGCAGCGCTCGTTGTCCGGGTTCCCGCTGTGTCCGCGCACCCACTTGAAGTCGGTGGGATGCCGTTCCAGCAAGTCCAGCAGGCGTTCCCAGAGGTCGGGGTTAACCGCCGCCTCGCGTTTATTGCGCATCCAACCGTTGCTGCGCCACTTCGCTGCCCAGCCCTTGCTGACGGCGTCGACCAGGTAGCGGGAGTCGGAGAACAGCGTGACCTGGCACGGCTTGGTGAGGGCCTCCAGCCCGACGATCGCCGCCAACAGCTCCATTCGGTTGTTGGTGGTCAGCGAGTAGCCGCCTGAAAGTTCCTTGCGTCGCCCGCGATGGTCCAGGATCACTCCGTAGCCGCCGGGTCCCGGGTTGCCCAGGCAGGCGCCGTCGGTGTGGATGGTGACCTCGGTTGTCATCGAGCGTCGGGTGCCCCACGGAGCGTCAGGCTGCGGGGTGTCGCGCGACCTGCCTCATGACGGCGCGCGTGAGCCCAACGCACTTGTGACTCACCTTGGCAGCCCACTCGTCCTGAGCAGCGGCTTTCCACGCGTCGGATTCAAGCACCGACGGGTCTTCGATCTGGTATACGGCGACGTACTTGGGGAAGCCGTCCGCGTTGGTGGCCTCCACGCGGTAGCGCCGCGCTCCCGCGACCCCGTCGACTGCGCACAAGCCGGGCAGATGGACGGTGTCATACAGGCGGTTGAATTCGTCCTCCGCGTCGGCAGGAATGTCGGTGCGGACGACGAAGATATGGGCGGCCTCAGCGGTTGGATCTCCGGCGTCGGATATCCGCTTCAGCATCGTGTGGGTGCGGTTCGTAGCGTGGGGGCGGATCTTGGTGGCCCAATCGCCCTTCTCGCCCTCGATGCGCCAGCCCTCCGAGTACGGAACCCCGGGTTCGTCGATTCCGTAGAGTGCGGCGTAGCGGGCGAACTGCGCCGCGTTAGTGGATTCGAGCTGGTAGCGGTTGCATGTGTGAACGCCGGGAGCCTGGCACAGGTACTTTGCGTGCTCCGTGTCGTACACCCGGTTGAACTCGGCCTCCCAGTCGGAGGGAATATCCATCTGGACGAAGTACGCGTAATCGGCTGGCATTTCATCACCTCCGTGTTGCGGCTCAAATGCGGCTCAAAATCAAATAGGTACGTCGAATCAGTAAGTCAGCGCGTCCGCCGTGCCGTCGGGAAGCTCCACAGCCAGGGCCTGCAGCGTGTGCGCCAGGCCGTGGTAGTAGGCGACCACCACCAGCAAGTCGACGATCCCCGCGTCGCCGATGATCGCCCGCAACGCCTCGAACGACGCGTCCGAAACACGGTGGTGACGCAGAAGCTCGATGACAAAACCGGACACGGCTGCATCGTCGCCCGACAGTCCGTTGGGCGCGCGGTATTCGTGTATGGCGGCGATCTCGGCGTCGGTCAGCCCGGCGTTGCGCGCGGCGGGTTGGTTCACTGTCCAGACGTAGTGGCCGGAGGCCTCGCGAGCCGCGGTCAGCACGGCAACCGCCTTGACCCGTGGGTCCAGCGGCGTCTGGAAGCGGACGTATCCGCCGAGGTGCGCGAAGTTGCTCGCTGCCTGCGGGTTGTTCAGGATTGCCGCGTAGTTGCGCTGCACTCCGCCTCGTGAAGTTTCGATATCGTCCCAAACCGCCTGTCCTGCGGCGTCCATATTTTCCCTGGTGGCAAAAGGTACCCGAGCCATGTGATGGCCTCCTAGTTCGTTTCGTGATTAGAAATGCCGGCGGCGATTGACAACCGCCGCCGGCCAAAGGACCTCTCCGTGTAACCGCGCCCTACTCGCCGTTAGTTCCCCAGAGCTCTTCCAGGATGGCGCCGGGCGACATGGGCAGGTTGTCCATGCGAATGCCGATAGCGTCGTGGATGGCATTGGCGATGGCGGCCATGGGAGGAACGATGGGTACCTCGCCCACCCCGCGCACACCGTAGGGATGCCCCGGGTTGGCCTTTTCCACGATGACCGTGTCGATCATCGGCAGGTCCAGGCTGGTCGGCATTCGGTAGTCCAGGAAGCTTGAGTTGACCATGTCGCCGGAGTCGTTCATGAAGTACTCTTCGTTGAGCGCCCAGCCGATGCCCTGCACCGCGCCGCCCTGCATCTGACCTTCCACGTAGCTGGGGTGGATGGCCTTGCCGGCGTCCTGCACGACGGTGTACCGCAGCACTTCGACCTTGCCGGTGTCGGGGTCGACTTCGACGTCCACCAGGTGGGTGCCGAAGGCTCCGCCCTCTCCTCCGGGGCTGACGCTGACCTGGGCAGATACGGGACCACCGGTCCGCGCCAACTGCGAGGACAGCTCCTTGAAGGACATCTGCAGGTCCTCGTCGGAGTTGTGCTTGAAGATGCCGTCGGCCAGGTCGATCTCCGAAGGTTCCTTTTCCCAGATCTGGCCGGCGCGGTCGATCATCTTCCGCTTGATTTCCTGGGCGCACTCGTAGGCGGCCCAGCCGGTGGCGAAAGTGGTGCGGCTGCCGCCGGTGAGGAAGGTGTAACCCACCGCGTCGGTGTCGCCCACGCTGGGCCGGACATCTTCGGCGGGGATGCCCAGAACTTCGGCTGCCTGCATGGCGATGGACGCGCGCGACCCGCCGATGTCGGTGGATCCTTCCACCAGGCCAATGGTGCCGTCGGCGTTGACGCTGATGCTCGCGCTGGACGCCAGGCCGATGTTCATCCAGTACCCGCTGGCCACGCCGCGACCTCGGTTGGGACCGGATATTTCGGACTTGTAGTGGTCGCTGTCCTTGGCCGCCTCTAGGGTTTCAATGTTGCCGATCACGCGGAACTGCGGGCCGTCGACCCGGCGGTTCCCTTCCTTGCTGGCGTTCTTCAGGCGGAACTCCAGCGGGTCCATGCCGCACTTGGCGGCCAGTTCGTCTACCACCTGCTCGCCGCCGAAGGCGGAGATCGGAGCGCCCGGAGCGCGGTAGGCGAAGGAACGCGGCTTGTTGGTGACCACGTCGTATCCCTCGACCCGTTGGTTTTCCAGGGCGTACGGCGCAAACACGCACTGGGCGCCGGCCGTTACCGGGGAGGAACCGGGGAACGCGCCGGCCTCATACATGAGGACCGCGTCGGCCGCGACCAGCGTCCCATCCCGCTTGGCTCCCATCTTGATCTTGACGTACGCGCCGGCAGTCGGTCCGGTGGCCTCGAAGGTCTCGGTGCGGCTCATCTGCATCTTGACCGGGCGGCCGGTTTTCTTCGAAAGCAACGCGGCCACCGGTTCTAGGTACAGCGGTATCTTGCCGCCGAACCCGCCGCCGATCTCCATGGGCACGACCTTGATGCGAGACACGGGCAAATCGAGCACGCCGGCCAGGGCGTCGCGGGCGACGAATGCGCCTTGCGTGCTGGTCCAGACCGTCAGGTATCCGTCAGTGTTCCACAGTGCGGACGCGTTCTGGGGTTCGATGTAGCCCTGGTGCACCGTGCGCGTGTTGAATTCGCGTTCGATAACGAAGTCAGCCTCCGCGAAGGCGGATTCCACGTCCCCCTGTTCGTACACGAACCGGTTGGAAACGTTGCTGTGCTTGTCGGTTTCTTCGCCGAACTCGGTGGTGGTCATGTCCTCGTGGAGCAGGTCGGCGTCGTCCTTCATCGCGTCCAGCACGTTGGTGCTGGCTTTGAGGACTTCGTAGTCGACCTTGATGAGGTTGACCGCCTCTTCCGCGACGTGTGCGGAGTCGGCGGCGACCGCCGCTATGGGATGGCCGCGGAACAGGACTTTGTCAGCGGCCAGGATGTTGTTGCTGGCCGAGCGCGCCGACATCGGCGGGTTCTCTTTGCCGGCGATGGGGAGGTCGGCGCCGGTCACCACACCGCGCACGCCGGGCAGAGCTTCGGCCGCCGAGGTGTCGATGGACTTGATCCGAGCGTGGGCGTGAGGGCTCCGCAGCACTTTGCCGAAGAGCATGCCGGTCATCTCGAAGTCCGCGCCGTATCTGGCCCGCCCTGTCACCTTGTCGGCGCCGTCGTGGCGAACAGGCCGCGTGCCGACGACATTATAGTTGGTGTTTGAGAGCACGATATTGGTCATAAGTCGCCTCGCTGCTGGTAGTAATTGCCGGCCGATTTTAGCACAGCCCCCACCGCCGCCCCAACCCCGGCCGTCGGTATTGAGGATAAACCACCCCACGTTCAGCTTGGTCGCCACGATCAGTGTCTACCGCGATGAATGCGGGTCGGCGCGCGAGAGAGTTCAGGTCAGCGGTAATGGCGGCTGCCACAGCTTGCCCGTCTGGTTGACGGTGATCGTGTCGACCCACTTCACCCAGTCGTAGCCGCGCTTGTGCGGCTCGACGAGACGCGCCGGAAACCCATGCCCGGACGAGAGCAGCCGGCCGTCGACTCTGGTGGCCAGCAGGGCGCGCTCGGCTTCCGCCAGAGAGTACCGGCGGAAGTATCCGGTGCGTGAACGGATGGTGATGCTGCCGGCGCCGGGCTTGAGTTTCGCTCGGGAGAGCAGTTGCGCGACGGGCATGCCTTCCCACTGCCGGATGGTGTGCCATCCCCCGGTGCAGTCCAGGGTCGCGGTGACGGTTTCACTCCATGTCTGGAGCTCCGTGAGTCCCATGCGAAAGGGGGATTCCACGTGGCCGTCGATGCTCAGGTTCCACGTCGAAACGTCGATGGCGGGCACCCTATCGTTCAACCACATGGTAACCGGGAAGTCGGGGCCGTTTTCCGGGTACGAGCCGGTGAACCGACGTTCCGCTCCGGGGCCGGCTGCCAGCACCCCCGCCAACTCGGCGGTGCGCCAGGCCAGGAACCCGGCCATGGCCAGGACGATCACGCGGAGGACATGACGACGGTCAGCCAGGTATCGCCGGCGCAGGCTGATGCGGTGCCGGAAGGAGTGCCACAGCAACAGCGGGATCAGCATCCACGCCAGGTTCATGTGGATGGTCGTGCCGGAGAACCCCATCCAGTCGTACGGTCCGAGGTGGCTCCAGGCCAATCCCAGGCCAAGCACGATCAGCAGCCCCAGCAAGAGAACGATGGACCACACCATCTGGTTCAGGGAGCGGCGCCAGTTGGTCCGGGTACGCAACGAACCCAGAATGTTGCGGGATTTCCACACAAAGAGCGCCAGGATGGCGAACCCGAAAATGCGATGCAGGTGCATCGCGCCGATCCACTCTGGGTTCGAGTGCGTGAGGCCCAGGTATCCGGTCAGCAGCTCGGCAATGACCAGAACGATCAATGCGATGTTGGCCCAGGGGAAACGCATGGCTCATCCGGCGTTGGCAGATCTCGCCAGGCGAAGCTGGTCCCGGCCCCAGAGGATTACGATGCCCGCCAGGCCCAGGTGCAGAAGCGTGGAAATCCAGGCGGTAAACCAACCGGAATCGCCGAAGACGGTCAACCCGAGCGCCAAACGCGCCAGCATGACGGCGACGTACACGGACCCGATGACGATGACGCACCGGCTGCCCGTCGCGTTCAACAACCGCGCGCGGTGAACCATGCTGCAAATTGCCGCGCCCAACAGGGCGACGATGACTACCTGGGATGCCAGCAGTGCCGGGTATGGCATACCGCTGCCCTGCCAGGCGTCGAAAGCAGGCAGGAATTCTTGTGGGAACCACCGCTGCACGGCCTGTCCGGCCACGCGCAACAGAAACGCGGCGGACAGCGCCGATACCACAACAATGGACCATAGCTCGCGGCGGATGGTCGCTTGCATCACGTCTCCCCGGCATACGCCCGGTACCAGTCGCTGGAGAACACGTTGCACGGATCATACTGCCTTTTGCGGGACAGGAACTCCGGGAACTGCGGATAGCACGCGGCCAGTTGCTCGGGCGTGGCAAATTTGTTGTAGGTCAGAAAGTAGCTGCCGTCCCGCTCGATGGCCAGGTCGATGAGCGCCCGCAAGGCGTCTTTGACGCGCTGGATGCCGGCGGGATCATGGTCCACGTGCAGGTTGACGACGATGCACGCGTAGGGCTGCCGGGCCCAATTGAGCACGGTTTCGTCGTCACGCTCGATGAGGCGTATGGTGCCGTATATCACGTTGGCTTCCCGCCGCCGCAAATCCGCGCCGGCCGCGCCCATGAACCCGGGCAATTCGGGCAACGGCACGTACAACTCGGTGATGGTCTCGGAACCGGGTACGCTGAAATCGAGCCGCCGGTCGAGTTCATGGTGGTAGTGGTCGATGTACTGGCTCAACTGGAAAGTGTCGCTGTCGTAGGTCTGTCCGTCGGTGCTCCGGTAAAACCCGGCATATTCGTCAAACGCGCGGGCTTTGTCGGCATGGGACCAGTACAACAGTTGCCGCCACGCAGCTTCGGTGAGCAGGTTTTGTGGCGGTGTCGCAGTTCGGGCCTCCGCGTCGCTGACCGGCTGATAGCAGGACAGGACGCCATCCCGAAGGAAACCGGGCGATTTCTCATCGGTGCGGTACTGGAAATCGCCGTAGGTGAAACCATTCGCAATCCGCTGCTGGAAAAGCTCTCCGACCTTGTCGATAGTGGTGACTTCCACCACCCGGCGCACGCGGTGGGCCGGCATGAGGCGCAGGTCGACGGTGGTGATCACGCCGAACAGCCCGTATCCGCCGATGGCCAGGCGGAACAGATCGGGATTCTGTTCCCGATCGCACCGGATCAGGTTGCCGTCTGGGTTGATCATTTCGAAAGCATTCACGTCCTGCACGATTGGCCGATAGGTCAGCCCGCGCCCGTGGCCGTTGGCGGCCAGGGCGCCGCCGATGCTGAGCCGGTCGGCGCCGGTCTGCTTTTGCACGACGCTCCAGCGCCGGTCAGCGTTTTCCTGCATCGCGCGCAGACCACAAACCAGATCCGACCACCTGATCCCGGCCTCTACCGTAACGATACCTCGATCAGCGTCCAGGTTGACGATGCGATTCAAATGGCGCGTGTCCAACAACGTCCCGCCGGACAAAAATTGCTGCCCGCCCATGGCGTGGCGGCCCGCGGCGACGCTCAGGCTCCGGCCGGCGTCGCGGGCCCTGGCTACCGCATGGCGTGTTTCGGTAACCGTCTGCGGTGCGATGATCTCACTGACTTGCGTTTCGTTCAATGCAGAATGGATGTCGTTGACCGTAACGGATTTTGTGGTTGGCATGGTGCGAATCGTCGTCCTTTTTGCTAATTTCGTGCTTACTTGTACCTACGAGCGCGAGAGCATTGCGGATGAACCCCTCGTGGTACACTCCCGTCGCGTTGGGCGGGACCGGTTCGAGCCGCCAACGGGCACCCCAGAATAGGCGGACGAGAAGTATGCAGCCACTTTCGGACTTGCGGGTTTTGGCCGTTACCGTGTTCCTCGCCGGGCCGTTCCTCAGCATGACGCTGGCGCGGTTGGGGGCCGAGGTGATCAAGATCGAGATACCCGGCCGGGGTGATCCGGTGCGTGGGAACGGTCCATTTGCCGGTCCCGATGGGATCCACTCCGAGCAGCGAACGGAACAGCACGTCGCCACCCGGTTTCTGAAGCGCAGTCAGGGCGTAAAGAGCGTGACCCTGGACCTGAGAAACCCGCGCGGCCGGGAGCTGTTCCTTGAAATGGCGCGGCAATCCGACGTGGTGCTGGAGAACCTGGCGCCGGGCTCCATGACCCGGTTGGGCCTGGGCTACCCGGACGTGGCCGCCGTGAACCCGGGGGTCATTTACGCCAGCATTTCCGGCTACGGACAGACCGGGCCCTATGCCCAGCAGCCGGCCCACGACCCGCAGATCCAGGGCATGAGCGGCCTGATGGATATCAACGGCGAACCCGACGGCCCGCCTACCCGGGTGGGTTTCTACATCGGAGACCTGGTCACTCCCATGTTCGCGTCCACGGCGATCCTGGCGGCCCTGCGCGAAAAGGAGAAAACCGGAAGGGGAACCTACCTGGACGTATCGATGATGGACACCCTGACCTCGCTGATGTTGATGGAAAACCTGGAAGAGGATATGGCGTCGGGCATTCCGCTGCGCACCGGCAATAACAGCCGCAGCGGGCCGACCGGGCAGTACCAGGCCAGCGACGGCGCCGTCATCATCACCGCGGCCAGCGACGATCAATGGCGTCGCCTGTGCAACGCCATCGGGATGCCGGAACTCATCGATGATGAACGGTTCGCCCGTTATCAAGTCAGGTCGGAGAACGCCGCCGCCGCACGCGCGGAGGTTCAGGCCCGCATCGGCGAAATGACCCGAGCCCAGGCCCTGGAGTGTCTTTCGGCCGGCGACGTGCCGTGCGGGCCGGTGCGGACGGTGCCGGAGATATTGGCTGACAACCATTTCCGGGACCGGGGCGCCCTGCGGCCCATGCGGAATGCCGCCTTCGACGGTGAGGTGGACGAGGTTGTCGCAGGCTTCCCGGTGTTGTTCGATGGCCAACCGCTTCCCGATGTCCCCGGCGCGCCGTCCCTGGGAATGCACAACGCCGAGGTGCTGGCCGAACTCTGCGGCGTGGATGCGAGGGAATTGGAGCGGCTGCGAGGGGACGGAGTCATTTAGCGGCGGGAATCGACTGTGTATCGGCCCGCGTGTCTCCTACTCCGTCTCCAGCTCCTTCTGCAACATCTGCGCCCAATGCACCTCACCTCGTTCGACCAGCCGCTCTATGCCCGGCCTGATGCGTTGGGCGGCCACCACAGCGTGCGCCGGCCGGCCGGTGAATCGGGTTAGATAGCCGGCGTTTCTGGTGGCGCGGTCAACGTCTCGCCAGTTGCCCGTGTACGATGCTTCCACGGCGATGTAAAGGCTGCCACCATCGTCGCGATCCGTCGCCTCAATGATGATGTCGGCGTTCTCAAAGCTGGTGAGTTCGTTGGTGGGAATGCCGTCGGTGTCGGCGTGATCGATGATGTCCAACAGGTCGCCCAGTTCGAGTACCCGGTATTCTCGGCAGCCGACGACCCTGACGATTCGCGCAACCATTCGCAGCGCTCCATTGCGAGCGTGAGCCGCAGTGATGGGAGCCAAGCGAGAATCGAGGCGGGTTTGGCCGGTTTCCAGCGCAAGGAGTCGACGGTCCGTGTTGGCCACGAACTCGGCCAGCGTCGATTCCAACGCAGCCAGCCTGCGGTCCGTGCTTTCGGCAGATTCGGCGAACGCCTGTGGCAGTTCCAACAGCTCGCGAGATAGCATCCTGGAGCGGAGAGCTTCGTTCCACTCCGGGTGTTCGTCCAGAATTCGGATCAGGTCTTCGATTGTATTGACCGTGGTCATGTGGATGGCCCTCTGGGTTTGATTGTATCAGCCAACCTTGGCGTCATATCAAGCCGGCCGGCGATGGTACGATTGGGGCTGCCCCATTTATTACAGGAGGAAATCTCTCAATGCCCCGTATCACCACCAAGCCTCTCCGCTCCGTCATGTTCGTGCCCGGCAACAAGGAAGACTGGATGCGCAAGGCGCCTCAGTATGGTTCCGACGCGTTGATCCTCGACCTGGAGGACTCGGTGCCCGAGTATGACAAGGACGCCGCGCGCCCACTGGTAGCGAAAATGATCGACGAGTTGTCGGAACGCGGCCAGACCCTTTTCGTCAGGGTGAACCGGTTGGAAACCGGACTGACCGGTTTCGACCTGGAAGCCGTCACCCGGCCCGGGTTGTACGGCATCCTGTTGCCCAAGGTGGAAACGCCGGCGGACGTGGTCGAAGCCGACGTGCTGCTGCGCTATTTCGAGCGCAAGGCCGGCATGGAACTGAACACCGTCTGCATCGACCCTGGACTGGAGACCGCTTCGGGGATCCGCATGGCCTACGAGATCGCCATGGCCTCGGACCGGGTGGCGCACATGGGCGGCAGCGGCGGGAAGGGCGGGGACACGGCCCGCAGCGTCGGCTACCGCTGGACCCTGGAGGGAGCGGAAACCCTGTACCTGCGCAGCAAGGTGCTGATGGACAGCCGGGCCGCCGGGATCCAATGGCCCATCAGCGGCGGGTGGTTCGATATCCGGGACCTGGAAGGCCTGCGCTACTGGGCCAACAATCTGAAGGCGCTGGGGTACACCGGGATGAACCTGATCCACCCGTCGCACGTGCCCATCGTGAACGAGATATTCACGCCCACGCCCGAGGAAATCGCCTTCTGGCAGGGGTTGCTGGATGCCATGGAGGAAAGCCGCCGTCAGGGCACGGCTGCCGTTACGTATGCCGGCGACATGGTCGACGTGGCCCACGAGGAAACGGCCAAGGCGATGCTGGACATGTGCCGCAGCCTGGGGCTCGTGTAACGGGTCTATGTTGTTGCGGCGCGTGTTGGATCGCGCCTGGACTCTGGAGGAACGCTGGCGAGCCGACGAACGCATTGAGCAGTTGATGAACGAACTGCGCGAGGAACGGCGACAGGCTGACGAACGACTGGCCGAAGAGCGCCGCCTTGCCGCCGAAACTCAAAGAGCGATGATGTCCACGATTGCCGAGCTGACTGGCGCCATTGCTGAACTCCGAAGGCAGAACGGGAACGGCCAGTCGTAATCCGACCCGTTGCCGCTAGCCACCCTCGCCGGCGCGCAGCACCCGCTGGACTTCCAGGCGGCTGGTCACGAAGGCCAGCCAGATAACGGTGACCACGCTCACCGTGGCCAGCACCGCGTAGGCCAGCGCCAGCATCCGCCAGTCGGTTTCGAAGGTCAACGGCGGTGTGGCGCGAACTCCGCCCTCGGCGACCTCCAGGACGGGCAGCAGCGCGGCGCCAATCTGCGCGCCGGCCCAGGTTCCGACGGCTACGCCGGCGATCACCACGATTGCCAGGTTGAACCAGACCACTCCGTTGAGTTGGCCACGGGTGCTGCCCAGCGTCCTCAGCAGGGCGAACTCGGTCTGGCGCTCCCGGGTGTCCAGCCAACTGTACAGCGCGATACCGGTCGCGCTGGCGAGAGCCAGGGCCAGGAACATGATAACCAGCAATCCGCCCCAACCCGCGTTGGCCAGGGGCTCCTTGCCGCGCACCGCCGCCTCCTCTTCCGCGACATAGGCCTTGCCGGCGGTGAGGCCCAAATCCTCTATGCTGGAAACTGCCGCTTCGCTCTCAGCCAGCGCGTGTTCCAAATCGCCGATAGCAATATCGCGATCCAGCCAAACTTCGCCTGAACCGCCGAAAATGCGCCGGCTGTGCCGGTTGGCGTATTCGACGAATTCGCCGAGGTCGGTGACGACAAAAGGTTGCTCCCGAGGGTCCACGGTTGGGAAAAACTCGGCAACCCCCACGATACTGATCGGAAGCGCAAAGGTGGACATTCCGAGGCTGATCTGGTCTCCGACTTCGGAGCCGGTCGCTTCCAGGATGCCCGGGCTGACCAGAGCCTTGACCGGCGGGGCGTTTTCGCCGGGCCACAAACCCGGCGCCCCGATGCCGCCGGGCGACCAACTGAAAACAGCGGAACCGGTGGTGCCGGGCCGGGCCACGTTGCGACTGGTCTCCACGGAATAGAGCCCCGGACGCACGTAATCCTCGATTACGCTCCAGCCGTCGGCAGAGTTCAGGTCGGCTAATACCACCTCGCCGGCCTCGGTGTGGGCGGTCAATCCGTCGATGAAAAGCACACCGGGGCGATCTCCGCTGGTCCGCCCGGAGATTTGCAAATTTATGAGGGTGAGTGGAGACACGTCCAACCGGGGCGCATCGGGGTCGTTGCTGGGTCGGCCGCCCCGACCCAGGCGAAGCATGGTGCTGCCCTGGAGCATTTGCCATTGGCGGGTCTCGCGGACGTCGCCCAGTTGCACGTCGTAGAACCGGCCGGAACCGTCCCGCAGCCGTGCGGTGACGCCCACCAGCGGCTCCCGACGGACGGGCCCGGTTTGCGTCGTCATGGCCCACAACGACAGTGCGGTGGTGCCTTCCGGGAGCGGCAGGCCTTCCGGAGCGTCCGGGTTTGGCGCGATTCGGGACATCAGGTCAGGCAAGCCGCCGGCGTCCGCGAAATCGTCCCGCCACCATGCGACGTCCGCCAGGCGCGGGGAATCCACGGCCAGCACCGAAACGCGCTGGGATCCGAAGCCCTCGGTCAGCAGGCTGCCTTCGGTTTGCATCGCTTCTGCGGAGTTGGGCAACACATCCGATAACCCCGCAAACGCTCGGGCAATGCGACCGTTATCGTGTTGTATGCGGATGTCTGCCCCCGTGTCATAACGGACCCGGTCATCCAGGCTGCGGTTCAGGGTGGCCGAAAACGCGCTGCCGACGACGCCGAGGGCGGTTGCCAGCATCAGCAGCGCGACTAGGCTTCCCGGAGCGATCGGGTCGCGGGCGATACGGCGCAGACCCTGCACCAGCCATCCCGGTCCCACCGGTCCCACGATGCGGGCGGATATGCCCAGGAACAATGGGAACAGCCGCATGACCAGCAACCCCAGGGCGATCAGACCCAACGCTGGCCCCAGCAGCAGGGCGAAATCGATCTCCAGGTCGCGGCTGCCCAGGCTCCGGGTCAACACCGTTCCACGGCTGGAAATCTGCCACCAGAGGAACGCGATGACCACCAGGGCCAGAAGATCCAGGTAATAGCGGTGAATGAATGGGGTCCGCGCCGGTCGCGCGCCGGATTGGCGGAACTCCACGATGCCCTTGTTCGCCGCGGCCAGGGTGGCGATGGCGAGTACGATCACGGCCAAAGCCGCTCCTGCCGCTCCCATGCCGAAAGCCTGCCAGGACAGGGAAACCGGGGCGCCCACGGATTCGGAATCGAATACCAGCCCGCCCAGAGCTTTTGCCAGCAATGGGGACAGGAGGGCTCCGGCGACCAGAGCCGGGCCGGCCAGGAGCAGACCCTCAACCAGGGTCAGGATGCCGATCTGGAAGGTGGTCGCGCCCCGGCTTTTGAGCATGGCAATCTCGCCGGCGCGGGCGCGAATCACCATTCCCGCGGTGATGGTCAGGTAGTAGGCGAGAATGCCCGTCACTAGGAACACCATCAGGAACAGCGGGATCCGCGCCAATAACAGTTGCTCCTCATGGTCTTCCAGGATGCGAATCAACCCGGTGGAGGTGCTGCCGTTTGGCAGGTTGTTGGACACATCCCGCCGTACGCGCCGTAGATCCAACTGCAGTTCGTCGACCCGTTTGGCGGGAATTCCTTCCCGGTCCACCTGCACGAACCAGGCGGAGCTGGTGTAAATGCCGGGGTAGCGTCGCGCAATCTGCTGCCGCAGCGCCTGTTCCGAAGTGAACAGCGGAACCAGCGTCCAATCGTCATCCCGGTACGACAGCGACTTGTGCCGGCGGTACCAGTATTCGTCCTCCAGGTCGGTCGGTTCGATGACGCCCACCACCACGACGGGGGTTGACTCCTGGCCGTCACCGCCGGTGGCCGGCACGATTTCGAAACCCTCGCCCACTTCCAGGTCCAGGAATTCGAGACCCTGCGAATCAACCATGATCTCGATCACGATCCCGTCGGTTTCCCCGGTGCTGTCGTCGTAGCCGCCGTCGCCGGTGACCTCGGGCCAGCGCCCCTGGACCAGTTGCGCTTGTCCCTCTTTCAACCCGGACAGGAATTGGACTCGCCCCCGGGGGCGAACGTCGTTGGGCAGGTCGAGGTTGGGCTGACCGGTGAAATAGAATGTCGCCGTTTCGACCTGGAAGGAAACGGCTCCGACGGCGTCGCCCAGGGGTGGAAGGACGCGCTGCGCGACGAACTGCCGGCTCGTGAGGTAACGGTCGCTGGCTGCAGTCGCGATCCGGGGGTCGTCGAGGTCGTTGAACACGCGTACCCACAGATTCACGTCGCTGGATTCCGCATCGGCCAGGGACCGGCGCAGCGCGGTTTCCGCCAGCAGATCGTTGAAGACCACCGCGCTCGAAAGCAGAACAACGGCCAGCGTGACGCCGAGCAGGACCGTCAGTTCGATCCGGAACGACGACATGAGCCGGCGCCGCGCCAGTACGTAACCCAGGTTGAGGATGGCGGTCATCGTCGGCTACTCAGCTTCTCGCAGGACTTCCGGTGGGCGCAGCCGCCGCGCCACCACGCCGGCCAGTGTGATGGCCGCAATCGCCGCCACGACGAGACAGACGAACGTCGCGACCAGCCATGGGCCTTCAGCCACGAATATTATCGGCGGGGTGACGGCTCCTCCGGCTGCGTTGCCGGCCAACTCTCCCAGCGTCCAGCGCGCCAGTCCCCAACCAGCCAATCCGCCCACCACGATGCCCAGCACGCCAACCATTACCCGTTCCAATGCCAAACCGGCGATTCTTTGCCACTGAGGGATGCCCAGCGCCGCTCCCACTGACATGTCGACCCGCTGCTCGCGTACGGCTACCGCCGCGTGGGCGCACAGGGCCAGGGCCACCGCCAGGGCCAGGGCGGCCAGGCCGATACCGGTCAGGGCGTCCCAGGCTCCGCCGGCCAATGGATTCCGCGTTGCGAGATCGACGGCGGCGTCGCGATCCCGGAGAAAGGACAGGCGGTAACCGACGTCCAGTATCTCGTCGGCCACCCGTTCACGGTCTGCGCCCTCAGCCACGTCGAACCACCACTCGTCCGGGGTGATGGGTTGCGCCCCCGGAGCCTGGTTCAACCAGGCCCGCAACTCGTGCACCGACACCACCACGAACGAGCGCCTGGCATCCAGCGTGGGGAAGTGATTGACGATGCCGGTGACCCGGGCGGGCACCACGTATCCATCCACAGTGATCCTCACCGTCTGGTCGGGGAGGAATCCGGGTCCGGCGAGGGCTGGCAACGGCAAAGGAGCGGGCGGGATCACGATACCCCGGGGGGACCGTCCCAGCGGCTCCTCCCATTTGATCGAGAGTCCGGTGTCACCGGTGTGTGCTGCTTCAGTGGTCCGTTCGGTGCGGTCCGGAACGTTTCCGGCCTGGGGCAATGATACCCAGGGACCGATGTCCTCAAAGCCCTCGATCACCTCGCCCGACGGCGGGTGATTCGGCCCGTATACCGTGATGCTGTCAAAGGAGAGGCCGCCGGGGGGCGTCCGCGCGAACGAGTCTCCGGAGATGTAAAGCGCAACCGTTCGCCAGGTGTCATCGGCGGCGGCGGTGGCGCTCTCCTCGGGCAGCAGCGCCGTCAGGTGGTGCCACCCCGTCTGGTGTTGGCTCAGCATTCCCAATTCGAGGTTGCGGTAAAAACCACGGTCGCTTCCTATGCGGAGCCACAGGCGGTAGCTGGGCAACGGCACCGAGGCGCCAACCGTCGGCGCGTCGTCGCGCCGGACCCAAACGCCGATTTCCTCTGTGCCCTGGGGGATCTCGATTCCGGCGGTTTCGGGGGAAAGGGTCCGTCGCAGCGGCGCGGACAGCGTGTCCAGAGGAGTGGGCTCCCCGTCGACGAAGTCGTCGCGCCACCAGGAGACCTGTCCGATGGTCAGAGGATCAACGCCCAACACGGTACCGCGCTGGAACGGCCCATCGATGAACCCGACCGGCTCCCGAATTATCGGGGACACGGCTTCAACTCCGTCAATCGCCTTGAGTTGATCGATGCGCTGCTGCTCGGTGCGCCCGATGAAGCTCGTCCCGCCCAGCGTGATGTCGCCCCCGACGCCGTGGTTTGCCTGGTCTGCTTCGCTGCGCGCCAGGGTGGTCTGAAAAGTTCCGGCGAACACTCCCAGAGCCGCTGCCAGGGTCACGACAACGGTTAATGACGCGTAGGGAAGCGGATGGCGGGCCATTCGCCGCAGCGACAGGCTTACCCACGCCGGGGCCAGTTGCCGGGACAACCACGCGGTTCCGGTCATCAGCCACGGCAGGGCGCGCAGCAACAGGAAAGCCAGGGTCAGCAGAGCCGCAGAGGGCGCCAACAGCAGCGAAGGATCCAGTTGCGGCCCGCGGCCGGCGAGTTCTGCTTCCACGAAGCCGCCCCGTTGCCGGATCTGCCACACCAGGACTACCAAGGCGACCACCGCGATCACGTCGATATAGTAACGCTGCAACCAGGGGGCGGACGGCGGGCGGGCCCGCGATCGCAGGAAATCGAGGATCCCGAGACGCGCCAGGCTTCCGCCGGCAACGGTCAGGACCGCCAGGCTCAGCAGCCCTCCGATCGCTCCCATGGCGTACATCTCCCACGACAGGGATACCTCGAGAGGAGCCTCGCCGGCGCCGACGCGTGCCGCCGGGTTGATCGTTTCCACCAGCAGCAGGCTCCCGATTCCCCAGGCCAGCAGCGGCCCGATCAGGGTCGCCACGACCACGATCAGCCCCTCGCCCAGTGCGAGCAGGCCACCCACCTGGCCGATGCTCGCGCCCCGGCTGCGCAGCATTGAGGATTCGGCGGATCGAGCGCCGGCCAGCAGTCCGACGGCGAGGGCCAGGAAATACAGTATGACCACCACCACCAGGGAAATGAACAGGATCAACGGTGCCCGCGCCAGCGTGAGTTCCCTTTGGTATGTGGCCAGCACTCCCGTGTTGCGGCTGTTCTCCAATCCGGTCAACACGTACGACCTCGGGAAACGGCTGTTGATATCCGTCTCCAACGCGGTCAGGTCATCACGGGTTTGTTGCACTGTGGGGGAGGTGATGACGTCGGGGTTGACGTAAATGAACCAGCCGTAGTCACCCACCAGGGTTGGGAAAGGTTTGCCAATCCCGTCAAAGAAAGCCTGCTCGTTGACGAAAATGGGCGCCACGGGCCGTCCTTCCCAGTCGCCCATCCTGAAGTAGTCGGCGGAGCCCATCCAGTACTCTTCGCGCGGGTCGATGGGTTCGGCGATCCCGACAATCTCGATCCCGATGTATTCGGGCGGATCGTCGTCGTTTCCCGGGAACACCACCAGCCAGGCTTCTTTGCCGACCCCCCATCCCATGAGTCGGGAAGTGTCCAAACCCAGCACTCCCTCTATCCGGGGGCACCCGTCGGAAAGGTTGACGCAGGCCCCCGGGTCATTGCCCACCGTTGGGGTCGGCCAACGACCTTCCACCAGGCGGGAGTGGGCAGCAAACTCCGTAACGAAAAATGGCCGGCCCAGCGGGACGTCTACGATCCCGAACGGCGCGCCCACCTGGACGAAAGGCAGCGTGGGCAGCATCTTGGCGTAACGTTCTTGGCCCCGGCGCAGATAGGCGACGTCATCGTCGATGATCTGCTCGATATCGGTGCGCAGCGACGCGTGGTCTTCGGGACCAAGCGGACGGTTGCGCACTACGATCTGGGTGTTGATCACGGTGGGGGACGTAACCGCCAGCGAGTGCCGCAGGCCGGCCTCGGCCAGTCCCTGCGAATACATCGCGCCCAGCGCCATGATCGTCACCGCCGCCAGAACGCCGAAGGCGGTGACGGCCAACAACCCCCAAGCGGAACGTATCCGCCGGGGCAGCAACCACAGCAGCAGGGCAAAATTACGGGTCAAGGCGTGTTGCTCCAGGGCGAACGCCAACGCCAACGAGTATCTGCGATCACCGGTTTAGCGATCACCGGTTTTCGGTCGCCACGCGCTCGCGTAGCAACGGCAGCAGTTCGTCGGCCGCCCGCCGGCACTCCTCCACATGGGGAAAGCCGCTGAGGATGAACTCGTCGATGCCCAACCGCCAGTAGTCCAGCAGTTCGTCCGCCACCTGTTCCGGAGTGCCCACCAGCGCGCTGCCGCAATTTACCCGGACCTCCGAAAGGCCGTTCCACAGGTGGGGCCCCAATCGGTGGTCTTCCGCTTCCCGGGCCTGTGCCTGCTGCCCCACCATGGGCGTGCCGACTATAGCCGACTGCCGCTGCGCCTTGACCTCCGGGGCGGCGTCGGCGATGAGCCTCTGCGCCGCTTGCCAGGCCTCGTCCTCTTGATCCCGTATCACCAGGTGAGTGCGCAACCCGAGAGTGAGCGGTCGACCCGTGCCGGAAAATTGCTGTTTCAGGTCGGACACGCGCTGAGCGGTGTCTTCCAATGGCTCGATCCAGCCCAGGTGCACGTCCGCCTGGCGGGCGGAGAGCCCCAGGGCTCGCGGCGACGCGCCACCCAGGTAGAACTTGGGAGCGTCCTGACCCGGGGCCGGCGCGCAGTACGCGTCGGCAAGCTGGTAGAAATCGCCGGTGTAGGTCACCGGCTGGGGGTCTTGCCACAGGGCGCGGCAGGCCTGGATGAACTCCTCCGCTCTTTCATAGCGCGTCGCATGGTCGCTGACCTCGCCCACTCGTTCAAAGTCGTTCTGGATCCCCCCAGGCACGATGTTGATGTCCAGGCGACCCCCGGATATCTGGTGCAACGCGGCTGCCATCTGGGCAAACAGACCGAGGGCGATGAACCCGGGTCGCACCGCCACCAGGAAGCGTATTCTGGAGGTCACCGCCGCCAGCGCCGTGGCCGTCGTCCACGTCTCCGCCAGAGGAGCGTCCTCCGAGAATAGCCCGTTGGCGAAACGGGTGGGAATCAGCATCGAATAGAAACCGCACTGCTCCGCGGTTTCCGCCACCTCGCGCAGGTAATCGAATGTCGGCGGGCGGTCGGCGCGGACTGTACCCGCGCGCGCGCCATCTCCGTCGATGGGGACAAACCAGTCAAAACGCGGTTCCGGACGTCGTCCGTTGCTAGTGGCCATACTTCACCGGTCAAATTTACAGGATGGATCAGACAACGCCGCACATCCTACAAGTTACGTTCACGGATGGTCAATTTGTACAGCAGGTCCCAGGGCCTTTCCAAAGTCATTGTGAGGAGCGGAGCGACGTGGCAATCCCGTCGATGCGACAAGGCTTTCCCGTACGAGTCATGTTCCCGGAGCTAGATTGCCGCGCTGCGCTCACGATGACAAAAGCTACTTTGGAAAGGCCCTGCAACACCGCGTCTAGGCCTCGGGCCGGTCGGGCCCGACGGCGTCGTCGGCTTCCCCATCGACAACGGGCTGTGGCATGGGCGGGTTCGGATTCGCTTCCATCTCGCGCTGGTACCACATGAACATCACGATCCCGGCGGACAGGATGCTCATCATGTCGCCCGGAACCCACAGGAGGAGGCCGCCGAATCGCTGGTCGTCCAAATGGGAGAACCCTTCCCAGGGTCGGGGGAGGTCCTGGTACGCCGTATAAATCAGCTCTTCCTGGAAGGTTATGCCCGCTCCCAGCAGTGTGTTGGGGAGCACGATCAGGCCCAGGTAGAGCACGCGCAGCCCGTAGTGCAGCCGCGAACGGTGCGGCTTGGGGTCGATCACGATCCACCAGAACAGAAACCCGCTGGTCAGCATCGTGCCGTGCATCAGTTCGTGCACCCAGTCGTTGTGCACCGCCAGGTTGTGCGGCCCCGGCGCTTGCCAGATAAAGAGCAGAGCGAGGAAGGTGACTGTGGTGAGCACCGGGTTCGTGATCTTGCCGTAGACCCACCGGGCCAGCGGTGAGCGCACCAGCCGCCGGACGATGTGCTGCCGGGCCCACGTCGGCATTCCGCGCAGCATGGGCGTTAGCGGCGCGCCGAGCAGGATGAGCAGCGGGCCCACCATGCGAACCATCAGGTGTTGCACCTGGTGAACGGAGAAATAGTGCTCGGCCAGAGGTTCGATGGGCGATTGCAGCGCGGCGAAGAGCACCAGGATGCCGGCGAAGAAACAGCCCTTCTGCCACGCGTTGACGCGATGCGTCGGGTTGGGCCAGTTGTTCAGGCCGTTTACATACAGGTAGACCGCTCCCATCAGGAACAGGCTGGGCACCGGATTTGTGATGAAACCCCACGCCGTCGCCGGCGTCTGGCCCGGCGGGATGCCCTGGTGTGCGGACGCGATGCCGACGTTCAGGGCGAGGCCGGCCAATGCGGCGGCCGCGGCTCCAACGGCCCAGAGGCTCCAGCGATGGCCAAAAAACGTGGTCATGGCGATCCGTCCCCGCGCGCCGCTGCCCGCGCCTTCTGGTTCTGGCGCACCCTCCACGTCAGGTAGCCGGCGCCAATGAACAATATGACCGCTACGCCGATGAAAACCAAACCCGCCGCCGAGTCCGAGGTGGGCGTGGGGACGTCAAACACAAATCCGTCGGCCCCGTAAGATCCGCCGGAGGGCGGTTCGATCAGGATGGTGGTTTCCCACCTTCCGGGGTCGAACTGCAGGGTGGCCGTATAGAGTCCCGCAACGTTCGGGCTAAGCGCGATGTTCTCCCCGGTTTCATCGCTTTCGCTCCACGTGGTGAGCACCGACACCGTCAAGTCCTCTGCGGGCGTTCCGGTTGCGGTCTCGGCAATGCGGATGAAGAACTGCACCGATTGTAGGGAAGGCAGCGTCTGAGCGTCGACCACCACAGTGTAGGGTCCGGCGACCGATTCGTTGCGCCGGGAATCCTGCCCGACGATGTCCTGGCCCTCCACGGCGTAAGCGAACCCCGACCACAAAGCCACCACGACGGCCAGGGTCAGGACGGGCGATATCAAACTGCGAATCAGCGTCATAGGCCACCAAAATTTGGAGGAGCGAACCGGCGTCCGCTCCTCCATTTTACGCTACAGAACGTGCGGCTCCGTTACAGTTGGAAAGTCTTGCGCCAAATTCCCGGCGAGCCCGCAGCGTGGGTCATTACGTCGCGCATGCGGCCGTTGTCCGGGTGAGCCTCCCGTTGCTCGAGCCAGGGGGCGGTGGAAGACACCTCGGGGTTGGCGAATTCGTACACCGTGGCATAGGCCGGTTCACCGCGCACCGACTTCCACCGCCGTCCACGAATGCATCCTGGAACCTTCTCGTAATTCGGCACGTAGACGGTCGAGTACCAGTTGTTCCACTCCGCATCGCTCGCTGCGGGCACGTCCATCCGTCCAATCTGCAAAGCGGGGGACATGTCGGCGTTGGCCAGTTCGTCGCTCAGCTCCGTGGGGTGGATCATCTGGTAGACGTTGTTGATGACGGTGGTCGCCACCGCGCGGGGGCCGACCTTCTGGCCCCAGGGCGTGGGCGGCCGGTTCTTGAACGCGTCCGTATTGATCACGTCGGCGGATTCCAGCTCGTACATCGCCAGGTGCTTGGGGCCGCTGCTGGTGGCCTCGTACCGGGCGGCGTTCAGGACTCCGGGCACTGACAGGAGCTCCTGCAGGTGCTCGGTGTTGTACCACTGGTTGAACTCTTCCTCGACGTCGGCAGGAACTTCGCACCAGACCATCATCAGGCCGGTGCCGCGTTTCTTGGGCATGGTGGCTCTCCTTGATCTTGAGTTCGTGAGCACGGATTTGGGCTAAGTCTAACATAGCCCCCACCGGCTTTCGTAACTCGAAACACCGCGAACACATCCGCCGATGGCGCCCGGCCTTGCGATGTCAGCAGCAGAGCCATGAGGCCGCTGTGATAACATTGCCGCCACCCTCACGGTTCCTGCGTTTACCATGACCTATTCCCTGCTCTCCGGCCTGCGCGTCCTCGAAATCGGCTCCATGATTTCCGCGCCCTATTGCGGCAAATTGCTCGCCGACGCCGGCGCCAGCGTAGTCAAGATAGAGCCGCCGGGCCTGGGCGAGGACGCCCGGCGCTACGGCCCGTGGCCGGACGATGTGCCCCATCCCGAACGCAGCGGGCTCTACCTGTACCTGAACACCAACAAAGAGGGCATCACCGCGAATCTCGATACGCCGACGGGTCGCGCAATTCTCCGTGAGCTGTCAACAAAATCCGACGTGGTGGTCCACAACGTTCCGCCCGCCGACATGGACCGATTGGGGTTGGATTACGACGTCCTTGCCGGTGGAAATCCGCAACTCGTTATGGCCAGCATCAGCCCGTGGGGTCTGTCAGGTCCGTGGCGTGACTACAAGGCCTACGACATCAACCTGGCCGCCGCCGGAGGAATCTGCGAGGGGCTGGGAGCAGCCGACCGGGAGCCGTTGACCTTCGGCACCCCGGAGGTCGGATACTTCGCCGGCATGGCCGCGGCTTCGTCCATCGTCATGGCGTTGCTCGGTCGGGAAACCCACGGCGGCCAGCACATCGATATTGCCGAAGCCGAAACCATGGCCGGCCTTTACAACGGCCCGGAAGCCCTGATGGCCGTTTACGAGTGGCGCGTTACCCGGCGCACCGGTCATCACGCCCTTGATTTCCCGTATCCCAACTGCATTCTGCGGTGCAAGGACGGCCACATCTTCGTCGGTTCGCCTGAGGGCCGGCAGTGGCGGCGTCTCATGGAGATCATGGGCAACCCCGACTGGTCACAGGAACAGCGCTTCCGCAACCGCACCGCCATGAACAACCTCTACGCCGACGAGGTGGACGGGTACGTGGAGGCCTGGCTGGCTGACTACACCAAGGCCGAACTGTTGGAAATCGCGCTGGAGAACCGCATCCCTCTGGCGCCCGTGCGCACCTACGAAGAAGTGCGGTCTGATCCGTCGCTGGCTGACCTGTTCGTCGTGATCGAACGCGATGACACCGGCCCGGTGGCTTACCCCGGAACGCCTTACCGATTGCCCGCAATGGACGCATCCAACCCCAGACCTGCGCCCACGTTGGGCCAACACAATCGAGCCATTCTCTGCGATGAACTGGGATACTCAGCCGCGGATCTGGTGAAGCTGTACCAGACCGGGATCATCTGAGCGCCAACGTCAGCGTGGCGTCCCGCGCACGCGGCGATCGCTGCCTTCTCTCATCCATCCACCATGCTGATCCGAATTGTGATTGCTTGTGTGGTGGTTTTCCTGGGCAGTTGCCTGATCGCCCGGCAAATCGCGATCCGGAAGAACCACCGTCCGGACGTCATAATCATTGCCGGTATCATCGTCGGAGCCATTTGCTTTGGACTGCTCTGGACACTGAGCCTGGTCTACGGCGGCGGATACACGAAAGTCGCTGCGGGAGCGCTGCTGTCGGTCATGCCGGCGGTTGCCGCATGGATCGTGCCGCCTCGCGAACAAAAGTAAGAGTGCAATATGGTTGAACTGTCCAATTCCGACAACAAAGACGCGGAAGCCCGCCCGGGCGTGTTGAACGGGTATCGGGTGCTTGACTTCGGTTGGGTGCTGGCCGGCGCGCTGCCCGGTATGGTCCTGGCCGACATGGGCGCCGAAGTGATCAAGGTCGAAACCCGGCAGCGGTTGGACTACATGCGCTTGGGCCGTCCCATCGTTGGCGACCAGCCCGACCCGGAGCAGAACCCGATGTTTCACAACGTGAACCGGGGCAAGCTCAGCGTGACCCTGAACATCGCCGAACCCGACGCCGTGGAGTTGGCCAAGCGGTTGGCTGCCCGCAGCGATGTGGTCATCGAAAATTTCTCGCCGGGCGTCATGGACCGGTTGGGCTTGGGATACGAGGCGTTGCGCGCCATCAAGCCGGACATCATCATGGCGTCCATTTCCTCCACCGGTCAGGAGGGGCCCTTGCGTGATCTGCGCGCCTACGCGCCGTCCATAGGCTCGCTATCCGGCCTGGACAGCACCATGGGATACGAGGGTGGTGGCCCCCTGGGACTGAAGCACGCCTTTGGCGACATCTGCGGCGCCCTGCACGCCGTCTTCGCCATATCGTCCGCGTTGTTCCACCGGAACCGCACCGGCCGAGGCCAGTACATCGACGTGTCCATGCTGCGGGCAACGGTGGCGACCCAGGGCGTCGGCCTCATGGAGCAGGCTCTGACCGGGCGTTCGCTTCAGCCTCGCGGCAACTACGATCCCACCATGGCGCCCTATGGGAACTACCCGTGCGCCGGCGAAGACACCTGGGTGTCCATTGCCGTCAAATCGGAGGCAGAATGGCGTTCTCTGGTTCTGGCCATGGGCTCGCCGGCCTGGGCGGACGATCAGCGGTTCGGGAGCCAATACCGGCGTCAGCGCCACCGACGCGAGCTCGACGCGCTGCTGAGCCGGTGGACGGCCCTGCACGAACCGGACGCCATTACTGACTTGCTGCAATCGCACGGTGTGGCAGCTGCGCCCGTGCTGGGCGCCGAGGAACGGCTCTTTCATCCGCACTTCATGGCCCGGGGCTTATACAGCGATACCGAACACCCGGCGTTGGGCGCAGAGCCGGTGTTCAACCTGATGTGGAACCTGAGCAAGACTCCGTCAAACGTCCGCCGCCACGCCCCCCTGCTGGGCGAACACAATCGCGACGTGCTGTGCGGCTATCTGGGATTGAGCGAGGACGAGCTGGCGGAGTTGGAAGAGCGGCGGGTGGTATATTAGGCCGACACGGAACCAGCGATGAGGATCATGCCATGACCCAGCAGCAGTCCCAGCAACAGGTTGTCGAAACTCTGCCCGAGGTGGAGGGTGGCATTTCCGACGAAGCCCTCGCCGCCGCCCGCGCCATGATCGGCGTGCGCATGCGCACCGAGCAATACGTGCGGCAGGCTAACCTGGACACGATGCTGAACTTCGTCAACGGTATCGGCGATGCCAACCCGCTGTTTCGGGACCAGGAATACGCCGTGTATTCCAAGTACGGGAGTGTTGTTGGCCACCCGTGCGCTCCTTACATGCGCCACTGGTCTGGCCGCACCCGTTGGGGTCTGCCGGGTGTCCACGGTTTCTTCGCTGGCAACGACTGGGAATTTTTCCGCGTGCTCCGGCCCGGCGACGCCGTGAACTGCGTGGAGCGCGTGCTGGACGTGCAGGAGAAACAGAGCGCCTACTCCGGACGCCTGGTCATTCAATACGTTGAAACCACTTACTCCAACCAGCGGGACGAGGTTGTGGCCAGGGTCGTCGGCTGGTGTACGCGCCACCAGCGGCGCGCCTCCCGGGAGCGCGGCAAGTACGCCGACGTGCCCAAGCGCCACGAGTACACCGAGGACGAACTTGCCGAGATTGACGAGCAGGTGCTCAACGAGACGGCGAGGGGTGGCCAGCCCCGTTACTGGGAAGACACCGAGATCGGAGAGGAGTTGCCCACCGTGGTGCGTGGCCCCCTCTCCCTGCAGGACGTGAGCGCGTTCCTGGTGGGCACCGGTCGCTCCAGCGCCCACGGCGTGCTGCTCCGGGAGGCCATGCGCCATCCCAACCACTTCTTCCGAAACCCGGAGTCCGGCGGTGGCCTGGAATACACCGGCATCGGCCACCTGCGCGACTCGGTCGCCGAGGCGGTGGGTGTGCCCGGCGCGTACGACTACGGCCCGCAGCGCGTGTCCTGGCTGGGAACCCTGATGACCAACTGGATGGGTGACGACGCTTTTCTGAAGCGCCTTCGAGTGGAAACCCGGCGGTTCAACGTCTACGGTGACACGCAGTTCTGCAAGGGGCGCGTTGCGCGCAAGTACATCCACCAGGGCAACGCGTTGGTCGACATCGACATCTGGGCCGAAAATCAGCGCGGCGAGGTCACCGCTCCCGGCATGGCAACCGTGCTATTACCATCCCGTGATCCGAGGAATCCCTGGTTCACCGACGGCAGCCAACTGTCGCTGCGGGACGTGACCCTGCCGGAAGAGGCGCCGCCAATCCTGCCCGTATGAGCGCGCGTCAGTAGGCGAATATATCGTCTACGGCGCAGGCGAAACCGGGCAGGACCGGCTCACAGGTCAAAGTATCCCCGGGGCCAAACCGCCGCACCGTGCCGTCATCGTGGTGCGTGTGTATCTCTCGCGGCACGGGATACACGACCATAACCAGCCGAACGCCGGCGTCGAGCCACAGCCGTATCTTGCGGTCCAGCCTCGCTTGGCGGTCATTGGGCGAGAAAACTTCCATGACCAGGTCGGGAATGACCTGCGCATAACCCCGGGACTGCGGGCTGGTAGACATACGCTCGTAAGAGACAAAAGCGTAATCTGGCGCCAGGACGGTATCCGGCGCGACGTCGATCCAGAACCCCGTTTCCGCCATGCGGCCTCGGCCGAGACCATGCTGGTGGATGAAAGAGCTCATTCGCCAAGATGCCTCGTTCCCCACAAAACCGTGGTTGTCTCCGGCTGGCGGCATTTCGACAAGCTCCCCCCTGATGAGTTCACGTCGCATGCCGTCGTCCGGAATCCCCAGCAGGTCGTTCGCAGTGAGCAGTTTTTTGGCGGTGGTCATCGCGTGCTGCCTCCCGAGATTAGTGAGCCAACACCATGGTGATGCAGTTGAGCGAATTGGTCAATAATTGACAGATGCGAAGAAGACACCGCTACTCCACGACCCGCACGAACCTGCGACGGCCCGCGCGCACGACATCGCCAGCGTTCAGGGTGGGTTCGTCGCCGATGGACGCGCTCGTGCGCTGCCCGTCCGCGCGGATCAACTCCACCGCTCCCTGGGTTAGCAGGCGCCGTGCTTCGCCGTTGCTGCTGGCTAGCCCGGTGTGCACCAGCATGCGCTGAACCGGCATTCCGGCAACTTCCGACAAGGCCACCTCCGGCATGTCATCGGGCAGGTCGCGACGCTGGACCACCTGCTCAAAGTGGGACTGTGCGCCATCCGCGGCGCCGCTGTCGTGGAAGGTGGTCGTGATCCGGTGTGCCAGTCCCTTCTTGAAGTCCATCGGATTGGCGGTTTCGGATTTCATCGCGCGGGTCATCTCGGCGATATCAGCGTCCGGCACGTCGGTCAGGTACTCGTAGTACGACGAGATCAGCTCGTCGGGCAGGGACATCAGCTTGCCGTACATTTCCTCCGGCGGCTCTTCCAGGGCCACGTAGTTGCCGAGGCTCTTGCTCATCTTCTGCACGCCGTCGGTTCCCACCAGGATGGGCATCATGAAGCACTGTTGCGGCGTTTGACCCATCATCCCCTGCAGTTCACGACCGACCAGCAGGTTGAACATCTGGTCCGTGCCGCCGAATTCCACGTCCGATTCGATCACCACGGAGTCGTAAGCCTGCATCAACGGATAGAGCATCTCGGTGATTGCGATGGGTTGGTTCTGGGCGTAGCGGTTGGCGAAGTCCTCCCGGTGCAGGAACTGGTTGATGGTGAACCGACTGGTCAGTTCGATCACGTTGGCCAGTGTAAATTCGCCGAACCACTGGCTCTGCCATTCCACCTGCGTGCGGTCCCGGTCCACGACCTTGAAGAACTGGCGCATGTAGGATTCGGCGTTTTCCAGGACCTCGGCGTGGGTGAGCATCGTGCGGGTTGCCGAGCGGCCGGAAGGGTCACCAATCTGCGCGGTCCAGTCGCCCACGATGAGGATCACCTGGTGCCCGAGATCCTGCAGTTGCCGGAGTTTCCGCAACCCAACGACGTGACCCAGGTGGATGTCCGGCCGGCTGGGATCAAACCCCATTTTCAGGCGCAGCGGCGTGCCCCGCTGCAGCATGGCGGTGAACTCTTCCTCAGAGATGATCCGGCTTACACCGCGCCGCGTGATGGTGGACAGGTTTTCGGGGATCTGAACTTGGCTGGTCAACGCTCACCTCGCCTCTGTTGGTCAATATCGACCGGCGGATCAGGCGCTTTCCTGCCGGTCGTGCTGTTCTAGCACCAGACGGGCGTTGGCCACGTCCAGGTTCATCTGGGAAATCAGGGCGTCTATCCCGTCGAAGGTCTCTTGCCCCCGCAGCCTTGATACGAACTCAAGCTTCAGGTTTTCATCGTAAATGTCGTCGGAGAAGTCCAGCAGGTGCGCTTCAATCAGGCGCTGGCTCAGCCCAAAGGTGGGTCGCACACCAATGCTGGTAGCCGCCATGTGGCGCACGCCGTTTACGGTAGCGTAGGTGGCGTACACCCCGTCGGCTGGGATCACGAAATTCGCAATGGGGATGATGTTGGCTGTGGGGAAGCCCAATTGGCGGCCCATCTTGGCGCCGTGCACGACAATGCCGTCCGTTGCGTAGGGTCGTCCCAGCAGGAATTCGGCGCCGTCCACGTTGCCGTCGGCCAGGGCATTGCGGACTCTACGGCTGCGGACGGTGCTGCCCTCGAGCTCCAGGGGCGACACGGTTTCCACCCAGAAACCCAGCGCGGCCCCGCGGCGACGCAGGTATTCCAAGTTGCCGCTCCGGTTCCGGCCCAATGCGAAATCCGGGCCGGTAACTATTCCGCGCATGTGCAGGCAGTCAACCAGCATGTGCGTGAATTCGTTGGCGTCGAGGTTGGCAATGTCATTGGTGAACTCGACGCAGATGACGCTCTCTACCCCCGCGTCGTGCAGCAGTTGAATCTTTTCTTCGGGGGTGATGATCTTGGTGACGGTGCGTTCCGGGTTCACCACTTCCGCAGGATGATTGCTGAAAGTGATGACGGTGGAAATCAGCGGCGGTTCCGCCAACTCCAGAATCCGGCTGATGAGGTGGCGGTGTCCCCGGTGGACACCGTCGAACACGCCGATGGTGACGACCGTGCCCATTGCGTGCTGGGGCGCCGCATCAGCCAATGCCTGATGGAAGGCCCCTCGGCCCGGAGTTCCGGAAGTTGCGTTGTCCGAGGAGAGCATGGCGTCCAGGCGGCCGGTCAAGTTCGCAGATTCAAGAAAGAGCCGCGCATCGCCAGGTACCCGAAATGGGCCCTCGCGTCATACTCATCGCGGCGCAATTTAGCGCAGTCGATGGTAGCACAGGGCCCCCGGCCGGGCAAGCAGACTCGTCCTGATGAACCGGCGATATACTGGTTGGGGTCGCCGGTATGACACGCAAAAGCCCTGAAATTTGCTGCCACCGCATTCGTCACCCACCGCGCGACCGGTTCTAAAATGCCACCACGCAAATCACATTCCATGAGAGTATCCGGCGGCGTGTCCCGAGGCCTTCCGTTGGCAGGGGCCGCGGTTGCCGGAGTTCGACCCACAACTGAGAGGGTTAGATCCGCGATTTTCAACATTCTGCAACCCGACCAGGTGGAAGACTGCCGAGTGCTGGACCTGTACGCGGGCACCGGCAGTTTGGGCATCGAAGCCCTCAGCCGTGGCGCAACGCGGGCCGACTTCGTGGAACGCAACCGACGTCAATGTCGGGTCATACAGGAGAATCTGGACTTCACGGGTTATAGCGACGTCGGTCGAGTCAGTTGCGCGGAAGTACTGGACTGGTTGAATAGGTCCGCCACGCACTCAGGTGACAATGATTTGTATGATCTCGTCGTCCTGGATCCACCCTACCGTATGGGAGAACCAACACCTACGCTGGAACGCCTGGCCCACTCCGGGCTGCTCCACCCAGACGCCATTGTAGTAGTCGGCTTCAGCAATCGCGTGACCTTGCCTCCCGACGTCCATTCCCTGCATGAAATTGATCGACGCAGCTACGGGGATAATGCGGTAGGATTCTACGTCGTTCGCGCCTCCGCGAATTGACTGACGTTAACAATGATTTGGAGTATCCCCGTATGGTAACCGCTCTCTATCCCGGAACATTCGACCCAGTGACCATGGGGCACCTGAACGTGGCCCAACGGGCAGCCCGGCTCTTCGACAACTTGATCGTCGCCGTTTATGACACCCCTTCCAAGAGCCTGCTGTTCAACACTGAAGAACGCGTCGGTCTGATGCGTGAAGCGGTGGCGGACCTGCCCAACGTTACCGTCCGCCCGTTCCACGGTCTGGTGGTTGGCACCGCTCGCGACGCGGGAGCAGCCGCCATCATCCGGGGTCTCCGCAGTGGTCCGGACTTCGAGTACGAGTCGCAGATGTTCTTCATGAACCGACGCCTGGAACCCGACGTCGACATGGTGTCGCTGATGAGCGATCAGGAGCACATGTTCATCAGTTCCAGCCTGCTCAAAGAGGTCGCCCAATTGGGTGGCGAAATCGCCGGCATGGTCCCTGAGCACGTGGCTCGGGCCCTGGCGGAAAAATACCAACTGCCGCAGCGGTAGCCTTTCATGTGCAATCTGAACCGCCGGCCAAGGGGGTCATCATAGATATCAACAGCATAATCGACCGCATCGAATTGTTGGTGGAATCGAGCAAATCCGTGCCGCTCAGCAACAACGCGATGGTCGACAGGAGCAAGATCGGCGAGCTCGTCGCGCAACTCCGCATGGCTGTCCCGCAGGAAGTCAGGCGAGCCGAGGAAATGTTGTCCCGCAAGGATGACATAATGTCTTCTGCGGTGTCCGAAGCGCACCAGGCCCGACAGCATCTGGAGCAGGACTTCCGAACCCGCCTCAGTGAGCACGAACTTGGCCGGAAAGCCGAGGAAATGCTGCGCGAAGCGGAGGCCGCTGCCCGACGCATGATCGACCAGGCCGAGCGGGAGGCGGAAAGCCGTCGCAACCAGGCGGATGCCTACGCCCTGCGCACCCTGAGGGATCTGGAGCGCGAACTGACTTCCGCTACGGGCTCCGTGCGGAAGGGCATTGACATGCTTGCGGGTGAGACCCTGGCGGCCAGCACGAACCCCGGCATCCCCTCTCCGCATGATTTCGCGCCAAACCTGGGCGACGATCGGGAAACGGCCGACTACGGGACCTTCCGTTAGCCCGGCCGCTCGAATTCAATGATCACCGGGGCGGGGTAACTCTCGCCCCTTCGTCTTACGACAGTGTCAGGTTACGACAGTGTCAGGCGTAGCGGTGTCGACGCTCGCCATACGCACGATTTACGCTTGACACCTCTGACTCTGGCGGGTGTACAATCCTGCTTGCCCGCTGGTTGGAATTCTGTGTCGACAGTCTGGCCAGGCCATACCGGAAGCGTTGGTTGGAGTGACGGAGCGAGATGCGTGAACTGGTAATCGACAGCATCCGGATCAGCCAGATGAACTATCAACGGGTGGTGGTCCTGAAAGAGTTGGCCACCGATCTGTTCCTGTTGATCTGGATCGGCCCCACCGAAGCCGAAGCCATCGCGGTAAAGATGCAGGGCATGTCCGTTCCGCGCCCGCTCACGCACGATCTCTTCGTAGATCTGGTCAAATCGATGGGTGGCACCTTCGAGCACATCCTGGTCAATGATCTTCAAAATGAGACCTTCTATGCGAAGATCGTGGTCCGGATCGACGACCGCATCCACGAGATAGACTCGCGGCCCAGCGACGCCATGGCGGTTGCCGTGCGCGCCGAAGTCCCGATCTACGTCGCAGACCAGGTCATGGATAAAGCCGCCATTTCGATGGACCAGGAAACCGGCCAGCCCGCGGTGTCTCCGGAAGCCGGTGGCGAAGCCGCGCCGGCGGAGGTCACCGAGGAGGAACTCCAGGGGTTGTCCGCCTTTACTGACCTGATCAACGAATTGGACATGGAAGACTTCGAGCGCAAGTAGGTTCGAAATGCGTACGTGTGTAGCGACGACGGATGCTGCCCTGCCCTTAACGGTGGGGCGTTTTCGTAAGCGCGGTGACGATTTCTGCAAAAATCTCCGATTGACAGTTCGGAGGGCGGATGCTACGATGCCTGCCGTTTGGAAACGGGTATGCCGCAGTGGATAATCACTGCGCTGCGACTGACCGGTTTGGGTTGGTTTGTTGCTGTGTGTATCGTCCTGGGTATCCTCGGAGGGCTCTGGCTGGGCAATCTGACCGGCCAGGTGGCGCTCCTCGTACTGGTGGGGACGGTATTGGGCAGCGTGGTAGCCTTCTACGGGGTCTACCGCATGATCATCCCCGCCGTCTACGGCAGCAACAGCCCCGACCGCTCTCCTGACCAAGCGAACAAACCGTGTACTGACCGCGGAGGCAACGAACCGTCGTGACCACCAAAAGAGTACTTCTGCTGATCGGCATTGTGTCGGCAGTCCTCCTGATCGTAGGTTTCGTCGTCGGCGCAGTCGGTTCGAGGATGTTCGGGCTTGAACGCCCGTTCGTGTCCCAGCCGGGAATCCACCTGCCTCCGGATCCGGTGTTCCCAGCTGCCGTTCGCGAAAGCGTGGTTGGCTACCGGGTGGCCGACAAGAAGACCGATGACCATGGCGAGGCTAAATCCGGTCAAGACGCGGCTGATGACAAGGAGCATGCCGACGAAGAACATCACGGCCTGGGCATAATGCAGTTCGCGGTCACCAACACCATGCTCTCGGCATGGTTGACCAGCGTCGTCATGCTCGTGTTTTTCATCGGAGGCGCCCGCAACCCCAAGGTCATTCCCAGCCGCCTGCAGGCGCTGGTGGAGATGCTGTTTGAGCTCGTGCTCAACTTCGCCTCCAGTATCCTGGGTCCTGAGATGGGGCGCCGCGCTTTCCCGGTTGTGGCCACCATTTTCTTCTTCGTCCTGTTCAACGCCTGGATCGCTATCTTCCTGATACCGATCTACCAGGCGGTGGGCTATGGCGCCAACGTCGGGGGCGAGTTCAAACTGGCCACGCACCTGGTTCGGCCGGCCGGCACCGACCTGAACTTCCCGCTGGCGCTCGCGCTGGTGTCGTTCGTGTTTGTTGAGTACTGGGGTTTCCGCGCCCACGGGTTCGGCTATCTCAAGAAGTTCTTCGCCTTTGGCGACCTGCTCCGCGGTCGGCCTTCGGGTCTGATCAACATCTTCGTGGGGATACTCGAGCTGGTGTCGGAGCTGGTCCGCATCGTCTCGTTCACCTTCCGTCTGTTCGGAAACATGACCGCCGGCGAGATCCTCGTGGTCATGATCACTTTCCTGGTTCCGTTCATCGCCACTCAGTTCGTCTTCGGATTGGAACTGTTGGTGGGACTGATCCAATCGGTCATCTTCGCGGGGCTCACTCTGGTGTTCCTGTCGGTGGCCGTCAGTCACGAGGAGCACTGATCCCCGGAGTATCCCAATCAAGGCACCGTGGCCCCATGGCTTGATCGCCAGGGCCCAGGCAAAATCACGAGACCAATTTCGGTTCGGAGGATTATCAACAATGGCACTTGACCTTTCGATGTTCACCACTTTGCTGGCGGTGGGTTCTCAGGCGCTGACTGCGGAAGGCGCAAAGTTCCTGGCAGCCGGCCTTGCCATCGCCCTCGGCGTGGTCGGGCCTGGTGTCGGTATCGGAATCCTCGGCGCCGGCGCGATGAATGCCATCGGCCGCAACCCGGACGCCGCCGGTGCGATTACCACCAACATGATCCTCGCCATCGCGTTCGCTGAGGCCCTTGGTATTTACTCCCTCATCGTCGCGGTGATCCTGCTCTTCGTGGTGTAACAACATGGTAGAACTGGGACTGAACGTTCCGGCGCTGATCAGCTATCTGATCAACTACGTCGTCCTCCTGATCCTGCTGGGAGCGCTGGCCTACCGGCCCTTGCTCAACGCGCTCGACAGTCGCGTGGACAGCATTCGGGAGAGTTTGGCGGCTGCCGACCGCGCCCGTGAGGAAGCGGCCACCTCCCGCTCCGCCATCGAAGAGGAGCTCAACGAAGCCCGGCGGGAGGGGCAGCGCCTTTTGGATCAGGCCCGTGAAGCCGCCGAGCGTTTCCGCGAAGAGGAAATGGAGCGCGCCCGTCAGTCGGCTGAGGAATTTTCCGAGCGCGCCCGCGCCGACATCGCCCGCGAGCGCGACGCCGCCGTCAGCGAAGTCAGAGCCGCGTTCGGCGACCTGGCGATCTCCGCCGCTGAACGCATCATCCGACGCAGCGTGGACCGCCAGGCCCATCAGGACTTGATCGATCAGGTCCTGGCGGAAGGCGAACAGGCGCTGCGGCGCAACTGATCGCTCACCTCGCCGCCGCTTCAGGCAATCAATGATGCGTGGTCGCCCCACATCGCGGCGACTGCGCAATCGCAAGAGTTAGGGAGACAGTAACCCGTGGCAAACCGCTTGTCCGGTCAGCGCTACGCCCAGGCCATCTTTGAGTTGGCCGAGCAAGAAGAGCAGCTGGAACCGTGGGACCAGGAACTGCGATTGGCCGCCGACGTGCTCGGCGACGAGGAGTTCAGCCTGTTCCTGCGGCATGCCGAGGTGCCCTTGGAACGCAAGATCTCGGCCATCGACCAGGTGCTGTCCGAGACTCACCAGATGGTTCGCAACCTGGTCGCTCTTCTGGTCAGCCGCAGCGGCGTGGACGCCATGCGTGATGTCCAGGAAGCTTACACTCACCTTCTGGATGAACGGCTGGGGCGTCAGCGTGTTGAAGTGACTGCTGCGGTTCCGCTGGAACAACCCGAACTCGACCGGATCACTGACCTCGTCGGCCGCATGGTGGGTAAGGAAGTGGTGGTCACCGCCCAGGTGGATGAGTCCATCCTCGGCGGATTGATCATCCAGATCGGTGACCAGCTTCTGGACGGTAGCGCAAGCTCCGCCCTGGAACGGCTCCGCCAAACGGTCCGCGCTCAAGCGGCCTAACCAACGCAACTTTTAGGAGACTCGCCGATGGCAGTCAGGGGACAAGAGATAGTTTCTCTCATCAGGCGTCAGATCGAGGAGTTTGGCGGTGACCTCTCCCTGGTCGACGTTGGCACCGTCCTGCAAGTTGGCGATGGTATCGCCAGCATCCAGGGATTGCAGAGCGTCCGCTCAAACGAGTTGCTGGATTTCGGCAACGACGTGTTGGGTCTCGCGCTCAACCTGGAATCGGACGTCGTAGGCGCCGCCATCCTGGGCGATCCCACAGCGGTCAAGGAAGGCGATCGGGTCCGGGCTACCGGACAGATCATTGAAGTGCCGGTTGGTGACGCGCTCATTGGTCGCGTGGTGGACCCGTTGGGTCGGCCACTGGATGGCAAGGGCCCGGTCGTGACCGACCGCACCATGCCCGTCGAGCGCACGGCCCCCAACGTCGTGGTCAGGAAGTCGGTGGACACCCCGGTGCAAACTGGCATCAAGGCTATCGACGCGATGATTCCCATTGGCCGCGGCCAGCGTGAACTGATCATCGGTGACCGCTCAACCGGGAAATCGGCCATCGCTATCGACACCATCATCAACCAGAAAGACACGGACCTCATCTGTATCTACGTGGCCATCGGCCAGAAGCAGGGCAAGGTCTCCCAGGTTGTCGGTATCCTCGAGGAATACGGGGCGATGGACCACACCATCGTCGTCAACGCCGGCTCCGCCGACTCCGCGCCGCTGCAGTTCATCGCTCCTTACGCCGGCTGCGCCATGGGCGAGGCCTTCATGGAAGAGGGCAAGGACGTGCTGATCGTCTACGACGATCTGACCAAGCACGCCTGGGCCTACCGCCAGATGTCGCTCCTCCTGCGCCGCCCCGCCGGGCGCGAAGCCTATCCGGGCGACGTTTTCTACCTGCACAGCCGCTTGCTCGAGCGCGCCGCGCGCCTCGACGATACGCTGGGAGGTGGCTCGTTGACGGCCCTGCCAATAATCGAGACCCAGGCCGGCGACGTGTCCGCGTACATTCCAACCAACGTCATCTCCATTACCGACGGGCAGATCTACCTTGAGCCCGAACTGTTCAACGTCGGCATCCGCCCCGCGGTCAACGTGGGTCTGTCCGTTTCCCGCGTGGGTGGCGCCGCGCAGACCCGAGCCGTGCGCCAGGTTGCAGGACGCCTGCGTCTGGACCTTGCCCAGTACCGCGAATTGGCGACATTCGCCCAGTTTGGCACTGCCGATTTGGACGCCGCCACCCGTGCCCAGTTGGCGCGGGGACAGCTTGCCACCGAGGCTCTTAAGCAGGGCCAGTATCAACCCCTCAACCTGGGTGACGAGGTGATTGTCCTCTTCGCGGTGAACTCGGGCCTGATGGAAGATATTCCGCTGGAACGCGTCGGCGCATTCGAAGAGCAAATGCTCCGCCACGTCACCGCAACCCATCCCGAAATCAGCCAGGCGATCCGCGATACCGGCAACCTGCCGGAGGAAATCACCCAACAACTCACCGCGGCCATCAACGACTTCAAGCCTACCTTTCAGTAGAAATCGTCTGAAGTAGGTTCACCCATCAGGGCGCAGCCAGGGTTAATGCATGCCTAGCGTTAGAGACATCCGCCGACGCATTCGCAGCGTCGAAAACACCGGCAAGGTCACCAACGCGATGTCCCTCATCGCGGCGTCAAAGATGCGACGGGCCCAGCTCGCCGTTACCGACGGGCGTCCTTACGCGGAAAAAATCCACGAGGTCATCGCCACCCTGGCGGCGCAACCCACGGATGACGATACCGTCCACCCGCTGCTCGAGACCCGCCCGGTCAACACGGTGGGGATGGTGGTTATCACGCCGGACCGCGGCCTGGCCGGCGGAATGCACGCCAACATCAACCGACAGGTCGCCCGGTTCATCCTGGACAGCGACGCGACGGTGCGCAGCATCGTGGTCGGTCGCAAGGGCCGCGATTTCCTGGTGCGCTACACCGACACCGTGCAGGCCGTTTTCACCGATCTGAGCGATCGAGTTTCCCTCGCGGACACCACCGCGATCTCGCGCCTGGTCATCGACGGGTACACCGCAGGCGAATTCGACGAGGTGCATCTGGCCTACATGCGCTTCGTATCCACCGTCCAGCAGCAACCGGTCATTGAACGCATACTGCCCGTTGAACCGGCTGCCCTGGAATCCGCCCAGCGGGTTGGCTACATCTATGAGCCGGACCCGGCCACGGTTCTGAGCGCGCTGCTGCCCCAATTCGTTGAAATGCAGGTGTACCACGCGATCCTCGAAAGCATTGCCAGCGAACAATCCGCGCGAATGGTCGCCATGCGCAACGCCACCGACAACGCCAATCAACTGGCTTCCGACCTCACGTTGGTCATGAACAAGCTCCGCCAGGACAGCATCACCAACGAGTTGCTGGACCTGGTCGGTGGTCAGGTGGCCATGGAGGGCTGATCTTCACGGCCTCACTCGCGAAACCAAAGATTCGCGAGACCCCCGAAATTCGCCCGTTCCCAGTTAGCCCATCCGGAGGATAGACAAAATGCCCGGTAAAATCGCCCAAGTTATCGGTACGGTGGTGGACGTCGAATTCCCCGCCGATCAGCTCCCGAATCTGTTCGATGCCCTTGAAGTCGACAATTCCGGCGAGCGCCTGGTGCTGGAAGTCCAGCAGCACATCGGCAACCACTGGGCCCGCTGTCTGGCTCTGGGATCAACTGACGGACTGGCCCGCGGCAACGAAGTAACCGACACCGGCAACAAGGTCTCCGTTCCCGTAGGACCCGAGACGCTGGGCCGGCTCTTCGACGTTACTGGCACGCCACTGGACAACCTGGGCGCCGTGGAAGCCGGGCAACTCTGGCCCATCCACCGCGATCCTCCCGCCTTCGATGACCAGAACCCCACGGTTGAGATTCTCGAAACCGGCATCAAGGTGTTCGACCTGATCACCCCCTTCCCCAAGGGCGGCAAGGTCGGGGCCTACGGCGGCGCGGGCGTGGGCAAAACCGTCATCATCCAGGAGCTCATCCGGAACATCGGCGCCGTACACAGCGGGGTGTCCGTGTTCGCCGGGGTGGGCGAGCGGTCCCGCGAAGGCAACGACCTCTGGCATGAGATGGAAGACTCCGGTGTGCTGGGCAGTACCGTACTGGTGTTTGGCCAGATGAACGAGACCCCCGGCGTCCGCGCTCGCATCGGCCTCACCGGTCTCACCATGGCCGAGTACTTCCGCGAAGAAGAGAACCAGGACGTGCTCCTGTTCATCGATAACATCTACCGCTACATCCTCGCCGGCATGGAAGTGTCCGCGCTGCTGGGCCGCATGCCCTCTGCGGTGGGATACCAGCCGACCCTCAGCACCGAGATGGGCGCGCTTCAGGAGCGGATCACCTCCACCAAGAGCGGCAGCATCACCTCCTTCCAGGCCATCTACGTGCCGGCCGACGACTACACCGACCCCGGCATCGTGACCACCTTCGGTCACCTTGATGCCGTGGTATCCCTCGAGCGAGCGCTGGCGGCCCAGGCCCTCTATCCGGCAGTGGACCCGTTGGCTTCCTTTGCCAGGATCCTTGAGCCCCGTATCGTGGGGGATGAGCACTATCGGGTTGCCCGTGGCGTGCAGCAGGTGCTCCAGCGGTATCGGGACCTGCAGGACATCATCGCCATCCTGGGTATCGAAGAGTTGTCCGACGATGACCGGCAAGCCGTGTTCCGCGCCCGCAAAATTCAGCGGTTCCTGACCCAGCCCTTCTTCGTCGCCGAAACCTTCACCAACCAGCCGGGCAAGTACGTCGCCTTGCGCGACACCGTGCGGGGGTTCGCGGAAATCCTGGATGGCCAGCACGACGACCTCCCGGAACAGGCCTTCTACATGGTTGGAACCATCGAAGAGGCCGTCGAGAAGGCTGCCGAAATGCAGGCCACCGCCTGATAGTTGCGAGTTTACGGTCCAACAGGAGCTCACCCCGATGCCGATGCAGTTGCAAATCATCACCGCGGAACGCGAAGTGTTCTCCGGGGAAGTGGACGCGCTGGTCGCTCCGGGCGTCGCCGGGCAACTGGGCATCTTGCCCAACCACGCCCCGTTGATGACCGTGCTGCAGCCGGGCGAATTGCTCGTTCGAGCCGGCGGCGACGACAGTTATCTCGCGTTATCCGGCGGGTACCTGGAAGTGCTGGGCAATCAGGTTATCGTCCTGGCCGACGCGGCCGAAGATGTGGACGAAATCGACGAGGCACGGGCGCAGGAAGCTCTGGTACGTGCCCAGGAACGCGTCGCGGGTCGCGAATCCGACATCGAATTGGAACAGGCGGTGGCATCCCTGCGCCGCGCCCAAGTGCGGGTAACCGTGGCCCGTCGTCGGCGTTCCACCCCGCACCGCTCACTGGCGCCTCAAGCCCGGCAGTAAGCTCAGTTTGAGGGTGAGGGACCGTTGATCGACGGACCGCCCTCGGTGAGATAGTACGTCATCGACTGCAGGGCCAGTACCGGGTCGATGCTGCGCACCCGGATACCGTCGGGAACCTGCGCGTTAATGGGCGCGTAGTTCAAAATCGCCCGCACGCCGCATGCCACCAGTTGGTCGATCACGGTTTGCGTGTGGGCGCTGGGCACGGCTACGATGGCGATGCTGATGTCCCTTTCGGCCACTGTTTCTGCCATCTCCGCCATCGGCTGTACCGATACGCCGCCGACCTCTTGACCCACATTGGCCAGGTTGTTGTCGAATGCGGCCACCAGGTGGAAACCGTCGGGGTTGAAGCCCGGGTAATTGAGTATCGCATTGCCCAGCCTGCCAACTCCGACCACGGCGACGTTCCATTCGCAGTTCAGGCCCAGGATCTGTTTCAATTCCCGGAGCAGGTCGCGCACAACATACCCTCGGCCCTGCTTGCCGAACCGGCCGAAGTACGACAGGTCCTTGCGGATTTGCGCCGGCGTAACCTGCAACTGCTCGCCCAACTGCTGCGAGTTGGTCACCTCGTCGCCCGCGTCCAACAACTGCGACAGGATGCGAACATACTGAGGCAACCGGGAGATCACCACTTCGGGAACCTCGCCGGGAGTCAGCGCCGTTGCGGGCCGGAAGCCAGGTCCGCTGTAATTGGATGACATGTGGTCGTATCGCGCCTTAGCTTGAATGCATCAAATATTCAGTGCAATCTTCCGGTATTCTTGAAGAAATCGATAACTTGCTCCTATTCCCGGCCCCTTTGGAACATGGTCATAATCTATCCCGCCGATAATCCATCGTCAATACCGATACGCTTTCGCACCAGGGCCTGTGCAAAGTCCGTCCTCCCGCTCATGGTGAGCTTGTCGAACCACGACTCCGGCAACGGCAGCATCCTTCGACAGGCTCAGGATGAGCGGAAACCAAAGAAGCCTATTACTTTGCACAGGCCCTGGCTTTCGCACGTGGAACCCTTGCACCAACAACGAGGACACCGCGGGGAATGCACCCGGCTCCGCTGCCGGCGCGACGCGCGGTCGCGCGACGGGTTAGACTGTGCATGCTTTCCACCGCGCCTGTGCGGTTTCATTCCATGCACGTCGCCGTAGCTCACATCACCATCCGCGTGCCTGAAAGCCGTAGCCTCAAGACCCGTCGGCAGGCCGCGCGAAGCCTGATCCAGCGGATCCGCAGCCGTTTCAACGTCTCGGTCGCCCAGGATGCCGGCGCTGACGGCAACTTGTGGCAGAGCCTTACGCTGGCGGTCTCATGCGTGGGAGCCAGCGCGGACCAGACCCGGTCGTTGATCGACGACGTGGTCGCTTTCGTGGAAGAGGTTCGTCCCGATCTGGAACTTCTCGACTACCAGATCGAAGTCATGGGAGGGTTCTGAAAATCTAAATCGCCCGAACCTCCGGGGGAGCCGGAGATCCGGGCGATCATCGGCACACGGGCTACATTCGGTCGCTGATCGCGGCCATCAGGTCCTGCAGGTCTGGGAACAGGTGAGCGTCGGGCGTGTGCTTATGCTCGCCGACCAAATCACCGTCGATCAGGATGTCGAACTTGCCGTGTTCCCCGGGTGTGAGTTTGAAGGTCGATATGTTGTCACCCGTCCGGGTCAGTGCTTCGCTGGCCATCCAGGCCGCGCGTCCGGCATGCCCTCAATCCCAGCAGTAGACGATTTCGATTTCCATCCGCTTTACGTCAGGTCTCTGAGCCATGGGTTCCCTCCCTCTCGTCGACGTCGCTGGCGTTTTCGTTGGGGCGGATGATAGGGCAATCCCGTTTACCGCGCAATGCCGGTCGATGGTGCCCGGGGAGCGGTCAGCGCTGGGCGGTCATCGCCTGACTGGTGTCGGAGCCGACCACCTGATCCATCCAGCCGCAGACGCCTTCCCAGAATTCGGGGAAATCTCCAACGTTCATGTGGCCGGCCGTATCGATGGCAACCAACTGCTTGGGCTCCCTCGCCGCATCCAACAGCTTCGTTCCCTGGCTGAACGGGACGACTTCATCGTCCGTGCCGTGCAGGATAAGCAATGGACAATCGATCCGATCAACCAGCTTCACCGAATTGTAGCGGTCTCCGACCAGGCGCCCCGACCACGTCAACCTCGGGTAGGCCAGCCGGCCCATGTCGCGCAGCGAGGCGAAGGGGGCCACGAGCGCCATTCCCAGTGGAGAAAAGGTTTCGGACGCCAGCCGGATCGCCACCGCCGCCCCCATCGATACGCCCATGAACAGCGTATTGCCCGGTTCCGCTCCGTAGTTCTTTTCCAAGTGAGCCAGCGCGGCCCTGGCATCCGCGGCCGTGCTTCGTACCGTTGCCCGGCCACGGCTGTTTCCGAAACCGCCGTAGTCAAATCCGAATATGTTCGCGCCGGTGTGTTTCCGGACCGCCGCGAATTCCCCGACCCGTAGGCTGAGGTTCCCTCCGGCTCCTCCGAACCACATCCAGGTCAGGTCGGTTCTACGGTCACCGGGGACAAACCAGCATTGCAATCTGTGACCCGGTTCGGATTCGCACCAGGTCTCGTAAAACTCCATCCCCATGTCGGTCGGGAGGGCGTCGGTGACCGGTTGGGGCTGGAAAAGTAGGCGGCGTTCCAGTATGCCCAAGAACATTGTTCGACATCCCTGAAAACGAGAGTTGAGCTGGCCACATGCGGCAAATCGCCTCGGTGACCGTCCGGCAGGAGTGCGCAGCTCACACCATTAAGTACGATCCACTTCCGGAGATTAGTCTCATTGTCGGCGAAGCCGATCCGAAAAGGCGCAACCGTCCCCATTGGACCCGCAGCGCGTGGGCTAATCGTCGGCCAGGCTGTCGGCGAGGATTTCGAGAACGTCGCGCGCATCCTTGCCCTCGGAGTGCCCCTTGGATTGTATCCCTTCGGTCATCATCTGCAGGCAGAACGGACAGGAAACGCCGACGGTATCGGCTTCGGTTTCCAGGAAGTGGTCGGTGCGCACGTGGTTGATGCGCTCACCCTGGCTCTCCTCGATCCACATGTGACCGCCGCCGGCGCCGCAGCAGAACCCGCGCTCCCGACATCGTGGCTCCATCTCCACCAGTTTGAGGCCCGGAATGGCTTTGGCCACGTTCCGCGGCTCGTCGTACACTCCGTTGTGCCGTCCCAGGAAGCAGGAGTCGTGATACGCCACGGACACATCCATGATCTTCACCGGCTTGATCCTGCCTTCCTTGATCAGGCCGTCCACGAACTGGCTGTAGTGCAGGACCTCGTACTCACCGCCGAACTGCGGGTACTCGTTCTTCATCGTGTTGAAGCAGTGCGGGCAGATCGTCACCACCTTCTTGACGTTGTAGCCGTTCAGCACCTCGACGTTCTGCTGTGCCATGATCTGGAACAGGTACTCGTTGCCCATGCGGCGTGCCGGATCCCCGGTGCAGCTCTCCTCGTCCCCCAGGATCGCGAAGTCCACGCCCGCGGATTTCAATACCTTTGCCATGGAACGCGCGATGCCCTGACTGCGCTGTTCCAGGGCTCCGGTGCAGCCCACCCAGAAAAGGACTTCGGCGTCGGGTTTTTCAGCCATGGTTGGAACGCCTAGACCTTCTGCCCAGTCAGTGCGCGCGAAGGTGGTGCCGCGCCAGGGGTGTCCGCGCTGCTCCATGCTCAGCAGGGCGTTCATGCCGGTCTCGGGTATTCGCGACTCCTCCAATACCAGGCTGCGGCGCATGTCGATGATGGTGGGCACATGCTCCACTACCACCGGGCATTCCTCCATGCAGGCGCCGCAGGAAACACAATCCCAAATCGCCTGCTCCGGTATGGCGCCGTCGATCAGCGGCATCGGCTCCACGTGTTCAGCATCACGCGCGCCCTGGTGGCCGATGGCGATCATGTGCTCCTTGATGTTTTCCACGATGTGCATCGGGGACAGGACCTTGCCGGTGGTGTGGGCGGGACAGGCGTCGGTGCATCGCCCACACACCGCGCAGGCGTAGCCGTCCAGCAATTCTTTCCAGGTGAAGTCCTGCACACGAGACGCGCCGAACCGCTCGACGTTCTCGAGGTCCATGGTCGCCAGCGTGCCCCGAGGCTCCAGGTTCCGGAAGAAAGCGTTCAGCGGCGCCGCGACCATGTGGATGTGTTTCGAGAAGGGAATGTACAGCGCGAACCCGAGCACAATCAGCAGATGCACCCACCAGAAGATCGCTTGCAAGGCGCCGGCGGTCGCCTCGGACATACCCGCTGCGCTCAGCCAGTTGCCGACCGCCCCGCCGATCAACACGGCAGCCTCGGGTCCCACTCCGCCAGCTGCAACATAGAAAATGTGCACGAGCAGCGTGGCGACCATCAGGCCGGCCGTTAATCCAACGATGACAACCGACTCGCCCTTGCGGGTCAGGTCAAAGCTCAGCCGGTGCGGTTGCGCGATCCAGCGGCGCACCAGGGCCCATATGAGCGCGACCAGAATCACGGCCGCGAAGATGTCCAGGTAAATGCTGTACACCAGCACGCCGGTCCTGGTGAGTATGGTTTCTCCCAACGGATGCCAGATCGATCCGCCGAATATGAAAATCAGGTACGAAAGGCTGAAAGAGAGGAACCCCCAGAAAATCGCGGCGTGCCCAAGACCCGCCAGATCGATGCTCCGTGACCTGGGATCCAGGCTGCCAACTCGCTGCAGGACTTTACGCTGCCCCAGGACAATCCCTGCGGCTCCTGCCAATCTGGTCATCGGGCGGTCGAATCGGGCCACCGGGAGACCCTGGAGCACGAGTCGAAATACCCGGTGATACACCATGTATCCGGCCACGCCAAGGGTTGCCAGCGTAAGCACGTAGACACCTGCCCAAACGGGAATGACACCAAAAAGCGAATCGGGGGGAACCATTACAGCCTTGTCCTGGAGCGGTACGCGGCGGTCCGTAACGCTCTGCCTAAAATCGGCGGTAGTTTATCACACGGTATTTCCCCATCCGGTTTCCCCACGGGCCAGCGGTCATTTCCTACCCGGCGGCGTTGGGCGGGTCAAAGCCACCGACGCATGCGATCCGGTGGCTCCCGTGGGCGTAGCGCAGTCCTGACTCGTCCGGTCCGGCGGGTAATTGCTGCCATGTCCCATTATGGAAATCGGCGTTATAATGGGCGAAGAGATATGAACCCTGTGAATTAGCGAATTAACGTTTCGGCACGACGCGGCAGCGAACGCGCTACCTGCAACGAGGTTGGCAGATGGCAAGCCGGGGACGAACGGGTCGAAAAAAGGGCGCGGCCAGGAACCGAAACAACGGCCGCCAGCCCAACGCCAAAAGTTCGGGCGGAAAGCCCGATAAAACGAGTGTCTCTACGGCGTCGGAGGAAGATCAACGCAACGGCAGGGTCCCTGTCCCGGGTCGCCTCACCGCCCCAGTGCTGGTCCTGAACCTCAACTATGTCCCGGTCAACGTCTGCACCGTGCGCCGCGCCATCGTCCTGGTAGCCAAGGGCAAGGCCGAACTCCTCGAACAGCGGGCCGAAACTTCCCGCATCCGCACCTACAACGCCGCTTTGGATGCTCCTTCAATCATTCGCCTGGTGTATCTGGTCAAGCGTCCCTTTGCGCCGCGCCGCCTGTCCAAGAAGGAAGTTTTCCTGCGGGACCACTACACCTGCCAATACTGCGGCAAGCGGTCGCAGAACCTCACCCTGGATCACGTCGTACCCCGGCGACAACGCGGCCCGCACACCTGGGACAATGTGGTGGCCGCCTGCGGGCGTTGTAACCTCGACAAGGCCGGACGCACGCCGGAAGAGGCGAACATGAAGCTGCACCGGCTCCCGACTGCCCCTCAGCCCAATCCGTACCGCATTCTGGAAAACCGAACGATCCTGGAAGAATGGAAGCAGTACATACCGTGGCAAACTGCCGGCAAGGGGAAAAACGGCAGTGAAAGCGAGCCGGCGTTGATGGCGGTTGCCGACTGAACCTCCATGGCGAGCATAGATCTCCACGGCAGGACCTGGTCCGAATCCCTGGCTGAACTGATCGCGACTTACAATCGGATCCTGGCGAATGGCTCGTCGTCAGACATCCTGGAGGTCGTGCATGGCTACGGCTCGACAGGCACGGGAGGTTCGCTGCGCCGCCGCGTGCGCTCGTTCCTCGCAACCCACAGCAACCGCCTGGAGTTCCAAGCCGGCGAAGACGCCGACGGTAATCCCGGGCACACCCTGGTCATGCCCATTCAACCGCTGCCCGAAGTGAGCGACCTGCTGGCCGAACAGGTGCTGGAATACTGCGAGACCGCGCGAACGCAGCGCAAGATCACCGGCAAGTTCCGACGCTACGGTGACCCCAACGTCATCCAGGCAGTCCGCAGCCTCGAAAAGCAGGGCCGGCTCCGTGCGGTGAACAAGGGACGCAACAAGGCCTACGAAGCAGCGTAATGGGCCGCAGTATCTTTCAGGCCACGCCTGCCGGCACCGCCAGCATCATGCATTCCAGCGCCAGCCGCGGGTTCACGTTGGCGTCCAACGCCCGCAGCGTCTCCTGAACACTGTCCAGGAACGCCACGACCTCTGCCGTAGTTGTCGCATCGGCTTGCGTGCCCAGTTCGTCACGCCAGTCATCGTTGTGCACGTGCTCGGACTGGCCTTCTTTTACCAGAAGCACGTCGCGCCACCAGCGTTCCCAGAGGTACAGTTCCTGTCGGACCGATTCGCGGTCGCTCGAAAAGCCTCCCGCCAGGGTATTGGCGTAGTTGAACCGCGCATCCAGAGGAGACGAGGATATCTCCGGAACCTGCGCCAGGCGTTCCCGGTAGGAGTCCATCCGCTCCGGATCCTCCAACACGCTGATCGCCCAACCCGGGCAGCCGCGTGCCAGGCGGGCGAGCCGGCGCGCATCATCGGGCGCAACCCCGCGCGTGGACGCGAGGTATTCGGTCAACGCCGGGCCGGGCATGGGTCGCAGCGGGAGCATCCGGCAGCGCGACCGGATGGTAGGTAGAATTGCGTCCTCGTTCGTGGTGAGGAGCAGCACGAGCACTTGGGGCGGCGGTTCCTCCAGCGTCTTCAACAGCGCATTGGCGGGTTCGCTTTGACCTGCCGATAAGGTTTCGGCGCCGTCGAAGATCACCACCTTCCAGGCGCCCTCCACCGCGGTCACCGCCAGAAAACTCTCTGCCTCCCGGACCTGATCGATGCTGATCCGGGTGGAAACCCGCGGATCGTCGCCCACTGCGACTATCTTGACGTCGGCGAACACCCCCCGCCGAATTCGCAGGCAGGGGTCACAATTGCCGCACGGGCCCCGGGATTCGTCCTGATCATCGAACATGGACCCGGCCTGCTGCCCGTTGACGACCGCACAATTGACCGCCGCGCCGAGATCCAGAGCCAGCGTCATCTTGCCGACATGCGGCGGTCCGGAAAGCAGATATGCGTGAGCGAGCCTGCCGGCGCCCAGGCCGGCGTCGATTTGCTTCAGCAGGTGGTCCTGCCCAATGGTCGACCACATGCTGCGGATTCGCCTCACGCCCCGCTGGCCCGTCAGCCGATAGCCGGCTACAGGTCACACAGCATCATGTCTGCATAGGACTCGCGCCGGCGGATCAGCCGGCTTTCGCCGTTGTTCACCAGCACGATGGGAGGGCGCGGGTTCAGGTTGTAGTTGCTGGCCATTGACGGGCAGTATGCGCCGGCGGCAGGTATGGCGATCACATCTCCAGCCGCAGGAGCGGGCAGCAAAATGTCTGATGCCAGCACGTCGCCCGACTCGCAATACTTGCCGGCGATGGTCACCGTGGCGTCCGGATCCGCGGCCGGCCGGTTGGCGGACAGCACTTCGTAGGACGCCTGGTACAGCGCCGGCCGGATGTTGTCTCCCATGCCGCCGTCGACGCTCACGTACGTACGTACCCCCGGTATGTCCTTGATCGCGCCGATCCGGTATAACGCCACGCCGGCCGGACCGATAATCGAACGGCCCGGCTCGATGACCAGGGTGGGCTGGTCCATTCCCAGTTCGTCGCAGGTTGCTGTCAGCGTCCCGACGATTGCCTCGGCGTAATCGTCCGCAGCCGGAGGTTGGTCATTCCGGGTGTAGGCGATGGCGAACCCCCCGCCCGGGCTGAACTCCTGCAGGTTCAACCCTTGCTCGCGCAGCCCGGCGGCGAACCGCAGGACCAGGTCCGTCGCCGCCTGATACGGCTCCAACTCGAATATCGGCGATCCCAGGTGGAAGTGCAGCCCTTTCAGGTCGAGATGCGGCGCGGCGATGGCTTGGAGTATCGCTTGCTCAGCGTCGCCGGTTTGGATGGAAAAACCAAATTTGGAGTCAATGATTCCCGTGGTGGTATAGGCATGCGTGTGCGGGTCGATGCCGGGGGATACGCGCACCAGGATGTCCTGCGATTTGCCAGCGTCCGCGCAGATTCGCTCCAGCAGGTTCAGCTCGTGAAAACTGTCCACCACCACGCGGCCGATGCCCGCAGCCACCGCTTCTTCCAACTCGGCCGGCGTCTTGTTGTTGCCGTGGAAGTAGACCTTGTCCAGCGGCACGTCGCCCGCCATCGCCACGGCCAGCTCGCCTCCGGACACCACGTCCAGGCCGAGACCTTCCTCGGCGAAGATGCGCGCCAAGGCCGGGTTGATGTATGCCTTGGAGGCGTATACCGCCTGCGCGTTGGCGTAACGCGACGCGAAAGCTCCTGCGAACTGGCGACACCTCGAGCGCAACGTGGCCTCATCCAGGACGTACAGCGGAGTGCCGTACTGCTCCACCAGATCGACGGCGTCGCACCCGCCGATGGTGAGGTGACCGGTGGCGTTGGTGTCGGTGGTGTCGGGGAAAACGTGCGTCAGGTGGCGGGGCAGCATGGCGTGAACGCTCCAAATGAGTGTGATGACGGGGAATAATCTAGCACATCAGCCGGATTCTTCGCGCTGCGGTGGTGCAGAAATCAGCCCGCCAAAATCCTTCGGCGGGCTCGTTTCATTAACGCTTGAAGCCGACTATCTGGAATTTTGTTCGCCGGGACCCGCCACCTACGAACGGGCGCGTCGCGAAAAAGCCACTATGGAAAGTATCAAGGCCGCCAGCGCGAGTAGGACCGCGATGACTGCCGCAACTAGCGTGTAAAGACCATACCCCTCGGACTCGCCCTGCTGCCCGCGCGGTCCTTCCGCGCCTGCTTGCCCTGCCTCGCCTTGCGGACCAGCGGGTCCCGGTTGTCCCTGAGCTCCCGCGGCGCCCGGTGGTCCAGGCGGCCCGGACGGGCCCCGTTCACCACGCGGCCCGGCGGGTCCGGGGACCGCTACCGGCGCTGGAGTCGCCGTAGGCTGGGGCATGGGGGTAGGCGTTGCAGTTGGCGCCGGGCCGCCTCCGATTCCAGCCCGCAACTCCAGGTCGGCTTGCAGGAACCCTGCCTGCCAGTTCATTTCGACGTTAGCCCTTTGGCCCTTTATCAGAAAGTAAACCGGGCCAACACCCGGTGGCTCCGGCACCTGGAGCGGACCGAACCGCCCGTCATTGCGCGCTGTGATGCGACTCAACCGGACATCGCCCTGCATCGCCTCTATCAACGTGCCCGGAGGTACCAACTGGTCGTCCAGCCAAGCTGTTCCGGCCAGAACGGTCGGCGGTGACGGCGGCGATTGCGCCAACACCGTTGCGTGTGCGAACGCCCCGAATAGTATCGCCAGCCCAACGGGCAAAACTAAAACCAGCCACCGAGTTCTGATCATTGGATCGATTCCTCCAGCCCCAAGTTGGCGAGACAAATGGACGCACGGGCCGCATCCGTCATATCGTTTCCCGCGTTTACCTGCAAGTGCATCACCAGAAGGTGATCGCGCATCATGAGGTTACAACGAACTCCAGTCAGAATGTAACGCAAATGCTCCCCGATGTCTGCGATCCTGAACCGCGCCGCGGTCATCAAGTCGACGAGCGCTCCGTAACTGTCCAGAATTCAAGAGGTTGTCATTGCGAGGCGCTTGCGCCGTGGCAATCTCGATGCCGTTGCAGCAACGTCTGCCCTGAAGGACTCCCCGGCGCTAACGAGATTGCCGCGCTTCGCTCGCAATGACACTTCCCCCACAACTCTGAACAGTTACAGCGCTCCGGCTCCTCCGCAGATAATCAGTCTGGCGCCATCAGTTCGATGGGCAAGGAAACTGGCGGGCCCAACGCAGGCGCGAGGGGACCTCAACCGGCGCACCATTTGATCGCCAGGACAAAGAATGCGCCGACGCAACCCAGGAAGTCATTCCCTACTGCGCGCTGATATCGTGCGCGTCGTCCGTTGGGGACGGCGTAACATAACCCTGTCCGGCGATTTGTTCCCATAGACGACTGTCTATCGAGGCGCTTCGTCACGAGTTGTGACGAATACCCAGGTTGATTTTGGCCCATGTCTGGCGTATCGTCACAACTCGTGATGACTTATCAGGTCGCATTTGGCCGCCACGTCAGGCAGATCCGGCTTCGGCGCGACGAGACCCAGGAAGAAGTGGCCCATCGGGCGGGCATCCACGTCACGTATCTGTCCGGTATAGAGCGCGGCGTCCGCAACCCTTCTCTGACGAGCATCTGCGCCCTCGCCGCCGGGCTGGGGGTGCCAGTGAGTCACCTGTTCGATTTCGACCCCCGGGCCAATGAGCCACGTAAAAAAGCCGGGTCGCTGCGCCGTCGAGCGCGAGCACGCAGCGCCTAATCGGCTCTCAGCCGCACGCGTTCTAATTGACCGCCCGCCGGCGCGCCGTCTATACTGCCGCACGAATGAACCGGCGCCGCTGTTCGTTGCCGGTTGGCCTTCGTTCACTACCTCACCCTCGCTGCCGCCGGCATGGCGGCCGTTCCTGATAGAGGAGGTGTATTTTGCCGAATAAAGTACCCATCACGATTACCGTGAATGGCCGCTCGCACTCCGCCGAAGTGGAACCCCGCACCCTGTTGGTCCACTTCCTGCGCGAGACCCTGAACCTGACCGGCACCAAGATTGGCTGCGACACCAGCCAGTGCGGTGCCTGCGTAGTCAAGATGAACGGCGTTACCGTCAAGTCGTGCACCGCGTTTGCCGTGCAGGCCGATGGAGCCGAAGTGACCACCATCGAGGGGTTGGCTGACGGCGGAAACCTGACCGCGGTCCAGGAAGCCTTCTGGAACAACCACGGCCTCCAGTGCGGCTACTGCACCGCCGGCATGATTATGACGGTCACCGAGATCATCGAGCGCAACCCCAACCCGTCGGCCGACGAAGTCCGCGCCGGCCTCGAGGGGAACATGTGCCGCTGCACCGGATACAACAACATCGTCAGGGCCGCTCTGGCCGCCGCCGCTGCCGGACAAGGAGGCTGACGCCATGACTACCCGAATTTTCGGATCCGGCATCCGGCGACGCGAGGACCCGCGCCTGATCACCGGTCAGGCCGCCTACACCGACGACATCAAGCTGACCGGCATGGTCCACGCGGCCATCCTGCGCAGCCCCCACGCCCACGCGCGCATCACCAGCATCAACACCGACGCGGCCAAGGCCTCGCCTGGCGTGCTCGCCGTCTACACCGGCGCTGACATCGAAGGCGTGCTGAATCCCATCCCCTGCGCCTGGGCCATTCCCGACTCCGATCTGAAGGCCGTGGCCTACCCCGCCATCGCGTCTGACGTGGTGCGATACGTGGGTGACGCGGTAGCTGTGGTGGTAGCGGAAAACCGCTACCAGGCCGAGGACGCCCTGGAACTCATCGACGTCGGCTATTCCCCGTTGCCGTCCGTCATCAACCCGGAGGCCGCCCTGGCGGACGGCGCTCCGCAGTTGCATGAGGACGCACCCAACAACCAGGCTTTCCACTGGGTCGCGGCCGGCGGCGATACTGACGCCGCATTCGCCGACGCTGCCGTGACGGTCAGCGAGACCATCAACCAGCAGAAGCTCATCCCCACTCCCATGGAGACCCGCTCGGCTATCGCTTCTTGGTCGTCGGCCATGGGCGAACTGACGCTTTGGAACACCACCCAGAACCCGCACATCGCCCGGTTCGTGACCTGCCTGGTCACCGGCATCGCGGAGCACAAGATCCGGGTCATTGCCCCCGAAGTCGGCGGCGGTTTCGGCGCGAAGATCGCGGTCTATCCTTGGGAAATGATCACCGCCTTCTGCTCCATGCAGTTGGGCGTCCCGGTCAAGTGGACCGAGACCCGCAGCGAGAACTACATCGCCACCACCCACGGCCGCGACCACGTCGAGTACGTGGAGATGGCCGCCGATGCCAACGGCAAGGTGACCGCCGTCCGGAGCGTGGTCTACGCCGGCATGGGCGCCTACCTGTCCACCGCCGCGCCTGGGATCCCTACGATCCTGCACGGCCTGATGTACTCCGGCCCGTACGACATCGCCAACATCACGGCGGACGTATACGGCGTGTTCACCAACTCCACTCCTGTAGAAGCCTACCGTGGCGCCGGCCGGCCCGAGGCAACGTTCCTGCTGGAGCGGTTGATGGACAAGGTCGGCGACGCTGTCGGCATCGACTCGGTGGAAGTGCGACGCCGCAATCTGATCGAGCCCTTCGACAACAACCGCGACGTTGCCATCGGCATCACCTACGACAGCGGAAACTACTCCGCCGCGCTGGACCAGCTCCTGGGTCACATTGGCTATGACCAGTTCCGCCATGATCAGGAGCACGAACGCGAACATGGCACGCTTCGGGGTATTGGCGTCGCCTGTTACTGCGAGATCTGCGGGCTGGGTCCCTCCCAGGTGGCCGGAGCTGTCGGTTTCGGCGGCGGCCTGTGGGAAAGCGCCACCGTGCGCATCTATGCCACCGGCAAGGTGAACGTGTTCATCGGCACGTCCCCCCACGGTCAGGGTGAGGAAACCACCTTCGCCCAGATCGTCGCGGACGAAATCGGTGTTGACGTTGACGACGTGGAAGTTATCCACGGCGACACTGATATTACGCCCATGGGTTGGGGCACTTACGGCAGCCGCACCACCGTGGTCGGCGGCGCCGCCGTGGCCCTCACCATGCGCAAGCTGCGCGACAAGGCCCGCGTCATCGCTGCCCACCTGCTGGAGGCCGATGAGGCCGACATCGAGTACGAGGACGGTCAGTTCTTCGTGCGCGGCGCCCGTGACCGCTCCCAGAGCATCCAGGACGTCGCCCTGCAGGCCAACGTGGCGTGGAACCTGCCCGAGGGCATCGAGCCCGGCATGGAAGCCAGCACCTACTACGACCCGCCGAACTTCAGCTACCCCTTCGGCGCCCACGCGGCCATCGTCAGCGTGGACCCGGACAATGGTCACATTACCCTTGACCGCTATGTAGCCGTCGACGATTGCGGCCCCCAGATCAACCCGATGATTGTGGAAGGCCAGGTTCACGGCGGCGTGGTCCAGGGAGCCGGCCAGGCCCTCTGGGAAGGCGCCGTCTACGACGACAACGGCCAGTTGCTCACCGGAACGATGATGGACTACGCGATCCCCCGCGCCCACCTGGTGCCGGACATCGAGGTCCATTCCACTGTGACCCCCTCGCCGCACAATCCACTGGGCGTGAAGGGTATCGGAGAGACCGGGACCATCGCGTCCACCGCGGCCATCTACAGCGCGGTGATGGATGCCCTCAAACCGCTGGGTATCACCAGTCTGGACATGCCGCTATCCCCCGAGAAGGTGTGGCGCGCCATCCAGGCCAGCGGTTACACCGGTAATGGTCACGGACATGACCATGGGCACGACCACGGTCATGGTCACAATCACTAACCGGCGCCGGCACAGGAGGACTGATTGCAATGTTTGCAGCAGATTTTGAATACCGGAAGGCCGGTTCCATCGCAGAAGCGGTACAACTGCTTTCCGATAACCCGGGAGCGAAGATTCTGGCCGGGGGCCACAGCCTCATACCGTTGATGCGGTTTCGCCTGGCCAGGCCGGAGGTCGTCATCGACATCGGTGGCATCGCCAACCTGCGCGGGATCACCGTCGGCGGCGATACCATCAACATCGGCGCTCTCACCACCCACTCCGAGATCGCCGCGTCGGCCGACGTCCAGCGATCCAACGGCCTGCTGGCGGAAGCGTCCGGCGGCATCGGAGATCCGGCGGTGCGCAACCGGGGCACCATCGGCGGCAACCTGGCCCATGCTGACCCGGCGTCCGACTGGGCGACGGTGCTCACCGCGTTGGGCGCCACCGTCTCCGCGCAGGGGCCCTCAGGAGCGCGGACCATCGCGGTGTCCGATCTGATCGAGGACGCCTTTGCCACGGCGCTGGCCGAAAACGAACTCATCACCACGGTCAGCGTACCCGTGCTGGCCGCCAACCAGCGCGCCGAATACGCCAAGATGGCGCATCCGGCAAGCTTCTACGCCGTAGTCGGCGGGGCCGTAGTCGTGACCATGGACGGGAATCGCTGCACCGCCGCCTCCGTGGCGGTGGGCGGTCTGACCCCGCGTCCCGTCAAAGCCCCGTCTGTGGAACAGGCTCTGGCCGGGACCACGCTGACGGCGGACAGCATCGGCGACGCCACCTCGCGTCTCGGCGAAGACATCACCGCTGCGGGAGTGGACATAATCGGCGACGTCTACGCCTCCGCGGAGTTCCGCGCCGGTGTCGCGCCGGTGGAGGTCAAGCACGCCCTGATGCACGCCATCGGCTTGGCCCATCACTGATCCGGTGACGCCCGTCGGCAACTTGGCTGGCCGCCGTAATCGCTACGGCGGCCAGTTTGATGTTGCTGGTATGCTGATCATCGTCCATGTTTCGGCAATTGATCGGCTAACCCTGAATGTAGAGGCTACCTGTTGAAGATCCTGCTCACCAATGATGATGGTATCCACGCCACCGGAATCTGGGCGGCGGCTCGCGCCCTCGCCGATGTCGGCGAAGTGGCAGTGGTCGCACCGGACCGCGAACAGTCTGGCGTGGGCGCGTCCATGACCCTGCACGCCCCTCTGTTTGTCCACTCGGTGCCGGCGGAACAGTACCTCTCTCAGTTCGCCCCCGGTGACGACACCCCGCCGCGCAGCGCGGACGCGGTGCTGGTCCCCGCTGGAGACGCCGCTCCGCCTCCGGCTCATCCCATCACGGCCTGGGCGGTCCAGGGCACCCCTGCGGATGCGTGCATCCTGGCTCTCGAGGAGTTGGTGAACCCGAAACCGGATTTGGTGGTCAGCGGCATCAACCGTGGGTCCAATCTGGGCTGGGACGTGATCGTGTCCGGCACTGTCGGCGCCGCAACGCAGGGTTGGGTGCGAGGCTATCCCACGATTGCCATATCGGTGGGTTCTGTCCAGGCTCCCCGATACCAATTGGCAGCGCAGGTGGTGGCGCATTTGGCCCGCCGACTGGCCGATGCCCCCGAGGTTTCACCCGCCTATTTCCTCAACGTGAACGTCCCCAACGAGCCCGCGGACCGCATCGCGGGCGTGAAGGTGACGCGTCTGGGCGGCCGGGCCTACGGGGAATCGGTACGTTCCGAGGAGTCCTTCGGCCATCGTCGTTACTGGATCTCCCGCAACCGTCCGGTGCTGGCTGGTGGCGAGGGCAGCGATATCGACGCCAGCAAGGCCAACTATATCGGCATCACTCCCATGGGCATGGCCTTTTCCACCACCGACGAACGCGTGGAAATGGTCAAGGGACTGGTGGACGGGATGCCTCTGGGCGCCGCTTCGACCTGATTTAGCGGGTCCGGCGCCGCGCCTAGCGTCTTCTTCGCCGGCTGCGCACACTGCCCCGGTTGCCGCGTCTGCTCCGTTCCGGCGGTGGCGACGGGGTTGCAATCCTGGCCGTTCCGTCAGCGTCGGCATCTTCGTAGGCCGCGAACCCGCCGGACTCCCGGACGCGTCGGATTAGCGGACGGTCTCGGGTCAGCCACAGCGTTTGCGTGATGATGGTGAGCGCGATGCCCGGCGCCGCCAGCGCCAGGAGCGTGGGGTCTAGCAGAGGGTCGCCGTTTTGCATCCTGAACTGTGTTCTCAGGAAGATCCAGCCCCCGCCGATGATGATCCACGCCCACGACAGCGCGCCGCTCACCACGCCGTTGTGCCACGGTGACCGTATGAACAGAATCGCGCTGCACGGCCACCAAACGAACGTCGGCACCAGGAACCATCCCTGGTAGTACCAGGGTTTCAGCGCGTCGGGAGGCACCGGAGGGGGCGGGGGAAGGGGCTCGGGCGCGCGCGATCCTCCCACCTCGTCCGCCGTATTGGACTGTTCCGTTTCTTCCGTCGGTCGCTCTATCGACACAGCAATTTCCCGCGCCGGTTGCGCGTCAACCAAGGGTGAAGTTGCGGCTCGCTCAGGTCCTGCGCTCCGCCACCCGAACATGATCTGGCAGTTTTGCCGAACGCTCTGGGTGAAGCCCTTTAGGCCGGGTCTATTTTATCAGGCAGTCCGGCTATCAACTCGGGCGAGGGTTGATCCCCGCCGGGCAATCGCGTCTTCAATATATTGGGATACAAGGGTCTGGATTGTATCCCGCCGGGCCATAGCACTCCCACATCTCGGCGCCTGGAAGTCCCAGAAACCCCTCGCGCGTACCCATTCTGTCATCCTGCGTACCTAATCTGTCATCGCACGTACCTATTCTGTCATCGCGAGGAGCGCAGCGACGTGGCGATCTCGTGCCCGAAGCAGCGTTCCTTGCCCGAACGAGATTGCCGCGCTGCACTCGCAATGACCGGCCGCGGAAAGCGGGGACGTGTTCGCTCGCAATGACGGGTTCGCAAAAACTGGGTACGCGTGAACGTCAGTCCCCTCGCGCGTACCCAGTTTGTCATCGCGAGGAGCGCAGCGACGTGGCGATCTCGTGCCCGCAGCAGCGTTTCTTGCCCCAACGAGATCGCCGCGCTGCGCTCGCAATGACAGGCCGCGGAAAGCGGGAACGTGCTTGCTCGCAATGACGGGTTTGGAATGACTGGGTACGCGTGAGCCGGACGCCCTCCTGTTACTCAAACAAACCCGTGTCGCAAGATCCTGTGCATCCCGTTCATCCTGTCTATCCCGGCAAATTTCACCGTTCACTGCTGCCAGTTGAACTCCGGCGCCATCGCTGATTGAGTAGCGATTGCCCGGCTGATCCCCGTGCTATGATTGCGCAAACCGTCTCCCCACCTGTGTATCTGTTCGTTTGTTCCTGGCGCACCGCCGATGGCATTCCTCCCTGCTGCCCTGATTCCACATTGGGTGCGCACCTATGCCGCTGTGATACTGGCCGTGTCTCTGGCGGTCAACCTCATCACCAGCTTTTCCCTCTACGTCCAGGCGCTCACCATCCCGGGGATGAAGGGCACCTTCGATCTGTCCTACACCACGGTTTTCGTGCTGGTGGTGGCCCTGTCGATATCCCGCGTTGTGTCCGGTTTGCTATCCGGCGCCGCCGCTTCCCGATACGGCGGGCGGTGGATGGTAATCTCCAGCATTTTCGTGCAGGCCGCGTCCATGGCCTTCCTGGGCTGGTCGCCCAGTTACTGGGTTGCTCTTGCAGCAATGGTCGCGGTGGGGGTGTCGTCGGGAGCCGCGCTGACCCCCATGATGGGCATGTTGGCGCCGTGGTTTCGCATCACCGACCGTGGAGTCGCGGCCGGCATCGCCGCGTCCGGCGGTAGCCTGGCGATCATTTTCACCGGCGTCATTGTCCCGCCGTTGACCGGCGTCTTCGGCGACGAGGCTTGGCGGTACACCTGGTACGTGCTGGCCGCCACCAGCGTGGTGATCGGTCTGCTATGCGTCAGCTTCATACGCGAAGCAGCACCCGCGGCGGCGCCATCCTCTGGCGCGCCTGCCGAAAGCACGTCTTCCACACGCGCCCCGGCGCGGCGTGGACCCGCCGGCTGGCCCGTACAGGTCTACACCAATCCCTATGTCTGGCTCATCACGGGGATGGCCTTCTGCTCCGGGTTCGTTCACGGGATCCTGACCTCCAGCTACGGCGCATACCTTGAGGTGGAACACGGCATGGACGTGGCAGTCGTCGGCGCATTGTTCATGCTCATCGGTGTCCTGAGCATTGGCAGCGGCGTCGGCTCGGGCGCGTTGTCCGACCGGGTGGGCCGCGGGCTGGCTTTCGGCGTAACGTTCCTGATCGAGGTTGTCTGCCATGCCCTGTTCTGGCTGTTTCCCGAGCTGATTTTCTTCATCATCGCATCAGTGCTCGCGGGATTCGCCCTCCGTTCGACGTACACGATATGCGCCGCTGCGGCTGGCGACTTCGTTCCTGTTTTTATGGCGCCGGCCGCATTCGGATTGATGGGCATGGGCGCGGGCATTGGGGGTACAATTTCTCCCGCCATATCCGGCCCGATTGCCGACGCTACCGGCACTCTCCGATGGTCATTCGCCATGGCGTCCGGCATTGCCCTTATCGGCGCCGGGCTGGGTTTCACGCTTCACATCATGACCCGCACTCGCGGCCAGGGCGCGACGGGCACGGCGTCGTCTCCGGCGCAACCCTGAATCCGCATCGCGTTGGCGCGCACCGGGTCCACTGCAGGTGGTACGAATTTGACTGACGGCAATAACGAAGACTTCAGCCGAGCCATGGTGGTGGTCGCCCACGCGGACGACGCCGAGTGGGGCTGCGCCGGAACCGTGGCCCGCTGGTGCGCCGAGGGCAAACACGTGGTCTACGTAGTCTGCACCGACGGCAGCAAGGGAACATCGGACCCGACCATTTCCCCTGACGAGGTCATCGCATCCCGACGCGCTGAACAGGAGGATGCTGGCCGAGTGCTCGGGCTCGCCCACGTGGTGTTCCTGGGATACCCAGATGCCTACCTGCAGTCCAACCTGGAGTTGCGCAAGGCCATCACCCGGGAGATCCGCCGGCATCGCCCCGATGTCCTGATCTGCATGAACCCCGTGCGTAACCTGGACGGCGACGGCTACATCGATCATCCCGATCACTTCGCCTCCGGGGATGCCGCCATGGGCGCCGTGTACCCGTCGGCGCGGGACCCGCTCACCTTTCCCGAGCTTCTCACCGAGGAGGGGTTGGAACCCCACAAGGTTCGCGAAGTGTGGGTGATGGGCCGAACCGAACCCGATCACTTCGTGGACGTTACCGATCATATTGAGACTGCCGTGGACGCCCTGCGAGCCCATCGGAGCCAAGTCGATGCCGCGGCTGCGGACCAGTACCTTAGGCAATGGCGTCGCCGCGATGGCCCCAGAATCGGCGTGGAATATGCCGAGGTGTTCAAGCGTTTTCGCCTGGGCTAGGTTGGCATCCGCCAGGTTGCCGCCGCCCGAACGGGGTCGGTCTCCGGGATAGCGTTGCGGGTACGAACCCGCGGCCGGCGCGAACGCTAACTTATTGACATCCCACCCTTCCGGCTATACGATTCTAATCTGATAATCGTTCCGCAGTTGGGCAGCCGCTGACGGCCGTTCCAATTGCGAGAATAACGGTTATTGCGGTATATTTGCATCACAAAGAAACGGCCGATCGGGACCCTGTTCCCAAGGTACACGAAAGGAGGAAACAATGGCAGGAAGCAACGACATCGCACTGATGGCGCACCTTCTCCGCCGGGCCGGCTTCAGCGCCAGCCGCGACGAGATCGAAGCCGCCGCTGCGAAGGGTTATGACACCGTGGTGGAGGAGTTTTTGAGCCCCGGCGGCACCTCGGGCGTCGAAGACGACCTGATGCTGCGCTACCACCCCACCTACAACCACCCGGGCGCCATCGAGATCAACATCCAGAACTGGGTGTATCGCATGGTCAACACCGAGTACCAGCTCAAGGAGAAGATGGCCCTCTTCTGGCACATGATCTTCTGCGCTGGCCACTCCAAGATCGACTCCGGCGAGGAAATGGGCCGGATGATCCAGATGTTCCGGGACAAGGGCATGGGCAACTTCCGGGAACTGCTGATGGAACTTTCCACCAGCCCCGCCATGGTCTATTACCTGGACAACTGCGAGAGCCACAAGACGGCCATCAACGAAAACTACGGCCGTGAGCTGCTCGAGCTGTTCTCCATGGGCGTCGGCATGAATGAGGGGTTCAACTACTCCGAGGACGACGTCAAGGCCACCGCCCGCGCGTTCACCGGCTGGAACATCGCTCCGCCGTACCCTCCGTTCCCCTACGGCCGCAGCCCCTGGGAATTCCGGTTCGACCCCGCCGACCACGACGACGACGAAAAGACGTTCCTGGGTCACACGGGCAACTGGAATGGCGACGATATCCTGGACATCATCGCCGGCGAGCGCGCCACCGCCCGCTTCATCTCCCGCCACCTGTACAACTACTTCGTCGCCGACGAGGTTCCGGTTCCCAGCTGGCGCCAGACCCCGCCGAAGGACGAGGCTCTGTTGGAAGCGCTGGAGCAGGCATATTTCGACAATGACTACAACGTCACCGAGATGCTGCGCACGCTGTTCACGTCCGACTCGTTCAAGAACGCCCGCTACGCCAAGGTCAAGAACCCGGCCGAGATGGTTGCGGGCACCCTGCGCATGGTCGGCGACCACCGCGACGAGATCAAACCCGGCATGTTCGAACTCAGCCAGGAGCCCAAGTACATGGGCATGGACCTGATGAACCCGCCCACCGTCGAGGGTTGGCACACCGGCCACGAGTGGATCGACTCCGGCACCCTGGTCGAGCGCATCAACTTCGCCGCCGACTACCTGGGCCGCACCGAACTCCCCGGTGTCCAGAGCATGATCTCCAAGCTCATGGCCCAGGGTGACAGCCTCAGCCCCGAACAGTTCGTCGACACCTGCGCCGATCTGGTGGGTTGCTTGAACCTCACCGATGACACCCGCGAGCAACTCATCGACCACGCCGGCCGTGGTGGCAACCTCACCCACGGCTCCGACGCTGAGCGCGCCGAGTTCGCCCGCCGCTCCGGCGAGATGTTCCAGATCATCGCCTCCACCTCCGAGTTCCAGTTCGAGTAATCGGCGATCATCCCGACGTTGGCCGGCCCCGGCGCATCAGTAATCCAGCGACGGCCCGGCCAACCCCAACGTTACGACCAGATACCCAAAACGGAGGACTATCAAATGGTCTCTACCAACAAAGATAACGTTCTGGTGGTGCTCTCGCTGTCCGGCGGGAACGACGGCCTGAACACCGTCATTCCTTACAACGACGGCCACTACCGCGACTTCCGCCCCAACCTGGGCGTGGACGCCGAGCAAGTCATCGATCTGAATGGCGAGATCGGCCTGCACCCCACCATGCTTCCCCTGAAGAAGTACTGGGACGAGGGCAAGCTCGCCGTATTCCTCGGCATCGGCTACGCCAACCCCTCCTATAGCCATTTCCGCAGCATGGACATCTGGCACACCTGCGAGCCCGACACCATCGGGACCGAAGGCTGGCTCGGCCAGGTCATCCACGAACTCGACCCGAAGAACGAAGGCCAGGGCATCACCGGCGTGAACTTCGGTCGCGGCCTCCCCCGCGCCCTCGCTAAGGAAGGCGTGCCGGTCGCTTCGGTCGGCAATCTCGAGACCTACGGCCTGCTCACCGGCATCGAGGGTGATGACCAGCGCGCCGAGGCCCTGGACCTCTTCAGCAAGATCTATGCCCCCACCATCGGGCAGGGTTTCGTCAGCGACTACCTGCGCTCCACGGGCACCTACGCTCGCATCGGCGCCGACATCCTGGCCACCGCGCCGCCGAAGTACACCTCCAACGTGGAGTACTCCAGCACCACCGTCGGCCAGTACATGAAGAACATCGCCCAGACCCACCTCGCTGACCTGGGAACCCGCGTGCTCTTCACCACCAGCCCCTACAACGGCTTCGACACTCACGCCAACCAGGCCCAGCTCCACAGCGGCCTGTGGACCGATGTGTCCGCCAACGTCGACACCTTCATCACCGACCTCCGCGAGCACGACGCCAGTGACAACGTCATCACGTTCATGTTCTCCGAGTTCGGCCGCCGCATCGGCGACAACGGCTCCGGGACCGACCACGGCGCCGGCTCCGTCGCCTTCATGGTGGGCGAGAAGGTCAAGGGCGGCATCTACGGTGTCTACCCGTCCCTGGCTCCGGCCGATCAGGAAGAAGGCGGCAACCTCCGGTCCAACATGGACTTCCGCCAGGTTTACGCCACCGTCCTGGAAGACTGGATGGGTCTCGACTCCAACCCCATCAACCGCGGCGTCTTCGAGAAGGTCCCCTTCCTGTAGGCCAACGGTTGCGAACCAACGAGGCGGAGGGCCGTCGCTGGACGGCGAACCCTCCGCCTTATCCTGAACAACGACGACCGAAAAAGAGGGAAGTCTATGAGTACCCATCTCTTTGGCCTTGTGGATATTGCCTTCCCTTATAGCCACTCCGTTGGCCGCAATGAGTTCAACGGCACCGGGTTCCGCAATCCGGTGGACATGGCTATAGACAGCGAAGGCAAGATCTTTGTCCTGAACCGCTCCTACGAGAATCGACCCGACGGCGTGCACGTAACCGTGGCCACGCTGAGCGAAGATTACGTCAGCGAGTTCAGCCAGTTCGGCGAGGCGCCGGGCGACATGTACTGGCCCACCTCCTGCGCCCTTGATGGCGACAACAACCTGTATGTCGCTGACGAGTATCTCAATCGCATCACCATCTACACCGAAGACGGCGACTACGTGTCCCACTGGGGCGCCGCCGGCAACGGCCCTGGTCAGTTCGATGGTCCGTCAGGAATCGCCATCGTCGGCGACACGATGTGGGTGGTTGACAGCAAGAACAACCGCGTCCAGAGCTATGGCCTCGACGGCTCCTTCAAGAGCCAGTTCGGAGAAGCCGGTTCCGGAAACGGCCAGTTGAATCTACCCTGGGGCATCTGCGTGGACAACGACGGCCTCATCTACGTGGCTGACTGGCGCAATGACCGCATCCAGGTGTTCAACCAGGCCGGCGATTGGCAGGCCAGCTACGGCACCAGCGGCGACGGCCCCGGCCAGTTCAAGCGGCCCAACGCCGTGTTCGTGGACAACGATGGCGACATCTATGTCTGCGACCGCGAGAACGACCGCGTGCAGATCCTGGCTCCCGACGGACGCTTCCGCGCCCAGCTCAAGGGTGACCATCAGATCTCGGATTGGGGCAAGAGCAAGCTCAACTCCAACCCCGACATGATCCGCCAGCGGACCATGGCCATCACAAACGATGGCGGCACCTTCGAAAAGGTGTTTGCCAACCCGTGCGCCGTGCGCGTCACCGCTTCCGGTCAGATCGCGATCCTCGACCACACCCGTGGCCGGATCCAGGTCTACCAAAAGGAAAAGGAACCCGTACTGCTGTAGCAGCCGGAGAAAACTTCCAAAGAGTAGGGGCGAATGAAAATTCGCCCCTATTTTCGTTTGTTGCGGCCTTGATTGCTGATCGAGGGCCACACCGACGGATTTGGCCGCCGCTGCTTATTCTTCCGGCCCCTTCGGCATCCCAGCGTCGATCCACGCTGCAACCTCGGCAGCCTCCGCGCGCGAAAGGAATGGGCCCCGCAGCGGCATCCGGCCGAAGGTCCCGCAACCCAGCCGCAGCGAACGCACCAGGTGCGTGTCGGCTCCGGGAACTCCCGGCTCGATGGATGGATACCCGTTGAGCACCGATGCGGCCAGCTCCTCCGGCGTCTCCCACCAGTATTCGTGAATGCCGGGATAGGGCTGGCGGCCGTGCCGTTCGATCCAGCGATCCATGATCGTGTCCAGCAGTTCTTTGACCCGCGGCCAATACACGGGGACGGCTTCATTCTGTTGGGTGTCGGTGCTCATTTTGCGGCGGTCTCCGGTTGATGATGCTGAATGCGAGTATGCGATTGACGTTCGAAAATCAGCGCGGGTGTTCCTGCACCGACTCGCGCTGCAGGAGTTCGATTGCGTGCGGCAATACGGGCATGATGACGTCCAGGCATTCACCGACGCCCCGGGGGCTTCCCGGCAGTGTGATGATCAGCGTGTGCCCCCGTATGCCCACCACGGATCGGCTCAACATCGCCATGGGCGTGAATTTGAGGGTCTGAGCCCGCATGGTTTCGGCCATCCCCGGGACTTCCCGGTCTATGGCTCCCAGCGCAGCCTCGGGCGTGACGTCGCGCTGGCCCATTCCCGTCCCGCCGGTGCTGACTATCAGGTCCACTTCGCTGGAATCGGCCCACTCGCGGAACCGAGCCGTGATGGTGTCAGCGTCGTCCGCCACAACCTCGTAGCGGACTTCTTCGTAATCGGGCGCGGGCAGTTTATCGCGAATGGCCTGGCCACCGGTATCTTCACGTTCGCCTCGGGCGCCCGAGCTGCTGATGGTGAGAATTGCCAGACGGTACATTTCGCGGTTCAGTAAAGGTGTTGCGACAGAGTGTGACGGGCGCAATGATACCACACGGTCGGCAGGTTTCAGGTTCCGTATGGGTCGACGCCGGCGTGCGTCGTTGACACTGCAAACAGGCAGTACGTATAGTAATCGCATGCCCCGAATCGCCTTTGTGGTGGCCCGCTCGGCGACCTTGCCGTCCGACCGCCCCTCGGTACTCTGGACCGGGCCGCACTGAAACCTGTATGAGTTCCGAACCCACCAATTGCGTATTCTGCGAGATCGTGGCCGGCCGCGAACCGGCGCGGATCCGCTATCTGGACAATGACCTGATCGCCATCGTCAACCGTCTCACCTGGGTGCCGGTCATGCTGCTCGTCATGCCGCGCCGCCACATGTCGCAACTCGAGATGTGGAGCAGCGGGATCATGTCCCGCCTCGGCGACGTGGCGGCCACCTTGGGCTGCATGTATTGCCCCAACGGTTTCCGCATACTGTCCAACTTCGGGTACGATGGATTGCAGAGCCAATCCCACGGCCACGTACACGTCATCGGCGGTCAATTCCTCGGCCACTACGCGTGATACGCTTCCGACCACACAACCCCTGAATTCAAGGAGACCTCGTCGCTATGCCTGAAACCGTTCTCTACGAAAAGACCGGGACCGACAACCACGTTGCGGTCATAACGCTCAACCGGCCCGAGTCGTCCAACGCCATCAACCGCCAGCTCCGGCAGGACCTGCGGGAAGTTATCGACCACTTCGACAACGAGGACGACGAGGCCTGGGTGGCCGTGATCACCGGCGCCGGCCGCAATTTCTGCGCCGGCCGTGACCTGAAGGAGCGCGCCTCCGATAACGCCGAAGGTGTCCAGGCTCGCGCCGAAAACAGCATGTCCCCCAACAAGCCCCACATGTGGGAGCGCCCGGTGAAGCCGCTGGTGGCCGCCGTTAATGGAGCCGCCGCCGCCGGCGGCTGGTCCATCGCCCAGATGTGCGACGTTCGCCTGGCCGCAGACAACGCGCGCCTCGGCATCACCGAGACCAAGTGGAGCCTGATGCCGCCCTTCGCCATCGAGCTGACCAAGATGATCGGTATCTCCAACGTTTTGGAACTGGTGATGACCGCCGACCTTCTTCCGGCCGAACGGGTCAAGGAAATGGGCTTCCTGAACAAGGTTGTGCCGGCCGACGAGCTCGTGCCCGAAGCCGTCAAGATGGCCGAGAGCATCGCGCAGAACGCTCCGCTGGCAGTTCGGACCATCAAGGACCTGGCCTACAGCAGCCTGGACATGTCCATCGCCGAAATCAGCGCCAAGACCTACGTAGCCTACGACTACATTCTTACGACGCAGGACAGCAAGGAAGGCCCGCGCGCCTTCGCCGAGAAGCGCCGCCCGAATTGGCAGCTCAAGTAGCCCCATCCCGCCGTCGCCGTATCATGAGCCGGCCAGCCCTACCTCAGGAGGAACGACATGACCACGCAAGTGCAACCCAAGAGCCGCAACGTCACCGCCAACGGGATCAACCTGCACTACCTTGACTGGGGCACGGAGGGCCTGCCTCCCCTGGTAATGTTGCACGGCCTTCGTGGCCACGCCAACGTCTGGGCCGACGTCGCCGAATCGCTCTGCGGCGACTACCACGTCTATTCGGTCGACCAGCGTGGCCGCGGCGACACCGATCACGCTCCCGGCGGAGACTACTCCACCGAGGCTTTCGTCGCCGATCTGCTTGGTTTCGCTGACGCCATGGGCCTGGACAAATTCATCCTGTTCGGCCACTCCATGGGCGGCCGCAACAGCATGGCTTTCGCCGGTGCGAATCCCGAAAGGCTGGAGCGCCTGTGCGTCGTGGATATCGGCCCGCGCGTAGAAGCCACCGGCGGGAACCGCATTACCGAGGAGCTGCGCGGCCTGCCGCCCGGGTTCGACAATTTCGAAGACGCCCTTGCCCATGTTCAGGCAGCCAACCGTTTCGCATCCGAGCCGGTTATGCGCCGCCGTCTGGCAGGTCAGACCCACCAATCGGCCGACGGGAAGATCAGTTGGAAATTCGACCCGGAGATACGCGAGCAGCGCATCAATGGCACGGCCGCTCCCGCCACCGACCTGTGGCCGGCGCTCGAAAACATCACCTGCCCGACCCTGATCGTGCGCGGAACCGAAACCGACCTGCTCACCCAGGAAACCGCCGACCGCATGGTGGAGACCCTGGCTCAGGGCAGCATGGTGAACATTGAGCGCGCCGGGCACATGGTGTTCGAGGACAACCCGTCCGACTTCATCGCCGCCGTAAAGTCCTGGCTGGCGGACTAATCCGACTGGTTTTCGGCGCCGACGGCCGTTCCCGTTTACGGGAACGGCCGTAAGTGTGCGCCGTGCTACAATTCGCTCATTCCATTACGACGGCCTGCGTGTCGCCGAGGTAACCTGCCATGAAAATCTCTTTTTTCCACCTGATGCCCTACCAGGACCTGCCGGACGATTTCGCCGAGCAGCACCATTCCGCCTGGGTCGATCTGCCCAACGAGAACTTCGACCCGGCCAAGGGCAACGAATACTACCAGCAATACATCGACCAGCTGCGTTACGCGGATGAGGTCGGCTTTGACGGTATATGCGTCAACGAGCACCACAACAACGCGTACGGCATCATGCCGTCGCCGAACTTGATCGGGTCGGTGCTGGCCAATTCCACCAACAACGGCGCCGTCATCGTTCTGGGGAACAGCCTGGCCCTCTACAACCCTCCGGTGCGGGTCGCCGAAGAGATGGCGATGCTCGACGTTATTTCCAACGGACGCCTGGTCGCCGGTTTCCCGGTGGGCACGGCCATGGACACGACGTTCTCCTACGGCCAGGTCCCCATCACCCTGCGCGATCGCCACACCGAAGCGCACGACGTGATCATGCAGGCCTGGACGCAGCACCAGCCCACGATTTTCAATGGCAAGTACAACAAGCTGCGTTACATCAGCATCTGGCCGCGCCCGATGCAGGAGCCTCATCCGCCGGTGTGGATCCCCGGTTCCGGGAGCCTGGAAACCTGGGACTGGGTCCTGGACCGGGACTACGTCTATTGCTACCTGTCCTACTATGGTTATCTGCGCGGACACAACATCGTCAAGGGCTACTGGGAGCGCGTCGCCGAGCGCGGTATTGACGACAACCCGCACCGCCTCGGCTTCCTCCAGTTGGTGTGCGTCTCCGAAACCGACGAGCAGGCGGAGAAGGACTACGAGGAGCACGTGAAGTACTTCTACGAGAAGATGCTCCGCGTGTACCCGCCCTTCGCTGAATCACCCGGCTACCGGTCCCTGGAGTCCATTCGCAAATCCCTGCGCCCCCAGATGGGTGAAGAGGCCCAGCGCACTGCCCAGGAAAACGGCTGGAAGGACTACATCGAACAGGGACACGTCATCGGCGGCAGCCCCGAAACCGTCCGACGCAAGCTGACCGAAGCCTGCGAGTTGCTGCGGGTGGGACATCTCATGGTCTTGCTCCAGATCGGCAGCATGCCACCGGACCTGGTGCGCAAGAACACCGACCTGTTCGCTAACGAAGTGATGCCTCACATCAAGGGCCTGTTCAACGAATACGATGACCCTTGGTGGCCGGAGCGTCTCAAGTCGAGCGCCGCCGAGGCTGTCGGCGACTGATCCTTTCCGATGCCATGCGTCTCAAAGATGGTGACATCGCCGCAGCTGTGGCGCGCGCTTTGGCTGCCTCCAGGGACCCTGCCCAACCCGCAGATGACGGCAGGTCTTCGGAGAAATATGCTCAACTGAGCATGGATTTCCGGGCGAGCGCCTGGCGTCACCTCAACGAGGACGGCGATTTGCCCCAGGCTTCGAGCAAGGCTTGGGGCATGGTCGCTGAGACCATCAAGGCGGTCAGCGCTCAACACGGGGGGATTATCCATGCCCACCGTTCGATATGGCACGTGATCCGTGAGCTAAGCCGTCTGGTCGGTGAGACTGGTGACGAGCAGACGCAAGCGTGGATCAACAACGCTTTCAGGAGCGCCCGTTCGCTGCACACTAACTTCTATGAGGACGAGGAGTCACAGACCGAGGTGGCCGCGGGGATCGCGTTGTGCGAGGAACTCTCCGACCGTCTTTACGAACTCTTCTGGACAGATCGTTCCCATGATGCTGCGCCCCCGAATACCGAGGTCAACCCATGAGCGAAAAACTCCAACAGGGCGATCGCTTGCCCGAACTGTCCCTGGACTTGATCGACGGCGGGAAACTATCCCTCCCCGGTGACATGTCATCCCGCTACCTGGCGGTTCTCTTTTACCGCGGCCTGTGGTGACCCTACTGCTCGCGGCAGTTGGCCGCGTGGCAGTCGCAACAGGATTCTCTTGCCGAGATGGGGCTCTCCATCATCGGCGCCAGCGTGGAACCCAGGGAAGTCGTGGAGGAAATGGCCACCAAGTCGGGCGTCAACTTTCCCATGGCTTACGGCGTAACCCGTGAGCAGGCCGATATCCTCGGCTCCTGGTGGTCCGACGACCGCGGCGGATACATCCAACCCACCGAGTTGTTGCTCGGTCGCGGGGGCACCGTGCTGGGCTCTATGTACGCCAGCGGCCCCGTCGGTCGCGTGAGCCCGGACGAGGCCGTGTACTTCATACAGGGCCGCGAGCGCGCCCGTTTGCGCAGTCAATAGATTCTGGAGCGACGGGCCTTCGACTCGTCACTCTCCAGGTTCCACACGCACCGCGCACACCTTGTACTCCGGTATTTTCGAATCCGGATCGTACACGGCGTTGGTCAGGAAGTTTGCCGCCGAGTCGCTCAAGCGTACGAAAGGTATGAAGATCTCGCCGGTGCGCATTCGGTAGGTGTATCGCGCCACTCCGGTGAGTTCACCACGCCGGGAATGAACCCTCACGCTGCCCCCGTCGCGCAAACCAAACCGCTCGCCATCGGCGGGATTGATCGAGACCTCGAGATCCGGCGCCCGCGCCAACAGGCTCCCCACCCGCCGCGTGATCGTGCCCCCGTGCCAGTGGTACAGCACTCTGCCCGTGTTCAAGACCAGGGGGAACCTTTCCGTGGGAGTTTCCGCCGCCACCGGCCCCTGCTCGTAGGCCACGAATTTGGCCCGTTCGCCCCTGGGGAAGTTTTCTCCATAGAGATAGCTGGTCCCCGGATGGTCCGGCGTCGGGCAAGGCCATTGGATGCCGCCTTCATCGTCCAATCGCTCGTAGGAAATCCCCGCCAGCAACGGATTCAGGCTGGCCATCTCCGCGAAAATGTCGGACGGATGCCCGTAGGCGAACTGATCCGCGACAGGCAATCCTAGCCGATCGCCGATTCGCGTCGCCAGATCATCGACAATAGCCCAGTCCGGCCTGCTTTCGCCCACAGGTTCCACCACTTGCCGGACCCTCTGCACGCGGCGCTCACTGTTGGTGAAAGTCCCGTCCTTCTCCGCGAAGCTGGTTGCGGGCAATATGACGTCCGCCAGACGGGCCGTCTCGTGCATGAAAATGTCCTGCACCACCAGGAAGTCCAGTTTGCGGAACAGTTCCTCGGCCCGGTTGAGGTCGGGTTCGCTGAGCAGGGGATTTTCGCCGGTGATGTACATCGCCTGCACGCCGTCCGGTTGGCCAATGGAATCCACCATGTCGGTCACGACCCGTCCCTCGTGATCAGGCAGCATGCCGTCAGCACCCCAGGCCCGGCCGAACTTCTCCAACGATTCGGGTCGGAGGCTCTGGTAGCCCGGCAGCGAGTCGGGAACACAGCCGGCGTCGCCGCATCCCTGCACGTTGTTCTGGCCTCGCAGCGGCGAAATGCCGGCCCCCCGGAAGCCGAGTTGCCCGGTGACCAGCGCCAGGTTGAGCACCGAGTGGACGTTGGCGGTCCCGTTGGTGTGCTGGGTCAGTCCCATTCCCCATATCAGGCAGGCGCCTCCGCGATCAACATCGGCGCTTCCCAGCCGGGGAACCGGCGGCCGCGCCACCATGCGAGCCGCCGCACGGATGTCGTCCGCGGAAACTCCGGTGATCGCGGATGCCCGCTCTGGGGTGTAACCGTCGATCACAGATCGCCACTCGTCGTAACGCTCGGTGCGCCGGCTAACGAACCCGTCGTCCGCCAATCCTTCCGTCACCACCACCTGAGCCATGGCATTCAGCAGCGCCACGTCCGTACCGGGATATGCCCGCAGCCAGAGGTCGGCGTAGTCGCACATATCTATTCGTCGCGGGTTGATCACGATGAGCTTGGCGCCCCTTTCCACCACGGCGCGGCGCATCCGCGAGGCGGCTACCGGATGGTTGGATGTGGGATCGCAACCCATCACCACCAGGCAACCGGCGTTTTCGTAGTCCGTGTAGGAGTTGCTCGTCGCCCCACTGCCCAGCGAGGTCAGCATCGCGGCGACCGATGGCGCATGACACAAACGCGTGCAGTGGTCGATGTTGTTGCTGCCCATCACCAGCCGAGCAAACTTCTGCTGGACGTAGCCGTCTTCATTCGTCGCCTTGGCGGAGCACAGCGTCCCAAAAGACTCGCCCCGGTAGTCGACCAGACGCGAGGCCACCAAGTCCAGCGCCTCGTCCCAGGTCGCTTCGCGTAAGTCCCCGGTGAACCGCTCGCCCTCGCGTATCAGCGGTTTCTTGATCCGGTCGCCGTGCTGCACGAAGGTGTAGCCGAAGCGCCCCTTCACGCATAACATCCCGACGCTGGACAGGTTCTCCGGGTCGTCATGCGAGGCAATGATCCTGCCTGCCTCCGGCCCTTCGGTCGTGCCGTTGACCTCCAGTTTGATGCCGCAACCGACTCCGCAGTAAGGGCACGTCGTCTTGACTTGGTGCGTAGGCGTTCCGACGTCGGGAGGCGCTTTCACACTGATGGCCCCGGTCGGGCAGACGCTCAAGCATTGCCCGCACGTGGTGCAGATGCTTTGGGCCAGCGGCTTGTCTCCTGCCGTCGCGATCCGAGCCGATCCGCCGGCGCCCAGCATGTCGATGGCGCCGATGAACTGGTGTCCGGTCTGGCACGCGTTCACGCATCTGGCGCAGAGGATGCACGCGTCCATGGCGAGATCGAACACCGGGTTGGAATCATCCGTCGGCTGCCGTTGCCGGGATTCCCAGCGTTCACCCGAGACTCCGTGCAACCTCGCGGCGTCTGACAGCAAACCGTATCCTTCGCTCGGTACCGCAGTTCCGCCCGCTTCGCCAACCATGCCCAGCGTGAGCTCGATCACCCCGGACCGGATGCGCCTGGCATCGGCCGTGTCGGTGCGGATCACCATGCCTTCGCTGGCCGGTGTCGAGCAGGACGCGGGGAACCCGCGGATGCCATCGATCTGCACTAGGCAGGTGCGGCACGCTCCGATGGCCGGCATGTCGGCGTCCTTGCACAATTGGGACAGCGGTACAGCCGCCGCATTCACGGCATCAAGCGCGCTCGCTCCCGCCGGCACTCCCACCGGTGTGCCATCAACCGTTACATTGATCGTTGAACTGCCGACGACCATCACTGCCACCCCCGGTCTTGTTCCCCATTACGGTTATTGGTTGTGAGATGGCGCTATTCGAACTGCGGTCAACCCTCGAAGTAACCTTCCTCCTGGAAGATTTCTGCCAGCCGCGCCACCCCTTCGCGTATTTCCTCCGGGGAGTTGTGGCTGTAGGTCAGGCGCAGGTGATTATTGCGCCCCCGATCCGAGCGGAACATGCCACCCGGATTGTATTTGACGTCCCGCTCGGTTGCCTTGGCCAGCGTCGACCAGGTGTCGGCGTTTTCGGGCAGCTTCACGAACATCATCATGCCGCCGTGCGGGTGGGTCCATTCGCAGAATGACGGGAAGTTGCTCTCCAGGGCCCCAATCATCGCATTGCGCCGGGCTAGCAGCGCCTGGCGAACGGCCTCAATGTGCTCGGCCTCGTGCGCCCGCATGTATTCGTACACCATCGTGGTCGCCAGGTGGCTGACGCTCCGGCGCGGCAGGTTTTCAGCGTTGACCTGCGGCAGCGCTTCTTTTACGCCCGGGGGAAGCACCCCGAAGCCCACGCGCAGCCCGCACCCCAGCAGCTTGGTGAACGAGGAAACGTAGAACACGTCGCCCTGGTCGCTGATGCCGGACATGGCCTGAGGCAGCGGGTCGCCGTCGATGCGGAAGTCCGCGTAGGACTCGTTCTCCAGCACGGGCACGCCGTACTTCTGGGAAACTTCCAGCAGCGCCCGCCGCCGCCCGTCAGGCACCGTGAATCCCAATGGGTTCTGGTACACCGGGATCATCCAAACGAACTTGGCTCGCCGCCCTGAACTCTCCAGCGACGCCAGGGCGTCTTCCAGCGCGTCGGGAAGCATGCCGTCCTCGTCGCCCGGTACGTGAATCGGTTCTGCGCCACGCTCCATCATCATGCGCAGGCTGCCCATGTAGGTGAATTCCTCCACCAGCACGGCATCGCCCGGGTTGATGAAAGATTCCAGGATGATCGCTATTGCCCCCCCGGCGCCGTCCGAGATGTACACGTCATCCGGCGAGGCGTGATAGCCGCGGTTGTTCGCCAGCCGCTCGGCTATCATCTCCCTGAGGCCGACGTGTCCGCCCGGCGGCGGATAGCCCGCCAGGGACGCGGCTCCGTTGGCTTCCAGCCCGGTCCGGATGGCGGCCAGGTATTCGTCGCCATCGACCACTTCCGGCACCGCGTTGGTGATCGAGAAAACATACTTCACCGACGCGCTCGCTCCCGGCGGTGTCGCCACTGACCTGGGCAAATTGCTGGAAAACATCGATGCGTAATCGACCATATGTGGCCTCCAGTTGCTGCGGTGCGCGTATGGTATCAGATACGCAGCTTACTTGAGCCCGGTTTCGGATCGCCGTACCCGACCATTGCGAGCTCACACGGCAGTCTTGCGCCGTTGCGCGACGCCTTCCCTAACCAGTGGTATCAGTTCCCGACCGTAATCGGCGGCGTCGGCCAGCGGGTCGAACCCGCGGATGATGAACGCGCTGCACCCCAGGTCGTAGTATGCCAGCAGGGCGTCCGCCACCTGTTGAGGGGTGCCCACCAGGCATGTCGTGCTGCCCGACGCACCGCTGGCGGCCGCTATGGGCATCCAGAGGCGCTCGTCGTGGACGTTTCCCTCGGCTGCGAAACGCAACAGACGCCACGCCCCCTCCGATTGCGGCCGCGTTGGGACGCCGGGTGTGATCCTCCCGGCCGTCGCCTGCTGAATCCGTCCCAGGATCTCTTCCGCCCGCTGCCAGGCTTTTTCCTCGGTCTCGGCCACGATCGGGCGCGCCGACAGGCTGAACCGCATGTCCGCCGGATCCCGACCTGCCGCGGCCACTCGCTGGCGCACGTCGGCGATGCGTTCGGCTATTGATGCCCGAGGCTCGCCCCACAGGGCGAACAGGTCCGCGCGCCGGCTGGCGGCATTCAGCGCCGCATCAGAGGCCCCGCCGAAAAACAACGGGACGTGGGGATGTTGCCGGCAACGCGCCTGGCTGTACGCGGATTGCAACTGGTAGAACTCGCCGTCGTGGTCGAAGGGTTCGGTCTCCGTCCAGATGCGCCGCATCACGTCCAGGTATTCGTCCGTCCGGCGATACCGCGAGTCGTGGTCCAGCCAGTCCCCGTCCTGACGCTGTTCGATGTCGTTCCCACCGGTGATGATGTGCAAGGCGATTCGCCCGTTGGTGAGTTGGTCCAGCGTCGCCGCTTTTCTGGCCGCCAGCGTGGGCGCCACGAAGCCGGGCCGGTGCGCGATCAGGTAACCCAGTCGCTCGGTGTGCGCCGCCGCGTATCCCGCCACCTCGAACCCATCGGGAGTCGACGAGGAGTAGCCGGTCAGCACCATGTCGAATCCTGCTTCCTCGTGGGTGCGCGCGAAATCCAGGATGTAGTCCGGATCGACGCCCGACGGCACCTCGGCGCCCGGGTTGATCCCGCCGCCGAACAGGCTCAACGTTGCTCCCCGGTTGGCCTGCGATTCGCGGACTACGCCAATCATCCCGATGATGGTCACGCCGTCATCGCCGTAAACGCTCGGAACTGCCCGTTGCGGTTGGCTCCCGTTGCCATGGGTTTCGCTCATTCCTGCCTTTTCTCCGTCGCGCTCGTGATGTGCGAGTAGTTTAGACCATTTCCCCGTGGTTGCGTTGACCCCGCAAAATGCAAATATAATTTATTCCATTTGGGGTTGACACGCATCTGTGTTGGGTATACTATGTATCCAAGGTGCTGGGGGTACAGGGAACTCCCACTCACCGCAAACCCGATGGCCAAGCCGTCGTCACAACCGGAGGTTAGAAGTGGTTACGCTGATTGAGCTGAACCATAGCTGGCATTTCCCCTGTAAGCGCCCTGTCGGCGGGACCTCGGTGGCATGACGATGCTCGGTGGTCGCTGACAGGGTAAAAACCCGTCAACCCGACGCATCCTTGGCGAAGGGACGAACGGACGACCAGCAACCGGGGCCTTGACTGTTTATCGGGCCCCGGTTTAGTTTTGCCTTCGCGCGATCCATCAGACTGGACCCGGCCGCCTAGCCGGCCCCGGACGCTCTCAGCGCCGCCTGGTATTGCTCCGGCGTGTTGACGTCCCACAGCAACTCCGGCGCGCCCAGTTCCACCCTCTGCGTCGCCTCCCGATGCCTCTCCGTGACCGCTCGCATACCCTGCGTCTGCTCGTCGATGGCGATCAGCTCGTGGCAGAGACTGCGGCTCACGATTATGGGATGCCCTCCCTTGCCGTCGCAGGTTGGTATCGTGATGAGCTTGCCACTCGCGCTTCGATGGGCATCCAGCGCCTGCCGGATGACGCCGGCCGAGCGTGGCTGGTCCACGTTCAGCATCATGATGGCGCCGTTTGCTCCCACCCCCGGCATGACGCCGTTGAGCCCGGCCCTGATCGAAGTGGTCTTGCCCAGCGCATAGTCGGAGTTGATCACCCAGCGGACGCTCCCCAACTCGTAGACTTCCCGGTTCGCGCCGATGCGAGCCTGGAGTTCATCCGACCGGTGCCCGAGCACCACCACCACCTCGTCCGCTCCCGCCTCGCGCAACGCAACGATCTGGTGGATGATCAATGACCGGCCGTGCCAATCCAGCAGCGCCTTCAACTGGCCCATCCGCCGCGACACGCCGGCGGCCAGCAATATCGCCGACGTAAATGCCGATGCCTTAGGCATGCGATCACCACTCCGTGACTTGAACTACGGCCCCGAGGCCGCGCCGGTCGCCGGCAACCCGATACGGGTACGGCGACCGTTCAGCATGACGCCAACCGGAGTATAGCGCACCCCCAATTCGTACACGATCAGCAACACGCCCGGGACTGCGAGGCACAATGCCAGGAACTTCAGGTGCGGGTTGACCGGCCAGTCAAGCATCAACCATTGACCGCCCACCACCAATGGCAGGTGCCAAAGATATATCCAATACGACGCGTCCGAGAGGTAACGCACCCATGGTCGTTCCGCGCCTGCGACCCACCGGAATAACCCCATCAGCCCGAAGCACATCAACCAGGCGTAGCCGACCTGCAACACCGCCGATAGTATCCGTCCCCATGCGCCCGGGAATTCGTAGGTGACGATCAACCCGGCAAAGAACACGGGCAACAGCGTGAACGGCAGCGTCGCCGCCCATCGTTTGCTAACCACGACATGTTGCTGGTGGCAGAAACTCCCGAACCCGAAGAACAGGGCATAGTAGCCAAGCACGACCGGATCCGGAACGATGCCATCCGACGTATCGGGCCCGAATATCGGCTCCGCCATGAGCATCTGCGGCAGCAGGATGAGCGGAATCGCAACCCACCACAACCGGCTGCTGAACACTGCGCCGACCCTCGCCGCGACGATAAACACGCCCACCAGGATCATCAGCACCCACAGGAACCACAGATGGTGCAGGCTGTCCATCCAAGCCCATGGCAAGTGGGCCAACTCCAACTTGCCGCCGCTCATGACCCACTCGTTCAGGGGGATGATGGCAAAACAGCCGACGAGGAATGGCAATCCGACGCGGCGGAGTCGGTGGGCGGCCAGCCCCGCCACCCGCGCCGCTGCCACAGCATGGCCGTGAAAAACCCGCCGATCAGGAAAAACACCGGCATGCGGAACCCATGAATTGCGGATAGGAGGTAGGCGTACGCGTTGGTCTCCACCGGCCTTGAATACGCCCATGGCTCCTGGATCGGCCAGGCGACGGGTATAAACCAAAGCAGCGCGTGAAGCACGATGCCCAGAAGCATCGCGAACGCGCGCAAAGCGTCCAGATCGTGGTATCGAGGAGGCCCGCCCCGCTCGGATGCGGTCATAGGAAACGGGTTCGCCGGCCCCAGTCACCTGCCGGGCCCAGCCCGCGGCTGATCGTCTCCAGGCGGCGCCGTGCCGTCATCCTCGGTCGGATCTCCTGCGAGCCGACCAATTCCGGTGATCAATCCGCCGTCGCTCCCATCGCCCGGTTGGCCCGTTGCTCCGCGCGGTCCAGGTACCAATCGTCCATGGTCATCGGACTGCCCTTGCCGCCGCGCCGCGCCATGATGATCTCCGACATGATGCTGACCGCCAGCTCTTCCGGCTCCAGCGCTCCGATGTCCAGGCCGATGGGCGCGTAGACTTGGGCCAGCCGTTCCCTCGGCACGCCTTCCTGCAGCAGACGCTGGTAGATCATCAGCGTCTTGCGCCGGCTGCCCAGGAGCCCGATGTAGCGCGCCTTGGTGGTCAGCGCCGACTCCAGCGCGACGTCGTCGAACCAGTGCCCCCGGGAAGCCACCACGATGAAACTGTTGACGTTGACGTCCAGGTGCTGTGCCCAGTCGGTGTAGGGCGTGACGATGGTCTCTTCTGCGTAGGGGAACCGCTCGCCGTTGGCGAAGTCCTCACGGTCGTCGACGATGTACACCCGGTAACCCAACCGATGCGCCAGGTCAGCCGTGGCCTTGCCCACGTGTCCGCCGCCCACCATCACCAGCGTCGGCGGGGTGGTGAAACCTTCAACGAACAGCTCGGTCTGGTCGTCGATGGTCACCGATTCGTTCGCCCCAACCGCCGCCACTCGGCCCGCCGCGTCCAGCGCGATTTCGTCCAGCTCAGCGGTGCCAATGCCGCCGGCGATGGATCCATCCGACCGCAGCAGCAGCTTCGCGCCAAGACGCGCGGTATCTCCCTCGGACCTTACTACGGTGGCCAGCGCTGCCGGTTCGGCGCCGTCATAGGCGCCCAGCAACTCCGACCCGATGTCGGTGAAGTCCTCGCCATCCCAGAAAGGCTCGAGGTAAAAGTACATCGTGCCGCCGCACACCAGGCCGTCGCGCGCTGCGATGTCCTCATTCAGGTAGTAGTCCTTGAACTCCGGCCCACCCTGGCTGCGCAATATCTCCCGCGCCGCGAACCATATGTCGCCCTCCACGCAGCCGCCGCCCAGCGTGCCCACGGCGGTGCCATCCTCTCGCACCAGCAACATCGCTCCCGCCTTCTGCGGTGTGGATCCCTTGGTCCTGACCACCGTGGCCAGCACGCACGGATTCCCCGATTCCAACTGATTTACCGCTTCCTGAATTACCTCGCGCACGCTATCACCTGCCTGATGCCCGAATCGGTCGGGCAAGTACGCTGATTGTTGCCGGAACCCACCGTCGCATGAGCCCCAATCCCGAGCCTCATTATACAGCAAGCATGTTTTGTATTCGCGTTGTCGAACCCGTGGAAGTAGCACCGGATCAAACCAGGGAAGTAACGCCGGATTAACCGTTGCCGGCATTGCCTCTACACTCTGGCGTTCACGCTCCGGCGCATGTCAGGGCTTGTGCAAAGTCGCCGTATAGCCTTTTACCGCTCATCCTGAGCCTGTCGAAGGATGCTTCTGGCAAATCGGAGGATGGTTCGACAGGCTCACCATGAGCGGATGAAACGACTTTGCACAGGCCCTGGGCGCACGTCCCCGCGCTGGCAACCCCGTTGGGCCATCGTGTATCATTGTTAGCCATAAGTCCAGCGTGATTGAATTCGCCACTCCTCTCTTCCCAAATGGCGGTGACGATGATGACTGTCAACCAGCGAAGGGTTACCAAACCGGTATACGTCGGCGGAGTCAAGGTCGGCGGCGATGCCGATGTGACCGTCCAGTCCATGACCAAGACCGACACCCGGGACGTCAGGGCCACGGTCCGCCAGATCCACGAACTCGAGGAGGCCGGCTGCGAGATCATCCGGTCCGCAGTGCCCGACATGGAAGCCGCCAAGGCCATGGCGGAGATCAAAAAGCAGATCCGGATACCGCTCATCGCGGACATCCATTTCCACTACCAGTTGGCGCTGGAATGCGCTGCCGGCGGCATTGACTGCCTCCGGCTCAACCCGGGGAACCTGCGCAACGAGGATCAGGTGCGCCAGGTTGTCGCTGCGGCCAAGGAGCGGAACATCCCCATCCGCATCGGTGTCAACTTCGGCAGTCTGCCGCCCGTGGGTGGCATCGGCCGGACTCGAGGCTTCTCGCGCCACATGGACCTGGTGAACCGCCTGCCCAAAGCCGGCGAGGCCCAGACCGGCGACTACAGCGTCGTGGATCACATGGTGGCCACGGCGCTCTGGGAAATCAGCCTCCTTGAACAGCAGGATTTTGAGCAGATCAAGATCTCCATGAAAGCCTTCGACGTCCCCACCACCGTCGAGGCCTACCGCCGTCTCGCCGAGATGGTGCCCTACCCGCTGCACCTGGGCATCACCGAGGCCGGCACCGCGAAGTCCGGCTCCATCCGAACCGCCGTGGGCCTGGGCGTGCTGCTGTACGAGGGCATCGGCGACACGATCCGCGTGTCGTTGAGCGACGACAGCGTGGAAGAGGTGCTCGCCGGATACGAAATCCTGAAGTCGCTGAACCTGCGCGACAAGGGAACGACCATGGTCGCCTGCCCCAGCTGCGGCCGAGCCGACGTGGACATACGCAAACTGGCCAACGACGTGGACGACCTGCTGAAAAAGACCGACAAGAAAATCAAGGTCGCGGTCATGGGATGCGAGGTCAACGGCCCCGGCGAGGCCAAGGACGCCGACGTGGGCATCGCCGCCGGCGCCGGCCGCGCCATCATCTTCCGCAAGGGCGAGAAGGTCCGAGTCGTGCCAGAGGCGGAGATGCTCACCGCCCTGATGGAGGAGATCGAAAATACGCCCGCTCATGCCTGACATTCACGCAGTTCGCTGGCGGCTTTCATGACCTCCACCACCGCCGCCACCGCGGTGGCGATTGCCCCGGGCGATGTGGCCTCTCTGGAGGCTGAGGGCATCCCGCAGTTTCCCGCCGAGCGCGCCGCTCTTCGTCGCCACCTCCTTGACGCCATTGGCCGCATCCGCCCCATCCTGGAGGCCGACGCCGAGGCCAACGACGCCGCGGAAACGCTGGCCTGGCCGTCTGTGGTCGCCCTCTACCGGGAAGGGCTTCTGTCGCTGAAGGTCCCACGCGAATTGGGTGGTCCCGAGGTCGACCCGCACCTTTATCTCGAACTCTGCGACGAACTCTCCTACATCAACCCGTCCGCCGGCTGGTGCGCCTTCATCAACAGCACCAGCGCCGCATTTCTCGGAGCCTTCCTGCCCGACGCCGGCGCCCGGCGCGTTTTCCCCTCCGGGAAGATGCCCATCGCATCCGGCGCGTTGATACCCCGGGGCCAGGCGACGCCGGTTGACGGCGGTTGGCGGGTAAGCGGACAGTGGCCCTTCGCCAGCGGGTCTGCCCACTCCTCCTGGCTGCTGGCCGGTTTCCGCATCATGCGCGATGGCGCGCCGGGTCCCGAACACATGGTGATGGGCGCGCCCATCGCAGATGTGCAGTTCGTGGACAACTGGCAGGTCATGGGCCTCAAGGGCACTGGCAGTCGCGATTTCGTGCTCGATGACCATTTCGTTCCCGAAGAAATGGCTTTCGACCTCATCACCACCGACCCTCGCAAGGGTGGCCCTCAGTTCTGGCTCGGCCGGCCCGGTTTCGTCACGCCGGACCACGCCGCCTTCGCCTTGGGCGTCGCCCGCCGCGCCCTTGACGAGATCGCGTTGCAAGCCGGTTCCTACCGCCGCGGCTACCTGACCTCCACCATCGCCCAGCGTGGAGCGTTGCACCACGACCTCGGCAAATGCGACCAGCGGCTCCGCGCCGCGCGCGCCCTGTGCCGCGAGGCATTGGACGAGGCCTGGGAGTTCTGCCTGCGTGGAGAGCGTCCCGACCTGGAGCGCCAGCTTCGCCTGCGCGGCGCCTGCGCCTACGCCACCGACGTGGCGTGCGAGATTGCCACCACCGCCTTCCGCTACGGCGGCGGCAGCGCCATCTACAACGACCGGGTCCTCCAGCGTTGCATGCGCGACATCAACGCGGCCGCCCAGCACTTCATGGTCAACACCAGCGCCTACGACAACCTCGGCCAGTTCCGACTCGGCCTCCCCGACGTCAACCCGATGGGTTGATCACCCGACACCTACCGTCGCTTCCAATTCCGCTTGATGGTGTGATCCATGCGCATCTCCCGATTAGTAACCCGTACCCTCCGCGACGACCCCCCCGAGGCTGAAACCGCCAGCCATCGCCTGATGCTGCGTGCCGGTCTCATCCAGCAGGTCGCCGCCGGCGTCTACGCCTACCTGCCGCTGGCCTGGCGCTCGATGCAGAAAATCGAGCAGATCGTTCGCGAGGAGATGGACGCCGCCGGCAGTCAGGAACTGCGCATGCCGGCCCTCCAGCCCATGGAACTCTGGGAGCAATCCGGGCGCGCCGCCGCTTTTGGCGACAACATGTTCTCGCTGGAAGACCGTAGGGGCCGGCCCATGGCCCTGGCTCCCACCCACGAGGAGGTGGTCACCAACATCGTCAAGGGCAACGTCCAGAGCTACCGCGACCTGCCCGTGATCCTGTACCAGATGCAGACCAAGTTCAGAGACGAGCCGCGCCCCCGCGCCGGCCTGGTGCGCGTCCGCGAGTTCACCATGAAGGACGCCTACTCCTTCGATGCCGGCGACGAGGGCCTGGACGCCTCCTATCGGGCCATGGCCCAGGCCTACCGGAACGTGTTCCGGCGCTGCAGCATCCCCGTGGTGATGGCCGAGGCCGACAGCGGCGCCATCGGCGGCAAGGATTCTCACGAGTTCCTGCTTCCCACCGCCACAGGCGAGGACACGGTGATCACGTGCCAGTCCTGCGGGTACGCTGCCAACGCTGAAAAGGCCGCCGGCCTCTATCCGGACCAGCCGGTGCCCGACCCGCTCCCGCTGGAGGAAGTCAGCACGCCGGGTATGAAGACCATCGCCTCCCTGTGCGAGTTCCTGGACGTTGAGGAGGCGCAGACCCTGAAAGCGGTGTTTTACGCGGCCGACGGCGAGGTGGTGTTCGTCACCATCCGCGGCGACTTGGAGGTCAACGAGGTCAAGCTGAAGAACGCCCTCCACTGCAACGAATTGCGCCTGGCCGAAGACGAGGAAGTCGCGGCCGCCGGCATCGTCGCTGGCTCAGCCTCGGCCATCGGCATCACCGACATACGACGCATCGCCGACGAATCCATCACCAACGGCGGCAACTTTGTCGTCGGCGCCAACAAGAACGATACGCACTACCTCAATGCCAACTACCCTCGGGATTTTGGCGCCGATCTGGTGACCGACATCGCCCTCACCGAGCCCGGGCACCGATGCGCCCGCTGCGGCGCCGGGCTGGAATTCACCCGGGGCGTCGAGGTCGGCCACATTTTCAAGCTGGGCACCTTCTACAGTGAGGCCCTCGGCGCGTACTACCTGGACTCCGACGGTGAACATCAGCCCATCACCATGGGTTGCTATGGCATGGGGATCGGCCGCATTCTCGCCGCCGCGATTGAGCAGAACCATGATGAGCGCGGTATTGTCTTTCCCCCGCCCATCGCGCCTTACAATGTCCACCTCGTGGGCCTCAACATGTCCGACGAGGCCGTTGCCGAGGCGGCTACCAACCTGTACGACCGCCTGTGGGCCGCTGGCATCGAGGTGCTGTTCGACGACCGCGCCGACGCTGCTGCCGGCGTCAAGTTCAACGACGCCGACCTCATCGGATTGCCCGTCCGCCTCGTGGTGAGCCCGCGCAACCTGCGCCAGTCGGCCGTTGAGATCCGTGGACGCACCTCCGAAGAAGCGGAAATGGTCGCCCTGGAAGACGTCGTCAGCGCCGTCCGGGGATCGCTGGAACTGCACTAACCGGTGGATCTCAGTCTGAAATCTGCCGCGTGCTTGGTTTCACTCGGACCGCCATTGCGTCGAACGGTCAATGCGCCGAACGGTCATTGCCTCAGACCGTCATTGCGAGCGAAGCGTGGCAATCTCGTAATGGCAATTCTGGTCTCTCTCAGCAACGAGATCGCCACGTCGCTATGCTCCTCGCGATGACACACTGGTTTACGCGTGGCGGTCAGGGACATGTTGACATGGAAAGGGGCGGCTGATGAGCCGCCCCGATGATTTCCGCCCTGGCCTCATTACGGAGCCAGTATCAGCTTGCCGAAGAAGTTTGTCGCTTCCATGTCGCGGTGCGCGTCGGCGGCATCGGCCAGCGGGTAGGTGCGGTGTATCGCCGGATTGATCACGCCGCGGTTCAGGCTCGCCACGATCTGCCTCATGTCCTCGCGGGACCCCATGTAGCCGCCGTAGACCTCGATCTGCCGGCTGAACAGCAGGCCCAGGTGCAGCTCCGTGCGGAGCCCGCTGGTGGCCCCGCAGATGCAGAACCGGCCGCCCGGCCGCAGCGCCCGGAACCCGTGCGCCCAGACGTCCGCGCCCACGTGGTCCACCACCAGGTCGACCCCCGCGCCGCCGGTAATCTCGCGCACGCGCTGGGTGATATCTTCCTCGTTGTAGTTGATGACGTGGTCCGCGCCCAGGCTGCGGGCGAGTTCCGCTTTTTCCGGCGTGCTGGTGGTGGTGATCACCGTGGCTCCTACGACGTTCTTGAACACCTGAATTGCCGCCGCGCCGACCCCCGCCGACGCGGAAAACACCAGCGCAGTCTCCCAGGGTTGCAGTTCCGCCCGGCGGACCGCCATGTTCCATACCGGAAGGTAGGTGGTGGGTATCGCCGCCGCGTCCGCGAACGACACGTCGCTGCCCAGCTTGTAGGCGTTAACTTCTGGCGCTACCACCAATTCGGCGTAGCTGCCGTCCATCGCGGTTCCCAGGAACCTGCTCCGCGGGCATAGCTCGTCTCGTCCGGACCCGCACCACTGGCACACGCCGCACGAAACCCGCGGGTTGACCACCACGCGGTCGCCCACGCTCAGCGTGCTCACTGCGTCGCCCGTTGCCACCACCTCTCCGGCGGTGTCTCCCCCCAGGATCAGCGGCGGCGGGAACTCCCGTTCCAGCCCGCGCTGACCTTCCCGCGTGAAGATGTCCAGGCGGTTCAGCGCGCTGGCGCCGACTCGTACCACGACCTCTGCGGGGCCGGGAGACGGGTCGGGCCGGTCTCCGTATTGCAGCACGCCGACGTCGCCGTGCGCTTCGATGTAGACCGCTTTCATCTTAGGTCGTCCCTCCTGTCAGGCCGTCATTGTGACGGCGGGCGGCGATTGTTGTAACAATCCTTGCACAAAAACACCACCGCCAGGGTTTCGTCATGGCTGGCGGCGCGCCCGCAACGCGGCGCATCGCTGTCCGGAGACCACGGTTGATGGAACGGGCCCCCGCACATCTGGCAGGTCGACCGGTGCGGGCCGTTCAACTCATCATTGCACACCACGCAATACACCGGGCCGGACACCTGGAAAATCGTTGCCACTTCACTACCTCCCTGCGGCCCGCTATCGACGGACCTTAGCATGCCGTATTATTTGGCTGTTCGGCCCATTGTCGGGCCATCTCTTCTTCGTCGGCGCGGGACCGGGTCACGCCGTCGAGCCGCGCTCTGCGCAGCGCGCGCAACGCCTCGCCTACCGCCGGACCAGCGGGAACACCCAGGGCCAGAACGTCGTCGCCCCGCAGCCGGGGAGCCACCGTCCACCACTCGCCCAGGTAACGGTCGATCCGGTTGGCGGCCGGCGTCGGCGCCAGCATCATTGCCGCGCGCAGGGCGTCGGGCGCCAGCCCGTCCAGCAAGCCGCACACCTCGGACGGCCTCACGGCGTCCGTTCGCGGGTCGGAAAGCTGCGGAGACAGTCGTCGCACTCGCACCGCATCGCTGATCACCCGTTCCCAATCTGAAGGGGCGTTCAACCGCGCCGTCAACGATCCTGCTTCTGCCGCGCTCAACGGCCAGGCCAGCGCGGCCACCCAGGTCAACGGACCGTGCGGCATCGCCGACGTCGCCGGCAGATGCGCGGCGCTCAGGCTCGGGTGTATCGCTCTCAGGACTCCCGCCTCATCGGCGCGTCGCAGCGTCGCTGCCGGATCGGGTTCCTGCAATATCCTTGCCAGTTCGTGCCGCAGGCGATCACCGGTCAGGGTGGACATGGCGCCGGACGCCAGGGCCGAGGCCATCAGGTCTGCGGTCTCGGGTTCGATGTCAAACTCGAACCTCGCGGCATACCGCACCGCCCGCAGCATCCTCGTCGGATCATCGCGGAAGCTCAGCTCGTGCAGGACTCGCACCAACCCGGCGGCCAGGTCCCGTTTTCCGCCGTGCAGGTCCACCAGGTCGGACTCGTGGCCCGCAACTGGAATGGCCATGGCATTGATCGTAAAATCCCGACGGGCGAGGTCATCCTCGATGTCCCCGGGCTGCACGTCGGGCAACGCGCCGGCGGAGCGGTAGGTCTCGCGCCGCGCGGTTACGAGGTCAATGGTCACCCCGGCGGCGTCCACGGTAGCGGTTCCGAACCTGTGATGAACCGTCAGCCTGCCGCCAAATTGACTGGCCAGCCTCTCGGCCATCCGTGGCGCGTCGCCAACCACCGTGATATCCAGATCAGTGGCCGGTATTCCCAGCAACCGATCACGAACCGGTCCCCCCACCAGATACGCTTCCAGTGCTTCTTCATTCGCGAGTCGATCCACGACGCCCAGGACTAACCGGTAGACATCGCTGGACTCGCCGTTGCTGTCGCTGTCGGTTATGTGTTCCTCGGTTATCGTCAACATATCGTAGGTGGAAGGGTTTTCAGAACGACAGAGAGTGTATCGCAAGCGTCCGGGCCCGGCAACCAATGACCCGCCAACCAATAAATCGTAAGTCCGCCGAACCCACGGTGCCGTTGCGCTATACTGCCTCCACCAACCTGATCGCATGGAGAAACGCAGAGCTATGGAAACTGTGGGATTCATTGGACTGGGGAACATGGGCGGGGGCATGTCCGCCAACATACAGCGGGCCGGCTACCCGATGATCGTCTACGATTTGCGCGAGGAGGCGGCGTTGCCCCTGCTGGAAGGCGGAGCCCGTCTGGCGAACACGCCGGCCGAGGTGGCCCAGGCCAGCGACGTGACCTTCACGTCGCTTCCGGGTCCCTACGAGGTGGAGGCGGTATCCACGGGAGCAGAGGGAGTGCTGGAGGGCATGCGGCCGGGCGGCGTGTACATTGATTTATCGTCGAGCCGACCTACGCTGATTCGGGAGATCGAGCCGAAGTTTCGGGCGAAGGGGTGTCACGTGCTGGACGCGCCGGTGAGCGGTGGGAAGACGGGAGCGGCGTCGGGGAACCTGGCGGTGATGGTGGGTGGAGATCGGGAGGTGTTCGACCGGGTGAAGCCGATTCTGGACGCCTTTGGAGACAAGGTGTTTTACGCGGGAGAGATTGGCGCGGGGAGCGTGGCGAAGCTGGTGCACAACATGATTGGTCACAGCGTACGCCAGGCCATTGCTGAGGGCATGACCCTGGGCGTCAAGGCCGGCGTCGAGCCGGAGGCCCTCTGGGAATGTATCCGTCGCGGTTCCCTCGGACGCATGCGCGTGCTCCATGAGGGGTTGGTGCGGACGATGTTTCGGGGAGAGTTCGAGCCGGCAAGTTTCGCGTTGAACCTGGCCTACAAGGACATCTCGCTGGCGACGGAACTGGCCCGGGAGTACGACGTTCCCATGCCCATGTCCACCCTGGCCGAGCAGATCGCCATGCAGGCCATGAATCGCGGCTGGGCCGAGTCGGACAGCAGCATCACCGTTCGGTTGCAGGAGGAGCAGGCCGGCATCGAGGTGCGGGCTCCCCACGTCGATCCCGTCCGCGCCGGCCGTTTCATCAGCACCCATCCGGACGACGAATAACTCGACCGTTTCCGGCCCGTCCGCGGGCCAAAACGCCCCACCTTCCCCTACCCGGAGCAATTTCCTACCCGGAGCAATCAATGGATCTCAACGCCTACCTCCATTTCAACGACAACTGCCGCGAGGCTTTCGAGTTCTATCGCTCGGTGTTCGGCGGTGAATTCGCCATCATCAACACCTTTGCCGAGGGGCCGGACGATATGCCGCCCCTGCCGGAGCACGAGTTGGGCCGCATCATGCACGTGTCCCTGCCCGTAGCCGGCGGCGTCCTCATGGGCAGTGACAGCTGCTCCGCCTTCGGCCCGCCGCCCGTAGCCGGCAACAATTTCTCCATCAGCATCTCCACCGACAGCCGCGATGAAACCGACCGCCTGTTCGCCGGGCTCGCCGATGGCGGCAACATAGCCATGGAGCCTCAGGAAATGTTTTGGGGCGCCTACTTCGGCATGTGCACCGACAAGTTCGGCGTGAACTGGATGCTCAGCAACTAAGCCCATTCGCACTGATCGCGGAACCAACCGTTCCGCGTCCAAATTCCTCAGTCCGCAAGGAGGATACGATGGCCGACCGCAATCTAACCATCGACTGCCAGGTTCACTGCTACGAACTCAATACCCCCGCGCGCCCCTGGGCCGGCTACCTGCAGGGCCCGGATCAGGCCACCGGTGACGATATGGTCGCCGCCATGGATGCCGTCGGCGTCGACGGCGCGATCTTGATCTCGCCCTTCGCCATGTACCGTTATGACGCGAGCTACGCCCTGGAGGTCTACGATCAGCATCCCAGCAAGTTCGGTTTGGTCCGCCCCTTCGACCCTGAGTCTCCGTCAATCGACGAGGAGATGGCGGAATGGACCGGTCGCCCCGGCGTGGTCGGCGCCCGCATCATGCTCCGGGACGTGGACTACGAGGCGGACCATCCCGGCGTGAACCAGATCATCGCCGCCGGCGGCCGCGCCGGCGTTCCGGTCAACCTCATGTGCTCCGGCAAACTGCCGTTGATGCTGGAACTGGCCCGCCGCAACCCGGACACCCAACTCATCGTCGATCACCTGGGCCTGGCCCAGCCCTTCGAACCGCCCGCGCCGCCGGAACCCTGGGCCGACCTGCCCAACGTCCTGGCCTTGGCCGAGTGCGACAACGTCGCCATCAAGATCTCCGGCGCCGGCACGCTGGCCCACGAGCCTTTCCCTTACGCCGACATCTGGGAACCGCTGCACCGCATCTTCGATGCATTCGGCCTGGAGCGTTGCATCTGGGGCACCGACTGGACGCGCGCCGTCAACCTGCTGAACTACGAGCAGGGAGTCGATGCCTTCCGCGTTACCGACACCCTGTCCGATGCGGATCGCGAAATCCTCATGGGCGGAGCGCTCGCCAACATCTACAAGTGGTCTCCCGGAGTCGAGGGTTAGCGCCCCGAAAATTAAACGCAAACGCGGCCTCCACAAGGAGACCGCTTCTTTTTCAGGCGCGTCGTGATGGTGGGCGGTAGTGGACTCGAACCACTGACCTCTTGCGTGTCGAGCAAGTACTCTAACCAACTGAGCTAACCGCCCACGGGGGGTGAAGTGTAGCAAGCGCCCCGCCACACCGTCAACCGGACGCCCGGGCGCAATCCGCCCGAACCGCCGCTCACCCGTACCCCGTGTCACTGGACCTGTCATTGCGCTGGACCTGTCATTGCGAGCGAAGCGCGGCAATCTCGTTGGGGCAACGATCGCTACTCCGGGAATGAGATCGCCACGCCGCTACGCTCCGAGCGATAACGAAACGCGTACGCGTCGCCCGCCCGATGACGCACAAAAGCGTAACCGTCGCAGTTGACCCCCGAACGACGCGGCCCCTAGAATGCGGTTATGACCACCACACAGCGGCCCGAAGGCGCTACCGACCCCGAAGCCCGTCCGATTTCGCCGGCGACTCAAGGCGATGACGGCGAACAGGACGTCCGCCTGCGGCCGGCCCGCCTCGACGACTTCGTTGGCCAGCCCCAGGTGCGGGAAAACCTCAGCATTGCCATGCAGGCCGCTCGAATCCGCGGCGAGGCCCTCGACCACGTCGTGATCTACGGCCCGCCCGGCCTCGGCAAGACCACCCTCGCCAACATCATCGCCCATGAGATGGGCTCGACCATCAAGGTCACCTCCGGTCCCGCCATCGAGCGTGCCAGCGACATCGCATCCATCCTGACCGGGCTGCAGCCCAACGACGTCCTGTTCATCGACGAAATCCATCGCCTGAACCGCGCCGTCGAAGAGGTGATGTACTCGGCCATGGAGGACTTCTTCCTCTCTTGGGTGGTGGGCAAGGGACTGTCGGCCCGCAGCATCAACCTGCGCATCAATCCCTTCACCCTCGTCGGAGCCACCACCCGTTACTCCCTCATCAGCGCCCCCCTCCGCGACCGTTTCGGCTCGGTGTTCCGCCTCGACTACTACTCTGACGACGACATGGAAACCGTGGTGAATCGCTCGGCGCGGATCCTCGACATCGACGCCGACGCAGAAGGCCTACGTGAGGTCGCGGTGCGCTCCCGGGGCACCCCTCGCATCGCTAATCGCCTGCTCCGCCGCGCCCGCGACTACGCCCTGGTTCGGGCCGACAACCGGGTGACCGGTCCCGTTTCCCGCGAATCCCTGGACCGCCTCGGCGTCGACGCCCGCGGCCTTGATGAAACCGACCACCGCCTGCTGTCCAGCATCATCGAGAAGTTCGACGGCGGTCCCGTCGGCCTGGACACCCTGTCCGCCTCCATGAGCGAGGATGCGAGCACGGTGATGGAAGTCCTAGAACCCTTCCTCCTCCAGCAGGGGCTTCTGGAACGAACCCCAAGGGGCCGCGTCGCCACGCGCCTGGCCTACGAATACCTGGGTTGGCCGTGGATAGCTCCGGGAGCGGATCCGACGAAACAAGGCCAATTGTTTGTAGATTGACATAACTGTTTGCGGCACAGCGCGGTAACCCATGCGCTGTCCGTATGACGACGGTGTTGGTTGACATAACGTGGTATCGTTGTTGCGGTTCAACGCGGTTCGTCTTGAATCCCTCCTGCCCCTTACATACAATTGATCCGACTTTCACGGATCACCCCTGCGGACAACCCACGTGCCTCCTGGTATAACCGTCAACCCGACCATCTCACGCCTGCCTTCGCTGGACCGCGTGGCCTCCGGGTCTGCGCTCTCTGACGAGGGTGCATTCACGCTTCTGGACCTCGATAGCGAACACGAGACCGACCTGTGTGCCGCCGCCTCCGAGTTGCGGGATCGTGGACGGGGACGGACGATCACCTTCTCTCCAAAGGTGTTCATACCCCTCACCAGGATGTGCCGCGATTTCTGCGGATACTGCACTTTCCGCCAGTCGCCCGACGAAACCGACGGCCTGTACCTCACCATCGACCAGGTCCTGTCCGTAGCCCGCGCCGGCCAGCGGCTCGGTTGCACCGAAGCCCTGTTCACCTTGGGCGAGCGACCCGAGCAGCGGTATCCGGAAGCAGCGGAGTGGCTTTCCGGCCGGGGTTATCGCACGACCCACGAATACCTGGCCCACATGTGTGGCGCCGTTTTCGAGGAAACGGACCTGCTGCCCCACGGCAACCCCGGCACCATGAGCCGCCGCGAACTCGAGGCGCTGCAGCCCACCAACCCGTCCATCGGCATCATGCTGGAGAGCTCGAGCCCGCGCCTCTATGAACCCGGCGGGCCCCACGAATTCGCGCCGAGCAAGCGGCCTCGCGTGCGCCTCCGCACCATGGAGCTGGCCGGCGAGTTGGGCATACCCTTCACCACGGGCATCCTCATCGGCATCGGAGAGACCCGCCGGGAGCGGGTCGAATCCCTGCTGGACATCCGCCGTTTGCACCAACGCTTCGGCCACATCCAGGAAGTCATCATCCAGAACTTCCGCGCTAAGGCGGACACGCCCATGGCCGACACCCCCGACGCCGCGCCCGACGAACTCATGTGGACCACCGCCGTCGCCCGGCTCATCCTGGGCGAGCGGGTCAACATCCAGGTCCCTCCCAACTTGAGCGAAGACTACGAGCGTTACATCAACGCCGGCATCAACGATTGGGGAGGCGTCTCCCCGCTCACCATCGACTACGTCAATCCCGAGGCCCCCTGGCCTCAGCTTGCCGAACTGGAACGGCGCACCCGCGAGGCCGGTTACGAACTGCGCCCGCGCCTGCCGGTATATCCAGAATACTTCGCCGACGGCTCGCAGTGGCCGTTGCCATCGCCTCTCAAGGAAAAATTGGTGCGACTCACCGACGAGTCCGGATACGTCAAAGGGGGAATTCGACGCTATGTCCACAGCAACTGACCGTGACGCTCCCGCAACCCTGGTTGCGCTGATCCAAACTCTGCGCCCGGACGTGGCCTCCGTTCTGGAGCATGCGTTGGCCGGTGGCGATATTTCCGTCGACGAGGCCGACACCCTCTTCGCGACCTCCGGGCCCGAATTCACCGCCATGACCATGGTGGCCGACGAACTGCGCCGCCGTTCGGTGGGTGACCTGGTGACCTACGTGGTCAACCGGAACATCAACTTCACCAACGTGTGCATCAAGCGCTGCGGCTTCTGCGCCTTCAGCCGTGATTTCCGCGAGGAGGAAGGCTACTTCCTGCCGGTGAACGAGATCATCCGCCGTGCCAAAGAAGCCCAGTCCTACGGTGCCACCGAGGTCTGCGTCCAGGCCGGCCTGCCTCCCCAGATGGAAGGCGATCTCTACATCCGCCTGTGCGAGGCCATCACGGAAGAACTGCCGGATATGCACGTCCACGGGTTTTCCCCGGAGGAAGTGCTCTACGGTTCCATCCGCTCCAAGTGCACCATCCGGGAATACCTCCAGGGATTGAAAGACGCCGGCGTGGGCAGCCTGCCCGGCACTTCCGCGGAAGTTTTGGACCAGGAACTGCGCGACATAATCTCTCCCGGTCGCATCACCGTTGACCAGTGGATCGAGGTGATCACCAACGCCCACGATCTGGGCATCCCCACCACCTCCACGGTCATGTTCGGGCACCGGGAAACCAACGCCCAGATCGTGCGTCACATCGCCCTGCTGCGCGAAATCCAGCAGCAGACCGGCGGGTTCACCGAGTTCGTGCCGCTCAGTTTCGTCGCCTCCGAGGCCCCCATGTATCTGAAGGGCACCGTCGAAAACGTTCGCTCCGGCCCGACGGGCATGGATGTGATCAAGGTCCACGCCATCGCCCGTATCATGCTCAACAACTGGATACCCAACATCCAGGCGTCCTGGGTGAAAGAGGGCAGCCGGATGTCCCAACTACTGCTGAACGCCGGCGTCAACGACCTCGGCGGAACCCTGATCAACGAGAGCATCTCCACCTCCGCCGGGGCCATGCACGGGCAGTTGATGCGTCCCTCCGAGTTCCGCGCCATGATCCGCGAGGCCGGCCGCACCCCCGCCGAGCGATACACCACCTACGGCCTCCGCCGCGTCTACAGCGATTCCGACGAAGCCCTCGATCCGCTGGACCTCGTTGGCGACAACGTGGAGGAGATCTTCGGTTCCTACAACCAGTTGGTGCAGATGGAATCCTACCGCTTCGAGCACCCCCGGGCCCAACGGGAACGGAGCGGCGCCCAGCAGCCGGTTTAGTCCGTGACCCTTCCTGCCACGGGACTGGTGCTCGCCCTGGCCGGCGGCGTCGGTGGGGCCAAGCTCGCCCTGGGCCTGTCCAGAATACTGCCGCCTCACCGCTTGGCCATCGTCGTCAATACCGGCGATGACGAGCAGTTCCACGGTCTGCACGTGTCCCCCGACCTGGACACGATGACCTACACCCTTTCGGGCCTGTATAATCCCGAAACCGGTTGGGGAATTGACGGGGATTCCTTCGAAACCCTGCAGATGTTGAACCGGCTGGGCGCCGATACGTGGTTCAATTTGGGCAGTCGGGATTTTGCCATGCACATCCGACGCACTGACCTGCTTTCGCAGGGATCGTCGTTGAGCGAGGTCACTTCGCAACTGACCGCCAACCTCGGTATCGAGCACCCCATCATCCCCATGAGCGATCAACCCGTGCGGACTGTCCTCGATACCGATGCCGGCACTCTTTCCATGCAGGAATATTTCGTGAAACGCCGAGCCGAGCCCGTGGTGCGCTCCATGGACTACGTCGGCGCCCCCGATGCGCAGCCTTCCCCCAGTTTCGCAGCCGCCCTCGATGCCGCGGCTGCGATCGTGATCTGCCCTTCCAACCCGTTCCTCAGCGTCGCTCCCATTTTGGCGATACCAGGAGTGCGCGACGCCATAGCGTCGCACCGTGCGCCGCGCATCGCGGTCAGCCCCATCGTCGGCGGAGCGGCGGTGCGCGGCCCGGCCGGCAAGATCATGCAGGAACTGGGAGCCGACGTCTCCGCCCTCGGCGTAGCCCGCGAATATCGCGGCATCTGCGACGCGCTGGTCCTTGATTCCCAGGACGCGGACCTGGCCGACGCCGTGTGCGCCGAGGGAGTGGGAGCGGCCGTCATGCCCACCATCATGCAGTCCGACGAGGACAAGGTCCAACTGGCCGAGCGCGTGCTCGCGTTGGCTGCCGACATGGAGAAGCAGAGATGATGACCGAATCGCCCGAACAGGCCAACCCCACCGTCGTCCCGGTGATCCCCATGAAACCGCTCGCCAACTGCAAGACCCGACTCACGCGCGTGATGGGCCCCGCCGACCGCGAAGACCTCACCATGGGCATGTTCCGGCGCGTCCTCCTGGCCATTCGTGGTGCGGGGATTGATCCCTTCTGGGTGGTTGGCGGCGACGACCGCATCCGAAACGTGGCCCGTACCCTCGGGGCCAACTGGATGGAGGACCTGGGCCGGAACCTCAACGACACCATAACCAAGTCCTTCGAAAACGCTCGTATGCGCGGGGTGTCGGCCCTGTATCTCCCGGGCGATCTGCCCTTCATCAAACCAGGCGACATCCATCAGTTGATCCGCAGCGCTGAGCACCAGCACAACGTTACGCTCTCCCCCGCCCGCCGTGACGGTGGAACCAACGCCATCCTGGTTCCCTACGACCTCATACCCTATTTCCGCCCTGAACTCGGCAACAACAGCTTCCGCAAGCACGTCGCTACTGCGGCGCGCATGGGCGTGTCCGTCGCCTTCTACTACAGTCAGGGCATGGGGTTTGACCTGGACGATGGCTCTGACCTCGAGGAATATGAGCACATGGAGCCGGGCCTGCTCAGTCGCCTTCTGGGTCGCGAGCCCAAATCCCTGAACCTCACCAGCCTGGAGATCCGCTGACCTATGTCGAAAAGTGTACAGTTGGGCTGCCTGCTGCCGACCCGGGGCCTGCTTCTGGCCGACAGCAAGCCAACCGACGCCGAATCCGTCCTCCGCCTGGCCACCTGGGCTGAGGAGGCCGGTATGGATTCCGTGTGGGTCGGCGACAGCCTCACCGCCAAGCCTCGCCTGGAGGCCATGACCACCCTGGCCGCCATCGCGGCCCGCACCAGCCGAGTACGCCTGGGCACCGCCGTGATGCTCATGGCCCTGCGACAACCCGTGCTGCTGGCCCAGATGATGGGCACCGTCGATCTCATCTCCGGCGGGCGCTTGCAACTCGGCGTCGGGGTCGGCGGTGCGTTCAACGGGATGCAGCAGGCGGAATGGCGCAACGCCGAGGTGCCGCAGCGCACCCGCGCGCGCCGCCTCGAGGAGATGCTGCAGGTGGTCAAGGGCCTGGGGAGCGGCAAGCCATTCTCCTACGATGGCCGGCATTTCCAGCTCGACGACGTGGTGATGGAGCCAACCCCGGTACAATCCCACGGCGTCCCCGTTTACCTCGGCGTTCACTGGCATGGCCGCGGCGACGGCCAGGGCGCCCAGCGTGAGCGCCAGGCCCGCCGCGCCGCTCGACTCGCCGACGGCGCGATCTCCATCTCCGCTACACCCGACGAACTCATCGAGCTGAACGACACGGTGCGTGGCTATTGCGCCGAATACGACCGCGACCCGGACGCCATGTCCACCGTGATGTACCTCACCGTCAACCTGGACGAGGACATTGCCCGGGCCGAAGCCGAAGCGGAGGACTGGCTGCTCGGATACTACGGAGCCAACATCTGGGGCGACCGCTGGGGTCCCTTCGGCAGCGCAGAGCGGGTCCGCGAAAAAATCCATGCCTACGTCGAGGCCGGAGCAGACCAGGTTATCGTGCGCTTTGCCACCTATCGCCAGGAGGAGCAGATGCAGACCTTCCTGGAACAGGTCGCGCCCGATTTCACGAGCTGAGCCCGCCGGTTAGTGTTCAGCTCATACCCATAATTTGACGAGGTAACCCGGTGTTTCCCATCGACTTGACTGGCCGCAATGCGGTCATTTTTGGTGTCGCCAACGACCGCAGCATCGCCTGGGCCATCGCCCGCACCCTCGCCGACGCCGGCGCCCGCATTGCCCTGACCTACCAGAACGAGCGGCTGCGCAGCCGCGTCGAACGCCTCGCCGATACGCTGGACGATCCGGTGTTGATCGAGTGCGATGCGTCGGACGACGATCAGATCCGAGCGGTGTTCGATGCCATCGGTGATCAGATGGGCTCCTTGTCCATCCTGGTCCACAGCATCGCTTTCGCCAACCGGGACGACCTCGCCGGTCGGCTCGCCGATACCGGCCGCGATGGCTTTCGCACCGCCCTCGAGATCAGCGCTTTCACCCTGTTGCCCATGGTCCGCCACGCCGCGCCGCTGATGTCCGATGGCGGCAGCGTCATCGCCATGACCTTCCATGCCTCCAGCCGGGTGTATCCCGGCTACAACGTCATGGGAACCGCCAAGGCCGCCCTCGAACACGAGGTACGCCAGTTGGCCTACGAATACGGGGAAGCAAACATTCGGGTTAACGCCATTTCAGCCGGCCCGGTAGACACCCTGGCCGCCCGGGGAATCAGCGGCTTCCTGGATATGCGTCGCGCCCACGCTGAAAAAGCGCCCCTGGGCCGGAACATCACCGCCGATGAGGTGGCGCAGACCGCCCTGTTCCTCTGCAGCGATCTATCCAGCGGCGTGACGGGAACCATCCTTCCCGTGGACGCCGGTTACCACATCATGGCGGTGTGAGACGCCGGCAGTCTAGATCGCTTCCAACTGCTGCCGGTCGGCCGCGGCCTTTTCGCTCAATCCGAGCTCGGTATACGCCTTGGCGCGGTTGGCCCACGCTTCCCGGTAACGCGGGTCCAGCGCGATGGCCTTGGTGAACTGGTCCACGGCTTCCCTCACCCGTCCCTGGTTGAACATCGAGAGTCCCAACTCGGTCATGCCCGCGGCGGTCAGGGGTCGCGTAATTGTCAGCGGAGCTATGGAAAATGCCGGAGCCGGGTCGGGTTCGGCCGCGGCCGGTTGCGCCGCCTCCGTTTCGTCCGCCTGCTGCGACGCCATCACCGGATCTGCTGCCGGCTGCGTTGGGGATGCGCCGGTCGTCGGCGCGCCCTGCTCAACACCCTCTGCGGTTCCAGGCGTAAACGTCGGTGCACCGGCCGATTCGGTTCCTTCGGTCGCTGTTGCCGTGGCATCCGTCGTCGCATACGGGCGTATCAGTTCCCACCCGCAGTTGGTGCAGAATGTCGGGCCAGCCTCGTGGGAGTGCTGACACCGCGGGCACGGAGTCATCCCGTCCTGTCCGCTGTCGGTCGCAACCGGCCTCCGGGCCGGCATGAAAACCAATGCCAGCATCGGCAGCATGCAAAGCACGGTAATCCACTCGGGAAAAATGTCGAGCAGGCCCACGGCTGGTATCGCGGCGACACCACCCCAGACCAGCGCGTTTCTCCCTTTGTTTCGCGCGAGCTTGGCGGTCCACAGAACCACAAAAAGCAGGGACAGTATTTGTAGGATTATACTCATCGGCACCCGAAATCTGCTGGCTTTGTTCGTATTATAACGGGATTGCTGCGTCAGCGGCAAACATGCGCGTGCACGGCATCATGCCATCTCGCCTATCCAGAGGCCCTGGCTGCGATTCCCTGGGAACTCGCATCCGTGATCATGGGTCCGATGGGGGCATAAAGCAGTCAAACCCGGTTCGATGGTTGCTGAGCGCCGGCGCGGCGTGGGCGCCATGGTTCCTTGCCCGCCGGGCCGGAACGCGCGCACGATGGGCCCGGACGTGCCGATTCGGGCACGGCCTTTCCAAGGTAGCTTGTGCCATTGCGAGCCCAGCGCGGCAATCTCGCTCCAGTAGCATGACCCATACGGGAAAGCCTTGTTTCATCGACCGGATTCCCGCGTCGCGCCGCTCTGCGCATTGACTTTGGAAAGGCCCTGCTCGAATCGCCGGGCCTTTGCAAAGTAATGGGTTTCTTTGGTTTCCGCTCATCCTGAGCCTGTCGAAGGATGCTACCGTTGCCGGAGTCGCGGTTCGACAAGCTCACCATGAGCGGGAGAAGGGCCTTTGCAAAGGCCCTGCGATTCGAGGGTTTCAAATTGACAGTTTCGCCCGCACGATGCTACCTTGTTAGGACAATTTTTCACGTTTTCAATGTATTATTTCGCGCCGGCTGCAGTTCCCGGTCGCACTCGCGTGGGAGGAACAACTCACATGGATTTGACCATTTCTGTGCTCAAAGCGGACGTAGGCTCCATCGGTGGTCACACCAAGCCGTCCGACCGCATGATGGACGCCGTGCGCGCCGCCGCCGATAAGGCAGTCCGCGACGGCCTGCTCATCGACGCCTACGTCGGCCACACCGGCGATGACATCTGTATCACCACGACCCACACCCGCGGTGACAACGACGAAGCGGTCCACCAATTTGCCTGGACCTCCTTCCTTGAAGCCACTGAAATCGCCCGCCAGTACGGGCTTTACGGCGCCGGCCAGGATCTGCTCGTCGACGCTCCGTCCGGCAATATCCGTGGCGCCGGCCCCGCCGTGGCCGAGATTACCTTCGACCACGACCCGGTGAAAACCAACCCCATCCGCCCTGCGGAATCCTTCTTCGTCCTCGCCGCCGATAAGTGTGGCCCCGGCGCGTACAACCTGCCGACGTTCCTCGGATTTGCCGACCCGATGTACTGCGCCGGCCTGATGCTCCCTCGCCTGGGCGATGGCTTCACCTTCAACATCATCGACATGGACAACACCGACGGGGACAGCATCATTTCATTGAACGCCCCCGAGGACTACTATCGCATCACGGTGCTCCTGCGCGACAACGAGCGGTTCGCCATCGAAAGCGTCACCTCTCGCTACACCGGCCAGACTGCGGCCGCCATCTCGGCCACGCGCCTGCACAACATTGCCGGTAGCTACACCGGCAAGGATGACCCGGTGGCCGTGGTGCGCAACCAGGGCATTTTCCCCGCGCCGGAGGAGCTCATCTCCCCTTACACCAAGGCTCACTACATCGGTGGCGACGCCCGTGGCTCCCACGTCATGCCCCTGATGCCGGTGCCCATAAACACCGCCGTGACCGGCATGTACTGCCTGCCGCTGGTGTCCTGCTTGGGCTTCAGCATCAACGGCGAGGGGAAGTTCTCGGAGTCCTCCACGGACTTCTTCGACAACCCGGCTTGGGATTACACCCGCCAACTGGCCCAGGAAAAGGGCATCGCCATGCGCTCCCAGGGTTGGTCCGGCGCGGCCATGCTCCCCTACGGCGAATTGGAGTACTCCGGTTTCCGCCAGAGCATCGGTGACCTCGTGGACCGCTTTGCGATCCGTACCAACGGTCACCAGCCGGCCGCTCAGCCGGTCACTACTGGAGACGACGACTAGTTCGTCAACATCGCTGACGCCAAGGGGCGGGTGTTTCACCCGCCCCTTATTCTTTCAGCCAGGATCGGTCGTTGCGACCGTCCGCCGTGATCAGCCGGAAAATATCCCGTTGCGCTCGAAGATGGCCGCTAGTTCCGCGACGCCATCGGACACTGTCTGCGCCGTCGGGTGCCCGAAACACAGCCGCGCCATGTGCCTTCCGTTGCCCTCCGGCGAGAACATAGCGCCGTTGTAGTATCCGACGCCTTCGTTGAACGACTGGTCCTGGAACCCGGCCAAGTCCGTGCCCTCCGGCATGGTCAGCCACAGGTACAGCCCGCCTTCAGGCTTCGACCAGGTGGCGCGATTGCCGAAATGCTCGCCCAGCGCGGCCAGCATCGCGTCCCGCTTGGCCCTCAGCGCCTGGTTTTCCTCGTCAATGTGGTCGTACATGTGGTTGCGCAGGTACTCTTCAATCGCCAGCGCCGCGAACTGGTTAACCCCGCCCGACTTGAAGCTCAGCGCCCGCTCGCGCACCACCTCAGGGGCCACCAGGTAGCCCATGCGCACGCCGGGCGCGATGATCTTCGACATCGAACCCACGTACAGGACTCCGCCGCTGTCGGCCATGCTGCTGATCGACGTGACGTCCTCGCCTTCGAAGCGCAGGTCGACATAACAGTCGTCCTCCAGGATCGGAACGCCGTGGCTCTGGCAGACTTCCAGCATGCGCTGTCGCCGTTCCAGCGTGGCCGTCCATCCCAGGGGGTTCTGGAAGGTGGGTATGGTGTACAGGAACTTGACGCGACGGCCCGCCGCCTGCTGCGCCCGGATGGTCTCGTCCAGCGCCTCCGGGATGATCCCGTCGTCGTCGCACTTGACGCCCACCACGTTCGCGCCCCACAACCGCATCTGCCGCATCGTGCCGAGATACACGTACTCCTCGGTCAGAAGCACGTCGCCCGGGTCCGTCATCGCCTGGATCAGCATGTTGATCGCTTCGCCCGAACCCGACGTGAGCACGATGTCGTCGGCCGTAACGTCCATCTGCCGGTCCCGGCGCAGCTTGTCCGCCACCAGTTCCCGCAGCGGCGGATAGCCCGCCGAAACGGGGTAGTACGCCAGGTCGCGCCCTTCCCGTTCCAGCGCCGTGCTCAACGCGTCAACCAGGCCCGTCAAAGGCAGCGTATCCGGGTCCGGGTAGGCAACGGCGAAGTCATACTTGGCGTGCCGGTTCGCCCCGCGCGTTGTGATCGGGGCCCGTTCGGCAAACAGCCCGTCGTAACTGAACTCGCTCATCGATTGTCCTCCTGTGCGGACGCCAGTGCCGCGCCCCGGGGAATGATCTCGTTGTCGTTTCCTTCCGCCACTATTCCACGACGCGTATCGCCAGGTCACGCAACTGCCCGGCGTCCACCGCAGCGGGCGCACCAAACAGCAGGTCCGACCCGCTCTGCGTCTTCGGGAACGCAATCACCTCGCGCAGCGAGTCGGCCCCCGCCAGAATTGCCACCAGCCGGTCGATACCGGGCGCAATACCCCCGTGCGGAGGCGCGCCGTAGTCAAACGCTTCCAGTATGTGGCCGAACCGGTTGGAGATCTGCTCTGGCGAGTAGCCCAGGATGCCGAACACTTTTTCCTGGAGGTCGCGGCGATGTATGCGGATGCTGCCGCTGGCCAACTCGGATCCGTTGCAGACCAGGTCGTATGCCCGTGACGGGATGGACGCGAGATCCTCGCCGTCCAGCATTCCCTCACATCCCGGAGCCGGTGCGGTGAATGGATGGTGCGCCGAGTCCCACCGGCCCGCATCGTCGTCCCAGTCGAATAGCGGGAACTCCGTGACAAACGCGAAGGAAAGGGTGTTCGGATCGGCCAGTTCCAACCGCGTCGCGAGATGCGCCCGCATCGCAGCGAGCCATTGGTTCGCCAGCCGGGCCGGCCCCGCCATCAGTGCTATCAAGTCGCCGCGCTGCGCCCCGGCTCGATCTGCCAGCCGCCGCACCCACTCCGCGGGCATCCTCAGACCGGGAGAGAGCAATGCGTCGTCATCCGTCAACGAATCCAGCGTACCCTCCCCGGTGAGCCTTACGTGGCTCATCCCGGCGGCGCCGAATTCCTTGGCCGTCTCCTCCATCCGCCGCATGTCCGAGCCGGAGAGGCTGCCCATCCCGGGCACGGCCATTGCCTTGATGATCCCGCCACGGTCCAGTACGCCGTGGAACACCCTGAACTCCGTCTCGGCGGCCAGGTCGCTCACGTCGGCCATTTCCAAACCGTAGCGCAGGTCCGGCTTGTCGCTCCCGAACCGCGCCATGGCATCCGCGTAGGACAGGCGCTGGAACGGAGTCTTGACCTTGAACTTCGGGGTCAACTCCCGCACCAGCCCGGCGTACAGCCCTTCGATCAGACCCAGCACGTCCTCCTCTTCGACGAAGCTCATCTCCAAGTCCAGTTGCGTGAACTCCGGCTGCCGGTCGGCCCGCAGGTCCTCGTCCCGGAAGCACCGTGCAATCTGGAAATATCGTTCCACTCCGCTCACCATCAGCAACTGCTTCAACTGCTGCGGCGATTGCGGCAAGGCGTAGAAGTTCCCCGGATGCGTCCTGCTCGGCACCAGGTAGTCCCGCGCGCCTTCCGGGGTGCTCTTGATCAGGATAGGCGTCTCAATCTCCAGGAAACCGTGGCCGTCCAGGTAGTCCCGGATGTACTTCACCGCCTGGTGGCGCAGCCGCAGGTTCTCCTGCATTTTCGGCCGTCGGAGGTCCAGGTACCGGTAGCGCAGTCGCAGGCCTTCGTCCGCGTCAACGTCGTCCGTGATGTAGAAGGGCGGCGTAAGCGACTGGTTCAACACCGTCAGCCCTTCCACCATCACCTCGATTTCGCCCGTGGGCAACGACGGATTTTCCGAACCCTCCGGCCGGAGCCGGACTGTTCCGGTCACCTCGACGCACCACTCCGAACGCAGCCGTTCGGCGGTCTCATAGTCCTCGGTCGACAGGTTCTCCGGATTCAGCACTACCTGCACGTATCCGGAGCGATCCCTCAGGTCAATGAATATTATCCCGCCGTGGTCCCGGCGCCGGCTCACCCAGCCGGATAGAGTCGTGGTCGTGCCATCGTGGGCGGCGCGCAACTCGCCGCAGTCTTGGGTCTTCAGGGCGTCAACTCCTGGGAGGATTGGTTCCTGGGAGGATTGATGATGCTTGTGTCGCCGGGTCAGCCCAGCAGGTCGAACACGTTTTGGAACGGGCTTTCCGTGACCGTGCCGCCTTCCGCCACCGCTCGCGCCAGTTCCGCGGGATCCGTCACCGGCGGGTAGCAGACCGTGTCCAGGCAAACGTGCGCCTGGGCGGGCGCGTCTTCCATCATGGCCGGAGCCAGCTTGATGAGCAGGTGCGGATCGTTCAGGCTCATGGCGGCGGCCAGCATGGCGTCCGCGCTGGCCGATCCTGGGGAACCTTCCACGGTGACTTCCACCGCCGCATGGAGGTAGCGGTCCACGGCGATGGCGTAGTCCGCTGCCAGCTCGCCGTAGTCCCGGTTGGCGTCGACGTACGCGCTCAGGGTATGCCGCGCCGTCTGCTGGTAGCGACCCTCCATGGTGGCGTGATGCAACCGCATCATTCCCGCCGCCGCGCACGTGTTTTCCGCCAGCGGTTTCTCGCGCGCGTGCAGGTATCCGAGCCGCTCCTGTCCCGCCTCAACGTCCCAGAACCCGCCGTTCGGGCCGTCCAGGAACCGTTCCAGCAGCGCGTTCGCCGCCCTTTCGGCTGCCTGCAGGTAGCGTTCCGAACCGCCGGGCAAGGCGTCGTACCCGTCCAGCGCGGCCACCAGTAAATGCGCCCAGTCAACCAGCAGGTCGCCCTCATCCTGGGGCAGGCCGCCGGCCTCCGAGTAGGTGTGCGCCAGCCTCCCGCTTTCGGACGCTGTGACCAGGCAGTCGAGCAGCGCGGTCCCCTTCGCCGTCAATTCCGGTCGGCCCAGCTTCCAAGCCGCTGCCAGCAGCAGCGAAGCGGCCTGTGCGGTGACTGACGTGTAGCAGAACGGGTCGACTGCCGGCGCTTCGGACAGTGATCGTTCCTGGCGCGTACGCGCGTAGTATTCGGAGTGCGCTCCCTGGCTTCCCCGTATTCCCTTCGCCGCCGGATCGTACAGCGTGCCGCAGATGTAGTCGACGGCCTCGCCGGCGACCTGGAGATAGTCGCTCCGGTCCAGGACAATGCCCGCGTCCATCAGGACGCCGGCCAGCGCGACGTTGTCCTCGGCCATTTTCTCGTATTGCGCCTGCGTCCAGTCGCTGCCCATGGTGAACCGGAAAAAGCCGCCGTCGATCCGGTCGCGCAAGTCGCCGCCGATGATCCCGTCCAGGCTTTTCTCGAGCATCACGCGGAAGAAAGGCTCTCCGGTGGTGCGGTACCGGTGCAGCAGTAGGCGCAGCATCGGCGCCGACGGGAACTTGGGCTCCACTCCAAACCCACCGTTGACGGCATCGTAGGTGCCCGCCACCCGCCTTGAGATGGTGTCGACCGTGCCGGCGTCGGGTTCCCGACCGGCGGACACGCGTCCCGCATGTTCGCGCCGCTGCCGCAGAATATCGTTGCCCTGCTCGTACATCTCGGGCTTGCGTTCCGAGTATGCCCGTCGCACCTCGTCTAGCATGGCCAGGAACTGGTCTGCGGGCAGGTACGTCGCGCCCGCCAGAAACCCGCCGTGGGGCGTCAGGAAAGAGGTCGTGGGCCAGCCCCCCACGTTGTAGCGGGCGTTGACGTCGGGCCGGTGGTCGGTGTCCACGCGCACGGGAGTGAAGTGCGCGTTGACGAACGCCGCGACGTCGGGGTCGGCGTAGGTGCCGGCGTCCATCTCGTGGCACCAGTAGCACCACACCGCGTTGATGGACAGCAGGATGGGCCGATCGTGGCTCTGGGCAAATTCGAAAGCGTCGCGACCCCACGGTCGCCAACCGACGGCCCCCGTCGGAACCGCCGCCGCAGCTTCACCTGATATCGTACTCAACGCCCCTGTCCTTGCTTCCAATCGGCCGAATGATTATTCGCGACGCGCAACATCATAAACGTTAGCACAGGGGTTATGCGTTGGCAATTTGCCCACCATCCACACTTCGACAAAGTCACGTCGAAAACGCGGCGAGGTCACCACGCGCCGCAGACGAGCCAGGCGATGACGCCGGGAGATGCGATGACGTGCCGGGCTCGCCTCCGCAGTTCGATCAACGCGCCCGCGGATTGAACGCGTCGTTCACCGCGTCCCCCAGGATGTTGAAGCAGAAGAACAGCAGCGTCACTGCGCCGATAGGGAACAGGATCAGGTGTGGCTCGTTGCGCAGCACCTGGATGCTGCCGTTCTCGAACATCATCCGTCCCAGACTGGGCACCGGTGGCTGCACCCCGATCCCGATCCAGCTGAGCACCAACTCCGATCCGGCCACGCCGGCCAGTCCCGCGGAAATCGACACGATCAGGGGGCTAAGGATGTTGGGCAGCACGTGGGCCCGCAGGATCCGCGCCGTCGACGCTCCCGCCACCAGGGCCGCTTCGGTGTACTGGCTCTCCCGAGCCTGTAGAACCTGTCCTCGCACCAGCCTCGCCATGCCGAACCACCCGAAGATCGACAGCGCGAACGATATGATCGCGTAGTCCAGGATCCCCAGGCGCAGGATCCAGTCGATGCCGGTGGCGTCCTCGAATCCCTGCACCAAACCCACCAGCCGGGGCTTCAGCGCCGCCACGAAGATCAGGATGAGTATGATGTCCGGGAACGACGACGTGACCTCGCCGGTGCGCATGATCACCGAGTCGACCCACCTGCCCATATATCCGCTCAGCAGGCCCAGCACTATGCCGAGTATCAGTGTGCCGCCCAGCAGGGATATTATCGTGATGATCACCGTGGTCCGTAACCCGTAGATCACCCGGGTCATCATGTCACGCCCCAGCCGGTCCGCCCCGAAGGGATGCGCCAGCGTGGGCCCGGCCCGGCTCTGCGAGAGGTCCTGTGCGGTGTACTCGTAGGGTGTGATCAACGGCGAGAGCAACGCTCCCACGTACATCACCAGGATGACCGAGAGGCAGACCACCGCGAGCTTTTTCCGGAAAAGCCGGTGTACGGACAGGCTCCAGTAACTGTGTCCCCTGGCCGGCTCTTCTTCCAGTTCCAGCCGCTGTCCGGCTGGAAGTTCGTTGGCCGACCAGTCGGCGCCCTCAAGGTCGGTGTCGAGGCGCTGCGTATGACCATGGTCGTGGGCGCGTGGGCCCGAGCGGTCAGGTAACATTGCCAGCTCCAAGCCTGATCCTGGGGTCCAGCAGCGGATACATCATGTCCACCACCAGGTTCGCCAGCATGAAAAGCGTCGTGGAAATGATCGCAAACGCCATGATCACGGGATAGTCGCGAGCGAACAGCGAGTTGATGGTGAAAAAGCCAACCCCGGGTATGCCGAAGTAGATCTCCACAATGAACGTCCCGCCGGCCAGCCCCGCGATGGTAAACCCGAAGCTGGTCACCACGGGAATCATCGCGTTCCTCAGGATGTGTCGCCATCGCACGATGGTCTCCGACAACCCCTTCGCCCTGGCGGTTCTGATGTAGTCCTGGCCCAGCACGTCCAGCACGCTGGCCCGGACCAGCCGCACCACGATCGCAATGCCCGGCACTCCCATCACCGTCGCCGGTAGCACGATCTTGGGCGAAAAGAAGCCATCCCACCCGCTGGTGGGCAGGATGTCCAGATACAGGGCAAACACCAGCAGCAGCACCGGCGCGGTGATGAATACGGGCAGCGATTGAAACGCCAGCGCAATTGCCACAACCACGTTGTCGACCCCCGTGCCCTGGCGCAGGGCAGCGTAAAGGCCTACCGGTATCCCGACCCCCAGGGTGATGATGATGGCCGCCAGGTTGAGTTGCAGGGAAACTGGTATGCGCTTTGCCAGCAGCTCTCCCACGGACTTCCCACGGAATTGAAAACTCTCGCCGAAGTCCAGCCGGGTCACCACGCCCTCGATGTAGCGCACGTACTGGACCACCAGCGGATCATCCAGTCCCAGCTGTGCCCGCAACCGCTCGCGCACCTCATCGTTCTGGTGTTGGCCCAGCCAGACCTGCACCGGATCGCCGGGTCCCACCCTGAGCAAAGCAAACGTCACGAAGGTGACGATGATCAACAGGAATGGCAGCCATACCAGCCGCCGCGCCGCGTATGCTCCCATCTGTAGCCGTCCGTCCTGTGTGGCAATAACCGTGGGGGCGAATGTTCGTTCGCCCCCACGCCGCAATCTGCGGTAATCCTACTGGTTGAAGTACACGTACCGGTACTTCGGGATGCTCATCTGCAGGAGGAAGTAGTCCGACACCTCCGGCTTGATCAACGCGTAGCCCTCTCCGCTGAACCACGTCCAGACCCACGGAGCGTCGTCGATGATCATCTGCTCCACCTGGTTGTACAACTCGAAGCGGCGCGCCCGGTCTCGTTCCGTCCTCGCTTCTTCCAGCAGCCGGTCGACCTCGGGGTTGCCGTAGTTGGTGTGGTTGCTCTGGCTCTCCGAATGCAGCAGCACGTCCAGGAAGTTCTGGGGGTCCGGATAGTCGGCAATCCAGCCCAGCGAGAACATCTGGTACTTCTTGTCGTTCACGTCCTGCAGGAACGTCGCCCACTCAGTTTGCTGGATATCAACCTCGATCCCCAGTTCCTGTCGCCATTGTTCCAGGATCACTTCCAGGTACGTCGGTATCGCCGCGCCAAAACTGCCGGATATGGTCAGCGTGATACGCGGGAAATCCCCGGAAGCCAGTTTCTCAGCGTACGCGGACTCCTGCATCAACTCCCGCGCCAGGTCCGGATTGAATTGGTAGCTGCGCAGGTTCTCGGTGTACGAGGGGAACCCCGGCGGTATCACCCCGGTCGCCGGCGAGACCCGCCCGTCCAGCACGTTCTCGGCGATGCTTTGCAGGTCGATCGCGTAGTTCAATGCCTGCCGAACCTTAGGGTCATCGAAAGGCTCCTGGTCTACGTTCAGTCCGATGTAGAAAACGTCGAAGTCCTGGGGCGAACGATGCAACTGCGGGTGCAGGGCGTCGCTGGGGTCCAGCAAGCGCGGCAGATCGTCCAGGCCCACGCCCGTCAGGTGTATCTCGTCGTTCTCGTACATGATCATCGCGGACCCGCCACTCAGGATCATCTGCACGCTCTCGATGTGCGGCGGACCCAGGTGATAGTTCTCGTTCCGCTCCAGCACGATCAGCTCACCGATTTCGTAGGTCGCCAGCTTGAAGGGGCCGGTGCCGTTCGGCTCCTCCAGCCAGGTTCCGTCATTAGTCACCTGCTCCTGGTCGACCACGTAAGCAGTCGGATACGTGAGCTTGGCAAGGAAGTAGGATTTTGGCGCGTCGATCGTGAACTCGACAGTCCGATCGTCAACCACCTTGACTCCGCTGATTTCGTCGGCCGTCCCTTCCAGCTTGTCTGTCACCCCCACGATGTCGCCGAGGTAGGTCTCGGCCGTGTGGGAGAGGGTATCTGGATGGGCCGCCCGCTCGATGGACCACTTGACGTCCTGCGCCGTCACCGGCTTGCCGTCGTGGAATTTCGCGTTCTCTCGGAGTACGAAGGTGTAGACCAACCCGTCTTCGCTTATCGAACAGGTCTCCGCCAAATCCAGCACCGGCTGGTAGTCCAGGCTCAGCGTGACCAGACCGCCGAACACCTCACCGCCGATGACGCTGGACGTGACGTCTCCCATCAGGTGGGGGTCCAGTGTCGGCGGGTCTGCGAACAACCTCACCAGCGTGCCGCCCTGTGGCGGCCGGTCGTCAAAGGTCAGGTCTGCCGACGGGGCGCAGCTTTCGCCCATGGCTGTCGGTTGGCCCGCGGCCATCATCGCTTCCGGAGTGGCGGTCGGGGCTGGAGCTTCGCTGGGCGCCGTGGCCGCCGGAGCCGCCGCGGTCGGAACCGAGGTTGCGGCAGGCGCGGCCGTGGGTTCAGGCGCGGCCGCCTCCGGTTCGTTGCTTCCGCCGCACGCCACCAACCCCACCATTGCGGCGAGCATGGCTCCCATCAACAGTATTCTGAACATCTTGCGCTTCATAGGTCCTCCGAATCAGTTCTCAGGATCAAGGGGATTACGAGATACTGACCGGAATCAGTTTGCCCCAATTTGGTATTGCCGAGATATTACCGGCTTCACACGCAACGATTTTATCCAATCCCTCGACTCCGTTCAATTGTGCCAGGCTCGGTGTATTGTCCGATTTGATGATGTGTGTTAACCTCGATATGTTACCCGGTTCACGGATCGGATGGCTCGTGGCGAGCATAGCCAAGTGGCCTAAGGCGCCTGTCTGTGGCACAGGAGATCACGGGTTCGAATCCCGTTGCTCGCCCCACCAACCCCGCTTCCAATCTCTCGGGAATTGCGCCTGTAGCTCAATGGATAGAGCACTGGGCTTCGGACCCAGGGGTTGCGGGTTCGAGTCCTGCCAGGCGCGCCACCTGAAATAAATGACCGACGGCAGCGGGAACGCTGCCGTCGGTTTCTTATTGACCACCGGACGTAGGCCTACTCCGGCCGCGCGCCCATGGTGATCTCCATCTGCATTTCCTCGCCGTCGCGCATGATGGTGAATTCGACGGTGTCACCCGGTTGCGTGTGCTCGACCGTGTACGCCACCACGTCGTCCATGCCGAACATCGGCGTCCCGTTCATCGCGGTGATGACGTCGCCGCCAATGGGCAGTTCCGCCCCATTGACCACGGTCAGCCGGTCCGAGGCGCGCAGACCCGCTTCTTCCGCTGCCGTCCCGCTGCCCACCGCCAGCACCAGCGCACCGCGCGTATCGGCCGGCAGCTCCATGGCCAGCGCGATGTCCGGGCTCATCGACACCCCGCGGATGCCGATGAACGGGTATTCGTAGCTTCCGTTCGCTATCAGCGACGGCGCCACCAGCTTTGCCAGGTTCACCGGTATCGCCAGGCCCACGCCCGAGAAGCCCCCGGTCTCGCTGATGATCTGCGTGTTGATCCCCACCACCTCGCCTTTTCGGTTCAGCAGCGGGCCCCCCGAGTTCCCCGGATTGGTGGCCGCGTCGTGTTGCACCACCCGTGGCACCGAAAAGTTGCTGTCCGTCGGGTTGATCGTTCTGCCAACGGCGCTGATGATGCCTGAGGTCATCGAAAACCCCCGCGAAAACGGGTCCCCGATGGCCACGGCCAATTGCCCCGGCTTGATCGTGTCGCTATCCCCCAGGGCGATGGCCGGGGGCCGCACCGACTCGTCGGTGATCCTGATGACCGCCAGATCGGAATCGGGGTCATCGCCCACCAGTTCCGCATCTGTCTGAATCCCGTCGCTCAGAACTACGATGATCCGGTCGGCCTCGTCGATCACGTGCTTGTTCGTGACGATGTGCCCCTCGTCATCCCACACGAAGCCGGACCCGGCCGCGCGAGACAGGAAATCGCCCTGCGGCATCCCGGGCGCCGTGCCGCCTATCGTGATCGATTTGAGCACCCGCAACCCGACCACGGATGGAACGGTTCGCTCGTAGATCCCGGACATCACCATGTCGTGCGCGGCCGTGATTGCGGCCGCCGTCAACTCGGTTTCCGTTCCCGGCGTGTCGCCTTGCGTGGGTTCCTCAACCGCTGGTCGCTCCTCCGATTCAACCGCCTCCGGTGGTGAGACCGTGGCCACGTCGCTGGGCTGCGCAACCGTTCTCACCGCCGGAGGCGTCAACTCCACGGTTTCCAGTCGCGCCAGGTCGGGTTGGCCACACGCCAGCGCCAATGCCAAGCTCAGGGCCAGTCCTGCCACGGCCAACGCCGGCAGTACGCGTCGTCGTCTCGTGAAAATTCTCTTCGCGATGCTCACGTTGCTCCCCACCTGTCCTGTCTGATCCGTCTCGGGCCCGACGTGCGCGTCGGATCGGTACCTTTCCAAAGTAGCTTTTGCCATCGCGAGCGCAGCGCGGCAATCTCGCTCCGGGAACATGACCCATACGGGAAAGCCCCGTTGCATTGACGGGATTGCCACGTTGCTCCGCTCCTCGCAATGACCTTGGAGCGGCCCTGGCGGCGGATGCCGTCTCGTGTCCCATGCTGTAGTCGGTCGTCGATACTCGATCGTTTTCCTTTTGTGCAGAGTCTAAACAGGATAATGTTAACGTTTCGTGTACGTGCGCGCCGCCGGTCACGCCGCCCGTGCTCTGCCGGGGTTCCGGCGACCGCGCGCTCGCCGGCATGGCCGGGGTCGCTTATTCTACGGATGTTGTCGCAACCCGGATTGACTCGCTTGGCGACGGCCCGGTGCTATACTACCGCCAGAAGCGGCAGGTCGCCAGATGAGCGCCGTCGCACCAATTGAGCTGGTCACCCCGACACCCGGAAGGAGAGAAGCGATGCTTTACGAACTCCGCATCTACGACGCCGTCGCCGGTCGTTTGCCCGACATCAGCGGCCGGTTTGCTAATCATACCTGCGCCCTGTTCCGCAAGCACGGCGTGAAGTACCTCGGCTTCTGGACCGACGAGATCGGTCGCAGCAACCGTCTGACCTACATCAACGTCTTCGATAGCATGGCCGACCGCGAATCCCGATGGGCCAAGTTCGGCGGCGACCCCGACTGGTTGGAGGTCCGCAAGCAGACCGAGGCCAACGGGCCGCTGGTCGACGCCGTGACCAACCGGTTCCTGCGCCTGACCCCCTACTCGCCCCAGCCGAAGGTTTCCACCGCCGTGCAGGAACTCCGCATCTACGAGGCCATGCCCGGCCGCCTGCCCGACGTGCATAACCGTTTCGCCAACCACACCATCGGCCTGTTCGAGAAGCACGGCATCGAGAACATCGGCTACTGGTCCGAGGACGTCGGCGTCAACAACGTCCTGGTCTACATGCTGGGCTACCCCAGCCTCGGCGACCGGGAGAAGAGCTGGCGTTCCTTCCAGGCGGACCCGGAGTGGAACAAGGCCCGCGCTGCCAGCGAGGTCGACGGCCCCATCGTCCGCGTCTCCCGCCACTCCATCATGCGCCCCACCGACTACGCCTTCACCAGCGATTAGTCGCGTCGGCTGTTCCAATGAACCGCAGGGCGTCAGTTGCTGGCGCCCTGTTTCTTGTTGGCGCCCACGGCGTAACTGTTCAGAATTAAAGAGGTTGTCATTGCGAGGCGCTTACGCCGTGGCAATCTCGATGCCGGAGCAGCAACGTCTGCCCTGAAGGACTCCCCGGCGCCAACGAGATTGCCGCGCTTGGCTCGCAATGACACTTCCCCCACAACTCTGAACGGTTACCCCACGGCGGGTTGCGCAGGAGTTCGCATGTCGCCAATGTTAGAATGGCGCGACAACGTATGAAGTCCCCAATCGCCGGCCAAAAATACCCGGCCACCTATCGGATAGAGCATCATGTCCACCAACAAGCAGGAATGGCAGGACTCCACCCTGTCCCGCGTAACCCGGCGCTTCCCGGAACGGCGCGATTCTTTCGCCACCGACTCCGGCCTCGACCTCGACACCGTCTACACGCCCGAGGATGACGCTGGCGCCGCCGGCGACTACGCCGACTCCATCGGTTACCCTGGAGAATTCCCCTACACCCGGGGGGTCCAACCCAACATGTACCGTGGCCGCATCTGGACCATGCGGCAGTACGCCGGATACGCCACCGCCGCCGCCACCAACGAGCGCTACCGGTACCTGCTCGAGAACGGCCAGACCGGCCTTTCCGTCGCCTTCGACCTGCCCACCCAGATCGGATACGACAGCGACCATGCCCTGGCCGAAGGCGAGGTCGGCAAGGTCGGCGTGCCCATCTGCTCCCTGGCCGACATGGAGACCCTGTTCGATGGCATCCCGCTGGACAAGGTCAGCACGTCGATGACCATCAACGCCACGGCTTCCGTCTTGCTCTGCCTCTACATCGCCGCCGGCGAAAAGCAGGGCGTCTCCCCCGACCAGCTCAGCGGCACCCTGCAGAACGACATCCTCAAGGAGTACATCGCCCGCGGCACCTACGCCTATCCGCCGCGCCCGTCGATGCGTCTCGTCGTCGACGTCTTCCGCTACTGCGCCGAAAATGTGCCTCGGTGGAACACCATCAGCATCAGCGGCTACCACATGCGCGAGGCCGGCGCCACCGCGTCCCAGGAACTCGCCTTCACCTTCGCCAACGCCATCGCCTACGTGCAGGCCGCAGTGGACGCCGGCCTGCCGGTCGACGACTTCGCGCCACGCCTGTCCTTCTTCTTCGTGGCCCAGAACAACCTTTTCGAAGAGGTTGCCAAGTTCCGGGCCGCCCGCCGCCTCTGGGCGAACATAATGCGGGACCGCTTCGGCGCCAAGGACCCGCGCTCCATGATGCTGCGCTTCCACACCCAGACCGCCGGAGTGACCCTCACCGCCCAGCAACCGGACAACAACGTCATCCGCAGCACCGTCCAGGCGCTGGCCGCCGTCCTCGGCGGCACCCAGTCCCTCCACGTCAACTCCCGCGACGAGGCCCTGAGCCTTCCCACCGAGGAGTCCGCGCAGCTTTCCCTCCGCACCCAGCAGATCCTGGCCCACGAAAGCGGCGCCGCCGACGTGGTGGACCCTCTCGGCGGCTCATGGTACATCGAAAACCTCACCGACCGCCTGGAGGCCTCCACCCTGGATTACATCCAGCGTATCGACCGCATGGGCGGCGCGGTTGCGGCCATCGAGGAAGGGTTCCAGGTCCAGGAGATCGGCGACGCTGCCTTCCGCCACCAGCGCGAGGTCGACGAAAACGATCGCGTCGTCGTCGGCGTGAACCAGTACGTCTCCGAGGCGCCCCCCATCGCCGGCCTCTTGCGCGTCGACGCCACGGCCGCTGCCGAGCAGGTGGAACGCCTCCGCACCCTCCGCCGCGAACGCGACAACATGGCCGTGCAGATCAGCCTCGCCCGCCTCGCCGACGCCGCCCGCTCCGCCGGAGCCAATACCATCCCGCCCATGATGGAGTGCGTGGAACGCTACGCCACCCTGGGCGAAATCTGCGACGTGCTGCGTCAGGTCTTCGGCGAATACGAGCCCGCCGGGGGCCTGTGATAAACTTTTTGCCACTTACCGAAAACTGACAGGTAGCCCGGCGGCATTCGCGCCGGCCCTTGGAGGTCTCCCGTGATCGACGTGACCCTGAACGAAGAAGAAAAGATGCTCCAGAACCTCGTCCGCGACTACGCGGAGCGGGAGATCATGCCCCGCTCGGCGGAGCTGGACGAGAAGGCCGAATTCTCCCACGAGAACTGGCGTGGCATGGCCCAGTTGGGCCTCACCGGCATCGGCGTCGACCCGGCCTACGGCGGCAGCGGCGGCGGTTTCCGCAAGTCCTCCATCGCCATCGAGGAACTGGCCCGCGCCGACGTGGCCGCCAGTGTCACCCTCGCCGCCCACCTGGGCCTCGGCCTCGAGACCATCGCCCGCTTCGGTAACGAGGAACAGAAGCAGCGCTACATCCCGTCCCTCGCCTCCGGCCAGGGCATCGCGGCCTGGGCCCTCACCGAGCCCGGCAGTGGCTCCGACGCCGCCGCCATGGCCACCACGGCGACCCGGCGCAACGGTTCCTGGTTGCTCAACGGCTCGAAGCAGTTCATCACCAACGCTGAGGTCGCCGAAACTCTGGTGATCTTCGCCAACCAGGACCGCTCCATCGGCTATCGCGGCGTTTGCGCCTTCATCGTGCCGGCTGGCACCCCGGGCATGCAGATCAACCCCCAGCACAACAAGATGGGTATCCGAGCCTCCAGCACCTGCGAGATCGTTCTCGAGGACGCCGAGATCCCGGCGGAGAACATCCTCGGTGAGGAAGGGATGGGCTTCCGATACGCCATGGACATCCTCGACTCCAGCCGCATCTCCATCGCCGCCCAGTGCGTGGGTATCGGCCAGGCCGCGCTGGAAGAGGCCGTGCGCTACGCCCAACTCCGTGAGACCTTCGGTCGCCCGCTGGCGCGCCACCAGGCCATCCAGTTCAAGCTCGCCGACATCGCCACCGGCGTCCATTCGGCCCGCGTCGCCACCATGCACGCTGCCTCCCTGCGCGACGCCGGCCTGCCTTTCATCAACGAGGCCTCCATGGCCAAGCTCATCGCTTCGGAGAAGTGCAACGAGGCGGCCTACGAGGCCATGCAGATCCACGGCGGCATCGGCATCTTCAAGGAATCCCGCATCGAGCGCATCTTCCGCGACGCCCGCGTCACCACCATCTACGAGGGAACCTCCGAGGTCCAGCGCATGATCATCGCCCGCCAGGTCCTCGCCCAGTATCCCGTCTGATCCCACGCGTCCAGGGAGGCGAACCAACGATGCCCGAAATCTGCGCCGTCAACTACATCGACCACGTCGGCGTCGCCGTTCGTGACATCCGGGCTTCCCTGGACTTCTTCTCCGCGAACTTCGGCGCGCCCGACGCCGAGGTGGTCGAGCTCGATGATCAGGCCGTTCGCGCCTGCCTCATTGCAATTGGCCAGACCCGTCTGGAGCTCCTCGAACCCCTGACTCCCGAAAGCGCCGTCGGTCGCTTCATCGAGCGGCGTGGCGAGGGCCTGCATCATCTCGCCCTCAACGTGGACGACATCGCGGGCAAGCTCAAGATACTCTCCGCCAACGGCCTGTCCCTCATCGACTCCGAGCCCCGCCACGGCCTCTCCGGGTCCATAGGCTTCGTTCACCCCCGGTCAGTCTTTGGCGTCCTGACCGAGCTCGTAGAGAACTGACCGCCCGGCGGTCATTGCGACCGTGGCGCGGCAATCCGGCCGGTCGCGCGTATGCCAGCCCACGTCATCTACGGCGATTCGTTCCTTGTCGCCGAGCGCCTCCGCCGTGTGAAGATCGAGGCCGGCGCCGCCGACCTCATGGACTCCAACCGGCACGTCGTCTCGGCGGCCCGTGCCCGTCCCGACGAAGTGCTGGCGATGTGCAACTCGATGCCCTTCCTCGACACCATGCGCCTCGTTGAGATCGAGGGCGTCCTCGCCAGCCAGCAGGGAACCGGTGGGGGCCGCCGCTCTGGCCGCCGTGCCGCGTCCGCCGCCGGCGCGTGGAGTCAACTGGCCGATGCCGTCCCGACTCTTCCCGATACCACTCTGCTCATCTTTATCGACGGTGACGCCCAGCAGAGCAACCCATTGCTCCGCACTTTGTCCGAGAGCTGCGCCGTCCACCGTGAAGCCACCCCCAACGCCCAGGCGCTGTTGCAGTGGATCAAGCGCCGCGCCGAGGACAAGGGTTCCAGCATCACGCCTCCAGCCATGCAGGTGCTCGCCGAACTCGTGGGCGGAGACCTGTGGACCATCGACCGCGAGCTGGAGAAGCTGTCCCTCTACGCCACCGGTCGCGACATCACCGATACCGATGTCCGCGCCATGGTGCCCTACGCCCAGGAGGCCAACATCTTCGCTGCCGTGGACGCTGTCATGGATGGGCGCCCCGGTCCCGCCCTGCGCTCGCTGATGCAACTCATCGAGGACGGTCAGGAACCTCTATACATCATCGCCATGATCGAACGGCAGCTCCGCCTCATCGCCCTCGCCCGCGACCTGACCGATCGCGGCGTTGCCCAGCCCGACCTCGGTCGGCGTATGGGCACCAATTCCCACTTCGTGGTCCGCAAGACCCTCGGCCAGGCCCGCCGGCTGACCCTGCCTCAGATCCGGAGCAAGTACCGCCGGGTGCTGGAAAGCGACCTCGCCATCAAGCAGGGTCGCCTTGATCCTGCCCTGTCTTTGCAGCTCCTGGTGGCCGATCTGGCCGCCAATTCCTGACCCAGCTATCCTGGCGAGCTATTCTCCGTCCGTGTACGTAACCGGGTTGTAGCACGCCGCCCAGTGCCCGCTTTCCAGTTCGGCCAGCCCGGGCGTGCTGTCGGACCGGCATCGGTTCAGGGCTTTGGGGCAACGCGGCAGGAACGGACACTCCTCGGACAGGTTGATCAGATCGGGTGGCGCGCCTCTCAGCGCCTGCAGCCTTCTTCCCGCGGCGTCCAGGCGCGGCAGGCTCTGCAACAGCGACCAGGTGTAGGGATGGCGTGGCTGTTTGAACAGCGGCAGCAGTCCCGCAGTCTCAACCAGGTGCCCCGCGTACATCACGCCCACCCGGCGCGCCATGTTGGCCACCACCCCCATGTCGTGCGTGATCAGCAGGATCGCCGATTTGGAGTCTCGGCTCAGTTCCTTCAGGCGTTCCAGTATCTCCGCCTGCAGCGTTACGTCCACGCTGGATGTGACTTCGTCTGCGATCAGCAGCCGGGGCCGCATGACCATCGCCATCGCCAGCATCACCCGCTGGCACTGCCCGCCGCTCAGCGTGAACGGGTACGCGGACATCATGCGCCGGGGATCCGGCACCCCCAACTCCCGCATCATCTCCTGGCACACCGATCCTGCCGCCCTTCGGTTCAGCTGCGAATGGGTGATGATCACCTCGGTCAGCTGCGCGCCGATGGTCTGCACCGGGTTGAGCGCCGATTGCGCGTCCTGGAATACCAGGGACATCGCCTTGCCCCGGAGTTCCCGCACGTATTCCTGGGGGGCGCTCACCAGGTCCACCCCGTCAAACAGCACCCTCCCCCCGGTGATCTCGCCGTTGTCCGGCAGCAGCCCCATCACCGCCAGCGCCAGCGCGCTCTTTCCTGCGCCGCTCTCGCCTACGATGCAGTACACCTCCTCCTCTTCTTGCGAGAAAGAAACCCCGTTCACGGCGTGTACCACCCCATTGGGTACCCGGAATTCCACGCGCAGGTCTTCGACTTGAAGGATTGAGTTCATGCTAGCCGCTCCTTCCAGCTGTTTCCTGCGCGGCCTCCGTCAGGTTAACCGCCGGTTCCGTTTGAATTTGCGTGATGCCCATAATCACCATTCCATAGACGAATTAGAGCAAAATCGTTTGACCGTTGGACGGGTTTCGGTCTAAGTTGCTTTTCGACCAATTGCATGGGCCGCACGACAGTACGCAATTGGCCGGACTATGTGAGCCGCCATTCGCCAGCGCGATTACGTGTTCAATCTGCATTGCCTGAATTTCAACGTCATGCCCGCAGTAGTAACACCGCCCTCGCTGCCGCCTATACTGCAAACGGGTCCAATCCTCAGGAAGGCCAGCACCGGGCGCGCTCCACTTCCTGGCCGCGCGCCGAGCGGCCGCACGTTTCTTAGCCAGTCGTCTCGCCGGGGTCTTGTGGCGGTCGCGTTGACGCTGGCGTTCCCGTTCCCGCTCTTTGGCCAATTCGCGCCTGTGCTCCCGTTGCTCGCGCCTTCGCTCCCGTTCAGCCTCTCGCTCTGCCGCCCGTTTCTCGCGCCTTTTCTGGACGGCCAGCTTCGCAGGCGCACGTCTTTCGGCCTGCTTTGCTAGTATCGTTTCCCGGTTCCGTTCATAGTAGCGGACATTCTCACTTGCTCTCGCCAGTTTTCCTGTTGCCGTTGCCCGCCGCGCTTTCCTTGCCGCAATATGGCAACGGCGACAGTCGGATGTTCTACCGCTGGCCTTGGTTTTGTCGGGATAAAATTCTGCGACCGACTTGGCTTGCCTGCAACGCGAACATCGCGCCGTGCTATCACTGCTATCACTCTGCGTCATCATCGCGGAACGTCTATTTTATAGATTGCCGCGATTTCATCCGCTGCTTCATCACTGATGGGGGCAGCGTTGCTAGTGTCGAGCTCGACAAGAAAGTCTTTCCCGTCTGGTGCCATCAACCGGACTGTCAGGTTTCCTCTCCCATCATATCGGACCACTTCGGCGATGATGAGAGCCCATGGGTATTGTGTTCCTCGGTCAGTAGCCATGCTAGCCGCTCCTTCCAGCTGTTTCCTGCGCGGCCTCCGTCAGATCAACCGCCCGCATTCGCCCCGCCTTCAGCTCGGCAATTAGTTCCTCCACCGAGGCGATCCGGCGCTCGAACAGCGTCGCCGCCGTTCCCATTTGACGCAGGTAGTGGGTGTCGCTCCCGCCGGTTCCGGGCAGGCGCAGCCCTTGGCGCAAATCGTCGGCGAACCGGTTCTCCGACTCCTTGCCCCGGCCGTTGTGCGACTCTACCGCGTCGAACAGGCGGAGCATCTCGTCATCCAGCGCCCGGTGCAGCATCTCCGAACGTACCTCCGGGTCTTTTCCGGGGTCGGCCAGGAAGCGACGCCGGTACGGATGGGCGGCGATGAGGACTGCGCCGTGGCGGTCCGCCTCTTCTCGCAGGAAAGCCGGCTTGTGCATCCCAAACTTGTACTGTTGCAGGCCGAATACCAGCACATGCCCGGCGTCGGTATTGATTTCCGAGCCGGGCAGAACCAGTATCCCGTGCCGACGGGTCAACTCCCTCGCCGCGTCTGTCGGCCAGAAGTCGTCGTGTTCCGTCAGGCAGATGCCGTCCATTCCGGATTGGCGGGCGGCATCTACCAATTCGTCCGCCGACACGAAACTGTCGTCTGATTTCGGATAGGTATGCGTGTGCAGGTCGATCAGCAATTTTCCCCCGGCATCTATGAAGGGAAAATCATACCATCTATCACCCCCTCGGCGATCTACCCCTCCGGGTATCCATGGCAATCGCGTTTTGAGAGGTCGCCTCCCGTCATTGCGAGCGGAACCGTCATTGCGAGCGGAGCGCGGCAATCCCGCCGGGGCAAGCAACGCGCCGGGCCAACGGGATCGCCGCGTTGCGTCGCGTCGCTTCTCGCGATGACAAACTGGGTACGCCTGAGTCGGCAGGGCAATCGCATTTTGAAAGGTTGCCTCCCGTCATCGCGAGCGGAACCGTCATTGCGAGCGCAGCGCGGCAATCCCGTCGGGGAAGGAACGCCCCTGGGCCAACGAGATCGCCGCGTCGCGTCGCTTCTCGCGATGACAAACTGGGTACGCCTGAGTCGGCAGGGCAATCGCATTTTGAAAGGTTGCCTCCCATCATTCCAATTTTGCCTCCCATCATTCCAATCTTGCCTCCCGTCATTCCCGCGAAAGCGGGAATCTAGAAGACACAGGCAACAGCGTTCGATAAGGAACCTGTTTTCTCTAGGCGGCGCTATCATCTCAAATTTGGATAATCGCATAGCCCTGGGTTACTCCATGCCCACGGGTGTCTTCGCCAGCGATGCTCGCCATTTTCGTCGGCCGATCAGCCGTCCTCCCGCGTCTGCACCCTCGGTCGCCGCGTCCTTTGTGACCCGGACCGCCCGTCGCGATTGCCGCTCGAAAAATTGCTGACACCGGCCGCAGGCGCGAACCGCAGCCTTTCCCATAACATGTACATCACGCAGACAGTGGATCCCATCCGGACCGAAGGGCAGTGCGCGCGCCCCCGTCCGGAGTCCCCGGCGCAAGGGACAACTGGTCCATTGGTCTCAACACAACATCGGAAAGATCGGGTTAACGGGTTCAGGTTCAACGGCCTCGACGCTGTGGACTTCGGTCCGCAGCGTGTCGGATATGCAAATCGCTGTCCTGCGTCCTCACGCCGTCTTATTCAACGGCGCGGTGGCAGGATAGCGCGGCGGGTGTGACCTCCGCCCCGTGTCGACTTTCGCGCCTGTCGCGATGGTCGGGACATGGAAGCTTGGCACTCAAAATTCGCAGACAACGCCCTCAGGCCGTGGCGCCGACAACCTGGACCCCAATACCCGATCCCCGATGCCAAAATTGATCACAGCAACCACAACTTGAAGCCATCACCACGAACCGAAAGGAGCGCCCAACTTCAGGCAGCGCCCAACTTCAGGCAGCGCCCAACTTCAAGGAGTGCCCAACGTCAGAGATTGCCCTGCCTCAAGGATCGCTCAACTTCGTTCAACCGCTGGAAACCAATCCCGCCAACGTTCCTCGTTGCCCCCGACCGGGCGCGAATCCGGGAGGTGCCCGCACCAGGGCATCACTCGAACTACGACTCCGTGCAACACGGGGAACACCCTCGCCCGGAAATCCGTACGAGCATCAACCGTAACTGTTCAGAATTCAGGAGGTCGTCATTGCGAGGCGCTTGCGCCGTGGCAATCTCGACGGCGTAGCAGCCAAGCCTGTCTCGAAGGGCTCCTTTGCGCCAACGGGATTGCCGCGCTTCGCTCACAATGACATTTTCCCCGCAAGTCTGAACAGTTAGCATCAACCGCCGCGGCCACGGTCAGCCGCCCGCCCCTCGTTGAGGATGCCAATGGGTTCTGTAGTCCACCATCAGGCCAGGAGTGCCGCTTTTCTCGATCGCGCTCGCTCTGCTGAAATCGACGACGTCAACGATGCCGCGGCCGCACTCCGCAGGTCCGCGTCTCACGCGGTTACTGCTCTGGCGATGCATGCCGGCATGCCGCATAACACCAGGCGGCGGCTGGAATTCGCTCTCCATGCCTATATCGCACAGGGTCAACTCAGCCGCTCGCATATCAAGACCTTTCGTCAACTCCAATCCTTCCCCGACTACCTGGCCTCGGCCGCAACCCGCGCCGGCAAGACCTTCGGTGGTCGTGGATGCCCGTTGCGTCGTCTGCGTCGTCGCGTAGCCGCCTTGCTCAACGACGTTACCGCCATAATCGCCGGCGACCCCCGACCGGTCCGTTACCATCAGCGCTGGCTTCGTGGGCTCCCTCCGCACCCGGAGCGGGCCACCGTCTCGGCCATCGTCAGCGTGCGGGACATCCTCGAACTGCCCAACTACCAGGCCATCAAGTCTGAATGGGAATTGGAGCACGTGCCGCTGCTTCGGAGCCCCGACCCTCACGGATGGTACCAGCGCGGCGCCATCCCTTCCCCCTGCCCGTGCCACCCTGAAACGTGGAAGTCGCCGTCGGACATCCACCGCCGTTTCCCGTTATCTCCAATCTGGAAACGGGTCCTGGAACACGTCCTCGGCATACCGGTCCCGGACGTCCTCACTCCTTGATCCCAGGCGGGCGACCGTAACTGTTCAGAATTCAAGCGGTTGTCATTGCGAGGCGCCTGCGCCGTGGCAATCTCGATGCCGTGGCAGCAAGGTCTGCCCTGAAGGACTCCCCGGCGCTAACGAGATTGCCCCGCTTCGCTCGCAATGACAAAAGCTACTTTGCAAAGGCCCAGGCGGGCGACCAGGCAGTGCTGACATTCGGGGAAATACCCGTCGTTCCTGCGAAAGCGGGAACCCAGGAACCTTTGCCATGGGAAAGTCTGCCGGATTTTTACCCTGCATCGGCACGCTGGATTCCGGCGAAACCCGGAATAACGCGCAATGTCAACACTGCCTGGAATCTCACGCGTACCCAGTTTGACGACCACGGGAGCAAATTTACATCGATAAACAGGATCGACAGGATGATGGCGTCCGGGTGGGACGTTCAATTTTCCAGCATCGTCGAGAGCGCGGGAGCGTTCACAATAATCAATCAAATCCTGTTCATCCTGTGCATCGATGTAAAAGACAAAATGGGTACGCGCGAGTGCCTGGCATTTCGGGTATGCGATATCGCGTACCCCGGGTGTCAGCGTGGCCCGATAGCCGGTGGCCGGCGCGCTCACCCGCCGATAACCAGCCCTTCTCCCCGCAGCTCTTCGATGAGCTCGTCCGCAGTTGATTTGCGGACTTTGAACCGCCGCTCCAGCATCGCCGACGTCAGCCTCGGGTTGCGCAGCGCCAGGTCCCGAGCCTGGTCCAGCACGTTGCCCTGGTAGATGTCGTCGATGTTTTCCGGGTCAGGTTCATCCCCGCCCTCGTCTTCCTCGCTCAGGTCAATCGGCGGCAGCGGTGGCCCCTGCTGGTTGCGCCAGAATTCGACGAGGCGATCCATTTCATCGTCGTACACCAGCGTTCCCTGGCCTCGACGCGCTTTCGGGTGATCGTTGTTCAGCAGCAGCAAATCGCCTTTGCCCATCAGCGCTTCCGCACCGCCTCCGTCCAGGATCACCCGCGAGTCGACCTGCGACGCTACTGCAAACGCGACCCTCGCCGGCACGTTGGCCTTCAGCAGTCCGGTGACCACTTTGACCGACGGTCGCTGCGTGGCCAGCACCATATGGATGCCCGCCGCCCGTCCCAACTGCGCCAGCCTGACCAGTTGCTGCTCGACTTCCAGGCCGCCCGTCATCATCAGGTCGGCCAGTTCGTCCACGATCAGCACCAGGAAAGACATCGGCTCGTTCGCCTTGGAGTTGTACCCGGCAATGTTGCGCACGCCCATCTCTTCCATGAGCTTGTATCGCCGTGACATCTCGGTGATCAGTCCCCGCAGCGCCGGCTGCACCTCGTCCGGCTCCACGATCACTGGCATCACCAGGTGCGGTATACCGTTGAACGGTGTCAGCTCCACCCGTTTCGGGTCGACCATGATCATCCGCAGTTCGTCCGGCGGTCGCGTCATCAGCAGCGACGCCACCAGCGAGTTGATGCACACGCTCTTGCCGGATCCTGTGGCGCCCGCGATCAGCAGGTGCGGCATCGCCGCCAGGTCCAACGCCAGCGATTGGCCGCCGGCGTCTTCGCCCAGCGCAAATGCCAGCCCGCCCTTGTCCACAATCTTCGTGAACTCCGGCCCCTCAACGATCGAGCGCATCAGCACCTTTCCGGGCGATGGGTTTGGCACTTCGAGCCCGACCAGACCTTCACCCGGTTCCGGTGTTTCAATGATCCGGATGTACGGGCTCTTCAGCGCCAGTGCCAGGTCCTTCTGCCGCTTGGCGATATCGCCGACGCGAACACGACTGGGCCGCTGCTTGGACGTGTCACCATCCTTGGTGGCCTTCACCGGCATGTATCCCGGAACCAGCCCGAATTTGATCACGCGTGGGCCAGCCTTCACGTCCTCCACATCTACGTACACCCCGTGTTCCGCCAATGCGTCCTTGATCTCTTCGGTCATGTCCGCTATGGCGGCCTGGTTGATCTGATTCGGTTCGGGCGGCGCCAGCGTCTCCACCGGCGGCAGCTGCCATCCGCCGGACCGGGACATGCTCACCTTCTGCGGAGCTGCCGACGGCTCCGGCGGCTCGGGTTCGTTCGGTTCCCTGGCCGCCGCCGGCTGGAACACCGGTTTCGGGGTCGCCGGCGCTTTCACGGGGCGCATTCCCACCAACCGCCGCGTCCCCCTGGCGACCGCCACCGACGCCATCGCGAGCCCGATTGCAGTGTATTTGGCGCCGATGGCCGCGAAAACCAGCCCGGTCCACGCAACCATCCCCAGGAGCCGGCCGGCAGTCCAGTACCCTTTCGCCGCCTTTGGAATGAGCAACAGGCTGATCAGTACCAGCCCGGCGAGCAAATGGATCGTCCACAACCAGAGGCGACCGCCCGTAACGGCGTACCCCCATCGTCCCGCCATTCCGTAGGCGTAGGACGCTCCGCTCTCTCCTTGCCAGAGAGTCAGGCCTCCCACGGCAATCGCACCGACTATCGCCAGCGCGGACCACCATCGCCATCCGCGTACCAACGCGGTGGGGCGGTAAATCATGGCAAGCAATACCGCCAACCCGAATCCCGCCGCCACTGCCCAACCAACCCCCAACGACGCCATCAACCATTCGTGGAACTCGGGTATCAACAGGTAAACCAGTGCAAACAGCATGCTCCCCACCAGGAGGAGGCCCACGGTTATACCTGTCTTGAACCAATTGAAGCCGCCGGTGTAGGCAGCGGTGGCCGTCGACATTTGCTCGACTCCTAAACTGGCACAGGGTCCACCGCTCACCGACAAACAAGAACGCCGCCCCTGGCAGGCGCGGCGGAACATTTGTAACGTTGTATCGACTTGCCGGCGGCCCGTCAAGTATCCAGGATTACCGGGATTATCATAGGCCGTTTGTTCAGGTCGTTGCGTAGGAACTGTCTGGCAACTTTTCTAATATTTGCGCGAGCTTTGTCCGGGTCGCCGGCCGGAAGATCGCCGGATACTCCCATCTCCACGGCTTCCGCCAGGCGCTTGAAGACATCCTTGGCGTCTGCCGGATCCAGGAAGCCGCTTCCCGCCACCTGGATGGGACCACTCAGCTCGCCATCCGGATCGAGCCCCGCGCAGACCACCACCACGCCGTCTCGAGCCAGGGAACGCCGCTCCCGCAGCACCACGCTGTCCGTATCCATCACCGTGAGACCGTCCAGGTAGATGGGTCCCGCGGGTATTGAACCGGTGATCTGGGCCCCGGTATCGTCGATCTCTAGGATTTCGCCGTCCTCCAGCACGAATATGCCGTCGGGCGCTACTCCCAACTCCCATGCCAACTGCGCGTGCGCTCGCAGGTGTCGATATTCTCCGTGCACCGGTACGAAGTAGCGCGGCCGGGTCAGGTTGAGCATGAGCTTCAGCTCCTCCTGGCTGGCATGCCCGTGAACGTGCACCGGCGCGATGCGGTCGTAGAGCACGCGCGCTCCCTGCCGCAGTAGGTTGTCGATGGTCTGGCTCACCGCCCGTTCGTTGCCTGGAATGGGCGTGGCCGAGATCACCACGGTGTCGCCCTCCATCAGCTCGACGTCCCGGCTGTCCCCGTTGGCGATGCGCACCAGCGCCGATGTGGGCTCGCCCTGGCTTCCCGTGGTCATCAGAACGACGCTCTCCGGCGGCAATCCGGCCACGTCACGGACCGGAATGATGGTGCCCGGCAGCGCATCCAGGTAACCCATTTCCGTGGCCATTTGCACGTTGGAAACCATGCTCCTGCCCACGAAGGCCACATGGCGATCGTGGTTCTCTGCAGCGGTGATGACCTGCTGTATCCGGCTGATCAGCGACGCGAACGTCGCGATTATCACACGGCCCGGCGCGTCGCCTACTGCCCGGTCCAGAGCGTCACTCATGATTTGCTCGGACGGCGTATATCCGGGCAACTCCGCGTACGTCGAGTCGGAGAACAACAGGAGCACGCCGTTTTGGCCACGCTCGGCCAGGGCGGGCAGATCGATGGTGTGGCCGTCCACCGGCGTGTGGTCAATCTTGAAATCGCCCGTGTGTATCACGCTTCCCCACGGGGTCTCGATGTAAATCCCCATGGCGTCCGGGATGCTGTGGCACACTCGAAACCAGGTGGCGCGGAAATTGTCACCGAAATCGACCGGTTGCTCCGGGTCCACGGCATGCACCACGGCGTCGCGCGTCCTGCGTCTCTCGTTCAGCTTGACCGTGATCAGCCCGTGCGCCAGCCGGGGCGCGTACACCGGAACATCAAGGTCCGGCAAAACGTGCGGCAGGGCTCCAATGTGGTCCTCGTGCCCATGGGTGATCAGAATGCCGCGTACCCGGTGCGACTGTGCCACCAGGTATGAGATATCCGGGATGATCAGATCGACGCCGGGCATATCCTCGGTCGGAAATTGAATCCCGCAATCAACGATGATGATGTCATCCCCACATTCCAACACCATCATGTTTTTACCGATCTCGCCCAACCCGCCCAGGGGCAGGATGCGCAGCGGCTGGTCAGGGAGCGGGGGGGATACAGGCAACTCGGTCACGTGGGTCCGGATCAGAACAGCCGTTGCTGCCCCGGCGGTGGATCGTTCGGTCTTTCAGTCTCGTCGATGGTCGGAGGTTCAGGCAGCGGCGCGGCATCCTCCTGCTCCGATGGAGCGAGCACATCCCAAAGGGACCTTGTCTGGTCAGATGGCGCGGGCTGGAAGGAGGCGGCGGCCTCTCGGATTTGAGCATTTTCGGATGCCGGTTCTGACTGGATGCGCAGTACGTCCATCAGGCCCGGAATCTTAGCAAAATCCTCTTCGATGGCGGCCCTCATTTCCTGGCGGCGCAGCCCGGCGGCCGGGTGCATGATTGGAAAGATGTGACGCCCGTCGATTCGCCGCAAACGCCCTCTCACCTTGCTGATGCTTTGCCCGGGGATGAATCGGGCTGTGGAAAATCGGCCCAGCGTGACTATCAGTAACGGGTCTAGCAATTCTATCTGTCGGTCAAGATATTTGCTGCAGGCGGCGATTTCGTTCGGAACGGGATCGCGGTTGTCCGGCGGCCGACATTTGACCATGTTGGCTATATACACCTGGTCTCGCGTCATGCCGATTGATTGGAGCAAGTCCTCGAGGAGATTGCCCGCTGGGCCCACGAACGGGCGGCCTTGCCGATCCTCATGGAATCCCGGACCCTCGCCGATGAAGAGCAACTCCGCTCCATCAGGACCTTCCCCTGGCACAGCGTTGGTTCTGCCGACATGCAGTTGGCAGTCCGTACACGCGTTGACGACACGAGCTACCTCGGCGAGCGTGTCCATTGCTCAAATTACCCATGTCCAACGTTGTTCCGTCCGGCAAGGCGTCGGCCTATTCGTCCGTCACGCCCTTGTCTTTCAGGTAATTCACCGCGTCGGCGATGGTATGGATCTCGCCGGCGTCTTCATCAGGGATCTCGATGGTGTTTTCGCTGGAACTGAATTCCTCCTCAAAAGCCATGATCAGTTCGACCAGATCCAGGGAATCAGCTCCCAGGTCGTCCTGGAAGGACGAGCCTTCATTGACATCGCCGGCATCTACGCCGAGCTTGTCAACTACAATATCGGTAATCCGTTCGAGCACGGTACTCACAGGTTCATCTCCGTGAAAATAGTCGTGGGTACAGCCACGCAATTGGGTCTGAGGCGTGCGGAGTCTAAACTAATTTACCGCACTGTCAACGGGCGTCTGCAAATCATGGGCAACCGAGCCCAAAACGCCGTTGACGAAACGAGCGCTGCTTTCGCTGCCAAACATGGATGCAAGTTCGACAGCTTCATTGATGACAACGTTCCTCGGAATGTGATCGCGATTGAACAGTTCATAGATTGCCACACGCAATATGTTGCGGTCAACGATGGACAATAAATGAACCGGTAGAGCCGGGGCATAACGGCCGATGATTTCATCGACGCTCGGACCTTCACCAATGATACCAGCGACCATGGATTCCGCGGCCTTTCGAGTGCTGATAGTGGCCGGGTTCTGAGCGCACAACCATTCGATAGTACCGGACGCAGAGTCAGGTCGAACGTCGCCCGAGTAGAGAGACAGCAGCGCTAACACCCGAGCCTGCCTGCCGACTGGACCCTGTCGGACGCCTGGAGTGAAAGGACTATCGGTCATAACCTTTCACAGCCGTAACGAAAGGCGTTACGGCTGTCTCCGGCAACACGTAAGGTATTGGGAAGTTAGGGCGCGTCCGAGCCCGTTTTGCGGATCGAGTCGGGGTCCGATAGCGTCAATGCTTCGACGTCCGGGTCGATGCGACGGACGAGGCTGGACAATACCCGGGCTGGCCCGAACTCGACGAACCGGTTGACACCGGCGTCCACCATGAAACGCACCGAGTGCTTCCACATGACGCAGTGGCAAAGGCCGGTCAACAACTCATGGCGGGCCTGCTCCGAATTGATAATCGCCGTTCCCGTGGAATTCGCGATCACTGGGAACTGCGGATCGTTCAACCGAACGTGGTCGATGGCGTCAGTAAGCCCTTCCTGAGCTTCCGCCATCAGGCGCGAATGGAAGGCGCCGCTGACCGCCAGGGGAACGACCTTTTTGGCTCCACGGGCTGATGCCAGATCCATGGCCCTCGCGAGGGCCATCTTGTCGCCGCTCACCACTATCTGATCGTCGGAGTTGATATTGGCCATTTCGACGCCAGCATCCAGGGCTACCTGCGCGACGTCATACTCATCAAGACCGATGATCGCGGCCATCGATCCTGGGTGGGATTCGGACGCCTCATGCATCAGTCGTCCGCGCTCCCGTACCAGGCGGATGCCGTCACGGAAATCCATGACGCCACCAACTACCATTGAAGTGTACTCGCCGAGGCTGTGGCCGGCGACTGCGGCAGGATCCGGGGCATGCGGGCCCAGGTACTCTTGCCACGCCCGCCAGATGGCGATGCACACGGTCATTATGGCCGGCTGCGCGTGGGCGGTGTCTTGCAGGTCTTCTGCGGGACCTTCAAACATCAGATTTGAAAGGTGTATGCCGAGGCTGTCATCAGCCTCGCTGAAAACTTCGCGTGCGGCAGGTGAGAGTTCGTACAACGAACGCCCCATGCCTACTTTTTGTGTGCCCTGACCGGGAAAGATGTATGAGTACACCGGAGTTCGGGCGATGTCTGCCATGATGACCGCTCTCCAAATTAGCGATGCAAAATCGCGGCCCAGTTATCTCGTAATTATCGCAGGTTTTGCCTTTGTTCAGCCTCCAACTTGCCGCCCTCTATAAAATCCACAACTGGGGCAGGCCGCATGCGGGCGTTTGGCAGCCCCGCACCTCGTGCAGCGCGCCGGATGCATGGTCCTCAGGCGGTATGCCGGTGAGGATAGTCGTCGTCCTTTGCGTGCTCTCGTCAGTTTCTTGTTCGGTAGTGCTCCCATTTTTCATATCCATTTTTGACGCCGAAGTCGCGTGGAAGGTGGCTTGCTGGCACCAATACGCGCTTCGGATGTGAAGTTCAGGTTTGTTGCTTGTCCATTAGAGATCGCAACGCTGCCCACCTGGGGTCGATGTCACGATTATAACAGTCGCACGATCCCTGGTTGCGGTCGCGACCGCAACGGTCGCAGATGCCGACACACTCGGGCTTGCAGAGCGATTTCAGCGGCAGAGTGGCCAGCGTGGCTTGGCGGGTGGCTTCCGCCAGATCCAGGTTGTGGTCCCAGCCGATGAACAAAACCTCCCAATCGTCGGGAAGTATGACCCTGGCTCCCGTATTGACGTCGATCTCTGGGAAGTACTCTTCGTCCAGTTCAATTGGCAGCGTACGCGAAAACCCGTCCAGGCATCGTGAACATTGTTGCGGCACACGAACGGTCAACTGAGCCTGTACCCAGATTCCCTGGTGCGTCCGGACCATATCTACGCAGCCCTGCACGTGCTCCATGGGATGGTCGGCGTCGCTGATATCCTCCTCAATTTCGAAAGTGCGATGTGAACCGATTGCTTCTTTCAGCAATTGCGAGACGTTGTATTTCATGGCTGGCAGTATGTGAATGCGCAATCGGTTCGCGAATTGACGCCAGATTATAGGTTGCGTCAACTGGCCCGACAATAGATTTGTGCACCAGCTTTGTCAATTTTATGAATTTTCAAAGCGGTGAGCTTCATTTCGCTCAGATGCGGATGAATGCAAAAATTTCGCTCGGTGCGTCAATCGGACGAGTGGGCATTGATGTAATTGATGATGTCGTTTGTCGAAGTGCCCGGCCCGAAAACCGCAGATACGCCCATTGCCGACAACGCTTCACGATCTTCTTCGGGAACGATTCCGCCCAGGACCACCATCACGTCGGCCATGCCCTGTTCGCCCAACAAGCGCATGATCTCCGGCAGCAATTCCATGTGCGCTCCCGAAAGGATGCTCAACCCCAGGACCGAAACGTCCTCCTGTGCGGCCGCCTGCACGACCATCCGCGGCGTTTGACGAATGCCCGTGTAGATGACCTCCATCCCGGCATCCCGCAACGCGCGAGCGATTACCTTCGCTCCGCGGTCGTGTCCATCCAATCCGGGTTTGGCAACGAGGACTCTAATCGGGTTGGCGCGTAGGGTAGTCATGCATCGTTTCCCGGTGTTGAAAATGGGTCCGCTTCCGGCACCATATCCAATCAATCAGCATTGCGGACTTAGATTTTCCCGCTCAGTTTACTACAATTCCGGCTGCGCGCTCCCGGTCGTGGCGAGCGCAGCCCTGGAGATTTGCCCGGTTAGAGGCGACTGATGCCGCCTCCATCGGACGGACATCGGATGTTGGATATTGTACGTTCCGGCCACGCATGGCATCTCGTAGTCTTGGAGGCGGTGAGTGGTTTCCTCGTTGATGGGCCGTACCCGGGCAGGTACAAATACACGTTGACAGTCCGCCGCCGCTCTTACTATCCTAGTTGCAACGCGTCCCAGTAGCTCAGTGGATAGAGCGGCTGCCTTCTAAGCAGCTGGCCGCGGGTTCGAATCCTGCCTGGGACGCCACTTCATCCCTACTTTGAGTAGGGATTTTTCTTTTGTGCGTTTGCATACCACTATCGATTTGAGCAGAACCGCATGACCCACGCCCCAAACGCAGGGGCTTTACGAGTGTCGTCAAATCAACAATTGGGTGGCAAATTACTGAAAAGAGAGCGTGGAAGGTGGTGGCATGACGGCAGCGCACCGGCGCCACGATATGACCGATGAAGTTTGGGAGGGGTTGCGGCCCCATCTGGTCAACGGAGAGGGCAAGAGAGGCCGACCGGCCCACGACACCCGCCGCTTTATCGACGCCGTCTGCAGGATTCTGCGCACCTGCGCTCCTTGGCGCGATCTGTGCCCGGATTACGGAGACTGGAAGACCACTCACCGCCGCCTCTGTCGCGCCAGCGACAGAGGCGAGTGGGCCAGGATGCTGGAGGCGGTGATGGATCACCCTGATTTGAGTGGCTGATGATTGATTCGAGCTAGATCAAGGCCCATCCCCATAGCGCTGGGGCTCGGGGCGGAAATCAGTCCGTTGCCCGCACCAAACGGGGCTGAACAGCAAGCTGCACCTGGCAGTGGACTCCCACGGGATGCCGGTAAGGCTAGCCGTTACCGAGGGCACGGTTGCCGACGCCTCCCAGGCATTGCCTCTGATCCAAGGGATAAAGGACCAGTGCCTGCTGGCGGACAAATCCTACGACACCAATGAAATCATCGCCGCCACCACGAAGTTGGGAATGAAGCCGGTGCTACCGCCCGTAAGCAACGGGAAGGAAAAGCGGAAGTATGACCGGGCGCTGTACCAATTGAGGCACTCGGTGGAGAACGGTTTCTTGGAGTCTAAGCAGTGGCGCGTGATAGCGACCCGTTAGGCCAAAAGGACAGCGTCATACCCGGCTGCCTGCCAACTCCGGGCAGTGATGATCTGGAGTAAGCTGGATTGACGACACCCCCTGGAAGAGTCAGCCGATGTCTTCGTCGCCGGTTTACGCCGGGTGGAGGTTTAGTACGCGGGTTTCGCCGGCGGCCGTGGAGTGCACGGCATCGTCTCTGACGCCAACCTGCGTTGGACACCGCGAAACTGCAGGGCAGTTCGTTGGAGCAAGGATGGATCTGCACAGTATCCGCACAGAAATGGCCTGATATTTCACGCTCTTCTCACATCGGTGGGCTACCCTGTATCTAATACGTCAAATAAGACGTGGGCATGGGCTCGCCCGACCGGTCGGTGGGTTCGATGCCATCCACGGCATAACGTGGATGAGGTGAATGGTTCGTGTGGCGTCGCCGGGTCAGTGGGTGTCATTCGATGGTGATGCCGCGCGAACTCAATAACTACTTAGACGTTCACGGGAATAGGAGGAGCGTCATGTCTTATTTCCTTCGCGCTGCGGCGGCTTACGTCGTTCTGGTCGGCGTTGCCGTTGCCGTCCATTTCATCATCACTCCGTTCTATCACGCGGGCGACGCGCCGTTCACGTTGTGGCAATACATGAACTGGTTCATCGCTGCTGCGCTGCTGGTCACGTTGGGAGCGAGTTACGCCGGGAAGCGGCGGATGGAATCCGACGGGACTGCGGAGATAAAACGGTACCTGGAGGCCAACGTGGTCTTCTACGGCACGGTGGCCGCGTCCATCATCTTTTTCTGGAACTGGTTCCTGGAGCTGACTCCGGCCAACGCGTCAGACCATCAATTCTGGCACGTGTTGGGTGCGGCGCTGCCCATCTTGATGGTGGTTGCAGGCTTGCGGCTCTGGAGCATGCCCGAGAGGCGCAGCGTTACCGATCCACCGGAAAGCCTTTCCGGCCGAGCCCTGGGCATCCGGAGTCGGTCATGAAACCGGCCGCCCGGGTCGTTGGTGGCTGACTGTGTGTGTTTGGGCTGAGGGCAAGATAAGTTGCGAGACTAAACGCCCGGCCCGTCAAGAACGACGAGGGCCGCTGAAGGGCCCTGGTGCGATGCGTACTTGCTCAGCTCCGCTTGGGATTTGGGAACGTCCGGCAGATGGCTCGTTGGGCGGTCGCGGCGAAACTGGGGCGAAGCCCGGATTGACCTACAAACCGGGCTTCGCTGAAGCGTGGGCTCAGTAGTTTGGCCAGCCCTAGCGCGGCGGTAACGACTCCGTCAGGGTGAGGACCATCGCATGATTTTCACGCGCGATGGTTAGCATCTCATTGGCGTCAGCAGCCCAACTACAATCACAAATCTCAAGATGATTCATTCGCCGGGTGCCCCGGCCCTGGCTCATCGGCACCGCTGCCGGCATCATGTGCAACTGCGGGGGAAATTCCGCAGGGACTAATTTCCCACCTCTGCATGAAACACGAGCCCGTCCCCGGCGCAGGTGAGAATCACCAATCGGTCGCCAAAGACGTGATACCGCTCCGCGGCCGCCAGGAAGTCCAGATACTGGCGCTGTTGAGGCGACACGGTGCGCTGGTCGCCGCACGAATTCTTCGTACTCACGGCTGCGTCGTCGTTGAAAATCGTCCCGCCCGCGCCGATCAATATCGGCCCTTGCCCGCCAACCGCGCGATACGTGTACGATTGACACCCAAGCGACCCTTCAACGGTCTCCTTGGAGAATGCGGCGGTTACGTTCACTCCGGGTATCACCTCAGTATCCCTGGGCCGGGTCATGCCCGAACTGTTCGAACGGGTCTCGAGGAACCGGGTCAGGTGCCACCGCACATCGAATATGGCGCCTGCCGGTTGCGGCAACGGTTCGAACTTCAGCGTCTTGCCTTTGCTGGTACGCACCATCAATCGTTTGGACCCCTCAACCTGATGAACCGAGTATTCGTTCGCCCAGCCGAAGTCCTCGACGAACCGGTGCTCCCGTTTCACGGCGTCCCTGGAGCACGCCTCGATGGAACCGGACATCCCCTTGCTTGGTATCCGGATGCGCCCGTCGGACGCCGTGTAGCCCAGAGTAAAATCCCGGCAGGCAGTGGTGCCGGTAGCCGCCCGGGAGTGCAAAAACAAAAGGGTCGTATCCCCTTCACCGTAGGTCCCGTCATCGTCCACGAGGCGCCAACTGGTGCCCACCAACTCCACAGGTCGCCCGGCCAATGGCGGTTGCCTGACGAAAGCCAGCGCGACCTCTCCCGAGCGGTCGACTATATGCAGACGGTCATCCACGAGGCGTGCTCTGGCCGGCTGTAGCATGGCGTCCAGGTACCGGTCCGCCTGGTCGAGGATGCCGGGAGGGCTCATGCAGCCCATGGCGGTTCCGGCAATGGGCGGCGCCGAGATTTCTCCGTCTGCATTGATTATCGGTTTGCCGGATTCATGCCGGCCGCCGATGAAATTGCAGCCGTCAAACCCGTTGAACTGCGGACCGTTGACCGTTAGCGTTGCATACGTGCCGGCAATTGGAGGCTGCCCGTAAATCGACACCAGAATCCAGGTGGCGCCGTCGATTGACGATGTGGTCGGACTGGACTCGGGAACCGCGGTGGCCGCCGAAGTTGTTGTGGGGCTGAGCGCTGGAACGGAAGTTCCAGCAAGAGTGGTGGTGGAACTGGGCGCTGCGGTTGCAGCGCCAGGAGGCGTGGGGCTGAACGCCGGTGCGGCGCTGCTGACGTTACTCTGGGGTCGCTCGGGCTGATCAGGGCCGTCGCAGGCGATGCCAAACATCAGCGCAACGGTGATCGACAGCACCGCCATCAATCCGGTTGTCCGCAAGAGGTTCAAACCTCCCGACGCGGCAACGACCAGTTGGACCGAAGATTTGGGTCACCCGCAGTGGCGTTCCGCGCATTCTCTATACTCGTCCGTCTTCCCATGGATTTCGGGTTCCCACAGCCCGATGCGCACGCCGGGTGTCGGATGGACGACCTCCCCGATGCGCCGGTTGACCGTGAGCCGCGCCCGGATGCTTCCCCGTCCGGAACCGGTAGCGTATCGCCATCTTTCACCGCCAACAAAATGACCCAGTCACCGCTGCCAATCCAGCGGGAGTGGCTCCCCCGCGCCACGACACCGGTCGGCGCCGCGTCCAGTATTCGGAACTCGGCAAGTAAGCCAGCCAGTCCTTCGGCCACCGGCTGGTCATCCATGGTCTCCTACTTCGACTGCAACGCACTTTGGTACACCCGCTCCAGGTCTTCATCGTGCCAGACGACCACGGCATTTTCGCGCCATTCGCCCGGCAGAGCGTGTTGCAGGGCGATGAGCTCATCATTGCTGGCGCTCTCCAAGCCCCTCTCCTTGATTATGGCCTGGAAGAGTTTGATTTCGCCCAATGCCTTCCCATATTCGGGGAGCGCGATGTTCTCCCAGTAGGCATCGCTATAGGGGTCGAACCCAAGAAGCGCGATAGCCTCACGACATTCCCCGCCATGCTCACCCATGCAATTGCCTCGATGGATGCTCATGTATTCTTCGGCCTCCTCGCGGGTGGGGCTGAGATTGCGGCGTTCGACCTCCGCCTGTTGGGTGAATTTGTCGATGACGGCCACGATGGACTTTTCCACCGCCGCGTCCCTGGCCATGGACTCGTCCGTAATCATCCAGAATTCAGCATACTGTCGGATGTCACCACGGGTCACACCTTTGCCCTGCACGGTTGCCGCCACCATCGTGTCTCCGTCTTTGGGTTCCAGGGCATTCTTGAGGGTTGGTCTGTCCTGCTGCCCGATGTCTCCACCCGCAACGTCTTCGCCCTCAACCGCAGCCCGCAGTTCCGAGTCCCCGTCTTTGGATTCGTAAGCATCGGCGCGGTTGTCACTGTGTTCAAGCGGTGGCTCATTCCGATGGATGGTTCCATACCTGGACCCCGTATCGGCGTCAAACGCTACCACACCCACCGAAAAGTCCCGTCGGGCCTCCTCCGGTGTGATGCCGGCGGTGCGCCATGAACCCCGGGCTTCCACCACCCAGACCAATGTGTCCGGGATTGTCGGGGACGATGATCCCCCTTGCATCGCATCAAACTCGCTCCGGCGCATCAAGCGGGCAGTTGGCGAGTGAGGTTTTCCGGTTACATTGAGCCCGGGGTAGTTGAAGCTCAGATGCGCCAGCCCTAGCCGACCGGCCAGTCGTTCGGAGATTCTGGGGCCTCCGTCCATTCCAACCGGGCGATGCTCATCCGGTATTTTCCTCCACACTGACAGCGTTACGACCGGGTCCGTCATGATGCCCCGAGAAAGATCTCCGGTCTCGAGCCAAAACGCCCGCACGACCGACGTACCGTCAACAAGCCGGATGCCGAGGAAGTAACGTGGCCCGTCATGGCCACGGTTCTGCTGGTCCACCGGCGCTTCGAGCGCCATTTCTACGAACCGCTCAATGGCGTGCCCGTCATCCATCGTGCCCAGGACGGTCATTTCGTTATCGTCATTGAGGACGTCTATGGCCGTGACCTTGCCCCGTATGTCCAGCAAATCCTCGCCGGTTTTGGCGGATGGGTTCGTGTCGGCTTCATACAGGATCGCCCTGCCTTCCTCCAACGTCCCCAGCCGGAACTGCGGCGAGTAACCCTTTACCTCAAAGACCCGAGTTCCCGGATTCAGGTGGGTGGAGTCGCCATCCTGGTAGCGGTAGTACGGACCTGCATAGCCACTGCCGCGGTATGCGACCCGGTACAGCTCTGGCCCCAGGTCCTCGACTGCCAGGTCGCGGTCATCCCTGAGATTTCCTTCTCCGGTGGAGTTCCATTTCCTCACGTATTGAATGCCGCCGAACTGCATCAACGGAACCCAGAGGATGGTGTGCGGCCGGGGGTTCAGATCCCCACCGTTCGTCAGGCGCTGCATGACGAGAGCCACTGTGGCCCCGTCACTGAGAACTGCATCCAAGCGGCCTGCGCCGTCTGCCCGCCCGTCGTGCCGCTGCACGACCCTGCCTTCGCTGTCCAGGATGGCCTGAGAGCCTGACGCGACGTGAGTGATGTAGGCGACCCTTCCAGGCATCTCCGGTGACAATCCTTCCACGAAAGTGGCCACCACGCCGGAACCCAAATTCAGTCTATTGGATGCCGAGTCCGACCATGGCGCAGGCCCTGGCATACCACCGCAGGCCGACAGCGCGATAACTACCAGCCCGAGCGACACGGCGTTCAGCAGCGATTTCATGACATGCACCGCGTGGTAGGGGGTCCATAGGTGACGCGCAGAGTTGTTCGAGAGCCGGAGGGGGCCTGAGCCATGTACGCGACCATTGCCGATTTCGCCGGCGTCAGTCCTGGGACGCAAGGAAATCCTTTCGGCGATGGTAGCAGTTGTTGTCGTTGCTCCAAGCGCTATTTTCAGAGCGGAACGACCGCGTTCCCGGGTGGAACGCGGCAGGCGTTTTCCCGTGGCCGGCCGCAATTGAATAGATTAGGGTTCAGCGATTTTGATAACGTGCGACGTATTAGCGCACTGGTGCTGTTGGTCTGGTGTCCCGCAGCAACCAGATTTGCCGGATTGTCCTCAGCGCATTGCGTCAGTCAAAACGTTGCGAGCAGGTAGTGATCGCCTCAAGCGGGATACTACCGGAAATCGGGTGGCATTCGCGTGGGGGCACGCATGAGCAGGACGGCGAAATTGTAGTGGCAGAGTTCTGTGCGAACTCTGCCACTATTGGCCGCTTTGCCGTTGGTTCTGCTAGGGGCAATTGATGACATGGCGTCCTTTTCTGACACAGTTCGTTCGGTATTGTGCCACCATGGGAGTTCCTCATCACTGTGCGGCGGACAGGTACAACGATTGCTGGGGTTACGACCCGTCCGGTGGTGAGATTAACCCCATCAACGTTAATGATTTCCTCAGCGGTGTACTCGCTCCGGGTACTGTTCGTCCCGTGCATTGACCAGTACCCTGGCATTGATCCCGGACCGATCATCAAGGCCCAGGCCAAGGAGGCAATACTACCGCTGCGAGTGTGAAACGTGCCGGTCGGTGATGCCGCCTGCATCACAGGCTCGAACTGCGTCCAGTACGGTTGGCCCGAGCCTGATATCGACTGGCAAAATGGACGCGGCCCAACCGAGGACCTCGGGCGTGGCACAATGTTTTTGGGGCCTCGCGGTCATCTGCCGGAGTGTGAGCCGAATGAACAACCATCCGGCCCGGTCGCATTCGGCGGCACGATCGCGCTTCACGGCAACAGCCGGCGAGACGGACTCTTTAATCGGCAAGGTGAAGCAACGGGATGCCGCCACACGGCGCTGAGAATACGCCGTGGGGGTTCCGCTTAACGCTTGGTTGACGGGTTTTGCCAGCGAGCCGCACCTGACCGTTTGCCGCTGGGGATGAATGACGCCGGCGGCGGCATGATTTCTCCGTTCGGCGGCGCTCCATGCGCGTTGGTGACCAGCCCACGTGAGCCCGTCGGGGTATTGGACTGACAATCGCCTGTCCTGAGCGCGGCACAGGCGCCACGATGGAGGATCCCCGGCGGGCATGCCGTAAACCGCACCAACACGTGGAACGTTTTCCTGCAACGTCGGCACTGACTTACCGTCTGGGGTGGGCAGGCCCGGGCCCACCCACCTTTTTGCGCGGTGGAGACTATGGCCGACCGCTTCTACCCGGTCGCCGGATGAGTCCATCGGAGTTTGTTGCCTCGCGGGAACCAGAAACCTGGAATTGACCAACTGCAATCTGCTGATCGTTCTGATTTCCGGTGCATCCTGGAACCACCATGCCGCCAAATCACCCACCGATCCCCGTTGACTTCGCGGATGGTTGATTGGCTTACGATTGGGCCAATGAACCAGCACCGATCAGCGCCAGGCCCACTACGATGAGCATGATGTGGATCGCGACCAGGACCCACCGACCTGTCCCAAAGGGATCGTCGAGGAAACGGGGTACCGGCGCCATGCGGAACCAGAACCAGAGTCCCAGGACGCCGCCCATGAACACCCCCGCTGTGGTCATCAACCAACCGACCCTCACGGCTCCCCAGTCTGCAGGCAGGGCCGTCAGGCAAATGACGATGAGGCCAACGCTAACCAACGTCGAAGGGAGCGCCAGACCGTAGCGCACCAGCGGCCAGCGCAGGCTCGCGACCAGCAGAACCGGCATCAACACCCAGCCGGCCGCCAGGGAGACCCCTACGAACTGCGGCGTGTGCAACGTTGCGAACTGGAAGCCCCAGATCAATCCGAGGGCAACCACGCTGGTGGCCGCCAGCCTGATGACGCGCATGTTGAAGCGAGCGTCGCGCGCCATCTCGACCGACGCAGAGGCGCGTCCGAAAGCCAGGTTGTTCATCAAAATCGAGGTTCCCATGTTCTTCAGGCCACCTCTGCCAGGCATGCTGTGGCCTCCTTGGACCAAGTCCCTCGCGCCCCCCTGATGTGCCCGCGGAAGGCGTTCCTGCGATTTGCTTTGGCCTCGGGGGTGTACAGTTCTGTCGCCAATCCGACCAGCCCGCGCTGCAGAGCCTCAATCGACATGTGCTGAGGCTGGAAGTTGACGTCGAACAGCGTGCATTTCTCCCAGGCGGTGTCGTCCAGCAACCTGCCATCCCCCAGGAGTCGCGAGTACAGCGGGGTACCGGGGAACGGCGTCATCACGGTAATCTGGACCTCGCACAGGCCGCTGTCCTCGACAAAGTCGCGCACTGCCGGGAAGCACTCCTCCGTATCGCCGTCCATCCCCAGTAAGAAACAACCGTTGACCGCGATCCCGTGAGACTGGATGCGCTGAATGGCTTCCCGGTAGTCGTCAAGACGCTTGCGCTTCCAGTTGTTGTTCAGCTCGACGCCGTCCAGGCTTCCCGCGGTGGGGCTCTCGAAGCCGATTAGCACTTCGGCGCAACCCGATTGGCGCATCAGGTCGAGGAGTTCGGGGTCATCGGCAACAGCGACGTCGGTCTCGGTGAACCACTTGACATCTTCGTCCGCCAGGGCTCGCAGCAACTTTTTCGAGTGCGCGCGGTTGACGAAGGAGTTGTCGTCGGCGAATTCGATGAACGGCCGCGGCCAGATTTCCTTGATCGCGCGTATCTCGCGCATCACGTTTTCCACTGGCTTTAGCTTGTAGCGCTTGGTCATCATGATGGAACTGGCGCAGAAGTTGCACCGCCACGGGCAGCCCCGTTGGGTCTGCACCGTGATCCGGTTGTATTCGTCGGGGTTCAGCAGGTCGAACCGGGGCAGAGGGGAGTCCGCCAGATCGAATTCCTGTCCGTCTGCGCGGTAGATGCCGCCCAGGCATCCGTTCTGAAAATCCTCTAGTACGCGCGGCCAGGTCAATTCGGCCTCGCCGACTACCACCGCGTCGCAGTGGCGGATCGCCTCATGCGGCATTGCGGTGGCGTGATGACCTCCGATGACCGTTTTGACGCCCGCCTGGCGGTACCGGCTGGCCAGGGTGTAGGCATCCTTGACCTGGGCGGTGAACGTCGAGATGGCGGCCAGGTCGCAGTCGGGCAGCCGGTCCAGCTTCTTGATGTCTGGCACCTGGTGGTACTCGACCTCGAAGCGTTTCGGCGTCATCCCCGCCACGGTGAGCAGTGACAGGCTGGGCAGGGAAGCGATCACCTCCCCGCGCTCCATGAAGCCGGGCATGGTCATGCCCAGGGCCGTCAGTTCCTCGTTGTAGGCGCGCACGCCGCTCATGGCTATCAATGCAATCTTCATCGTTCCTTCTCCTGTGGCTCAACCTCCCGGTCGTGATTGGGCTCCGGTATCATCGCGAACTATCGATGTGTTCGTTACGGTTGAGCGTTTGATTAATCAAATGGTACGGTCCTGTATCTGACGTTTCCATAACGCTTTGGGTTATAGTTGTGACTCTTGTATGACAGTTTGCCGATAGCGGTCCATTGGGTCGCGAATGTCTGTGCGATCGCGTGCAACGCGCAGCGACCGGAGGTAAAGGTGGCGACAACAGATGAGCGGTCTACGCCCGGGATGCGGGCGCTGCAGGATCGCCTCACCAAGCTGAGCGAGGCTAGTCTGCGCATCAACGAGGACCTGGACTATCACAGCGTGCTCCAGGAGGTCACCAACAGCGCCTGCGTCCTGACGGACGCAAAGTACGCCGCAGCAACGGTTCTCGATCAGGACAACCGGTTGGAGGAGTTCGTCAGCTCCGGCCTGACGCCGGAAGAACATCGCCATATGGCAGCCCTGCCGGGCAGCGCCGAATTCTTCCACCACCTGAACAATGTGCCGGAGCCATTGCGGATCAACGGCCCGGCCTCGTACTTGAGGTCGCTGGGCATGGCGGAGTGGGATCCGCTCGTGGCCATCACCTCCCTGCTGGTTGCTCCCATCCGCAATAAAGGCGTGCGGTTGGGTTTCATATGCGTGGCGAAAGGGGAAACGGGCGGCGAGTTCACCCGCGAGGACGAAGACACCCTCGTGATGTTTGCGTCCCAGGCGGCGCTGGTCATCGCCAACGCCAGAAGATACCGGGATGAGCGCCGGGCCAGATCCGATCTGGAAGCCCTGATAGACACCTGCCCGGTCGGAGTGGTGGTCTTCGACCCAAAATCCGGAGCGCCGGTGTCGTACAACCGCGAGACGCTGAGGATAGTGGAGAGCATCCGGCCGCCCGACCAACCCGTCGAGCAAATGATGGACATATTGAGCATCCGTCGGATTGATGGGCGAGAGGTCTCGCTCGAAGAGTTCCCGCTGGCCAACCGTCTGAGCACCTACACCGCCCTGCGCGCCGAGGAGGTCGTGCTGAGGGCGCCCGACGGCAGGTCAGTGACGGTGCTGGTCAACGCCACGTCCATTTACTCGGAGGATGGCAGCGAGATGGAGTCGGTGGTCGTGACGCTGCAGGACATGACGCCCATAGAGGACCTGGAGAGGCTACGGGCGGAATTCCTAGGCTTGGTCAGCTATGAACTGCGAACCCCGCTGGCATCCATCAAGGGCTCTGCCGCAACCCTCCTGGACGAGACGGCAGGCCTGCATCCCGCCGAGGCTCGCCAGTTCCACACGATCATCAACGACCAGGCCGACCGGATGCGCAGAATGGTGAGCGACCTCCTGGACACCGCCAATATCGAAGCCGGAACGCTGTCGGTGAGCCCCGAACCTTCGGACGTGGCGGCCCTGGTGGACCAGGCCGCAACCGCGTATGTCAGGGGAGCGGGCCGGAACGACCTGCAGGTGGATGTGACGGCAGAACTGCCCACCGTGATGGCAGACCGGGCACGCATCATCCAGGTGATCAGCAACCTGTTGTCCAATTCATCCAGGCATTCGCAGAGGTCATCCTCCATCAGCGTGAGTGCCGAGCTCGACGGTCTGCACGTCGCGTTTTCGGTGGTGGCTCCAGGTTTGAGCCTCCCGCCCGACCAATTGCCCAATCTGTTCCGGAAATACTCGCGTATCGATGGTGGCATGGTCGAACGGGACATCGCCGGGTACGGCTTGGGACTGTCCATCTGCAAGGGGATCGTTGAAGCCCATGGCGGCAGGATATGGGCGGAGAGCGAAGGTCCCGACCGGGGCGTCCGGTTCATCTTCACCATACCGGTCGCCGACCAGGCCATGCCAGCGGACACTGCCAATTCCCTTCGCCAGTCCGGCGGGTCGCGTGCCGGACCGACTGCGCCGGCACGTGTCCTGGTGATGGATGACAATCCACAGACCGTGAGGCACGTGCGCGATATCCTTGCCAAGGGCGGGTACACCGCGGTATTCGCCACCGGCCCGGATGATGCGCTGCACCAGGTTGAGTCGGAAAAACCCGACCTAGCCCTTTTGGATCTGGAGCTGCCGGGCGTCGACGGTTTCCAGTTGATGCAGGACATCATCGACATGGCAAACGTGCCGGTGATCTGCCTTTCGGCCCACGGTAGGGACCAGGACATCGAGCGGGCTCTCGACCTGGGCGCAGCCGACTACATGGTCAAGCCTTTCTCGCCCACTGAGTTGACGGCTCGGATCAGGGCCGCGCTTCGCAAGGCGGCTGCGGCCGACTCCGGCGATGAGGCGTCGCCATTCGCCCTGGGCGACCTGACCATCGACTACGCCCAGCGCCGGGTGGAAGTTGCGGGTCAGCCCATCCATCTGACGCCCATCGAGTACGAGATGCTGCGCGTCCTGTCGCTGAATGGCGGTCGGACGATCTCACACGAGCAGTTGTTGCGACGCGTTTGGCGCGTGACCAGCTCCGGTGATCCCCAGGTGGTTCGCACCCATATGCGCCGGCTAAGGCGCAAGTTGCAAGACGACGCGGACAACCCGACGTATATTTTCACGGAACCCCGGGTGGGATACCGCATGCCCGAGGCGGAAATCGCGGACTAAACCCGGCTTCGCAGACATGGTTCAAAGAGCGCCCGGGCAGGTTCGCGGCATTGGCCGATTGGTTCGTCGTCGCACGCCGCTTTGATCGGGCAAACTCGTGGCGCACCGGCGTCGCGCCCTCGGCATGGGAAAATTGTCGCTTCGGCGCTTTACGCTCCGGGACCGCTGCACGGGAATTGGCGCTCCACGCGGCGCGTCTGCGGCGGAGCGTTGTACGCTCAGCAGGGATCGTCCCACTGTGACGCCGGCCGCAGCCGCAGTTCTCGCAGGGTCTCGTCATCAAATGGGTTGCCACCCGACTCCAGCGCGCCGATCCACGACTCACGGCTGGGCCGGTAATGAGGGCGGCAGGTCGGTTTCTCCGAGGCGTCTACCCAGCTCAGAAAGACCCTGAAGTCCGCGACGGCTTCGTCGGCCGAGCCCATCACTGCGTGCACCAAGCCCCGGCTGTCGCGTCCCGGGCCGTCCGGTTCGCGCTGCAACGCCAGGTCGCAGAAGGGCAGCGCCTCCTCGTGCCGCCGTTGTACACCCAGTTGCCAACACAACGCGTTGTTGATCTCCGGATTCCGCGGGTCCCGTTCATGGGCTGCCCGCAAGTCAGAGTTGGAGAGATCCCAGTTCCCAGCTTCCGAATGCGCCAGCGCCCGGTTGTAGTACCCCAGCGCGTTGTTGGGTGCGAGGTCTATGGCTTTCGTGAAGTCGGCGATGGCCTGCTGAAAATCTCCGTCATGGTCTCTCTGCAAACGGGCGTTGCCCCGGTTCACCCAGGCCACCGCCAGGTCAGGGTCAATCTCGATCGCGTTTTCCAGGTCCTCGAAAGCTAGGTCGAGGTCGCCCTCGTGTTGCCGCTCCAGGTAAACCGCCGCCCGGTTCACGTACACGCCGGGTCCCTCCACGCCGGCGTCGATAGCCCGCTCCAGGTCATCCAACGCCCGGTTCAGGTCGCCCGCCCGATCCCTCGCTATGTAGGCCGCGACCCGGTTGAAGTACGGGGTTGCCAGGTGAGGAGCCAGTTCCGACGCCCGGGTCAGGTCGGCGATGGCCAGATTCTCGTCGCCCGGCCGGCCTCGTTCCAGGTAGGCCAAACCGCGAATGCCGTAGGTGTCGGCGGACCGTGGCTGTACCGACAGCACTTCAGTGAACCGCCAAATTGCCTCGTCCAGGTCGGCGTACTCGCCGCCCAGGTAAGCCTGGCCCAGCCGGTAGCGCAGATTGGCCAGGGCAGCGGGATCCGCAGGCGGACGCTCCAGAGCCTGATACAACACGGTCTTGGCCGGTTCATACTCGCCCCGCTGCAGGTACACCTGGCTGAGCGTCAGTAGCGCCACGGAACGCACCTCGGCGGTCAGGTCGATGTTGATGGCAGTGGGCAACCCGGACGGAGATGTGGCGATTTCCACAACCTGTGGGCCGAGCGACTCGTTTTGAGTAGGGGTGGAAGTCACGTTGGCCAGCACTCGTCCGCTGTCGTATTCCCCCCAGATCACGATGGCCGCCCCTGACTGCTCAGCGGCCGATAACGCCGCGCCGTGCCCCGGGACGGTTTCCACCCAATCGTCGGTTCTGATGCCCGCAAGGCCGGCGGCGGCGATCTCGCGATTGATGCTGTCCCGGAGGCGGCCACGGATGTTGAATTCCAATTGGCCCGCCGTGTAGTTGGCGAACGGCGCGATCACGATTAGCGCCTCGCCCGCTTCTGCCGCGGGAAGGTCCCGCTCGCCGGCAACATTGACCGGCGCCTCTCCGGTTGGCGCCACGGGATGGTCGGGCTCGCCGGAAAAATCGACGAGCGCGAGTCCCACCACGACACCCGCTGCCACTGCTACCATTGCGGCCGTGACGGCCACCCAGAGCCTCAACCGTTTGCGGGTTGGAGCCGGGGGCGGATCAGGTTCAGCCGGCGATACGGGCGTTATTCTGGGGGCCGGTTCCGCGAGCAATGCTTCGGGCGGAAGCGCTTCCGGCTCGAAGTCTGCCGCGATCAACAGCTCGTCCCGCTCTTCCGGCGTGAGCCTCAGCAACTCGGCGCAACGGAGGACATCCTCCCGGTAGCGAGGCCGAGCGGTGAGGCCCTCCTTCCATCGGATCAGGGTCGCGCGGCTCACGCCAACACGCCGGGCGAGGTCGGAATCGCTGAATCCCGACCGGTCGATGTGGGAAGTGAGCAGCTCGCCGAAATCTGGCAAAAGATACAATCCTGTCGCACAAAGCGGGCCGAGTGTTACACATCTGTCGTTCAGTGTACAACCGGTGAGCACCTAACCTTGACGTCGCCAAACCAAATCCAAAGGAGGCGATGAGATGAACCGAATAATGTCAAAGGCAATCGTTCCACTGGCCATGGCGCTGACGTTGGTCGTAATGGCCTGCGGCGGCAGCGAGGAGGCCGCCGCACCCGCCGCACCAGCGGCTGCTCCTCAGGCCGCACAGTCCGCCGCCACGTCAGTTCCAATGCCCGCGCACCCTGCCAGCGCAGCCGCGCAGCCGACGCCGGCAATGGCGGCCTCTGGGCAATCTCAGCAAGAGAGCTTCAACAACATCGGCGGATCCGCCACCGTCAACGACAAGCCCTATGATTTGACCTTCTTCCAGCACTACGGCGTCAACCCCTTCATCGACACGGAGGACGACCAACTCTCCACCTTCGCCATCGACGTGGATACCGCGTCATACACCATTGCCCGCAGGTTCCTGGACGATGGGCACCTGCCCGATCAGAACTCGATACGGGTGGAGGAGTTCGTCAACTACTTCGACCAGGGCTACGAAGCTCCCAACGATGACGCCTTTGCCATCCACGTCGACGGCTCTCCGTCGCCATTCGGCAACGGCAATCACTGGCTGATGCGCGTCGGGCTGCAGGGGAAAGAACTCCTCGATGAGCAGCGGCAGGACGCGACGCTGGTGTTCACCATCGACGTGTCCGGCTCCATGGAGCGCGAAGACCGGCTGGGCCTCGTGCAGCAGTCGCTCCGGCTCCTGGTGGACGAACTGCGCTCCGACGACAAGGTTGCCATTGTGACCTACGGGGACCGTGGGTCCGTGCTGCTCGAAGCCACCGAAGCCAGGGAACGGGGCAAGATCCTGCAGGCCATCGACTCCCTGGCGCCGGGCGGCTCGACGTACGTCGAGGACGGCCTGAAGGTCGCCTACAGGCTGGCGGTGGACGAAGTTCAGTCCGATCGCATCACCCGCGTCATGGTGCTCTCCGACGGCGTCGGCAACGTCGGCAACACCGGTCACGAATCGCTCCTGCGCGAGGTCCAGAGATATGTTGACCAGGGGGTGACCCTCACCACCGTCGGCTTCGGCATGGGCAATTACAACGACATCCTGATGGAGCAGTTGGCGAACGATGGCGACGGCGCCTACTACTACGTCGACACGCTGTCGGAGGCTCGCCGCATATTCGTCGATGACCTCACCGGAACCCTCCAGGTCATCGCCAGGGACGCCAAGGTGCAGGTCGAGTTCAACCCGGAGGTGGTCAGCCGCTACCGGCTCCTGGGCTACGAAAACCGGGACGTGGCCGATGATGACTTCCGCAATGACGAGGTGGACGCGGGAGAGATCGGCGCCGGACACAGCGTGACCGCCCTTTATGAGCTGAAACTCCGCGAAGGGGCCGAAGGCGTCATCGGCACGGTTTACATGCGCTACGAGGACGTCGGATTCAACGAGGTGGTCGAAATCAACCAGGAGTTCCACCACAGCGATCTGGCCGCCGCCTTTGAAGAGACTGCGCCAACGTTCCAATTGTCGGCGGTGGTTGCCGAATTCGCCGAGGTCCTGCGCGGGAGCTATTGGGCTCGTGAGGGCAGCCTCCAGGCCGTAGCGGGAGAGGCCCGCCGCGTACAACTGCTGCTCCCCGGTTTGACCGAAGTGACCGATTTCGCCAGCCTGGCTATTCAAGCAGCCAGCTTTGAGGCTGAGGCGGCCGACAGATAAACCCCGGACAGCAACACGGGATACCGCTGGAGACCTCCCCTCTTCCGAGAGGGGAGGTTTCGCATTCGGCTGGTAAATGGCCTCAAACCTGCGGAGATCTGGGATCCCGAGTTCTCGCAAGGTCGGGCGACCGTCCGCACCCTGCGGAGGTGACCAGCGTTTTGGCTCCAAAAGGCCGGCATACCGGACTTTCCCCCGCAGGGGCTTCCGCGAACGAGAGGCTCCCGGTTGGTGTCTCTGAAATGATCCATTCACCCAAGTCTGGCTATGTTGACCCCTGGCGTGTTCGGGAGCGACGTTCGCTGGGGTCGTCAACGCCTGCCGCGACGGAGGTGGTCTCTCCGTAACGTGAGGGGTTTGCCAGTACCAGCCCCCAGTTTGCCCCCGGCGGTTGGCGCGCAAGCAGCAGTTGCGCCTCGCGGGGGGTCAGGCGGCGTTGTGCAGGATCTTCACCAGAGACCGGGCGCGACACGAAACGTTGCCGGCCTTGATCCCGACCGAGTGTTGATCCAACTGAAAATTCGCCCCGCAACTGCGTTGTTATCCCGGTGGGCATCCGATCCAATCGGCCGTAACGCGCCGTCAGGTGGGATTCGAGCTATTTCGCCACCATGACGTGTGGGCCGAAAGCCAACGCTGCCTCTCCATTGGGAACGACAACAACGCCGGGGCTGTGTCCGTATCCAATATCGAGCATCCTGTTGGCCGCAGAATGAACCCATTCAGTGCGGATGGTTTCGATGACACGCGCTGTCCGCAGGTTGGCAACCCGTCCCACGCTCACGGTAACTCGGGAGCCAAACGGAACCGTGTTCCGGGAACCGCCGCGCGTTCCTGTCACCCTATTTGGCGAACCCTCGGGTCGTCCCGAGGCGGGTCGTAAGAGATCCCGGTCGCCTGCCCGGGGCGGCGGCAATGTCTTTGACTCACCCCGCGCCGCACCTATAATTGCGACCATAGCGCTTGAATAATTTTGACCACAGCGCTTGAAATTCCCGACTGCACGTTAAGGAGATTGCCATATGGCGACTTGGAAAATTGCGTATTTCAGCGGAGTAGGTGGACGCCCCCAGATCATGCTGGACAACGCCCCAGACGAATTCGACGTCACTCTGGTTGACCCTGCCTTGTCAGATCCCGAAAAAATCGAGCTGTGCCGCGACGCTGACGCCATCATCAGCAGTGATCTGTCACTCGACCTGATCCGGGCATGCCCCAGGGTCAAGTTGATCCAGACCCTCAGCGCGGGTTACGACCGGCTACCGCTCGAAGAAATCCTGGAGATGGGCATACCGGTAGCCAACAACGGCGGTGCCAACGCTATCTCAGTCTCCGAGCAGACGCTTGCCTTGATGATCGGGATCAGCAGGAATTTGATGGCGCAATGGGACAGCACCACCCGCCAACGAGCATGGCGCAGCGATCTCTACCAGACAGACCTGTCCGAGGTCACCGACAAGACGGTCGGCATCGTTGGGCTCGGGCGTATTGGTCGGCAGGTCGCCAAGCGGCTCACCGGGTTCGATACCCGCACCATCTTCTACGACATCGAGGAGATTCCCGAAGACGTGCAACGTGACGTGAAGGCCGAACCGGTCGCGTTCGACGAGCTGTTGGAAACATCCGACATCGTGAGCATGCACGTGCCGCTCACCCGGCGCACTCGCGGCATGATGTCCGACCGCGAGTTCAGCATGATGAAGTCCACGGCTTTCCTGATCAACCTCTGTCGGGGTCCGGTGGTAGATGAAGCGGCTCTGTACCGTGCGCTCACGGAAGGTCAGATCGCTGGGGCCGGACTGGACGTTTTGGAGGTTGAACCCACGCCGACGGATAACCCGTTGTTCGAGCTGGACAACGTCATTATCACGCCGCACATGGCGGGCCAAAGCCAGGAAACCGCCCTGCGCGCGGCCCACTTCGCCTACGGCAACATTATGCGCACGCTGTCCGGAGAAGAGCCGGAGTCTCTGGTCACGCCGGAGTAACCGACGCAAACTCACGTTCGCCACGACGGACGTGTTCGAGCATGGATGCACAGGATCTGTCAGGTTATCCATACCCTGTGCATCCACGGAAAAACGACATTGGCCGCGGTAAGGCTGCGCAAGGAGCAATCTCATGATTTGGTGCCGCTTTCAGGTAGGCGAAAAGATCAGCTTCGGGATCGTTGACGCCGGCCGGGTTACTGAGGTGTGGGGCGACCCGCTGGTTGATTACGCTGTCACCAGTCACACCTACTCCCTCGACCAGGTGAAGCTGCTGGCCCCGATCAAACCCGGGATGCTGTACGCAGCCGGGCCCAATTACCGGGGCCACGTTGAGGGTATGGCGGCACGTCGTGGGGCTCCGCCGGCTTATCCGGATCGCCCGTCGCCCAACTACCGGTCGATCCACGCCATCGTCGGCACTGAGGAGAACATCGTGGTCCCCACCGAATCCTCCGGCGCAGTCCAGCCGGAGGGCCAGCTGGCGGTGGTCATCGGCAAAAAAGCTCGCAACGTTCCGGTCAGCCAGGCGCTGGACTACGTTTTCGGCTACTCCATCGGCAACGACATCAGCCAGCGGCCCTGGCAGCAGGCCGACCGCACCATGTTCCGGGGCAAGAACTGCGACACCTGGAAACCCATGGGGCCGTGGATCGTCACCGACCTGGACCCTAAGGGATTTCGCATCGTCGTCCGCCACAACGGCGAGGTTTGGGAGGACTTCTCATCGGCGGATCAGATCTGGGATACCGCCACCTGGATCCACGAGCTCAGCAAGTACGCCACACTTCACCCGGGCGACGTCCTCTGGATGGGCACCGAGGGAGCGGACGGTGACATGTTCCCGGGAGACACCATCGAGGTCGAAATCAGCGGCATCGGGACGCTGCGCAACTACGTGGTGGCGGAGGAGTAGCCGGTAATCATTGCATTTTCCGATCCGCCACTCGCTGCATGTCGCAGGGACGCCTGTGACTTGGCCGGGGAATGTTCCGTTGAAATGCCGGCAGCGAGGTCAGACGGTTCGTTGTAGCCCGTTATTGTTGTGTCCGAAAAGCCTGGAACGACTCGAGCATCCGACTGAGCGCGCCTTCGTATTCAACGCTTTCGACGCAGCGTGAAAGCGTTACGGTGATCGCCGGCGGCGGATGACGCTGTTCCAACTGGGTGGGGACCAGGAGCCGTTGGACGGCGGTGTTGCAAACCTTCTCCGGGTCGACAGACGCATCCAATCGGGTTTGGTAGAGCGCCTTGTTGCCGTTTTGTTCGATCACCTCCACCGATTTGGGCTCCGCAATCACGGAGACCTCCCCCTCCTGGTATTCGAAGGGTTCTCGCCACGACCTGCTGAGCGCAAGGAACAAGGTTTCGGTGCTGTCCGCGTAATAGCGCGCCGGCTTGATACTCACCTGCATTCGCGCCTTGCCATCGGGGGAGGCAAACTCAGCTTCATCGCAGGAGGATTGCTCCCGGGTCCACAAGGCTGGAACGTCCACGCGGAAATTTGGCTTGATGAAGCAATTACCGGGGTTGTTCCGGTCGATATTGTGGTTATAGCTTGACCAGGCCACGGGCGTTGGCGATGGCGTTGGGAAAGGAGTCGCCGTGGGCGCGGGCGTGGGTGGAACGGTAGGCGGAGGTGTGGGTGCCGGTGTTTCGGTTGACGCTGGAGCAAGCGTTGGTTCCGGCGTTGCCTCTGGAATTTCGGTTGGCATCGGAGTGACGGTGGGAGCCGGTGAGGTAGGAGGCGCTGCGGCAGTCGGCATTGGCCGTTGGGTTGCAGGCGGGAGCACCGTCGCGGTGGGCGTCGGGGGCTCGATTGTCGCTTGGTCATTCGCCGGCGCAGGTTCACCGCCACACGCCAGAGACACCAGCGCCATCAGCGCAAGCCCGGCCACGATTTTTGCATACGGATGTGCCATGACAACCATTTCTGGTTGAATATTGGCAAACATAGTCCTTTGCGTGTTTGGTATTCTGTCCGCAGATTTTTGTGCAAACTAGCGATTTATGAGCCTTGGCTGTTTCACATCGTGGCCGTAAGGGCCGAATGAGACGCGAACCGCCCGCAATACAGCAGCGGAATTGGCCAGTCCACTGCAAATCGATCAGCCGCTATCCGGGTCACTTCTCGCGTCCAGGACCGCGCTCGAGTGGCGCGACACGGTTCACCGGTACGTTACATAACCGTTCTTCAGGTCCCACGCTGCCGCATCGCGTTCCCGGTTTCCCGGCTCTCCGTATCCGCCCCCTCCGGAGGACAGGCAGATAATGTGGTCGCCCGGGTTGACCAGGACGCCCACCTCCTTGGAGCCCAGGACGCGCTCGGTGCCGTCGGAGACGATCTTATAGTGGTGCGGCCGTCCCTCGGCGCCGCCAAAGAGGCCGAAGGGTGGGACCACCACGCCGTCGCCGGCGGTGTTGAGCAGGGCCGGCCCCTCACCTTCGTAAACCAGGTCACACACCGCTCCCAGGCCGCCGCGCCACGCTCCCGGCCCGCCCGAGTCTGGAAGCAGCTCGTGACGCTCGATGAATAAGGGGAACCGCTCTTCCGTCACCTCGATGCTGGGGGACCGAATGCCGCCGGCCACGTTGATTTCGCCCACGTTGGACCAGCCATCGAAACCCTCCGACGCTCCCCCGCCGCCCCGGGCCAGGAAGAAGTGCCAGATGAACTGCCGCCCTGTCCTGGGATCCATGCCCGTGATGGCGTAGCGCAAACGACGGGAGAAGCCGGCGGACACGGCGGCCGGAATCGCGGGAGCCAGCGCCTTGAACACCGCCTCAACCACCTCCTCGGCGCAGTGGTTGGTGCTCATGCACACCGGAGCCGGCGGGTTGGCGTTGACCACCAGGCCGCGCGGAGCGACGATTTGAACCGGCCGCATGGAGCCCTCGTTGCGGGCCACATCCATGGGGGCCAGATACATGATGGCGGCGTGGGCCAGTGACCGCGTGTTGGCGTAGGCGCTGTTGATGAACCCCTCCACCTGCGGGCTGGATTCGCTGAGGTCGATTGTCATGGAGTCGCCGGCAATGGTGACCGTCGCCCGTATGGGCACCAGCTTGCTGTCGAAACCGTCGTCGTCCACCAGCGATTCGCCGCGGTAGACACCGTCTGGCCAACCGGAAATGAACTGCCGGACCTGCCGCTCGGTGGCCGCCAGGATCTCGGATACCACCTCCATCAGCCGGTCGGCGCCGTAGTCCGCGAGCAGCGATCGGATTCGCTGCGCCGCCAGCGTCACGGAACCTATCTGTGCGTTGAGGTCGCCGAGGAAATTCTCCGGTTGTCGCACATTGGCCGACATCATCTGGAGCAGGTCGTTACGGGGTACGCCCTTGTCATAAAGCCGCAACGGAGGTATGCGGAGGCCCTCCTGGAATATCTCGTTGGCGCCCGGGTTGTAACCTCCGTGGGTGCCTCCGCCAACGTCGCTGTGATGCGCGCGGTTCACTCCGTAAAACAGGGGTTGTCCCTGGTGAAATACCGGACGGATGATGGTGATGTCCGGCAGATGGCTGCCGCCGAAATAGGGGTCGTTCAGGATGAACAGATCACCGTCGTGTATATCCTCGCCGAAATAGTCCCGGACCGCGGCGCCGGCTACCGGCAGCGCGCTGATGTGCACCGGGATGCCCTCGCCCTGGGCCACCAACTGGCAGTCGCCATCGAGGATAGCGGTGGAAAAATCCCGGCTGGAGTTGAGTATCTGGGACATGGCCGTGCGTAGCATCGCCTCGGTCATCTCCTGAGCGATGGACTCCAACCGGTGCTCGACCACTGCCATGGTGATCGGGTCGTTGTGCGCGGCGCCGTCCGCAGTGTCGGTCCGGGTGGAACTGGCCGCTGTGGTCTGTCCGCCCGGGGTGACTTGCTGACTCACCTGCAACTCCACCCCACCCATGGCGTCGACCGTGGCGCGGTCTCCGGGCCACATCAGGATAGTGGTGCATTCCGATTCCAGGATCGCCGGGCCGGTAATTTCCGTGCTCGCGGGCAATTGGTCCGCGGCGTAGATCTGCGCTTCGCACCAGTCCTCCAGGTAGACGCGGCGAGAGCCGACAGGTGCTGCCTGGTCCCCAGCCTCCATCTGGTCCAACTGGGCAATCCTGGGCAGTTTGCCTACCGCCACCGATCGCAAGGTGACCAGCCGTACCTCCTGGTCCTGCTGGTTGTACGAGTAAAGCTCCTCGTATCTGCGATGGAAATTGGACGTGAGTTCGGCCAGGAACTCTGTGTCCGGCAGCGCGGGATCGGGCAGCGGCACCGTGACTTCATAGATTTGGTCCAGGTATCGCATATCGGCCGAATACTGGATTTCCACCGCCGCCGGGACGACGCCCTGGGAGAGCAGTTTTTGCCGTCCTTGTTCCCCCAGTTCCGCCAAAATGGTTCGCAGCTCGTCCAGGTCAAGCCGGTCCAGACTCACCGGGTATGATCGGAAGAAGTCGTACCTGATGTCAGTGTTCAGCATCCCGTATGCAGACAACACGGGTGCCGACGACGGGATGTACACCTTCCCCACCTGCAACTGCCGGGCCACCTCGGAGGCGTGGAGACCCGACGCTCCCCCAAATCCCATCATGCTGAACTCGCGCGGGTCAACGCCGCGTTGCACCGACATCAGCCGGATCCCCTCGGCGATGGTGGTGCACACGACCTTGAACACGCCAAACGCGGCATCCGCGTCTGAGAGATTGAGCGGAGAACCGACGTGGTCAGCGAGCGCCTGCTGGGCCGCTGCGGTGTCCAGGCTGGCTCGACCCCCGAGGAAGTTGCTGGCATCCAGGTAGCCCAGCGCCAAACTCGCATCGGTTACGGTTGGGTTGACGCCGCCCTTGCGATAGCACGCCGGGCCGGGATCCGCGCCGGCGCTGTCCGGGCCTACGTGGAGGATGCCACCTTCATCCACTCTGGCGATGCTGCCGCCGCCGGCGCCCAGGGTGTGGATATCGATCATCGGAGCGGCAATCTTCCAACCGGCCTCGAACTTCTCGTTGGTGATGTGCGGGACACCGTTTTCGATCAGCGAAATATCCGTGCTTGTCCCGCCCATGTCGAAGGCGATGATCTTTGGTTCCGCCAACAGCTGTCCCAGGTACGCAGCGGCGCTGACGCCTCCGGCCGGGCCCGACAGAATGGCGCGCACCGCCATCCGGCGGGAATCGTCGATTGGCGCAACCCCGCCGTTGGACTGCATGATCAGCACGTCCTTCAGTTGCGGGTAAGATTCGAAGCGCTCACCCAAATGGGCAAGATAGCGGCTGAACACCGGACCAACGTAGGAGTTGATCACCGTCGTGCTCAGGCGGTCGAACTCCTTGATTTGAGGGATCACCTCGTGGGAGAGGGAAGTGTAAAGATCAGGGAATCGGCGACGTATTATTTCTCCCGCCTGTTGCTCGTGCGAAGGATTGAGGTACGAGAACAGGAAACAAACCGCCAGCGCTTCGGCTCCCTCTTGAACCAGGTATTCCAGTTGTTGTTCCAGCGATTTGGTGTCCAGCGGGCGGTGAACGACGCCGTTCGCCCTGATCCGTTCCGGGACGTCCACCCGCAGATAGCGGGCAGCCAGCGGTTCCACGGGCGTCATCCGCAGGTTGTACCGGTCTTCTTTCAACCCCTCGCGCATCTCCAGCAGATCGCGGAAACCGTCGGTGGTGATCAGTCCCACCTTGGCGCCTTTCCGCTCCACCAGCGTGTTGGTGGCGACCGTTGAGCCGTGGATCACCAGGTCGGTGTCTCCCAGCATTTGTTCCGGCGACAAACTGTACGCGGCGGCGGCTTCCCGCAGGCCGATCATGACGCCCTGAGAGGGGTCGTCGGGAGTGGTCGGCGTTTTGAAAAAACGAGGCCCCCCGGTTTCGCCGACCACCACGAAGTCTGTGAACGTGCCTCCGACGTCTATCCCGATTTTGTACACCTGGGACCTCCTCGTTTTGCTGGCGGCAACCGTGCCTGACCGGCAGCATCATACGCCATCCAGTTCGCGGGTTCAGCGACTCCGCATTGATTTGTTCCAGGGGACCCGGGCCGGCGCAGCCGTGCCCTGGCTGATGCATGTCGTTTGCCGGGATTCCTACCCACAGATATAATTCTTGGCGTCGATGGTGCCCAACTCGCTCAGGTCGGCCCATAGTGGCCATGATAAGCACCGGTGGCACTTGAGGATGTCCCCAGGATTTTGCACCTGAACTTATGCTGCGTCGCGCGCTGAGTAACGCCCAGGGTTTGCGAATAGCTCATTGTCCGCGGCACGATTCTTGCCAAGGCCGGCCCATGACCAAATAACGGCAAGGGCACAAAGTCCTATGCAGTCGGCGGGGTGGCCGGCCCACCTACCAGACCAAATCAACCAACGATTACCTGATTGGAGTTTTTTCTATGAAGTTCGGCATTATGGCGATGCCCCAGCATCCATCAACCGACTCCGCCACGCAGCGATTCCACGAAACCGTGGAGTTGACGCGGTTGGCTCGGGACGCCGGGTTCAGTTCGATCGCCTGCGGCCAGCATTTCCTTTCGCCGCCGTACCAGAACCTCCAGAGCATCCCGTTGCTGGCCCGGTTGGCCGCCGATTCGGGCGACATGAAGCTGGTGCTTTCCATTCTGCTGCTGCCTCTGTATTCACCCGCTGACGTCGCGGAAACCGTAGCGACGCTGGACGTAATCAGTGACGGTCGCGTGGTGCTGGGCGTCGGCCTTGGATACCGTGACATCGAGTACCAGGCGTTTAACGTAGAGCGGCGGCATCGGGTTGGGCGTTTCCTGGAAAGCCTGGAACTCGTCCGCAGGCTGTGGACCGAGGACGAAGTCACATTCCACGGCAAGCACTTCAATCTGGACAACGCGACCTGTGCTATTCGACCGGTGCAGCAGCCGCATCCGCCAATGTGGGTCGCGGCCAACTTTGACACTGTGGTCCGCAGAGCCGGTGAACTCGGCTTGCCCTGGTTCGTCAATCCCCACGCCACCCTGGCAACCCTGGAAAGGCAGACGGCGATCTACAAGGAGGGCCTGGCTGCCGGTGGACAAGAGATGCCCGCCGAGATGCCCATAATCAAGGAGATGCACATCGCGCCGACCCATGAAGAGGCGGTCCGGAACGCGCAGCCCTATATGGAAGCCAAGTATCAGGCCTACGCCGACTGGGGCCAGGACAAAGCCCTGCCCGGCGAGGAGGACTTCCGGATTCCATTCGAAGAACTGGCCCGCGACCGGTTCATCCTCGGCAGCGGGGAAGAGGTAATCCAGCAGATCGAAGACCACCACCAGCGTGTGGGCGCGAACCACTTCATGTTCCGGATCTGGTATCCGGGCATGGATGCCCGCATGGCGATGCGTGTTGTGGAACAGATGGGCGACACGGTCATTCCGTACTTCGAAAGCCGGTACGGCGCCGAGAACTGACCCCTGCGGTTGACTGGGCCAACTGACCGTCCATATACTGCTACGGGCCCAAACTCGGCGACAAGGTTGTATGCCTGCAAGATTCGACGGGTTTCGGCCGGATGCCGATGAGCAATAAAAAAATTGTCGTAGTCGGTGGCGGTACGGGCAACCATACCACCCTGACTGGACTGCGTTCCCGTGAATGCGATGTCACGGCGATAGTCGCGATGAGCGACAGCGGAGGCAGCAGCGGTCGCCTTCGCGACGAGATGGGCCACCTGCCGCCCGGGGACCTGCGCCGCTGTTTGATGGCCCTGGCTTCCGACTCCGCTGAATCCAACTTGATGCGGCGGCTTTTCGACTATCGTTTTTCCACCGGCGACGGGCTGAACGGCCACAGTTTCGGAAACCTGCTCCTGGCCGCCCTCACCGAAGTCACGGGAGACACGATCACCGCAATTGATGAGGCGGCGCGAATTCTCGGGATCCGAGGCACGGTGCTGCCGGTCACCTTGACGCGGTCTACCCTGTGCGCCCGGCTGGTTGATGGCTCGGAGTTGACCGGAGAGTCAGCCATCGACCTGAGAAATGACCGCCTCGACGTCGCCATCGATTACATCCATTTGGACCCAAAGGCGTACGTGTACCCGCCCGTTCTGGACGCAATCGCGGAGGCCGACGCCATCATACTGGGCCCCGGCGACATATACACCAGCGTGTTGCCAAATCTGTTGGTTGAGGACGTCGCGCAGGCGATCAACGATTCCGATGCCATCAAGATCCACGTTTGCAACCTGATGACCAAGCCCAACGAGAGCGCGGGGTTCCGCACCTCCGATTTCCTCGCCCTCCTGATGGAATACCTGGGAACCAGCCAACCCCTGGATTTCCTGCTAATCAACAACACGCCGGCGCCCCCGAGGTTGTTGGAACGCTACGCCGCAGAAGGCCAACATCCGGTGGCTGTCGACGAGCCGGCCTCTCTGACCATGGTCGGGCGAATAGTGCAGAGACCGCTGATGGCGCCCGGAGTTTTCATCCGCCACAACCCGACCGCATTGGCGGCGGCGATCATGGATCTCGTCGACGCCGCGGGCGGAACACGCCGGGAGACGGCAACTGCGCCATTGGTTTTCGACTGCGACGACCTCGGCGACGTGCTGGTGCCGCAAGAAACCATGACCGTTGGCAGCGCGAACGCTGACGGTGACTGATCCCCCGGTGACATAGGAATGTGCGGTATCGTAGGATACGTGGGCGACCGTCCCGCGTGGCCCATCGTCGTCGAGGGTCTGCGGCGCCTGGAGTATCGAGGATACGATAGCGCCGGCGTTGCGGTGCTGGGCACCGAATCCGGGCTGCAGTTGCGGAAGACTGTGGGTCGGGTTGTGGGGTTGCTCCACGACGCGAGTTGCCCGGCTCCTGACGGATCAGCCGGCCTCGGTCACACCCGTTGGGCTACCCACGGCCGACCGTCGGAGGCCAACGCGCATCCGCACACCGATTGCACCGGTCAAATTGCAATTGCTCATAACGGGATCGTCGAAAATCACGTCGCCCTCAGGGCTGAACTGAAGCGAATCGGCCACAGGTTCAAGTCTGAAACCGACACGGAAGTCATTGCGCATCTGATTGAGGATGCCATGAACGACGGCCTTGGGCTGCCCGCCGCCATGCTGCACATCAGTGGGCGAGTGCAGGGCCCCCAGGCGATAGTGGCGGTGCATGACGGCGACCCTGACAGCCTGTGCGCCCTGAAACTCGGGAACGCCGGTGGCGTCGCCGTCGCTCACCATGACGGTCAGGGGATCGTGTCCAGCGACTTGCCGGCGCTGTTGCCCATCGTGGGCCGCCGTGGCCACTTGCCGGTGGGTTTTTTGGAGGATGGAGAAGTTGCGGTCGTTACTCGGCAGGGGATCTCCTTCCTGGATCGCCATGGTCGGCGCATCGATAAACCCATGCTGCACGTCAATCTGGATGACGTCCTGGTGGAGCGCGGCGGGTTCCGTCATTTCATGCTCAAGGAAATCATGGAGCAGCCCCAGGCCGTTACCGCCGCTCTCCGGGATCGCGTGGACTTTGCCCGAGGCCTGGTGACTCTGCCCGACCTCGCCATCGCTGATCGCGAGTTGTCCGAAGTGAAGCGAGTGGTCTTGATCGGGTGCGGCACGAGCCTGAACGCCGCGCACGTGGGCCGACACCTGGTGGAGCGGCTAGCCGGCGTGCCCGCCGAGGCGGAATCCGCGTCCGAGTTTCGCTATCGTGAACCATTCCTGGATCCGTCGACGCTGGTCGTGGCCATCGGCCAATCCGGCGAAACTGCCGACACGGTGGCCGCGATGGAAGCGGTCCGTTACAGCGGGGCCCGACTAGTGACCATATGCAACGCGCCGAACAGCCAGGCCACCCGGTTGGCGGATCATGCGCTGCTCATGGGCTGCGGGGTGGAGGTGGGCGTCGCCAGCACCAAGACTTTCCTGTCATCGCTGACGCTGCTGAATCTGCTGGCGATCCGATTGGGCACGGCCCGTAGCCACCTGAATTCAGGAATGTCGCGCGATTTGGTTGAGGGACTGGCGAGGCTGCCCGGGAACGTTGCCGACGCTCTGGATGCCGCCCCTGAGGTGGAGCGCCTGGCGCGACACTACTACGGCCAGAGCAACTTTTTGTACCTCGGGCGGGGCATCAACGCCCCCGTTGCGACTGAAGGGGCGCTCAAACTCAAAGAGGTCAGCTACATCCATGCCGAGGCCTACGCCGCCGGCGAAATGAAGCATGGCCCCATCGCCCTCATCGATCACGCGATGCCGACGCTGGCCCTCGCTCCCGGCGACGACCTTTACGACAAAATAGCCAACAACGTACAGGAAGTGAAGGCCAGGGACGGAGACGTGTTGGCGGTCCTCACCCGGGGCGATGATCGTATTTCGCAATTGGTGGATCATGCGATGTTTATCCCGGAAACGCCTCCAAACCTGACGCCACTGATCGCCACGATCCCGCTGCAGTTGTTTGCCTACCATATCGCCGTTCGACGGGGTTGTGACGTTGACCAACCCCGGAACCTGGCAAAGTCCGTAACCGTCGAATAATCGACACTCGTACGCCACGGGAGCGGGTGTGCATACCGAACCCCCGCTGTCCTGGCCGCCTCTGGTCTGGCATGGACTGATCCGACGCTGAAAGGCGGCCGTCTATCGAACACATTGTGCTCAAAGCTTTCTAGCCGATCCCGAAGAGTGAGCACACCCGGAACGGTGCGAAGCAACTCCGGCGATGCCCCGGATGTCCACCCGTTCTTTGGTGGGTAAGACCCTGCCTGCCAATGACTGCACGATCGATGATCCCTTGCCAGCCAGCTGCGACGTTTGGCTGCGAGAATCCACCAGGGAGGGGTTTGGCAGAATGTTCCCGAGGGGATGGAGCAGGGCAACCCGGAGATCGGAGGAAGTGCTGGTGGGCTGTAGCTACCACTACAGTAGCGCGAGCCGGGATTCCTGGCCGAGGCTCCACAAGGAGCTACAGACCGAATCGCGCGGCTCCTTGCCCACCTCGAAATGCGCGCGGACCTCGGTCGCAAGGCAAAAGACTTGGTTCACGACCATTTCATCCTGGCGCGCCTGCTGTATGATTACATGGTTGCGGTTCGTCGGGCCCGAACCTTCGCCTGATCGACCGCGCAACTCGCTGGCGCCACACGGCGCCGGGTCGAGGAATGGGACAACATGCCACGCACCACATTGCTCGTGATGATCGACGGGTTGGACCCGGAATACCTGGCCGCATGTCCAGCGCCCAATCTGCAGCGCTTTGCCCGCGACGGGTTCCACGTGACCGGCGGCGGCATGATGCCCAGCGTGACCAACGTCAACAATACGACCATGGTCACCGGGCACTATCCTGCCCAGCACGGCATCGTCTCCAACTACTGGTTGGATCGGCAAGCGGGGATCGAAGAGTACGTCGAGTCGGGCAAGTTCATCTGTGCCGAGACCATATTCGCCCATTGCCGCCGGCGCGGCGGACGGTCGTTGCTCGCCGCATCCAAGGACAAGCTGAGGCGCCTGCTGGGCGACGACACTGATCTCGCGTTCTCGTCCGAAAGCCCAACTGCCGATGCCGTGACCGCCGCCGGCGACCCGCCTGACATCTATTCCCTCGAGGTCAATGGCTGGACCATCAACGCTGCCCGGTCCGCGTTGAAAGCGCAGCATTACGACCTTGCGTTCATTGCCACCACCGACTATGCGATGCACGCTCACGGACCGGAACATCCGGAATCGCGCCGGCACATTTCAATCCTCGATGAAGCGCTGGGGCGGTTGGTAGATGAGGTTCCCGATGTGCAGTTGCTGATCACCGCGGACCACGGCATGTCGGACAAGCGGCGCATGCTCAACCTGCCGGCCGTGTTGCGAAAGCACGGCATCGCCGCTCGGGCCGTGCCGATCATCAAGGATCTCTATGTGGTGCATCACTCGAATCTCGGAGGGTGCATCTACCTGCACCTCGACGATTCGGCTGCCATCGGCGACGCGTTGGGCATCCTGCGGCAAACCGAAGGCATCGAGGAGGCGCTACCCAGGGCCGAAGCGGCCGAGCGTTTTGTCCTGATGGAAGAGCGCATCGGAGATATCGTTGTCACCGGCGCGGCTGACGTTGTGTTCGGTGACCCCACTGAGGTTACCCTGCCGGCGGGCCTGCGCTCTCACGGGTCTGCCCACGAGCAGCAGGTGCCGATAGTCGGTTACGGCGGGGACTTCGGCGGTTTTGAGTTTCGTGAGAACCGGGACCTGGGCCGGTACGTATCAGAACGCGTCCTCGGCTGACGGCAGCGAAGAACTCGAGGAGGAACCCTTGACTACGGTGGAAGTGCGGGCCCCGGCCACGACTGCCAATCTCGGCCCCGGTTACGATTGCCTGGGCATGGCCCTGGATTTGTGGAACACGCTGACCGTGGAGGTTCTCCCGGCCGGCTCCGAACCGGCGGTGGTTGTTTCAGGCGAGGGCGCCGGTGAATTGGACGTCGACACCCAGAATTTGACCTACCGGGCCATGGAGTTTCTGTTCAACGAAGCCGACGTCCCGATCCCTCCCCTGTCGCTGCGATGCGAAAACACGATACCACTCAGCCGGGGCATGGGCAGCAGCGCCGCGGCAATTTCCGGTGGCCTGGTGGCGGCCAACCGGCTGCTCGACGACGCCTTCGGCCATGATGATCTGCTGGAAATGGCCGCAACCATCGAAGGCCATCCCGACAACGTTGCTGCCGCCATCCACGGAGGCATGCGGTTGGTGGTGCTGGAAGACAACCGCTTGTACACGGCGCCCATTCGCGTTCCGGAAGACATGCAGGCGGTTCTATTCATCCCTGACCGGCGGATTGCCACCGCGGACGCCAGGCGCGTATTGCCGGGTCAAATTTCCGTCGCCGACGCGGTGTACAATATGAGCCGGACCGCCTTGCTCGTGGCGAGCATGGAATCGGAGCACCCGGAATACCTCAACATTGCCACCCAGGATCGTCTGCACCAACCCTACAGGCAAACTATCTTCCCGCAAATGAAGGTGATTTTTGCTGCCGCCCAGGCGGCCGGCGCGTTCGGCGTCTTCCTGTCCGGAAGTGGAAGCACAATCCTGGCCTTCGCCCGTGATCGAGCCATGACCGTCGCCTACGAAATGTTCGACGCCGCTCGACTCGCTGGGGTCGAAGGGCGCGTGGAAGTGACGCAGCCCACGACTCTTGGGGCGCACGTGGCGACCCCTGTCCAGGATGACTAGGGGAGACCGGCGTCATCCAACCGATCGGCTTGTTGGTCCATGGGGGTACCGCCACACCCAGGCCGTCCATGCAACTCTGATGTCGCTTTACGTTCACAAATACGGCGGCAGTTCCGTCGCCGACGCAGCAAAGATCGTCAACGTCGCGCGTCGTATCGCCGCGGTGCATGACCAGGGTCACCAGATTGTCACGGTGGTTTCGGCGATGGGCGACACCACCGATGAGTTGATCGATCTGGCGCGCACCGTGTCCAGCGAACCAGACCCCCGAGAGTTGGATTTCCTGCTGTCCACGGGAGAGTTGGTATCGATCACATTGCTGTCCATGGCGTTGCGCAGTCTTGGCTATGACGCCATCAGCCTGAGCGGGCCGCAGGCAGGAATCAGAACGGACAACTCGTACGGCCGGGCACGCATTAGTCAAGTTGACCCGGATCGAGTTCGGCGCGAGCTGGATGCGGGCCGGCTCGTCATAGTAGCCGGTTTCCAGGGTCTAACCCCCGACGACGACATCACCACCCTCGGCCGAGGAGGTTCCGATACGACTGCGGTCGCCCTGGCCGCCGCTCTGCGGGCCGACCGCTGCGACATATACACGGACGTCGAGGGGATCTATACCGCTGATCCCAGGGTAGTTCGCAAAGCCGCGAAAATGCCCGAAGTGGGCTACGAAGAGATGCTGGAACTGGCCGCCGCGGGAGCCAAGATGCACCCCAGGTCCATCGAACTGGGGGCGGTTTATAATGTTCCAATCTACGTGGCGTCGAGTTTCGTCGACGCGCCCGGGACACTCATACATCAGGCATCGGACGACAAGCAGATGGAAGACCGGATCAAGGTTACTGGTATCGCGTACCAAACCAATGTTGCCAAGGTGACGGTGTGCGGAGTCGCTGACAAACCCGGCGTGGCGGCGGCGTTGTTCGAACCACTGTCCGCCGCCGGCATCAGCGTGGACACCATCGTCCAGAACACCAGCGCGGACCGGATGACCACGGACATTAGCTTCACCGTCACCACCGACGACCTGCCACGCGCCCTGCGTGTCATTGAACCCCTGGAAACCACTCTGGTGGATGGCCAGGTTATCAGCGATCCGACCCTGGCATCGGTGAGCGTCGTCGGATCGGGTATGCAAAACACCCCGGGTTACGCATCGAGGATGTTTCGCATCCTGGCGGATGGCGGAATCAACATCGACATGATCACGACGTCGGAAATCCGCATCTCTTGCATCATCGGTCGCGAGCAGGCGCAGGAAGCGGTCCGTTTGCTGCACCAGGGCTTTGAACTGGACAAATCCCATTAGGTGGTCTCGGGCCGGACGGTGATGTCCGCTTGCTACCTGTCCGTCATCATTCCGGCCTACAACGAGGAGCGCCGACTTCCCGAGACGCTTGAAGCCGTCTGCGGCTACCTCGCCACGAAGGCGTACGGGTGGGAGATCATAGTCGCCGACGACGGGAGTGACGACACAACCGGCGACGTCGTGGTCCGCGTGGCGCAAGACGAGGCGCGCGTCCGGCTGCTCACCCTGCCGCATCGGGGCAAGGGATGGGCCGTCAAGAACGGGATGCTCGCGGCCCATGGCGAATACCGCTTCCTGTGCGACGCCGACCTTTCCATGCCCATCGCTTTGTTGGACCGGCTTCTCCCCGGACACGATGCGCCGGCGGAGATCACCATCGGGTCGAGGGAGGCCCCTGGCTCCCGGCGCTTCGGCGAACCTCGACGACGATGGCTGATGGGGAGGGTATTCAACGCCATGACGCGGATTCTGGCCACGCCGGGCATCGCCGACACCCAATGCGGGTTCAAGGTATTCCACGCTACCGCCGCCGAGACTCTCTTCGCCTTGCAGACATTGGACGGCTTCGCGTTCGACGCCGAGATCCTGTTTCTCGCCCGCCGACGCGGGTTCCGCGTAGCCGAGGTCGGGATTGACTGGCATTACCGGGCCGAGAGCAAAGTGCGACCGGTACGCGACGGATGGCGCACTTTTCGCGACCTGATTATTGTTCGCTATCGGTCGCTAACCGGCCGCTACGATCCGTGATCGCATGACATAAAAGGCGCTAGGTCAAGGGCAAAATAGACCGGTACGACAAATCGTCAAAATCGGCTGTCGTTATAGGTTGATGATATGCCCCAAGTGGGTGTAATCGTATATTGAAACATCGTTAATGGTCTGGGCTGGGCAGTCGATAGGTGGTAGAGGTCAATAATGGTGAATAAGATGTCTGATGCGCTAGAGCGCGCGCCCGTAGGCGATCCAACGGACAGCCGCGCCAGGATACAACTGGGAAAAGAAGCGATCCGTTGCGCGCTGAACGGGGAATGGGAGCAGGCCGTCGCGGTAAATCGGCAAATCCTGCACCTCTGTCCCACCAACTGTGAAGCCTCCAACCGGTTGGCAAAAGCCCTGATGGAGCTTGGACATTTTGCCGAGGCCCGTCATACCCTCGAGCAGCTCCGCCTGCATTCACCTTCCAACGTAATCGCCCGCAAGAATCTCGCGCGGCTCGATCAGCTCGAAAGCCGCCCCGGTGAAGGCCGCTCGCAATCGGCGGTTCCGGGAAAATCTCCGGGCATGTTCATCGCCGAGAGTGGTAAATCATGCACCACAACCTTGTGCCGACAGCCGGTCGCGTTGGAAACCACCTCAGTCAGCGCCGGTGACGTCGTGGCGTTGGACGTCCGGAATGACGGGATTTCCGTCAATACCCTGGACGGGCAATACCTGGGCACGCTACAACGGCGATTGGGGCGGCGTGTCAACAAGCTGATGGCTGGGGGAAACCGCTACGAGGCTGCCGTGGTCGGAATCGAGGCGGACGGCCTATCGGTCATTCTTCGCGAAATTGGCCAGGCTCCCGCTTTGCGTCACGTGGTCTCATTTCCGGCGCAGGTGAGCGAACCACATCGGTCGTACACGGTGGCAGAACCTGATGAGTTCATGCCGCCGGTCAACGAAGATCCGGAACAGGCTCCGGCGGACACGGCTGACCCGGATGAATCCGTAGACGGTACCGAAACCGCGGCAATGGATATGCCCGACGACACATCCGTCGAGTCGGTGGGGATCGATGAGATACCCACCCTGGACACCGACGACGATTCCCCGTCCTGGTCGCCGGTGACGCCGCCCTCGGACGACGAAGAGGATTGGGACTAACCGCGCGATACCCGGTGCCGCGCGGTTACGCCTGCCCAGCTCCGCGAGCGCGCGAATCCAGGCTTACCGCAAGACTGGACCGGAACGGGCGCACCCGGTTGTCCTGGTGCGGCACACCCATGGGAACCACGAATACCGCCTCCTGTCCGGCCGAATGAGGCCCGAAAAACTCAACAACGGAATCATCGTAGAAGGTCAGTCCAGTGGCTCCCAGCCCGAGCGCGTGCGAAGCGAGATAGACCCGCCCGCCGATGATGCCGGCTACCGTCTGCGCCATCCGATAACCCCGGGTCCCGAATTCACGCTCGATCAACGGCAGGTCCGCAGTGATGAATGCAACAGCCGCGGCGTCCGCCGGCAACGCCTGTTCGAAACCGAGGTGTCCGGCCGTTTCCCGGAAGTCTCCTTCCCTGAGCAGCCGCAGGCCGTTGTAGAAGCGGTTGTAATAATAGGCTCCGGGATTTAGGCCGGTCACGGCGTTCACAATCAGGTAGACGCTCAGGTATGGCGAGAACCCATCCGCCAGGTGCGGCGCATTGACCGCGTTTCCAGCAGCATCGATGATGGAGCGGAAATCCTCCCACGACATCACTTCGGTCGCAAACCGCCGGGTCGAACCGCGGGAACGGATGCAATCGCCCAACGATTGTGCTGGGCGCAACGCCAGATCCAAGTCGCCATCAAAGCTTCCGTCCAACCCCGAACGCAGCGGGCGAAAATGCTCGCCGGTGCCGTCGAGTTCCTCTTTGTCGCTGCTGCGGGCGTTTTCGCCGGGTCCATTCCAGATCGCAACGTCTCCCCCGGTCCGCAGCCATGAAGCCAGGTGGACTTCTCGCGACAGCGGGTAGTCCAGTGCCCCGGCCGCGAGGTCGTTGCTTTCCTGGGGCAGCATTCCTGGAACGTCACCCGAACCGGGGTTGAGCATTCCGTCGGGACTGCCCACCGTCGCCAGCAGGGAGGGCGCTTCATCAATCCCATCGATTCCCAGGTAGCCTGTGAGCGACCGGTCCACGAACCCAAACTTGAGGCCCACCGGGGCTCCGGCAGCGTTGCCGGCCGCCGTGAGGTTGGCGGCGATGGTTCCCAAATCCCAATAGCAGTACCGGTAGCCGCGCTCACGGTATTTCCAGGCGCTCCGCCAGAATACCGTGGTGAACACCAGGGTCGCCGGATACGCGGCATGGTCCTGGGCCGCCGCGCCGACCCAGCGCCGCAGGTCACCGTTCCGCAGGCGCGCCAGGGTGAAATCCAGCGGGTTGAAGTGGTAAACCCCGGCGCGCAGGCCGTCCAGATCACCGCAAACTACGTAGATTTCGGTCGGATAAAGCGCGCCCGCAGACGCCGCCGCCCGGTAGTGCACCTCGCCGTCCCGCAGATTTCGGCGCCTGATCACGGCAGCCGCGTGGTATAGCAACTCGGCCAGGGTTTGCAAGGTCACCGGGCCATCGCCGGTGGCGTTCTGGCCGGCTCCACGGATGGATTGCAGGGTCGACATCGCGAGGCCTGAAGACGACGCAACGTCCGGCAGCGGAATTGCGCGCAGCTCGGCATACGTCTTGTACAGTGGCGGTTTGTTGCTCAGGTTGATGTACTGGAGCTTGGTCGCCTCGTTGAACGAAGCTGCCACGCCTGCGCCATCGGTTGTCTGGTTGGTAACCATATGTTGTGATCCTGCTCGGGTAGGGTCAGGCCGGTCAAACGGAACGCGACCGGTAGATTTCCACCGCCGCGGCCTCGATGACTGAACCCTTGATTGGCGGACGCGGTTTGTGAACTCGGACGCGGACCGCATCGATTTGGGGGTGTTCGCCTAGAACCCTGCTGACGATGGCTCCGGCGGCCGACTCCAGCAGGTTACGTGGTTCGCCTTCCATTACCGCTTTTACCGCCCGGTACAGATCTGCGTAGCTCACCGTGTCTTCCAAACGGTCGGAGGCCGCCGGGACGCTCAGATCCAGTTCCGCCTGCAGGTCCACAACGAACTGCTGTCCCAGGCTCCGTTCTTCAGGGTTCACTCCGTGGAACCCGTAGAACTGGAGGCCATTCAGGACTATACGGTCTGGAGACATAACGTGAGCGAGTCGGTCTTTGCGCCGCCAACGGCGCTACGGCTGGGTTGGCCGACAGCCTTTCGCGCCGGGTCCAACATCGCAAACGCTGAAACCTGGCCGGGGTTGGACCCCGGACGCTTCGCGTCCTTCAGGCTCCGCGATCAATTGGACCGGGCCTCTATGGCAGTGGCCTGCGCCAACAGGTTCTGGGCGCGTTTCACCACCGGCACGTCGACCATGCGCCCGTCGATCGACAGCGAACCTCTACCCGCCGCCTCGGCTTCGTCCCATGCGTCCACGACACGGCGAGCGTAGGCCACGTCTTCAGCGCTGGGGGAAAACGTCTCGTTGATGGTATCAATCTGCGCCGGATGGATGGCGAACTTCCCGGTGTAGCCCATCCGCCGCGCCGCGCTTGCGTCGGTCCTCAGCCCCTCGGGATCGCGGAACCCCACGAACGGGCCGTCCAGTCCGGCGACCCCAGCAGCCCGCGCCGCCACGGCCACCGCCGAACGAGCGAAATAACATTCCTCGCCGAAGTCGCTGCGGACTACCCCCATGTCGTTGGTGTAATCTTCGCCTCCGAACGCAAGCCCTACGATCCGCTGGGAAGCCCGCGCCATTTCGTACACGTGGACGATGGCCATCGCGGTTTCGATCCAGGGGATGACCCTGATGCTTCCCGGCTCGATTCCCGCTTTCGCTTCCAACGGCGCGAGCAATTGGTCAATCTGCTGCATATCCCAGGCCGTGTTGCCTTTGCCGATGCTGATTCCGGCCAGGTTCGGCGACACGACCGCAGCCAATTCAGCCGCAGCCAGCCCGGTTTCCAGCGCATTGACCCGCACCATGACCCGTTTGCCGGCGTCGGTCAGGCGGGGAACCCATTCGGTTGCCAATTCGCATGCGGCGGACTTCTCGCCGGGCGGCACCGAGTCCTCCAGATCCACCATGATGATGTCGGCGCCAAATCCCAACGCCCGCTCCAGCATGTTGGAGCGATTTCCGGGTACAAAAACGATGCTGCGGAGCAACTGCACTGGATTAAACCTCTTTCGAACCTGCGTGTTTAGGTAGCGTTGTAAATCTCGGTATTTGGGCCGGTCCGGCGGCGTCACGCCGCCGGCCATCAGGCGAATGGACCGGGCGTGTGGTTTGGGATCAGAAATCGCCCCAAGAGTAGCCAGACTTGACATCGACCTTGAGCGTTACGTCCAGCTCCATCGCGGCCGGCATTTCGTCCATCACCAACTCCGTCATCACGTCCATTTCGTCGTCCGGCACTTCGAACACCAACTCGTCGTGCACCTGCAAGATCATGCTGGAGCGCATCTGCTCGTTGATCATGCGGGCCCGGACGTTGATCATGGCTATCTTCATGATGTCGGCCGCGGTGCCCTGGATCGGCATGTTGATCGCCATGCGCTCTGCGGCAGCACGGCTGTTGTGATTCGTGGACTGGATGTCCGGCAAATACCGACGGCGCCCCAGCAGCGTCTCCGCGTACATCACATTCCGGGTCCGCTCTTTCACGGATTCCAGGTAACCGTTGATGCCCGGGTAACGCGAAAGGTAGGTGTCGATGAAATGCCTACCCTCTTCGCGACTGAACCCGGTTTGCTGGGAAATGCCGTAAGGACCCAAACCGTAAATCACGCCGAAATTGAGCACCTTGGCGATCCGCCGCTGGTCCGCGTCCACATCATTGATGGGCACGTTGAACATCTGGCTCGCGGTTGCGGCGTGGATGTCCTCCCCCCGGCGGAAGGCGTCCAGCAACGACGGATCCTGCGACATGTGCGCCAGCACCCGCAGCTCGATCTGCGAATAGTCGGCGGAGAGCAACTGGCAACCCGCATCGGCCACGAAGGCCCGGCGAACCTGCCGGCCCATTTCGGTGCGGACCGGTATGTTCTGCAGGTTCGGATCGCTGCTGCTGACCCGGCCCGTTGCCGAACCGGTCTGATGATATGAGGTGTGGATCCTTCCAGTCGACGGGTTCACCATCTCGGGGAGGGCGTCGACATAGGTCGACTTCAGCTTGGACACTTGCCGGTAATCCAGGATCTTGTCCACCGCCGGATGCAGGCCTTTCAAGGATTCCAGCGCGTTGGCGTCGGTGGAATAGCCGGACCGCGTCCGACGCGATTTGGGCAAACCCAACTCTCCAAACAACAGATCGCTCAGTTGCTTGGGCGAGTTGATGTTGACGCTGTGGCCGATGGACTGGAACAGTTCCGCCTGAATTTGCTCTAGTTGTTCGTGCAGGTCCCGCGACATTTCGTGGAGGATACCTGCATCCAACCGGACGCCCGATCGCTGCATTTCGACCAGCACCGGCACCAGCGGCAACTCTACGTTGGCGAACATATCGCCCAGCCCCTGGGCCTCCAGCGGAGCCTCAAAATGCCGGCGCAGACGCAAGGTGCAGTCGGCATCGGCCGCCGCGTACGGCGCTCCGTCGGTGATCTCGACCTCGTTGAACGTTCGCTGCCGGGCTCCCTTGCCAATCAGGTCGGTGATTTCGGTCATTTCCCGGCCCAAAATCGACAGGGCCAGCGGTTTCAATCCCAACCGGCTGTTACCCAAAAGATGCGCCGCGATCATGGTGTCGTGGTCTACCACCCGGTACGGGTCAACGCCATAGTTGCTCAGCAGGGTCAGATCGTAGTTGGCGTTGTGCGCCGACCGTTTCAGGCCCTCGGCGGTGAACAGCGGGCGAACCGCAGCCATCACTTCGGCCAGGGGCAATTGCTGGCCGGACCGGTGCCCAACCGGCAAGTACCAGGCGGTCCCATCGTCAACTGCGAAGCTGAGGCCGGCCAACTCGGCTGCCATGGGATCGGTGCTGCTGGACTCGGTGTCAAACGCAAAGGACCCGGCCTCCCGGATGGCGGCGATCATCGCATCGAGGTCTTCCCGGCTGTCCACGATGCGGTAATCGTAGACCGTCGACTCTTCCCCCTCGCCCGCGGCGTGGACCGGCGGCCGTTCCGGGGTTTCCGACGCGGTCGCCCACGGCGCGTCCGGCGAGGGCACGCGTCCTACGATGCTGTGGAACTCCAGGGTGGTCATCAGCGCGACCACCTCGGATCGCTCGTAGTCGCCGAACCTGCAGGCTTCCAGGTCGAGGGTGGTCGGAACGTCGCATTTTATGGTGGTCAAAAAGCGATACTCGAAAGCTGCTTCGCGGTTTGCCGCCAGGTTGTTGTGCACCCGCTTCTGGGAAATCTCCTCGAGGTGTTCGTAGATGCCCTCAAGCGTGCTGTAATTGCTCAGCAGGGTGGTGGCCGTCTTGTCCCCGACCCCGGGCACTCCGGGTATGTTGTCAGACTTGTCGCCAACCAGGGCTTTGTAATCCGGCTGTTGTTCTGCAGTAAGTCCGCCGTATCTCTCGGCCAGTTCGTCTTCGTCCACAATCCGCCGGTCCCGCTCGCTGCTGGCGAGGTCCACGCGGACCAACGGCGAAATGAGCTGGAAGGTATCCCGGTCTCCGGTGAGGATCACCGTGGGAACGTGGGCTGCCTCGGCCTGGCGACACAGCGTACCGATGATGTCGTCCGCCTCGTAACCGGGCAATTCGTAAATAGGCACGGAGAACGTCGCCATCAGCTCTTTCACCCGATCAAACTGGCCGCGGAGTTCCGGCGGAGTCGGGGGGCGCTGGGCCTTGTATTCGGGAAAGCGCACGTGCCTGAAGGTAGGGCTCGGGTTGTCGAACGCCACCGCGACGTGGCTCGGTTGCCATTCGTTCAGCGCCCGGATGAAAACGCTGGCGAACCCGTAGATGCCGGTTACATCCTCTCCGGAAGTCGACACGGTGAGATTGCGGCTGGCGCTGATTGCCCGGAACGAACGATGCACCATCGCGTGTCCATCGATCAACAGCAGCATTGGAGACTTCTCATCGCTGGCGGCGAAGGTCATCGGCATCGACATCTGGTTGGCGCTGGACATGTGGGGTCTCCGTGCGCGGATCAGCCGGCCGCAAGGACTGGTCATCGACCGTTGCCGCATTATACATGAGGCAATGGCCAGGAGCGCCTGAGGCCTATGCTACAATGCCCGCGTTATGCCCGTTTACGAATATCGATGCAACCGGTGCAACACGCGGCAATCCCGCCTTGTGTTCAGTTGGACCCCGGCCGATTCGTTGACCTGCAATGGGTGCGACGGGGCCGACCTGACCCGATTGGTTTCCGGTTTCTCGTTCCACCGCTCCTGGGGAGACAGTCTCAACTGGATGCCCGACAATGCTGCCGGGGACCTGGACAACAGCCATATTGGCAGTATAGACAGCCATATGGGCCGCATGGGCAATGCCATGGGCGGCGAAGTCACTCCGGACTTCCATGAACACCGGCATGAGATCACTCATCCCGATGCCTGAGCAGCATTCGATCTCTTCGTGAACCGCCGGGTAGACTTAGCTACGGTCCGCCACGATTAGCATGCCGATCTACGAATACCGTTGCCAACAGTGCCGGCAAATCTCCGCGATTTTCGTGCGCTCGATCAACTCCCCATTGGCGCCGGCATGTCGTTCCTGCGGCAGCGAAGACGTGGAGCGCCGCATGTCCACCTTCGCGATGGGTAAAACCACCAGCGACGTACACGGCGCAACCCCAATGGACAGCAGCGCGCGGGACTACTACAGCGACCCCCGCAACATAGGCCGACACGTCGAGGAGTCGTTCACGCGTCACGGCGTTGACATGCCGGACTCTGTCCGTGAATCGATTGATTCCGCCCGCAGCGGCGAGGCGCCCAAAGGAATGGACTTGTGACCGAGCAGGAACGCAATTCGCCCCCCGACCTGTTGTCGACGCTGGTCGCCTGCCTCGACGGCATCGTGGCCTCCGACCCGCTTCCAGAAGGATTGATGCGCGGGGAAATCGGCTGGCTGGGCGGTGACTTCAGCAACCCGGATCGGGTATCCACCGCGCCTTATGCGGTCGCGAGTCGAAGCCAGGCGCTGGAGATGGCGGCTGCCGCCAGTGGCCTGCTGCACGTCCTCGAGGCGACCCAGGCAATTCCGGCCGATGGCGCGCTGCAATTGCGGCGAGCTCTGGATGATGCCGTCGCCCGCATCGGCGCCACGATGCGACGAGAACAGGCTGACCGTATACGCGGCCTTTACGTGATCATCGACCCCGAAGTGACCGGCGGTCGTGACCCCCTGGAAATCGCCCGGGCGGCCGTAAACGGCGGGGCCCGCATGCTGCAGCTGCGGGACAAGCTGCGGGACAAAGGCGAGCAGTTACCCCTGGGCCTCGCATTGCGAGACCTGTGCGCCGCCAACGATGCTCTGCTGATCATCAACGATCACGCAGATCTGGCTGCCGCATTGGGCCCGGAGCATGTTGGGTTGCATGTAGGTCAAACCGATTTGCCCGTGGCCGAGGCAAGGAAAATCCTGGGGCCGGGCCAGGTTCTGGGCCGGTCCAATCGCGAGATTGACCTGATAATCGAGTCTCAGGAGATGGGCGCGGACCACGTCGCCTTTGGCGCGATGTACGTCACGACCACCAAGCAGGTCACTCGCGCGCCGCAGGGGCCGGAACGCCTGAAGCGGGCCCGCGCCGCCGCGAGCGTGCCGTTGGTCGCCATTGGTGGAATTACGGCGGGGAACGTCGCCCCGGTAGTGGAAGCCGGCGCAGACGCGATCTGTGTCACCGCGGCCGTCGGAAGTGCCCCCGAACCCGAAGCCGCGGCGGCGGCATTGACAGATGCTATTCGCGCCGCCGGCGGTCGAGTCTGACCGGATACGTTATGCCCACTCGTTATGGCCCCCATCTGAGCGCACTGTCTGCCAAGGCGGTCGAAGAACTGACGGCCCGACATCGCGCTCGGGAACAGGCCTTGGGGGTATCCCGGCAGGTGATCCGGAACTCCGCCAATGCTATCCGCGCCGTGCACCGGAACGATTTCGACGAAGCGCGCCGGCTCATCGCGGAGGCGGGAGCCCGACTGGCCGAAACCCGGGGTATCCGTACCGACAACCCGGAGATTTACTACGCCGGGTTTTTGTCGGACGCGCGCAAGGAGTTCACCGAGGCTAACATAACGTTGGCCGTGATTTCCGAAGCGGAAATACCGGATGCCGAATCGCTCGACATGGACCCGCCGGCATACCTGAACGGCATGGCCGAGGTAATCGGCGAACTGCGCCGCTACATTCTCGATGCCCTTCGCCGCGACGATACGTCACGGTGCGAAGAGCTGATGGAATTGATGGACGAGATTTACGGCATACTCGTTACCGTGGATTTCCCGGAGGCCGTAACCGGGGGCCTCCGCCACAGCACAGACGCCATGCGCGGCGTTCTGGAGCGCACTCGCGGCGATCTCACCATCTCCCTTCAGCAACGCCGGTTGGAGCGACGCCTGGAGGGGCTGACCTAGCCGGCCTGCCGCAGGTCGGATGCAGACCGTCCGTACCCTTGGATCCGACCCCCTCGTGTCGCCAGTTCGGATGCCACGCCCGTCTGCGATAAGCGCGCGCTGGCGCGATGTTGTGATTCTGTCCTGGCCGATTGGCGACGATTGCCTGGCTCCGTTTCTCCCCAATGGCCTGGTTCTGGATCGTTGGGACGGCGAGGCATACATCAGCCTCGTGTGCCTTTTCGTTGAAAACTTGCGCGCCATGGGATTGCCGGTTTGGCCTCGTAAATTCGTGGAGATCAACCTGAGGTTCTACGTCCGACCCGTCCACGGCAGTGACAGCCAGAGGGGCGTGGTGTTCTTGAAACAATTGGTGCCTCACCCACTGGTCGCCTTGGGCGCCCGCTACCTTTTCCGGGAACCGATGTCGGTGGCGCCGACGGGGATGTCGCACGGATTTGCGCCGGTGGCGCCACGCAACGGCGATTTCCCGCGACGGTTGCACTACCGATGGCGCAACCACGGCCGCGACGAAGGCCTCCAACTCACCAGCAGCGGCTCGGCGTACAGTGCGCAGCCCGGCTCATTGGACGATTTCCTCACCGCCCGCTACCGGGGCTACAACGGGCAATCCGGCGGCCGGGTCAGATCGTATCGCATTTCCAGAGACTCCTGGTCGCTAGTGCCGGTGACGGACTACGAACTGGAATGTGACGCCCGCTCCCTGTACGGCGTCCGGTTCGGGGATGCGATGTCAAAACCACCGGCCTCTGCGCTCTTGGCTACGGGCTCAGACGCCCACATTCACTGGCCGTCCACCTTCACTCACCAAGCGAAAGGACCCGCCTAACCCAGTTGAGATAGTTGTTCGGCGGTTGTTAGAATGCGCCTACGCAGGCCGATCTCACGAAACATGGACCGGCCAGGAAGAATGTGAGTGGTTGAAGCATCGCCCCGAGCGGCCGTACATACGATCCCGGATTCCCTGGACGCGATAGAAGAGTGTTACCGCAGAGGGTGGACCGATGGTCTCCCAGTGGTACCTCCCACCGCGGACCGCGTGCAGGCGATGCTGGACGCAGTCAACCTGGAGCCAGGTCACGTTCTCGGCGAGGTCCCGGTCAGGCGCAGGACATTGACTGCCGAACAGGCGGCGGCCAATGCGGTCATGGCAGGATGTCTGCCGTCCTACTTCCCCATCGTTCTGGCGACGCTGCGGGTGCTCTTCGAACACGATCCCAATTGCATCCACGAAGTGTCCGCGGTTACCAACTCCACCGGATTGCTCGTCGCGGTGAACGGTCCGATCCGGCGTCAAATCGACTTGAACTGCACCGACAACCTGTTCAGTCCCGGCCATCGCGCCAACTCCACCATCGGACGAGCGTTGCGGTTGATCCTCATAAACGTGTTTGAACAGCGGCCGGGCGTGTTGGATCGGGGCTGCATGGGCAGCTTGACCAAGTTTGGCGTGGTCATCGGTGAAGACGAAGAGAACAGTCCATGGGAACCGTTCCACGTCAGCCAGGGATATTCGGCTGAACAGTCTACGGTGACGGTCGCAACCATCCAGGACCCCTCCATGCACAGCAACCGCTATGGAACCACCGCGGAGAGCCTTCTGGATTCCATCGCGGATGGCATGGCCTCGCACGGGTTGGCGGCATACTTTGGGCGCGGAATAAAATGGGTCTGGGTAATTGGTTACTGGCACGCCCAGTTGCTGAGCCGTTTCGGCTGGAACCGTCCGGATATGCAACAGTACCTGTATGAACGGGCCTGGCGATCCACAGGACAGCTGAAGAGGCTGGGCATGGTAAAAGGTGATGTTCAACCCGGCGATGACGACGAAAGGCGCATGTCGGTGGACGGACCCGAGGACATCCTGATTATCAAAGCCGGAGGCGACAGCGGCATCTACAGCGAGCTGATCATGAACTACTACGGTGTGCCCGCGGTCACCACCGTGATCTAGCGCCAGCACAGCGATCTCAGCAAGGAGTCTTGATGGCCTCTCAGAACATTCCCACCGTGCAATTGGTCGACCCTACGGGTTTCGATCCCGGGGAGGCCCCGCTGGTCATGGCGGCCCGCCCCATTGACCTCCGTGGCGGGCGACTCGGTCTGTTGGACAATTCCAAGGCCAATGCGGATGCGATCCTTTGGGCTATCGCGAACGCTCTGAACGATGAGTTTGAGTTTGCCGACATTTTCTACGCCCGGAAACACAGCGCGTCGCTGCCGCCTCATCCCGAACTCTTGGCCGACCTCCACCGTAACTCGGATTTCGTCATCGCAGGTGTAGGTGATTGAGGGGGATGCTCGTCGGGCAGTTTGCACGACGGAATTACCCTGGAACGCCAGGGCATCCCGGCAGCGACCATAATCACGACGGTGTTCGCCAACACCGCCCGTGCGTACACCCGACTCATGGGCGTGCCCGCTTTCCCATATCTCATGTGTCCGCACCCGATCGGCAACCTCGCCGACGACGGTTTGCAGGAGCGGGCACGTCTGCTGACCCCCGCCGTGCGTAACTTGCTGATCAACGGCGAATTGGCATAACCCCAACCTGGACGACTGCAATCCGGTGACCCATGCCAGGCTTTGGCGACATTTTCCGCAGGTTTTCGCGCCGCTCGCGGGCGCCGGATCCGGACCCGGCGGAAACACACGAAGCCGCGCCCGCCGAATCGTACGAGGCGCCGCCGGAAGTAGCGTATCCGGCCACGCCGGCGGAAACGTACGAAGCGCCTCCGGATACGACGTATTCCGATGATCCCGACTTGACCACGGGGGACCAGCCTCCATGGGAGGGGCGGGACGAAACCCCTCTGCCGACGGCCTCCCCGGCGTTGGAAGAAATCCGGTTCTCGCCGCCCGTTGAACCGGTTTCGTCCCAAGCGGCCTTTGAAAACCAGTCTCCCCGCGAAACGCTGATCCCACCACCGTTCGACCGCCAGGAGGGTTTTACCGCAACCCCGCGCGATGACAGCAATATCGGGGTGCTGGAACCCTCAATTGTCGAGGTCGCGGACGACGACGCCCGGACCGAAGATCCTCTGGCGTTGGTGTGCCCCTATTGTGGCGCGGAGGACCAGCGGGTCGGCTCCCGGTGCACCAATGCGCGCTGCAACCGGGTGATCGTGCGGATACCGCCCTGGGCGCAACACCGCCGTCACAATTGGTTCGCTCGACGTTTTTCGTGGCGCCGGATCGTCACTGCTTGCATCATCGCACTGGTGATCGTGTTCGTGATCTGGGTCAATTATCCCTTTGCTCCCGATCCCGTGGTACTGTTCAAAAAGACCCAAACCCAGTTGACAATAGACATTGGGCCCGGGTCTTGGACGGGGGTAGGGAGAGACCTCCGGCACAGCCGTCGGGTGGACATTGGGCCGCCACCGCCAACCGGGCAGATTCGCTACTGGAACTTTGACGTGCCCGGCGACCCATTGCAGTCCGAACCTGTAGCGCAGGACACGCACGTTTACATCGGCTCGTCAGAAGGCATGTACGCGTTGTCCCACGCAGATTTGTCGTTTATCGAAAAGTGGGAGGGAGAGACGCCGGGCAGGATCACCTCCGGAGCCGCGGTGATCGGTTTGTACCTGTTCTTCGGAAGTACGGACCATACCGTCAGTTCGTGGAATGCTTTCGACGGGCAGGTGCGCTGGAGCTTCCCCACCGCCGACACGGTTGAAACCGCCCCGGTGGTTTCAAATGGGCTGGTGTACGTGAGCTCCGGGGAAAGCTGGATCTACGCCCTTGATGCCCACAACGGCGTACTGATCTGGAAAAAGCAGCTGGACAGCAACGCCAGTAACGCCGCCACCGTCCACGAGGGTAAGCTGCTGATTGGCGACGAAAAGGGCGTGTTCTACATTCTGTCCGCCCGTACCGGCCAGGAATGGTTCCGATTCCGGACCCCGCGGGCCATTTCCGGTTCGCCGGTGGTGTCGGAGGATGGGAAACGCGCGTATTTCGCCGCGGGCGGTCAGTTGTACGCGGTTGAAGCCACTCTCCGCGAGATACCGGGGCTCTACCAGTTCAAACAACTTTGGGCCCAGCTATGGCTCTGGCAGGTTCCCGGAGTACCGCGTCCCAAGGGTCAACAGGGGGGACTGTGGCGGTTCACGCCGGAAAACCCCTTGCAGGGCGTGAAGAGCAGCCCGGCCCTCGTGGACGAAGAGAGTGGCGGCACCTTGTACGTCGGAGGGCACGACAACAACGTTTATGCGCTGGATGCCATCACCGGTGATCTCCTGTGGACCTTCCGCACTGCAAACGCGGTTTGGGCTTCGCCTCTCGTCATCAAAGATCACCTGATAGTTGGCGACGAGTCGGGAGCGCTGTATTCGCTTGATCGTTTGACCGGTCAGGAAAACTGGAGCATGAACCTCGGAGCGCCCATTTATATACCTCCGATAGTCAGCAATGGGCTGCTGATCGTCCGGACCGCAGATGGCAACGTGTACGGCATCGAATAGGGCTCGGTGGATCGGCGACAAGAAAACGCCCCTGGCTTCAATGGGGCCAGGGGCGTTTTCTATGGATTTGGAGCGCGGCTCGTCAGTAGAGATGGCAAGAAACCCGGTGGCCCGGCGACACCTCTTTTTCGACCGGCGCCTCTTCCGAACACTGGGGCATCGCAAACGGGCAGCGCGGGTGGAACCGGCATCCGCTTGGCGGGTTGATCGGGGACGGAACCTCGCCCTGGAGGACGATGTCTTCCCGGATCAGATCCGGATGTGAAGGCAGCGCCGCGGAGAAAAGCGCCTTCGTGTAGGGGTGCAGCGCGTTGCTGTACAGCTCCTCGGTTTCGGCGTACTCCACGATCTGCCCGAGGTACATCACCGCCGTCTGGTGCGCCATGTACCGCACCGTCGCCAGGTTGTGAGCGATGAGCAGATAGCTGACGTTGTATTGTTCCTGAAGGTCTTTCAGCAGGTTCATCACCTGTGCCCGAATGGACACGTCCAGCGCGGAAACCGGCTCGTCCAGGACTATCAGCTTGGGGTAGGACACCAGAGCGGAAGCGACGGCAATCCTTTGCCTTTGTCCGCCGCTGAACTCGTGCGGGTAGTTGTTGGCTTGCTGTGAGTGCAATCCGACCTGCGCCAGCACCTCGGAGACGCGTTCGTTCTTCTCCTGCGTGGTCACGTTGCGGTTGACCACCAGCGGCTCCGAAACGATGTCGCGCACCCGCATCCGGGGGCTCAACGACGACCACGGGTCCTGGAAAACCGCCTGCACAGTGGTGCGGTATTCCTGGAGCTGGGAGCCGCGGAAAGTGTTTATGTCCTCGCCATCAAGGAGGATTTCCCCTTCAGTGGGGGTTTCCAGGCGCAGCAGAAGCTTGCTGGTGGTAGTTTTCCCGCAACCCGATTCGCCGACCAGTCCAAGGGTTTCCCCCTGTTTGATGTTGAAGGAAATCCCGTCCACGGCCTGCACGTAGCCGATGGTCTTCATTAAGATGAGACCTTTGGTGACCGGAAAATACTTCTTCAGGCCGGTGACTTCCAGAAGATTATTGTCAGTAGCGACTGCCATCGTGGTCGGGACCTCCTCTCCAGGGGTTTGCTGAATGCGGTGGTGCGCGTAGTCTAGCCGGTCGTCCCGGTCGGTGCCACGTATTCTGCTATGGGCATTCCGTCCCAATCGGGATGCAGAGCCCAGCAGTCCGCGTGATGCGCCTCCGCGATTTGGATGGATGTGGGATATGTCTCAAGACACCGGTCGGAGGCGTACGGGCAACGCGGTGCGAATCGGCAACCCTCCGGCAGGTTGGACAACAGCGGCGGCTGACCTTCAATCGAATACAGCCGGTCCACCCGTTCCTCCAGCTTGGGCACGGAATTGATCAACGCCTGAGTGTACGGGTGCGCCGGGCGGCTGAAGATGTCGCGCACGTCCCCCTGCTCGATGATTCGGCCGGCGTACATCACGGCCACGCGGTCGCACATGCGGGCCACGACGCCGAAGTCGTGCGTGATGAAGATGATCGCCAGTCCGGTCTCAGCCTGGATTTCCTTGAGTAGCCGGAGGTACTGCAGCTGGATTGTCACGTCCAGCGCGGTGGTAGGCTCGTCGGCAATGATGATGCCAGGCTCGCATGACATGGCGATCGCGCCCACGACGCGTTGCTTCATGCCACCCGACATCTGGTGCGGGTAGTCGTCCAGCCGACGTTCCGGCGCGGCTACGTTCACCTTCCGCAATGCGTCGACCGCACGGCCCAGCATCGAGCTCTTGTTCTCTCTGTGGGCGATGCCCAGGGCCTCGCGCAACTGGTTGCCGATGGTGAACACGGGATTGAGCGAAGTCTGCGGGTCCTGCAGGATCATCGAAATCTGCCGGCCGCGAACGTCGCGCATCTCGTCTTCGCTTTTCTGCAGGATGTCCTCGCCGTTGAGGACTATCTCCCCTTCCACGATGCGCCCGGCCGGCCGCGGAACCAAACGCAACAGTGACAACGCTGTCATTGTCTTGCCGCAACCCGATTCGCCCACGATACCCAGGGTCTCGCCCTTCTTCAGATCGAAGGAGATCCCGTCAACAGCCTTGACGGTCGCCGCCCTTGTGAAGATGTAAGTCTTGAGGTTGTTAACCTCGAGGATGGTATCCGTGGCAGTTTGTACAGCGGTCATGGCGGCATTCCCCTCTGCAATGGTTTGGTCGGCCTGTCGGCTGGTGTTGCTAGGTTGATCTTGATCGTGCTGTCGAACGCAAGGTTCCCCAAAACCGGGTCGGGGGTTGCGTCATATCCAATGTCGTCTGGTTGTACGGAGCGGTCACCGACCGGGATTTGTGGCTGGATTGTACCAGCAACCACCAGCGTCGGCGAGACTATAGCGCGTCCCTTGCCCGATTTGGCTTGCCACGGGGAACCTACACGTTCCTAAGCTTGGGATCCAACCGATCCCGGAGCCAGTCGCCAAGCAGGTTCATGGACAACACCGTCAGGACAATGGCCAGGCAGGGGAACATGAAGATCCAGTAGGAACTGGTGATGACCTCCCGGCCGTCAGCGGCCATCAGGCCCCATGCAGGATTGGGTCGCGGTATCCCGGCTCCGAGGAAGCTCAACGTAGCTTCCAGGATGATCACGTGACCTACTTCCAGCGTCGCCAGCACTATCACCGTGTTGAACACGTTGGGGAAGATGTGGCGCAGCATTATGCGCAGGTTGGAGGCCCCGGCTACCCGTGCCCGGTCGATGAAGTCTCGCTCGCGTATCGCCAGCGCCTCACCGCGGATCACCCGGGCGTAGCGGGCCCAAAGCAGCAGCGCGATGACGATGATGACAGTGCTGAACCCGGAACCTATGGCGACAACCAGCGTAAGCGCCAGCAGAATTGAGGGGAACGCCAGCTTGATGTCAACGATACGCATCAAAAAGGCGTCCAGGAAACCGCCTCGGTAGGCGGCAATCATTCCCAACCCGGTGCCCAGGATTCCGCCCAGCAAAATGGCGAGAACCGAGACCGCCAACGAGATACGGGCGCCGTGCATCATTCGGCTAAGGACATCCCGTCCCTGTTTGTCAGTACCGAACGGATACTCCCAGCTACCGCCTTCCTCGAGCCGGACTACGGTTTCGCCCAGGTCAACCTCACCGTTTCCGTTGGTGTCCACCAGCGTGGCCACCCCGCGATCCAGATTCCGTCGGGCGTTGTTTACGCTGATTTCGTTGGCGCCCCTGTCCCTCACCCGTTGCACTACGGTTTGGCTCGTCTGGCGGTCCGGAACCCAACCCGGCGGTTCCAGCGCGCGATCCAGATCACCGATCGTGCTGTGATGAGGAGACAGGACGTCAGCGAAGATTGCCGGAACAACCAGCAAGAATACGAGGATGAACATCGGGATCATCGGAATACGGCGAGCTTCGTTCCAAATTCGCCTCGCGAGTGACCCACGAGCCTCGGCCTCAATGCCGGCCGCTGCTGCGCCTGGCGGTACGCTAGTTTGAACAGCCATTAGTTTCTCCCCCCAAGCTTTGCCACATCATGATTGGCCCGGCGTGAAGCCGCCGGGTCCGCGCTGATCTTAGCCATAGCGGATCCGCGGGTCGACGTAGGCGTAGGTGATGTCGGTCACGATATTGATCCCGACGTACAGCAGGGCGAACAGCATCACCACTGCCTGGACCACGATGTGGTCCTTGGAATTGATGGCTTCAATAACCATCAGTCCCAGCCCCGGCCAAGCGAACACGGTTTCAATTACCACTGATCCTGTGATCAGCACGGCGAAAATCAGGCTGAAGTACGTCAGTGGGCCGATGAGTGCGTTGCGGAAGCAGTGCTTCCACACGATCTTCCACTCGGGTATCCCCTTAATCCGTGCTAGTTTTACGTACTCAGTGTCCAGCACGTCCAGCATCGAGGATCGGGTCAGCCGCATTATCGCCGCGACGTTGTAGTAGCCCAACGCGAAGCCGGGCAGGAGCATATGTTTGATACCCCCTCTACCCGATGTCGGTAACCAGCCCAACTGCACCGCAAACAGCCACATCAGGATCAGACCAACGGCGAAAGTCGGCGCCGACTGCCCCAGGATGGCGAACATCTTGCCGCTGGCATCGAACCACGAGTCTTTTTTCACCGCCGATAAAACCCCGATCGGGAAAGCGATTATTCCGGTAATCACCAGGGCAAATGCCGATAACTGCACCGTGGCGGGCAACCGCTCCGCGATCAGTTCGAGCACCGGACGGTCCCACCGGAATGACACTCCGAGGTCTCCGGTCAGCAGGCGGCGCATATAGGTGAAGTATTGGACGTGAAGAGGCTTGTCGAGCCCCCAACTCTGGCGCAGCCGTTCGATCTGCTCCTTGCCAGCCTCGTCGTCCAGGATCGCCGCCAGCGGGTCGCCCGCCACGCGTGACAGCGCGAAGACGATGAGGCTGATGACGAACACCGCCAGCAGTCCCTGCAAAATCCTCAGCACAATGAATCGCTGCATGTTACTGACCCCACTTACAATCTCGTCGGTTGAGCAATTTCCGCAGATCCACTCGCATTTTCTATGTGTGGCGCTGTCCTACCCCTGGCGCCGCATCTTCTGAGCGGCGCCAGGGGCGATTGCCGGAACAAGCGGGCGCGTGCTATTCACGCACGCCCTTCACGTATTCCAGGTAGATGAATGTCCCGTTATTGGGGCCAAGGAACGAATACTCGGCCACGACATCGGGATCAATGGTGGCGCTGATGGGAAGCGTCCAACCTGGAAGCACCCCCACCTGCTCGTATATCTCGTCTGAGACCTTCTGCCACAGGTGCGTGGCGTCTGCCTCATTCAACGCCCGGAGAGCTTGTTCCTTGTAATTCTGGATGTCGTCGCTGGTGTACATGCGGAAGAAGCGTTCCGCGCTGTAGTAAAAGTGGACGCGGGTGTCGATTGGCGCGGCCGGACCGCGGTGCGGGTAGATGCAGCAGTCGGTGTTCAGGCCGCGATACTCGTTTCTCCAGTTGGAGAACTCGATGGGTTCGATCGTCGGGTCCAACCCGATCTGAGACCAGTACGCGGACATCGCTTCCAGCATGTCCGGGATCTCAGGCACTCCGCCCAACGGGTACGAAATCACCCGGAAAGAGAACCCATTGGGGAATCCGGCCTCGGCCAACAACTGTTTCGCGGCTTCGGGGTCATACCCGTAATATTCGTCCCACTTGTCTTCCCATGCCGGGTTGTATCCGGCCGGGAAGTCGGGCACGATGCCGCCGATCCAATGGTGTTCGCCGGCTCCTCCAAAGATCGCTTCGTTGATGGCGTCGCGGTCGATCGCCTTGTTCATAGCAATGCGAACCGTGCGCCCCGTTTCACCCGGGATACTCCACGGCAACTCTTCGTCCCGGTGGCCCACGATATCGAAGTCTTCAACGTACCCTTCCGGTGTTTCACCCGTGGAGTAGTACAAACCACCGAAGATTGCCCACGCCATGGTGGCCGTGACCGATGAGTCGACCACTTCAAGCCCGTCGTCTATCGCATCCTGCAACAGCGCCCGGTTCACCGACCCGATGTGAGCCTCCCTCGCCTGCATGATCGCCAGGCGGGTAGCCGGCTCCCGAACGTCCTTGATCTCGATTTCGCTGAAATCCGGGTCAACGCGCCAATGGTCGTAGGTGACCTCGGACCATTGCCAGCCCACTCCCTCTTCGAAGCTCACGTATTCGTAGGGACCGGTTCGGGCTGATTTTTCCGCGACCAGGTCACGGCTCGCCAGGCAGTAACCCAGGTCAAGGCCGGCCTCGTTGTTTCCGTAGTCGGCTCGACCGTTAGGGCAGGCCTGGTCCCATTGGGCCTTGCTGCTGATCGGCATGCCGCGGAAACCGGAAAGCCAATAGACAAAGTCCACGGCCGGGCGCTTCTGCATCACCATGTTCAGCTCGTAGTCGTTCACGATTTCCACAGCCGCACCGGGATTGGACCGGAAGTAGTCCGAATAGGAAGCGCGACAATCGGGGTTCGTGTAATAGGCCAGAGAATGCTGCACGTCCTGCGCGGTGAACTCACCCCAATCGTCATGCCAGGGGACGCCCTGGCGCAGCTTGAAATTCCAGACCATTCCATCATCTGAAATGCTCCATTCCGTGGCCAGCGTCGGTTCGTACTCACCGTCATAACGATTGGCGTCAACCATGAATTCCGCGGACATCCGGTAGTTCACCACGCCCGAACCGGTCACCTCGCAGTCCAGCATCGATTCCAGTGAAGGTGGATCGAGCACCACGACGAGCCGTTCCGAAACCAACTCGCCTTCCTGTTGGGTCGGCGCGGCAGTTGGCCTGGGTGTAGATTGCAGCACGGAGGAGCGCTGCGTCGGGGTGGGTAGGGCGCCGCTGGCTACCGGCGTATTGGTCGCCCGCACCACTGGAGTATTTGTGGGAGCCTCCACCTGCGGAGCCGCAGTTGCCTGCGCGACCGGGGCAGCAGATTCCTCGGCCCCGCCGCACGCCACAAGGAAGGTCGTGAGCGCCAAGGTTACGATCAAAACGATCACCGGAAGTCTTAACTGTTGCCTGATTGACATTTTGCTCTCCAGGATGGCAATAGGTAGGAACCTATGGCCCGTCGATCGTTCGCGGTGATGCGCTGCACGGGCCCCTGACGCTACGACCAGATCGCGGCGTCAGGGGCAACTGTCAGGACACGAGGACTTACGCTATTCGCGCACGCCCTTCACGTATTCCAGGTAGATGAAACTCCCCTGGTTCGGGCCCAGGAAAACGTACTCGGCCACCACGTCCGGGTCGATGGTCGCGCTGATGGGCATCGTCCACCCGGGGATGGTTGCGACTTCGTAGAACAGTTCGTTGGAAACTTTTTGCCAATCCGTCGTGGCGTCGGCTTCGTTCAAAGCTCGCAGCGCCTTGTTCTTGTGCTCCTGAATGGCGTCGCTGGTGTACGCGCGGAAGAACCGCTCTGCACTGAAGTAGAAGTGCACGCGAGTGTCGATGGGCGCCGCCGGTCCGCGGAAGCCGTAGATACAACAGTCGGTATCGAGGCCTCGATAGTGGTTGCGCCAGTTGGAGAACTCAATGGGGTCCAACTTCGGGTCCAGACCGATCTCAGACCAGAACTTGGCCATCGCTTCCATCTGGTCCGGCAATTCCGGGACCCCGCCCAGGACGAACACCGGAACGCGGAACGAGAACCCGTTGGGATAACCGGCTTCGACTAGCAATTCGCGAGCCTTTTCCGGGTCGTACCCGTAGAGCTCATCCCATTGGGCCTCCCAGTCGGCGTTGAATCCGCCCGGGAAATCGGGAACCAGGGTGGCGACCCACTGACGCCCGCCAACGCCGCCGTAGATGGCCTCGTTGATCTGGTCACGGTCGATGGCCTTGTTCATCGCCATGCGAACCAATTTGCCCGACTCAGTGGGCTCGCTCCAGGGCAACTTCTCGTCGCGAGCCGCTACGATGTCATAACTCGACCGGATTTCCGCCTGTTCTTCCGCAGATAGATCGGTTGGCACCCCTTTTTCGCCGGTGGCGAAATACATGCCTCCAAACAGGGCGAATGCCGTAACCGACCTGACGGAACTGTCAACTACCTCCAGACCGTCGTCAACAGCGTCCTGAATCAAAGCCCGATTGATGGTGGCAATATGTCCTTCGCGGGCTTGCATGATGGCCAGGCGGGTGGCCGATTCGCGGACGTCCTTGATCTCAATCTCGGCGAAATCGGGGTTCACGCGCCAGTGGTCGTAGTCAACCCGCTTCCATTCCCAGCCGACGCCTTCCTGGAAGCTCACGAATTCGTACGGTCCGGTGCGCGCCGGTTTTTCAGCCACGGCATCCCGGCTCTGTATGCAGTACCCCAGGGGGAGGCCGGCTTCATTCTCTCCGTAGTCAGCTTCACCATTGGGGCACGCCTGGTCCCACTGGGTTTTGCTGCTGTGGGGGATGCCGCGATAGCCGGAGTACCAGTACACGAAGTCAACCGCGGGGCGACGCTTCATGTGAATGTTGACCTCATAGTCATTGACGATTTCCACGTCGCCGCCCGGGTCACTCCGGAAATAGTCCGAGTAAGAAGCGCGGCAATCCGGGTTCGTGTAATAGGCCATTGAGTGCTTGACGTCCCGGGCCGTGAATTCACCCCAGTCGTCGTGCCATTGAACTCCCTGCCGCAGCTTGAAGTTCCACGTCCTGCCGTCGGCGCTGATGCTCCACTCCGTAGACAGCATGGGCTCATATGAACCGTCGAAACGACTGGCGTCCACCATCCATTCCGCTGACATGCGGTAGTTGAGCACACCGGAGCCGGTTACTTCGCAGTCCAGCATCGACTCCAGCGAAGGCGGATCAGCGACCAGGATCAGCCGGTCAGTCACCAATTCCCCGTCGGTTTGCGGAGCCAGGGTCGGCCGTGGCGTTGCCTGCAGCACGGAGGCGCGTTGCGTTGGCGTGGGTAGGGCTCCGCCTGCGGTCGGAGTGTTGGTGGCCCGCACGACCGGGGTGTTGGTGGGTGCTTCCGCCTGGGGAGCAGCGGGGGCCGCGGTGGCGGCCGCCGGCGCAGCCGGCTGTTCTGCCGCCCCGCCGCATGCCACTATCACGGTGGCACATGCCAAGGCGGCAATCAATGCGATATTCGGAAATTTCAGGAACCAATTCGCTCGCATGTGCATTCTCCAACGACTTTTGGTACGAAACCCTCACACTTTATTGGGCGATGGGACGGAACGGCACCTCCTCCGCGCGGCGTTCGCAATATAGTCATTATCAATTGCGGACGTCAATCGGCGCAGAGATGGATCATGTCGCCATAAAATGGCACGTATAAAGAAAATATTGTCGTTTACCGTAATAATGATACGAATTGATGAGACACAACGCGTTTATGATTACGACTCGAGGAAACACGTGCATCGGCATTTCGAATATGTAATATGACTCCTCGCGATATATCGGGCCTGGCAATAACAGTAAAGCCGTACCGGCGTCTCGCCCTCGCGAGACGCCGGTACGGCCGAATGCAGTTCGTTGACGTCGGCGTGATGCTACATCACAGCCTCCGCGATCCGGTCGATTTCATCCAGAGCGCTGGCGGTGGTCGTATCACCCAGCCTGACTATCACCCGGTTGGCGCCCGCTTCCTCAAACCTGGAAAGGGTGTCACGGTCCGGAGCCTGACCGAAAACGGTGATGTCTATCCCCGAGGGGTCCCTGCCTGATGCCTCGGCGAGCTCGTCGATGGCAGCCTTTCCGGCGGCGATTTGGTCGGGGCTGGAGGCCGTAGGCATCCATCCGTCACCCCACCGGGCCACGCGACGGAACACGTTCCGGGCGTTGCCTCCCAAAAGAACCGGCGGGCCACCCGCCTGCGCCGGCTTCGGGTTGCACTGGACCGGCGGGAAGTCGTAATACTGCCCGTGGTATTCGGCGGCGTCCTGAGTCCACAGGGCGCGCATCACCTCTATAGCCTCTCGGGCTTGCGTCCACCGGTGGTCGAAATCACCGCCCATGACCTCCGTTTCTTCCCGCAACCATCCCGTTCCAATCCCCAGAATGAAACGCCCTCCGGAGAACCGGTCCAGGGTCGATATGGCCCCGGCCAGCACCAACGGATTGCGTTCCGGGATGAGCGTGATTCCAGTGCCCAGCTTGATCCGGCTCGTTACCGCCGATGCCCGGGCCAGCCCTATATAAGGATCTCCCATGTCCGCCATGTACGGCGGGATAGACCCGTCGGGTGACCCCGGGTACTTTGACACGGGGTTGACCGGCATCACCGGGTGCTCCGGCAGCCAAATGGACTCAAACCCGGCGTTTTCCGCCCGAGCGGCGATGTCAGCCACGTCTATAGAGTTCGTCGAAATCCACATGTTCAATCCGATGTCCATGGTTGCCTCCAGAGGCCAGCGTCGCACGCCGGGTTTGCCGGGATGATAGCACCGGCCCTCACCCCCGTCCATGCGGTGTTCGAGTAGCCGATGATATACTGAAAGCCGTTATTTTTTCGTTTAGCGAATTGCACGTTCATAATCGGGAAAACTGCAATGCCTCTATACATAATGCTCGCCAGCTTTACCGGTCGCGGCCGACGCATGGGCCAGGACAACCCCAATCTGCTGGGCGAAGCCGCCAACGACTCGGAAACGCCGAGCAGCAAGGTTTTGACTCAATATGCGGTGCTGGGCCGTTATGACTTCGTCATCATCACGGAGGCGGAGGACAATCAGTCCGCCGCAAGGTTGTCGCTTGATCTGGGGGTGCGCGCCGGGTTGAACATCGAAACCCTGCCGGCGCTTCCCATCGGCATTCTTTCCGATGAAGAGCACATCAGCATCCTGCGGGACGTGGCTGTAGCGCTTGGCGTCCCCGATGGCTCCGACGAAGTCGACCAGGAATCCGACGATTCCTGGCGATTGCCCGAAGAACCCGACTAGACACATCCAAGGCCAAAGGCGGGAACTGGTATGCCCGACTCGCGTCCACCTACCGTGATGACCATCGCCGGTTCTGACTCCGGAGGCGGGGCAGGCATCCAGGCGGACCTGAAAACCTTTTCAGCTATGGGTGTGTTCGGCACCTCCACGCTCACCGCGATCACTGCCCAAAACACCGTAGGCGTCAGCGCGGTGCACGAGATTCCCGCCGATATCATCGCCGCGCAAATTGACGCGGTGATCACGGACATCGGGGCCGATGCGGTCAAAACCGGCATGCTGTCATCCAGCGAAATCGTGGAGACGGTCGCCGAGGCCATCCGGCGTCACGCCGTCGCCAACCTAGTGGTCGATCCGGTGATGGTAGCCAAGAGTGGAGATCGTCTGCTGCGCGAGGAAGCGATCCAGTCCATTTGCAGTTCCCTGATTCCGCTGGCGACCGTGGTTACGCCCAATATTCCCGAGGCCGAAGATTTGACCGGGCGGACGATCCGGTCCGACGATGATGTCCGCGAGGCCGCGATGCGCATCGTGTCCATGGGGGCTCGCTCGGTGGTGGTCAAAGGCGGCCATCGGGATGGCCCGCCCACTGACGTTCTCTACGATGGCCATACGTTCCAGGAGTTCACCACCGCGCGGATTCCTTCCACGAACACCCACGGAACCGGCTGCACCTTCGCATCGGCGGTTGCAGCCGGCCTGGCTCACGGGTTGGACGTGCCCGGAGCGGTGGCAGGGGCCAAGGATTACGTCACCGCCGCCATTCGCGCCTCCTATCCGATCGGTCAGGGTCATGGCCCGTTGCACCATTTCCACGCGTATTGGTGAAATCCGGGCTGCGCTATAATCGGATCTCGGTCAGGTTCGTTGGGTCCGCAGCCAGTGCGTGACCCTGTTCGCACTCAACGATGAGGTATTACAGCTATGCCGGCTTTTGACGTGGTTTCCAGCCGGGTCAGTTTCCCGGAACTCGACGCCGAGATCCTTGACTACTGGAAGGAGCGCGACGTGTTTCGCCGGTCCATCGACGACCGGCCCGACGCCCCTCTCTTCATGATGTACGAGGGGCCGCCCACCGCCAATGGCAGTCCCGGCATTCACCACGTGCTGGCCCGCGTTTTCAAGGACGTCATTTCCCGCTACCGCACCATGAAAGGCTGCCGCGTCATCCGCAAGGGTGGCTGGGACACCCACGGCCTGCCCGTGGAATTGCAGATCGAACAGGAATTGGGCCTGACCACCAAGCGGGACATTGAGGAGTTCGGCATCGCCGAGTTCAACCGGCGCTGTCGGGAGAGCGTTTTCCGGTACGTCAAAGAATGGGAGGTTATGACCGACCGCATCGGGTATTGGGTCGACATGGACGATCCCTACGTGACGCTGGACAACGACTACATCGAAACGGGATGGTGGATCCTCAAGCAACTGTGGGATCGTGGCCTGCTCTACCAGGATCGCCGCGGCGCACCCCATTGCCCTCGCTGCGTCTCCAGCCTTTCCTCCCACGAGGTGGCGCTGGGATACCGCGAGAACACTCCAGACCCGTCAACCTTCGTGACTTTCGAAGCGACCGAGTGGCTCGATGGCGCGGCGCCGGACGTTCCGTCGTATTTCCTGGCGTGGACCACGACACCTTGGACGCTGCCGGGAAACACCGCGCTGGCGGTGAGCGCCGATGCTGATTATTCCATCGTTGAAATCACCAACGGCGCCGGCGACACCATCAGAATGGCGCTGGCAACCGCGCTGCTTAGCGTTCTGCAGCACGATTACACGGTGGCGCGGGAAGTCAAAGGCAGCGACCTGATCGGCCTGTCCTACCGCCCGCTCTACGACGCGTCCGCATATGGAGCGCCTATCCGCCAGTTCCTGGCAAACGCGGACGGCCAGATCTCGCTGGAAGACGTCGATTCCTACTCAACCCAAGTGGTGTCGGCCGACTTCGTGAGCATGGACGACGGCAGCGGGATCGTTCACATCGCGCCGGCTTTTGGTGACGAGGACCTGGGCCTCGGACGCGAGCACCAGCTTGCGTTCGTGCAGCCCGTCGACCTGCAGGGCATCATCACCGGCAACTACCCCTTCGCGGGCAAGTTCGTCAAGGACGCCGACCCGGAAATCCTGGCCGACCTGGAATCTCGCGGCCTCCTGTACCACCAGGGCATATACCGCCACACCTACCCGTTCTGCTGGCGTTGCGACACCCCCCTCCTCTATTATGCCAAGACGTCCTGGTACATCCGGACCACCGCGGTCAAAGACCGTTTGGTCGGGAACAACTCCCGGATCAACTGGTACCCCGAGCACATCCGAGAGGGACGGTTCGGGGAATGGCTGCGCAACAACGTGGACTGGGCCATCTCCCGGGAACGGTACTGGGGGACTCCCATTCCCATCTGGCAGTGCGACGGGTGCGGAGAGACGGACTGTGTCGGCGGCGTGGAGGAATTGTCCCAGCGATGCGGCCGCGATTTCGATGACCTGGACCTGCACCGGCCGTATGTGGACGACGTCACCTGGCCCTGCTCTTCCTCCGATTGCCCGGGCGTATTTCGGCGTATTCCGGAAGTAATGGACTGTTGGTTCGACTCTGGCATGATGCCTCTTGCCCAATGGCACTACCCGTTCGAGAACCGCGACATCGAGACCGACGGTCGACTGCCCGCCGATTACATCTGCGAAGCCGTGGACCAGACCAGGGGCTGGTTCTACAGCCTGCACGCCCTCTCCACCCTCCTCAAGGACGACGTGGCTTACCGGAACGTCATCTGCCTGGGCCTGATCCTGGACGGCCGCGGACGCAAAATGAGCAAGCGGCTCGGCAACATCGTCGAGCCGGACAGCATCCTCGATGCACACGGCGCGGACGCTTTACGATGGTATCTGTTCACCGCATCGCATCCGGGCGAACCGCGGCGATTCTCCGACCGCCTGGTCCAACAGACCCTGCGGCAGGTGTTGCTCACGCTGTGGAACGTGTATTCCTTCTTTACGAACTACGCGAACATCGACGAATTCGAGCCGTCTCAGATACCGGAGGGATGGCGCCCTGAAGCCGAGCTCGACCGGTGGATCCTGGCGGAGCTCAACCAACTGGTCCAGGTCGTTGACGATCACCTGGAAAACTACAACCCCACCGACGCGGGACGACGCATCGCCGAGTTCATCGACGTGCTGTCCAACTGGTACGTCCGCCGTTCGCGCCGGCGCTTCTGGAAGTCGGAAAACGACGCGGACAAGCTGGGCGCCTACGCGACCCTGTACCGCTGCCTGACGACGGTGGCCCGGCTGATGGCGCCCCTGGCGCCCTTCGTGTCCGAGCAGATGTATCGCAACCTGGAGTTGCGGTACCAGGCCGATGCGCCCGACAGCGTGCATTTGTCCGCCTACCCGCAGCCCGACACTTCGCTTATCGACCGTCCCATCATGGACGCGACCCGACTGGCGATTCGGGTGTCCAGCATGGGCCGCGCGGCCCGCAGCAAGGCCGGACTGAAAGTTCGCCAACCATTGGCCGGCGTCGTGGTCAAAACGCGCACGGACGCGGAGTTGCAATACCTGGGGCAAGTAGGCCCGCAGATTCTTGAAGAGTTGAACATCAAGAAGTTGCTGCCGGCCGAAAGCGACGGAGACCTGTACTCCCAGGCCCGCGAGTTGGCCGACGACGACGGCGACGCGGTGGTGTCGGTGGCCGGCTATTCTGCGGCTCTCGACTCCGGCTACATGGTCGCAGTCGACGCTCGCATCACGCCCGAACTGGCCGACGAAGGGCTGGCCCGGGAGCTTGCCCACCGGATCCAAAACCTGCGCAAGGGCGCCCGGTTTGACATCACCGACCGCATCGTCACCTATTACGACGGCCCCGACGACGTGGCTCGCGTCATGAGCATCCATGGTGACTACATCAAGCAGGAAACGCTCAGCGACGATCTGTTTGACGCGGTCCGTGAGGACGCCGCCAAATCTGAGACCGCCCAAATTGAAGGCATGGAAGTGACGCTGGGAGTGCGCCTCTCGAACGGCGCCTGACCGGGAATGCCGGAACTTCCCGAGGTCGAAAACACTCGCCAGTACCTGCTCCGCAGCGGACTGGTGGGCCGTCGGTTGGGCGCCCCCGAAATCACCTGGGCAAAAACGGTACACGAGCCTTCGGTTGGCGAGTTCATTGAAGGCGTAGCCGGCCGGCGCGCCACGGATCTGCGGCGTCGTGGCAAGTATCTGATCGCGCCGCTGGACGACGATCAGTTCCTGGTCATGCACTTGGGCATGACCGGCAGCCTGCGCATCCACGATGCCCGGAGCGAGCCGCCGCGCATGGTCCGGCACACCTTCCCGCTGGACGATGGCCGGGAGATGCGGTTTGTCGACCCGCGCAAGTTCGGACACCTTTGGTTGCTGCCCGACCCGGCCGGAGCCATGCGGAAAATGGGGCCCGAACCGCTGGAAGCAACGTTCACGCCCCCAATCCTGGCAGAGCTCTTGGCCGGCCGCAAAGCGCCGATAAAGGCTATTCTGCTCGACCAATCGGTGATCGCCGGGTTGGGCAACCTCTACGCCGACGAGTCGTTGTTCCTGTCGGGAATACACCCGGAACGGACGGCGAACGACCTGAGCGACGACGAAACCCACAGGCTGCACGCCGCCATAATCCAGGCGTTGACGCGTTCCGTCGCCGCCTACGCCGCGGCGCGGGACGCCGAATGGCCCGACCCGCCGGTGGCGCTCTCGCCGTGGTCGGTCCCCAGGTCGGCCGACGAGCCATGCCCGAATTGCGGAGGCACGGCACAGATGGTCCGGGTGAGGGGACGCAGTTCCTGGCACTGCCCGCAGTGTCAGCCGGCCGGTTGACCGCCCTTCGCTCCGCCAGTACCCCGGCATTCGTTGGCAACGGACACGCTTGCTCGGTCGGCCGGCAACGAGACCCGAGGCGCGCGGTTTTTGTTGACGGCACCGCAAGTCCGCCCGTACACTATGATTTGCCAAGCGGATTTTACCGCCGCGCATTCCGCCGGCTGTCCGCGTTGATGGCTTACTAGCTACGGCAATTGTCGTTGGAGGCTTTTTATCATGGCCGGTTACCGCAAGCATGAAGCGCAGGAATGGGCCTGGCAGACCTTGAAGGGGCAATGGACCACTCTGGTAACGCCCTTCACGCCGGACAACCAGGTGGACACGGAAGGTCTCCGCCGGAACGTCCGCCATGTTCAGAGTTTGGGCGTGCGCGGCGGCGGCTGCACCTGGAATATGGGCGAATTCTGGAGCCTGACTGAAGGTGAGCGTCGGCTGGTAATGGACACGGTGGCCGACGAAGCCGCCGGGCACTGGCTGATTGGCGCCCACGTGACTGACACGTCGTTGCGGGAGAGCATTGCGCTGGCCCAGCACGCTGAACGCCGCGGGTTCGACCTGCTGATCATCGCTCCCTCGTACATGGTGACCAAGACTGAGGATCAGGTGGTCGATTTCGTGCGCCAGGTCGCCGACAACACCGAATTGGCGATGATGTTCTACAACTCACCGCAGTTCGGCATTACCATCAGTCCCCAGGGGTTGAAGCGCCTGTGCGCCATCCCCAACGTGGTCGGCGTGAAAGAGGCGAGTTTCAATCAGCAGATTTCCATCGAAACCCACCTGCTCGTCGGCCGCGACGCGGTCATCAGCACTCCCGACGAGTGGATCTTCCACAAGGCCAAAGAACTGGGCTTCCGCCAGCAGGTGATGTTCGCCAACACCTCCGACTGGCGTTTCGACACTCCCAGGCACAACTACTACACCCAATTCATCGACCGAGCCACCGCGGGCGACCTCGACGTGGAGTTCTACAACCACTACCTGAAGGACATCAAAGCGCTGTCCGACAAGTGGTGGGGCGGTACCATGAAAAAGACCGGCGGCGCGCTGCCGGTGTCCATGTGCAAGGCCTGGGGCGAGATGATGGGCATGGCGGGAGGAAACGTTCGCGCCCCGCTGCATGACCTGACCCACGAGGAGAAGGCCCAGCTTTGGAGTGAGCTGGAACCACTGCTCCCCCGCGCCGCGGCGCCCGCCACTCCGGAGCGCGAAGTGATCCAGGGGCGTGCGCATGCTCCGTGGCTCAACGGAAACGGCGTGCGTGATGGCCGCAGCGGCCTTTCCGAGTCGGGCATGATGCTGCTGGTCAGCGCCCAGGATAAAGCCGAGGCGCTGGAAGCCGACCGCGGCGGCGCCGACATCATCGATTTGAAAAACCTGCAAGAAGCCTTGGTGGGCTCTGCCCATCCCAGTCTGGTCAGGGAAGTGCGGGAGATCATTCCGCCCCACAAGCACGTCAGCGTTACTCTCGGCGTCGTTCCCAACCAGCCTGGTACCGTGGCCATGGCCGTGCACGCGGCGGCGATGATGGACGCCACTTCCGTCAAGGTGGGTTTCCAGGTCGCGGACTACGATATGGCGGTCGAGGTGCTGCGGGAATCCCGTGCCGCCATCGGCAACGCCGAAACCAAGTTGATCGGCTCGCTGTTCGCTGACAACCTGCTCTTCGAGGGAGGCCTCGACCCTCACCTCATGGTCAACTTGGCCATCGACGGCGAGTGCGACGGCTTCCTCATCGACACCCTGACCAAGGACGGTCGCAACCTGTTCGACTTCATGCCTGAACCCGTGCTCCGTGACATGGTCATGCACGCGAAACAGGAAGGCCTGAGCACTGCGCTCAGCGGTCATCTCAAGCTGGAAAACCTGGACGAACTGGCCCGCATCAATCCCGACATCGTAGGCGTTCGCGGTGCCGTGTGTTCCAGCGGCGAGCGGGACCGCGCTGTGGCCTGGGAGGCGGTGGCCTACTTCAAGGAGCAATTGGACCTCCGCAAGAGCGGCCTGATTGACGTGCGCGCCCCGGTCGGCGCTGCACCCCGTGGCAACGGCTACGGGAACGGCAATGGAAACGGAAACGGTAACGGCTGGACCGTGATCGATGGCCGTGGCAAGAACTGCGCCGGCGTCATTGCAGCGCTGAGCCGCCAGATGGAATACGACCGCAGTTCCTTTATCGAGGCGATCCTCCACGACGCGCTCAACATCTACGACGTCATCTACTGGGCCGAGCAGGCCGGACACCGCCTGTTGACCCAGCGCAAGGAAAACGACGGCACCCTGCGGGTGTTGATTGAGCCTTACGGCAACGGCAGTCACTGACGGTCTGCCGCCAGTGGCGCGGCACGTTCAGAGATATTCAACGGGGCGGGAGTGATCCCGTCCCAGCCTTTTCCCGTTTGGAGTTCGTTGACCGCGTTTTCAGGCCGCCATATAATCCCCGCAGACCGACGCTGAGCAGGAACGCTCGTACCTGAAAAGTACGCTGTACTGGCGTCGGCGAGGGAGGGCTTATATGGCTCGTTTCGACTATCTGGAGCCGCACTCTTTGGATGAGGCGCTCGGGATGCTGGAGAAACACGGCGCCCGAGCGCGTCTCGTTGCCGGCAGCACCGATTTCCTGGTTCGATGGCGTACCGGTGTGTGGCGACCCGAGATTGTGGTCTGCATGCAGCACGTACCCGGATTGGACGGTCTGCAGTTCAACGATGACGACGGCCTGTCCATCGGCGCAATGGTCACTGTCCAGGACATCGAGCAGAATGACATCGTGCGGACCCGCTATCCCGCATTGGCTGCTGGCGCCACCGCCTTTGCCGGTGTTCAGGTGCGCAATCTCGCCACCGCTGTCGGCAACGTTTGCAATGCCTCGCCGGCCGGGGACACGCTCCCCGCGTTGCTGGCCTACGACGCCCAATGCCGTATCGTGAACTCCAACGGGGAGCGCTGGGCGCCTTTGACCGAAGTTTTCGTCGGGCCGGGTCAAACCGCGGTCGGCGCGGGAGAGATTATGACGGAACTCCGGCTACCGACTCCGCCGCCGAACTCGGGCGGCCTGTACATCAAGCACAGTCCCCGGGGCGCGATGGACATATCCGCCGTGGGCGCCGCTTCCGTGATGAGTTTGGCATCCGACGGGACCTGCGCCTCGGTCAGGATCGCATTGGGCGCCGTGGCCCCCACGCCCATACGGGCCTTCGGAGCCGAGGGACGTCTGATCGGCCAGGTTCCTACGGACGAAAACATTGCCGAATCCGCGCGGCTGGCGGCGCAGTCTTCGCGTCCCATCGCCGACGTGCGAAGCGGCGCGGAGTATCGCCGGGAAATCGCCCAGGTCCTCACCGAACGTACCCTGCGACACGCCGCGCTCACCGCGCTCGGCGACGTTCCCGATTTTGACGATGTCCGACGCCTGGCCGTGCAAACTGCCTGGTAACCGGCCGCGAGGTTGACAACATGAAACAGCCGCTCAATCTGAACATCAACGGCGAAAACCGGTTGATGCTGGTGGAACCGTACTACTCCCTGCTGGACTGCCTGCGCGACGACGCTCAGTTGACGGGAGCCAAGAAAGGCTGCGACGAGGGCGACTGCGGAGCGTGCACGGTGCTGATGGACGGCAAGCCCGTGACCTCATGCCTGGTATTGGCCCACAGCGCCCATGATTCCGCCATCACCACTATTGAGGGACTGGCCGACGTGGATGGTCTGAGTCCCGTGCAAAAAGCGTTCGTGGAACATGGCGGCCTGCAATGTGGCTTCTGCATCCCCGGATTGATCATGTCGGCCACGGGCTTCTTGCAGGAGAATCCGAACCCGACGGAGGAGGATGTCCGTTTCGCCATCGGCGGCAATCTGTGCCGGTGCACCGGGTACGCTCGCGTCGTGGAAGCCGTCATGGCTGCGGCTCAGGAAATCAGGGAAACCAGCTAATCGTCCCGCTCCGGCAGCGATGGAGGCAACTCATGACAACGCAGTTCAAAGTTCTGGAACGCAACTACCCTCGCGTCGACGCGTATGAAAAAGTTACCGGGCGCGCCACGTACGCTTCCGATGTGTATCTTCCGGGAATGCTGGCCTGCAAGTTGCTGCCCAGCACGCGAAGCCACGCCCGCATCGTGCGGCTGGACACCAGCAAGGCCGCGTCGCATCCTGGGGTGAGGTGCGTCGTCACGGGTACGGATTTCCCGGATTTCCGGTTCGGCTCCGGCGCTTTGCGCGACCGGTACGTTATGCCGCGTGAGGTGGTCAACTTCGTCGGCGAGCCGATCGCTGCAGTAGCGGCTGACGACGAAGCCGCCGCGCAGGAAGCAATCGAACTCATCGAGGTCGAGTACGAGGACCTGCCCGCAGTGGTAAACCCATTGTCGGCCATCGGGTCCGGAGCCGCCACAGTGCATCCGGAGTTGGAGAACTACGAAGGATACGGGTTCACCCTGGGACATAACGTCAGCACGTTGCTGGACGCCGACCGGGGCGACGTTGATCAGGCATTCCGGGACGCCGACGTGGTGGTGGAGGACGTATATCGTTCCCAGGGGATCAACCAGGGGTTCCTGGAACCGATGGCCTGCGTCGCGGATGTCGAACCCAATGGCCGGCTGGTCATTTACGCTTCGACCCAGGGCCCGTACCAGATCCGGGCGGCGCTGGCGAGCGTCCTGGAAATTCCGGTGTCCCGAATCCGGGTCGTGGCGATGGAACTCGGCGGCGGGTTTGGCGCCAAGCTGAGGCTCGCTTTCGAGGCGTTCCCGGCCCTGTTGGCGATGAAAACCGGGCGACCCGTGAAGCTGGTGAACACCCGCGAGGAAGTCTTCACCATGAACGGGCCCCGGCTCCCGGTGACCAACTATATCCGGTCCGGCGTAATGCAGGACGGTACCATAGTCGCCCGCGAGGCCTACACGATTTTCGACGTGGGAGCGTACCTGGGAGCGGGTCCCAACTCCGGCATTGGTCACGGCATCGGCGCTTACCGGGTTCCCAACTTCCGGCTGCGCTCCTACGGCGTATATACCAACAAGATCTACGTGGGATCGTACCGGGCCTCCGGGGTCGCCGACATGACCTTCGCCGTCGAGTCCCACATGGATCGTATCGCCCATGAATTGGGAATCGACCCGTACGACTTGCGCGTCAAGAATGCCCTGCGGGAAGGCGATGTCTCCGTGAGCGGAGCGGTCGTCCCCACCAATGGGCTTATGAACACTCTCGAGGCCATCAGGGAAAAGATCGATTGGCCGCGCGACCTGGAGGACGGCCACGGCGTGGGATTGGCCTTGTGCGAGTGGAGGAGCGGCAGCGGCCCTTCGACAGCGGCGATCAGCGTCAACGATGACGGCACGGTGAGCTTGCTGACCGGTTCGGTGGATATCTCGGGCAGCGACACCTCCCTGGCGGCCATAGCAGCCGAGGCGTTGGGTATCCCGATGGAAAACGTGGTCGTTTCCAAACGCGACACAGATCAAGCGCCGTACACCGGGCAATCGGGTGGCAGCCGCATCGTTTACAGCCAGGGCACTGCGGTGCAGCGCGCGGCCGAGAACACTGTCGAAAAACTGACGGCCCTCGCGGCCGAGCGACTGGGCCTCCCCGAGGATGCTCTGGGATGTGAAGACGGCCGCATCTACGTGATGGACAACGAACCGCAGGGCCTCACCTTCGCGCAGTTGGCGGCCGCCAGCATCACGTCGCGTGGCGGACCGATCATCGGCACCGCTTCGCTGTCCAGCATGCCCTACACTCCGGTATTCGCCGCCCAGGCAGCCGAGGTCAAGGTCGACCGGGCAACCGGACAGGTCAAAGTGCTCCGCTACATTCAGGCCCAGGACGTCGGGACTGCCATCAACCCCATGGCTGTCGAAGGGCAGCTTGACGGCGGGGTCGTGCAGGGGATTGGCCGGGCCCTGACCGAAGACCAGCAGTTCGACCCGGAGACGGGCGCCGTTCGGAACCCATCGTTCGCCTCGTATCTGATGCCTCTGGCAATCGACCTTCCCGAACTCGAGAACGTGCTCATCAACGTCCCGGCGCCGGACGGACCCTTCGGCGCGCGCGCGGTGGCGGAACCCCCCGGATTCGGTCCGCCGGCCGCCATAGCCAACGCGGTATACGACGCCGTGGGTGTCCGCATCAAGGAGTTGCCGTTATCCGGCGAGCGGGTGCTCGCCGCCCTGAACGGCCAGAACGCGGAAATCGACTTCGACGTTGATGCCCTCAGGCGAGCGGAGGGTGTTGCCGCCGACTAAACGGCGTCAGGATTTGGACCCGACGCGGGGTGGGCGCAGGCCCGCCCCGCATCTCCGCCTCAGTCGGACCGTCCGTACACGTGCGACGGCGTCACCAGGACTGCGTAGCGACGGTCGTCCCGCATCGCCTGGTCGTACTCAGGCCAGTTGGGATGCTCTTCTCCCGCGGCGGTTCGGTACACGTCGCGCAGCGTTTCCCGGTATTCGTCGGCCGAGGCTTCGTTGACCCCGACCAGCCTGGCCTCCCCTTCCAGGACCAGGAAGTTGCGCCAGTCGCCGGTGCCGACCAGGATCGTGCAGCGAGAGTCTCGCCGCAGATTCCGGAGCTTGGCACGGTCGGCAGTGGTCGTAAAGGCCACTCCGTTCCCGTACAGGCCGCAAGTAACAATGCTCATCTGTCCGGCGCCGTTGCGGCGGAAAGTGGTCAACGCGCCATTGTGATTGCCCGTTAAAAACTGGCGTTGCGCTTCGGTTAGCATCGAAATCTCCTTTTGGTGGGCAGGACGCCACCGGTCAACTTGATTGGAATGGTCAGCTCAGCCAGAACTGCGAGCCGTCGCCGGTTTTAAGGACCTCTATCCTGACCGGGAACAGGTCTTTGAGCTCATCCAGGTGTGTGATGACGATGATCTTTTCGAAGTCATCCTGGATTGACGCGATTGCGTCCACGATGCGCTCGCGCCCGGCCGCGTCCTGGGTGCCGAAGCCTTCGTCGATGAACAGCGTCGGCAGTGGCAACCCCATGCGCTGGGCCAGCACCTTCGACAAAGCGATGCGCAGCGCCAGGTTGATGCGGAAAGCCTCGCCGCCGCTGAAAAGATCATAGCTGCGCGATCCCAGCTCGTCGCTGACCAGGATGTCCAGAGTCTCAGCCACGTTGCCGGATTGGCGCACCCGTTGAGTTTCCAGCTTGACGGCCAACCGATTGTCCGTCATGCGACCCAGCAGCAGGTTGGCCTCGGCTTCAATCCGCGGAACGGCAGCGTCGATCAGCATCGCCGGAACGCCACTGCGGCCGAAAGCGCTGTAGAGATCGGAGTAGACTCCCTGTTCCGTATTGGAGGATGACCGACGAGTTTCCAACGCATCAATCTCTTCAAGGTACGAAACCCGGCGCTCCGCGTCTCCATGCAGCCGTCCCTGCCTGGCGAGGAGCGCGTCGCGGTCGGCGAGAAGACGCTCCACGGCTTTGTGCGCATCCGCCGCCTCTCGTTCTCGCTCGGGCAGATCCGCAACCGCCGATTGAGCAGCGTCCAGGGTCGCCTGGGCGCCTTGCATCTCTTCATGGAGCCGGACCAATAGATTGTTGGTCTGGCCCAACGACGTCTCATCCGCGGGCAATCGGGCCCGCGCGTCCTGCAGTCTTCGCGACTCGTCGTCCCAGTGTTGCAGCGCTCGGACGTTCGCGGTGGCATCGTCGAGACTCTGCTCATCGTATCCGAGTGCGACGATCGCGATTTCCACTTCGTCCAAAGCAGCGCGCTCGTCAAGCGCGAAATCGTCATGGGCCAACGTTTTCTGCAGCCGTTCCAGGCGTGGCAGCGATGTTGCCAGTTGCTCAGCGGCCGCTTCGCATTGGCGCTGTTCCTGCTTCAGGCGACCTCGCTGCTGTTGGATCCGCTGCCGACGCCGGGCAAGTGAGGCGTCGCCGTCGGCAATCCGGGTTTGCAGGCCCTCGAGCCTGGCGGACAAACTTTGCAGGGACTGCTTGATTTCGTCGTGGAGGGCGAGTTTGGCCTGGATCTCGGCGTCATACCAGGCCGAAATGTCGCCGCAGGCGTGCTCGCTGAGAGGTGTCCGGCAAAGGGGGCACACCGCGCCCGCCGTGTGCATCTCCCTCTGCCGGGCCCGCAAATCAGTTCCCTCTGCGACGCAACGGCCCAGATCCGCCTGCGCCAGGGCGATGTCACGTTGCAGGTCGCCGGATTCGGCGATCTCCGTTTCCAGCGTGGTCTGGTCGGCGGCTAGAGCCGCCTCCGCCTCCGCCAATCCCAGCAACTGGCGGGCAACTTCTTTGGAGCGGTCCGCGGTCGGGCGGAGCGTGTTATCTACGTGATGCTTCAACTGTACCGCTTCGGCTGCGAGTTGCGCTTGGGTGCGCTCGACCACAGCTTGCAATTCGCTGCGTCGGTCGCGCAGCCGGTCATACTCAGCCCGTGAGACTTGCAGCCGCTCCATTTCGGATCGCGCAGACGCCAGTTCCCTTGCCCCCGCGCATATTTCCTCGGAACGCTCCTCCAGGGCTCGGGCCCGGTCGATCCGTTCCGCGATGGCGGCCGCGGAGGTTTCGGCATGCTCTATATCGGTACGGAGGTTGTCGATCCGGTGGCCCGCAGTGGCCGCTTCCACCTGCTTCTGGCGCAACGCGGCGACCGCGTCCCTCAGCCGGCCAGCATGAGCCGAAGTTTGCTCGATTGCTTCGCCCAGCCGGGAGAGCCGGACCGTTATCTCCCCGAGTTCTTCGGTGGGGTCGGGTATGGCGTCCACCAGATTGCGATTTTGCGCCAGCGCTCCCTCGGTCCGCACAACTTCCGACTGCCAGTGGTCCCGGCGCCCAGCCGCCGATATCTGTAGGGATTCGTAGAGGCTGAGGTCGAGGACGGACGCTAGGACCGCTTTTCGCTCCGCCGGTGTCTTGCGCGTAAATTCGTCCGCGCGTCCCTGCAGCAGGAACGCGGTATTGACGAAGGTGTTGTAGTCCATTCCGACCAGGTTCTGGATTTTCCAGATGGTCTCCCGAACCGAATTGCCGCTTACGGACCGCGGATCTCCGGCGTCATCCAGGATGAACAGGTCCACCTCGGTGCGACCTTGTCCCGTGCGGCGCCGGCGGCGAATGGCCCGATACTCCTGCCCGCGCGCCAGAAAGTCCAACTCAACCCGGCATTCCGACTCGCCATACGCGATCAGGTCGTTGTGGTTCTGGGTGCCGGTGCGTGCCTGGCCCCACAGACACCAGGTCATGGCGTCCAGAAGCGCCGACTTGCCATGGCCGTTGGCTCCGCACAGGCAGGCTACGTGTATTCCCCTCAGATCCAACGGCGGGACATCTTCTCGGTAGCACAGAAAGTTACGGACCGAAAGCCTCAGAGGGATCATCGTGGGCCGATTGTATCACCAGGAAGATTGCATCCGGGTGGTTACGACGACGACGCCCGCCCCCTGCCCGGGAAAAGCGGTTGGACTACCAGTGATACAATTTTTGTCGAGGAATTCCACCGAACATGCCGAACCCCATAAGCAACACCACCAAGGGAACCGGTCCCGTCATAGTTGTAGAGGAACTGCGAAAGCGCTACGGCGATATCCAGGCAGTTGACGGGATTTCATTTGAAGTGGACCGAGGTGAGGTGTTCGCCCTGCTGGGCCCGAATGGGTCCGGCAAAACCACCACCGTCGAAATCATCGAGGGCATGCGTTCCGCCGACAGCGGACGCGCCACCGTGGCCGGCATCGATGTGAGCAAGAACCCCAACGCGGTCAAACAACTCATCGGCGTGCAGTTGCAGAGCAGCGCCTTCTTCGAACACCTCAAACTCGCTGAACTGCTTCGCATGCTGGGAAGCATCTACCGCGCCAAGGTCGACCCGGAACCTCTCCTCGAGGCGGTGGACCTGGCGGAACGCAGATCGGCGTCCTTTCGGACTCTCTCAGGTGGACAGAAACAGCGTTTTGCCATCGCGGCCTCGCTCGTCAACGACCCGGATGTGGTGTTCCTCGACGAACCCACCACCGGTCTGGATCCCCAGGCACGTCGGCTGATCTGGGATTTGGCGAAAACCTGGAAGCGGGAAGGCCGCACCGTTGTCTTGACGACCCATTACATGGAAGAAGCCGAGGAACTGTGTGATCGCGTGGCGGTCATGGACAGCGGCAAAATCATCGCCATGGCATCTCCCGCCCAACTGATCGACCAGTTGATTGGCCGAGGGTTCCACCGCGAGCAGGAAGTACGGCTGGCTACGCTGGAGGACGTGTTCCTCGATCTGACCGGCCGGACGCTTCGGGAGTTTTAGGATGCTCGCGAAGCCGGCCGTTTATCTCACCTGGTGGTCGATCAAGATGTGGTCGCGGGATCGCGCGGCCATGTTCTGGACGTTCTTCCTGCCCCTGGTAATCATGGTGATCTTCGGCCTTTTGAACTTCGGCGAACTGGGTAAAGTAGACGTCGGGATCGTCGACCGTGCCGACAACGAGGCTTCGAAGAATTTCATCGAAGGCCTGACCCGGATCGACGCGCTGCGAATCACGACGGGTACGGCTGATGCCGAGCGCGCCGCATTGGCCGATGGAAAGCGCGACCTGGTGATCGCGTTGCCGGAGGACCTGGCCTCGGCGCCGGGCGGCAGCGAAATCGTCGCCTGGTACCACGGAAGCCGGCAAACCGAGGCGCGGCTGGGGCTCACGGTGATGCAGTCCGCCGTCGACGAGCTGAATTTTGCCATCACCGGCGCCGAACGGGTGGTCACGCTGACCGAGGAGGCGGTGGAGGCGCGTGACCTGGGATACATCGATTTCCTGATGCCCGGCGTGATTGGCATGGCAATCATGCAGTTGGGGTTGTTCAGCGTGGCGTTCAGTTTCGTCACGATGAAACGTGAGGGAGTGCTGCGGCGGCTGCTCGCCACCCCGCTAAACCCAACGTCGCTACTGATCGCCCAGGTAATCACCAAGCTGATCGTTGTGGTGATCCAGACGGTCATCCTGGCCGCGGTGGCGGTGTTCCTGTTTGGCGCGGAATTCGCCGGCAACTTTTTCGCGGTGCTGCTCGCGGCCGCAATGGGCGGAGCGGTGTTCCTGGCAATGGGCTTCGCCGTGTCCGGTTGGGCCCGCACGGAGCAACAGGCGGCGCCACTGGCCAACATAGTATCGCTGCCCATGATGTTTCTGTCCGGTGTATTCTTTTCCCGGGACGTCCTTCCCGATATCCTGCAGAGGATCACCGATTTTTTGCCCCTCACCTACCTGGTCGAAGCCATTCGGGGCATGACCGTGGAAGGGGACACGATTTTGATGCAATGGCCGAATTTTCTGGGCCTGGCGGTGTGGCTTGTGGTAGCGTTTGTCATAGCCAACCGCACGTTCCGCTGGGAGTGATCCCGCGAGCCCTCCAGACAAGCGCCGAGGCTACGGGAGTGAAACGGGATGTTTGACAATCTGACCGAACGATTGACCGGGATTTTCGGCCGCCTGCAGGGCAAAGGCCGCCTGACGGAAAAGGACATCGATGACGCGCTCGGCCAGGTGCGCCGGTCGCTACTCGAGGCAGACGTGAATTTCCGCGTTGCGCGGGAGTTCGTGGCGACGGTGAAAGACCGTGCGTTGACCGGCGAAGTTCTGGAAAGCCTCTCGCCCGGTCAGCAGGTGGTCAAGATCGTACACGAGGAATTGACCTCCGTATTGAGCGCGGGAGACCACCGCCTCACGCCGGCCAGCCAGTTGCCTTCCGTGCTGATGCTGGTAGGTTTGCAGGGTTCGGGCAAGACCACCACCGCGGCGAAGCTGGCGATGCAGATGAAACGGCAGCAACACAGCCCGATGTTGATTGCGGCGGACCTCCGGAGGCCGGCCGCGATCGCCCAACTGGAGTCGCTTGGTAAGCAATTGGACATCCCGGTGTACTCCGAAGACCCGGGTTCCTCAACCCCGGCCAAGGTCGCCATCGCCGGGGTTCGCCGGGCCACCGAGTTGGCCCTGACGTGGGCCATCGTCGACACCGGCGGGCGTCTGCATATCGACGACGAGTTGATGTCCGAACTGGAAGAGGTGAAGCAGGCGGTCTCTCCTTTCCAAACCATCCTGGTTGTGGATGCCATGACCGGCCAGGACGCGGTCAACGCCGCCGAAGAATTTCACCAGCGCGTGGGCCTGGACGGCTTGATCCTTTCCAAGATGGACGGGGACGCGAGGGGCGGGGCGGCGCTGTCGGTCACCAAGGTCACCGGTGTGCCCATCAAGTTCATCGGCACGGGAGAACGCAGCGACGCGTTGGAGCAGTTCCACCCCGACCGCATGGCGTCGCGCATCCTCGCCATGGGCGATGTAATGACGCTCATCGAGCGCGCGCAGGAAGCGGTGGACGAGGATAAGGCTCGCGAACTCGAACGCAAGATGCGCACCGCGTCATTCACGCTGGACGATTTCCTGGATCAGATCCAGGGAGTGAAAAAAATGGGCGGCCTGGCATCGGTGATGGAAATGATGCCCGGAATGGGTCGCCAGACCAAGAAGATGCAGGACCAGTTGGACGAGTCGGAGCTGAAGAAAACCGAAGCCATCATCCGCTCAATGACGCTGGAAGAGCGGGGAAAGCCGGAGATCATCAAGGGCAGCCGGCGCCGGCGCATTGCGCTGGGCAGCGGCACCAACCCGTCCGACGTGAACCGGGTGCTCAACCAGTTCAAGCAAACGCAGCGGCTGATGCGCCAGTTTTCGAACAACCCCAAGGGGTTGATGCGGATGCTCCGCTGATTACGTCAGGCTAGGATCCGGCAATTCGGCCGGAGCGGAGCGCCACGAACAGGTATGACGTGGCGTGGGAACGCCAGGGAGACCAGCGCTCGGAAAACGCGAGCAGTTGAGCGTCGTTGATCTCTTCGCCGTCGAAGTACAGGGCGCTGACGGTCCGGCGCAAAGCCAGGTCGCCGATCGGGAACCCGTCCGGGCGCGACAGGGCCCGCACCAGAACCCACTGCGCCGTCCATTGCCCGACGCCTCGCATGGCCACCATGCGCTTCACCACCTCGTCATCCTCCAGGTCGTGCATACTGGCGAAATTGTCACCAGAATCCAGCGCGGCGCGCGCGATGCCCTGGATGTACTCGGCCTTCCGGAAACTGAGCTTGAGTTGGCGCAGGTCATCGACTTCGGCGGTTGCCAACGATTCGGCGCGAGGGAAGGCATACCATTCGCGGTCGGAGACCGTGGCTCGAACACCGTAGGTCTCTATGAGCAGGCTGCGGATGATCCTGGCCACATTGGTCGCAATCTGTTGCCCCATGACTGCCTGCACCAGCGCCTCGTAAACCGAGGCGGATCGGGTGTTGTGGTACCCATAGAAATCGTTGACCACGGACGCCAGAACGGGATCTCCGGTAACCGCATCGTAAAACGGCCTGACGTCCTGGTCGCAACCCAGGAGCCAGGTGATCTGCTTCGCCGCTCGATCGGCGTCGGCACCGGTGATGTCGTCCCCGGTGAGCTCCACCAATAACTCCGGTTGGTCCACAGTTCCTACCGAGCGCACGGTCGCCAGCGCGACGTTGTCGCCCAGATCCACGAGCCGGAGGTACCGACCGTCGTCGTACTCCTCGGTTTTGAATTGCTGGTCTCGGGAATAATTGGGCTGACCCGCCGTCAGCTCGAAATCGTAGGGCGGTACCGGGCGGACGGTGGTGACCAAGGTGGTTTCCATCAGATTTGCACCTCTCCCAGGCTGGAGTATCGGGCGCCGCGGGGCGTGAGCACACTTCGATACAACCGAACGGTATCGGGACGCCAGCTACGGATGACCGGCAACCTGGCCCGGGTCACAGCATCGGATATCGCCTGGCGTTGTCGGGGGGTTACCTGGTCGCGTACTCGACCCAGCGTCAGGTGGGGTCGGAACGGGCGGCCATCCATTGACCAGCCAAGACCGGAAACCGACTGCTCGGCACGGTGGTGCAAGTCTTCCAGACTTTCAGAACCGCCGGAAACTCCGGCCCAGATCACCCTGGGGTTCCTGCTGGAGGGAAAGGTGCCCAGAGTCGACAGAGCCAGCGTTGACGGGCTGGCCTCATCGAAGTTCTCGGCGATGGCGTCCAGGATTCGGGGCACGATTCGCGAGTCCGTGGGACCCAGGAATTTTAAGGTCAAATGAATGCCGTCCGGAGAAACCCAACGCACCCCGGAGGGCAGAGGACGGCTCAACACCGCGATCGTTTCAGCCAGTTGGCGGATCCATTCCTCCGGCAACGGCAACGCGATGAACGTCCGCAGGGTTTCTGACGCGGTGCTCAAGAGGCCAACTCGGCGCGCCAGCGATTTAGTTCCAGATACCAGAAGGCCAAATCGTTCAGGGAATAACGCGCGTTGGCCGGGCTGGGGTTCGGCAGCACGAACACTCGGCTGGAGCCGATCAAAAGGTCCTGTCTACCGAGCTGCAGGTTTCCGGCGTTTTTGATGCCCTCGCCGTGGCGCAGATAGGCGCGGTACGCCGTGAGGCCGTGGAAGCAGGCGATGCGCGGAACATGACTGAGCAGTTTCTCACGCAGGGTGGGCGCGTCCCGGCGGTAGTCGGCAGCCGTCAGGCCGGATGCCTGACTGGTGGGACGTTTGACCACGTCGGTGAAGCCGATGCCGTCGGCCAGCAGCGAGGCGTCATCTCCGGGTCCGACAGGCCGGCCCACGAAATTTGCCGCGGTCAGAGCTGACCAAAACCGGTTGCGGGGATTGGCAAAATAGTGGCCGGCCCGGACCGACCGGGTCGACGGGTTCAGGCCAATAAGGACAATGTCCAAACCGGGTTCCAGATAGTCGGGCAGGGTTTCCATGGGCTGATCGCCGGGGTTCACCAGCGAACAGGCATTGGCGCCCATGATTGCGTCGGTGTCACTCTGCGGCAGGCCGGCAGACCGAACGTGATCGATGACCCGGCGATGCTTGAGCAGCGGGTAATCGGTGCCGAAAAGGACCCGGTCGGCGCCGGCGATCGTGGCCGCCGCGGCGATTGCCGACGGACGATACAGATAAGGGAGCGCCGCGGTGTCGTACCAAACGTTTTTCAAGGCGTCGGCAACCTCGGGCATCGCGGCATAGAAGGGGAGGCCTCCGCCCAGATGGGCGAATACGATGCGGTTTGCCGGGAAGTTCTTCGCGAGTTGCAGCAATAGATCCGGAGTTGAAGATCCTTTGCCGGGGTACTGGTGACCCACGGGCTCAGAGGCATGGACCACTATCGGCGCGTTACGGGCGCGCAGCAGCGTCATCAGGGGGGACATGACGGTGGGATCACCGATGTCGAAACCCTGGCTGTCGGCGTGAAGCTCTCCTATGCCCACAGCCCCGGCATCCAGGCACCGCGAAGCCTCGCACACGGCTGCTTCGCCCCATGCCGGATTGACGGACGCGAAGGCGGTGATGCGGTCAGGTTGAGCCAGGGATGACTGTATGAGGTAATCATTAACCTGTGCGGCGATATCCGGGTCGGTCCAGCCAAATCCCATGGCTACGGCGTGATTGACACCAGAGACGTCCATGTCTCGCAGCAGCTGTACCGCGTCCGCGAAACGGCCGCCGGAGTCGGGGAACAGCGCGGCATAGGTGGCGTCCCGATCCGTCAGTTCATCGTGGCGAGAGGCGAAATCAGGAGGAAGAATGTGGCAGTGGCTATCGACAATCATCTGCGGTATTCCGCCGTGCGACGGGCGAGAGTTCACCCGATCAGTATAGACCACCCGTCGGCAGGACCCGACATGCTGATCGGGAGTGACGCCGGCAACGTCGAATGACGATCACGGTGGCAATTTGGTTCCGGTTCGCGGTTGAGACTGCCCCCACGTCGTCACGCGGAGACGGGCGTAATATTGCCGCGGGCCAATCCGGTCGGCGTTCGACGCCAGCATTCGACGGATCGGGCTCCGAGGGTCGCGTCGCGCTTATGGACAGGCTTACAGGCCAGGAATATAATCTTGTCGGCTCGCATTATTATCCCCTTCTATATCGCAGGTGACGTATTGGCAGCAGTCAACCAACCGCTTCAGACCGTTGAGGAGATGCGGGCAACGTCCCTGCAACTGAGACGCGACAGCCTGGAAATGATCTACGGGGCCGGCAGCGGCCATCCCGGAGGATCGCTGTCAGAGATCGACATCCTGGTGGCCCTTTATTTCGGGGTGATGCGCTACGACGCCGCCGACCCCGCATGGCCGGACCGGGATCGATTCATCCTCAGCAAGGGGCACGCTTCACCGGGATTTTACACAACGCTTTCGATGGCTGGATATTTCGGACGGGAGGAACTGTCCTCCTACCGGAAGACCGACGGATTGCTGCAGGGCCACGCCCACCCGATGACGCCGGGTGTTGAGATGAACTCCGGTTCGCTGGGCATGGGGCTCTCCTTTGCGTTGGGTCACGCCCTGGCGGCGCGGTTGGATGGGAAAGACTACCGCGTGTTCGCGCTGCTCGGTGACGGGGAGTGCCAGGAAGGCGAGGTGTGGGAAGCGGCAATGTCGGCCGCTCACCACCGCGCTACCAATCTGACCGCCATCGTCGACCGCAACCGCATCCAGAACGACCGGTTCACTGACGAGGTCATGACCCTTGAACCCCTGGCGGACCGTTGGCGAGACTTCGGGTGGAACGTCATAACCTGCGACGGGCACGAGCACGTTGAAGTATTGCGGGCCCTCGAAACCGCATCGGAAGGCGGGCCAACGGCGATCATCGCCAACACCGTGAAAGGCAAGGGCGTCAGTTTCATGGAAAACAATCCCGCCTTTCACGGGCGAGCGCCCAACGCTGAAGAGTACGAAGCAGCGCTCAAGGAGCTGGCCTGATGGCGACACAACGGGCATCCGCGGCCACGCGGGAAACCTACGGCCGGACCCTGCTGACCCTGGCGGACGACCACCCTGACATCGTGGTCCTGGGCGGCGACCTGAACGTGTCGACGTTCGTCCATCTCTGGCGGGACCAGTATCCCGAGCGGTTCTTCGACTTCGGGCCGGCCGAGCAAAACATCGTCGGCGTTGCCGCCGGGTTGGCCGCTGCCGGAAAGGTGCCCTTCGTCAGCACGTTCAGCGTGTTCGGCACGGGAAGGCCCTACGACCAATTGCGTGTCCTGATCTCGCAACCGTCGTTGAACGTAAAACTGGTTTGCACCCATGCTGGCATCCTCACCGGCGAGGACGGCATGTCGGCCCACGGAATCGAAGACCTGTCGCTCATGTGCGCATTGCCTTCGTTCACGGTGATCACGCCGGCCGACGCCCCCGAAACGGAGCAGGCGGTGCGAGCCATCGCCAGCACGAAGGGGCCAGTCTACGTACGGCTGCCCCGGGCGGCTACACAGATAGTCCACGACAACGGCTACAAGTTCGAGATCGGCACGGCGGACCTGCGGAAGCCGGGAAGTGACGTGGCCATCGTCGCCATGGGGTCGCTGGTGGCGCCGGCTCTGGACGCCGCCGATAGCCTGGCGGGTCAGGGAATTGACGCACGCGTGGTCAATCTGCACACGCTGGCGCCGGCGGACGAGGCGGCGATCATTGCCGCGGCGCAGGAGACCGGCGCCATCGTGACCGCCGAGGAGCATTACGTTCACGGAGGGTTGGGCAGCGTAGTCGCCGGAGTCCTGGCCCGGAACTGTCCGGTTCCGGTGGAAATGGTGGCCCTGTACGGTTACACCAGCTCGGGTCCGGCCAACGAGCTGATGGAGAAGAACGGCCTGACTGCGGCGGGCGTGGAAGCGGCCGTCCACCGGGCGCTGAAGCGCAAGAGCTAGCTCAGGTCGCCAATAACGTGGCTGGCCTCAGTGAAGATCGAACGGCCCGGTGACTACCCCGGGCCGTTTTTTCGGGAACGAGATTGGGCGGCAAAAACGGCGTCAGGTCCCCGACCCGGGGGGTGACAGCGGCCCGTGGCCTCGACCGTTGCCGTTACCGTTGCCGCCGGAGTAATCGTCATATCCGGCATTGCTGAACACCCGGATCTCGGTGCCCTGAAACACGTGGAAGTGGTGCGTGTCGTGTTCGGTACCCACGGTGTTCAGCATGTCAGCGTCGATATCCGAGAGGATCTCATCAATCTGCTCTGCGGTAAGGTTGGAATTCACCGCGATGGATACGTGAGCCAGTCCGGGCATGAAGTGGGTGTCGATCCGACCCACCGGTTGTTCGCCGTCGAGGATGAGATATGCCTCGGACTGGGGCGTGCGAACTTCGCGCTCGTAGTCGAAGGGCATTGGTCCCGCCTCACCCGCGAACCTGACCGTCGCCGCGGACAATCCACTTGTAGGAAGTCAGCTCACGAACGCCCAGAGGGCCGCGGGCGTGGAATTTTTCGGTGCTGATGCCGACCTCCGCGCCGAAGCCAAACTGCGCCCCATCGGTAAACCGCGTGCTGGTGTTGTGGTAGACGGCGGCCGCGTCGACTTCGTTGAGAAACCTTTCGGCGGCCTCGCCGTCCCGGGTGACGATGGCTTCAGAGTGGCCAGAGCCGTAGGTCTGGATGTGCTCCAGGGCATCGTCGAGGCTATCCACCACCCTCACGGCGGCAATGAGCGCCAGGAACTCACGGCCCCAGTCGTCTTCCTGAGCCGGGATGGTGTTGAATCCGCTGTCGGGGCCGAGGATGGTCAGCGCCCGGTGATCGCAACGCATCTCGACGCCGGCATCGTTCAACTGGCTGGCGATTCCGGGCAGGCAACGCCCGGCAACCTCGGAATGAACCAGCACGGTGTCCAGCGCGTTGCAAACCGTGGGTCGCTGGACCTTGGCGTTGTAAACGATGTTGGCGGCCATTTCGGCGTCGGCGTCGCGATCAACGTAGGTATGGCAAACGCCCACGCCGCCGGTCAGCACAGGCATGGTAGCGTTGGCGCCCACATAGTTGATCAGACCCGAGCCGCCGCGCGGCACAAGCAGGTTGATTTCGTCTCTCATCTGGAGCATGACGTCGACCAATGAGCGGTCAGTGTCGGCAACGAACTGCACGGCATCGGTTGAAAGACCCGCTTCGCCGATGGCGCGATGAACCAGGTCAACCAGAGCCGTGTTTGATCGCAGGGTCTCTTTGCCTCCGCGCAGGAGGCAGGCGTTGCCGGACTTGAGGGCGAGCGCGACAATATCGGTGGTGACGTTGGGTCGGCTCTCGTAGATGCTGGCGATGACGCCCAACGGAATGCGACGCTTCTGGACGTCCAGGCCGTTGTCCAGCGTGAATCCCTCGATCAGTTCGCCAACCGGGTCCTCGAGGGCGGCGACCCTGCGGACATCGGCAGCCATGCCGTTCAGTCGGTCGGAATTCAGCAGGAGGCGATCCAGGAAAGCCAGGTCAATGCCGTCGGCCTCCGCGTCCCGGTAATCGGCCTCGTTAGCTGCCAGGACAGGCCCCGGTTCGGTTTCCAGGGCGTGGGCGATGTTTTCCAGGGCGTGGTTGCGGGTCTCGGCGGGCGTGCGGGCCAGCACGGCAGAGGCGGCCTGGGCGGCGGCGCCCTGCTTGCGGAGGCGATCAGCGGCGTTCATTTTTCTCTCCCGTCGCGAATTCCCGATTGCTGTCAGAGCAGCACCAGGTTGTTCCGGTGGATGACTTCCTGGCCGTAATGGTAACCCAGAGTGTCCACTATTCGATCTGAGCGCATCCCCCGGATGCGTCGTACATCGGCAGCCGCGTAGTTGGCGATACCGCAGGCTACGTGGTGGTCCGCCAGGTCGGATACGTAGATGATGTCGCCGCGACTGAATTCGCCGACAACGTTGCGGACGCCGGCGGGCAGCAAACTCACCGCGCCCTGACGCAGGGCCGACACGGCGCCGTCGTCCACCACCACCTGGCCCCACACCGTATCGCCCACGCGCGACAGCATCCACCGCTTGCGAGCTTCAAGCTTGCTCTGGGCCGGCTTGAAGAATGTACCGACGGGTTCCCCGCGGGCAACACCCAGCAGCGCCCCCGGGTTGCGCCCGCGGCAGATGGCCATGGCGATACCGGAAGTAGTGACCAGACTCGCGGCGTGGAGCTTGGTGGGCATGCCGCCGCGCGCCCAGGCGTTTCGGTGCTCGCCGGCCATGGCAAACACGTTTTCATCCACGGAGTCAACCGCTTCAATGCGGGTGGCCGTGGGATCCGAGCCGGGGTCTGCCGTGTATAGACCGTCCACGTCCGACAGGATTATGAGCAGGTCTGCGTCAATCAAGGCGGCGATCAGCGACGAAAGACGATCGTTGTCTCCGAATACCTCGCCGATTTCGTCTGTGGCGACAACGTCGTTCTCGTTGACGATGGGGACTACGCCGAGATCGAGCAGGGACAGCAGGGTGTTGCGCACGTTGAGGTATGACTGGCGTTGGGAGAGGTCGTGGAGGGTGAGAAGCACCTGGGCAACGCCAATGTCGTGACTGGCGAACAGGTCGGCATAGGTATGCATCAGCCGGCTCTGACCCAACGCGGCGAAGACCTGCCGGGTGGGAATATCCGGAATAGCGGGCGTCTCGGCGGCAGATTGGCGGCCGGCAGCTACCGCCCCCGAGGTGACCAGGAGCATTTGAGCCTCATCCACTGCGTGGAGCTGGGCAATTTGGGCCACCAGGTCGCGCATGACGTTGAGGTCCAGCGCATCGCCCGCTTCTCCGGTGAGCACGCTGGTGCCGGCCTTGACCACAATCCGATGGTAGGGAGATGCGTCCCCGCCCTCAGCGGACTCAAGCGATAACGTGGCGGGGTCGGTCGTGTGCCGCGATATTGACATCGAAAAGGTCCGGTTATCTCGTGGAGGGCTCGCTGAATTATATCACCCGGCCATGTCTATCCGTTCGGAACACCCTCGCGTTCGGGGTCGGCGGCGTCGGTTCGCCGCCGAACGGTTTCGAACCCAGGGTACCGGGCGTCCAACATCCAGCCCACTGCTCAAGCCGCTGCTAGGGTATCCGCATGCGGTTGCCCGACGACTGTGCGCTTGGACACGGCGAGTTAACAAGCGTACAATTTTTGCGCGGGGCTGGCCCATGGTCAGTCCCGTATCGGCGTGTGAAGAACCACCACCATGGCCTGGGTGAACAATGGCGCTAACCGGATTGCTTTCGCTGTTTGCAACACAACCGAGGATGCGGCGGCATCTGCGGAACGTGGATCGTCCGGGCCCGAGCGGGCCCCTGGCAATCGATGGCGACCACCAGGCGGTTTACGTCGGCGCTCTCTGGCAACTACAACAGCGACCCGTGGTGGTGATCACCCCCCGCCTGGAGGACGCCCGGCGACTTCACGACCAACTTTCGGAATACCTGGGTGACGAAGCGCCCGTGCACCTGTTACCAGAACCGGAAGTGCTGGCTTTCGAACGATTGGCGGTCGATGGGCGAACCGGGAACCAGCGACTGTCCGCGCTGGTGGCGTTGGCTAGCTACGACGCGTCGTCCGCCGACGGTGCGATACCGCTGGTGGTGACGTCGCTGGCTTCGGCGCTCAGATTGACGTTGCCGCCGGAGGTGGCAACCGGGCGACACCCCGCCGTGAACAACGCTCACGAACTGACCCGGGGACAGCGGATCGGGTCGGTAGACTCGTTGCTGGCCGCATGGGTTGAACTCGGCTACCAACGGGAGCCGCAGGTAGAGATCCCCGGAACGTTCAGCCTGCGTGGAGGAATACTCGACGTTTTTCCGACCGACGCGGGTTTGCCCTACCGGGTGGAACTTTGGGACGACGAAATCGACACCATCCGGCGATTCGATCCTGAAACCCAGCGATCAGTGGGCGATGCCGACCGTATCAGCATCGTGGCGGCGCGGGAGCAGCTGCCCGAGTTGAGCGACACCGCATGGTTCGACGAACGACGGGCCAGGATAGATCTGAGCGCGTGCAACGGTGGGACGATCGCGAGGTTTCAGGAAGAACTGGCGCATTTGCTGACCGAACCCAACCCGGAAACCCTTGCGTTCTACAACGGGTTCCTCAACCGGCATACCCTGGCCGATTACCTTCCGGCTGACACCATCGTTGTGATGGACCGGCCCAACCGTTTGTCCGGGGAAGCGGAGGAGCAGGAGGCCAAGTACGAGCAGCAGCGGACCAGCCGCCAGGACCGTGGGGAACTCCCCTACGGTTTTCCGTCGCCCTCCACCGAGTGGCTCCGGATGTCCGAAAAGATGCACGCCGCCGGTACAACCACCGTAAGCATGGAGCGTTGGGGCACCGAGGACACGCCGACTATTTTGCAATCGTTGCCCGATCAGAGCGCGGGTTTGGACTTTTTCACCAGGGACGTCGCGGAGAGGGTGACTCAGGGCGGAGCGGTGGTAGCCGTGACACAACACGCGGCTCGGTTGGTTCAGGTTCTGGAGGAGGCCGGGGTCGCTGCAACGTTGGAAGACAGCCTGCGGATCCGCCCCCGCGCCGACCGGGTCCAGGTACTGACCGGGGCGCTGAGTCGCGGCTGGCAGACCGAGGCGACGGACAACGAACCTGCAGTGGCGGTTTACAGCGACGCCGAGCTGTTCGGCACCGTGAAACGGAGGAGCTACCGCCCGTCCCGCACCCGACGTGACCTGGGTGATGCGGTGGCCCTGGGAGACCTGGTCCCGGGCAGCTTCGTGGTCCACATCGACCACGGAGTCGCCAAGTTTGTTGGCACCACTCACCTGGAGTCCACGGGCGACGACCGCGAGTACCTGGTGCTGGAATACGCCGAGGACGACCGGCTCTACGTTCCCACCGAGCAGTTGGACCGGCTGGGGGCGTACGTGGCCGCCACCGACCAGCCGCCAACGCTCACCCGGTTGGGCGGGAGCGAGTGGCAAAGGATCAAGGACCGAGCCAAGGGCGCCGCCAGGGAGATCGCCCAAGAATTGCTCCGGCTCTACGCAATCCGTGAAACCGTGAGTGGACATCGTTTCGGCCCGGACGCGACCTGGCAGCGGGACCTGGAAGACTCGTTCCCGTACCAGGAAACGCCAGATCAGATGCAGGCCATCGACGAAGTCAAGAACGACATGGAGGCCGACAAGCCCATGGACCGCCTGATTTGTGGCGACGTTGGCTACGGCAAGACCGAAGTCGCCCTGCGGGCGGCCTTCAAGACGGTCAACGAGGGCATGCAGGTGGCGGTGCTGGTGCCCACCACGGTGCTGGCCCAGCAACACTACGCTACCTTCGCCGAACGGCTTGCCCCCTATCCGGTGAAGGTCGAGGTGCTGAGCCGGTTCCGGACTCACAAAGAGCAGGACGAGGTGGTGGAAGCGGCAAAGTCCGGCATGGTCGACATCGTGATCGGAACACACCGCATCCTGCAAAAGGACATGGGGTTCAAAAACTTGGGGCTCGTGATTATCGACGAGGAACACCGGTTCGGGGTTGCGCACAAAGAACGCCTGAAGCAGATGCGCGCCGAGGTGGACGTGATGACGTTGAGCGCGACACCCATTCCGCGCACGCTGCACATGGCGCTTGCCGGCGTGCGGGACATGAGCGTGATCCACACCCCGCCGGAGGCCCGGTTGCCGGTCAAGACCTTCGTATCCGAAGACAGCGCGGAACCGGTGCGCGAGGCGATTCTGCGGGAGTTGGAGCGGGACGGCCAGGTGTTCTTCCTGCACAACCGGGTCCGCACGATCCACAGCGTAGCGGATGAACTCGCGAAGCTCGTACCAGAAGCCCGGTTCGCGGTGGGGCATGGTCAGATGCCGGAAACGGAGCTGGAAGAGGTGATGGTGGCATTCGCCAACCGGGACGCGGACGTGCTGGTTTGCACCACCATCATTGAGTCGGGGCTGGACATGCCCAACGTGAATACGATAATCATCGATCGGGCGGACCGGTTCGGCCTGGCCCAGTTGTACCAGCTGCGCGGCCGGGTTGGCCGCGGAGACCACCGGGCCTACGCCTACCTGCTATTGCCGGACAGCCAGGAAATCACTGAGGCGGCCAGCAAGCGCATCCACGCCATCCTGGACGCCAATGAACTGGGAGCCGGGTTTCGCATCGCCATGCGCGATCTGGAAATCCGTGGCGCGGGGAACCTTTTGGGCGCCGACCAGAGCGGTCAGATCCACGCGGTTGGACTCAACCTGTACTCCGAGTTGCTCAACCAGGCGGTGCAGGACCTGGCTAATCGCGATCCGGGCGAGACCAGCGCAGAGGCGCAGCCCCCGCCGCGCATAGATCTGCAGCTGCCGGCGTTCATACCGCCGGGCTATATAGAGCACATGCCGGCCCGGCTGGCTTTCTACCAGCGACTGTCCAACATCACCGATCGCTCGCAGATCGCAGCGGTTCAATCCGATATGGAAGACCGGTTCGGCCCGGTGCCTCAAGAAGTGAGTCACTTGCTGGCGATTACCGAGTTGCGTTGCCTGGGGTCGACAGCGGGGGTCGAGTCTATTGCCACCAGCAGTGACGGGATCATCACCGTGGTGTTCCGGCATCCAGTGGGCGACGCGCGGCAGGCCTTGCAGAACAAGATGGGGCCGGGGATCCGGGTCGGCCGGCGTGATATGGAAGTGCGGACGGCGGGCGACACCGATTTCGGTATGGCGCGGTTGGGTCGCGCACTGCGCCGGGTGGCCTCGTTCGTCGACGAGATGCGAGCGGCAATGGAGGAAGCGGCGGCAGACTCGGCGCAGCCGGCGATCCCTGCTGCCCCCGAAGCGCCTTCACGGAACCGGAGACGGCGACGGCCGGCGAGACAGCCGGTCGCCGCCGACTGACCGCTACTCGCTGGCCGCGGGCTCCATGTCCGCGGCCGCCCCGACCTCGTTTCGGCGTCGCCGGCGACGCCGGAGGGCCAGCACAAGGGCAACGATCGCGATCACCACCAGCACCGCGGCGCTAACTACCCCGGCCAGAATCATCCACAGCGTGGAATAGTCTTCCGGCGTGGCAACGGAGAAGTTCAGGCGAGCGTTTGGAGCGGCCGCAGACGGGTTCTGCCCGACGGCGTTGTAGTCCCAATGCTGCAGCTCGCCCAATTCGGCGGCGTAATCCATAACGGAACGCAGGTCGGACGCTTTGACGATCAGTTCCATGCTGACCCGATGTCGGTCTCGGTTTTGGAACTCATTCCAGTGTTCCACAAACCCGCCCCGGCTCTCAGCCTGGGCACGTACCTTCTCCGCGACTCCGGTGGGATCGGAGGAGTCCAGGGACATGGAAGCGCCGAGTTCCACGTCGGAGCGGATGCCCAACGTGAGGCGCGCGTTGGCCACTTCGTTGAGCGGCGTGGGTCCAACCGAGCTGAGCTGCCTACCCGAGGGAGCGCCGAGAGTGGCGGCGTAGTCCATCAGACCGGCAAGGTCAGCCGGTTTCACGAAAACGGTCAGGTCAACGATCCGGCCGCTTCCTTCGTCAAACTCACGCTTTTCGCCGATGTAACCCCCGAGAGCTTCCACCCGGGCGATCACGGAATCGGCCGTGGATGACGGGTCATCTACGGACAGTTGCAGGGATCCCACTGGCGGATCGGCAGCGTACTGAGCGGGCAAGCGCAGGTTGACCGTAATTAGCGAAGTGGCGACGCGGCCAGTGAGATCGCGCTGCGTCGCTTCGACGTGCTCGATGTCGGAACGGACCTCCGCGATGCGCTGCTCGATCTGGATGATGTCCTCCACCGTGGGCGCGTTTTCCAGCAGCGTGACGAGCCGTTCCTCCTGGGCGTACCAGGCGGTGAGCCGAGCCTCGTTGTCGATCAGTCTTTCGGTCACGTCCGTCGAGGAGACCCCTTCGTCGGTGACGCGCCCCATCCCACGCAGGGAGTCGAGGCCGTTATTGAGCCGGTCCGCCGGCACTCGAATCCGCACGGTAGCGGAACGGTATCCGGCTTCGCCATAGACTTCGGAGGATTCGACCCACCCTCCACCCTGAGCAGCCAAAGCCTCGACCTGGCGGACCATCGCGTCGATGTTGGTGACTTCGAGGCTCATCCACGATTCCACGATCAGCTTTCGCGCGGTTTGCGATTGCACCGATTGCGAGGATGCACCATCCAGCGATTCCTTTCCAGTGCGGCCCACGGCAGCAGCCGGCGCGGCGGGTGCCGCTTGCTGCTGCGAGGCCGGTTGGGGAACAGCAGTCGCGGCGGCGGCGGCACCGCTGGCCTGTCGGCCGAACCGATCGGCGCCATCGGAGCCGGCCGGGCCAGGTGCGCCCGGTGGGCCCGACCGTTGCTGGGCGGACTCCGGGGCGGAGGCGAAGTCATCAGCATAATATAGCGCTTCCGTCATCGCCGGTGCCGCCGGCGACTCGGCCGCCCCACCGCAGGCGAGCGCGAACACCGCTAAGACCAGCATCAGTGTGGGAATCCAGGTCCTTCTAAGGTTACGGATACGCATGTCAACAGCCCCCTTGCAACTGCCCATCATACGGAACAGCGCCACCAGCGGTTTGCGGGGCGGCCCTGCGGGTATGCTACAATTTGAACATAGTCGGGGTGTAGCGCAGTGGCTAGCGCGCCACGTTCGGGACGTGGAGGTCGGTGGTTCGAATCCACTCACCCCGACCATTATTTTTGCCCGAACAGGAGGGACGCGATGGCGCGCCGCAGTTTCTGGGCCTGGGGAATGGAAGACCGCGAGCCGTCGACTGCGGACTACGCGGCGATGGCGGAGCGGATCCACCGACGGTACGGGGTAACGCTGCCGGCTCCGCAGCCTCCCACCGACGCTGATCTCAATCTCCGCCAGCCCCGCTTCACGCCGCATCCACTGGTTGCTGAGTTCTGCAGCATGGATGACCATGACCGAGCGGCGCACACCTACGGGCGCAGTTTTCGTGATCGCATCCGTGGGTTCAAGTGTGATTTCCCAAACCCACCCGACGTGATCGCGTATCCCCGGACAGAAGAAGAGGTCACGCGGGTTCTAGGCTGGTGCGCCAATTCCAACATCGTGGCGATCCCGTATGGCGGCGGCAGCACCGTCGTGGCCGGCGTGGAGCCTCCGGAAGCGGAAAAGGTCTGCACGATCGATTTGACGCGGCTGGACCAGGTTCTGGAAGTAGACCAAACTTCTCGGGCCGCAAGAATTCAGGCCGGCGCCCTGGGACCCGCGCTCGAAGCCCAGTTGCGACCGCACGGATACACCCTGCGCCACTTCCCGCAGAGCTTCGAGTTCTCGACCCTGGGCGGGTGGATTGCCACCCGAAGCGGCGGGCACTACGCGACCAATCACACGCACATCGACGACTTTGTGGAGTCGGTGCGGATGGTGACGCCGGCCGGATTATGGGAGTCGCGCCGGTTGCCCGGCAGCGGCGCCGGGCCTTCCCCGGACCGGATCGTAATCGGCAGCGAGGGCATCCTGGGCATCATCACCGAGGCGTGGATGCGGATACAGGCGCGTCCCCGATTCCGCGCATCCGCGGGTGTGGTTTTCGATGGGATGCACACCGCCTCGGAGGGAGCGCGGCTTGTCGCGCAGGCCAAGCAGTGGCCGGCCAACCTGCGCATGCTGGACCCGGCGGAAGCGGAAGACTTCGCCGGCCTGGACGGGAAACAGGCGCTGCTGATTATCGGGTTCGAGTCGGCCGAAATCCCGCAGCGCGACAACATCCGTCAGGCGGTGACCATCGCCAGGGACGCCGGCGGGATGATCGTGGAAGAGGATATTCAGGTCGCCGACGCCGCCGAACGGTCGGCATCCTCGGCCGGACGCCAGGGCGCGGTGGGCAACTGGCGTGATTCGTTCATCAACGCGCCCTACGAACGGAACGCGACCATCGGGTTTGGCATCGTGGCCGAAACCCTGGAAACGTCAATCACCTGGGAACGCTGGCCGGCGATGGACGAAATGGTCCGGGGCGCGCTGCACGATGCGCTCCAGCGGACCTGCGGCGGCGGACGCGTGTCCTGCCGCTTCACGCACGTTTATCCGGATGGGCCCGCGCCCTACTACACCTTCGAAGCCCTGGGGCAGGTGGGCGGCGAGTTGGAAGCCCACGCCGAGATCAAGCAGGCAGCCTCGGACGCGGTCATGACGGCCGGCGGAACCATCACCCACCACCACGCGGTGGGACGGTCCCACCGACCTTGGTACGACGCGCAGCGCCCTGACCCGTTCGCCGCGGCGCTGCGGGCGGTCAAGCGTTCGGTGGACCCGAACGGAATACTCAATCCGGGCGTCTTGATTGACCCATAAACGGATAGCCTGCCGGGCAGGAAGGAGGGACTTGCCATGCGAGGAGTAGTTTTCACCGGAGACAAAGAAGTCGAGATTCGCACGCTGCCAGACCCCCAACCGGGGCCGGGCGAGGTCGTCATCGCCATGAAGGCCTCTGGCCTCTGCGGCAGCGATCTGAGGCACTATCGCGCTCCCAAAGCCGACCGCGGTGACCCGGCCAACCTGAAAGTGGCCGGTCACGAACCCTGCGGGGTCATCGCCGAAATCGGGCGCGGCGTGACGGAGGTGGCGGTTGGCGACCGGGTGATGATGCACCATTACACGGGCTGTCGGGCCTGCACCATGTGCCGGATCGGATACACGCAGATGTGTCTGCACGGATCCACCGTCTACGGAACCGGAGCCAATGGCGGACACGAGGATTACCTGATTTGCCCGGCGTACACCTGCGTAAAAATGCCGGATGGTTTGGACTTCGACGAGGGCTCGGCGTGCGCGTGCGGAACGGGAACAGCGTTCTGGGCGTTGAAGCGGCTGAACATATCGGGCGACGACACGCTCGCCATATTCGGCCAGGGCCCGGTTGGCGCCAGCGGCACCATGTTTGCCAAGGCCATGGGAGCGCGGGTCATCGCGGTGGACGTTGACACGGAACGACTCGAACTGGCGCAACGCCTGGGCGCGGACGTGTGCATCGACGCCGGCACGCAGAACCCGGTGGAAGCCATACGGGAACTCACTCACGGCGAGGGTTCGCCGGCGACCCTGGATTGCACCGGTCGTCCGGAGGCGCGGATCAACGCGGTAGACTCCGCAATGCTGTGGGGCCGCGTCTGCTTCGTCGGTGAGGGCAACACCACGACCTTTGATGTCAGCCCGCAGATCATCCACAAACAGTTGACCATCCTGGGGTCGTGGACCTTCAGCCTGAACGGGCTGGAGGAGGTTGCACGGTTCGTAGTAGACCGTCAGGTGCCGCTGAAGGAACTGTTCACCCACCGGTTCACGCTGGACCAGGCCGACGAGGCGTACAAGCTATTCGAGGCCGGCGGAACCGGGAAGGTCTGCTTTACCTGGGACTGATCCCAGTGCTGCCGATAGTCACGCCATCAAACGAAAAGGGGCGCCGGTCAGGCGCCCCCTCTGCCATTCGTGGTCAGGTCAGTCTTGGCAAAACCTTCTTGTTGAACAGCCGCAGGGAGGCCGTCTGCATTTCGTCGGGCATCAGGTTGCCGTAGTTGATCTCGTAGATCATCTGGTCGAGGCCAAGGGTCTCTTCGAGCTCGGTAAGGCGCTCCGTGACCGCGCCGGGGGTTCCGTAGACCACCTTGTCACGGAGCCAATCGTCGTAATCCATGCCCAGGATGATGCGGCTCTGTTCAGCCCAGTCGCCGGTGGTGCCGGCCCGACCCGCATAGGAGCCCACTCGCTCTCCCAATCGGGTGATTGAGTTCATCGCCGAATCCATCGGGTTACGATATGCCGCCTCGGCGTCCTCATTGACATAAATCGGGACGCGCAGTCCAACCTTGCCTTCTCCGGGATGTCCAGCCGCCTTCCACGCGGCGCGGTATTCGGCCATGGGGCCAGCCAACTGGTCCAGGGTGAACACGCGGGACGGGTTGACGATTAACGGATACCCCATGGCGCCGATGATGGGGAAACTCTCGGCTGAAGTGACGCCCACGGTAATGGGCGGATGGGGCTTCTGGTACGGCCGTGGCGTAACGGTGAGCTCGTCGCAAGAGTAGTGCTCGCCGTGGAAGGAGAAGGTCTCCTGCGTCCAGGCGGACATGACGATTTCCAGGAACTCATCAAAACGGCTGCGGCTCTCCTCGAAGGTCACGTTGAAGCCCTCGTGGACATTGGGGAAAGTGCCCCGGCCGACGCCCAGCTCGACCCGGCCGTCGCTGATGTGGTCAAGGGTCGCCATCTCCTCCGCCACGCGGATCGGGTGACCCAGTGGCAGGCAGTAGACGGCGGTGCCAATACGCATGGTGCTGGTCTTTGCGGCAATTGCGGTGGCAATCATCACCGGAGACGCAAGCACGCGCTCCATGTTGAAGTGGTACTCGGCGAGCCAAACCGATGCTACGCCCAGGTCTTCGGCCTCCTGGACCAACCGGAACGACTGGGTAAAGGCGTCGTGGTGATCGCCGTCAATGGGCCGGGGAAACTCGAGAAAGAGTCCGAACTCCATGCCTGTCCTCCTCGTAGTGGATGATAGCGCCGGGTTGCAGCCGGTTACACCTGCGAACCCTGGATGCGGCGCTCCTGGCCCTGCCATTCCTTGTCGCGCAGGATGTATTTCTGGATCTTGCCCGTGGCCGTCTTGGGCAGGTCGCCAAATTCGACGCTCTTGGGCGCCTTGAAATGGGCAATCCGATCACGGGTGAAATCGATGATTTCGTCGGCCGTGAGCCGGCCGCCATCACGGGGAACGACGAAGGCCTTGGGAACCTCGCCCCAGCGCTGGTCGGGCACGCCGACGACGCAGACCTCAAGGACGCCGGGGTGCTCCATGATGACCTTCTCAACTTCCTGGCTGGAAATGTTCTCCCCGCCGGAGATGATGATGTCCTTGGAACGGTCCTGAAGTTCGATGTAGCCATCGGGATGCCAGACGGCGAGATCGCCGGAATGGAACCAACCGCCGCGGAACGCCTCGGCTGTGGCATCGGGATCGTTGTAATAGCCCTTCATCACGGCGTCGCCCTGCATGACGACCTCGCCCATGGTCTCGGCGTCGCGCGGGATGTCGTCCATGGTCTCGTCGACCACGCGGAGGCCGGAACCGTAGACTATAAAGGGTACGCCCTGCCGGGCCTTGACCCGAGCCAGGTCGTCGCTGCCCATGTCGTCCCACTCGGGCTGGCCGGCGGCGACGGTACATGGCCCGTAGGTCTCGGTCAGGCCGTACACGTGGATGATCTCGGCGCCCATGCCCTCGATGGTGCGGATGACCTGCGGCGCGGGCGGGGCGCCGGCTGTCATGATCGTCAGGCCGGAAAGGTCGGCGCTGGCGGCTTCCGGAGCAGAGTAAAGGCCGGTCAGCACGGTGGGCGCGGCGCAAAGGTGAGTGACGGACTCCTCGCGAATGAGGCGGTAGACCTCGGCGGGATCGACCCGGCGCAGGCAAACGTGGGCCCCGCCCACGGCGGTAACCGCCCAGGGGAAGCACCACCCGTTGGCGTGGAACATCGGCAGCGTCCACAGGTATATGCTGCGCCAGTTCATACCCATTTCCATGGCCTCGCCAAGCGCGTTGAGGTACGCGCCACGCGGGGTGAACTCCACTCCCTTGGGCATGCCGGTGGTGCCGGACGTGTAGTTGATGGTAAGGGTGTCGTTTTCGGTGGCCGGGCCCGGGAGTTCCGGCATCGGGTCGACGCTGGCCAGCCACTGCTCGTATTCCGGGCCGGGAATATCCGTGGCCAGTGGCGCGGTATCGCGCACCTGCACGTAGGTTTCCACACCGGGGCAATCCTCGCGCAACTGGCGCACGGTATCAGCGAGTTCCGAGTCGAACACCAGCACCTTCGCTCCGGAGTGGTTGAGGATGTACGCGATTTCGCGGGGCGAAAGGCGTATGTTCAACGCCACCAACACCGCTCCGATCCCCATGGGGCCAAAGTTGGCCTCGAGCATGGAGGGCAGGTTCGGCAGCAGAAAGGCCACGCGGTCGCCGGGCCCGACGCCGACGCTGCGCAACGCGGCAGCCTGGCGGCGCACCCGCTCGTAAAAAAGAGCGTAGGTGGTAACCGCGCCGTTGTAAACGCAGGCTGCACGGTGGGGATACACGGCGGCGCTGCGTTCGAGGAACAGAAGTGGAGTCAATTTCTGGGTCGATGCAGTCGGGATTGTCATTATGATCACCCTGAGCGGCAGTTCGATATTGGCGAGGATTTGGCCGCATTTTGTACCGTGCGGTTGGAATTGTCCAGCACGATCTATTCGGGTATTCTGCCGGCGGCCACCGAGTAATGCTAAGCGGCGGGTGCCGCCTAATTCACGAACCATCCGAACAGCCAAGGCTGTGCCGGAACCCTTGGACAGGACTTAAAGCAATGACACAGCAACAACGTGATTTTATCGGATATGGAGAACATCTCCCGGCGGTCCAATGGCCGCGCGGCGCGCGCATCGCCATCTCGGTGGTGGTGAACTACGAAGAAGGGAGCGAGGCGTCGCTGCTGGACGGCGACGGGTATCACGAAACGAACAACGAAGTGCCTTCACCCGTGCCGGCGGGGCAGCGGGACCTGTTCAACGAGTCGTTTTTCGAGTACGGCAGCCGAGTCGGGGTCTGGCGGATACTGAACCTGCTGGACAAGTACAACGCGAAGAGCACGTTTTTCTCATGTGCGCTGGCCTTCGAGCGGAACCCGGAGGTTGCGCGCGCTGTCGTCGAGCGCGGCCACGAAGTCTGCGGGCACGGCTACCGGTGGGAGGAATACCACAACAAGACGCGCGACGAGGAAGCCGAAGCGATCCGCATGACGGTGGAATCGTTGACCAGGACCACCGGCGAACGGCCAGTGGGCTGGTTTACCAGGTATGGCCCCAGCGTTAACACCCGGGAGTTAGTGGTGGAAGAAGGCGGTTTCGTCTATGACAGCGGGGTATTCAACGACGACCTGCCGTATTACACGGAGGTGCACGGCAAGCCGTGGCCGGTTTTGCCATATAGCTTCGAGACCAACGACGCCCGCTTCTGGCGGGGCGGCCTCAACAGCGTCGGCGACTTCTACGAGTACATGAAGGACACCTTCGACGTGCTGTACGAGGAAGGACGCACCCACCCCAAGATGATGTCGGTGGGCTTGCACTGTCGCATCGCGGGACGGCCGGCGCGGTCACGGGCCCTGGATCGATTCCTGCGGTACGCGCGCAATCACCCCGGCGTGTGGTTCGCGCGGCGCGATGAAATAGCCCGGTGGTGGCTCGAACACTATCCGCCGGGGACGCTACAGTAAACGAACGTGAAGGGGGCGGCCGCGCTGGCCACCCCCTTCCTTCGGCTCCGGGAGCCATTCACGGCTAACCGGGCCACTCGCCCAGTTGGATGATGGAAAAGACGGCGCCGTCCGGGTCGAACAGAACAGCGAAACGGGCGAAGTCCTCGATGTCGCGGGGCTCGACACAGATTTTCCCACCGAGTTCCTGAGCCTTTGCTACGGCGGCGTCGACGTCGTCCACACCGAAATAAACTCCCCAGTTGGGCGGCACCGGGCCCCAGTCTTCGCCGATCTGGAGGATGCCGGCAACCTGCACGCCCGAAACCTTCACGAGCGTATACGGGAAGTCGGTGTTGGGGTCGGGCGCCGCTTCAGCCTGCAGCAATTGAGTGTAAAAGGCCGACGCGGACTCAGGGTCGGTTGTCGCCAGCTCGAACCAGCAGAGAGAGCCGGGCTCGTGCATCTTGCCGGCGCCGGCGTGCTTGAGGGGATACCAAAGCCGCAGGACGGCGCCTTCCTGGTCCTGGATCAGCGCCATACGCCCAACGTCCATTACGTCGAAAGGTTCCATCAGGACGGTGCCGCCGGCGTTTCGAGCTCGTTCCACCGCGGCGCCGAGGTCGTCGACCGTGACGTAAACACTCCAGTGCGGCGGCAGGTTCTCCTGGCCGGGACCGGGTTCAGCGGATGCGCATACCGGAACGCCGTTGTGGCTGAACATGGTGTAGACCATGCCGGGTCCGGCGGGGTGGTCATCGTACGTCCAGCCGAATAGAGCGGAGTAGAAGTCCTTGGCGACCTGACCGTTTTTGCACAGCAGGTCGGCCCAGGACGGGGAGCCGGAGGAGTATTCGGTTATTTCGGGCATGAGGTTGGCCTCCAATTCGATGATGCACGAATCAGCATAGCAGGCAGTCTCGAAAATCGTCGGATTGGTTTGTCACCAATTTAACCGCCGCGTGAATGGTCAGGAGCCGGTCGTCGTCGGTCACGCAAAAAAGTAAGGGCGAATGGTCATTCGCCCCTACTGCGCACACGGCTATTTGCGTGGCCGGCTAGTTGTCGGCGGGTACGGCCACCTCAACTTTGGTGTCCTTGAAAGCCGGCATCACTTCCTCGGCGAACCACTGCAGTTGCTCGAGGATCACGGACTGCGGAGTGCCGACCGGCTGGCCGACCTGGACGCGCTTCAACCCCGGGTAGCGCTCCTCGACGCCTTTGAGCAGCTCGATGACGCGATCGGGCGGGCCGGCAAGGACGCTGCCGTTTTCGATGGCATCCTCGATGGTCGGAAGGCCGGCGTTGGGCGCGATTTCAGGATTGCTCATGTCGCGGATCTGCTGATCGGAAAGGCCGCGCGTCAGACGCAGAGGGCCGAACATCTTGAGGTTTTCTTCGTAGTACCGGGCCCCCTGGCGCGCAGCCTCTTCAACCGTAGGGGCCATGTGGAAGTGGAAGCCAACGGCCAGATCCTCGCCCAGTTCGGCGTCGGGCTTGCCGTTGCGCCGGAGAGCGTCACGGTAGCCGTGCATGATCCCGTCCATGGCCCCGCCCTCGGAGGATCCCCCTCCGATGACGCCCTTGATGCCCATCTTGGCCATGAACTCCAGGGCCCGACCGGTGCCGCCCTGGATGGGCTGCCAGCACTCGACCGGAAGGGTCTTGGGCCGGGGAACGAGCGTGATTTCCTCGAGGGGGTAGCCGCGGTAGGGCACTCCCTGCGGCGGGAAGTTGTAGTGCTTGCCCTGGTGGGAGAATGACCGCTCGTGGAAGGCTTTGAAAATGACCTCGACCTGTTCCTCGAAGAGATCGCGGTTAGCCGGCTGGTCCATGAGCGGGGAACCCAGGGACTCCACTTCGCGAGTGTGGTAGCCGCGACCCACGCCGAAGGTCACCCGGCCCTTGGTGAGCCAGTCGGCCATGGCAAAGTCCTCGGCAAGGCGCAGCGGGTGCCACATGGGAGCGATGTTGAAACCGCAACCGAAGCGCAGGCGTTCGGTCACGTGCGCCAGATGGACGATGAACATGAGCAGGTTGGGGATGCACTCGTACCCCTCGGGCTGGAAATGGTGCTCCGCCATCCAGAAGGTATCGTAGCCGTGCTTGTCCAGGGTTTGCGCGATGGCCACACCCTTGTCGAACGCCGTGGCCAGGAACTCGTCGGAATAAGTGCGGTCGTTGACCGCGACGCCGGCGTAGCCGACGTTCTCCATGTCGACATGGCCGGCATACAGACTGTCAAAAGTGGTAATCATCAAGTGCCTCCCGCAATTGGGCGCGATCTGCGCGAAAGACGGTTCGCCGCGAACGGGAACCGTAGGGTGATGGCATTTTAGGCCAAGCGACACGGCGGTTCAACCGTCGCAAACCTTGAATTACGAGGGCAACTCTGGCAAGATATCGACATCATGAGAGTTGGCGCATTTGAACTACAGGAACCCCTGCCGGAACTGCGGGATCCGCACGTTTTCGCGATGATCCGCCCATGGGTGGATGTCGGCAGTGTCGGCACGCTGACGTTGAACCGCCTGGAACGGTACCTCGGCTCCAAGGAATTGGGCCGACTGCACCGCCCCGGCGAGTTTTTCGACTTCACCAGGTATCGTCCCAGCATGCGGCTTGTGGACAACGAGCGCCGGGTGCGCGTCCCCAACAGCATTATCCGGTATGCCACGACGGAAAACGGACCGGATTACCTGTTTTTCCACCTGCGGGAGCCCCACGCCAACAGCGAGACGTACACCGACTCGATCCTGGAAGTGGTCGAACAATTCAACGTGAAGCGGTACTGCCGGCTGGGGGCAATGTACGACGCGGTTCCGCACACCCGTCCCCTGTTGGTCACCGGCTCCCTGGGCTCGGTGCCACAGTCACGGTCGGTGCCCAACCTCAAGTTGCGCGGCAGCACCTACCAGGGCCCCACGACGATCATGAACTTGGTCTCTGACGGCATTGATAAACTGGAAATCGAGGCCATCAACTTCATGGTGCACCTCCCGCAGTACGTCCAACTTGACGAGGACTACAACGGGACGGCACGCATGATCGAGGTGCTTTCGTCCGTGTACTCGGAGATCCCCTCTGACCTGGCCCCCACGCGGCGAGGCCAGCGGCAATACCGGGAACTTAATGCGGCAGTGGAGCGCAACTCCGACCTCCAGGGCCTCATCAAGCAGATGGAAGACTACTACGACACCAACGAGGCCGAGGGCGAGACCCCCGAAGAAACCGCAAGCCAGGAAGATGCGGTGGCGTTGTCACCGGAGATCGAGCAGTTCCTGAGTGAACTCGGCGAGGAATTCGGGCAGCGGGACGAATAAGCGGCCAGCATCGAGAAACAAACGAGCCGGGTCAAGTGACCCGGCTTTCGTTTTGCGCTCTCGGTGAGCGATGGTGGCGACGGATGGATTCGAACCAACGACCTAGCGCTTATGAAGCGCCCGCTCTGCCACTGAGCTACGTCGCCTACCGAGCGGCCTCGACCAGACGCCGATGCTACCGCAGACCAATCTATCGTAAGGCTCGCCCGGCTGGGTTGTCAATCGAATGACCGCACAGTATCAACCAAGCGGCGAAGATGACGCCCTGTGGCAAGTGGCTGCCAGCCTTGAAACGATCGTCGCGGACCTGTGTCGTCGACTGCAGCCGTTCCCATCATTCCTCGGAATGACGACGATACAGGCGATTGAGCTCGATCCGACGCCGGCGCCCGTGCGCGACCTGGGATGCGTGGTCCTGACGCCCGACGGCGTGATCGCTGAACTGGACGTAACCGCGATCCCGGGCGTCGTCGGCGTGCTGGAAGTCGACCAGGTCGAGGAGTTCAGGCTTCTGGAGTTGCCCGCGCCGGCGCGCCTGATCTACCTGACCGAGGCGGTACGTGTCCTGGCCGCGGAAATCGCCGGGCGTAACGGCTAGGCGCCGGTAAGATCGACGTCGCCAGACTGGCCGCCGGTCTTGCGCAGCAGGCGCACGCCGTCGATACGCACGGCGCGGTCTACGGCCTTGCACATGTCATAGACGGTGAGCGCGGCCACCGAGACCGCAGTCAGGGCCTCCATCTCGACGCCGGTTTTGCCCGAGGTGGTTGCGGTGGTCGTTATCCGCACCCGGCTTTCGTCTTCCTCCAGTTCCAGCTCCACATCCACCTTGTTCAGCGGCAAGGGATGACACAGGGGAATAAGCTCGGAGGTTTTCTTGGCGCCCATGATGCCGGCCAATTGGGCGATGGTGAGAACGTCGCCCTTTTTCATCAGGCCGTCGCGGATCAGGGCGAGGGTGGCCGGTTCCATGACTACGTACCCACAGGCCTGGGCCATGCGATCCGTGACGGGCTTCCAGCCGACGTCCACCATCCGGGCGCTCCCGTCCTCGGCCAGGTGGGTGAGTTGGTCGGCGGGCTTGCCGGCGTTCTCCGCGGTCATGGGTTCCTCGTCATCCGCCAATGTGGTACATCTCGACCTTGGTCCGCGCCGCGGCTTCGGCCGTGGTCAGTTCGGTCCGCTCCTCGGAGTAACGGTCGCGACGCACCTTCCAGGCCCCGGCGATGATGGCGGCCAACTCGTCGTCAGACGCACCCCGACGCATGGGCCCGCGCAGGTCGACCCCATCTGTGGCGAAGAGGCAGGTGTACAACTTGCCGTCGGTGGACAGGCGGGCGCGTGTGCAGTTGGCACAGAACGGCTGCGTCACCGAGGCGATCACGCCGATTTCGCCGGAGCCGTCGCGGTAACGCCAGCGATTGGCGACTTCACCCACGTAGTTGGGTTCGGCCGGCTCAAGGGGCAATTCCGCGTCAATCATGGCCACGATTTCGGCGGCGGAGACGACCTCGTCGAGTTTCCAACCGTTGCGGTTGCCGACATCCATGTACTCAATGAAACGGACGATGTGCCCCGTGCCTTTGAAATGTCGAGCCAGGTCGACGATGGTGTGGTCATTCACCCCTTTCTGGACCACGGCGTTGATCTTTACGGGATTCAACCCGGCGTCCGACGCGCGGCCTATACCGTCCAGAACCCGGCGGGTGCCAAAGCCTCGTCCGTTCATCTGCTTGAACACTTCATCGTCCAGGGAGTCGAGGCTGACTGTGATGCGGTCCAAACCGGCCTCGGCCAGTTGCGTCGCCTGCTGGGCGAGGAGGTAGCCATTTGTGGTCAGGGTGATATCGTCGGCCCCGGGGATGGCGGCCAACTGAGCGAGCAACTTGGATAGATCAACGCGCAGTAGGGGCTCGCCGCCAGTAATCCGCAACTTGTTCACGCCCGCGTCGACAAACAGCGCCGCCAAGCGCGATATCTCCTCGAAGGTGAGGATTTCATCCTTGGGCAGAAACTCGTATGCCTCGCCGAAGATCTCGGCCGGCATGCAGTACGGGCACCGGAAATTACACCGGTCTGTGACCGATATCCGGAGGTCTCTGAGTGGGCGGCCGAAGAGATCGGTGATCATGCTGCTGCCAACGGTTATCTATCGGTCCAACAAGGCCGGAAGCATTGTGCGCGCTTTCCGGGCTGCGTCGGAGCGATGGCTGATACGGTTTTTGATTTCAAGGGGCGCCTCCGCGATGGTTTGCCCCAGGGAAGGCAGGTAGAACACCGGGTCGTAGCCGAAACCGTGTTCACCTTCCGGTTCGAATTGTATCATTCCCGCGACGGAGCCGACGGCCGTGCCGATAACCGCGCCGCCAGGAGCGGCGATGGCGGTGACACAGCGGAACCGGGCGATGCGTCGATCCCAGAGTACGCCGGCGAGATTGTTGAGCAGGAGGGCAACCCGGTCGCCGTCGGACCGGCAGGCGTCCCCGCCGTAGCGGGCGGAATACACGCCGGGGTCGCCACCCAGCGCATGGACCTCCAGCCCGGAATCGTCCGAAATCGTGGGCAGGTTGGACAGGCGGGCATACTCGCTGGCCTTGAGGCGGGCGTTGGCCAGGAACGTGTCGCCGGTCTCGTCGACGTCCCCAGAAACCCCGGCATCGTCCAGCGAGATCAGTTCGACTGGCCAGTCGGCGAGCAACTCGCGGTACTCGCGCATCTTGCCCGGATTGCGGGTGGCAACGACCAGGACGGTAGACGACATAACTAGACAACACCTTCGGCAGCAAGCGCCTGGAGATCAGGGTCCGCAAGACCCAGCCATTCCCCGTAGACGGCGGAGTTGTGCTCGCCTACGGTGGGGCCCATGTGGCGCAACTCTCCGGGTGTCTCGCTGAATTTTGGCACCAAGCCGAGCATCCGCGTTTGTCCCAACTCCGGGTCCTCAATGTCGACGATGTCATCGCGGTCCTGGAAATGGGGATCGGCAACAATGTCGGCGCTGTTGTAGACCGGGCCAACGACCCCACCGGCCGGGATCAGCTCGTCCATGATGGCGTTGGTGTCGCGGGAACCCAGCCATTCCTGGAGCACCACGTTCAGCGAATCCTTGGACTCGAGGCGCGCCGCATTGTTGGCGAATCGCGGGTCGGAAAGCAGTTCGTCCAGCCCCATGGCCCGCGCGAGGCCCTCCCAGGTGTTCTGCGAGGTGGCTGACAGGCCAAGCCAACGTTCATCCCCGGTGCGGTAGAGGCTGCGCGGGGCTGCATCGGGAAAGTCGTTGCCGACGCGTTCCCGGATTTCCCCCAACCGATCGTAGATAGTGAGGTGTGGAATGCAGAGACGGAAAAGCGGCTCGAAGAGGCTGAGGTCAACCACCTGCCCGGTTCCCTTGCCACCGTCCCTCGCATCAGCGCCCCTCCGGTAGATGGCCATCATGCCGGCCATGGCGCCGAAAACTCCGGCGATCTCATCCGCCAGCGGGATTGGCGGCAGGTTGGGCGGAGTTTCGGGAAAACCCGTCATGCCGATGTAACCGCTCATGCACTCGGCGATGGTGCCGAAACCGGGGCGGTCCCGGTACGGCCCGGTCTGTCCAAACCCCGAAAAACGCAGGATCACCAGCCCAGGGTTGACGTCGCCGGCGTGGAGGTCCGATGGACCGAGGTTCCAGCGCTCCAGGGTTCCGGGCCGGAACCCTTCAATCAGGACATCCGCTTGCGCAGCCAACTGTTTGAGGATTTCTTGGCCTTTCGGGTCGGCCATGTTCAGCGTGATGGACTGCTTGTTTCGAGAGTGGACCTTCCACCACAGCGACACGCCGTTGTAGAAAGGGCCCCAATTGCGCAGAGGATCTCCGGAGCCCGGCCGTTCAACCTTGACCACCTCGGCCCCGAAATCGGCCATGAGCGAGGAAGCGGTGCCGCCAGCCACGATGATGGACAGATCCAGTACGCGAAGCCCGGCCAGGGGTCCTGCTGCTGATTTTGATTCTGAAGCGGTCAAAAGCCCATTCCTGTCAGGTCGATGCGGTGAGCGTCAGTGGCGTTGCGGCGAGTGTGTCCGCTGCGGTCAGTCGCCGAACCAATCAATTATTGCATTCAGCACATCGTTAGGATATTCCATGGGCAGGAAGTGGCTGCCCTTGCCCAAGGGTTTCACCACGGAGCCGGACACCAATTCGCTGAACCGCTGGACTCCAGGGTCATCGAGGCGCTGGGAACCGGGGTAGTCGGCGAGCAGCAGCAGCCAATCGCCGGGCAGCTCGTTGAGGTATTGCTCCACCTGGAGATCATCGCGCATGCCGTAGAATGTGGCCTCGGTTTCCGGGAGGCATTTCAGCTCGGCTCGCCCGTCGGGCAACAGCCTGGTTCCTCCCTCGATGAATTGACGGTAGGGTTCGTCCTCCCAATCTTTGAACGCAGCGCGGGTACGGTAGGCATCGAACATTACCTCGCGGGACTCCCACACCGCACGTTTCATCCGCGTCCGCTCGGCGCGCCGGGCCAGATCCTGGCTGGGCGCCGACGGCGCATCGTTGCTGACCCTGGTTTCCACCAACACCACGCGGTCGAATCTGCCGGGCAAGAGCTTCGACGCGATGATCGCGGCCAGCCCGCCGGATGAATGACCGATTACCCGAGGGGAATCGATGTCCATGGCCTCGACGATGGCGGCCAGGTCTTCTCCGGCGTATTCGAACTTGTAGCCCTTGTCGGATTTGTCGGTGTCGCCATGTCCCCGCTGGTCAAACGCCAACACCCGGTAGTGTTCGGCCAACCGGCGCGCGACTGGCTTCCACGGCCAGGCGCAAAGTCCGGTCGCGTGGAGCATCAACAGAGGGGGATTCGATGGGTCACCCCATTCCAGGTAATGGTGGCGGATCCCATTGGCGGCAACGTAGTGGCTGGTCCAGTCGTCGGTTGTTGAATCTCTGGGCATCGGTAGGCCTTCAGTTTGGTTTGTGGTGCTGGTCATTATGCTATAATGCCGCCGCCCAATTATCCAGACCATACGGTCTGTCGAAACGAGAAGCCGCTCCGATGCTCGAAGACTACTTTGGCCAGTACGGCTTGATCGCCATCTTCCTGGTCATCTCCATAGTTGTGCCGTGCAGCATGTTGCTGGCGTCGCATGGGCTGTCCCGCTTCGGCATCCGCCCGGATCGACCGAACGCGGTCAAGCACGACACCTACGAGTGCGGTGTGCAGACCATCGGCGGCACGTGGAACCGGTTCCAATTCCGATACTACATGTTTGCCATCCTCTTCGTGATATTTGACGTTGAGGTGGTGTTCCTGTACCCGTGGGCGACCAAGTTCCTGACTCTGGAATTGTTTGCCCTGATTGAAATGGCGGTATTCGTCGGGATCCTGCTGCTGGCCTGGGCGTATGCCTGGCGCAAGCGGGATTTGGAGTGGCAGGGCTGAACCGAATGGCAGAGCAAACGGGTTTCACCATGCCCTCGTCCGGCGGACCGCTGCACAGCCGGACCTGGGACATCGACCGTTCTGAAGGGCAGTTGGTCAACGAACTGATCGCTGCTTCCCAGTCTCCCATCGAGGTACCATCCATCGAGGTGCCGGAAGACCTGCAGCGCAACCTGATGGTGACGTCAGTGGACGCTCTGGTGAACTGGAGCCGGAAGTCGGCGCTGTGGCCGGTGTCCTTCGGGCTGGCCTGCTGCGCTTTCGAAATGATGGCAACGGCCATGGGCCGGTTCGACATCTCGCGATTCGGTATGGAAGTGTTCCGCGCCTCTCCGAGGCAGGCCGACCTGATGATCGTGGCCGGCACCGTCACCTGGAAGATGGCTCCGCCCATCCAGCGCATCTACGAGCAGATGGCCGAACCGCGCTGGGTAATTTCCATGGGGGTGTGCGCCACCAGCGGGGGGCCGTATTACGGGTCTTACAGCGTGGTGCCCGGCGTCGACCACATCATCCCGGTGGACGTCTACGTGCCGGGGTGTCCTCCCCGTCCTGACGCGCTGCTGTACGGCATCATGGAACTTCACGAGAAAATCAAGAAGTACCGCAACCTGGGCGACGGGAGCTTCAAGCCGTGACGCTGCCCGCGGTGTCCGGGGAGACCCTGGCGCGACGCCTGAGGGAGGCTGCTCCTAACTCGGTTGTTGAGTGGAGCGAGGCGGCAGTTTGGGTGGAGCCGGGCTCGCTGGACTCGGTCGCCAGCGTCCTCCACGACGATGCAGAGATCGACTTCAAGTTCCTGAACTCGATCAGCGCCATTGATTTCGTGGAGCACTTTGAGCTGGTGTACCACCTGACCTCAATCTCCAGACGGCACACGGGGGTGGTGCGCAGTCGGGTATACGGGCGCGAGGAGCCGACAGCGGCCTCGGTGGTTGGAGTGTGGAAAGGCGCGGATTTCCAGGAACGGGAAATCTGGGACCTGATGGGCGTCCGCTTTATTGGCCATCCCAACATGAAGCGCATCATGCTGTGGGAGGGGTTTGATGGCCATCCGTTGCGCAAGGACTTCCTGTAAAACCCCAGCCCTGAGTTTCCGAAGCCGCAAGCCATGACCATCCGCACCGAACCAATGACGGTCAACGTGGGGCCGCAGCACCCCAGCACGCACGGCGTGTTCCGGGTCCGCATCACGTTCGATGGCGAGGATATTGTCGAAGTCGAGCCCGTACTGGGATACCTGCACCGGGGCTCCGAAAAGCTGGCCGAGGAGCGCAACTACGTGCAGGTGGTGACCCTGACGGACCGCCTGGACTACACCTCCTCCATGATCAACAACCAGGCCTATTGCCTCGCCGTGGAGCAACTGCTGGGCATCGAGCCGCCGCCGAGAGGGAAGTACCTGCGCACACTGGCCGCCGAACTTCAGCGCATTGCCAGCCACCTGATCGCGGTGGGTTTCTTCGTGCAGGAATTGGGCGCGTTCGGCACTCCGTTGATGTACACATTCCGCAGCCGCGAGCGCATCCTGGACCTGTTCGAAATGCTGTGCGGCGCCCGCGTCACCGTCAGCTACATGCGCCCGGGCGGTGTTTTCGCCGACACTCCGGCAGATTTCTGGCCGGCTTTGGAGCAGTTCCTCGAGGATTTCGAGGGAGAGCTGGAAGAAATCGAGAACCTGCTGCTCAGCAACGAAATATTGATGGTTCGCACCCGTGGCGTCAGCCCTCTGCCGGCGGACGTGGCGATCAACTGCTCGGTCAGCGGACCGGTGCTGCGGGCCAGCGGCGTCAACTGGGACTGGCGCAAGATGGCTCCGTACGACGCCTACGACCAGGTCGAGTTCGACATCCCGGTGGGCCAAAACGGCGACAATTACGACCGCTTCTGGGTGCGCATGCAGGAAGTGCGCCAGAGCCTCCGCATCGTGCGGCAGTGCGTGGCGCAAATTGAGCCCGGTCCGGTGCGGCAGGAGTTGCCCTTGGTCCTTCGGGCAGCGCCGGGCGCGGAAGCATACGGCCGGGTGGAGGCTTCCAAAGGCGAATTGGGGTTCTTCCTGGTCAGCGACGGCGGAGTATCACCCTATCGCTGCAAGATCCGCTCGCCTTCCCTGATCAACTTGACGATTACGGAACATCTGCTCCTCGGTTGGAAGCTGGCCGACATGATCGTGTCGCTGGGCAGTGTTGACATAAACATGGGCGAGGTCGACCGGTAATGCGGTGCGTGAGCAACGCCGAAGGGATGCTCAGCGCCGATGGAGTGCTGGGCGGCAACCCGCTTTTTTATTTCATCTACAACGCGGTGGCCCACATCGCTCCCTGCTGGCTGAGCTACCTCATCTCCGGCCTGGTCATCATGCTGATCCTGATCAACGCGGTGTTGCTGGGTGCGGCGGTCGTCAGTTGGGGTGAGCGCAGGCTCCTGGGCCGGTTCCAGAATCGCGTGGGCCCCAACCGGTGGGGACCGTTCGGCGCGTTCCAACCGATTGCGGACCTGGCCAAACTGATCACCAAAGAGGACATCGTTCCCTACGGCGCCGACAAGCTCGCGTTCACTGCCGTTCCGATTATCATGGTGGCCGCCGTGCTGCTGGGCACCGCGGTGCTCCCGTTCGCCAAGGACGTGGCGCTGGTCGATCTGAACGTTGGGGTTCTCTTCGTGTTGGCCGTTAGTTCGCTGACCTCCATCGCGATATTCACCGCCGGGTGGGCATCAAACAACCGCTACGCGCTCTTCGGCGCCGGGCGGGCAGTTGCGGTGTTGCTCAGCTACGAAGTGCCCGTGGTGCTGTCGTTGCTGGGGGTGGTTATGGTCGCAGGATCGATGTCGCTGGGCGACATCGTGGCTGCCCAGGCCGTGCCCTTCTTCCTGGTCCAGCCGCTCGCCTTCTTCGTGTTCATTGCCGGGATGTCCGCCGAATTGAACCGCACTCCCTTCGACGTCGCGGAGGCGGAGTCGGAGATCATCGCCGGCTATCACACCGAATACAGCGGCATTAAATTCGCGCTGATCCAGGCCGCCGAGTTCGGTGGCGTGCTGGTGGTGTCGGGTCTGATTGCGACTCTGTTCCTGGCCGGTTGGGCGGGTCCGGCGGCCGATTGGCTCGGCTGGCTGTGGTTCCTGATCAAGGTCTTCATCGGTATCTTCCTGTTCGTCTGGATCAGGTCGACCTACCCCAGATTGCGTCTCGACCAGATCATGGCCGTGTGCTGGAAATTCCTGATGCCGCTGAGCATAATCAACCTGGTAGCCGTGGTGCTCGAGGTGTTCTTCCTGCGCGACGCCAACGGGTCGCTGAGCACCGCAGACCTGTGGATAATGGCCGGCATCAATATCGTCCTGGCCGGCGGTTCGATCCTCTTCTTCGGGCGCTTCATCAAGGAAAAGGTCCGCACCGAGGCGCCCACAGCGGCCGCGACAAATCAGGTCGTGCCCGGCGTGTCGACCATTGGAATGCGGTAGAAAAGCGGGGGTGACGCAGTGTACGGACTGGAAATGGTAAAAGGGCTGGCGGTAACGCTCTCGAACCTGATGCGCAAACCTTTCACGACCTCATATCCGGAGCAGCGGATCCGGCAGCATCCCCGTTTTCGCGGCGAGGAGTTCACGTGGTACGAGGAGCGATGCACGGGTTGCGCGTCGTGCGCGAAGTACTGCCCGCTGGGCATCATCAAGATCGTCACCTCCCCCAGCGAAACCGCGCCGTTGCAGGGCGACAAGTATCGCCTGGAAACCTTCGACATCGAGCTGCAGCGATGCATGTTCTGCGGCCTGTGCGTCGAGGCCTGCCCCTATGACGCACTGTTCATGGGCAGCGGGTTTGAAGAGGGTCAATACAAGCGGACGGATCTGGTGATCACCATCGACCGGTTGCGTCAGGCCGAAAAGAACCCCAGCACCTGGTTCCGCCCGCAACTGGAGGGGATGGACTACCGCCCGGGCGAAGGAAGGCCATTGGGATGGCGCGAGGTCGGCCGCGAAAATTGGCGCTGGCACCAGCACGAAAAAGCCGGAATGCGTCTCGCCGCCGGCCGCGACGACAGCGAGGGCGAAGCCTAGATGTGGTTTGAGCATCTCGTTTTCTGGGCGCTGTCGGTGGTCGCCATCGGGGGAGCGCTAGGAGTCGTGCTGGTTCGCGACCTGTTCCGCGCGTCCCTGATGCTGGCCATGGCGTTTGTAGCGGTGGGCGGGCTGTTCGTGATGATGAACGCCGAATTTCTGGCGGTGGTGCAGATCCTGATTTACGTGGGGGCCATCGCCGTCTTGTTCATCTTTGCGGTTATGCTTACCCGCGATGTGCAGCAGGGCAACACTCCCAACCGTTTGCAGATCCCGGCTGCGGTGGTGTCGGCGCTGGTGCTGGCTGCGATGATTGCCACTGCGGTCACTACCGACTGGACGACCTTGGCCGGCGCCGGATTGGAGGCCAAAGCCCAACTGGCGCAGACGCAGGCGGTGGGCATTCCGGACGCCGCCGACCTGACAAACGCCGGTTTGACCCCGGCCGAAGTCGCAAGCGTGAGCAGCGGCGGTCTCGCCGATTTGTTGATTGGAAATTTCGTCCTGCCGTTTGAAGCCGTTTCGCTGCTGTTGTTGGGCGCCGCCATCGGAGGCCTGGCGCTGGCGCGGGGTCGCGGGAGATAAGGCTTTGACGCTCGAAACGCTACTGATTGTAGCCGCGATCATTTTCTGCATCGGTCTCTATGGAGCGCTGGCGCGCCGGAACTTCATAGCGGTGCTCATGTCCATTGAGCTGATGTTCAACGGCGTGAATCTGACGCTGGTGGCGCTGGGGAGATACGTTGCGCCGTATGCGGTGCAGGAGCAGCTTTCCGCGGTGTTCACCGGGCAGGTGTTCGCCGTGTTCATCATCACCGTAGCCGCCGCGGAGATCGCGCTGGGGCTGGGCATAGTCTTTGCCGTATTCCGGTCCAACGAAAGCGTCGATCTGACCGACGCCGCAGCCCTGCGCCACTAAGATCAGCTTCTCATCAAGATGCAATACGCGACAACGCAAATCATTCTTCGAATATGTGGGTAGAGTTCAAACGCGCCCCGAACTTGATGGCGGCGGAGATCTGGAAGGAAGTGCTGGAGGCGGAAGGCCTGCCCAGCCGCATCCTGCCGGACGGCGACATCCTGGACTGGAGCGAGCGGATCCCGTTCGTCATCTACGTGCCCAAGGGCCGGGAACACGTCGCGGAAGAGATCGTAAGGAAGCTGTGAGGATCGCCGGAACATGCTGACCGAATCCCTGGTATGGGCAATCTTCCTGCTGCCGGTGGCGTCTTTCCTGTTGATCGGGTTGGTCATCCGGCCGCTCGGTCCGGCTTTCGCCAAGACCGCCGGTTACGTCACGATCGCGGCGTTGGGAATCGGGTTCATCCTGTCGGTTTGGTTGCTGCGGTCATCCGCCCACGGCGAGGTTTATGACTTCGCGCCGTACCTCTGGCTGGGCCTGGGTCCGGCGACGATTGAAGTCGGCTTGCTGCTGGACCCTCTCACCAACGTCATGCTGGTCGTGGTCACCGGCGTGAGCCTGATGGTCCAGATTTACTCCATGGGGTACATGGATGGCGACGAGAGCTTCGCCCGCTACTACGCCTACATGTCCCTGTTCAGCGCTTCAATGATCGGCCTGGTGCTGGCGGTAAACGTCGTCCAGATGTATGTATTCTGGGAGCTGGTGGGCCTCTCGTCCTACCTGCTGATCGGGTTCTGGCACGACCGGCCGGCGGCGGCCGCTGCGGCGAAAAAAGCGTTCATCATCACCCGGATCGGCGACGTTGGGTTCCTGCTTGCCATAATCTACCTGTTCTTCCAGGCGGACGATTTTGCCGCCCACGGGTTGAACGCCCTGCACATCCCGCACATCTGGGAGGCGGCCGCTCCGGTTGCCGCCGGTGGCGCGGGCATAGTCGCCGGCGGCGCTCTCGTGTGGCTGTGTTTGGGCCTGTTCGCCGGCGCGGCGGGAAAGAGCGGACAGTTTCCGCTGCACACCTGGCTTCCCGACGCCATGGAAGGCCCGACCCCGGTGAGCGCGCTGATCCACGCCGCAACGATGGTTGCGGCCGGGGTCTTCCTTGTGGGACGGTTCTTCCCGGTGTTTGCCGAGTCGGAAGCGGCAATGATGGTCGTTGCGCTGATCGGCGCGTTCACCGCAGTGTTCGCGGCGACTCTGGGTCTGGCCGCCAACGATATCAAGCGGGTGATGGCCTATTCCACCGTCAGCCAACTGGGCTACATGATGGCCGCCCTGGGCGTGGGAGCGTACAACGCTGCCCTGTTCCACCTTTTCACCCACGCATTCTTCAAGGCCCTGCTGTTCCTGGGAGCCGGCAGCGTGAACCACGCGGCTGGAACCTTCAACATGATGTACATGGGCGGTCTCCGGAAGGCGATGCCGGGCACCTATTGGCTCACCGTCATCGGCGCGCTGAGCCTGGTGGGTATCTTCCCGCTGGCCGGATTCTGGAGCAAGGACGAAATCCTGCTGGAGTCCTGGCTCGCCGGTGGACCCGTGCCGGCGTCGATCAGCCTGCTGGTTTTTGCGATGCTGTTGGTGGGCGTGCTGCTGACGGCGTTCTACACCTACCGCATGGTGCACCTCACCTTCCACGGAGAGTTCCGGGGCGGAGGAGAACGTGAGCTTCACGACGCCCAAGAGGCCGGCCAACCGGCGCCCACAGGTGTCAGTCACCACATGCACCTGGGCGAATCTCCGTTGGTGATGGTAATCCCCATGGGGGTCCTCGGTTTCAGCGCGATTGTGGCCGGCTGGCTCGCGAATCCGATCGGGGTCAGCAGCATCTTTGGGCTGATACCCTCGCACTGGTTGACGGAATACTTCGCCTCGGGTCTCCATGACGGGCATCACGCGCCGCCGTTCAGCATCCCGATAGCCGTCGTATCCAACGCCGTGGCCATCGCCGGCATCGGATTGGCGGTGCTGACCTACGCCTGGCCGCGACCGTTCACTACCTCCGAGCCGTTGAGCCGGGGCGGGCCTCTGCACACCCTTCTGGCCCAGCGATATTACATGGACGATCTCTACGAGGGGGTCATCGTCGGTCGGGTCTTCTACCGCACGGTTGCGGCGATAGCCGACTGGTTCGACCGCAATATCGTCGACGGAATCGTTGGCCTGCTGGGCTGGCTATCCCGGAACATCGGCGGCCTGATTGCGCTGGCCCAAAATGGGCAGGTGCAGACCTACCCGCTGATCGCGGCCGCCGGCGGACTCGTCATCATCATCCTGTACCTGGCCTTTGGGTAAACCCGCATGCCGACCGGATTCAACGGCCTCCTGACCGTAACCGTTTTCCTGCCCGCCGTAGCGGCTCTGCTGCTGGCCGTCGGGCTGGTGCGGGATGTTCGCCACATCCGCTGGTTCGCCGCGGCCGTAGCCGCAGCCGACCTGGTATTGTCGGTGATCGTTTTCGCGCTGTTCCAGCGGGGAGGAGAAAGGTTCCAACTGGTCGATCGGCTCGACTGGATCACCACCGATACGGTGCAGGCCAGCTACCTCCTGGGAGTGGACGGGATCAGCGCCCCGCTGGTCATGCTGACCGGGTTGCTTGGCCTGTGCGCCGTCTTCGTGTCCTTCCACATCAGCAACCGCGTGCGCGAGTATTTCATCTGGCTGTTCGTGCTGCAGACCGCCGTGCTGGGCGTGTTCACAGCGCTGGACTTCCTGCTGTTCTTCCTGTTCTGGGAAATCGAGCTGGTGCCGATGTACCTGTTGATTTCGACCTGGGGAACCGGGCGGCGCGAATATTCGGCGATGAAGTTCCTGATCTTCACGATCCTGGGCTCTGCATTCATGCTGGTTGCCATCGTGGCGGTGTTCGTGAGCGCCGGGGTGGGCAGCTTCGATATGACGCGACTGTTGGAACCGGGAGGCGCATTGGACGCGTCCCGCGCCGCGCTGCCGATGGGGGTCTTGTTCTGGCTGTTCTTCATTGCCTTCGCAGTAAAGCTTCCGACCTGGCCGGTCCACACCTGGTTGCCGGATGCTCACACGGACGCCCCCACCGCCGGCAGCGTGATGCTGGCCGGCGTGATGCTGAAAATGGGAGGCTACGGCCTCCTGCGGGTCAACGCCGGAATGTTCCCGGAGCAATTGCAGCAATTCGCGATGGCCATTGTCGCCCTCGGCGTCATCAGCGTGCTGTATGGCGCGGTGGTCACGTTGCGGCAAACCGACCTGAAACGGCTCATTGCGTATTCCAGCGTCAGCCACATGGGGCTGGTGCTGATTGGACTGGGCTCCGTCGCGGTTGTGGGCGGCGCTCTGACCGACGCCGGCCTGACCGGCGCGGCCATGCAACTGTTCACCCACGGCACTATCACCGGATTGCTATTCGTGGCCGTGGGCATCCTGTACGAGCAGACGCACACGCGGCACATACCGGACCTGGGCGGCCTGGCGAACCGCATGCCGATACTCTCCGGGGCGTTCCTGATCGCTGGAGCGGCCTCCCTGGGGTTGCCTCTGCTGAGCGGGTTCGTGTCCGAGATACTGGTCTTCTTCGGAGCATTCCGGGCATTCCCGGCACTGACGATCCTGTCGGTTCTGGGCATCATACTCGCCGCCGGGTATATCCTCTGGATGCTGCAGCGAACGCTGTTTGGCCCCCGGCCAGCGCGTTGGGATAACCTGACCGACGCCTCGCCGGTGGAATTGGTTCCGGTGGCCCTGCTGGTCATCAGCATAGTCGCGGTGGGCGTTTATCCCGCCTGGCTGACCGAGGTGTTCCGCGACGGCCTGGAACCCATAGTGAGCGGCTACAACGCCGGGCTGGCCGGAATCCCCAAGTAGTCACCAAAACCGGAAACGCAATGACAGCATATGACCTCTACCTGATTGCGCCCTATCTGGCCATGGCTGCCCTGGCCATGCTGGTGATAGTCGCGGATCTGGTCACCCGTCGCACCGGTTTCCTGGTTGGACTGTCATTTGCCGGGCTGGCCGCGCCGGCGGCATTGAGCGCCTGGCAATTGGTGGACCTGACCAGCAGCGGGGCCACAGAGCTGACTGCGGAAAGCTCGGTCATCCTCTATACCCTGTCCATAGATCGGTTCGCGCTGTTTTTCAACTTCCTGATCCTGGCGTCCGTCGGGCTGGTGGTCCTGGTGTCCAACGATTACGTGCGGCGTATGGAGCGGCTGCAGGGCGAGTACTTTGGTCTCATGCTGCTGTCGGCCACCGGCATGATGCTGATGGCGGCGGCCAGCGAGCTCATCTCCATCTATATCGCGCTGGAGTTGACCACCCTGCCCCTGGCGGCCCTGGCGGCGTTCCTGCCCAACGCGCGTTCCAGCGAAGCGGGAATGAAGTTCCTCATAATCGGGGCGATCAGCAGCGCGGTAATGCTTTATGGAATGGCGCTGTTGTACGGGTTCACCGGCAGCACGCGCTTGGACGAGATCGCAGTGGCGCTGGCAGCAAGTCCACAGTCTGGCGTCCTGCCCTTCGGGAGCATGGCGGTGCTGCTGTCGGTGGTGCTCCTGCTCGTGGGTTTCGGTTTCAAGATGTCCGCCGCTCCGTTCCAGATGTGGGTGCCGGACGTATACGAGGGGGCGCCGACCCCCATGGTCGCGTTCCTGTCCGTGGCGAGCAAGGCAGCCGCTTTCGCGCTGGTCCTGCGCGTCTTCTACATCGGATTCGACGCGCTGGACGGCGACTGGTGGGTGCTCCTGGCCGGATTGGCCGCGCTGTCCATGACCATCGGCAACCTGGTGGCGATAGCCCAACGCAACATCAAGCGGATGTTCGGCTACAGCACCATCGCCCACGCGGGCTACATCCTGGTCGGGGTTGCCGCCGTGACTACCGTGGGTGACGATTCCGCCAGTTTCGGGCCCAGCAGTGTGCTGTTCTACCTGGTGGCCTACGCCGCGGCGAACCTCACGGCTTTCTTCGCCATCGTGTGCATCGGCAACCGGATCAATAGCGACGAGATCGAGGACTACGCCGGAATGCTGAGGCGGGCTCCGTTCCTCGCCATCGCGCTGGCCCTGGCCCTGATTGCCCTGATAGGGGTGCCTCCCACCAGCATTTTCATGGCAAAGATCTATATCTTCGCGGCAGCCATCAACACCGGCGAATCGCTGATGACCTGGCTGGTCATCATCGGGGTGGTGAACAGCGTGATTTCGGCCTATTACTACCTCCGCGTGATCAAGGTGATGTTCCTGCAGCCCGCGATTCACACGGAGCGATTGGGCGGTTCCTGGCCGGTCAACGTGGCGGTTGGCGTGGCGGCGCTGTGCGTGATTTGGCTCGGCGTGGCGCCGGTGGCTATGTTCAGAGCCGCAGAGCGGGCGGCGGTTGTGCTTCTGGCCGGTGGGTAAAGATGAAGGCGGGTTGGCGCAAATGAAAACGGTCGGCATTGCCTACAACGACCTGATCCCGGAAGCCCTGGATCTGGCCCACGCAATCTTCGGCGAGTTGAATCTTGGCTCAAATAGCTGGATCCTGCGGGCCGAAGACGCGGAAGACCTGAACCTGAGGGCCCGGGAAACCGACCTTGTCATCACCATCGGCGGCGATGGAACGATCCTGAGGGTCAACCGCGCCATAGCGCCCCGGGGCATCCCTTTGCTGGGCATCAACATGGGCCGCCTGGGTTTCATGACCGAACTTACCGTTCCGGGCGTGATGGAGGAGTTGCCGCGTTACCTCGCCGGCGGCATGCGCGTTTCCGAACACAGCATGCTCATGGCCACGGTTTATCGACGCGGCGACGACGAGGGGACGGTCGGCGAGGGACCCTACCATGCGCTCAACGACGTGGTGCTGTCCCGGAGCCGGGTGTCCCGAGTGATTACGGTGCGGGCCGTCATCGACGGCGCGGACGTGTCGACATTCCGAGCGGACGGTGTGATCCTGGCGACGGCTACGGGCAGCACCGGGTATAGTTTCGCCGCCGGAGGACCCATCGTGGACCCGCTGTCCGACGACGTGGTGCTCACCCCGCTGGCATCTCACGTGGGTTTGACGACCCCGCTGGTTCTGCGCCCGACCAGCAGCGTCGATTTTCACCTGGAGGGCTCGCAGGAAGCGATCATCAGCGTGGACGGGTTCGAGAACCACCCCATCGAACCGGGCGACTGGGTGCGCATCACCCGCAGCCCGTACCGGGCTCGGTTCCTCAGGGCCAACGAGCACAACTATTTTTGGGCGACACTGACGCGAAGGCTGGGTTTCAGCCTGCAGGGCCGGTAGGCACGAGCGAAATGAGCACGTTTCCGGATAACGAACCCACCATTTCTTCGCGTCCCATCTACAGCGGGCGGATCATCGACGTACGGGTCGATACGGTCCGGTTGCAAAACGGCCGCGAGAGCACCCGGGAAATCGTGGACCATGCGCCGTCGATTTGCGTGGTGCCCGTGGACGCGGAAGGCAACGTCCTGATGGTGCGCCAGTACCGAAAACCGGTGGACCAATTCCTGCTCGAGGTGCCGGCCGGAGGCATTGAGGCCGGCGAGACCCCTGAAGAAGCAGCCCAGCGGGAACTCCAGGAAGAAATCGGGCACACCACGGACAACCTGCTTGCCATGAGCGCGTTCTGGCTGGCGCCGGGCTGGTGTTCCGAGTTCATGTACTCGTTCCTGGCTACCGATCTGAAGCGGGCGGCGCTGGACTCTGACGAGGACGAATTCATCGAGGTGGTCCGGGTACCGTTGTCCGGAGCCATGGACGTGATCGCTTCCGGCGAGGTGCAGGACGCGAAGAGCGTGGCGTCCCTTCTGCTGGCGCTGCAGACGCTCGGCGCCGACTAACGCCTCCCCAATGACCGACACGATGGACAGGCGGGCGGATTCGGTTCCGCGATGGATCTACCGGGGACAGTTCATCAGCCTGAGGGAGGAATCTGTCCTTTCGGAAGACGGGGAAGAGAGCGGATGGGCCACCGTCGAATACCCATCCTCAGTGTGCGTGGTGCCGGTGTTTCAGGATGGGACGGTGATGCTGGTTCGACAGTTTCGGAAGCCGGCTGAAGAGTTCCTGCTGGAAGCGCCGGCCGGAAAAATGGAGCCGGGGGAGTCCCCCGAAACCACCGCGGTCAGGGAGTTGCAGGAAGAAATCGGATACACCGCTGGCCGACTGGATCGGTTGACCACGTTCTTTACGGAACCTGTGCTGTGCACCCAGCGCATGCATGTTTTCCTGGCGAGGGACTTGACACCGGCCAAACTGTCAGCCGACGAGGACGAGTTCATCGGAGTGCGAAGGGTTCGGTTGGAACAAGCAATCGACCTGATCGCAGACGGATCGATACGGGACGCCAAGAGCATTGCGTCGCTGTTGCTAGCGATGCGGGTTATGGGCGATAATTAGCCGCCGCTAATCGGCTCGCCGCTTGTGAGCGCCAACAAACGCCGGACATTGCGGCGCCCGGCCGGAGGAAAACATACATGGCAGAGGTTTTGCAACACGACGTGTTGGTGGTCGGCGCGGGTCTGGCCGGCATGCGGGCCGCAATCGCGGCGCGGGCCGGCGGCGCGAACACCGCCATCATCAGCAAGGTGCATCCGGTTAGAAGCCATTCGAATGCGGCCCAGGGCGGCATCAACGCCGCGCTGCTGGACCGAGGCGACGATTGGGAAGACCACGCCTATGACACCATCAAAGGCAGCGACTTCCTGGGCGACCAGGACGCCATCGAAGTGATGTGTCGTCAGGCAGGCGCCTCCCTGATCGACATGGAGCACATGGGGGTCACGTTCAACCGTGACGACGACGGCCGGTTGGGCACCAGGGCATTCGGCGGCCAGCGGCGGGCGCGCACCTTTTTCGTGGGTGACTTCACGGGACAGGCGTTGCTCCACGTGATGTTTGAACAGCTCATCAAGTCGGGTGTGCAGCGCTACGAAGAATGGTTCGTCACCGCCCTGATCATGGAAGACGGGCATGCCGCCGGCGTCATGGCTTTGGAGATTCGCACCGGCGAACTGCATTTGATACGAGCGAAGTCTGTCATCCTCGCCACCGGCGGGTGTGGACGGCTGTTCGAGCCCAGCACCAACGCGCTCATCGTCACCGGCGACGGCATGGGGCTGGTGTACAACGCGGGCGGACAGCTGATGGACATGGAGATGGTGCAATACCATCCCACCACCCTGGCCGGCAGCGGCGTGTTGATTTCCGAAGCAGCTCGAGGCGAAGGCGCCTACCTTCGGGACAAAGACGGGAACCGGTTCATGGAGAAGTACGCTCCCAACATGATGGAGCTGGCTTCGCGCGACGTGGTGTCCCGTGCCGAACAGACGGAGATCAACGGCGGCAACGGCGTCGACGGGTGCGTATATCTGGACTGCACGCACCTCGGTGAGGCGCTTATCATGGAAAAGCTAAGCCAGATCAGGGAGATCGGCATCGACCTGGCCGGAACCGACATGATCCGGGAGCCCATTCCGATCCGGCCCGGCATGCATTACATCATGGGGGGCATCAAGACCGACATTGAGGGCCGAACCAACCTGAATGGTGTGTACGCCGCCGGTGAGTGCGCCAACGTGAGCGTGCACGGCGGGAACAGGCTCGGAGCCAATTCGCTTCTGGACACCATCGTGTTCGGCGAACGGGCGGGGAACCACGCGTCGGAGTTCACGCGTCGCATGAGCTATCCTGAATTCGACATCAACGGCACGATGAACCGCGAACGGCGCCGGATCCAGGAGATGCTGGACCGTCCCGAGAATGGGGACCGGTGGTCGGCCATTCGGCGGGATATGGGTGAGTCGATGAACCGGAACGTCGCGGTTTTCCGCAATGAAGAAGGCATCGAGGAAACCATCGACGACCTGCACCAACTGCGCCGCCGATACGAGAACGTACCGGTCCACAACAAGGGCAAGAATTTCAACACCGACCTGATTTTCGCGCTGGAGTTGGGGTACATGCTGGACTGCGCCGACACCATCGCGGTCGGAGCCCTGGATCGGAAAGAAAGCCGGGGCGCACAGTTCCGCACGGATTACCCAGAGCGGAACGACGAAGAATGGCTGCACCACATCGTCCTGACCAAGGGCGACGGAGGACCCGTAACATCCGAATTGCCGGTGACCATAACCAAGTGGACGCCGGAGGAGAGGAAATACTAGGCTATGGACGTTACCATCCGGGTGAAACGACAGGATCCGGACGCGGAAGGCGAACGCCGGCTGCCCTACTGGCAGGAATACCCGGTCACCATCGCTGACAATGCCACGGTCCTGGACGCGCTGATCCAGATACGGGAAGACGATGACGGCACGCTGTCGCTGCGATGTTCGTGTCGCAGCGCGATCTGCGGGTCGTGCGCGATGCGCATCAATGGTCATGCGGGCCTGGCCTGCAAGACCATTGCCAACACGGTGGTGCAGGACGGCGTCATCACCGTGGAACCCGCCGGCGTCATGCCGGTGGTCAAGGATCTGGTCGTCAACTTTGACCTGTTCTGGGAAAAGATCGAAGCGGTCGACCCGTTCCTGAAGCACATGGGCCGGGAACCGGAAGGTGAGTACATCGTGTCCAACGACGCGATGCTGCATCTTTCCGGTGTTACCGCCTGCATCATGTGCGGAGCCTGCGTCTCCGACTGTACGGTGCTCGAGGTGGACCCGACCTTCCTGGGTCCCGCGGCGCTGGCCAAAGCATACCGGTTCACCGCCGACCCGCGCGACGGCGACAGCGACGGCGTGTCCATGGAACGTCTGTGGGCGCTGAGCGAACCCACCGGCGTCTGGGACTGCACGCGATGCAACGAATGCGTCCAGGCCTGCCCCAAGGGCGTGGCGCCCATGGACCGCATCATGGCAATCCGCGAGCAGGCGATACAGCAGGGTTACACCAACAACAACGGCGCCCGCCATACCGACGCGTTCACCGACTCGGTTGGGCACAGCGGCCGTCTGGACGAGCTGCGTCTCCCCATCAAGTCGGTCGGCGGGTTCACCAACATGCCGGCGCTGATGGACTACATGCCGGTGGCGTTCCGCGCTCTCCGCAGGGGCAAGGTGCCGCCGATCGCGCACAAAAACGTGGAAAACGTCGAAGCCGTGCGTAGGCTTTTCCGCCAGCTGGAACCGAATCCGCCGGAGCCGCAGGTCAGCAACAACTCCCCATTCGGGTAGTGGTCGCGTCCATCGGTCACGGAACCACTGTCATCCCAAGGCCAGTAGGGGCGAACCAATCTTCGCCCCTATACTAGTGGCCCATTGATCCAAGAGGAGGAACTCGTGAAGTACGCTTTCTTTCCGGGCTGCGTTTCCCAGGGTGGAGCGCCCGAGCTTTACCCGGCGGCGCACATGGTCTGCCAGCGGCTGGGGATAGAACTGGAGGAAATTCCCGGTTGGACGTGTACCGGGGCGGGCGTCATCCAGGAAAAGAACCAGCTGTTTGGTGACACTCTGAACGCCCGGAACTTCGCCAAAGCGGAGCGGATGGGCCTCCCAATACTCACCATTTGTAGCACCTGCCAGGGCGTCATGTCACAGGCAAACCACCGGATGCGCGACCCCGAATACCTGGCGGAAATCAACTCCTACCTGGCCGAGGAAGGGCTGGAGTACAGCGGCCAGTCCGAGCCCAAGCACATGCTGTGGATACTGATCGAGGATTATGGACTGGACCGTTTGGGCGGCTACATAACCCGCCAACTGACGGACCTCAAGATCGCACCCTTCTACGGTTGCTACATCGTACGGCCAACTGAAGCGCTGGATATAGCCGACCACCCGGAACGGCAGCAGTCGCTGGAAATGCTGATACAGACGCTGGGCGCGACGCTGGTGGATTTCGAGGGCAAGACCCGCTGCTGTGGCTTTCCGATCCTCACCATCAACCAGAAGAACTCGATGGCCATGGTGGGCAAGCACACCTCCGAGGTCAAAGACCTGGGGGCCGATGCCATGGTCACCCCGTGTCCGTTGTGTCATCTCAACCTGGACGGGTTCCAACCCAAGGCAGCCTCGCAGGCCCGCCGGTCTATTGACCTGCCGATTCTGCACATGCCCCAGCTGATCGGGTTGGCGATGGGCATGTCGCCATCCGAGTTGGGCATGAAAAAGCACATCATCAGCACGGGTCCGCTGGAAGTCAAAGCCGGTTTGCGACGCTGAACTGGTACGCAGGCTGTACCGAAAGAGTGAAGGGCGGGAATCATCCCGCCCTTCACCGTTCTGTCCGCTGCCTGTGGATGTCATCCCTTGATGGTCGGCGCGACTTCCCGAATCGCCGCGACCGTCTGGTCGATGTCGGCGTCAGTGTGGGCGATCGACGGATAGAATTTCTGCGGCCACGACTTGAGGATCCCGCGCTCCAGCAGTCCGAAGTTGAGACGCGACAGGGGTTGGCCATCTGCCGCCAGGCCGTCACGGAAGTTCCGGACTGGGTGCTCCGCAAAATAGATGTCGAAGATCGCGTCCTCGCCGACGCTCTGCACGGAGAACCCCTGCTCTTCACAGGCATCTGCCAGGGCGGCACGGATACGCCCTCCAACCTCATGGAGGCGATCGTAGGCGCCTTCGGTGCGTAGTTCGGCCAACGTGGCGAGGCCGGCGGCGCACGCGATGGGAAAACCGTTCAGCGTGCCGATCTGGTCAACGTAGTCATCGGCCGACACTGCGGCGCGGTCATAGACGGACATCACGTCAGCATTCCCCATCAGCGCCGCCAGTGGGTATCCGCCACCCATGATTTTGCCGACAGTGCACAGGTCGGGGGTCACCCCGTAGTATTCCTGGGCCCCGCCGTAGGCGAGGCGGAAGCCCGTGACGATTTCGTCAAAAATCAGCAGCAGGCCGGCATCCTGAGTGATCTTGCGGAGGCCCTGAAGAAAGCCGGCGTCGGGAGCGATGGTACGTTGCAGTGGCTCGACAATCACGGCAGCGATCTCATCCTTGTGTGCCGATATGATCGCGGCCGTGGTGTCGAGGTCATTGAACTGGGACACCAGCATCAGGTCGCTCAGGGCCCCGGGGATGCCAGCGGTGTTAGGTTCGGCCTGCGGGAACTCGACAGCCGCTGAGGCGAAGACGGACATCATGGCGTAATCGCTGGTGCCGTGGTAGCCGCCCTCGAACTTGAGGATCTTTTCCTTGCCCGTGTACGCCCGAGCCACGCGCATGGCCTGGAAGCAGGCGTCGGTGCCGCTGGTGGTGAAGCGCACCTGCTCGGCGCAGGGAACAGCCTTCACGAGCTCCTCGGCCAGCAGCACAGCCTGATCGTTGGTGGCGAAAAAGGTCGAGCCACGGCTCACCGCGGACAGAACGGCATCGGTGACCGCGGGGTGGGCGTGTCCCAGGATCATGGGCCCGGAGCCCATCAACCAGTCGACATACTCGTTGCCGGACACGTCCCAGATACGTCCTCCCTTGCCTTCCTTGACCAGGAACTTGAGGTCATCCGGATACGAGGTGTTGCCGGTGCCGCTACCGGGGAAATACTGTGCGGCTTTTTCCAGGAGGTCCCGTTCGAGTGGTGTCCGTTGGGTCATGTTGGCCTCCCGCAGCGCATAAGATTGTTGCTTCATTATACATACCGCAAAATGACGAAAGGGCGGGTTGGCAACCCGCCCCAGTTCGACTTTGGGTGCGCCGGAGTATTCCGACCACGCTATGCGGCTTCCTCTCTGGCTTTTGCCATTACATCGACCAATTCCTGCACGGAAGCGGCCGAGGACTGCAAAGCGGACATTTCTTCGTCGGTGAGACTGATCTCGATCACTTTCTCCATGCCGCCCGCGCCGATCTTGACGGGAACGCCAACGCACAGCCCGTTGATGCCGTACTCTCCCTCGAGGTAGGCGCAGCCGGGCAGGATGCGCTTGCGGTCCAGCAGGATCGCCTCGACCATCTGGGTGATCGCTGCCGACGGGGCGTAAAAGGCCGAGCCCTGCTTGAGCAGAGCGACGATTTCGCCGCCGCCTTCGCGGGTCCGCTGCACGATGGAGTCGATGCGCTCCTGGGACAGGAGTTCCGACAACGGGATGCAGCCGACGGTGGTATAGCGCACCAGGGGCACCATATCGTCGCCGTGCCCGCCCAGCACCATGGCCTGGACGTCGTCGACCGAAACGTCAAGTTCCTGGGCGATGAAGGTCCGGTAGCGGGCGGTGTCGAGAACGCCGGCCATTCCGAACACGCGGTTGCGGGGGAAACCGGAGGACTGGAAAACGTTCTGCACCATGGCATCCAGCGGGTTGGTAACCGCCAGGATGATGCAGTTCGGGGAGTGCTTTACCACTTCCTCGGTGACTGCGGAGGTGATGCGCATGTTGGTCAGCAACAGGTCATCGCGACTCATGCCCGGCCGTCGGGCGATGCCCGCCGTGATCACCACGACGTCGGAACCCGCCGATTCCTCGTATCCGTTCGAACCGGTGATCAGGGCGTCGGAGCCGATGACCGGCCCGGACTCGAGCATATCAAGACCCTTGCCCTGTGGCAGATCTTCTACTACGTCAACAAGAACCACGTCGGCATAGCCGAGCTGGTGGATCCGTTGGGCGGTCGTGGCGCCGACATTTCCGGCACCGACGACGGTTACTTTGCTTCGCATGTGTTGAGTGGTCCTCCGATTGATTCGGGTTTGATTAGATGGCATCCACGATGGCGTTCAACGTGGCACTGGGCCGCATGGCTGTGGCGGACTTCTCGTGGTCAGGGCGGTAGTACCCGCCGATGTCCACGGGTTCGCCCTGACAGTCGATCAGTTCCTGAACGATCCTATCCTCGCTTTCGGTCATCTGGCGGGCGACCTCGGCGAAGCGGGCTTTCAACTCGGGGTTTTTGTCCTGGTTCGCCAGCGCCTGCGCCCAATAGAGGGCGAGGTAGAAATGGCTTCCCCGGGTGTCGAGTTCGTTCACCCGACGGGAGGGGTTTCGCTGATGTTCCAGATGCTCACCTATCGCCTGGTCCAGCGTCTCCGCCAGAAGCCGCGCGCCGTCGTTGTCATACACTTCTCCGAAGTGCTCAAACGAGGCAACCAGGGCGCAGAATTCACCCAGAGAGTCCCACCGCAGATGTCCTTCTTCGACGAATTGCTGAACGTGCCGGGGAGCCGAACCACCGGCGCCGGTCTCGAACAGTCCGCCGCCGTTGAGCAGGGGTACCACGGAGAGCATCTTGGCGCTGGTTCCCAACTCGAGGATCGGGAACAGGTCGGTCAGGTAGTCGCGCAGCACGTTCCCGGTCACGGCGATGGTGTCCTGGCTGGCGCGGCTCCGCTCCAACGTGGATTTCATGGCATCCAGGGGCGGCATGATGCTGATGTCCAGCCCCGAAGTGTCGTGGTTGGGCAGGTACTGGTTTACCTTCTTGATGAGTTCAGCGTCGTGGGCCCGGTTCTGGTCGAGCCAGAAGATGGCGGCCTGGCCGGTCAACCGGGAGCGGGACACGCCGAGCCTGACCCAGTCCTGGATCGGGGCATCCTTGGTCTGGCACATGCGGAAGATGTCGTCTGTTTCGACGCTCTGCTGCATCAGCGTAGCGCCGTTGGCGTCGACCACGCTGATCGTCCCGTTGCCCGGCGCCTTGAAGGTCTTGTCGTGGGAACCGTACTCCTCAGCCGCCTGGGCCATCAGACCCACGTTGGCGACGCTGCCAATCTTTGACGGGTCGAGGGCTCCGTGCTGCTGGCAGTCTTCGACAACCGCCTGGTAAATGGTGGCATAGGAGCGGTCGGGGATCAGAGCGACGGTGTCGTGCAAATCGTTGTCAGGGCCCCAGGTGCGTCCTCCGTCGCGGATGACCACCGGCATGGAGGCGTCGATGATGGTGTCGCTGGAGACGTGCAGGTTGGTGATGCCCCGGTTCGAGTTCACCATCATCAAATCCGGGCGGCGGTCGTAACACGCCTGGATGTCAGCCTCGATCTCAGCGCGCTTGGCTTCGGGCAGGTCCTGGATCTTGGTCAGCAATTCGGCGACGCCATTGTCGGCGTCTACGGCCACGTGGGCCAGGGCTTCGCCGTGCTTGTCGAACACGTCCTGGAAGAAGACCGAAACGCAGTGCCCGAATATGATCGGGTCGGACACGCGCATCATGGTGGTCTTGACGTGCAGGCCGAGCAGAACGTCGTCCGCTTTGGCCTTATCCATCTCTTCGGCGTAAAACCGGCGCAGGGCCGCGGCATTCATGACGGCGCAGTCGAGTATTTCGTTAGCCTGAATTGGTATGCCCGATTTGAACTCGGTCACGCTCCCGTCGTTGCCGGTAAATACAATGGAGGCCGACCCCGCCTGTGTGGTGGTTACCGCCACTTCGCTGCTGAAAAAGTCTCCATCGTTCATGTGGCTGACGCGGGTCTTGGAGACCTCGGGCCAGTCCTGCATCATCCGGTGAGGATTTCGCAGGCCGTGCTCCTTGACGGCATTTGACGACCGGCGATCGGAGTTGCCTTCGCGTATCACCGGGTTCACGGCGCTGCCAACCACCCGAGAGTAACGCGCCAGAGTCTCACGCTCTGCGTCGTTGGCGGGCTGATCGGGATAGTCCGGAATGTCGTAACCCTTGGCCTGCAACTCCGCGATCGCGCCTTTCAGCTGTGGAATCGAGGCGCTGATGTTGGGCAGCTTGATCAGGTTCGCCGACGGCTCCAGGCACAACTCGCCGCACATCCGCAGGTAATCTGGGATCTTCTGCTCGTCGGTCAGATTGTCCGGGAAATTGGCGATGATGCGACCTGACAACGAGATATCCCAAGTGTCGAGTTCAATCCCCGAACTCTTGGTGAACGCCTGCAGAATTGGCAGCAGTGAGTGAGTTGCCAGGAACGGCGCTTCATCAGTCTCGGTATAAATGATCTTGGCGGCTTCTGCCATGATCTCCTCCTTAGCAAGTAGATTTCACGGGCCGATACGGGTTGCCAAGGATTGTTGGACTACAGGCCCGAACGGAAAGCCGGATGTCCAGCATCCGGCACAGGTAAAACCTTAGAGATTATACACACGAATAAAGTTGAATGGTACCCGATTCCCGATTGAGCGACTTGCAAAACGGGCGTTCGCAAAACGGGCCTAGCGAACTGGCCTGAGCGGGCGGCGGACTTGCGAAACTCGGGCGTTACTCTATCACTGTCCTCCTTGCCCCGCAGACCACACAAACATACGTCGTAGCGGATGGCGGTGCGCCAACGATCCGCAGTGCCCGATTCGATTGCCATATATGCCGGCGGCGAATCTTGCATCGCAGCCAACGGACGACGTGCCGGCATAGGTACCCAATCCATTCCAGTTTGAACCGGCCCGCCCAAACCCAACCGCCAAAAACGATAATCAGCAACCCCACAATTTTCGCCCAATCGGCGTTCGGCAAAATGCCCACGACCGCTTCAATCAGTGCATCCATCTATGCACACCCTCTGTGATAATTTCCGGGGTCAACTGTCCACCACCGCCGGTCAGGAGTTTGGCCGGTTTTGGGCTGGTAATGCAGCCTGAAACCGGCCATTTTTTGTGATCCCGGCGCAAACCCGTTGTCCTGCCCCGGTTCGAGGTCTTACAATGCCGTCAACATAAAAACGCCGCCAACGAGAGCCTAACCTCGCTGGCGACAGACCGTCCAACGTCTGACAGGAGCACGGTCATGCTCAATATAATGCCGCTGCCGGCGGGTCGTCAACCGGGCGATCCAGGCATTCCCGATTTTGGCCTGATTGGGACAATCCTCGACGAATTGCACTGCGACGAACTGATAGAACGACTGAACGATTACCGCTGGACCGGACGGCCCGGCTACGCCCCGGAGGTCATGTGGCGGGCAACGCTCGTGCGGTACCTGCTCAGGTTACGGTACACTCGCGACCTCATAGCCCAACTCAAAGCATCCCGCCTTCTCAGGCGGGTTTGTGGTTTAAGAGAGGCGGTGCCGCACGAGGGCACGTTCTCCCGTTTCTACGCGAGGCTGGCGGAGCACCAGGACCTCGTTGACGCCGCTATCGCTCAACTGGCCGAGCGGGTCGGCGAGGAAATCGAACGGCTGCGGGGCGATGGCGCTCTGCCCGACGACGCGCCGGAACCGGGCCGCATGGTCGCCCTCGACAGCAGCGACGTTGAAGCATGGGGCAACGGCAAGGGCAAAACCAAAGCCGACGCCGAAGCGAAATGGGGCCACCGGACGGCGAAACTGGCGGTTGAAGGCAAAGAACTGTTCTACGGGTACAAGCTCCACGCCATCTGTGATGCCTACCACGGCACGCCGTTATCGTGGGAAGTACGGCCCGCCAACAAGAACGATAGCCCGGAACTGCCCGGCTTGATGGACCAGCTCAAAGACAACCACCCCAACCTGCCGGTGCGCTACGTCATGGGCGACCGGGGTTATGACGCGCTCTCTAACTTCCAATACCTTGACCGCCAGAAGATCCTCGCCGTTATCGACGTGAGAGACACCAACAAGAATGGCCTCTACACCGCCCAGGGCCAGCCCCGCTGCATAAGCGGTCAAGCTATGGAGTACGTCCGCACGGATCGCGGCAAGGGCCACCTGTTCCGCTGCCCCGACGGTGGCTGCCAGCTCAAAGGCGACAAGCCGTGGCTGGGTAAGAACTGCGAGAACGAGCACTACGAGGGCTGGGACGGCGACCTGCTCCGGCGCGTGGGCCGCTTGCCGAGGGCGAGCAAGCGGTGGAAGCGACTGTACAAGCGGCGGACGATTGTGGAGAGGATGTTCGGCAGCCTCAAGCGGTCAAGGCTGCTCGACCAGCACTGCTACCTGGGCATCAACAAAGTCCGGCTGCACATCGGGGTCTCGCTGCTAACCTACACGGCGACCATGCTGGGCCGGCTGCTCGAGGACGACTACGCTGGTATGCGCGAGATGAAGGTCGAGATGCCCGTCGCCAACTGGACGGCGCGGGCGGCTTAACACGCTAGAATAGTATCGTCAAACCAACACCGGGAGAGAGACCATGCCCTATCAAATCACAGCCACGCAAATACGAGACCTGCTCGACGAAGCTCAGAACCTTAAAGACCTTCAATCAGGGGCTGCCCAACTGTGTGCAACCATCGCCTGTGGACGAGCGTTGATTGGGGTCATGGAGCGACTTGAACGGATTGCCGGGGATGTCAGCGATACGTCTGGCATCATCGCCGAGAAGTACGGAGAGTAACGTCTGCCGGCACGAGAAATCGGCATACTCACCGCAAGTGCCACTCTCTGAACACAGTCCGCCGGTCGTCGATAGTCTGTCCTTCAAACGTCCAGTCTCGCGGCCCGTTGGCGTCCTCTGTGCCCATGGCTTTTGCTGCGGCGGCAGTCAGCGACAGGAGCTCGCCATCGTACTTCACCTCAGTCGGGTACAGCCGAGTGACGATGCAGGTTTTGGTTTCGTCGGCGGCCAGGATCAATTTGTCCCCCAGGCGAATGCCAATCATCTCAAGGTCTATGCGCGGCCCATAGGTAGTCATTCTGGTACTCCTGTTTTGGTGTAAATCGCTAACCGGCCTGGCTGAGATGCTTGTCCAACATGCGCGGCCCAGGTCGATCTTCACAATGCTGGTGGTACGCCGTCCACAACTGGCGGACGGTGATTTCCCGACGCATCAACGCTTGGGTAATCCGGTCGTCGGTTGATCCGGCGGTAGCACCGCGCCGCACCAAGCTGGGGCCGTTGTAGGTGGCATGGTGAACACACCATGAGTAGTCAAAGACAAGGGCGTTGATGAACAGCGGCGTTACCGTCGGCAACGGCGGCGGCGGTTCGGGTTGCGCCGTTGCGGATGGAGCACAAGCCAGAACAACGGCGATGGCAGCCACAGCCAGAACCCGGGCGAAATCACGCCAATCAGACATAGCAAAACCTCCCTAACCGGCAAGTCCGGCAGGGAGGTCGCGTAGTTGCGTCAGAGAGAAACGCTGGTTAAGATTACCGGCGGGTCTTGCACCCTCTGGCTACGTCCCCACCTTAGGACTTGCCAGACGCGCCCTGTCAGTTCCCGCTGATGGGGCGCACCTTTTTTACGGTGCTAAGGCAGCCTCGGCATGGAACCCCCTTGCGGCCACACGGAAGTTGGCTACCTGCGACAGTCTCCTCATCCCGAACACGAACACCGCAAGGAGGCACGAAAAGTGCCAACTCACATAGAAAGTTCGTGTTCGCCGCCCCTTGCATAGCAAGCAGGGAGACGCGCCGCCGTTCCCGACGACTGAGACTGTCGCGGCTGCAATGTTATGGCCCGCGCTACCGACTGTCAACGCCGTTTTGACGGGGATATGGTAAAATAGAATAGATCATAAATTTCAAACAGGAGGGCAACATTATGGCTACCGTTTTTGGATTATCGGCGACGATTGTCGTCCTCGGCGTGGTCGCTACCGCTCTAGGAGCGACCCACTCGGTCGTCGCGTACCCGACGGCGCTGGCGGTTATCCCCGCCGCCTTAACTGGCGGTTGGCTGTGGGCAGCAAGCAAATCGTGATGGCGGCCCGCTAGTATGCCAAAACAACGCGCCCGGTCCATCAACCGGGCGCATTACTTTCAGTCGTTAGAAGGAAGCACCCGGTCAACCATCTCGCGCCACGTATCGTCGCTGATACCACGGCCAACATCGAACAACCGCTGGCACCACCGGCAGGGTTGCGCCTCGGCGTCTAGCGACTCCCGCGCCATTTTCACCGCCTCGTCGAGCGTGTCCCACGTCTGATGCCCGACCTGCGGCCACGTCCGTTGTTTCGCTGGCGACGGATGGCTATCCTCGCAGCCGCTGACCTGGTGGACAAGCTTCTTGTCAGGTTGGTAAACGAACCAAAGCATGATCGTCAGTTCTCCGGCGCATCAATTTCAAGCTCAACCTGCACTTTGGTCAGGTCGGCTCTCAACGTATCTATATCCTGCAACACCTCTCTGATCCGTCGTGCTTCATCCGCAGACGCCCACCGCTCGTTGCACAATGGGCAATTCTCGCCGACAGACCGCGGACTACCAATCCGTACCTCTATCGCATTCCCACAATGCTGACACCGAAACCTCACCCGCACCACGTCGCCCAACCCAAATACGATCTTCGCTTCCGACACTACCATCTCGGCTCCCTTCGAGGATGCCCTATCGTAGCACCCTCCCGCCTTCATTATACGGCAGGAACTAACGTGCTAAACAGCGGGCGGCAGCCCTTTCGCAAGGCCAATTTTCGATGGCGTAAAATGGTTTCAGCGCAATTCTGATAAGAGGAATTCATCAATAAAAGGAGTCCATAAGCATGGCACGGACAAAAATGCACCGGAGAGAGCAAGACGGCGAGTTCATTGCCATTGGCACTGGCGTTTTTTACATCAAAGACGCAGGAATATGGCGTGAGATGACGAAGGTCGAAATGGACCTTATCCGAGGCCAAATCAACGCCCCAGGCACTGCAAATTTGCCAATGCAAATCAATGGTATGTTGCCCGACCCCGCAAGCGGCGAGGACGGCGATTACTACGTTCTGCTCTATCCGGTCGGGTGGGACGGGCCAGTATGGCAAGACCCCTCACTCACCCCTTGACCTCCTGCCGTCAAGCAGTTTCGCAAGTTGCTCCGATTGGCCCGCCCTTTCGACCCATCCGCAGTGTGATACATTGCGGCGGTAATTTGGCGTACGTCGCGAGATGTAATGACTGATCCCGGACAGCCGGCAATCCGCCTGCCGCTGCTGAACAAGGTTCTCTTTTCCGCCGACCATATCGGCTTGCAGGCAATCGGTTACTTCAGGCAGCAGTGGGTGTTGTTTTTCCTGGCGCCCCCGGCCGTGGAGGGCGTGGCCCGGGTTCCGGACGTACTCCTTTTCGGCTACGAGATTGACGCGCGCGTCGTCGCGGGGATACTCATCTTTTCCGGGCGTTTCATCGACGCCTTCACGGATCCATTGATCGGCTGGTGGAGCGACCGGACCCGTAGCCGTTGGGGCCGGCGCATCCCGTTCGTCATGTTCAGCACGCCATTCTACGCGGTCTTCGGAGCCCTGATCTGGTTCCTGCCGGACCCGGGCAGCAGTTGGTGGAACGCCGTGTACTTCGTGCTGATGCTGGAGTTGTTCTTCACGGCGGCCACAATGTCCAGCGGGGCGCTGGAGGCTCTGGTTCCCGAACTCACCCGCACGGCCCGGGACCGCATGCAGGTGGTGAGTTTCATCTTCCTGTTCGCGGTCGGCGGTGCAGGACTGGGCCTGGTGATGGGGGGTTATATCAAGGACGCTGTGGGGTTCCAGGTAGCCGGATCGATTTTCGCAGTGTCGGCGCTGGTTTTTCGGTACATCTCGCTGTCGTCGGTGTGGAAACACGCCCCGCGGGACATAACGCCAGCTCAAGTGCCCTTCTGGGACGGCTTCCGGGACACCCTGCGGAACTCCCAGTTCGTGGCTTTTCTGCCGACTTTCGTGATGTTCACCACCGGCGTGGGAGTGCTGCAGGGCTGGATTCCGTTTTTCGCCGTGGGCGTTCTGCTGCAGGAAAAGGACGGCGCGGCGTCAAGTTGGCTGTCGACCAGCGTGATCGGCGGGGCGATAGTGTTCGGCCTGTTTATCTGGTTTCTATTTTCCACCGGGGCGGTGAGCAAGCGGCGCATCTACGGCATCTGCCTGGTGGCGTGCGGCGCGCTGTACCCGCTTCTCAGCCTGGTGGGCCTGATCTCCGCCGAGAACCTGGTCCTGCAAGGCCTGGTATTGGTCTTCATCGCGGGGATGCCGATGGCAGCGGTGTTCCTGTTGCCCAAGGGCCTGACGGCGGACATCGCGGACTATGACGCGCTGTTACGAGACGAGCGCCGCGAAGCCCTGTTCTATTCCACCCAGAACTTCTTCGAAAAGGTCACCTACGCGTTGCCTCCGCTACTGCTGAGCCTGGTGTTGCAACTGGGCGATTCGGCGGAAAATCCCCTCGGGATCCGCCTGGCCCCGTTGATGGCGGGAGCGCTAGTGCTGCTGGGGTTTGCCCTCTGGCCTCGCTATCGTCTCCCGGACACGATCAACCGCGAAACTGTCACGCAGGCAGGGCTGTTGCGTGAGACCTCCTGACCGTCGCTCGGTCAGGAATCCAGTTGCGCCGCCAACGCGGCAGCCTCGGTGACCGGAAGCTGGCAGGCGTAGTTCTCGCACACGTATGCGGTGGGTCGACCATCCTGCATCACCCTCTGCTCCAGTAGCGGGGAGTCCTTTAGCGGCGGGTTCGCCGGATCGGCTACCCCCACCAGGACCCGGTTGGGCATGAACCGTCGAGTGACTTCCTCCAGCATACGCCCGGTGCTCGGATCTTCCGACGGCCCGACGATGACGATTTCCCGGGGCAGCGAGACGTAGAAGTCGAGCGCGCCCAGCCAGTGGCCGGTGGCCGAGGGAGCTCGGCCGAGGAGTTGCTGCATCGCCCGGAGCGGGGTGGCGCCTTTCGCCGAGTAGTCGTCGTTGCCGGTTGCCACGGCCAGGCGGAGCAGAACGTCGGCGGCGACCGAACTGCCGCAGGGTTGGGCGTTGTCGAAAACGTCACGGGGCCGGATCACCAGCGCTTCGTGGTCGCTACCCGTGTCGTAAAAGCCGCCGACGGCGTCGTCCCAGAACAGGGCGCTCATGCCGTCGGATATGGACACCGCCTCCTGGAGCCAACGCGGTTCGAGCGTGGCCTCGTGCAGGGACAACAGGCCGTCGGCCAGGCAAGCGTAGTCCTCGAGGTAGCCGTTGAGCTTGGCCTCGCCGTTGCGCCAGGTGCGGAGCACGCGACGGTTTTCGTCGCGCATGTTGCCGAGGAGAAAGTCTGCGTTCTTGCGCGCGGCATCCAGGTAGTCTTCGCGGCCCAGGGCGGCACCGGCCTCCGCGAAGGAGCGGAGCATCATGCCGTTCCACGAGGTGAGGACCTTGTCATCGCGCAGGGGATGGATGCGCTGCTCGCGAACGTCGAGGAGGATGGCCCGGGCGCGTTCGACGGCAGCAAACAGATCGGACTCGGAAACGCCGCGCTGGCTCGCGTACTCTTCCGGCGGACGGGTAATGTTCAGGATGTTGGCGCCTTCGAAGTTGCCGCGCTCGGTGACGCCGTAGTAGCCCATGACGAGATCGGCATCGTCGCCCAGCAGCGGACGCAGTTCGTCCGGCGTCCATACGAAGAACTTGCCCTCGACGCCCTCGCTGTCGGCGTCCTGGGCGGAGTAGAACCCTCCCGCCGGATCGGTCATCTCCCGCAGCACGTAGTCGAGGGTCTCCTCGGTGATGCGGCGGTATAGCGGGTTGGCGGTGACCTGCCAGGCGTGGAGGTACAGGCGGGCCAGCAGGGCGTTGTCGTAGAGCATTTTTTCGAAATGCGGAACGAGCCAGTAGGCGTCGGTGGAGTAACGGTGGAATCCGCCACCCACCTGGTCGTACATGCCGCCGTAGGCCATCTTCTGCAGGGTCAGCTCGACCATCTCGAGGGCGCGGGCGTTGAAGCCGTGACGGTTGTAGCGCAGCAGGAACTCGGGGGTCATGGGCTGGGGAAACTTGGGAGCGTTGCCGAAACCGCCGTTGAGATGGTCGAACTGGGTGGCAAGCTGAGAGTATGCGTTGTGCATCACCTCGGTGGTCAGGGGAGTGAACCCGCGCGGCATCTGCCCGGTGCGGCCCATCTGCTCTGACAGTTGGCGGGTGACGCGGTCGATCTCGCCCTTATTGGTGTGGTAGGCCTGGCTGGCGGCGGCGAGCAATCGGGGAAAACCGGGCATGCCCTGGCGGTCCTCGGGCGGAAAATAGGTACCGCCGTAATAGGGATGGCCATTCGGGGTCAGGAAGACGGTCATGGGCCAGCCGCCGCTGCCGGTCATCATCTGGACCGCCTCCATGTAGACGGCGTCGAGGTCGGGCCGCTCCTCGCGGTCGACCTTGATGTTGACGAAATTCTCGTTCATCAGGGCGGCGATGTCCTCGTTCTCGAAGGACTCGCGCTCCATGACGTGGCACCAGTGGCAGGCGGAATAGCCGATGCTGAGCAGGATGGGCCGGTCCTCGACCCGGGCGCGGCCGAGTGCCTCCTCACCCCAGGCATACCAGTCCACGGGATTTTCGGCGTGCTGGAGCAGGTAGGGACTGGTCTCGTTGATCAGGCGATTTGCCATCAGATGATGCTCCTGGGCGCGGGCGGGTTCAGATTGGACGAAAACCGGGCGACCAGGCCCGAAAGCCGGGGCGACGGAATTCGTTTCAGCGATTGACGAATAACGTAACACCAAAAACGGGGCGATGCCAGCGGGCCGAGTCAGGAAGATACGGCAAAAAGGGCTGCTCTGAACCCGGCGCGCGCGAGGTGGCACGGGTTTGCCAGGCCGGTGAAAGGGCATGGAAGCCGGGCAGGATGATCCGCAACCGCAATTCCGGAAACCGAAATCCGGCGCACACACGTTCCAAAAGGGATTCTCGATGGGGTGTTTTTGGGGCTCAACCCCCCGTTTCAGGGGTCTCTACCCCCTGTTTTGAGGGTGTCGATTTTGAGGCGCCGACAGCCAGATTGCGGGGCTCGACTTTGCTCAAGCACTGCTTTAACCGGGTTCGGGGGAGTCTGAATGCCGGCCCGGGGGACGAAAATTCGGCGAAAGCCACGTTCTAAAATGGCTTCTCGATGGGGTCTTTTTGGCATCTCGAACCCCCATTTCAGGGGTCTCAACCCCGTGTTTTGATGGTGTCGATTTTTGCCCAACGGGGCTCGGGTTTTACCACGCCGGCGGAGAGGTGGTCGCCAGTCCGGCCGGTCCTGGTCGGAGACGGTGGTCGTGGAGCATCCAGACAATCTGGCGGTAGCGGGGCGTGGACCGGATGATAGCAAGGGGAGGCATGGGTTGGTCGGCGCGGGGTTGTGGGGTATCTCGGCAGGACAGGCCTAAGGTGGTTGGGTTCCAATAGAGTCGCCGCATGTGGTGTAACGTAAACTGGGTGGCAACGGGAGTGCGGACGCCGGATCAGCCGGCAATGGTAAGGCGTAGGCGGCGCGGTTTTGCTGCGCGCAGTCACGGTCCCGGGGCGACCAGCCGGGGTTGGCGACGGAGGTGCGGACCCCTCTAGCTGATAGCTCCTGTTGGCGGGACGCCATGTTAGGGATGACAGCGATCCGTCCCGTGCCTGAGTGTATCGTAGCGGGCGGCGATTGTGGCAATGGCTCTCAGCATTCGTTTCAGCAAAGCCACGTGCTGATGATGAGGACCTTCGTGTCATTTCGGCGGGGTGAGCGCGTTGACGGGATGGTCATCGGAGATGGGAGGCACCAGAAGAGCCAGCGTCCGTAAAGACTGAGTCAAGAAGTGTTCTGCCCGGTGGCGGCCTACTGGGCGGCCGGTAGGTGTGCTACTGCGGGTTAGCCGGAAACCGTTTGGGTAGACCCGTTCAGGCCGAATTAAAACCATGCGCGGCGGCCAATGTGGAAGGGGGTGGCGGCGCAGTTCAAGCGAAAGGTCTGTCCCATTCGTGGTCGACAGTGCACAAGCACTTTGGAAACGGTCTCCGGGCGGGATCGCCGAACCCCTGCACCCGATGAGGAATTGTCGGCCAACATTGCCACAACCGCAGAATTTTTCACACCATCATAGATATACGCAATACCAACATGTGACCGGTAGTATACATTCTGTAGTCAACACGTTAAAGCCTGTGGCGTGTTCAGGGAGACGATATTTTCCACAATGCTCTGGAGAGACTCGCTCACCTTGCCCTCCGCGGCGGCACCGTCAATGATGCGACGGATGGCCACCGCATTCTTGAGGGCGTGGGATTTCTTAGGTATCCCCAGTGCTTCCCGAGTTTCAGTCAGTAGCTTGGTGAACAAATCTGGGCCCAGCTCGTTTTCGAGCGTTTTTTCCAAATTAGATGCAAAACACGCGCTGTGAGCGCCGACAAAATCAGGCCAATCTTGTTCGGGCATGTCAACAAGCCTCAAGAGCAATCGGTTGGCCTCTGGTTTGGCGTCCCGATTGGACCGATCGCCATCCCAGACGACATACACAGGAATTCCCAATTGGCGGAAAATGAGCAAGGGACGATCTAAGTTGGTCTTCCCAAAACAAGGAACGACCGTGATCCCCAAACTATCGAAGTCATAGCCCAATGAACCTGCTACTCCGAGGATAGCGGCCCGATCGTCTTCTCCTTCTACCAATACGACAGTATCCGCAAAAAACCCTTCGTTCATCCATGGGGTCATCAGAGCGTGGAGCCGCGCCCGGAGTGTTGCGGCAGTGAATTTAGCGCTCGAAGCCCCAGTCGCTTTCCAAAGCTCTGCGGCCACTGCGTTCATGTCAGCTTTTCTTAATTTGGTGGCTTTGGCTGCACCGCCGTCGATTGTTGTTTTTCGCAAGACTCGAATCTGTTGAAAGCGATCCAACCCGACGAACAAGGGAGAGTGGGTCGTGTAAATCACCTGGGTATTTTCCGAAACGCCAGCAATCGTCCCGCTAGCCAAGTCCAACAGAATTGCAGATAGGTGGCGCTGGCGACTGGGGTGTTGGTACAACTCTGGCTCCTCAATCGCCAAGACTAGATTAGGCACAGGATTTTCACCGGATTTTTCGATGGTGCCATCTTCGCTAGTTTCGCCGTCGGATAGACCATCTCGAGATCGGGCGGCTACCAAGTGCTGCAGCATCGTGACGATGAATGCCGCTGGAGGCCGTGACCAGTACGCTCTACAGCCGATTCGTACCCGTCTTCTGTGAGTTTGACCTGAGCTTGCGGCAGAGGGATAGAAATGTCGCCCATCTCCGTCCAGTCCATATGCACCTGCGAGTCGGGCGCATAAAAATGAAGAGTCTCGGACAAGCCGTGCTGCAACGATTGTAATTCGCCCAAATTGGCGGGATCGACGATCTTGTGGTATTCGGCCTGAGTTCTTTCCCTGAAATCGGTGAGATCTTGGCGGTTGGAAAGTACGCTGCGCACTACCAGATCCATGATCTCGGTTACGCATGACCCCCTTTTCTCGATTGCGTCCTCTTGTGCATCCCTGACCGCCGGTACGCGAATGAATTTCGTGAATCTACCGAGATAACCGTGAGCGACCTGTGTGAAACCAAAAAACTGCCCTTCATCGCGTATACGGGAACACTCATCCAGATGTTCGCTCTCCCACTGGTCCATAGCAGCCTGAGCGATCGCCGCTGAAGACGCTGATGGCAACCCGGCGTACTTTTCGGTACCTCTCAGCCGATTGTATTCCGCCCGAATGTTGGTGTTGTTTCCCGCGATCCTGACGGCGACGAATTCTGGATTTCGCAGGCGTGCCCCGTGGTATGTGCCCGATCTGCGGCCTTCGCCCATTGAAAAAACCCGAACAACCGCCAACGTGTCATTTTCGACATAGGGAGAAAACAGTTCTTTGGCAGCTGGGCTGAGACCGCCGAAATTGACCTCGATCTCAATTTCATTGGAGATGTCGCCCCCGTAGAAGTCCTCGGCTCCGACTTTCGCGGCTTGATCATAGAAGAGTTCGATCGCGCTCAAAAACGATGATTTGCCTGAGCCGTTACGTCCAACCAACGCGGTCAGCGCGTCACATGGAAGCGTCTCGTCCAGAATTGATCTAAAATTCTTTACCCGTACGCTTTCGATGATCATCCCTGGTTCACCTCACGCGATTGAAGGAATATTTGTCGCGGATCCATTGGTTGAAGTAAGAGCCTTTTGATGTGGCGTGCATCCAGTCATCATGGACTCGTGTGGGAACATTGCGATATTAGTATGTTCGTCCACTATGAAATTCCACTACCAAGACGCTTGTTTGCTCGTCGTAGCCCACTGACTGGATGTTGCTAGACGTAACGAGTTGCATCTTCATCTCTACCGGCCCTCCATAGATATCTAGCCTTTCGTGGGTCATCATATTTGCCTAGTATAGTGTAACTGCTGCGAACAAGGTTGAGCACCGCTTACCTGCCGATACGCGAGTTTCTTCTGGCAGTGGATCGGTGCTTCCAGTGGCGCCATGCCCCCGAAGTCTGTTGTCGTACAACACCAACGGCAATCTCGTGTGTTGGATGCTACCCGGGGTTCGTTGGGAACGAGCGAAAAGTATTGAACTCGGCCGATGTACTTTGCACTGCTATAACGCGCAGTCACCTCGACGGAACGCCTGTGCTCACCATATCATAACCGATGTGGTTCCAGAAGACGCCTCGAACCTGGCGTCGAAGCGCATTTTCGTAGGCCACCGCCATCTGCGTTTCGGCCATTTCGGTTGGGTTGTTGGGCGTTAGGACTCGGCCTTGAAGCCGCCGCCTTCCCGCCGAACCACGAGCAACACGCTGCTGGGTTGGGTGGCAGTGCCTGAGGTCGCGGCGATCCAACTGTTACCACCGTCAAGAGCACAGGGTCGCCTTACTAACCACGCGATGTAGAAAATCAGCGCAGCCGCAGATTAATCACAGCCGCAATTGGTGCGGACCCAACGTCCATTGTCACCAAGTGTGTTCGGGAACCCGGGCCGACCGACGCCGAACCGGCGGGCGCTCATACGCTTGGAGATCGGTGGCTCCGGCGTCCCAAGGCTCGTCGGAAATCTTGGACAGGGACAGCGGAGCGATTGTTCCTGACGGTTGTGTCAGCGCGCTTCTATCGCGACGGGTCGGAGCCTTTCGATTTGGTCATTACCCGAGATTGGTCGGGACTCTGACTGGGCTTCCCTCAATGGGTCCGCGCGTTGCCGCCAGTCATTGGGATAAGCTCTTTGCTGTACAAATTTCATCCCGGCCGATGTGGGTGGCTACCTCCGCATCTTGTTTGAGGCAATCATTGCCGTTGGGTAACATTTCAGATGAGGCAAGGGCGCTTGGCCTTTCATGGGATTTGGTAGCTATGCTCCGGTGAAACGGCGTCGCGTTTGCGGATTTGCCAAAGGATGGCGATTGCGGCGGCGGACCTGGCCATGGTGGCGCCGGTGGTGTAGGTCAGTAGCGGCACGTCCTGGATGTGGAGACGTGAAAATACGATCAGCTTGGATCCTATCCACAAAGGCAGTGCGGCCAGACCGTTTGGCAAGCCGATGAAAAATCCAGCGAGGGCGCTGGAGTCTGGGATCATCCTGCCGGCGGCAATTGCCGCGATGGTGGGCGTGAGCACCGGCATGAGGATTCCGGCGGTGATCATCACGAAGATACTGAACAGGCTGATGATGTCGAAGGCAGGCGTCATTGTTCCTCGAACTGGCGGCGATTCGATACGCGCCGCTATGCTTTATCGCGGATCCACCAATGAAGGGCGTTTCGCCGCAGGGTGGATAGGTTTAGAAGTGGTCCTGTGCTTCGGGGATAGTGGGTTTGGAATTCCAAACCCGAACCGAAATCAGGCGCACCGAACAGCCGTTACCACATGTCCATTGGGCGACGAACAAATCTTCGGTGACGACCAACGCTGACGGCGAATGCTCGGATGCTCCTTCAGCTCACACTCGCTCCAGCACCAAGGTATTTTTGCGTCGGCAGCCACCTTCTATGAACGGAATCATGGTGCTGATGCCTTCTTTTAGACAAGGAATATTGGCGTACTTCTCAAAGCTCTAACCGAAGGCCGGCTTGGTGACCATCAGGTAGAGCGAGCAGATTGGCAAGGCTATTGCAAGCGCCCCCCAGAAATACCACCTGCGGAGCGCCGAGGAGAATTCTGATGGCAACGATTCCGGGTGGGCCGACGGGTCGGAGAATACGACCATGCGGTGTTGTGCGGGGATAAGAATTCCCACCCATATTATGCCCGACGCGGTGAATATCCACAGCGCGGCACTTATCCATGACAACTGGTAAATCGCGGCCCGCCCACCCCAGCTGTCGAACACCATGACCAACCCGTTCATCAGTACAAGAAGCACACCAGGCAGGGTGAAGAGCAGGTCGGCGCGGATAACAGCCTTTGCGGAGAAGTGGATGCTTTCGCGTACCCACTTTGAGTTGAAGGGTTGAAAAAGGTCGGCCTCCCCGGGTACGGAACGGGTTACCAAGCTCCGTTTCCACCTGGGGAGGCCGACCATGCCATGGTATCACTGCATCGCCACCTTTCTGAACTATTCTCTGCCGCAGGTGCGCGCGACCCGTCGGACCAATCTGGCCCCGCTCACGGCGGCTATTCTGGAGCGTCGTGCCCTGGCCATATCGGTGTTGGTGCGGGCCTGGCGGGTCAGTTGCCCTATTCCCACCATCAGCGCAAGAAACGGCTGTTTCGCTTTCTGTCCAACGCTGGCGTTGACACCCTGGCGGTGCAGACGGCATTGCTGGGTCCCATCTGTCAGGCGGCCAAGTTGCGGGGACTGACCCCGATCATGATCGACTGGTCTGATTTGGGTCAGGGACGAAACGGTCTGTTCGCGGCGGTCTGTTTCCGAGGTCGGGGGCTGCCCCTGCTCAGCTGGGTGTCCACGCCAGAAGAGTTGGACCCATCGCAGAACCGGGTGGAGGAGTTCTTCATCAGTCGGCTGTTGCGCTACCTGCCCACCAACGTCCGTCCCTTGGTTTTGGCCGACCGTGGGTTTGGGAGAGCCAGCCTGATCCGTTTGGTGCAGCAGATGCCCCGCCACACCGGCTACCCCGTGGACTACGTCATCCGCCTGAGAAGCGACGTGGTGGTCCAGAGCGCCGACTATCATTCCTCCGGGTATCGTGGTCGATTGCGGGACACTATCCCCCGCGCAAAGGCCGCATCCTGTTCTGGCCTCAGACCCTTTACCGGTCTGACGGCGCCGTGGTCATCAATCTGGTGCTTTACTGGGCCCGAGGCCATCGGGAGCCCTGGTATCTGGCCACGTGCCTGACCAACCCTCGCCAGGCGGTGCGGATGTATCGGAAACGGATGCAGCCGGAGCAGTACTTCAAGGACGGCAAACAACGCTTCGGGCTCAACCGCAGCACGGTGACTACCACCGACCGTCTGCAACGGTTACTGGTCGGGCTGCTGCTGGCCTGTTGCCTCCTGATATTGGCCGGACTGCGGGCGTCGCCAACCTTTCGACGGCAGGTCTGCTCCCGTGGGAAGTTGGGCATCCTGCACCTGGGCTATGAATACTACCTGGCCACCCCCGATCCACCCGATAACCTCTTCGCCATCCACCGCTATCAAATCGGGTACGCGTGAGGGGTGACGGGACATTGCGAGATGATACAATCGATTTATAAATTTCGGTCTGATGGTCCCCCGCCGCGGTGGAGGATCAGCGCGCTATGGGCGCGATATTTTCGTGTCGCTTTCATAATGGCGACTTGTTGAAGAGGATCAAGATGATAACTTTTGTTGAAGAATTGCTGGTCCTGCTGATTGACGAGGACCGGGGCGCCCTGATCAGCGTGCCGGAGCGCACGCTCTACTACACCCTGTCCGGCGCCGCGCTGCTAGAGCTGGCCATGGCCGACCGTATCGATACCGATGCCACGTCTGTGTCCATCGTTGACCCCACCCCGACGGGCGACGACCTCCTGGACCCCATCCTCGCCGACCTGGTCCGGGAGATCGACAGTCGCGCTGAATCCGGCGCTCCCGAGTTCTGGGTGCGCCGGGTGGCGCAGGACGCCGAGGCGTTGCGCGAAAAGGCCACGGCGCGGCTGGTCTCCCGGGGTATTCTGGAAGTCGATGACGCTGGCCTGCCCTCGCTGTCCCGGTTCGTGTTTCGCTCCCGCCGTTACTGCGCAGCCGATCAGGCTCAGCAGGAAATCCGCCTGCGGTTGATGGGCATGCTCTTCGGCAACGACCTGCCCGGGCCCCGAGACGCCGCCATCATCAGCCTAGCCAACGCCTGCGGGGTTTTCCAGAGAATACTTTCCGCCGACGAATACGAGGAGGTCCGTCCGAAGATCGACCTCTATGCCCGCCTCGACCGGGTGGGCCGCGCCGTGGCCAACGCCATACAGGTGGTGACCGTCGCCGATTCCCAGGCGCAACGACGTGCCATCCGCAAACGGGGAGGCGATTGGCCCAAGGTACCCGGCCTCCCGTTGCTGGGCAACGGGCTGCAGATACGAAAAGGGCTGATCCACCTCGTTGCCGAGCAATATCTCAAACTGGGCCCGGTGTTTGAGCTGCAGGCATTCAAGAGCAAGTTTCTGGTCATGGCCGGGCCCGAAGCCAACCTCTTCCTTCTGCGCGAAGGCAAGAACCATTTCCGGAGTCGCGATCAATGGATCGGTCTCCTCGACGAACTGGGTGCGGCTCAATCCGTGGTCAGCATGGACGGAGCCGACCACTCGCAATTGCGGAGCGGCATGCGCCACGGATACTCCCGCGGCTTGATTGAAAACCGACTTGAGGACGCCGTCGCAATCCTGACCGAAGAAATCGACCGGTTGGAGCTTGACCGGGACCTGCCCGTCTTCAAAACGTTCCAACAGATGGTCTCCGAGTTGATCGGAGTGTTGTCCGGTGGGATGTCGTCCCGCGCCTACCACAAAGACCTGGTTACTTTTCTAGCAGGGTGTTGAAAATTGGGGCTTGAGCGCCGGGTGGTAGGATGGGCCATCCCCGGTAGTGAGGGTTTCCATGAGAGGCAAAGCGGCTCGGCAGGCAACGATGCTGACGGCGGTTACGCCCGACGCCCTGGTTCCCCGGCGTCATCCCATCCGGCGCATCAAGCCCATGGTGGATCGGGCCCTGTCTCAACTCTCGCCCACCTTTGACCGGATGTACGCGGCCAATGGCAGAGCGTCGATACCGCCGGAGCACCTGCTGAAAGCCTGTCTGCTGATGGCGCTGTTCTCGGTGCGCAGCGAGCGGCAGTTCTGCGAGCGGCTGGAGTATGACCTGTTGTTCAAGTGGTTTCTGGACCTGAACATCATGGACCACGGTTTCGACCACTCGGTGTTTGCCAAGAACAAGCAGAGGCTGTTGGACGCTGACGTGGCGCGGGCGTTCCTGCTGGAGATCGTGGCGCAGGCCAGGGAGCAGAGGTTGCTCTCTGAGGAACACTTCAGTGTGGACGGGACGCTGTTGGAGGCCTGGGCATCGGTGAAGAGTTTCCGTCCCAGAGATGAGGATGAGCCGCCGTCTGAGGGTGGTGGACGCAATCCGGAGGTGGACTTTCGGGGTGAGCGGCGCAGCAACGATACCCACCGGTCCACCACTGATCCGGAGGCCAGGCTGGCCAGGAAGGGCAAGGGGAAGGAAGCGAAGCTGTGCTTCGGGGCTCACGTGCTGATGGACAATCGTGAGGGACTGGTGGTGGACGTGCGTCTCACACCCGCTGGCGGCGCGTCGGAACGGGATGCGGCCTTGGAGATGCTGGAGGCAGTACCCGGCGCCGGACGGATCACCGTGGGCGCTGACCGTGGCTATGACACCCGGGGCTTCGTCGGGGGGTGTCGAAAGTCCAAGGTAACGCCGCACGTGGCCCAGAAGCAGCGCTCAGCCATTGACCGGCGCACCACTCGGCACGACGGGTATCGCCTCAGCCAGCGGGCCAGGAAGCGAGTTGAGGAGGTCTTCGGCTGGGTGAAGACGGTGGGCGGCGGCCGGAAACTGCGCTACTGCGGGGTGGAACGCAACCGGTTCTGGATGGAGATGACCACCGCCAGCTACAACCTGGTCAGGCTGTCCAAGCTGACGCCGGTGTCGGCGTAAAACCTGGGACAGGTCTGTCCCAACCACCCCCAATCAACCACCGGGGCCGATCAATCGCCCTGCAACCAGCGTTAATCAGCCCGCCGCTCCAACGAACTATACGTCCACACCGAGCCGCATGACCCTTCATGACCTGCACCCCACCCGACCATGCCCCATTTCAACACCCTGCTAGACGCGCTCATGATGGTGTATCTGATCCGCACCAGCCCACGCATCGGGTTGCTGACGCCGTCAGTCCGGCGCGCCCGTCGACGCTGCCACGCCTTCTTCGAGGAGGTCCTGGCGGAACACGATCCGGAACGCCGGGGCGGCTGCCCAAACCGCGATCTAGTCGACGACCTGCTGGAAATTCATCGGACCACTCCGAACCTGATGGCGGAGACCGACATGTGGTTCTCCATATTGAACCCGTTCATCGTCGGGATGCACACCGTGGCCGCCACCGTTTCGTATCTGCTGTATTCCATCGTCCAACATCCGGAGGTCCTGGCCCGGGTTCAAGAGGAGGCCGACGGGCTCTTCGCCGATGGTCCGCCCACCGCGGACGGCGTCCGCAGCATGACCTCCACCCTCCACGCCACCATGGAAACGATGCGACTCCACCCGGTGGTTCCGGGGATTACGCGGGCGGTCACCAATTCCTTTGATTTCGCCGGGTATCGCATTCCCGCCGGCACAACGCTGATGGTTGCCACACCGGTCACCAATCGGCTGCCCGAGTACTTCCCGGACCCGGACCGTTTTGACATTGACCGTTTCTCACCGGAGCGGCGTCGCCAGCACGCGCGTCCCGGCGTTTTCGCCCCCTTTGGGCTGGGAACGCACAGCTGTCTGGGGCAGGGCTTTACCCAGGTGCTGATACCGCTGGTCACGGCCGCACTCCTGCATCGCCGCGAAGTCGCCATGACGCCGGCTGGATACCGCCTCAAGTCGAAACATTACCCGCTGCCGAGACCGGATGACCGATTCAGGATGCGGCTGCGCGACCGCTCCTGACAGGAACAGTTGGATAGGCACGTCGACCCGAAAGAGGCGCCGGGGCGGACTGACCAGCGCGCCCAGCGATGGGGAAGATGGTTTCGGCCAAGCCCCCATGGCCCGAGCCGGAGCCTTCCGGATGTTCTCCGACGTCCTCCTGGGCCTACTGCGTGAGGTTGGGGGCGTATTCGAGCGCGGTCAGGTCGCGCGTTTCGGCGTAGTTCAGGTGCTCGGGCCAGGGTTCCGTGTCCCCGCTGAGGGCGAATACCTGGTTCTGGGCATAGAGGCCCACACTCAGGACGTTGTCGTACATGAACTTGGCAGCCTCGGCCATGATCGCGTATCGCGCTGCGTTGTCGACGGTGCCCTGGGCTTCCAGCATCAAGTCCCGAAGGACCGGGTGATCCACGCCGAAGTTCCAGGCGGTATCGTGGTTGAAGGCGCTGGAGCCTGGGATCATCCTGCCGGCGGCAATTGCCGCGATGATGGGCGTGAGCACCGGGATGAGGATTCCGGCGGTGATCATCACGAAGATACTGAACAGGCTGATGTCGAAGGCAGGCGTCATTGTCGCCCGAGCTGGCGGCGATTTGATACTCGCCGCTGTGCTTTGTCCCGAATCCACCAATAGAGGGCGTGTCGCCCAGGGTGGATAACCTTAGAAGTGGTCCTGTGCTTCGGGGATAATGGTTTTGGAGTTCCAAAACCCGAACCGAAATCAGGCGCACCGAACAGCCATTACCAAATGTCCATTGGGCGACAGACAAATCTTCGGTGACGACCAACGCCTGACGGCCAATGCTCGGATGCTCCTTCAGCTCACACTCGCCCCAGCACCAAGGTATTTTTGCGTCGACAGCCACCTTCTATGAACGAAATCATGGTGCTGACGCCTACTTTTAGACGAGGGATATTGGCGTACTTCTCAACGCCCTAGCCGAACGCCGGCTTGGTGACCATCACGTAGAGCGAGCAGATTGGCAAGGCTATTGCAAGCGCCCCCCAGAAATACCACCTGCGGAGCGCCGAGGAGAATTCTGATGGCAACGATTCCGGGTGGGCCGACGGGTCGGAGAATACGACCATGCGGTGTTGTGCGGGGATAAGAATTCCCACCCATATTATGCCCGACGCGGTGAATATCCACAGCGCGGCACTTATCCATGACAACTGGTAAATCGCGGCCCGCCCACCCCAGCTGTCGAACACCATGACCAACCCGTTCATCAGTACAAGAAGCACACCAGGCAGGGTGAAGAGCAGGTCGGCGCGGATAACAGCCTTTGCGGAGAAGTGGATGACATTGACGTTCCGCGTGCGCTCCGCCATCAGCATCCATGCGCCGGTAACGATGATGTTGCCGAGGAAGACCACTGCACCGGCTATATGCAGGAAGGTGTGCCATCTATACGGGAACAGAGGTAGAGATACAGCCAACGCTACAACTACGAGTAAACCATAAGCTAACCATTCGATCCGGTGAATGTATTGCATGGTCAGTCCTCCGGGTGAAAATGTCGCCTGGCCAGTCTTCCGGTCGAGACGCCAAACGCGCACACGACCACCAGCCCTCGTTTACGGATAAAGACCATTTTACGGCCGGTTTAGACAGAAGGATTCCGCCTGCCAACCGGCCATACCGCTGGGGGTATCGACGGACGTAACCAAACGTGGCCGTGAATGGCGGAACACACCAGCGATGTTGCGCGTTCAACCCACAGTCACCGGCACCCTGTAGGTCCGTGACCCCTCGAATCGGATCACCATCATCCGACGGAGGTTGAATACCTCGAACAGATCATCCCAGGTTAGCGTCCGGTGCATCCTCTCGCCGTACACCGGCGGTCATATGCCCGGTGCAGTACGAGCCAATCCCCCGAAAGGAACAGTCGGACATACACGTTCACCCTGAAATACCAGTGGGTCGGGCTGACCACGCCCGCCCGGCGATTGTGAAGAAGCTTTCGGCCCGGCCAATATATGGGCCGAGCCGAAGCAATCCGGGGGCTCTTTGAAGCCTGCCTGACCTTACTGAGTGAGGTTGGGGGCGTATTCGAGCGCGGTCAGGTCACGCGTTTCGGCGTAGTTCAGGTGCTCGGGCCAGGGCTCGGTGTCCCCGCTGAGGGCGAACACCTGGTTCTGGGCATAGAGGCCCACACTCAGGGCGTTGTCGTACATGAACTTGGCAGCCTCGGCCATGATCGCGTATCGCGCTGCGTTGTCAACGGTGCCCTGGGCTTCCAGCATCAAGTCCCGAAGGACCGGGTGGTCCACGCCGAAGTTCCAGGCGGTGTCGTGGTTGAAAGCGCCGGACCACCGGTCCAGGGGATCAACCGCCACGTGGGTGTGCTGGTACGCCTGGTTGTAGGTACGGGTCACGATACTGGGGCGGAAGGTCTTGTAGGGCAGGTTTTGCTGGTTGGCCTTGACGCCGATCTGGTCCCACATCTGGGCGATGGCGGAGGTCACTTCGAGGTAATTCGAGCCGCCCAGGGGCGTGAGAGTGATTTCGAAGCCGTCGGCATAGCCGGCCTCGGCCAGCAACTCCCGGGCTCTCTCCGGATTGAACTCCCACTGCCGGTACTCCGCCGGAAGCTTGTCGAGGTGGAACGACCACGCCGGCAGGGGGTCAGGGATCGCCTCGCCGCTCAGCAGCGTATCCGAGATTGTCTGGCGGTCGATGGCGATGGACAGAGCTGTCCGCACCTTGGCGGCGTTCTGCCATTCCTCGGATGCGGGGTCCGGGTTGCCGGAAGTCCAGGGCAACGTAGGATCGAAGCCGGGGGCCCTTTCGATGTGTTCCGGCGTGCGCGAGCCGTCAGCGTTGAGCCCCACGTACCAATTGCCATAGAAGGCCATGCTCGCGGCGCTGCCGCCGGCTATCTTCAGCAGGCTGGTGCCCGGGACGTCCTTGACCGCCGCGATGGAGTCCAGGTTCATCTCCAGCGCGGTGAGCTGGCCGGTCTGGAAGTTGGCGACGCGCGTGGATTCCTCCGGAATATGCTGCCACACCATTTCGGCGAACTCGGGGGTCTGGCGCCAGTGGTCTTCGACCGCGGACCACCGGGTGAACTGGTCGCTCTTGTGCTCCTGGAACTCCCACGGGCTGGTTCCGGAGATGTTGCGGCTCGCCTCATCGACCCCCACGTCTTCGAGTTGCAGCTTGCTGATGATGTTGACATGGGGGAAAGCAAGCAGGCTCAGGGTGTCGTACTGTGGCGTCCCGGTGTTCAGTTCGATGGTGTACTTGTCGATGGCCCGGACTCGCCCTTCATCGATGATGCCGGTAACAACGTTACCCTCTTTGACGTCGCCGCCAACCCCCCAGATCCTGCGGATATGGGCGTTGTACCCGACCCGGGAGCTTTTGCCGCCACTGATCATCATGCTCCAGATGACGCCTTCCGCATCCAGTTCACCGTAGCCCTTGTGGAACTGGGCCCCTTCCTGCAGCTTGAACGTCCAGGTGGTGTTGTCGGGAGCAACGCTCCATTCCTTGATCAGTCGGGGAACAATCTCCCGGTCTTCGCTCATGTGAACGAGCGTTTCGGCGGTGGTGAAGCCGTTATGGTGATAGCCGGCTCCTTCAGTGACCGTCGGGAAGACGTGGAAGGGAGGGACGAGGGGCAATCCGAATGTGAGAGTCCCTCTGGGTCCCATCATGGCCGACGTTTCCGGCATAGCCGTGGGTTCGGGGGTGGCGGTCGCCGCGACCGCTGAGCCTGCTGAACTCCCTGAACTCGGAGGCGCGACAGGAGTGCTTTCCGGCATGGCCGCAGCGGGCACCTCGGTTGCCGGCGCCACAGGTGCAGCCGGCGCAGCGGCGGGCGCTTCCCCTGCCGTTCCGCAGGCTACCGCAATTATCAGGGCGAGAGCCAGCGGAGCGAACGCGAACAGTCGGGGTGATGGGAGCCGTAGGTGCCTCATATCAGAACCTCCGAGTTCCGGTGCATGGGGGCGGAGTCATCTGTGTTAGCAAAATTCGTCGCGTGTTGTAATTTACGCAACGGTTTTGACACGGCCAGGCCGTAATACGGAGCGAATACGCGCCGCATTGAGACTGCCTTGAATTGTTTAACATAAACAAACTCTCACCCGCAACTTTTCGTCGGGGAATGCCGAGCAAGCAGGGTACTCGCCGTGCTGCAGCAGGTAAGGGTTGTTCTCCTTGGTCGAGCATAGGGGCACGGATGTCGCTGCCGATTCTGGTACAATTCCGGTTGATGCATGGGGTATACCGGATGGATAACCATCGCGAGGGGATGCGATGAATAAACCTTCGAAACTGCGGCTGCTGCTGGGCGCGATGGCCTTCACGGCGGTGTTGGCAATGGCAGCCTGCGCCCCCGCATCGGATGGTGGCGGGAACGGTATGGCCGGCATGGAGATGGGCTCCATGGCCGCGCCTGAGGACAGCGGCAACCTGAAGATCGGGGAAGCCAGCCCGCCTTTTACGATGATCCTGGCGGACGGCTCCGAAGTTTCTTCGCATGACTTGGCAGCAAGCGGCCGGCCCGCGCATCTTTTCTGGTTCGCAACCTGGTGACCGGAGTGTCGCGCTGAGTTGCAGACGCTCAACCCTATCGCCAGCGAGTTTCCGGAAATCGACTTCTACGTCGTCGCCTACAATGAACCCGCCGAGGTCGTTGAAGCGTATATTCAAGAGAACGGTTACACCGACCTGATCGCCGCGCAACCCGTCGGAGCGATGCTGTCCGACCTGGAAATCACGCGCCAAATGGCGATGATGGCGGTGAACGCCGACGGAGTAATCTACCACCGGCAGTTGATGGGCAGCGCGGACCAGTGGTCGCCGCAGTTCACCGAACTGACCGCCGACCCACACGCCGTACCGAGCAAAACCGAAGTCGAAAAGGAACAGGACCGGCGGTTGATGGACCTTCAGCTGCCGGCTTGATGACAGTAGGCTCCGGCGTCGTTGACGCCGCAAGGTGGAAATGAAAACAGTCAGAAAAACGTTGCTGGCATGCGCGGCAGCCGCCCTCGTCGGGGCAACGCTGGTCGCGTGCGGATCCTCAGCGGCGCCGGAACCGCCGCCTCCGCCAGCCCAACCAGAAACCCAGGCATCGGCGCCAACGACGGCGCAGGAACAGCCTCCCACAGCTGCGGAGGCGCCGGCGGCGACCGCGGCTCCAGCTACCGGAAGCGCGCAACCGACGGCATCCGCAACTACGGCAGTCGCGGCCGCGGCAGTTCCACCAACCGACGCGGCAACGAGCCCTCCGGCGGCGACAGAAGCGCCAGCGTCGGCGGCAGCCACCACAGCGGTTCCGGCTACGGAGCCACCCGCCACTGCGGCGGCTACGGATACGCCGGCGCCAGAACCGACGGCCACCCAGGCGCCGGCGGTGGATATCGGGACTGGCGTGGGCGAAACGCCCCCGGCGTTTACCATGACCCTTGCTGACGGCAGCGCCCTGGAGTCGGCGAGCGTCGTGGGCAGCGGCAAGCCGGTGTTCATGGTGTACTTCGCTACCTGGTGACCAGTCTGCCGCGCCGAGTTACGGACGCTCAGTTCCATAGTTCCCCAATACGCAGACCAGGTCGACACCTACGTAGTGGCATTCAACGAGAGCGGGGAGACCATCGACAACTACATCGCCGGCCAGGGATACAGCAACATGATCGCGGCGGCGCCGGTGGGAACCATGCTGGCCGATCTCAGGATCACTAGCCAGTCATCGATTATCGCCGTGGACGGGGCCGGCGTGATCACCTTCCGCAAGGGCTTCGGCGGCGGCGGAGCCGGGGAGTTCACGTCCGAGTTTGAGAAGCTGGTGCAGTAGCGCCGGGTCGGAGCGAACGCGATACCTGTGCAAAGGGGCGGCCGCTTTGGCCGCCCCTTCTGGTTGTGGCGCGCTTGACCGGCTCAGCGGGCGGCGGGGGTGCCGTTCAGCCCAGCTTGCAGCATAGCAGTCACCTCGCTCAACGGCAGGGCACCGTGATTGTCGCCGTCGCGGGTGCGGACGGCGGCCGCGTTGGCATCGGCCTCGCGGTCGCCCACGACCAGCATGTAAGGGACCTTCTGCAACTGGGCCTGGCGGATTTTCTGGTTCATGCGCTCGCTGCGGTCGTCGACCTCAACGCGGAAGCCGGCGTCCCGCAATTGCGTCGCGACTTGCTCCGCGTACTCGTTGTGGCGGTCGGCGATGGGGATCACCGTGGCCTGGACGGGAGCGAGCCACAGCGGAAACGCCCCGGCATAGTGTTCGACCAGTACGCCGAAGAACCGCTCCAGCGAGCCGAGAATGGCACGGTGGACCATGTAGGGGCGGGACCGATTGCCCTGGTCGTCCTGGAAAACGAGGTCGAAACGCTCGGGGAGGTTGAAGTCGAACTGCACGGTGGTGCACTGCCAGTCCCGGCCCAACGCGTCTTTGATCTTGATATCGATCTTCGGGCCGTAGAACGCCCCGCCACCATCGTCTATTCCGTACGGCAGGTCACGGGATACCAACGCCTGACGCAGCGATTCGGTGGCGTGATCCCACAGGTCCGGTTCTCCCACGTACTTCTCGGGGCGAGTGGACAGCATGATGTCGTAGTCCTCGAACCCGAAGGCGGACATGATCTCAAAAGTGAGGTCGAGAACGTCGCCCACCTCGGCCGCCACCTGGTCGGGCAGGCAGAAGATGTGGGCGTCGTCCTGGGTGAAACCGCGCACCCGCATGAGGCCGTGGAGGACGCCGCTGCGCTCGTAGCGGTAAACCGTACCCAGCTCGGCGATGCGCAGGGGCAACTCGCGGTAGCTGCGCAGGGCGGAGCGGTAGACCTGGATGTGGAACGGACAGTTCATCGGCTTCAGGAAGTACTCCTGCTCGTCGATCTCCATGGGGGCGTACATGCTCTCCCGGTAGAAATCGAGGTGACCACTGGTCTGCCACAGCCGCGCCCGTCCAATGTGCGGCGAATAGACAATGTTGTACCCGCGTCGATAGTGGATGTCCCGCCAGTAGTCCTCTATGAGCGAGCGCATGATGCCGCCCTTGGGGTGCCACACGATCAGACCCGGGCCGATTTCCTCGTGCACCGTGAACAGATTGAGCTGCCGACCCAGGGTGCGGTGGTCGCGGCGTTCGGCTTCCTCCAGGCGCGCCAGATGCGCCTCGAGCTCGTGCTGAGACTCCCATGCGGTGCCGTAGATGCGCTGGAGCATGGGGCGGTTTTCGTCGCCGCGCCAGTATGCGCCGGCGACGTTGAGCAGCTTGACCGCGGTAATCTCCCCGGTGTTTTCCACGTGAGGTCCCTGGCAGAGGTCGGTGAACTCGCCGTGACGATAGATGCTAAGGGTCGTTTCGTCGGGAAGATCGTCGATGATCTCCTGCTTGTAGGGCTGGGAGTCGAACATGGCCTTGGCTGAATCTCGGCTCAACTCTTCCCGGACGAAGGGCGCGTTGGAACGGATCGTGTCCAACATCAGCGTCTCGATGCGCTCCAGGTCTTCTGGAGTGAAGGGCTGGGCCACGTCGAAATCGTAGTAGAACCCGTCGGCAGTGGGAGGCCCGATGCCCACCTTGGCCTCCGGAAACAATTGCAGCACCGCATCGGCCATCACGTGGGCCGCCGAATGGCGCATCCGATGCCGCAACGATTCGATAGGATCGTGCACGGCGTGTTCCGGGGTTCCGTGATCCAGCATTGTCGTACCTGCCTGATGGTTTAGCGGAGCGAAAACTCGCCAAATCATTATAGCGGATGGGGTTTCCAGACATCCCGCCAACCTTTTCAGGGCCTTTCCAAAGTCATGGCGAGGAGCGGAGCGACGTGGCAACCCCGTCGATGCAACGAGGCTTTCCCTATGGGTCATGCTCCCGGAGCGAGATTGCCGCGCTGCGCTCGCAATGACAAAAGCTACCTTGGAAAGGTCCCGCAGCCTTTTGCGTTGGCAGGGACCCGCTCCGGGAGCCTGGGTTATAATTGACGAACGGATGAAATCCAGGTGCCCGGAGGTATTCGCGATGGAAGAACTGCGCCAACAGCTCGAAGATATGTCCACCAAGTTGGACGCGGTCATGGAGCGTCTTTGACCTGTCAGCGCGTGAAAAATCCATCGAGGAACTGGAAAAGGAGGCCTCCGCTCCAGGGTTCTGGGACGAGCCCTCAGCTGCCCAGCGCAAAATGCAGGAACTCGGGCACCTGCAGCAGTCTGTGGAATTGTGGCACGGTCTACGGACTCAAGTAGTCGACCTGCTCGAACTCACCGCGCTGGCGATTGAAAGCGACGACGAAAGCGTGGCTGACGAGTTGTCGTCGGAGACGGCCGCAACCGCCGCCAGCCTCGCGAAGGCAGAGATGGAGCTCACATTGTCGGGACCCTATGACGGTCGCTCGGCGATTTTGACGATTCACTCCGGCGCCGGGGGCACCGACTCCCACGACTGGGTCGAAATGCTGACGGGGATGTATTCCAACTGGGCCTCCATAAACAATCGGCCGATCCAGGTGCTGAACACTGCATACGGCGACGAAGCCGGCCTGCGTACCAGCACGCTGGAAATTGGTGGACAGCACGCTTTCGGCTACCTCAACGCTGAGGTGGGCGTCCACCGTCTGGTTCGCATCTCTCCGTTCGATCCGGCGCGCCGGCGGCAGACGTCGTTTGCCCGAGTGGAAGTGCTGCCCGCCGCCGTCGATGACGATACCGAGGTGGAGCTGCGCTCAGACGACCTGAAAATGGACTTCTTCCGCTCCAGCGGACCCGGAGGGCAGAACGTGCAGAAGGTTGCTTCCGCCGTCAGGCTCACCCACATGCCGACCGGGATCGTGGTCACATGCCAGACCGAGCGGTCGCAGCACCAGAACCGCGACTACGCCATGAGGATCCTGCGGGCCAAAATCCTGGCGCTGCGCGAAGAGGAACGGGCCCAGGAACTGTCGGCGCTTCGCGGAGAGCGGGTCTCGGCCGAATGGGGCAACCAGATACGGAGCTACGTCCTGCATCCGTACAAGTCAGTCAAGGACCATCGCACCGACTATCAGATGGGCAACGCGGACGCCGTGCTCGGCGGCGATATCGACGGCTTTATCGAAGCCTGGCTGGTGAGCCGGTTGGGAACCGATTAGGCCGGCACGTCAGGCGAACTCGGCTGGAGGGACGCCAGCAGGTGTCCCATGCTGTCCCGCTTGATTCGCATGTACTCTTCGTTGGTCTCGTTCGGCGGCACTGCCAGGCTAACCCGGTCGGTTACCTGGATGCCAAGACCGCTGATGCCCGCCATCTTGTGCGGATTATTGGTGATCAGCCGCGCATGCGTAATGTTGAGGTCGCGCATAATCTGAACGGCGAGATCATACTTGCGCTCGTCCGGCTGGAACCCCAGGGCCACGTTGGCCTCTATGGTGTCCATGCCCTCGTCCTGCAGGGAGTAAGCCTTGATCTTGTTGTGAAGGCCGATCCCCCGGCCTTCCTGGCGCAGGTAGACGAGGGCGCCGCGTCCTTGATCGAAAATCATCCGGATGGCCAGGTCCAACTGCTCGCCGCAATCGCATTTGAGGCTGCCGAAGGCATCGCCGGTCAGGCATTCGCTGTGCACGCGAACCAGCACATCGTCGCCCTCGTTCCAGTCCCCAACCACCAACGCGGCGTGTTCTCCACTGTCGATCGTGCTGCGGTATCCGACTATTCGCGCCACACCGTACTTGGTGGGCAGGTTCGCCTCCGCAACCCGGGAGATCAGGGACTCGCTGATCCGGCGGTGGGCGATCAGCTGGGCAATGCTGAAGATCTTGAGGTCGTGCCTGGCGGCGAATACTTCCAGTTCCGGCAGGCGTGACATGGTGCCATCGGCGTTCATGATCTCGCACACCACTCCGGCAGGATACGCTCCGGCGAGCTGGCAAAGATCAACGATGGCCTCAGTATGGCCGGGACGGTTCAGGACGCCGCCGGGGTTGCTTCGCAGGGGGAACATGTGGCCCGGATGGACGAAATCGGCGGGAAGGGCGTCGGGGTCGATCAGCGCTCGTATGGTGGCGCTGCGATCGTAGGCCGATATGCCCGTTGACGTACCTTGTTTGAAGTCTACGGACGTCGTAAACGCGGTCGGCTGCAGTGTCGGAGCGTTGCGACTCCGCAGGCTGGGGATCTGCAATTCGTCCAGGCGTTCTCCCTGCATGGGGACGCATACCAACCCCCGGGCATGGGTGACCATGAAAGTAATCGCCTCAGGAGTGGCGTGCTCGGCAAACAGGAACAGGTCTCCCTCGTTCTCTCGCCCCTCGTCGTCGACCACGATGACAAACTTGCCGGCGGTCAGATCTTCGAGCGCCTCTTCAAGGCTGCATAGGGGCATTATTCCTCCGGGGGATGCGGAATTTTGGGAGCGCGGTTCGACCGTAAATCGGGTAGCACACGGCCTGGTCGAGTCAACCGGCCTCGTGCGCCGTTGGATCGTTCTCGCGGCGGTAGTCAACCAGATCGGCGATGGACAGGATGTTCAACTCGTGACTCGCGGCCATCGTGATCAGGTCGGGCAGGCGGGCCATCGTACCGTCGTCTTTCATGATCTCACACACGACACCGGCGGGATAGAGTCCAGCCAACCGGCAGAGATCGACGATGGCTTCGGTGTGACCGGGACGAACCAGGACTCCCCCCGCGTGGTAGCGCAACGGGAAGAGGTGGCCGGGCTGGATGAAATCCTCGGCACGGGCGTCCGGGTCGATCAGGGCTCGGATGGTGGCCGCGCGATCCTGTGCCGAGATCCCGGTCGTGGTGTCGATGGCATAGTCGACGGGCATGGTAAACGCCGTGGGCATCGACGAGTCGGAATACCGACTCGGTAGCATGGGGATGTCCAATTCGGCCAGCCGGTCCGCGGTCATCGGCATACACAGCTGCCCGCGGGCGTAGGTGACCATGAAGTTCACGGCCTCGGGGGTCACGAACTCAGCCGGCATGACCAGATCGCCTTCATTCTCGCGATCCTCATCGTCCACCACGATAAGGAATTTCCCGGCTTTGAGGTCTTGCAGGCCCTGTTCGATGCTTGCCAACTGCATCTAAATTCCGGATCCAACCGTGGGGACAGCTGGTGGTCAGGCGAACCTGGCGGCCAACAGACTCTCCACGTATTTTGCCAAGATGTCCGCTTCAAGATTCACTTTGTCGCCGACCTCCCGCTCGCGCAGGTTTGTGTGCTGCATGGTGAACGGAATGACCGAAATTGTGAAGCGGGGCTCCGAACTTTGTACCACCGTAAGGCTGATTCCGTCAACTGCGATGAACCCTTTCTCCACGATATACGGGGTCAGAGATGTCGGTGTTTCAATCTCGAGGATGAAGCAGTCGGCTTCCGGCGTAATACCCGTGATGTCGCCGGTGCCATCCACATGGCCCTGCACAATATGCCCGCCCATCCGATCATGCGCGGCCAGCGCGCGCTCCAGGTTGACCGCGCTCCCGGGGCCGACCTGACCCAGGGACGTGCGGCGGAGCGTTTCGGGCGCCAGATCCACCGCAAACGAGCCGGAACCGAACTCAACAACCGTCAGACAAGCGCCATTGACGGAGATGCTGTCCCCCTCGTGAACATCTTCCAGGACAGTCTCCGCCTGGATGACCAGGCGGTATTCGGACAGCGAGGCGACTCGCCCCACTTCTTCCACGATGCCGGTGAACATTCAGTCGCCTCCTCGACCCGGATAACCGGTGATCAGCCAGTCGGGTCCGATCGTTTCTGTAGTCGTGCGTTCGAGTCGCAGGACGTCGGCCATGGTGGTAGCGCCGTTGCCTTCAAGCGGCGAACGCGCGGCCGCGCCCCCAATCAACATCGGTCCCAGGAACACGGCGAACTTGTCGATCAACCGCGCGTCAAGCATGGCGCCAAGCACGCCGCCTCCCCCTTCCACCATGACGCTCACCACCCCACGTTCGCCCAGGTACGCCAGCAGGCCAGACAGATTCACGCGGCCGTCCGTCCCGGGGAACGACACCACTTCGGCGCCGGCATCCTGCAGAGCGACGGAACGGTGTTGGTTGGGATCTCCTGCCGTGGCGATCAGAGTTTGGCCCGGCTGGCGGAGCATACGGGCCCGGGGTGAAGTCCGTGCGTCGCTGTCGACGACAACCCGGATGGGCTGCAAATTGGTTGGCAGCGGATTGCCGTTGTCGTCGCGGGCGGTCAATTGCGGGTCATCCGCCAGAGCCGTGCCGATGCCGACCATGATGCCATCCAGCTCCTTCCGCATCTGCTGGACGCGGGAACGGGCGTCGGGTCCGGTGATCCACTGGGAGTCCCCGGTGCGGGTGGCGATTTTGCCGTCCAGGCTCATGGCGAATTTGGCCACCACGAAGGGCAGTCCGGTGGTGACGTGCTTGGCAAAGGCTTCGTACAGCAGGTCAGCGTTGGAGTTCGAGCGCTGGTCAACCTCGATGCCGGCCGATCGAAGCGCCGCGGCTCCCCCTCCGGATACGCGCGGGTTGGGATCGGTTACCGCATAGACGACGCGCCCGATTCCCGCTGCGATGATGGCATCGGTGCACGGAGGCGTGCGACCGTGATGGCAACAGGGCTCCAGCGTGCAGTACAGCGTCGCGCCGACAGCGGCTTGGCCGGCCTGTGTCAGCGCGCCAATCTCCGCGTGGGCCTGACCCGGAGGAAGCGTGAAGCCCTCGCCGACAACGCCCGTTTCGTCGACGATCACCGCCCCTACGGCCGGGTTGGGACTCGTGGACCCCAGGGCGGATCGGGCCAGGGCAACCGCCCGCGCCATTGGATCGTATGGCGTAGCCGGAGCGGTCACGAGTTGCCGGGCCCGGAGAAGTCCTGGTGAAAGCGGCTGGCCGTGGGGCCGGATTGACCCTGGTAACGGCTCCCGAGTTCCGGGGATCCATACAGCCGTTCGGCCGGGGAGGTCAATTGGAGGAACGAGATCTGGCCGATTTTCATCCCGCAGTACAGGGCAATCGGCAACCGCGCCACGTTGCTCAATTCCAGGGTCAGTCGGCCTCGCCAGCCGGGGTCCACAAAGCCGGCGGTACTGTGGATCAGCAGGCCGAGTCGTCCCAGGCTGCTCTTGCCTTCGAGCCGGGCGACGAGATCGTCAGGCAGTTCGATGTGCTCCAGGGTGCTACCCAGCACGAATTCACCGGGATGGAGCATGAACGGTTCGCTTTCGGGAATGTTGACCTCTTCCGTGAGGTTGTCCAAAGGCTCCCGGACGTCGATGTAGGGTTGCCGGGAATTGGAAAAAACCAGAAATCGACTGTCCAGGTGCAGGTCAATGCTGGCCGGCTGAATGTCAGCCTGGTCGACGGGCTCAACCACGATACGGCCTTCGGCGATCTGTCGCCGGATGCTGCGGTCGCTGAGAACCATCGGAGTTACTTCAGCTCGTACACGCCGGAGATGCTGACCGTGACCGCGACTTCCCCAGACGAGATCGGCGTGTCCAGACCGGCCGACTCCGAACGGGCCAGAGCCGCAGGGAAGGGAACCGGAGGCCCGCCAAAGTCACCTTCGGAGACCGCCTTGAGGTCTCCGAGTTCGCGGTCAGAGAACTCGGCCAACTGGTTTGCTTTCTCTCGCATGTCGTCAATTGCAGCTTCACGGGCAGATTTTTCCAGCTCGGTCGTGTCGGACAGCCCGAAACTGAGGTTGTTGAACACCAGGAGGTCGCCGCCGGCTGCTATGGAGTCGTCGATCACGGAAGCCGCCTTGTCGATGTCCCGGACGGTGACCGACAACCCGTTGCTGACGGTGTAACCAATTTGCTCGCGGCCGTCCGGCCCGTACTCGTACTCGGGATGGATGCGGAAATGGCTGGTGGCGATGTCAGAGTTCAGGATGCGGTGGCGTTTGATGGAGGCGCGGACATCAGTCATCGCTTCGGCGGCAGTTTTGCGGGCGTCGGCCACGGTATCGTCGGTCACCGACACCGCCAGCGAGAGCCTGGCGAGATCCGGCGTCGCGCTGGCGCTGCCAAATCCGGACACGACAATGGCGTCATACGGGTACACGGCTACCTGCGAGACCGGATCGGACGCTCCGAGGACTGGCCCGCCGGACAAAGACGCCGCGGGCGTTTGGAAATTGCACGCCGCGCCCAGGATCGCGAATGACGCGACCACAAAAAATATGACGGTGCGGATCGATATTGCTCTCATGGAAAGTCCTTCATCCCTGGTCTCGATATTCTATCCCTGGAAGTTGACCCTGCCCCCGAGGAGCGCCCGGGCCATGACGAACTTATGAATCTCTGACGTGCCACCGCCGATGCGGGCGTGGCGGAGCATGTGGTACCAATGGGCGATGGGCAGGTCCAGCGTTTCGCCCATGCCGCCGAATACTTGCATTACCTTATCGATGCTGCGCCAGCCCCACTCACCGGCAGCGTACTTGACCATCGACGCCTCCACACGCACATCCTCACCCGCGTCGGCGCGAGCCGCGGTTTCCCGAGCGACCGAACGGAGGGCGATGATGTCCATGTATACGTCGGTGAGCATCCACTGGATGGCCTGGCGGTCGGCGATCGGGCGGCCGTAGGTGACGCGCTGCTGCGACCACTCGATGGCCATCTCCAGCGCACGGGTGAGGATGCCCAGCGCCATCGCGCCACGCAGCAGCCGGTCATGGTGGACCAGCCACTGCTGTCCCAGGGTGAACCCGCCGCCAACCTCGCCAAGGACCTGCGTCTGCGGCACCCGGACGTTGTCGAGATGGATGTAGTGCTGTTGCGCCTTGGTCGGGACGATCCAGACCCGAATGGGCTCGAAGGTGACGCCGGGCGTGGGGTTGTCGATGATGAACATTGTGATGCCGCCGCGCTGCATCTTGTCCGGGTCGGTAACCGCCTGGACCAGCAGGAAGTCGGCTGAAGCGGCACCGGAGATGAACATCTTGGTGCCGTTGAGAACCCAGTCGTCACCGTCCCGCACCGCGCGGGTCTGCATCATGCCGCCGGGATCAGAGCCGGCCTGTGGTTCGGTCTGCCCGAAGGAGTAGTACAGATCGCCGTTGATAGCGGGATACAGATATTTCTCCTCCTGCTCCGGCGTGCATGCCCCGATCATGAACATGGGCACCGGGGAGGTGGGCAGGTGAACGATGCTGCGGTGGACTTCCTCTTCCAGGACCAGGTGTCCCAGGGCGCCCATGCCTCCGCCGCCGTATTCCTCCGGGACAAACGAAGTGTAAATCCCCGTTTGCTTCGAGACGTTGTTCAGGCGGCCCCACTGGTCCGCGGAGAGGGTACCGAGGACTCCGGGCACCGTTTCAAGAACGCCGCGCGGAGCGCCGTTTTCGGGTTCGCCTTCCTGTGGCGGGTGCGCCAGGTAATCCGGCTCCAGTGGCATGCATTCGTCGCGGATGATCTGGCGAACGGTGTTTTTGAGAGCGTCCAGCTCTGGCGGCAAACCGATATCCGGGGTCATGTTTTCTCCTGGGTGTCGGGATCGGGATGCGAACTAGGGACTGGCTGTGGGTCTACGGGCGCCCGGCGTTCGGCGGCGCCCGTCATCATGCCTGTGCCGGGGCCGACGGCTAGTGGAATGGGCAGGCGTATTTCAGCGCTTCCAAAGCCGGGTTTTCGTCGGCAGACGGAGCCAGACGCGCCACATACTCGCCCTCGCCCGACGGGGCCGAAGCGGAGGTGGCCGCGACGACTTCCATCACCGACCCGACGGTACCGAACACGATGGCTCCTGCCAGTATGACTATGATCGCGATCCCTACTGTTTTACGTCTCATAGGTTCCCGCTCCAACTGTAGTCGAGCGCACAGTTTGAACGGAGTCTATGATAGCGCATCGGCGGGGTTGCAGGCACCCGGCGCCGCGGCCCTGAGGCTGGAATCACTGTAGATTCGCCGGAGGACCACCTTTGGCGACCATGTTTCCGGGCGCCGACGGGGACAGGCGCGGGCGCGGCGGGATGGTAGAATACCAGCCTATACCGAGGTACGCCGCCAGAGTCGGCGCCAATCAACCCGGGCGACAGATGACAATCGGTTCCGAACTTCGCAACCTCCCCAGCGTCGAGCGCGTGGTGAACGGTGATTCGCTCTTCCACGCCGTGACCGCACACGGACGTGAGATGTTGGTGGAACTGACCAGGGAAGTGCTGGACGGAGCCCGGAAGCGCGTACTGTCCGGCGCTGCCGCGCCGGCCGGGGACGAGATCGCCGAGGCCGTTCTTTCCCTGTTGGCCGAGCTGACCGAGCCCTCGCCCCGCCCGGTTATCAACGCGACCGGGGTGGTCATTCACACCAATCTGGGTCGAGCGCCATTGAGCGACGCTGCTCTGGCCGCAGCCGATGCCGTGGGCCGGGGATACTCCGACCTGGAAATCGACCTCGGAACAGGACGACGTGGGTCGCGCCAGGCGCACCTTCAATCGCTGTTGCAGCGTATCACCGGCGCCGAAGCGGCATTGGCCGTGAACAACAACGCGTCGGCCCTGTTGCTGGGCTTGTCGGCTTTGGCGTCCGGCCGCGAGGTAATTGTTTCCAGGGGCGAAGCGGTCGAGATTGGCGGTGGGTTCCGCATACCCGACGTCTTGCGGCAAAGCGGTTGCACGCTCGTTGACGTGGGAACCACAAACCGGACCTACGTGCGGGACTACGCCGAGGCCATGAGTGAGCAGACCGGAGCTTTTCTCAAAGCTCACGCAAGCAACTTCAGGGTGGAGGGTTTCACCGCGTTCGTCGCAGAGCGTGACCTCGTGGCGCTGGGCGAGACCTCCGGTGTCCCCGTGTTGCATGACGTCGGGAGCGGAGCGTTGCTGCCTACAGAGCGGTACGGATTAGCCCATGAGCCAACCCCACAGGAAAGCGTCGCCGCGGGTGTCGGGCTGGTGTTTTTCTCGGGTGACAAGCTGTTGGGTGGCCCGCAGGCCGGGATCGTAGTCGGCAAACGGGACCTGGTCACACAGTTGGAGCGGCATCCGCTGGCGCGCGCGGTCCGGATCGACAAGATGAGCCTCGCCAGTTTGGCGGCAACGTTGGCGCATTATGTGACGGGCGAAGCGGAAACCCGAGTGCCCGTGTGGCGAATGATTTCGGCGACCGCCGATGACGTGCGGTCTCGGGCGCAACAATGGCGCGCCACCTTGAGCAACAACCGGGTGGAAGCTTGCGTCCAGCCGGCTCGATCGGCGATCGGAGGCGGGAGCCTGCCCGGCGAAACATTGCCGTCGTGGACGCTGACGATCAATGCCCCGCCGGATCGGTCGCCGGAATCGGTATTGTCCGCGCTCCGCGGGCAATCGACCCCGGTGATCGCCAGGATCGAAGAGGACGCGGTCCGCCTGGATCCCAGGACCGTGCTGCCGGAGCAGGACGACGCCGTGATTCAGGCCCTCACGGCGGTGATGACCGGGTAAGCCCCACGCAAGAAGCAACGGACCAACGACGCAGGTGCAGAGCGTGTCGGATTTTCTTTTAGTTCACGGAGCCGGACAGGGAGCGAAGAGCTGGGGCAAGGTTTGGGGCCACATGACGGCCCCGGCGCAGCACCCGCCACCGCTATATCGGGCGCGGCAGGCGATCCGAGTGCGGGCGGTTGACTTGCCCGGACATGGAGCGGACGCCGCACGCGACGCCAGCATGATCGACCTCGCGGAGGCGGTGAAGTCGGTCGTCCGGGTCGCTGAACAGGAAAACTTTTCGGACTATACGCTGGTTGGTCACGAGCTGGGCGGCACGGTGGCGCTGCAGGCAATCCACGAGCTACCCCACGCTCCACGACGGCTCGTGCTGGTGTGCGGCATCGTGCCGGCCTCGGGCCAACCCGCGGTCTCCACCTACCCTAAACCCGTCCAGCTGCTGGTTCGCATGTGCAAGACACTCGGGGCATTTTCCGGCAGAGACATCCCGGCGCCGTTGGAGGCAATCAACCGTTACCGGTGCGGCGGGTTGGACCCGATGGACCGAGTGCAAACCATCGGGCATTTCGGGCCGTTGCCACTCAAGATGCTAACGGAGCCGGTGGCTCTCAGTTTGGACTCGCTCCCCTGCCCGGTGACCTACGTGGTGCTCACGAACGACCTGTTGATCAGCCCGAGTCGGCAGCAGGCGATGGCATCCCGCATACCCGGAGCTACCGTGGTGCAATTGGACTCGGGACACCAGGTAACCGTGCAAAGGCCGCAAGAACTCGCCGAAGCCATTTTGGCCGCGTGAGGTGGCCGCCGCCGTGGCGGGTTCATTTGTCGCCGATCTGCACATTCATTCCCCTTACGCGTTTGCCTGTAGCAAGAACCTGACGCTGGACAACCTGGCGGCCGGGGCTCGGCGCAAGGGGATCGACCTCCTGGCGACGGGGGATTTCACGCACCCGATCTGGGCGGATAGCCTGGATTCGCAGCTGACGGCATGCGGCGATGGTCTCTACGAGTACGGAGGGATCAGGTTCGTGCCCGGCACCGAGATTAGCTGCGTTTACCGACAGGGAGGACGCACGCGCCGCATTCACGTCCTGGTGCTCGTGCCAACCCTGGAAGTTGCGGCCGCGCTCACCAACCGGTTGGATCGATACGGAAAACTCGCCAGCGACGGCCGACCCACCGTCAGCCTGTCCGCGCGCCAATTGCTGGAAACGGCGCTGGATTGCTCTCCGGAATCGCTGGTCATTCCCGCCCATGCCTGGACGCCGTGGTACGGCGTATACGGCTCGAAAGCGGGGTTCGACAGCCTGGAAGAATGCTTCGGCGATCTGGCCCCGATGGTCCGCGCCGTGGAAAGTGGGCTGTCGTCGGATCCGACGATGAACCGCGCGGTGCCGGAGCTGGCGCAGCGGGTTGTGGTCTCCTTTTCCGACGCCCACTCGCCGGGGAACCTGGGACGGGAAGTGACCGCGTTTTCAGGGCCCCTGACCTGGGACGGGTTGGCGACTGCGGTCGATCGAGGAGGCGTGGCATACACCGTGGAGTTTTACCCGGAGGAAGGTAAGTACCATTACAGCGGACACCGCAAGTGCGGCGTGGCATACGGTACTGCCGACCTGGAACGATACGGTCCGGCCTGTCCGGTGTGCGGCCGGCAATTGACCCTGGGGGTGCTGCACCGGGTCAACGAGGTTTCCGGCCGCGCGAGTGTCGACGCAAACCACCCTGACGAAGACGGGTTCGTTCGGGGAGACGAAGGTGGTCCACCGTACGCCCGGTTGATCCCGCTGCGGGAGATAATTGCAGCTGTGAAAGGCGTTGGAATCAACACCCGAACCGTCGCGCGGGAATATTCGTTCATCACGGATGCCGTGGGGAGCGAACTGGATGCGCTGTTGTGGGCATCCTCCAGCGACCTGGAAGCGGTCACCGACGAAACGGTGGCCCGGGCAATCATGCAGGCCCGAATCGGTCAGGTACGCGTAACCCCTGGGTTCGATGGCCAGTATGGTTCAGTTTCGTTGCCCGGCTGATATCGGGCTCCGAGCGCTGGGGTGAGCCGGTCGCCGCCCCGTACGGAGAACCCGGCATAACCTTTGTTAGAATGGCGCAATCTATCCGGGAAGCGGCGGTCATGGATATTGCTCTGCGCCGGATGCGGGCCGAAGATATCCCGCAGGTGATCGAGATCGAGCAGGAGGCGTTCAACCCCGGCTGGGTGGGTACGCCATTTCGCCGCGAACTGAACAGCCGTTACACGCGATTCCTGGTGGCGTACCGCGCCGCGGACTCTGCGGACGACGATCCTGGCGGGAGCGAAAATCGACACCGAGCCCCGGCGGCTGATGAATCGCTCTGGGGGCGAATGCTCACCGGAGTCAGGTCTGCGTTCGGCAAAGGTCAACGCGTCGTTGGGGACGACCTGGCTGGATACGTGGGCATCTGGCTGCAAGGCGATCAGGCGCACATCACGGAAGTGGCCGTGCGGGAAGAACTTCGGGGGCGCGGGATCGGAGAACTCCTGATCATCGGCACGCTCCGGGTGGCCTACGAGCAAGCGCTGGCAGAGGTGACTCTGGAAGCGCGGGTGTCGAATTTCGTGGCCCAACGCCTGTACGACAAGTATGGTTTCAACGAAGCGGGGATACGCAAAAACTACTACGCCGACAACCGGGAAGACGCGGTGATAATGACCACCGATCCAATTCACACCGCCGCCTACCGGGCCAAGTTCGCGACCCTGCAGGAGAACTTCGTCGCTCGATACGGCGAGACCCGCATCGAAATCTAGCCCAGTCCACCCGTGGGCCGGGTATTTGCGGGCGGCAGGGGGCTGCCAACGGGAGTCTAGACCGGGCTCGTTCAGCGCCCGCGAGGCGAGTCCAGACCGGCCAGGCCGTGACATAACTATAATCCGCGCACTCGGTTTATATCGGTCATTTGGCGCAACCGCGGGTGCTGGTCGTCGACCGGTCGTTGCCCGCCAACCCCGCCCCCGCCAACGGCAAGAGCGGGATCGTTGCCCGGCTGGGGCACCAATGTTAGAATTCCCGCCGTTGCGCATATTTGAACATTTAGTCGACATAACCAAGAAGGATTGACCTATGGCCTCTTTCGACGACTACGTACTGGTGAGCCAGTTCCCGGATCAACCGGTAGAGCGCATGATCGTCGCGTTTCGCGGATGGCCTGACGCCGGAGACGCGGCCACGGCCACCCTGAATTACCTGCTCACCGCATTGGGAGCGCAGAAATTTGCGGAAATCGATCCCGAAGAATTCTTCAATTTCGCCCAGGAACGGCCGCGTTCGACCCGGAGCAAGGATGGGATCAGGCACCTGCAGTGGCCAGCCAATGAGTTTTACCTGTGGCCTGGATCAGATGACGCGCCTCCGATGGTCTTCTACCTGGGGACGGAACCGCATCTCAAGTGGCGCACTTTCGCTTCATTGGTCGGCGATCTGGCTCGTCAGTGCGGCGTCAAATCGGTGGTCCACATCGGAGCTTTGCTGGACGCGGTCCCTCACACGCGGGTCACCAAGTTCAGCGGGACGTCAACCAACCAACGCATCCAGGCGGCCTTTGACCGGGCGAACGTCCGCACTTCCAACTATCAAGGTCCATCCGGAATCACATTGCCGGTTTCGGAATCACTGGCTGCTCGAGGGATCAGCTACACCTCGCTGTGGGGGCACGTCTCCCATTACCTGCATGCGACTCCGAATTTCAGGGTCGGCCTGGGTCTGGCGCAGAACCTTTCGGACATGCTGGGGTTGCCGGTTGAACTGGGCAGGCTCACCGTGATGGCCGAGGCATTCGACCGAGAGGTCGAAAAGGTGATCACCGACGACGAACAACTCGGCAAATACATCCACACCCTGGAAGAAAAGTACGACCTGGCCGTCGACAACGCGGAAATGCCCGACCCCGCAGACCTGGTTCGCGATCTGGAGAGATTCTTAAGGGTAGAAAGAATGGGGGGCGGCGAGAGCTGACCGACCCGCCAAAGCCTATTTCAGGCAGCCGGGCCCGGGCGCCCGGGCCGGCTGGCGTGTGCTTCCAAGCCGAAGCGGCGCGCCGTCGCGGGCGGCTGTAATCGGGTTGCCCGGACTGGGGACGGGGCGTATAGTCTGGCTGTCGCCAAACACGGCGCCGCGAGGACTTAACGATGATATTCGACTGGCCTACCCGTATGCAGCAGATGGCCGACTTCATGGGGTTCTCTGAGGAAGACCTCGCGTTGGTCCGGGCGAGCGGGCCGATCCTGCTGGACCGGGCGGAGGAATTGACCACTGCGGTCTACGATCATTTCCTGCAGTTCCCCCAGACAGCGCGGTTCTTCCTGACCCCGGAGGGTGAGATCGACCAGACCCGCCTGGACCGGCGCAAGCACAGCCTGGCGCGGTGGCTGAGGCACAGCATCGATTTCCGGCTGGACGAGCAGTTTCCCGTGTTCCTCCTGGCGATGGGAGTGGTCCACAGCAACCCGTCGCTGGAGCGCGGTTACCTCGGCTCGGTGCCGGCCAGGTTCATGATCGGCACGATGTCCTTCGCGCAGACGGCAATCGCGAGCGTGTTGCTGGAGGAGATGTCGGATCCGGCGCAAGCGCTGCGTACATCCAGCGCCTGGAACAAGCTGCTCATGTTGCAGTTGGACGTGCTGCTGGCGGGCTATGTCACCGAAACCCCAATTCCCGCAACAGCGCCGCCGGCGCCCGACGATGATCAATCGGACGACGATCCGGAAGGCATGCGGCGAGTGCTCACTAACATCCTGGATGGCAATCGGAGCAACGGGAACGCCAATGGCGCTTCCGATCAACCTCAAGGAGACGGACAATGACCAAGGTGCTGGTGATCCAGGGCGCGGGTATGAACATGCGCGGCAAGGTGCAGGTGGAGGTCTTCGGCCCGAACACCCTGGACCAGATGAATGAGCAGATCCGCGGTTACGGCGAAAGCCTGGGGATCGACGTGAAAATCGTGCACTCCAACGTGGAGGGCGAGGTTGTGAACGCCCTGTACGACGCGTGGGAGGAGGGCTACGACGCCTGCCTGATCAATCCGGCCGGCTACACTACGGTGAACGGTCCGCTGCGGGGCGCGATCCAGCAGGTGCCCATGCCGGTGATCGAAGTACACGCCAGCAACCCGACGGCTCGCGGCACGGTGTCGGCCGTCCTGCCGGTCAGCAAGGGATGCGTCTATGGTTTCGGCGTGTACGGCTATTACCTGGCGATGGAGGCGGTCAAACACACCGCCGAATAGCCCCCGGGTCTGGCACCGCTACTCGCAGCGGAGGCACCGCACGTCCTTGAAAACCCGGTCGTGAATGTCCGGGTTCACGAGGATGTAGTCCATAACGATGCGGAGCACCTTGCCATCGTCAGCGATGTTGTACTTTTCCTTGGACGAGTTGATGAGGCCAATGTGCTCGGCGTTGACGTCCACTGTCAGTGCGGTTTTGGTGCCGGCCATAGTTCAAAGCTCCTCATAATCGGGGTGGGATTCGCGGCCAGCGAGGTTGCGGTCGCGCCCGCATAGGATAGCCGCCGGGAACCGTATAGTTCAACCGTCGCTGTATGCCCGCCGTCGGGGGTCTGGATCGCAAAGCATCGGTTGCCTGGAACATTGCGCCGGCTGGAGATTCCGGGTTTACCGGTTACGTTCGCCGCATTGGCCAGAAATCGGGGTGATTCTATGCGCCCGACCGGTGGCACACCCTGCGACGGGCCCCTCGATGGGCGCGGACGGAAGGATCAGTCCAAATCACGGATGGATTCGTAGAGAAATAAACCAACTGGCAGGTCTAGACTCGGCATCCAACAATTCAACGACGTCCGGAGAGCAGTCATGGCGATCACAACCGCGACCTACGTATGTGCAAAGTGCCAGTACACGAAGTGCGACATGGACGAATTTCGTGCTACAGGCGGCAATTTCGCGAAGATATTCGACGTACAGAACAAAAAGTTCACGACCCTGTCTTGCAAGCAGTGCGGGTATACCGAGATCTACAAGGGAAGCACATCGACACTGGGCAACGTTTTTGATTTCTTCGCCGGCGGGTAGCCTGGCAAAGCTCGGCGATGCAAAAATAAGCCCTCCGCCTAAGGCGGAGGGCGTTTTCATTTGCTGGTACCCCGGATGGGCTTCGATCCCATGATCTCCACCTTGAAAGGGTGGCGTCCTTGACCAGGCTAGACGACCGGGGCGACTGACGTGGTGAAATCCACGTGCGGACAGTTTATCACAGGGGCCGGAATTAGGGGTAAACGGCCAAGGCTTCCAGGGACATCTCCTCGGGAAAGCCACACATGAGGTTCATGTTCTGGACCGCCTGCCCGGCGGCTCCCTTGACCAGGTTATCCAGGCAACTAATCACGATGAGCCGGTTGGTGCGGACATCCACCACCGGGTAAACCAGGCAATGGTTGTTGCCCAGGGTCTGCTTCGTTTGGGGTGGCCCGTTGGACACCTGCACGAAAGCGTCATCAGCGTAGAAATCCTGGTAGATCCCGCGAATGCGCTCGCCGGCATCCGGATCCTGGGCGATTTCACCCTGGAGCGGGGCGTAGCATGAACTGAGGATCCCGCGGGTCATGGGTATCAGGTGGGTGAGGAAGGTCAGGTTGACCGGGTCGTCGGCCATGCCATCGAGTTCCTGGCTGATCTCGGGCAGGTGGCGATGGCCGTTGACGGAGTAGGCCATCACGTTCTCGTTGACCTCCGAGAAGTGGGTGCTCATGCTGAGGGTCCGGCCAGCGCCGGAAACGCCGGACTTGCTGTCCACGATGATGTCACTGCCGATCAGGCCGTGTTCGATGGCTGGCGCCAGGGCCAGTATGGCGCTGCTGGGATAGCAGCCGGGGTTGGCCACCAGGCGCGCGCCGGCCACCGCATCGCGGTTCAGCTCGGTGAGGCCGTAGACCGCCTCTTCCAGGTACGTGGGATCCGGGTGATCCACGCCGTACCACTGGCTGTAGACGTCGGCCTGCTTGAGGCGGAAATCGGCGGAGATGTCGACGACCTTGACGCCCTGCTCAAGCAGAGGGATACAGGCTTCGGCGCTGGCCTTGTGGGGCAACGCCGAAAAGACGAGATCGAGGTCTTCGCACAGGTCAGCGGTGACACCGAGGTCCATATTGTCCAGGTGAGGAAACACCTCGCCCAGGGCTTGACCGGCGGCGCTGCGGCCGGTGACGGATGCGATTTCGACTTCGGGGTGATGGCGCAGGATGCGGACGAGTTCGCAGCCGGCGTATCCGGTGACATTGATGATTCCGACTTTCACGGTTGGAGCTCCTTGACGACCTGGGTATGCGGGACGGGAGTGGGCGCTTCCGGGCTTTGTCGCCTCCGTCCGGGAGCCTGGCCGTCGGGTCGGTCGGTATCGGCAGTATCGTGAGTGGGCGCGTCGGGCTCCGTGGCAGGGGCCGCGCCCGCCGCCCGCTGGATCGCCTCCTCGTCACGGGAAGGACAACCGTAGTTCACCACGCAGTCGCCGCAAAGGGGTCTCTGCGCCTTGCACACCTGGCGACCATGCGTGATGAAAGCGGCGTGGAAGGGGTACACATCCTCGGGGGGCATGGCCGCCTCGAGCACCTCATGGGCTTTGTCGGCGTTGACTTTGGGGCCAATGATTCCGAGGCGCTTACTGACCCTGAAGATGTGGGTGTCGACGGCCATGGCCGGCATCCCGAGGGAGAAACTCAGGATTATGCCCGCAGATTTGGGGCCAATACCGGGCAGCTGGCGCAGCCATGCCCGGGCTTCGTCCATGGGCATTTCGGCAAGGAAATGGAGGTCAAGGGACCCGTCGTTCAGATCCAAAATCATCCCCAACACATCCTTGATGCGAGGCGCTTTGACACGGGCTAATCCGCCACCCGAGATCGCAACTTCGATATCCGCCACGGCGGCTTCCGCGACAGCCTCGAGAGTGCTGAACGTGTGCATCAGGTTCCGGAACGCGCGCTCCGAGTTCCGGTCCGACGTGTGCTGGGAAAGGATCGTAAAGACCAGCTCGTGGGCCGGATCCAGGCGCGGCTCGTTTTCAAACGGGCCGTACTGTTCCGTGAGCAGCCGAATCGCGTCAGAAATGGTGACGCCGGGCTTTTTGGACCGGCGCGAACGGCGGGTTTTGGTGGCAGCTTTGGGAGGCATCGTCGATCGCCGCAAGTGCAGCACCGGGATTTTAGCACAGCGCGCGCATGGTCAGCGGACCGCGAACGTCGGGTTGCACGCACCGAGGCCCGGGCGCGGTCTTGTCCGCCTGAGAGCGTCAGGCGGGACGGGGTTTAGACTGGGGCCGAGTTTCGGGAGGCGGCTGCGAAGGCCGGGTCACCAATGGGGTCAAGAACAGCGCAGGCAGCGCTATGACGATGCAGGCCAGGGCGTTGAACGTAACGGACCACTGGATGCCGATGACGTCGCCCAACCAACCCATGAGCAGAACTCCTGGCGGGGTTCCGAGTCCGATGCACAGGCTCATCAATCCAACCATCCGCCCCCGCATTTCGGGCGGCGAAGAACGCATGGTGATCGTGCTTTGCATGGTGCCGAAACAGGAGAGGCCGATACCGCTGATCACCAGGATGGCGAAGGTGGCGCCGTACCAGGGCAACCACACGAAAATCACCGACGTAACCATAACGGCGAACGCGCCGGCGGCGAAATACCGACCGTGGTAGCTGATCGAGCCCATGGATGCAATGATGCCCGCGGTGATGAGTTGTCCGATCGACTCGGCGGCTGCGAGGACGCCCACCAGAGCCTCGCCAACCATGAGGTGGTCGCGACCAATAGCGGGCACGAACTGACGGGCTGGGAAAGCCAGGCCATTGATCACCATGGTGATGAACAACATCCCCAGCAGCTGACGGTGGCCGAAAGCGGCACGGACCACGTCGCCGAGGCTGTCCCAGATGGGTTCGACGCGCCACTCGCGCTCTAATTTGGGAATGCGGACCCGAAAGGCGAGCAACACGGCGGCCAGGTGCATGGTTGCGATGCCCAGGAAGGCCCAAGTGTAGCCAGGGTAATGAGGCCAGAAATAGCCGACGTGCTGAATCAACAAACCGCCGATGGGCTGACCGGCCATCCGGCCGATGGTCATGCTGATCGAATCGATGGACAGGGCGTTGACGATGCGGCGCTCGCCGACGATGTCGAACACTGCGGTGCGGCGGGCAGGGTCTTCCAGAGCACGACTCACTCCTTGCAGCAGCATAGCGGCGAAAACGTGCCAGGCGGCGATTTGACCGGTGACCAGCAACAGGAACAGAGCGACGGCGGCGGCGAGCTTGATGGCCAGGGAAATGATCCAGATCTTTTTGCGGTCGAACCGGTCGGCGATGATGCCGGTGAACGGGGACAGGAAGGGCCTGGGAAGGTTTTCGAAACCGAGCACCAGACCCAGCATGAGGGCCGAGTCGGTCAAGGAGTAGACGAGCACGCTCGCTACGAATAGCTCCATCCAGCGGGTCAACTCGGCGACGTTGACCACATACCAAATCGACCGAAAACCCGGGTTGCCAAGAACCTCAAGCATTGGGGATGTGGGACGGACGCCAAAGCGTGCCATGCAAAACACTCCGCGCCGGCGGAGTGGAAACCGCGAGCACGCGGGGATTTTACACGGCAACCACGCAGGTAGCGTAGTTGCGTGGTGACCACACAGAACGAAAAACGCCGTTGAGGCTGCCTGGAGAGCGCAAGCGATGCCGGGAAGATACTCGCCAGTTTGCGGCCGGCTCCAGGAACGAACACACGCACATCACGCGACGCAATGCGGGGGCCGGCACGTGGGGCCTCCGGTCGGCGGGCTCGGGTCGATCAGTTTTCGCTTCTGACACGACCGGGGTTTGACAACCTTGGCGGTGTCGTTATCATCGCCCCACGCCTGCTACCAAAAACCGGAGATCGAACATACGGGAGGCGGAAAATGGCCAGCCCGAGACTGACCGATGAGCGGTCCGAAACCAGTCGATCGTGGCGCCCTAGTCGTGTGGGTTATCGTCCCGGCGAGCCGAATAAATCGGCGACGTTCGCGTCCGGGTTCAACAGTTTCCTGACCACCGGCAAGCTATCGTTGGCGCTGCGATTGGGGTTCCAGCACGGAGTGGACCGCGAGTTCATGACGAGGTATCTGGGGCTCTTGTTTTGCGACGCCCTTTTCGCACCCATGCGATTGTGGCAAAACGTGGCCTACAGCGGCCGCATCAATCGCCAACAGTTGCATCCGGAGCCGCTGTTCCTGCTGGGATTCTGGCGCTCGGGTACCACGCTGTTGCACAACCTGATGTCGATGGATTCGAGATGGGGCTTTGTGAACACGTACCAGGCGGCGATGCCAGACGTGTTCCTGGCCGGCCAGAACCGCGTGCGCCGTTTGATCGAAAGAAGCCTGCCGCCTGACCGCGGGGTGGACAACATCCCGGTGGACTTCGCGATGCCGCAGGAAGAAGAGATCGCGATGATGTGCACCTCGGGCCTCAGTCCCTACACTTTCCTGCACTTTCCGCGCACGGCAGAACGGGCGCTTGACTACCTCTTCGTGGAGGAAAGGCTGGACGAGCGGCAACGGGCCGAGTGGAAGCGTGAATTCACCAAGCTGCTCAAGGCCGCCAGCTACAACATGGGCGGCAAACCGTTGCTGCTGAAATCGCCGTCCAACACCAGTCGAATCACCGCGCTGCTTGACCTGTTTCCTGACGCCAGGTTCGTTTACATCCAGCGGGACCCTTACGACACCGTGCGGTCCTACGTGCATCTGATTCGCCTGATGAATAACTGGCATGCCCTGCAGCGGGTCGATTTCGACGAACTCCTGCGCAAGCAGATCGCGGTGTATCGGAACATGGCGGAAGCCTATCTCAGGCAACGGGATCAGATACCCGCCGACCGCCTGGTTGAAATCCGATACGAAGAACTGGAACAGGACAAGGTGGGACAGATACGGCACATTTACGGTGCGCTGGGATTGGAAGGCTACGCCGAATTCGAGCCTCAGCTCACCGAGTACGTGGCGTCGATAGAGGGCTTCCAGAAAAACCCGTCCGACGTGAGCGACCAGGTGATTAACGCGGTGAACCAGTACGTTCCGTTCCTGGTGTCGGAGTACGGTTACGACTTCAGAGAAGCGTCAGCCGGCAACTTGTGAGGCCACCGTGATAACATTCGATCAGAGGCGAAACTTCGGTGCGTGCGCGTGCCGGGGCAGATCGCGGGACCATACGGTGCGGCGGTCACAATCCGTGCCATGCCACCCGTGGTAGCGTCGAACCCGCGCCACCGCGCACTAAATGCCAGACAGAAGGAGCCGGACATGGACCAGGCCGTTAAGGACTTTTGGAACGCCACCCGGGCGATCCTGAACGAAACCCCGGTGGGCGCCGAACTCTCCCCCAACGCGGAACTCAGCGGTCGGGAGTACGAAACCTGGGACGTGACCCTCCGAAGCTACGGCGGCCAGCGTCTGCGCGCGTTCTACACCGCGCCCCGGGACGTCCCGCGGTCGGGGAAGTTTCCGGCGATGCTGGCGGTGCCGGGCTACGGTGGAGCCAAGGAGATCCCGTTCCACGTTGTGATGCACGGATTCGCGGTATTAACGCTGTTCCCCAGAGCTCAGGGCGAAAGCATTCCCGAATGGGACCTGCCTCATGGCACCAAGCTGACCTACAACGTCACGGACCGCGACAACTATTACTACCGCGGGGCATACATGGACTGCGTCCGGGGAGTTGATTTTCTCTCCGAGCGGGAAGAGGTGGATGCCAACCGCATCGGCATGTGGAGCCGCAGTCAGGGTGGCGGGTTCACGCTGGCGACGGCCGCCCTGGATCACCGGCTGGCGGCTGCGGTGGCCGAAGAGCCATTCATGTGCAACTACCCGGTGGCGATTGACATTGAGACGCGGCCGTACCACGAGCTCCGGAGCTACGTGCAGGAACATCCGGAGCAGCGTCAGGACATGCTGGATACTCTGCACTACTTCGATACCATGACCTTGGCGGACGCCATCGAAAGTCCAATACTCGTCAACATCGGAATGGCTGATACCACCTGCCCGTACGAGACCATCATGCCGGTATTCGACCGCATCACAGCGCAAAAGTCGCTGCTGGTGTATCCGGATCTGACCCACAGCCCGTGCACCGATTTCAACGTGCACGCGATGAACTGGCTCAAGCGATACCTGGGCGCCTGACCGGTCGGCGTCAAGCAATAACATAACTGAATACTGGATTGGGAAGTGGGAGGTACATAACATGCCCGCGAGAACCGGGGCCGAATACCTGGCCGGCTTGAAACGGCAGGAACGCGAAATCTGGATGGACGGGCGACGGGTCGAGGACGTTACGGAGTTTCCCGGACTGGCCAATGGAGCGCGGTCAATCGCGCAGCTGTACAACATGCAGCACGATGGGTCTGCCGCCTGCCCGATGACCTACTCCTCTCCCACCACGGGCGACCCGGTGGGCCTGTCGTTCCTCACTCCGAAGTCGAAGGAAGACCTGGCGCGGCGACGGGAGATGATGTCGCAGTGGGCCCACGCCAGCTACGGCATGATGGGACGGACGCCCGACTTCCTGAACGCGACGATAATGTCCATGGCGGCGGCGGGTGACTTTTTCGGCGAGCACCGGCCGGAGTTCAAGAAAAACGTCATCGATTATTACGAATACGCCCGGGACAACGACCTGTGCATGACCCACACGCTGGTCAACTTGCAGCGGAACCGGGCTCCTTCGGCCACTTCGATGGATTACAGCACCGACGTCGCGCTGCATGTGGTTAAAGAAACGGACGCCGGGTTGATCGTGCGTGGCCCACGTGTGCTCGCGACCCTGGGGCCATTGTCGGACGAGATCATGGTGTATCCGACACGGTCTTCGCTATTGGCGCGGGACGAGGACGCGCACAAATACGCCTTCGCCTTCGCGGTGCCCTGCGGCATTGATGGCCTGAAGTTCATCTGCCGGGAGAGCTTCGACCTGGGCAGGTCGCACTTCGACCACCCGCTGGGCTCACGATTCGAAGAGATGGACGCCATCGTCTTTTTCGACGACGTGCTGGTGCCGTGGGAACGGGTCTTCATGTATGGGGACCGGCACAAGTGCAACAACATGTCCAACGAGACCGGTCAGTACGTGCACACCGGCCACCAGGTCGTGACCAAGAACGTCGCCAAGTGCGAATTCATCACCGGGATCGCCAGCCTCATGGTGAAGACGCTGGGAAACGGCGAGGTCCCGCAAGTCCAGGGATTGCTGGGAGAGCTGGTGGAAAACCTGGAGATCACCAAGGCGCTGCTGACCCAGTCGGAAGTCAACGCGAAGATCGACGGCTGGGGGGTCATGCTGCCTGACCGGGTGCCGCTGAACGTGGCGCGCAACCTGTTCATCAAGATGTACCCGAGGATGGCGGAGATCATCCAATTGCTCGGATCCAGCAGCCTCATGGCCCTGCCGTCGGAAGGCGACTTCGGCGGGCCCATGGCCGAGGTGCTGGATACCTACCTAGACACCGATACGGCCACGGCGCGGGAAAGAGTCAGGTTGTTCCGGCTGGCGTGGGACGCGGCGTGCAGCTCATTCGCCGGCCGCCAGGTGCTCTACGAGCGCTACTTCCAGGGAGACTGGATGCGCAACGCGGCGCTGCTGCTGGGCATTTACGACCGCGAGCCGTTGGAGCAACAGGTGCGCGAGTTCCTCGAACGCGAGTGATTAGTGGCGGGGCGTTCGCTGAGGTATCCGGGGGTCGACCATTAAAAAACTGTAGGGGCGAATGATCATTCGCCCCTAGGTTTTGGTGATTGACGCCTTGGGTTACTTCATCAGCCCCTGGGTAACGGGGCCCTTGAAGGCGTCGTCGCCGCCGAACACGGTCCCGACTGTCCCCGAATTGAACTTGGTCAAACCAAGGTCATACACTTCCTGCGGGAACGGGATGTATCCCACCGACGCCGCCAACTCCTGGCCGCTCGGGCTCAGGTAGTACCGCA